>RCUT01000001.1_pt1 | contig 1016002 bp, 959 predicted proteins | sample 2166171 | NCBI WGS metagenome assembly RCUT01 (sample SAMN09932757, study PRJNA488358) | compost metagenome | isolation source: compost soil in 4-hydroxybenzoic | place: Germany: Experimental Botanical Garden | reverse complement strand
CTTTCTGCGCTACGGCAGGTTTAGCAGCGGCTTTGTGGTGTTTTTTCGCAGCCTGAGCTTTCTGCGCTACGGCCGGTTTTGCTGCAGCTTTGTGGTGCTTTTTAGCTGCCTGGGCTTTCTGAGCGGCAGCCGGTTTAGCTTCTGCTTTTTTGTGTTTTTTTGCAGCCTGAGCTTTCTGCTCTGCGGCCGGTTTAGCGGCGGCTTTGTGATGTTTTTTGTGATGAGTGGTCTTGGCAGTGGTGCTGTGAGTTGCAGCAGCCGGAGCCTGAGTGGTGCTTACTGCATCAGCAGCGAAAGCAGCAGAAGACAGACCCATAGCAGCGGCAACGACCAGAGCTAATACTTTTTTCATTCTGATATCCTCGAAAAGGTTTTTTTTATTCAACCCCACTGCGGGGCCGGTGAAAGAACTATATGCTTCTCTTTTCGAGCTTTCCGTGAGTGTTTGGTATCGGCGTGTAACCGAATGTACGACGCGGATCATTATGTAGAAATAATGCGCCGGGACGTTGCCCGGCGCGGAGTTTTACAGATAGCGGGAGGTCAGATGCTGGCGGAAGTAGTCGCTGTTCAAATCTTCCCCGGTGGCGTTGTGAATCAGCTGGGAAGTGGTGAAGCGGCTGCCGTGCTGCCAGATGTTCTGCTGCAGCCAGTCGAACAGGCTGGAGAAGTCGCCGCTGGCAATCTGGCTCTCGAGCTGCGGTAAGGCGCGTCTGGCGGCCGCCATCAGCTGCGCCGCGTACATCGCTCCCAGGGTATAGGAAGGGAAGTAGCCAAAGCCGCCGTCGGTCCAGTGAATATCCTGCATACAGCCGTTGCGATAGTTACCGGTGGTGGAGAGTCCCAGCCAGCTCTGCATTTTTTCATCCCACAGCGCCGGGATATCGTCAACCTCGATGTCGCCATCGATCAGCGCTCGCTCAATCTCATAGCGCAGAATAACGTGCGCCGGATAGCTGACCTCATCGGCGTCCACGCGAATAAACCCGGGCTTAACGCGCTGATTCCAGGCAACGAAGTTCTCGCTGCTGAACGCTGGCTGCTCGCCGAAACGCTGGCGCACGGCGGGCAGCAGACGGTTTAAAAACGCGTCGCTGCGGCCGAGCTGCATTTCGAAAAACAGACTTTGTGATTCGTGGATCGCCGTCGAGCGAGCGAGGGCGACCGGCTGATCGATCCAGGTGCGCGGCAAATTCTGCTCATAGCGGGCGTGGCCCGTTTCGTGGATAACGCCAAACAGCGCGCTCAGCAGATCGTCTTCGTTGTAGCGGGTGGTGATACGCACGTCCTGCGGCACGCCGCCGCAGAACGGATGGGCGCTGATGTCCAGACGCCCGGCGTTGAAGTCAAAGCCCAGCACGCGCATCGCTTCCAGCCCGAGCTCGCGCTGATCGGCAATGTGGAACGGGCCCTGCGGCGCGATGAGCGGATGCTGGGCCTGTTTCTCAACCACGTTCGCCAGCAGCGACGGCAGCCAGGACTTGAGGTCGGCAAACAGCACGTCCAGCCGGGCGCTGGTCATATCGGGTTCAAAAATATCCAGCAGGGCATCGTACGGCGAACAGCCCTTAGCTTCGGCGCGCAGGGCCGCCTCCTGGCGGCTCAGCTTGACGACTTCGCGCAGGTTATCGGCGAAGCCTTCCCAGTCATTGGCCGGACGCTGGCTGCGCCAGGCGTGCTCGCAGCGGCTGCCGGCCAGCGATTTAGCCTCAACAAGGCTCTCCGGCAGCAGGGCCGCCTGGGCGTGCTGGCGGGTCATTTCGCGCAGGTTGGCCTGCTCAACGTCGTTAAGATCTTCCTGCAGGGCGTTGTGCAGCGCCTGAGCCACGCTCTTATCGGTCAGGATTTGGTGCTGCAGCACGCCCAGCTCCGCCAGCGCCGCACCGCGCGCCGCGCTGCCGCCCGGCGGCATCATGGCGAACATATCCCACCCGGCGATAGCGCCCAGATGTGAAAAGCGCGACAGACGCTGGAAAGTATGGGTAAGCTGCTGATAGTTTTTGTTTTCTGCCATAGTAAATTCTGACCTGTTGCAAGTGAACGAGAGGCATAGCCTGTTGACCCCTACACTATCCTGATCCTCCGGACGGGTCGAGTGACGCGAGTGAATTGCCTGCCGGGATTGGGATGCGCTGAACTGCACAAATCTTCCAGACAGACGTAAAAGGATAGACAATGCTGATGGCGTGGGGGAGAGATTATGACAAACGACTGGCTTGAGCTGCGACAGCATGCAGATTCGGGAATTGAAACCATCAAGGCGCACTTCGAGGGGCACGCCTACGATCCGCACTGGCACGACAGCTATCTGGTGGGGATAACGCTGTCCGGGACCCAGCAGTTTTCCTGCCGCCGGGAGCGCCATCGCAGCCATCCCGGCGACGCCTTCCTGCTTGAACCCGGCGAGATCCACGACGGCGACGCGCCGGTGGCGGGGGGCTTCACCTATCTGACCTTCTATCTCGACGAACGCTGGCTGACGCACACCCTGCAGGGCCTCTACGAGTCGGTTCCCGGCAGCTACTCGCTCCATTTCCCCCGCACCTTGACCCGCGAGCCGCGTCTCGTTCGGGCTATCGGCGAGACGTTTTCGACGCTGCACGGCAATGAGATGCGCATCGTGCAGCAGAGCCGTATGGATGACCTGCTGGCCGAGCTCACCGCGCACTGCAGCTGGCGGAAAAAGCTGCCGTCGCATATCCGGAGCGCGGCGGTGGCGCACCGGGCGAGGGATTATCTGTATGCGCAGATGGGGGACAATATCGGTCTTGCCGACCTGGCGGCGGCCACCGGGACCGATCGCTTCACGTTGACGCGCTGTTTTAAGCGCGAGTTTCACCTCGCGCCGCACGCGTGGCTTATCCAGCTGCGGCTGGCGAAAGCGCGCCAGCTGCTGGCCTGCGGCGAGCTGCCGGTGGACGTTGCCGCCGCGACGGGGTTTGCCGATCAAAGCCATCTTGGCCGCTGGTTCCTGCGTTCGTATCGGCTCACCCCGGCCCACTACCGGCACCTGTGCACAAACCTTCCAGACGTTCGCAGAAAATAGCCGCACAGTGGTGGCTCCTGACAACAAGGAGTCACCTGTGGATCTGCTGCCCTATCTGCTGTTTGCCTTCGTCGCCTCCATTACTCCTGGGCCGACGAATATCCTGATCCTCACCAACAGCCAGCGCTATGGCGTACGCGCGACGCTCTCCGCGGTGGCGGGGGCCTGCGTCTCGGCCAGCGTGATTGTATTGATATCCGGCGCCGGTGCCGGGGAGCTTCTGCATCAACACCCGCTGGTCCGCCAGCTGATGAGCTGGACGGGCGCGCTGTGGCTCAGCTGGCTTAGCTGGCAGCTGTTCAACGCGCCGGCGCCGAATTTGCAAACGTCCACCGCGGCGCGCTTTACCGCCCGCGCCGCCGCGCTGCTGCAGATAGTTAATCCGAAGACGTGGATGATGGCGCTGGCGGTGGTTGGCCTGTTTGCGCCCACCGGCGACGGGGCGATATGGAGCATTGCGCGGATGGCGGCGTGGTTTTTAGTGATTTCGCTGCTGTGCCTGGCGGCGTGGGCGTGGCTGGGGCAGATCGTCAACCGGGTCTTTCGCACGCCCGCGGCGCTGGTTCGCTTCCAGCGCGCGATGGCGCTGCTGCTGCTGATTTCCGCGTGGGCGGGAATGCTGTAGCAATCCCGCGACGGCGGCGGTCATCATAATGTCATCATGATGTGGCCAGGATAGCAGATTGTTTCTCAGCCAGCGGCTAAACTCATAGGGAGCCAGGGCCGCTGATGCGGGGTTAATATGAATCCGTTCACCTTGCTGTTTATCGCACTCCTTTCAATCGACGCCGTCAGAGAGCTGCTGGGGGCCTCATCGATACTGGGAATGTGGTGAGCAGCGTGGCCGTGAAGGCCACGTGATTACTCGCTATTTCAGACGCTTGTGCAAACAGGCGCCGGTAACGAGTGCTGCCGTCAGCATCAGGGCAATAAAGCCGCCAACGCCATTCCAGCCGTAGTTATGCCAGAACACCCCGCCTAAGGTCCCGGCAATGCTTGAACCCAGATAGTAGCTAAACAGATACAGCGATGATGCCTGGCCGCGGGCGCGGCGGGCGCGCGGGCCAATCCAGCTGCTGGCGACCGAGTGCGCGGCAAAAAAACCGGCCGAAAAGAGCAGCATGCCGCTGAATATCAGCCACAGCGAGGGGAAAAGCGTCAGCAGCAGGCCGCCAAGCATCACCGCGATAGAGACCAGCATTACCGGGCCGCGTCCGTAGCGGGCGGTCATGGCCCCGGCCTTCGGCGAGCTCCAGGTTCCGGTCAAATAGGCGACAGAGAGCAGGCCGACCACCGCCTGGTTCAGCGACCACGGCGACATCATCAGACGATAGCCGATGTAGTTAAACAGCGTCACGAAAGCCCCCATCAGCAGGAACCCTTCGAGAAAGAGCAGCGGCAGGCCGCGATCGCGCCAGTGCAGGCGGAAGTTAATCAGCAGCGATTTTGGCCGCAGCGAGATCGGGCGGAAATGGCGCGACTCCGGCAAAATTCGCCAGAACATAATGGCCGAGGCGAGGGCAAAGCAGCCGATCGCCGCCAGCGCCACGCGCCAGCCGAAGAAGTCGGTAAACACCCCGGTGAGCAGGCGTCCACTCATGCCGCCAATCGAGTTGCCGCTGATGTACAGCCCCATCGAGAAGGCCACCACGCTGGGGTGGATCTCCTCGCTCAGGTAGGTCATGCCAACGGCCGCCACGCCGCTGAGCGACAGGCCGATCAGCGCGCGCATGATGAGGATCCCGTGCCAGGTGGTCATGACCGTTGACAGCAGGGCGCAGCAGGAGGCCAGCACCAGCGCGGTGACCATCACCTTTTTACGCCCGATGGCATCCGAGATGGGACCGGTAAACAGCAGCCCGACGGCGAGCATGGCGGTGGAAATCGACAGCGAAATACTGCTGCTGGCCGGCGTGATGCCGAACTCGCTCGACAGCACCGGCAGGATTGGCTGCACGCAGTAGAGCAGGGCAAAGGTGGCGAGACCGGCAGAGAACAGCGCCAGGGTGACGCGCATAAACTGAGGAGTACCGCGTTTAATAAACTGATTTGGCTGGGATACCACATTATTGTCGATGACTTCGCTTGCCGGCGCGATGTCAGCGGTAGTTGTACGACTCACGGAAAATCCTTGCTGAGAAACTCGGGGTTAGGTGACCTAACAGATCACATTTTTAGAGTATGAAAATGTAAATATTCTGTCTAATATATTAATAATCTCAAATAAGACGTTTTAAATATGAATATCGAGCTGCGCCACCTGCGCTACTTTATTGCCGTCGCCGAAGAGCTCCATTTTGGCCACGCGGCGGCGCGGCTGAATATTTCCCAGCCGCCGCTGAGCCAGCAGATTCAGATCCTCGAACAGCAGATCGGCGCCCGGCTGTTTGCCCGCACCAACCGCAGCGTCAGCCTGACGGCGGCGGGAAAGCAGTTTCTTGCCGATAGCCGCCAAATCCTCACCCAGGTTGAGGATGCCGCCGCCCGGGCGGGGCGCCTGCACCACGGCGAAACCGGCGAACTGCATATCGGCTTTACCTCCTCGGCGCCGTTTATTAAGGCCGTCTCCGATACCCTGTCGACCTTTCGCCGCCGCTATCCGGACGTGCATATCCAGACCCGGGAAACCAACACCCGGGAACAAATTGTGCCGCTTAACGAAGGGGCGTTAGACCTCGGGCTGATGCGCAACACCCGGCTGCCGGAAACGCTGGTGTGGCAGTGCATTCTGCGCGAACCGCTGCTGGCAATGGTGCCCAGCGATCATCCGCTGGCGCGCCAGGATGCGGTCAGCCTGGCTGAGCTGGCGCGTCAGCCGTTCGTCTTTTTTGACCCGCACGTGGGTACCGGTCTGTATGACGATATTCTCGGCCTGATGCGCCGCTACGGTCTCACGCCGACGATTGCTCAGGAGGTCGGCGAGGCGATGACAATTATTGGCCTGGTGTCGTCCGGGCTGGGCGTATCCATTCTGCCAGCCTCTTTTAAGCGGGTTCAGCTCAATGAAATGCGCTGGCTGCCGATCGTCGAGCAGGACGCCGTTTCCGAAATGTGGCTGGTCTGGTCGAAGCATCGCGAGCAGGGGCAGGCGGCACAGCGCTTCCGGGAGCAGCTTCTTCACGCCGCTTTGATGCACAATTAGGACAAAATCAGCTCAAAATTGTGCGGTAAATCACAAGGCTAAGCAAAAATTTGACGTGCACCGTCGAAGTGCTTCACCATAGCTGAAAGTTTATTTCGAAGCGCGAAAATAAAGGGAGTCAACGGTGGTAGCGGATAGTCAGCCTGGCCATATCGATCAAATAAAGCAGACCAATGCAGGAGCAGTGTATCGCCTGATCGATCAGCTTGGCCCGGTATCGCGCATCGATCTCTCCCGTTTTGCCCAGCTGGCGCCGGCCAGTATTACCAAAATTGTCCGCGAGATGCTGGAAGCGCATCTGGTGCAGGAGACGGAAATCCAGGATCCGGGCAGCCGCGGGCGTCCGGCGGTGGGTCTGATGGTGGAAACCGAGGCCTGGCACTATCTTTCCGTGCGTATCAGCCGGGGTGAGATTCACCTCGCGCTGCGCGACTTAAGCAGCAAGCTGGTGGTCGAGGAGCAGCTCGAGCTGGCGCTGCAGCACGAACAGCCTTTCCTGAGCCGGGTCGTTGAGCATATTGACCGCTTTTTTATTCGCCATCAAAAGAAGCTGGAACGCCTGACGGCAATCGCCGTGACCATGCCGGGAATTATCGATACCGAAAATGGCATCATCCATCGGATGCCGTTTTATGATGACGTGAAGGATCTGCCGCTTGGCGAAGTGCTGGCCAACCATACCGGTGTTTCGGTTTATATTCAGCACGATATCAGCGCCTGGACCATGGCGGAGTCGCTGTTTGGCGCCTCCAGAGGGGCGAGGGACGTGATTCAGGTGGTGATTGACCATAACGTCGGCGCCGGGGTGATTACCGACGGCCGCCTGCTGCACGCCGGGAGCAGCAGCCTGGTGGAGATCGGCCATACTCAGGTCGACCCTTACGGCAAGCGCTGCTACTGCGGTAACCACGGCTGTCTGGAAACCATTGCCAGCGTCGAGAGCGTGCTGGAGCTTACTCAGGTACGGATGACCAAATCGATGAGCTCAATGCTGCACCAGCAGCCGCTGAGCGTTGAGTGGCTCTGTCAGGCGGCGCTGCAGGGTGATTTGCTGGCTCGCGATATTATCAGCGGCGTCGGCCAGCACGTCGGACGAATTCTGGCAATCATGGTTAACCTCTTCAATCCGCAAAAAATACTTATCGGCTCTCCGTTTAGCCTCGCGGCGGATATCCTGTTTCCGGCTATTTCTGACTGCATTCGTCAACAGTCGCTGCCAGCCTATAGCCGACACATTACCGTCGAAAGTACCCAGTTCTCCAACCGCGGAACTATGGCCGGCGCCGCGCTGGTTAAAGATGCCCTCTATAACGGATCGCTGCTGATACGACTGTTACAGGGTTAACATTTTTTCATAGTCACACTAAAAATTGCGCTATCTCAAGCTGGCATTAGCCGGCTTCGCGTAGACTTTTCCCACAGTTTTCTATCCATTTTCTGTATATATCCGCACAATTCGCGCAGCCGGAAGGCCGCTACGCAGGGAATCCCGACGCCTTACTTCGCTAAGTGTTCAGGGTGAGCGAGGAGCGCTAACCGCTATGCCGCCTGAAGCATGACGGGTATATATTTCATCAACATAACTGTGGGGTTAGTGATGTTTAAGCGTTTCTTTATAACAGGTACTGACACCGCCGTCGGGAAGACGGTGGTTTCTCGTGCGCTGCTGCAGGCACTGGCCGCTGAGGGCAAAAGCGTCGCCGGGTACAAGCCTGTAGCGAAGGGCAGCAAAGAGACGCCGGACGGGTTGCGTAACAAAGACGCGCTGATTTTACAAAGCGTGTCGACGCTGGCGTTACCCTATGATGCTGTCAATCCCATAGCGTTAAGCGAAGATGAAAGCAGCGTGGCGCACAGCAGCCCCATCAACTACGGGCTGCTGACGGACGGACTGCAGCGCCTGAGCGGCCAGGTCGACCACGTGGTGGTTGAAGGGACCGGCGGCTGGCGCAGCCTGATGAACGATCTGCGTCCGCTTTCCGAATGGGTGGTGCAGGAGCAGCTGCCGGTGCTGATGGTGGTGGGCATTCAGGAGGGCTGTATCAACCACGCCCTGCTGACCGCGCAGGCCATTGCCAATGACGGCCTGCCGCTTATCGGCTGGGTCGCCAACCGCATTAATCCGGGGCTGGCGCACTACGCTGAAATCATCGACGTCTTAAGCAAAAAACTGCCGGGTCCGCTGATCGGCGAATTGCCCTATCTGCCGCGCGCCGAGCAGCGCGAGCTGAGCCAGTATATTGACCTGGCGCGGCTAGGTGAGGTGATGGCGATAGATCGAGTCCTGGCGTAGCGTTCGCGACAGCACCGATGCCAGCACGCTGGCCATCAACAAGCCGGGCAGTAGCGCATATTGCCCGGTCATTTCACAAATCATCAGGGTCGACATAATTGGCGCGTGCGTTGTTGCCGCCAGGAAGGTCGCCATTCCGGCCAGACCCAGCATAATCGCCACCTCAGAACCGTGCAGCCACAGGCCGGTGAAGCTGGCGAACAGCATGCCCATTGCCAGCCCGACAAACAGCGTCGGCGTAAACACGCCGCCGGGCGCGCCCGAGCCGCTGCTGGCCAGTACCGCAAGCAGTTTACAGGCGAATACCACGGCGATTGCCCCCAGCAGCGGCGGCGACTGGAGATAGCTCTGTACCGTGCTGTAACCGTTCCCCCACACCGCTGGCGTCAGCAGCGACAGCAGGCCAACGATGACGCCGCCGAGCGCCAGCTGCCAGGGCGGCGAGAGGCACAGGCGCAGAAAGCCGCGATGGCTCCAGCCCATCAGCCAGACGAAGATCGGCCCGCAAAGCCCGGCCAGCAGGCCGGTCGCCAGCATCAGCCCGTAGTGAACGGCGGTGAGGGGAAGGCTGAGCGTCACCTGGTAAAGGGGCTGCTGGCTGCCGTTTAGCAGATGGCTGACCAGCAGCGCGACAACCGCTGAAATAACCACCGGGCCGAGCGAAGCCAGCAACAGCGTACCGAACAGAATCTCGGCAATAAACAGGCTTCCGGCCAGGGGGGCGTGATAGGCGCTGGCCATCCCGGCGGCGGCACCGCAGGCTACCCATAGTTTCCACTCCACTTTGGGCGTGAAGCGCCGGGCGAACAGCGAGGCCGCCAGCGCCGCCAGCAGGATCATCGCCCCCTCGCGGCCAATGGCGCTGCCGGTGGTCACCACCAGCAGCGAGGCGCAGGATTTTATCAGGCTGGCCGGCGTATCGAAGCGGCCGTCGCCGGTTTCCAGCGCCTCCATATAATCGGTCGGCGCGTGCGGACGCTGGCGGGTGCGGCGCTGCCAGAGCCAGAGCAGGGTGCCGGCGGCAAATCCTCCGGCCGCCGGCGTCAGCAGCCGTCGCCACCACGGCAGCGATTCGGCGGCGTTGACCAGGCTTCCGCTCCGATTGCTGAGGAGCCGCGCCTCCAGCAGCCCCATCGCGGCATGAAAGAGCGCCACGGCGAGCGCTGCCAGAATACCGATCAGCGTGGCGACCAGCAGGCGGCGAAACATGACCTGAATATCAGGATAAGCAGGCAAACGATGCATCGGACATTACGCGTTGCGGGAATGAGTGCCTTATTGTGCAGGGGAATAACGTTATAAGCAAAAGCGATAAGTGCCTCCTTTGCCGCCGCGCAGCGGAGAAAAGGAGGAACGGAAGACACTTTATGTGACGTTGTCACTCGCAGGCTGGACATCCCGAGTCCCGCGAGATGGCGACGAGGCTAGCGATAGAGCGGTTTGTCGGCGACGACAAGAGTCAGCGTGTCTTGCCACTCCGCCAGCGTGGCCTGGCTTAGCTGACCCAGGGCCTGGTAGAACGGATGCCCGGCTTCGCTGACGAAAACCGCCAGGAAGCGGCCAGACCAGGGCAGCAGATGCCGGGCCAGCAGCTGCGAAAAGGCCTCATCCTGCCCGGACTCGCATAGCCAGGCGGCCAGCAGCAGCAGGGTGCCAAAGCTATCTTCCGGATCGTTGTTCTGCGCGGCGCGGGCGATGCCGTTCTGCCGCATCCACTCCCTGAGCTCCAGCGTCGAATCGCCGAACAGGACATTCTCTTTATCCAGCCAGACGGAGCCCCACGGCGGCGCCGGCAGGGCCCAGGGGCCGATAAACAGGCGCTGCCACGCCTCGGCCAGCGGCTCGTCGTTGTGTTCGGTGAAGCGGGCAACCACCTCAGCGGGCACCGCAAAGGGCCACTGGGCCTGCCAGCTTCCGTCGCGCAGGGCGCTGACCAGCGGGGCGGCCTGCTCGCTTTGCGGGGCAAACGAAAATAGCGCGCCGAGGGTACGGGCGCTCAGCGCGACGGCGTCGCGGAATGGGGGTTGCATCATGCTTATATTCCTTACTGCGGCGCGGCTGTCCGCGCGCGAAAAATTAACCGGCAACTGCCGTACCGACGGTCATATGCAGGCCATAAAACAGGCTGCGGCCAATCAGTTCTCCGGCCAGTACCAGCAGCAGCCCGAGGCATAACCCGCCTGTACGCGGGCGGATGCCGCGAATGAGCGGGCACAGCCAGCAGCCGAGACCAAGGGCCAGCAGCGCGATGCGCCAGGTTTGCCAGAACCCGTACCCCGGAACCAACGCGCCGGCGCGCTGCACCGAGCTGTGAATATCGCCGAGGCCAAAACCCTGCAGCACGACGATGGCAATGCTGGCCAGCAGCGCCAGAACGCTCAGCGAGGCGAAGACGCTGCCGTTAAACGACACGTTGGCTGCACGCAGCAGCAGTGCGGCAAACAGCGGCCCGCAGAGCAGCATGGTCAGAAAAAAGGCGCCGGTGGTATAGCCATTATACCATGTCGGAACGGTATCAATCTGGTAAACCCGGGTCATCGCAAAGACAAAAACGCCCCCCAGCAGCATGCTCACGGCCAGCCACGGCGCGCTCAGCGCGGCGGGCATTTTGCTGGTGACTGCCAGCAGCCACCACAGCCCGCCGACGGCAAAGAAGATGATGCCGCTGGCGATTTCGTTACTCAGCGCCGACTCGCCGAGGCGATTGAGCGAATTGAACGCCCGCAGCGGTGAACCAAGGTGCAGCATGGAGGCGAGAAAGCCGACCCCCATCAGCAGCCAGATAGCGATCATGCTGCGCACCAGGCGCTGCCGGGCTTCGGAGTTATTTTTCAGCGACAGCCAGCCCAGGCCGCTGACGATCAGCGCTCCCGCCGCGCACTGGCTCAGCACCGTAAACAGCACCAGCGGCCATTCATGCCAACCGTTTCCCATATTCGTTCTCCTTAGGCTTTGGCAATTTCAACCAGATTGGTGTGCTGAGGATTGCCTTTCGCCAGCGGCGACGGACGGTGGGTGGTCAGCGTATTAATGCAGGCGCCGCGGTCGACACGATCCCCGTCCATATTGGCGTCATGCCACGCGCCCTGGCCCATCGCTGAGACGCCGGGCATAATGCGCGGCGTTACTTTTGCCGGAATGCGCAGCTCGCCGCGCTGGTTAAAGACGCGCACCATATCGCCGTTTTTAATCCCGCGACGCTCGGCGTCCAGCGGGTTAATCCACACCTCCTGGCGGCAGGCGGCCTGCAGAATATCGACGTTACCGTAGCTCGAGTGGGTGCGCGCTTTGTAGTGGAAGCCAAAAAGCTGCAGCGGAAACTGGCTGCGCAGCGGGTCATCCCAGCCTTCGAAGGTGGAGGCGTACACCGGCAGCGGGCTGATGGTGTCGTCCGCCGCAAGCTGCCAGCTGGCGGCGATATCGGCCAGCCGGCTGGAGTAGATCTCAATTTTACCGGAAGGCGTTTTTAGCGGATTGGCGAGCGGGTCGCGGCGGAAATCGCGATAGGCGACAAAATGGCCCGCGGGATCCTTACGCTTATAGATCCCCATGGCTTTAAGTTCGTCGTAGGCGGGCAGCGCGGGGTCTTTCGCCAGCATCAGGGCGTAAAGATGCTGCAGCCACTGCGCCTGAGTGCGTCCTTCGGTAAACTTTTGCAGGACCTCATCGCCGAGGCGTTTTGCCACTTCGCTGAGGATCCAGTAGATCGGTTTACGCTCAAACTTCGGCGAGGTGGCGGGCTGAATAAAGATCAGGTAGCCCATATTGCCGGCGTAGTCGTTGGGGATAATATCCTCCTGCTCGACGGTCATCAGGTCCGGAAGCAGGATGTCGGCATATTTAGCCGATGAGGTCATAAAGTTATCGATCACCACGATGGTTTCGCACCTGCTGTCGTCCTGCAGGATTTCGTGGGTCCGGTTGATGTCAGAATGCTGATTGATAATGGTATTCCCGGCGTAGTTCCACAGGAACTTGATCGGCACGTCCAGCTTATCCTTGCCGCGTACGCCGTCGCGCAGGGCGGTCATTTCGGGCCCGCGCGCGATGGCGTCGGTCCAGCTAAAGCAGGAGATGGCGGTTTTCACCGGGTTAGTCAGCACCGGCAGGCGCTCGATGGTGATGGTATAGGTTGATTCGCGCGCGCCGCTGTTGCCGCCGCTAATTCCGACGTTGCCGGTCAGAATCGGCAGCATGGCGATGGCCCTGGCGGCCAGCTCGCCGTTGGCCTGGCGCTGCGGCCCCCAGCCCTGACAAATATAGGCCGGCCTGGTGCTGCCGATCTCTCGCGCCAGCTTGACGATGCGGTCGACCGGAATGCCGCAAATCCGCGACGCCCACTGCGGCGTTTTAGCGGTTCCATCATCCCCTTCGCCAAGGATCCAGGCCTTGTAATGGCTGTTTGCCGGCGCGCCTGCGGGCAGCGTTTTTTCGTCGTAGCCTACGCAGCAGGTATCAAGGAACGGCTGGTCGACAAGGTTTTCCGTTATCAGCACCCAGGCGATGCCGGCCACCAGCGCCGCGTCGGTGCCGGGGCGAATGGGGATCCACTCGTCTTCGCGGCCGGCGGCGGTATCGGTATAGCGCGGATCGATAACGATCATTCTGGCGTTGGAGCGCTCGCGAGCCTGTTCGAGATAATAGGTAATCCCGCCGCCGCTCATGCGGGTTTCCGCCGGGTTATTGCCGAACATCACCACCAGCCTGCTGTTTTCGATGTCGGAGGTGCTGTTGCCCTCGTTGCTGCCGTAGGTGTAGGGCATGGCGCAGGCAATTTGGGCGGTGCTGTAGGTACCGTACTGGTTTAAAGAGCCGCCGTAGCAGTTCATCAGGCGGGTTACCGGGGAAGCGGAGGGCGACGAGCGGGTCATGTTGCCGCCGACGATCCCGGAGGAGTAGTTGATGTAGACCGCTTCGTTACCGTACTCTTTAACGATCCGCTGCAGGCTGCCGGCCAGGGTGTCCAGCGCTTCGTCCCAGCTGATGCGGGCAAACTTTCCTTCGCCGCGCTTACCGACTCGTTTCATCGGATAGTTCAGGCGGTCAGGGTGGTTGATGCGTCGGCGGATAGAGCGGCCGCGCAGGCAGGCCCGCACCTGGTGATCGCCATAAATATCCTGCCCGGTGTTATCGGTCTCAACCCACACCACTTCGTCATCGCGCACGTGCAGACGCAGCGCGCAGCGGCTGCCGCAGTTCACCGAGCAGGCGCCCCACACCACCCGTTCTTCGCCCTGGGTGGCCTGCTGAACGGCCGCTGCCGCGCCGCGCAGGCTAAACGGCAGCGACACTGCGCCGGCCGCTAATGCCAGTGAACCGATCGCTGAGGATTTAATTAGCGTGCGACGGCTGAGGCCGCCGTCATATTCCGGATAAGACATTACTCACTCCCTGATTGTTATTATGATGAAATTCCGCCGGGTTCTGCATTCGAGCGGATGGGAGATCCATAATACTTATATAGAGGTAGATGAATATTATCCCTGGTCAACCCAGGGATAATATCCTTCACTTGAAGCAGGGGCGGGTTACTGCGCTTCGCTGTCGGTGCCGGCGCTGCGGGTATAGGTGATTTTAAAGGTGTCGTTGGCGCAGTGTCCGACAACCTGAGCGCCGGGCTGGTCAGGCTGGTCGCTGGGGACGATGCTCAAGCTAAAGCCCGTCGCCGGCACGCCGTTATTGATGATTTTCTGCTGAATATCGCTTTTTACCCGTTCGCAGGAGTCCGGTGCGGCAAGCGCTGATGTCGAACCCAGCAGCAGAGCCGCGCAGAGCCAGGGGGATATTTTCATCATAAACTCCTTATTGACGTCATCCAGATTTAAGCATAGCAGAACTGGTGTAAACAATTGTATTTGCTAATATGATTGCATAGGGACACAGAAGGAATCGGGCGTGAACAAACTGTTTTTACTGGTTTTGGCGACCATGGCGCTCAGCGCCTGCGATAATCGATCCGCGCCGCAGGCCTTTACGCCAGAAATGGCGAGTTTTTCCAACGAATTTGAATTTGACCCGCTGCGTGGCCCGGTGAAAGATTTCAGCCAGACGCTGCTCGATGAGCATGATGAAGTGGTGAAACAGGTCAGCGGGCGATTATCCAGCGAGGGCTGCTTCGATCTGCTGGCTTTCCAGGATCGCGAAAATAACACCGGCGCCACGCTGCTGCTCGACGCGAACTACTATCTCGATGCGAAAACGCGTGAAAAGCGCCTGCGCCTGCAGGGAAAGTGCCAGCTTGCCGAAATGCCGTCGGCGGGCGTGAGCTGGGAAACGGATGACAATGGCTTTGTGGTGACCGCCCGCGGCAAAGAGACCACGGCCAGCTACCGCTATGATGACGAAGGCTATCCGCTAGGCAAAACCACCACCGCCAAAGACGAGCGCTTTACGGTGGTCTCAACGCCGGCAGCCGATCCGCGTAAAAAGCTGGACTACACGGCGGTGAGCACCTTCAACGATCGTGAGCTAGGCAGCGTGCGGCAGACCTGCGACTACGACAGTCACGACAACCCGGTGAAGTGCGAGCTGCAGGTTATCGATGAAAGCGTGCAGCCGCCGTTAACGCGCCACTACACCATCAAAAATAGCATCGAATACTACTGAGCCGTTGGCTTCAGCAGCGTCGGGCCCTGCGGGCGGTGTTCGCTAAGGTACTGATGCTGGAACAGGCACATCCGAATAGTATTGCGGTATTCGCCGTTAATGAAAAACTCGTGAATGAGCTCGCCCTCGACCATAAACCCAAGCTTGCGGTAGATGTGGATCGCTTTTTCATTTTCGCTGTCGACGATGAGGTACAGCTTATAGAGGTTGAGTACGGTAAAGCCGTAGTCCATTGCCAGCTTAGCGGCGCGGGTCGCAAGACCTCGCCCCTGATAGTCCGGGGAGATAATAATCTGAAACTCGGCGCGTCGGTGGACGTGGTTAATCTCAACCAGCTCGACCAGACCGGCTTTTTCCCCGTCGCACTCAATCACAAACCGGCGCTCGCTCTGATCGTGAATATGCTTGTCATAGAGGTCTGAGAGCTCGACAAAGGCCTCATACGGCTCTTCAAACCAGTAGCGCATTACGCTGGCGTTGTTATCGAGCTGGTGAACAAAACGGAGATCTTCGCGCTCTAGCGGGCGCAGCTTGACGGTATGAGCGTCGGTCATGGGTGTTCCTGTGCAGCAATGCTGGCGATAATAATGAATTATGGCGCCCGCAGGCGCCATGCGTGACGGGTTACGGCGCTACGGTACGGCCGGTGCGGCGATCGAGGCAGCGCAGGGTATTCGGCTCCCAGTAGGCGTTGACGTTCGCGCTTTTCTGGCAGTTATCCTGGGCATCAAAAGCGACGTCGGCCTTATCCCATTCTTTCTCGGTGCGCGTGTTGACCTTATGGCGCAGAGTGCGGGTGTCGTTCCACTGCTCTTTTTCCATGGCGGCGTTCTGGCGGCTCTGCGCGCTATCGCCGGATTCAATCACCAGCGTGTCGGTTTTAGCAAAAGACGAGGCGGTGAAGGCCACGGCGCTTAGCGCCAGCATGGCGGTCAGGCACCAGCGTTTGTTCAGTGTCATTTTCATCACGGTTTCCTTTGAGTGATAAAAAGGGATAGCCCTTAATATGAGTTTACTACATCTCTTTTCTACGGCATACCCGACAAAAGGAAGTGGGAGCGGGGCAATTATCGCGTAGAATGCCGCCACTCTCTGCGCTATTTACGTATCTTTAATGCTCAAAACCACTCTGCTCTTTTTCGCCACCGCCCTGTGCGAAATCCTCGGCTGCTATTTACCCTGGCTCTGGCTAAAGCGGGGTGCCACGCCGCTGCTGCTGCTGCCCGCCGGACTCGCGCTGGCGATGTTCGTCTGGCTGCTGACCCTGCACCCGGCGGCGAGCGGACGCGTTTACGCCGCCTACGGCGGAGTCTATGTCTGCACCGCGCTGCTGTGGCTGCGCTTTGTTGACGGCGTAAAGCTCAGCCACTACGACTGGGCCGGCGCGGTTATTGCGCTGTGCGGAATGCTCATTATCGTCGCCGGGTGGGGTCGCGCCTAGCCAACCTTACGGGCGCAGCGCCGGGGCAGACGATGCGCCGACCGTGCGGAATCGCGCCTGTTTCCACCTCTGTTTACCGCGTTTCTTCAGCCAGCGGCCGCCGCGTCAGGCCCGGCATTAATGTGACCAATAGCATCTTTTTCGATCATTATACTTGTATGGTAGTAGGTCTGGTGATTTAATTTTATTCACTAACCGCAGAGATGTAAGGAATAAAAAAAGATGAAGATCGTTGCCGCTGAAGTTTTCGTCACCTGTCCTGGACGTAACTTTGTCACCCTAAAAATCACCACCGATGACGGCATCGTCGGGCTGGGGGATGCCACCTTAAACGGTCGCGAGCTCTCCGTCGCATCGTACCTGCAGGATCACCTCTGCCCGCAGCTTATTGGCCGCGACGCGCAGCGTATCGAAGATATCTGGCAGTTCTTCTACAAGGGAGCCTACTGGCGCCGCGGGCCGGTGACCATGTCGGCTATCTCTGCCGTCGATATGGCCCTGTGGGATATTAAAGCGAAGGCGGCGGGGATGCCGCTGTATCAGCTGCTGGGCGGGGCATCCCGTGAAGGGGTAATGGTTTACTGCCACACCACGGGCCACTCCATTGACGAAGTGCTGGATGACTACGCTCGCCACAAAGAGATGGGCTTTAAGGCCATCCGCGTGCAGTGCGGCATTCCGGGGATGAAGACCACCTACGGGATGGCAAAAGGCAAAGGGCAGGCCTACGAGCCGGCGACCAAAGGCCTGTGGCCGGAAGAGCAGCTGTGGTCGACGGAGAAGTATCTTGATTTTACCCCGCAGCTGTTTGCCGCCGTGCGCGAAAGATTTGGTTTCAACGAGCACCTTCTGCATGACATGCACCATCGCCTGACGCCGATCGAGGCCGCGCGCTTTGGCAAGAGCATCGAGGAGTATCGTCTGTTCTGGATGGAGGATCCGACGCCGGCTGAAAATCAGGAGTGCTTCCGCCTGATCCGCCAGCACACCGTGACCCCCATTGCGGTCGGGGAAGTCTTTAACAGCATCTGGGACTGCAAGCAGCTGATAGAGGAGCAGCTGATTGACTATATCCGCACCACCGTGACCCACGCCGGCGGGATCACCGGCATGCGCCGTATCGCCGATTTTGCCTCGCTTTATCAGGTACGCACCGGCTCGCACGGCCCGTCCGACCTGTCGCCGATCTGCATGGCGGCGGCGCTACACTTTGACCTGTGGGTGCCGAACTTCGGCGTCCAGGAGTACATGGGCTACTCCGAGCAGATGCTCGACGTTTTCCCGCATAGCTGGACGTTCGATAACGGCTATATGCACCCAGGCGAAAAGCCGGGGCTGGGAATTGAGTTTGACGAGAAGCTGGCAGCGAAATATCCGTACGATCCGGCCTGCCTGCCGGTGGCGCGGTTAGAAGATGGCACCTTGTGGAACTGGTAAGGAGAACAAAATGAAAAGTATCGTTATCCGCCAGCCCAATGAGCTGGTGATTGAGGAGCGCGCGCTGCCAGAGCCTGCCGCGGGAGAAGTTCGGGTCAAGGTTCAGCTGGCGGGAATATGCGGCTCGGATAGCCACATCTATCGCGGACACAACCCGTTTGCAAAATACCCGCGCGTTATCGGCCACGAATTCTTGGGCACTATCGATGCGGTTGGCGCCGGGGTGACGGATAAAACCGTGGGCCAGCGGGTGTGCGTGGATCCGGTTATCAGCTGCGGACGCTGCTATCCCTGCTCGGTAGGCAAACCGAACGTCTGCACCTCGTTGGTGGTTATCGGCGTGCACCGGGACGGCGGCTTCAGCGAGTATGCGGTGGTGCCGGCGAAAAACGCCTGGCAGGTGCCGGACGGCGTGTCGGACAGGCATGCGGTAATGGTGGAACCCTTCACGATCGCCGCCAACGTGACCGGGCAGGTGACGCCGACCGAGCAGGACGTGGCGCTGGTTTACGGCGCCGGGCCGATGGGCTTAACCACTATCCAGGTCCTTAAGCAGGTCTACAAAGTCGGCCAGGTGATTGTGGTTGACCGAATCGATGAACGGTTGCAGATGGCCCAGCGCAACGGTGCCGACCGCACGATCAATAACGGCGAGCACTCATTAGCCGAGGTGTTAGAGGTGAAGCCGACGCTGATTATCGACGCCGCCTGCCACCCGACAATATTACAGGAGGCGGTTACGCTGGCTTCACCGGCGGCCAGAATTGTCCTGATGGGATTCTCTACCGAGCCGTCGCAGGTGGCGCAGCAGGGGATTACCGGTAAAGAGCTGTCGATATTTTCCTCGCGGCTAAACGCCAATAAATTCCCGATTGTTTTGCGCTGGCTGGAACAGGGGCTGATTAATCCGGAAATGTTAATTACCCATACCTTCGACTATCAACAGGTCGCTGAGGCAATGGAGCTGTTTGAAAATGACCGCAAGAGTTGCTGTAAGGTTTTATTAACCTTCTGACAGCCAATACAACGCCAGACTCTATATCCTACACAATTAGAGATTATAAAGATGACGACAGTAAAGAATGAGAGAACAACCTCCGATCTCATCCGCGCGGCTGTATCCGGTTGGTTAGGTACCGCGCTGGAGTTTATGGATTTCCAGCTTTACTCTTTAGGCGCCGCGCTGGTATTCCATGAAATATTCTTCCCCGAACAGTCTGCGGCGATGGCGCTTATTTTAGCCATGGGGACCTACGGCGCAGGATATATTGCCCGCATCGTCGGGGCGTTTATTTTCGGCAGAATGGGCGATAGCATCGGCCGCAAGAAAGTTCTTTTTATTACCATCACCATGATGGGCATCTGTACGACGCTGATCGGCGTTTTGCCCACCTATGCCCAGGTGGGGATCCTTGCGCCGGTGCTGCTGGTCACCCTGCGCGTGATTCAGGGGCTGGGCGCTGGCGCGGAAATATCCGGGGCCGGCACGATGCTGGCGGAATATGCGCCGAAAGGTAAGCGCGGCATTATCTCTTCGCTGGTGGCGATGGGAACCAACTGCGGCACCCTCAGCGCTACGGCAATCTGGGCGGTGATGTTCGTCCTGCTCGACCGCGAGCAGCTGGTGGCGTGGGGCTGGCGTATTCCGTTCCTTGCCAGCGTGGTGGTGATGATCTTCGCCATCTGGCTGCGCTTGAACCTCAAGGAAAGCCCGGTATTTGAAAAAGTCGCCGAGGGCGGCAGCCGGCAGAGCGCCGCCAGCAGCCAGGAGAATAGCTTTGGCGCGATGCTGAAGAGTAAATCATTTTGGCTGGCAACCGGCCTGCGCTTCGGCCAGGCGGGCAACTCGGGGCTGATTCAAACCTTCCTTGCGGGCTATCTGGTGCAAACCCTGCTGTTTGATAAAGCGATCCCGACAGATGCGTTAATGATTAGCTCGGCGATCGGTTTTATCACTATTCCGCTGCTGGGCTGGCTTTCAGATAAAGTAGGGCGGCGCACGCCGTATATTATCGTCAATATTTCGGCGATTATTTTAGCCTATCCGATGCTGGCAATTATCATGGATAAAAGCCACAGCGTGAGCACTATTATGGCATCGTTGGTTGTCATTCATAACGTGGCGGTACTGGGCCTGTTTGCGCTGGAAAATATTACCATGGCCGAGCTGTTTGGATCGCGTAATCGCTTCACCCGCATGGCTATCTCAAAAGAGATGGGGGGGCTGGTTGCCGTGGGTTTCGGCCCGGTGCTGGCGGGTATTTTCTGTAATATGACCGACTCGTGGCTGCCGGTGGTGGTGATGCTGATTTGCTATTCGGTGATCGGCTTACTGGCCGCCATCCTGATGCCGGAAGTGCGCGACCGCGACCTGAGCCTGGCAAACGATGCTGCCGATACGCTCCCGCTGCGTAAAGACGAAAAATCCGGCCAGTATATTTAAAAAAAGAGTCTGGCTCTGCGTCATTATCATCTCTGCTGATAGCTGGAAAGTATTTATTGATATTTAGATGGCCTCCCGGTCGCGCTGATTATTTTCTCTGGCGACTGTCCGGGAGCTCTGACTCTATTTTACATATTACGCAGAGAGTCAGGCGCCGCTGCGGATATATTCTCTGCATCTTATTGAGCAATGGACGTGATTGTTAAGAGGGAAGTTATGGCATTAATTAATGAGCGTTTTATGATTAGTAACGATCGTGGCGTGAGCTTATACAATGATATTGCTAAGGATCTGCCGATTATTGACTATCATTGTCATCTCGAGGCCAGGGACATTTATGAGAACAACGCCTTTGCTAATATAAGCGAGCTTTGGCTGGCCGGCGATCATTATAAATGGCGGGCCATGCGGGCTAACGCTATTGATGAACGTTTTATTACCGGCGACGCCGCAGCCGAGGAGAAATTCCAGGCCTGGGCGGAGACGGTCGAGTCCTGCTTTGGCAACCCGCTTTATCACTGGACTCATCTTGAGCTGCAGGCCTATTTTGACTGCGATGAAGCGCTGAATCGCCAAAGCTGGCGCCGAATTATGAACCACTGCAACGCGCGGCTGCGGGAGAACGCGTTCACGCCTCGCCAGCTGATCCTGCGCTCGAATGTCGAGACGATCTGCACCACGGACTCGCCGCTGGATACCCTGCATTACCACAAGCTCCTGAAGAGTGATGACGGCTTTCCGGTGAAGGTACTGCCAACCTTTCGCCCAGACGGTTTCTTCGAAGAGAACCCGCAGGCGTTCTTCATCTTTATGCAGCAGCTCGCGGCCATAGCTGATGTGCCGATCGCCACGCTGGATGATTTTGAAAGGGCGCTAGCCAACCGCGTCGACTATTTCCACGATGCCGGATGCCGCATCTCCGATCACGGTTTACAGGCTCTGGTCTGGCGCGAGGTGTCTCGGCAGGAAGCCGCAAGGCTCTTTGCGCAGAAGCTCAGCGGCCAGGAGCTGACTGCCGAAGAGCAGCATGGCCTGAATAGCGCGATTTTTGTGCTGCTGGCCAAGCACTACCGGCGCTGCGGCTGGGCGATGCAGATTCATTTTGGCGCCATTCGTAACAATAACAGCCTGATGCTGGAGCAATCCGGAATTAACTCTGGCTTCGACTCCATTGCCGATCAGCCGGCGCTTGCCGGCAGTTTGAATCAGTTTCTCGACGGCCTGAGCCGGCGCCATGCGCTGCCGAAAACCATCGTCTACAACCTGAATGCGGCCTACAACGACGTCGTGGCATCGGCCATTGCCAACTTTCAGAGCGCAGAGCACGGCGTTAAATCGCCGATCCAGTTTGGCTCCGGCTGGTGGTTTAACGATACCCGGCGCGGCATGGAGAGTCAGCTAAACACGCTGGCCGATCAGGGCTTACTAATGAATTTTATTGGCATGCTCACCGACTCCCGCAGTCTTATTTCGTATCCTCGCCATGATTATTTTCGCCGTATTCTTTGTAATTTAATTGGCGGCTGGGTGACGCGCGGTGAAGTCCATGATGATGAAGTGATATTAACCAGAATGATAAAAAACATCTGTCACGATAATGCGCAAGCATATTTTAAATTTTAATATTCATCCTGACGTGAGGATTTGATATGGCTCGGAGTAATAAGAAAATTACCATCCCGGTAAGTATCGGATATGGTATGACCGATATTATGGGAGGCGGAGCGTTTACCGTAATTGGTGCCTGGCTGCTGTTTTTTTACACCACCTTTGTGGGCCTCTCGCCCATTGAAGCCGCCTCTATTGTGGCCATCGCACGTATTGTGGATGCCATCGTTAGCCTGTTTATGGGCAGCTTTACCGACCACTTTTATAAGAATTATTTAGGTAAGAAGTTCGGCCGCCGGCGCTTTTTTCTGCTGATCGGCGCGCCGCTGATGCTGGTCTATGCGCTGCTGTGGCTGGATGGCATGAGCTACGGCTTCTACCTTGCGGTATATCTGGCGTTTGAGATTATTGCCGCCATGGTCTTAATTCCCTGGGAAACCCTGCCTTCGGAAATGACCAAAGATTTTAATGCGCGTACCAAGCTTTCAACCTGCCGCATGTTTCTCTCCGCTTCCGGAACCTTTCTCGCAACGTTTATTCCCGGCCTGCTGATTAATCACTTTGGCGAAAATGACGCCAGCGCCTATTTCATTAACGGGGTGGTGTTTGCGGTGCTGTTTATGCTCTGCGTGTTTATCTCGTGGAAGGTCACCTGGGAACGTGAGCTGACGCCGGAAATGCAGGCAGAGTTAGAAAGTAAAGCCGTGGAGAAGACCTTTGCCGAGAAGATGAGGTCTTTTGGTCATCTATTTAAGGAGTACGCTTCGACCCTCAAGGTTCGCGCGTTTCGCAAGCATTTGGCTATTTATCTGTTCTCGTTCACCGCGAAAGATGTCTATAACACGGTGTTCGTCTTTTTCTGCGTCTACTGCCTGAACGTCTCATCTTCGCTGGCGGGAACGCTGCTGTCGATGAGCATCGTGGGCCTGCCGGTTACGCTGGCGGCCGGGGTCGCCATTATCAAGTACGGCCCGTCGCGCCTGTACGTCTTCGCCTATTGCCTGATGATGCTGTGCCTCGGCGGGCTGTTCCTCGTTTATCAATTCCCGACGGACAATAAGGTTCTGCTGCTGCTGATCCTTGCCGGCGTGTACCAGGTGGGGCGCTGCGTCCTTGAATTTACGCCGTGGAACGTTTTCCCGTTTATTCCGGATATCGATGAAATGATCACCCGTCAGCGTCGGGAAGGCCTGTTCGCCGCCGTGATGACGTTTTCGCGTAAGACGACGGTGGCGATCGCCACGTTCGCGGTGGGGCTGCTGCTGCAAAGCGGCGGTTTTGTGAAGGGCAGCGTCAATCAGCCGCAGGAAGCCATTGATACCATCGCCATACTGCTTTTCGCCGGTACCGCAGGGCTGCTGCTGATCGCGCTGTGGCAGGCGCTGACCTTCCACCTCAACAAGCAGACGCACAAGATCTTTGTCGATGAGGTCGATCGCCTGAAGGCCAACGGTCTCAAGCAGAACGTCACCCCTGAAGCGCGACGCATTGTTGAAGACCTCACCGGCTACGACTATGACCAGCTGTGGTGCGATATCCCGGCGGAAAAACGTCGCCCAGAGCCGGCACCCTCGGCGCAAAGTTAAGCAAACCTGTGTGATAGCTTCTGGTGAAAAACAAAAAAATGCCAGACCTGTCACACAACATTGTATTTCTGTCGTACCAATCGCCCGTTAATTAATGCAAATCAAAACATAGGCACTCACGGGCGGTAATCTGGTATGGCAGTCAACACTCATACCGTTTCTATACAGCGAGTCTAAAGATGCAAAACACGCTTTTAACAGCCAGAGCAACGCTTCCTTCTTACGATCGCAGCACCCTTATTTCCCGTATCGTTCACCTCGGTTTCGGCGCCTTTCACCGCGCGCACCAGGCGGTCTATGCCGATATTCTGGCCGCGGAACACGGCAGCGACTGGGGGTATACCGAGGTAAACCTGATTGGCGGCGAGCAGCAAATTGCCGATCTGCAGCAGCAGGACCTGCTGTATACCGTCGCCGAAATGTCGGCGGAAGCCTGGACCGCGCGGGTGGTCGGCGTCGTTAAGCAGGCGATGCATGCGCAGGTTGCGGGGCTGGAAAGCGTACTGGCAAAAATGTGTGAACCGCAGGTGGCGATTGTTTCGCTGACCATCACGGAAAAGGGCTACTGCCATTCACCGGCCAGCGGTGAGCTGCAGCTGGATCATCCGCTGATTGTTGCCGATATACAGAATCCGCATCAGCCGAAGTCTGCGCCAGGCGTTATCGTGGAAGCGCTGGCGCGCCGTAAAGCCGCCGGTTTACCGGCATTCAGCGTGATGTCCTGCGACAATATGCCGGAAAACGGTCACGTATTGCGTAACGTGGTCTGCGCCCTGGCGCGGGCTATCGATAGCGAGCTTGCCAACTGGATCGCCGAAAGCGTGACCTTCCCGTCAACGATGGTCGATCGCATCGTTCCGGCAGTGACCCCCGCGACCCTGGATAAAATCGAACAGCTGACCGGCGTGCGCGATCCGGCCGGCGTCGCCTGCGAGCCGTTTCGTCAGTGGGTCATTGAGGATAATTTTGTCGCCGGGCGCCCGGAATGGGAAAAGGCGGGCGCCGAGCTGGTGGCCGACGTCGTGCCGTTTGAAGAGATGAAGCTGCGTATGCTCAACGGCAGCCACTCCTTCCTCGCTTATCTCGGCTACCTTGCCGGGTATCAGCACATTAACGACTGTATGCAGGACCAGAACTATCTTCGCGCCGCCCGCAGCCTGATGCTCAACGAACAGGCGCCGACGCTGAAAGTGCAGGGCGTCGATCTGGCTCGCTACGCCGGGCTGCTGATCGAACGCTACAGCAATCCGGCGCTTCAGCACCGGACGTGGCAGATTGCGATGGACGGCAGCCAGAAGCTGCCGCAGAGAATGCTGGATTCGGTACGCTGGCATCTGGCGCAGCGCAGCGATTTTAGCCTGCTGGCGCTGGGCGTAGCCGGCTGGATGCGCTACGTTGGCGGCGTCGACGACCGGGGCGAGGCGATTGAGATTTGTGACCCGCTGCTGCCGGTGATTCAGCAGGCCGTGCGCGCGAGCGCCGATGGCGAAGCGCGGGTGAACGCGCTGCTCGGTATCGAGGCTATCTTTGGCGCCAGCCTGGCGCAGGATCCGCGCTTTGTCGATGCGGTGACTCAGGCCTATCTCTCGCTGCAGAGCCGGGGGGCGAAGGCGACCGTTGCGGCCTGGGCACTGGCGCAGTAATCGTGCTTCAATGCCGCCGGCTCCGGCGGCATTAACGCGGCTTTGGCGAATAGCGTTCGCCAGCGCGTCTTACCCGTACGTCATTCCGCCGATCTTCACTCTTTCTGCAATAAATATGATCCGGGCCATTGCATATACATAACTATAGCTATCCACAGTTAAATAAATATAAGCTGTGTTTGTTTTAATGGCTTATGTATTTATTAGGCCGATTGTTTGTTCTCCATTTAGAATGTTTATGGCATAGTGAAGCCTCTGGAATACACTTCCTCAGGAAAAAGGAGAGCGGGCTATGTACAAAAAAATTTTATTGCCTGTAGATGTTTTTGAAATGGATTTAAGCGATAAGGCGGTACGTCACGCTGAATTTTTAGCCTCAGCGGAAAACGGCGAAATTACGTTATTAAACGTCCTGCCAAACAGCAGTCGTTCTATTCTTCGCGGTTTTGCGGCCGATATTCATAAATTCGAAACCTTTATGAAAGAGGAATCGGAGAAAAAAATGAAGACCCTGTCGCGTCTGTTTTCAATCCCGCCAGAGCGTCTTCATACCCGGGTCGTGTTTGGCAACGTGCGCGATGAAATATTAGCTATCAGCAACAGCGATGAGTATGACGTGATTGTTGTCGGCTCGCGCAAACCGGGTATTTCCACCCATCTGCTGGGCTCTAACGCCGAGTCTATTCTACGCTACGCTAAAATACCGGTGCTGGTGGTTCGATAACGGCCCCGGTCTGCATCTTTAGCGGCAGGAGAGTGCACCTGCCGCTAGCGCAACTACTCTTCGCTAAACCAGTCGCGGTTTTCCTGGCGAATTAATAGTACCGACTCGCTAATTTCGTGCAGATGCAGATGCATCGCCGCGTCTACCGCGTCGGCATCGCGATTTTCCAGCGCCTTGAAAATTTGGTGATGCTGACGCAGCAGCATTTCCGGCGAGCTGATGTGATCGAGGCTCATATAGCGTACCCGGTCAATCGTCGCCTTAATATTCTCCACGGTGTCCCAGGCAAGCTGGCAGTCGGCAATAAGCGACAGCTTCTGATGAAACTCATCGTCCAGCTGGAAGAAATCATTGAGCTGCTGGCGTTCAACCGCCGTGCGCTGCTGATTAAGATTTTGCTCAAGCTGATAAATTTGCTCGCTGTTGACCATTCCCGCCGCCCGACGCACCACCGCACACTCGATGGCCTGGCGCACGAAGCAGCCGTTGCGGACCTGCGACAGGGATATTTTATTGACGTAGCTGCCGCGCTGCGGACGGATTTGGATCAGGCCATTTTCCGCCAGCTTAATAAACGCCTCGCGCACCGGCTGACGGGAAACGTCAAAGCGCACGGAGACTTCCTTTTCAGACAGCGGCGTGCCGGGTGGGATCAGACAATGGACGATATCCCGGCGGAGGATTCGATAAATCTGCTGATTTACCGGTTGTGTTGGATTGAGCTGTGATTCTGCGGCCATTGATGGTTACTTTTTAATGGATTATGTGCGCTATTTTACGCGTTTTTTGCCTTTGCGCCCATACCCGGCCCGCAGGCCGGGCAAGGGGATTAGCCCTGACGGTGCACGCTGAGGCCGGCGAAGCTTTGGCTAACCGGCATCATTTCCAGAGTATTAATATTGACGTGTTTCGGCAGGTTGGCGACCCACCACACGGCTTCCGTCACGTCGTCCGGCGTCAGCGCCTGGGTATTTTCGTAGGCTTTGCCGGCTTTCGCGTCGTCGCCTTTAAAGCGGACGTTGGAAAACTCGGTGCCGCCCACCAGACCTGGCTCGATGTCGGTGACGCGAATCGCCGTGCCGTGCAGGTCGGTGCGCAGGTTGAGGCTAAACTGACGCACGAAGGCTTTGGTCGCCCCGTAGACGTTACCGCCCGCATAGGGCCAGTTGCCGGCGGTTGAGCCGATATTGATAATATGGCCGCGGTTGCGCTCAACCATCCCCGGCAGCACGGCGCGGGTCATATAGACCAGCCCCTTGTTGTTGGTATCGATCATATCTTCCCAGTCTTCAACGCTGGCCCTGTGCGCAGGCTCCAGCCCCAGCGCCAGACCGGCGTTATTGACCAGCACGTCGATGGCCTGCCATTGCGCAGGCAGGCCGGCCATCATCTCTTCGATGGCCGCGCGATTACGGACGTCGAGCTGGGCCGTATAAATGCCGTCGCCAAGCTCGTCTTTCAGCGTTTGCAGACGTTCTTCACGACGTCCGGTGGCGATCACTTTATGCCCATTCTCGACAAAGCGGCGGGTCATGCTCTCACCAAAACCTGCTGTTGCTCCGGTAACCAGGATAATCATCTTACTGTTCCTCAACGCTTTTGTGTCGTCATACCATAGCATGCGTTAACGCGGACCGGTAACGGAAATCACCGCGCCTGGTGTGGTTACAGGCGATGAAAAATGAGGCACAGCCAGGCGGCACTTCGAGAATTGATTGCGGTCAATCAATGAGTTGCCTAATCTAACCTGATGCCCGCAGCCTGGAGATAATAATGTCGGAAAATAACCCTTTTTTAAGCGTCAGCCTGCTGCCCTATCAGGCGCCGCGTTTCGATCTGATCGAGGATGAACACTACCGCCCGGCCTTTGATGAAGGCATGCGGCGCCAGCGCGAAGAGATTGCCGCGATAGTGAATAATCCGGCGCCCGCGGATTTTGCCAATACGGTGGTGGCGCTGGAGCTGAGCGGACAGCTGCTGTCTCGCGTGACCCGGGTCTTTTTTGCGATGGCCGGGGCGCATACCAATCCGCTTCTGCAGCAGCTTGATGAGCAGTTTTCCGCCGAGCTTGCGCAGGCGGGCAACGATATCTGGCTTAACACGGCGCTGTTTGAACGCGTGCAGCGCGTGTGGGAGGATCGTGAGCATCTGCAGATCGATGCAGAGTCCCGGCGCCTGCTTGAGGTTACCTGGCAGCGGTTTCTGCTGGCCGGCGCGCGGCTGGCGGAAGAGCAGAAATCGGTGCTGCGGGCGCTAAATACCCAGGCCGCGGCGCTGCAGAGTCAGTTCCAGCAGCGGCTGCTGAGCGCGGCAAAATCCGGTGGCCTGGTGCTTGATTATCTGCACCAGCTGGACGGGCTGAGCGCGGAGGAGATCGCCGAGGCCGCAAAAGCGGCGGCTGAAAAGGGTCTCCAGGACCGCTGGCTGCTGCCGCTGCTCAACACCACGCAGCAGCCGGCGCTGCTGTCACTGCGCAGTCGTCAGACCCGGGAAAACCTGTTTGCCGCAGGCTGGACGCGCAATCAGAAGGGCGATGATAACGATACCCGCGAACTGCTGCTGCAGCTGGTGGCGATCCGGGCGCAGAAAGCGGAGCTGCTGGGCGCGGCTGACTACGCCAGCTGGTCAATGGCCGATCAGATGGCGGGCGCGCCTGCCCAGGCCTTTGAGTTTATGCGCCGAATTGCTCCGGCCGCGCGAGCAAGGGCCGAGCAGGAGCTGGCGGATATTCAACAGGTTATTGATGATGAAGGCGAGGATTTCACCGCCGCCGCCTGGGACTGGCCGTACTATGCGGAGCAGGTGCGGCGCGCCAGGTTCGCTATCGATGAGGCGCAGCTAAAACCCTATTTTGCGCTCGATCGCGTACTGCTGGACGGCGTATTCTGGACCGCATCGCAGCTGTTTGGCCTGCGCTTCGTCGAACGTTTCGACATTCCTGTCTATCATCCTGACGTGCGGGTGTGGGAGATTTTCGACGCTAACGGCGCCGGTATGGCGTTATTTTACGGCGACTATTACGCGCGAGATTCAAAAAGCGGCGGCGCGTGGATGGACGTGTTCGTTGAGCAGTCCACGGAGCTGCGGCAGCAGCCGGTTATCTACAACGTCTGCAACTATCAAAAGCCCGGCTCGGGCCGCAGCGCGCTGCTGTCGTGGGATGAAACCATCACCTTATTCCACGAATTCGGCCACGCGCTGCACGGACTGTTCGCCAGCCAGCGCTATGCCAGCCTGTCGGGAACCAATACCCCGCGCGATTTTGTCGAGTTTCCGTCGCAAATCTTTGAGCACTGGGCCAGCGAGCCGCAGGTATTTGCCCACTACGCGCGTCATTATCAAACCGGAGAGGCGATGCCCGACGCGCTGCGCGAGAGCATGTACCGGGCGGCGAAGTTTAATAAAGGCTACGACATGAGCGAGCTGCTGGCGGCGGCGATGCTGGATATGCACTGGCATAGCCTGGCGTCGGCGAAGGTCCCGCAGGAGGTGGACGCCTTTGAAGCGGCGGCCCTGCGCGCGGAGAAGTGCGATCTCGCCGCCGTACCGCCGCGCTATCGCAGCAGCTATTTTTCGCATATTTTCGGCGGCGGCTACGCCGCGGGCTATTACGCCTATCTGTGGACGCAGATGCTGGCGGACGACGGCTACCAGTGGTTTGTTGAGCAGGGCGGCCTGACCCGTGAAAACGGCCAGCGCTTCCGCGACGCGATTCTGTCGCGCGGCAATAGCACAGATTTAGCTGAACTTTATCGCCAGTGGCGCGGGCACGATCCTAAGATTGAGCCAATGCTAAAAAATCGCGGACTAAGCGAGTAGGCGATTTTGCCAGGCAAAAGAGAGCCGGGCGTGGAGCCCGGCTTATTTGCGTGAAATTCATCTTGCCGAAAAGTCTGCAAATTTCTTCCAGGCGATTGAGTTCAATAGCGGCCGATTTGACCGCTGCTCTATCTGTACCGAGACTCATTAATTACCGGTCAGGGGATTGACCGGTGGTTTATTGATTATGGTATCAACGCAGGCCTGGCCCATGAAAATGTCCGCCGCCCGGCCCGCCACCAGGTCCACCCCCCGGTCCTCCAGGCGGAAGAATACAGCCGGAAAGAGACATCGCCCCGCAGAGCACAAAAACTAAAAGCACAATTTTTTTCATAAAAACTCCTCAACAGCCAGGAGGCTAATTTCAAAGCATAAATGTGAATATTTAATGGAGGACCTTAAGCTTCCTCTCGCCATACGGATTAAATAGGATTAATCCGCGGCAAAACCGGACAGGGCGAGGGTTCCTGCACGCTATGAGCGCGCTGACGAAGATGGCGCGCGAATGAATAGCCATAACGCGCCCGCGTGCGGGGCTCGTGGCGACAGGAGCACGGGGGCGTATCGCCGGGTTCCGTCACCGTCGAATGCGGTCGCTTTTTAGTTTTCTATATCAGGAGACTTAAATGATAATTGCTCAAATTTCAGATATTCACGCAGGCCCGGATAATAGCAATCTCAGCCGATTTGATAGCGCGTTAAAATGGCTCGATGCGGTTGAGCCGGACGCTTTAGTTCTCACTGGCGATCTGATTGATAACAGCTGGTTCGAAGGCTATGAATCCATTTATTCCCGTCTGGACATCCGACGTTTTCCGACGTTTATCCTGCCCGGTAACGCTGATAATAAGTCACTAATGCGCAGCGTATGGGGCGAACGCTTTTGGTCCGTAACTCCCTTCGCAGAAGGTCTTCATTTTATTGCAGATATGGGCGAACTGCGCCTTATCGGATTAGATAGCACGATCCAGGGATCGTCTGAGGGCGCAGTGGGTAATCATCTAGCGTGGTTAGAAAAAAGCTTATCGTATGAAGATGATGCTCCCTCTATGCTCTTTTTACACCATCACATAATCCAAAGCGGTATTCCTGCTATGGATCACATCATGTGCAAAGATCACGCCCAGCTTGGCGAGTTTTTACAAAATAGTTCTCGTCAACCCATTGCCATCGCAACCGGACACGTGCACCGTCCGATAGCTGGTTTTTTTTCCGGTATCCCGGCATATATCTGCGGATCAATTTGTCCTGCCAACCCTTTGTGGTTTGGCACAGAAATCGTTCCCCCCGTTAACGATCCCCCGTCATTAATGATTCACCGTTTTATTAACCACGCCTTAGTTAGCCACCACGTCTCGATTTAAATTATCAGGCTTGCGCGAGCCCCCGTTATTGGGCTCAGGGCAACGCGCGTTCAGAGGATGCTGTTATAAGCATGGCGAAAGGCCTCTTAAAGGGAATGGCATATATACCGAATACTTCGAGGGTAAATAGTTTCAGCGTGTATTAATGACAAAAATTGACAGTTGTTCGATATTTGTATGAGTTTTAGACTTTAGCCGCAACTTATGGATTGTTCTTTGATTATGGGAATAAAAATGAAAAAAAGTACCGTTGCGGTAATGATGATGGTCACTGTTTCAGGGACGGCTTATGCGCAGTCAGCACAGTTCACTCCGAATTTCTCGCCAGAAAGTTTTACTGTATCGACTTCCGCCGGGATGCTGAGTGGAAAGTCTCATGAGATGGTTTATGACGCAGATACGGGGCGTAAAGTTAGCCAGCTGGACTGGAAAATAAAGAACGTCGCTATTCTGAAAGGCGATATAGCCTGGGATGCCTACTCCTTCCTGACGCTGAATGCCCGCGGCTGGACATCTTTGGCTTCTGGATCTGGCCATATGGATGATTACGACTGGATGAACGACAGTCAGTCCGGATGGACGGACCACTCGTCCCACCCCAGCACCACCGTCAATTACGCCAATGAATACGATCTTAACGTGAAAGGCTGGATATTCCAGGACGATAACTACAAAGCTGGCGTCATTGCAGGCTATCAGGAAACGCGTTTCAGCTGGACGGCAACCGGCGGCGCTTATAATTATGATAACGGTGCCTACACCGGCAATTTCCCGACAGGTGAACGTGGTATTGGCTACAGCCAGCGATTCTCCATGCCCTACGTGGGCCTCGCGGGTCAGTACCGTATTAATGACTTTGAATTTAATGCCTTGTTTAAATTCAGTGATTGGGTCCGGGCGCATGATAACGATGAGCACTATATGCGCGATCTGACCTTCCGGGAAAAAACGACGAATTCACGCTATTACGGTACGTCAGTGGATGCCGGATATTACATCACGCCGAAAACCAAAGTTTTTGCCGAATTCACCTACAGTAAATATGAAGAGGGCAAGGGAGGCACTCAGATTATTGATACTAACAGCGGCGAATCAGCTTCAATCGGCGGTGATGCAGCGGGCATTTCGAATAAAAACTATACCATCACCGCCGGGCTGCAATATCGATTCTAAGTTTACTTCAGGAGCGCTCGCAGAGGCGGCATCACCGATGCTCGCCTCGTGCATAGAGAATGCCGCAGGGAATATAGTGTGAAGGGAACTCTGCGCAGAGTTTTACCCGTTATTCTCGCCGCCGCGCTGATCAGCACCTGTACCGATACGCCTGGGCAGAACGGGCTGACGTACCGGGCCGGTGACGACCTCAATTCTGCCGCCGCCGCGAACGACAGAGCGCGCCCTACCAGTGCTTAACCAGCGTCTCACCAATCTCGGCAATCTGCCGGTTCCGCTCTTCCATTGAGGCCTCGGTGCCGGTTAAATAAATAATTACGATGCGCGCGGGCTGCCCGTCCGGGCCGAGGGCGGCGATAATACCGCGCGACCCGCGGTTGCCCGCGCCGGTTTTGTCAGCGATAAACCAGCCGTGCGGCAGCGCCGAGCGCAGCAGCGGGCCGGCAACCTTATCGTCAACCATCCAGCTGCGCAGCTGCTGTCGCGATGCGGCGGAAAGCACGCTGCCGGTGAGCAGATTGCGCAAGGTTTTGGCCATCGCCTGCGGCGTGGTGGTATCACGCGCGTCGCCGGGCAGGGCCTCGTTAAGCTCGGTCTCCCAGCGGTCGAGGCGCGAAGTCTGGTCTCCGCTGCGGCGCAGGAAGGCGGTCAACCCCTGCGGGCCGCCGACGCTCGCCAGCAGCAGATTAGCGGCGGTGTTATCGCTAAGGGTGATTGCCGCAGCGCACAGCTCGGCTACCGTCATGCCGTCGGCGAGGTGCTTTTCGGTCACCGGGGAGTATTCAACCAGATCCTGCTGACGGTAGCGGACGCGGCGATCGAGCTTCTCCTCTCCGGCATCCACGCGCGCCAGTACCGCCGCGCAGAGCGGCACTTTAAAGGTGCTCATCATCGGGAAACGCTCGTCGGGGCGATAGCTTGCCAGCAGCCGTCCGCTGGCTAAATCCAGCTCCGCGTAGCCTACTCTGGCCTCGAGCTGGCGCTCAGCGGCTTTGACCTGGTTTACCGTCGCCTCATGCGCCCAGGCGGGCAGGGCGAACAGGGCGAGCAGGAGGATCGGGGCAAAAAGAGAGTGGCGCATTCCGGTGACTGTTCCTTCGTTTTTATTTCTTCACGCCGCTATGGGCAAAGCCCGGCGACGCCCGCACCTGAAAATAATGCGAAATAAGAGTTGTGAAGATTCACAATTTCTCTTTTTTCCTTCATCATTCGTCAGCTTTTAGTCGTAATAATCAATGCTTAGCTCAGTATAAGAAAGAGTTTTTTTATTTAGGGCCGGTATGAACTATAAGAATGTACTGAAGGTAGCGCTATTGCTACCAGCCGTCGGCTATCGAACGTTAATCATTGACCCCAATCCGGGAGGAACATGGTGGACCTGCTAATTAAGGTCATGCTGGTGGGGGGGAAGGCGGATGGCCTGTTGGTCAGCGTCGCCGATACCGCGACGGAACTTTCCGTCACCGCCGCGCAATATGGCGCGAAATCCGGGCAGCCGCTGAGTTATCGGATCGTGTCGCAGACAATCGATAATGAGCGTTACTTTTTTGGCGTGTTTAGCGATACTCATGACGACACGGATAAACTAACCAGAGTTGCGCTGACCCGGGGTATGAAGAAATCGCTGTGCTGAGCCTGTGCCGGACGGCAGACCGCCGTCCGCTCAGGTGGCGTTTTCCTGGCGACAGCAAATGATTTCGCGATCTTAGGGAGCACCATGATCCACCATCTCCGCATACAAAATTTCAGATCGGTAAGGGATATCGAGCTGGATCTGGGGGCGCTGAATATCGTCTTCGGGCCGAACGGCTGCGGCAAGTCCAATATCTACAAGGCCATCCATCTGCTCACCGCCTCCGCGGACGGTAAATTCTCCAGCTATATCAGCGATGAAGGCGGCCTCGAAAACATCATGTGGTCCGGAAAGAGCGCGCCCACGGCCCGCTACCCGAAGCGGCTGCAGATCGCCTGCCTGACGGAACAGTTCGACTATGAGCTGCAGGTTGGGTTTCCGGAAAAGCTGCCGTATCCCACCCAGTTTATGCTCGATCCGATTGTGAAAGAGGAATCTATCTGGCTGGCCGGCTTCTCCCGCCGCCCCTCGGCCAGAGTGCTGCAGCGGAAAAATCAGGCGGCGTTTCTGATTGACGTGAACGGCGAGAAAAACACCTTTACCGAAGCTATCTACGAGAACGAGTCGATCTTCGGCCAGCTTGGTGAACCGCACCGCTTCCCGGAAATATCCCGCGTCCGGGAGACCATGCGCCAGTGGCGCTTTTATCACGAATTTAATATCGGCCGCCACTCCGCGCTGCGCCATCCGGCGGTGGGCTATCGCTCGCCGGTACTGGATAGCGACGGGCACAACCTGGCCGCCGCGTTTCAGACCATTGTCGAAATTGGCGCCGTGGAGCTGCTGCACGAAATCCTCGAGAGCGCCTTTCCGGAGTGCCATTTCTTCTGTGAAAATGAAAATTCGCGCTTTTCGATAAAGATGCGCCGCGAAGGTATTTACCGGCCGCTGCTGGCGGCGGAAATGTCGGACGGCACCCTGCGCTTTCTGTGCCTGGCGGTGGCGCTGCTGAGCCCAAGGCCGCCGGCTTTTCTGGCGATTAACGAACCGGAAAACAGCCTGCACCGGCAGATGTTTCCGGCGCTGGCGCTGCTGATCGTTGAAGCATCGCGCTATAGCCAAATCTGGCTGACCAGCCACTCGGCGGAGCTGACGGAGCTCATCTCGTCGCTGGCGGAAAGCCAAATTTATGAGCTGGAAAACAGCGGCGGTGAGACCCGAATCAGGCGCTGATAGCCCGCCGTATGGCGGGCGTTATGCCTCAGACGGCGTTGTTATATCCCGGAGCCGGCAGCAGCGTTTTGCTGCCTTTGAGGGTAAACAGCGAAATAAGCGTAAAGCACAGCGTAATCGAGCCGAGGATCAGGTAAGCCTGATGGAAGCCCACCGTGTCGTACATGCGTCCCACCCACGCCGAGAGCACGACGCCGGAGAGCTGTTTCGATAAGTTGAAGCCAATCAGGAACAGGGTGGCGGAGAGCTTCGGGTTAAAGGCGGAAGAGATGTATTTGAAGGTGCCGACCAGCAGGAACGGAACTTCAAACATATGCAGCATTTTTAATATCACCACTTCAACCGCGCTGGTGGCGAATGAGGAGCCGAGAATGCGCACCGACATAATTATCCCCGCGGTCAGCAGCGCATTTTTCGCCCCGATGCGGTTAACAATCGCCGGGGCGCAGAACATCACCAGCGCATTCAGCAGCTCGCCGCCGGTGGTGACAAAACCAAAGACTTCGGTTCCGCGCTGCGGGCTGGAGAAGAAGCCTTTAAAGAAGTTAGCAAACTGCTGATCGAAAACGTCATAAACGCTGGCAACGCCGACCACGTAGATAATAAATCCCCAGAACCGCGGCATGCGCAGCAGCTCGGCGGCAACGCGCAGCGAGAAGGCCTGGCGGTTGGCGCCCAGCGCGTCCATCACCTGGGCGCTATTGCTGCTTTCCGGACGAGAAAACCACAGCAGCACCCCGAGCGCCAGCGCGAAGCCGGAGGCAATCCAGAAGGTAATATTCGGGTCGATACCAAACAGGATCCCGGTAATCGACGCGCAGATAGCCCAGCCGACGCAGCCGGCTACGCGCACCTTGCCGTATTCAAAACGGTTGGCGCGGCTGACGCGTTCAATATAGGCCTCGACCGCCCCGGAGCCGCTGGAAAAGACGATCCCCAGATAGACGCCGCCCACCAACGCCCCCAGAATAATATTCATCTGCAGCAGCGGTGAAAAGACGAATATAAAGAACGGCGCGAACAGAATTAATAGCACCACGATCGTCCACAGCAGATGCTTGCGCAGCCCGAGCTTGTCAGATATCAGGCCAAATATCGGTTGGCAGATAATGGCGAACAGCGAAATTGAGGAGAAGACGATCCCGGTTTCCGTTTTGGTTAAATGGTTAACGTCCGCCAGCCACACCGGGAAAAAGGGGAAATAGGCCGACATAATGAAGTAATAGAAGAAAAAGAACAGCATGAAATAGATAAAGTTATGCCGTTCTCGCGGCGCGAGCTCAGAGAATTTCATAGAGAGGTTCCATTTTTATTATGCCTGTAGGGTTGGGGGTGTGACGCCCCGTTTATACCGCTCATACTTCAGGTTGCATGTGCGCTGCTTTTCCTCGCTCACCCCGGCCTGACGTCAGTAAGCCGTTGGGTTTCCTGCCTGCAACGCGAATTATTCCGGGTTTATACCGTCATGATCCAGGCGGCCGGCGGGCGATTCGTTTGCTGAATCACCCGCGGCGTAGCCCGATTATTCCGGGTTTATTACTGGAAATGAATGCTTACCTGATACTGCCACTGCGTTTCCTGAAGCAGCCACTGCGGCAGCACGCTCGGAGTCCAGGAGTCATCGCCGCCGACGCCCATATGCTGGCCGTCGAGGGTGATCCAGACGCCGCTCTCCGGGCGCATCAGGTGCCAGTGGTCGGTTGCCATCAGCTGCGCGGTACCGTAGGGCTGCACCGAGAAGTGGAAGTGGCCCGCGACGTGCCAGCGACCCCAGTCCAGCGCGGTGCTATCGCAGCGTAGGCCGTTTTCGGTGGGGAAGATGTACGGCGTGCTCATCTCCGCAAGGGGCAGCTGCCAGCGGGAGAACTCCGCGCTGCTGCGGCGATCCGGGTAGTTTTCATGCGGGCCGTAGCCCAGCCACGAGACCGGCTGCTGCTGATCGGCGACCTGGAAGTTGAGGCCGACTCGCGGCAGCGGCGGCAGGGTACCGGCACGCTCGCCGTCCACCGCCAGGTGTAGGCGGCCTTCGCTATCAAAGGTCATACGCCAGCGGCTGACGATGACTACTTCATCGCCGCGCAGATAGTGCCAGCGGCTGTCGATGACCACCTCATGGGCCAGACGCTGGGCTTCGCAGCGAACGCAGCGCGCTTCAAGGTCGTACAGCCCGGCGCTTTTCCAGCGCTCAACCCAGGCGTTAGGGTCGATGCGTTCCACTTCGCTGACGCCGATATCGTTATCCAGCGGGGCGCGAACAAACTGGTCGCGCAGCGGGGTCAGCAGCTGCTCCACGCCGTCGGCGCGCCACTGGCTGAGCAGGCCGCTTTGCCGATCGACGGTCCACTGCTGCGATCCCTGGCTAACGACATAGAAAGACTCATCGATCTCCAGCGTCGGTGCGCTACCGGCAGGCGCCGGTTTGGCGAGCGCCAGCGGGGCGGCGAGGGCAAACTGCTGCCAGGCGACGCGGTGTTCGGCCGGCGACCAGGCGGTAGCCTGCGGCTGAACCACCTCCAGCAGCAGCCAGACCTCTTTCGCTCCCTGAGGCAGGGTCAGGGTATCGCACAGCGTCAGCTCCGCCTCGCCCTGCGGGATGAGATCGAGGGCGGTGCTGCCGCTGGCGACGGTTTCGCCCGCTGACTGTACCTGCCAGCGCAGCTCTTCATTATTGGTCGCGCGGAACAGATATTCGCTATTGACGCTAACCCGCAGCGGCGACTGCGCCAGCAGCGTGAACTGGAAGAACTGCTGGGCGTGTTTGGCCTCAATGAGCGACGGATGCGGGCGGCGATCGGGGAAAACCAGCCCGTTCATGCAGAACTGACGGTCGTTGGGTTTATCGCCAAAATCACCGCCGTAGGCCCAGCCGGTGCTGCCGTCCTCGAAGGTTTTGCTAATAGCCTGATCCGCCCAGTCCCAGATGAAACCGCCCTGCAGGCGCGGATATTCGCGAAACGCCTGCCAGTAGTCGGCGAAGTTGCCCAGGCTGTTGCCCATGGCGTGCGCATATTCGCAGAGGATCAGCGGGCGCTGCTCGCCCGGCAGGCTGATCCACTTTTTGATGCCCCATTTCGGCACCGCCGGAATGAGCTGGTCGCGCTCAACGCGGGCGTACATCGGGCAGATAATATCGGTGGCGCTGCTGTCCGCTCCGCCGCCCTCATACTGCACCGGACGTGAAGGATCGTTGCGCTTGATCCAGTGGTAGAGGGCTTCATGGTTGTCACCGCCGCCGGATTCATTGCCCAGCGACCAGATAATAATCGACGGATGGTTACGGTTGCTTTGCACCATGCGCGTCACGCGGGCGCTAAACGCCGGCAGCCACGACGGGTCGTCGGAAAGGCGGTTCATCGGCACCATACCGTGGGTTTCGATATTGGCCTCATCGACCACGTACAGGCCGTAGCGGTTGCAGAGTTCGTACCAGCGGGAGACGTTCGGATAGTGCGAGCAGCGCACGGCGTTAAAGTTATTCTGCTTCATCAGCAGGATATCCTGCAGCATATCCTCCTCGGTCACCACCTGGCCGCGCTGGTGATGGTGCTCATGGCGGTTAACGCCGCGGATCAGCAGCGGTTTGCCGTTAAGCAGCAAAAGCCCGTTGCTTATCTCGACCCGGCGGAAACCGATATCCCAGGCTTCCGCTTCAATCAGCCGATCGCCTTGCCACAGCGAGACCACCGCGCGGTAGCAGTGCGGCGTTTCGGCACTCCACAGCGCCGGGCGCTCGACCGCCAGGCTTAAGCTGGCGCGCTCGGCATAGTTACCGCGCTCGTCGATGACCGGCGAACCGGGACGCTGACGGATGCTGGCAACCTGTTTATCCCCCTGCCACAGGCTGACCTCGGCGGTCAGCGCGTCGAGCTCCCCGGCAGGTGCGGCGATGGTCAGATCGACCGCCAGCTCGCCGTCGCGGTAGAGCGCGTCCAGGCTGGGGGTGATTTGCACGTCGCTGAGGTGCTGATGGGGCTTATTGAGCAGCCACACCGAACGGAAAATGCCGCTCATGCGCCACATATCCTGATCTTCCAGCCAGCTGCCAGCGCTCCAGCGCATCACCATCACGCACAGGCGGTTATCGCCCGGCTGCAGATACGGCGAAAGGTCAAACGCGGCAGGAAGGCGGCTGTCCTGGGAGTAGCCGACCCACTCGCCGTTGCACCACAGGTGGAAGGCCGAGTTGACGCCGTCGAAGATCGCCTGGGTTTGGCCTTCCGCCAGCCACTGCGGATCAACGGTAAAGGTCAGCGAGTAGCAGCCCGTCGGGTTATCCTCCGGCACGCGCGGTGGCGTGGTGTCGATGGGATAGCGGACGTTGGTATAAATTGGCGCGTCGTAGCCTTCCATTTGCCAGTTTGAGGGAACCGGCGTGCTGCGGCTGTCCGGCAGATCGGCGTCGATCCAGCTGGCGTCAACGGCAAACGGGCTGCGGGCGTAGGAAAACTGCCAGCGTCCGTCCAGCAGACGACGGCGATCGCCGGGCAGATTGTCGCGCGCGTCAGCGATATTTCGCCAGCTGGCAAAGGTCGGGTGGGCCGCCAGGCGGTTAAGGTGAGTAATGGTCTGGTTTTGCCAATCTTCACGCGCCAGCACTTCGTGGAACAGCGGAGAGCGGGCGGCGGTTGAGTCGTGTTGTTGCATACGCATACCTGACGGATAAGTGAAGGAAATGTCATTCGCTAGACAAGAATGAACGTGTTATCAGATATTTTTCCTTGTGCCGCAATATCATTAGAAATGAAACCCATTAACGATCACGAAATGCCGGAATTAGAGCTGATTTTTGTCGTTAATTAGACATAAAATGTTAGCGTGAGACATTTAACCAATACCTACTGAATTTTGGCGACCAGGAGAGGACTATGCAGCGGCGTTCGGCAACCTTAGATGATGTGGCGAAAGAGGCCGGAGTCTCCCAGCAGACGGTCTCCCGGGTGCTGAATAATCCGGACGTGGTCTCTGACCGCACCCGCGACAAGGTGATTCGCGCGATGCAGGCGCTGCACTATGTCCCTAACCGTTCCGCCCAGCTGCTGGCGGGGAAGGCGGCGCCGTCCATAGGGCTTATCACCGCCTCCTTGACCCTGCATGCGCCATCGCAAATTGCCGCGGCGGTGAAGCTGCATGCCGGCATGCACCGGCTGGAGGTGTCGATCGCCATGCCGGAACAGACCGACTATGCGTCGCTGCAGGCGCGGCTGGACGAGTTTCGCGCCCAGCATATCCGCGGGGCTATCGTCAGCCTGCCGCTGGAGAGCAGCACCGCCGAGCGCCTGGCCGCTGAGAACCCCGATATCTCCTGCCTGTTTCTCGACGTCTCTCCTGAAACGGACGTCTCCTGCGTGCGCTTCGATCACCGCGACGGCTGCGGCGCCTGCGTGCGTCATCTGTGGGAATCCGGGCATCGGGAGTTTGGCCTGCTGGCAGGGCCGGAGAGCTCTATTTCTGCGCGAATGCGCCTCGGCAGCTGGCGCGAGGCGCTGCATCGTCTGGGCATCAGCCGGGAGGTGACGGTCTTCGGCGACTGGAGCGCGGCCAGCGGCTGGCAAAAGACCTTTGAACTGCTGCACCTTCAGCCGCGGATCAGCGCTATCGTGGTGGCCAACGATCAGATGGCGCTGGGGGTGCTCAGCGCGCTGGCGCAGCTTAACCGCACCGGCAGCAGCGCCATCTCGGTGACCGGCTACGACGATACCGCCGATAGCCTCTACTTCCAGCCGCCGCTGACCACCGTCGCGCAGAATTTCGATCTGCTGGGGAAGAGGGCCGTGGAGCTGCTGGCTCAGCAGATGGCAACGCCGCAGATGCGCATTCGCGAACTCCTGCCCACCACGCTGATTGTGCGTCAGTCCACCTGGGCGTACGGCGCCGAGCCCGCCCGCGATCCGCTGATTGCTCAGCTAAAGACGCTGGTGGAAAAGCTTTAAGTTGGTTGGTTTAAGCTTCATTGAAGTAGAGGGTGCTAAGGTGCGCGACAGGCGTAAAGAAAGATGGACTCTTTTTTTGCGTACAATGCAAAACACAATCTATCCATGCAAGCATTTATTTACCGCCATTTCACTGGCGGTTTTTTTTCGCCCGTACCTTGCCCGCACTTTGCCCACGCGATGCCCACGCCGCCATGGCGTATTTTATTTAACGCTACCATTTGCGTACTTATTAGCCGTTTATCGGAATAAACACGCTGTTTTTGCAGCAGGTGGTGCGCCGCTCTTCCCGGGTGAGAGTTTTCAACCCAGCATAAAATGCTGTGAGGCCATACGCGGCGGGGAAGCCTGGTGCGCTTCCCTCTGCGGCTATCCTGGCGGGTGCTGCGGGCGAGCGACAATATAGCCGGGGCTGCATGGGTGAATCTTATATTTTGCCGCCCTCGCAGGGTTAAATACCGCTTCGGCGATAATTGCATAATATCTGTATCCTTAACGGGCGAAAAAGAGAACGGCGCCGTCTGGCGCTCAAGCGCGCGGTTGCGGAATTCATAATTACCATCAATGGATGCAGCGCAATTAATATAATAAAATAATTAATTGTCCAAATTTAAATTTAACCCTTTGTTACAGATGGAGTTTATTATTCAGGTGATAATTCAGGTTCTTTTACAACATTAAGGATAATCTTTCGTGAATAAATTTGTGCGTAATACCCTGATTGCCGTTGCCATCACCACCGGTTTCTCCGCTGCCGCTCAGGCTGCCAGCGCGAGCGACGTTCCGCCGGTATCTCAGGACCCGGTGGTTCAGCATCTTAAATTAAGCAATGAGCAGGTGACTAAAATAAAAGCGCTGCATCAGGAATTTGAAACCAACGTGAATAATATCAAAATTGACGGTTTCAAAGAGGGCGCGCTGGTGGAGACCATTCAGTCCGGGAAGTGGGACGATGCGAAAGTGAAGCAGCAGCTGGCGGCCTTTGGTCAGCTCGATCAGCAGGTTCGCTACTACCGCGTAAAATACTATTTTGGCGTCAATCAGGTTCTGACGGCGGAACAGCGCACCCAGGTTAAAAAAGATCTCAGCGAAGCGCTTAATTAATCCGCTCCCGCCAGCAATGGCGGGATCCCTTCGGGGAAGGTTTGCCAAAACGGCGCCGGAATAACGCTTTGCGGCACGCCCCCTTGAGGCACTCTCTTTTGAGGCAAATGTTTGAGGCACTATGAAGAAATTCACGCTCGTCGCGCTTAGTCTGCTTGCCTTCACCAGCCTGCCGGGCTTTGCCGGCAGCAAAACGGTGGTGGAGTATGGTGTTGTGCAGCAGAGCCAGATTATCAGCAGCCAAACGCGCTCCCACCCTCTGCGTACCGTCGCCGCCGGGGCGCTAGGGGGCGTAGTGGGCCATCAGTTTGGTAACGGTAAAGGACAAACCGCCATGACCGCCGCGGGCGCGGTGGCCGGAGCCGGGGTTTCTCGCCATCGGCAAAGCCAGCAGCAGGCCGTTCAGCAGCTTGAGCTGACGATCAAAATGCAGTCGGGACAATTAATTCAGGTTGTTCAGCAGGTTGATGGCAGCCTGACCTTTAGTCAGGGCGATAAGGTTCGCGTTTTGACGTCCGGGAGCAATACCCGCGTCGATAAATCCGTTTAGTTAACGGTCCGGGCCGTCGCCCGTGCGTAAAAAACGTCCTCTGGTGCCGGCAGCAGAGGGCGGCTTCAGGCCTTCGCTCGTCGGGCCGTTAGCGTTTTTCCCGGCAGGCTAAAATCCACCGAATCCGCTCTGTTCCTTGCTAACCCTATCTGTTTACTCGATTAACCAGGGGATGGATGTGCCCGACCGCGCCATGCTGTTTGCTCATGCAGGTCAGGATCACGCTATCGGACCACTGGCATTGACTGCGCCCGCGATGGGTTGACGATGAGTTAAATAAAGCGCTGATAAGAAGCCCGACAAAAAGGGTGAGCAGCGGAAATGCGAGCGAGGTTTTCACTTTATAACGGTCCTGGCGGTCAAGGCGATTTTCAGTACCCTACACTAAAAATGTGACAGTTATCCCATTTATGTTTTGTATGACCGACCCGGTCACCGGGAATGACGATCCTTCAGCCAGCGGCCAACAATCCCAACGGGCGCGTCGAACCGCGTGACTTTAGCGGCCAGAAAGCATACGATACGTATATGTTTTATTACGGTATATATATATGGGAATTGTAAAAATTTCAGATCTGCTGCATGACGATATCCGCGACGCCAGCCGAGCCATGTCGCGGTCGGTGAACGCTCAGGCCGAATACTGGATCCGCGTGGGAATGATGAGCGAGCTCTATCCCGAGCTTAACCATCAGCAGATTAAGCTGCTGATGCTCAAATCAGGGTCCGACCGTCTGCTGGAGGTGATTAATGCCATCCATTCCCATTAAGACCGCCGAAGAGCTGGCTCTACAGCGCCATGCCGGGGAACTGTTAGCCGCCGTTTTTGACATGCTGGACGCATTTATCCAGCCGGGCGTCACCACGATGGAGATTAACAATCGCGCCGAGGATTTCATCGTCAACCAGCTGCACTCCCGGCCCGCCAGCAAGGGGCAGTATGATTACCCCTACGTGCTGAACACCTCCATCAACGAGGTCGTGTGCCACGGGATGCCGAAGGAGACGGAGCACCTGAAATCAGGGACGATTGTTAACGTCGATATTACGCTTGAGAAGAACGGGCTGATTGCGGACTCCAGCAAAATGTACCTGATCGGCGACGTTTCTCCGCTCGCTCGCCGGCTGGTGAAAACGACCTATGAAGCGATGTGGAAGGGGATCAAGGTCGTGAAGCCCGGCGCCACGCTGGGCGATATTGGCCATGCGATTCAATCCCATGTTGAGAAGAATGGCTACAGCGTCGTCAGGGAGTACTGCGGCCACGGCGTGGGCAAAGAGATGCATGAATACCCGCAGGTGCTGCACTATGGTAAACCCGGCGAAGGGGCCGTTTTGCAGCAGGGAATGGTCTTTACCATCGAGCCGATGGTCAACCAGGGCGACAGCAAAACGAAGCTCAAGAAAGATGGCTGGACGGTGGTGACCCGCGATAAGAAGCTCTCGGCGCAATGGGAGCACACCATCGCGGTGACCGACACCGGCTTTGAGGTCCTGACCCTGCGCCAGGGGGAAGAGCGGCAGCTTTGACAGGCCCGCTCCGCCGACCGCCTCATCGATAAGAGACGGTCGGCGATGAGCAGGATCCCGTCAGCCGTTCGCCGGATCCTGCTTTTGCTTCAGCCACAGCCCCAGCTCCTTAACGACCTCGACCACTTTTACCAGCCTGAGACCGTCGGCCGTCAGGTTGTAAACAACCTTAACCGGCACTTCGGGATAAACGGTACGCTGCACGACGCCGGCCTCTTCTAACGCCCTGAGATCCATGGTGAGCATCCGCTGAGATATAGCGGGGATATCGCGACGGAGGTCGCTAAACCTTTTCGGCTTTTCCAGCAGGTACGACACAATAAGTAAACGCCAGCGGCCGCCAATGAGATTCATCGCAACTTCGACGGAACAGCCGGAGATAACGTCTTTCATGTTAATACTCGGTATAATTTATGTACCTACACTACAATAATGTGCCTTCTTTAAAGTATCAACTAACTTTGTTAACCTCGCACTATACTTAAACGGCGAGGGTGTTATTGCATGAAACTTTATTATTCTCCGGGCAGCTGTTCGCTTTCTCCCCATATTGCCTTACGTGAAGCGGGTCTTGATTTTGAGCTTATTCGCGTCGATACCAAAACCCATACCTGGGGTGCCGGGAATAACTATTATGATATTAATCCGCTGGGCTATGTCCCGGCCTTAGAGACCGCCGACGGGGATATATTCAGGGAGGGCGTCACGCTTATTCAATATATTGCCGATTTAGCTCCCGACGCCGGACTGGCTCCCGCCAGCGGGACCCTCGCGCGCTATCGCCTTGAAGAGTGGCTGGTTTTTTTCAATAGTGAAATTCATAAAGCCCTTATTCCTCTCTTTTATAGCGAGCACGGCGGGGCCTATATCAATATTGCGCGCGAGAAGCTGCTTTCGCGTTTTGCGTGGCTCGACCAGCAGCTGGCGGATAAAGTATTTATCACCGGGGCGCAGTTCTCGATTGCCGATGGCTATCTGTTCGCGCTGGTTGGCTGGGCGCAGGCGGAGTGGCTGATATCGGTTTATAACCTGGATATTGACCTGACGGATTATAAAAATATTGCCGCATGGTATCAGCGGGTGCTGGCGAGGCCGGCGGTCCGCCAGGCGTTAAAGGAGGAGGGCATCGACTTCCTGCCTCTCATATAATACCACCCAGTTCCTGTGCTATTATGGGGCTCCACCAACGCTTATAGGGATGAAAGGATGTTAGAAGAATATTTTGGTAATGCTGCCACGGCAGAAGAGAAGAAACGACTCCTTGCCGTCCAGGCCGCCTTAGAAATCTCGAAAGCCGCCGTCTCTTCATCAACCGCGAATTCAGGGATCCGCAGCCAGATGGATCTGCGCAACGTGGCGCAGGAAGTGGCTTCATTAGCTGACGCTATTCAGGATGCGCTCGAAGAGAGCGAGTAAACGCAGAGTGGGCTAAGCAGCCCTCAAGGCATAAGCCCCCTGGCGTATTGGCCGCAGGGGGCCTTCACAACAGCACGTAACCTGCCCACAAGAAAGCAGCCCTCGCCGTCATGACTTGATTAAAATCAATTTTTTTGTCAAAATCCCGCCTCAAGCATCAAGTATTTTGAAGTTCACACGGATGAACAGAGCCACAGAACGAGCACAGGGACCCGGAATGAAGTATCTATTTGCAGTTATGTTGAGTATGACCTTATCAGGATGTACGGCCGGCGATTGGATTGACGCGGCGGGTGGAATAATGCAGGCGACAGACCAGCAGCAAAAAGACGACCGAACCAAACGTATTAAAGCTGCCAATAAAGCCGCTGGCTATTAATCACGCAAAATAATAGCCGCTGCGCCGCCGCATATTATTTATCCTGACGCTACGTCCTCCCTATTTCCAGGCGCGGAAGAGGTCAGGCAACCGGCGGCGGCCAATCCGCCGCCGGTACTGCGCAATATCAATAACGCTCCCGCCAGGCTATTAATTCTTATTATCCGCATGCTGACAAATCTCGCCGAGCTTTATTACCGCCGCTATCAGCTGTGGCGTAGGTTCGCAGGCGCAATTAAGCCGGAGATAATGGGTCATATCCTGGCGCGGGGAAAAAAGCTGGCCCGGACTGACGCCAATTCCGGCGTCAAGCGCGGCGCGGTGTACGTCCAGCGCGTTAATGGATTTAGGCAGCTCCACCCACATTAGAAATCCGGCCTGCGGAATGACCACCCGGGTCTGCTCGGGAAATTGAGCCGCTACCGTGCGGGATACGATGTCGACGCTTTTTTGGATCCTGCTCTTCAGGCGTAAAAGGTGACGATCGTAGTCCCCTCGGGACATAAAATCGCTTACCGCCGCCTCCGTCAGCGGCGAGCCGGCCCAGTCGCTGGCCAGCCGAATTTTCATCACCTCTTCATAGTAGCGGCCCGGCGCGATCCAACCCGTGCGCCAGCCTGGCGTCAGCGCTTTCGACACCGAGGAGCAGTACAGCACGGAGCCGCTGCGGTCAAATGCCTTACACGCCGGCGGACGGGCGGCATCCCCGACCAGGTCGCCATAGACGTCATCTTCAATCAGCGGAACGCCGTGTCTCTCCAGCATCGAAACCAGCTCCCTTTTGGCGGCTACCGGCATCACGGCGCCCGTTGGGTTCTGCGCGCTGGGGGAGACCAGCACCGCGGCAGGGCGATAGTTGACGATGGCCTCATTCAGCGCCGGAAGGGAGATGCCTTCCTGCGGATCGGTGGCGATTTCCAGCGCCTTGAGGCCCATTGACTCCAGAAGCAGCAATGCGCCGAACCAGGCGGGACGTTCGATCGCCACAACATCCCCGGCAACGCAGACGGCCTGTAGCGCCAGGCGTACGGCCTGAGTGGCCCCGCCCGTGACGATCAGTTCGTCGGGGCCGAAGGTCGCGCCCCACTGGACGGCCCTGCGGGCTATCTGATAACGCAGATCGGCTCTTCCCGGCGGCATGCTGTAGGTCTGCCCGCAGGCCTCCAGACGCCGGCTTGCGGACTGCAGAACCCGCTGCAGCCGGGCCGCCGGCAGCCAGGCCGGATCGGGCTGCGCGGCGCCGGGCGGAACCAGGCGACTCTCCTGACGGCTAAACAGCGTTCTGGCGAGGGTCGACATGTCCACGGAGACCGGCGCGGCGTTGGGGACCGCGCCAGATGTGGCCGCGGTGGCGACGAGGTTGACGTAGTACCCGGAGCGCGGGCGGGCGACGATCAGCCCTTCGGCTTCCAGAAAACGCAATGCTTCCTGGGCCGTCGGGATGCTGACCTGCTCCCGTTCAGCCAGCTTGCGAACTGAAAGCAGGCGGTCGCCGGGATGAAGCGCGCCGGCAATGATGGCCTGTTGGAGCGAAAGGGCAATGCGCTGATAGCGGGGAAGCATGGGATCTGTACAGGCTGGTTTTCAATAAATCTGAATATATCCCCTTAGCGCCCGTAACGCTATTCTCGGCTGCAGATGACGAAACCACGGAGATTGCCATGAAAGCTAAAAATTTTGACCTTGCCGCCTATTTTCAGCGCATTGATTATCACGGGTCGGCACGGGCGGATGCCGCAACGCTGCATGACGTTATGCAGAGACAGCTCTTTTCAATTCCGTTTGAGAATATCGACGTGCGGAACGGGAAAGGCGTTTCGCTGCTCGCGGAAGATATTGTCGAAAAACTGATCGGACGGCAGCGGGGCGGATATTGCTACGAAGTTAACGCGCTGTTTGCGATGGCGCTTGAAGCGCTGGGGATCCCTTACCAGTTTGCCGCCGCGCGCCCGATGTTCTATCCAGCCCGTCGCCCGCGAACGCATATGGTGGTCATTGCTTTTGTCGACGGCAGGCGCTGGCTGTGCGATCTCGGGTTTGGTCATTATGGAATACGGGCGCCCGTTGACCTCGCCATTCTTGATACTGAACAGCCGCAAAATCCGGATACCTTCCGTCTCAGCCTCGATGCGACCGGCGTGTATACGCTGCAGGCGTGGGTTGATAGCGGCTGGCACAACCAATACAGTTTTGATCTCTCGCGCCACGAGCTGATCGATTTTGAGCCCGCCAACTATCTGAATTCCACCCACCCGGACACCGTGTTTGTCAGGCAATTAGTGGTCGTGTTACACCATCCCGACGGCAGAGATATTCTCTCCGGCCAGGCGCTTAAGACGATCCGCGGCCAGGAGACGCGCCAGCGGCAGCTCTCCGATGACGAGCTCCCGCAGGTACTGCGCGAGACGTTCAGGGTGACGGTGCCTGAGCCCGCTTCAGCGCCGGCAGATAAATCGCTCGTCAGCTGATTTTTTTGTCAGCAGCGGCGGAGATTATTCGGCCTCCGCCGCTGGGCACGAGTGCGCTGATGGCGGCGTTAACGGGGGATTGAGCGCCGCTTATGGCGCCAGTGTGGCCGCTGGCAGCCCTTTTCCGGGGAGTCTGACCGGCCAGCGGACTTCTCCGACGCCGTTCAGCTGGGGTCGGGAGAATAAAAAGCCCTGGAAAAGACGAATTCCGATGGCGTGGAGCCAGCACCACTCAGCAATGCTCTCCACGCCCTCGGCGACGACGGCGATCCCGAGGTCTTCGCAGCATCTGACCACGGACACCACAATCGCCTGCTTGGCTCCGCTCATATGAATATTGCGCACCAGCTCGGCGTCGATCTTAATTTTATTCGGCTGGAAGCGGGTCAGAAGCGAAAGTCCAGAATAGCCGGCGCCAAAATCGTCAATGGCCAGGCTCATGCCGGCCACGCGAATATCCTTCAGCACCTGCTGAAACTCGGTAAAACCGGAGATAACCTCGGTTTCGGTGACTTCTATTATAATTTGCTCCGGCTTTAGCCCGGCGTCGCGGATTTTATCCAGTAAAAACGCCACCGAGCCGGAGCGGTTATACAGCGAGCCCGGCAGCAGGTTAACCGCCAGCCGCTGCTCGCCGAGGTTAATGCTGCCGGCAAGCGAAAAGGCGTAGGCTTTGGTTTCGAGATCGAAATCGTAGCGCTTCTTTTCCGGCACCGAAGAGAACATCTCCGCCGGTGAGCCGCCAGATGGGCTGCGGATCAGCGCTTCAAACGATGAGATATGGCCGCTTTCCGGCTCGACAATCGGCTGAAGCGCGAACTGGCAGGGCTGCCCGGGAGACAATCCCGACAGCGGGCAGAGCGAAGGGGTGCCACGGCTCTCCATAGTCCACAGCGCGGGATTGAGCCCTTCCGGCAGAATATAGCGCCCGCCGTGCGCGATAAAGGCCTTGATAAACTTGAACATCCGGTCATCCGCAGAGAGCGTGTTTCTGAACTCACCTAAATGGAGGATCTGTTCCGTCAACGCCCCCGGCTTGTTTAGCTGTAAATCAAACAGATGCATACCGATATCGCGAAACCGCCGGTAGGCAGAATAATCGCGCATTAGCTCCACCACGTCAGTGTGGCGCGGGTCGTTGCGGATCTGGCTGAATAGCGCATCGACCACCTGCTCATCGCCCTCCAGGACCTGAAAAAACTGCGACCCACTAAAAATCAGGATACCGGTGACGTGGAGATTTGTGTTTTTCTGTCGTGCCCGGCTGACGAGAGTGCCCAGGCCGGTTGGCTGCCAGGCGGGAGCTAACTGACTCCGGTAGATCAGTGTGGTCAGCATATATTTCCTTGTTGGATCGGACTAATGGGTGCCAGTCTGCGCGAGGGAATAAGTCCTGGCCCGAGGTCCTCTGACCTAAGCGGGTACGGTGTTCATGCCTTTGCCAATTATCAGGGCGTGACGCCGGTATTTTCGAGTGTCGCTATCACGCTGAGAGTCGCTTACTTTACCCTGAACGGCGCGCTATTCCATGTTTATCTTAGTTCTGCCGGGCGTTTGAGGAAATCGCTCTCAGCCTGCTCGTCCGCTGGTGCATAAAGCGTGCCTGCGCGAGCGTAATAACTTTTGCATCCACAAATTAACAAGGAGTGGTAATGAAACTGATTGGCATGCTGGATTCACCCTATGTGCGGCGCGTAGCAATATCGCTGGCGGCTTACGGCGTGGCTTTTGAACACCTGCCGCTGTCCGTGTTTAGCGACTATGCGGCCTTTGCCGAGCTGAATCCGGCGGTGAAAGCCCCAACTCTGCTGCTGGATGATGGCACGGTGTTAATGGATTCCACTCTGATATTGCACTATCTGGAAGCGCAGGCGGATGCCGCCTCTAAGCTTTTGCCCGTGGATATTGCGGCGCTGGCGGAAGATAGCCGTCTGCTCGGGCTGGCGCTCGCGGCGGGTGAGAAGGCGGTGCAGCACGTCTACGAGCATCGCCTGCGGCCGGAGGAGAAACGGCACCAGCCGTGGATAGACCGGGTCACCCGGCAGCTGTTGGCGGATTGCGCCGCATGGGAGGCCGGGCTGCAGCATCGTCAAATCAACGACGCCCGGCTGGATCAGGTCGCCATTACCAGCGCCGTGGTGTGGGGGTTCATTCAGATGATGATTCCAGAGGTGGTCAGCGCCGGCGACTATCCGCGCCTGCAGGCGATCTCTCAGCAGCTTGAGGCGCTGCCGCTGTTTGCGAAATTTCCCGCGCAGAGCTGAGAGCTGAGACGGGGCATCGTTCTTTGTCCGCGCTCGCGGCGCGGCGTTCACCCACGGCCCGGCGGGTCGGCATCGACTGCCGCCGGACGTTACTGCTGCGCTATGTGAAGGGCGGGGAGGTGGCCGCCGTTCCCGTGCGGGCCTACCTCAGCGGCATACGGTATTCGATCATCCCGCTTTTGCTGGCGATCCAGTCGTAAAGCCGCTGCCCGCGCAGGTTCGTTTCATGCGTATGCCAGTAAAGGTGGGCGCAGTGCCGCTTTCTTGCCTGCCGCTGAACGTGCTCGATAAGCCGCTTACCAATCTGCTTGCCCCGCACATCGGCGCTGACAAAGAGGTCCTCCAGATAGCAGTAATCCGTGTCGGCCCACGTCGAACGGTGAAACAGGTAGTGCACCAGCCCGACGACGGTTCCGTTCTCTTTTGCCACCGCGCAGTACACCGGCTCGATGGGATTAAAGAAACGGTTCCAGGTTAGCCGGGTGGTGCTTTCCGCAATATCGACGCGATAAAACGTCTGATAGTTTTTCCATAACGCTAACCACTGCGGGTAATCATTTTCGGCAACGATCTCGACAGTAATATTGTCTGGATCGCCGGTCATTGCTGCTCTGTGCATCGCTTTTCCTTGTTTATGTCATGACCCGATTGTCTCTGTGCCGGTGATGTTAGGGGGATTTTTGGTTCCAGGTAAGTCACACTTTTTGTATATTTATAGGATCCACTTTTACCAAAAGGACGTGGGCACCTGTGAAAAAAGCCGTTTCTCCTCTGTTTCAGGATCTGCTGTTAGATAGCGGGACCATTAAGGATCAGGTCTATCATGCTCTTCGCCGCGCTATTCTCGACGGCCGCCTGAGCGCGGGCGCAAAAATTCCCTCCAGCCGCGCGTTGGCCGAAGTGATGGGAATTTCGCGTAACTCGGTGATTGCCGGCTTTGAGCGCCTGAGCGATGAGGGCTATCTGGTCACGCGGGAGGGCGCGGGGACCTTTGTGGTCACGCATATCCCCGACTGGCTTATCCATACGGACGGCGCGGGTGGCGGGCAGGTTGACGATCCGCCGTCGGTCGGGTCGCTGAATCCGGATATCACCGCGCTGCGGCCCCTGTGGTCAGAAAGCCAGGCCGGAGGCGGCGCAAACCGCCTGTTTGCCGTAGGCGTCGGCTGCACCGATCTCTTCCCCTACGATCTCTGGGGCCGGCTGCTGGGGAGAGTCTGGCGGCAGTCGCGCCGCGAGATTGGCCTTCACGCCAGCCCCAATGGTTATCAACCTCTGCGGCGGGTGATATGTCAGTACATTCAGTCGACGCGAGGGGTTAACTGCACGGAGGATCGCGTGATTATCGTCAACGGTATCCAGCAGGCGCTGGATATCACCGCGCGCTCGCTGCTTTCGCGCGGGGATGAGGTGTGGCTCGACGATCCCGGCTATAACGGTGCCCGCGGCGCTTTTGCCTCGGTAGGGGCAACGGTCAGGCCGGTAAGGGTCGATAGCCAGGGAATGGACGTTGACCACGGGATGACACATTATCCTCACGCCCGGCTGGCCTATACCGCACCCTCGCACCAGTTTCCGCTGTGCGCCACCCTTAGCCTCACGCGCAGGCTGGCCTTGCTGGAGTGGGCCGAATCCCGGCAGGCGTGGATCTTCGAAGACGATTACAATAGCGAGTTTCGCTACGCCGCGCGTTCATTGCAGGCCCTGCAGGGGCTGGATAAGCATAATCGGGTCATTTACGCCGGGACGTTCTCGAAGATGATGTATCCGGAGTTTCGCCTCGGTTTCCTGGTCGTTCCCGGCCATTTGCGCGAACAGTTCGCCACGACGAAATACTTCTCCGATCTGTGCAGCGGCTATCTTGAGCAGGCGGTGCTGGCCCGTTTTATCGCAGAAGGCCACTACGCCAGCCACGTTCGCCGGGTCCGCAAAGCCTGCTATGAGCGTAAGCTGGCGCTGGCCACCGCGGTTGAGCGCTATCTGCCGCAGAAAATGACCGTTCATCCGACGGATTCCGGCGTGCATCTGGTGTGCTGGCTGCACGGCGGCCTGACGGCAGAATATGTGGTGGGGAGAGCCCGCGAGCTGGGGATGGGGATCCAAACCTTTGCCCGCTACTGCCAGCGGCCAATGGAACGAGAGGGGGTATTGCTGGGCTTTGCCAACCATTCGCCCGCAACGCTCGAGGAGGGTATTCGCCGCCTTGCGCAGGCGCTGTGATGCTTGTCAGTCAGATGTGACGATACGTTATCTTTTCCGGCTTATTATTCCGCCCGCCCGCAATAATAAGCCGGGGCGAGTGAACCGTTAGCGCTAAACGTGTTCTGCTCGTGCCGGCTTTTAAGGTCATTGTGTCTGCCACGGACCGTATGGAAATATTCTCTGCACGACTATCTTAACTATCGCCGTCGGTAACGTAGTAGGTTACCGAATAGCTATGGCTCTCTTTGATACCGCGAGTGACCAGACCGGCTTTGGCTGCCTCATCGACCTTATAAAATACGCGTCCGGTTTCCGAGGCCGTTATTTTATTCAGTTCATCGGCGGAGATTTTTGTGCAGGTCGAATAGATAGTGCGAAACAGGACGTTGTAGCTTTCAGCATCTTCCAGAATGCGCCTGGCCTGATCGGGTTTCAGATAATCCGCTTTGTCGTTCCACGCGGCGGCAGGATGAAGCATGAATCTGGCAAGCGGCATGGCGTAACGCTCATCCGATCCGCAGTAAATCATGGTTGCCGCTGAGGCTATCACTGAAGCATCGATCATATTCAGTTTGATCGCACTCTTGCGCAGCGCTTCATAGGCCACGTACCCGGCGTCCATATCTCCGCCTTCGCTGTTGAGATATATATCGATATTCTTGATATTGCGGTACCTGCCTGCTATTTCTGCAAGCGAGGATAATAACCAGGTGACGGTTCGGTTATTGATCGCGCCGTTGAAGTAAATGGCAGCCTCATTAACGCTGGTATTCTTGACGGTATCGGCTTTGATATAATAAACGTTGGCCTGTGCGCTCAGGGGTAACACGAGAGCCAGCAGGAAGAGCGGCCGCTTATTCATGGATAGGATCGTCCTTGGTATCAGGAAATTTTTAAGATATCGATGTAAGTTGCTTAATCAGCTGGAATGAGGCGCAATAAAGCAGATAAATAACGCCACCAGCCGCGTAATGTGATAGCACATGCCGCGTAAGGTATGGCTGATCTGCATCAGTTCTGGCACGGTCTGTTGAAAGATTAATGATGCTCGGGTTCAGTGTTTCGCCGCAGGTTTGCTTTGCCCCGCGAAGGCAAACAGCAGTATGGCCAATAGCGCAATGAGGCCGTGTACCAGAAAGGCATGGCCGTAGCCCCACTTCTCAACAACGGCTCCGGCGACGACGCTGCTAAGGGTCGCGCCAATGCCCTGCACGGTTAATACGCTGGCAAATCCGAGGTTAAAGTGGCCCGTCCCCGCCAGCAGTTTTTCCAGCACCAGTGGTGTCAAAATGCCGAGCAGGCCAGCCCCGAGGCCGTCGAGAATTTGCACGGGATAAATCGCATTGAAATCGTGCGCCTGTGCCGCAATCACGCCGCGTATCGGTAGCGTAGCCAGCGCGAACAGCACCAGATATCGCAGGCCAAATATGCGAATAGCGGCGGGCACCAGCAGCGCCCCGACAATGGCCGAGGCCTGGCCGACCAGCATGATAATCGCCGTGGTTTTAAAGGGCTGATCCAGATTGATGGCATTTTGCTGGATCAGCAAACGCGATATTGGCGCATTGGCGAAATGGAACAGCATCAGCGTTAGCGCAAACACCAGCAGCCCGCGATTGGACCACAGAACCCGCAGCCGTGAGGGTGGCTTGTGCTGCCTGTTGCCCGGCGTTTCATCCTGTCCGCGAGCCACCTCATGGTCGATGTCATCGGGGTTGATTGTTAATGTTGCCAGGACGGTGACGACGGCGGTTATCGTCATCAGCGTTGCGACGCCGGACAAGCCGGCTTCACTGCTGATCCACCATGTCGCCATCAGCAGCACAATGTTGCCGGTGTGGTTCCACCCTTCGTTATAGCTCACCTGTTGAGTGAAACCGCTGCGTCCGACCAGGCCCAGCGAGATTGCCACCATGGTGGGGCCAATCAGCAACCCTGCCAGCGCGGTTAAGATTTGGGAGACAAAAACCACGGGTTTACTGGGCCATAAAATAGCGGCAAAAGCCAGCAGGGTGGTTAACAACACCGGCACAATAAGCAGGCTGCGCTTGGCGCGGGTGGCATCGACCCACGCGCCGGCAGGAACCCCGGCAAACAGCCCGATAGCGCCGCCGGTGGTTGCCAGTAAGCCCAGCTCAAAAGCCGTCCAGCCCTGGGTGATAAGCCAGGCATCGAGAAAAGGTCCAAGTCCATCCCGTGCGTCGGCGAGAAAGAAGTTAAGGACCGCCAGTGAAACGAGCGTTCGGGTACGCAGAGGAAGAGTGCTGAGTAAAGACATTATGCGGTTCCATGCAGAACGAAAAGAGCAAGCAGCAGCGTTGGCGGCATCACCAGCAGCCCCAGTTTGAAAAACTGCCCCACGCCGACGTGTAGCCCCTCCCGGCGTAGGGCATTGAGCCACAGAATGGTCGCCAGCGAGCCGGTAACGGAAAGATTAGGGCCGAGCGCAACGCCGATCAGCGCGGCGGCAGAGATCGCCGGCGCAGGCGTCGCAGATTGCAGGACCGATCCGGCCAGCAGCCCTACCGGAAGGTTATTCGCAAGGTTACTGACCAAAGACAGCGCGCCGCCAACCATCAGCCCCGAAGCCTGCGGCCAGCGCGTGGTCACCCGCGTTAAGGCATCAGAGAGAGAGCCGATCGCGCCGCTATACTCCAGCGCCTGCACGAAGACAAACAGGGCGGCAACCAGTGGAATAACGCTCCACGAGACGGCTTTAACCACGCTGAGCGGCGATTGCCCGCGGCGGAACCAAACCAGGAGCAGCGTTAGCAGAGCAATCATCAGCGTGGGCATACCGAGGTCGATGGCGTTCCAGGCGCAGGCGGTTAAAATCACGGCCGCACCAACCAAACCGGCCACGGCCAGCCGCCCGCTGCGGCTCAAAGGGCTGGGGGAGATGTCGCTGTGGATACGTGGCGCAATGTCGGCCCGCAGCCTCCAGCGCAATAGCGCATAGGTCGCGACAATGGCGACCAGTGAAGGCAGCGCAAACAGGGCGAACCAGCGGGACAATGGCGGCATCGAGGTACCGAATACCACCAGATTGGCCGGATTGGAGACCGGCAACACGAAGCTGGCCGCATTCGCAATGAACGCGCAAATATAGAGATAGGGCAGCGGGGAGGCGCCAACCGCTCGGGTAACGGCAAACACCGCCGGCGTCAGCACCACGGCCGTTGCGTCGTTGGAGAGGAAAACGGTCACCAGCGTTCCCACCGCGTATATCAGCAGGAATAGGCGAGGTCCGGAGCCGGCAGCCCGGCGCGCCGCCATCGCGGCTAACCAGTCAAAAACGCGCTCCCGGCGGGCGAGCTCGGCCATCAGCATCATGCCCGCGAGGAACAGGTACACCGAGGTTCCTCGGCGGATCCCCGCCATCGCCTGGGCGAAGGGCAGAAGGTGAAATACCAGTAAAATCAGGACACCTGAAGCTGCCCATATCGCCTCAGGTAGACGAAACGGCCGCAGTATCACCGCCGCGGTTGCGCTACCGGCAACCAGCCAAATCCACGGGCCGGTTTCCATTAAGGCTCTCCGCGATAGAGAGGCTGAAGTGAGGAAAGGGTGGCGCCGACGCTCACGGCCTCAAGCGCCTGCCCATACTGATTACGCGTTCCAAGCCCTGCTGCGGCGAACGGCATTCCCGCCTCCAGCGATCTCTGCAGCGAGCCGGGAGGAAAATGCACGATGCTGCCATCATTGAGGATCGCGCCGTTGATTTCACCGCGAGGGCCGGTCAGAACGGTATCGATAGAACCCGAGACTTCAAAGCGCTGTAGCGTATTCGCCCGCAAATGAGGGGGGATGCCCTCATCCTCGACTGTCGGGGGCCGATCGACCAGGGCCTGCCCCGTGGCGACGTTGATAATACTTTCGGCTTTTACCCGCTTTGCGGTTTCCATAAAACCGCTAATACGCACGGATTGACCCGGCGCGGCTTCTGCGGCAAGCCTGGCGCCCATATGGGGTGGGAAAGCGACGACAACACCGCTTTCCAGCTGTAATCCATCGACTTCACCGAAGGGGTTGATAAGCAACCGCCGCACCTTACCTTCCGCGACCGAGATCGGCTGTTGCGAAGGCGGGGTAGCCGAAAGTGGAGGCAGAGGAGCGGCCGGGGGCGGTTCAGCGATAGCCGCTGTCAGCCCGCTCAACGCCGCTGCCAGAGTGATAACAATCAACGACACTTTCATAATAACTCCCGAGAAAAACAGCAATGATTTCTCTAAGAGCAAAGAGCGTGCCAGCTAAGAAAACGCGCCACCGGGCGCGATGCGGGGCGGATCTGCCACAAAGTGTCCGATAATGTGACAGCGTGCTGTCCGCCGTACGGACACCCTGGTTATTTAATGTCTAACTGCTCGAGCTTACGATAAAGCTGCTGGCGCGAGAGGCCGAGCCGACGCGCGGCATGGGCCCGATTATTATCGGTGGCCGCCAGGGCTCGCATAATCATCTGCCGTTCAATAACGGCGAGGGCTTCCTGCAGGGTTCCGTCCCAGTTCAGCTGCGGAGCGGCATCGGCGGCCTGAGGCGTCCGTAGCCCTAATCCTAACTGCTCGGGGCCAACCGTCGGCCCCTGGCTTAGCACCGAAGCCCTTTTGATGGCATTCTGCAGTTCACGCACGTTCCCCGGCCAGATATGCGCCAGCAGCGCCTGGCAGGCCTGCTGGGAAAGACGCTTTGGCGGATGGCTCTCCGACTGGCGTAAAAAATGCTCCGCCAGCAGAATCACGTCTCCCGACCTTTCCCGCAGCGGGGGCAGGACGATAGTGATGACCTGTAATCGATACCACAGGTCTTCGCGAAAGCGCCCCTCCTGTACCGCCAGCGGCAGGTCGTGATGGGTGGCTGCGATGATGCGTACTTTTACCGGATGAGCATGCGTTCCGCCGACCGGCGTAACCTGCCGCTCCTGCAAAGCGCGTAAAATTTTCGCCTGCACCGGGAGCGGCATATCGCCAATTTCGTCTAAAAAGAGGGTTCCTCCCTGAGCGGCGCGGAACTGACCAGGACGGTCCGCCACGGCGCCGGAAAATGCCCCTTTCACATGACCGAACAGCTCACTCTCAATCAGCTCTGCCGGGATTGCTGCGCAGTTGACCGCGATAAAAGGGCCGCTAGCGCACGGCCCGCTACGGTGTATCTCGTGAGCCACCAGCTCTTTCCCGGTTCCCGTCTCGCCGCTAATCAGCACCGTGGCATCGCTATTAGCCACCTGGCCTATACGTTTAAAAATCTGGCGCATCGCTTCGCTGCTGCCAACCAGATCGTCGTCAGCCAGGGGCATATCGTCGTCGGCGCTGCCTGAACCATGCTGATTTTCTGCAATGCGATCCAGCGCGCGCGTCAGCACCTCTTCAAGCGCCGCGCGCCCGATGGGTTTTGTCAGGTGATCAAAAGCGCCCATCCGCATGGCTTCAATGGTATTGCCGCTGCTGGCGTAGGCGGTGAGCATGATGCAGGGGATGTCGGGGGCGAGCGCCCGGGCCTGGCGCAAAAAAACCAGCCCATCATCGCCAGGCATGCGCAGATCCACAATGGCGATGTCGATATCGCCTGTGCGAAGCTGCTGCATCCCTGCCAACGTACAGTCGGCTTCGATCGCCTGATGATTTAAGTCGCTTAATGCCTCGACCAGGCTGGCGCGAAACGCGCTATCATCATCAACAATCAGCACTCTGGCCATGTCAGCTCCATCTCAAAACGCGCGCCTCGCGCGCTATCTGCCAGCGAAATATTGCCGCCGTGGGCATGGACTATTTCACGTACCAACGCCAAACCGAGCCCGTAACCGTCCGGGCGGCCGGTGATAAAAGGGTTAAACAGCCGGGCGCGCAGCTCATCAGACACGCCCGGGCCATCATCGGCAACCCACAATAGCAGGTTGCCATTGGCGCGGCGCCTTGCGCCTGTCTCAATCCGACCGCCGTTCGCGACATGCGCCAGCGCGTTTAATATCAGATTATCGAACGCCCGGGCCATTTGCGACGGGTCAAAGAGTTTGCGGTCATTCATGTGGGTGGGTAATTCAGGGTCAATCGTCAGCGTTAGCTCAATCTGACGCCGCTGGGCGGCATCCGCGTGGGCGTTTATTCTCTCCAGCAACCACTCTTCAATGTTAACGTTCTGCCGCTCAACGCGAAACGGTTGCGTCAATGCCAGCAGGCTGGAAACGAGCCGATTGATCCTTTCTGTTTGTTCTATTACCACCAGCAGGGCGCTTTCGGCTCGCGCTACGCGGCTCGCCTGCGGGGCATGCAGCGCGTTTTCGGCCTTCATCTGAATGGTCGCCAGCGGGTTGCGAATCTCATGCGCCAGCCCGGCAGAAAGCTCGCCGAGCGCCGCGAGTTTTTCCGCCTGCGCCAGCTCGGCAGACAAGCGTGCGGATTCGCGCTGGGCGTAGGCCAGCCGCTGCGAGTAATCATTCAGCGCGACCGTAACCCTATCGAGGTCGGCTAATCCCGACAGCTCGGCGAGCTCCGGCGCGGAGGAGTCAAACTGAGTTCTGGATTGCTCCAGCACTCCCGCCAGATAATGCACGCCGCGGGACCAGCGGGTGAGCGTCCAGCCCAGCCAGCTGCCGGATAAAAGGACAAAACCGAGTAAAAGCGCCATCGCCAGCACCAGCCGGTCGAGGGCATCACCCGTTATGGTCGGCACGCGGGATAGCGTCCAGGCAACCAGGGTCGAATTTTGCTCCAGCGGGCATGCGGAAAAAATGACCGCCTCACGCAGGCCGGGACGTACGTCGGTAACGGAGCGTTTCCCATCCAGGGCGCGACGGCTGGTGGACTCAATTCGCTCCAGTTCAGCGCTGGGCGGATCGCGTTTGATGCCGCTGCCGTCATAGGTCGGGAAAGCGTAGGCGACGACTCCCGAGCCCATGCTCCACAGCCCGCCTTCGACGCCGGGACGGTCTCTCAGCGTGAGATCGATAACCGCCTGCGCGCCGGAAACCCACTGTGGGCTCAGGTGTATCTTCCCGGAGTCGGCGCTAAGACCCGCGCGGGTTGCCGCGATCCGCAGCGTTTCACAGCTGGCGGCAGTGAGCTGGCGCTCGCGTCGAATCTGCTCATCTGCCCCCTGACGGCTGAGTTCGAAGATAAGCCATCCTAAAGTAATAGAGACCGCCGCAAAGCTTAACCATATAAACAGCAGCCGGCGTAGCAGGGTATTGCTGCGTAACATCATGTACCTTCGATCCTGGTGGCAGGGAGTTTTTAGAATCAGCTCAAACTATTTATCGCGCCACTCTTTGGCGAGGACGGCAAACACCAGCGTATTTTCGTAGACCACGGTTTCATTGTCCGTGATAAAAGAGACGTGCTCCTTAAAACATCCTTCGAGGCGCATACCGAGGTGACGGCAAAGATTTTGTGAAGGTTCATTATAATCAGCAACATAGGCATATATTCTTCGGGCGTTTTTATGATTAAACAGGTAGTCGAAAAACGCCTGTGCCGCTTCGCGGGCGAACCCCATACCTTCATATTTTTTATTCAGCAGCCAACCCACGCCGTATGTATCAGGGGCCGGTTCCCGGCTGTTATCCGCAAAAAGCTCGCCAATCAGCGCACCGGTTTCCTTCAGGCTGATGGCATAGTCGTGTTCCTCTTTTTGCCGGCGCGTAATTTCGCGAACTGCCTCTTCCAGGGAGTGAAGTTTTTGATCCATAAAACAGGCTACGCGCGGGTTTGACAAATATTCGAACATATCCTTGGCGTCATTATCCTGAAAAGATCGGATGATTAGCCGGGGAGATTCAGTATATTTCATGGGGTCATTCCGGTGTATAAGCGTTGATCGATTTTATCGCTAACGGCAGGGGATCGCCTATGAGATTGTGTATCGCGAGGCAATATTTTATGCGTGACGCAGCCCTTCGCGACGAACGCTGCACGGGCGTCGATTGAGATGGCGGGTATCGGGTATCGCTGAGGCTAGCGGCGGTCATGCACGCGGCAAAGCGTAGCGGGGAGGGCGGAATTTTTTTGCTGCTGGCTCTACGCGCAGGGTCTTTTTTCGTTATATTTACATTCCCGGCATTTCTTTACAAAGGGCAATCCTCAGCATAAATATTTTTGCGCCTGGCACTGGCCGTCTCGTTTATTTTATAGTCTTAATAGCTACTTGGCTTAAAAATATTTTTTTCTGCCGCTGCGTTATTTTTCTTTAAATATTTTATTATGTCTGGTGTTAAATTATTAATAATTTGACTCTCGCGCTCAGTGTCCTAGCCTTAAATCTCGAAGGCGATGATTTGCAGGTCTGAATCATTATTAAGTAATCACCTGGAGATAAAATTATGACAGAGCACAGAGGCGGTTCAGGTAATTTTGCAGAAGATCGGGATAAAGCATCTGAAGCCGGTCGCAAAGGCGGCCAACACAGCGGGGGGAATTTTAAAAATGACCCAGAGCGTGCTTCCGAAGCCGGTAAGAAAGGCGGGCAAAATAGCCACGGCGGCGGCCGTAAATCTGACGGCAGCTAAGCCGTAAAGGACCCTATTGTACCGCGTTCAGAATATCAATAGTCCGTGCGGGTCAGCCGACCCGCATCGTTTATTTACAAGGTTACTCCATGAAAATTCAAAGCATTGAAGACGTATTTATTCATTTGTTATCGGATACCTACAGCGCCGAAAAACAATTAACTCGCGCGCTCGGTAAGCTGGCACGGGAAGCGAGCTGCGACGAGCTAAAAACCGCCTTCAGCCAGCACCTCGATGAAACCCACGGCCACGTCGAGCGAATTGATAAGCTGCTGGAAGAAAATAGTAATATCAAAGTTAAAAGGATTAAATGTATGGCGATGGAGGGGCTGATAGAAGAGGCCAAAGAGGTTATTGAGAGTACCGACAAAAATGAAGTGCGTGACGTCGCGCTGATCGCCGCGGCACAAAAAGTGGAGCATTATGAAATTGCTGCCTACGGCACGCTGTGTACGCTGGCAAAACAGCTGGGATATAACGCCGCCGGAAAATTGCTTGCCGCAACCCTGGAGGAGGAAAAAACGACCGATATGAAATTAACCGATCTGGCCCTTAGCCATATTAATCAGGATGCCCAGCAGGCCGTTTAATTTTATTCCAGCAATAACCCCTACAGCATTAAGAGGTTTTTATGACCGACGTTGAGAATTATCACGACTGGCTGCGGGATGCTCACGCTATGGAAAAACAGGCTGAGTCGATGCTTAAATCAATGGCGAAACGCGTCAATAATTATCCGGAATTAGGCACGCGTATTGAACAGCATCTTTATGAAACTCGCCAACAAATTACGCTGCTTGAAGGGATTATTTCGCGCAATCAAATTTCCCGCTCGGTATTAAAGGATTCGATGAGCAAAATTGCGGCCTTAGGACAATCTATTGGCGGCATGTTTCCGGAAGACGAAATTGTTAAAGGCGTTATTAGTAGCTATGTTTTCGAGCAGTTCGAAATAGCCTGCTATACCTCTTTGATAACGGCAGCGGAAAAGGCCGGTGATGCTCACTCTATTCCCGAGCTGCAGAGGATTCTTGCCGAGGAGCGAGGAATGGCGGATTGGCTGCTGCACCATATCCCTGATATTACAGAACAGTATATTCTGCGCTCGCAAACGCCCGGGGTTGACGCTAAGAGATAATCCTCGAAGGGGCTATTCAGTATAATACGGCGGCTTTATCAGCCGCAGCCGGTGGGGAGAGTACCGCACGCGTATCGCAGTATCCAGTCATCAGGGCGGTGGGCGAGCAGGCCATCATAAATTTATCGGGGGCGTGATGAAAATAATACCGATTTTAATTATCTCTTTATTAGCAACGCTGAACGCACATGCGGATGAGAAGGGCGGATTTAACGGTAACGCAGCGCCGCCACCGCCGCATAAGCTGGATGACGGGTATCGCGGCATGGAGGACGCCAGGATAATGACCGTGGAGCATGCGAAAACTATGCATGATGGCGCCACTATCTCGCTGCGCGGTAATCTTATCGAACGTCAGGGCGATGACCGCTATATTCTGCGGGATAAAACGGGAGAAATTACTGCGATAATTCCGGCCGCTGTTTTTACCGATCAAGAAGTGAAGCCTGACCATCTGGTTAGCATCAACGGTAGCCTGGATACCAAAATGACGCCGCCCGTCGTGCGGGTCGACAGGCTGCAAAAGCAGGCGCCAGAGTAAAGCCGGGTCGCGCGGGCTGATTTATTTGACGCGGCTCGCGTCCAGGCATATCGCGAGTTTCACCCATTCTGATTATCCCCCGGGGCGCGGAGGACAAAGTAAGCGCTATCGCTTGCGGCCGGACGCGGCGTCGGAGAGCCACAAATCTGTCAGCGGACGCGGGCACTCTCTTTCTGGCGTCGCTGCCTGCGCTTCCACTCATCGACAACGTCACCCAAACTTTTGGCGACATCGTTACGGATCCATGCCATGAATTCACGGTCAAACCGAAAGTCCTCCCCACACTCCTTGAGCATAAAGCGGCGGACGTTTTGCGTATTCTTATACTCTTTATCAACAACGGTAGTACGTGTGAGCAATGTACTATGCCAGTCAATTTTCACCTTTCCCGCTCCCGTGGTCAGTCATCACTAAGACGCAGTGCTATAACTTAACCCAACGGGTAGCTATGTTGAAATATCCGCTTCCCGCGTAAAAACGGCCTCTGAGGAATATCTGACGCCGTCGGAATAAAAGTGCACGGTGAATGACGGGGGAGAGAGAGTCGGTTAAAAAGCAAAAAGAGAGCAAAAAGAGAGTGAAAATCTCTCAGTAACGGGCATGATGCTATTAATCGTTGAGCCTCTATTTAATCGTTTATGGATGACATATGAAAACGCCAATGCTGGAAACTTCACGTCTTTATCTTCCACCGCTTCAGGCCGAAGATGCCCTGCAGATTCAGCAAATATTTCCGCAATGGGAGATTGTTCGTTATCTTGCCGCCGGCTTTCCGTGGCCTTTTCCGCAGGACGGCGCCAGTCGTTATGTCAACCAGATTGCGCTGCCTGCCTCAGAGCGAGGAACGGCCTGGTACTGGACAATCAGGCGCAGGGAAGATCCGTCGGTGATGATTGGGCATATATGCCTCTCGGATGAGCAGGACAACAATCGCGGGTTCTGGCTGGTGCCCGAGTGGCGGCGCAAAGGCTATATGACCGAAGCCTGCCGTATCGTGACGGATTTCTGGTTTAACTCTCTAAACCGGGAAGTCCTGCGAGCGCCGAAGGCCAGCGGAAATGATGCCTCCAAAAAAATATCGCTGAATGACGGGATGCGCCTGATTCAAACCGGTAAGAAGCAGTATATAGAGGGAGAGCTGGACTCCGAATTATGGGAAATAACCAGAGAAGAATGGAACCGTCAGAGCCGAGGCTGACCGGCCTCAGCCGTGAGCTAATACACGTGCGCAGCAGGCCGGTCTGTTCATCACATATCTAAAACGAGGGCTTTTATCTTTTCTGCCTTTTCAAAATGATCCAGCTTCATCTCCATGATCCACCAGTGCGCAACCTCCATCAGCAGCTCAGGGTCATCATTTTTATTGGCAAAAAAGGCATAGAATGAAAGCCCCACGTTACTGCCCTTAGCCACGATTTTTGCATCACAGGTGGTGATGATTTTTTCCTTCATTGCTGCCCGCACGTGCTCTCCTGTTTATTCGCAAGATCTCAGACTGTTTCAAATAATATTCGCGGCCGCGACCGGCGATGCAGGTTATGCAGAAGCAGGGGAAATGCTTTTCTCCTGCGCGCCCTGAGAGGACCCAAACGCGCCTTGCTGCGTCAAATTCCGCTATTTTATGCGCTTACACCTTACATGAACCCGGTCACAAAAAATGCATAAAGTTTTTAGCCTACAGGGAGCACGGCGCTACAGGTTAATTTTGTTAATGGCCCGTTACAGCTTGTCGTAACTAAATGTTAAACCTGATTCATGCGACAAACGCATCAGTCCATGAGTTTATTGCGCTTATTTACTTTATTTTACTGAGCCAGTCTGCTGCAACAGGCGCGGTGAAAGCGTCAATAACTAACTGGAGATTAAGATGCATTCCTCTCACGCAAGCATGACGGCCTGGGGCAGAGCCAGCGCGATATTGCGCGTAACCTCTGGCAATTTTCTGGAGCAATTTGATTTTTTCCTGTTCGGATTTTATGCCACCTACATCGCGCATACCTTCTTTCCTGCCAGCAGCGAATTTGCCTCGCTGATGATGACTTTCGCGGTCTTTGGCGCGGGTTTTTTGATGCGTCCTGTCGGCGCCATCGTACTGGGCGCCTATATTGATAAAGTTGGCCGACGTAAAGGGCTGATCGTGACGCTGTCCATCATGGCCGCGGGCACCTTCCTGATTGTCCTCATCCCCTCCTATCAAACGATTGGACTCTGGGCGCCGCTGCTGGTGCTGGCGGGTCGTTTATTACAGGGTTTTTCAGCGGGCGCAGAGCTGGGCGGCGTGTCGGTTTATCTGGCTGAAATAGCCACCCCAGGGCGCAAAGGCTTCTTCACCAGCTGGCAATCCGGCAGCCAGCAGGTGGCCATTATGGTGGCAGCAGCCATGGGCTTTGCGCTTAATGCCGTCATGGAAGAAAGCGCCATCCGTGAATGGGGATGGCGTTTGCCTTTCCTGTTCGGCTGCCTGATTGTGCCTTTCATCTTTTTCCTGCGCCGCAGGCTGGAAGAGACCGAGGAGTTCACCAGCCGCCGTCACCATCTGGCAATGCGCGAGGTGTTTAAAACCCTGTTAGCTAACTGGCAGGTGGTTATCGCCGGCATGCTGATGGTCGCCATGACCACCACCGCATTTTATTTGATAACCGTATATGCGCCGACCTTCGGTAAGAAGGTACTGATGCTCAGCGCTTCTGACAGCCTGCTGGTGACGTTGCTGGTTGCGATTTCTAACTTCCTGTGGCTGCCGGTAGGCGGCGCGCTGTCCGACCGTTTTGGCCGCAAGCCGGTCCTGATTAGCATGGCCTTGCTGGCCCTGGTCTCCACGTATCCTGCGCTTAGCCTGCTGGCGAATGCCCCCAGCTTTTCCATGATGCTGGCGGTGCTGCTGTGGCTCTCCTTCCTCTACGGCCTTTACAATGGCGCGATGATCCCGGCGTTGACCGAGATTATGCCTGTGGAGGTGCGGGTTGCCGGTTTCTCGCTGGCTTACAGCCTGGCAACCGCTGTTTTTGGCGGATTTACGCCGGTTATTTCTACCGCGTTGATTGAGTTCACCGGCGATAAGGCCTCTCCCGGCTATTGGATGAGCTTTGCGGCCGTATGCGCCTTGCTGGCGACGCTTTATCTCTATCGCCGCAGCGCGCTATCGCTGCAAGCAGCAGGTTAACCAGAGGGCAGATAATGAAAAAAATGAATCCTTTACTCCCTGTCGCGCTGGTGCTTGCTGTTGTCAGCCCCCAGGTGCTGGCAAAAGACGTCACCGTCATGATCTCAGGCGGCTTCAAAGCCGCGCTGGAGAAACTGGCCCCACAATTTGAAGCAGCCAGCGGCGATAGCATCATTTTGGTGTCCGGCCCCTCAATGGGTAAAACACCTCAGGCCATTCCCGCGCGGCTGGCGCGCGGCGAACGCGCCGATGTGGTGATCATGGTGGGCGAGGCGCTGGATAATCTGCAAAAAGAGAACTGGCTACAGCGTGGTTCGCGCGTGGAGCTCGCCGACTCGTCGATTGGCATGGTGGTCAAGCAAGGCGCTCCTCAACCCAGGTTTAAAACGACGGCGGAGCTGCGCGATACGCTCCTGCATGCTAAATCCATTGCGTATTCTGATAGCGCCAGCGGCCGCTATGTCAGCAGCCAGCTTTTCAAAAAACTGGGTATCGAAGAGCAGGTAAAAGAGAAGGCGCACATGATTGAGCGCATTCCTGTGGCATCCGAGGTGGCAAAAGGAACCTATACGCTCGGGTTCCAGCAGGTCAGTGAGCTGCTTCCCGTCCCGGGCGTGACCTTTATTGGCGAGCTGCCGGAAAACCTGCAGTACATTACGCGCTTTGCCGGCGCGGTAACCGCCAATGCCGATCATCGCCGGGAGGGGAAAGCGCTGCTGGATTTCCTCTCTTCCGCCGAGGCGCAAAGCGTCATTCGAACTACCGGTATGAGAAGCGTGAAGGCAGAGCAGCCGCTTAAACCGCGCGATAGAGTTCAGTAAGCAGTTTTTCCAGCTCGGCGGCGACGTAGGACTGCATGCGTCCGCGGCGCCTGATCAGTCCCACCGTGCGCATCACCTGCGGCTCCGTCAGCGGCAGGTGGGTGAGCACCGAATGCGCTATCGTCGGCAACGACATCGCGGGAACGGCGGCAATGCCGATTCCCGCTTCAACCATACCCAGCATGGTCGTCACGTGGCGGGTTTCACAAATGCTGGGACGCTGTGGAATGATGTGTTCCAGCATCTTGTCGAGCAGATTGCGGTTGCCGGAAGTCTTATCGAGCCCGACATAATCCTGCTGATAAAACTCGTGCCAGGTCAGGCTTTTTTTACCGGCGAGAGGGTGGTCTCGTCGGCAGGCGGCCACGTAGGGGTCCCTCACCAGCGGTAAAAATTCGATATTGGGCTGCATGCTCATCTCAAAAGAGATGCCGAAGTCGGCCTGACCGCTGGCAACCGCTTCAATGACGTTTCCTGCGCTGCTATCGATAAGCTTGACGCGTACCCGTGGATAGCGGGTCTGGAAACGGCGAATAATGTCAGGCATGAAATAGTAGGCCGCCGAGGGCACCGTAGCGACGGTGACCAGCCCCACGCGGTCCTGGCTGACCTTGTCGATGTCCGCTAATACCAGCTCAACGTTTGCCAGCAGCTGATCCGAACGCTCGGCAAAGGTTTGCCCATAAAGCGTCAGGGTGACGCGGCGGGTCGTTCTGTCGAATAATTTAATGCCCAGCGCGGATTCCAGCTTCTCTATTCTGCGGCTCAATGCCGATTGTGACAGGCAGATGGACTCCGCGGCACGCCGAAAGTTACCGTATTCAACCAGCGCCCGGAAGGCGTAAAGATCGTTGAGATCAAAATTAACGGGCATAGCGGCGGACAATCCTTTTAGAGGCGATAAAAGCTTAAGGGAAAGATGATAGTCACATATTGGATAACGGCAACATAATACCCGCGCCGGCTGTCGCTGCGGCGCGTAGCATCAGGTCATGACTGGGGGGAATAGCGACTTTCTGCATTGCAATGCATTGTTTTGCATTTTATGATGCTGTTTTGATATAAAAATTGCAAAGTAATGCATTTCGTGCCAGGCTGTTTGCATCGAGGAGTTCACTATGTTCATTGAAGATCGTTTAAACAGAATTAAAAAAATCATTCAGGAGAACAAAAGTGTCTCGATAGAAACACTTGTCTCGCGAATGGGGGTGTCTAAAGACACCATCAGGCGTGACCTGATCAGGCTCGAACAGGACAATGTCATCAAGCGGACTCATGGCGGGGCGGTGATCAACAGCCGTGATGCCCTGATTTTTGATTACAGCCAGCGCTCGGGAACCCTTAACCCGGTTAAAGAACAGATTGCTAAAAAAGCAGCTGAGTTAATCCAGGATAACGCCAGCGTCATTTTTGATGCGTCGACCACGGTCGAAGCCGTTATCCCTAAACTTGCTGATAAGCACATACTGGCAATAACTAACTCTTTAACCAATGCCAACCGGCTGGCTAAAAACGCAACAACCGATGTGAAGATTTTGCCAGGGAAACTGCACAAAGAGCAGCTCTTTTTGTTCGGCAGTGAAACCATTCAGAAATTAGCTGAATATCACGTTGACTATGTTTTGCTGGGAATTTTCGCCATTTCTGACAAAGGCGTTTTCATTCATACCGAAGAAGAAGGCCTGGTGAAAAGGCAGATGGTCATGCAGGGAACTCGGGTCATCGCCCTGGCAGATAACAGCAAAATTAATACCACAGGCTTTTTCAAGGTGTGTGACCTGTCTCTGATCGATTGTCTTATTACGGATATACGTCCTGATGACAGTTTTATTCAGGCGTTGCAGGAAAGCGACGTCGAACTGATTCTGACCGCTACTTGATTGCGAGGTAAATTATGTACTCTAAAGATATCCAGCTGCAAACTGTCGAACCCCCGCGTAAATTCACCGATGTCTCCCCTGTATTTTTAAGCGATGCAACTGTGGTCGAACGAAAAAATAAAGTACTGGCGAGAATGAATGAGGAGGGTTTCGATGCGCTCGTTATCTATGCGGATAAAGAGCACGGGGGGAACTTTGAGTACCTGACCGGGTTTGTTCCTCGGTTTGAGGAAGGCCTGCTGATCCTCGACAAATCAGGTAGCGCAACGGTTATTCTGGGAAATGAGAACCTGAAAATGGCAAACTATTGCCGTATCCCGGTTACCCTGAAGCATTGCCCGTATTTCTCTCTGCCTAACCAGCCAATGGATAACGAAAAGTCGCTTGAAGCGCTGTTCATTGAGTCGGGCTTGCACACCCGCTCTAAAGTTGGCCTGGTCGGCTGGAAAATGTTCACCTCTACCCTGGCCGATAATAAGGCCTATTTCGACCTGCCTTATTTTATCGTTGAGGCTGTTAAAAACAGCATCGCTCCAAACGTGGTCCTCGAAAATGCCGCCCATCTGTTTATTCGCGGTGATAAAGGCGCCCGAAGCACAAATAATGAAAACGAAATTGCCCACTATGAGTACGGCGCAAATCTGGCTTCTAACTCTATTCTGGATGCCATGAACGCGGTAGCACCGGGTATTCGTGAAACCGAACTCGGTGCGCTGCTGGCCGCAGAAGGGCAGTATCAAACCGTTGTGACAATTGCAGCCGCCGGTCAACGTTTTGAAAAAGCGAACTTCTACCCGACATATAAAAAAGTGGAACGCGGCAATCCTCTTTCACTGACCACCGGCTTTAAGGGCGGGCTATCCAGCCGCACCGGCTTCGTGATAGCAGACGAGAGCGAGCTCCCTGAAAATCAGAAAGATTATCTGGGTCGGGTGGCAAAACCGTATTTTGCGGCAGTCGTCAGCTGGCTGGAAAACATCAAAACAGGGATGCCTGGCGGCGAATTGTACGATCTGGTTGAGTCAGTTCTGCCGAAAGCACAATACGGCTGGCACCTCAATCCGGGCCACCTCAGCGCGGATGAGGAGTGGATGTCCTCTCCCGTCTACCGTCATTCAGAGGAAACGCTGAAGAGTGGGATGATTATGCAGATCGATATTATTCCCTCTGTAGCGGGCTATACCGGAGTCAGCGCAGAAGAGAGCGTGGCGTTAGCCGATGCCGCGCTGCAGAAAAAAATCCAGGCGTCTTATCCTGAACTGTGGGCACGTATCGCCGCTCGCCGCGAGTACATCCGTAATGTGCTTCATATTAATATTGCGGATGAGGTGATCCCGCTGGCGAATACGGTGGCGTATCTGCGGCCGTTCTTGCTGGCGAAAGATAAGGCTTTTGCCGTTCAGTAACCTCTCCCCCCCAAACAGGGAGGCGTGTTTTTGTGACGGAGGTCATATAATAACGCCCGGTTATTGTGATGTTGTTTGCATTAAATGGATTTTGCACTATTGAATCAGCCCGCTATATCTCTGCGGGTTTTTTTTCGTCCAGCGAGCCTCGAACAATCGTCAGGCTGACGGCTGCTTTGGGCAGCTACCGCGCATATTGTTGAGCGCTGGCAAAGGTTTTCAACATCGCTACCCGCGCTCTTGATTATTTAAAACGCATGACCGAAGAATATTAACGGGGCATCCGCTGCGTTTTTGACAGCCTCAGCAGCAACAGCCATATCAGCACGGCTGCGCCAAGGTTGTAGAGCATGCCAGCCACAAAGGCGGAGGCATAGAGTCCGGCGTCGGGCGCTGCGTGCGTCCCTGAAAGTGCCGCCTTAAAAAGAATGCCGACGACGGCGACACCCAGCGCTGCACCGACCTGCTGGACGGTTGAGACAATGCCGGATGCCATACCTGACGTTGATTCATCCACGAAACCCAGCACCAGGTTTAGCAATGGCGTCATGATTAACCCCTGACCGGCACCGACCATGATGAGCGCTGGGATCAAACGGATGGGTTCCAGTTCAGCGCCCGCCATCTTAACCTCTGCAATCAACACGGCGATGAAGACGGCATAAATCAGCGCACTGACCACAAGGGCAGAGGTTCCCCACCTGGCCACCAGTTTCGGCGCGGCAAGCGATGCCAGCACAAACCCTGCGCTACAGGGGGCAAAAATAGCTCCCGCCAGGAAAGGATTCAGACCGAGGCCGGTTTGCATCAGCAAGGCAAAACAGAGAAAAAATGAGCTGGATGTGGAGTAGACCAGCAGCACCAGCAGCGCCCCTGACGCGAAGCGAGGCTGGGCCATCAGGCGCATATCGACCAGCGGCCAAAGACCCGCGATCCGGCGACTTTCCTGCTGCCGGTAAAAAAGACCGAGCAGGGCAAGCGCCACCAGCGGTGAGCAAAGACTCCACAGAGGCCAGCCCTGTTCGGGGCCTTCTATCAACGGAATCAACAGCAGCGCAAGTCCCATACTGACCAGCGCCATTCCCGCCCAGTCCAGTCGGGGCCGGTGCGGGGCGCAGGACTCTGGGATCCATCGCGCCGTAATAATGGCGAGCACTCCCACCGGCACGTTGATAAGGAAAATGCTACGCCAGCCAAGGCCGAAAAGGTCCGCATGAACCATCCATCCGCCGAGAACTTGCCCGGCAATGGCGGCCAGCCCCAGGATCATCCCCAGCAGGCCAAAGGCTTTGCGCCTGTCGTTGTCATCAAAATTAACGCGGATGGATGCATAGACCTGAGGGAACAACAGTGCGGCTGCCAGTCCCTGCAAAACCCGGGCGCAGATAAGATAACCCGGGCTGGCTGCCAGCCCACAAAACGCTGAAGCGAGCGTAAAGCCGGCCATACCGATGATGAACATTCGACGGCGGCCAAACCGGTCCCCCAGACGCCCGCCGGTAATTAATAAAACGCCAAAGGCGAGCTCGTAACCTGCGACAATAAAACCAATCTGCGCAAAACTTGCGCCCAGCCCGCTCTGAATAGTGGGGATGGCAATATTTACCACAAACAGATCAAAAATGGTGACGAAACCCGCCAGCAGCAAGACTGACAGCCCGGCCCAGGGCGGCGTTCTACTGGCGATACGTTGAGGAGAGTGCGTTAAACAAAGGTTTGAATTCATATTGCATATCCATGTTTAGAAGAATATGCGACGATTCTCTCTTTATCATTAAACCATTACAATTTAACACATTATGCTATTACTAAAAGCAACGAGATAACCCATGCGCACACTGAATCGAACACGCCCCGACCTGGCGGCTTTCCTTAAGGCGCATCGGGAACGCCTGTCGCCTGCCGAGGTAGGGCTCCCCAGCGGTAACCGTCGCCGGACGCCGGGGCTTCGACGGGAAGAGGTCGCTGCACTCGCCGGCGTGGGCTTAACCTGGTACACGTGGCTGGAGCAGGGGCGCGATATTGGGGTGTCGGCCATCTTTCTGGATAATTTGTCCAGAGTGCTGAAACTTGATGCGGCTGAACGTCGCCACCTGTTTATGCTCGCTCATGAGCGACCTCCCGCTGAACCAGGAAAAACCTGGTGCGTGCTTCCATCACTCGTGCGCCGTCTGATGCACGACCTGCCGCATCCTGCTTTCGTGCTTAACCTGCGCTGGGACGTGCTGGGTTTTAATGCCCCTGCGGATGCGCTTTTCCGTTTCGGCAACCACCCAGCGGAGCGGCGCAATCTGCTCTGGATGCTGTTTACCGACGCGGCATTTCGCCAACGGATGGTGGACTGGGATGAACAGGCTCCGCTGATGCTGTCGAGCTTTCGCCGCGATTTCACCCGTGCCAGCCAGAATAAAGACATTACCGGGCTAGTGGATGAGCTGGAACAGGTTTCGCCTGAGTTCAACATCTGGTGGCGACAACAGCAGGTTCATGCGCAATGCAGCGGCGTTAGCCATTTGCGGGTAGACGGTAAATCGATAGCGTATGAATTTACCTCGTTGACCGTTGATGAAGACCGACACCTGAGGTTGGTCGTCTATGCGCAACAGCAGAAAGAACCAGGGTTAAATGAAAAATAAAAGGGGAGGGCTAAGCGAAAAAGTTCTCACCGATTGAGGGCTGTCTGATGAGGCGGATTTTATTTTTCCTGGCGGTGAGCATGTTAAAACCCGTGAGTGTATTCGGACGGTTATGCCGTGAAGAATGGCCTTTTGATTACTACCAGACCACGATCCCGGCATGCTGTTTTGCCAGAGTGGCTGTGCGCTTGCGCTGATCCCGGGTCAGACAGGCATAGCTTCCGGTTGCCCCCGGGATGCCCATATTCAGCCACGCCGCCGGCGGTAACTGGGGTTCATGGAAACGCGGGCAGGCCGGTAAACATAAGCGTTGCTCCTCAATGATTTTACTGGTGTTGTTCTTCGATGAGAGCAACTTCAAACCACAGACCGGGCATCATTTTTTCAAGGCCGTCGGTCAGCATCTTCCCGGCTTCATGGAGCGTCTCCAGCGGCATCTGCGGCAGACTCTCCAGAATGAACCACATTTGCTGAGCTTCCACGCCTAAACGGGTTCTGATCCCCTGTCGCCAGTTCCAGCGACGGCAGGTCACGCCGATATCATCACACCAGATAACCTCGCCTTGTGAAGGATATTCAACGGCGGTCTCACCCTCTTTGACGGTATCAAAAGGCTCCGTTCCTTTTGCCACCACCAGACGCGGCGACCCCTGATAGGCCGAGATATTCTCTCCACCAACCGGAACGGCGTAGCGGAGACTAACGGCATTATAAAGATCAACGATGGGATCGAGCGCTGGCATCGTTCCGTCACGTAATACGCGCTTACGTAACGCATCCGCTGAGCAAGGGGTGCGTTTAGGTTTTGCGCCAAACTTTGGAAAAACGTCGGCCCATGCGGCGAGATGAGATTCCGCCCATTCAGGCTCACCGGCCAGAACTGCTTCACATGCTTGCCGCAGCGCCGTTTCTCCAATATCGGGGTTAAGCACTGGCGCAGCTTTTACGGAGATACTGAGGGCGCGAAAACCTGGAGCAATACGATAAATTTCAGGGGCAATTGACGGAGATACTGTTAGCACGTGATAATCCTGTAATGACCAATTTATCCCATGATAATGACCAATGACCAAAAAAGTCAATATAATGACCGATGCGAACTCTATCGTCAGCACCGTGAATGAAGCCGTATCTCAGCGGATTAAGCTGTATCGTAAGCAAAAGAAAATATCCCTCGATGAACTCTCCCGTCGGGCGGGCGTCAGCAAGGGAGCGCTGGTTGAGATTGAGGGATGCCGTGCAAATCCCAGCATTGCCCTGTTATGCCGCCTGGCTGCCGCGATGGGCGTTTCGGTGGCTGATTTTGTGGATGTCAGCGCCAAACCGACCGTGCATCTCATTGCTGAAGATGAGATCCCAGAACTATGGGAAGGGGAAAAAGGCGGGAGAGCAAGGTTGCTCGCAGGGTCGGGTGGCCCTGATATGACCGAGCTCTGGATGTGGGAAATGCAGCCGGGGGAAAAGTTTGCTTCCCCCGGTCACACTGAAGGGACGCTTGAACTGTTTTATGTTCAGACGGGTACGCTCACTCTGGGCGTACAGGACCATCTGTATCTGGTGAAGACGGGGTGTTCGGCAACGGCCAGAACGGACCTTCCTCATTTCTATGAAAACCAAGGGGAAAGGCCACTGGTTTTCATCATGACGGTACATGAAAAAGCATCCTGAGTGTGGCCCAATATAGAAACCAGCCCTCACCAGTATGACTTGCCTCATCACAAGTAAGTACAGAAGGATACGTTCAGTGGATAATCAGCATCTGAGTTTTACCAAAGACCAATTTACTGTCACAACCGATCCTGCTTTTTTCCAGCTGGAAGCCATTCACGATTACCTCTCGCAATCGTCCTGGGCGCCCGGCATTGATGCTGAAACGGTCAGGATATCCGTCCAGAACAGCCTTTGTTTTGCGCTTCTGGATGGAGCAAGACAAATCGGCTTCGCCCGTCTGGTCACAGACTATGCCACTTTTGGTTATTTGTGCGACGTCTACGTGCTGAATGATTATCAGAAGAGTGGCCTTGGTCGTTGGTTGATTGAATGCTGTCAAGCCCATCCGTTGATGTCACACCTGCGACGGATAATGCTGGTCACCGACAGCGCCCCCTGGCTATACCAGAAACTGGGGTATCTCCCGTTGAACCGACAAGATTTTGTCTGGCAGATCAATCGACCAGACATTTATCGTCAACCCGGAAAAAAATAAAACGGCCCGGCCGCACTCATTATCCGCATTTGGCACACAGCGGGCCTCCTGTGGCAAATGTAACGCCTGTCAGGAGGCTCCTTTATCTTTTTATTTGTCGATTATGCCCTTCTAAAAAGAGGGGCGCCGCTTCAGCATTACCTCAGCCTTGCCGGGCTTTTCAGCATCCAAATCAGTGCCATACTGCAGACCATGACGGCCGCTGCCAGTAACGCCATTGTCTGAAGGCCAACTCTCGTCGACACCAGGCCTCCGACAAGCGCGCCCGTACCGATTGCGGCATTGAAAATAGCGACGTAGACGGCTGATGCGGGCTGCGCCGTATTTCCGGCGCTACGTAGCAACCAGGTTTGTAAGCCAACAAACACGATGGCTATTCCTGCTCCCCAAATTGCAAGCAGCGTACCGGTGAACCAGATCGGAAGCGATGATCCGCTCTTCATGCCCAGCATACCCAGCGCGCCTGCGCTTAGCAGCAGTGAAGTCATAATCAGGATCTTGATATGTCGATCGATAAGTTTGCCGGCAATGATATTGCCCAGTAGTCCGGCGAGTCCTGAAATAAGCAGCAGAACTGAAATGGTTGCCGTCGGTATCCCATGGGTCTGAGTTAGCAAGGGCTCAAGATATGTGAAGGCGGCAAAGTGGGCGGAAATAATGCAGGCCGTGGCGCCGAAGAGTGAAAGCAGCAGCGGATTTTTAAATATCCCGACGTAAGTCCTCAGCCTCAGCGGCTGCGGTGATGCCAGCGCGGGAAGCGTCCAGAGTAACGCCACGGCGGTAGCCAATGAGAGCAGGGCTATCGCGGTAAATGCTAGCCGCCATCCGGCCATGTTGGCAATAAAACTCGATAGCGGAACACCCAGTACGCTGGCCGCTGAAACGCCGGAAAAAATAACGGAAGTGGCCAGCCCCAGCCTATCGGCCGGAACCAGCTGTATGGCCACGGTGCCAATTAATGCCCAGAAAGCGCCGTGTGCGACTGCTCCTGTCATCCGTGCCGTCATAAACGTCGGCATGGTGTGTGACTGCGTCGCCGCCAGGCAGGAGAGAGCCAGAATCAGCATTAGCGCAATCAGCAGCGCCTTGCGTGAAAACCGGGGTGGGATCGCACCGGCCAGCAAAGCGGCAAGCGCGGCCACCCAGCCGTAGGCGGTAACGGCAAGACCCGCTCCCGCTTCCGTCTGCTGTAAATCTTTCGCCAGCGCGCTGAGCATGCCAACGGGCGCCAGTTCGCTGGTCACAATCGTAAATGCGCTGATCCCAAGTGCGGTTACCGCCAGCCATGCGCGCGTGGGCACCGGGTTTACCTGTAAAACGCTGTCGTTCATTTAATGTATATCCCTGGGAAAATTGGAGAAAAGAATTGGTTTAGCCGATGCGATCGGATTTCTGCGTCGTTCCTCGTTGCCATCTCGTGGCGTGGCGTGCAGTATCATCCTGAGATAAGTGATAAAACAGCCCTGAAAACGGAGAGCCGTTTTCCATAAACGGAAAAAGATGAAAGCAGATTTTAACTGGGACGATACGCGTGTTTTTCTGGCTGTCGCCCGCGCGGGTACGCTAAGCGGCGCGGCAGAAAGCATGGATATGGGCATTGCCACCCTCTCAAGAAGGCTGGACCGGCTTGAAAAGTCGCTGGCTGTCCCCCTTTTCAGTCGACATCAGAGCGGCTACCGGTTAACGGATGATGGCGAGGCTCTGCTGGAACACGCCGAGGCGCTTGAGTATGCAGGACTGGCATTTGGCGAGATGGCGAGGCAGCAGGGGCACGTTGCCGGCCATGTCCGGCTGGCTACGTCGGATAATCTGGCCGCGCATTTTATATTGCCTTCATTCAACGCGTTGATGGAAAAGCATCCCGACCTGCGGGTGGAAGTGCTCAGCGGCGTGCAATCCGTCAATCTGCATCGACGGGACGCCGACTTGGCAATCAGGATGGTCAAGCCCGATAGCGGAAATCTGACGCTGAAGCGTCTCGGGAGCGTGGGATTTGGCTTATACGGCGCAGCCGGCTATCTAAAAACGTGCGCTGAAGGGCCCGCTGACTCGGCGCTCAGTCATGCGCAGTATATCGGGTGGCCGGAATCTCATCAGCATCTGCCCGCTGCGCGCTGGGTGACGCGGACGCTTCGCGGCAGGCCGTGCCGGATGGAAGCAAACACGCTGGTGGCACAGCTGGCGGCCGTGTCAGCCGGCATAGGCCTTGGCGTGTTGCCGCACTTTATGGCGAGGAAAAACGGCCTGCAGTGCGTGAATGCGCAGATCGGCGTCGATCAAACCCTATGGCTGGTGATGCATTCCGACTTAGCCAACTCGCGGCGAGTGAGAGTGGTCGCCGATCATTTAATTGCCCTGTTTGATGAAATAAAAGATCGGCTGACGCTGCCATAACCCTGAACCCAGCGCCCGGAAGCGTCAGGAGCTAACGGGCAGTCTGTCATGAGGCGGGCTGGGGGAGGGGGCGGAAGGCCGGCTATCCGCGTTATGCCGTATTCATCGCATGATAGTAGAAGCGTCATTGTTGCAGACTGAACCTACAAAACGCGCAAATAATAATGAGTTAATTAAGTTTCTGGATGATCTATTGAATCGATTATGTGAAAAAATCAAATACAGCTTTACAGAAAACCCGCTTAATCTGGCCGTCTTTTTTCTATAGTCTACGGGGGTAACAGGAATGCCGTCGGGCAATAAAAATCAGCTGTATTAGATTATGCATTTATAAGAATGCGGAGAGAAAATGATCTTAATTTTTGCAATGTTTATGTTCTCCCTTACCATGTCAATTTCGCCTGGTCCAGTCAATATGGTCATTATATCATCAGGGGCGAGCCATGGATTTAGAAAAACGCTCCCATTTGTCTCAGGTGCGACAATAGGATTTACTCTATTACTTATATTCGTCGGTTTTGGCTTCTATGCGATCATTGAGAAGTATCCACTCTTCTTCAAATACCTCAACGTTGCCGGTTCGGCGTTTATAATATACCTGGGTTATAAGATAGCGTCATCCCGACCTGAGTTATCATTAACAAAAGCAGAGACCCCTGGTTTCGTACAAGGTTTTTTACTTCAATGGCTCAACCCCAAAGCCTGGATCGCCTGCGCATCCGGGGTGGTATTGTTTTCTGAACCCTCAAACAATACTCCGCTGACGGTCTTCATCATAATCTATTTTCTGGTGTGTTATTTCTCATTGGCTGCATGGGCCGTTCTTGGGAATAAAGTTTCGATATTACTTAACAGCACCCAGCGCATCCGTACTTTTAATTTTTTGATGGGCGGATTGCTGATTGTTACTGCCAGCTACATGCTCTTTCCCCAATGAACGGCGATGTTAACGACTGGTCGCATTTAATTTCCAGGAATTAATGTATTTTTTAAATTAATCATAATTTATGCGATTCAAAAGAGTGGTATATTTTATTGATTAATGTGTAGGCGATACTGCTGGTCGATATATTGGAAGGCCAAATTGCATAAACTTTTAGTGGCTCTAATGACCAGTCGGGGAGAACCTCCTGCATTTCTTCGCGCGTAATATCCTCCTTGCCGAAATAACAAGGGGGAGCCGCTAGCCCAACCTGTTGTTTTGCAAGAGTGTAGGCAGCTTCGACATTATCAACGTAAACCGTTGGCGTGTACTTGATTAAAGCTACCTCTCCATTTTTGTGCCTGAACTCTCGTCTGTTCTGTCGCATACTCAGGCCAATCCAGGGCATTTTTTCTAAGTCATCAGGATGGTTGACAGGCGGGTAATTGCTTAGGAATTTCTTTGACGCAACAACGCGGCGAGGTAATACAAAAAGATGCCGCGCTTTGAGTGAGCTGTCCGGCAGTTCGCCAATTCGAAATGCAACATCAATACTATCGGCAATGATATCTTTACGCGTGTCGCTATAAGAAATATTCAGGCAAACGTCTGGGTATTCTTTTATGAAATCTGCAAGATGGCGAGTGAATTCACTATTTATAAACACTGCAGGGAGAGAAATATGCAGCTTATTGGTTGTTGAAATAGAACGCTGCTTAAACTCGATAAATCCCTTTTCATAGAGTTCTAACATAGAGTTTGCGGTCTCGAGCAAACTTGCGCCATCGTGAGTCAGGGATAGTTTTCGGGTATTCCTGTATAGCAAAGCACTTCCCAGATTTCGCTCAAGCTTAGATAGATGTGTGCTTGCCGTCGCGGTAGTAAGCCCTAAAGCTTCTGCACCACCTGAAATTGATCCAGCCTCTACAATTTTTGCAAAAACAATCAGGTAACGGATGTCATCAATCATTTATATTCCTGTGTTCACTAAGTAATTTTAAGTCTGAGGATCGGCGGAAATGATTCAAGGATCATACTCGCGATCCTTGAATCTTCAATGGATAACTCAACGCCTCGAGCAAATTAACCAAGGCGGGCAACGCCACCGTCGATCAGCAGACCGTCAGAGCCTACGCCATTGTGGCGGTGGCACAGGAGACGAATTTGCTCGTTGCTCAGTTGTTCAGCAACGGAACGATGGCATACCAGGTAATCATTACCTGGCCCGTGATATTTATGAAGGAGTAAAGCTGTCATGGAGCCGGTTAGTCCAGAGCCGCTGATTCTATTGCGCATTACAATACATTCACTGGCTGGATGGATAAAGCAACAAGTTGCTCACTGCAATGTCCGTTTCTGGCACTGTGCTGACGGGGCGTGGAGCCAGCTCTTCGGCGCAGAACACTTTACATTTCCTAACGGAAAGCGAACTACCTCCATACCTAAAAAGGTATGACTGAGCATCATTATAGTATTGGAAAGAATGTCATACCTGTTATTAAGATTGAATCATCCGCCAGACAGGGCGAACTAATACGCAGATACAGGTGATCATTCTATGAGTAACGCAATAACTAAAGTCCAGAACGCCAATGCACGCCGTGGCGGTGATGTATTGTTAGAGGTTCTGGAAAGTGAAGGGGTGGAATATGTGTTTGGTAATCCAGGTACAACCGAACTGCCCTTCATGGATGCGCTGTTAAGAAAACCGTCAATTCAGTACGTGTTAGCTCTGCAGGAAGCGAGTGCAGTAGCCATGGCGGACGGTTATGCACAGGCAGCTAAAAAAACAGGATTTCTGAATCTGCATACCGCCGGTGGTTTAGGCCACGGCATGGGAAACCTGTTGAATGCAAAATGTTCACAGACACCACTCGTGGTGACAGCGGGGCAGCAGGATTTACGCCACACGACAACCGATCCATTATTGTTGGGTGATCTGGTCGGTATGGGTAAAACGTTCGCTAAATGGTCACAGGAGGTTACCCACGTTGACCAGCTACCGGTATTAGTTCGCCGGGCTTTCCACGATTCTGACGCTGCACCGAAAGGCTCCGTTTTCCTGTCGCTTCCGATGGATGTGATGGAGGCGATGAGTTCTATCGGGATCGGGGCGCCTTCCACTATTGACCGCAATGCAGTCGCGGGTTCGTTACCTTTGCTGGCAAGTAAGCTGGCGGCATTTACTCCGGGTAAAGTCGCACTGATTGCCGGCGACGAAATTTACCAAAGTGAAGCGGCCAGCGAGGTTGTTGCTCTTGCTGAGATGCTTGCCGCTGACGTGTACGGTTCAACATGGCCAAACCGGATCCCCTACCCAACAGCACACCCCCTCTGGCGGGGCAACCTGTCCACTAAAGCGACGGAAATTAACAGAGCATTAAGCCAGTACGATGCTATTTTTGCACTTGGCGGTAAGTCGCTTATCACCATTCTTTATACAGAAGGTCAGGCGGTACCGGACCAGTGTAAAGTGTTCCAGTTATCAGCCGATGCGGGCGACCTGGGACGCACCTACAGTAGTGAACTCTCAGTGGTTGGCGATATTAAATCATCGTTAATGGTGCTACTGCCCGAACTGGAAAAAGCCACGGCAAACCATCGCGGTGATTATCAACGTCGTTTTGAAAGCGCGGTTCATGAGTTTGAATTAATTAAAGAAAGTCTGCTGGGGGAGGTTAAGGAACAACAATCTGCTACGGTAATTACGCCACTCGTGGCTGCGTTTGAGGCAGCAAGGGCGATCGGACCAGATGTGGCAATTGTTGACGAGGCGATTGCAACCAGCGGCTCGCTTCGCAAATCACTCAACAGTCGCCGCGCGGATCAATATGCCTTTTTACGTGGCGGTGGTCTGGGGTGGGGAATGCCAGCAGCTGTGGGCTATTCACTCGGTTTGGGAAAAGCGCCTGTGGTGTGCTTTGTGGGAGACGGCGCTGCGATGTACTCCCCCCAGGCTCTCTGGACGGCCGCACATGAAAAACTGCCGGTAACCTTTATTGTAATGAATAACACGGAATATAACGTATTGAAAAACTTCATGCGTTCACAGGCAGATTATACTTCGGCGCAAACAGAACGCTTTATCGCAATGGATTTGGTTAATCCGGCAGTTGATTATCAGGCACTGGGTGCATCGATGGGACTGGAAACCAGAAAAGTTCTCCGTGCCGGGGATATCGCCCCGGCAGTTGAGGCCGCACTGGCGAGTGGCAAACCTAACGTGATCGAAATCATCATCAGTAAAAGTTAATTGGTAATCCGTCCGGCCTGTGCTGCATCCAGTTTATCCCTGATACTGCGGCACAGGTTCACAAAACCCGGTAAAGCCGGGTTTTTGTTCTTTGTCGACCACATCAGCATATTCTCCACCATATTCGGATTTTCCAGCCTCCGGTAAACCACACCACGCAATTGGGCATTCTCCATACTTGCGGGAATAAGCGCCACACCAACGCCATGGGCCACAAAATTCATCACAGACTGCTGCACGGAGGCTTCCAGCCCTATTTGCGGGCTAAATCCGGCCTTGAGGCACTGATGAAGGATGGAATCATAGAGCATCGGTGCGCTCTGGCGCGGAACAGTGATGAATGGGTCATCACAGAGTGATTCAAGCCTGAAATGCTCGCTTTGAACCTGGGGGTGATTGGCAGGAAGGGCGGCGATTAGCGGCTCACGCAAGAGCACCAGTGAATGAATCCCCGGAGTGGCCGTCTCGGAGAAGCTGATTGCCGCGTCTAATCGACCATCCTGTAATGCGGCATTTAAATCAGAGGGGACCATCTCCTGAAAATGCAATTCCACATCAGAATAGGTATCCCGGTGCTGCATGGCAACATGAGGCACAACGCTATAGCTGGCATACATTGTTGCACCTAAATTCAGAACACCTTTCTGCCCTGATTCTACTGCCCGTACGTTATTACAGGCCTGCTCAAGCATTACCAGCACCGCGCGGCAGTCCACCAAAAATTGCTCTCCGGCAAGGGTTAAACTGACACCTTTAGCGGCCCGCTTAAATAGCTTTGCACCGAGGATGGTTTCCAGCTGGGCTATTTGCCGGCTTAAGGGAGGCTGCGAAATATTGAGTTTACTGGCGGCTTTGCCGATGTTTCCGGTTTCAGCAACAGTGCAGAAGTTAATCAACTGATTAAGGGTCGGTTTCATGAGCATTCCTGAAGCAGGTTCATACCTTCTATGGTATCACTTGTTTGCAGGGCGGAGATTCACATGAAGTTAAGCGTTCTGGCGTTCGAGTAGAAGTAGGTGTGTGGCATACCCCATCTGACGGCTATGCATTTCCCATCCCAGAAATCGAACACAGAGTAACTTGCATTGGGGTGAGCGTACCGCGAAAAGTTATCGATAGTTCCTTCTTTAAGCACCGCCAGTACTCCCTGACTGACTTGCCCATGCGTGACAATACATACGCTCTGATATTCTGTGGTTTCTTGTGGGTTTTTGTATGAAACCTATTACCCGTCGGGTTGATTGTGCTAATGACTCTCCCTCTGGTGGACAATACTCGACATCAAATGTGAATAACACATGCGCAAATAGGATTTTAATTCAGAAAACGAACTGGCAAGTTCCACTTGATTAACATAATCCAATGTTTTTACGCCAGCTTCTGGCACAAAGCGTGCTCACCCTTCTGACGTCTTGTTTGCTGACTTCCTTCGTGACTTGCCGTAAACATGTTGTAGTGCGATACTCGTAATGACATTTGTATTTACAAGAGGTGTGGGACATGGGTAGCATCAACCTGCGTATTGATGATGAACTTAAAGCGCGTTCTTACGCTGCGCTCGAAAAAATGGGTGTAACTCCCTCTGAGGCGCTTCGTCTCATGCTTGAATATATTGCTGAAAATGAACGTTTGCCGTTCAAACAGATACTCCTGAGTGATGAAGATGCTGAGCTCGTGGAGATAGTAAAAGAGCGTCTTCGCAATCCTAAGCCAGTGCGTGTGACACTGGATGAGCTCTGATGGCATATTTTCTGGATTTTGACGAGCGTGCACTAAAGGAATGGCGAAAGCTGGGCTCGACGGTACGTGAACAGTTGAAAAAGAAGCTGGCTGAAGTGCTTGAGTCACCCCGAATTGAAGCGAACAAGCTTCGTGGTGTGCCTGACTGTTACAAGATTAAGCTCCGGTCTTCAGGCTATCGTCTTGTATATCAGGTCATAGACGAGAAGGTTGTCGTCTTTGTGATTTCTGTTGGGAAAAGAGAACGCGCGGAAGTTTATAGCGAGGCGGTCAAACGCATTCTCTGAAATAAAGCAGGACATCTCTGTTTCGCAGTAAAGGTGCCACTTCTGCTTTGCGTTGACAGAGATGAAGGCTATGAAACTGCCACGAAGTACCCTGATCTGGTGTGTATTAATAGTGTGCCTAACACTGCTGATATTCACTTATCTGACCCGTAAATCGCTCTGCGAAATCTGGTACAGGGACACGAGCAGGTAGGTGGCAGCTTTTATGGCTTACGAATCCGCTAAGTAGCCAACCCCGGCGGGGGAAACTCCCGCCTTTCAGGGGCGCAGATCGTCTGGACAGGCCTGAAGCGCCTTTATGAAGGGGTTGCCGGTTCGTTGGCAACCCCTTTTTCCTTTAAAGCGATGCAATGACTGGCTGCGAGAAAATCGGCCGATTTTTTTTGCTTTTCCATAACCCTCCTGTTTGCTCTCTCATTCATCTAACCCTGGTTGTTTTCTCTTCTGATGCCGCACTTATTACCTCCCTAATGAATGTAGACTGAACTTAGAGGTGTCCGCTTCTGACAGGGAGTGGGTGGGGCGCTGAGAGGCTGCGTTGAGCGACGATCTGTCCTGGCAACTTTAGCGAAATTTGGATATTTTTACTCAACTCTTCTGCAGAAGGTAATGGCAATGACCTTAATTAGGGCACCCGAATTAAAAGATATACCGTCTTTAAACAAACTTTTTTTACAATTGGGCTATAAGACAGATGCTGAACGCTTAAAACAACATATTAATCAGACGAATACCAATCTTAGTATCCTGGTTGCTGAATCAGAAAAGGAACTCTACGGGGTTATTGTGGTGAATTTTATCACGCCTGTTCATGAAGACGGCTTATGGGCATTAATTTCAGCTCTGGTCATAGATGAATCGTCGCGAGGGGCGGGAATCGGTCGGAAACTTCTCATCGCCGCTGAGCGAATCGCCCTGGATAAGGGATGTTCTCAGATTGAGCTTTCAAGCAGTGAAAGAAGAGTCAGAGCGCACAAGTTTTATGAAAGCAACGGTTATAAGGAAGTGAGAAAACGTCTTGTTAAACTCCTCGCTAACATGCCCAGTGCTAACTAATTCCCCATCAGTTTTGCAACGTCCGCTGCTGGCACGGAGCGGTCTGCAAAACACTCAAACTTCCAGCGCGCGCTTATCGTCGGTCTTCAGTAAGGCCCCTGAATAGGGCATCTCGCAGGTGAACCCTTTATTTTGTGACCAATGCCTGAGGGGCGGAGCTTTTATCTGCAGGTTATCCGCCCTGGCGCTAAACCCGGCTGGAAGCATATGGAATGCATGCATTTTTGTCATTGGTGTCTGTGGGGGAGGTGTCTCTGTCGTGCCTCAAAGTATGAGTGGTTTTCGTGGGGACCAGATTAGTTATCATCCCTTATAAGGTGCTGAAATTGAACTCGATCTCATCCTCGGCTATCGCCACTTACCTCCATCAGTACATGCCTTCGTTCTTTCTGCCGAAGAGAAGCGGAGGGTTTATCGCATTCGCTACGTAATTTTCCAGCGGCGGGTGAGAGGACGCAGACTAACCAGCGTATTAGCACTTCTCATAGGGGATGATAAGGTAGGGAAGTAAAAGCATTATTGTGAATTTAATTTCACTATAGTAAATTTAAGTGGACTTATTTTGTATGTAAATGCACAAAGCAATGACCACGTTAAGGTAGAAAAAATGTTAAAAATCAGAATGTCACGACCATCCGAAGCGTCGGAAATCATCCAAATTTGGAAAAATTCTGTCGATGCTACGCACGATTTTCTGACCGCCCACGACCGACAAGAGATCGAAAAAGAAGTTGTCAGCTTTTTTTCAGAAACCCCTGTATTGGTAGCAACAAATCAGGAAGACCAACCGCTAGGATTCATGTTTTTGCATGAGGGCCATCTGGAGGCACTTTTTGTCGATGCTTCTGCTCGCGGACTTGGCGTCGGAAAACGGCTGATCTCACATGCGCTGGCTCTGCATCCTGATTTAAGCGTCGATGTAAATGAACAAAATCAGCAAGCTGTAGGGTTTTATCAGCATATGGGCTTTCAGCTTACAGGGCGTTCCGAGCGGGACAATCAGGGAAGGCCTTATCCCCTGTTACATCTACGCAAGTCTAATGTGATGTAACCCGGTTACCAGGGCAATATCATTGATTTTTTTGACTAAAAGCGACGATGTAAGAACAGCTCTGCTCGCTATCAGGATTGCTCATTTGATACTCGCTTGCAAAGGTAAGGGCCAGACAGTCCCCGGCTTGTAAATGATGGGTCTGATGATTGACCCGAAAATCAAGGCTGCCGCTCAGCATCCAAAGCGTTTGCCCGGAAAGGTGCTCATTCGCAGAGGCGGGTATCGTCAGTTGACCCATCGCGGGAATTTCAACTTTTATAAGTTCCGGGCATGCCCCCGCTGGGGACAGCGACCAGCGGGTAATGCCGGATTGTTCGTCTGTCCAATGCTGCTGCTGATCGGCGAAACGAACCAGTGAGTTCTGATGTTGCTCAAGCTCCGCAAAAAGTTTTGATAGCGTTATATTCATGGCGTTGGCTAAACGACTCAGGATAGTTGCGCTGGGGCTGGAGGCGCCTCGTTCAACTTTGCTAATCATGGCCTGACTGACGCCCGATCGTTGGGCAAGCTCCGTTACCGTCAAGCTACGAGCCTTTCTGTGTTTAAGCAATAAACGCGCAATGTCGCTATCTACTATCTGATTCTTAGATGTTTTATCCATTTTTACCCTCACTTTTGCCAGTCTGATTATGCCATCACATAAATTGGGCTGAAATAAATGATTTTGTCAGTCTAAAAATTCAGCCTGTCAGGTCCCCTGTGAGCAGAGGTTAAGGGATGGTTTATGAGCGAGTATCCTGAAATCACATTTTATTGATTTCACCACTTTATGCGGAGGATGACGATATTCAGGAAGAAGTCACGACGCGGGACGTTGACCGGTAGTTGAAAGAAATACTACCGGGGGCAGTTCAGTTCTGGTCCACAGATCGCCAGACACTCACGCGCGTAGAGGTCGATAATCGTCGGCAGACGAAGCCGGAGGGGCTTTATCAGACGCCCGCCAGGCGCGCCACCGAGGTGGCGCTGGCGAAACCAGAATTTTTACTTTGGCGGCTATTGCTCATGGTGCTGCGGCGATGGCTCGTTCACGTATAATGGCATACTCGGCCAGGCGGGTTAGCGACGGCTTCGGCGTTTCATACCACTCTTGCGGATGGAGCTGACGTTTATCGCGGATCAGGGCGATAGCGTCGTCGAGAGTGGGGAAACGTTGCGGGCACTCCAGGTGCATAGTTTGTTTATCTCCGGGGCATAGCGCGTGTAGAAAAGTGTGCCTGTCAGAGAGCGCTGCCGACAAGCGGATTAGACGGGGTATTCATTCTTGTCAGCGGCGGCAGTGGCGGCGATCCAGTCCCGGAATCGTCGGCTTATTCGCTGCAAAATAGCGGACTCATCGTACACCAGGTAATACGCGATCGGTGATTCGATGGCCACTCTGAGGGGATTAATGAGGGTTCCATTTTTGAGCTCCTCCCGGACCAGCGCACTGCGGATAAGCGCGATCCCTTTTCCTGCCAGTGCTGCTTCCAGAACGCCGTTTGAGTCGACAAAAACAGGGCCTTTGTTCGTATCGGTATCCGGGAGCCCCGCCGCATTAAACCAGATCGCCCAGTCCATGCGATGTTCATCGTGGAGCAAGGTATACCGGGTAATATCAAGGGGGGAGGACAAGGGCAGCGTCTGGGGGATAAGACGCGGGCTACAAACGGGCTGGAGCCTGTCGTTAAGAAGACATTCAGATTCGAGTCCGGGATAACGCCCCAGGCCGTGTCTTACCGCAAAATCTATCCCTTCTGACAATAAGTCTACCCGCCGGTTAGTGGTGCTGATTTGCACCTCCACTCCGGGGTTCTCCTTTTCAAACCCCGGGAGACGCGGCAGCAACCACTGGATCGCAAAACCACTGGTGCAACTGATGGTTATCTTATTCGGTTTACCTTCATTCATCAGCCGCAGTGTCGCTTCTTCAATCTGGCTGAACGCCGGGCGGATCGCGCGCAGATAAATGCGGGCTTCATCCGTCAGCTCCAGACTTCTGGGGCTACGGATAAAGAGCCGTATGCTGGTCATATCTTCCAGCTTGGCAATTTGCTGGCTGACCGCACTGGATGTCACGCATAATTCTTCCGCCGATTTTTTCATACTTAAATGTCTTGCTGTTGATTCAAAACACATAAGTGCATGTAAAGGTGGGAGTTTCATAATACGTCCGACTCTATGCGTTAGTTAAACTTAATTATAAAAGAAAAACTTGCTTGTGTGTTTATTGACATACTCTTACAGTTTTTTCATGTTTAAGTTTTGTTAACTTAAGTCATATATACAACATTTTTCCTTTAATAAAAAGAGGGGGCTAAATGCGTATTGCAGACTACATCCGGCTAATAGTTCTTGCAGCCATCTGGGGCGCCAGTTTTTTGTTTATGCGTATAGCCTCTCCCGAGTTTGGGGCTATTAATACGGCATTCCTGCGCGTATTATTTGGCCTTTTGGGGCTGGCGGTCATTATTTTTGTTCTGAAGTCTTCATATAACTTTGAAGGGAAGTTTAAATCTTCTCTTATTCTGGGTGTGATTAATTCCGGGCTGCCGTTTTTGATGTATTGCCTCGCGGCACGATGGCTACCTGCGGGGTATTCCGCCGTACTTAACGCGACGACGCCGCTGATGGGCGCATTAATTGGGTTTGCTTTCTTTAGCGAGAAACTGACGGCACGGAAATGGGGCGGCGTGGTGCTTGGCCTGGTCGGAATCATGGTCATTACCACCATCGGTGAATCGCAGTCCACTAATGAAACCCTCGCCGGGGTCATCGCTTGTCTGGTAGCGACCGGGTGCTATGGCATCGCGGGTTTCCTGACACGCCGGTGGATCTCAAACAATGGTGGGCTTGATCCGAAAGTCGTTGCCTTTGGCAGTCAGATCGGTGCGACGTTGTTTTTGTTGCCCTTCTTTATCTGGAGCAGCACGACCGGACCATCGATTAACTGGTTGCAAGGCAACGTGTGGGCAAGCGTGGTGGCTGTCGGTTTCATTTGTACAGCCTTTGCCTATATTCTCTATTTTCGACTTATCGCGGATATTGGGCCCCTGCGCTCACTGACCGTGACTTTTTTAATTCCCCCCTTCGCGGTGTTGTGGGGATATCTGGCTCTGGGGGAAACCATTAATGAAGGCTTTATTATTGGCGCCATTATTGTATGTGTTTCAGTATGGCTGGTTGTCAGCCCGGGAAAAGCACCGATGGTCTTAAAGAGTAAAGTGACAAAATAATATTTCAACTAATTAGTGGTGCTACAGAGTCCCGGGAGAGGAATTTTATGTCACACAATATTCCGCTATCTCCATTACGGATGTTTATCGAAGTCAGTTGTCAGGGAAGCATGAAACTTGCTGCAGAAAATGTGTACCACAACCGGTGTCGTTAGCCAACAAATCCGTCATCTTGAGGAACAGATGGAGATCAAATTGTTCCTCATGACAAGGTTAACGCCCGATGCAGAGTATCCCCGGCCTCAGCGCACGGGATGTGGTTGGACGGGGATTTGAAAAGATAGCCAACAGTTGGGCAAAAATTGTTTTGCCGGTTCAGAATCAGCTGGTCATTTCAGCGCTGACGGTGGTTGACCACTGTCGTTTCACGTATTCAGTCGTAGCTGGCGTGCGACGTTCGACAATGCCGACTGTATTTTTTAGTCCCGCCATATAAGGTCCCCGAAAAGCTGGCACAGGGCCTCCGGTACCGGTGCAACGTCCGGGGCTGAAACCAGCGCCAGAAATTGTGCTTCGAACAGGGTGTACTCCTCGTTGGTCAAAACAGCTTAATGTTGTCCTGGTTAATCACAAACTGGACATTCCGGTTTTGCCGTTAAGAGGTTAAGCAGGGATCGATTGACCCACTTTCAATACGCCGCCATGCGGCTACTCACTCGCGACAGAGATAAAAAATCCACGCCAGGCGTGGATTTTAGAGAAAGCTGCAGAGCAGGGGGTTAGCGTTCACGCCTTGCCATCAGCAGCGCCAGGTCGACGAGGCGACTGGAGAATCCCCATTCATTGTCGTACCACGCCAGAATTTTGACCATATTGCCGCCAATCACCAGCGTTGACAGACCGTCGATAATGGAAGAACGCGGGTCACCCTGGTAGTCGCTTGAGACGAGGGGTTCATCGCTATAGCCGAGGATCCCTTGCAGCGGTCCCGCGGCGGCGGCTTCACGAAACGCATTATTGACCTCTTCTGCCGTCACATCCCGCTCAAGCGTTACGGTCAGGTCGACAATGGAGACCACCGGAACCGGTACGCGCAGCGAGTAGCCGGTTAAACGGCCATCGAGCTCGGGAATGACTTTGCCGAGCGCCTTCGCGGCACCGCTGGAGTAAGGCACAATCGACAGTGCCGCAGCGCGGGCACCACGAAGATCTTTTTCCGGCTGGTCGTGCAGCGCCTGGCTGTTGGTGTAGGCGTGGGTGGTGTTCATCAGGCCATGCTTAATACCGAAATGCTGGTGCAGAACCTGCGCGGCAGGCGCCAGACCGTTGGTGGTGCAGCTGCCGTTGCTGACCACGTAGTGCTTATCCGGGGAGTAGAGGTCGTCGTTCACGCCCATCACGATGGTTAAATCATCGTTTTTACCGGGGGCGGAGATAATCACTCGCTTTGCGCCACCGCTATGGATATGCACCGCCGCCTTGTCGCGATCGGTGAAGAAGCCGGTGGCTTCAATGACGATATCGACTTCACTCTGACGCCACGGGATGTTGGCCGGGTCGCGTTCGCTGAACACGGTAATGGGTTTACCGTCAACCACAAGCTGCCCCTCACCGGCGGTGACCTCGGCGTCGAGTTTACCGAGCAGCGAGTCGTATTTCAGCAGATGTGCCAGCGTTTTACTGTCTGTCAGATCGTTGATTGCTACAATCTGAATGTCCGGATTACCCAGTGCAGCACGCAGTACGTTGCGTCCGATACGGCCAAAACCGTTAATACCGACCTTTACCATGATCAACTCCTTATCTGTTGTCTCTGCAGGTAATGTAGGCCGGTCGCCAGTTGGCGTAAATGACAAAAAAGGATCACTTTACTCCATTTTACGACAGTGAAAGCGCTGGCGATATTCACCGGGCGTGAGGTGAAGCTGTTTTTCAAATAGCCGTCGCAGGTTAATGCTGCTGCCAAATCCGCTTTGTTCGGCGATACGATCCAGCGTCTCGTTGGTCTGCTCCAGACGCTGGCGGGCGGCGGCCAGGCGGGCTTCGGCAACGTAGCGCGCCGGCGAAGCGCCGGTTTCCCGGGTAAACACGCGGGTGAAGTTGCGCGGACTCATGGCGACTCTTGCCGCCAGCTTATCGACGCTGAGATCGGCGGTGAGGTTTTCGAGCAGCCAGGCCAGCAGATCGTTAATCGGGCCCAGGGTGCTGGTCTGCTGAAGGTTGTAGCGGCTAAACTGCAGCTGGCCTCCGGGACGGCGCAGGTACATAACGAAGTCCTGGGCGATGTCGCGCGCCAGGCTGAAACCGTAGTCCTCTTCCACCAGCGCCAGGGTAAGGTCAAAGCCGGAACTGACCCCGCCTGATGTCCAGATGTGTTCGTCCTGAACGTACAGCGGACCGCCTTCGACGCGCACCTGGGGAAATTCTGCTTGCAGAGTCTCCAGCAGCTTCCAGTGAGTGGTGGCTCGTCTGCCGTCCAGCAGCCCGCTTTGCGCCAGCAGCATCGCACCGCCGCAAATGGATGCAATGCGGCGGGCATGGTGAGCGGCAAGGCGCAGCCAGTCGACCACCGCAACGCCTTCGTGCGGGTTTTGACCTCTGCCGGTGATAATGATGGTATCGAGTGGCTCGCGAGGGTCTATCTCATGCAGGCGGTGATCTGCCAGTAGATTTAAACCCGACTGACCATGGATAACCTGATGCGGTTGGGTTGTCGCTAACTGAACCTGGTAACAGGCGTCCGTAGCGCCTTCCTGATGCAGGCGGTTGGCCTGCATCAGAATGTCGGCAATACCGGCGGATTCAAACAGCATGCCGCCATCGGGGACAATAATGAGTATTTTCTTCATGTCCTGAAAAGTAATCCTTTTACAGAATAAGTCAACAGGACATGCGCAGCCGGAAAAAGGCAACGCTACCCTAAAGAAAGAGGGAGCAGGGTAGCGTGTTTACACAGGATTGATTAGTTACGATTATGGTCAAACTTGTCTCTTAATAATACAGTAAGACGATGTAAGACATTTCCTTGAAACAGATGCACTCATAATGTCAAATTAATCAATGAACTAACGCCTTTTATTGAACTGATACCGCCCGATAGTACATTAGCCGCTATCTCGTCTCGTGGTAAACCGCCTCTATATTGTACCCATCAGGATCAAGGATAAACGCAGCGTAATATCCAGGGTGATAATGGGGCCTGTACCCCGGTGCACCATTATCTTTTCCACCAGCCCGGAGGGCGGCGCAGTGGAATGCCTCCACTTCCTCTTTATTTTTTGCACTGAAGGCAAGATGCATCCGGGGCGTGGAGGGGGTACCCAGCGTTAACCAGAACGCGCCCCCTGGATCTACCCCTTCATCGAGTTGGGCGGGACCAAAGCCTACCGCCTTACCAGGGAATTCAAGCCGGATAATATAACCAAGACTTGCGAGAACGCTTGTATAAAAAAGTTTACTGTCTTCAAGATTTATGACGCTGAATCCGGTGTGGTCAATCATGTTTATACTCCCGCCAGCAAAGAAGAATATTCAGTAAAACATTCAACTATCGAGTGCTGTTTGATTTGGTATAAGAACAGGTGATTATGTCGGCTCTTTTCTGCGAGAAACTATCCTCGTAGACCCGGCATGCTTGTTCTCTATTGATTGCCCTTGCCGATATTTGTAACGACCGCAATTCCCTTGTTCCAGGCCGGGATTCGTTCTTATTACGCATCACCTCGATTTATGCCAGCCGCCACCGCCAAAAATAAGGCTGCGGCCGCTAACCCGCAGGCCAGCCAGAGTGTATCTGTCAGGGCTAACATATCTACTATCTGACCCCCGCTCCATGACCCCAGCGCAATCCCTGTATTGAACACCCCGACATAAAGCGCCGCGGCGATCTCCAGGGCACGAGGTGCGGCTTTCATCATCCAGGTCATCAGCCCGACCGAAAGCCCACCGTAAGCCAGCCCCCAGAAGATGAGGATACCCGCCCCACCTGTGACCGATTGCCCGGCGGTAATGAACAGTAACGGTGTTAACGCGAGCCCAGCCGCAATCGCAATCAGGGTGAATGTTGTACAGCGCGCCGCGGCGATACCCGCCAGAAAATTACCTGCGATGCCGGCGGCACCGTAGGCGAATAAAATGGCACCTATCCACTGCGTATCAACTCCTGACACTGAGATCAGCAGCGGGCGCACAAAGGTGAAGGCCACGAAATGGCCTGTTACGAGTAATAGCGTCAGGAACAAGCCCGTTTGTATTTTGCGGTTGCCAAGCTGGGTAATGAACTGGCTAATGTTAGCTGAACCCGTAACGGGCAGCGACGGAATGACCGCAAGGTGGAATACCAGCACCAGTGCGCTGAATATTGCCATGATCCCAAATGCCCAGCGCCAGCCGATGGCATCGCCAATAAACGCCCCCAGGGGCACGCCCAATACCGATGCAGCAGCAACACCACCGAAGATAATAGAGGTTGCCAGGCCAGTAGCGTTCTGCGGAACCAGGCGTGAGGCAAGACCGCCCGCGATCGCCCAAATTCCCCCCATGCAGAAGCCAACCAGAATCCGGGCTGCGAGCATTAAGATCAGATTTGGTGCCAGCGCGGAGGCAAGATTGGCTATCACCAGTAACGCCAGCAGGCCACACAGTATCCATCGGCGATCTATTCCACCCGATGCAATGACCACGAACGGGGCGAATAACGCTGCCAGTAATGCTGGCAGGGAAATCATCAGACCCGCGCTTCCGGTGGTGATGCTGAGCGTTTCGGCTATGGATGTCAGCAAGCCCACCGGGAGCATTTCTGTGGTGACAACCGAGAAAGTCGCCAGACCGACAGCAATAACTGCCGTCCAGCGACGGCGAACAGATTTCATGCCAGAAAATGTATTCATCATTTTATATCCCGAAGACGCACCCGGCTCAGGCGCGATTATCCTGCTTGTGCAGGGTTAAATGACTTAAAAATGCCATAAGCAGTACCAGGACTCCGGCACAGAAGGCGACGTAGAATCCAACCCGCGATCCGCTGCTATCAACAACCTGACCGGCGATCGCGGCGCCCAGCGCAACGCCCACGTTGAGCCCGGCCAGCAGCCAGGTCATGCCCTCTGTTAACTGGCTTTCAGAAACCTGACGTTCAATGAGCGACATGGCCACGATCATGGTTGGGGCGAAAAAGAGGCCCGCCACCAGGACGGCTGCCGCCAGCGCGGTAAGATTTGTGACCAGTATCAGTGGGACGGTGGTGGTGGCCGTTGCCAGCCCGCCTAACCACAACAGCCGATGGAGCGGGGTTTTCAGTTTGAGTGAGCCATAGAGTAATCCGGACAGACATGAACCAGCGGCATACGCGGATAACACCAGGCCGGCCGCTGCCGGCTGCCCCAGCTGTCCGGCGTAGGCGACACTCACGATATCGATGGTGCCGACAATGACGCCCATCGCCACCATCAGCAGCGCCAACAGCCGTACGCTTGCCATACCCATGACCGAGCCAGAGCCAATTTTTCCGCCTGAGCACGCCATTATCGGAGGTTCCGTGCCGCGCTGTAGCACCAGTGCAAAGACGCCGAAAAACAGCAAAAGCGCGGTAAGCAGCAGACCCGCCTGCGGAAACAGCGCGATGGAAAGGCCAATTGAGAGGGGTGGGCCAACGATAAACGTTAGCTCATCGAGCACCGTTTCAAGCGAATAGGCGGTCTGCAAACGCACCTGGCCCCGGTACAGCGCCGTCCAGCGTGCCCGTACCATGGCAGACATACTCGGCATAAACCCTGCCAGGGATGCGCCGAAAAACGGCGCCCAGGTGGCAATACTCCGGTAGGAGCAGGCTATGAGGATGAGAAAGCCGGTGACGCTGATAGCCGTTGCCACAGGCAAAACCCGCAGCTGCCCATAGCGATCCACATAGCGGGAGATCTGCGGTGACAGCAGGGCGTAGGTCAGAACAAAGGTCGCGGAAATAGCGCCGGCCAGCGCATAGCCGCCCTGCTGCGAAAATAGCGTGATAATCCCGATGCCTGCCATCGGCAGTGGGAGCCGTGCAAGCAGACCCGCAGCGGAAAAATGTCCCGTTCCAGGGACAGCGAAAAGGTCTCGATACAGATTAGCCATCATCATCTCCGGTAGCATTTGCTTGCCACAACGCGGTGGCACAGCGACAATACATACAACGCGTATGAATCCAATCCTATATTCATACGCGTTGTATGTAAACAATCATTCGCATCGTATGTAAGAGGAAGATTATGGTTCGCCGAACCCGCGCTGAGATGGAAGAGACAAGAGCGACATTGTTAGCCACTGCCCGTAAGGTTTTTTGCGAATACGGCTACGCCGAAACCTCGATGGATGACCTGACTGCGCAGGCAGGGCTGACCCGCGGTGCGCTTTATCATCATTTTGGTGACAAAAAAGGATTGCTGACGGCCGTTGTGGCGCAGATCGATGACGAGATGGATCAACGCCTGCAGGCGATTTCCAGTCATGCAGCCGATCCGTGGGAAGGCTTTTGCAACCGCTGTCGGGCTTACCTCGAAATGGCGCTGGAACCTGAATTTCAGCGCATTGTGTTGCGTGATGCAAAAGCGGTGTTAGGCGGTTCTTCGCCTGAATCGCAACGTCAGTGCGTGGAATCCATGCGCTGCCTGATTCGCAATCTGATTCAGCAAGGTGTCGTTGATGACGTCGATCCGCAGGGGTTAGCTTCTCTGATTTACGGTAGCCTGGCAGAAGCGGCATTCTGGATTGCCGACGGTGAAGAAAGCGAGACCCGGCTGACAAAAGCCATTACCGCTCTGAACCTGCTACTTCGCGGATTGCAACGTACTGGCTGATACCCATGTCGGCACGCGCCCTGCGAGGTGACATAACCCAACCCGAGTACCCGCGTGCCCGGGTTTTCAGCCGATCCCAGGGGCAGGGTAAGCGCGGCTGTTCTGCCCTAACGTCCGCCAGACCAGTAATGCGCATAGCACCGTGATGGCGGCGAGAACGCGAAATAGCCAGACATAGGCGGAATCATAGCTTTCTCTCAGCAAGGCATGAGAAAGACCGGGTAAGAGAGCCGCCGCCCGTGCCGTGTTTCCGCCGCCAAGCCACGTCGCCGCGTTATCAATAATGTCTGGCGCATAGCCGGGAAGGACTCTTCTGAGGCTGAGCGCGTTCATTTCAACTAAAAATGCTGAAACCATGGCCAGCGCAATACCCTCGCCAGCCACGCGAACAGTGTTAAACAAACCCGCTGCCATACCGGCTTTTTCGACAGGCACTGAGGAAATGGCCAGACCATCCATCAGCCCCCACGGAAGTGCCGCCCCGGCGCCGGTTAAAGCCAGCGCAAATAGCAGAAGCGTGCCGCTGGTGCCCTGCCACGCCTGCCCGAGAATAAGCAATCCTGCCGCAGAGAGTATCAGCCCTGCGGCCGAAACCGATCCCGGTGTAAACCAGCGGGTCAGCAGAGCGGCAAACGAGGGAAAGATCAGCATCGGTGCCGTCAGCGCCATAAGATAAAAAGCACTTTGCGTCTCGTTCAACCCGTCACCCCCCATAAAATGCAGCGGGACGATAATCAGCAGCACCACGTAGCAATAGCAGGTTGCCACCGGCAGCAGCAGGACGCCGACGAAACGCGGGTGCCGCATAAGTGATATATCGAAAACCGGATAGGTAACTTTCAGGCAGCGGGCCGTGAACGCGGTGAAAAGCACCAGGGCGGTGATAAACAGCGTCAATCCGCGAAGTGATAAAAATCCCCAGGTCGGCACCAGCATTATCCCCGCAGTAAACAGAACCAGGGCTGCGGTGAACAGCGCTAAGCCGGCATAATCCACCTTTTGCCGGGAGCCTATTTGCGCGGCGGGTATAAACAGGGCGCCGGCCAGCATAACGATTCCTGAAAGCAGGGCGATCGAGGCATAAACCCACCGCCAGCCCAACGCGCCGGTAATATACCCGATCGCCAGCGGTCCGAATGCTAATCCTGCCCCAAACAGCGTACCCAGTACGCTGAACGCCCGGGTTCGGGCAACGCCATCATAGAGCTGAGCCAGCACCGCGCTGCCGCCGGCGAGCGTCATCGCCGCCGCTACGCCCTGTAGCGACCTGAGCACGCCAATCGCGGCCGTATCTTCGGCCAGGCAAATGAGCAGGCAGCTAAGACAAAAGAGAAGCAAACCGAGGATGAATACCCGTTTTCTGCCTACGGCATCCGCAATAACGCCGGCGGACAGCAGAAAGCCGCCGAAAGTCAGCATAAATCCATTAGTCAGCCATGACAGAGCGGCCGGTGAACCGCCCAGCGCATGGCTGATAGCCGGAGTGGTCACCACGCCGCCGGTAAAACTGAACGGCAGCAGCATGGCGGCTATAAAAACTGAGGCCGCGGCAGGACTTCCCGGGCGCCGAAGAAACGATGTAGTGAAAGAGAGCATCTGATGACCTTTTTTGGCGGAACAATCGTGAGCAACAAATAAACTTCAGTCATCTTATTGCGGACAATTAATTAGATAAATAGACTGAATATACCGACAGAATAGAGATAAAGTTCATAATCAATGGATAGTTTCACCTCACTGACCTCCTTTGTAAGGACTGCGGAAACGCTGAGCTTTGTACAGGCTGCAAGGTTGCTCGGCATTTCAGCTTCAGCAGTTGGCAAAAATGTGGCCAGACTCGAACAAAAGCTGGGCGTCAGGCTCTTCAACCGCAGTACGAGGAGCGTCAGCCTGACGGCGGAGGGCGCGGTATTGCTGGTTCGCTGCCAGCATATTCTTGAGCAGTTGCAGGAAGCGGAGGCAGAGTTGACCAGCAGCATCGGTCAGCCCGCGGGAAAACTCAGGGTTTCTCTTCCGGTAATCGGCTATCGGCTGCTGCTTCCACTTCTTCCTGCTTTTACCCGCCAATATCCGCAGATAGAGCTGGATCTGGACTTCAGCGATCGGCTGGTAAACATCATTGATGAAGGGTTCGATGTGGTGATTCGAAGCGGTGACCTTGCTGATTCAAGGCTGACGTCGAAAACGCTCGGCAGCTTCAGTTTTGTTCTCTGCGCCAGCCCCGCTTATCTGAAGAAATATGGCACGCCGGGGGCGGAGGAGGATTTAAGCGCTCACCAATGCGTTCTTTTCCGCTTCCCCTCGACGGGTCTAATACAGCCGTGGGAGCTGCGGGGGATCACCGTAACAGGAGACTTCGCCTGTGCTTCGGCGTTAACCGCCAACAATATTGAAGCCGTTATCGGCATAAGCGCGGCGGGGATGGGCATAAGTTACGTACCCGATTTTGTCGTTCGCGACGCGCTGGAGAAGGGGGATTTGAGCGAAGTTTTACCGGGTTCGTGCGTCAGGCAGGGGCATTTTTGTGCACTATGGGCCGCCAGACGCCACCTCTCTTCGAGAGTACGCTGCTTTGTCGATTTCCTCGCCGAAAACTGGACGAAGTGATCCAGCTTTCAATCGCTCTGCGCGTCCCGTTGCTCCGGACATTCAGGTTTTGGCGATCGGCGCGCTGCGTAGCGGGCGACAAATCACGGCCAGGGCAACGCTGCTGCATAAGGGAAACAGCGCCAGCAGCAGCCAGGGATAGATGGCCCGCGTGGAGGGTATGAGCGCGTCATCCAGCAGCGGGCCAAACAGCACATTACCCGCCAGCACCGCGAAGCCTCCGGCGGTGGCCAGCGCGCCATAGTGCGCACCAAGCGTCGACTCGTCGGCAAACCAGGGGATCAGATCCTTTGCTGATGGCACCAGCAGCATCTGCCCCAGCGTCAAAAGCGTCACAAAACAGGCCGAAGGCATTAACCGCAGCCAGCCTTCCGGCGGCTCTGCGGCTGCGAACATCGCCACGCTGGCAAAAGCGGCGGAGAGCAGCAGAAATCCCACCGGCAAGATTTTGACGGCCCCCACTCGCCGCGCGAAGCGCGCAAGCGGAAGCTGAAAGGCAATGATAAGCACCGAGGCCAGCATAAAAAGCGGACCGAGATCCTTCTCGCTGCCCCCCGAGCGCTGAATCTCCACCGGTAGCGCCAGATAGAGCTGGTTGTAGCTTAATAGCCACGAACTATAGGCAATGATAAAGGCGACGAAGCGCGGCTGGCGGAAGGTTGTCCACCAGGGGAGAATTTTTAGACTCTGCTTCGCGTGATGAGCGGCAGGGAGGCAGAAGAACAGCACCACGAGCGCGATGACAAAAACACCGGCCCCGGCCAGCGCCACCTGGCGAAAGCCGAAACCCGCAAGCAGGGCGCCAGCAACCGGGCCCAGCACGGCGCCAAGTTCGCCGCACACGGCAAATAGCGCGAACCACTCCGCGCGGCTGCGCTTTCCGCGTGCCTCGCTTTGCGTCCCCGCTTTTGCCAGTAGCGCTTCAATAGATGGGGAAAACAGCGCCCCACCGATACCGGTCAGGCAGGCGCCCAGAATAATCGCCCACAGGGAGTGGCCGAATGCCAGCAGCAGATAGCCCGCAACACGAATAAGGCAGCCGCAGAGGATAACGACCCTGGCGCCGTATCGGTCAGAGAGCGCGCCGCCGATGATAAACATGCCCTGCTGGGAGAAGGTGCGCAGCCCGAGGATCAGCCCGATCGCGCCGCCGGAGAGCAGCAGATCGTCGCGTAAAAAGAGGGCCAGGAAGGGGACGACCGCGTAAAAGCCGATGTTGAAAACAAACTGGCTGCCCAGTAACACGGGCGGCCGAAGCGTTGTGGCAGGTCGCAGGGAGAAAGGAGACATGCTACCCGATCCTAAACGATATAGTGAATGTGCTTTTTGCCATGGAAGCGGGAGATCTCAATTTTCGTTTTCACCCGAAACACCTCCCAAAGAAGCTCTTCGGAGAGAATGTCTTCGGGCGTCCCGGTGGCGATGATTTGCCCGTTCTGCATCACAATCAGCGAATCACAGAACATCGCCGCGTGGTTGAGATCGTGAATAGCCACAATGCTGGTGACCGGAAGCTCACTGATCAGCTGCATCAGCTGCATCTGATGGTGAATATCCAGATGGTTGGTCGGTTCATCGAGCAGAATTTCGCTGGGCGTCTGCGCCAGCGCGCGCGCAATGTGCACCCGCTGGCGCTCCCCGCCGGAGAGGCTCTGCCAGCCTTGCGCGCTCTTTTCCAGCATATCCACTCTCTGCAGGGCGGCAGTGACGGTTTGGTCATCGTGCGCGCTCCAGTTAGAAAAAGGCGAGTGATGAGGAATACGCCCGAGCTTTACCACGTCGCGAACGCGCATATTGGCGTCGGTCATGCCGTGCTGCTCAACGAAGGCTACCCGGCGGGCAAGCTGCTTTTTGGCGACGCGGGAGATGTCCTGGCCGTCCAGCTTTACGCAACCGGCATCCGGGCGACGCAGGCCGGCGAGGATGCGCAGCAGGGAGGATTTACCGCAGCCATTAGGGCCAAGGAGCCCTACGGTTTCGCCACGAGAAACGTTCAGCGAGACGTCGTTGACGATGACTTTTTTGCCTACCTTCCAGGTAATATTGTCGGCGGAGATACTCATTACTTATTCCTTGAACGGTAGATAATCACGGCAAAGAAAGGAACGCCGACCAGCGCCGTCACCACGCCGACAGGAAGACTTTGCGGCGCGATCAGCAGGCGCGATGCAATATCTGCCAGCACCATCAGGATCGCGCCTGCGAGGGCGCTGGCAATCAGCAACGTACGGTGCAGGGGACCAAAGAAGAAGCGCATAATATGCGGAACCACCAGCCCAACAAAGCCGATGGAGCCCGCCATACTGACGATGGTCGCGGTGATAAGCGCGGTGACGGTGAAGAGGATCAGGCGCACCCAGGGCACGGCAATACCCAGCGACGCGGCGGCATCATCGCCAAAAGTGAAGGCATCCAGCGCCCGGGAGTAGTAGAGGCAAACGGCAAGCCCAATCAGCACCACCGCGAGCACCAGCTGGAATTCAGGCCAGCGCACGCCGCTAAAGCTGCCCAGCAGCCAGAACATCACATCCCGCGCCTGCTGGGCGCTGGCAGAGGTACTGATGGTGTAGGCGGTAATCGCATTGAACAGCTGGGAAGCCGCAACGCCGGCCAGAATGGTGCGTTCGTTACCGCCGCGCGCGCCGTTGGTCAGAAAGGCGACGAAGGCAAAGGCGGCAAACGCCCCGGCGAATGCGCCGGCGGAAAGCGAAACCGCCCCGGTACCAATGCCTAATACGACGACGGAAACGGCGCCGGTTGACGCACCTGCGGATACGCCGAGCACGTAGGGCTCAGCCAGCGCATTCTTCAGCAGGCTTTGTAGGACTGCACCGCAGATAGCTAACCCGGCGCCACAGCAGGCCGCCACCAGCGCGCGGCTCAGACGAAAGTCCCAAATCACACTTTCATAGATGCGGCTGAGCGGAACCTCGGTCAGGCCCATTCTGTTACTGATGGCATAAAAGACGTTTTGCAGCGGGATCGAGAGTTCACCCACGCTAACGCCAATCGCAATGACCAGGAATAACGCTACGACGGAAAGCAGGAGCGAGGTCGTCAGCCATAACCCCTGTCGGGACTGAACAACGGCGGTCGTCATCAGTTCAGACCCAGCTTTCTGAGCTGCTCGCCGACCTGTTCAGCGCCGTAGATTGTCCTGATTGTCGGGTTCATTGCCTGACCGTCCATCACCACGATATGCCCTTTTTTCACCGCATCCAGCTGGCTGATGGCAGGGTCGCTTTTGAGGAATTTGATTTTTTCCTCTGCGTTATCCAGCGCCCAGCGGTTACGGTCCAGACTGGATACCACGATCACGTCCGGATTTGCAGCAATAATGCTTTCCCAGCTTACCGTCGGCCATTCGGTCTCAGAGGTGATGGCGTTATGCCCGCCGAGCACGTTGGCAATAAATCCGGATGCGCTGTTTTTACCGCCCACATAGGCATCAGCGGAAGGGGATGAACTTGAGAACCAAAAAACAAAAGAGAGATCTTTTTTGTTTTTACCGAACTCCTGGCGCAGGTCCGCTTCACGCTTTTTGAAATCAGCAACCACCGCCTGGCCACGATCTTCGACATTAAAAATTTTGGCAAAATCTTCAATTTCTTTATAGAGATAGGTCATATCCCATAGCTTCTGGCGGCTGCCATACATATCGCCGGTGGCTTTTTTGGTGGCGCACATCCCCGGAGAAACATAGCTGTTTACACCAAGGGTCAGCAGATCCTGGCGTTTGGCGACCTTACTTTCTGGGCCGAGCAGCAGCGGGGACTGGGCGGGGACGAAATCTGGATTTTGCGCAAGAACGGATTCGAGGGTAGGAATTTCTACCGTTAGCGTTTTGATTTTTGCATTCTGTGCCGCCAGCTGGGGCAATACTTTGGTCGGCCAAAAGGCGCTGGCAACCACCTTATCCTGCAGTCCCAGCAGGAGCAAAATCTCGACGGTATTTTGTCCCAGCGCCACGACGCGCTCGGGCGATTGGCTAAACGTCTCTTTATACCCGCAGTTTTCAAGGGTCAGAGGATATGTGGTTGCCTGAACAGCGCTGACCGAAGCAAACACCATACCTAACGCGCAGATGACCTTTTTCATTAAACGCTATCCTTCATTAAAATCGTTGGCGAAATCCAGGATCTATTTTTAATGCAAATGAAACGTATTACAGAATGCCGGGTTTTATACAGTGGCCGATATAGGGTGTCAATGAGAGATAATTGCCGAGCGTTATCATCGACGTGAGCAGGCAGAGGTTGGGGAACCGGCGGTCCGCCGCGCAGGGGGATGAAGCCCGGCGGTTCACTAAAACGAAATGGCCGGCCGGGGATGCGTTATGCCGGTGGATGAGCGTAAACCCGCGTATTAGCCGTAGTGCAAGTCTCAAATAGGGTGGTTAAGCCGGTATTAAATTCCATCCGGAGCCAGCGTCGTTATCCTGATGCCGTTCATGCACTCAATACCGCCATTTATAACGATGGTTGTATTTCCGCTTTATCATTAAACTTCACGTCCTTGCTGCAGTACTACGGAGAATAAACAGATGGAAAATAACCCTGAACTAGTCGTGCTTACCCTGGTGTGCCTGATAACGGCGTTGATGTGGCTTCCTTATATCGTCGCCAGGGCTTCTGGCGTGGGGGTACTGACAGCGCTGGGAAATCCCAACCCGACGGCGACAGACGTGGCGCCCTGGGCGCAGCGCGCGCAGAAGGCACACGCCAATGCCGTAGAAAATCTGACTATTTTTGCTCCGCTGGTGCTTATCGCCGCCTTCCTTGATGTGAATAATCCTGCAACGCTAATGGCAGCAAAAATCTATCTGATTGCGCGAGTCGTCCATTATGTGGTGTATACCGCGGGTATTCCCGTTATCCGGACTCTCGCTTTTCTGACCGGCTTTGGCGCAACCCTGACTTTTGCCTTCACAATTCTCAGCTCAGTTTTCTAAGGTGCAGTAACGAGAATCGGTGGTATCGATATTCTTGATAACCTCTGCGAGTGGGGCCTTGACCACGCTTCGCAGCGTCGGGGTCTAACGTTAACTGGCATAAGCGGAGAGCGGAGGTTGTGTGCTAAGGCGAGTTTCATTCTGCCAGCTGGACTCTCCGCGGCTATTCCACGCGGCCTGATGTGGCGAAGGATATATTGCTCAACTGCTGATGCATGAAATCAATTAGCGCTCTTGTTTTAGCGGGCAAATAGCGCCGGTCTGAATAAATTGCGAACAACTGCAGTGGGGCTACCGATTGTTCAAACTCAATCTCGATTAACCGACCATCGCTAATATAGGGCTGGCAGGCTTGTTTAGAGAGAATGGCAAAACCGACGCCTGAGACCGCGGCTCGTCCTGCCATCTCGCCGCTGTTTACCCGATAATGACCTCTGACCTTAATGGTTTCGAATCCCCCCTTTTTATTGACGAACTGCCAGGGTGCGCCTTTCAGCGCGCTTACCGTTGTAATGCAGGGTAATTCTTCAAATTGCTGTATCCGAGAAGGGGTGCCATACCGCTGAATGAGGCTGGGGGCTGCCACGATGGTGCAGGGGATCGTCAGCAGATGACGGGCGATGTAGTCACTGTCATCCATCTGACCGCGGCTAACAATGACCGCTAAATCCAGATCCTCGCGCAGGGATTCGAAACCTGACAAATTGGTGACGCAGCTGATCTCCAGCTCCGGGTGCTGACAGGCGAAATCGGCGACAACAGCACCCAGCAACGCAGGACCTATTTCATTGGGAATGCAGATACGTAATGGCCCCTTGAGCTGCATTTGCCGCAACGTCAATTCGGTCTCAGTTTGCTCAAGCGCCTCCAGCAGTGGCTTCGCTCGGGTATAGAGTAGCTGCCCCGCCTGGGTGAGTTTCATATGCCGGGTGCTGCGCTCAATGAGCTGAAGATTCAGTTTGTCTTCTAACTGAGAAATGCAACGACTCACGTTTGAGGTCGGCATTGCAAGGAGTTTCGATGCCCCCACAAAACTTTCTCTTTCAACCACGGCAATGAACACTTTCAGGGTATTAAAATCAAGAGCCGGACGCATCAACTATCCCAAATATGATAATAATGAGTGCCACTTTTACCATCTAATGAATATTTTTGATAGGGGTTAAACTCGGATCTCTTTCATCCACAGGTTGCTTGCTATGTCACTGGTCACGCCGACGTTTAATCATAAAGCCCTTATGCGGGTTGCCATGGTAATGGCTTTTATCCAGTTCGCTAATGCGCTGGAATATATGATGTTCAACCCTATTTTTGCTTTTATGGCCGCCGATTTCGCCGTCCCCGTCTCCTTCTCAGGCTATGTATCCGGCATGTACACCGCGGGTGCCGTCCTTTCGGGAATTATCGCCTTTTACCGGATTGGTCGTTTCAATAAGAAACGTTTTTTAATCGCCAATATGGCGCTGTTAGGCCTGCTGACATTTTTGACGACCTTCACCTCCAGTTTTAGTCTTCTGCTGACGCTACGATTGTGTGCAGGATTAGTTGGAGGGACGACAATGGGGGTGGGTATAAGTATATTGATAAACAACGCCCCGACTCATTTGCGCGGAAAGATGCTGGCGACGGTCATTGCGTCATTTTCGATGGTAAGCATTGTAGGCATGCCCACGATACTATTTTTGTGTGCGCATTATGGCTGGCATGTCGCTTTATGGTTAATAAGTACGCTTTGTGTGTTGGCATTGCCGCTGATTGTATTCATCATACCCCGGGAGCCCGTCTCTTTCGACCGGCTCCCCGCGCAGCCTCTCGATGCGGATACTTTACTGTTTGCCTCCAGTAATGCGCTTGCACAGTTTAGCCCCATGCTGGTGGTTCCTGTTCTGGTACCCTTAATGACCCAGCAGCTGGGCGCTTCGCAAGACCTGTTGCCCTGGCTGTTCTTCGCCGGAGGGGTGGCAGGTTATCTGTCTACAAAAATGACCGGCGTGCTCACTTCCCGTTTTTCCGCTTTGATGCTGGCTACCGGGTCAACCATAGTCTTTATATTGAGTCTGCTAATACCCATGCTCGGCTATCAGCATGCGGCGTTATTTATGACGTTATTTCTCGGTGCATCCTACAGTCGCCTGGTTTCATCTTCGGCGGTGGCGATTCAGTTTCCTGATGACGGGCAGCGCGCTGGATTCTCTTCATTACAGACATCAATAATGTATCTGATTACAACCGTCGCATTTTTCCTGTCCGCTTTGCTATTACCTGAACATGGCATGGCGCCACAAAATATCAACAAGCTGCTGGCAGTATGCGCAATTTCCGCATCAGGGCTGCCAGTTATCGTTATCATTCTGCAAAAGAAACTGGCTAAACGGACTCTCCGGCCTGACCACCCGATCGTGGATTAGCATAACGTCGGCGCCTGACTCTGAGCTGGCAAGTGCGGCTAGCGGATGTAAAAAAAGAGCCGTTATCCGGGCTTAACGATGCGGGAGTGTATTAACTAAGGCGTTTTTTATCCCTTATTGTTAGCGTCACTTTGGTTTATTTGAAAACCAAGCCACTAAATAACACTCTTTACTTTAGCGGGCGGGGGGTATTTATCGACATATATAAATAATCAACAATTCACGCTGCCTGCAGATTTGCAGGCAGGTGCACGATAAAATTATGCTAAAGGGATATCCTCAAGACGAGTATAAATGTCCAGTCCGTTCTGACGGGCAACATCAATATCCATATCAGCACCCTTTGAAGCGCCTTCTATACGATAAATAGCAGAGCATTTTGTGATAAGTCGGTGGGCAACCGGATAGATCATGGACTCACCGATCTCATCGTTGATGGATTCAGAACCGGCAGCCTTCGCCAGCGGTAACGCCAACCACTCGCCGATGACGGGGATATGTCCTCGCTGATATACCGCCAGCGCTGCCTTTTCCAGCCTGTCGAGATTGGCGTCGATAAGCTCTTGTTTTCCATCCGTTCCGCTACGGTATGGCCCAGCAATCAGAATCAGTTTTACAGTCATGAAAACCTCATAAAATGCCTTTCAGCGTGATGTGATAAAGCAACACTTCAGTCTCTATTCCTTCGCCCGCATCCGTTTTGTCTCGCGTAGCGAATTCTTGATGCTGCGTGTTTCTGCGCGTTTTTCTGTCGCAGTGACGCCTCTATACGTGTCGTTGCTATCATAACCAGTATTATCGTGCACATTCAAGACAATTCATGCATAAAAAGGACAGCTACATGCTCACCCGTCAGCGTGAACAGATCGTTCCTGAACAACTTCTTTTAGATGACAGGGTTCTCTCGAGAGAACTGAGTGCGGGATTTGACGTTTCAGAAGAGACTATTCGACGGGATTTGCACGAACTTGCGGCTGAAGGGCGTTTGCAACGCATTCACGGTGGCGCTTTACCTCCATTTTTAGCCATCGCCACGCTTGCCGGGCGTAAATCATGAAAAGTAGCGCAGCGCTTAGACGTTAAGCGCAGCAAGGATTGTGGCTTCCATTTTCTCCGGAGTGGTGAAGGGGGCAAAACGCTTGAGCGGTTTGCCGTCGCGTCCGATCAGGAACTTAGTGAAGTTCCACTTGATCCGTCCCCCCAGCACGCCGGGTAGTTCTGCTTTCAGGTAACGAAACAGCGGGTGCGCAGCGCCGCCGTTGACCTCCACTTTCTCGAACATCGGGAAGCTCACGCCGTAGTTGATGTGACAGGTCTGAGCGATTTCGTCGGCGCCGCCGGGTTCCTGCTTACCGAACTGGTTGCAAGGGAAACCAAGCACCACCAGTCCCTGGGCGGCGTACTTTTTGTAGAGCGCTTCAAGGCCTGCGTATTGTGGCGTGAAGCCACATTGGCTGGCGGTATTCACCACCAGCACAAGTTTACCCGCATAGTCGGCCATGGAGATGGGCTGGCCGGACAGGCTGGTGGCAGTCAGTTGATGAAAGGGGGTCATAGCGGGATCCTCAAAGTAGAACCAGTTCTCTGCGCTACATCTTTGCAAAGTCGAACGAAAAGGACAACACGCCATGATATTGGTGGCCTTCGCTTTTGCCTCGAATCAATCCTGGCGCCATCTTCGGACTGCTATGAGCGAACTGCGGCCTTAATTTCAAGAACCAAACCGGCCTGTTTTTATACCGCCCGTTGCAGTATTTCGCCGGGCAGGCCATCAAAATCCCTGAGCTCACGGGTGATAAAACGATTATTCGTCAGGATCTTTTTTGATGCCAGATTTGCAGGATCGATAATCGCAATGAGCGTCGATATTTCACTATTTCTACGCGCCTGCTCAATCAGTATTGTCGCCACCTGGCTTGCAATACCAAGCCCCCAATACTCCGGCAGCAGCATATAGCCAAGCTCAGCGGTCTTCGGTTGATCGGCCACGGATGCCAGTTTGGCGAGGCCGATAAAATTACCCTGCTTATCATCCGTGATTCTGTAATAGCCTAAATCGGAGTTCTGGGCATTGTCGTCGAGTAGGCGTTTGAAATCACGGGAGGCCTCATCGCAGGGAACGGCACGCTCGGTGATCATCGCCATAACATCGCTATTGCTGACGAGTTTTAAATAGTCCGAAAAATGTGTTGCTGAAAACTTTTCTAATAACAAATCCATTTATTACCTCACAAACTATTAGCGACCAAAGCAAGGTCAGGGTTATTTACCTACAAGCCGGACAGTATTTTCATTGTATCAATATAGGCGCGAGGTGCCGACTGCTTAGCAGGGTATGTGAAGCTAATGTCCTGAACAATGATGGCGATGAAATTTACTATTCTGCGAGGTTGCCCGCGACAAAAAACTTTTACATCATGGCATGAACCTATTTCCCGCACAGGAGAAAGCCACAATGGGCGCGATGAAAAAAAGGATTGTCGTTGTAGGGGCAGGGATCACCGGCGCTTCTATTGCCTGGCATCTTGCGCAGCTTGAATTTAACGTCACGGTTATTGAGCAGAATGTGCCCGCGTCAGGGGCGACCGGCAGCGCGTTTGGCTGGCTTACCGGCGCGGTGAGTGATGATGCGCCTGATGTGCTTCTCCGGCGCGCCGCACTCGCAGACTGGCGCAGGCTGGAAGAACAGATTCCGGAACTGCAGATTAACTGGAGTGGTTCATTAAAATACTGCCCGGCGTCTCAGGCCTGCCTGCCGGGCGAACGCCTCCTGCAAAGAGCCGGAATCGCCAGCCTGGAGCCAGCGTTGAAAGTTCCTCCCTTAGAAGCCCGCTATGCGGCAAAAGATGGTGCCGTCGATGCCAAGCAGGCGACACGTATATTACTGGGTAAAGCCTGTCGTCAGGGTACGGTACTGCATAACCAAACGACCGTGACGGGGATTTGCCTGACCAACGGCAAGGTGACGGGGGTCCTGACCTCCGAGGGGAAAGTGGAGGCGGACTGCGTTGTGCTGGCCTGTGGTACGGGTATCCCCGCTTTAACTGCGCTAATGGGTACCCCGGTGCCGATTTTGGCTTCTCCCGCCATATTGCTGCGCTTTGCGGCTCCCCAGTGCGACGTCAAGACAATTATCGCAGGCGATGATGTTGAGGTTCGGCGTGCGCGCAACGGGGATTTATTAGCCGCAGAGGATTATCCGCAAAACGGCAGAGTGAGTGAAACGGTTAGCGCTGCCGAGGCCTCAGTAACAAACAGGATCAGGGGGGCAGAGTCGGCTTCTCTCAGCCAATACTCAATAGTGGAACGTCCTTTCCCGCAGGATGGGTATCCCGTTCTGGGCTTCACCGATGAGAGTCGGGGCGTTTATGTCGCCGCCATGCACCCGGCGGTGACGTGCGCAGCGACGATCGGTAGGCTGGTTTCTGTCGAATTACGCGACGGTGTGAGCGCTGAGATCCCGGCGAGCTATCGCCCCTCACGCTTTATGCATAACCCTTTGTTGTGAAATCAATATATTGAAAATGCTGGCCGGCGTTCTGTGTCTTAATCCTTGGCATATTATTGCGGTCCGCCTTTGGTGCGATGCGGCCAAATCGATACGCTACCAGGTCGGCGATGCGCGAGCAGCCGACATCATCTATAGAAAGAAAGAGCCGCCTGCCTGGCATTAATTGATGCCAAAGCTGGTATCAATTGAGATTTGATATATCATGCCAAACTCATGTACTAGTTCAGGGGTTCAGAAAGTGACTTTTACCAGCATTGAAGACGTCAGAAGCCGTATCGATCGGATAGATAGCGAATTGGTCAAAACGATCGCTCAGCGCGCAGAATGCGTTAAAGCCGCTGCCGCGTTTAAAACCGATAGCTCCGCCGTGCGTGCGCCGGAACGCGTGCAGCAGGTTATCGATCGGGTTCGCGAGAAAGCGACGGAGGCAGGGCTGCCGGAGGTGATTATCGAGAAAGTCTATCGCTGCATGATTGGCGCATTCATTGAGTACGAGCTTGAGCAGCATCAGCAGCTTCAGCAGCAAAAAACGGATGTTGCTCGATAACCAGGCCTGCGCGCAGCGCAACGGCTGCCGGGACAAATTGTTCCCCCCGGCCGTGCGGGGGAACCGGTTTTTATGCGCTTTGGCATAATTTAGATAGATGTTGTCTGTTTAGCTATATTTTGCAGGCTTTGAGTATCTTAAAGTCTTTCTTTTTTGAGAGAAAGTCAGAGAGATGTCAGATACAACACCATAAGTGGCACACCGTCGCACTGTTAGCGGGAATTCTTTGTATTGCCGCTAAGCTGCGAGTTCCTTATGAGTAATATCTCAGGGCGATATTTTCTTAACCTTGTATAAAATAAAGCCCTTTTCAGGGCTTTATTTTCGGCGGGCTGTGGAGCAGTGGTAAAAATAAATGGTTCGTTACGTCAGCGTTTCCGCTGGTGTCCGGCGTAGCAGCATTCAGAGCCTTATTTAATGCAAAACAGGTCAAATAAACCGGGCTTTCTCTGCCCATTTTTCGGGAAAGTCCTGAGCGCTTAATGCGGGCTCAACGCTGACCAGAGAAGCTTTAACAATTTTGTACTCAATGAAGGGATCCTCTTTCATAAAGCGATCGACGGCGTTCTTGTCCTCGCCGTAAAAGAGGATGTACCCGCCGGCATGATTGTCGAGGGGGCCGGCAAAAAGGATTTTTCCCTCTTTAACCCCTCTGACAAGCCATTGTTTATGCGCTTCAAGATGAGCGGCAATATCTTCTTCCGGACACAGATATGTCAATGTAACAGCGTGCAGCATGGTTAATCCTCACGGATACAAACAGGGTTGATGACCTGAGAAACCGAGCTCATGGTCTGATAACATTCGCGTGCTTTAACTTCTTCTCCTTTCGATGAGTCTGCCCGCCTGGCCTATCCCGGATGCGTAATCCCGGCAGATTGGGCAGAAAGCGTGGCTCAACGTTCATTTCTGCATTCAGCCTTGATGCCTGCGCCAGGACAGAGGCGGTTCATCGTATTTTGGCCGATGGGTTAAGAGTGATTTACGCTGTGGGCCGCTCTCTTAATCAGTGCCGCGACCTCAGCAGGGTGTGAAATCATTGACAGATGGCCCGAGTCAATCCGTGTCGCGTGGGCGCCAGCTTGCCGGGCAAAGCTCGTCTGCACTGAAGCATTTAGCGCGTTGTCATTTTCCGTAATCAGATACCACGAAGGCTTGCTATGCCAGGCTGCCGTTCGTACTTTTTCCATAAAGGCACCAGCGGCAATCGGCTGCTGCGTCGCAGCCAGCAGGCGAGCCTGGGACAAAGGGAGATCGTTTGCCATCACCCGATAAAAGTCATCCGCATCATCAAGCCAGAACAGACCGTTGTTATCCGCCGTCATCCCGTCCATTGGGGCGTGGAGGCGGGCCAGCGCCTGCGATGCCGACTCTCCGCTATCGGGAACCAGCGCGGAGAGGTACACCAGCCCCTTAACGTTAGGGGCGTTTCCTGCCTGAGTGATGACCGCGCCCGCCCACGAGTGGCCGACGAGCAGAGTGTCGCCCTGTTGACGCGCAAGAACGCGTTCAGTCGCAGTCACATCGTCCTGCAGTGAGGTCAGCGGGTTTTGAACGGCAGTGACGTGATAGCCGTCAGCCTGCAGCAGCGGGATAACGGCTGACCAGATGGAGCCGTCGGTAAAGGCGCCGTGAACCAGAACGATATTTTTGATGTCAGGTTCCTCCGCCCGGAGGGGCGATATGTATGCGAGGAGTAGGCACAAAATGAAATATCCTCTACGTAGGTTAGCTGCCAGCAAATATTTCATCGGTCGTGTCTCTGTCGTCGGGATGATATGAATGCAGCCAGTGTAACGATCTCGGGTGAGGGGTTTGAAGTGTCTTTAACGACATGTATCATGCTAAATCGGACAAATTTTCCGTCAGGATCTCATCATGCGAATTGCGTTACTGGCACTACCGGGGAACATGCGTTCGGCGCTTTCCGGGCTTGGCGACATGTTCTGGTTAGCCAATCAGGTGATACGGCAAAATCCGTCGGTCAATGCCGATATCTCCCGGCTGGCACCGTTTTTTGACGTCAGGATTGTGACGGCGGATGGCAAACCGGTTACCGACGTGCAGGGACGGAAAATTGACAGCGACTGTTCGTTTGATGAGTCCGGTAGCGTCGATTTAATTATCGCCAGCGGGATACAGCTTGATGAACAGAAAAACCCGATTGCGGGGGAGGCGGTCTCCATTGCGGCAGAGTGGCTGAAGGCAAAATATCAGCAAGGAAGCCGCATTGCCGGGGCATGCGCCGGTGGGTTTGTGCTCGGGGAAGCCGGTTTGTTGGATGGGCGGGTCTGCACCACAACCTGGTGGTTATATCACTCATTCAGATCGCGTTATCCGCTGGCGAAGCCCGTGTGGGGAAAAGTGCTGGCTGAACAGGACAACATTATTACTGCGGGTGGGCCGCTTTCGTGGGTTGACCTTGCTATCTACGTAGTGAGTCATCACGCCGGTAAAGAGCTGGCTAAACTGACCGCAGATATGGCCGTTGCCGACAGCCAACCTTTATCGCAGCAACTCTATGCGCCTGCCGGATTTCTTAACTCAAGGCATCCTTTGCTGATCAAAGCTGAACACCTGGTGCGTTACCAGAACCCGGCAATCACCGTCGAGCAGCTGGCTGCAGCCCTGAACCTGACGCCCCGCACGCTGAATCGCCGAATGATCGCGCTGATTCAGGAAAGCCCGAAAAACTTCATCACGCGGGTTCGTATTGAAACCGCGTCGCTTCTCCTCGAAAGTCCTGATCAAACGGTCTCTCAGGTCGCCAGCGCCTGCGGATACGGCGATGAAACCGCGTTCAGGCGGGCCTTCAGCCGCATCATGGGCATGTCTCCGGGCAATTACAGGGAACGCGTCAAAACCAATTCATAAAAATTCAGGCGATGCGCAACCGATCTCCCTCATACATTAGGACTTCATGGTCAATGCATCGTCTTCTCGCTGCGTCGGGGATCTGTTCGAGAAGCACGGCGGCGAGCCTGGCCATTTTGCCTTGCGCGGGATACAAGGGTTCCTGCCCGGCCAGGTAAAGAATGAGTTCGCGGAGCAGGGGCGTAATGGCAAGCGTACAGCAGGCTGCGGGCATCACCGCCGCACCGGGCTCAATAAAAAGAAAGCAGGTGCGCGCATTCTGCGTTACGCGACAGCTGTGAGGCGTATCACCGGGGATCCAGACCGCGTGCCGGGGAGGAACAAGCCGCAGCGCACCTTCTACTTCGCAGCTGACGGCGCCGTGTAAAGAGAGGATCGGCTGACCTTTTCGGTGAGCATGCGGGCTGGGACCCGAATATTCCCCCGTCGATCCCACGTGCAGAGCGACGGCTGCCATTCGGCGATTTACAACGACAGGAGCGGTGAAAAAATGATGATATGTTCTTCATGCGTGAATTATTAAACAGGAATAGAAGATACCTCTTCTAATCGAAAAATAATGCTGGCGAACTACTGTTATTTCAGCTGTGAAATCTGTTTGCGTACCCACTGAGCGCCACAATAAACGCCTTCATGCTAGCAGAATATAGTGTAGGTAAAGGGAGTAATGGATGGTAACAGCATAAGTAATGCATAATTGTTTATAAAATAAAAACGACACCTTACAAAGAAATCAAAATAATAGCAAGTGCATTATTTGGTATTGAATTTAAAAAATAATCTATTTTATAATAAGTCAGGACAATAGCCATCCACGAAGACCGTTGCTCTTATACTTGTTACGGATTAAATAGTTTTAATGGATCTGGTTTATTACACAATGGGTTGAGCAACCCTGGATGTTATGGAGCTATTTATGAAACAAAACCCATTCGCAGTGATAGGGTTAAGGAGCTTAATATTAACAATGTCGTTAATAATCCTTGCTACGGCACTGATCGTTAGCTGCTACGCGGCCTATCGGGTTCAAAGGCAAGCCTTACTGGATAGTGCGTATGATTTCAACAGATTATACGCGCAAAAAATAGCATCCACCCTGGATGGACTCTTATACGATACGCAAAAAGCATCCCTGGGGGTTTCCTGTTGGCCAAATGAAAATAAAACAGTACAGCAAATAATAAAGGTCGCTGATGATAATTTATATGTTGCTAAACAAAATGGTAGGAATAAAGTAGTATCAATGGAATGATTTTCACTTTTTAATTAAGTAACGTTAATGGTGGTCTAATGTTTATAGATATAGAAGAGTACGCTCGGCGAATTGCCGAGGGCGACTTTGCGTCCAGCTCAACATCAGCCGACGGCGTTTTTTTAATATTTGATGGTAAAGTTGATTTAGAAACAACAGCATATCTTAAGCATTCATGTCATGAACCCTATACTGCGGAGATGTGTTGGAGCCAGGCTGTTGCCTGGGTCATTACAAGGGATAGAATGATTAAACCCTCGGTTGATTTGAATATTAATATATCAAGAGTCGTCAAGGCTGCACGAGAAATTGGCTATGATGCTGAAGTGAATATAAATGAAAAACAATACCCGGTCGTTTTCTTTAAAAGAAATCACAGTGAGGATCACCATTTCTATGGTAACGAAAGCTTTAGTGTCGCTATAGACAGGCTGAGGGCTGAATTTTTTTATATTGGATTGTATGAAAATCCAGATCTCATTAGAAAGTGGAATTTTGAACGACTCAAATGCTTATGTCTAACCGGAGCCTCTCTGTAGCGATTGCGCAGGTACTGTACCTCAATCATTGGTATAAATTGATGCTGCCGCAATTCGGCTTCCATTCAGCGAAGCAGGAACGTATAAACATGACCGTCTCGCTGCCAACTCCCCGGAAGCCGGGAGCCATGCTGCAGGTGCTTATCGGAAGTAGAGAGTATTGAGTCCAGAAAATGATTGTTATCCATGCAGTGACTAAGGGAATCTCGCTGGTCATATTTCCAGTAGGAGATATTTTAAGCCAGTCGGGTTGATGAAAGGGCCGACAGGAATGCAGCTAAATGAAGGACGCCGGCATTTTATGCCGATGCGTGTAAAACGACAGGCCGCGCCGCTGTCTGGCTGTTAAACGCTCTCCGGGTATAAATAAAGAAATGAATGTTTTCTTGAGTTTATGTAAACGTAATTTACGTAAATAAATAAAAGATGAAAAAGGAAGCATCTTCTTTAATTGCGCATGCGGAATATTTGTAGGAGAAACTCAGGTTTGAACAATAAATTTGAATGCCAATCAAAATTCACATTTATGTTAACTTAATGATTGATTTATTAATTGAATGAAGTCATTTTGTGTTTTTTGTTACATGAAAGAGTCTGAGTAAATGCGTCTGATAAACTCACAATCAGCTTATGGTTTTATATCCATAACCCTGCACTGGCTAACGGCTGCTGTGGTGTATGGGATGTTTGCGCTCGGGCTGTGGATGGTGACCTTAGGATATTATGATACCTGGTACCATAAAGCTCCGGATATCCATAAAGGGATCGGTATCCTTTTAATGATGGGGCTAATCATCCGGGTGTTGTGGCGGTTTATATCCTCTGCGCCTCAGCCGTTAAAAAGCTATTCAAAGATAACTCGCCTGGGTGCCGGTTTCGTTCACGCGTTACTTTATCTGGCTCTTTTCACTATTGTCATTAGCGGCTACCTCATATCAACAGCCGATGGCAAACCGATCGCCGTCTTTGGCTGGTTTTCTGTACCCGCGTTCATATCTGACGCCGCGATACAGGCTGACACTGCGGGCGTAATACACCTGTGGGTTGCATGGGGCGTCGTGGTGGTATCCATTCTTCATGGCCTTATGGCAATTAAGCACCATTTTATTGATAAAGACGCAACGCTGCTCAGAATGCTGGGTAAAACGTCAATACACTCTGGAGTAAAAAAATGAAAAAACACCTGCTGGGACTTTCGCTGTTTACCGCTTTGTTCGTTTCAGGTTCTGCTTTAGCGGCGGATTATAAGATTGATAAAGAGGGCCAACATGCATTTGTAAACTTCAAAATAAAACATCTTGGCTATAGCTGGCTGTATGGGACATTTAAAGATTTTGATGGCACCTTCACCTATGACGAAAGCAACCCATCGGCCGATAAGGTCAATGTTAAAATTGCTACCGGCAGTCTGGACACCAATCATGCTGAACGTGACAAACACCTGAGAGGGGCAGATTTCCTCAATACGGGCAAGTTCCCTGAGGCGACGTTTGTATCGACGGCGGTCAAAAAGAGCGGTGAGAAGCTGGAGATTACGGGTGATTTGACGCTGAATGGCGTTACCCGACCTGTTGTTCTGGATGCGACACTCATTGGTCAGGGCGATGACCCGTGGGGTGGTAAACGTGCCGGATTTGAGGCCACAGGCAGCATCCACCTCAAAGACTTCAATATTAAAAGCGACCTGGGCCCGGCCTCACAGGATGTCGAGCTTATTATCTCCGTAGAAGGCGTCCAGCAGTAATTGAATGAATCCCGGATATCACCGATCCGGGATTGACTTCGTTAATATGGGGTAAACCTTTTTCTAAGAGGTCAGAACAATATATCGCAACGATCGCGGTGAACCCACTTAGTAACCTTCCCGTTATCGCGAATGCAGGACGCCAACCGCTGGCTAACGCGATGTCTACCTACAAGAATTTGAGAATAGATATTGATGAGAAACCTGTAGAATCGATGCGGGCACTCTTTTTCCCTGCAATACCAGAGGCGCTATTTATTGAGCGGATTTCCAGGCACAGACATTTAAGACAATCAGAGTGATGAAAGGAGCTATAGGGATGCAGCTAAATGATAAACATCAGGCATTTTATGACGATTTGTGTAAAGCGCTTGGCCGGGCGGTGGTCTTACTTAAAGAATCGGGTCAGCCGGTCACAGAGCAAACGTTAGATTTGATGCTGCAAAACCACAATACGCAGACCGAAGATCTCTACCTTACCAAAATTTATACAACCGCCAGACGGATTATTCGATAATCCGCTTCAACGATATTTGTGATTAATCTATCTAAAATACGCCGGGAAGACGCGGGCCCGGTGCTATCAACGCCGCTTTCGTTCAGGGCGGTATTCGGCATAGCGCAATAAAGCAGAACGCCCCTTGATGCATCAGCAGCAAGGGGCGTTTAAGGGTGGGGATTATCGTCGTTCATCAGTCATCCCATTTGTGGCTTAGGTACGCGGCAATAAAACCAAAGAACAGAATTGTTCCCAGAACTGCCATAAATACATGCATATTTCCCAGCATGATTAACCTCCATCGAGTTTTATTTGCGCTAAGGTTGTCCTTATTGAACAGGGTGTACGGTTGTTGCAGCTATAGTAGCCCGCGCAACTTCAACCGGATGTTAACAAAAGGTATTATTTAAGATCTCAATAATGACGCCCGCGGCACGAGCGGGCGGGCGAAGAGGGGGATCAGAGGGCGCGTTCAAGTACGAAAAGATAGGCTTCCCGTGACCAGAAAAGGCCGGTGCGGCGCCTTTCCACGGACATCGTTTTCACTTCCCAGCCCTGCATGGTGTATTCATTCAGGAAACGGCTCATCTTATCGGGGTCAGCTTTAGCCTCGCCGAAAAACATACTTCCCAGTATCCCTTCCTTATAAAGCACCACGCGACACTCTTTTTTCATTGGAACCAGCTCCTTGCGTTAGATAAATAAATTAAAGCTATTGTGCTCTGCCGCTACGGTTTTACAACCGCGGAGGCAGAAAACTGCTTGCGATACTGTAGCGGGCTGAGGGCAAACTGCTGGCGAAAATGATGGCGCAGGGCGCCGGCATTGGCAAAGCCGCAAAGCTCGGCGATCTTCTCCACGCTAAGCCGGGTGTCGCTGAGGTGCTGCGTGGCGCGCAGCAAACGCTCATCCAGCAGCCAGCGCGCCGGGGTTTTGCCGGTTGCCGCCTCAAAGCGGCGTAAAAAGGTCCGCGGGCTCATGCCGACGCGCTGCGCCAGCGAGGCGACGCTGTGGCTGACCGCCAGCTGCTGATGCAGAAAATCGAATAGCAGCCCCAGACGCTGGCTTTCCCGCGCCTTCGCCACCGGGCGGACAACCTGCTGAGCCTGGGCGCCATCGCGGTGCGGGGAGATAACCAGCCTGCGGGCAACCGTATTCGCCGCATCAATGCCGTAGTCTTCGCGCACCAGATGCAGACATAAATCAATCCCGGCGGCGCTGCCTGCCGATGTCATCACGTGCTCGTCGCCGACGTACAGCACGTCGTCGATCACTTCTATCTGCGGATAGCGCTGGCGCAGCTGGTCGGTATAGCGCCAGTGGGTGGTTGCCCGGCGTCCGTCAAGCAGGCCGGCGGCGGCGAGCACGAACACGCCGGAGCAAATCGAGATGATGCGACAGCCGCGGGCGCGGGCGGCAACCAGCGCCGCGCAGAGCGCTGCGGGAACCGGGGCATCAATTCCGCGCCAGCCGGGGACCACAATGGTCTCCGCGCTGCTGAGCAGATCCATGCCGCCATCGGCCATCAGCCGTATACCGCCGGTCGCGCGGAGCTCGCCGCTGTCAACGGCCGCGACCGCAAACTGATACCAGCCGGCGCCCATTTCCGGGCGCGGCAGGCCGAAGATCTCGACCGCCACGCCAAATTCAAAGGTGCAGAGGCCGTCATAGGCCAGCGCAACCACCCGTTTAGGTGACAACGTCACGGTGGAGATTGGCATGATTTCAGCGTTTTCTGTCATGGTTGCCAGCGGATAAGAGAGTGAAGGTGTCATTAAATAAGTGGTATCACAGACAAGGAGAATACGCCATGAGTGTTGTTACCGAATTTACCCCTGCCGCACCCGCCGAAGCCGCCGCCTGGTTCGGCAAAAAGCTGAGTCTTGAAACAGATTGTGCTGACGTCCACCGGGCGATGAGCGAAGGCGAGGCCGATTTCGTCCTGCTGCACGTCGTCGGCAGTGCGGAAACTTTTGCCCGCCGCCATCTCCCCGGGGCGCTGCATATTCCGCATCGGCACATTGATGCCGCCAGAATGAGCGAATGGCCGATGGAGACGCTGTTCGTGGTTTATTGCGCCGGTCCGCACTGCAACGGCGCGGACGTCGCGGCGCTGCGGCTGGCGCTGCTGGGAAGACCGGTGAAGATGATGATCGGCGGCCTGACCGGCTGGCAGGACGAAGGGCTACCTTTCGCCGATTAAACCGGGCGGCGGTCAGCCTCTGGAGAGTAAGCTGACCGCTGAATGAAATTATTTCATCAGCCATGAAATTTTCTCGTTTGCCGATCGGCGTGCTGCGTGCCAGTATTTGGACATATAGCCATCCAGAAGTCTGTAAATTCAAATAATGAACTATCACGGTGGGCAACTAAACTCGCCCGCCGCTAAGGAGACACCATGCAACGCTCACAGGCCCCGTTCCGTGCTGATATCGTCGGCAGCTTCCTGCGCCCAAATGCCATCAAGCTGGCGCGTCAGCAGTTTAGCGAAGGCGCTATCGATAGCGTGCAGCTGCGGCGGGTGGAGGATGAAGCGATTCGCCAGCTGGTACAGCACCAGTGCGACTGCGGCCTGCATGTGGTAACCGACGGGGAGTTTCGTCGCGCGTGGTGGCACTTTGATTTCTTTGACGGCCTGCAGGGCGTCGAGCGCTACGATTCGGACCACGGCATCCAGTTCAACGGCGTGCAGACCCGGGCGCACGGCATTCGGGTGACCGGCAAGCTGGCGTTTGGCGAACATCCGATGCTGGAAGACTTCCGCTTTCTGCAAAGCATCAGCGGCGACGCGCAGCCAAAAATGACCATTCCCAGCCCGAGCGTGCTGCATTTCCGCGGCGGACGCAAAGACATTGACGCCACCGTTTATCCGGACCTTGCCGACTATTTTTCCGACCTCGCGACCACCTGGCGCGACGCGATCCGCGCGTTCTATGACGCCGGCTGCCGCTATCTGCAGCTGGACGATACCGTCTGGGCCTACCTGTGCTCCGACGAACAGCGCCAGCAGGTGCGCGACCGTGGGGAAGACCCTGACGAGCTGGCGCAGATCTATGCCCGGGTGCTCAACCAGGCCCTCGAAGGCAAGCCGGAGGATTTAACCGTCGGTCTGCACGTCTGCCGGGGCAACTTCCGCTCCACGTGGATCTCCGAAGGCGGCTACGAGCCGGTGGCGGAAGTGCTGTTCGGTAGCGTTAATATCGATGCGTTCTTCCTGGAGTACGATAACGACCGCTCCGGCGACTTTGCGCCGCTGCGCTTTATCCGCCCCGGTCATCAGCAGGTTGTGCTGGGGCTCATTACCACCAAGAACGGCGAGCTGGAAAATCCTGAAGGGGTGAAGGCGCGGCTGGCGGAGGCGGCGCAGTATGTTTCGCTGCAGCAAATTTGCCTCAGCCCACAGTGTGGTTTCGCCTCTACCGAAGAGGGGAATGCGCTGACCGAGTCTCAGCAGTGGGATAAAGTCCGCCTCGTCACCGGGGTTGCCGCTCAGGTCTGGTAACCTCTCTTCTTAGCGCAGCGTTGCACCGTTTTGAGGCAACGCCGCGCCTCCCTTTATACGCTCCCGCCGCGCGCCGCGCGTTCAGGTTGTTTTGCAACCTGGCATCTTTTTTGCCTTATCACTTCCGGTTAGTCGTTAATTCATTTTTTGTTTTTGCGATATTCAGGAGTGAACATGCAGCGTCGAACACTATTAAAAGCTTTTGCACTCTCCGCCTCTGTCATCAGCATGGGCTACACATTCCCGGCTTTTGCCGCCGACACCATTAAGGTCGGCATTATGCATTCACTCTCCGGGACGATGGCCATCTCCGAAACGCCGCTCAAAGACGTCGCGCTGATGGCGATCGACGATATTAACGCCAAAGGCGGCGTGCTGGGCAAAAAGCTCGAACCGGTGGTGGTTGACCCGGCCTCGAACTGGCCGCTGTTTGCGGAAAAAGCCCGCCAGCTGCTGACTCAGGACAAGGTGGCGGCGGTCTTCGGCTGCTGGACCTCGGTATCGCGTAAATCGGTTCTGCCGGTCTTCGAGGAGCTCAACGGGCTGCTGTTCTACCCGGTACAGTACGAAGGTGAAGAGATGTCGCCGAACGTCTTCTATACCGGCGCGGCGCCAAACCAGCAGGCTATCCCGGCGGTGGAGTACCTGCTGAGCGAAGACGGCGGCGGGGCGAAGCGCTTCTTCCTGCTGGGGACGGACTACGTCTATCCGCGCACCACCAACAAGATCCTGCGCGCCTTCCTGCACGCCAAAGGGATTCAGGATAAGGACATCGAAGAGGTCTACACCCCGTTCGGCTACAGCGATTACCAGACGATTGTCGCCAATATCAAGAAATTCTCTGCCGGCGGAAAAACCGCGGTGGTTTCAACCATCAACGGCGACTCCAACGTTCCATTCTATAAAGAGCTGGCGAACCAGGGACTGAAGGCTACCGATGTCCCGGTGGTTGCCTTCTCGGTGGGAGAAGAGGAGCTGCGCGGCATCGATACCAAGCCGCTGGTCGGCAACCTCGCGGCGTGGAACTACTTTGAGTCGGTCGATAACCCAACCAACAAACAGTTCGTGGCCGACTACCGCGCCTATGCAAAAGCCCACAAGCTGCCGAACGCCGATACCGTGGTTACCAACGATCCGATGGAAGCCACCTGGGTTGGGCTGCACATGTGGGCTCAGGCGGTGACCAAGGCCGGTACGACCGATGTGGACAAGGTTCGCGCGGCAATGGCCGGGCAAACGTTCAAAGCGCCGTCCGGCTTTACCTTAACCATGGATGCCACCAACCATCATCTGCATAAGCCGGTGATGATCGGTGAAATCGAAGGCAACGGTCAGTTCAACGTCGTCTGGCAGACCGACGACGCGGTGCGCGCCCAGCCGTGGAGCCCGTGGATCGCCGGTAACGATAAGAAGCCTGACCATCCGGTAAAAACCGTCAGCAACTAAATGTCACATAGCGTCACCTTCCCGGGCTACGGCCCGGGCGGGTGGAACGTGCATTAACGAGCGTCCGGGCGACCCGGAACGCCACAAGGAGAGCAATCATGAAGGCGCTGCGCATCATGGGTTACTACTTCGCGCTGCTGGTGATGATTTTGCCGTGGCGCGCGCAGGCGGCGGACGCGGATGATTTCGTGACGGCAAACCGCAGCCAGCAGGCGCGCCTGCTTGAGCAGTGGGCCGCCGCTCCGCAGGCCCAGCGTCTGCCGCTGCTGCGCGCCTTAGCGGCGGAAACGCTGCAGGTTGATAGCAGCGGCCACGCCTTCAGCAACCAGCAGGCGCTGGGCGCGGCGGCGGAACCTTCAGGCACCGCCAAACCGGTGCGGCTCACCAACCGCCTGCGCAACCTGGCCGCCGGCGCGCTGGCCACGCACCTGCTGGTGAGTGACAGTGTCACTGAAAGAGCGGCGGCGGTGAAGATCCTTCAGCGAGAAGCCACCCCGGAAATGAGCGGACTGCTGCAGCAGCGGCTGGCGGCAGAAACGGATGACGGCGTCAAAACGCAGCTGGAGATGGCGCTGGCTCGCCTTCAGCTCAGCAGCCCTGCCAGAGAGCAGCGGCTGGCGGCGGTTGAGCGGCTGGGCCACTCCTCCGACCCCGAAACGCAGGCGCTGCTGATGCCCTTTACCGATGCGCAGCATGAGCCTGATGCCGGCGTACGCAGCGCGGCGGCCGACAGCCTGAGCCAGATTAAACAGCGGCTGCTGCTCGGCGAAATTCTCGGCCAGGCCTTTATGGGGCTGTCGCTTGGTTCGGTGCTGCTGCTGGCGGCGCTGGGGCTGGCCATCACCTACGGACTGCTGGGGGTCATCAATATGGCCCACGGCGAAATGCTGATGATCGGCGCCTACAGCTGCTGGCTGGTGCAGCAGGCGCTGTCCCAGTTCGCCCCGCAGTGGCTGGCGCTCTATCCGCTGATTGCGCTGCCGGTGGCCTTTCTGGTCACCGCCGGGATCGGCATGGCGCTGGAGCGTACCATTATTCGTCATCTCTACGGGCGCCCGCTGGAAACGCTGCTGGCGACCTGGGGGATCAGCCTGATGCTCATTCAGCTGACGCGGATGCTGTTTGGCGCGCAAAACGTCGAGGTGGCGAACCCGGCGTGGCTCTCCGGCGGCATGCAGGTGCTGCCCAACCTGATCCTGCCGTGGAACCGTCTGGCGGTGCTCGGCTTTGTGATCCTCGTTCTGTTCTTTACCTGGCTGATTCTGAATAAAACCCGTCTGGGCATGAACGTGCGGGCGGTGACGCAGAACCGGGCCATGGCCGCCTGCTGCGGCGTGCCGACCGGGCGGGTGGATATGCTGGCGTTTGGTCTCGGCTCCGGGATCGCGGGCCTGGGCGGCGTCGCGCTGTCGCAGCTCGGCAACGTCGGCCCGGAGCTCGGCCAGGGCTATATCATCGACTCGTTTCTGGTGGTGGTGCTGGGCGGCGTCGGCCAGCTGGCGGGCAGCGTGGTGGCGGCATTTGGCCTCGGGATCTTTAACAAAATCCTCGAACCGCAGCTGGGCGCAGTGCTGGGCAAAATTCTGATCCTGGTGCTGATTATTTTGTTTATCCAGAAACGCCCGCAGGGGCTGTTCGCGTTAAAAGGCAGGGTGATTGACTGATGAGCCAACCGATGACCTTACGACTTGCGCGCAACGCGCCGCGGCCGCTGCGGTGGCTTGGGCTGCTGGCGATCCTCGCGCTGCTGAGCATGCCGTTTCTGGCGCTGCTGCCTCAGTCGCATCCGCTGGCGGTGCCGACCTGGCTGTTGACCCTGACCGGAAAAATTCTCTGCTACGCCGTCGTCGCGGTGGCGCTGGACCTCGTGTGGGGCTATGCCGGCATGCTGTCGCTGGGCCACGGCATCTTCTTTGCGCTGGGCGGCTATGCGATGGGCATGTATCTGATGCGTCAGGCGGCCGGCGACGGTCTGCCGGCGTTTATGTCCTTCCTGTCGTGGACCGAGCTGCCGTGGTTCTGGTGGGGAACCCAGCACTTTGCCTGGGCGATGCTGCTGGTGGTGCTGGTTCCCGGGCTGCTGGCGCTGGTGTTCGGCTGGTTTGCCTTTCGCTCCAAAATCAAAGGGGTCTACTTCTCGATAATGACCCAGGCGCTGACCTACGCCGGCATGCTGCTCTTTTTTCGCAACGAGACCGGCTTCGGCGGCAACAACGGTTTTACCGGCTTTACCACGCTGCTCGGCTTCTCCGTCACCGCGACCGGCACCCGCGCGGCGCTGTTTATGGCGACGGTACTGCTGCTGCTGTTAACGCTGTGGATAGGCTTTCGCCTGGCGACCAGCAAGTTTGGCCGCATTCTGACCGCGGTGCGCGACGCCGAAAACCGGCTGATGTTCTGCGGCTACGATCCGCGCGGCTTTAAGCTGCTGGTGTGGACGCTCTCCGCCGTGCTGTGCGGGCTGGCGGGGGCGCTGTATGTCCCGCAGGTGGGGATCATTAACCCAGGCGAAATGTCGCCGACCAACTCGATTGAGGCCGCCATCTGGGTGGCGCTCGGCGGGCGCGGAACCCTGGTCGGCCCGGTGCTGGGCGCGGGGCTGGTCAACGGCGCGAAAAGCTACTTCACGATGGCGATCCCGGAGTACTGGCAGCTGTTTCTTGGACTGATTTTTATCATCGTCACGCTCTTTTTACCGCGTGGGGTGATTGGCCTGCTGCGTAAAGGAGACCGCTAATGCAACCGGATGACGGCCTGTTTACCCGCCAGCTGCCGACGGATCGCTTTCGCGAGCAAACCGACCCGGTGCTGCAGCTGGAAAAGATTAACGTCAATTTCGACGGCTTTCAGGCGCTAACCGACCTCTCGCTGCAGATTGGCGTGGGCGAGCTGCGCTGTATTATCGGCCCCAACGGCGCCGGAAAAACCACCCTGATGGACGTGATTACCGGCAAAACCCGGCCGCAGAGCGGCAGGGCGCTGTACGATCAGTCCATCGACCTGATGTCTCTTGACCCGATAGCCATTGCCCGCCAGGGGATCGGGCGCAAGTTTCAAAAGCCGACGGTCTTTGAAGCGCTGACGGTGGCTGAGAATCTTGAGCTGGCGCTGAAAAGCGATAAATCGGTCTGGGCCAGCCTGCGGGCGCGGCTGAGCGGGGAGCAGGAGGATCGCATCAGCGAGACCCTGCGCCTGCTGCGCCTCGATGGCGAGCGCGGGCGCCAGGCGGGGCTGCTGTCGCACGGGCAGAAGCAGTTCCTTGAAATCGGTATGCTGCTGGTGCAGGAGCCGCACCTGCTGCTGCTGGATGAGCCCGCCGCCGGTATGACCGACGCCGAAACCGAATACACCGCCGAGCTGTTCCGCACCCTCGCCGGCGAGCATTCGCTGATGGTGGTTGAACATGATATGGGATTCGTTGAAACAATTGCCGACCGGGTAACCGTGCTGCATCAGGGACAGGTGCTGGCGGAGGGCTCGCTGCGCGAGGTGCAGGCCAACGAACAGGTGATTGACGTTTATCTTGGACGCTAAGGAGCGCCGATGCTGCAGGTTAACCAGTTACATCAATACTACGGCGGCAGCCATATTCTGCGCGGCGTCGATTTTGCCGCCCGGCCGGGGGAGATTACCTGCCTGCTGGGGCGCAACGGCGTCGGAAAAACCACGCTGCTGAAGTGCCTGATGGGGCTGGTCCCGGCGCGCAGCGGCGAGGTGATATGGCAGGATAAGACCATCACGGCGCGTAAACCCCACCAGCGCGTACAGGCCGGGATCGCCTATGTCCCGCAGGGGCGAGAGATCTTTCCCCGTCTCACCGTTGAAGAGAATCTGCTGATGGGGCTGTCGCGCTTTTCCGCCCGCGACGCGCGTCAGGTTCCGGAGGAGATCTATCAGCTGTTTCCGGTGTTAAAAACAATGAAGCAGCGGCGCGGGGGCGATCTCTCCGGCGGTCAGCAGCAGCAGCTGGCAATTGGCCGGGCGCTGGCAAGCCGGCCGCAGCTGCTGATCCTCGACGAGCCAACGGAGGGCATTCAGCCCTCGGTGATAAAGGAGATCGGCGAAGTTATCCGCCAGCTGGCGAACCGTGGCGACATGGCGATCCTGCTGGTTGAGCAGTTCTATGATTTTGCCGCTGCCCTTGCCGACCACTATCTGGTGATGTCGCGAGGGACAATTATTCAGCAGGGAAAGGGCGCGGATATGGAAGCCGAGGGCGTGCGCGGGATGGTGGCTATCTAAGCCGCAATAACCGTTCAGCGCGACGACTGACGTCGCGCTGAACGGAGTCTATTTACGTAACAATCGCTGCAGCCGGGCCTGGCGCCAGCTGCGGGTCATTCCGCCGAAGACAAACAGCCGGGCCGCTCTCACCAGCAGCAGCGCGCCCCAGATGGCGGCGACCCACGCTGACCAGTCGCTTGTGGGGCTGTTGACCCGGTTGAGTACCGCCAACAGGACGCAAACCACCACCGCGACCGACAGCGAGCGAAAGAAGCTGCTCTCCTGATGGACCCGCTCTTTGGCTTCCTCAATGCGTAAATCGAGCGACTCTTCGTGACCGACGGGCGCGTCGTCGCTCAGACTGGCCACGTTAACCTCAAATACGGCGGCGAGGGCGCTGAGCGTTTCCAGGCCCGGGCGATCGCCGTTTTCGATGCGCTGAATGGTGCGCACGCTGACGCCGGCCAGTTCGGCTAACTGCTCCTGAGACCACGCGCGCTGCAGACGTAACTGTTTAACCTGATTAATACCGTTCATTTTTCTATCTCCGATGAAACCTGAGATGAAGCCTGCTGGTTTGCGCCGTCGGCCGCCACGATCCTCTGCCGACAGTAACCCGACACCGACCCGACAGCCCCGTGGCGGCAGGCTTCAGGCGCTGGCGACCGGATAACTTTTTTGCCGCGGAGGATTGTTCATGCCGCGGAAAATCATCAGCCACGCGGCGATAATCGCCACCATCAGCACCACAAACAGCGACCAGTGCGGCATATGGGTCAGAATCGCCCCGGTGATCATCGGATTAAACGCCGCGCCAAGCCAGCCTAACGACTGGGCGGAAAAATAGCTGGCCTTCATGCCCGCCGGCGCAATGTTGTCGATCAGCATATATTCTCCTGGCGCATAGATAACCTCGCCAAGGGTAAAAATCGCCGCCGATACGCCCCACAGCAGCAGGCTGCTGCCGGAAACAATAAACCCGCCCAGCCCGATGACAAAGCATAGCGTACCGAAGGTCATCAGCGGGCGAATATTGCGCGCGTTCAGCCTGCGTCCGACGGCGTACTGCAGCGCCACTACCACCGCGGCATTGACCGGTAGAACGACCGCCACCACTTTCTCGGCAAAGTCGCTGTCGGCGACCACCAGCACGTACTGGGAAATGCAGGAGGCGAAAGAGCCGCCGACAAACGACGCCAGCAGCCCGGAGAGCGTAAACCACATTAGCGCCCGATCGCGCAGCAGCACCGAGGGCGACCACGGGCTGGCGTTATCCGCAGCGATTGCCGCCGAGGTCCGCTGGACGAAGAGCTGGATAAACACCAGCGGAAACGCGGCGCAGGCCGCGGCCAGCCAGAACGGCAGGTTAATGCTGTGCATCACCAGCAGGGTGCCGAGCGGGGGGCCGACGGTCCAGCCGATATTGAGGAAGGTATAGTTGAGCGAGAAGATCCGCGCCTTCTTTTCCGGCGTCAGCACGTCGGCAAACCACGCCTTCAATACGGTGGAGAAGACGGAATAGGCGCAGTTGATCAGGGCGAAGAAAAAGACCACCAGCGGGACGCTGTTTACCAGCGGGATCGCCACAAACCCGCAGATAAAGGCGGTCACGGCGACCAGCATATAGCGCTTTTTATCGAACTTATCGGCCAGAATGCCGAACCCCATACTGAACACCACCCCAACCGTCAGGGCGATAGACATGGCATAGCCGATTTTATCCACCTCCAGCTGATACTGGCGGGTAAGAAAGATGGTCATAAAAGGGAGCGTCGCGCCGCGGCCGATGGTGAGCAGCAGCGATGAAGCCAGCAGCGCTATCGTTGAGCGCCTGAGGGTCGGTATCATTTTTTCCTTGCCTGATAAATGTTATTTTTTTGTAGTGCTGTTCACAAATAACATGCTCTTTCAGGCTTGTATAGCATTCCCCTATGACAAAAGGGGCATAGCGGCCCTGCTAAAAATAATGATCTATCCGAATGAGGATTTTTCCGTTACTTTGATTTCATTGATAAAAATTCGCGTAATGGCCAGGACAGGGTATGACACGTAAAGACGGACTGCTGGCGCTGCTGGTGGTGGTCGTTTGGGGGCTTAATTTTGTGGTGATTAAGCTCGGGCTTCACAACATGCCGCCGCTGATGCTGGCGGGGCTGCGTTTTTTACTCGTCGCCTTCCCGGCGCTGCTGTTCGTGGCGCGGCCCAAAATTCCCCTGCGCCTGCTGCTGGGCTACGGCCTGACGATAAGCTTTGGGCAGTTCGCCTTTCTGTTCTGCGCCATCGGCCTCGGCATGCCCGCCGGGCTGGCGTCGCTGGTGCTGCAGGCGCAGGCGTTCTTCACCATTATTCTCGGCGTGTTTACCTTTGGTGAACGTCTGCAGGGCAAGCAGCTGGCCGGCATCGCGCTGGCGATTTTCGGCGTGCTGGTGCTGGTAGAGGCGAGCCTCGGCGCGCAGCATGTGCCGATGGTCGGGTTTATGCTGACCCTGGCGGCGGCGCTGAGCTGGGCCTGCGGGAATATCTTCAATAAGAAAATCATGTCGCGGCAGGAGAAGCCGCAGATCATGTCGCTGGTGGTGTGGAGCGCGCTGATCCCGGTGCTGCCGTTTATGCTGGCCTCATACCTGCTCGATGGCCCGCAAAAAATGGTCGCCAGCCTGGTGCAGATCGATCTGCTGACCGTGCTTTCGCTGCTCTACCTGGCGTTTATCGCCACGATTGTCGGCTACGGGATTTGGGGTTCGCTGCTCGGGCGCTACGAGACCTGGCGGGTGGCGCCGCTCTCGCTGCTGGTGCCGGTGGTGGGGATGGCCAGCGCCGCGCTGCTGCTTGGCGAAACCCTGAGTGGGCTACAGCTCACCGGGGCGGTGCTGATTATGGCCGGGCTCTATATTAACGTCTTTGGCCTGCGGCGGGTTCGCGTCAGCGCACAGCGGGGATAAAAAAAGCCCCGCAGTGCGGGGCTAAAAGACCGGAGTCGTGCGGTTAATTGTAGTACGGCACGCCTAGCTCATCTGACTTGTCGCTACCGGCAGCCATATGATTAAAATCAAACGGCGAATCGTTATGTTCGGAAGGCATTATCATCGCATCGCGGTGGTTATGGCGAACCGGGGTCGTGGTTTGCTCCGCATAGCTCTGGCCTGAAGCCAGGGCGACCAGCACAAGGGCGGCGGCAGCGAATAGTTTCATGATTTCCTCAATACGTCTTTTTGCAGGCGATTAACAACAGTTGTTCAGTGGCATTAGATAGCGGGATTCACCCGGCATATTTGTCATGCGATATTTATGCGGCGGAACGTCGAAATAGTTTTTAAAGGTTCGGGTCAGCGTTTGCTGTGATTCAAATCCGTAGCGCTCCGCCAGGTAGAGAATCGGCTCGTTGCTCTGCTTGAGCTTCTGGGCGATCTCGGTCAGCTTGCGGCTGCGGATGTACTGGCCTAAGGAGTGACCGGTCTCTTTCTTGAACATTCTTTGCAGGTGCCATTTAGAGTAACCTGAGCGCTCAGACACTTTCTCCAGCGACAGCGGCGATTCCAGGTTATCTTCGATCCACGACAAAATACTATGGATAGTGATGGCGTCGTTATTGCGTCTGGACATCATCTTACCTCTTCTTATTACGGCAGGACTTTCTTGAGTAAATACTCAAGGGTGACCACTTCATCCGCCGACAGATTTTTTGTTAATTCCTGGTGCAATTTCTGACCCACAACCTGATGACATTGCTCACATAGCGCCGCGCCGTCTGGCGTTAACTGCACCAGCACGCCGCGTTTGTCAGTGGGGTTGGGTAACCGTTCAATCCAGCCTTTACAGACCAGGCGGTCGAGCATGCGCGTCATTGCGCCTGGGTCGACCGAGAGCACGGTTTTCAGCTCAACGGGGGTAATGCATACTTCGCAACGAATGGAACAGAGCACCCGGAACTGGGTGGAAGTGATATCCATCGGAGAGAGGTACTCGTTGAGCAGGCGATCTTTTTTCTGGTTAACCATCTGGATCAAGCGACCGAGGGGGATCATTTCGTTAAACAGGTCACTTGTGCTTTTCACAATGGTTGCCCAGGCAATTATTTAATTGCTGTGGATATTATTGCCTAGGCAATCATAAGTCAACCTGATGAATTAGCTGATGACACGATTTGCTAAAGCGGCAATAAATAGCGCCGATAGCGGGGGCGAGACGGCGCTGGCGCGGCGGCAGAAGCAAGATAAGCGCTGGCAAGACCAACGGCATAAAAGCTATACTTGCGCCGGGAAACTTTTTTAATAGTGTAATATTAACAGGGCCTTAATTAATCATGATCGAACTCTTTAAAGCGATAGGGTTAGGGTTAGTGGTGATATTGCCGCTGGCAAACCCGCTCACTACCGTGGCCTTGTTCCTCGGATTAGCGGGCAACATGAACAGCGCCGAGCGTAACCGACAATCGCTGATGGCTTCGGTGTATGTGTTCATTATTCTGATGGTCGCGTGGTACGCCGGTCAGGTGGTCATGAGCACCTTTGGCATTTCGATACCCGGACTGCGTATTGCCGGAGGGCTGATTGTCGCCTTTATCGGTTTTCGGATGCTTTTCCCGCAGCACAAAGCGCATGATTCGATGGAAGCGAAGATGAAATCGGAAGAGCTGGTCGATGAGCCGAGCGCCAATATCGCCTTCGTGCCGCTGGCGATGCCGAGTACGGCAGGTCCCGGGACCATTGCGATGATCATCAGCTCGGCGTCGACGGTGAAACACGGCGTTGATTTCCCCTATTGGGTGGTGCTGGTGGCGCCGCCGATTATCTTCGCCCTGGTAGGGATCATTCTGTGGGGCTGTCTGCGCAGCTCCGGGGCGATTATGCGTATGGTCGGGAAGGGCGGCATCGAGGCGATCTCCCGCCTGATGGGCTTCCTGCTGGTGTGCATGGGCGTGCAGTTTATTATTAACGGGGTGCTGGAAATCATTACCACCTATCATGCCTGACGGGGAAACAGCCGATCAAAAAAGCCGGACAGCGTAGCGCTATCCGGCTTTTTTATTGCCGCTATCAGGAGTGGTGGGGCTGCTCTTCCAGCGACACCGGCCAGCGGCGGAAAATCATCACCGCCCAGACCAGCGCTACCAGCGCCGGAATGGCTCCGACGTAGCCGATAGAGGCCATCGACAGATGGGTGCTCACCTGGCTACCGACCAGCGCGCCGGCGCCGATACCGATATTAAAGATCCCCGAGAACAGCGACATCGCAACGTCGGTTGCGTCCGGGGCCAGCGCCAGTACCTTAACCTGCATTCCGAGGCCGATAATCATAATCGCCACGCCCCAGAAGATGCTCAGCAGCAGCAGGTGGTTGGCGTTTTGCGAGGCCGGCAGCAGCAGCAGCAGACAGGCCAGCAGCAGGCCAATCGCCATATTAATCAGCCCCGAAGCGTGCTTATTGCCCATCTTGCCGAACAGCACGCTGCCGATAATCCCCGCGCCGCCGAGCACCAGCAGCAATACGGTGGCGAAATTACCGCTCATACCGGCCACCGTCTGCACAAACGGCTCAATGTAGCTGTACGCGGTGTAGTGCGCCGTCACCACGATAGCGGTCAGCAGATAGATGCTGAGCAGCGCCGGGCGGCGAAACAGCAGCGGCAGGCTTTTCAGCGAACCGGAGTGCTCGCTTGGCAGCTTCGGCAGCAGCTTGTAGAGACACACCAGCGTGACCAGCGCGCCAAGACCGATGACCAGGAAGGTGGTGCGCCAGCCGAAATACTGACCAACGATGCGGCCGATGGGAATACCAAAGACCATCGCCAGCGCGGTGCCGGTGGCGATCAGGCTCAGCGCCTGGGCGCGTTTTCCCGGCGGCGCCATGCGGATCGCCAGCGCCGAGGTAATGGACCAGAACACCGCGTGGGCAAAGGCGATACCGATACGGCTGATCACCAGCACGTTAAAGCTCCACGCAAAAAACGACAGCACGTGGCTGGCAATAAACAGAATAAACAGGCCGATCAGCAGGCGGCGGCGCTCCATCTGGCTGGTGAGCAGCATAAACGGCAGCGACATCAGGGCCACAACCCATGCGTAAATAGTCAGCATCATGCCGACCTGGGCGGTTTCCATCCCAAAGCTGCCGGCAATATCGGACAGCAGGCCGACCGGCGCGAATTCGGTGGTATTAAAGATAAAAGCGGCGATCGCCAGCGTGACTACCCGAAGCCACGCGACCCTGCGTGAAACCGTGTTTGTAATCATAGGTTTTGAACTAGTGCTTAGAGGAAGAAGAGAAGGCGATCTTAAAACGATTGCTGCTGAAAATACAATCATTTTGTGATCTGCGTCTCATTTTCCCGTTGCGGTGATAAACGAGCTAACAGATTAATTTCTCTCTGGATCGTGTGCACATCGCGCTTTTATGTCATGTTGAGGATAAGTAATAAAAAAGGACTATAGCGATGCAGGAAATTGATTTTTATCTGGTAGATGCTTTCAGCGATCGTAACTTTGGCGGTAACGCCGCGGCGGTATGCCCGCTCACCGAGTGGCTGCCTGACGAGACGCTGCTGAAAATGGCGCAGCAGCATAATCAGTCGGAGACCGCCTTCTTCGTGCGCACCGATGAAGGCTATGAGCTGCGCTGGTTCACCACGCAGTATGAGATTGACCTGTGCGGCCACGCGACGCTGGCGGCCTCGCACGTTATTTTTGAATATCTTGACCATCCGTCCGCCACGATCGTATTCAGCACCCGTTTTGTCGGCGAGCTGCAGGTGACGCGCAACGGTGACTGGCTGACCCTCGACTTCCCGGCGTGGTCGACGACGGAAGTTGCCAACCCGCCCGCCGAGCTGTTGGCCGGGCTGGGAATTAGTCACGCGCTGGAGGTGCGGGTCGGACGTGACTATCTGGTGGTGCTGGCGGATCGTCAGCAGGTTGAGGCCGTCCGTCCGGACATGCACCAGCTCCAGCGGCTCGGCAAGATGGTCTGTATCAGCGCGGCGGACGAGGAGTACGACTTCGTTAGCCGTTTCTTCTGTCCCGGCGAGGGCGTAGCCGAAGATCCGGTCACCGGCTCGGCCCACAGCATGCTGATCCCTTACTGGGGCGAGAGGCTTGGCAAAACGCAGATGCAGGCGCGTCAGGTATCGGCCCGCGGCGGCGACCTGCGCTGTCAGTGGCAGGGCGAGCGGGTGCTGATTGGCGGCCAGGCGGTAACCTACCTGATTGGCAAAGTTGCTCTGCGCCAGGTCAACGCGTAAAAGAGCGCGCCGCTCAGGGAGGAGCGGCGCGATAAGTTAATGCTATGAACGACCGGCCTACGCGTGCGCTACAGTGGCTCAAAAAAAAGGAGCCAGCAATGTACACCATCGCCCCAACCTCGTTGTCCCATCCCGACCTGACCGCCCTGATTGCCCAACTGGATGCTTTTCAGGAATCACTCTATCCCGCAGAGAGCAACCACCTTGTCGACCTGAGCCAGCTAAAGGCGGAGTCGGTTATCGTGCTGCTGATCAGGGATGACAGCCAGCAGGCGGTGGGCTGCGGAGCTATCGTCCTTGACGACGATGGCTTTGGCGAAATGAAGCGGGTGTTTATCGATCCTAATCATCGCGGGCAGATGCTGGGCGAACGGCTGCTTGAGGCGCTGGAAAGCGAGGCTCGCCGCCGCGACTGCCACACCGTGCGTCTCGAAACCGGCATTTACCAGCAGGCCGCCGTCAGGCTCTATACCCGCAGCGGCTATCAAACGCGCAGCCCCTTTGCCCCCTATCAGGAAGATCCGCTGAGCCTGTTTATGGAGAAACTGCTCGTTGCCGATCTTCGTTCAGCAGCGCTATAAACGCCTCCAGCTGGCGGGTTTTCGCCCCGCGCCGCCACACCAGCCAGGTCGTTAGCCAGCGCCACTCTTCGGCCAGCGGCCACGCGGAAACCTGCTGATGGCCGGGCATGCTCTCCAGCATGCTGCGCGGGATCAGCGCCAGCCCGGCGCCGGCAATCACGCACGCCAGCATGCCGTGATAGGACTCCATCTCATGGATCCGCCCGGGGGTGGCGCGATCGGCGTGAAACCAGCTTTCAAAATGGCGCCGGTAGGAGCAGTTGGCGCGAAACGCGTAAACGTTGACGCCGTTCACCTCGCTGGCGCGCGTAATCGGCGCATGGCCCACGGGGGCGACGATCATCATCTCTTCCGGGAACACCGGCAGGCCTTCGAGGCCAGGGTGCACCAGCGGTCCGTCGATAAATGCCGCGCTCAGGGTGCCCTCCAGCACGCCGTCGATCATATTGCCGGAAGGGCCGGTTGAGAGCGCCAGGTGGATTTTCGGGTAGCGCTGGTTATAGAGCGCCAGCGCTGAAGGGATCCTGACCGCGGCGGTACTCTCCAGCGACCCGAGCGAAAACAGCCCCTGCGGCTCATCGCCGGTCACCACCATTCTCGCCTCATCGACCAGCGCCAGGATCTGCTGGCTATAGCGCAGAAAGCTATGGCCGGCGGGAGAAAGGCGCAGGCGCTGGTTCTCGCGGATAAACAGCTCTACGCCGAGGTCGGCCTCCAGCTGGCGAATGCGGGTAGTGAGGTTCGAAGGGACGCGATGCACCTTCTGCGCGGCCTGGGTAATGCTGCCGGTGGCGGCGACGGCGTTGAACATCTCAAGCTGGGTCAGGTCCATAGTATTCTTCTTTTGTGAACGGGTTGCTTAATATTATTCATTTTCAATGAATGGAAGCGTAAGCCAGAATGAGGTCAGTTCGCAATCAACATTCGCCATCAATACAGAGAGAATAACGATGAATTTATCTGCAACTCATGCGGTTTCCGTGAACCCGACCACCGGTGAAATTGTGTCGTCTCTGCCCTGGGCTACTGAGCAAGAGGTCGATGCGGCGATTGGTCTTGCGGAGCAGGGCTATCGTCAGTGGCGCGCCGCCAGCGTAGCCCAGCGCGCCGATGCGCTGCGTCAGGTCGGCAGCGTCCTGCGCAGCCGGGCGGAAGAGATGGCGCAGATGATAAGCCTGGAGATGGGCAAGCCGATTGCCCAGGCCCGCGGCGAAGTGACTAAATCGGCCAATCTCTGCGACTGGTATGCCGAGCACGGTCCGGCAATGCTGGCAACCGAAGCCACCCAAGTCGAAGAGAATAAGGCGGTTATCGAATACCGCCCGCTGGGCGCCATTCTGGCGATTATGCCGTGGAACTTTCCCCTGTGGCAGGTCCTGCGCGGCGCGGTACCGATCCTGCTGGCGGGCAACAGCTATCTGCTCAAGCACGCGCCGAACGTCATGGGCAGCGCGGCGCTGATCGGCGATATCTTCGCTGAGGCCGGGCTGCCGGCCGGCGTATTTGGCTGGGTTAACGCCACCAATGACGGCGTATCGCAGACCATTAACGATCCGCGTATTGCTGCGGTGACGGTAACCGGCAGCGTGCGCGCCGGGAAGGCGATCGGCGCCCAGGCCGGTGCCGCGCTGAAGAAGTGCGTCCTCGAGCTGGGAGGGTCGGATCCGTTTATCGTGCTCAACGACGCCAGCCTCGACGAAGCGGTGAAGGCGGCGGTCATCGGACGCTACCAGAACACCGGGCAGGTGTGTGCGGCGGCGAAGCGCTTTATTGTCGAGGCCGGGATTGCCGATGCGTTCAGCAAAAAATTCGTTGCCGCCGTTGCGGCGTTGAAAATGGGCGATCCGCGCGATGAGGCCAACTATCTTGGGCCGATGGCGCGTTTCGACCTGCGCGACGAGCTCCATCAGCAGGTGACGGCGACGCTGGCGGAAGGGGCGACCCTGCTGCTCGGCGGCGAAAAGCTTGCCGGTGCCGGTAACTACTATGCGCCGACGGTGCTGGGTAACGTGACCGCGGAAATGACCGGTTTCCGCCAGGAGCTATTTGGCCCGGTTGCCACCATCACCGTGGCTCGCGACGCCGCGCACGCTCTCGAACTGGCTAACGACAGCGAATTTGGCCTGTCGGCCACCGTCTTTACCGCCAGCGTCGAAGAGGCCGACCGCTTCTCCCGCCAGCTGGAGTGCGGCGGGGTCTTTATCAACGGCTACAGCGCCAGCGACGCGCGGGTGGCCTTTGGCGGTGTGAAGAAAAGCGGCTTCGGTCGTGAGCTCTCGCACTTTGGGCTGCATGAGTTCTGTAACGTGCAGACAGTATGGAAAGACCGCCGCTAATCGACGTTAGCGCCTGACGCCCGTCGCCGCGCTCTGCTATACTCGCAGCCCGAATTTGGATGTGGGCAAGGAGCCGGGTGTGGCGACGGTCATCAATAATGCAATGCTGGATGCAATTCTGGCAGAAATCAGGCCGCTGATTGGGCGCGGCAAGGTGGCGGACTACATTCCGGCGCTGGCCAGCGTGAGCGGCAATAAGCTTGGCATCGCGATCTGCACGGTTGACGGGCAGCACTATTTTGCCGGTGACGCCCATGAGCGTTTTTCCATTCAATCCATCTCTAAAGTGCTCAGTCTGGTGGTGGCGATGAACCACTATCAGGAGGAGGAGATCTGGCAGCGGGTGGGGAAAGATCCCTCCGGCCAGCCGTTTAACTCGCTCCTGCAGCTGGAAATAGAACAGGGAAAACCGCGCAATCCCTTTATTAACGCCGGGGCGCTGGTGGTGTGCGATATGCTGCAAAGCCGCCTCAGCGCGCCGCGCCAGCGGATGCTGGAAATTGTCCGACGTCTGAGCGGCGTGGCGGATATCGCCTACGACCCGCTGGTGGCGCGCTCTGAGTTTGAGCATTCTGCGCGCAATGCGGCGATTGCCTGGCTCATGAAGTCCTTCGGCAATTTTCATAACGACGTCGCGACGGTGCTGCAAAATTATTTCCACTACTGTTCGCTGGAGATGAGCTGCGTTGAGCTGGCGCGGACCTTTCTGTTCCTCGCCGATCGCGGCATGGCGCCGCATCTCGATACGCCGGTGATCGCACCGATTCAGTCGCGCCAGGTCAATGCCCTGATGATGACCAGCGGGATGTATCAAAACGCCGGGGAGTTTGCCTGGCGCGTCGGGCTGCCGGCAAAATCGGGCGTGGGCGGCGGGATTGTGGCGATCGTTCCCCAGGAGATGGCCATTGCGGTATGGAGCCCGGAGCTGGACCAGGCCGGGAATTCGCTGGCCGGGATCGCGGTACTGGAGAAACTCACGCAGAAGGTGGGAAGGTCGGTATTCTGATGGATACGATCAACGGTTTATTTAGCCGGCTGCAGCGGTCGGCCTTTCGCTCCCGCTTTAAGCTGGGAATAAAAGAGCGGCAATACTGTTTCGATAAAGGCGCGGAGACGATTGACCAGCACGCGGCGGATTTTATTGCCCGCCGACTGGCGCCGGCGAATATCCCGAACGACGGCAAGCAAACGCCGATGCGCGGTCATCCGGTATTTATCGCCCAGCACGCCACCGCCACCTGCTGTCGCGGCTGCCTCGAAAAGTGGCACGCGATCCCGCCAGGCCGGGCGCTGAGCGCCGACGAGCAGCGCTACATTGTGCAGGTTATTCACCATTGGCTGGTGCTGCAGATGAATTCTCCCGGCCATTGATAGTGAGCAACAATCAGGCATATGTATGCCTGATAAATATTCTCATGCTATGATAATCCGCTAACTAATTATTAACATAATAATTGCCTGAAACAATTAGACGGATAATTACTGAATGTCTTCACTGTCGATTCGGTCATTCACGCTGTTTCGTGAGGAGCAGCCCGTGCGTGATGCGCTGGTGTTATTCACGTTAACGCTGCTGCTTCATTTCTTTGGCGCCATGCTGCGCCTGGTGCAGGAACTTTCGTTTTTCTGGCCGCTGAATGCCGTGATGGCAGGGATCTTCGCGCGTTACGTCTGGCTAAACCGCAGCTATTTTTACGCGGTTTGCTTTGCCGCGATGCTGGTTTATGACGGCTTAACCTCGCGCTGGGGAATGGGCTTTGCTTCGCTGCTGATTAATTTCTCCAATATTGTCTTTATTGTGACCCTGGCACAGCTGGTGCTGTGGGATAAACGACGCGCTGATTCTATGCCCGGGCCAATTAATGCGCTGAGCCTGTTTTGCTATTGCCTGCTGGCGGCGCTGCTGTGCGCGGCCGTCGGCGCGCTGGGTTCGGTGGACGTCGAGCGCGCCACCTTTATTCCTCAGCTGGCGGACTGGTTTAGCGAGCAGTTCTCGACCGCGGTGCTGATCCTGCCGTTTATTCTGACGCTGACGCTGCCTTCCGCGCTCGGCGCCTTCCGTTTCCGCCAGCTTCTGCCGGTTATCGCGCTGGTACTGTCGATTATTCTCGGGGTTAGCGTGGGCGGAGCAGGGAGCATTACCTTCCCGCTGCCGGCGCTGATCTGGTGCGCCATTCGCTATCCGCTGCCGCTGACCTGCCTGCTGACGTTTATAACCGGCATCAGCGAAATTCTGCTGGTGGCAAACTCGCTGATTCATCTCTCTCCCGACGCGCGGATGCAGCCGTGGCAGCTCTTCTCCACCCGTCTTGGCATCGCCGCGATGCTGATTAGCCCGGTGATCGTCGCCTCGAGCGTCGAGGCGATAAATAATCTGGTGAAACAGCTGGCGCTGCGCGCCGATTTTGATTTCCAGACGCGCGTTTACTCGCGCTCCGGACTCGGCGAGGCGCTGAAGCGGCAGCCGCTTGCTGAAGGGCAGCTATTGACCGTAATGGTGCTGGATATTGACGGCTTTAAGCGGGTCAACGACAGCTGGGGGCACGAGTGCGGCGATTGCGTTCTCGCGCAGTTTGCCCAGCAGGTGCGCCAGCTGGCGGGCGAGCAGGGAATGGTGGCGCGCATCGGCGGGGAGGAGTTCGCCGTGGCGACTTTGACCTCATCGATGCAGGAGAGCCAGGCGCTGGCGGAGAAAATCCGCCAGGGCGTTGAGGCGCAGACCTTTGTCTGGGGACAGAATCAGATCCGCCTGACCGTGAGCATGGGGCTGGAGTCTCGTCCGGTAGGAAACGAGCGCATAACCGAGCTCTTTAATCAGCTGCTGATGGCCGCCGACGACTATCTGGTGAGCGCCAAGAAAGCGGGGCGCAATCGCGTTTGTACCCCCGGACTGGCCTGAAGTCGGTAATAAGAAAAAACGATAGTGATTTTGCTTGTGTTAAATTTAGGTTAAAAACATAGTGATGTGGTCAATTTTAAGGAACCTATCATGACCACATCCTTTTCCCTGCGCACGCTCTCGCGTGAAGAAATCCTCGACCAGATTCAACCGTTAACCGACATTTTGACCAGCTGCGTTAACGGCGGAGCGTCGGTCAGCTTTATGCTGCCCTTCTCCGCGCAAACGGCCAGCGACTTCTGGCAGCGGACGGCGCAAAGCGTTGCTGCCGGAGAGCGTATTGTGATGGTGGCGGAAAATGAACATCATCAGATTGTCGGTACCGTCCAGCTTATTGTCAGCCAGCCGGAAAACCAGCCACACCGTGCGGACGTGGCTAAACTTTTGGTTCACCAAAATGCCAGGCGCCAGGGGCTGGCCAACGCGCTGATGAACTATCTGGAGGAGGTCGCCCGAGACCAGGGTAAATCCGTGCTGGTGCTGGATACCGCAACAGGCAGCGGCGCCGAGCGCTTCTACGTTCAGTGCGGCTGGGAAAAAGCCGGGGAAATTCCGCGCTATGCGCTGATGCCGGACGGAAAGATGACCGCCACCTCGTTGTTCTATAAGTTCCTGCAATAACCGCCGATGGTTTGATCAAAACGGGGTTTTAGTCGTAGAGAAAGCTGATAAGTTATTACACCAATTACCCAGGTTGTATGACTACTCTATGAGGGAACCCATTGTGAAAGCACTAAATCGTCGCGATTTTCCCGGCGCGCAGTATCCTGAACGCGTTATCCAGTTCGGCGAAGGTAACTTCTTACGCGCCTTTATCGACTGGCAGGTCGATCTGCTCAATGAGCATACCGACCTGAACGCCGGTGTCGTCATCGTGCGCCCCATTGAGAGCGAGTTCCCGCCGTCGCTGAGCGTACAGGACGGCCTCTATACCACGATTATTCGCGGGCTGAACGAGAAGGGCGAGGCGGTTAGCGATGCGCGCATGATCCGCAGCATTACCCGGGAAATCAGCGTCTATGCGGACTATGCCGAATACCTGCGCCTGGCGCACAACCCGGATATCCGCTTTGTGTTTTCCAATACCACCGAAGCGGGTATCAGCTACCATGCGGGAGACCGCTTTGACGATGCCCCGGCGGTAAGCTATCCGGCTAAGCTGACGCGCCTGCTGTTTGAGCGCTACAGCTGCTTCTCCGGCGCCAGCGATAAAGGCTGGGTCATTATTCCCTGCGAGCTTATCGACTATAACGGCGAAGCCCTGCGCGAGCTGGTCCTGCGCTACGCCAAAGAGTGGGCGCTGCCGGAAGCCTTTAGCGCCTGGCTGGATGAGGCGAATACCTTCTGCTCAACGCTGGTGGACCGCATCGTCACCGGCTATCCGCGCGATGAAGCGCTGCAAATCGAACAGCAGCTCGGCTACAAAGACGCCTTCCTGGCGACCGCCGAGCACTTCTATCTCTTCGTTATTCAAGGGCCTAAATCGCTGGCTGCAGAGCTGCGCCTCGATAAGCTGGCGCTTAACGTCCTGATTGTCGACGATATTAAGCCCTACAAAGAGCGTAAAGTGGCGATTCTCAACGGCGCGCATACCGCGCTGGTGCCGGTTGCCTTCCTGGCAGGGCTGGATACCGTCGGGGAAGCGATGAACGATAGCCAGATCTGCTCGTTCGTCGAAAAGGCGATTTACGAGGAAATTATTCCGCAGCTGGACTTACCCCGCGAAGAGCTGGAGACTTTCGCCAGCGCGGTAACCGGGCGCTTCCGCAATCCCTACATTAAGCATCAGCTGCTGTCGATTGCGCTCAACGGCATGACGAAATACCGCACCCGCATTCTGCCGCAGCTGCTGACGGGGCAGGCGAAAAACGGTAAACTAGCCCCCCGGCTGACCTTCGCGCTGGCGGCTTTAATGGCGTTCTATCGCGGCGAGCGCAATGAGCAAAACTATCCGCTGCAGGACGATGCCGAATGGATGGAGCGCTACCAGGCGCTGTGGTCCGCGCATCGTGACGCGCAGCTGAGTACGAGTGAACTGGTGAAAGCGGTGCTGTCGGTCGAGGCGCACTGGCAGCAGGATTTGAGCCAGGTTCCCGGTCTGGTGGAGCAGGTAACCCTCGACCTCGATGCCATCCTGCTCAAAGGCATGCGCGAGGCGGTTACACCGCTCTGCTGATATCCCGTTCAAAACGTTGACCCGGCGATTGCCGGGTTATTTATCCCCTCTAAATAGTTACAACATACATTAAGTCGCCAGTTAAATTGAGCGAGCAGACCTGATACTTCTGCGCCGCTTCGTTCTACAGAATGGGAGATGGCGCATTCCCGCGCCCGAATCCGAGGGCACGGTCTCCTGCTGATGCTGAAAACTAGCGTAAATGTGCAAATTCATGGCCTCGATCGCGTTCTGGGACGCCCTGACGCCGCGGCTCATCTATAAATGGGCCTCAATTCAGCACAGCAGGAGTCATCATGATGTTCAGAAGAGGGTTTCTTTTATTACCGGCTTTACTTATCTGTATCCAGGTTCACGCCGCTCCGGGGTTTCGCCAGCTGGCGTTGACCGACCAGCAGGGGAGAAGCCTGGACGTGGCGGTATGGTATCCAACGTCTGCAGAAGGAAAGACGGAAAATGTCGGCGCCAATCCCGCTTTCGAAGGGGTCGCCGTTATTCGTAATGCGCCTGCGCGGCCCGGAGCGCACCCTCTGCTGGTTATCTCTCACGGCTATAACGGCAACTGGCGCAATTTATCGTGGATAGCGGCGGCCATGGCCGCGCAGGGATATATTGTCGCGGCACCGGACCACCCCGGAACCACCACCTTTAATCAGGATCCGCGCGACGCGAAGCGCCTGTGGCGACGTCCGCAGGATCTCAGCCAGGTGATTGACTTCACTCTGCGCTCTTCCGCGCTGGTCGGGGAGGTTGACGCCGGGCGAATTGCCGCTTTAGGCCACTCTCTCGGCGGATGGACGGTGATGTCGCTGGCGGGAGCCCGCTTCGATTCCGCCCGCATACTGAGCGACTGCCAGCACCATGCGCAGCGAGGCGACTGCCGGCTAACGCAAAAGCTCGGCATCGATGGCGCCCGCTCGCAGGATGCGCGCTTTGCGGACCTCCGGGATGCCAGAATCAAGGCGGTGGTCTCTCTGGATCTCGGCTTCGCCCCCGGCTTTACTCCGCAGAGCCTGCGCGCACTCGGTATTCCGGTACTGATCCTTGCGGCCCAGTCGGACAGGCTGGCGGACCTCGATGCAGGGCAGGAGTCAGGCTATCTTGCGGCCAATCTGGATCCGCAGCGCAGGCAGTATGAGGTCGTTGAAGGCGCCACTCATTTCAGCTTCATGCAGCTGTGCAAGCCTGGCGCCGAGGCGCTTATTGAGGAGGAGACGCCCGGTGACGGCATCGTTTGTCGCGACGGTAGCGGAGGAGACCGCGCCGCTATTCACCAGGCGTTGATACCTAAGATCGGCAGATTCCTTAATTCGGCACTGGATTACCGCCCGCCTGCTGACGAAACGAAGTAGGCGACAGGCCGCAAATGCGCTGAAACTCGCGGTTAAAATTTGACTTGGTGGTAAATCCGGACTCGAACATGATTTCGGTAACGGGCAGCGGGGTGCTGAGCAGCAGCGCCTGCGCCCGTTCAATCCTTAAACCGTTAATCCACTGCGAGACGTTACACTGGCTGATAGCATTGACCGCCCCTGAGAGCTGGCGTGCGGGGATCCCGGTTTTTCTGGCGAGAAGGCTCAGCGTCAGGTCGGGATTGAGATAGAGCTCCGTCTCCCGTACCTGCTTCTCGAGGCCGGCGTAAACTTTCGCCAGCTCTTCCTCCGGCGGCGCGGCCCGCGTCGGGAGCGCGGCTTTACTCTTAGCTTGCGCAACCGCAGCTGGCCGTCCGGCGATGACGATAGCCGCCGCAATCAGCGGAAGGAGCGCGGCCTGAAAACCCATCACGATCGCCGGCGCCAGCCTGCCGCCGGTCAGGCTGAAGTCAAACGTCACGGCAAGGTCGGTCAGCGCCGATAGACAGAGAAAACAGCCGGCAAAAAAGGCCATTTTCGTGGTCTGCGGCGACTCGCTGAGACGGCTGAGGGTGAAGCGGTGCTCCCCGCGCCATGCGAGGCGCAGCAGGCTGCACCCGTAGCCGGCAAAAAGTAAAAACAGGACCGGATCCGTCGCCGGCGGCCAAACAATCCTGATAATGAGAGCGAGAGCGGCGGGGGCGAACAGCAGCAGCAGGTGACGCCGCCGGCCGATCTCAGTCAGCGAGACAAAACAGTGCCAGGCCAGCGGCGGCAGCATTATGGCCAGCCCGGACTGGATATTGCGCAGGATGCTGGATTCATATTCCCAGCGCAGCGTGCTGACGGCAACCAGCACGATACAGGCAAGCACGAAACGCAGAGTGCCCGCGTGGCGCTGTTTTTGCGCAAACAGGGCCGTTGCCAGCAGGATAAGCAGTGCGGATAAGGTAATAAGCGGAAAAGGAACTGAAAGCATGTCAGCCGTACCAGAACGGAAAGTTAGCGGGAATAATTACCGGGAATAGTTACACATATCCCGGCGCGCTGTCGCCTCCGACGTGATGTTCTGCAGGCAGGCGTTTATTGAGAATTTATTCCCGAGTGCTGGAGGATCTCACCTTTAGCCGGCCGGCCAGCATCACGTGCGTCGCCGCATCCTCCTGATTGCAAAGATACTCCACCGCCAGTCGCCCTAATTCGCTGTAGGGCAGCTGAATACTGGTGAGCGGCGGGGTGAGCTGTTCCGATATTTTCTGATCGTCGTATCCCGCCAGCAGGATATCCTGCGGCAGCCGGACGCCGTTGACCGCCAGCGCCTGATAGCAGCCGATCGCCAGCCAGTCGCTGGCGCAGAAGATGGCATCCGGGCGATCCTGCTGCTCCAGTAGAGAGCAGGTGGCGGTAAAGGACTCGCTGAACTGCCAGTTGGTCCGGCGCACCAGGCGCTCATCGTACGCCTGTCCGGCCTGCTCCAGCGCCGCCTGATACCCCGCCAGCCGCTGGCGGGTCGCCTCCATCCAGCTTTCGCCGGTGATGTGCGCGATGCGCGTCGCGCCCATAGAGATCAGATGACGGGTCACCTGAAACGCGTTGGCGTAGTCGTCGGGAACAAACGAAGGCAGCAGCGGCGAATCCGGGTCGCGCTGGTTGAGCAGGACCAGCGGCAGGCGGGTGCAGTCCTGAAAATCGGTCATATCTACAAGCGTGGTCACCGGGGAGGCGAGAATAATGCCGATACAGTTACGTTGTTCCAGCTGGCGAATAATATTAATCGCCAGCTCGACGTCGTCGCCGTAATCATAGACGGTCAGCAACACTTCATTGCGCCAGGCCGCTTCCCGCGCCTGGCTGATGGCATCGATAAAGGGATCGTAGCTTTGCAGGGTGCTGACCAGCAGCGCCACTTCTTCCTGATTTCGCGGGGCGTGAATCGCCGGTAGGCGGTCGTAGCCGAGCTCGGTCGCGACGGCGATCACCCGCTGACGGGTCTCCTCGCTCAGCTTGATATTCCGGGACTGATTAAGGACCAACGATACCGTTGCCTGTGACACACCCGCCGTACGGGCGATATCGTTCATTGTGACTTTGTTTTTCCGCTTCATCATCCCTCTCCCCTTGAGAAACCGCATTATACCTTAACGACCCGGCACATAGGCAGACTAAAGCGCTGCCGTTGACCTTTCCTGCGGCTCATCGGGCACGGTTTGTGACCCTCATCGCTTTTAGCAGCCACAGGGCCGGCAGTGGCAAATTGCGCCGGTAGCGCTTGAAGTAATCGTCTTCGAGGAAAATAATGGCCTATTCACATTGAGGTGGGAGAGTACGATGGTCATCAATATTCGCGAGCTGCAGCCGCAGGACAAGTTGCAATGGCTAGGGTTGTGGGAGGGCTACACCTGTTTTTACGGCAGCCCGCAGCCTGACGATGTGACGCAATACACCTGGCAACGCCTGCTGGACGGCGCATCTCCGGTTATCGGCCGGGCGGCGGTCGTCGACGGCCGGGTGGTTGGGTTCGCTATTTGCGTCCTTCACGAAGGAACATGGGTGAAAACGCCCGTTTGCTATCTGGAAGATCTGTTCGTTGACCCGGCAATGCGCGGACGCGGAGTCGCCAGAGCGCTGATGCAGGCGCTGCATGCGGAAGGGAAAGCGAAAGGGTGGTCGCGCCTCTACTGGCATACGCGTGCTGATAATCCCGCCCGTAAGCTGTATGATGAATTCACCCCGGCGGATGAGTATGTCCGCTATCGGGTGATGCTCTAAGCCGCCAGCGATAAGCAGTTGTTAAGATTTTCCCTGTCTAATAGCGGAAAACGACTCAGGAGAATCAAAAATGGAAAAACGCATCGAGACGACCGTTAATTTGATCATCTTTCTTTCACTGCTGGCTACCGCCTGGGATCTCTCCCTGGTGCACCATCTCCCCTGGTAAATCCGGCAGTACGGCGCCCGCTGCGGCGCCGTTAGTTAGCCCTCAACCTGTCCCGCCAGCATCTCACCGCGGCTAAAGCTCCAGTCGTCGGTATGATTAAACTGAATCACCACCATCACGTCATCAGGGGCAATGCCGAGCTCTGTCTGCAGCCGGTCGCACAGTCGCCGATAGAGGCGCTTTTTCTGCTGCACGCTGCGCGGCTTGCCGGCAAAAATATGAAACAGCACAAAGTCTGCGCTGCGCCCACCGCTGAGGTAGTGCGGATCGACGATGCGCCGGGCGTCGGGCAGAACGTCGATAAACTGAAATTTATCCGCCGCGGGGACCGCAAACTCGTCCACCAGAGTTTGATGAAATAGCGCGGAAAGCCGCGCAGTCCACTCATCGTCATAGCCGGCGCGAATCGTTATTCGGGTCAAAGGCATGCTGAATCCTCCGGCGGTATGCAGGAGAGCGCGGTGACGGCCGCGGGCCAGCCGGCATAAAAGGCCAGGTGGGTGAAGACTTCGGTTATTTCAGCGCGGGTCAGGCCGTTGCTCGCCGCAAAATCAATATGCCACGGCAGCTGTTTTTCTCTGCCCAGCGCCGTCAGGGCGGCAAGGGTGATCAGGCTTCTGTCTCGCGGCGACAGCTCGCTGCGGGCCCAGATATCGCCGAAAAGCACCTCTTCGGTCAGCTGGGCGAGCTTCGGCGCGATCCCGGCCAGGTTATTGCGGTTAGGTGATGCCATCGTTCATATCTCCGGTTGTCATAAGAGGATGAACAGAGAGTGGCACAGGGCAATACTTCTTAATATCGCAACATTTTTGATAATCAATCCTGAAAACCGGGACGATGGGCGGTGCAGGCCGGGCGACATTGTGCGCGCCCGGCAGATGCTATCAGCCAGCGGCCCGGCGTCGGGCGACGATAAACAGGCGAGGGAACAGCAGCAGTACTTTTCCGTTACACTGTAACGGATAGTGCTCCTGCAGCAGCGTCAGATAGCGGTTGAGAAAGGCGTCGCGCTGGCTGTCGTCGAGGCGCAGCAGGTAAGGACGTAGCCCCGTCGACTGCAGCCAGTCAATAATCGCCTGATGAGAATCGAGCTGATGGTAATAGGTAGTGCGCCAGATATCGACCTCGCAGCCGCTGGCCGTCAGGATGTCGTAATACTGCCGGGCGGTGGGAAGCGGGTGGCGTCCGCTGTCAGGATGCCCAAGCTCCTGGGCGACCTGACGCATCAAAGTATGCGACGGCTCCTGCCAGTTATCCGGCATCTGCACCGCCAGAATGCCGTTATCCGCCAGCTGCGCAACGAGCTGCGGGAACAGCGTCTGGTGGTCGGTAAGCCACTGCAGGGAGGCGTTGGCGTAAATCACATCCGCCGCACGCTCGGGCCGGTACTCGCGGATATCGGCGGTAACGAAGCGACACGCCGGCAGCGCCCGGGAGGCCTCTTCCAGCATCGCCGGTGAATTATCCACGCCGATCACCGTCGCCGTGGGCCAGGCATGATGCAGCAGCGCGGTACTGTTCCCCGGCCCGCAGCCAAGGTCAACGGCGAGGGTAACGGGATGGTGGGCGATACGGGCGAGCAGTTCGGCTGCGGGGCGGGTACGCTCGGCGCCGAACTGTAGATATAACGAGGGATTCCAGTCTGCCATCGATGACTCCGGGTTAGATAAACTCGTTCATCAGCATAGATGGCATTGACCGCGGGTGAAAGCCTTACGTCCGTTCGCCGGCTTAATCGGCGTCCTTTAGTGACTCCGCGCGTTTAGCGGTGGCATAGACAAAATCCAGCATCGGCTCAAGATCGGTATCGTATCCGGCCTGGATTATTTTCCCCCGCAGCCACTCAATCTCGCTGGTAATATCCGGGTGGAAAATATTGTTGTCCTGCGCTTTGCGCAGCCATTTCAGCAGGAAGTTATTTTTTCCTCTGATCCCGCCCGCTTTCTTAGATTTTCCGTGTATTTTCAGCGCGATTAATATGCAGTAATAGAAATGAACCCGCTGATTAAAACTTTGATGCATGTATGTATTTCCCGCCAGACTCAGGAATTCACCGTCGAGGTCAGTGATTCGGATTGGCCATGATAACGGGCACGGATCGTTTATTATTCGATCTCTGATATCTCACCCGTTTCGCCAGTACGCCCGTTGCCGGGCGTTGAGCGGATGGTGTCACGGATGCCGAATAACAGTCAATTCTTGATTACTTTTTTACCTTTTTCGGCGGGGGCGGCCCGCCGAATACAATTCCTCAGGCCCGCCGCAAAGCGGCGCGTTGTTGCAGGTATACGCGGAATATCAAGATAAATGCCATCACCACAACCGCCGCCGCCAGCAGATAAATAGTTCCCAGGCTGTAATACCCGGCAACCCAGCCGGCAACGGGGCCGGTCAGGCCGAGAGCCAGATCGAGAAACGCCGAGTAGGTGCCCAGCGCGGTGCCCTGGTTCTGCTCCTCAACCTGTTTCACCGCCTCGACGCCCAGCGCCGGGAAGACCAGCGAGAAACCGGAGCCGGTCAGGAAGGCGCCGATCCCGGCCACCCACGCAGACGAAGCCTGCCAGATAATCAGCAGGCCGATGCATTCGATAACAAAGCAGGCCAGCGACACCGGCACGCCGCCGTAGCGGGTGATGGTGTTGCCGAGCACCAGACGAATGCAGATGAAACCGACGCTGAACAGCGACAGCGTAAACGCCGCGCCCTGCCAGTCGTGGGCGGAGAAGTAGAGGGTAATGAAGGTGGCTATCACCCCGAAGCCTACCGTCCCCAGCGCCAGCCCCAGGCCGTAGGGCCAGATTTTGCGCACCACCACGTGAAAGGGCGCGCGAACCCCGCCGCTAACGCTGACGTCCTGGCGCGTGCGGGCAAAAAGCAGCCCGATAAAGGCCACCGCCACCACCACCACGGCAAAACCGCTAATGCCAAAATAGCCGTTGAGCAACACCCCCAGCGGGGCGCCAACCGCCATCGCCACGTAAGTGGCGACCCCGTTCCAGGAGATAACCCGGGAAGTATGGATCGCGCCGACGGTTTTAATTCCCCACAGCGTCGCCCCGGTGGCGGTAAAGCTCTCGCCCACGCCGAGGAAGATTCGGCCAACCAGCAGCGCGGCGACCGCCAGCAGCGGAACGGATTGCAGCAGCACCGCAGCCAGCGTAAAGACCCCGCTCAGCAGGCAGCAGACGATCCCGAGGCTGACGACTTTTTTCGGCCCCCAGATATCGGCGTAGCGCCCGGCGTGCGGCCGGCTGAGCAGGGTGGCGATGTACTGCAGACTGATCACCACGCCGGCAATAAAGGTGCTATAGCCGAGCTGATAGTGAATGTAGCCGGGTAAAACGGCGAGCGGCAGGCCGATCGACAGATAGCAAATGCAGGTAAAAACCACGATCGAAATGATGCGCAGGTTGAGCTGAGTCTGAGTGGCAGCAGGTGTCATAACGTCAAGGTATTTAAAACAAAAGGGGGATTAGCATAGCGCAGACCCTGCGGCCAGCACGAGCCCAGGATGTGATTTCCGCACGTTTCACTTAAACCGCCGCAAGATGAAATTTATGCCGTTGCTGCTGCCGCCGAATTTATCTAAAATCCACTCTTTCGGAGAAAGAAAATGTCCGTCACCGATTCCCTTCTTGCCTTTTCATTTGCTGCGCTGCTCCTGACCTTAACCCCGGGTCTCGATACCGCCCTCATCCTACGAACCTCCGCCGCGGAAGGCGGTAAAAAAGCCTTTCAGGCCGCGCTGGGTATCGACGCGGGATGCCTGATCTGGGGGGCGCTGGTCGCCCTGGGCTTAGGCGCGCTGCTGGCGGCATCGGAGCTGGCCTACAGCCTGTTAAAATGGTGCGGCGCTGCCTGGCTGTGCTGGCTGGGCCTGCAGCTGATCCTCAGGCCGCGCCGCGCCTTTGATGCCGGAACGGCGGCGCCCGCTGGCGGTAACTGGTTCTTAAGGGGGATGTTAGGCAACGTGCTGAACCCTAAAATGGGCGTCTTCTACGTCTCGTTTCTGCCGCAGTTTATCCCGAGCGGCCACTCCCCGGTGGTCTGGACCTTTCTGCTGGTCGGCATCCACGTGCTGCTGGGCACCCTGTGGTCCTTAACCCTGATTATGGCTACCCGCTATGCGTCGGACCTGCTGAAGGCGCCGGGATTTATCCAGTGGATGGACCGGGCGACGGGCGGCGTATTTATGCTCTTCGCCGCGCGGCTGGCGCTCAGCAGCCGCCAGGCCATTTGATTGCCTGGGCAGCGGGGCCAATTCGCGGTATATATCTCATCTCGTATATCAACCTCCAGGAGGGAGTATGACAGCCGATTTAGCCGGAATTGAGGTGCTGTTCGTCGCCGGGTTTGGGCCCATTACCCGCAGTGCCGAAAGCAGCCGATCGTTTTACGCCGAGGCGCTGGGTTTGCCTTTGAAGGCGATGGAGGGTAACCCCGACTACCTGCTCACGGAGCAGGACGCGCTGGCCGGAGTGAAGCACTTTGCGCTGTGGCCGCTGGAGCAGGCGGCGCAATCATGTTTTGGCGTTGACCGCTGGCCGGCGGATCTCCCGCAGCCCCAGGCGTGGATCGAGTTTGAGGTGCGCGATATTCAGGTGGCCAGCGACGGCCTGCTGGCGAAGGGTTACCGCCTGCTTATCGCCAACCGCGTCGAGCCGTGGGGGCAGACGGTGACGCGTCTGCTGAGTCCGGAAGGGCTGCTGACCGGCATCACCATCACGCCGTGGCTGCGCGACGAGTAGATGCTTTCCGTCCTCGCCTCTGCTGCGCGACGGCTTGCGCCAGCAGCGGAGGCGGGGCGTTTCCCGCTTAATATCCTGCATATTTCGTTGACCGACGAAGCATTTCCCGGCGTTTTCCTCTAGTTTCCCGTTCTGACGATCCGCGGCGCCGATCCAACGCCGCTTGCCTGTCCGTCAATTTATAATCATACTAATTTGAGAATTTAAAATATAAATAATTCTCTATTTGAGATTAATCATTGAAAGGAGTGCGCAACGTGACTGAATGCAGGCCAGAACTGAAGGCTTTCCTGCTGGCGCTGGCCGGTTCGGTGGTGCTGATCGTCGGGATGGGGTACGGGCGCTTTGCCTTTACCGGGATCCTGCCGCTGATGCTGGACGAGCATATTTTAACGCTGCGTGAAGGCAATCTCGCGGCCTCGGCGAACTACGCGGGCTATCTGCTGGGGGCGCTGATGCTGGCGAAGGCCAGGCCGGGCGATGCGAAGTGGTTAAACCTCGCGTCGGTACTCTTAACCCTGCTGTGTCTGGCCGCGCTCGGCTGGCTACGCTCGCCGCTGGCCATTATTGCGGTCAGGGGCGCTGCCGGCGTGCTGAGCGCGGTCACCCTGATCGCCGCCTCGCTGTGGCTGCTGCAGCATATGAAGCATCACAACGGCGCGCCGATCCTCTATTCGGGCGTCGGAATGGGCATTTTTCTCTCGGCGGAGTTTATTTCGCTCGCCAAAAGCCACGCCTTGACCAGCCAGCAGATCTGGCTGATCTGCGCCGCCAGCGCCGCGCTCCTGTTTTTGCTGGTCCTGCGCCTGCTGCTCAGCCCGTCGGACTACCTCGTGGACTGGAAGCCGACGGTATCGGCTCAGGCAGCAGGTGCAGAAGGCCAGCGCGGAGAAGCATGGAAACTGTTGATTATCTACGGCTTAGCCGGATTCGGCTATATCATCACCGCGACCTATCTGCCGCTGTTTCTCTCCGGCTCGCTCACCGATATCGACCCGGTGCAGCTGTGGGCGCTGTTTGGCCTGGCGGCGGTTCCGTCCTGCTTTGTCTGGCACCGGCTGGCGCTTAAGCTCGGCTACCGGCGGGCGTTTACCCTCAACCTGATGGTGCAGGCGACAGGCGTGATCCTCCCCGCCTGGAGCCACTCCCTGGCGTTTTGCATGCTGAGCGCTCTGCTGGTTGGCTTCACCTTTATGGGCACCGTGTCCCTGGCGCTGCCGGAAGGCAGGCGCCTGAATCACCTGGTGACATTCAATATGATCGCCGCCATGACCGCCACTTACGGCATCGGGCAGATTATCGGCCCGCTGGCGGCCGGCGTTCTGCACGCGCTGACCGGTTCCTTCAACGCCGCTCTCGGTGCCGCGGGCGGGGCGCTGTTCGTGGCCGCCGTACTGGTGACGCTCGGCAAACCCGCCGGGCAAAGGCGGGAGCGCTAAATATCGGCCGCCAGCAGCAGCTGCTGGCGCATGGCATCCAGCGCCGGCGAAGCGTAGCCTTTGCGCCACACCAGCTGGGTCATCGCCGTGCCGACCGGCTGCGTCTCGCAGCCTTCAGGTAGCGTCATGAGCGCCAGCACGCTCTGCGGCACGATCCCGGCATATCCCCCCGAGGCAATGCAGGCAATCACGGCGTGATACGAGCCGATCTCCTGGACTTCAACGTTTTTCACGGCGGACAAAAATGCTTCCCCGCGCTGGCGATAGCTGCAGCCCTGGGCAAACGCCGCCAGCCTGAACGCTTCCTGTCCGGCAGGGGTTATCAATACCAGCTCCTCGGCAAAGAGAGGCAGATACTCCAGCGCCTCCGGACACTCCGGCTCGCCGCTGGCGTCCGGCGGCAGGCTTACCAGCGCGCAGTCGAGCGCAGCGCTCAGCACGCGTTCGACCAGCTGCCGGGTAGGCATGGTTTGCAGGGTGAGGGCGACCGCCGGGCACTGCTGATGAAAGCGCGGCAGAATTGAGGTTAAGCGGCTGGCGGCAGCGGCCTCCATCGCCCCCATCCGCAGGCTCCCGGCGGGCTGCGTCGGATGCAGCGCCTGCTTCGCCTCTTCGGCCAAGCTGAGGATCCGCAGCGTATAGTCAAGAAAGCGCTCCCCGGCGGCGGAGAGCAGCATCTTTTTATTGCCGCGCACGAACAGCTCGACGTCGAGCTCCTCCTCAAGCTGCTGGATGCGCGTGGTGATGTTCGATTGCGCGCGTCCCAGCCTCTTAGCCGCCCGGGTGACGCTGTGCTCCTGGGCGACAATTTTAAAGATTTCCAGCGTGCTGTGGTTCATGTTTTTCTTCTAAATATGGAATTAATATTGATCTTATCATCTCGAAAAGAGATGTTAAGCACTGAATATCACAAATCTACGCAGGATCAATCATGAGCAACCGCCTGTTGCAGCAGCTTGATATCGTTTATCCCATTATACAGGCCCCGATGGCCGGCGTATCCACGCCCGAGCTGGCGGCGGCAGTCAGCAACGCTGGCGGCCTGGGCTCGCTGGGATTGGGCGCCTCTTCGGTTTCCCAGGCGCGGGCGCTGATCGACAAAACGCGGCGGCTCACCGACAGAGCGTTTAACGTGAACCTTTTTTGCCACCTTCCGGCACCCAGAGACGAGCAGGTTGAAGCCCGGTGGCTTGAGCGGCTGCGTCCGGCGTTTGCCCACGCGGGGAGCCAGCCGCCGGCGGCGCTGACGGAGATTTATCAAACTTTCCTCGGGCACGAGGCGATGCTTGAACTGCTGCTCGAACTGGCGCCGCCGGTGGTCAGTTTTCACTTCGGCATTCCGTCCCGGGAGGTCATTCTCCGCCTGCAGGAGAGAGGCATCGTCACCATGGCCACCGCCACCAGCGTTGAGGAAGCCCGGCAGATCGAGGCGCAGGGAGTGGATATCGTGATTGCGCAGGGCTACGAGGCGGGCGGCCATCGCGGGATCTTTGACGAACGCGGTGACGACCAGCAGCTGAGCACCTTTACGCTGGTCCAGAGTCTGAAGCGGGCGGTGAGCCTGCCGATTATTGCCGCTGGCGGCATTATGGACGGCGCGGGAATTTGCCGCGCTATGAGCCTCGGCGCCGAGGGCGCGCAGCTGGGGACCGCATTTCTGCTGTGCCCGGAATCGGCGGCGGACAGCGGCTATCGTCAGGCGATTAAAGCCGATCCTGACCCGCAAACCCTGCTCACCGCGGCCATTTCCGGCCGTCCGGCGCGCTGTATACACAACGGCTGGCGCGCGCTGGCGCACCAGGTTGCTGCCTCAGAGATCCCGGCCTATCCGCTGGCCTATGCTGCCGGTAAGGCGCTGGCGACGGCGGCTAAAGCGGGAGGGGATGAGCGCTACGGCGCCCACTGGGCGGGACAGGGCGTGGGCCTGATCCGCGAGCTGTCGGCAACGGAGCTGATGGAGACCTTAATTCACGAGTGCGGCTTGCACCAGAGGCGAGAAAAAGAGCAGGAGAGATAAAGGGCGGCGCCGTCAGGAGATCGCCCTTGATGAACCTAACGACGGTGCGCCAGGCGGCGAACCAGGCGGTCACCGGTCATCTGCACGCCCTGGACCATCGCCACCAGAATCAGTACCGTGCCCACCATCACCTCGTTATTAAAGCGCTGGTAGCCGTAGCGGATCGCCAGGTCGCCCAATCCGCCGCCGCCGATCACCCCGGCCATCGACGAGAAGCCAATCAGCATAACGATAGTCAGCGTCACGCCGGCCAGCAGGGTCGGCAGCGCTTCCGGCAGCAGAGATTTAAATATCACGTGCCAGATGTTGCCGCCCATCGACAGAATCGCCTCAATCCGCCCGTAGTCCACCTCATCCAGCGCGTTTTCCGTCAGCCGGGCGAAGAAGGGAAAGGCGCCGATGGTTACTGGCACCACCGCGGCGGTGCTGCCGAGGGTGGTGCCGATAATCAGGCGGGTAAACGGGATCAGCGCAATCAGCAGCACAATAAACGGTAGCGAACGGCCGAAATTGATCGCCGCCCCCAGCAGCGCGTTGAGTTTTGGCATCGGCAGCAGGCCGTTTTTGCGCGAAATAAACAGGATGATCCCGGTCGGTAGCCCGAGTAGAACGGTAAAAAATGTCGCCAGGCCGACCATATAAAGGGTGTCCAGAGTGCCGTCAACCAGCAGCGGCCAGAGATCTTCCCAGCTCATGCTACTCCGCATAAAGGCCTCCCGTGAAAGCCGTGACGAGCGAGAAAGTCGCGCTCCGTTTGCGGGTCGTGGAGCAGCGACTGGCGCAGTTTTGACCACGGTGCCACCAGCAGATCGGCAATTTTTCCGCTTTCAACAATCTCTCCTTTTTCCAGCAGCGCGGCGTGATCGCACAGGGTTTTAACCACTTCCAGCTCGTGGGTGATCAGCACGATGGTCAGATGAAGACGCTGATTGATATCCGCCAGCAGCGCCAGCACCGAAGCGGTGGTTTCGGGGTCCAGCGCGCTGGTCGCTTCATCGCACAGCAGCACGTCGGGCCTCGCGGCCAGCGCGCGGGCGATCCCCACGCGCTGTTTCTGCCCACCCGAAAGCTGGGAGGGAAAGGCCTCGGCCTTATCGCTGAGCCCCACCAAATCGAGCAGTTCCTCTACCCGGGCCCGCCGGGCGGCCTTTGCCATCCCGGCTATTTCCAGCGGCACCGCAACGTTGTCGGCGACGCTGCGCGCATGGAGCAGATTAAAATGCTGGAAGATCATGCCGGTGCGCAGGCGATAGGCGCGCAGGGCCGATTTATCCATCTGCGTAATATCATGTCCGTTCACAATAATGCGGCCCGCAGTGGGCCGCTCCAGCAGATTCAGACAGCGTATCAGCGTACTTTTGCCCGCGCCGCTGCGCCCGAGGATGCCGTAAACGGCGCCCTTAGGGACATGCAGCGTGACATCGTTGAGCGCCGGTCGGCCCGTTCCGGCATAAGTTTTACTCAGCCCCTGCACCTCAATCATGACTGCGGCGCGACCGGTATCACCGAGCCGTTGTACTGTTTGCGGATAAATTCCGCCACCTGCGGCGACGTCAGATCCTTCGCCAGCTGCTTGATCCGCGGATCGTTGGCCAGGGACGGATTGGTGACGAGGATATTGGCGTAGGGGTTATGCGCCGCGCTTTCCAGACCCAGCGCATCTTTTGCCGGCGTCAGGCCCGCTTCCAGCGCATAGTTGCCGTTAATTACCGCCAGGTCGACGTCGTCGAGCGAGCGGGGGATTTGCGGGGATTCAATCTCAAGAATTTTGAGATGTTTAGGGTTCTCCACAATATCCTTTGGCGTTGCCAGAGTGGTGGCCGGGTCGGTAAATTTCGCCGCCAGCTTAATCAGCCCCTGGCTCTGCAGCAGGAACAGCGCCCGGCTCAGGTTGGTGGTGTTATTCGGCACCGCGACGGTGGCGTTTTCCGGCAGGGATTTGAAATCTTTGTGTTTGCGCGAGTAAATACCCAGCGGTTCAATATGCACCGTCGCCGCTACGGTAAAGGTTTTACCCAGCGCTTTTTCCTGATCTTTCAGATAGGGAACGTGCTGGAAATAGTTGGCATCCACGTCGCCGTTAGCCAGCAGCTCGTTGGCGTTCACGCCGCTGGTGAGCTCTACGATCTTCAGATCGAGGCTCGGATCGATTTTCTTGATGTAATTCAATATCTCGGCATGCGGTACCGGGTCAGCGGCGACGCGTAGCGCGGCGGCCTGCGCCGAGGTCCATGCCAGAGAAAGAGACAGTGCTACCCCTGCCAGTTTGAAAGCGGCATTTTTCATGGTGTTTTCCTTTATTGTTATGTTTAAACGATCAGTTGTTCGGCGCGTTCGCGAAACACATCCTGGTAGTAGCGTTCGGCAACGTCCGGATGCGAGCGCAGGCGCCCCTTCAGGTAGTTCCAGCCCACCTCCCGCAGCAGCGGATTCTGCGGATCGCTATCCGGCCCGAGCGCCTCCTGCGCCAGTTCAGGCGGCAGGGTGTAGACCGGAACCACGGCGTCCAGCTGCGCGCCGAGGAAGAAGGCGATAGAGAGGCGCTGCTGGTCCGCCGGCGGCGAAACGACGCGATGCACCGTCGCGCGCAGATAGCCATTGGTCGCCAGCTCAAGAAGTTCGCCAATATTGACCACAAAGCTGCCGGCCAGCGGGGTTGCATCGATCCAGCGGCCGGGCGCGACTTCAACCTGCAGCCCTTTTTGTTCATCCTGGAGTAAAAAGCTGAGGAACCCGGAGTCCTTATGCGCGCCAACGCCCTGGGTGCTTTGCGTCTCCTGCTGGCCGGGGTAGCGGATCAGTTTGATATGCTCGTTGGGCTGCTGGCCGTAGAGGGTATCAAAGGCGTCATGGGGTAAATTCAAGGCTTCGGCAAAGGCGCGCAGCACGGTAATACCCACCTGCGTCATCGCGCTTTGCCAGCGCAGTAGCGTTGGTTTCAGCTCAGGCAGCGCGTCCGGCCACAGGTTAGGTCCCTGCAGGCGCTGCCAGCGCGGCGCATCGTCGCCGAGGATCAGAGCAGGGCGCTCGGCGCCAATATCGAACTGTTCGCGCCAGTCCGGCTGCCCGCGGGTCAATTCCGACGCGGCGCGGTTATAGCCGCGAAAGTGCGGGGAGTGGATCATGGCGACCGGCTGCTTTTGCGCATCGGCCAGCGAAAAGAAGCGGCGGGAGAGCTGCTGCACGCTGTGCTGCAGTTGGTCATCCACTCCGTGATTGATCAGGTAAAAGAAGCCGATATCGCGCGCGGCATGGCGCAGGTCGGTGAGAAAAGCGGATTTCTCAGCGGGATCTGCGTAGCGGGCAAGATCGAGAATCGGCAGGGTGGTTGCGTTCATTGTGTTCTCCGAAGGCGGTATGCGTATATTTTCGGGTATTCAGATTCAGGGTTCGGGGACAACAACAGCGCATAATCATTTCCTCAGTCAGGCGGTCAAACACAGCTTGCCCTAAGCGAAAATAATCAACCAATAACCTTCTTTTCTAATTTATGTCCGTCGGGGGTTCAGTGCTTTTGCGAATAGTAGATAAGGGCAATAGCGCGCGAAGTCCGCCTCGCGAGTTGCGCGGGGCGAAAGGAGTCAGTATGGTGTGCGCAATTTCTCAGGTATTTCAGGACAGGACATTATGCAGCCTTCAAAAGATCCCCTCCACGGCGTCACGCTTGAGGCGTTACTCAACGCACTGGTGGCGAAATATGGCTGGGCGGAGCTGGCAAAGCGCATCAATATTAACTGCTTTAAGAGCGATCCCAGCGTCAAATCCAGCCTGAAGTTTTTACGCCGGACGCCCTGGGCGCGCAAGGAAGTGGAAGAACTCTATATTGATAGCCTGGAAGATATTGCCGATGAGCGGGAGGATATGCCGACGGACGGCCCGTGGGCAAACTGGCAGAGTAAGAAAGAACAGCGCTAGCGGCGGTTAAGGTGCCTGCCTGCGCATCTGCCGCCACTTCACGGTGTGATAAATAAAATAGCCGGCGGCTAAAGGCAGCGTCAGCGGCATGACGATAAAAAGATATAGCGTGCCAATTCGGTAGCCATCAATAACCTCAAACACGCGCGCTGAGGTCAGGTGGAGCAGCGTATCGTCAGCCCCTTTTTTGGCAAAGGGATACAGCAAAATAGAGACCCAGCCGAGCGCAATAAACGGCCAGCTGACGTTATCGTATAAGCCGTAAATAAAAAACCCGAAGAACAGCGCGCCACACGCCAGCTTGCCGATAAACTCCGGACGCTTAATAAAAAGCAGCGCCGGATGCGCGATGCGGACCTTACTCTGCCGCGGCCTGCGGCTTCCCGTTTTCCGCGGTCGGCGGCGGCTGTTTTTTCTGCTCACTTCCTGTTAATTATCCTGCTTAGCCGGGATGCAATAGCGCATACGCCATAGTGATATTTAGCGGCGAATTGAGCAAATATAATTCAGCCGTGCTGCCAAAAAAGGCGGGCGGATATTCTGTTTATATCTCTTCGCCAGGTGAAATTGCGCGCAGGGCGCCCGGCGCCTTGCCGGTAATACGCTTAAACGCGCGGCTAAATGCGGCATGGGAGCTGTAGCCCAGCTTAAAGGCCACCTTCTCCAGGGCCTGGCCCTCATGGGAGATGTACTGAACCGCCAGCCGCATGCGTAATTCGGTCAGATAGCGCGCGGGCGTCGTGCCAGTCGCCGCCAGAAAGCGCTCGGCAAATACCGAACGCGAAGTTCCGGCCTCGCGGGCCAAATCCTCAACCTTCCAGTTAACCCCCGGCTGCTGATGCATCACGTAGATAGCTCTCGCCAGCTTCGGATCGCGCAGCACCTGCACCCAGCCGGTGGCGTTGCCGCAGCCGCACTCAACCCAGCCGCGAACGATCAGCGCCGCCACCACGTCCGCCAGCCGCGCGAGGATCCCCGCATAGCCCGCCTGGCGGGTGAGAGTTTCTCGCTCCATCGCCGCCAGCAGAGGCTGGATTTCCGGGCGGGTATTCAGCAGGCTGCTGACCATCATCACCTCCGGCATCGCCTTGACCAGCGGCTGCATGCCGCCGAGCTCAAAGTCCATACAGCCGCTGAAAATAATGGCGTTGTCCTGCGCCGGCTGCGGGCCCTCGTTTTTGATGCAGCACACCGTACTGCACACCGGCTCGGTAGGCAGCTGCTGAACGTTGACGATCTGCGCCCCGGCGTCGGACATCAGCGCGTGGCCGTCGCCGTTGGGGATAAACAGCGCGTCGCCGCTCTCCAGAGCCAGCTGCTGCCCGCTGGCCATGCGCAGCACAACCGGGCCGCGGCTGATGAAGTGAAACTGCGCCTTGCCTGGCACATAGCTGAACGCCACCCCGAACGGGCGGCCGGACTCAATGCGCCGGTAGTTGACGCCTGAAAGGCGCATGCCGCGCAGCAGCTCGCTGGTGAGATCGATGGCCTGATGGGTCATAACGCTATTCCCGGACGAATAATCAATAATGGCAGAGTATGCATCATAGATCGTCCGAAGAGAAGTTTCTAAGCTGTGTCGGATTGTTAACTGTTCTGGAGAGATGTATATGAGTTCCTGCATTGTAGCCGATGAGAGCCAGCTAAACGCCAAACCCGCATGGCGGGCCGTTTATGCGCTGGCGCTGGGCGTTTTCGGCCTGATTGTTGCAGAGTTTCTTCCCGCCAGTCTGTTAACGCCGATGGCGACAAGCCTGGGCGTAAGTGAAGGGATGGCGGGGCAGGCGGTGACCGCGACGGCACTGGTGGCGCTGGTGACCGGGCTGCTCATTACCCCGGCGACCAAAAATATCGATCGCCGCTGGGTGCTGATGTTCTTTTCGCTGCTGCAAATCATCTCCAGCATGATGGTCGCCTTTGCGCCCTCGCTGGCGTTTTTACTCCTCGGCCGCCTGCTGCTGGGGATTGCCATCGGCGGGTTCTGGTCGATGTCCACCGCGACCGCGATGCGCCTCGTGCCCGCCGCGTTTGTACCCAAAGCGCTGGCCATTATCTTCTCCGCCGTATCGGTAGCGACCGTCGTGGCCGCGCCGCTGGGCAGCTATTTAGGCGGGATGATCGGCTGGCGCAACGTGTTTATCATCTGCGCGCTGCCGAGCCTGGTGGCCCTGTTCTGGCAGCTGTGGGTTCTGCCCTCCATGCGTCCGGAAAGCGCAGGCAGCTTTGCGACGCTGTTTAAGGTTCTGCGCCGGCCGGGGATGCTGGGCGGCATGCTGGCAACCATTTTGATTTTCAGCGGCCATTTCGCCTTCTTTACCTACCTGCGGCCGTTTCTGGAAACCGTCGCCCAGGCGAGCGTGGAGGGGGTTTCCCTGATCCTGCTAGGCTTTGGGCTGGCGAACTTTGTCGGGACCTCCATTGCCGGACATTTACTGGCCCGCAGCCTGCGCATGACGCTGGCGCTGGTGCCGCTGGTGATGAGCATTCTGGCGCTGATGATGGTGACCTTCGGCCATCTGGCGCTGCTTGACGGTCTGATGGTGGCCATGTGGGGCTTCGCCTTTGGCCTGGTGCCGGTGGGCTGGTCAACCTGGCTTGCCACCACGGTGCCGGATGAGGCCGAAAGCGCCGGGGGGCTGCTGGTTGCCTCCATCCAGCTGGCCATCAGCGCCGGTGCGGCCGGCGGCGGGGCGGTGTTCGACATCACCGGTGCCAGCGGCGTCTTTACCGGCAGCGGTCTGCTGCTACTCAGCGCGATGGTCATTGTCCTGGTCGGCGTCCGGGTGAAACCGGTCCCGAGCGGAGAGTAAAAATAAAAGCGCCTGCGGGCGCTTTTTTCGTTTTTCGTTTAGCCGTTAGCCGGGCCGCTTCAGCGATCGGCCGTTCGGCGCTTTTTTCTTTGCCGCCCTGGCGCCGCTTTTCCCCGCCAGCTCAACAAGACGCCTGAAGGTCGGGCACTCCATATGCGAAGGTGCCGGGCAGTCGGCGACGTGGCGAAGCGTGTCGCGCAGGGCGGTGAGCTGCTGGATCTGGCGGTCGATGCGGTCGGCCTGCTGGTGCAGCCCGGCGCGCGGAAGGTCGGGAGAACCCTGCTTGCCGAACATGCTCGCGATCTCATCGAGCGAAAAGCCCGCCGCTTTGCCCATGGTGATGAGCTTCAGATGCAACAGCACGTCGTGCGGAAACTGTCTGCGCAGCCCGTGGCGTGAAATTGACCCGATCAGGCCGATCTCTTCGTAGTAGCGCAGCGCCGAGGGCCTGATCCCGCTCAGGGCCGAAACTTCACCGATATCCAGAAATTTCATGCTTGACCTCAATTCGACTTGAAGTCGTAGCATGCTCCTGAACCGAATTTCCGGCAAGAGGGCAATGCGATGACACAGGTGGAATTACCGAACCCGACACACAAACAGGCGGCAATAACGACGGCGCTCGCGCTCTGTATGCTGCTGGCCTCGCTGGGCACCAGCATCGCTAACATTGCGCTACCCACGCTGGCCGCGGCCTTTTCCGCCCCTTTCCCGCAGGTGCAGGCGGTGGTCACCGTCTATCTGGCGGCGCTGACGATCTCGGTGCTGGTTGCCGGTCGCCTCGGCGATAGATGGGGACTGAAGAGCATGCTGATGGTCGGCCTCGGCCTCTTTATGCTGGCCTCACTGCTCTGTAGCCTGGCTGCCAGCCTGTGGTTTTTAACCATGGCGCGGGCGCTGCAGGGGGCGGGAGCCGCTTTCCTGATGACGCTGAGCATGGCCCTTATGAGACAGGCCGCCGGGAAGGATCGCATCGGCCGGGCGATGGGGCTGCTGGGAACCACCTCGGCGCTAGGCACGGCGCTCGGTCCCTCCTTCGGCGGGGTGTTGATAGCCTGGGCGGAATGGCGCAGCATTTTCTGGGTTCAGCTGCCGATCGCCTGCCTGGCGCTGCTGCTGGTGTTTATCGTCCTGCCGGCCGATCGCCGCGCGCGCGCCGAGTCACGAATAAGCCAGCCTCCGGCGCCGATCGGCCCTCTGGCGCCCTGGCTGCTGGCCAATCTTTTGGTAGCTGCGGTGATGATGGCCACCCTGGTGGTGGGGCCGTTCTATCTCGGCAGCGCGCTTAATCTGAGCACCGCGGAAGTGGGCTTTGTGATGGCGATCGGCCCGGTGGTCTCTATCTTTTGCGGCGTGCCTGCCGGCCGCCTGGTTGACGGCTGGGGAACCCGCCGCACGCTCTACGTGGGGCTGATCCTGCTGACGGCAGGAGCCTTTATGCTGGCAGAGCTGCCGAACCGGACGGGCATAATCGGCTACGTGCTGTCGGTGATGGTTCTGACCCCCGGCTACCAGCTCTTTCAGGCCGCCAACAATACCGCCGCGCTGCTCGACGCGCTGCCGGGCCAGCAGGGCACGGTCTCCGGACTGCTGAGCCTCGCGCGGAATATGGGGCTGATCGCCGGTGCGGCGGTCATGGGTAGCGTTTTTTCGTTTGCCGCCGGCACGCAGGACCTCGTTCACGCTCCGGCGTCGGCCATTGGCGGCGCCATGCGCTTCACCTTCCTGCTTGCCGGCATCATGATGACCGCCGCTATCGGCGTCGTGCTCACCGGGCGCCTGAAAAAATAACCCTGCCGCTGCCGATCAATCCAGCCGCGGCAGCTGGCCGAGGATCTGCTCCAGGGAGAGTCGTTCCTGACCGCTCAGCGTCTGCAGAGGGAACGGCAGGCACGGCGCCGGCGCGATGCCAAGGATCTCGGCGACGGTGGCGATCGCGCGCAGGCTTCCGTGGCGGTGATAGAACGCCCACAGCGGCGCAAGGTCTGCGCTAAGCCTGAGTGCCTCGTCTTCATCTCCGCGCTGGGCCGCCCGGGTCAGGCGCAGAGCGTAGCGGGGGAAGAGTCCGCCGAGTACGGAGTACCAGACGCCGCAGCCGGCAATCAGGCCCGGCGCGGCGCGGGCGTCGCCGCTGATGCCGAGCGTGACCTGTCCGGCGATCCGCCTCTTCAGGGCGGCGATGCGCTGCGAGGCGGCGCTCCACTCTGCCGGAAGCTCGCCGAGTTTTATCGAAGCGACGTGGTTAAGGTTCGCCAGGGCGACCAGCAGGTCGTCGGAAAAGTGAAACCCGGTGGTTGCCGGATTGTCATAGACGCACAGCGGGACCGATAGCCCGGCGGTGACGCGGTCATACAGGCGAAACGCTTCATCGGCGCTCAGTTTCTGATACGACAGCGGCGCCAGCAGCACGCCGCTAACGCCGGCGTTTTGCGCATCTTCCGCCAGCCTCATGACCTCATCTGCGCTGATGTTGCTGATGCTGGTCATCACCGGAGTACCGGACGCGGCGTCGACGGCGAGGCGGGTGACCCTGAGCCGCTGCTCCCGGGTCAAATAGGCGTAGCTGCCGGTCGAACCCAGCGCGCCTATGGAATCTACGCCGGCATCGACCAGGTTTTCAATCAGTGACACAAACGACTTCTCGTCGATCTCCGCCCCCGCCAGCGGGGTGAGAGGGAATGCGCTCAGGCCTGTAAACATCGTTGATTCCTTTAAATAAAATGGGAGTAACCCTGGCGACCGCTGCGTTTTATCGGGCAAACTTTCGCGATCCGCTCACGCACAGAATAACGCCTAAGGTGACGAAAACCATTACCGGACTGACCGTTTCATGCAGCAGGACCGCCGACAGCGTCAGGCCAAAGAACGGCTGCAGCAGCTGGAGCTGGCCGACGGCGGCAATCCCGCCGATTGCCAGCCCTTTGTACCAAAAAATAAAGCCGATCAGCATACTGAAAAGCGATACGTATCCTAACGCCGCCCAGGCCGGGGCGCTAATGCCGCTGAAGGTCGCCGGCAGGGTTATCACGGTGGCGATCAGCATGAAAGGCAGCGAGATAATCAGCGCCCAGCCGATCGTCTGCCAGCCGCCGATAGCGCGGGTCAGCTTTGCGCCCTCGGCGTAGCCCAGGCCGCAGACAACGACGGCGGCCAGCATCAGCAGATCGCCGGTCAGCGACGCCGAGGCGCTTTGCGCGAGCGCGAAGCCCACAACCAGCAGGCTGCCGATGACCGAAAAGATCCAGAAGGCCGTTTTGGGGCGTTCACCGCTGCGCAGAACGCCGAAAATGGCCGTGGTCAGCGGCAGAAGTCCGAGAAACACGATGGAGTGTGCGGCGGTGACGTGCTGCAGCGCGAGGGCGGTCAGCAGCGGAAAACCTACTACCACTCCCAGAGATACGATGGTCAGCGCGACGAGCTGCGAAGCGTGGGGGCGCCGCTGGCGAAAACACAAAATCAGCGCGCAGGCCACTATTCCGGCAATAGATGCGCGCAGAAAGGTCAGAAAAAAAGGGGCCATCTCCAGCACCGCCACGCGCGTGGCGGGCAAAGAGCCGCTGAAAATAATCACGCCGAGCAGGCCGTTGAGCCAGCCGGAAACGGCGCCGGGGTCGGCTTTATGTACCGCTGAATTCACCACTGTAACCTCATCTGTTTGTTCACGTTTACGGGCTTGAGCCTGGGGTCAGCGGATGGTAGCCTCGCTAATCTAATACAATCAAATTATTGTCATGGATACATTTGATGAAAGCCCGCTACAAAGGCATTGTTGATAAATTCGCTGAGGCGATACGAAACGGCGAGATAGCGCCGGGAACCCGCCTGCCGACGCACCGGCAGCTCTCTGCGCAGGAGCATATCTCTTTGGCGACCGCGACCCGGGTCTACAGCGAGCTGGAGGCGATGGGGCTGGTGAGCGGCGAAACCGGGCGCGGCACCTTTGTCAGAGAGCGGTCGCTGCCTGCGGGTCATGGCGTCGATCAGCAAACGGTGGCGGCGGACGTGCTCGACCTGAATTTTAACTATCCGGCGCTGCCGGGGCAGGGAGAGATGCTGCGCGACGCGCTGCGGCAGCTTTCGGCGGGCGGTGACATCGAGTCGCATCTGCGCTATCAGCCCCACGCCGGCAGGCTCGGTGAGCGTGAGATGATGGCCGGGCACTTTTGCCGGCACGGATTTCGGCCGACGGCGGACAACCTGCTGATCGTCAACGGCGCCCAGCACGGGCTGACCGTCACGGTGATGGGGCTGCTGAGGCCCGGCGACGTCGTTGCCGTGGATGCGCTGACCTATTCGGGGTTCAAAGCGCTGGCCGAGCTCTACCATCTTGAGCTTATCGCCATTCCGTCCCTCGCTGATGGCCCGGATTTAGCGTCCCTCAGGCAGATCTGTCAAAAAAGACGCGTCCGGGCGGTCTACGTCATGCCGACGCTGCACAATCCGCTGGGCTGGGTACTTAGCCACCGTCAGCGCAAGGCGCTGGCCGAGATTGCCCGCGCCCACAGTCTGCTGATCGTCGAAGATAGCGCCTACGCCTACCTGGTGCGACGGCCGCCGCCGCCGCTGGCGTGCTATGCGCCAGAGCGCACCGTCTATATCAGCGGATTTTCAAAAAACGTGGCGACCGGCCTGCGGGTCGGGGTGGTTATCTGCCCTGAAAGCTATCGTTCCGCGCTGGAGAGAGCGATTCGCGCCACGACCTGGAATACCCCCTCCGTACTGACGGCGCTGGTCTGCGGCTGGATCCAGGACGGCACCGTCAGCCGCGTTGAAACGCTAAAAAGAGCCGATGCGCGCCGGCGGCAGGTGGTGTTAAGAGAGGCGCTGGGCGATCTTCCCTGCGTGAGCCATCCGGACTCCTATTTTGCATGGCTGCCGCTGCCGGATGAGGCGAGGGCGGATCGGGTGGTCAAGGCGCTGATGGACGACAATATTTCCGTTTCGACGGCGGCGCCTTTCTGCACCGCGCAAACCGTCCCCCAGGCCATCAGGCTGGCGCTGGGATCGGTCTCGATGGAGAGTTTGCGGCCCGCGCTGGTTAAGGTTCGCGAGGCGGTGGAAGCAGAACGCTATCGCTAGCAGCAGGGCGGCCGTCACGCCTTCGCGCAGGCCGCCCCGCGAGTCTATGCGGCTTGTGGCGCCAGCCGATAGTGCGACTGCACCAGGCCCGAAGGGAAGCTGCGGCTTGATAGCAGCGTCAAATCGATATCCTGGGGCAGAGACCCGAACAGCGGCTTGCCCGAACCGAGCAGGACGGGAACGGTCGTGATAATAATATCGGCGACCAGCCCTTCGCGCAGGAACGACTGGATCAGCTGCCCGCCGTCGATATAGACACGATGCGCGTTCTGCGCCGCCAGGTCGGCCAGCACCTCCTTCGGCGCGCGGCGGGAGAACTGCACTTTACCCTTCAGCGCCTCGGGCACGGGGGTATCGGCCAGCTGGCGGGAGAGCACCAGCACGGGCCGGTCATAGGGCCATTCGTCGAAGGCCAGCACCTTCTCATAGGTTCCCCGGCCCATCACGATCCAGTCTTTGTCCGCGATGAACGCCATATAGCCGTGATCTTCCGTCGGATCGTCGCGCTGCAGCAGCCAGCCGATATCGCCATCCTGCCGGGCGATGTAGCCATCAAGGCTGGCCGCAATAAAAACGTGTGTGGTGACCATCGGGCGCTCCATATTCAGGCTGCAGATAGTAAGTTGAGTTTAGCGGCCCTGATGACGCGGGCATAAACGCAGAGAAAAACGCAGGCCTAAAAGTACGGAAAAATTCCGCCGAGGACAAGACGCTAAAATCGGTACTCAAGGGGCGAATTTGCGACGGCCCGTCCGGCCACTTACTCAAAACAGGCGCTGCGCTCATAGCACTCGTCGCAGCTCGGCGAGCGGCAGACGACCTCTCCCTGCTGAAGCAGGCAGCGCTGGCGGTAGAAGAACTTTTTCCAGCGCATATTGTGTTCGTTCATCACCACCAGCTGCGGAAAACAGTCGCTCATCAGCAGGCGGAGCTCGGCCCGTGACGCCAGGCCAAGATCCTGCCAGAGATGGTTATAGGCGAGAGAAACTTCGGCGACGATCTGCGCCATCGGCCCGGCATCCTGCTGCATCCACCCCGCCAGCCACGTAGCGAGCTGCCTGCGCTCCTCTTCGCGGGTGGCGTTCAGCTCCGCCATCAGGCGGCGGCGGGTGAGCGCCTCGCCGTTCAGCGGCGTTTCGACCTGAGCCAGGCGCTGACCTAATGCCAGCCAGTCGCTCTGGCTGAGCCCCATCCGCAGGGGAAAGCTGCCTCTCCCCGCGTGATAGAGCAGCCACAGGCGGTTTAGCCAGTCGCGCGGTGGCATCAGGCGACCCCCTGCTGCGCCCGCGCGGCGGGCCAGCTGCCCCGACGCTGCTGCCACCAGTCGGGGAGCACCTCGGAAACCGGCCGCCATGCCCCCTCGACGCAGGGCTCAATGCCCGCCTGCTCCAGCTTTTGCCACGGCGCATGGCCGATGCGCACGCAGAATACGGCTTTAACGTCCGCCAGCAGCGCAAGGATCGCCGCAAACCTGGCGTCGTTATCCTGCGGCTCGCAGCCGTCGCTGCCGTGGCAGTATTTCGGCGTAAACCGCTCATTGACCAGCACCATGCCGGCGGCCGACAGGCTGTAGATGTAGAAGCGGTCGGCGTGACCAAAATGGCTGTCAATCACGTCTCCGCGGCCTGAGGCTACCGCAACCAGGCAGGCGTCGTCGGCCTCGGACTCGCCGCGGGTGGCGATGCTGGCATGAAGCTGGGCGCGCTGATGGAGAATCGGCAGCCAGGCGGGGAGGCTTGCCGCGGCCGGCAGCTCGGTAAACTGCTGGCTGCGATCCTCCCCCAGCATACCGATAGCGTCGGCGCGGCACTGATGGCAGTGGGTCATCTGCGGCATCACTTCGCCGCAGCGGCTGCGGGTGGCGGCGAGCATTTCGGCATCCGGCTCCGGCTGGCCGTTAAGGCCAAAAACCGTGCCGTGCTCCGGTCTGGCGATCAGCGGCATAATATTGTGAATAAAAGCGCCGCTGGCCTGCAGCCGACGGCTAACGTCGGCCATGCCGCTGTCGTTAATCCCCGGGATCAGCACCGAGTTTATCTTCACCAGCACCCCTTTGGCGGTCAGCCGGCTCACGCCCTCCAGCTGGCGGGCGATGAGGATCTCTCCGGCTTCGCGCCCGCTGTAGCGCTCGCCGTCGAGCCAGAGCCAGGCATAAATCTGCGCGGCAACATCGGCATCCAGGGTATTAATGGTGACCGTGACGTGATCAACGCCGACATCCAGCAGGCGATCCACCGCGTCGGGCAGCATCAGGCCGTTGGTTGACAGGCACAGCTTCAGGTCCGGCAGCTGGTCGCGTATCAGCTCGAGGGTGCGGAAGGTACGGGTGATATTGGCGAGCGGGTCGCCGGGACCGGCGATCCCGACCACGGAAAGCTGCGGGATGGCCTCGGCGACCTGGCGTACTTTGAGCACCGCTTGCTCAGGCGTCAGCAGCGTTGAGGAGACGCCGGGGCGGGATTCATTGCTGCAGTCGAACTTGCGGTTACAGTAGTTGCACTGCAAATTGCAGGCAGGGGCGACCGGCAGATGCATCCGCGCAAAGCGGTGATGCCCGCTGCGCGAATAGCAGGGATGCGCAGCGGCCTTATCGGCAACGAAAGGCGTTAACGCGCCGCTGTCCGCAGAGTGACAGGCTTTACCGGCAGGGAAAGAGGAGCAGGAAGTCATGGTCGTACCTTCATGGTTGGGCGATACCTTCCTGCTGCAAATGCTGTACCAAACGCCACTTCACTAACTAACTGAAAATTAAAGATAATATTAGGCAGTGAATTGTCGCAATTCCGCCCGATTGCTGACAATGTCCTGAACCTCACACGACGGGTCAGATTCGCGGCATGGTGATGTCCATAATCTGGATCCGATAGGCGACCTGGCGCGGCGTCATCCCGAGCAGGCGCGCCGCTTTGGCCTGCACCCAGCCGGCTTTTTCCAGCGCGGCGATCAGCCGCTGGCGCTCGTCGAGCGTATTATCGAGCCAGCCATCCTCTGACGGGCCGCTGGCGGGGAGCGCTTTCGGCATCGTGTCGTAGTGATTGAATAAAATCACGTCCCGGTCGATCAGCCCGCTCTCCGACATCACTGCCGAACGCTCAAGGCAGTTTTCCAGCTCGCGCACGTTTCCCGGCCAGCTGTACTCCATCAGCAGGCGGATCGCGCCGTCGCTTATTCGCAGCGTCCGCCCCTGATTTTGGGCGATTTTGCGTACCAGAAAATGCGCCAGCTCGGCGATATCCTCCTGGCGCTCGCGCAGCGGGGGCAGGGCGACAGGCATCACGTTGAGGCGATAGTAGAGATCTTCGCGGAAATGCCCCAGCCGCACCTCCTCTTCCAGATGGCGGTTGGTCGCCGCGATGATGCGCACGTTTACCCGAAGGGTTTCATCGCCGCCCACGCGCTCCATCTCTCCCTCCTGCAGGATGCGCAGCAGCTTGGCCTGGAATGAGGCGCTGCTTTCGCCAATCTCATCAAGAAACAGAGTGCCGCCGTCCGCCAGCTCAAAGCGGCCCTTGCGCTGGCGCACCGCCCCGGTAAAGGCGCCTTTCTCATGACCAAACAGCTCGCTCTCCAGCAGGGTGTCCGGCAGCGCCGCGCAGTTAAACTTGACGAACGCGGCGGCGGCGCGCGGCGAATTATGGTGAATGGCATTGGCAATCAGCTCCTTGCCGGTTCCGCTCTCGCCGCGCACCAGCACCGTGGTATCCCAGCGGGAGACCTGACGAATAATCTCCATAATCTGGCGCATTGCCGGGCTTTTACCGACCATCGTGTCGAGGCCAAAACCGCGCGCAGGCGCGCAGGTGCGCGGCCGCTCGGCTCTGGCGAGGGGCTGAGCTGGCTGCTGCGCGGAAGTCGGAAGGATCATCAGGCGAATGGTCTGGGCTATCAGGTTAGCCACGGTTTCAAGAAACCGCGTGCAGGCCGGGAGCCGCTCGTCCTGACGCACCATCGGCTGCGCCGACAGCACGCCAATGGGCTGAGCGTTGGGCCCCATCAGCGGCACGGCGATAAACGGCAGATCGTAATCATAGAGGCTGAGGCGGTCGAGAAAGCGCCGATCGTCGGCGACGCGCGGTAGCACCAGCGACTGGCCCCGCGCCAGCACGGTGCCGACCAGTCCTTCCCCCGGCCGGTAGCGGATCTGCGTACTGCCCGGCAGCGTCTGACCATCCGTCTGCTGTAGCGCTTCGATGCTGAGAATTTCCTGCTCGCTATCGTAAAGGCAGATCATGCCGTGCTGCATAAAGGCGTCGTTGTACAGCACGCTCAGCACCTCCTGGAGCGTCTTGCTGGCCTCGGTGGCGCGGCTCAGCACCACGCTGATGCGCTGCATGGCGGTGAACTGCTGAGAGAGGTCAAAGCGCCTGACGGTGGTGTCTGAGTCGGGTTTGTGGGTCATAGCTCGCCTCCGTTCAGGGTGTTAAAGAGGGGGAAGCGCAGCACAAGGCAGGTTCCCCCCTGCGGACGGGAAGTCAGTTCGATGGCGCCGCGATGGTGGGCGACCAGGGTCTGGATGAGCCGCAGCTCCATCCCCTTGCCGGGAGAGTTTAAGGCATCGGGGGAATGGGTATAGCGCACCTGCAGCAGCGGCACATTGTCGTTGAGGTAGAGCGAAAGCCAGCCCTCGTCCTCTTCGGCGTAGAGCTGCATCTCCAGCGGCACGGAGGGCAGCTCGGCGGCGAGGGCCAGCGTGCGGTCAAACCACAGGCTTAAGCAGGCCAGCAGCTGCGTGCGCTGGCCGAAGCCGATCAGGTGCGGGGAGGCCATATCGACCAGCAGCACGCCGCGATCCTCGAAGCGGGTGCGGTAGAGCGCGCACAGATCGTCGAAGAAGGGCTGCAGCGGCCAGGCGGCGTTGCTCTCCAGCTCCAGGGAGGGGCGGCAGCGCTGCAGGCGGGCCATCGCCTCTTCGCCTTCGCGCCACGCGGCCTCCAGCGCCACGTTACCGCCGCCTTCGCCGTTCAGCCGGCGCGCCGCCGCCAGCATGTTGATCGGACAGTTAAGCTGAATTAGCGCCGCGTCGAGCGACTCGCGAATGGCGGCCAGCAGCTTACCGGCGGTCATCTGCTGCTTGAGCCGGTCGAGGCGGCCCTGCTCGTGCTGCTGGCGCTGCTGCGAGCAGTCGGTGATAACGACCAGCGTCCGCGCCGGGGCGCTGTCGACAAAATAGCGGCTGGCTTCTTCGCTAACGCCGGGCAGCGCCCAGCTGGTCACCGACAGCCAGCGTACCGCACCGCGCACCGCCAGCGGCAGAATTTGCTCCGCGCCGGGCCCCATTTTGCGCGGTGAAACCTGCAGCTCAACCAGCAGCTCTTTCCCGCCGCAGTCGGCGCAGAAGGTTTTGTAGGCGAGGTTATCCATCACCACCCGATCCTGCTCGTCGACCACCACTACGGCGGCGGGAATATTATTGAGCACGGCTTCCATCAAGGTCATGTGATTGCGCAGGCGCTGCTCGAGGGTGTAGCTGACGCTGATATCCCGCTGCATCGCCAGATAGTGCTCCAGCTCGCCCTGGGGATTGAGTACCGGCGTGATGTCGATATCCACCAGATAGAGCCCGCCGTCTCGGCGCTGATTGATCAGCTGGCCGCGCCAGGGCTGGCGCTGGAGCAGCGTTTGCCACATCTGCTGGTAAATTTCGCGCGGCGTCTGGCTACTGGCCAGCAGCCGCGGGTTCTGGTTCAGCAGCTGCGCCAGCGAATAGCCGGTCTGGCGGCAAAACGCCGGATTGGCGTAAATGATATTGGCTCTCGCATCGGTCAGCGAAATCGCCACCGACGCCTGTTCTACCATGGTAAAAAACAGCCCCGGATGTTGTTGAGTCAGCGCGCCGGCAATCGCCTCCGGCACGGCGTTATCGAGCATCATATTCAGGGTCATCGCAAACTCCTGTGTCGCAGTTATGACAATTTGTCCGACACCGCGACGCCAACGCCGCGGTGTTATTCGCATCCTGATAACCATGCAAACCGTGCGCCCTTATCAAAGCGACCTGATGAAACATTGATCCGACAGCGGAAAATCGCGCTTTTTTTGCGTTGTTGCGGCCCGGACGGGCCCGCTGTGGGCGGAAGAAGGGCGAAGGGGCGATCGTTATGGGGCAGACCTGGGCCGCGGTGGTGCAAATAAACCTGGCACAGCCTTCGCAATACCCCTGGCGACAACTGGTGTTTTAACCCCCTTCCCGACAGGAGCGTAACATGGCGAACATTGGCATTTTCTTTGGCACGGATACCGGCAAAACGCGCAAAATTGCGAAGCTGATCCACAAGCAGCTGGGCGGCGTAGCGGATGCCCCGGTCAACATTAACCGCACGACGCTGGAGGCGTTTTTGGCCTATCCGGTGCTGATTCTGGGTACGCCGACGCTGGGCGACGGGCAGCTGCCGGGCCTGGCGGCCGGATGCGAGAGCGAATCGTGGAGCGAATTTATCCCGGCCCTCGACGGCATCAGCCTGAGCGGTAAAACCGTGGCGCTGTTCGGTCTCGGCGATCAGCAGGGCTATCCGGACAACTTCGCCAGCGGAATGCGCCCGCTGTATGACGCCCTGAGCCGCTGCGGGGCGCAGATTATCGGCAGCTGGCCGAATGAGGGATACGAGTTCAGCGCCTCATCGGCGCTGGAGGGAGAGCGGTTTGTGGGACTGGTTCTCGACCAGGATAACCAGTTCGATCGCAGCGAAGAGCGCCTGAGCCGCTGGCTTGAGGAGATCAAACGCGTGGTGCTGTAAGTTTTCGCGGGTAGCCGCAGGGCTACCCGCACAGCCCCGGCTGGCGCGAGATTGAATCCTGCAGCCACCGGCGCTGATGGCGCTGCTGGCTTTGCTGCCACAGATAATCGCGGGCGCTCTCCAGCGCCTGCTGCTGCTCCATCGGCACGGCGGGGCGAATCGCTTCGCACCACAGCAGGTGCCATCCCAGCTCGCTGGCGACCGGCGGGCTCAGCGCATTCTCCGTGAGCGAAAACAGCGCCGTCTCCAGCTGCGGATAGAGCAATCCCCGGCTAATCCAGCCTAAGCGTCCGCCCTCCAGCGCGCTCGGGCACTGGGAATAGCGCTGCGCCAGCGGCGCAAAGGCATCGCGGGAGACGCTGATTTGCTGATGCAGCCCGAGGATTTGCCGATGAACCGCCTCGAGGTCGCCATCGACCGTCAGCAGCAGGTGGCGGGTCAGGCGCTGCTCCGGGCGCATAAAATGCGCCTGATGGTGAAGATACCAGGCCTGCACCGTTGACGGGTCCGGCTGCGGCACCTGCTGCGCCAGTTCGGCAAAGGCGATCTCCAGGCGGGTGTGATGCAGCACGATGGCCGCGCGCTCCTCGGGGGTAAAGCCGCCGTCGCTAAGCCAGACCCCAAGCGACGCGGCCACGCTATCCCTCAGCTCTGGCGCAATATCGTGCGCCGGTGCCAGGGTGACGATAGCCAGCTCCATCTGACGCTGGCGCTGCCAGGCCTGCTCAAAGGCCTCGCTGTCGGCGGCGTTTAATGCCGCCGGTTCACTGTTCCAGCGGCTGCGCGCCAGGCGCTGGCGGCCAAACCGTTCCCATGCGTTCATGATTATCTCTCCTCGACGAGGCTGATGGCCCCAACCGGCACGGTAAACCAGCGGCCGCTAAAGTCGACGGTATAGCTGTCGCCGCGCTCGCCCCGATCGGTCGCCTCGATGCGCCCCTGTTGACCAACGTTAACCACCACCTCGCCGTTGACGGCCAGCGGCATTCGGCAGGTGACGGTATCGCCATACTGCAAATTTCCGGCCAACCACGGCTGGGTGATGGGGATCAGCTCCTGTTCGCGGCAGCCGATGACCCGGTCGCCCTGCGGAAAGTGGATCTGGTAAATAATCTGATCCTGTAAAAAGACGCCCCAGTCGCGGACAAAGCCGGTGCTGCCGCGCCTGACCAGCAGCTCGCCGGGGGCAAAGCCCGCCACGGTGCCGTCGTTACGGATCGCGCGCACCACCCGCACTTCGTCGCTGAAGGTAAATTTTGGCCTCATTCTTCCTCCTCCTGAAACTGCTGCCGGTAGCTTTCAGCAAGCAGCCGTCGCGCCAGCAGCCACGAGGCGCGGGCGTTCTCCTCCAGCCGGTTCTGTAGCGGGACTTCGGCGCGCAGCTTGCGGTGAAAGGTCGTCAGCACCGGCAGACAGCAGCGGCCGAGCCGCTCTGGCTGATAGGGTACGGCGAAAAACTGAAAGAAAGACTCGGCGGAGCTCAGCTCGTCCACGCCGGGAATTTGATAAAACCACTCCATGATTATCCCCCTGTTCGCAGCGCGGTCGCGCCGTAGAGTTCGTCATATATCGCGACCAGCTCATAGTCCCGCGGGCTGCGCTTGCCGTGCTCGGCAAAGCGGCGGATGGCGGGCAGCAGCTGGTTAATTTGCGATGAGCTGAGGTGATAGCCCATGGCGTCGAAAATGCCGTTCACCGCCTGACGCCCGGAGTGTTTTCCCAGCACCAGCCGGTAGCTGCGGCCGACCAGCGCCGGGTCGATCGCCTGATAGCTCTCGCGATCGCGCAGCAGCGCCGCCACGTGGACGCCCGACTCGTGGGTAAAGACCAGCTCGCCGACCAGCGGCTGCTGCGGGTCGATGGGGCGCAGCGCCGCCGTCGCTACCTGCTGGCAGAGCGCAGGGAGGGCCGGAAAATAGACGCCGGTTGCAACGCCGAGGCAGCGCTCAAGGCCCAGGGCGACGGTTTCCAGCGCCGCGTTGCCCGCGCGCTCGCCGAGGCCAAGCACGGTGGTATTGACGCTGGAGGCGCCGGCGCGCACCGCCGCCAGCGTATTGGCGGCGGCGAGGCCGAGATCGTTATGGGCATGCATCTCGATGTCGCCGGGCCAGGCTTCGCGCAGGGCCGAGATGTGCTCGAAGGTGGTAAAGGGATCGAGTATGCCAACCGTATCGGCGTAACGGAGACGGGCCGCGCCGGCGTCCTGCGCCACCCGGGCAATATCGCGCAGGGTCTGGCCGCTGGCGCGGGAGGCATCTTCGCAGCCGATGCACACCTGCAGGCCAAGGGTCCGTGCAAGCTGAATAAAGGTCGCCAGCCGCTCCAGCAGCAGCGCCAGCGGTTCGCGCAGCTTGTACTGCCGCAGCTTATCCGAGGCCGGAATGGAGATATCCACCCAGTCGATGCCCAAATCGGCGCTCTGGCGGATCTCCTGCGCGTTCATCCGACACCAGGTCATCAGCGTGGCGTGAGGAAGCTGGCGGCGCACCAGCTGGATCCGCGCAAGCTCCTCATCCCCCATGGCCGGGGTTCCCACCTCCAGCGCCGTAATTCCCGCCGCATACAGCGCCTCGGCGATGGCCACCTTCTCGCTGGGGCGAAAGGCCACGCCGGGGCTCTGTTCGCCGTCGCGCAGCGTGGTGTCGTTGATCAGCACGCGTCTCATCGTCGTCTCCGCCTTAGCCAAAAACCGGCGTAAATGCGTCCGCCGTCGGATGCGGCCTGCCGTCCTGCCAGTAGGGCGACAGCGCCCGCAGGCGTTCAACAATCGGCGGCAGCATGGCAATGACGTAATCCATCTCTTTTTCCCGGGTGTAGCGCGAGAGGGAGAAACGGATGGTGCCGTGGGCCGCGGTGTAGGGAATATTCATCGCCCGCATCACGTGCGAGGGCTCCAGCGAGCCAGAGGTGCAGGCGCTGCCGCTGGAGGCGGCAATCCCGACCTGATTCAGCAGCAGCAGGATCGCTTCACCTTCAATAAACTCAAAGGCCAGATTCAGCGTGCCGGGCACCCGCGGCTGGCCGCCGCCCATCACCATGACCGATGGAACGCAGGCCTGCAGGAGCCGTTCGAGGCGATCGCGCAGCAGGCCGGTTTGCGCCATGCCCGGCAGATGGATCTGCGCCAGCTCGCAGGCCGCGCCCATGCCGACGATCCCGGAGATGTTTTCCGTTCCGGCCCGTCGCCCGTACTCCTGATGGCCGCCGCGCAGCAGCGGGCGAAAGCGCGTTCCCCGCCGCAGATAGAGGCAGCCGACGCCCTTCGGGCCGTGAAACTTATGCGCCGAGCAGGAGAGCATGTCGATGGCGGTTTTGCCGACCGCTATCGGCAGCTTGCCCACCACCTGCACCGCGTCGCAGTGGAACAGCGCGCCCTGTTGATGGGCCAGCTCCGCCATTTCGACCACCGGGAAAATGACGCCGGTTTCGTTATTCGCCCACATCACGCTGACCAGCGCGACCCGGGGAGTGAGCGCCGCCCGGAACTGCGCCATATCCAGCGCGCCGTTGCCGTCTACCGCGATACGGTGGATCAGATAGCCCTGGCGCTCCAGGTGCTCGCAGACTGCCAGCGTCGCCGGATGCTCAACCGCGGTGGTGACGATCTCCCGCCGCTCCGGCATCAGGGCCACCGCCGAGGCGATGGCGGTAGCGGTGGCCTCGGTGGCGCAGGAGGTAAAAATTATCTCACTGGGATACTCCGCCCCGAGCAGCGCCGCTGCCTGCTGATGCGCCCGCTCCAGCGCCGCCTGGGCCGGAATGCCAAAATCATGAATGGACGAGGGATTGCCGTAAAAATCGGTTAAAAAGGGCATCATCGCTTCGAGAACCATCGGGTCTAACCGGGTGGTGGCGTTGTTATCGAGATAAACCTGTTTCATCTTGTCCCCCTTGGGTCAGTTAACCGCGGCCTATGCCGCCACCACTTCCATATAACAGCCGGTACGTTCCATCAGCTTTTGCTGCAGCCAGGCCAGGGTCATGTCGGTCATCATGCAGCCGCTGCAGCTGCCGGAAAGGCTGACGGTGACCTGGTGGTTGGCGACGTTGAGCAGGGACATATCCCCGCCGTCGGCCTGAATATGCGGGCGCAGTTCGGCGATGGTGTCGACCACGCTCTGCCAGTGCGGATCTTTGCCGCTGGCGACGGGGAGGGGCTTCTGCGGCCGTTCGGCGAGGATCGCCGCCAGCGCCAGCTCGATTTGTTCATGGCAGGAGGTGCAGCCGCCGCCGGCTTTGGTGTAGTTAATCACCTCCTCAAGCGTGGTCAGGCCGTTGTTGAGCACCGCGCGGCGGATATGCCCTTCATCGACGCCGAAGCATTTGCAAATCAGCCGACCCTCTTCATGCTCTTCGTCGAGGCTCTCGCCGCGAAAGTTGGCGATGGCCGCACGCAGCGCCTCCTGGCCCATCACCGAGCAGTGCATTTTCTGCGGCGGCAGTCCGTCGAGGTAGTCGGCGATCTGCTGGTTGGTGACCTCTGCGGCTTCGGCCAGCGTGCGGCCGACGATCAGCTCCGTCAGCGCGGAAGAGGAGGCGATCGCGCTGCCGCAGCCAAAGGTCTGGAACCCGGCCTCCTCAATAATTTCAGTTTGCGGGTCAACGCGCAGCATCAGGCGCAGCGCGTCGCCGCAGCTCAATGAACCGACATCGCCCACCGCGTTGGCGTTGTCCACCACGCGCGCGTTGCGGGGATTAAAAAAATGGTCTTTCACTTTCTCGGAGTAATTCCACATGCTGTCAGCTCCAGGGATGATGACGGAAAACGCCGGGGCGCGTTCCACCGCAGAAAGCGCGGTGGTAGCGATCAACAAGCAAATGCAGTACCAATGCGTAAATGCGTTTATTTTTAAAGAGTTAGAATCCACATCTGACAATATCGCCCGACAGTGTCGCTATTTTTTGTGGGGTTTGTCACAGAAACGACAGGGTTAGCCCCGCGGGTCGCGATCCTCCCGCCACTCCTGCTCCTCGAGCAGCCGGGTAAAGCGCTCCGGGTCGCGCCTGCGGGCGCTTTTGCGCTGCTCTTTGGCGTACCAGTAGAGCTGGATCTCCTGCAGTAAATCGACAATTTTGGTGTCGGCGGGCACGCGTTCTGCGCGCACGCCAACCTGCAGCAGCTGGCGAAAAATCGCATCGCCGATGGCGACGCAGAACAGGGTGACGCAGTCCTCAAGGGCGTGAATCCGCGGGCCGATCCTCTCCGCCTGATGGCCGCTTTCGACCGTGAAATCAACCACCCTGATCAGGGTGACCCGATCCGCCTTGACGCCATACACCACCAGCCGCGGCGTGGCGCCAAAGTGGCGGTCGACGTGGCGATAGTCGGAGCTGGCAAAGGCGACCTTCATGGACCACTCGTCGGAATGGACCATGTCAAACTGGCGGTTAATGGGCGGCATAATCGGCTCCTGGGGTGAAGGGCGGTTCGGCGTTCTGGCGCAGCGGCGAGCGGTAAAGGGCGACGTGGCGGTGGCGCTCGCGCATCAGGTTGGCCAGTTCAAACAGCGTATCGCGCATCCCGCTGTAGCCCTGTCGCACCCGGCGGAACTCGCCGAGGCGGTCAAAGAGAGGGAAGCCGGCGCGGATCAGCGGTAGCGCGAACTGTTCCGCCAGGTCGCAGGCGTGAGAATTGGCCACCAGCAGGTCGGCGGGCTGCGAACAGAGCAGGGTTTGCAGATCCTCCAGATCTCCCGGCACCACGCGTTCGACCGGCAGCTGGCGCAGGCTGGGATGGCCGGTGGGGGCGACCAGCGGACCTGGGCGCATTCCCTGGCTGGCGGCAAAATCGCACCACGCTGCCAGCAGATCGCCTTCTGCCGCCATCGCCATGCGCTGGTCCTGGAGCCACATGTGGCAGTCGATCATCGCGTCCTGCAGCTGTCCACGCTGGCGCTCAATCCACTGTGGAACGCCGCGCCCGGAAATCTTCGCCAGCTGATGGATGAACGTATCGCAGTGCTCAAGGGTCATCAGGTGCGGCAGGGCGATAACCTCGCCGTGGCTGCGCCGGGCCAGCAGGGAGGAGGCCCGGCTCAGCGAGGCGCCGATGGCGAAGCTGCACAGGCTCTGCCCCATCTGCTCTATCTGGCGCAGCGGCGTCCCGCCCTGGGTGACCGGCGAAAAATCCCCCTGCGCGAGGTGCCCGTCCATCGATTGTGCGAGGTCCGGCAGGATCGTCGCCTGCAGGCCGAAGGCCTCCACGTAGCGGCGCAGCAGCTCGATATCGCCGGGGGAGCAGAGGTGGCTCACCAGCAGGTTGACCCGGCGATTTCGCTGGCCGGCGCGCGGCGTCGGCGCGACCCACTGCTCGATGACGCTCTCCAGCACGGCGCTGAAGCCGTTTTCCATCGAGCCATAAAAATCAGGGCTGTTGACCGTCAATATCGCCACCCCTTTATGCCGGGGATACTCCTCGCGGAACTGGCGCACGATCCGGGACATGTCGCTGCCCTGGGCCTCCGAGAGCCCGGTGCTGAGCAGGACGATGGCCTGCGGAGTGTTGCGCTGGCACAGGGTGTCGAGGGCGGTAAAGATATTGCCGTCCGCGCCCATAATCGTCGAGGTCGGGTCCATCGCCGTCGACTGTAGAGGCACCGGATCATGGAAGTGCTGAATAAAAAAGACCTTGGCGAAGGCGCTGCAGCCCTGCGCGCCGTGGACCAGCGGGATGCAGTGTCCGATCCCGAGGCTGGCGAGGATTGCGCCGAGCGGCTGGCCGGTTTTAACCGGACTGACCGCCAGCGGTTTATCGGTGCGAAAAATTTCTGCCATGCTGTGCTCCTTAGTGCCAGGGGGCGCGGGAATGGGTTTGTGGCCAGACCGGGCTATTGATGGTCTGACAGATCTGACGGGCGAGGGTGACGATACCCTGATAGCCGGCGAAGGCGTGCTCGCGTTCCTGATTGATATCGAGAAACGGCAGCCGGGCCTTGTAGGCGGTGTACATATTGCGCCCGCCGGCGATCATCAGGTCGGCCTGGTAGCGATAGACCACGTCCAGCAGGGTGCGGGCGTTGCCTTCGTCGAGCATGACCGCCTCTTCGCCCATCAGCTCGCGGATCCGCTGTTTATCTTCCTCGGTGGATTTGCGCGTGCCGGTCGCCACCACGCTCATCCCCAGATCCTGCAGCGCCGACACCACCGACCAGGATTTAACGCCGCCGGTGTAGAGCAGCGCTTTGCGCCCGCGCAGCTGCTCGCGCCACGGTCTGAGCGCCAGCTCCGCCGCCTGCTCCTCGCGCGCAATCAGCGCCTCGGTGCGGCGGCACAGGTCGTCATCGCCCAGCAGGGCCGCCAGCTGACGCAGGGCGTCGGAGGTCGCGCGGATGCCGTAGAAGCTGCCTTCGAACCATGGGGTGCCGTAGCGTTGCTCCAGCGATCTGGCGACGTTAATTAACGCCCGCGAGCAGACCAGCATATTGGCCTGCGCCCGGTGCATGGTCTGGATTTCAGCAAAGCGGCCGTCGCCGGAGAGGCTGCCGAGCACGCGGATCCCCAGCTCATCGAGCAGCGGCTGAATGTGCCAGAACTCCCCGGCGATATTAAATTCGCCGATCAGGCCAACGTCGTGGCGATGCTCCGGAGCGAACGGGGATGCCTCCGGCCAGGGGGCCGGTTCGCGCTGGCCGATAACCCGCTTGACCATCACCTCGCCGGCCAGCCGGTTGCCGAGGTTTTTACTGCCGTAAAAACCGGCAGCGTCGATGGCGATAACCGGCACGCCGGTGGCGGTCTGCGCGGCCTGGCAAACCGCCTCCAGGTCGTCGCCCTCCATTGCTGGCACGCAGGTGTTGTAGATAAAGACCGCCGCCGGGCGGTAGCGGGTGACGATATGGCGAACCGCGTGAAACAGGCGGCGTTCGCCGCGGCCCATGATCACATCCTGCTCATTAAGATCGGTGGTGAACCCCAGCCGGTTTATATTCGGCCCGGAGCTCATGCTGCCGCGGTTATCCCATGAGCTGCCGGCGCAGCCGATGGGGCCGTGCACCAGATGCGCCACGTCGGCGATGGGCAGCAGGGTTATCTGGGCGCCGTCGAACGCGCAGCCGCCGGCGGTGGCGCCGGGTTTTGGCGCGCTACAGCCGGACTTCTGTTTATGGTTATGTTCGCAGGCGGGCTCATCCAGCAGCGCCAGAATTTCATTTCCCTTCATAGTGACCTCGTTGACCGTGGGGGATGATGATGGAAATGCAATTCGCGATCCACGCGATGGACATTGATTTTTAAAGAGAAAGTCTTGTGAGCTTTGCGACAAAGCCCACAATCGAACGAGAATGTTGTGGGTCGTGGAGCGGGGCGAGAAAAAAAGCCCGCGGGGTCGGCGGGCAACGGGCAAATAACAGGGGGTTAAAAGACGCGCTCCTGCAGCGGGTTATCCCTGTGAAGTCGCTTCGCCAGCCACGGCGGCAGGCGCCCGGCCAGCAGGGTGTTGATGGCCTCGCACTGGGCCTGAATAGCGGTGCCGGGCGGCGCTTTCATCGGATGGATCTGGTGGCGGATCAGCCGGGCGGCGGCGGGACCGCCGATCTCCTGGCAGAACAGCAGCTGGCAATCGTCAACCAGCCGGGCGCGTACTTCGCTGGCCTCCTGGCTATCCGGCGCTGACGGATAGCGGCGCAGATCGTGCAGCCAGCCGCCTTGCTCATCAAAGGCATAGATAAAGAACAGACGCCCCTGGCCGAAGTGGCCGTTAATGAGCAGGCCGTCCTGGGAGCAGAATGCGGCCAGCAGCTGCGGCGTCCGCTGCGCGGGGCGGGCGATGCTCAGATGAACGGGCAGCACGCCCCGCAGGCAGGCCATCACCCGCGACCAGCGGGCGGGGGACATCACGGCAGTGGTTGACGGAAAGGCGGCGGCGAGGCGCGGCTGCGTTAAGGTGGCCAGGCGCTCCGGGGTCAGGGTCTCGCCGCTCTCCTGCGCCAGCCAGTCTAAGATTTGCGCCGGCGGCAGATCCGGCAGCGTCTGGAACAGCGCCAGCAGGCGCCAGAAAAGGGTATCGTTGTCGGACATCGCCGGCTCCTTATATCAGCGTACTGCGGGTGGCCCGCAGGCTTATCGGGAAGGTGGGCCGCTCCGGCTGCGGGCTGACGTAGTAGCGTCCGCCGCCTTCCAGCGAGATTGCGCCGCCCCAGCGGTCAACGTCGTTATGCTCAATCTGTATCACCCGCGCCTCCAGATCCCGCCTGGCGATATAGGCATACAGATCCGCGCCGCGCTCACGAAAAATCACGATGGCCATAGGCCCCTCCAGGCCCCGCTTGCGCGGGGCGGCTAATGGTTAACGGACGAGGTCGAAGCTATAGTCGGTTTTGCCTAACTGGCTGGTGTCGTTATCCAGTTTCTCCAGCACGGCGTTTACCAGCGTGGTAACGATGTTCATCGCGCCTTCATAGCCCCAGGTGGTCTGGCGGTGCAGATGATGACGGTCGAACAGCGGAAAGCCGAGGCGAATAAGCGGAACTTCAAAGGCTTTGCCCTTCGCCAGGGTGTCGCGCTGGATAAATTTGCCGTAGGAGTTGCCTATCATAAAGTCCGGTTGACGGGTGAACATCAGCGAACGGAAGTGCCACAAATCGCAGTTGATGAACACTTCGCTGTCGCGGCCGTAAGGAGAGGCCTCCAGCATTTTCTTCATCGCCTTCAGCCAGCGTTTGTTGGCGTTATGGCTGAGGATAACCGTTGGCTCGCAGCCGAGCTCCAGCAGGAAGCGGGTCAGCCCCATCACAAAGTCAGGGTCGCCGTAGAGGCCAAATTTCTTGCCATGCAGCCAGGTGTGGGAGTCGAGCATCATGTCGACCAGCCGCCCGCGCTCAAGGGTGAGGGCGTCGGTAATCGGCTTGCCGCTGAGCTGGCTGACGGTCATCAGCAGCTCGTCGGTGGCGGCTAACCCCAGCGGGACCGCCACGTCGGTCGCCGGCTGGCGCCACATCTCCTGCACCACTTTTTTGCTTTTCAGCAGCTGCCACGGCTGCAGGAGCAGCGTATCGATGGCGTCCGGGGCCTCCTTCATCTCCTGCTGGGTGGTGCCGCCGGCATACATCCGATAGTGACCGTCGGCGGGGGTATCAAGGACCTCCGACGGGTCGGAGAGCAGGCTGCACGGCACCGCCATCTGCGCCATCATCCGCTTCAGCACGCGGAAGTTGCCGAGATAGGTCTCAAAGCCGGTCACCAGGTTGAGCTTTTGCAGCTTGCCCGGCTGCCCTTCATAGCCGGCGGTAAAGGTTTTGGCGAACCCTTCGAACATATTGTCCCAGCCGGTGACGTGGCTGCCGATAAAGCTTGGCGTATGGGCGTGCGGCACGGCAATGCTGCTATCGACAAAACCGTCCTTTTTGGCGTTGGCGATAAACGCCTGCAGATCGTCGCCGATAACCTCCGCCATACAGGTAGTAGAGACCGCGATGATCTCCGGTTTGTAGAGCGCGCTGGCGTTCTGCAGCCCGAGATTCATATTGTTGTTGCCGCCGAAGACCGCCGCGTCTTCGGTCATTGAGTCGGACACGCAGGCGATCGGCTCTTTGAAATGGCGGTTAAAGTAGGTGCGAAAATAGGCCACGCACCCCTGGGAGCCGTGAACATAGGGCAGGGTGTTGGCAAACCCCAGCGAGCAGAGCACCGCCCCAAGGGGCTGACAGGCTTTCGCCGGGTCAACGGTCAGCGCCTCGCGCTGAAAGTTCAGCGCTTCATATTCGGCGGTGGTGGTCCAGGCGAAAACCTCCTGCACGCGCTGCGCATCGTGCGCCTCTTCCAGTATCCGCTTACTGCGGAACATCTCCTGGTATTCGTCCTGTTCAAATAGCGGATAACAGCTATCAATTTTATCAATCGTTTGGCTCATGGTGTTCTCCTCCCGCGCCACAAATCGGTGAACTAACGGGACAGTAAATGGGCAATCACGCAGACTTCAGCCACGGGGCGATCAGTTCGTTCCACGCCGGGTTGTTTAGGGTCATATCCATATCGCGGGCAAAAATGGCGAAACCATCGTAGCCGTGATACGGGCCGGAGTAGTCCCACGAGTGCATCTGGCGGAACGGAACCCCCATTTTCTGGAAGATATATTTCTCCTTGATCCCGGAGCCGATAAGGTCGGGCTTCAGCGCTTTGACAAACGCCTCCAGCTCGTAGCTGCTGGCGTCATCGAACAGCAGGGTGCCTTCCTTAAGGTCCGGCAGGGTGCGGTCGTAGTCGTCGTTATGGGCAAACTCATAGCCGGCGGCGATGATCTCCATGCCGAGATCTTCATAGGCGCCAATGACGTGCCGCGGACGCAGGCCGCCCATATAGAGCAGCACCTTGCGCCCCTCCAGCCGCGGGCGATATTTGGCGATAATCGCCGCCATTTGCCCCTCGTATTTGGCGATCACCTTCTCGGCGTTGGCGCGAATGACGTCGTCAAACTGGTCGGCAATTTTGCGCAGCGATTCGGCGATTTTGGTCGGGCCGAAGAAGTTGTACTCCATCCACGGGATCTGATGCTTTTCTTCCATGTGCCGGGCGATGTAGTTCATCGAACGGTAGCAGTGGACCAGATTCAGCTTAACGAAAGGGGTGTTCTCCATCTCAACCAGGGTGCCGTCGCCGGACCACTGGGCGACCACCCGCAGGCCCATCTCTTCGAGCAGAATGCGCGAGGCCCAGGCGTCGCCGCCGATGTTGTAATCGCCGATGATTGCCACATCGTAAGGGGTGGCGGCAAACGGCTGCCCCTCACGATTATTGAGCACCCAGTCGCGAACCACGTCGTTGGCGATATGGTGCCCCAGCGACTGCGATACGCCGCGAAATCCTTCGCAGCGCACCGGGATCACCGGCTTATCCAGCGCCTTGCTGCTGGCGTTGGCGACCGCGCTGATATCATCGCCGATGAGCCCCACCGGGCACTCCGACTGGATGGTGATGCCCTTGGTGAGCGGGAACAGCAGCTCCATCTCTTCAATCAGCTTAGTGAGCTTTTTATCACCGCCGAAGACGATGTCGCGCTCCTGAAAATCGGAGGTGAAGTTGAGGGTGCCGAAGCTGTCGACGCCGCTGACCCCGGTGAAGTAGTTGCGACGCCCGGCGCGCGAGTACTGCCCGCAGCCGACCGGCCCGTGGGAGATATGGGCCATATCCTTAATGGGCCCGAATACCACCCCTTTGGAGCCGGCGTAGGCGCAGCCGCGCACGGTCATCACCCCGGGCTGCGATTTACGGTTAGAGATAATACACTTGCCGACGCTCTCCATTTGCGGATCGCTGACCATCATGTGCTTTCTGCGCTCTTTACGCGCGGTTTCGGGAAAGACTTCCAGGACCTCCTGGATTAGCGCGAGATTACGTTCGCCTGTTGCGTTGGTCATGATGATTGTCCTGTGCTCAGGCCGCGTTTTCTTCGGCGGCGGTTTTACCAATGATGCTGGTGTCTTCTTCTTCCATGATGCCGAACTCCATCAGCAGCGACTCCAGTTCATCCATGGTGCAGGGCGTCGGCACCACCTTCATGGTGTTGTTGACGATCTTGTTGGCCAGGGTGCGGTACTCATTGGCCTGCTGGCAGTTCGGGTCGTACTCGATAACCGTCATCCGGCGAATTTCCGCGCGCTGCACGATGTTGTCGCGCGGCACGAAGTGGATCATCTGGGTGCCGAGCTTCTCCGCCAGCGCCACGATCAGCTCATCTTCCCGGTCGGTCTGACGCGAGTTACAGATCAGGCCGCCGAGGCGGACCTTGCCGGACTTGGCGTACTTAACGATCCCCTTGGAGATGTTGTTGGCGGCGTACATCGCCATCATTTCGCCGGAGCAGACGATATAGATCTCCTGGGCCTTATTTTCACGGATTGGCATCGCGAAGCCGCCGCAGACCACGTCCCCGAGCACGTCATAGAACACGAAGTCGAGATCGTCCTCGTAGGCACCTTCCTCCTCGAGGAAGTTGATTGCGGTGATCACCCCGCGACCCGCGCAGCCGACGCCTGGCTCCGGGCCGCCTGATTCTGCACAGCGCACGTCGCCGTAGCCGATTTGCAGGACATCTTCGAGCTCGAGGTCCTCCACCGAGCCCACTTCCGCGGCCATCTCCATAATGGTGTTCTGTGCTTTAGCGTGCAGGATCAGGCGGGTGGAATCCGCCTTCGGATCGCAGCCGACGATCATCACTTTCTTACCCATCTCCGCCAGGGCGGCGACGAGGTTCTGAGTGGTGGTGGATTTGCCGATACCGCCTTTACCGTAGATAGCGCATTGACGCATGGTCATGGTGACTTCTCCTGTTGTTGAGTGTTTGCCATCAGATAAGTGCAGGGAACATACCAGCCGTGCCAATCAATTTAACTAATTGATAAATAACCAGTTAAATTTTATCGACCGCGGCGGACGTAAAACAAAACGGCACAATAGGGCCACCAAATGTGGGAAACAGAACAATTCCGCTCAGCCAGCTAATAAGAGGAGGCTTTGTCGGCTGTTCAACAGCTTGTCGCGCGCTGTGTCTTATTCCGCGCAATCTCTTTGCGTCATCGCGCGCTTCCTGGCACCTAATCCGCTGAATTCACACAAACTATTCCGCTATGCGCGAGCTGGCACGGGCTGTGCTTGAGGCACAGATAGGGTTTGCCGCCAGCTGATGCGGCGAAGATGCCTCTCACCTTCGAGGAATGAACAATGTCCGGAAAAATGAAAACAATGGATGGCAACGCTGCGGCGGCCTGGATCTCCTACGCCTTTACCGATGTGGCGGCTATCTACCCGATCACGCCCTCCACGCCGATGGCGGAAAACGTCGATGAATGGGCGGCACAGGGTAAAAAGAACCTGTTTGGCCAGCCGGTGCGCTTGATGGAGATGCAATCGGAAGCCGGCGCCGCGGGGGCGGTGCACGGGGCGCTGCAGGCCGGAGCGCTCACCACCACCTATACCGCGTCGCAGGGGCTGCTGCTGATGATCCCCAACCTCTACAAAATAGCCGGTGAGCTGCTGCCGGGGGTTTTTCACGTTAGCGCCCGGGCGCTGGCGACCAACTCGCTCAATATCTTCGGCGATCATCAGGACGTGATGGCGGTTCGCCAGACCGGCTGCGCGATGCTGGCGGAGAACAACGTTCAGCAGGTGATGGACCTCTCCGCCGTGGCGCACCTGGCGGCGATAAAGGGGCGTATCCCGTTCATTAATTTCTTCGACGGCTTTCGCACCTCGCACGAAATTCAAAAAATCGAGGTGCTGGAGTATGAGCAGCTGGAAACGCTGCTCGACCGGCCCGCGCTGGAGAGCTTTCGCCGTAACGCGCTGCATCCGGATCATCCGGTCATTCGCGGCACCGCGCAAAACCCGGATATCTACTTTCAGGAGCGGGAAGCGGGGAACCGCTTTTACCAGGCTCTTCCCGAGCTGGTGGAAGGCTATATGGCGCAAATCAGCGCCATTACCGGACGGGAGTACCATCTGTTCAACTATTCCGGCGCGGCGGATGCCGAACGGGTGATTATCGCGATGGGATCGGTGTGCGACACCGTCCAGGAGGTGGTGGAGACGCTGAACGCGGCGGGAGAGAAGGTCGGCTTGCTCAGCGTGCACCTGTTCCGCCCCTTTTCGCTGGCGCACTTCTTTGCTCAGCTGCCGACATCCGTCCGGCGCATTGCCGTACTCGATCGTACTAAGGAGCCCGGAGCCCAGGCCGAGCCGCTCTGTCTTGACATTAAAAACGCCTTCTATCATCACGACGATCCGCCGCTGATTGTCGGCGGCCGCTATGCGCTGGGTGGGAAGGACGTTCTGCCCAACGATATCGCCGCCGTGTTTGACAATCTCAACAGGCCGCTGCCGATGGATGGCTTCACGCTGGGGATTGTCGATGATGTCACCTTTACCTCATTACCGCCGCGCCAGAAGGCGCTGGAGGTTTCTCACGCCGGCATCACCGCCTGTAAATTCTGGGGGATGGGTTCGGACGGCACGGTTGGGGCGAATAAAAGCGCGATCAAGATTATCGGCGACAGGACCGATCTCTACGCGCAGGCCTATTTTTCCTACGACTCGAAAAAATCCGGCGGCATTACCGTGTCGCACCTGCGCTTCGGCGACCGGCCGATTACCTCGCCCTATCTGATCCACCGGGCGGATTTTATCTCCTGTTCGCAGCAGTCCTGGGTTGAACGCTATGAGCTGCTGGATGGGTTAAAGCCGGGGGGGACCTTTTTGCTCAACTGCAGCTGGTCCGATGCCGAGCTTGAGCAGCACCTGCCCGCCGGGTTTAAGCGCTATCTGGCGCAGGAAAATATCCGCTTTTACACCCTTAACGCCGTTGATATTGCCCGCGAGCTGGGGCTGGGCGGGCGCTTTAATATGCTGATGCAGGCGGCGTTCTTTAAGCTGGCGGCGATTATCGATCCGCAGACCGCCGCGAACTATCTCAAGCAGGCGGTGGAAAAGAGCTACGGCAACAAGGGGGCAAGCGTCATTGAGATGAACCAGCGGGCGATTGACCTCGGCATGGCGTCGCTGCATCAGGTGACGGTTCCGCCGCACTGGGCGACGCTGGATGAACCGACCCCGCAGCCCTCGGCCCTGATGCCGGACTTCATCCGCGACATCCTGCAGCCGATGAACCGCCAGCGCGGCGACCAGCTGCCGGTTAGCGCCTTTATCGGCATGGAGGACGGCACTTTTCCGTCGGGTACCGCCGCATGGGAGAAGCGCGGCATTGCGCTGGAGGTGCCGGTCTGGGATCCCGACGGCTGTACGCAGTGTAACCAGTGCGCCTTCGTCTGCCCGCACGCGGCGATCCGCCCGGCGCTGCTGAGTGGCGACGAGCTGGATGCGGCACCGGCGGCGCTGTTGAGCAAGCCCGCGCAGGGGGCGAAGGAGTACGGCTACCATCTGGCTATCTCGCCGCTGGACTGCTCCGGCTGCGGTAACTGCGTCGATACCTGTCCTTCACGCGGCAAGGCGCTGAAAATGCAGCCTCTCGATAGCCAGCGCCGAATGGCGCCGGTCTGGGACTACGCGCTGGCGCTGGCGCCGAAAAGCAATCCGTTTCGTAAAACCACGGTTAAAGGCAGCCAGTTTGAGACGCCGCTGCTGGAGTTTTCCGGCGCCTGCGCCGGCTGCGGGGAGACGCCCTATGCGCGCCTGATCACCCAGCTTTTTGGCGACCGGATGATGATTGCCAACGCCACCGGCTGCTCCTCTATCTGGGGGGCCAGCGCGCCATCCATTCCCTATACCACCAACCATCGCGGCCATGGCCCGGCGTGGGCGAACTCGCTGTTTGAAGACAATGCCGAGTTTGGCCTCGGCATGATGCTCGGCGGCCAGGCTATCCGCAAACAGATCGCCGATGATATGACCTCGGCGCTGGCGCTGCCGGTGAGCGAGGCGCTTAAAGCGGCGATGAGCCAGTGGCTGGCGCAGCAGGATGAAGGAGAGGGAACCCGCGAGCGCGCGGACCGGCTAAGCGAACAACTGGCGCAGGAGAAAGAGCAGTCTCCGCTGCTCGAGCAGCTCTGGCAGAACCGGGACTACTTTACCCGGCGCTCGCAGTGGATATTTGGCGGTGACGGCTGGGCGTACGATATCGGCTTCGGCGGTCTCGATCACGTGCTGGCCAGCGGGGAGGACGTCAATATCCTGGTGTTTGATACCGAGGTCTACTCCAATACCGGCGGGCAGTCGTCGAAATCGACCCCGACGGCGGCTATCGCCAAATTCGCCGCCCAGGGCAAACGCACCGGTAAGAAAGACCTCGGCATGATGGCGATGAGCTACGGCAATGTCTACGTCGCGCAGATTGCGATGGGGGCCGATAAAGATCAGACCCTGCGCGCGATTGCCGAAGCCGAGGCCTGGCCGGGACCGTCGCTGGTGATTGCCTATGCCGCCTGTATCAACCACGGGTTGAAGGCCGGGATGAGCTGCAGCCAGCGGGAGGCGAAACGCGCGGTGGCGGCGGGATACTGGCATCTGTGGCGCTATCATCCGCAGCGCAAGGCGGAAGGCAGGACGCCGTTTGTCCTTGATTCCGAAGAGCCTGAAGAGAGCTTCCGCGACTTTCTGCTCGGCGAGGTGCGCTATGCCTCGCTGCACAAAACCACGCCACATCTCGCGGACGCGCTGTTCGAACGGACGGAGGAGGATGCCAAAGAGCGGTTCAGGAAGTATCAGTCGCTGGCCGGGGACGAATAACGCCGAGCCGCAGAGTCGGGATGAAAGGAGACAATGCAGAGGGATTTGCTCTTTAACGACTTTCCGTAACCAATGTTGACAGGGGAACGCTATGTTTACCGGTATTGTCCAGGGGATGGCGAAAGTGCTGTCCATTGAAGAAAAAAGCCATTTCCGCAGCCACGCCGTAGAGCTGCCCGCGGCTATGCTGGCGGGGCTCGAACCCGGCAGCTCGGTGGCGAATAACGGCTGCTGTTTGACGGTCACGCGTATTGAAGGCGCGCGGGTGAGCTTTGATTTAATGGACGAAACTCTGCGGGCGACCAGCCTCGGGGCGCTCAGGGAAGGTGACAGCGTGAACGTTGAGCGCGCCGCCAGATTCAATGATGAAATAGGCGGACACCTGATGTCCGGCCATATTATGACCACCGCAGAAGTGGTGCAAATCGTGGCCTCTGAGCACAACCGTCAGATGTGGTTTAGTCTGCGGGACCCGGCGGCCATGAAGTATATCCTCTACAAAGGCTATATCGGCGTGGACGGGATCAGCCTGACCGTGGGTGAAGTGCTGCCGCTGCGTTTTTGCGTGCACCTGATCCCGGAGACGCTGCAGCGCACCACGCTGGGGACGAAAAAGGTCGGTGAGCAGGTGAATATTGAAATCGATCCGCAGACTCAGGCGACGATCGATACCGTGGAGCGCGTGCTGGCCGCCGTCGCCGAAGAAAAGGGGCGCCAGGTCGCCCCGTTTGCTGGCTGGCCGCACCCTTAGCCTGTCACCTGGAGCACAATTTTGCCGATGTGATCCCCGCGCTCCATCCTGGCCTCAAGGCGGAAAACCTGATCAATGACGGGCCGACACTGGCCCGATGCCAGCAGCGGCCAGACCTGCGCGCGGAGCTCAGCGGCGATGCGCGCCTTCTCCTGCGCGGTTCTTGCCCGCATGGTTGAACCGGTAATGGTCGCGCGCTTCAGCGCCATGGCCTGCAGGTCAACGCCGTCTGCGATGGCGCCGCCGAGGAAGCCGATCACCACCAGGCGGCCGTCGCGCGCCAGCGCGGTCAGATTCGACTTGAAGTAGGAGGCGCCCATGATGTCGAGAATAATATCGACACCGCGACCCCGCGTCTGGCTGAGGATGACGGCGGCAAAATCATCGGTACGATAGTTGATGGGTTGCCCCCCGAGGGCGGCAACGGCGGCGCATTTATCCTCCGAGCCTGCGGTGGCAAAGCACTCGATCCCGAAGGCTGCGCACAGCATCAGCGCGGTGGTGCCGATGCCGCTGGTGCCGCCGTGGATGAGGACCCGATCGCCGCGTTTGGCCTTAGCCATTTGAAACAGATTGGCCCACACGGTAAAGAACGTTTCCGCTATCGCGGCAGCCTCGATCATGCTCACGCCCGTCGGGACCGGCAGGCACTGCGTTGCGGGTAGCAGGCAGTATTCCGCGTAGCCGCCACCGTTGGTCAGGCCGCACACCTTGTCGCCGATCGCCCAATCAGTGACGTTGTCACCTATCGCCACAATATTCCCGGCCACTTCAAGGCCGGGTACCGGAGTGACGCCGTCGGGCATAGGGTACTTTCCCTGCCGCTGTATCACATCCGGACGGTTTACGCCCGCGGCGGCAACGTGCACCAGCACCTCATCGGGGCCGGGCAGCGGCAGGGGCGCTTTGCGAACCCGGAGCACCTCAGGTCCGCCGGGAGCGGTTATTTCAACCTCGTTCATATATTCAGGTAATGGCATCGTTGTTCTCGTTGTCAGATTTCCGATTCACCGCGGCAGGGCGACTTAGCCTCGCCGGCGGCGAGTGCGGCTGAAAAGGGTTCATCAGCATTGGCGCCGTTCATCGCGCCGCGACGTCGGCAAGCAGCGTTTCTGCGGCCAGCTTGCCGGGATTGTTGGAGGCCAGCGGGCTGTCGCCGGTCAACAGGCGCCGGTCTTTGTGGACTTTATCTTCAGCGGCATCGGGGGCGGGATGACGATCGTCGGATGGTAAGCCGGTCATGATGATTTCCTTATGGGCGATTTACATTACAGCTTTAGCTTAGGTAAACCGGCCACAGGCCGCAATGAGGGATAGCCTTCAGCAGCTGACTCCCGGAATCTTCTGGACACGCGGGTTAACGGCTGGAGATGAGGACGGCCCGTTGTTGATGGCAGAGCAACGCTCGCCCTGACGATTGCGGTAGATCTGCCGCGTGATTGCTCTCCTGATTGACCGTGACGTGATAAAACGAACGCTTAAATACCCGCTCTGCCGACGCTGAGGGGTATTTAAGCCGTGACGTCCTTTCAGGTTTAGTGATTAAGGTTTAGTGAATAACCTGCGACAAAAACGCGCGGGTACGTTCCGATTTTGGATGGGCGAAGAACTCCTGCGGCGGAGCCTGTTCGACAATCTCGCCGCGGTCCATAAAGATAACCCGGTCAGCGACCGTGCGCGCAAAGCCCATTTCATGGGTGACGCAAAGCATCGTCATGCCGTCTTCCGCCAGGCCAATCATGGTATCGAGCACCTCTTTGACCATCTCCGGATCAAGCGCTGAGGTGGGTTCATCAAACAGCATGATTTTTGGCTTCATGCACAGTGAGCGGGCAATGGCCACGCGCTGCTGCTGACCACCGGACAGCTGCCCCGGGAACTTATGCGCATGCTCAGCAATACGGACGCGCTGCAGATAGTGCATTGCCAGCGCTTCCGCTTCCTTGGTTGGCATCTTACGCACCCAGGTCGGCGCCAACGTACAGTTCTGCAAAACGGTCAGGTGAGGAAAAAGATTAAAGTGTTGAAATACCATGCCAACTTCAGTTCGCACCCGTTCTATGTTGCGGACATCATCGTTGAGATGAATGCCATCAACGACGATACGCCCTTGCTGATGTTCCTCCAGGTGATTGATGCAGCGGATGGTGGTCGATTTACCCGAGCCAGAGGGGCCGCAGAGTACAATCCGCTCGCGGGGCTTCACCTGCAGGTTAATATCTTTCAATACGTGGAACTGACCGTACCATTTATTCACATTTTCGAGCGAAATCATCATCGCTTCAGCAGAATTAGTCATAGAGTGTGTCATGTAAAACCTCAGTGCGATGTACGCCCGGTGTGAAAGCGCTTTTCCAGATACTGGCTGTAGCGCGACATGCTAAAACAGAAAATCCAGTAGACGAGAGCGGCAAAAACGTAACCCTCCGTCGACATGCCAAGCCAGGTGGGGTCAACCGTTGCCTGCTGTACGCTGCTGAAAAGATCGAACAGGCCGATGATGATCACCAGGCTGGTGTCTTTAAACAACGCGATGATGGTGTTGACCAGGCCGGGAATAGTGAGCTTGAGCGCCTGGGGAAGAATGACCAGAAACTGTGTTTTCCAGTAACCCAGCGCCAGCGATTCAGCCGCTTCATATTGTCCTTTGGGCAGCGCCTGTAATCCGCCGCGCACCACTTCCGCGATGTAGGCCGACTGGAACAGAATAACCCCGACCAGCGCGCGCACCAGCTTATCGATGGTGGTGCCTTCGGCCATAAACAGCGGCAGCATCACCGAGGACATAAACAGCACGGTAATCAGCGGCACGCCTCGCCAGAACTCGATAAAAATCACCGACAGCATGCGAACGACCGGCATAGTTGAACGACGACCCAGCGCCAGCAAAATCCCCAATGGCAGCGCCCCGGCAATCCCGACAGAAGCGATAATCAGCGTCAGCGTCAGGCCACCCCACTGGCGGGTCTCGACGCGATCGAGGCCCAAAAAACCGCCGTACAGCAGGACCCAGACGAGGAGAGGATAGGCCACCGCCCAGCAGGCGATATAGCGGCCCCGGCGCGGCATGGATTTGATAAACATCGGGATGATGGACAGCAGGCCAATCACCAGCGCGAGGTTGATACGCCAGCGGAGCTCGTGAGGATAGAGCCCATACATAAACTGGCCAAAGCGTGCGTGGATAAAGACCCAGCAGGCGCCTTCTTTGGTACAGTCGGCGCGGGTTGTACCCAGCCAGTTTGCCTTGAACACCAGCCAGTTCAGCGCCGGGGGGATCAGGGTCCAGATAATCCACAGGCACAGCAGCGTCAGCAGCGTATTGAACCCGCTGGAGAACAGATGCTTACGTGCCCAGGCCCAGGCTTTACTCGCCGGATTGGTGGGCGCCGGGGGTGTTTCATGTGTGGTAACAGACATAGTCATTCCGTTCTCTTAACGCTCAACCAGCGCGATTTTGCGGTTGTAGATGTTCATCAGCAGCGAAATAATCAGGCTGATGATCAGGTAGACCGCCATGGTGATGGCAATGGTCTCGATAGCCTGGCCGGTCTGATTCAGCACCGTACCGGCAAACAGCGAGACCATATCCGGGTAGCCGATCGCCGCCGCCAGCGACGAGTTTTTCACGATGTTGAGATACTGACTGGTCAACGGTGGAATGATGACCCGCATTGCCTGGGGGATGATCACCTGCCGCATAGTCACCGGATTCGGCAAACCTAGCGAGCGGGCCGCTTCACTCTGTCCATGCGGGACCGACTGGATACCGGAGCGAATCACTTCAGCAATAAACGAAGAGGTGTAGATCGACAGCGCCAGCGTCAGCGAAGCCAGCTCCGGGATCATGACGAACCCGCCACGGAAGTTAAATCCACGGAGCTGCGGGATATCCCAGTGGGTGGCAGCGCCAAACAGCATATGCGCTATCAGCGGGAAGACGACGATTATCGCTGCGGCTATCGGCCATGTGCGGCGCAGCTGACCGGTCTTCAGCTGGTGTTGGCGGTTGTAATGCCGTAATCCAATGCTGCCAGCGATCGCCAGCGCCAGGGCGATAACGAATGGCCAGCTGCCTGGCGCATAGGTGGGCCACGGGATGTAAAGACCGCGGTTGCTGACAAACGCCAGATCGAATGCGCTTAATGCCTCGCGTGGGCCAGGGAGATTACGTAGCACGGCGAAATACCAGAAGAAAATCTGCAACAACGGCGGAATATTGCGAAACGTCTCGATGTAAATGGTCGAGAGCTTGCGCAGCAGCCAGTTATCGGACAGACGCGCGAGACCGATAAAGAATCCGAGAATGGAGGCGAAAACAATGCACAGCGCGGAAACCAGCAGGGTATTGGTTAACCCCACAAGGAATACGCGCGCGTAAGTGTCACCTTCAGTGTAATCAATCAGGTGTTGGATAATGCCGAAACCGGCACTGCGCTCAAGAAAACCAAAACCGGATGTAATACCGCGATTGGCCAGGTTGATCACCGTGTTGTGGATCAGATATCCGACAACGGCAAACACGGCGACAATGGCGACTATCTGGTAAAGCCAGGCGCGAACCGTAGGATTACCGAACGAAAAATCCCTTTTTACGGTTGGGCGTTGAGACATGTTGAAACCTCAATGAAAAAATCGCACCGGGTACCGCGGGGTGCGGTACCCAACTGGAAGGCAGATTAGCGTACCGGCGGTGCGTACTGGATGCCGCCCTGGTTCCAGAGCGCATTCTGGCCGCGCGCGATTTTCAGAGCGCTGTCTTTACCGACGTTGCGGTCAAAGCTCTCCTGGTAGTTACCGACCTGTTTAATAATGTTGAACGCCCATTTATTGTCGAGCTTCAGGTCTTTGCCAAAGTCGCCTTCAGAGCCCAGCAGGTGAGCGATGTCCGGGTTGGAAGGTTTTGCCGCCATCTGATCGACGTTTTTCGAGCTGATCCCCATTTCTTCAGCGTTGAGCATGGCGTACAGCGACCATTTAACGATAGTGAACCAGTCGTCATCCCCGCGGCGCACGACGGGCCCCAGAGGCTCTTTCGAAATAACTTCCGGCAGAACGATAAACTCATCCGGTTTGCCCAGCTTAATACGCAGCGCGTACAGCTGAGACTGGTCGGAAGCCAGGGTGTCGCAGCGGCCGCTGTCGAGGGCTTTCGCTGATTCGTCAGAGCGGTCAAAGGTCACCGGCGTGTATTGCATTTTGTTGGCTTTGAAGTAATCGGCTACGTTCAGCTCGGTATCCGTACCGGCCTGGATACAGACGGTGGCGCCATCCAGCTCTTTCGCGCTTTTGAGGCCAGCCTTTTGATGGGTCAGGAAGCCGATGCCGTCATAATAGTTGACGCCCGCGAATATGAATCCCATACCGCCGTCGCGTGAAGAGGTCCAGGTGGTGTTACGCGATAAAATATCCACTTCGCCTGATTGCAGGGCGGTAAAGCGCTCTTTTGCCGTCAGCGGGGTGTATTTAACCTTGCTGGCATCGCCAAACACCGCTGCCGCAGTCGCGCGACAGACATCGACATCAATCCCGGTGAATTTGCCGTTCGCATCGGCGTAAGAGAAACCCGGCAGACCATCACTGATACCGCATTGAACAAACCCTTTCTTCTTAATTGCATCCAAAGTGGTGCCAGCATGTGCCTGCTGTGCGACCGCGAGCAGAGAGGCTGCGGCGACAAGGGTGGAGAACATTATTTTTTTCATAAATCATCCTGTGTGGATAAGTCGTGTTGTTATGTGGTTGTGTTGAGCACTGTACCGTGCGTTTTTTCCTGTGGCGGTCCGCCGTTTTTGTTAAGGCAATTTTGATGCCATGTTTATAGATCGCTGAAATTCATAGAAAGAGCGCTTTGTTATCTGAATCATCAGCAAAGTTACGGTTACGCATGAGCACTAAAAGGGAACAAGACGAGTCATCGTGGGCAAAATGAGTGCAAAAGTTTCACGATAAGAAAGCAGCGTGCACGACGAAGAAGGGCGCATGCTGACGGGGTCGGCATTTCATTCACTGGCAGGCCTCAAGGGATAGCAGGGTGAGGCCAGGAGAAGAGGGGCGTAATACCGCAGACGGGAGCGCGAGATTTACCGGCAAAACCTCAGCGTATTAACTGCAACTATCGTTACCATTAAGGGGGTAACTGTTTCATTCGTTGCGAATGCAAGGGTGGCAAAACGCCGGGTATCATCCTGGATAACGGGTATCAGTTCATGCCGAAGATGCCAGGGTAATGTTTAATTCGTATTGGCAACATTCAGCCCCGACGGATAATAATATCGTGAATTAAAGGACCGGGCGGGCGCTCGGTTAGGATGGCCGGTTTTAGCCTGGCGCTGATATTCGTTGGCGCGATAACGATTTTTCCTGCTTCTACGCACTATCGAGGGAGTTAATCTATGTCGATACAGGTCGGGATCTATATTTTTGATAATGTTGAAGTCCTCGATTTTGCCGGGCCTTATGAAGTCTTCACCTGTGCCTCCAGGGTTCATCGGGGTGAGATACCGTTGTTTAACGTCTTTACGGTAGGCGAAACGCGGGAAACCGTACGGGCCCGCGCAGGACTGCAGCTTTCCCCTGAAGCCACGATAGATAATCATCCCCCCATAGATTGCCTGATTATCCCTGGCGGGATTGTTGATGCGGAGCTGGCAAAGAGTGGCGTCATTGAATGGATATACCAGCAATCGTTAAAAACGGTAATTACCGCTTCAGTGTGTACCGGCTCTTTTTTGCTCGCTAAATCCGGCATTTTATCCGCTAAATCCGCCACCACGCACTGGGAGGATATTGCAGATTTGCGCATGATGTTTCCACAAGTCTTAGTAAAAGAAGGATTACGTTGGGTAGATGAGGGCGCCATTGTCTCCTCCGCCGGAATTTCAGCGGGTATTGATATGAGTCTGCATTTAGTCGAACGCTTTTCTGACAGAGCGCTTGCGGAGCTTACCGCGAAACAGCTGGAATTTGACTGGACCGAGAACAAACCGACGATTTAGGGTGCTGATAGCCTCCAGCCCACAGGCTCTTTGTGAGCTGCACCCAGTGAGGGAGAAAGTCAAAGTTTGACGTATAGCATTTGCTATACATAATCGTTGTGCTATTCTTGTAAAGCAAACGCTATACAAGGGGGTCTTATGAAATCAGATGTTCAACTTAACCTTAGAGCTAAGGAATCGCAGCGGGCGCTCATAGATGCGGCTGCGGAAATCCTCCACAAGTCACGTACCGATTTCATTCTTGAAATGGCCTGTCAGGCTGCCGAGAATGTGATCCTCGATCGCCGGGTATTTAACTTTAACGATGAGCAATATGCGGAGTTCATCGATATGCTTGATGCACCTGTCGCAGATGATCCCATCATCGAAAAACTGCTGGCAAGGAAACCCCAGTGGGACACGTAACAGCACCAGAACCTCTGTCCGCTTTTCATCAGGTGGCTGAGTTCGTCAGCGGTGAGACTGTACTCGATGACTGGTTAAAGCACAAAGGCCTTAAAAACCAGGCTCTCGGAGCCGCCAGAACGTTTGTGGTATGTAAGAAAGATACGAAGCAAATAGCTGGCTTTTACTCTCTGGCCACCGGGAGCGTCAATCATACTGAAGCGACAGGGAATCTTCGGCGTAATATGCCAGATCCCATCCCTGTCATTATACTTGCCCGCCTTGCTGTCGATCTCTCATTGCGCGGAAAAGGGCTTGGCGCTGATTTACTTCATGATGCAGTGCTTCGTTGCTATCGGGTTGCCGAGAATATTGGTGTACGTGCAATCATGGTTCATGCGCTCACAGAAGAAGCCAAAAATTTCTACATTCACCATGGTTTCAAACCATCACAAACTCAGCCGCGAACATTGTTCCTCAGACTCCCTCAGTAATGCAAATGGACTCTTTCTCTGATGCCTCGGTTAATCTGTCCAACTTTTTGGGGTCAGTACAATTTGCTGGGCTAATCGCTTTAGCCGGCAGTGGGTGAACCATAGCGGGCGCAGCGGTGAGCGGCTAAAAAAAGAATGTCACCCACGATCCGCGACGATAAATAGCGGATCGTTCTTCTCTTCGCCTTTTATATCCTCGCAAGAGTCTGAATATGCTATTTTCAGCAAAAATGGCAGGCGGCGGAAATCTGTTTTTCAACTTTCGATATGTTTTTTTCTTGTTTGTCTTGAGAGCCTTCGCGGCAATATAGTTTTAGAAAAGGAATAAATGCCACCGTTGCGCATTTATCAGGGATAGCTCGCTGCGAAAATAAAATAATGATTGCTATTAATAAAATCAGTAAAAGTTTTACTGGCGAACCAATACTAAAAGAGGTGTCGCTTGCCATTAATACCGGAGAAGTTATCTGCATTATCGGCCCGAGCGGCTCTGGAAAAACGACATTATTGCGCACGCTGAATTTTCTCGAACCTGCCGACAGCGGAAAAATAGAGATCGATGATGCGGTTGTCGACTGCGCGAAAGCCGGAAAAAAAGAGATTGCAAAAATACGCGCGAAAACCGCAATGGTTTTTCAGTCCTGGAATTTGTTTCACAATCTCACCGCGTTGCAAAATATCACCGAAGGCCTGATTTATGCGCAGAAACGACCTCGTCAGGAGGCGGTGGCGGTCGCCGAACGGCTGCTAAAACAGGTCGGGCTGTTGCATAAAAAAGACCATTATCCGAACAGCCTTTCTGGCGGGCAGAAACAGCGTATTGGCATTGCCCGCGCGTTGGCAATTAACCCGGCCGTGCTGTTGCTGGATGAACCGACTTCAGCCCTCGATCCGGAAAAAGTGGGCGAAGTCCTGACGCTTATCCAGGACATTGCCGCCAACGGGCAAACGATGATTATCGTGACTCATGAAATGGAGTTTGCCCGTCAGGTCGCCTCCAGAGTGGTGTTTATGGAAAATGGCGAGATCGTGGAGCAGGGACCGCCTGAGCAGATTTTTGGGGCGGCGTTGCACACGCGGACGCAGGCGTTTCTGGCCCGATTACGTTTCCACGCCTGAGGTCAACGCGATGAATCCACAACCGCTATTTACTCTCGACGATCTGCTGTTCATTGTGCCGAAATTGCTGGAAAACCTACCGGTCACGCTGGGCATTACGCTGGCCTCTCTGCTGCTCGGCCTGGCGCTTGGGCTGGTGGCGACGGTCCTACAGTTTAGCCGTTCATCGCTATTGAGCTGGCTTGCGAAAGCCTATACCGATGTGCTGCGCGGGGCGCCGCTGGCTCTGTTAATCCTGCTGTTCTTCTTCGGCGGCAAACTGATCCTCTCAGCGCTTGAGCTGCCGGCGTTACTGATTAGCGATATGACCTTTGCCATATTATCTATTTCGGTTGGCATTAGCCCCTATTTTGCAGAAATGCTGCGCTCGGCATGGAACGCCGTAGATGCAGGACAAAAAGAGGCGCTACGGAGTCTGAATATTCCCTGGTATATTGGCATCGCCCATGTCATTTTCCCGCAAGGGCTCATTATTGCTATTCCAAATTTTGGCAATCTTTTAATCAACCTCGTAAAGATGACCTCGCTGGTTAATATTATCGGTATTGTCGATATTTTTGGTCGGGCACAGAAAATATCGCAGAACAGCTATGGTGCGAAGCAGGTCGCGGCATTTATTAGCGTCATTCTTATTTACTGGTTGCTTAATGTTATTATCTTTTATCTCACTACCCGCATTGAGAAAAAGTATCAATATTTACTGGAGTAAAACACGACTATGTTTAGCATCGATTTTATCCGGGATAATTTCGCCTTTATACTCAGCGCGCTACCGATAACCTTGCTGATTACCTTTTTATCGTTAATTTTCTCGACGCTGTCAGGAGCCATTCTGGCCTGGGTGATGATTCGCAACGTGCCTTACGTGAAATATCTGGTCACGGTGTTTATCTCTTTTGGGCGCTCGATCCCCATGCTGGTGATGCTCTATTTTGTGTTTTACGTCTGGCCGTGGCTTGCCAACGGGCTTTTTGGTGGGGCGCAGGATACCCCGTTCAGCTACAAGCTCTCGCCGCTGGTGGCCGCAGTAGCCGCGTTTTCAGTGGTGTTTAGCGCGTATTTCGCAGAGACGTTTCGTTCGGCGTGGAATTCGGTTGAAAAGGGGCAGCGAGAAGCCGCCTGGTCGATAGGCCTGACCGGTTTTACCCAGTTTCGGCGCATTATTTTTCCGCAGGCGGCGGTCTCCGCTTTACCCAACTACACCAGCGTCCTGATTGACCTGATCAAGGATACGTCGCTGGTTTATACCATCACGGTGGTTGATGTGATGGCAAAGGCGAATATTGCTGCAGCGCGTGGTTTTCATTACGTGGAGGCCTACTGCATCGTTCTGATTATTTATATTGCGCTCTGTCTGGTGCTTACCCGGATATTGCGACATATCGAGGCGTATCTCAGTAACCGGTGGAAAAGCCATGCGCCAAAAGTGGTTCCATCTCACTCATTTTGGGGAAAGAAGTATGTTCAAAAATAAGGTGTTAATGTTGGGTTCGCTGCTGTTGGCGATGCAGGTAACGATGGCCCAGGCGGCCGAAAAAAGCGCGAATGCGCAAACCGTTGAGGTGGTGGTCAATGCGAACGGATTCCCGTTCAGCTTTGTGGATGATAATAACAACATTACCGGCTACGACGGTGAGTTACTAAAAATCATCGATCGGCAGCTCACCAACTATAAGTTCCATTTTAATGCGGTCTCCCGGGATGCGATGATCGTCGGTTTGTCCACCGGCGCCTATACCCTCGCAGCGGATCATTTTTATCTCACGAAAGAGCGCGCGGCACAGTATGCGCACTCTGGCCAGCCTTCGGGTATCAGCGACCTGCGTTTAATTGTGCGTAACAACGAAAATGATATTCATACGCTGGGAGATCTTGCCGGCGGTAAGAAGAAACTGGTGCCGATTCATACATCTGATGCGCGCTATACCGTTATCGATAACTACAACAAAAAGCACCCAGGCCAGCAAATCAATCTCCAGCCGAACGGCGAGCAATCTGCGGCGGATATTTTCAAAGCCGTTGCCTCAGGAGAGTACGATGCGGCTATTTACCCGATTGGCGCATTATTGGCGTTAAACAAAGCCCTCAATCTTAATCTGAAAGCCTCTGAGTCCGTCGGCTTGTTCCCCAACGTCTATTTATACAAAAAGAATGCTGACCCGAAACTGATTGAAGCCGTCGACAAGGAGCTTGCCGCCCTCAAAAAAGACGGCACGCTCGCCGAACTGTCCCGCAAGTGGTACGACGAAGATGTTTACGCTTTACCGGGGGCGGAAAACGTCAAAGTGAACACCGACTGGGAATGATTGTTTAGGGGAGTGCTGCCTGATGAAGACACAACAGCCCGCTTCGGGGCACAACGCGCCGAGCCTGGACGACGACGTTACCCTTGCGCTGCGCGCGATCACCGAAAAGCGCGCCGCAACGCTTGGCTATTTGCTTGATGAATCCCGGCAGCGCAATCAGCCCGACGATTATGCGCGCGCCGCTATCCGCCGTTATGGCCGTGATATCGGACATTCCGTACGCGCGAAGATGCGTCACGGCAACGATTTGCAGGAGTTTGCCGCTCTATTTACCCGCGGGCTGGAATCGCGGGTTTACGAAATGGAGACCGTTTCGGTCAGTCCGTCAGAGTTTATTGTGCTGTTCCATTATTGCCCTTACGTCAACTGCTGGCGTCAGCAGGGGCGCGATGCCCGCCAGATTGAGACGCTGTGTGATATCTGCATGGCAGGGGATCATGCGTTAACCGATGCATTCGAGGGCATGCAGTTAGCGGTTGAGGCCGCGCTGGCGCGGGGTGATGCTGCCTGCCGCCTGCGTTTCTACCAGACTCAGGAGGCTTAATGACAACATTAAAATGGGATCACGCCGTTCAGTTTGTGAACCAGCCGGACGAAGCGATTGCCACGTTTGCCGACCACAAGCTCAACGCACTTACCGGCGGGCGTCATCCTGGCTGGGGGACCTGGAATGCGCTCAGCTATTTCGGACTGACCTATATCGAATTTCTCGCCATCTACGATCGTGCCGAGCTGGCGTCGGCGCAGGCCGATTTTTTGCTCTCCCGCGACGCGGCACAGCTGCTGCCGGAAAACCAGGCGCTGCATCGGGTGGCGCTGCGCACGGATGATATTGACCAGACGCATGCGGAGTTGCGCAGCAAGGGGCTGAATGTCTCTCCGATTGTCGACGGCCAGCGTAACGATCCGCAGGGCAATATCATTAGCTGGCGTATCTTCACTGTCGATGGGGATTTTAACGGCCTGCCGTATCCCTTTATTCTGCAGTGGGGAGAGGGCGATGACGCACGGCTGACGCGGCTACGTGCTCAGGGGCTCGACGGGCCGCATCCCGCAGGCGAGGTCACATTGCAGAGCGCAGTTTTTGCGGTGCAGGACCCGCAGGCCGCGCGTGCGCACTGGCACGCGCTTTTCGGGTTCAATGAGCTGCCGGAGGGGCTGGCTGTGGGGCAACAGCGCTTTGTTTTTCTCCAGGGGCAGGACAACCGGTTAGTCGAACTGGTCTTTAACGTCTCTGACCCGGTGCTGAAAGGCCAACGCTTTCGCGTCGGTAACGGCGAATATCGCTTTCAATAAGGAGTCACTGCGCATGGCAAATGTACATTTTATTGGTGCCGGACAAATGGCGGAGGCCATTATTCGAGCCTCGCTGGCGGCGGGGACGCTGCGCGCGGAAGAGATTTCGCTGGAGGATATCGATCCGGGCCGTATCGCAGCGCTCGCTGAACGCTATGGCCTGGCGCGGAAACCGCCGCGAGAGGATGCGTTGCGCGAGGCCGAACTGGTGGTGCTGGGGATCCGCCCGCAGGATAATTTGTCGAGCGTGGCCGAACGTATTCGGCCTCATCTTTCTGCCGCAACGACGACGATCTCTCTGATTGCCGGGGTGACGCTGCACAAACTCGAAACCGTATTGGGGGCGGAAAACCCCATTGCCCGGGTTATCCCTAATACGCTTACCGATACCGGCTTTGGCTACAGCGGGGTGGTTCTGAACGCGCAGGCAATTCCCGAACGGGTGGCGCCTTTTCTCAGCGGTTTTGGCAAGGTGCTTTACCTGCCGGAACGGCTTATTGATATCTTTACCGGCTTCGGCGTCGCCGGGCCGAACTACATTTATTACTTTATCGAGTCGTTTACCGATGCGGGCGTGCTGGCCGGCCTGTCGCGCGCGCAGGCAACTGAGGTGGTTCTGGAAAATCTGCAGGGGGCGATAGAGATGCTGCGCCTGAGCCAGAAACACCCGAGGCAGCTACTCGATATCAACAACTCCCCGGCTGGCGTCGGGATCCATGGGCTGTATGAGCTTAACAACAGCGATTTCGCTGCAGGTCTGCAACGCAGCGTGCTGGCGGCGGTGAAACGCACCCGTGAGTTGGGTGAGGCGCAGTAAACGTTATCAGGAGCGATCGCTATGAAGAGAAAAAACACGCTATTCCTCGCCGGACTCCTCTGCGTGATGGGGACGTTGGGCACCTCTGCGGCCTGGTCGGTGACCCCGCAATCCCCGATAGCCTGGGGGGAGCGCTGGAAAAATTTGCCGCCAACGCCAGCACCTGTCGCCGCGTTAAAACCCGCGTATGCCAGCGTAAACGGAATCCAGCTCTATTACGCCACCACCGGGGAGGGAACGCCGGTGGTTTTGCTCCACGGCGGGCTGGCGAATTCCGATTACTGGGGTCAACAGGTTGCAGCGCTGGCGAAGCATCATAAGGTCATCGTAGTTGATAGCCGGGGCCATGGCCGCAGCACGCGTGACGAGCGCCCTTACAGCTACGACTTAATGAGTGATGATGTGGTGGCGTTGCTCGATCATCTGAATATTAAGAAAGCGGATATTGTCGGCTGGAGCGATGGGGGAATTATTGGGATCGATTTGGCTATTCGCCATCCGACCCGCGTGAACCGCATTTTCTCCTTTGCCCCCAATACGAAAACCAGCGGCGTAAAGCCCGATACCGAGAAGAACCCGGTCTTTGCCAGCTATATCGAGCGGGCCGGGAATGAATATCGCAAGCTGTCAAAAACGCCCGACCAGTACGATGCCTTTGTCGAACAGATAAGCCATATGTGGGCAACTCAGCCCAACTGGAGCGATGACGATCTCAGGAAAATCACGGCCCCGGTGCTGATTGTTGATGGCGATCGTGACGAGGCCATTGTGCGGGAGCATCTGGAATATATTGCTAACACCATCCCGAATGCCGGGTTGTTGATTTTACCCAATACCAGCCACTTCGCGTTTATTCAGGCACCGAACGAGTTCAACGAGGCTATCCTGAGTTTTATCGATTACAAGTGAGTAGATGGCGGTGAAAAAAGTACCGCGCAGTAAAAGCTGAAATGAGCGAAAGGGTGTGAAAGACGATGACCATCCGGCATGGACGCCATTTCGTGGGGCTGAACTGCTCTATACAACCCGTATCGTGCATCTCCCGAGTGTGCTGAAGTATGCTAAAATTTGTACAGCTCAAAGCCCAGGATAAGCAGCATAATATCAGCACCTTAGTCAATGTGAGGGAATATGGATAATGCGCGATATAAACGGGATGGCCGGCAACGATATCCCGCATGGCTGTGGTGCGGAAGTTTATTTCTGGCTACATGGCACTGTTCTGCGGATGAAATAAACCTGTACTCACTCAATACGGGCTCATACGTATATCATTTAACCAACAACCACGGGCAGTATACTGAGAATTTTGAAAATAACTTCATCTCCGTGGAGCGTAAATTCTCAGAGGATTCAAAATACAGTTTTGTGCTAGGTACGATGAAAAACAGCTTTGATGACCGATGCCTGGCTGCCGGCGTAAGAAGAGATTGGGTAGGGTGGGATACCGGTTGGGTTTTCAAAGGAATATATGGCTACGTGGGTGAGTTTTTCTTTGATGCTTTCAGTGATTGCGGCGATCATGGGTCTTACCATGATTTTAAGAAAGCAACAGGAATAGGCTTTTCTCCCTATATCTATCATGGCTTTCAGTATAACTTTACCTCTTATTTTGGGATGGACGTTGGCATCATCATTCCATCCGTATTTGTCATTACGGCACAGTGGAGCTTTAGGTAAAACCGGCGGCCTGCCATGCTTTCAGGTGAGCGGCGATTTCGATCTCGCGAATCGCCGCTGAATCAGTCAACTCATCGTATCTTTCAACGTAGACGCGCCCAGTAGCGACATAGGCGGGCGCGCAATTTTCAAACCTGCAGCGAATAACAACCATCGACCAATCTGGCCGCCCGAGCTTCGTGCTTTACCCCCCTCCAGAAAACCATCCCACTACAAATAAGAATAATAATTATTTTCATTAAGTAGTATGTTGTACTCGCCCATGACGAGAAATGTCTCATCATTGCGGAACATAAGACCAGACGAGTGGGCGCCGACGTTACCTATGCTGAGGTGCTGCATCAATATAATTTATGGGGATAAGATGATAAGAATATCAGTCCGTGCAGTGCTGTTGGCCTCCGCTGTTGCGATGTCAACCGCCACAACCGCATTTGCCGCCAGCCATTGGGAAACGGCGAAGACTACCTTTCCTGGCAGTATCCGCGCCGGTTCAAGGGAAGTCCCTGTTAAGCCCGGCGATAAAACCGAAGTCACGATTAAGAACCTTCCGGCGGGCGCAACCGTCACCTTGCTGAATGGCGCTGAAGCCCTGACCCCTCAGCCACTGACCGCCGGCGGGAAGGGAACGCTCAATATTCCGCTGACCGTTCCGGCCAATGCCGAGATTGGCCTTCATCCCCTCACCGTTATCACGCAAAACCCGGCGAGCGTTTCACAGGTCATGTTGAAACTGTCCAGGATCGTTCCCCCGAAAAACGCCGATGCTTTCAAGCTGCAAACGGCTCCCGTCGGTGAGCGTGCGTACCAGTCGGCCGTTTCAGCCGATGGGAAGCTGTTCGTGACCTCTGCGCGCGGACCGAAGGACGGTAGCCGTCTACTGAGACTGAACGCCGAAACGCTGGCTGTCGAAGCGGAGGCCGTACTGCCAAAAGATGAAAAGGGCAAACAAATTGGCGTCTTCGGCGTCGGTGTGGACAATGCCCATAAGCATGTCTGGACGACGAACACCCTTGCCGAGACGGTGACCGTGTATGACGCGAAGACGCTTTCCGTCGTCAAGGTCTTTCCGGAGGGTTCGGTCCCGCATCCGCGCGACGTGATTATTGATGAAGCCCACCATCGGGCCTATGTCAGCGCTGCGCTGACCGGTTTTATCGAGGTCTATGACACCAAAACGCTTGAACACGTCGGTCAGCTGCAGTTCGTGGCGGACCGTGGCCGCGACCTGTTTTACAGCACAGATCTTGCCCTCGACAGCAGCGGAGGGAAGCTCTACGGCGTCAGCCGCGATACGCCATGGGTAGGTTGGATTGATCTTAAAACGGGTGAGAGCACGACGGTGAAAGTACCGCAGGCGCAAGGTGCAACTGATATCGCGCGCGATCCGGCAACCGGCCGGCTCTACGTCACTTCCCAGGAGACGAACAATGTCGTGGTTCTGGATCCGAACGGCAAGGTTCTCGCTGATACCTATATTGGTGCCGGGGGCGTATCTGTCGTCTGGGATGCGGTGACGTCGCAGGTTTTCGCCGCGACGCGCGCGGGCGGAACGGTTGCAGTCCTGGATCGGGACGGCAAACTGATCGCCAATATTCCGATGGATGAGACGCCAAACCACCTGACCATCGCGCCTGATGGTGCCGTTTATCTGGTGTCGATGTATGGCGCCGCCGGGGATAAGGTCCAAACCGGCTCGGTGACGAAAATCACGCCCAGGCAGTGACGGCATGAATCGGCTGCGTGACGCGTGGCTCGCTGGACCACCAGGTCCGGCATAATAATGAATCCCCGGCCGCCCAGAGACCGGGGATTCATCCATGGCGTCAAAATTTGCCGGATGTGCGGCAGGATCTCTTAAGCCAGCGATGGACCTCTCAGATTTTCTGGGCACCACCTTCTCGAATTCGTCAGATTATCTCCTTAAAAGATATGGATAAAATAGTCATCGCGCCTATTTTATTAACGATTAAATATTATTCTTTTCCATTTAAATGTCTTGACAAAATTCACGGCAAAGATAAATTTGAGCGACTGCTCTAATTTTTCATGTTCGCCTGCGTGATCTAAAAACGTCACACAGCGATTAACCAATACAGGCCATAACCACGGAACTCACTGACATGTCATACTTTTTTCAGAGAACGAAAAGTAAAAAATCGGAAATGTTAGCGGTTGCATTTTCTTTCGCCATTTCCACGGTTCCAGCCTTAGCAAATGCTTCTACAGCAGAGGGTTACAATATCGCCGTTTATAGGGGGCAAGCCGGCTGTTCGGGGTGTTCTGAAATGGTGGTTAAATCTCTGGTCAAGACGGGTCTGCCGCTGAGGATTTCTTATGTGGGTGAAAAAGAACGGCTGAAACTCAATGCTCAAACACTCAAAAAATTCGATCTCTATATTCAGCCTGGCGGCGGTCAAGATATTCCGGGATCTTATCAAGCGCTTGGGGATGAAGGGGCTGACGCAATCCGTCAGTTTGTGAAAAGCGGCAAATCTTTTATGGGTATCTGCATGGGCGCATATCTTGCCGACAAAGACTGGATAGGGCTCATTGACGCGCCTCTGGAGTCCGAAGTGGCAAGACCAGGTTCAGACGCCTTAGATCAGGGAGATTATACCCTGCAACTTACATGGGATAATCAGCAAGAGCCTTTTTACTATCAGGATGGACCTTATCTCAACGGCAGCAGCTCAAGCACCGGGTTCCAGGCGCTCGCTTATTATGAGAATGGAGATATCGCCATTGCCCGGTACAAATATGGGAAGGGGAACATCATATTATCAGGTCCACATCCGGAAGCCGATGAGACCTGGATAGATAGCACTGCGGTAGGCAATACGACAGCTGAAAGTAAAATGCAGCGTATTTTGAGCTATCTTGATATAAAAAAGAGCTAAGGTCTGGCGCACATTGCTCAACACGCTCAGGAATGGTTTTTAAGTATTTTAAACACCAGCTCGGATATTTCATCAAGAAAAGCACTACGTTTATTTTCTGAGTAATCGAGGATCAACAGGCTGGAATACCCATCTATTAATGCATTTATTTGTCTGGCTGATACGGAGGCGTTTTTCGACAGGAACTCGCCTTCCTTAAGCCCAAAGCTAATGATGTCTTCAAGAATAGTGATCCACTGTAGTGATTGATTGTGCACTAAACTAGCATAGTCAGCATCACGCGCTGCCAGCGGCCAAAGTTCAAGATAGAGCAGCCAGTGCGCTGATGGCGCATCAGGTAACAGCGTCCTGATATAGAGGCGGACTCTGTCGCTAGCGCTCATATTTCCCGAGGTACTCAAAAAATCATGGCATTCTTGTATGTCATTATCAAACATATATTTAATAGCCGCTTTTTTCAAGGTTTCCCAGTCGCTATAATAATGATAGATATGACTTCTTGAAATGTTCAGCTTTTGAGTTAAATCACGAGTTGAGACATTGCTTAATCCTTTTTCTCTGAAAAGTTGCAGAGCAGCTATTTTTATCAACTCAGAAAAATTTGCCGTTTTCAAGATTCAACCTTTATGATTATCAAGCGTAATGAAATTATAACATAACGCCTGTAACCTTGCACGCGCTCAACTCCCGATACTATATCTATCAATCACTAAACAAAGTAGAACAATATCCTCTGCACTTTATTAAAAATAAACAAGGGCAGGGTGCCGCTGGCCGATTTCTTGATAAAATAACGCGTAGATGATTATCATTTTTCAAACACGCCAGCCTCTACTGCCTGAAAAAAATCAATAAGCTTATGGGGAGCATTTTCACCCAGAATGTAGTCGATCGTGATGTGCGTATCCGTGGCCTCATCTTTGCTGCGCAAGAACATCGCCTCCTCATAGATACCCAGTGCGGCATCGATGTTGCCCGTGTTTGTAGCAATTAATTTCCCCAGCTCAACGGCATCGAGCATACCCAGATTGGCGCCTGTACCATTCGGAGCCATAAGATGTGCAGCGTCGCCAATTAAGGTCACGCCGTGGACACGATCCCAGCGATGCTCATCGGGTAGAGAATAAATGGGACGGGGTATTAAAGGCGTATCTCCCGCAGTTATCAGAGCGGTAAGGTAGGGGGCCCAACCCTGAAATTCTTTCTGAATCAGAAGATTAGTTGCTTCAACATCGCTAAAGTCGATGCCGTCAACCCAACTCTGTGGTCGCATGAACTGAGCATAAGTATGAATGATGTCACCGGCTTCACGATGCGCCGTCAGGCAGGTACCAGGCACCATACAAAACATATTCCCCGGCCCTACAGCACCTGCCGATTCAGGATGACGATGGTCAACATCGTGCAGGAAAGTTTCTATTAAGGTTATACCGGCATAGGATGGCCGGGCATCTGATACCAGATGGCGTACTTTTGACCATGCGCCATCTGCTCCAACGAGTAGCTGGCTCGTCGCTGTCGAACCATCTGCAAAAGTTAAGTGGTGACGTCCTTCACCATCCGGCATAACGCATGTAAGCTTCTTCCCCCATTGTATGGTACCCGCTGGAAGGGAATCGATCAGGACCTGTCTCAGATCACCACGAAGGACTTCAGGCCGCTGGCCGTTATCTGGCTGATCAAATAAAACTTCCCCCTGAGGTGAGAGTATACGGGTTGCGCCTCCCCCTTTATGAATGATTGCATGGAACTCATCGGTAAGACCGGCTGCTTCAAGAGCGTACTGGCCGCTGCTCTCATGTATATCGAGTTGCCCACCCTGGCGACGCACTTCTGGTGATGGTTCGGCTTCATAAATGACTGCGTTAATGCCATGAACATGCAGGATTCGGGCGAGCATCAACCCGCTAAGGCCGGCACCCGTAATCGTCACAGAGAGATTCATCAAAACTTCCTCTATCGTTGTGGATGTTATAAATCTTATCTTTAAATGATTTCATCCTTCCTGCGTTGCTGAAACCCTATGGCTCACCATGAATAACGCTGAGAGAACGAGCAGTACAGCCCCACCGGTGAGTACCCACCCGGCATGCTGAAAGGCGACTAAGTGACCATTATCATGGACAAGTCTGACGTAGTACGCAGTCACTAATGCAGTTCCTGCCATAGCGCCGACACGCTGCAGGATGTTCAGAATAGGCGCTGCATCAGCTACATGACGGGTTCCCGCCATAGCCAGGCCTGCTGCCATTGCTGGCACAGTCGCAAGGGCTAAACCGAACCCGCGCACGGCTATCGCCATACCAACAAGCGTATAGCTGCTGCCGGCATCGATCATTGCTAAGGGCAATGTGGCACATGCCGCGAGAACGCCGCCAATGATAAGCACAGCTCGTGGCCCCAGCTTATCAGAAAAGTAACCTGCTACAGGAAATCCTACCGCAGAGCCGATTAACTGAGGAGTCAGCAGCAAGCCCACATCAGCCAGTGTTTCATGGCAAACGTCACGGAAATACAAAGGAAGCAGGAACTGTCCCCCAAAATTCACCGCTCCGCCAAGAGTCATCAATACAGCAGATAACGTGAAGCCACGATGTTTAAAAAGTCTGAGGTGAAGTAATGGCGATTCAGTGCGCAGGGAACGGTAGATAAACAAACAAGTAAACAGTGCGCCCAGGCAAAGTACGATAATGTCCCAACCGTTTTTGCCACTACTAAGACTTATCCCTTTCAGTCCTTCCATCAGCATGGGGAGGCTGCAAAGGATAAGTATCAGTCCCACCCAGTCCAGAGAGAGAGGCTTGTCATTTTTTATTGTCGGACGGGGAAGTAACTTCCCTCCAGCAAGACAAGCACATAGACATAACGGCACATTGATCCAAAATAACCCTCGCCATCCGCAGCTTTGAAGTAGAACGGCACCAAGAGACGTTCCTAATAAGGGCGCAATGACGATGGCAACGCCAATAGTGCCAATGACCCGCCCCAGGCGCTCACGACCGACAGCCAGACCAAGGATGGTCTGTCCTGCCGGCACGAGTAATCCACCGGCCAGACCTTGCATAATTCTTGCTGCCAGTAGCACCTCGAAATTCGGGGATAAAGCGCAAACTGCCGAGAAAATCCCAAATAAAATCAGTCCGTAGAGCCAAAGCTGTGTCGCGCCAAACCGCCTTACAGCCCATGCGCTAATCGGAACTCCCGCAGCAAGGGCCATGAGATACGCTGTTGCTATCCATTGTATCGATGCGTCCGGAACCCCAAGGCCGTTGGCCATTACAGGCAGTGCAGCACTGAGCATCGTTGATGAGAGCATAGTAGAAAAAGCCCCCAGCGTGATGATGGCTGCCTGCATCCACAAAACCGGAGGTATAGCATTTATCGGTAGCGGATCGGTTGTTTTCTTTACGTACTTGTCGCGATTGATATTCATGGGAAGACCTTTAGAACGATGAGCGAAGGAATCTATCATTGATCAATTAATCTATCAATGATAGATTAATTTGCATTAATGATTCCGTCAGGCTCTTAGTTCAGACAAAATGTCTTTTCACACGCCGCAGACTCGGTTTGATGCATTAACAACAGGATGAATACCATGGCGAAAATCCAGCGAGAGCAAGTGATTGAGGCAGCATTAGCACTACTGGACGAAGTCGGTCTGGAAGCGATAACGACGCGTAAGCTGGCACAAAAACTTGGTGTGGAATCAGCGACGCTGTACTGGCATTTCAAGAATAAAGCCAATTTGCTTGAAGAAATGGCTTCAGCTGTTTTAGCAAAACACCATTCACTTCCCGTGCCGGAAGAAACGACTGAATGGGCAAACTGGCTGGCAGAAAACGCCCGCAGTTTCCGACGCGCTCTTCTCGCCCATCGGGATGGCGCACTGTTACATGCAGGGACAACGCCGGCTCGGGTGGGTGGGGAAACGTTTTATCCAAAGGTGGCTTATCTTGTACGAGTCGGTTTCACTCAGGCAGAAGCCGCAATGACCTTGCGCACGATTAGTGAATATACATTGGGATGCGTTTTAGAGGAGCAGTCTCGCCCGGACAGCAATGAACATCAGATGTTATCCACGTCATCGCAAGAAATTATGAATATTGAGGCGCTAGTACACCAGCACCCTGATACTGCCTTCGAGTTCGGTCTCTCGTTGATAATGAAGGGATTACTAAAATAACAAGCTCTCTTTTCGCTCATCCGGACAATGGCAGATTTCAACCTGCTTTCAGATGATACTTAGGTGAGATCCCCGCCAGATGAAAAATATCCCCCCGTCATTATCATTTTCTAGTGGTCGATGTTCATCAAAAGTTGTGTCGGGGGGCGTTGGCAAATTGTTGGTCGTCGTCGGCCATCAATACGTCGGCCTACGCGCTATGCCGGTGACATAAACCGGGGCCTGAAGGAGTGGCAGCCCCTGAAGCGAACCAGTAAACATCGCCCAAGCAGAGAGTAGGGTACCGTCGTTTTTACAAATTACCTGAAATCACTTATCGGTAATTCTCAATCTCAATATTTCCTCACTGGAATATAAACGAACGAATTTAATTTCCATTGACGGGTTGACAATAGTATTTGCCATGGGTAGATTTCATGGGCCGAAGTCGTGGCCTTTTCTAACCTGACATAAGAGACTAATGGATACTGAATTTAGTAGCTACCTGAATAAAGCCTCAATGGCTATTCAGGGTAAACATGAAATCGATTGTGATCGCCTCCTCGTCCTGGTGTGTTTCGCCGGAGCTTAATGCTCTTGTGTTGTCCCACCTCGACCAGGGTGTTCACGGTCCCGAGGTGTGTTATGAACTTCAAAGCTCGCTTTTTCCCAGGTGTCAAAACAGTGACATCAACGCTACGCGTCCGGGCTCCCCGCGATCGGGTTTTGCCTGCGCGTAAAAAACAATCAGGCTCTATTTTTTCCTCTAAAATCAGCGAATTAAACCAACGCATAGTTAGTTGGCGTGTCAGCCCCGTCACGGGACAGCTGGAACGTCGCTGCGGTTTCGCTGACGCCGAAGACCCACAAAGTCGATCTTCCATCGCTTAATTCAACCGTTACGCCGTTGAGAGTGCCTGCGAGCTGTGCCGCAGTCTGCTCCTGCGTACCGCGCTGAATTTCGTCACTATCGGTACCTGTTTATTCCCTGATATCTTCATAAAGAAATATCAGCAGGAATAGTCACGTCCAAATAAAATATTAGTTTCCCGCCTGTTTATTGTTGGTAATAAATAGTGGGCAGCTCAATGCAAAATGAATTAAAACCGATCGTCCCGGCGATATCGGGTTATTTTCGGCCGCGCCTAATACGGCATGAACCGTAAAAAGCCCGCTACCATCTGGCGGCAGGAGCACCACCATGACTGTACAAACCCAGAATCGTAATAAAAAAAGCACGCTGTCTATGCGTGCCGCCCAGGAAGCCAAAAACGGCATCGCAGAAACCCTGGTCAACCTCAACACCACCCGGGAAGGGCTGCAGGAAGCCCACGCGAGTACCCGGCTGGAGCGGGATGGTCTGAACGAAGTCGCCCATGACAAGCCGCCTCACGCGCTGATCCAGCTGCTGATCGCCTTTAACAATCCGTTTATCTATGTGCTTGGCATTCTCGCCAGCATCAGCTTCTTTACCGACTACTGGCTGCCAACCAGCCACGGCGAAGAGGGCGATCTGACGACTGTGATTATCATTGGCACCATGGTTGCACTCAGCGGCCTGGTGCGCTTCTGGCAGGAACACCGCTCGGCTAAATCCGCCGAGGCGCTGAAAGCGATGGTACGCACCACCGCCACGGTCGTTCGTCGCGAACACGCCGGGCAAAAAGGGACCCCGCGTGAAATCCCGATGCGTGAACTGGTCGCGGGCGATATCGTGCAGCTCTATGCAGGCGACATGATCCCGGCGGACGTCCGCCTGATCGAGTCACGCGACCTGTTTATCAGCCAGGCCGTGCTGACCGGTGAAGCGCTGCCGATTGAGAAGTACGACACGCTGGGCGACGTGGCGCAAAAATCCGCGCACGACAGGGCGTTCGACAGTGAGAATCTGTTGGATATCCCTAACATCTGCTTTATGGGAACCAACGTCGTCAGCGGCACCGCGCAGGCGGTGGTGGTGGCGACCGGGCCACGAACCTACTTTGGCTCACTGGCAAAAGCGATTGTCGGTACCCGGGCACAAACGGCGTTTGACCGCGGCGTGAACAGCGTCAGCTGGCTGCTGATCCGCTTTATGCTGGTGATGGTGCCGGTGGTGTTCCTGATTAACGGTCTGATGAAAGGCGAATGGTGGGATGCTCTGCTGTTTGCTCTGGCAGTCGCGGTCGGCCTGACCCCGGAAATGCTGCCGATGATCGTCAGCGCCAACCTCGCCAAAGGTGCGGTGGCCATGGCGAAGCGCAAAGTCGTGGTTAAGCGTCTTAACGCGATTCAGAACCTGGGCGCGATGGATGTGCTGTGCACCGACAAAACCGGCACGCTGACGCAGGATAAAATCATCCTTGAGCACCACGTCGACACGCACGGGCAGAAAAACGCGTCCGTGCTGGCGCTGGCCTGGCTCAACAGCCACCATCAAAGCGGCATCAAAAACCTGATGGATCAGGCGGTCATCTACTTCTCTGAAAATGAGTCGGGCTTTGTGAAACCTCAGGGTTACAGCAAGGTCGATGAGATGCCGTTCGACTTCGTACGCCGCCGGCTGTCTATTGTGGTGAAAGACAATCAGGGTAACCACCTGCTGGTGTGCAAAGGCGCGGTGGAAGAGATGCTGAGCATTGCGACCCAAATGGAAGAGAATGGCAAGGTCGTCACGCTGGATAATCAGCGTCGAGACGCCATGCTGGCAATGACCAATGACTACAACAAAGACGGCTTCCGCGTCCTGGTGGTAGCGACTCGCGACATTGCTAAAGTTGAGGCGAAAAAGCAGTACGGCACCGACGATGAGCACGACCTCATTATCCGCGGTTTCCTTACCTTCCTCGATCCACCGAAGGAGAGCGCAGGCCCGGCTATTTCAGCCCTGATGGACATTGGCGTCGCGGTGAAAGTACTGACCGGCGATAATGCGATTGTGACCACACGCATTTGCCGCCAGGTTGGGCTGGAACCAGGCGAGCCGGTGCTCGGTCCTCAGATTGAGCAGCTGAGCGATGCTTCCCTGCAGCAGTTAGTGGAAGAGCGCACGGTGTTTGCCAAGCTGACGCCGCTGCAGAAATCTCGCGTGCTGAAGGCCCTGCAGGCTAACGGCCACACCGTGGGCTTCCTCGGCGATGGCATCAACGATGCGCCAGCCCTGCGTGATGCTGACGTGGGTATCTCGGTCGACAGCGGCACCGATATCGCCAAGGAATCTGCCGACATCATCCTGCTGGAAAAGAGCCTGATGGTGCTGGAAGAAGGGGTCATCAAAGGCCGCGAGACCTTTGGCAACATCATGAAGTACCTCAACATGACCGCCAGCTCCAACTTCGGCAACGTGTTCTCGGTGCTGGTCGCCAGCGCGTTCATCCCGTTCCTGCCGATGCTCGCGATTCAGCTGCTGCTGCAAAACCTGATGTACGACATCTCCCAGCTCGCGCTGCCGTGGGACAAAACGGATAAAGAGTTCCTGAGCAAGCCGCGCAAGTGGGATGCAAAAAACATTGGTCGCTTCATGGTCTGGATTGGCCCGACGTCGTCCATTTTTGACATGACCACCTTTGCGCTGATGTGGTTTGTGTTTAGCGCCAACAGCGAGCACATGCAGACTCTTTTCCAGTCCGGTTGGTTCGTCGAAGGCCTGCTGTCACAGACGCTGGTCGTGCATATGCTGCGTACTCAGAAAATCCCGTTTATTCAAAGCACCGCCGCATGGCCGGTGATGATGATGACCGGGCTGATAATGGCTATTGGTATTTACGTACCATTCTCACCGCTTGGGCCGTTAGTCGGCCTGCAGGCGCTGCCGTGGCAGTACTTCCCATGGCTGGTCGGCACGCTGCTCGCATATTGCTGCGTAGCACAGGGCATGAAGGTGTTCTATATCCGTCGCTTCAAGCAGTGGTACTAGGTCGACGTTCAAGAAGGTAATACGGTGCCACTTCGGTGGCACCTTTCAGGCAGGCAACACAAGCTGGAAAGTATTATGGAAAAGCAATATTCCATTATTTCTTTGATTAAAAATAAAACCATTACGCTGATGATCTTATTTTTAATAAAAATTACCCGCACTCTTCGCGTAAGTGCCCTGGCATGGTACGCAGGAGGACGACTTAGCTATCGACACGCTAAAGCATTACTGAATTTCGCCAGCGGCATACAGCGCTATTCGATCAGGCTACTGCAATTTATTACGACACCCGCCCAGAAGAGGGGGAATTAATCATGTCCGGCACTACTTTGTTAATTCACCTGGCTGGCGCCATTGCTTTGTTGCTTTGGGGCAGCCATATGATTTCGACGGCGCTTCAGCGCGGCTTCGGTACACCGCTGCGTAACTGGATGGGACGCCACCTGACTAATCGCTGGATAGCGCTGCTTTCTGGCGTCGGCATTACCGGTATTCTGCAAAGCAGCACCGCGGTCAGCATGATGGCGACGTCCTTCACCGCTGCGGGTACCCTAAGTCTTGCCCCGGCTCTTGCGGTGATGCTTGGTGCCAATATCGGCTCGACACTGGTGGTACAGCTGATGAGTTTCAACACTGAAATTGCCATCCCGCTACTTTTCCTGGCCGGTTTTATCGTCTTTAAGCTTCGCGACAATTCCAGTTTTGAGAGCGTAGGCTGCGCCTTGATTGGGCTCGGCCTGATGCTGCTAGCCCTTCATCTACTTGGCGGAACGCTGGAAGCGATTAAAGTGACCCCCGTTTTCCATGCCGTGATGCAGGGACTGCAGGGGGATATCTTAATCTCTCTGCTCGTGGCTGCAGTCCTGACACTCATTTGCCACTCCAGCGTGGCGATTATTTTGCTGATCGCCTCCCTGGCCGGTACGGGCGCGATGACCCCAGCCACCGCGCTCGTGCTGGTACTTGGCGCGAATATCGGCGGCGCGTTGCCGCCGGTGCTGAATGCCGGCTATGCGGCGGCTCGCCGCCTGCCCATTGGCAACCTGATGGTTCGCCTGTCTGGTTGTGCACTGATGCTATTACTGCTGCCGGTGTTAACGGATGTCGCACTGAGAACAAGGCTGAATACGCCACAGCTTGTGGTGTGGTTCCACACTGCCTTTAGCGCACTGCTTGCACTGCTGTTTATTGGCTTCACAGCGCCAATGGCCCGCTTTCTGGAGCGACTCTTTCCTGAAGAGGAACGTGTTGGCGACCTCGGTATGCCAATGTATCTGGACGATGCCGGCCTGGAAGTGGCCTATATTGGCCTGTCTAACGCGGTTCGTGAATCGCTCCGAGCCGCTGACATGCTCACAATCATGCTGGATCGCCTATTAGTACTGTTTGAAACCCAGGAAAGACAGGCCGCCAAAGAGATCCGTCATCTTGACCAGTCGGTCGATATGCTTAGTGCGGCGGTTCGCGCCTATCTGGCAGATATTGGGCAGGATGGGCTCAACGATTCGGACGCCGATCGTGCGCAGGAAATCCTGATGTTCGTCATCAATGTCGAACATGCAGGAGATATCCTTTCCAGCAATCTGACCCTGCTGGCAATGCGCCGCGCGCACCGGGGCGAACTGTTTAGTGATTTTGAGTTGCACAATATTCGTCTGCTGCACGCGGAGCTGCTCACCAGTCTACGTCTGGGTGTTACCGCGTTTATGCATGAGGATTTGTCTGCTGCCCATCATCTGGTGCTTCGCAAGGAGACCATCCGTCAGCTCGAAGCGTCCGCCAGTCGCGAGCATTTTAAAAAACTGCGCGAGGACAAAAATGCCTGGGCAGAATCAGGCGATATTTTCCAGCGGGTATTGAGAGACTACCGCCGCGTGCACCACCATATTGCCGCCGTAGCCTATCCAGTCATTGAGCGCCTTGGCGATAAGTCGCAGCATTTTATTAGAACGACATCGAACGTTTAATAATAATTACCGCCACGTGCGGATGAACATCCTTTCAAGGAAAACAACTTTAAGGTACAGAACAGTGAGAGTTTTAATCTGCTCAGGTCGCTTTTATGCTGACACCCATACGCTTACCCATGTACTGGATTTATATGCCCGTACGCAAATAATAGATGTGCTTATCCACGGAGGCCACCAAACGCTGGGCGGCGCGATAGAAACCTGGGCCCGCGGTATCGACGTTCATGTTATTCGCTATCCGGCAAACTGGATGCTGCACGGGAAGTACGCGGAAACTAAGCGTAATCTTTTTATGCTGGAAGACAGCCGCCCTGACGTGCTACTGGCTTTTTCAGGCGGTGAAGACACGGCGGAGTGCATAAAAATGGCGCAAAGGGCAGGGATCCAGGTGATTGAGGTTTAGCCCAACCAACGTCGATTTTCTTCATTATCTTCAAGCAGATAAAGCTTTTTATTGTACTCAGCGATGTTCACTGCCATCAATCTGGATGAGTTCGCCGGTGCAGGCCCAACGTGGGCGTGGCTGATGCATACGAGGTGGCCGTAACTTACGTGGGGTCCATAAACCGTCCCGGGTCATGAGCTTACGCACAGTCTCTTTAGCAAGATAAAGATCATGAATCTCAGCAAGCTTCTCGCAGGCTAATGTCGGTCCAAAGTCGGCGTAACGTTCGCGGATAATGCGCAGCGCACGCTCAGCGAGGTCGGGCATCAACTGTCGGTTACCAGGCTGACCACGTCGACGGTTAACCAGCGATAGCGGTCCGTGTTCACGACAGCGCTCGAGTAGCCGGCGGCAGTGCCTGTCAGAGATCTCAAGTCGGGTTGCTGCAAGACGCGTGGTAAGACGCCGGTCGATAACGTCCTGCAGGATCCTGAGTCGGTTTACATCGTTCATGGAGAAAAACTCCGTTCCGTATGCCGTCAGAGTCTCATCCTTTGAAAGCAGCGATCGCTGTGGCGAGACTGTAGCGGGATTTGGTCAGAGACGGACATCTCAATTTAGCCTCTACATCATTAGTGCATATAATGTATATTATGTTAAATTAACTCTATAGGACTATTACTTCATGAGTCACTGTCTCAGCCACAAAAATCAACATGTTGGGAATTTTGACATACCTCCCTTTTATTGCGTTAGGTCTATCGTACACACGAAGGTAAAATCTCAATCGTGGCCGCTCTGGCACGTGTCCCTGTCATTGCGGAAACATAGCTGCTGCCGGAGTACTTTTTCAGGTAAGCCTGGTCAATTTTACTTTCAAGCTCAGGGTCTGATGGTTTTGCAAACAGGACGTCGAACTCCTGTCCTATAGCCAGTACCTTACCCGCCTGCTGGGACAATGCAGCCTGATACCATTTTGAACTGGTACCACTATAGGCTCGGACGAAAAGTCGGTTATCCACCTTCACTTCCCAAATCCATGTCGGCGTACCGGTCGTATTCATATCGGGATGATACGGAGCGATTTTAAGGTCATCGGCCGCATCTATTCTTGTTAATACTTTAGAGTTCCAGAACATAAACCTCTCCTCTTTCATATGCGGCTGCTTTTTTCTCTTGCAGCATTAACTCGATAAATTAATGTTGCATGAGAAATTAGAGCCTGCTTCACCAGTAACAGCAGAGTGGCTGTCATTTAAATTATGATTAATGCATCTCAGCGGCGGTATTACCGGCTATCAACTGAATAATATATTGGCGGTCCATAATAAAACTGAGCTGGCATGCCTTTCCTGTGGTTGCCAGTCGGCTCCAGAGTACCAGTACTGTCTGTATTTTTACCTGTTCGAGTGCAAATCCAATACCATCAAGACTGTCTGCGTTTGTCTGAAGTTCTTTTATCATCTTCTCGCATTCGCCGGTCAGGTCATCATAGCTAAGTGAAAACGTTTGTTAAGTATCCATTCGGCACGCTCTTTAGGGGGAATACCAACACCCTATGCTAAGAGAGCAGTGTCTGTCGTTTGTCGCACAGACACTGCATCTGAAAACACCCGACGGTGCTATGGCTTACTTATTAAGATTTTTGTTGAAAAATGCAGTGATGTTATCGAACGGGATCTTATCCATACGATCATATAAATCGACATGTGTGGCATCTTTAACAATCAGAAGCTCTTTTGGTTGATTTGCCGCTTCATAAGCCGTTTTGGAGAAGTAAAGCGAATGCGCTTTTTCACCATGGATGAACAGGATCGGGCGCGGAGAAATTTCCTTAATATAGGTCATGAGCGGGAAATTCATGAAGGCCATCGGCGTTGTCACGGACCATGAGTTACCAGAGTTGACGGCTCGTGGATGATAGCCGCGTTTGGTCATGTAATAGTCCGCATAGTCCACGAGGAACTGTGCTTCACCGCCCTTCAGTTTATTATAGGCTGGCTGGTATGCAGGTTTGCCGTTTGCCGCATCTTCCCACCGCTGGAGGCTCATTTTCTCCAGCGCCTGCTCGCGTTGCTCCGGTGTTACGCTGTCATTGTAGCCTTTCGACATCACGCGGCTCATATCATACATGGTGCTGGCAACGACCGCTTTTACGCGTTTATCCACGGCAACAGCGTTAAGGGCAATCCCTCCCATGCCGCAGATACCGATGACACCGATACGTTCACGATCCACATAAGGTTGCAGTCCAATAAAATCGACTGCGGCCATAAAGTCTTCGGTATTGATATCAGGTGAAGCAATATTGCGGGGTTCACCACTGCTTTCACCGGTATAAGACGGATCAAATGCCAGCGTCACGAATCCGCGCTTTGCTAAGGTCTGAGCATAGAGACCTGAAGCCTGCTCTTTTACCGCGCCAAATGGCCCGGAAATCACAAGCGCAGCAAGCTTCTTGTTCCCGCGCTCTTTAGGAAGATATACATCAGCGGCAAGCGTAATGCCGTAACGGTTCTTAAAAGTAACTTTTTGATGATCCACTTTTTCGCTCCTTGGGAAAGTTTTATCCCACGTCTGAACCAGCCGGACTGAAGAATCTGCTGTACCTGGTGCAGGCTGGGCGACCGCAGCTTCTGTTGAAATCAGAGCCATCGCTCCGGCAAGGAGTGCGCCATTAAAAAAGCGCGTTGAAGATTTTAGCGTCATGATATTAAAACCTTTCATTGGATATTGAGGGATATGTTTCAGACAGCATGCATGAGTATTTCAGTTACAACTTCCGGCGGGTAATCACTGGCGATACCAAACGCTTTGACATTGATCTGGACGTTCTCAACGATAGCGGGCAGATCTGCTTCCCTGATGTTCAGCTGTTCAAGACGTGTTGGTGTACCAATTTCTTCGAACCACTTCTCAAGCGCTGCGATGCCGTCGTCTGCCGAACTGAGTCCGAACACATATTTTGCGAAACGCTCAAACTGCGGTGTATTTCGGTTTTTGTACCATTTCATCCAGGCGGGCATAACGACGGACAACCCTGCCCCATGCGGAACGTTGAAAAGTGCAGATAAAGAGTGCTCGATTGCATGATTCGGATAACTGAATCCGGCACAGCCTGACAGGATCAAACCGTTTTGAGCAAGGGTTGCAGCCCAGGCAAATTCCCCACGCGCAGCCTCATCATCCGGACTGGCGATGAGCGTTTGTGTGGTTTCAATTACCGTATTCAGGAGTGCTTCAACCAGTCGCGACTGAATTGCAGGCTGAACGGTTGCGGTGAAGTACACTTCGATAAGGTGTGAAATGATATCAGCGGCAGAATAGACCAGGTAATCGCGGGAGACGCCCGCCATCAGTGCCGGACTCAGTACGGATACCACCGGACGCGTGTAGTCGTTACCGATCGATAATTTTTCATGTGTTTCTTCATTGGTGACAACGGCATACGGGTTCATTTCGCTTCCCGTTGCGGCCAGAGTCAGAATGGCAAACAAAGGTAAAGCAGAGGAAAGCTCGCCTTTACCAGCGAATAAATCCCAGACGTCACCATTATAATGTGCACCGGCCGCAATAGCCTTAGCACTGTCAAGTACGGAGCCGCCGCCAACGCTCAGTATAGCGTCCACGTTATGGTGTTTCGCCAGTTCCACCCCTTCACGGACTTTGGATATCACCGGGTTACTTACGATACCGCCAAGTTCTATATACTCGATGCCGTTATCTGCAAGATTCTGGCTGACCGTATCGAACAGGCCTTCTCGTTTAATACGTTCGCTTCCGTAGCACAGCAGGACTTTACGTGCGCCAGCGCTGGCAATGTGTGCACCGATAGTATCCTCTTTTCCGGAACCGAATTCGATTCGGGTTGGGTTGTAGAAAGTAAACTCTTTCACGTATGTCTCCTCCGGATAACCTGTCTGGCAGTTAAAAATGGCTTTAACCTGAACGGTTTAAATTTGCTCGCGGTGAACCCTGATTTACAGGACACTGCCTCATTTCAGTGTTGTTATTTTGAGTGTCTTTAATGAAAGGTGTTATTAAAATACTCTGCATTATTTGCCTGATCCTCTGAACCTGATCTCAAAGCGTATATTTCAATTTTCGTAGCTGCTAAGTTGTTAACGTCAAAAGACGTAACAAATGTGAGGCATTACAGAATGATTTCTGACAAGTCGGTTGAAAAACTACTGGGTGAACTTTCGGTCGATATTGCTCAGCGCACACCCGGCACCGGTGATTTCCCTACAGCCGTAGAAGGACTCGAATTGTTCCGCCGAAACGAACCCGCTCCTCCGGTAAGCTGCCTGGTCCCTCCCAGTATCGTTCTGGTGGCCGATGGCGCGAAGATCATGTGGGTTGGTGGTGAACCTTACGAATACAATGCGGAAAAATTCCTGATCACCTCTCTTGACCTGCCAGCCAGCTCGGAAGTATTACAGGCTTCGACATCCCGTCCCTGCGTGGGCGTAGCCTATAAACTTGACCAGCGCGTACTGATGGAATTAATTGCACAGGGAAGCCTGCCGCCGGTCAAAAAACGAGACGCGGGAACGGGTGTCGGTATAGGAACTATTACTGATGTTTTGCTGGAGCCTTTCTGCCGTCTGCTTTCTTTGCTTGACGAGCCTGAAGCCATTCCTGTTCTCGGACCGCTGATTCAAAGAGAGATACATTACCGGCTTTTGATGAGCGATCAGTCCGATCATCTCAGACAGATTGCAGCAGTAGACGGCCATGGCTACCGTATCGGTAAAGCTATTGACTGGTTAAAGACCAATATTGCATCACCTTTACGCGTAGAAGAACTGGCAAGTCGGGTGCAAATGAGTACGCCCTCTTTCCACCAACACTTCAGGCAGCTTGCGGGAATGAGCCCGCTACGTTATCAGAAATGGCTGCGCCTCAATGAAGCCAGGCGACTGATGCTGAATGAACATTACGATGTCACCACAGCAGCCTATGCTGTCGGTTACGAAAGCCTGTCCCATTTCAGCCGGGAATATACGCGGATGTTCGGGGAATCACCCAAGAGGGATATAACCGTGCTGAGAAAGTCAGCTGGTAAGCTTTAGTATTATCGTCATGTATTTTATCTTATCCTGTTATTGTACCGGTTGCGCAAAACTTGCAGGAAAGCCATAAAGGCGGGAGAATCCTGTCGTCGGTGAGGATAAAAGATGTGGTAGCCCTCAAACCAGGGGCACCACTCAGTCAGGACCGCAATCAATCTGCCGTTTCTGATATATTCATCCGCAACATATTCAGGAAGGCAGGCTATGCCCAGCCCATCGAGAGCAGCATCAAGCTGATGTACCGTGCTGTTTGCAATATATTGCCCCTTCACCTTCAGGCTGAACTTCTCTAATGTTGACTAGACATAGGGATTGCCTCGGGTTAATTGAAAATGTTGGCTGTTAACTTACTTCGTGAACCAAGATTAGCGTGACCTCCGCGCCCAGCACTTTTGCTAACCCCCAGACAACCTAGCCCAACATCTTGTCCGAATAACCGCCATACGTTGGCATATGGTCATGCCTGTCAGTATGGTTATAATAGGTTAAGGTATTGCCCTCTTCACAGTACTGCTCCAGTCCCTGCTTCCTCTTGCGCGGCAAAAGCGGCATATCCTTTCACATTTAAGGTCATCTTTGAATCTCCGAAAAAGAAGTGAAGCGACATGATGGTCACGTGGCGGCCATCATGTTGTGGGATGATTAAGAGGGTTTATTGCGGACGCAATTCGCCATATTTATAAGACGCCGTTGCGCCGCCATCAATCAGCAGATCGCTGCCGGTGACATAGGTGCCATTAGGCCCAAACAGAAACTCTGCCAGCGCGCCAATTTCATCCGGCGTGCCGCCCCGGCCAGCCGGCGATTTATCCAGCATATTGCGATAAAACGCGCCACGCTCTGCGCTATTAAGCTCGTCATAGGCCAGCGGCGTAAAGATTATCCCGGCGCTGATGCAGTTAATTCGCGCCCCACGCTTGCCCCACCTCACCGCTTCTGACATTACACGGAGTGCATTACAACGCTTGGAAATCTGGTAGGCGTATAGGCTGTCTTCAATATCTTTCACCAGCGGCAGCTCGAGCAGCTCTTCCGGCGGTAACGTTGCTAATGCATCCGCCTGCGCCTGAGTCAGCGCATCAACGGCTAAGCGATGGCTGGACTGTGAGCCAATCACCACGCAGGAGCCTCCGCGTGCAATTACGTTGCCAAACTCCTCAAAAAGCACGGCGGTGCCGTATAAATCGACCCGGAGAAGATCCTGTGCTTTGGCCTGCTAAGGAGAAAGCCCTGCCGTATGAATAACGCCTTTAATCTCACCTAACGCACAGGCTGACTTCACCAGCGCCTGAACCGACTGGCGAGAGCTCACATCGACATTCGTCGTGCTTACCTCAAACCCCGCACGAGAGAGCGTATTTTCAGCCTGTTGGGCATTCTCTATTTTAATATCCGCCAGAAGAATATGCTTCCCGACGCTAACCCGTCGCGCAATGGCCTGTGCGATAGAACCACTACCAACAACAATGACATCTTTCATTTTTATCACTCATTCAGGATGTTAACTGAAGAAGCATAGCGGCTGGACAAGCGTTGGTTAAGGCTGCCAAAGAACTTGCCCTTATGAACTTTATTCATAAATTAAACACGTTTAGTACAGAGGTATCTTTCCGTTAACGCAGAACCCGACGCTCGGCATTCAGAGATATTAAATATCAATTAATTACACCATCACCAGCAAGGCTGGAAGCGACATTGCAGTGTAGCCTCAACAATCCCACTAGTAAGGTGAAAAAACGGAATATGGACAATAAACCCCAAAGTCTTTTCATCAAAAACCATCTCAAACTTCATTTCTATAGTCTGAAATCAAGAGCGGCATTTTTGACCCTCTGATACGTTTTGTCATCTGGTGCGGCGGGTATTTTTGCTCGTGTAATCGCTGAAATGGCTGCTTTACACAATTTGGCATCACCCTCTTTTACTGTCGCACTGTTCACTGAACCATCAGGCTGAAGAGAGATACGAATAGAGCAGGTTTTTCCTTTATACGCATCGGGTTCGTGCATTTTGTCAACAATGGCATTCCGTATTTGTGCTGCATATACGGCTATTTTTGAATACTCCGGGGGAACTGTTGGAGACCCCAGGTTACTTAAAAGATCATCAACTTCCGCTGATCTATCGTTTCCGGGCATAACCCTGACGTTTGTTTTTTGAGTATGGTTTGAACAGGCTGTTATAAGTAGCACCAGAGTGAGTATGGGCGCTGAGAACGATCTTAAATACATGTTAAAACTCCTGTTTTCATCTCCAGGTAACCATCTCGGGCGAGAACGCCCTTCGTTTTCCCACCATTCATTCATTTTTAGTTATTTTTATCTGTAGGTTCAGTCTACTGTTTTAAATTAAAACATTTGAAATATAATCATTCTGTCATGTTTATCAGACGGAATGTTTTTATTATTCATCTTCAGTTTGATCGCCATCCACTTAGTCCTTTTACTGGAGTTCAGAGAGAATTTTATCTGGAGAAACACTACCCAGAAAAGTATGCACGGACGGCTCCAACACTACCATAGCGGGTGTTACTGTAACGCCCAGTCTATCAGCAAGTTCAGATTGTTTAACCACCAGATTTTTACATTTTTCTGAGCTATCATTGTCTGGCAAAAAACCAGCCATCGCATTTTGAAAACTTTTCTGACGATCGGATGCACACCATATTCTCCCCATATCCTCAATGACTGAGTCTTTGATGGATGACGGAACCACCGTCAGAAATGACATAGTCAGGCCTGCATCAGTATATTTCTTGATATTTTTTACAACATAGCTGCAATAAACACATTGATTGTCTACAAAAACTAATAGCTTATATTTTTCCACTCCAGACTGAAAAGTAATCGGCTGCAATTCAGTTAAGGAGCGAGATATATCTGCATAGGCCATCTGTGGCGTTGCGTCTAATACAGGAACAGTTGTAGCCACAACACTGAAGCTGGCTATCGTAAAAGCACCTACGGCTAATAATTTAAGAAAAAAACTCATCATTCCTGTTCCTTATTCAGTATTAATTTCAGGTTGTTAATGCCTGGCACATGCCATATTTGAATCTTTTTTATCATCTGTAAAAAATAGTTCCTGTTTATGCGACTCCATCATTGATCCGCCATGGTGCCATAGTGTGTCCAGATGCCATACGCGCTCTTTTTTCACTGCCTATAATGCTCTGGTTTATGGAATAAAAAATCCTCAACTTATGAGGACGTTTTGTTGAACATTCCCTACTCTGTCATCAGCAGGAGCACACATCACGTCGCCATCGTCGACAGTGAGCTGGTGTTTCAGTTCCGTAAAGTTACCATCAGCCAGATACACAACCCGATCAGCAGATGCTATCGTTTCCGGTCGATGGGCTACCAGCAGCACAGGAAGCCCCAGCAGGCGAAGCGTCTGGCTTATCTGGATCTCACTCTCAACATCCAGGTGGCTGGTTGCTTCATCCAGTAACAAAAACCCCGGCCTTTTGTACAACGCTCTTGCCAGAAGTACACGTTGCTTTTGCCCTCCGGAAAGCCCACCACCGGTTTCACCGATTAGCGTTTGATATCCCATCGGCATTGCCATGATATCGCTGTCGATAAGCGCCAGCTGAGCACACCGAGCCATTCGTTCATGATTGCGATCCTCGCTGAAAAAAATAATGTTATCTGCAATGGAGCCGCTGAAAAGATGATCATCCTGAAGCACTGTACCAATCCGCCGGCGTACCTGAAAATAATCCGGGTGGGTTTGCAGTATGCCAAAGGTTCTGATTGTCCCTTCGTCAGGGATATGGACCCCCAGGATAAGTTTCACCAGCGTTGACTTACCGCATCCGGATTTACCGGTAATGGCAACCACTTCACCAGGATGCAGCGTCAGCGATACTCCGCGGAGTATCGGTTTGTTACCGCCCTTATGGCTGAAGGTAACGTGCTCAAGGGATAATGGCGGATGGTCAGCCGAACAATTGCAAGAACTTGCCAGTCGGCTGCATATCAGCGTGACCCCTGCTCAGTCCGAGGAGTATCTGGCGCTGATGCAGGCGAACTTCGACGCCTACGATCTGGTCGACTCGCTGCCCGACGAGATCCCGGAAGTCCGCTACCCACGCGCCGCTGGTTATCGCCCGACTGGCGAGGAAAATCAGCTCAACGCGTGGTATTACAAAACCGAGGTGAAAGGTGCGGCGACTGGCGCGCTGGCCGGATATACCATCGCTCTTAAGGACAATATCTCGCTGGCCGGAGTACCGATGATGAACGGGACCTCCACGCTGGAGGGTTTTGTCCCTGCCTATGACGCGACCGTTGCCACGCGCCTGCTGGACGCCGGCGCAACTATTCTCGGCAAAGCCACTTGCGAGCACTTCTGCCTCTCCGGCGGCAGCCACACTTCCGACCCGGCCCCGGTGCACAATCCCCATCGTCATGGCTATTCCGCCGGCGGTTCATCCTCCGGCAGCGCCGCACTGGTGGCGGCGGGAGAAGTGGACATGGCGATAGGCTGCGATCAGGGCGGTTCAATTCGCATCCCTTCCGCCTTCTGTGGTACCTACGGCATGAAACCGACCCACGGACTGGTGCCTTACACCGGCATCATGCCGATTGAAGCGACCATCGACCACGCAGGCCCGATCACCGCCAACGTGCGCGACAACGCGTTGATGCTGGAAACCATCGCCGGCGACGATGGGCTCGACCCGCGCCAGTATGCCCCCCTCGTGGAGACTTACACCTCCGCGCTGGGCAAGGGCGTGCGTAATCTGAAAATCGGCATTCTGACCGAAGGATTCCAGCTGCCAAACATGGATACACAGGTGGCGGCGAAGGTGCGCGCTGCCGTCGCCCGCCTGCAAGAACTGGGAGCCATCGTCGGCGAAATTTCCGTGCCGGAACATGCTCTGGCAGGCGCGCTCTGGTCCCCCATCGGCTGCGAGGGGCTCACGGCGCAGATGATGCACGGCAACGGCATGGGCTTTAACTGGAAAGGCCAGTACGACGTCGCTCTGCTGGACAAACACGCTCACTGGCGCGACAGCGCCGATGCCCTCTCCCCGTCGCTTAAAATCTGCATGTTCGTCGGGCAGTACGGGCTGGAACGCTATCATGGTCGCTATTACGCCAGGGCGCAGAATATCGCGCGTCGGGCCCGCGCCGCCTACGACCGGGCACTGGGAGACTTCGACCTGCTGGTGATGCCCACCGTACCTATCGTCGCTCAGCCGATACCGGAGCCGGACTGCTCCATCACCGAATATATCTCGCGCGCTTTCGAAATGATCGGCAACACCGCCCCGCAGGACATCACCGGTCACCCGGCCATGTCTATCCCCTGTGGCATGGTCGACGGGCTCCCGGTGGGCATGATGCTGGTAGGACGTCATTACGCTGAAAGCACTATCTATCAGGCCGCCTCCGCTTTCGAAGCCTGCGGCGACTGGCGGAAGTTTTAACCTTAACTCTCGGGAAGCATAAAATGAGCCATAAACACGACCACGACCACACCGAACCACCAGTAGACATCGAGTTACGTGTCCGCGCACTGGAATCCCTGCTACAGGAAAAAGGACTAATCGACCCGGCGGCTCTGGATGAGTTGATTGACACCTATGAGCACAAAGTCGGCCCGCGCAATGGCGCACAGGTTGTCGCCAGAGCGTGGAGCGACCCGGAATACAAACGTCGACTGATGGAAAACGCCACCGCCGCCATCTCAGAACTGGGTTTCTCCGGTATACAGGGCGAAGACATGTTGGTGGTTGAGAACACGCCGGACGTGCACAACGTCACCGTCTGTACGCTGTGCTCCTGCTACCCCTGGCCGGTACTGGGTCTGCCACCTGTCTGGTACAAATCAGCCCCCTATCGTTCGCGTATTGTCATCGACCCACGCGGCGTTCTGGCCGAGTTCGGGTTACACATTCCCGAAAGCAAAGAGATTCGCGTCTGGGACAGCAGCGCCGAGTTGCGTTATCTGGTACTGCCTGAACGTCCGGCGGGCACAGACGGCTGGAGCGAAACGCAGTTGAGCGAACTGATCTCGCGCGATTCGATGATTGGCACCGGTGTGGTTACCGCACCATAACGAGAGGAGAAAACCATGAACGGGATACACGATCTCGGCGGTATGCACGGCTTCGGCCCGATCCCTACCGAGGAAAACGAACCCTATTTCCACCATGAGTGGGAGCGCCGGGTATTTCCAATGTTCGCCTCGTTGTTTGTCGGCGGACACTTCAACGTCGACGAATTTCGCCATTCCATCGAATGTATGCCTCCTGCCGACTATCTGCAGTCGAGTTACTACGAGCACTGGCTGCATGCATTCGAAACCCTGCTGCTGGCAAAGGGGGTGATCACCGTTGACGAGTTGTGGGGTGGCGCGAAGCCCACCCTCTGTAAGCCAGGCACACCTGTGCTGACGCACGACATGGTATCGATGGTCGTCAGCACCGGCGGCTCTGCTCGCGTCAGTCACGACGTTGCGCCCCGCTTCCGGGTGGGAGATCGGGTACGAACGAAAAATTTCAACCCGACCACCCATACCCGCCTGCCCCGTTACGCACGCGATAAAGTCGGTCGCATAGAAATTGCTCACGGTGTGTTTATCACGCCAGATACCGCGGCGCACGGCCTGGGCGAACATCCCCAGCATGTCTACAGCGTCAGTTTCACCGCGCAGGAGCTGTGGGGGGAACCACGCCCGGACAACGTGTTCATCGATCTGTGGGACGACTATCTGGAGGAAGCATGAATACTGCGACACAACACGATTACGCCGCCGTCGGGTTACCGCGCGATGAGGAAGGGCCCGTATTCGATAAGCCCTGGCAGGCAAAAGCATTTTCACTGATCGTCCATCTGCACCGGGCCGGGCTCTTCCCGTGGGCAGAATGGGTACGGACTTTCAGCGAGGAGATCAAGGCTGCGCCCGCCCAGCCTGGTGAAAGCGTGAATGATGCCTACTATCGCCAGTGGGCAGCGGCGATGGAAAAAATGATAACCGCCCTCGACCTGATCGTGCCGGAGGAGTTCACCCTGCGGACACAGGAATGGCGGCAGGCGTATCTCAACACGCCTCACGGCCAGCCAATTGTACTGGCGAACGCCAGTTGCCCACCGGCACATACCCATCATCACCTTCCGCTGGGCGTGCCGGTGACGGTTAGCCCGGCGCACTCGTCCAACAGCAAAATCGACAATGGAGTTACATCATGAGTGATATCACCCTGAATGCCCACGCCCCGGTCGCCCCGATCCCTGTCGCGGAACTGCTGCCCTGGGCGCTGTTCACCACCTTGCTGGCGCTGCTGGCTATCTATTTTGTTGGCGCAGAGCAAGGCGCAACGTCGATGTTTTCCGGTACCCAGGTGCATGAATTCTTCCACGACGCACGTCATCTGCTGGGCTTTCCCTGCCACTGAGGAGGCGGAAATGATTGGGAAACTGTTATTTAAAGGGATGATGGCCGGCATTCTGGCCGGACTGGTGGCATTTGCCTTTGCACACCATTTCGGAGAACCGCAGGTCGATCGCGCCATTGGGCTGGAAAAAAGCATGTCCGCTCACACTCACCAACACGGCGCGTCAGCAGACGGCGGAGAAGAAGAGGTGTTTAGCCGACAGACCCAGTCTGGGATCGGCCTAATGGCCGGTATGGCGCTGTTCGGCGCCGCACTGGGGGGCGGCCTGGCGCTGGTGTGGGCTTTTAGCTACCAGCGCTTTGGGCCATCGAACCCGCGTTTGCTGGCGTTGTGCCTGGCGCTGGTCGGCTTTCTGGCAATGAGCCTGATGCCAGGTCTGAAATACCCGCCCAATCCGCCCGCAGTCGGCAACCCGGATACCATCGGCTATCGTACCGGGCTGTACTTCGTCATGATGTTGCTTTCCATCGGCATCGTCATCGCGTCCGCGTGGTTATCACATCAGCTAACGCCGCGCCTCGGCAGAGGAAATGCGATGATGTGGGCAACGCTGTTCGCCGTGGCGCTGATGCTCGTGGTTTGTGCCCTGATGCCGACAGTGAACGAAGTGTCCGACCACTTCCCGGCGGACCTGCTGTGGCGTTTTCGCATAAGCTCCTTCGGCACGCATCTGGTGCTCTGGAGCGTCATCGGTGTAGCGTTCGGTGCCTTAGCCGAACGCACGCCGGCGACACGCGGACAGCGCCCGGCCTTCCGGCGCGGTTAACATTATGAGAGCGTCGCTAACGCTGATTTGTCAGGGAGAAACGGCAGCTTCCAGAGGTTCACATTTTCCCTGTGATGACCCTCTGGAGGCGCGGGAGTGGCAGCGGGCGCAGCGCTTACCAGGCAGTGCCGCCCGTTATCACAGCGTCTGGATCTCCCCAGACACCGCCGCCCGACAAACCGCAGCAGCGCTCTCTTTACAGGGCACCCTGGTGGCAGAGCTGGCGGAACCCGACTACGGCAGCTGGGCCGGTCGGCCATTACGTGAGGTGATGGCGCAAGACGCCGAAGCTTTCCACGCCTGGCTGGAAGGCGCCCCGCCCCCGGGCGGAGAGTCGCGTGCTCAGCTGTTGGCGCGCTATGGCAGTTGGCTGGCCAAACGCGTCGATATTCAAGGTCGTCACTGTGCAATTGTGCCCGCCGCCGCAATCCGCGCCATGATCGTCGACGTTCTCGGCGCACCACCTCAATCATTTTCACGCATCGACATCCACCCGCTCAGCATCACCGAGCTGCGCAGCGACGGACGGCGCTGGAATTTTTGTTTATTGAAAGACCGCGCAACTGGCGGTTAGGTCAACTCGCCCCTCGGTGCACTGAGGGGCGGTTTCGGTCAGCCAGATGAATCCTGACGCTGCACATCAACCGCCACTTCCAGAGCCAGCGTTGCTCCGCCATCGAAAATAACGCCCTGTAACGGAGTCACATCGGCATAATCCCTTCCCCACGCCGTGACGATATGCTGCCCCTGAGGCATAAGATCGTTGGTCGGATCAAACTCCAGCCAGCCGATATCAGGGATAAAAATGGCAAACCAGGCGTGCGACGCATCGGTTCCGACGAGTTTTTCCTGCCCCTCCGGCGGCAACGTTTCAATATAGCCGCTGATATAACGCGCGGGTAAGCCGACAGAGCGCAGGCAAGCGATCGCCAGATGGGCAAAATCCTGACAGACGCCGCGCTTTTCCTCTAAAACCTGCTCGGGTGGTGTTGTGACGCTGGTCGCAACCGGGTCGAAAGTAAATTCCGTAAAAATACGATGCGTGAAGTCCATCGCCGCCTGGATCACCCCTGCATTGTCGTGAAAAATATCGGCAGCATAGCTGGCCAGCCGTTCGGAACGGAGGATTAAACCGGAATCGAGCAAATACTCTTTCGCCATTCGCAGATCCGCTGTCCCGGACTCCTGCAGCAATCGACGATACTCACCGCAGGTGAGCGGGTGGTCATATAGCAGGTTCGCGTGGTTTATTTCATCAATATCAAAGTAGCTTTCCATCTCAATGGTTAGCTTGTCGTGCGGAACCTGGATCGAGAAATAAAACGTCAGATTGCCGAAATAATCACTCCCCTCGCTCTGATAAACGGGCATCGGCGTCACCGTAATCCGACGCAGTAAACAGCGCTGATTTGCCGTATCGCGCGGCAGAAGATGCGTCATGTTGTAGCATAACGTCACGGGTGAATTGTACTGGTACTCCGTCAGATGACGTACCCGGTATTTCATAAGTCAGTCTTCCATTGCGCGTTAATCAACTGCTGGGGCCCATCTGCATGATCGAAATACTTGTCGCTCAGCAGGGTCGTAAACTGCTCCAGTTGGCTGATTATCTGCGTCATGAGCGTATCCAGCTGTCCACGCAGCTCCGTTTGTTCATCGACCTGCGCCAACATGTCCAGCTCGGCCAGCTGAATATCGGTCAGTGATTTCATTATCGGACGCATGTCGGATGTCAGGCTGGAAGTCTGACCATCCTGTCGCGGTAGTTCGAGGAGGTATTTGCGCAGTCGATCGATCTGATAAATCAACGAACGCGGGTTGCTGGCGTCCAGCATCAATAAATCCAGACCAGAAATGATGTTCATGCGTCCGCGATAGCGGCGACGGAAAGAGATCAGTGCCTCTACGCTCATCAGTACCGATTCTAAAATTTGCTGTTGCTGTAAACCAGGAAGAGCGTGGGTCAGCGTGTGTTTGAGTAAAATGGCGGTTAGACGCGCCCGCTCCGCACGGCGGCCAATCTCCTGAAACCGCCAGTCCATTCCACGCAGCATGCTTTCATGATTCAGCCCGGACAAGGCCAGTAAAGAGGTGACCAGATTGTCCAGTGACTCTTCCGGCAGTTCCGGTAGCCCATCCTGATAGGCCACCTCCACCGCCCGAATACAATCGCGTAACTCATTGAGAATAATTCGGGTATCGGCCGAGAGCATCTCTTTTACCTGCTCGCCACAGGTCAGCATGCTTTGGATATTAAATTTAATCGATCCGGCGCGTTGGCCATCACAAACCAACGAAGAAAGCTCATGATTCTGGTCAGCGCCCGCGTCCGTTTCAGGCAACGTGCCGGTGAGCGGAAATAATGCCCCCAGCAGGACATCGCGGCTCTCAGGCATAAACAACTCAACTCCGTTAAGCTGTTTGAAAAGAGTGCGTATCACGCGCAGGCTCATTTCAGCGCGTTCCGCATAGCGGCCAAACCAGAACAGGTTCTCGATAACGCGGCTGGGCAGATTTCCCTCATCACGAGGAATGGAGTCCGTCAGCGGCTGCTGCGCTATATCGGGTTTTTCCCCCAGTATCCACGTATCTTTACTGCGTGCGCCGGATAAATCGCTAACAATAAATTCATCAGCGGACTCAGCTACCCGTGATAGCGTTCCGGGCATGACGCAGTACCCCTCCGGGGTGGCGACGGTAAACGCGCGGAAAATACTGGGCCGATATTCAATTTGTTGATTATCCCAGACCGGTACGCGCGAGCCGGGTATGTATACCTGAGCCACGTAGTTGTGCGGGTTGGCGTTGATTTGCTCAATGGTGAGCATCCGATTGCGCTCATCCAGGCTATGACCGTAAATGCTTTTGCTATCAAAACTACGCCAGGACGGTTTGATTATCAGGTGCTCAAGGTTACGGATCACAAAATCGCGATCCTCAGCGCGACCGCACCACCAGGTCTTAACCGTCGGGATCAATAGCGGTTCGCCAAGCAAACACTGACTAATTTCTGCGAGAAACGCCAGCAGCGCCGGCGCTTCAAGAACCCCTGAGCCCAGAGGGTTTGCCAGCACGACGTTACCGCTGCGTACCACTTCAAGCAGCCCCGGCACGCCTAGCCGCGAGTCGGAACGCAGTTCCGTTTGGTCGCAATAAGTATCATCCATACGGCGCAAAATCACGTCAACTTCCGACAGGCCATTAAGGGACTTCAACCATACCCTGCCGTTACGCACGGTCAGATCGCCTCCCTGAACCAGCTGAAAGCCGAGATAGTTCGCGAGATAAGCATGCTCAAAATAGGTACTGCTGTATGCACCGGGCGTCAGCACCACGATCCGCGGGGTCTCTGTTTTGTGACTGGCAAGACCGGCTAACGTATGCCGCAGTGCGTGAAAGAAGCCGGAAAGCCGCCGGACGTTGCTGTTGCGAAACAGCGACGGCAGCACGCGAGAAACGGCGATTCTGTTTTCAAGAACATAACCGGTGCCGCTCGGCGCCTGGGTACGATCGCCAATAGCCACAAACTGTCCATCACCGCCGCGAACGAGATCGACTGCGTGGAAGATGAGATTATGCGCGCCCGGCAGACGTATACCGTGGCACTGACGCAGAAAGCCTGGATGAGAGAAAACGATTTCTGACGGGATAACGCCCTCTTTCAGCAGCCGCTGTTCACCGTAGAAATCTTTAAGTATCAGGTCGAAAAGCAGCGAGCGCTGCGCCAGGCCACGTTCAACGGTTAACCACTCGTCCTCCGCCAACAGATTTGGAATGATGTCCAGCGACCAGACGTTCGGCGACAGCGGATCGCCATTGAGGTTATAGGTTGCGCCATCGTCGCGCAAAATACGCCTTGCCTGACGAAGACGGTTTTCCATCCCTTCTATACCCATCTCGCCGACGCTATTCATGACCTCAGTCCAGTGTGGGCGGATGGTGTTCGCCGGATCGCAAGCTTCGTTATAGACGTCTGTCGTAGAGGGATCGACAGAGAAAGACGCCGGCTCACAGGCCGGCGTGATTGATTCAGAAAAAGAAGCTGTCATGTATTCTGATTACCCGGCTCAAAGCTAAATCCTAGTATACTTCCTGCGGAGATCCAAAGTATGCGGGTATTCATCGCCCGGTTCTTCTTCCGGAGGAGCCATTGGGCGTGGAACCTGCTCATGCTCATAGAATGTCCTTAACGCGCTGAATGCTGGAGGAGGCGTCAAGACGCCCTGGGTGAAGCCATGATCCCAGAATCGATTGACGCGCCTTGCCTCAGCTTCATTGCTGTTGACCGGTAGCGTCTCATAGTGACGTCCGCCCGGGTGGCTGACGCGATAGCTACAGCCACCAATAGAAAGACCGTTCCAGGTATCAATCAGATCAAACACCAGGGGGGTATTCACCCCAAGAGTCGGATGCAGCGCCGAGGTTGGCGCCCAGGCGCGATAGCGCACCGCCCCCACCATCTCCCCTTTCTTTCCGGTCGCTCGCAGCGGTACGCGGCGGCCGTTGCACGCCAGCACATAGCGTCCTTCAGTCAAACCGGACAGGCGCACCTGCAGGCGTTCGACGGAGGAGTCAACGTAGCGAGAGGTCCCGGACTGCGTCACTTCTTCGCCCAGGACATGCCACGGCTCGATCGCCCAGCGAAGCTCCAGCTCAATATCATCAATTTGCTGGCGACCATAGTGCGGGAAGCGGAACTCTTCAAACGGCAGCAGCCATGACAGTTTGAAGGGATAGCCATGCCGCTGCAGGTCATCCACCACTTCTTTTACGTCCTGCCAGACGAAATGCGGCAACATAAACTTATCGTGCAGTTGGGTGCCCCAACGGACCAGCGGTTTGTGATACGGCTGGTTCCAGAAACGCGCCACCAGGCAGCGGAGCAGCAGCAACTGCACCAGCGACATGCGGGCGTGCGGCGGCATTTCGAAGCCGCGGAACTCCAGCAGCCCCAGACGGCCGCTACTGCTGCCTGCCGCGTACAGTTTGTCGATGCAAAATTCTGAGCGATGGGTATTACCGGTGATATCCACCAGCAGGTTGCGCATTAGCCTGTCTACCAGCCATGGGGTATCAACCAGCCCTTCCGGCATGTTCTGGAAGGCTATCTCCATTTCATAAAGCGCTTCATCCCGTCCTTCATCCGGACGCGGAGCCTGACTGGTTGGGCCAATAAACATTCCTGAGAATAAGTAGGAAAGACCCGGATGGTGCTGCCAGTATGTCACCAGGCTACGCAGGAGGTCGGGACGCCGCAGTAGAGGGCTGTCGGCAGGAGTGGCCCCGCCTAAGGTCACGTGGTTACCGCCCCCGGTACCGGTGTGCCGGCCATCAAGCATAAACTTCTCGGCCCCCAGTCGGGTCTGTTGCGCCTGCTCGTAGAGCGTTTCAATATTATGGACCAGCTCATCCCAGTGGCTGGCCGGGTGAATATTGACCTCGATAACACCAGGGTCGGGGGTTAACAGCAGCTTCTGCAAGCGAGCATCTTTTGGCGGCTCATAACCTTCAATCACTACCGGCAGCTGCAACGCGCTGGCCGTCGCTTCGACGGCATGAATCAGGGCAACATAATTCTCCAGATGGGTGACTGGCGGCAGGAACAGATGGAGCTTGCCCTCGCGCGGTTCGAGGCACAGCGCGGTGCGGACCACGCTTTTACTGCCGTTAACTGCCGATTTTTGTTGCTGCAACGCCTGCTGGACAACGGTGGTGGCCGCCTCTTCCCCGATCGCAAAAACCGGCAGCGGTTCGCGAGGCTCGAAAGGATCGCGTTCGACGACGCGCTCATCTTCGGTGAGCGGCGGCAGCGAATTGAGCGGCAGACGGTAACCCATGGCGCTGTCTCCGGGGATCAGCGTAATCAGCCCTCCCCGCATCGGCCAGCGGCTACTCCGCCACCCTTGACCATCAAACTCGACGGGCAGAATGTAGCCCGTTGCGCTTTCCATACCGCGGCTGAGTAAACTGGCCAGCCGGCGCCGTTCAAGGTCATCATCGAGACTCGCCTTCCTCGGGTCGGCCCCTTCCGGCAGCGCGCGCTCGAGCCACAGGTAGTAGAGCGCGTCTTCATACCCGGGTTGCAAATAGCCGGCGTCGATGCCTAGCTGCTGACACAGCGTCTGACCAAAGCGCTCCGCATCAGCGATGCCGTGGCCGTAATCCCGATCGACGCGGGCAACGAGCTCCGGATCGTGCCACAGCGCCTCTCCGTCGGTGCGCCAGAAGCATCCCAGCGCCCAGCGCGGAACCTCCTCTCCCGGATACCACTTACCCTGACCATAGTGCAGCAGTCCCCCGTGACTGAACTGCGCTTTTAGCCGCAGCAGCAGGTCTTTAGCGAGACGTAATTTGTCCTTGCCCAGCGCCTCGGTGTTCCACTGCGCAGAGTCCATATCGTCGATGGAGATAAATGTCGGTTCGCCCCCCATGGTCAGGCGCACATCATTGGATTGCAGCTCAACGTCTACGGCGCGGCCCAGCGCGTTGATGTTCAGCCACTCATCTTCGCTGTAAGGCCGCGTGACGCGCGGATCTTCATGAATGCGTGTGACAATGTTGGTATAGCTGAACTCACATTCGCACGGGTCGGTTGCGCCGGTAATCGGTGCCGCAGACTGCGGGTCCGCCGTGCAGGCTAAAGGAATATGCCCTTCGCCGGCAAACAGGCCGCTGGTCGGATCCAGCCCCACCCAGCCAGCGCCGGGGAGATAGACTTCACACCAGGCGTGCAGATCGGTGAAATCCTGTTCCGGGCCTGACGGACCGTCGAGCGCTTTCACATCGGCAGTCAACTGCACCAGATAGCCGGAGGCAAAGCGGGCTGCCAGCCCCAAATTACGCAGGATCTGCACCAGCAGCCATGAGGTATCCCTGCACGAGCCTTTTTTCAACGTCAGCGTTTCCTGACAGCTCTGCACGCCGGGCTCCAGGCGAATTCCATAGTCAATTTCGTTGGCCAGGCGGCTATTGAGCTGCACCAGGAAGGTCACGATGTGCACCATTTCCTCGCAATCAACGGTATCCAGCCACGCGTCAAGTTCAGGGCTCTGCTCGGTGACCTTAAGATAAGGTGCGAGTTCTTCCTGCATCAAAGAATCATAAGCAAAGGGAAAATGCTCGGCATACTCTTCAATAAAGAAGTCAAACGGGTTGATCACGGTCATGTCCGCGATCACCTCCACCGCGAACTCCAGGCGTTTCGTTTTTTCAGGAAACACCAGCCGCGCCTGATAGTTGCCGAACGGATCCTGCTGCCAGTTAATAAAGTGGTCCTCGGGCGTCACTTTCAGGGAATAGCCATGTATATGGGTACGTGAATGAGGCGCTGGGCGCAGGCGCAAAATATGCGGCGCCACGTTGATCAAACGATCGAATTCGTAAGTCGTTGTATGTTGAATCGCAACCCGGATGGTCATACGGCATCCCCTTGCAGGAAAAGAAACCAGTTATCGGTAATCAGGTGATGAAGCGCAATCAGGCTGAGCTGAACCTCATTGAGGTAGAGACTAAATTCGCGGTTCAGATCGTGAGAATTATCGACGCCCCGGGTTGCAAGCAGAAGACTGTCAATGTGATCCGAAACGGCCGACGCCCGCGGCAGCTCAGCGGCAGCCAGCTTGATTTGCTGCAGGCAGTAGCGCTGCGAACGAGGGAAATGCCCATCCGTCAGGAGCAGAGTGACCACCAGCGAGCCTTTAATCGAACAGCGCATTACCCGGCGAAAGCTGAGATAGGCGCTTTGCGATTTCAGGACCTTAGACCACACCACCTGGCCTAACTTGATGCTCTCCTCCTCACGCGCCTGCATCATCAGGGAATTTGCCGCGTCAAGAATGCGCGTATTCATGTCGGCGCGCTCCAGATAGCGCCCCATGTTCAGAAAATGCCAGCCGGCATCGCGGCTCATCGACCCGGTCAGCAGGCCGATAATTTTCTGACATCCTTCAATGACGTTATTGAGATACGTATGTCGTTCAGAGCGGTTGATCCCCAGGCGGATGTTCTGTCTGGCGTACAGATCCAGTTCATTGATCAGCTCCCACATCTCTCCCGGTACCACATCACGGCTGGTACGGATATTTTCACGGACCATTTTTAATGACGACAGCAGAGAGTCTGGGTTGCTCTCGTCGGCCAGCATAAACTTCAGCACATTGCGTTCGTCTTTAATTTTATAGCGCTGGCCAAACAGGTCGACGCCGCTGCTAATTTCGATCAGGTTATACCAGGAAACAGCGATATCCCGTGGCAGATCGTAAAGCAGATCGTCATACACGCTGACTAACCGCGCGATATTCTCCGCGCGCTCCAGATAACGCGCGCTCCAGTACAGGCGCGCAGCAACTCTTGATAGCATGTTCATTATTTTTTGCTCTCCACGATCCAGGTATCCTTACTCCCGCCGCCCTGGGATGAGTTAACCACTAATGAGCCTTTTTTCATCGCCACCCGCGTCAACCCACCGGTTGTCACGTAAGTCTCTTTGCTTTGCAAAATGAAGGGGCGTAGATCGAGGTGGCGCGGCTCCAGATAATCTTTCGCGATAAGCGCCGGTGCGGTAGAGAGCTTCAACGTCGGTTGAGCAATATAGTTGCGTGGATTCGCCTGGATCAGTTCGGCAAACTGCTGCTGCTCTTTTTTGGTCGAGTGCGGCCCGACCAGCATGCCATAGCCGCCGGATTCGTTAGCCGGTTTCACCACCAGCTTATCCAGATTCTGCAGAACGTATTCCCGTTCATCATCATTCTGGCAAAGGAAGGTTTCCACATTCGGCAGAATAGGCTCTTCGTCCAGGTAGTAACGAATCAGTGCCGGAACATACGCATAGACGACCTTGTCATCCGCCACCCCGGCGCCAGGCGCATTGGCCAGCGCCACGTTTCCGGCTTTCCATGCCCGCATCAGGCCACGCACCCCGAGAACAGATTCGGGATCAAATACTTCCGGGTCGAGGAACATATCGTCAATGCGTCGGTAAATGACGTCCACCCGCTCCGGGCCGTAGATCGTTTTGGTGTAGACGCAGTCGTCGTCGCCAACAAACAGATCGGCGCCTTCCACAAGCTCGACCCCCATTTGCTGGGCCAGAAAGGCGTGTTCGAAGTAGGCAGAATTATAAATCCCCGGGGTCAGCACCACGATTTCCGGGCGTTCAATCTGCCGGGGCGACAGGGCCGCCAGGGTTTCCAGCAGCTGTGCCGGATAGGCGTCAATGGGTTTGATATTCTCGCGTTCAAACAACTCCGGCAGAACGCGCTTGGTGATGGCTCGGTTTTCCAGCATATAGGAGACGCCGGAGGGAACCCGCAGGTTATCTTCCAGGACGTAGAACTGCCCGGTTTCATCACGGACTAAATCGGTCCCACATATATGCGCCCAGACGCCATAAGGTGGCGACATCCCGACACACTCGGGGCGAAAATTTTTCGACTCCTTAATGATATATTCGGGAATGATGCCATCTTTGATGCAATGTTGTTCGTTATACAGGTCATTGATAAAGCGGTTCAGCGCGGTAAGTCGCTGCTTCAGCCCGGTTTCGGCTATCGTCCAGTCCTGAGCATCAATGGTGCGGGGAATAATATCGAATGGCCAGATCCTGTCGATATTTCCTTTGTCGGTATAGACCGTAAAGCTAATGCCCATTTCCTGTATTGTCGCCTCTGCCGTCAGACGACGCTTTTCAAGTTCATCCGGCGCAAGCGAATCCAGACACTGAATCAAACTCTGTGCTGAACGGCGGGGATTGCCCTCATGGTCGATCAGTTCGTCGAAATAGACGTCGGCTTTGTAGTTTTTTATGAGTTTATGCATCAGCATTGTATCCGTGTTAAATCGCCGATCGTGGCAATATATTCTTCACCTACACAGAACTAAGCCTTTTCATTTTCCATAAAATGAATGTGGCTTTTTACCAGGTGTCATATCAACACCAGTGAGTAAATTAGGTTATCGTCAATAGAGACTGATATGTTCTGTCAATTAAACTATGCGGGTATATTGTGAGTCAGGCATCCTCTTAAAAAACACGGCAAATATGAATATTGAAATCGACGTAGAACTAACTAATGACAGCGTTGATTATCCACTCCTCGCCTACAATAATATCTGCACTGCGTATACCCCCCACAAATTGGCGGTGATGCGCTGAGATGTTTATTCCTTCATCTAAGTATAAGCATAAAGCATGCCACTAATTAAATTGTTAAATATCAACACGATGTGATAAATATTGCTGTGTGCATCGATTCATGATGCCTCACGATGATGCAGGCTGATTTTTGTGGGGCACCAAAATGAAACATTACCATTGCGTTTATTCGAGAGTTTCAATCATCGAGCATCTTAAATAGGCAACACTCGCAAAGTTCATCATCGAATTTCAACGCAGGGGTTAGGCGTATACTATCCACAGGGTTAATCCAGCAGTTTCATTTCCAGCGCACGGCTCATTGCCTGAGTGCGACTGTTGACTTTGAGCTTGCTGTAGATGTTCTTGAGGTGCCATTTCACCGTCTCAACAGAAATAGCCAGGGAACGCGCAATTTCTTTGTTCATCTGGCCGTCGGCGACCAGGTGTAATACCTGAAGTTCTCGCTCACTGAGCGCCCAATGAACATCATGGCTTTCGCTCTGACGCGGTATTCCTCCGCCCTGAACACCCTGCTCTACCCCGTAAATCTGTGTTGCGCCCTGCTCTTTGCAGGCCGCAGAGGATTCGTCCATATAGGTAAGCAAAGGTTGCAATGTCTCGCCGGCATCAAGAAAAATACGCTGGAGATTCTGTTGCTCAGCCAGGTGCAGGACTGGCTGTAATGCAGTCCTGGCCGCCGCGTTTTCGCCACTCTTCCACAAGGATAACGACCATAGCGTACGCAGACGCGCTGCGGATAGCCAGTCACCCCGACGTTCCTGCTCAGTAACCAGTCCGGCCAGTAGAATGCTGGCTTGCGGCGCCTGGCCTGACGCCAGAAAAAGGCGGCTACGGCTGACGGCTGCATGCTGAGCGATCGCACGTTGACAAGGATGTTCGGCATCAATTCTGCTATGGACCGCCAGTTGCTCGAGTTGCCGCTGCCGTTGCTCTGCGCCGGGATAATCCCCGCACTGCAGGCGCACTCTAACCTGCTCGGTTAACAACAAAGCCTGCAGCCGCTGCCACCCGCGAGAGATCGCAAGTCGCTGCGCATGTTCCAGGAGTCGTTCCGCCTCATGCGGCACGCCGTCATGCAAAGCCTGACGCGCAAGACAGGTATAGCAACGACTCAATGCATCGGGTGGACTGAACCGATCGATGAGTTCGAGTCTATCTGCTAACAGATTATCGAGTGAGTCAAGGCTCCGCTGTTCGTAAGCAATTTCCGCCAGCAGCGGTGCCAGCGTTGCGCCGCTGGTCGACTGGGAGCCGGTATAACGCTCAGCCTGACGCAATGCACTTTCGGCATACCGCCCGGCGTTCTCCAGATCGGCCTGGCAAAGGTGGCACTGGGTGATGATAAAAGCACGGTAAACCGAGACAAACAGATTATCCAGGGGGCTTTCCGGGCAGGGCATATACCGTTGAACCTCCAGGGCCTCAGCGTAACGCTGGTTAACCACGTGGCAGTAGCTAAGAATATTGCATATCAGGCCATCAACCCATGTGTCTCCGCAAGGCACTTCGGCCAACAGCGGCTGAACAATAGCCATACTCTGCGGAATATTTTCGGCGAAGGCTTCGCAAATCGCGCGCACAACACGCAATTTAAGCCAGGCGCTGCGGGTCATACTCTCACGGTGATTAACGACCATTTGGTCGAGATTATCGAGCAACCTTCTCGATTCATCAAAGCGGAAATAGTGCGCCAGAGCCCAGGCCAGATTGATTTGGAGGTCAATACGCGAAGGGTCATTGCTGTCGGGTAAATGATGCATCCAGGAAACCAGGGTATCTATATCCCCTTCTTCCGCCAGTGACTGCGCGCTGGCACCATCCTGTCCGGGGCTATGAACGGGCTTGCCCGCGGCGAGTGCATGGCGTACCGCCTCGGACCACAATCTCTGCTCAACGAACCAATGACTGGCTAATTCATGTAACTGTTTGGGGTAGATATCGTTGCTCTGCTGCAATATCGCCCGCAGGGTCTCCTGCAAAAGAGGATGGTAGCGAAACCAATAGCCTTGTTCATCAAGGGCTGACAGGAAAAGGTTGTGTCTCTCAATCCATGCCAGCATGGCTTTACCATCGTCACGTCCTGTAACCGCATTGCATAACCCGGCATTTACACGATTGAGGAACGAAGTTTTCACCAGAAAATCGAGCACCTCCTCCGGCAGAGGGTCAAGTACCACCTCTTTCAGATAACGGGCGATGGAGCGTGTACCTCCACGAATGTTGCGCAGCAGATGTTCTGGATCATTCTGCAATGCCGGGGACAATGACGCGATCTTCATACCCGCAATCCAGCCCTCTGTCGCGGACAGCAGCCGCAGCGCATGCTGATTGCTAAGCGGTACGGCAATCGTCTGGCTGAAATATTTTCGCGTCTCTTCGAGCGTGAACTGCAGGTCTCGATCATAGATTTCCACCAGCTGGTCCTGCGCCTGAAGCTGGCTTAGGGACAGACTCGGGTGGATACGGCTGCCGATGATCAGATGTAACGCGGCAGGTGCATGCCTGAGCAAATAACCCAAGGCTTCATATACACCAGCATCATTAATCATGTGGAAGTCATCGATGATCAGATACAGGTCGTGCGGACAGTAATGTAGCTGGTTAATCAACCCGGCCAGCAGCTGTTGAGAGTTAGCGGGCTTCTGTTCTTCTATGTTGCGCCAAAAATCGGCGTCCCAATCGCCATAGAGCGGACGCAATGCCTGCAGCAGATAAGGTATGAACTGCCAGACGTCATCATCCTCCTCATCGAGGCTAAGCCAGGCAACACGTTCACCCTGGTCGATCATTTGCTGATGCCACTGGGCTAATAGCGTGGTTTTACCAAATCCAGCCCCAGCGCAAACGACGCCCAGACGGCGCCACTGAATTTGATCGAGGAGTCGGAGAAGCCGTGAGCGCTGTAGTAACGGGATAGAGGAGCGTGGCGGGACGAATTTGGTCAGGATGAGCGGCAAGCCTCTCGTCAGCCGCAATGGTCCAGAGACCAGTGATGTTGATTGGCGACCTGCAAAATCCGATGGCTTCATCCGTGGTTGTCTGCTCGTATTGTTTTTATCAATTGTACGCCAGAGCTCGGGATGACATGGGACTGCCCTTCTGGATAAGTACACAAAATTTATAAAGTTTGACCTCAAGCATGAAAACCCCCACCAACCCACCCATGAAGGTGGCTTCGCACTCTCTGCTGGCGCTCGTAGATTCATTGCATTGGTGTGGTTAGGGTGCACCCACCCTGTCAAATAACCCCGCCCGGCCGACCTTTATTGAGGAGACTTAAATGATGCTTAGCAAACAGGCGTTGCTACAGGCTTACCGTAAGATGCGCGAGATCAGGACATTTGAGGAGCGTTTGCATCAGGAAAACACCAGCGGTGATATTCCAGGCTTCATCCACCTTTATACCGGTGAGGAGGCCATTGCTGTGGGAGTTTGCGAAAATTTAACGGACGCTGATTTCATCGGTTCTACGCACCGCGGACACGGCCACTGTATTGCCAAAGGCTGCGATATTCACGGCATGATGGCTGAAATATTCGGTAAGGACAGCGGATTATGTCGCGGCAAGGGGGGCTCGATGCACATTGCCGACCTCTCAAAAGGCATGCTGGGTGCGAACGCTATCGTTGGCGGAGCGCCTCCGTTAGCCATTGGCGCTGCGCTGACGGCCAAAACCCTGAAGACCGGCAACGTCGGCGTCTCTTTTACCGGTGACGGCGGTTCTAATCAGGGCCTGGTTTTTGAAGCGATAAACATGGCAGTCGTGCTCCAGCTTCCTGCGATTTTTATTTTCGAGAACAACGGTTATGGCGAAGGTACCGGTCATGACTATGCCGTCGGCGGTCGTGATATCGCCAGGCGCGCCGCCGGCTTTGGCTTACCGGCAGTGACGGTTGATGGCACCGATTTCTTTGCCGTTTACGAGGCCACCGCAGAGGCGGTCAAGCGCGCCCGCGAAGGAGGTGGTCCGAGCGTGATTGAGGCCAAAGCCTTCCGTTGGCACGGCCACTTCGAGGGCGATCCAGCCCTATATCGTGCTGAGGGTGAAGTTCAACGTCTGCGTGAACAACATGATCCGCTGAAGATTTTCACCGCCAGGGTCAAGCAACATGTCACCCAGGAGGAACTGGCGGCGATCGATGCGGAAGTTGAAGCGCAGGTCGACGATGCCGTACTCAAAGCCCGCGCCGCTGCCTATCCGGCTCCGGAAGACCTGTTGACCGACGTTTATGTCTCTTACTGAGGGTGATAACAATGACTATAAAAACCTATCGTGAAGCGGTGAAGGAAGCCCTGGCCCAGGAAATGGAGCGTGACGAACGCGTGGTACTCATCGGTGAAGACCTGCGTGGCGGCCACGGCGGAAATGCGCCAGAAGAAGCGAGGATAGAAGCCTTTGGCGGTGTGCTCGGCGTAACTAAGGGGCTGTGGACGCAGTTTGGCTCTGATCGGGTGATCGATACGCCAATTACAGAGTCGGCGATCGTCGGCATGGCAGCCGGCGCCGCGGCAACCGGTCTGCGGCCGGTGGCGGAGTTGATGTTCATGGACTTTTTCGGCGTTAGCCACGACGCACTGTACAACCAGGCTGCCAAATTCCGCTACATGTTTGGTGGCAAGGCCAAAGCACCACTGGTCATGCGTGGCATGATCGGTGCGGGTTTCTCTGCAGCGGCCCAGCATTCGCAGTCACCCTATAATATCTTTGCGACCACGCCGGGACTGAAGGTGGTGGTGCCGTCGACGCCTTATGACGTCAAGGGGCTGCTGATCCAGTCGATTCGTGACGACGATCCGGTGGTGTTCTGCGAGCATAAAATGCTTTATGACCTCAAGGGCGAGGTGCCGGACGAGATTTATACCATCCCGCTTGGTGTAGCCAACTATACCCGCGAAGGAGACGACGTCACCATCATCGCGCTGTCGGCAATGGTACACAAAGCAAATCAGGTCGCCGACAAGCTGGCCAGGGAGGGGATCTCGGTTGAGGTGGTCGATCCACGCACCATCTCGCCACTGGACGAAGAAGGTATTCTGGAGTCGGTGGCCTCCACAGGCCGCGTGGTGATTGTCGACGAATCAGCGGCGCGTTTTGGCTTTGCTCATGATGTCGCCGCGCTAATTGCTTCCCAGGCATTCCATTTCCTCAAGGCGCCGATTGTACTGGTGACACCACCGCACACCCCAGTGCCGTTCTCCCCTGCCCTCGAAAAGCTCTGGATCCCTGACGTCGGGCGTATCGAAGCGGCCGTCCGCCAAGTGCTGGAGGATTAAGTCATGAGCGATATCAAGACGCTTGAAATGCCGAAGTGGGGTCTTTCAATGGAGGAAGGCTTGCTCGCTCGGTGGGCCATCCAGGAGGGTGAAGACTTCACCAAAGGCCAGGAAATCTGTGAAATTGAGACCAGCAAAATCGTCAACGTGCTGGAGGCTCCCTTCACCGGTACGCTACGTCGGATACTAGCCCGACAGGGAGATACCCTCCAGGTAGGCGCAGTTTTGGCGCTGGCAGCTGACTCTTCAGTCAGCGAGGCTGAGCTGGACGCCTTCGCTGCCAGTCTGGCTACGGTGCCGCCAGCGGCCCCTGTCACCCAGGCTACCGAGCCTGCTGTCGCGGCTATCGCCATCGGTAAGCCGCCTGGCGTTGTCCCGGCCCCATCCAACAAGCCCCTGGCATCCATTGGGCAAACCGAGGTACCCGTCAGCCTGCGAGGCACGACCAATGCGGCTCAGGTTAATGCCACCCCCCATGCGTTGCGTCTGTCTGCACGGTGGGGTGTCGACCTGCAAAAGGTCCGCGGTAGCGGGCGTGACGAGCGTATCTCTGTCGCTGACCTGGAGAGCGCGATCGTTGCGGCCGGAGGCCGTATAGCCTCACCGAAGCCGCCAGTGCGTTCCAGCAAAGCACCTCGCTCCCACGCCGACGATAGCCAGGTATCGGCAACCCCGCTGGCGCGTCGTCTGGCCGGGAAAATGGGGATCAACCTGCACGACTGTCGCAGCAGCGGTTCACACGGGCGAGTCAGTCGCGATGATGTGCTGGCAGCCGCTTTGCTGCTCGATGGCCTGCCGCAAGCCGGAGCGGTAGAGACGGCGCCACCGGCAGCCTTTGAGACTTTGCCGCTGTCCGGTATGCGGCGGGCGATCGCTGCTCGCTTGCAAATGTCCAAGCAAAATTCACCTCATTTCCGTTTGACTGCCGATCTCGATCTGGAGCGACTATTAGCGTTGCGGAAGGAAATCAACAGCGCAGTGCCCGGCGTCAAGATATCGGTTAACGATCTGCTGGTTAAGGCCTGTGCCCTGGCGCTGGTGGCTGTGCCGGATGTTAACGTACAGTTTGACGAGGCAACCCAGAGCATCCGCCGTTTTGCCAATGCCGATATTTCGGTGGCCGTTGCGCTGCCAGACGGGTTAATTACCCCTATCGTACGTTCGGCCAACAGCAGATCGGTAAGCGAGATCTCGAACGAAATTCATTCTCTGGTCACCAAAGCCAGGGCGGGCACGCTCAAGCCCGAAGAGTTCCAGGGCGGCACCTTTAGCTTGTCAAACCTGGGTATGCTCGGAGTAAGACAGTTTGATGCCATCATAAATCCACCGCAAAGCGCGATCCTCGCCATTGGCGCCGGCGAGCTCCGGGCGGTGGTACGCGACGGACAGATCGTCGCACGCCATCAACTGACCGTATCGCTGTCCTGCGATCACCGGGTAATCGATGGCGCGCCAGGCGCGGCTTTTCTCCAGCAGCTCAAGCGACTGGTTGAAACACCGACCCTGCTGTTGATCCAGGAGACGAGCGATGCACGATAAATACGATGTACTGATAATCGGCGGTGGACCCGGGGGTTATGTCGCCGCCATCCGTGCCGGCCAGCTAGGGCTTCGTACGGCCCTGGTGGAAAAACAGCACCTGGGAGGTATCTGCCTGAACTGGGGCTGCATTCCAACCAAGGCGCTGCTGCACGGCGCAGAGGTGGCGCACAGTATCACCCATGCCAGCCAGCTGGGTTTCACTTTCGGCGAGGTGAATTTCGATCTGCAGAAACTGGTGCAGTTTAGCCGCTCCGTATCGCAACAGCTGACCGGCGGGGTTGAGTACCTGTTGAAGAAGAATGGCGTCACGGTGATAGACGGCACAGCCAGATTGCGTGGTAAGGGACAGATAACGGTAGCCGATGCCAGAGGAGAAGAGCACGACTACCGTGCCGACCACGTTATCCTTGCAACAGGTGCCCGCCCGCGAGCGTTACCAGGCGTAGTGCCGGATGGTGAGCGTATCTGGACCTACTTCGAGGCGCTGCAGCCCAGGTTCCTGCCTAAATCTTTATTGATCATCGGTTCAGGCGCCATCGGCGTCGAATTCGCCAGCCTTTATAACGATCTTGGCAGCGACGTGACGCTGGTCGAGCTAGCCGCGCAGATACTGCCGGTTGAAGACGCCGAAGTGTCCGCCGTGGTGCGTAAATCATTCGAGCGGCGCGGCATTCACGTGCATACCCGGACTCTCGTGACGCAAGTGCAGGTCACCGATACCGGGGTGCGCTGCACCTTGAAAAACGCCGACACCGAACAACTACAGGAGGTCGAACACGTGCTGTTGGCGACGGGCGTGCAGCCCAATGTTGAAGGTCTCGGGCTGGAAGCCCTCGGAGTCGTGTTGGATCGCGGTTTTATCAAGACGGATGCTGCTTGCCGCACCAACGTATTCGGCCTTTACGCCATCGGCGATGTAGCCGGCCCACCCTGCCTGGCGCACAAGGCCAGCCACGAAGGAACGATCTGCGTCGAGACGCTGGCTGGCGTCGAAGGCATACACCCTCTTGACCGCGACTATGTGCCCGGTTGCACATATGCCCGGCCACAGGTTGCCAGTCTGGGCTTGACTGAGGAGACGGCGCGGGCCAGAGGACGGCCGATCAAGATAGGTAAGTTCGCCTATCAGGGCAATGGTAAAGCGCTGGCCAGCGGTGAGACGGAGGGGTTTGTTAAGACCATTTTCGATGCCGAAACCGGCGAGCTGCTAGGGGCGCATATGGTTGGCGCACAGGTCACCGAACAGATCCAGGGTTTTGGTATCGCCCATCACCTGGAGGCCACACATGAGAGTCTGTTATCGATGATTTTTGCCCATCCGACGCTTTCAGAAGCCATGCATGAATCGATCCTCGCGGCCATCGGTCGACCGCTGCATCAATGAGTTAATAAAGAAGGCCGCGATAGCTTCGTTGAATGAGGTTACGCCCTTCCGGTTTCAAATGTGTTATTGGGTCAATCAGCGGGTTTTTATGCTCGTTGCAGGCAGAATTCCCTCCAGCCATCTACTCATGTAAGCGGCTGGGGGGGGGTTCTCCTGAGAACAGAGAGCCTTCCCCGCGCTATGGAATAAGAATGAAATTTATTGCCCACATTTTTGACTCAGGATCCATGATGAGACGGTATTGAGCGCCCCTGGTGAATATGAGTATTTCCCGGACAACAGAAACAATCCCTGTTTCCACAACGGCCACTGAGAGGCAAGCTGATAATCAAACCATTCGCTGCGTAAAAGTCCGTGAGTCGCCCCCGGCAGCTGCATGATACAACGAGGTGTGTCCAAAGGAAGTGCTTTGGTCCAGACAGCGACAGTGTCATCCGGGTCTACATTCCGGTCATCCTTACCCATCAGAATTAATACCGGCGTCCGCATGACGGAAATATATTTCGTCGCATCAGCCCGGGAATTTCTGCGCTCGAAGTCCTGACGCGTACACTGGGTGTTACAGGGGAGAGACGCCGCTTCTTCTGTAAACTGGCGGTCAAAAAGTACGGCTTCATGTTTTTTAGCGGCCAGCACATCAGTCACGGAGTGACCCTCAGCTTTAAGTCGTTGTCCTGTATAGTATATTCCCTGATTCCGCCAGTTTATCGCAGCGCCTATCAGCACGGCAAAGTCAGCTGCTGCCGGTTGGCTTGCCGCAGGTACGACCCAGCCAGCCTGCGAGAACCCAAGATAACCTCCGCGACTGTTTTTCAGTTCTGGCTGTTCTCTCAGTTTTTGTAACGCTAAAACGGCCTCCTCGGAGCGATCTGACATTGTCTGTGCCAGCCAGTTACCTGTACTTTGACCCACGCCTGGTTTATCCCATGAAAAAACGGCAATTCCCTGCGAGATAAGGAAGTTAACCAGCGGAATATATCCGCCTTCTGACCAGCGATCCTGCGGCCCGTCGCCATGAATGAGAAGCACAAACGGGGGCGACATCTTGCCAGGAGGCATAATTAACGCCCCCTCCAGGAGATCCTGATGATGCTTGAAAGATATAATACGTTGCTGACCGGAATCTGAAATATCAAACTCGGATAAGCGACTTAAAAAAAATATAACAAGAGCAATAATAACAATTAAAAATGACACGACATATTTAAGCATACAAAGCTCTTTGGTTATTTGTACATATAAAAACTGTTCGGTCATTTAATTGATTATGAAAACCATGAGTGTACAGCATTACGCTTTTGTCATGTTTTTTGCACGATATGCGTTGTTTATAAGGATAATTATTTTTAACCGTGCCACTGTTCGTTTTACATCCAAAGCAAACGTCTTTCATCTTCGCTTCCTGTCAGCCTTAATCCATACGCGCCAGTATTCTTCTGTGTTCAGCTTGCGCCACCGCAGAAAAAATAGCGACTACCATTTTTCATGTTCTATCGGCGCTGATCCCGTTAGCAATGAACCAGTCGGAGCCGCTGCCAGGGTAGTTAAGATGGTTTACGGCTTTTTTACGGGCCAACAAAACGACGAAATCAGCAACTAAATCTGCAAGAGAATGAATACCATCTGCAATTAATCCCTGAGCGCCGGAAAATGGGCTATCCAGCGCAGGGAACCGCTGGATAGCCGCGACAAAAGATTATCCTCTACTCTAACCAACCGGCATCGCTCTCACCGGGTCGACAGGCCCTTTTAACCCGGGATGCTCTCTCCTCTGCGTCATTTTTAATGGCAACCCGACAATTTAACCCCATATATTTAAGCCCGGACTTATAGCGATCATTTTCAACAGCAGGCAAACGACATTTAATGAGTAATACTTACTCGCTCATTTCGTTCAATGCCTGGGACAATGTCATCAGATTCGGTGGCGTTTCATTCAGGTTCAGTTGCTGCAGGAGAGCATGCAAGTGATCGCTCATGAGATTCTGCGCGCGTTGAGTATCCCCCTCCTGTAGCGCAGCAATAATATTTTTGTGTTCATCACACTGGCAGTGCGTGGTGACATCCTGCTGGTAAAGCATAACTATCAGCGAACTCAGTATCATCAGATTATCGAGGATGCCGCGCAGGACGTCGTTACCGGCGATCCGCGCCATAAGCTCATGAAACGCGCCGAGTTCGTAGACAATGCGCCGACGATCCTGAGCATGAAACGACTGGTGCTCGTTATGCTGCTGACGTGCTATCTCTTCCGCGAAAAACGCCATTCTCTCCGGCGTGATGCACGAAATGATGGCACACTCAATGGCGCTACGGGCAATAAAGACTTCGTGAGCCTGTTTTGCCGTTGGCCGGGCAACCATTGCACCGTAGTTGGGTTCTATGATGACAATCCCCTGACCCGCCATGCGCTGTAGCGCAGTTTGCACATGATTGCGGTTTGCCTGTAGCGCCTCGACGATTTGCGCCTCAATTAAGCGCGTTCCCGGACGTAGCTTATGCTGCCCGATAGCCTGGGTGAGCGCTTCCACCACCCGGTTAACTTCACGCTGCTTTGGCGTCAGTTTTTCACTCATTGCGTTCTCTACCCTGATTTATTCTCTGGTCCAGACCCTTTTCCCACGAAAATAGACTGCCTCAACGGCAGGCAAACGCGCAACTACTTGTGCCGAACAGGCTGCATTCAGCAAGATAAAACTGGCCTCATCGTTCACTTTCGGCCAGGCCCTGTCGCCACTGTCTGTGAGTGGCAGGCAATTCCCGGTGGCGATGGCCAGCGCCCGACTCAGCTCAAACTCGCTACCGCGCGTATAGAGCCGCGCCCAATCGTGCGCTTTATCCAGCATACTGGCGGAGCCAAACGGCGACCAGTGATCGATAACGCTATCGGTACCGCTTAACAACCGCACGCCGCGTTCGCGTAAATACGGTAGCGGCATGACGCCCTTGCCTAACGGCAGACAGGAGGCCAGCGATACCCCAAGCTCTGCCATCTGCCCCGCCAGCTCGCTCAGCTCCGCTGGTTCGATTTGCGCCAGACAGTAGGCGTGACTCAACGTCAGCTTCCCGCGCAGCGTCGGCTCCCGTTCCAGCGCATCCAGCAAATAGCGGATACAGGCAATACCGGTGGATTTATCCTCATGCAGATGGTAATCAATGCCCTTTCCTGCTTCGACGGCCAGTTCCAGCGTCGCTTCCAGCGAACGGACCATATCACCGTCCACTTTTGACGGATCCAGGCCGCCGACCCACTCACAGCCCAGCGCCAGGGCTTCACGCATCAGCGACAGCGAACCCGAGCGCAGCAGTCCGTGCTGCGGAAAAGCCACGATCTCACACTGGAGCTTCTCCCGCCAGGGCGCCAGAGCCTCCAGCAAATGCAGCAGGCTTTGCAGACCGCTTACCGGCTCGATATTACAATGGCTGCGAACGTACGTCGTTCCCTGCTGCTGCACCAGCTGCAATAGCGCGTGCGTGCGCTGCACCGAGGTCGGCAGCAGCGTGGGCAGTATCTCCTGTTCAAGGTCGATCATCCCAAAGATGTCCTGTGCCCCGCTCTCCCGCGCCGCACGCCAGGGGCCGCCGTAAAAGGTTTTATCCAGATGAATATGCTCGTCGCGGGTGGCCGGGAGCATCAGATATCCCCCGGCATCTAGCCAGGCGACGCCAGGCAGACGCTGGGTACCGGCGTAGATAGCGCTAATTCTGCCGTCCACAATATCGAGGGTAAACTCCGCACACTCGGTTCCCTGCACCACGCCCTGTCGGCGAATGAACCCCTGCTCCAGGCGGACGTTAGTCAACAAATAGCGTTCACTCATCGGCGTTTCCCCGACTGCAGAGTGGAAAAGAGGAAGGCACAATCTCTGCGAGCGGAGGATGATTAACCGTGCGTTCCGGATAGCTGCGCAGAATATGGGCGAACACGTTCTGCGACTCTGCGTGCAGTTCCGCGAGGTCGTAACCGGCCTGTACCATGCGTCCTTCCCAGTAGACCTTACGCCCGGCAACGATAGTACCGGTGACATCGCGTCCGTTGCCGCTGAGCACCAGCGCGGTGATAGGGTCAAATATCTGCCCCAGCGCAGGTTGATTAAGGCTCACCACGATCATATCCGCCTGGCAGCCCGCTGCGAGTCGCCCCAAATCGTCGCGCCCCAGCGCCTTCGCCCCGCCGAGGGTGGCCATGCGGTAATAATCCGCGCTGCTGGCGGCGGCGATATCGCCGGTCACTACCCGGGTAAGGATCGTGCCCAGATGCATATTGCTGAACATATCCGGCGGGAAGGTATCGGTGCCGAGCGCCATATTGACGCCTGCGGCCCTGAGCTGTGGATACTGTTCGAGATATTTCGCGTGACGACCGGACACCATCGGACAGGAGACCACCGTCGCCCCGGAACGCGCCAGGCGATCGATATCCTGCGCTATTCGCTGTGGGTCAGGCCGCTCGCCGCCCAGAAACTGGCCATGCGGTAGCAGCATCCGGCGGTTTAGCAGCCCGACGTCTTCAAGCACCTCCAACGAACTCTTGCCACTATAACGACGGGCGATTTCGCCGATCTCCAGCTCGCTTTGGCAACAGTGCAAGCGGGTTGGACAGGCCAGCTCCGCCACCAACGCGGCCAGTTCGGCGAGCCACTGCGGATCGCCGCCTTCAATTCTGTCCGGCGCCAGCATCCCGCTTAGCGTCGGCACACCGCGCTGTCGCAGACGCTGGAAAAAGCGCTGCGCGTCATCCAGGCCGCGGCGGGCCTGGGCTCTGTCCTCGCGGCGGCTAAAGCGCCCCGAAGCGTCGGTAACATAATATCCGGCCATAAACGCCGGGCCTAGCCAGGCTCGTGCGCCGAGGGACTCCGCGACGTCCGCAGCGTAGAGATATTCATCGAAGTCTTCTGCCCACTGGCGATAGAGGATCGAGGTTATCGGGGCAAAACTGGTGATCCCGTTACGCAGCAGCTGGCTATAGGCATAACGCTTGGCAAAGTCGAGCTGTTCCCGGCTATACAGATCGCGCCGCAGCCAGTCATCGGCAACGATCCGCCCTTTTCGCCAGCCCGGCTGGTTGTCGAATGCCAGCACGGTGGTATCTAAATCGCCCAGCGCATCCAGGTCGATAAAACCAGGGCCAACCAGGCTGTTACCCGCGTTAATCTCTTCATCAATATGGCCCGGATAATCGTGACCGACAAAGAGGATTTTATCCCCCTGATAGACCACTTCGCCGTCGGCATACAGACAGTGGTCGCCCTGGCGGTAGCCCACCACCCAGGCGGCACGAATGCGCGTTGTTTTATCAGTCATTAAAAGAGGCACTCCCCGTTGTTCGCCACCAGCACACCGCCTTTAAACACCTTCCGCTCGACCGGAACCTCCACCAGCGCTTCCACCATACTCCGTCCGGGGATCAGAACCAGATCGGCACGGCAGCCTGGCTCAAGACCATAGTTTTCGAGCGCCATCACTCGCGCCCCGCCGTGCGTGACGGTGCGCGTTGCGCGCATAATTTCGCTATCTTTACGCCAGCGATAGCGCAGGCCCATTGTAACCGCACGCTGGATCATGTCGCCGTTGCCATAGGGGCTCCAGGTATCGCGCACCCCATCATTTCCTGCGCAAATTGCCACTCCGGCACGGTCGAGGATCTCCCACGGCGGTACGGCGATATCTGCGGGCGCGGTCGTCGCGACGCTCACGCCCAGCTCCGCCATCTCTTCGGCAAAGCGCTGCTGCCGGGCAGGATCCAGCATCCCCAGACAAAAACCGTGGCTAACGGTCACGGCATGCTGTTTCTGATAGCGGCGGGTAAATTCCAGGATCAGTTCAAGGCTAAATGCGCCCAGCTCACCGCGTTCGTGCAGATGAATGTCGATTTTTTTATTATGTCGACTGGCCAGTTCAAAAATAATCTGCAGGTGGCGCTGCGGGTCGCGGTCAAAAGAACACGGGTCCAACCCGCCGATCAGCTCAGCCCCCATTTCCAGCGCCCGCTCCAGCAAGGCTTCGCTGCCGGTATTTTGCAAAATACCGCTTTGTGGAAAGGCGACAATCTCGATATCTACCTGCTGTGCCAGGCGTCGGCGCGTCTCCAGCACCCCTTCCAGATTGGCCAGCCCAATCTCATTATCAATATCCACGTGAGTACGGATAAAAGAGGTGCCAGCCGCAATGCCGCGCCGGGCGATGCGCTCAGACTGAAGCTGTGCATCGGGGACCTGTTCATGGCGGTAGGTGCGTTCGTTGGCAATAATTGCCGCCAGATCGCGCGGAACATCATTGATATACCACTCGCGGCCCAGGAGCGTTTTATCGAGGTGGGCATGACCGTCCACCAGGCCGGGGAAGGCCTGAAAACCACGGCCATCAATCACAGTGGCATGCTCAGGCGGAGCCAACGCTCGCGCTCTGGCCGCAATCTTCCCGTCCTCAAGCAGCAGGTCAACGGGTGAAGAGGAATCAAAAGGCGTTACGCCTTTAAGCAAAATGGCGGTCATTTACGATACCTTCGCTAACGGAATAGAGGTGGAACAGGCCATCACTTCAACCGGGAAATGGCACTCAAGCTGATGATTAGCGCTGAGGTTGTGCGCTGGCGGCATCGTCTGGTGGCACAGCGGTTTGGCATAAGGGCAGCGCGGCGCGAATGCGCAGCCTGGCGGTGGCGCCAGCGGGCTGGGCGCTTCACCACGAATCGGTTCCCGGGCGATGGCGGGCGTATCAAACTGTGGGATAGCCGCCATCAGCATCCGCGTATAAGGATGCGCGGGACGAGCGAAAATCTCCTCGACGCTGCCCTGCTCGACCAGTCTGCCGAGATACATGACTCCGACCCTATCGGAGATATGGGAGATCACCGCCATATTGTGGCTGATAAAAAAGTAGGTGAGCCCATTTTCTCGCTGTAACTTGCGCATCAGATTAAGCACCTGAGCCTGAACCGATACATCCAGCGCCGAGGTAGGTTCATCGCAGATCAAAAAACCCGGTTGCGTCGCCAGCGCACGGGCAATCGAGATACGCTGACGTTGACCGCCGGAGAATTCATGAGGAAATTTATCCAAATCCCCGGCGGCAAGCCCGACCTGCTCCAGCAGCTCGCCGCAATACTCTCTGGCCTGGCGGGTGGTGCCCACCTTTTTCGCCAGCAGCAGCGGTTCTGCCAGCGATCGACCGATGCGCCAGCGAGGGTTCAGGCTGGCATAGGGGTCCTGGAAGATCATTTGCGTGCCGTTTTGCCCCGCTGAACCGGATATTTGCGCACTGCGCCAGGCGTAGTTTATCTCGCCGGACGAGGGCTGATAGAGCCCGGCCAGCGCGCGGGCAACGGTCGATTTACCGCATCCCGATTCACCTACGATGCTGAACGTTTCTCCCTGGCGAATGGTAAAGCCGATGCCGCGGACCGCATGCAGCTCCTTTTTCGCCGCCGGGCGAAAGAGCGACGTTTTTTTCTCCCGCCCCAGATTAAAGCGAATATGCAGGTCGCGGATGGTCACAACTTCCGGGGCAAGGCCCGATGGCTCGTTCATAGCGATTCTCCTTGCGGATGAAAGCAGGCCAACTGGGCCGCGTGTCGGTGGTGCATCAAGGGCTGCTGTTCACGGCATTGTGCGCTGGCATGCGGACATCGAGGGTTAAACGCGCACCCTTGAGGTAGCGCGTTCAGCCGCGGCATCGCGCCATCAATTTGCTTGAGATACTCATGCCGTTCGCTCATTGACGGAATGGACTGAATCAACCCGCGGGTATAAGGATGTTGAGGATGTCTGATAACCTGCGCGACTGGCCCGGTTTCGACAATGCGTCCGGCGTACATCACCGCCACTCTTGAACACACTTCCGCGACCACCCCCATATCATGCGTGATCAGCATCACCGCCGTACCATGCTGTTCGCATAACCGGCGCAGCACTCCCAACACCTGAGCCTGCACCGACACATCCAGCGCCGTAGTGGGTTCATCGGCAATCACCAGCTGCGGGTCGACGCACAGTGCCAGCGCAATCACCACCCGCTGGCGCATTCCGCCGGAGAGTTGGTGCGGATACTGATCGATGCGCTGGAGCGGGCTGTTAATCCCGACTTCCGTCAACAGCGAAACCGCCCGCTCCCGCGCTTCGTTAGCCGACAAGGGAAGATGCGTACGGATGGTTTCAATGAGTTGCTGTCCAATGGTCAGCACCGGATTAAGGCTGGTCAGCGGGTCCTGGAAAATACAGCTGATTGCTTTGCCGCGCAGTTGACGCCGGGCTTCATCGTCCAGATTATCGATACGCCGATCGCCAAACCAGATTTCGCCGCCCCGAATGCGCCCAGGGGTTTGTAACAGCCCGGCGATAGCCGCACCGGTCAGGGATTTACCCGCACCTGATTCGCCGACCATCCCGAGGATCTCACCCGGCTGCATCGTCAGCGTCAAATCGTGAATCGCCTGCAGGTTGCCTTTGCGGTGCAGGAATTCAATGCTCAAATTTTTTACTTCCAGTAACGCCTGTAGAGAAGCCGTCATCATCTTTCCTCTTAGCGCAGCTTAGGGTTGAGGGCGTTGAGCAGCCAGTCGCCCAGCACGTTAAACGCCAGCGAAAGAACGACCAACAGCGTGGCCGGGAACAGCACAATCCACCACTGCCCGGAAAAGAGATACTGATTGCCTTCATTGATGAGCGTCCCCAGCGACGGCTGGTCCGGCGGCATACCGACGCCGAGGAAGGACATCGTGGCTTCGGTGAGAATGGCGACGCCGAGGTGCAGAGTCGCCATCACCAGCACCGGGCGCATCACGTTAGGCACAATGTGCGCCAGCATGATGTGCAAGTGGCTACCGCCGCTGATTTGCGAAGCCATGACGTATTCCCGGCCCTTTTCCAGCAGCGTCAGGCTGCGCACCGTGCGGGCGTACTGCATCCAGCCCGTCAGGGCAATGGCGCCAATCAGAATAGCCGGCGCAAAATGGCCGATATACTCTTTCGGAATGGCGACGCGCGCGACGCCGCTGACCAGCAAGGTAAACATAATGGTGGGGATGCTGAGCATGGCGTCGGCAAAACGCATAATGAGCGTATCCACCACGCCGCCGAAATAGCCGCTCAGTACCCCTAACGCCACGCCAAGAGCGACGGACGCCAGGACGCTCAGGCCGCCGATAATCAGCGAGATATTCAGGCCATAGAGCATCAGGGAGAGAATATCTCGCCCCTGAACATCGGTGCCCAGCCAAAAGCGCGGGTCGCCGCCCGTCATCCACGCGGGGGGTAATTCGGAATCCATTAAATCAAAACCAGCGGTATCGAAAACATTATGCGGCGCGATCCAGTGGCTGAATAAAGAACAGAGTAGAATCAGCGCACAGCAGGTAAAAGCGACCACGGCACTTTTACTTTGCCAGAATAACCATAAAAAATCGCTATCAAGAAATGTGCGCCAGCGCGCCACAATGCGGGTGACAAAATTTTGCCCGGCCGCCGTATCTGAATAATGACGAGGTTGCATCACAACTCCTTATTGCGCACGCATACGTGGGTCGATCAGGTAATACAGCAGATCGACGATGGTATTAATCACAATAAATATCAGGGCGATAAATAACAGATATCCGGATAGCACCGGTACATCAACATAGTTAATGGACTGAATTAACAGCAGCCCCATCCCCGGCCATTGAAAGACGGTCTCAATAACAATCGCGAATGCGATTAGCCCGCCAATTTGCAAACCAATCACCGTGACCACCGGCAATAATGCGTTGCGCAGCGCATGGCGAAACCAGATGCGATAATTCTCGATGCCGCGGGCGCGGGCAAATTTAATATAATCAGCCTTCATCACTTCCAGCATTTCCGTGCGCACCAGGCGCATAATGATGGTTATCATCGACAGAGCCAGCGAAAGCGCCGGAAGTACGATGGAACGCCAGCCGGATGCGGTAAGCAAACCGCTCGACCAGAAACCAATCTTGACGGTTTCGCCGCGGCCGCTGGAGGGGAACCATCCCAGCCATACCGAAAAGACGATAATCAGCATGATGCCGATAAGAAACCACGGCAGTGAGACGCCAATCAACGAGAGGATCTGCACACTCTCGCGCAGGATTTTATTGCGCGTGATGGCGACCCAGACCCCAAGCGGAAAGCCGACGGCCAGCGAAATCACCACCGCGACAAACACCAGTTCCAGAGTGGCAGGAAGTCGTTCCATAATCAGCTGGAATACCGACACCTGGTTGTAGTACGAGATGCCGAAATTACCGTGCAGCAAACGGGTAATGTAATGTAAAAACTGGATAAACACCGGGTCATTTAATCCCAGGCTTACGCGCAGCTGCATTCTTTCCACTTCTGTGGCGCTTTCCGGCAGCATATTTGCCACCGGGTCGCCAAGATACTGAAACAGAATAAAAGAAATCAGCGCCACACCGGCCAGTAACATCGCGGCCTGAAAAAGCTTGCGCAATAAAAACAGCATATTGCCTCCGGGCAACAATAAAAGCCTGCACTAATAAATGGGGACCGACGCCGCCGTATTCCCCACGCGGGTAGCCCGAAGATGTTTATCCCCAATAATAATCTGGCAGCAGACAATAAATTATGGTGTAACGCTACCGTACCAAAGCCGCTGTACGTTATCTGGCGTCTGCTTTAATTGTAGGTTTTTACTCATGGCCCACACCACCGGTTCGAAATGCATCGGTAAGAACGGCAAATCTTTATTGGCAAGCGCCACCGCCTGGCTGAGTAAAGCAATACGCCTGGTATTATCGAGTTCGCCGACCGATTGGTCGATAAGCTTATCGGCGTCTTTATTGCTGTAGCGCGGAATATTAAAGGTGCCTAAGTTTTTACCGTCGTTGGTATGGAGCAGCTGTACCGCGACGCTGTAGGGATCCATAATCGGCAGGTTCGCCCATCCCAGCACGCCGACGTCGGTGCGACCGTTGACCAGAATCGGGTCATAGACGCTGGCCGGATGCACGTTGAGGTTGGTTTTCACGCCAACTTTTGCCCAGAAGCTTTGTACGGCCTGGCACCATTGGGCCGCATTGATATAGGTTCCTTCCGGGCAATCAAAGGCCAGATTGAAGCCGTTCGGGTAGCCTGCTTCAGCCAGCAACGCCTTCGCTTTTTGCGGATCGTACTGGATATCCGGGCTGCTGGCCGCGCTGTATCCGGGGATCTCCGGCGCCAGATAGTTATTGGTTGGCTTCGTCAGGCCGCGCATCACCTTCTGAGTAATCGCCTCGCGGTTGATCGCCATCAGCAGCGCCTGGCGCACGCGCAAATCTTTCAGCGGATTCCCGGCCTTTTCATTTTTAGCGTTAAGATTATCGCGCATATTCAGGCTTAAATAATCCACCCGCAGCGAGGGGCTGATCTGCATATTGATCCTCGGATTACTCTGCAGGCGCGGAATATCCTGTAGCGGCACCGAGGTCACCAGATCGTATTCCCCCGCCAGCAGCCCTGACAAGCGTGTGGCATCAGATGTCACCGGTTTAAACACAATTTTATCGATGTTGCCGCCATGGGCCGCATTCCACCAGTTGGGGTTGCGCACCAGCACCATCTGGGTGTCGCGCTGGCGGCTTTGCAGAATAAACGGCCCGGTTCCGTTAGTGTTGTTGGTGGCGTAACCTTCCGTTCCCTGGCTGATATCGGTAGGTTTAAGGGCGTTGTGTTCCGTCAGCCACTCCTTATCCATTATCATCACGCCGGTTAGCTCATTCAGCGCGATACCTGTTTTCTTAACCAGATGAATATCGACAGTATATTTGTCTACCGCAACAGCGTCCTTGATTGTCGATGCATTAGCACGGATACCCGAGGCCGGATCGGTCACGCGGGCGATTGAAGCCACCACATCGTCGGCGGTGAAGTCGTTGCCGTTATGAAATTTGACGCCTTCCCGCAGCTTAAAACGTAGCGTCGTATCGTCAGTTTGTTGCCAGCTGGTCGCCAGCCAGGGCTGAATTTTAAGATTATCATCACGCTGTACCAGCGCTTCATAAATATGATTCTGGAAAGTTAATGCCTTCGTCGAGGCATAGGCATCCGGATCCAGCGTAGGAATATCAGCGTCCGTCGCCCAGCGAACCACATTTTCTGCACTAGCCTGCTGACACATCAGCCCGAGCACACTTCCCACAAGGAGCGATAGCACTAATTTTTTCATCATTCACCACTCAGATTATTTGCTAGTAACATTGCTAGCAATTGCAATAACGATGCCAGGTTGTCTATTTTTGATTCAATTCAGGATCAAGGATCCATTCGGCGCTGTCGTTCCAGACGTCCATCATCGTTATCTCCCCTCCCTGCACTTCATAGCGGTCGAGATAGCGGTTTCCTGCAAACTCACGCCCGTCAGGCCAGCTGCCATAGAGCGTGCCGGTGCAATAGATCACCGTATGATTGTCGCCTTTTGCCATCCATTCGAAGTCTCCGGGCTGCTTCTTGACCCAACGATAGCGGTCGGCATTAAACGCAGTTACCTCGTGGACGCGGGCCATACGCCGCTTACCGGTAAAGGTTATCTGGACGTTTTCCGCCATCAGCGCGGCGGCGCGGTCAGGATCCGGCGCCATTGATGCCTCCAGGAAGGCTTTAACTATCGATACGGCCTGTTCATGTACGGTTGTCATCTTGTTTATCCTTGAGTAAGTGCACTGCTTAGGTTCAATAAATGTGTTTACGGTGCAGACCCTGCTTCTTTATGAGGCCTGGGACAGATAGCGCGCGGCGATTTCCCCCGGAGTGGTAAGCCAGACGTCATCACACTGTGCGATCAGCCGCGCAAGGGTCTGCTTAAGGTGATAAAAGCGAAAAGGCTGGCCGACGATATAAGGGTGCAGCGCAATGCCCATTACCTGCGGCTGCTGGCGGCTACGTTGAGAGAGTTCACTGAATTGATCTTCGATCATCCTGCAGAAGGTCTCGATCGAGACGCCATTGGGAATGATGGTCGGGATATCGTTGATTTCCTGCGGATAAGGTACCGACAGCAGTGTACCGCTGGCGGTTTGCATCGGGGTCGGCAGGTCGTCATGCGCCCAGTTCAGGTTATAGCGGAACCCCTGCCGGTGCAGAACATCGGGCGTTTGCTGGCTTTCTGAAATCCACGGCGAAAGCCAGCCGGCAACCGGTTTACCCTGGAGTTCACTTAGCCGCTGCTGGCAGTAGCCAATCAGGCGCTCTTCATCCGCCGGGGCGAGAGCGCCCTGTCGTTGTGAGTTCGTGTGGCCATGAGCAATCAGTTCGCTTCCAGGGATTGAAAGCCAGCGTTCAAGCAGGTCCGGACAGTAATCCAGAATCGAGGTATTGCAGATCACCGCCGGCGGAATGGCCAATTCGGCAAACAGGTCAGCCAGATACCAGGCCCCGACCCGGTTGCCATAATCACGCCAGCTGTAGTTAAGAATATCGAGTGGGTTTGCCACCTGAGAGAGCTTCGCTCCCTCCGAACAGCCAAAAGCAAAATGTTCCAGATTGATGGCCACATACAGTGCCAGCCGCTTCCCTTCCGGCCAGGAGATAGCCGGAGTCGCGGCAGGGGAACGCCAGGGGAAACGTTGGTGATCCTTTAATTCCCAGATAATTTCAGGTGTTGACATTGTAACTCCTCTTGTCCCGGTTCGGGATTCCTGACAGACAAGAGCAACTTTCGTACCAAACTAGCATCATTGCTAGCAATAAAGGCGTTCAATAGTGCTTCAGGGAACTCGCTCAGGCTGTATTGTTCGCGACCAATTTCTGTTATGGAAGCTTAAGGAACAACGTCCGCTCCTGAGATGGCGAAGCCAGAAAGCTATAGTGGATATACAACCGTCCCGTTTGTGTCCGGACGTATCACTCGACAGCCTTTTGTCTTACTACCTGGCGAAAATGGGTTACTTCCGCGAGTGGGTGAGCGGGCAAGCCGGGAAATTTAATAATGCGCCAAAAGAGGCTCAGTAAACCGCGCAGCTGCCAATAAGTCATGCTGTTCAAGGGCCTGATTTTCGCCATGCCCATCACATTATAAATAGAACTCATATCCGCGGCCGGTTTTTTGAACCAGACACTTGCGCACGCCTGCCTTAGATAGCCAGCACAATGGGACATTCGATTCCCCTCTCCTTTTCTATCGTGCCCGCCCCTGGGCTGCATTGCGTAACCGCATCACGTTCGTTTGCGCAGCCAGTCGTGCGCGATAACCATGGAGTGTCTATAACATCAGGACTTTCCTCACCGGAAAGAGGTCGGCCCATTGTTGCTTATAGCCCCAGCCCTTTCCATTCCGGCCAATCGAGAAGTACAGCGTCTTATTATCTCGCCGGCACCGCTCCTGCGCCGCCAGGATATTTGTCCACATCACCAGGCTCCCCGGACTGAACGAGGATAGCTGCGGATCGAATCCGCCGTTCGGCACGTCCACATACAGAAAGCTACGGCTGTCCGCGCAGAGCATCAGATCGAGGGCACACGGCGCCCCGTGAAAGAAGAGCGCATTCCCGGAGACCATCTGAGGCAGCGCGCTAAACAGCGCTTCAATCCTGAATTTGTCATAGCACCTGACGGAATCCACAAACCGGGATCTGAACAGCGCGACGTAGAGGTCCGCAATCTCGCCGGCGGACATCTCAGCCAGGGGCCGGATTTCCCCGCCTGCAGCGATAAAGCGTTTCAGTTCACCATTTCGCTTCCGGGTCGTTTTCGTCGAAAACGTCTCTTTAATTCGATACACCTCAGGCGCCTGGCCAAAGGCCGGAATGGAATTGCGCACGCACCCCCGCAGGACCGACGACAGTCGGTTGGTTTTCGTCGGGAGAATCACCTTTTGATCGGGGGCCGCGGGCAGAATGATTTCGTCATAGGATACGGGATAATCCTGCCAGACGTTCAGACCGGGATATTTTTTATCCGTCACGAAATACGCGGCGGTGATATCCCCGTTATGTTCGGTATGCCAGAAATCGAATGTTAATTTTTTTTCATCCATAAAAAAGCGCACAACGTCCGGGTGCATATTCACGCTGCCTCCGTACTTCAGGTATGTTTCCTGATAGAGGTCAAAATCCGAAGGTACCCATCCGCACAGCGCATGCTTTAATGTCATGTTTAATCACCCTTTATTCCGAGGTAAATACCGCTATTGTTAGCAGAAATAATCAGATGGCATCCGGTCCGTCTTAATATGCGCCGTCCGGGGCGATAAACGCGACGCAAACCGGCATTTCTGGCACCGACTGCGGGCAGTGAAACCAGAACGCTAATTCGGCAATATGGCGTTTGCGTCTTTATACCGATCGCGGCTGGTTTTATTATGCTGGTGGGGCGTTTCGTCACCTGATCATATGCCCACGCTTCACGGATAAGGTCAGTGCTGCAAATAAACCATGACGTAGACCGTTTTAGAAGGACGCCCCGGATAATAGGGTTACGCTATCTTTGCTGAGCGAGCGCGGTAGCAAATCCAGGACGCCTTCTTTATTCAAGGCTAATTCAATGTATTTTTATAGATCTGAACCAGCTCAGTTATCATTTCGCGACACAGGATAGATGTCATCAGATGATCTTGCGCATGTACCATCACAAGCGTCATCGTCGTTTTCCCCATCCCTTCGTCTTCTTCTATCAGCTTAGTCTGTATGGCATGCGCTTCTTTACCCGCTTCAGCGGCCATCTCAAGTAATTTGCTGGCATGCTCAAAATCACCCGCTTTCGCATGATTTAATGCTTCATAACACAAACTTCTGGAATGGCCGGCATTAACAATAATACCCATAACGACTTCTTCGGTATCTAACATACTATCCTCATCAAAATCCATTATTCACGGAAACTTCTGCAAACCATTCACCGCTCTGTTTCACGGTGCGAACTTGAGAATCCAGGTCCAGGCTAATGAAACCATATCGGTTTTTGTAAGCATTCATCCACGACCAGTTGTCAATAAAGGTCCATAAATGATATCCCTGGCATTGAGACCCTTCGCTAATAGCACGGTGCACCCACTTCAGGTGCTCCCGAATAAAATCAATTCGGTAATGATCTTTTACCTGCCCGTCATCAGCAATAAACCGGGTCTCATTCTCAACACCCATGCCATTTTCAGAAATATAGCAAGGGATGTTTCCATAGTTATCGCGCAGGTTGATTAAGATATCGTAAATACCCTCTTCATAAATTTCCCAGCCACGATATACGTTCATTTTACGGCCAGGCATTTCATAGTTTTCAAAAAACCAATCGGGCATGAACGGTGAATCAGGATTGATCATCGTTGCTCTGGCTTTGACTCTCCGCGGTTGGTAATAGTTGACGCCGAGGAAGTCAACCTTACCCTGCTGGATGATTTCCAGGTCTTCACTTTCGTATTCTGGCAGCTGATCGTAGGTCTTTAAAATCTCTACCAGTTCGACCGGATAGATACCATTTATTGCTGGCTCCAGGAATGAACGGTTGAAGAACAGGTCAGCAATAAACGATGCTTTCAAATCCTCTTCATTATTAGACCGAGGGTATGAAGGCGTCAGGTTAAGCACTATGCCAATTTTACCGGGTAGCCCCATGCCTTTATACGCTCTTACCGCTTTACTGTGTGCCAGCATGATATGAAACGCAACTTGCGCCGCGCTGCGGAAATTTACATTATTCGGGTAGTGGAAGTCGTATAAATATCCCCCTTCCACAACGACAACCGGCTCATTAAAGGTCACCCAGTGCTTAACTCTATCACCAAACAGTTCAAAACAAACTTTGGCGTAGGTTTCATAGGCTGCAACCGTTTCCCTGCTTTGCCATCCTCCGCGCTCCTGCCAGTATAGCGGCATGTCGAAATGGAAAAGCCCGAAAATCGGTTCAATGCCATTCTCGATTAAATCATCGATGACATTATTATAAAATTCGACGGCTTCCCGGTTGATTTTTTCGCCATCCGGCATTAATCGGGCCCAGGAGATAGATGTCCGGAAACTGTTATGTCCAATACGCTTCATCAACAGAATATCTTGATGATAATTCTTATAAAACGTGGATGTTTCAGCCGGTCCAATTTTCTCATGAAATCTGTTCGGCTCAAGATTATACCAATGATCCCATATGTTTTTTGCTTTTCCATCGCCATCAACCGAACCTTCTGATTGCGTCGCAGATGAAGCGCTCCCCCACCAAAACCCATCCGGGAATTTATATTCCATACATCACCTCATGACTTAAAATATTTAAAATTAACGTATTAAACTTTTTCTGACTTTAATTCAAAACTTTCTTCATTTTTACTTTCAACGTTTGAATTATCGGCTGCCAGCAACGTTTTCTCGTATGCTTTGACGAACGGGTAATACATCAACGCGGCGATAGCCATACAGATAAAGCACAGTATTACCGGAGCAATAGCCCAGTTAGTCGCCCACGATGCGCCAATGGGTGCGGGAGTCGTCCATGCGGTCATCATAACCACTTTCTCTACCAGCCCCAGATCGATGGCATACCATGCAAGAATGGCGTTAATCACAGGGATAAACACAAACGGAATGAACAAAATCGGGTTCATGATGATCGGCGCGCCGAACAATATCGGTTCGTTGATGTTGAAAAGACCGGGTACAAAGCCCATACGGCCGATAGTCCGAAGATGAGCAGCCCTACTTCTGATCAGCAGAATTGCCAATGGTAAGGTTGAACCCACTCCTCCAATAAACAGGAAATGATCCCAGAAGCCTTGTACAAAAGTATGCGGGATCGCTTCTCCAGCTGCCAATGCGGCCTGGTTAGACGCAAGGTTCGCCATCCAGAAAGGGTTCATGATCCCGGTAACAATCATCGTCCCATGTATACCCGCGAACCACAGGATTTGGCACAACAGCACGGCCAGAATCACCGCTAAAAGGCTATCCGATGCCGCAACTAAGGGCTTAAGCATCGCCATAATAGCTTCAGGTAAAATCATACCTGTAGCATGCTCAATGAAAAGATTCAGAGGATGTAAGGTAATCATAATAACAATGACCGGGATCAGCACCTCAAACGACCGGGAAACACCAGGCGGCACCTGCTCCGGTAATTTAATTGTGATATTCCGTTTTTTCAGCCAACGATAGACTTCTGTCGCATATATTGAACAAAGCAACGCGGTGAAGATACCTTGACCAGAAAAATACTGCATTGACAGGGCGCCGTTCTTAAGGTCGGCGGCAACCAGCATAAACGACATCAGCGAAAGAAGACCTGTTGTTATAGGATCTAAAGAGTATTGCTTTCCTAAACTTGCCCCTACCCCGACTGAAATAAATATGGTCATTAACCCCATACTCATATTAAACGGCAACATCAACTGTTCGCGATAGTTTGCAGAAAAATTCAGCCAGGCTCTCGCAAATTGAAAAGTGGTATTACTTGATATTGGCGGAAAGATAAAAACAAGCATAAAGCTGCCAACAATCATAAACGGCAGCGCGGCGATAAATCCATCACGTATTGCCAGGACATATCGTTGCTGAGCAATAACACCGGCCATCGGCGCAAGCCGTTTTTCAATGATGCCAACCAAAAAATTATAAAATGAGTTCATCTGCTGTTTCACCCTACCGTCATTTAGCCAGTTCTAATGCAATATCCAGAACCCGATCTCCGCGCAGCATCCCATAGTCCAGCATCTCGATAGGCTGGACTTTAATTCCATAAACTGACGCTTTAGACGATAAATTATTCTGCATATACTTAATTTGCGGTCCAAGCAGCACGACATGGTAGTTGGGCATGTTTTCATCAAATTCAGCCACGCCAAAAGCCTTGATTTCAACATCCAGGTTCTTCGCTTCTGCGGCTGCTTCCATTTTTTTAACCAGCAGGCTTGTAGACATACCTGCGGAGCAACAAAGCATGATCTTTTTCATTTTTAAATCTCCATATTGATAGTTCGAAGCAATATAAATCCATATCATTTTTTAAGAAATCGATTTCAAGGATAAATGCCGTAATCGTGACAGCGATCACTATCCTGATTATAAAAAACAATGAATATCAATATGTTATAAAAAACACATTCAAATTTTCTCTTCATCACCCTTTTCAACACGGCACGATACCGGTATCAAACACAATCTTTACCGCAGTCGTCACCGATGTAACCCACTGCGCCAGCCCGCCGTTCAGCGAAAACCTGCGGAAATTGCCGGTGCAGCTATCCGCTCTGCCTGCCGCTATGCCGCATGAAATCTCACGCTGCCATACCCTGACTGCCCGGTTGCCTTAGAGGCAAAACCGCCAGGGTTTGAGCGCTACAGCTTAAGGAGCGAATGACTACAACCCAGGCCATTATGAAACCGATATCTAAAAATAATCAGGGGAAATTGAATTTTATGAAATGATGAACTTGCTGCGTTTTCAGTAAAATATTTATTAAATTCAATGAATTATCAAATATTAACAAATGTGACGAATCGCACACTTCATGACAAAAGGTTAAAATTCAGTTGATCATGAAACCGATTTCTTGGAGATTAAATGCCAACCGATGTCTAATGCTGATTTAAGGCTGCCTAAACGCCTTAAACGGGATCTAAGATGACACACGCGAAACGGGGTCAGGTGAATGCCCCTCTTATCTCATTGTGGCTTTTTAATTATGCAAAACTTCGATGGGGATATGGCTCAGGAAATTAATTGATACCGGGATATCTTTGATACGCCAAAAGTGTAAATCAGCAGCGATCAGCGCCTTAAAACGAACGCTGTCGCAGCGTATTTAAATTCCCCAGGCATCTGGTATTAGTTTGCAGGTTGAGATTAGACAACGCGAGTTGAATTTATATAGAACAGTTATCGCTATCACAGCGCTGATGATCGGTAAAAGAACAGTCATTATTTTGTTCATTATTAAGCTATTAACCCAAACGGTTGATCTCATCATTGATCAGCTGCGCCGCGACTTTCATTTTATTTCATGAAGCAAGGGGCGAACTAAATGCTAACAAAAAAACAAAAGCAAGGGATTAATCACCCATTGCTTTAATAGCACTACCCTCTGGATTAAAACTTTTTACTTAAAGACTCTTAACTTATCAATACACTTTGAAAAGGGATTATTATGAAAAAGAACTACCTCGCACGTTCAATTATGCTCTGCTGTGGAATGTTACTTTCCTCACAGGTAACGGCGAGTGAAACCATTGGTTTTCACGGCTATATAAGAGCCGGGTCCCTTTTTGATGCCAGAGATAACTTTAGCAAAGCGGGCTATGCGGATGAGATTGATAAAAACATGGGCCGTCTGGGGGCTGAAGTTGACAATAGCTGGGAAGGTCGGCTGAATAAATTATGGAATTTAAATGACGGTAAATCTGTCGATATTCATCTGACAATCGAGTCTAAAGGTGATGGGTTACAAACCCGTGCGGCACCGCGCGAAACAGGCATTTCAGAAAGCTACGTAGAACTCGGCGGCATTACCCCGACGGGTAAACTATGGGGTGGCCTGAGATACTACGATCGTGAAAACTATGTATTCACAACCGATTATTTCTATACCGATTACTCAGGTACCGGTATTGGGGTTAAAGACCTTGAATTGGGTGGTGGGAAATGGGATATGGCTTACATCGTCAGTAATGATGCTAACCATACTGAACGCCCGGATGGCAGTTCGGCGATCATGCACACCGTGCACTCCAGCGCAAAATATGGCGCATGGGATTTTGAGATTGCCGCTAAACAGATGCCAGATAACTCATTTATTGGTGATGACAACAAATATGCAACTAAAGGCATAGAAGGAACCGTCATCTACTCCCGGGATGATTTCTTTGCCGCCACCGGCGGTTTTTCAAAAGTCATTTTACAGGCAGGACGCGGGCTGGGTTCCGGAGATCTCCTGGGCGCGACATTAACGGATACGTCGATGTATCGTAAAAGCTCTCTGTATCAGAAAACAATGCAGGATGTAAATAACGGCTATAAACCCTATCAAACTAAGGTCCAGGAGGGCGACCAGTCCTATCGTATGTTTGTATGGGGAGGCTGGTATGGTGCTAACGTCAATATTTTACCCACCTTCACCTACCAATATAATGACTATGAAGCAGGCCACCATGACTCATGGTATGCAGCATCATTACGCTCAGTTTTCCCGTTTAATGAGTTCTTCTCAATACAGACAGAAGTCGGCTACGTCGATAACGATCTTGTCGTGAATAACATGGACCAGGGCAGCCGCTCCAGTAAGATTAGCTTTGTTCCGACATTTACCGTTAACACCGGAATGGGGCCATCACCGGAGATTCGACTGCTCGCGACCTATGTCGATCGTAAATACAATGTGAGCTGGATGGACAGCCGTGGCGACTTCCTCGTAGGTGTCCAGGCCGATATGTGGTGGTAATGACGCCAGGTCGATAGTAAAGCGGATCTAACGATCCGCTTTACATCAGATGCAGCGCTCAGCGCACGATCAGAATTTTATAATACGCAATCTTAAAACTTACTATCACCGGGTCTCTGTTAAGCATGAAACATAAAAAATCTTCGCTAAATCTCTCTCTGCTACTACTCAGCCTGATGGTTACTGGCTGTCATTCATTTGTAGCATCGACATCAGGCACGAGCGCTCATTCACTTCAGGAACAGGTGGCCATCGACCGGAATGCGCTTGCGGCAAAGGCAGCCATTGATAAGCTCAGCAATATTAAGTACACCCCTATCCAGGGTGATAGCGTCATGGCCCAGATCAATGAAAATAGCCAGGTTTTTTCTTTTAACTCAGAGAAGAGTTATGTTGCGGCCTATTCTGTCGAAGGTAAACAGGTGGGTCGGTCGGTAAAATTAGGTTCGCCACTCGATTTTAGCGTGTTCATCCCTTCCGTGATGATTTTAGATGAAAACTTTAACGTTGTTAATGTAATAAAAAGTAGCCACTTCCCCTACAGCGAGGATTCATTCGGCGCCAACCTTTACAAAGGCACATTCTCATTACCGGATGGTTATACAAAACTGTATTTGTTAATTTACACAACCGCTAAAGACGCTTCCGGAAGTACCGTTATTGACAATGAATTGTTACAAAATAGTATGCGTTACGACAGGGTTGCTGATGTTGGTAAATTTTCTAAGCTAGCCGTCCCCCATTCCACCACGGGACGTATAAAGCTTGAACTTATAAAAAGTGCGGATGACCGTTATGTTACACAAGAGGCCCCGGTAAGGACGCCTGTATGTCTGCAAAATAGGCCCAACACTGCTGCTGGTATAAGCGCACAGGAATATTATGAGAAAATAAGAAAATCCTTATCTTTCAAAGACTATGAACAAGCTATTCAGTATGTTCGTGAAGCTGAGTGTTCCGGATTTACAAAAGCCAGAGATGTTTTCTTTTCTGTGATTGAGGATAATGAAAGGAAAAATTTATAGTTGAGAACTCGCCATATCTATCGTAACCTTGCTCGATGGGTAACCATGATGATTCTATTGAACCATTAAATGTAATAGAGAGCCACGTGAAGAAAGCCAGGATGAAAAGCACGACAGTCTACGATATTGCTCGTGTCGCAGGTGTCTCTGCAAGTACTGTTTCTCGTATATTGACAGGATCGGCTAAAGTTGCTGAAGAGAAGCGTATTGCGGTCGAACAGGCTATAAAGGAGTTAGATTTCCGGCCCAATCTCATGGCGCAATCATTAAAGAGCGGCCAGTCAATGACGCTTGGCGTGCTGACACAGCATCTTGATAGTCCGTTTTCTAATGAAATGTTGCGTGGTGTGGAAAAAACCCTTGAAGGTACCGGCTACGTTCCTGTTGTCGTGAGCGGTCACTGGAAGTCGCAGCAAGAACTCGATCGTATGCAGTTATTGATTGACCGTCGCGTGGATGGAATAATTATATTAACGGGACACGTTAGCCAACAAAGTCTCATCGAGTTATCCCTTCAGGTCCCTATCGTAGCCGCCGGCCATGATATTAATACAGCGCAGGTTCGTTCATTTAATGTCAACAATAGCCTCGGCGGTTATATGGCGACGCAATACTTATTAGATCTTGGGCATCGAAAGATTGCGCATATTCTTGGCAAGATGGATCAAAAGGATGCGGTTGATCGTCTTAATGGCTACCGCCAGGCCCTGAGCATTGCAGGCATTGAGTATAATCCAAACCTCGTTGTACAAGGTGACTTCAGCGAAGAAGGTGGTCGCCAGGCGATTAAGCATCTGGTCGCCAATAATATTGATTTCAGTGCCGTATTTTGTGCCAACGATCAAACCGCATACGGTGCGATACTCGGCCTCAAAGAGGCTGATTTAGACGTGCCTGATGATATTTCCGTGATTGGCTTCGATGACCTGCCCTTTTCAACATATAGTAACCCTCCCCTTACCACCATCAAACAGCCCATTTATGAAACCGGCGTTAAGCTGGCGCAGACGCTGCTTAGCTTAATTAATGGCGGTGATGATGAAGTAACAAACGAAAGTGAATCCCTGCTTCCTGAGCTGCAGATTGTTAACCGGAAAACCGCTCTGGAATTCAAATGATTTACCCTTTATCCGTAAGCTTTTCCGATCAATATGATTTTACGGAAAGCTCACGGATGTTTAAATTCTCTCATTAATCATCCCGATAAAAAACCTTGCCTTTATCGTTCGGAGGGTTTTGTCTGATGACGCCGGTCTACTCTCCTGCCCGCCTGAAAAATGAATACGGCTCTTTTCCCGGTCTGCACCCATCATTCGATAATTGTTAAAGATATCAATTACTATAATAACCCTGTGCAATTATTAAATCTTTGCTGCTACAGAGGTCATGCTGTGTTTATGAAAATAGCCCCGCAATACTCAGACAGCCGATATGGCGTCAATAACGGATAATCTGAATATCGGGTTTGTTGGCCAGTCGTGAGAAACCGGATAAGCGGCATTTAAGACCAGAAAAGCCGACTCGGCGCGGCTCAAGGAAATAGCGGGACTATAAACGGCGTATGGCTACCGGCGCTGCCGGCGAGAAGGTCTGAGATAGCATCCCCAGTGAACGCGCCATCGAAACGTAGTCCCGGGCGGACAAGAAAACACCAGCGGTCGGCTGACTTAAATGGCGGTGATGATGCTGACCAACAAAAGGAACAGGACATCCCCCTTCTTGCCAGAGAGCGGCGAATAAGCACCCGGTTGCTCCCCCCCACTCAGCCCATTCCATCACCCGTCGGGCTTATTGTCAGCAAAAAAAAAGGTGCGGCATATATCACAATGCCGCACCTCATATTATATCTTTAGCTTTACTTGTTCAGATAACCTTCATCGATATAGCTGGTTGTCCAGAAGAAAGGCGCATTCCAGTTAATAGTGACTTCATTCAGAGTCCATGCGCCAATTTCATCTTTCCAGCATGTTTGCCCGGTACAATGTCCTTTGAGACTGGCAGCGATAGGATCGCTGAAGCTAATCGAGTTCGGCCCACCGGACATCACGCCTGGCGGCACCAGCGGTGATGACGGATCGAGCTGCTGAGCCCAGAATCTATGGTGCGGATTCTTGAGCGGCCGGCTACCGTAACCCGACACATAGGATTGATCGAGCGGGTTGCGTCCGAGAACATAATCCATGGCGTCAGACATCGCCTGGACATATTTGCGGTCGCCGGTGAAATCATGCGCCAGCCCAAGGAAAATACTGCGGTTCATCAGGTTCGAGTTAGAACCCCACGGATACTCCACTGCAGAATAAGGAATCAGATACCCCTCAGTCTGTACGCTTTGCGCGTAGGCGTTCGCAGTATTAATAATCGTCTGTTTGGCTTTTTTAACGTCTTCAGCAGGAAGATCGTTCGGCACCAGCGCCAGGGTAATCGTCCCGGCAGCAGAGACGTCCTGCCAGAAGAGATCGCCCGTCGCGTCTTTATCACCCTTAGGACTGGTGAGGTAGTAGCGCGAGTTTTTTATCGCATCGAGATATTCAGCTTTGCCTGTTGTGGTAAACAGTTCCGCCGCAGCCCAATAGAACTCATCATCCACTTTGGTATCATCATATGGGCCTGAACCGACAAAGTTGTCGTAGGCAAAAACGTTTGGATGCTTATTAGCCGATTTCCATGCTTTCTCTGCCGCTGCGAGGCAGCGTTTCGCATAGGCTGCGTCCGTATCTTTCCAGACGCGCGCGCATTGTGCTGCGGTCGCCGCCAGATTTAAGGTCGCTGCAGTACTCGGCTGGCTTAAATAACGCGGCTGGGGATCTTTATGTGGCGGAAGCGGCATGCCGGTCCAGGCCTCATCGGCCACTTTATGAAACGCCATCCCTGAAGCATCGATCTCTGTCAGCTTGAGCGCCTCAAGATGACCGGACTGATCGCCGACGGGTACCCACGCCTTCTTGCCATCAGGGACCTGCATTGCCAGCATAAAGTCCATCATCCAGCGCGCTTCATCCAGAAGATCGTTCTTGCGATTGTTATTTTCGGGGATTTTTACCTTACCATCGCTAAATGCGCTTTCCTTAACGTTGCGAGAGTATTTCTCGTGTTCAAAGAAATTCATTAAGGTCCATGTGGAAATACCGCCATTCACAACGTATTTACCCTGGTCCCCCGCATCGTACCAGCCACCGGTAACATCCAGCTTGTAATCACAGCCAGGCCATTTATTGCCTTTGGCGTCGGTCTTATTAAAGCACGTTACTCGTTCTGACGGATGCCCTGCCGGACGGGCAAGATCGGGCCGTTGAACGTACTGTTTCTCGATAGGAATACCGCTACGCTGCTGGTAGAAGAAAGAGAGCGCATCGTACTTCAGCTGTTGATAGAGTTTGCTGCTGATATTAAATGGGTGGCTCTTTTTATCACCCACCACCAACGTTAACTTGTCTGTTTCTTCCGTGTACTGGCTGAAATCGATAATATGCACATTTTCATTTGAAGCACGGTTGATACCGAAGGGTTTAGTCTGACCCTCGGCGACTTTCGTCCCCACGCTATTGAGTAGAGTCCAGCTCAATGGCTGAGTCGAATCACTCACCATGGTTGCTCGCTTCAACGCGTGCGGCAAGTATCCGACCTGGTTTACCCTAATCGGCGCAAAGTTCGACGCGACCTTCAGCCGAGGCCCCTTCAAAGAAACGTTGCTGAGGCAAACCGTGGTCGGAGACTGAGTACCCAGCTGTAGCTGGAACTGGGCCTTCTCGTCTGCTGATTTAGGGGTGAATTTAAAATTAAAGTCTTTTCGTGTTTCGTTTAATTCAACGTCCTGGGCGAAATAGTTCGTGTATGGCGCGCCATCTTGTTGAACCAAAATTTTGGCATTAATTGGCTTCCTGGTTACCGCCGTAAAGCTAAGATTATAAGACTGGCCTTCCGCCAGAGGGATCCCGGACTGAGCAAAAATGACATCCCAGGGATTCGCTCCACCGTTAGTGAAGGTAAAGCAGCCCATATTGTCTACACGATCCAGCTTGCCTCCTGCGGCCCACCAGCCATCCGTCCCCGCGGCAAAACTCCCATTATTCACTAACTCCTCTGCCGGGCTGGCACTCTGTTGAGTGCTACTACCATCGCCGTTAATACAACCCTGTAAAGCGAAAAGACTAGAGAAAATGAGTGAGAACTTAACTGTTCTACGTGTGTTCATTGAAAACTCTCCGAATTAAACACCCTAAACATAATGATTCCAAAAAATAGACAACAGAAAATAGATCACCGATGAAATAGATTGATACGGCAGCCACCATCGCCTTGTGATAAATCGACCTGTTTACGATCTAAATGTTTTGTAGCTTATCTTGAGTAGTAAATTCTTATGCGTAGCCTATTCCAAAGTAACGATCGGCGCGGTCAGTGTGACCGAAACGATAGTGACTCAATAGCGGTAAGAATAGCTGACATAGGATTTCCATCAGAAACTACATGTAATGCACCTTGGGTCATGTACGACTTCATTGCCATCATAGCCACATCACGATCCTTCTGAAATCGATTTCTAGCCAGCTGTACGATTTTTGTGATTTCCATCTCTGTTTAGAAGATGAGCCTTGCGGCTCCTTCATCAAGACATAGATTACAAAGGTTGTTCATGCTCTTATAGCTCACGAATACGGCATGCATAAAACATGAGCACGTCATTAACATGCATGTGAAATCGATTTCTATAAAAACTTACTCTGGGGTTTGTGTATGAAAATCATGCTGGGGGCTAACTGCGCATTGGTGGCCTTATTGAGCGCAAATGTCGCGTTGGCATCTAATGAAGTTGCCGTTGCGCCTTACTTTTCCGACTGGCCGGCGATACATAGCGCCATTGCCAAAGATGAAGCGATTGAGAATAGAGTCAAAGAGATTCTTGCAAAGATGACCCTTGATGAAAAAATTGGCCAAATGCTGCAGCCCGATTTTCGGGAAATCACCCCTGAGGAAGTGGTTCAATATAAAATTGGTTCGGTTCTTAACGGTGGCGGAGGTTGGCCTGATAACAATAAGCACTCTCTGGCCCGGAGCTGGGTCACTGAAGCAGATAAATACTGGGTCGCAACGGATAAGGCCTTTGCCGGTCGTGGTTTCAGAATTCCCTTTATGTGGGCTACCGATGCGGTTCATGGTCATAACAACGTCTACCAGGCCACTCTCTTCCCACATAATATTGGCCTGGGAGCCGCCCGCGATCCGGATTTAATTTATAGAATTGGCCAGGCAACGGCTCTCGAAGTTGCCGCGACAGGTCTTGACTGGACCTTTGCTCCCACCGTCGCGGTGCCACGTGACGATCGTTGGGGACGCACCTACGAAGGTTATTCTGAGGATCCCTCCATCGTCTATGCCTATGCAAAAGAGATGGTCAGGGGCCTACAAGGTTCTGCATCTGACCTGAAGGGACAACATCACGTTATTTCTACCGTAAAGCACTTTGTTGGCGATGGCGGTACGCTGTACGGCGTTGATCGCGGTGATACTCATTATTCAGAGGATGACCTGCGTAATATTCACGCGGTCGGATATTTTTCAGGCCTGGATGCGGGCGCTCAGGCCGTAATGGCGTCGTTTAATAGCTGGAAAAACGATAAAAATTCCGCTCGGGGAATTAAGGCCGGGAGCGAGTATAACGGCAAACTGCACGGCAGCTATTATATGCTCACGCAGGTACTTAAGGACAAAATGGGTTTTGATGGCGTAGTCATATCCGACTGGAACGGCCATAGTGAAATCTCAGGTTGTAGTATGGGAGACTGCGAAGCCGCAGTGCTGGCCGGCATAGATATTTTCATGGTGACGGCGAGAAAGGACTGGATGTCATTTCGCACCAGCTTACTCGATAGTGTGAATAACAAAACCCTCCCAATCTCCAGAATTGACGACGCCGTCAGTCGCATTCTGAGAGTCAAAATGCGGGCCGGTATGTGGGACAAACCTATGCCGTCTCAGCGCACCCTTGCAGGGAAACAGCGCATTCTTGGGAATCCTGACCACCGCGCCCTGGCAAGGGAGGCGGTACGTAAGTCCTTAGTATTGCTAAAGAACAAAAATAACATTTTGCCCCTTAGCCGAGACCTCAACGTGCTGGTTGCCGGTAGCGCCGCGAATGATATTAGCAAGCAAATTGGCGGCTGGAGCCTCACCTGGCAAGGGACGGAGAATAACCTGTCTGATTTCCCTGACGCCGTTACCGTCGCCGGCGCCATTGAGAAAACCATTGGCAAACACAACGTAATGACCCTCTCCTCAAGCCAGCTGGATCTTAAAGAACGGCCTGATGTGGCTATCGTCGCCATGGGCGAAGACTCATACGCAGAGTGGTTAGGTGATATTCCTGATAATAAGACGCTATCCTACTCCGAGCTGAAGGCTGGCTATTCCGGAGATCTCAACTTATTAAGACAACTCAATAAAGCCGGTATCCCGACGGTTGTTATTTTGCTTTCTGGCAGACCGCTCTACGTCAACGAAGAGATCAATCTTGCCGATGCATTCGTTGCCGCCTGGTTACCAGGCACCGAAGCAGAAGGCATTACCGATGTCATCTTCCGCGACACTAACGGTACGATAAGTCATGATTTCCAGGGGGCTTTGTCGTTTTCATGGCCAGCGCAGAAATGTGCGACCACAATCAACGCGGCGCCAACTAATATCGCTGACTGGCAGCGTCCGGAATTTGAACAGAAGCCGGATAAAGAGCATGTGTTATTTAATTTTGGTTACGGATTGACCTACAACCCGCCTTCACGAACGGCGGCTAATTATCAAGATTTGGATCGCTTACCGCTCGATAAGCGTCGCCTGGGCTGCCGGGAGTTGAGCATGGAAAAATCGCCGGTGGCCACCACCCGCCTCGAGCTGTTCGGTGAAAAAGCCTCCGATGAGCATCGCTTAAGAATGGGAGATGAGAGTAACTGGACCGGTACCGAGGTATCAATAAATGGTAAATCCGCGATGCAGTATATTAGCGTACGCCCTGTCGATTATAAACGTCAGCAGGATGCACGCGAGGTAACATTTATGGGGACCAGCGAGAGTACCGGAGCATCTATTCAACTCCAGACGACCAACGTTAAAGGCATTAATCGGAATAATTATCTCAAGGCAAACAGTAATTTAATGGTGACTTTGCGCGTTAAGAAAAACCCCGATCGTAAAATGGAAATAGGTATGCAGTGCGGTTGGCCATGCGCTTCCTCTATCGCTATCAACGAGACCTTAAATACTCTCCCGTTAAATAAATGGGTCACCCTGAGCATTCCGCTAACCTGTTTCAAAGAAAATATGGATTTTTCTAAAACTAATACACCCTTTATTCTGACGACCACGGCGAATGCCAAACTCGATTTGGGATTAATTAACTGGACTCCCGCAGGCGTTAATCCGGAGATGGATAACGTCGTTCCGGTTAATTGTGACGGAACCCGAGGTAAATCCTCGATGTAAGTCACCGTGGCTAACGCTATCCGACAGTCTCTGTATACGGCTGTCGGGTAGATAGCCTATCAGGAGCACCGGCTATCCGCTTTCCCCGTCCGCAGAGATTAATCCCGCCGTTTACCGTAAGCCACGGGCGATGCCTTCCCCTTCCCTTTAAGCCGATAAAATGCCTCGTTTATTTGCCAATCCCCCGGCAAACCCCGGCGCCCGCGCGCCTGCTGTCATCCGGCTGAGGTCAGAAGATCAATCATGGCCCGGGTTGCCGCCGATTGATGGCGGTGAGGCGCATAAATCACGGAAAAAGGCCGCGATCGTCCGCGATATTGTGGTAACACCTCGATCAGCTGACCACGCTGCATTCGTTCGCGGACGATAAATTCGTAGCTCTGGCAGATACCCATCCCCCGTTCAGCCAGCGATACCACCCCGAGTACGTCATCCGACGTTTTTATCGAAGAACCGGGTAGCCAGTCGACATCAGCCCCGCCATCACGAAACACCCAGGGCGCAAGGCGCCCGGTGCGCGGCATGACAAAGGGCAAACAGAGGTGCCGCTGCAGCTCTTCCAGCGTCCGGGGCGTCCCCATTCGCTGGAGGTAATCGGGCGAGGCGACCAGCAGCAGCGCGGCATCCTCTAGCTTGCGCGCGACCAAACCGCTGTCTGGCAACTGACCCAGGCGAATAGCCAGATCGAAGCCCTCAGCCACCAGGTCAACGTTGCGATTGGTAATGTTCAGCTCCACCTGAACCTGCGGGTACTGCCGGGCAAAGCGCGCCAGCAATGGCGGCAGGCGGTAATGCCCGTAGGTGGTCGGCACGCTCAGCCGCACGCGGCCGGTCAGCTCTCCTTCCTGGCCCTGCGCATCGCGACCGGCCTCATCGAGCAGGGAAAAGGCCGCGCGCGCCTGCTCCAGATACAGCCGCCCGGCCTCGGTCAGACTAACGCGGCGGGTGGTGCGCTGCAGGAGCTGTCGCCCGAGACGAACCTCCAGACGGGAGACCGAGCGACTTAACACGGAGGGGGTGGTCGACAGGGCGACGGCGCCAGCGGTAAATGAGCCGTGCTCAACGACGGTAATAAAGACTTCAACATCGCCCAGATAATCAAATTTCCGGCTCATTTTGCTCTTCCGGGAACAAATGTTTTTCAATTTCGCTAATTTATCTCCACTTTGGCGATGAGTAAAGTGACGGCAATTCATCACCGGGAGCGCAGCACTATGAGCCACGCCTTTTTCTCCGCCGCCATAAAACCTGCCCCACGGGCGTCGGTAAACTCCGGTGACCGACAGGCCAACCGGCTATTCCCGCGCGGATGCATCAGCGACGCATGCTCAACCCTGCTGACGTCTCGATTTCCTGACTTATTCATTCAACGGAGCACATTTATGCCTAACCGTACCCGGAGTATGTCCGCCATTGCGATGGCGGCTCTGTTCTCTTTTGCCAGCGTAGCCAGCGCGGCAAATTTGGCCTCACCAGAACGCTGGCGCAGCTATGCTGGCGTAAGCTGGGATACCCCACAGGACGGGGCTATTCCGGCGGTTTTCTCCGGATCGGTTAATGCCCCCATCGCCGGTATCCATTTTGACGCGAAAGGCACGGCCTTTGTCAGCACGCCGCGCCTGGTGTCAGCCGAGGCGCCGGCCACCTTAAGCATCCTCGATACCCAATTCCAGTCGGGTCCGGCACGCCTGACCGCCTTCCCGTCTCTGCAGGGAAATGCGGTGAATTCCGCTGCCGATAAGAGCCTGCGCAACGTACTCGGCTTCTATGTCGACCGCCACAACGGCTGGCTGTGGGCGCTGGATATGGGCTTCGTCGCAGGCGAAACTGAATCGCCGGTGGGGGCCCAGAAGCTGATGGTTCTGGATCTGAAGTCTGGCCGCACGGTTAAAAGTATCGCCCTGGACGGCGTGGCGGACCGCAAGGCGAGCTTCCTCAACGACGTCGTCGTCGATGAGAAGCGCCGCATCGCGTACATCTCCGACAGCGGAACCCGCAGTGCTCCCAACAATCAGGTAGGTCTCATCGTCGTCGATTTCGCCACCGGCGCGGCGCGGCGGGTGCTCGATCGCCACCCGGACCTGCAGATTGAAGCGGGGGTAAAAGTTGTCTCGCACGGGGCCGATGTCTGGCCGGGTAATCCGCTGCTGATCGGTATCAACGGCATTGCGCTCTCTCCGGATGCCGGCACGCTGTACTGGACGGTGACCACCGGCACCCGGGCGCATGCGCTGCCGACGGCAGTTCTGCGTCAGAGCGGCTCAACCGATGCGCAGATTGCTGACCAGATCCAGGATATTGGCACGGTGGGAGGCAACACCGACGGTATCGTGACCGACGCCGGAGGCAATCTCTACATCACTGATGTCACCCGTAACGGCATCGTCAAATACGCCCCCAGAACCCAATCAATGTCGCTGGTTGCTTCCAGCGAGGGGGTACATTGGCCCGACACTCCGGCAATCCGACCTGAGGGGGACCTGATATTCACCTCAAGCAGCCTGAACGATCATTTCGCCGGAGCGGTAAAACCGGGGCATGAACGCTACGAGCTGTGGCGTTTGCGCCTGGATGCGGCTAACGACAGCAACTGAGCGGGGAATATGCCACGGAAATGCGCCGCGGCCGTTTCCGCAATTCACGCCCTTCCCCCTTCGTACAGGGTCTGGCCTCAGCGAGGCAGCAGCTGCTCGAGTGCCAGACCCGCCAGGCTTACGGTTTCCTGAAGACGCGCCAGGCTATCTCCCGCCCGCGCTTTTGCCGAAAGGCCGGCCATCAGCGTACTGACAAAGTCGGTCAGCCGCTCGGCGTCCTGCGGATAGCGCCGGGCGATATAGGCCCGAATACTGTCTTCCGCAGCAGTATGCAGCTCGCTCGCGGCCTCGCGCGCAGGCCGGTCATTGCAATGGATACCCTCCAGCACCATGCATCCGGCGGCCGTCGGGTCGGCAACGTAGCGCCTTGCCGCCTCGTGCAGCACGGACATCAGACACTGCACCACCGGACGGTCATCGCGCAGAAGTTCCGCAAAGGGAATCGCCCCGGTGCGGCTATAGCGATCCAACACGCGGTTATAGAGGCCGAGCTTGCTGCCAAACGCGGCGTAGAAGCTGGGCGGATTGATGCCGAACGCCTTTGTCAGGTCGGCAACGCTGACCGCGTCATAGCCCCGAGAGTGAAAAAGGTGCTGCGCGACTTCAACGGCCTGCAGCGGATCAAACTGACGCGGGCGTCCCGGGGTGCGGCTCTGTTTTGTAGTACCCACTACATTACTCCTTGACAGCATGATTTGCCGAAGCATATTGTAATCCTCACTACAATATCATGAGGAACGAGCTATGACTGCATCACAACGGAAATCGGTACTGGTTTTGGGCGGGAGTCGCGGTATTGGCGCGGCTATCGTGCGGCGTTTTGCTGCAGACGGCGCCTCGGTTGTCTTTAGCTACGCCGGATCGGCGGAGGCGGCGGCTACGCTGGCGGCAGAAACCGGCAGCATCGCGGTGCAGGCGGACAGCGCCGATCGCGAGGCGGTGATAGCGCTGGTGCGCGACAGCGGGCCGCTGGATCTGCTGGTCGTCAACGCCGGGATCATCCTCTTCGGCGATGCGCTGGAGCAGGACAGCGATGCCGTCGATCGTCTGTTCCGTATCAACATTCACACCCCCTACCATGCTGCGGTCGAGGCGGCGCGCAAAATGCCGGATGGCGGACGCATTATTGTTATCGGCTCGGTGAATGGCGATCGCATGCCCATCTCAGGAATGGCTTCCTATGCCGTCAGCAAATCGGCGCTGCAGGGGCTGGCGCGCGGCTTAGCGCGTGATTTTGGCCCGCGCGGGATTACGGTCAACGTCGTTCAGCCCGGCCCTATCGATACCGATGCTAACCCGGAGAGTGGCCCGATGAAGGAGCTGATGCACAGCTTTATGGCCATTAAACGGCACGGCCGTCCTGAAGAAGTGGCGGGCATGGTTGCCTGGCTGGCAGGCCCCGAGGCTTCCTTCGTCACCGGCGCCATGCACACCATTGACGGCGCGTTTGGCGCATAGGCCGATAAAGGCCACCGCGGGTGGCCTGTTCCCCCTTTCCTGAGAGTTGTTGACGATCCTGGGCGCGAAATGTGGGTCGGCACCGCTGGCCGAACGCATTCCATATGGTATAATTTTTGTACCAAATGGGAGGTTTGCCATGAAAGTCTATTCTCCGACCGAGAACGCAGAAAAAAATCTTAGCCCCTGGCACGCCATCGGCCTCGACGCTGAGGACGGCATTGCGCTGATGGGTAAAATTAGCCACGGGCTGGAAGGTTCCGTCGCCCGGCAAATTTCCGCATGGGCGGAGATCACCCCTGCCGAACTGCGCAAAATGTCAGGCATTGCGAATACCACCTTTAACCGCAGCATTAAATCGCGCTTTTCCGCCGACCAAAGCGAGCGCCTGGTGCGCATTCTTCGCGTTATCGAGCGGGCGGTGGAGCTGTTCGAGGGTGATAAAGAGGCGGCGCAGAAGTGGATGAATGAACCCAACCGCGCGCTCGGCTGGAAAACGCCGGCCGAGGTGGTCTCTTCTGAAACCGGCGCGCTGGAGGTGATGCGCCTGATCACGCGCGTGGAGCACGGGGTCTATTCGTGATCCTCTACCGCCTGACTAAAACCCGCTTTCTGACGACCGCCTGGTCTGGTTTTGGGGCGAAAGAGGCCGGCGGCCGCTGGAACAGCGTTGGCACGGCGATGGTCTACTTGTCGGAAGCCGCTTCGCTGACCATGCTGGAAACGCTGGTGCACATCAATGCGCCGCAGCTGCTGGATGATTTCACGCTGCTGAGCATTGACGTACCGGACGATCAGGTGCTGACCGTCGATCCGGCCTCACTCCCCGCGGACTGGGCCCGCGCGGATGCGCCAGCCCGGCTGGCACGCTACGGTGACGAGTGGGCCGCGAGCGCGGCATCAGCGGCGTTACGCGTACCGAGCGCCCTGTCGCCGGTGGAGTATAACTATCTATTCAATCCTCAACACCCTGCCGTTTTCGATCTGCTGGCAAGCGTAAAGAGGATCCCCTTCCGCTTTGATACTCGCCTTAAGGCGTAATAAACCGCATCCCGCAGTCGCTCCTACCGCACTGACATCACAGAGAGCGGCTACTCGTTGCCCCATTGGTTGAGAAATTCCGCAATATCATCGATCCGCGACTCCGCTATACCGGCGTCGGCGGCCAGCTCTTTCTGCACGTCTTCGCTGATCTCTTCGTTAGCCATCAGGCGGGTGATCAGCGCCTGGAAATAGGCGGCCAGCGGATCGCGTTCGGAGTCGCTGACCGGTTTAGCTGATTCAGTCGCATACTCATCCACGATGTCATAAAACTTCAGCGGTATTTCATTGGTCATTACGTCTTTCCTCATGGGTTGATATTGATTGACTGAACGCCCGACGCGTAAACCCGCCTCTTTTACCCGGCGCAGGCTTACGCCCCGTCGGACGATTCTACCCTATAATTCAACGGCGCACGCCCTTCTCTCTGCGCATCAGCCGCAATGTTAACCGCCGGGGGACAATGAAGATTAAAGCGTAAGCATCATTTCGTGCCACGCCATGCCGCCGTGATCGGAGGCCGACGGCTTGATGTACTGAAAACCGAAGTGGGCGTAGAGATCGACGTGACGGTCCTTGCACATCAGATGAACGGTCTTCTTATTCATCGACCGCATCTGCGACAAAAATTCGCGCATCAGCAGAGATGAATAGCCTTTACCCTGGAAATCGGGGTGCATTACCACCGACATAATCACCACGTTGGGCGCCGCGGCATCGTGCCCGACCAGCTCCTTAAACTCCTCATCGGACATCACCACCTCCCAGGCACAGCCGGCGTTGATGAAGCCGACGATTTCACCCGCGATCTCCATGCACAGGAAGCCCTGCGGATACCGCGCGATGCGGGTCGTGATTTTTTCTAACGTCGCGGCTTCATCGCCCTCATAAGAGGTGATTTCAATCGCGTAGCAGCGGCTGGCATCGGCGAGCGTCGCCTGGCGTAAAACGGGGGTAGTCATGACCTGAACCTCTTTATACTCATGTGGTTGCGAGCATAATACGCTGCAGGCGGCCGCTTTGCGCGGCATTCTCGATGCCACAGCGTTATTCGGGCCTACTGCCCGGCCAGATGGCGGTCAATCATTCGCTGCACCGAGCCGTCCTGCTGCCATTGCGTCAGCAGAGCAACCAGCCGTTGATAGGACCCGTCCCTGCGTCGAGGAACGCAAATCGCCTGGTTTATCTGAACGAAACTATCGGCCAGCACGCGAAAGCCGGGGTGCCCGGCGGCGGCGCGTTCGAGCGGCTGGCGGATGCCCGCGGCCATGTCGCCTTCGCCGCTGAGAAACGCATCGATGGCCGCCTGCGATGAGGCCAGACGGTTAAGCGTGGCGAAGCGCAGCTGCCGCGTCAGGTGCAGATCGTAAGCCGCGCCCTTGCCGACGTTAATCACCACGCCCTCTTTGTCCATCTCGGCGACGCTCCGCCACGGGCTCTGCGCCTTGACCAGCACGGTCCCCTGAATAGTGATATAGGGCTGGGTGAAGCGCAGCGTCTCTTCGCGCGCAGGATCGATCGCCAGAAAGGCAATATCCCAGATATCATTTTGCGCATCGTCCACCACCTTACCCGCCGCCGGATAGGTGACAAACTCCGGCGTCGCGCCCAGCGCTGCCGCAATACGCCCGGCAATCTCCGGCGTAATCCCACCCGGCTGCCCGTCTGCAAGGGTCTTTGCCAGAACGGCGTTGCCGAGGTTAATCGCGAAACGTAGGGGGTTGGCGGCGCTCATGTACTCTCTCCCGGAAGCGATAATATTGAGGGGCTGAATTGTACCGGCTGCCCGGCCTGACGCGCGAAGACCCGGCAGCCGGCGATGCTAAATACGCTTAGCGCCCCCAAAATATAGCGTCATTTGCGCACGCCGTGCAGAGCCGAAGTCCGGCTATTTCGCCTAAAAAGCGCGGAACGGCGTGCTGGATCGCTTCCGATTCATCATCGACGGTTATTCTCACCATCCTGACCACCGAGAGCCCGATGCCGCTCAGCGCGGCCCAGGGTACCCTGCTGCTGGGGGCTATTCTCAGCGATACGGTTGCCCTCAGCGGCCCCACCACCACGGCGCGGGACCGCGAGGCGGTGGCGATGTTGCGCGAGATTGCCGGCGTTGATTACGACGCCTTCGTCGCCGGGCTGCTGGCGGCGAAAACCTCTCTGGCAGGCCAGTCCGCCGCGCAGCTGCTCCATCGCGATGCAAAAAATTACCGGATCCACGGCGTCGCTCTGCTGCTCGCGCAGATTGAGGTGCGCGACATGGCGGATATCAGCCCGCATTTACCCGGGCTGAAGCAGGAGATGGCGCGCGCCAGGCTCGATATGGGGCTGGAGATGGTTGTGCTGATGCTAACCGACATTACCCATCACCATTCCGTCCTCTACTTCACGCCCAACAGCCTTATCCCCAGCCAGCAGCTCTCCCTCCCGGGCATGACCAGCAGGAAAAAAGAAATTCTGCCCTGGCTGACCGAGCGCCTGGCCGCAGCGGATGCGTGATTGCAGTGCGTAATGCGCCGCCCCGCTCAGGAGGCGGCGTGGGATTATGCCTCGCGGCGGGAGACGTAATCTCGCGGGGCTTCGCCAGTGTAGATCTGCCGCGGGCGATAGATATTCAGCGGCGCTTCGTGCATCTCATTCCAGTGGGCCACCCAGCCCAGCGTGCGGCCAACGGCGGTCACCACCACAAACATTGATGAAGGTAGCTTCATCGCCTTCAGGATCACCGCCGTATAGAAATCGACGCTGGGCGACAGGCCGTTCTCCACAAAATAGGGGTCGGTCAGCGCCACCTCTTCAAGGGCCATCGCCACCTGCAGCAGACGATCCGACATTCCCAGCTCGGCAAGCACCCGGTGACAGGTATCGCGCAGGATCGCGGCGCGCGGGTCCAGGTGACGGTAGCGCGAGTTACCGAAGCCGAGGCGACGGAAGGCCTGCGGGTCGCGCTTCGCCTTACTCAGGAACACCGGCACCTGATCCACGGTTTCAATCTCTTCCAGCATCCGCATGCTGGCTTCGTTGGCCCCGCCGTGCATCGGTCCCCACAGGGAGGCCAGGCCCGCCGCCACGCAGGCAAACAGGTTCGCCCCGGAGGAGCCGGCGGCCCGCACCGTAGTGGTGGACGCGCACTGACCGTGATCGGCATGCAGCACCAGAATCTGATTCATCGCCTCCTCAATAATCGGATTCACCACATACTTCTCCGCCGGAACCGCAAACAGCATATGCAGGAAGTTCCCCGCATAGGAGAGATCGTTGCGCGGATAGGGCGCGGGCTGCTCGATAGCGTACTTATAGCTCATGGCCGCCAGCGTCGGCATTTTTGACAGCAGACGCGTAGCCGCCAGAGCGCGGTGTTCAGGGTTTTCTACGTCCAGCACGTCATGGTAAAAAGCCGCCAGCGCCCCGACCATCGCGCACATCAGGGCCATCGGATGGGAGTCGCGACGAAAACCGCTGCACATCCGCGACATCTGTTCATGCACCAGCGTGTGGCGGGTGATCGTATTGCGGAAAGCCTGATAGCTGGCTTCATCCGGCGCCTCGCCCCGCAGCATGATATACGCCACCTCGAGGAACTCGCACTGCCGCGCCAGCTGATCTACCGGGTAGCCGCGGTGCAGCAACGTGCTGTTATCAGTATCAATATAGGAGATCGCCGACCGGCAGCCGGCGGTATTGGTAAAACCCGGGTCGAAGCTGCAGAGCTCCGACTGATTGAGCGCGCGGATGTCAATCCCCACGCGGCCCAGCGTCCCGGAGACCGTCTCCAGGGGAATAGGCTGTTGCCCAGCGAAAGAAAGCGTTAGCGGTTTAGTGGCCATCCTGTAAAGTTCCCCCTGTACAACAAACGAGTCATCAACCTGAATCGATTCTCCAGGCACAATCTTCAACATAGCCGCAGCGCGGCCGCTATTCTTTGATATGAATAGCTAAAAGGGGTAATTATTGCCGCCATCAATCAATAAGCGCCGCGGATACGTGACAGCGTCACCGATCAAACCATCCCCAGATAGGCGTTCCTGACCTCCGGATTGTCGAGCAGCTCCCTCCCGGTACCGCTAAGGCGGATCTGGCCGTTGACCATCACGTACGCCCGGTCAGAGAGCTTCAGCGCATGGTGGGCGTTTTGCTCCACCAGAAAGAGCGTCATCCCCTGCGCCGTCAGCTCGCGCAGGATCTGAAAGATTTGCTTCACCACCAGCGGCGCGAGGCCGAGGCTCGGCTCGTCGAGCAGCAGCAGCTTCGGCCGGCTCATCAGCGCCCGGGCAATCGCCAGCATCTGCTGCTCGCCGCCGGAAAGCGTCATCGCCCGCTGCGTCCGCCGCTCTTCAAGGCGGGGAAACAGCTGATACATGCGGCGCTTATCCTCTTCCTGATAGCGGCTGCCAATCGGGATGGTCCCCATCAGCAGGTTCTCTTCTACCGTCATATCCGCAAAAATCCGCCGCCCCTCCGGCGCCTGCGCGATGCCGTTGCCGGCGATAAAATGGGTGGATTTGCGGCTGATATCCTCCCCGCGATAGAGGATCTGCCCCTCGGCAATGCGCGGCTGACCAAAAATGGACATCAGCAGCGTGGATTTACCGGCGCCGTTGGCGCCGATCAGCGCCACCGTCTCTCCCTCATTGACCGTCAGCGAGACCTGGTTCAGCGCCTGAATCTGACCGTAAAAGACGTCCACCTGGCGAAACTCAAGCATCGGCTGACTCATACCGCAATCTCCTCTTCATCCGCGCCCAGATAAGCGGCGATAACGCTGATATTCGACTGGATCTCCTGCGGGGCACCGCGGGCAATCACGTCCCCGCGGTCGAGAACGATAATATGATCGGAGATCTCCATCACCATCCCCATATCATGCTCGATCAGCAACACGGTGATGCCGTGATGCTGGCGCAGGAAGCGGATAATTCGGCTCAGGGCGTGCGTCTCCGCAGGGTTCAGCCCCGCGGCGGGCTCGTCGAGGCAGATCATCTCCGGGCCGGTGCACATGGCGCGGGCGATCTCCAGCCGCCGCTGCTGGCCGTAGGAGAGCGTGCCGGCCAGCCGGTTGGCGCAGTCCACCAGATCCACCACCTCCAGCCAGTAGAAGGCGCGGTCGAGGGCCTGATTTTCGGCCTTACGATAGCCGCGGGTGTTGAGGATGCCGGCCACCAGGTTACGGTTTACCTGCATATGCTGGGCCACCAGCAGGTTTTCGATAACCGACATCTCGCGAAACAGGCGGATATTCTGGAAGGTCCGCGCCAGTCCGGCCCGGTTCACCAGATGCGTGCCGCCGAACATTTTGTAGTAGATCCTCGACCCCAGACGCGCCGGGTGCAGAAAATCATCGGGACGTATCTTTTGCCCGAGGACCTGAATAACGTCGGTCATCGCGGCGTGGGCGTTGAGCACAATCGCCCCGCCGGTGGGGCGATAAAACCCGGTCAGGCAGTTGAATACCGTGGTTTTCCCCGCGCCGTTCGGGCCGATCAGCGCGGTTATCGATCCCCTTTCCACGTCAAGGTTGACGTCGTTAAGCGCCTTGATACCGCCAAAATGCATCATCAGATGCTCTACCCGCAGAATGCTGTCGCTCATGGTGCCACTCCCTTGCGCACGGAAACCCCCGTGCGGCTGGTTCGCACCAGCCCGCGCGGCCGCCAGATCATCATCAGTACCATCAGCACGCCAAACAGCAGGACCCGATACTCATCGAAGCCGCGCAGCAGCTCGGGCGCAACGGTCAGCACAAAGGCCGCCAGCACCACCCCCAGCGTTGAACCCATGCCGCCCAGAACCACGATGGCCAGAATCAGCGCGGACTCAAAAAAGGTGAACGACGTCGGGTTAACAAAGCCCTGGTAGGTGGCGAAAAAGACCCCGGCAATACCGGCGGTCGACGCGCCGAGCATAAAGGCCGAAAGCTTCACCAGCACGTGGTTGAGCCCCATCGCGCGGCAGGCAATTTCGTCCTCGCGCAGCGCTTCCCACGCGCGGCCGATAGGCATCCGCGTTAGGCGATGTTTGATAAACAGCACCAGCACCACCACCAGGCACAGCACGCCATAGATAAAGATAAACTTGAGGTTGGGGTTGTAGCTAACGTGCAGAAACTCGTGGATTGGCACCCCGCCGTCCTTTGCCCTGCGCCCGAACTCCAGCCCGAACAGCGTCGGCGCTGGCACGGAAATGCCGTTCGGCCCGCCGGTAAAGCTGACCCAGTTGTTCAGCACCAGGCGAATAATTTCGCCGAACCCGAGGGTGACGATCGCCAGATAGTCCCCGTGCATGCGCAGTACCGGAAAGCCAAGCAGCGCCCCCGCCAGCGCCGCCATGATGGCCCCCAGCGGCAGCATCGCCCAGAACCCGAGCCCCAGATACTGGTAGCCCAGCGCCAGGCCATAGGCGCCAATCGCATAGAACGCCACGTAGCCCAAATCAAGCAGCCCGGCGAGCCCCACCACGATATTCAGCCCGAGCCCAAGCAGCACGTAAATCAGCCCGAGAATGGCCACCGTCAGCAGATACTTGGTGGCGATAGCCGGAAAGATGAGCGCCGCCAGCAGCATCAGCGGCATAATCCAGCGCAGCCGCGAGCGATAGCCGACCGGACGAACGTACACGCCGTCATCGGCCCCTTCAAAACGGGCGATAAATTTGCGTCCACCGCGGCTTTGCAGCAGCAGGCTCAGCAGCAGCCTCCCCACCATCACCACCGCGACGATGACCGCCACCCGCCGGGTGGAGAGTTCAAAACTGTAGCCTTTCAGCACAATGCCGACGATCGGTCCAAACACTATCAGCGCACACAGCCCCGCCAGCACGCTATCAATCAGGCTTTTTTTAATATCCAGCCCTTGCCTGCGCGATACTTCACCCATGTTTTACCCCTTAAACCTTTGCGACCATCGGACGACCCAGCAGCCCCTGAGGGCGAAAAATCAAAATTGCCACCAGCAGAGCGAAGGAAAACACGTCTTTGTAATCAGAGTTCACCATCCCGGCAAACTGGGCCTCAGCCACCCCCAGCAGCAGGCCGCCGAGCATCGCGCCCGGCAGGGAGCCAATCCCGCCCAGCACCGCGGCGGTAAAGGCCTTAATGCCGATGATGAAGCCGATATAAAAATCGAAGGTGCCGTAATTCATCGTCACCAGCACGCCGGCCAGCCCGGCCATCGCGGCGCCGATCATAAAGACCAGCGAGATAACCCGGTCGGTATTAATGCCGAGGATCGCGGCCATGCGCCGATCCTGCTGCGTCGCGCGGCAGACGCGCCCCAGCCGGGTATGGTTAATGACCCACGAGAGGATCAGCATCCCCGCCAGCGCGGCAACGAGAATAAATATTTTGGTCCACGTAATTTGCACCACGCCGTCGCCAACCTCGAAGCGCAGCACCCCCGTCAGCAGGGTCGGGATCCCCTGCTGGTTCGGCCCCTGGCTGATTTGCACATAGTTCTGCAGGATAAGCGACATGCCGATTGCCGAAATGAGCGGCGCCAGGCGGGTGGAGTTGCGCAGCGGCCGATAGGCGATACGCTCGATCGTCCAGCCGTAGACGCCGGTCACCACGATGGTGAACACCAGGGTGCCGAAGATCAGCAGCGGAAAGGAGTGAATGCCGAACCACGAGAGCAGCGCCAGGCCGATGGCGCAAAGGTAGGCGGAAACCATATAGACTTCGCCGTGCGCGAAGTTAATCATTCCGATAATGCCGTAAACCATGGTGTAGCCGATGGCAATTAATCCGTAAACGGCTCCCAGCGTCAGCCCATTAATCAGTTGTTGCAGAAAAAACGCTTCCATAGAAACCATCCTGCCAGTAAGCAGGCAACGCACGGCAGGCTCCCGCCGTGCGCTGCCTTCAGTAGTACGACGCCCTTTTTACAGGGACAAAGAGTTCAGCAAACGGCTAAAGCTGATGATACTTGCCCTTGTCATCCCATGCGTAGACCACATAATCCGACACCTTCAGATCGCCTTTACCGTCCCAGGCCTTTTTGCCCATCACCGTATCGACGCTATGACTTTTCAGCCACTCGCTGGCCTTGGTGTTGTCGGCGCCCACCGCGTTATAGGCCGCAGCGATAGCCTGGATCGAGGCATAGGCGTAAAGGGTATAGCCTTCCGGTTCGAAGCCGCTGGCGCGGAACTTCTCAATCACCGTTTTGCCCTCAGGAATGGTGCGCGGATCCTTACCAAACGTCATCAGCACGCCGTTGGTAAACTGCGGGCCACCGGCGGTGGTCACCAGCTCCTCGGTTACGACACAGTCGCCAGAGAAGAATTTCGCCTGCAGCCCCTGCTCCCGCATCTGCCGCACCAGCGGGCCGGCTTCCGGATGACAGCCGCCGAAATAGACCACGTCAGGCTTCAGCGCGCCAATTTTGGTGACCAGGGCGTTGAAGTCCTTCTCACCCCGCGACAGCCCTTCGTACAGCACCTCTTTGGTGCCGCGTTTTGCCAGCGCCGCGCGGGTGGCGTCGGCCAGCCCCTGACCGTAGGTATCCTTGTCATGAATGACGGCTATTTTCTTCGCCTTCAGCACGTCAAGCATATAGTTCGCCGCAATCGCCCCCTGCTGATCGTCCCGGCCGCACATGCGGAACATATCCTTCATCCCGCGCTCGGTGATCAGCGGGTTTGTTGACCCCGGCGTAATCGTCAGGATCCCCGCCTCGTCGTACACTTCGGATGCCGGCATCGTCGATGATGAGCAGAAGTGTCCGACAACCGCGGAAACCCCCGACTCATCAACCAGACGGTTGGCTACCGCTACGGCCTGCTTCGGTTCACAGGCATCATCCCCCTGCACCAGCACAATTTTTTCGCCCTTAATTCCTCCCGCCGCGTTAATGTCTGCTACCGCCTGCGACGCCCCTTTCCAGTACTGGGCGCCATAGGAAGCATTGGGTCCGGTGAACGGCCCGGCAACGCCAATCTTCACATCCGCCTGTGCGCAAAATGCCACGCTCATACAACCTGCAATCGCAAAATGAAGAGTCAACTTTTTAAGTTTCAGAGACATTCAGATATTCCTCAGCGATTTATAACCTGGCGCCATTAAATGACGCGGAAAATATCACTTACCGTTTTGTTTGCCGAAGGCCGTTATCCAGCCGCAGCGGCTAAAGGTGGAAGAAGCAAAAACCCCGCCAGGAAGAAATGACATGACAGATCGCTTACTAATAGATGAGAGCAACGCGTAACAGCCACGGTCACCGCCACCGACCAACGTGCATTTCAGGACAAGTCAGGAGATAGGTTGCCATCACGTGGCGAATTGAGGACTGCGGCATCCGTTCCGACCCGCGTGCTAAACATAGTTGTTCCTGGCAGGCGTTGCGCACCGGGCTGGTGCAAAAGTGCGAAAACGATCATGGGCGTGAAAAATTTTGTTGCAATATTGTGAACAAGCTAGCAAGAGCGATCGTTTCGCCCCGCGGTTGCCCTACGTAATGCAAAAAATAGATTACGCGTGCCCAAACCGCAGCTGATTTAACGCAGACCTAAAAAGCTAAAGGCCGACGCCGACGGCGGGCCCGGATAATTCCCCACATAAAGGATTGACTTAACAACGCATAATACGAAAATGCTTCTTTTACGCGACCAACAGAATAAGCCCACGTCTATGATTATCCGCTCCCGTCGCTTTTTTATCGCTACCCTGGCCGCATCCGCCGCGGCGGTGGCGACCGCCTTTATCCTCGCCAGCTGCAGCAGCCAGCCGCCCCGTTCGCTGGTCACGCCGCTGCCGCCGGCGGTTAAACAGACGGCGCTGCCAAAAACGCACGAGCCGGTACGCGGCGTCTGGCTGACGACGGTCTCGCGCCTCGACTGGCCGCCGGTGGGATCGATCATTGCCAGCAGCCCGGAGAGCCGGATTAGCCAGCAGAAGGTGGCGCTGATTGCCAAGCTCGATAATCTGCAGCGCCTCGGGATTAACACCGTCTTCTTCCAGGTCAAACCCGACGGCACCGCGCTGTGGCCGTCAAAGATTTTACCCTGGTCAGATATGCTGACCGGCGCCATTGGCGAAGACCCGGGCTACGATCCGCTGCAGTTTATGCTCGATGAGGCGCACAAGCGCGGGATGCGGGTTCACGCCTGGTTTAACCCCTACCGCGTGTCGGTGAACACCCGCCCGAAAACCGTCGCCGAGCTCAACCGCACGCAGTCGCAAAGCCCGGCCAGCGTCTTTGTCCTGCACCGCGACTGGATCCGTACCGCCAGCGACCGCTTTGTTCTCGACCCCGGTATTCCGGAGGCTCGAGACTGGATAACCCGTATCGTCGCCGAAGTCGTCGAGCACTATCCGGTCGACGGGGTGCAGTTTGACGACTATTTCTATACCGAAACGGCGAGTTCGGCCCTTAACGATAATCAAACGTTCCAGCAGTATGGTCAGGGCTTTGCCAGCAAGGCGGACTGGCGCCGGCACAATACCCAGCAGCTGATTGAGCAGGTGTCGCGCACCATCAAGCAGATTAACCCCAGCGTGGAGTTTGGCGTCAGCCCGGCCGGCGTGTGGCGCAATCTCTCCCACGATCCCGCAGGCTCAGACACCCGCGGCGCGGCGGCTTACGATGAGTCCTACGCCGATACCCGCCGCTGGGTACAGCAGGGGCTGCTCGACTATATCGCGCCTCAGCTCTACTGGCCGTTTGCGCGCGACGCCGCCCGCTATGACGTACTCGCGAAATGGTGGGCGGAGGTCGTCAAGCCAACCCACACGCGGCTCTATATTGGCGTGGCGCTGTACAAAGTCGGCGAGCCGTCAAAAAATGAACCCGACTGGGTGGTTAACGGCGGCGTGCCGGAGCTGAAAAAGCAGCTCGACCTCAACGATGCGATCCCCGAAATCCAGGGCACCATTCTGTTCCGCGAGAACAATCTCAACCAGCCCCAGACCCGCCAGGCCGTCAACTATCTGCAGAGTCGCTGGGGAAATTAATCTCTGCCGCCTGCGGAACCCGTTTCGCAGGCGCTTCCTCTCCACTTCCTCAGTCCCGTGCATCGCACGATGAGCCGGGCGCACTTTTTTTTCACCTGCGCGCAACTTTTCCCTCCGCTGCGGCGAACTGAATAGCTGAGATGAATGAGTTTGGCCAAACCGGCACTCCCCCAAATCGCAGGAGCAGATAATGACACGCATCAAAAACCTCATCCGTACCCTGACCGTAACCGCCGCCCTCGGCCTCTCCGCCACCGCGTTCAGCGCCAGCGCGGCGCTGCCCGTGGGCGCGAAAGCCCCGGATTTTAAGCTGCAGGGCGCGCTCGCCGGCAAGCCGATGACCTTCTCCCTGCAGCAGGCGCTGCAAAAAGGGCCGGTGGTGCTCTATTTCTTCCCGGCGGCCTTTAGCGCCGGCTGCACCATTGAAGCCCATGACTTTGCGGAAGCCACCGACAGCTTCACTAAAATGGGGGCCACCGTGGTTGGCGTGACCGCGGGCAATACCGACCAGGTCAGCGACTTCTCTAAGCTGGAGTGCCGGGATAAGTTCGCCGTCGCGGCGGACCCGGGCGCTAAGGTCGCCGCCCAGTACCAGACGCTGATGGAGATGAAAGGTAAAACGCTCTCCGATCGCACCTCGTACGTCATTGCACCGGATGGCAACATCCTGCTGAGTTACACTGATAGAAACCCGGATGCACATATCGAGAAGACGCTCGCTGCCGTGAAGCAGTACGACGCCTCTCACCCGCAAACTCATTAAGTAAAGAGGCCAGCGATGTTAACCGCGATGCTGGCCGCCTTTATTGGCGGCATCATTCTCAACTTTATGCCCTGCGTTTTTCCGGTGGTCTCCCTGAAGGCGCTGGGGCTGCTGCGTCACGCCGATAACGCCGCCAGCGCCCGCCGCGAAGGTCTGGCGTTCTTGCTCGGCGTCGTGATTACCATGATGGCGCTGGCGGGCATTCTGCTGGCGGTGCGCGCCGGCGGCACAGCGGTCGGCTGGGGCTTCCAGCTGCAGTCGCCGCTGGTGATCGCGCTGCTCTCCCTGACGATCCTCGGCGCGGCGCTTAACCTGCTTGGCGTTTTCGAGGTCGGGCTGACGGCGCAGCGCGTCGGCGGGCTGGATATCGGCCGCGGCGCGTTTATCCGCTCGGCGCTCACCGGCGCGCTGGCGATCGTCGTCGCCACGCCCTGCGCTGCGCCCTTTATGGCCAGCGCGATTGGCTACGCGCTGGTCCAGCCGCCGGCGGTGTCGTTAACCATCTTCCTCGCGCTGGCGTTCGGCTTCGCCGCGCCCTTTACCCTGGTGTCGCTCTTTCCGCCGCTGGCCAGAATATTGCCGCGTCCCGGCCCGTGGATGGATATCCTGAAACGCGCGCTCGCCTTTCCGATGTTTGGCGCCTGGGCCTGGCTGGTATGGGTTCTGGCGCAGCAGGCCGGAAGCGCGGCGCTGGCCGCCCTGCTTGCCGCCTCTGTGGTGCTCAGCTTCGCCGCCTGGCTGTACGGCATCGCGCAGCGTCGCGCATTCCAGGGCAAGGGGCATCGGGCCCTGTTTGCGCTAACCGCCGCGCTGGTTGTGGCGGTTCTTGCGCCGCTGCCGGGGCTGGTTAAGCCCGCGGCCTCCTCGCCGGAGGTCGGGCAGACGGCGGAGGTGTCGTCCCAGCGCTGGACGCCGCAAACCGTCGCCGCCCAGCGCGGTCACGGCAAGGCTATCTTTGTGAACTTTACCGCCTCCTGGTGTATTACCTGCCAGGTGAATGAAAAAACGTCGCTCTCCACCCAGGCGGTGAAAGAGGCGCTGGTAAAAACCGATACCCTTTATATGGTCGCGGACTCGACGAAATTTAATCCGGACGTCGACGATGCGCTCAACCAGTTCGGCCAGGGCGGACTGCCGCTGTACGTGGTTTATCCGGCCGACGGCGGGCCGCCGAAGGTCCTGCCGCAGGTGCTGACGCCGGGGATTGTGGTCAATGCCCTGACCCAGGCCGCCGGCAAAAAAGCGTAATAACAAGGCGGACTATGCAAACAAACGATAGCGCGCGCGAAAGCTGGCCCGCGCTAATGGAGCAGGCGCAGGCGGGCGACAGGCTCGCCTACACCCGGCTGCTCAAGGCGCTGGTGCCGACGATCCGCTCGCAGGTGCGCAAACGGATCGCCGATGAGGCGCTGGTGGAAGACGTTATCCAGGATGTGCTGCTCAGCCTGCATCGGGTACGTCACACCTACGATCCGGCCTTTCCCTTTCTGCCCTGGCTGCTGGCGATTATCTCAGCCCGCACCGTGGACGCCCTGCGGCGGCGCGGGCGCTATCAGCACTGGGAAATTTCTGACGAGTCGCTGCCCGAGGCGGCCGCCGCCGACCCGCCACGCCAGGAGAGCCGGGAGGAGCTGGCGGGCTACCTGCGTCAGCTTCCCCTGCGCCAGCGCGAAATTGTCGAGCACGTTCATCTGCGCGAAATGAGCCTGGCGGAAGCGGCTACCCATAACAATCTCAGCGTGGCGGCGGTGAAATCGCTGCTGCATCGGGCGTTGAAAAACCTGCGCCGATTTGGAGCCCACCATGACCGATCATAATCTGCTTATTGAAAAACTCGGCCGCGAAATGCGCCCGGTCAAACGTCCGTGGCCGACCGGCTGGCGCGTCGCCGGCTGGCTGGCGCTGGCCCTGCCGTGCGCCTGGGCCGCCAGCCTGCTGGTACCGCGCGGCCTCACCGACTGGTCGCAGCCCGGCGCGCGGCTGGCGGTGGTGCAGCTGGTGCTGGCATTTCTGCTCGGAACGTTAACCATTCGCCGCGCCTTTACCATGAGCATTGCCGGGCGCCGGAGCATCAGTTGGAAGGCTCTGTTGCCCATCGGCCTGATGTGGCTCGGTCTGAGCATCAGCAGCATTCCCGGCGACGCTCCGCCGCTGCACGATGACGACAGCGTCAGCTGCTTTACCTTTCTGCTGGTCGTCAGTACGCCGATGATGGTGCTGATGATCGCCAGCCTGCGGCGCACGCGGGCGCTCTATCCGGCGCGGAGCCTGGCGATGGCCGGGCTCGGCGTTGCCAGCCTGGCGGTGAGCCTGCTGGCGTTTTGCCATCCGGTGCATCTGCACCTGCTCGATTTTGCGCTGCACCTGGCGGCAATCGTCACCATCGTCGCGCTGACGGTGATGGTTGGCAGGCGTTGGGTTAGCGTGAGCTAACCCGCTAGCCCGCTCTGCAGGCGGGCATGGTTTCTGAGGGTGTGCGAGATAATGGCCTGGTAAACCGTCGGGGAAAAATCCTCCGGCAGCGACGCGCTGACCGTCTCGACCGCCCGCGGCAGGTTATCGGCAAAATAGCGCAGGATCTCCAGCATCTGCTGCTGCGCAAATCCCACCTCTTTTGCCGTGGCGAGGAAATGACGCGGGTAGATGGTCTGAATCTCCGTTTTCCGCCCTTTCGACGCTTTCAGGCTCATCGACAGCTTAAGGTCGCTGATATGCAAACCCGCGCCGCCGAGCAGCGGAAACGCCGAGATAATGTCGTAGAACGGCGTCAGGCGGTAGCTGCCGCCGGGCTGCAGGAAAATGGAAAAATTCTTCGCATGCCCGTCGGTGGCGCCGATCAGCCATTGAAATACGATGAACTTCATAAAATCGGCGCGATCCTTCAGCGCCTCGCTGGAGCCGAGCAGAAACGCCATGATGCTGGCGATCCCCGGCCCGCCGTCGGACTCGTACTTCATCGAGGAAGGAATGCCGAACGCCTGGCACAGATCCTCCTGCGGCAAGCGCAGCAGCCGCGTGTTCTCCTGCGCCCAGCGGCGGTCAAAACGCGCCACCGCCAGCGCCCGGATGCTGCGGGTGGTAATAATTTCCGCGTCCGGCACGGCAAAGCCCAGCGCCCGCGCGAGGGCCAGACAGAGATATTCGTTATCGACGCTCTCGCTGAGATCCAGCACCGCGTCCGGCTGCCTGATCTCGCCGATCGGCAGCTTAATAATATGCGTCGTTGGCGTTGTCGCCGTCGGTATGCACCAGCGGTCGTCCATCTTCAGCAGCGCCGTTTTCTCCTGGGCGCCGGCGACCGATATTCTGAACTCCTCCTGGCCGTTAATCATACCCAGCGGTATATCCGCGCGGTAGGCCGTCAGCAGCGCGTCAAGCCGGGCGTCGTCGAGCGCTTCCCAGGTCAGCGCGCCGGTCGCCGGAGCGGCGCCTTCGGGCAGAAGAGTGACCGCCCCGACGCTGTCGCGCCCCACCTCGGCCAGCAGGTCGAAGGGCTGCTTTGAGCGGGCCTGATAGCGCTTAACAATGCGGTCACGCACCAGCGGGCTGTCGGGCAGCAGGTTGTCGAAGTAGTTAAACACCGCATCCGAAGTGATGTTGCCGAACTGCAGCGGCAGCGACAGGGAGAGCGGGCGGGCGCGCGGGTTTTGCAGCCAGCGCGGTTCATAGCGGAACTGATGCGCGCCGTTGGCCAGCTTGACCAGCTCCCCGACACGTTCATTGTTCATCCACGTCACGAGCGTTGCCATTACCACTCCAGATCCCGTTCGCTATCCTGCTGCTCAGGACCCGACGTGGCGCCCTTTTCGCACACCACCATCGTCATTTCAAGAGATTGTAAAATCTTAAACAGCGTGGTGAGGGTGGTTTTGTCCGGATGGTTTTCGAAGTTCGAGATCGTCGCCTGCTTAATGCCTATCCGGCGGGCCAGGTCGCTTTGTGTCCATTGGTTTTTTTGCCGCACCAGCTTGATATGGTTTGCCAGCTGGGCCGGGCTGTAGATCGTCGGAGGCGTTATCATAGTCTTATCTATCCTCTTGTGGGGATAAGACCCTATTTATACCCTGGTGAGGATAATGTCAACTTTTGGCCGGGATATCCCCATAAGAGGATAAAGACGTTGATATCCTCTAGTGGGGATAAAACGTCAAATATCCCCTGTTAAGGATAATGCGTGCGGCCCGATCGCCGCGCTCGGCGATCGGGCCAGGATTTACCCGCTCATCAGCTCATCATAGAGGACGCGCAGGCGCGTACGCAGGTAGAGCACAGCTTTATGCTTGCGCGATAGCAGGGCCTGCTCGCTGGCCCCGCACTCTGCGGCCAGCTCTTTGTAGCTGTAGCCCAGCAGCTCGGTCTTTTCGAAGACCTCCCGCTGGGCGGCGGGCAGTTCGGCTAGCGCCTGGTTCAGCTCCTCCCACAGCAGCTCCTTCAGGTACTCGTCCTCCGGCGTTTGCGGCACCCCAAACAGGGTCTCCGCCAGCTCATCTTCCGGGAACTCGCCCTCTTCATCCCCGGAGAAGTAGTCCGCCAGCGGCAGCTCGCGCTTTTTGCGCGCCCGGTCGGTCATTTCGTTGCGCGCGGCGCGGAATAGCCAGGCGGCAACGTTCTCCACCGGCTGCTCGACCGTCATCAGCTGCCAGGTCACTTCCTGCAGAATATCGTCAGCCTCGTCGCGTACCGACGTGCGGCCGCGAATAAAGGCCTTCAGCCGGGATCGGCAGGCGTTGAGCGCCGAAACAAGCAGTGACTCCCCCGCCGCTGCGCCTTTCATTTCGCTCACTCGCTCGGCGTCGTTTTAGACGCATCGTCTGCCGGCTGCGCGGGCTCATTGCGGCGATCGCGCCAGCCGCAGTGCCCGCGGCGGTCGCGGTGACCAAAGCGCTGCATAAACTCTTCGCGCTGCTCGGGATTCATCTGCATCCAGCGTTCATGCATGCGCCGACGCTCGCGTCCCATGCCGAACATTCCCGGGCGGAAGCCAAGGCCGCCGAAGAGGATCCGCGACAGCGCCAGCAGACCTAAAGCCTGCCAGAAGCCGATGCTTTTAACGCCAATAATCGCCGGCAGCAGCGCGTTCCACAGCGACATCACCACCAGCCCGAGTAGCGCGACGATCGCCACGCCAACGATCAGCGCTTTGCCCATCCGGGGGTGGCCAAAGCCGTAGTGACGGCGGTTGTCATGCCTATCGAAATTTCTCATCCTGTTGCTACCTCATGATTGTCGTGAATAGGAACTGCTGATGAGGTAGACGAATGAGCCGGAGAAATATTGCTAACAATTTTAAAAAAGCGGCTAAATATATTCATGCGCTGAATTTTGGGCAGCGAAGTTGCGCGCGCTAAAAGCTCATCGCCAGGCCAACGCCGTAGCCCTGGGTATTTTCACCAAACATATAGCGCGCCACGAGGCGGGTGCGGCTGATAAAAAAGTCATACTTGCTGCTATCCAGCTCCAGGCCGATCCCCAGCGAGCTGAGGCCGTTGAAGCCCAGCTGCCCGCGCTGATCGCCCAGATACTCGGTATGGGCCCCTTCGAGAACGTAGCGCACCGGGCTTTTCAGCAGCGTCCAGTCGGCGATGGGTGCCCGGCGACGAACGTAGAGCCCGAGGTTTTCGGCGCTCGCCTGGCCGCTGACCGCCTCGGGCGTATTGCCGAAAGTCTGCAGGCTCATGGCCGAGTAGCGAAGTTCGATATCAATATCCTGGGCGGGAGAAAACAGCTCGTAGTCCAGCATCAGCGACCCGCCCAGTCCGTAGGCGTTGAGCCTGCCGCCGTCGAGGAATTGAAAATCGGCGTCCCTGCGCCGCTCAATCGCCCAGCTGCCGATACGTACGTCGCTGGCCATCGTGCCCAGCATCACGTTAACGATGGGCCGCAGCACCAGGCTGCCGCCCCACCGGTCTTTATAGAGCCGGAAATCCCAGCCGACGCCGCCGGTGGCGGTGAGGCTGTTCCAGCGGGTCGGTATTTTGCGGCTTTCGCTGCCGTCGCTGAGCACAAACTGCGGATCGTAGCGGCTGTAGCCCATCGTGCCCTCAAGGTAAATCGGGACGCTTTCGCTCATCGTCGCGCCGCCGCCGAACTGGGTAATCGACAGCTTGTTCTTCTCGTTAGTGCCGGAGCCGATATTAAGATCGCTGGCGGTAACGTCGGGGACGACGGTATAGCTCATCAGCATCAATACCGCGTTCGCCCGCTGCTTTAAATGGCTGCCATCGACGGCGAAGGCAGGCGTCGAGACCAGCAGCAGAGCGGCAGCCAGCGTGGAGAAGGTGCGGAATAAGGAAACGCTCATAGCTTAGTGGTCACCTCGTCCGCCGATTAGCGATTAGCCTGACCCAACGGGCCCGTTTGCTATCCAGTATAGCGGTACTCCGGCACCGCCGGGCGGTATTGCGCCACACCTCAATATTTTTCAACCAGATACAGCCGCACCTGGTTTCGTCCCTCTTTCTTCGCCGCATACAGCGCCTTATCGACGCGATTGAACAGCTGGTCGATCTCTTCGTCATCCTGATGGTCGGCGACGCCAATGCTGACGGTCACCGGGCCGGGGTGATCCGCCAGCTGATAGCCGCTGACCGCGAGGCGAATGCTCTCCGCCATCTGCAGCGCCATCTCAATGGACCGCTCAGGTAGAAATAGCAGAAACTCCTCGCCGCCCCAGCGATATATTTTGTCCTGATGCGTCACCGTCGATTCAAGGATCCGCGAAATTGTCAGTAAAACCTCATCGCCTTTCTGATGGCCGTAGCTATCGTTAATGGCCTTAAAGTTATCGACATCAACCAGCAGCAGGCAAAAGCCGGTGGGTTTAAACGCGGCGGAATCCACGATGCGATAAAATTCGCGCCGGTTAAGCAGGCCGGTGAGCGGATCGTGCGAGGCGGAAAACTCGAGCTCTCTTCTTAAATGCACCTCTTCGGTCACGTCGTGCACGATGCAGAGCATCAGGCGAATATTGTAGAGCACCACCGGACCGGCGTAGGTTTGAACGTGGCGAATGGAGCCGTCAGCAAGAATATGGGTGAAGTTGAGCGGCTTATGGCCGCCGGGCAGGCTTGCGACGTTGCGCATGATAGGAAGAACGTCCCGGCCGAGAGTATTAATTTGCCAGGTGTGCTTCGCCCGCATCTCATCGGCGGTGTAATTATAAAAGCGCAGCGCGGCAATATTCGCGTCAATAATTCTGCCGTCGCGGTGAGGATCGATTAATAGCATGGGGGCAGAGTTGGTCATAAAAAGCGCGAGAAAAAACCGTTGCTGCGCCGCTGATAATGCCGGGAGGTGGTATTGATGGATTCATTTTGCTCAAGCAGCTTGACCGCCTCGAATAGAATCAGGGAGTCATACTCTTCTGATTTAATCAGCGTGGTTTTACAATAAATCGAGGTCTGGCCGTCGAGGGAATTAATTGTCCAGACTTCAAAAATCTCGGCAATATTTTTGAAGTAATAGAGATAATTCTGCAGGCTGACTTCCGGACAGGTTGAGAATGTCCCTTTGCGCATCTGGTCCAGCGACATATCGCCGCTGAGGGCTCTGGAGGCCGGATTGCCGTAAAGTATGCGTTCTTTAAAAGGATGAACCACCCAAATAGGGGTGGCTAACAGGTCGAAAATAATTAATTCTTTTAATAGCATGTCGCCCTCCACCCGCCATACATCGTCAATCTGAAATCCAGTCACATGAGCATTCATCGCCTGCTGGCGAAAATAAAGCAAATTAATCAGAGAGTTCAACGGGATGACGAAGAAGCGCCAATTATAGCCACCTTTTTAATAACAAACGGTGTCTGCACCAGCAAAAAACGCTATTCAGCGCAGCTGACCGGCACAGACAACTATTATTCAATCCATTTCAAACGGATAGAATAAACTAGCAGAGTTGGTAGTTTCTTTTTCGTCCGCGCTATGCGGGTCACGGCCCTCTTCCCGCAGGTATTTTCTCTCGCCGGGTGCCTATTTTTCTATGCGCTCAAGCTGGGTTTTATCCGCCTGCGCGGCGCTTTCCGCCAGCCCCTGAAACTGCTCCGGCGTATAGAAGCTCTGCGGAACCGGCAGCGACTGCATATCATGCCCGGGGTGGATCTGCAGCTGTCCGAGGTCGGCAAGCGCAAACCCGGCCACCTTCTCCGGCATCGTCAGCCGATAGGGCTCGGCGCGCTCGAAAGGCACCGGCGTGGGCAGGCGATTGGCGCGCAGATCGTAGTTACGCTTTAACACCAGAAACTTATCCGGCACCCGGCGATGGCTGTTCCACCAGTCGCCGTCGAGCTGGCGGAACATCTTCTCCGTCTCGCTCCTCGGCGCGACCATCAGCTTAACCAGCACCTTTTTCAGCGCGTCGGTCATCGCCCGGTTGTAGTCGTCAACCGACCCGGCGTGCCCCTGCAAAATGACGTCGATCGCCAGCCGCGCCCCGAGAAGATTGGAGTAGAGATCTTCCGGCGAAAATGCAGAAATCTCCTCCGAAAAGCCGGGCACCGACTGGAAGCCGTACCACTGGGCGATCTCATGCCACTGGGCAATTTCATACGCCAGATGCCCCGCCAGCCAGGCGGCGATCGTGACCCGCGCGGAAACTGACGCCGGCGGCATAAACGCGTTGAGCTGCACGCGCCTGACGCCAAGCTCCTCGCTGTAGAAAATGCGCCCGGACTGCCCGAGGTTAGGGTAGATCCGGCTGTAGAGATAGAAGGTGTAGTCGGCGGTATCGCGAACGTGGGCGATATCAATAAAGCCGCCGCGGCGGGTATAGATCAGCCCGTTTTTTTCCTCACTCAGGCCCACCAGGTTTTTCACGGCGCCCAGCGCGCTATCGTTATAGTGATGCTCTCCGAGGGTATCGAGCGTCAGCACGTTGCCTATCTGATAAACCGGGATCGGCACGCCAATGGCCCTGACCTGCAGGTCGTAGCCAAACGCGCAGCAGGGTCGCAGAGACTCCGGCGGCGCCAGCTGGCCCGCCACCGGCGTCACCCGAGGATGGGTGATGGTCGGCAGTAAGGGATCTTTCGCGCACACGGAGAACGCCGCCGCCAGCAAAAACAACCAGCCATTACGCATTAACATCGTCTCCAGAACATAAAGCACGCTCGCGGCAAGCGGCAGGTTGAGAGGCTAAAAACGGTACTCTCCGGCAATAAAGAAGCTATTGCGTTCGTTGAAACCAATCTCGGTTAACAGGTTAAAATTCTGCGTAATCTCATACTGGGCGCCTATCAGCATGTTCCACGGCGAAGAGAGCCGCTGCTTAACGTCGAACTTGCCCTGGTCATCTTTATTCACTGCGGCAATCAGCGGCTGCAGCTCGGGCGGCATATGCAGATCCGACAGGTTGCCCTTAAACTCCTGCTGCACGTCCTGATACATGCTGCCGACCCAGATGCTCAAATTCGAGGGGCCGGCGATCCCCTGCATGCTGAAGCGATAGCCCACCCGTGGCGATACGGTGATGGCCGAGATCTTGCCGTCGAGGATATCGAAATCGGTGCGGGTATAGTTGGTGTCCACCAGGCCAAACCAGTTGCCGTATCCTCCGGCCAGCGTAAAGCCGGTGCCCCAGGTGGTGCCTTTAAAGTCGAGCGCAAAATCGATGTTCTGCAGCTGGCCGCTGTCGTGCAGGCGGTGGACGGAGCCGGCGATGATTCGGTCGATGCCGGTGTACTTTGACGGGTCGGCATCCACGGAGACGTTGGAAACCGACGAGCCGCGGGTGTGGCCGGCAATCCCGTAGATATTTAAAAAGGGAAAGACCCACATATCGAGACGCAGATTCTCGGTCTTACTTTTCTGCCGCGTGTGGCCGGCATCAATAGCAAACATATCGCTCGGAATAAGGTGATTGCCGAGCTTGAGCCCGGAAAAGCTGATGCTGTCGACCAGGATATCCTGGCGAATATTCATGTAGCTCAGGTTGATCCCAAACGGCAGCGGGATCGCGTACCCGCGCGCCCTTGCCTCATCGCCCCAGATAGGAAAGTAGCTGTCGCCGTCGCCGGAAGCCGCGTCACCGCCGCTGGCTCCCCAGGCGCTGCCGGAGGTCAGCAGTAGCGTTATTATGGCTTTAGTCCATCTCATTTTTTTCATCTGACCTTAAAGTCCGGAACCCACATTAAAATAGACCGCCTGCTGGTGCTCGCTGAAGGCGACGTCAATGCCCGTATGTAAGCCGTACTGCCGCGCTATCAGGTAGCGAAACCCCGTCCCCCACGCGGTTTCCGTTTGTTCCCACAATCCGTGCGCTTCATCGGCGGCGCTACCGATACCGACAAACCCCTGCAGGATCCAGCGCGGCTGAAACTCCCAGGCGAGCTGAGTTTGCACCGTGCTGACATAGTCGCCCTGATAGCGATAGCTGGCGATCCCGCGTAGCGCAATATAGGGACGCGCCATCGGGGTGAGATGCCGGTCATGGTGCGTGAGGGACTGATAGTCCCCCGCAAAGGCCAGGGTTAGCGTCCGGCTCAGCGGAATAAAGTATTTACCGTTAAGTGAAAACTGGTTGTACTGATAGTCACCCCCGAGCATGGAGCGGTAAAAACGATACTCGCCCTGCAGCGATAACCCCTTCTTAGGGTAGAAAAAGTTATTGGTTGTGTCATATTCCGCCACCACGCCCAGCGCCGACGAGGTGCTCTGCTGGCCCAATACCCGCTGCCAGACCCGATTGACCAGCGGGCTGTCGGTGGAGATATCGGTTTTGGCATAGACCTGCGACGCGCCGACGAAAACCGGGGAGTCGCCGACGCGGAACAGCAGCTTTTGCAAGCCGCCGTAGCCTTTGGTCCGCGTACTGATGCTGCGGTTTTGGCTAAATCCCGCCACATCGCCGGAGTAAATATCGAGGTTAATATCGGCATAGCCGAGCATCACCAGGTAGCGAATATGGTCGTGATTCCAGCTATGACGGTGGCCGCCGCCGACAAACCAGGTGCCGTTCTGCGTCCCGCCGCCGCCAAACGCCGTCATCGGCGGCGGAATGTAGTTCTCGCCTTCGCGGGTGCCTTTACCGTGCAAAAACAGGCCGAAGAGGCCCCCGCCAAAGCCCACGGCAGGTTCGGTAATCACCAGCGGTACCGGCAGAAATCCGTAGGGGTTGTCCTGCAGATACTGGCTCATATCCAGCATGCTATCTTCAGGATCGAAAAATTCCCCCGCCGTGGCGGGCGCGGCAAGCGGCACGATCAGCGCCAGCAGCAGCTGGGGGGAAAACGGCTTCATGCACTCTCCAGGCGATAAGGGGTTTTAATACCCAGGTCACTGAAGAATAATGGCTTTCAGCTTATGAAAATATATAGTACGCGCCGCGGAAGTACCAATTGCCGGCGGCCGATTTTTCCCTTAATTTTGGATAAAAAAGCGTGCTAAATCACACTAATTACCTATAACACTTTTCCGAATTCTGCACGCCGTTCGCTTTTTAGCCAGACTTCTCGTGACACCGTCACTTAAACCGCCCCAGCGCCCCCGAAGCAATGAGCCGCGGCCGGGATTGTAATCAAAAAGTGAATGTCGTATAACATGGCCCTACCGAGGGGTGTCCCGTGAGGGCTGAGATGGCGTAAGCCGAACCCTTTGAACCTGATCTGGGTCATGCCAGCGAAGGGACGGGTCGGCAATTTTGCCAGTTTTCCGCCATTGCCTGTTCATACTTCTGCACGCCCGGATCTCCCCTTATTCAGGAGGTCCTGTGATTCTTCCCGCATTTACCCAAGGCATCTACGGTCGTCTGCGCCAGCAGGCGGGACGCGACTGGCAGCACTACGTCGCGCATCCCTTTTTACACCAGCTGGCTGACGCCACCCTGCCCGAACCCGCATTCCGCCGCTACCTGACGCAGGACTATCTGTTTTTGATCCACTTTGCCCGCAGCTATGCCCTGCTGGTCAGCAAGCTGCGCACGCTGCCGGAGATGCGCGCCGCGGCGGCATCGATGAACGCCATCCTCAACGAGCTGCCGCTGCACGTCGGCTACTGCGCCGACTGGGGGCTGGATGAAGCCACCATGGCCGCCGAACCGGAAGCGGCGGAGACGGTTAACTACACGCGCTACGTGCTGGATATCGGCCATTCCGGCGACGCGCTGGATCTGCTGGCCGCGCTGATGCCCTGCGTGGCCGGCTACGCGGAAATCGGGCTCGGGCTACTGCACGGTCCGCAGACCCGTCTGGACGATAACCCCTACGCCTCGTGGATCCGTAATTACGGCGACGAAGGCTATCTCAACGGCGTCAACGCGGCGATCGCCCTGCTGGAAACACTCTGGCAGCAGCGCGGCGGTGAGTCGAGATTCGCTGAGCTCAGCGCCATCTTCACCACCGCCACGCGGCTGGAGGCCAACTTCTGGCAGATGGGGCTGAACGCGGTAACGGAGGCGTCGGCGTGACGCCCCCGGCGATCCACGTGCGGGAACTGGGTTTGCGCTTCGGCTCACGGGTTGTTTTTGCCGATTTGTCGTTCGATATCCCCGCCGGTCAGTGGATCTCTCTGCTGGGCGCCAGCGGTGCCGGAAAGACCAGCCTGCTGCGCATCATCGCCGGCCTTGCGGCGCCCACCTCCGGCCAGGTGTACGCCAGCGACGGGCAGCCCGTCGCGAAACGGCTGGCGTGGATGGGCCAGAAGGACCTGCTCTATCCGTGGCTGAGCGTGCGCGATAACGTCGCCCTCGGCGCGCGCCTGCGCGGGGAGCGCGTCGACCGCGCGCGCGTGACAACCCTGTTGCGCCAGGTGGGGCTGGAGCAGTGCGCCGACGATCGCCCGGCGTCGCTCTCCGGCGGCATGCGTCAGCGCGCGGCGCTGGCCCGCACGCTGTATGAAGACCGCCCCGTGGTGTTAATGGATGAGCCCTTCTCCGCCCTCGACACCATCACCCGTACGCGTATTCAAACCCTGGCGGCTGAACTGCTGGCCGAGCGTACCGTGGTGCTGATTACCCACGATCCGATGGAAGCCTGCCGCCTGAGCCACCGCCTGCTGGTGCTTTCTCCGTCTGCGGGCGGGATCGACGACTCGCACCATCTGAGCGGCCTGCCGCCGCGCGCGGCGGACGATCCCGCGCTGCTGACCAGCCAGGCGGAGCTGCTGCAGCAGCTAATGAGGGCCGACGGATGAGGGGCAAACTTTTTCGCGGCGCGGTGGTGTTTAGCGGCCTGCTGCTGGTCTGGTGGCTGGTGACACGCAGCGGGATCCCCGCCTTTCTGCTGCCTTCTCCCTCGGCGGTCGCCTGCGCCCTGTGGCTCAATCGGGCGTATCTCGGCTGGCATACCCTGGTGACGCTGAGCGAAATTGTCAGCGGGCTGCTGCTCGGGGTGCTGCTCGGCGTGGTGCTGGCGCTGTGCATGATTATCTCGCCGCGGCTGCAGCGCTGGCTAATGCCGCTGGTGCTGACCAGCCAGGCCATCCCGGTGTTCGCGCTCGCCCCTCTGCTGGTGCTGTGGTTTGGCTTCGGGATGAGCGCCAAGGTAATGATGGCGGTGCTGGTGATCTTCTTCCCCGTCACCTCCGCGTTCTTTGACGGCCTGCGGCGGGTCAATCACGACTATCTCGATCTGGCCCGCACGATGGGCGCCTCCTTTGGCGCCCAGCTGCGCCACGTGCGGCTGATGGCCGCGCTGCCGGCGCTGGGATCCGGCCTGCGGATGGCCGCCGCCGTCGCGCCGATTGGCGCCATCATCGGCGAATGGGTGGGCTCTGCCGAAGGGCTCGGCTACGTCATGCTCAACGCCAACGCCCGGCTGCAGACCGACATCTGCTTTGCGGCCCTCTTTATTTTAGTGCTGCTGACCGTCCTGCTGTGGCTGGCGGTTGACGCTTTCTTGCACCGGCTGATCGACTGGACGCCGGAATAATGACCTGTACGGATAATAAGGAATACCATGAGTAAACGTATTTTTGCCGGGATGGCCCTTAGCGCGCTTATCAGCGGACACGCCGCGGCGAACGAGAAGCTAACCCTGGTGCTGGACTGGTATATCAACCCGGATCACGCGCCGATTATGGTGGCGGAACAGATTGGCGCCTTTAAGGAACAGGGCCTCGACGTCAAAATCATTCCGCCATCCGACCCGGCGCTGCCGCCGCGGCTGGTGGCCGCTCGCCAGGCCGACCTCGCCATCACCTATCAGCCGCAGGTGCATTTTTTCGCCGATGAGGGGCTGCCGCTGGTGCGCGTCGGGACGCTGATTAACTCGCCGCTCAACACCATTATTGCGCTGGACAAGAACATCAAAACCCCGGCCGACCTGAAGGGGAAAAAGGTGGGCTACTCGGTGAGCGGCATCGAGCAGGCGACGCTGGCAACCATGGCGCAGTCGGCGCATATCGACCCGCAAAGTATCAAGCTGATTAACGTTAACTTCCAGCTGACCAGCGCCCTGCTTGCCGGCCAGGTTGACGCGGTTATCGGCGGCTATCGCAATATCGAAGCGCTGGAGCTGAAGCTGCAAGGCAAAAATCCGCAGGTCATGAACGTCGAGGATTACGGCGTGCCGGCCTACGACGAGCTGGTGATTGTCGCCAACCGCGATGAAGCGCACGCGGAGAAGATCAAAAAATTCCTCGTCGCGCTGCAAAAAGGCGTGACCTGGCTGCGCGCTCACCCGCAGGAGACGTGGCAGGCCTTCGCCGCCGCTCACCCTGAGCTCAATACCGAGCTCAACAAGCAGGCGTGGCTCAAAACGATCCCGCTGTTCGCCAGCGATCCCGCGACGCTGGACAAGCCGCGCTACGAAGCCTACGAACAGTTTTTATTTAACAACAAGTTGGTTAAAAAAATCACACCTTTATCGCAGTACGCTATCGAACTGCATTGAGTAACCTTACTGCCGGCGGAACTATTTCCGCCGGCAGCATCAACGAAGCGGTAATAAAACAAGGCATAAATCCACACTAATAATTACACTTTTTATGGTTTTATGAATGTTAAAATAATCGCTATAAATCAATAGATTAACATTAAATTTAACAATGTAAAAATAACGTAAAAATAGCGCAATAAATAAAACATTGAATGCGGATTTAAAAAGCCATATATTGTGCGCGCTTTATGAATGGCGATTCATTTTCTTAAACCAATTATTCAACCAGAGTTCAACCGTAACCCTGGTTGTGGGAGTGATATGATGACGGATAAAGTCCGTATTGATACTTTAAGTGCAGATTTATTGGACGCAAACAACGAAACCTTTTTGGCCCGTCAGGCCGAATTCGAATCGAACGTCAGAAGTTACCCGCGCAAGCTGCCGCTCGCGATTACCAAAGCGGAAGGCATATGGCTGACCGATGCGGATAACAAACAGTACCTTGACTGCCTTGCCGGTGCTGGAACCCTGGCGCTTGGTCATAACCATCCTGACGTGCTGCAGAGCATCCAAAGTGTCATTACCAGCGGCTTGCCGTTACATACTCTCGATCTGACAACTCCGTTAAAAGATCGCTTCTCCGAATACCTGCTCTCTTTATTACCGGGCGAAGGTAAAGAATACTGCCTGCAGTTCACCGGCCCGTCCGGTGCTGACGCCGTTGAAGCGGCGCTGAAGCTGGCGAAAAAATACACCGGCCGTTCTTCGGTGATCAGCTTCTCCGGCGGCTACCACGGGATGACCCACGGCGCGCTGTCGGTGACCGGTAACCTGTCGCCGAAAGAAGCGGTTAACGGCATGATGCCGGAAGTGCAGTTTATGCCGTACCCGCATCAGTACCGCTGCCCGCTGGGTATCGGTGGTGAAGCCGGCGTGAAGGCGCTGACCTACTACTTCGAAAACCTGATCAACGACGTTGAAAGTGGCGTACGCAAGCCTGCGGCGGTGATCCTTGAAGCCGTTCAGGGCGAAGGCGGCGTGAACCCGGCGCCGGTCGAGTGGCTGCAGCGCATCCGTAAAGTGACTCAGGAACACGGCATTCTGCTGATTATCGATGAAGTCCAGGCCGGCTTCGCGCGTACCGGCAAGCTGTTTGCCTTCGAGCACGCGGGCATTGAGCCGGACATCATCGTGATGTCAAAAGCCGTCGGCGGCGGTCTGCCGCTGGCCGTACTCGGTATCAAGAAGCAGTTTGACGCCTGGGAGCCTGGCCACCACACCGGCACCTTCCGCGGCAACCAGCTGGCAATGGCTACCGGCCTGACCACCCTGCGTCACCTGAAAGAGAACGACATCGCCGGTAAAGTCGCGGCACAGGGCGAGTGGCTGAAAGGCAAGCTGGCCGACATGCAGAAACGCTACCCGGTCATCGGCCACGTTCGCGGCCTGGGTCTGATGATCGGCATCGAAATCGTTAAGCCGAACGAAGCTCAGGATCATATGGGCTGCTACCCGGCGGACGGCGCGCTCTCTGCCCTGCTGCAGAAAAAATGCTTCGAAGCGGGCCTGATCCTTGAGCGCGGCGGTCGTAACGGCTGCGTCCTGCGCCTGCTGCCGTCGCTGCTGATCAGCAACGCGGAGCTGGAAATTTTCTTCGACAAATTTGAACAGGCCCTGCTGGCCGCCGGCGTAAAACCGGTCTGAGTGGAGTAAGTGACCGCCATGTCCCAATTGAATCCGATCCTTGCCGGTTCGCCGCAGAGTATTGAGGCGTATCAGCAGGTTATCGCTCAGACCAGCCAGGCCGTCGCGCAATGGCTCAAGCAGCCTGAGATGTATCAAGGCAAAAGCGTCGCCGAGCTGCGCGAGCGCATTACCCTTGAGTTCACCGAACAGGGTCTGGGCAACCAGGCGGCGATTGAACGTGCGATCGAGTACTTCCTGAAAGACAGCCTGTCGGTGCATCACCCGCAGTGCGTGGCGCATCTGCACTGCCCAAGCCTGGTGGTAAGCCAGGCGGCGGAAGTGCTGATTAACGCCACCAACCAGAGCATGGACTCCTGGGATCAAAGCCCGTCAGCCACCATCATTGAGATGAAGCTGATCGAGTGGCTGCGCGCCCGGGTGGGCTACCGGGCAGGCGACGCTGGCGTATTTACCAGCGGCGGCACCCAGAGCAACCTGATGGGCCTGATGCTGGCGCGCGATGCATTCTTCGCCCGCCAGGGTCACTCGATTCAGCAGGACGGTCTGCCGGGCGATATTCGCCAGTACAAAGTGTTCTGTTCTGAAAACGCCCACTTCTCGGTGCAGAAGAACATGGCGCTGATGGGCCTCGGCTACCGTTCGGTCACGCTGGTCAAAACCGACCGCTTTGCCCGCATGGACGTCGAAGACCTGAAGGCGAAAATTGCCGAAGCGCAGGCCAACGGCGAGCAGATCATGGCGATCGTGGCAACCGCGGGCACCACCGACGCCGGGGCTATCGACCCGCTGCGCGTGATTGCCGGCATTGCGGCGGAGCATCAGATCTGGCTGCACGTGGATGCGGCCTGGGGCGGCGCGCTGCTGCTTTCCGAGCACTACCGCGATTATCTGGACGGCATTGAGTGCGTGGACTCCATCACCCTGGACTTCCACAAGCAGTTCTTCCAGACCATCAGCTGCGGCGCGTTCCTGTTAAAAGACGCGCGCCACTACGAGCTGATGCGCTATCAGGCGGCCTACCTGAACTCCGAGTTCGATGAAGAAAACGGCGTACCGAACCTGGTGTCCAAATCGCTGCAGACCACCCGCCGCTTCGACGCGTTGAAGCTGTGGATGGCGCTGGAAGCGCTGGGGCAGAAGCAGTACGCGGCAATTATCGATCACGGCGTGACGATGGCGAAAAATGTCGCTGAATACGTTGCCAGCCAGCCGACGCTGGAGCTGGTTATGGAACCGCAGCTTGCAAGCGTGCTGTTCCGTTCTCGCCCGCAGCAGACCGCGGGCAGCGACGATGCCGCCATCGCCCTGCTCAACCAGCGTATCGGCGACGCGCTGCTCGACTCCGGTCGCGCCAACGTCGGCGTCACCGAGCACAACGGCGTCACCTGCCTGAAGCTGACGCTGCTGAACCCAATCGTCACCCTTGATGACGTGAAGGTGCTGCTGAACCTGGTTGAACGCACCGCCCAGGAAGTGCTGGCAAAGTAAGCTGAACGCCCGGATTACGGCGCCTGCGCCCGATCCGGAGTTCCGCCCCTTGCCGCCCCGCCCGGGACGTTAGCCTCAAGAAAGCCGATAACTCACCTTATCGGCTTTTTTTACGCCTCTCCTCGCGCCACGTAGCCGATGCGATAACGCTCTCCTGCCGCCGACGGCGTATCGCCAACGCTCACCTCCATCAGCCGCCAGCGGCTCACGTCCCACGCGCAGAGCGGCCCCTGCAGGTCGAGGTTTGCCAGATCGCTGAACGGCACAATGGCGCGTTTTTCAACGCTCAGTCACGTCTTATCCATCACATCCGCAACCTCCGGGACCCGCAGCGCCAGCCAGCTTTCGATGTGCGGCCAGCCAAAGTCCTCGCACAGGCGGGCAAAACCGGGACTCTGCAGAAAGCGCGCCATCGCCCCGGCGTTTTGCCATACGTACAGCGGCGCGTAGCGGTTCTCCGCCGCGGGCATCGCGCGGTCATCGCGGCGGGAGTAGAGATAGATTTTAAATACCAGGCCGGGAAAACCGCCCAGCTTTGGGCCGCCGTCGCTAATGCGGCGCGCAATAATCGACATGTCGTAGTCGGCGGGCAGCGTAAAACGGTATTGCATAACGATCATGGTCGCTCCGAGGGGAATGTTGACGTTGGGGCCAGTGTGGTGCCACAGTACCCTCCTGAAAATCGAATAATTCAGGAGTTATCGTCCTGAATAAGAGGATGATTATGGAAAAGCTCACGCCGGCGCTGGATCTCGATGCGCTACGCACCTTTGTGACCGGGATCGAATGCGGCAGCTTTGCCCAGGCGGCGCTGCGCCTGTCGCGCTCCACCTCGGCGGTCAGCGCTCAGCTTAAGAAGCTGGAGATGCAGTGCGACGCCGGGCTGGTGGTGAAACAGGGCCGCCACCTGGCGCTCACCGCCGAGGGCGAAAAGCTAATGGGCTATGCCCGGCGCATGTTGGAGCTCAACGATGAGGCCCTGCGCGCCCTCAAAGGCGAACGGCTGAGCGGCGAAGTCCGCATCGGGATGCAGGAGGATTTTGGCGAATCCCTGATGCCGGGGATCCTCGGCCAGTTTAAGCGCCACCACCCGCAGCTGCGGATCGTCGCCAGGGTGGACCGCAACCTTCCCCTGCGTCAGGCGCTGGCGGAGCGCGCGCTGGATATGGCGCTGCTATGGCAAACCGACAACGCCGGGCACACCTTAGGCCAGTGCCCGCTGGAGTGGATTTATCATCCGGACCTCGACGTCGCCGCCCTGCTGGCCGCGGGCGAACCGCTTCCGCTGGTGATGTTTGAAAGCCCGTGCCTGATGCGCTCCAGGGCCATCGCGGCGCTCGATGCGGCGGCCATTGCGTGGCAGGTGATGTTTGTAAGCCATAGCCTCAGCGGGGTCTGGGCGGCGGTGCAGGCCGGATTAGGGCTGACGGTGAGAACCAAAATCGGCATGCCGCGGAACCTGCGTTCCGCCAACGGGCTGCTGCCATCGCCCGGCAGCCTCGCCATCGGCCTCGAAGAGAACCCGCTGCAGGCGCGCAACGCCCCCGCCTGCACGATGCTCGGACAGCTGATGACGGAGGCGCTGAGCGGGTTGACGAACAAGTGACAACGTCACCTGCACATGACCACTGGCGTGTTGTTTACGGTTTAATTCAGGTTCTCGCCTCGCGCAATAGCTGCTGGATAACCTGCTCCTGGCGGGCGTAGTCCCCTTCGCCAAAAGCGGTGTAGCGCAGCTGGCCGCGGGCATCAAAGATGTAGTGTGCGGGCCAGTAGCGGTTGCCGAAGGCGTTCCAGATGGCGTAGGTATTATCCGCCACCACCGGATACGGCAGCCGCCATTTCGCCACCGCCTCCCGCAGCGCCGGGAGCGAGCGCTCCCACGGATACTCCGGGGTATGCACGCCGATCGTCACCAGCCCCTGCCCGCGATACTTATTCGCCCAGTCGCGCACGTACGGCAGGGTATGCTGGCAGTTAATGCAATCCCGGGTCCAGAAATCGATGAGTACCACCTTCCCCTTCAGCGCTTCCCCGTTCAGCGGCCGGGAGTTAATCCACGCCGTTCCCCCGGCCAGGGAGGGCATTGCGCTGGTTGGCTGCGCGGCGACGATCGGCCGCAGAACGGTTTTTTGCGGCGGCTGCGGCAGCGCGGCGCTCAGCCGCTGTTCAAGGCGATTGGTCAGGCTGCTGGCGCCCTGCAGATAGCTATCCGCGCCGCTGACGATCAGCGCCACCGAGGCCAGAATGCCGGCACCGGCAAGCTGGCGCAGGCGCTGGGTTAAGGCCAGCCCGCTGCGCAGGCGGGCAGCCAGGCGTGAGCCAAACAGCCACAGCAGCGCCAGCATCAGCGCGCAGCCGCTGCCGTAGGCGGCCAGCAGCAGGCCGGTCGTTGCCGGGCTGGCGCTCAGAACGGCGAGGCTCAGGATCGCCCCGAGTACCGGCCCGGCGCAGGGCGCCCACAGCAGGCCGATGGCGAGACCGGCGAACAGCGGCGCGGCGCCTTCTCTGAGGCGGTAGCTGTGGCCGTTGAGGCGGTTCCCCAGCGCCACCAGCGGCGACGTCAGGCGCTGCGCGACGCGCGTCGACAGCAGGCTCAGGCCCACCGCGGCAAGGAACACTAGCGCCAGCCAGCGCCCGGCGATGGTCAGGCTCACCACCTGCTCATTCGCCACCGTGACCAGCAGCGACACGCCGGTAAACATCAGCACCATCCCGCAAAGCATCAGCGCCAGATGGCCCGGCCTGCCGCGAACGTTTGCGAAAATCAGCGGGATAACCGGTAAGGTACAGGGGCTCAGCAGCGTCAGCATGCCGGCAAAAAAAGCAATCAGGACGGACATCATCATTCTCCTTGTCGTGCGATAGCGGCCAACGGCGGCAGCAAACGCATTACAACAGGCGAATGTATGGGCAACGTGTCGGGAACTAGGGTTTTTTGTCAGCCAGATTGTCGGCGACGGCGTCAGATACAGAAGCATACAAAGCCCCGGCATCGAGAATAAGAGAAGCCGTAAGTCCGCCCCGCTCGCCGTTGCGTAACAGCAGCTTCCCCTGCATCTGCGCCGCCAGCTGAGCGGCGATAGCCAGCCCTAACCCGGTTCCACCGCTATCGCGGTTGCGGGAGTTCTCCAGGCGATAGAACGGCTGCAGCACCGCCTCCAGCGCCTCCTCCGGGATCCCGGGTCCGTCGTCCCGCACCTGAATGCAAGCGTCGCCGTTTTCCCGAAATTCAAGGGTAATCTCTACGCTATCGCCGAACTTAAGTCCGTTATCGATAAGGTTAGTCATGATGCGTCGCAGCGCCTGGGGCTGGATCAGCAGCGTATCGGCGCCCGCGGTGGGCTTAAAAGTGACCGGACGGCCGACGTCGGCATAATCGCAGGCAATGCTGTCGAGGAACGCATTCAGGCTCAGCCGCTGGCGCTTCTCCTCCAGCGGCTGAGCCGAGCGGGCAAAGGCGATCCCCTCCCTGACCAGGCGGGTCATGTTATCAAGGTCCTGCAGCAGCTTGTCGCGCAGCTCTGGCAGATCCGCCATTTCAACCCGCAGCTTCATCCGCGTAATAGGCGTTTGCAGGTCGTGCGAAATCGCCGCGAGGATCCGCGCCCGCTCCTCGAGATGATCGCGGATCCGCGTCTGCATGGCGTTAAAGGCGCGGGCGGCATGCTGCACCTCCACGGGCCCCTTCTCCTCCAGGGTTCCGGGGACGTTTGCCGTCGGCTCAAGGGCGTCAATGGCGCGGGTAAAGCGGGTCATCGGGCGCACCACCTGGCGAACCGCGTACCAGGCGCAAAACAGCAGCAGCAAAAACTGGATAAGCAGCACCGCCGGCAGCCAGCGGGCAATCACCGGCAGGCGCGGCCAGAGGTCGATGCTCAGCGGCGCGCCGTCGTGGAGAGTGATGTGGGCCTGAATATGCTCTCGCGGACCGGGTACAGCAATGATGCTCAGCGGATAGCGGCCGCCCAGGGTCTCCTGCAGCGAGCGCACCGCGTCGCGGGAGCGCCAGCTGGTAGGCCAGGCCCCGCTTTCGCCTGCCGCCAGCCGGTAGCGGTAGTTGCCGCGCGCCAGCCGGGCCAGCCATTTCGGGCGCTCGGCGGCCGGCAGTCGGTCAAGAATCGCCACGCTGGTGGCGACATCGTACTGCAGGTTGCCCAGCATCACGCTGCGGGCGCTGCTCATTCGTTCATAGAACAGCAGCGAAAAGGTGAGCGCGTTAGCCAGCAGTAAGGCAAAGAAAATCATCAGCATCAGGCGGGACTGCAGCGAGCCGGGCCAGAGCTTCACTCGCGCGCCTCGCGGATAGAGACCGGCACGGAGAGCACGTAGCCTTCGCTGCGCACGGTTTTGATATAGGCCGGCTCGCGCGCGTCTTCACGCAGCCGCTGGCGCAGGCGGCTGACCAGCAGATCGATGGAGCGCTCAAACAGCTCCGCATCGCGGCCCTGGGTCAGATTCAGCAGCTGGTCACGGTTCAGCACCCGCTGCGGATGGTCGAGAAACACCCGCAGCAGGCGGTATTCCGCACCGCTCAGCGCAACGAGGGTACCGCTGTCGTCCAGCAGATGGCGCGCGGAGGTGTCCAGCAGCCAGCTGCCGAAAGCGATAAGCCGACCGGCCTCGGTAATTTGCAGATTAGGCGGCAGCGCCCGCGTGCGGCGTAAAATGGCCTTAATGCGCGCCAGCAGTTCGCGGGCGACAAAAGGCTTCACCAGATAGTCGTCAGCCCCCATCTCGAGGCCGAGTATCCGGTCGCTGTCGTCGGTGCGGGCGGTCAACATCAGCACCGGAATATCCTGCCGCCCGCCGCGGAGCTGGCGGCAGAGAACCAGTCCGTCGTCGCCGGGCAGCATAATATCCAGCACGATCAGATCCACATGTTGGGCCTGCAGGACCGCCCACATCGCCTTGCCGTTAGCCGCCCCGGTCGCCCGATATCCCGATTTATTCAGATAGGTGGTAACCAGCTCGCGAATGTCGCGATCGTCATCGACAACCAAAATATGGTCAATATGTTCCACTGCAGGCTCCGCTAAGAATGGATTCAACTCAAAAATAATATGCGCTGGCGCCGGAAGCGCAAACCACACTTTCCGGCGCCCGGCCTACAGGCGATCGGCGTCAACGACCGCCTGCACGAAATGAGTCGGATCCTCCTGCGGCGGATTGTGGCCGATATTGCCGGTAAAATCGCGGTGCTGATACCTGCCGCTAAATTTTGCCCGGTAGCTTGCCGCCGCCGGATGCGGCGCGCCGTTATTGTCACCTTCGATAGTGATGGTCGGGACGCTGATGGCGGGCAGCTGCGCCAGCTTTTGCTCATAGGCGGCGTACTTCTGCTCGCCCTTGTCGATACCCAGCCGCCAGCGATAGTTGCTGATAGTCACGGCAACGTGATCCGGGTTATCCAGCGCCCGGGCGCTTTTCTCAAACGCGCTGTCGCTAAACTTCCAGCCGGGAGAGGCCTGGCGCCAGATCAGCTTTGCGAAGTCATGGGTGTTCTGGCTGTAGCCCTGCTGGCCGCGCTCGGTGGCGAAGTAGAACTGATACCACCAAGACAGCTCCGCCTGCGGCGGCAGCGGTTTTGCGCCAATCTGCTGGCTGCTAATCAGATACCCGCTCACCGAAACCAGCGACTTCACCCGCTCCGGCCACAGCGCGGCAACGATATCCGCCGTGCGCGCGCCCCAGTCAAACCCGGCGAGGTCGGCCTGTTTGATTTTTAACGCGTCCATCAGATGCACGATGTCGGCCGCCATGGCGGAAGGCTGGCCGTTACGCGGCGTCTCCGGCGAGAGAAAGCGCGTGGTGCCGTAGCCGCGCAGATACGGCACAATCACCCGAAACCCTTTTTGCGCCAGCGCCGGTGCGACGCGGGCATAGCTTTGAATATCGTACGGCCAGCCGTGCAGGAGGATAACCGCCTGACCATCGCGCGGCCCGATATCGACATAGCCGATGTTCAGATCGCCGGCGTTGATTTGCCGTAGGGTGTCAAAGCCGCCGCTATCTTCTGCAGCACAAACGCTTGCGGAGACCAGCGCTGAGGCGGCCAGCGCCAGCGCCGCACAGTGACGGGTGAAAGGTGTGATGTTCATCAGAATGCCTCTTGTGTGTTGAATGACGTACACAGCAAAACACGGCGATGTATCTGCTCTATACGTCAGACAAGGCGCTTTTGTCTCACCCTGTATCGCCGGACGGCTCTGATACACGGTGATACAAAAGTCGCGACAAGAGGCGAAGGAAAAAGGCCGTAACGGCGTTTTAGCCGCGGGAGAGGTAGCGCGGCGCCGGTTCCGACTGCGCAAAGCCGGGCAGCATCGTCAGGCGCGCGGCGTTGAGGGCGTTCCACTGCGCTTCATCGTGCAGCGGCGGAATGGTGACAAATTCACGGCGATCGAAACCCGCCAGCGCCGCATCCACCAGTTTATCGACCTCCATCACGCCGGGAATAGCATCCACGTCTTTGCCGCTATGCTGCCAAATCTCGGTGCGGGTCGCCGCCGGCAGCACTGCCTGGACGTAGACGCCCCTGGCGGCCAGCTCGACGTTGAGCCCCTGAGAGAGAAACAGCACAAAGGCTTTGGTTGCGCCATATACGGTCAGGCCCATTTCCGGAGCCAGTCCGACAACCGAGGCAATGTTGACAATCGCCCCTTCGCCCGCGGCCGCCAGTCGGGGCGCGATAGCATGAGCCAGCCGGGTCACCGCCGTCACGTTGAGGGCGATCAGTCGGGCGATCTCCTCGCTGCTTTGGCTGAGGAAGTCGCCGGGAATCGAGGTGCCGGCATTGTTGATCAGCACGCCGATGCGCGTATCTTCCCGCAGACGCTGCTCGACGGCGGCAACGTCGTCACTGTTCGTCAGATCGGCGGTTAAAATGTCCACCTGCACCCCGGTCTCGCTGCGCAGACGCTGGGCCAGCGCGGTAAGGCGTTCGGTATTGCGCGCGACGAGAACCAGATCGTGGCCGCGTTGGGCAAAGCGTTCGGCGTAGACTGCGCCAATCCCGGTTGATGCGCCGGTTACCAGTACGGCTGATTTGCTGCTCATTCTGTACTCTCCTGAATTTATACATGATGGTCGTCATGAATAATGTCACAGGCTGGGTAAGCTGTAAATAATGTTATATGATGGTCATCATAAATAATTTTCAGCGCGGGATAACGCCATGAGAGTGAGCAGAAAACAGGTCGAAGAGAATAAGCAGACAATCCTTGCCGCCGCCGGTCGTCTGTTTCGCGAGCGGGGTTTTGATGCGGTCACGGTCACCGATATCATGAAATCAGCGGGCCTTACCCACGGCGGATTTTACGGCTACTTCAAATCAAAGGATGAGCTGATCGCCCTGACCCTGGCGGAGCTGAAGGCGGCGAGCGGCGCCGTTGAAAACGGCAGCCCGCCGCAAATCGAACGCTACCTCTCCCCTGAGCATCGGGACAATTTTGCCAGCGGCTGCCCGCTGGCGGCGCTGGCTGCCGACACCATCCGCCAGTCAGAGCCGGCCCGGAGCGAAATGACCGCCGGGCTGAAGCAGCAAATAGCCAATCTGAGCAAGACCGTGAACGGGGAAGATGACGCGGCGAGGCACCGCGCGGCCGTCGGCAGCTGGTCGGCGATGGTCGGAGCGGTGATTCTGGCGCGAATGACCAGCGATCCGGCGCTCTCGGATGAAATACTTCGCGAAACGGCGGCCTGGCTGCAGGAGAAAGCGCCGCAGGCTTAAGCCGTTCGGCGATCCGGGGTCAGATAGTGCGCGACAAAGCGGGTCAAAATCGCCGAGGCCACCGGGCTCTCCTCAACCGCACCGCTCAGCCTGTCCGGGTCAATCCCCTCACTGCGCAGCACCGCCTGGCGGTAGTAAATCAGCGAGCGGGCAATCTCCGGGGTGATTTCGGGGTGGAACTGGGTCGACAGCGCGTGAGCGCCGTAGCGAACGATCTGATGCGGATCGTGCTCTGACGAGGCCAGCACCGTCGCGCCCGGCGGCAGTTTGGTCACCGTTTGCAGGTGCGTCAGGTGGGCGCTGAAGGGCTCGGGATGCCCGGCAATCAGGCTATCGTCAAGGCCAGCGGCCGAGAGGGAAATGGTTTTACTCCCGGTTTCGCGCCCTGCCGGATGGTAATCCACCTCGCCGCCCAGCGCGTGGGCCATCAGCTGATGGCCGTAGCAGACGCCAAACAGCGGCATCTCGATGGTCATCGCGGCGCGGATCCACTCCGCGGTCATCTCGCTCCACGCCAGGCGATCCGTCACCATATCCCAGGAGCCGGTGATCACCGCCACCATATCGTTATCCGGCGCCGGCAGCGGCTCGCCGGCAAATACGCGCACCGCGCTGATCTGCTCCCGCCACGGCGCCAGCAGGTCGGCGAACCATCGCGGCAGGTCGCCGTGATCGGCGACAATCTCCTGCGGCGGCGTGCCGGTCTGCACCAAAAGAAGCGTTTTTCTGCTCAACGACATGGCGATACCTTTCTCATTTCTCAGGTTTGCGTAAGGCTTCACTATGGAGAAAAGCCCCGTCGGCGGCAAAGAATCAATTCACCGGCGATTATTCCCGGACGGTATAACCGTCCGGGGAGCGTTTTCTTCTCTACTGCGCGTCGGCGCTATCGACCTGAGGGACGTTAGCCTGCGCGCCGCCCTCTGCCGCCGCCGGCGCGTTAGTCGGGTCGAAGATATGATCAAGAATGGCGCGCGCCGTAGGTCCTGCCACCACGCCGTCGCCGCCGCCGTTCTCAAGGATCAGCGCCATCGCCACCCGCGGATGCTGATACGGAGCAAACAGGGTATAGAAAATGTGGTCACGCAGCCTGACCGGGATCATTTTCGCATTGTAGGTCTGGTTCTCCTTCAGGCTGAAGACCTGCGAGGTCCCGGACTTCGCGGCAATCTGATACGGTGCGGTGTGGAACAGCTTGTAGCCGGTGCCGTTTGGCAGGTTGGCCATGCCGTACATCCCGTTGCGCACAATCCCCCAGTACGGCGACTTCGGATCGCCCACCTGCGGCGTGTTTTGCGGCGGCTGATAGCGCTCAACCTTATTGCCGCGCTTCATGGAGTAGAGCAGATGCGGGTTCTTCACCTTGCCGTTGTTGATCAGCGTCGTCAGCGCTTTCACCATCTGGATCGGGGTGGCAATCCAGTAGCCCTGGCCGATGCCGACTGAGATAGTATCCCCTTGATACCACGGCTTCTTATGGATCCGCTGCTTCCATTCGCGGCTCGGCAGCACCCCCGAATACTCTTCATTGAGGTCGATCCCGGTTGGCTGGCCGTAGCCAAACTTGCTCAGCCAGGTGTGAATCCGGTCGATCCCCATCTCAAACGCCACCTGATAGAAGAAGGTATCCGCCGACTCTTCAATGGCCTTGGTAACGTTGAGCATGCCGTGGCCGGTTTTCAGCCAGTCGCGGTAGCGGCGCTGGGTGCCGGGCAGCGTCCAGGTCGGCGCGCCGAAGAAGGTGGTGGTGGGCGTAATGACCCCGGCCGAGAGCGCCGAGAGCGCCATATAGGGTTTAACCGTCGACGCCGGCGGGTAGAGCCCCTGGGTGACGCGGTTAATCAGCGGCCGGTCGGCGTTATCGAGCAGCGAACGGTAGGCCTTATAGCCAATGCCTTTCACAAAGGGATTGGGATCGTAGCTCGGGCTGGAAACCATCGCCAGCACCCCGCCGTCGCGCGGGTCAACCGCCACCACCGCCGCGCGCTGCCCCTTGAGCACCGATTCAATGTACTGCTGGAGGTGCAGATCGAGCGTCAGATAGATATTTTTGCCGGCGACCGGCGGCACCTCTTTCAGCAGCCGCACCACCCGCCCGTGGTTATCCACCTCGACCTCCTGGTAGCCGGTGGTACCGTGCAGCTCCTGTTCGTAATAGCCCTCAATGCCCTGCTTGCCGATATTGTGGTCGGCGGCATAGTTCTCGGCCTCGCCGTTTTTGGCCAGCCGCTGCAGATCGCTATCGTTAATTTTCGAGACGTAGCCGACAACGTGCGCCAGCTCGGCACCGTAAGGGTAGTCACGCTGCTGGTAGTTCTCCACGGTGACGCCGGGGAAACGGAATTCGTTGACCGCAAAGCGCGCCACTTCGACGTCGCTGAGCGCGGATTTTAGCGTCACCTCTTTGTAGCGGCTGTTGTGCAGCATATCGTCGCGGAAGCCGGCGATATCATCGGGGGTTAAATCAACGATCGGCGTCAGCTGCTGCAGCAGCGCTTTCATGTCGGCGATTTTGCTGGGGATCACCTGCAGGCGATAGAGGGTGATGTTCTGGACCAGCGGAACGCCGTTGCGATCGAATATCAGCCCGCGACTCGGCGCGATAGGCAGCATTTTAATATCGTTCTGGTTCGAGCGGGTCTGATAGAAATCGTGCTGCCTGACCTGGAGGCGATAGAGGTTGACGATCAGTATGCTAAAGCAGACCACCACCAGGATAAAAGCCACCACGGCCCGGCGAATAAACAGCATCTCTTCCGCTGAGTGATCGCGAATTTCATCTCTCAATAGAGTCATTGGCGGTAATTCACCTGAGTTTCAATAAGAAGCAAAAAATTAAAAGCGGGGAAGGATAGCCTTATCGGCGCGGGAGCCCTACGGAAAGGTTGCTAATGAATTGGCAGAAATGTTTCAGCATGTGAGTAGCGCCAGCCCAGGGTGGGCCGACGCTATTTTTTTAGAATATGTGACACCGTCACCTAGCGCGCCAGCCAGGCCCGCCATCCGCCGTAGGCCGTAATATCGGTCGCCCCCTGCAGGCCGTACCCCTCGCAGATAAAGCCGCTGAGCCAGCGCCCGTCCGCCAGCTCCACTTTACCCAATCCTAGCGGAGCCGGGATCGCCGCCAGGAGCGATCCCAGCTCGGCGGAGGGCAGCTCCCACACCTCCACCGCAATGGCCGCCCCGCCGCTCTCGTCCCGCACCATTCCCGGGCGCCTGCCGTCGGCCAGCGCGTAGAGCCGATAGCAGGCCGCGCTTTCCGTCGCCGCCAGCAGGCGTCCACCCCGCTCCCGCAGCTGTCCGTTTAGCGCCAGCCCGTCGAGATGGGCGCCGCAGACCACCAGCGCCTGGCGATCGTGGCAGGCGCTAGCCGCCGCCGGCTCGGGGGCTATCAGCGCCCCGCCAGGCAGCGGCAGCGGCTGCGCCCGCTGGAAGGCATCGGCCAGCCCGAGCAGGTACTGGTCGGTGAAGGCCCGGCCAAAGAGCGTCACGCCGGAAGGCAGACCGTTCGCCAAAAAGCCCGTCGGCACGCTGACGGCCGCATAGTCCAGCAAATTCATAAAGTTGGTGTAATAGCCCAGATCGGCGTTGCGCTTCACCGGCTCGGCTTCCAGCTCCGCCAGGGTGACCGGCCGCGGATAGGTCGGCGTCAGGACGCACTCCACGCCGTCGAGCAGGGCATCACACTGCGCCTTATAGGCCTGCAGCTGATACATCGCCTGAAAGGCGGCGACGGCGTCGGTTTGCGGCGCCTTCGCCAGCACGTCGCGGATCACCGGCAGGACCGCCTGCGGTTCCCGTTCAATCAGCGGCCCCGCCACCGCGTAGCGCTCCGCCACCCACGGCCCGTCATACAGCAGGCTGGCAGCGGCGAGAAACGGCGCCATATCGATGCTCACCGCCACACCGCCAAGGGCCAGCAGCCGCGCTTTGGCCTGTAAAAACAGCGCTTCACTCTGCGCGCAGCCGAGGAAGTTGAGCGTCTGCGGAACGCCGAAGCGAAAGCCCGGCGCGGGGACCCCGAAGGCCTGCGCCGCGTTCCACTGCGGATTACGCCGGCTGTAGGCATCCCGCGGATCGACGGCGGCGGTCAGCGCCAGCAGCCGGCTCGATTCGGCGGCGGTGGCGGTGAAAAAGGTCGTGCAGTCGAGCGTCCGGCAGGCCGGCACCACGCCGGCGGTAGAGATCAGCCCTTTGCTGGCCTTCAGCCCGACCAGGTTGTTTAGCGATGCCGGAACTCGCCCGCTGCCGGCGGTGTCCGTACCGAGCGCAAAGCTGGCGACGCCGAGCGCCACCGCCAGCGCCGAACCGGCGCTTGAACCGCCCGACGGATACGCCGGGTGCACGGCGTTGCGGCAGCGCCCGTACGGCGAGCGCGTGCCGTTGAGGCCGGTGGCAAACTGGTCGAGGTTGGTTTTACCGACCGGAACCGCGCCCAGCGCAATCAGCTGAGCCACAATCGTCGCGTCCCGTTCGGCGGTATAGGCGAACGCCGGACATCCTGCGGTGGTGACGATCCCGGCAAGATCGATATTATCCTTAATGGCAAACGGCACGCCGTACAGCGGCAGGGTCTCCGGCGAGACGCCGTCCAGCGCCGCCAGCCAGGGCTCCTGCTCCTCTGCCGTCAGAATATGAATAAACAGCTGATACTCTGGGTTCAGCGCGCTGGCCCGCTGGCGCAGCTCCGCCATCAGCGCCCGGGGCGTCAGACGACCGTCGCGATAGCCCGTCGCCAGGGTACTCAGGCGTAGGTCAAAACTGTGCTGATTCATACGTTTTCCTCCATTATTACCGCCACCCGTTGCCCGGCGCGAACCGAGGCCCCCGGCTGGACGTTCACCTCGGCAATCACCCCATCGCAGGGGGCCAGCAGCGGGATCTCCATTTTCATCGACTCCAGCACCAGCAGAACGTCTCCGGCGCGAACCCGGCTGCCCGGCGCGGTTTGCACCTGCCACAGGTTGCCGGAAACGGGGCTTTCTACTCCCTGCTGCCCGCTCTGCAGCGGCGCGTCTGCGCCCTCTTCAACCGCCGCCTCCTGGCTCTCGAAATGCGCCTGACCGCTGGCTATCCAGCGCTCGCGCTCCTCGTTAAACGCGCGCTGCTGGTGCTGGCGGAAGGCGTCAATGCTCGTGGCCTCGCGCTCAAGGAACTGCTGATACTCCGCCAGCCGCAGGGTGCTGTGCTCAATGCGCAGCGGATAGCGGCCGAGCGGAAAATCACGACGGATCTGCAGCAGCTCTTCGGCGGAGACCGGATAGAAGCGCAGCTGGTCGAAGAAGCGCAGCAGCCACGGCTTGCCGGCAAAATCGGCCACCTCGTGATAGCGATTCCACATCTGCAGCGTGCGGCCGACGAACTGGTAGCCGCCGGGGCCTTCCATGCCATACACGCACAGGTAGGCACCGCCAATCCCGACCGAGTTTTCCGCCGTCCAGGTGCGCGCCGGGTTGTATTTGGTGGTCACCAGCCGGTGGCGCGGGTCGAGGGGGGTGGCCACTGGCGCGCCGAGGTAGACATCCCCCAGCCCCATCACCAGGTAGCTGGCGTCAAACACCGTATCCCAGACCGCGCGTTCGTCGGGCAGATCGTTAATCCGCCGGATAAACTCAAGATTGCTGGGGCACCAGGGCGCGTCGCGGCGAACGGTGGTCATATATTTATCGATAGCCTTGCGGCAGGCCGGGTCGTCCCACGACAGCGGCAGGTGCACCACGCGCGTGGGAACCTCGAGATCGTCGCTAACGCACACCGTCGCCCATTCCGCGCGTACCCATGCCAGCAGCGCCTCCAGGGTCAGGGTTTCCGGCTGGAAGTGAACCTGCAAAGAGCGGATCCCCGGCGTCAGGTCGATAACCCCCGTCCGGGCCTGCGCCTCCAGCGTCTGCATCAGCGCATGGATACGAAAGCGCAGGACCAGATCCAGCTCCGCCTCTCCGGCCTCCAGCAGCAGATGGGTATCGCCGGAGAGCCGCGCCACCAGGCGTTTACTGCCTTCCCCGCAGCTCATCACCACCGGTGACGCCAGCGGCGCCGGCTGCCAGCCGATAGCCGCCGGTTCAAGGGTCGCCAGCTCCTCGCGGCGGCCCTGCGCCAGACGACGGGCGGTGGCTAAATCGACCGCCGCAAAGCGGACCTTATCGCCAGCTTTCAGCTGCCCGAGCTGCCACAGGTCGGCCTCAATCACGGTGACCGGGCAGACAAATCCGCCGAGGCTGGGGCCGTCCGGACCGAGGATCACCGGCATATCGCCGGTAAAATCGACCGCCCCGACTGCGTAGGGATTATCGTGAATATTCGACGGATGCAGCCCCGCCTCACCGCCGCTGTCGCGCGCCCACAGCGGTTTCGGGCCAATCAGCCGCACGCCGGTACGGCTGGAGTTGAAATGGACCTCCCAGTCGGTGGCAAAAAAGGTAGCGATATACTCCGCGGCAAAGAATTCCGGCGCGCCGTGGGGGCCGTAGATCACCCGCAGCGTCCGCACCGCGTCCAGATGGGTCTGCAGCGCAGCCGGGAGCGTGGCGCCGGCTTCTGCGCCGGGCGTCGGCGCGAGGTGCAGAACGTCGCCGCTGCGCAGCGCGCGTCCGGCGTGGCCGCCAAACTGTCCGAGGGTAAAGGTGCTTTTACTGCCTAAATAGTCCGGCACCTGAATGCCGCCGCGCAGGCAGAGGTAGCTGCGCACCCCCGCGCCGCTGACCGGGCCGATTTTCAGCGTCGCGCCGGCGGGAATAGTAAAGACGCGGTTCATCGGCTGGGCCACGCCGTCGAGGGTTACCGCCACCGCTGCGCCGCATATCGCCGCCTCGGCGAGGCAGTTAAACTTCAACGTTGGTCCGCTGAGAGTGATTTCCAGCGCCGCCTCGCCCTGCGGATTGCCGAGCAGCCGGTTGCCGAGGCGCAGCGCCCGATCGTCCATCGGCCCCGACGGCGGAACCCCCACCGCCCAGTATCCGAGGCGCCCCGGATAGTCCTGAACGCTGGTCTGGGTCCCGGCACTCAGCACCTCAACGGTTGCCGCCCGATAGCTCAGCTGCTCGAGACAGCGGGTCCAGGGTTCGCCCTCGGTAAAGGGGGCGAAAGCCAGAATCTGCTGCAGGTAGAGACGATTGGTTTCCACGCCGTACAGCCGGGTTGCCGCCAGCGCTTCGCTGAGACGGGCGATAGCCCGCTCGCGGTCGGGCTGCCAGGCGATCGTTTTTGCCAGCATCGGGTCGAAGAACGGCGGCACCTCGCAGCCGGCCTCCACCCAGCGGTCAATTCGCAGGGTTTCCCCATCCGCCGGCGGGAAGGTCGCTTCGCTGAGCAGCCCCGGCGAGGGCTGGAACTGGCGGCCGGGATCTTCGGCGTAGATCCGCGCCTGAATCGCGTGGCCGCGCGGCTGCAGATCCGCCATCAGCCGGGACAGCGGCGGCAAATCCCCCGCCGCCAGGGCGACCATCCAGCGCACCAGATCGACGCCCCAGACCTGCTCGGTCACGCCGTGCTCGACCTGCAGGCGGGTGTTGACCTCGAGAAAATAGAAGCGCTGCGCCAGGCTGTCGTAAACAAACTCCACCGTCCCGGCGCTGCGGTAGCTGACCGCTTTACCCAGGGCGATGGCCGCCTCGCACAGCGCCTGCGCCATGCCTGCGGGCAGGTTGGGGGCCGGCGTCTCCTCGATAACCTTCTGGTTACGTCGCTGAATCGAGCAATCGCGCACGCCGAGGGCGATAACTTCCCCCTGCCCGTCGCCAAAGATCTGCACCTCAAGGTGGCGCGCGCGGGAGATATATTTTTCAACGAACACGCCGGCATCGCTAAAGTTGTTCTGCCCGAGGCGGCGGACGGTCTCAAAAGCCTCCGCCAGCTCGTCGGCATCGTGGCACACCCGCATGCCGATCCCGCCGCCGCCGGCGGTGCTTTTGAGCATTACCGGATAGCCAATCTCCTGCGCGGCGCGGCACGCCTCGGCGCTATCGGCCAGCAGCTCGGTTCCTTCCAGCAGCGGCAGGCCCTGCGCTTTAGCCAGCGCCCTGGCGGTATGCTTAAGGCCAAAGGTCCGCAGCTGCTGCGGCGTCGGGCCGACGAATACCAGTCCGGCGGCTTCGCAGGCTTCGGCGAAGGCGGCGTTTTCCGAGAGGAAACCGTAGCCGGGGTGGATCGCCTCGGCGCCGCTTTGCCGCGCGGCGGCGATGATTTTCTCCACCACCAGATAGGTTTGCGCCGCCGGGCCGTCGCCAAGGCTAAGTGCTTCATCGGCTTCGCGAATATGCAGGCTGCTGAGATCGGCATCGGAATAGACGGCGACGCCTTTAACCTGCATATCGCGCAGCGTGCGCAGAATTCGGCAGGCGATGGCGCCACGGTTGGCAATAAGTAGCGTATTGAACATAAGCGGGACTCACATCAGGGCGGGTCGTCCCGCAGCAAAATAGCGTTCTTCCCGGGGTCGTCCCCGGGGCGCGTCGGCGTCAGGATTTGCGCGACGGCGTACTGTTCAGGCGATCGGCGCGTACGGCAAACAGGCGATAGGCCATCAGCCGCCAGCGCTGCCAGCGGGTCAGTTCCATACCAGCACCTCCGCCGGGGTTGGATTCCAGCCGTTGCACGGGTTATTGAGCTGCGGGCAGTTGGAGATCAGCACCATGGCGTTACACTCCGCGCGCAGCTCGACGTATTTCCCGGCGCCGGAGATACCGTCTTCGAAGGTCAGCCCGCCTTCTTCCGTCACCGGCACGTTCATAAAGAAGTTGATGTTGGCGCCGATATCACGCTTGTGCAGGCGGCCGTCGTGCAGGCAGGCGCAGAGGAAGTTGTCCCGGCAGCTGTGCATATAGCGCTTATCGGCGGCATAGCGCACGGTGTTGCTTTCCTGAGCGCAAGCGCCGCCGAGAGTGTCGTGGCGGCCGCAGGTATCGGCAACGATGGTCAGCAGCGGCCGGCCAAGATTCGAGAACAGCACGCTGCCGGCGGTCAGATAGACGTTCCCCTGGCGACGCAGCGTGCGCTGCGGATCGTAGCGTTCGCGCGGGTTATCGGCGTTATAAAACAGGGTGTCGATAGCCTGGTTGCCTTCAAGATCGAGCAGCCGCAGGGTTTGTCCTTTCTTCACTTCGAACAGCCAGGGTTCGCCCGCCGGGATCACGTGACGATAAACGGCATCAGCCGGGTTGCGGGGACTGGTAACAAGGCTCATGATCGGCTCCTCAGAGGGCAAAAAGTTGGGTATTGGCAAACGCGCGCTGGTTTTCATCGCGGGTGAGCAGCGAGGCGACCGCCGCCTGGGCATCGTCAGCGTCGAACCAGCTCAGCTGGACCGGACGCGGGGCATACTCCGTAGCGGGGTCCTGCGGATGCGGCAGCGCGGTAAGGACGATCAGCACGTCCATCGGCGCAAACAGCTCGACGTAGCGCCCGGCGCTGGACGGCGCGGCGCAGAAATGGAAGCTGCCGTCGGCGGCGACGGTGACCTTGCTGAAGAAGTTGACCACCATCAGCAGATCCTCCAGGCCCAGATCCCATTTGCCCATTTCAACCAGCAGGTTATCGACGCCGTTGCGGTAGTAGCCGTTGCGCAGCTCCTGGTAGCGGCCGGCGCCGTACTTTTCCAGGGTCTCTTCGGCGTTGAGCACGCCGCCAAAGGGATCGTGCCAGCCGCTGCTATCGGCGACGATCCCCGCCAGCACGCGGCCCATATCGGAGTAGAAGCAGTGCCCGGCGGTCAGGCGCGCGGTGTGCTGCCCTTTCAGGGTATCCGGCAGGTTCAGGCGTTCGCTCTTTTCATGCGGATTGAGCATCATCATGCTGACGTTGGCCTCGCCGTCGATGTCGGTCAGGCGCAGGATTTGCCCGCGGCGCAGAATAAACGAGGTATGGCCGCCGCCCGGGACAAACTCTTCGCGCAGGCTCGGTGCGGAGTGAAAAAGTGGCTTCATCTGACTATCTCCTTAATGCATAAACGTTGTTATCGCTGCCGGTGCCGAGCATCTGCGACATGCGGGCTTCGTTAAGCGGTATGTCGTAGGTCACGCGCGCGCCGTAGGCGTTGGGCGCCTGCGGGTCGTGACGCACCTTGTCAAAGACCAGCAGCCGGGTCCCGAGATTGAAGCCTTCGGCCAAATCGTGGGTGACCATAAAGACCGTCATCCGCGTTTCGCTCCACAGCTGCAAAAGCAGCGCGTGCATATCCTTGCGGATACCCGGGTCGAGGGCGCCAAACGGCTCATCAAGCAGCAGAATACGCGGCTGCATCACGAAGGCCTGGGCGATAGCCAGCCGCTGCTGCATGCCGCCGGAGAGCTGCGCCGGGTACTTATCGAGCGCGTGGGAAAGGCCGACTTTCTCCAGCATCTGCGCCGCCCGTTCGCGGGCGAGCCGCCTGCGGGCGCCTAAAAGACGGCCAAGCAGCGGCGAGGCCGGCAGCTCGAGGCCAACGGTCACGTTATCCAGCACGTTGAGATGCGGGAATACCGAATAGCGCTGGAACACCACGCCGCGGCTGCGGTCCGGCTCGGCGGCCAGCGGCTGGCCGTCAAGGGTGATGGTGCCCCGGGTCGGCTTCTCCTGGCCCAGCAGCAGGCGCAAAAAGGTCGATTTCCCGCAGCCGGAGGCCCCGACCATTGAACAGAACTCCCCCTCCCTGACCTCGAGATTGATGCGCTCCAGCACCACGTGGTCGCCGTACTCCTGCCAGATATTTTTAATGGCAATAAAACTCATGCCCGGCCTCCTTCCGCCCACGGGAAGCAGGCTTTATGCAGCTGCCGCAGGGCCAGATCCATCAGCCAGGCCAGCAGGGTTATCCAGATGACGTAGGGAATAATGACGTCCATCGCCATATAGCGGCGAACAAGGAAAATGCGGTATCCGAGACCGGCGGTGGCGGAAATGGCCTCCGCCGATATCAGAAACAGCCACGCCGAACCCAGCAGCAGACGCAGGGAGATAATCAGGCGCGACAGCAGCTGCGGCAGCACCACCCGCAGCACCAGCGTCCAGCTGTTGGCGCCGAGGGTCTGCGCTTTAATAAACAGCTCCGCCGGAATTTCCCGCGCCCGCTGCTCGAGATCGCGCGCCAGCATGGGCGTCACCCCAATAACAATCAGCATCACCTTGGAGAGCTCATCGAGACCAAATACGATAAACAGCACCGGCAGGATCGCCAGCGGTGGGATCATCGAGATCACGGTCATCAGCGGCGACAGCGCCGCGCGGTAGAGCGGGAAAACCCCGGCGGCGATACCGATGCTCAGCCCAATCAGCGAGGAGAGCGCCAGCCCGGTCAGCAGGCGACTCAGGCTGATCAGGGTGTCGGCCCACAGCAGGTATTCGCCGCTGCGCTTGTCCGGCGTGAACGCCATCCGCTCGACGGCGGCGACCATTTGCGTCAGTCCGGGCAGCAGCTTGTCCTGCGGATTGGCCTCCAGCCGCAGCGCAGAGCCGATAACCCAGGCGGCGATCAGCAGCACAAAGGGCATCAGCATCAGCATCATTCGCATGCCCTGCTGTGGATGGCGGTTAATTTGTCGCATGGCGTTGACTCCCGTCAGCAATCATTACAGCTGGCCCGCGGCGGCCATCTTCAGGTAGCTATCGTCGAAGCGCAGCTTGACGTTGCCCGCGTCGCCGACGGTGACGTTGCCCGGGAAACTCATGCCGATAAAGTCAGCGCTCTGGGCACCCTCGCCCAGCAGCCCTTTGTCAAAGGAGAACTGCGCCACGCGCTGCATGGTTTTGGCCAGCTCCGGGGTGGAGATAAATTTGAGGGTCTCGTCGGGAGTCCAGAACAGATGGGTGGTTTTCAGCTGCGCCTCATAGCCCGCGAGGTCGGTGCCGGAATCGGCCGCCATGGCGCTCAGCGCCGGCTTATCCCCGGCCTGCATTTTGCTCATCATCTCAAACCACGCGCCGGTCAACGCCTTGCCGAGAGCCGGGTTGTCCTTCAGGGTTTGGCTGTTGACCACCATCATGTCGATAAGCTCTCCGGGCACCTGGGAGGAGCTAAAGACTTCGCTGGTTTGTGGGGTCTTTTTGATAACCGACAGCTGCGGGTTCCACGCCACGGCGGCGCGCACGCTGCTGGTGCCGAAGGCCGAGACAATATCGGCGTCAGAGGTATTGACCACTTTGACGTCTCGCTCCTGCAGTCCGGCCTTTTCCAGTCCGCGAACCAGCAGATAGTGCGAAACCGAGAGCTCCGGGAGGTAAACCTGCATTCCCTTGAGGTCGCTCAGCTTTTTGCCCGCGCCCTTCAGCACCACGCCATCGTTGCCGTCAGAGTAGCTGCCGGTGATCAGCGCGGTGGTATCCACCCCGCCGGCGGCAGGAATGGTCAGGGCATCCATATTGGTCATGGTGCAGCCGTCGAACTGGCCGGCGGTATACTGGTTAATCGATTCGATGTAGTCGTTGAGCTGCACGATATTGATCTTGATACCGTACTTGCTGGCCCATTTATCGATGATTTTTTCGTTGCTGATGGTGCCCCAGGGCATCCAGCCGGCATAAATCGTCCAGCAGATGTTGAACTCTTTTTTCACCGCGGCAAAGGAAGGGAAACTGGCCAGCAGCGCCAGGGACAGGACAAAAGAACGGAGTAGTGGCGATCGCTTCATGATGAACCTCTGGTTGGCACAAAAAACAGGAGCAGCGCGACACCTACTGGTGCTGCTGTCTCCCGGGCTTTTGTCCCGCCGTGTAACCTCGCAGAGGTCGCCAGCTCTCGGACCAGTCATTCACCTGCGTGAACCGGAACCCTAGCCAGCTATTTGATCATCTAAATTGTATGGTGCGCTGCCTTCTGTTTTTTATCTTGCAAAGCATATGCCAAAATAATAATTAGCATAAAATCAACAGGATGGAATATTTACCGCCGCCAGCACACCAGGATGGGGAGCCGTTTTGGGGCAACGCGTAGATTTGGTGCAGAGGGAGGCAGGCTCGCGCCTGCCGGGGCGTTATTTGCGCGCTTCAAAGGCGATTTTAACCGCCATTCCTGCCAGCACCGTCGCCATCAGCCAGCGCTGAAAGCGCTGCCAGAGCGGGCGACCGGTAAGAAACCGCGACACCTCGCCGGCCATCAGCACAATCAGCGCGTTGACCGCCACGCTGATCGATGCCTGGGTGAAGCCGAGCACCAAAGACTGGCTGAGAATGCTGCCGTGGCCGGGGGAGATAAACTGCGGTAAGAGCGACAGATACATAATGGCGATTTTAGGATTCGCCAGATTGGTAATAAAGCCCATCAGAAAGAGCTTACGCCCGCTGTCTGCCGGCAGGTCGCGCACGGCAAAGAGCGAACGACCGCCCGGTTTTATCGCCTGCCAGGCCAGGTAGAGTAAGTAGACGACCCCGCTGATGCGCAAAATATCGTAGGCATAGGGCACCGCAAAAATCAGCGCGGTAATCCCCAGCGCCGCGCACAGCATATAAAAGACGAACCCCAGCGCCACGCCGCCTAATGAAATCAGGCCGGCGCGTTTGCCCTGGCAGATCGAGCGCGAGGTCAGGTAGATCATATTCGGCCCGGGGGTCAGCACCAGCCCCAGGGCAACGAACGCGAATGTTATTAACGAACTCAATTCAGGCATAGTTTATCTCCACCAGACAAAGTTATGCCCAGGCGCGCGGCGGTCGCGACCATGCTCCCCGACAGTATTCTGTCTCAAGGCGCCAGTTACATGGCCGTGAATAGTAATAGCCTGTCGCTCACCGCTCAGCAACCCCTCAAATTTCGCCGCTTATGCCCGGCTTCGCCTTATGGGTAATGCCGGTGTTGCCCGCCGCCGCTGGTGCATAAGACTTTTCCTGGTGGGCTGGCGCTTTTATCGCCAAACGTGCCGCGACGATTTCCTAAACTAATACGTTAATACTATGGTTAGTAAGTCGCTTTTACGTATTTCGGGGTTTAACCACAAATAACATATGGATTTCTTTATCACCCGCTGTTAAAAGGATATAACTATTAATTCCGTAGATTTATTCGAGTATCACTTATTGAAAGCAGTGTATATCGTAATGGCATTCACAAAAGTAAACGGAGCCTGATATGAGCACGTCTAACGATTCATCTAACAACGCGTCCGCAGGGAAGTGTCCTTTTCATACCGCGGCGCCCACGCAAAGCGCCGGCGGCGGCACAGCTAACCGAGACTGGTGGCCAAACCAGCTGCGTGTGGATCTGCTGAACCAGCACTCCAGCCGCTCGAATCCGCTGGGTGAAGAATTTAACTACCGGGAAGAGTTTAAAAAGCTCGATTACTCCGCGCTAAAAGCCGATCTGAGAGCCCTGCTAACCGACTCCCAGGAGTGGTGGCCGGCAGACTGGGGCAGCTACATTGGGCTGTTTATTCGTATGGCCTGGCACGGTGCCGGTACCTACCGTACCGTTGACGGGCGCGGCGGCAGCGGCCGCGGTCAGCAGCGTTTCGCCCCGCTGAACTCCTGGCCGGACAACGTTAGCCTGGATAAGGCCCGCCGCCTGCTGTGGCCGGTCAAACAAAAATATGGCCAGAAAATCTCCTGGGCCGACCTCTACATGCTGGCGGGGAACGTGGCGTTGGAAAATGCCGGTTTCCGTACCTTTGGCTTCGGCGCCGGACGCGAAGACGTGTGGGAACCGGACCTCGACGTTGACTGGGGTAATGAAAAAGCCTGGCTTGAGCACCGTCATCCGGAAAGCCTGGCGCAGCAGCCGCTGGGCGCCACCGAAATGGGCCTGATTTACGTCAACCCGGAAGGCCCGAACGCCAGCGGCGAGCCGCTCTCCGCGGCGGCGGCGATTCGCGCCACCTTTGGCAACATGGGGATGGACGATGAAGAGATCGTGGCCCTGATTGCCGGCGGCCATACGCTGGGTAAAACCCACGGCGCGGCCGTCACCAGCCACGTGGGCGCCGAGCCGGAAGCCGCCGGCATTGAGGCTCAGGGTCTCGGCTGGTCCAGCACCTACGGCAGCGGTGCCGGGGCGGACGCTATCACCTCGGGCCTTGAGGTTGTCTGGACCCAGACGCCGACCCAGTGGAGCAACTACTTCTTCGAAAACCTCTACAAATATGAGTGGGTACAGACCCGTAGCCCGGCCGGCGCCATTCAGTTTGAAGCCAAAGACGCGCCGGACCTGATCCCCGACCCGTTTGACCCGGAGAAAAAGCGTAAGCCAACGATGCTGGTTACCGACCTGACGCTGCGCTTCGACCCGGAATTCGATAAGATTTCTCGCCGCTTCCTCAACGATCCGCAGGCGTTTAACGAAGCCTTTGCCCGCGCCTGGTTCAAGCTGATTCACCGCGATATGGGGCCAAAATCCCGCTACCTCGGACCGGAAGTCCCGAAAGAAGACCTGATCTGGCAGGACCCGCTCCCGGCTGCTGTCCACAGCCCGAGCGAGGCGGATATCGCCACCCTGAAAACCGCCATCGCCGATGCGGGCCTGTCGGTGAGCGAACTGGTTTCCGTTGCCTGGGCTTCGGCTTCCACCTTCCGCGGCGGAGATAAGCGCGGCGGAGCCAACGGCGCGCGTCTGGCGCTGGCGCCGCAGAAAGACTGGCCGGTCAACGCCATCGCGGCGAAGGTTCTGCCAACCCTGCAGGCGATTCAAAAAGCCTCCGGGAAAGCATCGCTGGCCGATATTATCGTGCTGGCAGGCTCGGTCGGCGTTGAGCAGGCCGCCGCTGCCGCTGGCGTATCGGTCACCGTGCCGTTTGCGCCGGGCCGCGTGGATGCCCGTCAGGATCAGACCGATATCGAGTCCGTCGGTTTGCTGGAGCCGCTGGCGGATGGTTTCCGCAACTATCGCCGTATTGAAGGGGGCGTTTCTACCGAGACGCTGCTGCTGGATAAGGCCCAGCAGCTGACGCTGACCGCGCCGGAGCTTACCGTGCTGGTCGGGGGTTTACGCGTGCTGGGCGCCAACTTTGACGGCAGCCAGCACGGCGTCTTCACCGATCGCCGCGGCGTTCTCAGCAACGACTTCTTCGTCAATCTCCTGAGTATGGCGACCGTCTGGAAAGCCACCGACGAACGGGGCGAACTGTTCGAAGGCCGCGATCGTAAGAGCGGCGAAAGCCGGTTCACCGCCACCCGCGCCGACCTGGTGTTCGGTTCCAACTCGGTGCTGCGCGCGCTGGCAGAAGTTTACGCCAGCCAGGATGCGCAGCAGAAGCTGGTCACCGACTTCGTGGCGGCCTGGACCAAAGTGATGAACCTCGACCGTTTCGATCTGTAATCTCCCACCCCGGCAGGCTTCTCGCCCGCCGGGGCTTCTCTCTTCCCGCCCTATCCTTGCCGCAGCTGCTGCAGCCGACTGTAGGTGCGCTGAATATCTTCCCGCTCAACTCCCGCGACCAGCTCGGGTAATCCGCATTCGCTCACCAGCACCAGGCGACACTGCTTCTCATAGAGCACATCCACCAGGTTGATAAACCGCTGCTGCGCCGCCGGTCCCGCGTGACCTAAAGGCGGCACCGCGTCCAGCAGCCAGCATGAATGGCTTTCGCACAGCGCCAGGTAGTCCATCACCGACGTCGGGCCCTGGCACAGCTGGCTGAAGGTAAAATGCAAAAAAGCCGCCGGCGCGGAGGCCACTTCAAGGATGCGATACCCGACCGGCAGCGTCAGCGCCCTGGCGGCGGGCTCGGGTAAAGCATGCCGCCTGCGGGTGTGGTCCGACGGCTAGATCAGCAGCAGCCCCTGGCAAAACGGGCTCTCCGCCGGCGCGTGGCGCGCCCGGTAGTCCTCTTCGCCGTCGAGCGCGACTACCGTCATATGCTGTTTAATTAACGCAATCGAAGGCAAAAAGCGCGCATGGTATAGCGGATCTTCCAGCAGCCGTTCCGGAGGGTAGTTGGAGGTTGCCATCAGGACGACGCCGCGCTGAAACAGCTGCGCCAGCAGCGGCTTAACCAGCATCGCGTCCGCCGGATCGTGGAGATGGAACTCGTCAAAACAGATCAGTCGGCAGCCGTCGGTCATCTGCGCGATGACCGCAGGCAGCGACGGCGAGGTGGGCGCGTTCAGGCGCTGATGCAGTTCGCGAAAAAAAGAGTGGAAGTGCACCCGGCGCTTAGCCGCCAGCGGCAGGCCAGCAAAGAAGCTATCGACGAGCAGGCTTTTGCCGCGCCCGGTGCGCCCCCAGACGTAAAGCCCTTTGCCGGGAGCGGCGCTTTGCGCCAGCAATCTCCGCCCCAGCGCATCAAGCTGCGCAACCAGCGCCTGCTGGTCGCTATCAAGGCTCAGAGCCAGCTCCCGAGCCCGCCGCGCCATCAGCGCGGTAAAACTAAAATCGCTCGTTCCTTGCGTCATGATTCTCTCCTTTCTGGGTCAGCGGCGGCGGTTCAACGACGGCAGTGTAGGGACAATTGCTTGCCTTGACCACACCCAGGCCAGCCGGAGAGCGTTAACCGCACCGGCGGCAAAAAAACGCCGCCCGTTACGCCGGTTCGCCGCTGATTTCCGCCACCAGCCAGCGCTCAAAATCCTCTAATGCGCTCTCGTTAATTCCCGTTTCAACCGGCTTGACCAGGCAGAAATTTTTGTTCAGCCGCGCGGAAACCGGCCAGGGGGCAACCAGCGCCCCGCTGCTGAGCTCGTTTTCGACGTACACCTGCGGCACCAGCGCAACGCCCAGCCCGGCCTGCACGGCGGAGATGGCCATTTCATGCAGATCGTAGCGCACGCCCCGGGACGGATTGTCCAGCGCGATGCCGCTCTCCTCGGCGTAGCGCTGCCACGCATCCGGATTTTGCCGTCGGTGAATACGCGGCAGCGCGTTCAGCTGCTCGCCGCTGTCCCGCGCGGTCAGCAGCGAGGGATGGCACACCGGGACCAGCTTTTCCTGGAGCAGAAAGCGGATACGCATTCCGGCCCACGCCGGGTGCTCAAAATGAACCGCCGCGTCAAACCCGCTGCCGGTCAGAATAAAGGGGTCCGTATGGGCCGCAATATTCAGCGTGATATCCGGGTACCGGCGGTTAAAAGCGCTGAGGCGCGGGATCAGCCAGCGGCTGGCGAAGGTCGGCAGCACGGCGATTTCGAGGCTGCGGCTGCCGTCGGCCATTCCCGTCAGGTACTGGGTGTCCCGGTCGAGGCGCTCAAGCGTTTCGCGCACGCGGTGGGCGTAGCGCGCGCCGTTCGGGTTCAGCCGCACGCGGGTTCCGGTGCGGTCGAACAATCGGCAGTTCAGCAGGGCCTCAAGTCGCCCAATCTGCCGGCTCACGGCGCCTTCGGTCAGGGAGAGTTCCTCCGCCGCGCGGGCAAAATTACCGTGCCTTGCCGCCGCTTCAAACGCCTGTAACGACGCGCTGCTGGGCAGTTTTCTTCGCATGATAGCGCCCTTGGATATGAGTACCTTTAGTGACGAAATGTCACTGCACGATGAGATAATATCGATTCAGGCGGCTAAATACAGCCAGTAACATGATGAAATATCAGCAATGCGCTGTTCACCTTCATGCAGAGGCCCGTTTATGCTTTATACCGTTGAATGCACCTATACCGACCCGACAAGCGAAGCCGAATGGAATGATTTTTACACCCGGGTGAAGCTCCCGGCGCTGCTGAGCGTTGACGGCTTCAGCACCTCCCAGCGCTTCAGGGCCCTCACCCCGGGCTGCCCGGCCTGGCTGGCCATTCACACCGTTCGCGATGCCGCGGTCCTCGCCGGCGCGGAGTACCGTCTCAAGGGAGGCGGCAGCTTTGCGCAGTGGCAGGCCAATATCGGCGACTGGCGTCGCGGTCTTTATCAGTGTGCGGAGCCAGCTCCGGCGGTGGCCGCAGAGCAGATCCTGCTGCTCACCGGGCAACCCCTCGACTTTATTGACCACGAGCTGGGCTACCGGCCGTGGCTGCTGCGGGCCGCCGGTCTGGATAGCGCCTCTGAAGACCGGCTGGCATACGTGATTCCGGCAGACAAGGCCCGCCTGCTCGCCGCTGCGGCGGATATCTGCCTGTATCGGCCGATAACCGACCAGCTGTATCCCCAACAAGGAGGCATTCATGAGCATAATTAAACCCATCAGCCGTCGGATTGGCGATTATCAGGTGACCGCGTTGAGCGACGGGAATATGTCCGTCAGCCTCGGCATCCTCTCCGGCATTGATCCGGCAGAAGCGGATGAAAGGCAGCGCGCGGCCGGGGTAGCTGACCCGCAGGCGTTGCATATCAACGCCTATCTGATCCGCGGCCGAGGGCGCACGATCCTCGTCGATTCCGGTACCGGCGGTCGGAATAACGCCGGAGGTCAGCTCCCCGCGCGCCTTCGCCAGCTGGGCATCGCGCCGGCCGACGTCGATACGATCCTGCTGACGCACGGTCACCCCGACCATATTGGCGGACTGCTCGATGCCGACGGCGAAGCCGTCTATAAAAATGCGCGGCTCTATCTGCACCCTCGCGAGATCGCATACTGGCAGGATGACGTTCTGATGATGCGCGCCAGCGAGCGGGTTCAGGGTAACTTCGCGCTGTTTCGCCGCACCCTGGCAGCCTATGAGGAGCGGGTAAACCTGCTAACGGGCGATGAGGTGCTCCCCGGCATATGTCCGGTCTGGCTGCCCGGGCACACGCCGGGTCACAGCGGATTTCGTATCGATGCCGAAGATAAGCCCCTGCTGATCTGGGGCGACATTGTGCATTTCCCGCATATTCAGTCGGCTCTGCCGGCCGTCGCAGTCGCCTTTGACGCCGACCCCGCCGAGGCGGCAGACACCCGGAGACGTATTCTGGCGCAGGCGGCAGGCGAGCAGTGGCTGATTGCCGGCATGCACCTCGCCAGCGCCGGCTTTGCCCGGCTGGAAGCCGTTGACGACGGTTACCGGATTGCCTATCAGCAGGACTGAAGATCGGTGCGGTACTCTTCCCCGCAGCGGGAGGACGGAAAACAGGCCACAGAGAGCGGGGAAAGATACGGCATTCTCAACTTTGTGGCCTCAGCGTGCGCCGGGGCTCATTTTCAGCGCTACTATTTGCGCGTATACCGAACCTGACGTGAGAGGGAATTCTTTATGAGCGTGCCGCAAACAAAATCAGAATTACTCAGCGCTATCGATAAAAACTTCGACAAATTAATCGGCTACCTGCATGCCATACCGGCAGAACTTACCGCAGAGCGCGCAATGGATGGCCACGCCAAAGGCAGCCAGATGAGCATTCATAACCTCGTTTCTTACCTGCTGGGCTGGAATGCGCTGGTCGTAAAGTGGATCGTTTCTGATGCTAAAGGGCTCGCCGTCGATTTTCCGGAGACCGGCTATAAATGGAATCAGCTTGGCCTTCTGGCGCAAAAATTTTACTCAGACTACAGGGATTTAAGCTACAGCTCGCTAATCGCTGAGCTGCAGACGGTCAACAATGAGATAGTGCGGCTGATTGACGAGCGCAGCGATGACATTTTGTACGCAAAGCCCTGGTACACAAAATGGACGATGGGGCGAATGATCTCATTTAACACGTCGTCACCTTATGCGAATGCCTGCGGACGCTTAAGAAAGTGGGCGAAAGAGAATGATATCCGCTTACAGTAAACGCCTGGGCGCAACGAGTCCGGATGAGTCATCCCCGTCCGTCGCCGGCGGCGGTTACGCCGGGGCGACATCGATAGTGACATTGATAACGACATCGATAGTGACATTGATAACGACATCGATAACGACATTGATAACGATATCGATAACAACATAGATACGCTTCGCGACGCTAATCCCCTCTCCCGTCTTCGCCACCCGAACCTGATCCTGCGGCCCGTTAGTCATTTCATTCAAATCCACGGCGCCCGATCGCGAAAAACCAGCGTATTCCACAACCCCTGAGAAAATTAACCAGATATCCATCTGAAGAATGGATATAGAGCGGGCGATTAAAAATTTAATACTATTAACAATCAATTAACATTAGCAGGCAAACATTTTATCTGAGGAAAATAATAATATGTCTACCACCCACGTTCTGGGGGATGCGCCCTTTGCCCCCGCAGGACAGCCCCACTCCAGCCTGACCAGCCGCATCGATGCCCTGCCTGCCTCCTTCGGCCTGTGGTCATTTATCACCCTGCTGGCGCTCGGTGGTTTCTTCGAGCTGTACGATCTTTTTCAGACCGGGTACATCAGCACCGGCCTGCTGGCGGAGAATATCTTTCACGTCGGCGCGCAGGGCATTTTCGGCATATCGGATCAGGCCGCCTTCGCCTCGGCGACCTTTTTCGGCCTGTTTATCGGTGCCAGCCTCCTCGCGCCGCTGGCGGATAAGCTCGGCCGCCGCCTGACCTTTATGTTTGCGCTTGCCTGGTACGGCGTATTCTCGCTGCTGATGGCCTTTCAGAGCAGCGCGGAGGGGGTTATTTTCTTCCGTTTCCTCGTCGGTATTGGCCTCGGAATTGAGCTGGTCACCATCGACACCTACTTAAGCGAATGGGTGCCCACCCACCTGCGCAACAAAGCTTTCGCCTTTGCCTTTTTCATTCAGTTTCTCTCGGTGCCCGCCGTGGCGCTGATGTCATGGATGCTGGTGCCGATCACCCTGTTCGGCCTGAGCGGCTGGCGCTGGGTCATTATCTTCGGCGCGCTCTGCTCGCTGGTTATCTGGGTCATTCGCAAGAAGCTGCCGGAATCGGCCCGCTGGCTGGAAGTCAAAGGCCGTAACGACGACGCCCATGCGGTGATGTGTGAGATGGAGCAGCGCTGCGGTATTGCCCCCTCGCCGCAGCACCGGATCCAGGCCGGGACAACGAAAACGCAGACCGGTACCTTTAAGGAGATTTGGGCGCCGGAGTATCGCAAACGCACCATCATGCTGATGGTCATGAACTTCTTCCAGGCGATCGGCTTTTTTGGCTTCGGCAACTGGCTGCCGGCGCTGCTGTCAGGCCAGGGCGCCAGCATAACCCACAGCCTGCTGTACGCCTTTTTCATTACTCTCGCCTATCCGATTGGCTGCCTGTTCTGCACCCGCTTTGTTCACCGCTTCGAGAACAAATGGCAGATCGTCCTCTCCGCGCTGATGACGGTGGTGTTCGGCACCCTTTTCGCCCTGCAAAATAGTCCGGTAATGCTGGTTATCTGCGGCTTTATGATCACCTGGTCCAACGCCTGGCTGACCATCAGCTATCACGCCTATCAGGCCGAGGTGTTCCCGACCCATATTCGCGCCCGGGCGGTCGGCTTCTGCTACTCGTTCAGCCGCCTCTCGACGGCCATCACCAGTATTCTGATCGGCATCATTCTGCAGTACGCCGGTGCGCCGGGGGTGATCAGCTTTATCGTGGCCAGCATGCTGATGGTGATGCTCTCGGTCGGTATTTTCGGGCCCAAAACCCGCGGAATCAGCCTCGAAAAAATCTAGCCACACGCCTTGCCGCCGGGACGCTTCCGGCGGCAACGGCGGCGCGTATGCCGCTGGCTGAGCGAAAGTGACGCCAGCAAACGCCGGACCGCTTAGCCAAATATCGCCTGCGCGTCGGCAAAGCATTTTTCCGCCAGCGACGACACCGGCTCTTGATTGCGCATAATCAGCGCCAGCATCGAATCCACTGCCGTTTCGGCAATTGGGATAATCTCCAGGTTGTCGCTCAGCGCCTCCAGACCGTTGTTGAGCGGCATAATGGCGCAGCAGATGCCCGCCTGCACCGCCTGTATGATCTGGAACGTGGAGTCGCTTTCAAAGACGTATTTCGGCGTCAGCCCTTTGCCCTTAAAGCTCATTTCGATCGATTCGCGGTAGTACATCCCTTTGGTGAGAAAGCCGAGCGGCAATGCGGCCAGCGTCTCCCAGTCGGGGATCCCCGCAGCGAACTGAAAGTGGCGCCGATCGTGCAGCAGCCCCATCCGGGTCGCCGGGAGCCACTGCACGTTGAAAAGCTGGCTATCGACGTGGTGCAGATAGCAGATCCCGAGGTCGAGCTGGTTACGGCTCACGCCATCGATAATCTGCTCCGAGGTCAGCGACAGCAGGCTAAACTGCAGCTCGGGATACTTTTCGCTCAGGGGCTTAATCAGCTGCATCGGGTTGAGGCTGGCCAGCGGCACCATGCCGACCCGCAGCTGGCCAACCATCTGCCCGCGGCAAATGGCCGCCTCCGCCCCCAGCCCGTCGTGGGCGGCGAGCAGCGCGCGCGCCCACGCCAGAATGCGTTCCCCTTCGGGAGTAAAGCCCTCGAAGCGCTGCCCGCGCTGGATCAGCACGAGGTTCAGCTCCTCTTCCAGGCTGCGAATGCGCATCGAGAGCGTCGGCTGGGTGATATGACAGGCCGCCGCGGCCTGGCCAAAATGGCGGGTCCGGTCGACGGCGATCAGGTACTTGAGCTGTTTAATATCCATGATTGATCCACTTATTTGCGCTCGCGCGTTATGGTGCGCCAGCGCGATACAGAGCGCTAGTGTAGCCCAAATATGTTAGCCAAATGTTATTTTAAGGCCTAAAAATGCCCGCCGCCGGCGCCGCCAAACGTGCCGCGCGCTTGATTTAAGGGCTGACGCTGCCAAACTGGGTACAGGGCTATCGGTAAACGGAGGGGCAAGGTGAAGCGCTATGTACATCAGGTTGAGCAGCACAAAGTTCCGGTCGCCGGGCTCGAAGCGCTGTCGCTATTGACCGAGCACAGCTTCTCCCGCCACTCTCACGATCGGTTCGGCATCGGCGTGTTTACCCACGGCGCCCAGCGTTCGTGGAGCCATATCGGCAAAGTTGACGCCGCTGCCGGCAACGTCATTATGGTCAACCCCGGCGAAATTCACGACGGCGCGCCGCTGCACGGCCCTCGCGGCTGGCAGATGCTGTACATCGATCCCCATTTAGTTGAGCAGGCGCTCCCCGAGGGCGCAAAGGCGGAGAATATTATCCTGCGCCCGGTGGTTGAGGATCCTCGGCTGAACGGGCTGATGGCGCGCATGTTCAGCGAAATCCGCGCCGCGTCCCCCGACGGCGGCGCCGTAGAGGAAGCCTTTCTTCTCTGCCTGATGCAGATCTCCCGCCGCCACCTGCTGGTGAAGCCGCCGGGAGAGCCCGGCTCGCCGGGCATCGCTCTGGCAAAAGAGTATCTCGACGATGCGCCGGAAAATAAGATAACCCTCGAGCATCTCGCCGCGCTTTGCGGTATCAGCCGTTTCCAGCTGATACGCGGCTTCGCCCGCGCAACCGGGATCACCCCGCACGCCTATCTGATCCAGTCCCGCGTGCGGCTGGCCCGCAGGCTGCTGGCGGAGGGGAATGGCCTGGCCGAAGCGGCGCTGATGGCGGGCTTCGCCGATCAGAGCCACTTCACCCGCGCCTTCCTGAAGCAGTTCGGGATGACGCCGGGATACTACCTCACCGCAATCGGCTAGCCTGCCTGCAATTTTGTTCAATACGCGCCGGCTTCGCTGCGAAATACTCAGGCTCTTTCCCCTTAAACGAAGAGCATGCTATGTCGCTTATCACGCCTGAATTTCTTATTACCTCCCTGATCGTTGTCGTCGCCCCCGGCACCGGCGCGCTCTACACCATTGCTACCGGACTCTCCGCCGGCAGCAGAATGAGCTACGCCGCCGCGCTGGGCTGCACGCTGGGGATTATTCCTCATATGCTGGCGGCGGTAACCGGACTGGCGGCCATTCTCCACGGCAGCCCGCTGGCGTTTGAGGGCGTGCGCTATCTCGGCGTCGCCTGGCTGCTGTATCTGGCGTGGATAACCCTCAGACAGCGCGGCTCGCTGCGCCTCGACGCGGCAGATACCGCGCGGAGCGCGGGTAAAATCGTCACCCACGCGGTATTGATAAACCTGCTTAATCCCAAGCTTCCGCTCTTTTTTCTGGCGTTTTTACCGCAGTTTATACGCAGCGATTCCCCCTCGCCGACGGAAGATATGCTGCAGCTGAGCGCCATTTTTATGCTGATGACCCTGCTGGTGTTTATGCTCTATGGCGCCTTTTCCGCCGCCATGCGCCGCCACGTCCTCACCCGCCCGGCGATCCTGCGGGGTCTGAGCCTGGGCTTTGCCGCCGGTTTTGTTGCGCTGGGCATCAGGCTTATTCTGACGCCGCGCTGATACGAGGCCTCGCCGGCGGCGGCTGCCGACGAGGTGCAGGAGGTGTTAGCGGAGGCCCGCGACGGGCAGGATCTCTTTCGAGCGCAGCGTCAGGCGAACCGGTACCGATTTGTAGGACGGCGTCCCGCTCTCTTCATCAAGATAGTTGAGCGGAACCAGAACGTTAGCCTCCGGATAATAGGCGCCCACGGTGCCCGGCGCGATGCTGTAGGCCACCAGCGTAATGTCCTCAAGACGCTGGTGGCTGTCCGGCAGCGCGGTACTGATATCCACCCGGTCGCCGTGCTCCAGCCCCATATTTGCCATGTCCTGCTCGTTCATAAACAGCACGTCGCGGCGGCCAAAGACACCGCGATAGCGGTCATCGAGCGCATAAATCGTGGTGTTGTACTGGTCGTGGCTGCGCAGCGTCACCAGGCGCATAACGTCCTCCCCGTCCACCTGCACGTTTTCATGAACGCCGTGGAAAACCGAGAACATCGCTTTGCCCGTTGGCGTCGGCCAGACTCGCTCGGTGGGCGGCAGCGGCATGCGGAAGCCGCCCGGATGACGAATGCGCTGGTTGTAGTTTTCAAAGCCGGGAACGGTGCGTTCAATCAGCTCGCGGATGCGATCGTAGTTTGCCACCAGCGCCAGCCAGTCAACTTTGGTGTTCGCCAGCGTCGCCATCGCCATCCCGGCCACAATCGCCGGCTCGGAGCGCAGCTGCGGTGAGGCCGGCTTCAGCTTGCCCGACGAGGCGTGGACCATCGACATCGAATCCTCAACGGTAATCGACTGGCGGCCGCTTTGCTGGACGTCGAGTTCGGTACGTCCCAGACAGGGCAAAATATAGGTCTCTTTAGCCACCAGCAGGTGCGAGCGGTTGAGCTTGGTACCAACGTGTACGCTCAGCTCCAGCCCCTGCATCGCCGGGAAGGCCTGCTGACGATCGGGCATGGCGACGGCAAAGTTGCCGCCGAGGCACAGCAGCGCCTTCGATTTCCCCGCAATCATCGCCTCCAGCGCCTTCACCGCATCGTGGCCATGCGCCTGCGGCGGAACAAAGCCGAACTCACGCTGCAGGCTGGCGAGGAAGCTGGCGCTCGGCTTTTCGGTGATCCCAACGGTGCGGTTGCCCTGCACGTTGGAGTGACCGCGCAGCGGACAGATCCCGGCGCCCGGTTTGCCAATATTGCCGCGCATCAGCAGCAGGTCGGCGATCAGGCGCACGTTGGAGGTGCCCTTGTTATGCTGGGTGATCCCCATGCCGTAGGTGACGATGGTGGCGTTGGATTTGGCATAGGCCGCGGCGACGCGCTGCAGGTCGTCGCGGGTCAGGCCCGATTCGCGCTCGATGTCGTGCCAGCGGGTCAGGCGCAAATCATCGGCAAAGGCGGGAAAGTTCTGCGTATGTTCGGCAATAAAAGCGCTGTCGAGGACATTATCCAGATCGTCATCCATCTGCAGCAGCGCCTTGGCAATGCCCTTCAGCGCCGCAGCGTCGCCGCCGGCCTTGACCTGGAAATAGGTCGAGGCGATGTTGGTTGAGCTGTAGGTCGCCATTTCGATCACGTTCTGCGGGTCGGCAAAACGCTCCAGCGCCCGCTCTTTTAGCGGATTGAGGACAATTATCGGCACTCCGCGCCGCGACAGCTCGTGCAGGGTTCCCATCATCCGCGGGTGGTTGGTTCCCGGGTTGTGGCCGATGGAAATAACCAGCTCGGTTTGCTCAAAATCATCCAGCGAAACCGTCCCTTTGCCAATGCCAATCGACTGCGGCAGCCCGACGCTGGTTGCCTCGTGGCACATATTGGAGCAGTCAGGGAAGTTGTTGGTGCCGAGCTCGCGAGCGTAAAGCTGGAACAGCCAGGCGGCTTCGTTGGAGGCGCGCCCTGAGGTGTAAAACTCGACCTCATCCGGCTGCATGCCGCTGACAATCTCGCCGATTCGCGCAAAGGCGCGCTCCCAGGAGACCGGGCGCAGGGTGTCGCTGGCGCGATCGTAGACCAGCGGATCGGTTAAGCGACCGTAGCCTTCCAGCTCAAAATCGCTTTTCGCCAGCAGGGAACTGACCGTATTGGCCGCCAGAAACTCGGCGGTGACGCGTTTGCTGGTCGCTTCCCAGGTCACCGCCTTGGCGCCATTCTCGCAAAACTGGAAGGTCGACTTGTGCTCTTTGTCCGGCCATGCGCAGCCCGGGCAGTCGAAACCGTCCGGCTGGTTGGTGCGCAGCAGCGTCGCGGGGGCATCAAGGGCATCCATCTGGGTGCGAACGGCGATGGCGGTGGCTTTCAGCGCGCCCCAGCCGCCGGCCGGGCCGTCATAGGGATGAACCCCCGGCACTGCGCGTCTTTTCTTGTTCATGCTAGCTCCTGAATGCACCGTCGATAAGCAGGTAAATGCGTGCGTCAGACCGCCTTATCAGAGCGATCGCACTGTTTTTTGGCCGCTCGCCGGCGCGAGGTGAACATCCGCCGCCGACGAGGGTTTTTGTTAACGAAAGAATAACAATCGAGGCCGAGACTGTATAATCAATGTTATCTATCACGCATTAGATTTAACTTATTTAACATTAGCAGCGCGGCGGGGATCAGGTCAGGTTGTAGTACCTGTCGGGCTGAACTTTTTCCGGCAGCGGATGCTGTCCGGTCATGTCCAGCAGATTGCGCTCGATGGTATTGCACATTGCGTTGAGCGGCAGATCGTTGGCGGCAATGCCGAACGGATCCTCCAGCTCTTCCGCCAGCGAATCCCATGACAAAAAGGCGTAGGAGATAAAGACCGAGACAAACGGCGTCATGTAGTGCAAATCGCCGACCAGCGCAAACGGCAGCAGCGTGCAGAACAGGTAGACGGTGCGTTGCAAAATCAGGGTGTAGGCAAAAGGCACCGGCGTCGTCGCTAGACGTTCGCAGCCGCCCAGCACGTGCGCCAGCTCGTCCAGCTTATTGTCCATCAGGCCGTAGGTGATATCGCTGACCTTCCCCGCTTCGCGCAGCTGGCCTAGCTCATGCCCCACCAGCAGCAGGATGCGGTTGGTCGGCATCGAGCTGGCGATAATTTCCGCCACCGCATCGCGCGGCAGCAGGCGGTAAAGGTCGGCGCTGGGATCGGTTTTTCGCAGCTGATGCTTCAGGCTCCAGCTAAAGGCAATCAGGTAGCTGGCTATTTTTTTATGCGTTTCTGCGGCGGCCGGCAGAATATTTTTCAGCTGGCGCATCAGCGTGCGCTCGGCAATTAATACCGTTCCCCACAGGTTGCGCGCTTCGACGAAGCGGTTATAGCTGGCGCTGTTGCGAAAGCCGAGAAAGATCGCGATGGCGATACCCAGCAGGCTAAACGGCGCAACGGTTAAATGGATCCCCAGCTGTTCATACCACTGATAGCTAATAATCGCGATAATCGACATCAGCACGTTGAGCAGCAGGCGAAAGACGATTTTTGACAGCACCGAACCGTGCCAGTCAAACAGACGAAGGAACCAGTGTTGTTCTGGTCGGATAATCATTGTACTACTTCCTGATGAGCGCCATTGCGCATGGCTTAATATTATCTATTACGCCATTGGCTTATTTTATTGAGCACTAACACGACATTGCGTTAATTATTGACCACTAATAAGAAAGGGATTAATGGCCCGTTAATTATGGTCTCTTTTTATTTATCCGGCAATACGCGGATCCCGGCGGTAATAAAACGCCGGATCGATTAACCCCTCTTTTATCAGGGCTAACCGGGCGGCAGGGTTACAGCACGCCGCCGTTCATCCGCCGCATCGCACAGTGCCAGGCACCGTTGCGCACCGAGGCGCGCAGCACGCGGGCAATGCCGTGCACCGCCAGGCGGGTGGCCTGCCGCTGCAGGGGATTCATCCTGAGGGAGAGCATCTCCTGCGCCCAGGGCGGCAGCAGATCGACCCCCGCGCGCATCATCAGCTGGCCCACGGGCTGGCTCAGCCGCCCGGGCAGGCGGGTAGCAAATAGCACCTGGGCGACCTCCAGCGTACGTTCGTCGCAGCGCAGGCGCGGGCGCATATCCTGCAAATACTCCGCCACCTGGCGCGGAGTGAGCGGAATATCCCGCGCGCCGAGGCGGCGGGCAATCTCTCCGGCCTCGGCGAAATACTGCGCCTGGCGCGCTTCGCTCACCACCGTTCGCCGGTAACGCAAATGCGAAGCCATAAAGCTGCTGCACTCGGCCACGTGTACCCAGGTTAATAGCGCCGGATCGCTGGCTGCGTACGGCGTCCCGTCGCGGTCCTGCCCGCTGACCCGCAGATGAATCCCCCTGATCTTCGCGATCAGCCGCTCGGCATCATCGGTGGTACCAAAAGTGGTGGCAGAAATGAACTGGCTGGTGCGCCGCAGGCGGCCAAAGATGTCTTCACGGAAGTTAGAGTGATCCCAGACGCCGGCCAGCGCCAGCGGGTGGAGCATCTGCAGAAGCAGCGCGCTGATGCCACCGCAGAGCATTGAGGTAAAGTCGCCGTGTACCGGCCAGATAGCCGAACGTGGGCCAAACAGCCCCGGCTCGCCGAGCGGGCGTTCAAAATCAATCTCTTTCAGCGCCATGCCGGTTAAACCCAATACCTGCGCTTCAATCATACCGCGTATGCTGGTCATTACTGTGCCTGCTCCTTTTCGTCACAGGCAAAACATACCATTAATTGACGGCGGACTCATTTGCCGGCAGCGGCTTTTAGGCACAATGCGCGGTGCCCGCAGGCTGCGGGCACGCGGTGGCGTCAAGCCGGGAATAGCACAGGGATGGGCGTTTACGGATTGAGCTTATATTCCAGGCTCACTTCGGCATTGAGCACCTGCGAAACCGGGCAGCCCGCTTTCGCTTTGTGAATGATGCTTTCAAACGCCGCATCGGCAATGCCCGGCAGCACGATCTGGCTCTGGAGCGCCACCTTAGTGATGGCGAAGCCGCTGGCGGATTTATCGAGGGTCACCACGGCGACCGTATCAATCGAGGTTGGCGTATACCCTTCTTCACCCAGCATCAGCGATAGCGCCATCGAGAAGCAGGCCGCATGGGCCGCACCGATGAGCTCTTCCGGGTTGGTGCCCTTCACGCCTTCAAAGCGGGTATTGAAGCCATAAGGTTGCTGGTTTAGCGCCCCGCTCTCCGTTGAGACGGTTCCTGTACCGCTTTTCAGATCCCCTTCCCAGTGCGCTTGACCTTTCTTATGAATTGCCATGGATTCGCTCCTTTTTTGACGTTAAAGGAGTAAGTATAGGAGCGGATAGCGGATTCGGCCTGCACCATTTACCCCGGGAGGTGATTTTGCCCCGCTACCCGGCGTCGATATTTTTACTCATATTGATACCGGTGATCCCAAAGCCGCTGGCCTCGTACAGGCGACGGGCGCGCGCGTTATCCCCGGCGACCCGCAGCTTTATCTGCGCAAAACCCTGCTGGCGGAGATCGTTTTCCAGCGCCGCCATTGCCTGTTTGCCCAGCCCCTTCCCCTGACTGTCGGGGTGAATATAGAAGTCGCAAATAAAGGCCGATCGCATTTTGGCGTCCGGCTTATACCACAGGTAGCCAACCTGCCGCTCCGCGTCGCCGACACGTTCAATCAGGCAGAGTAAAACCTGGCCCGGCGTGCCCGCGCCTTCAGGGAGGCTCTCGGCAATCTCCTGCTGCGCCTGGGCGCGGGCGGCCTGAGCGGAAAGGCCGTAGTTATCCGCAATTTCAACGGCGTAATCGGGGATAAAATAGGCGAACCAGGCCGCATAGTCGGCCTCCTGCATCGGTCTGAATATCATCATTGTTCCATTCCTTTAGTGACGTGTTTAACGGCTGCTAGCCGTTCGCGGGCTGCGCCAGTCGCTGCTGTATATCGTCAAGAAACAGCTGCAGCGCGCTGGGCTGGTAGTCGCGCGAGAGGTAGAGGCCAAAAACGCTCAGCGGCTTCGGCGTCCAGCCCGGCAGTATCGCCTTCAGCGCTCCGCTGCTCAGCGCGCGCTGCGCCTCAAGCTCGGGGAGCATCGCGATGCCGCAGCCGGCCACCGCGGCCTCCAGCAGCAGGGAGGAGATCCCGGCGCTTAAATTTCCCGATACCGCCACCGCCGCGCTCTCCCCCTCGGGGGAGATAAACTGCCAGGTCTGGGTGGCGAAGTGGCTGTAATGCAGGCAGTTGTGCTGGCTCAGGTCGTCGGGGGTCTGCGGCTGCCCGTTCAGCTGCAGCCAGCGCGGTGAGGCGCAGAGCACCGACCGGCAGACCCCCAGCCGGCGGGCGATGGCCCCCGGCTCCGGGTTATCGGTGATGCGGATTGCCACATCGATGCGTTCGCCGATCAGGCTGACCGGATGGTTGTTGATATCCAGCTCAAGACGCAGCTGCGGATAGCGGGCGAGAAAATCCGGCAGCAGCGGCGAAATAAGCTGCATCGCCGTAAAGTGGGCGCAGGCCACCCGCAGCGTACCGCTGGGCACCGCCCGCTCGGTTTGCCCGGCAATTTCGTCCGACAGCTGCGTCAGGCTGCGCGTTTTTTGCAGCACCTTCTCTCCGGCGGCGGTGAGCGTTAGCCGGCGCGTGGAGCGGTGGATCAGGCGGCTGCCGGCCCAGTGCTCCATCTGCTCAAGATAGCGGCTGACCATCGGCCGCGACATGCCCAGCGCCCGCGCGGCGGCGCTGAGGCTGCCCAGCTCGCAAATGCGGATATACACCCTGGCGGCGATAATTCTATCCATACGTCGTTTCCATCTGCACGTTTTATGAAACTCAGCATCTCTTTTTTCAGGAATTTTCGCAAATCAGGAAATACGTAAAATAGCGTTATTCACCCGACATTGAGAAAACAATCATGAAACTATCGACCCTTGCCATCGCCACCGCCCTGTTCAGCAGCGCCGCCTTCGCCGCACCGCTGCAGCTGCAAACCTATAACCCGCAGGATAAAGGGATTTTTGCCGTCAACTCAACGCTGGCCTCCGGCCCTCACGAAGCGGTATTGTTTGACGCCCAGTTCAGCGTCAAGGACGGCGAGAAGCTGGTGGAGATGATCCGCAAAAACGGCAAGCCGCTGAGCCGGATTGTGATCACCTCCGGCGATCCGGATTTCTACTTCGGCCTTGAGCCGCTGGTTAAAGCCTTCCCGCAGGCCAAAATTGTCGCGACGCAGGAAGTGGTTAATCACATTAACGCCACTAAAGCCGCGAAGCTGGCCTATTGGGGACCGCAGATGAAAGACGGCGCCCCGCAGCAGGTCTATGCTCCGCAGGTGATTGAAGCCCACACCTTTACCATCGACGGCGAGAAGGTCGAAATCCGCGAGCCGGATAGCTACGCCGCCTTTGTGTGGATCCCGGGTAACAAGGCCATTCTCGGCGGTACCGGTGTCGCGTGGGACATGCACGTCTGGACCGCCGATACCCAGACCGCTGAAAGCCGCCTCCAGTGGCGTAAAACCCTCGACGATATGGCCGCGCTGCATCCGCAGCAGGTGATTCCGGGGCACTATCTCGGCACGCCGCCGGCAGGCGACCGCGCAATCGTCTTCACCCGCGACTACCTGCAGCAGTTTGAGCAGGCGCTGCAGAACCATAAGGATTCCGCCGGCGTGATCAAAGAGATGAAGCAGCGCTGGCCGAAGCTGTCGGAAGAGAGTTCGCTGGAACTGAGCGCAAAGGTCAACACCGGCGAGATGAAGTGGTAGCCGCAGACTGTTCCTAATCCGCGAACATGAGGTTGCCATTGGTGAAAATATAGACCACCATAGAGTGCGCGGTTCGGTTAACGGGCCGCCGTTAGGGTTATATTTCGTCCGGTTTCGCCGGGCTTGTCCTTGAAACAGAAGTGGATTAAGGAGTAAGAATGAAATCGAACCATCAGGCACGTCATCTTCTCGGTCTGAACTATAAGCTGTCCCAGCAGAAAAAAGTGGTGCTGGACGGCGATGTGGAAACCACCATCAACCACGCTCATGCCACCGGCCGTAAACGCCGCGCGGGCTAATTTCTCGACTGAGTGATGATAAAAACACCGTCCTTTTGCCAGGATGGTGTTTTTTTAACGCTATCCCCCCTCTTTAACAGCAACTGCTCTATACTCTGCCCGCAGCATTCCCTGCCAGCCCGCTCGTCTATCGCCGCGCCGGGCCTGAAGCGAATATCAAGGAGTTAGTGCGATGCAATTCACCCATAAAAAAAACCGTTCCCTGTACATCCCCTACGCGGGCCCCGTCCTGCTCGAGTTCCCGCTTCTCAATAAAGGTAGCGCCTTCAGCATTGAAGAGCGCAGCAGCTTCAACCTGCTGGGCCTGTTGCCGGAAGTGGTTGAAACCATCGAAGAGCAGGCCGAGCGCGCGTGGATCCAGTATCAGGGGTTCAAAACCGAGATCGACAAGCACATTTACCTGCGCAATATCCAGGACACCAACGAAACCCTGTTTTATCGCCTGATTGGCAACCATCTTGAAGAGATGATGCCGGTCATCTATACCCCGACGGTCGGCGCCGCCTGCGAACGCTTCTCCGAAATCTATCGCCGCGCCAGGGGCGTATTTATCTCCTACCAGAACCGACATAACCTCGACGATATCCTGCAAAACGTGCCTAATCACAACGTTAAGGTGATCGTGGTTACCGACGGTGAGCGTATCCTCGGTCTTGGCGATCAGGGCATCGGCGGAATGGGCATCCCTATCGGGAAGCTGTCGCTGTACACCACCTGCGGCGGGATCAGCCCGGCCTACACCCTGCCGGTCGTGCTGGACGTCGGAACCAACAATCAGCAGCTGCTCGACGATCCGCTGTATATGGGCTGGCGCCACCCGCGTATCACCGATGATGAGTACTATCAGTTCGTTGATGACGTTATCCAGGCCATTAAGCACCGCTGGCCGGACGTGCTGCTGCAGTTTGAAGACTTTGCGCAGAAAAACGCCATGCCGCTGCTTAACCGCTACCGGAATGAAATCTGCTCGTTCAACGATGATATCCAGGGCACCGCTTCGGTCACCGTGGGTACGCTGATCGCCGCCAGCCGCGGCGCCGGCAGCCAGCTGAGCGAACAGAAAATTGTCTTCCTCGGCGCCGGTTCCGCCGGCTGCGGTATCGCCGAGCAGATCGTCGCCCAGATCCAGCGTGAGGGCCTGAGCGAGGAAGCCGCGCGCCAGCGCGTCTTTATGGTCGATCGCTTCGGCCTGCTCACCGACGCGATGCCGAACCTGCTGCCGTTCCAGAGCAAGCTGGTGCAAAAGCGCGACAACCTGCAGCAGTGGGATACCACCAGCGACGTCCTCTCTCTGCTCGACGTGGTGCGCAACGTCAAGCCCGATATTCTGATCGGCGTTTCCGGCCAGCCGGGACTTTTCACCGAAGAGATTATTCGCGAGATGCATAAGCACTGCCCGCGGCCGATCGTCATGCCGCTGTCGAACCCCACTTCCCGGGTAGAGGCGACGCCGCAGAACATTCTTAGCTGGACCGACGGTGAAGCGCTGGTTGCCACCGGCAGCCCGTTTGCGCCGGTGACGTTGAAAGGAAAGCAGTACGTGATTGCCCAGTGCAATAACTCCTACATCTTCCCGGGCATTGGTCTCGGGGTGATCGCCTCCGGCGCTTCGCGGGTCACCGAGGATATGCTGATGGCCGCCAGCGAAACCCTGGCGAAGCACTCGCCGCTGGTGAACAACGGCGAAGGCCCGGTGCTGCCGGAGCTGAAGGATATTCAGACCGTGTCGCGCGCCATCGCCTTTGCGGTAGGTAAAGTGGCTCAGGAACAAGGGGTGGCGGTGAAAACCTCCGCTGAGGCGCTGCTGCAGGCGATAAGCGATAACTTCTGGCAGCCGGAGTATCGCAACTACCGCCGGACGTCGATTTAATTGCTATTCGCCTGAACAAGCTATTCGGATAAACATCTGGATAACGGCAAACGCGGCGGGCCTCAACGGGGCCCGCTTTTTTTGCTCACCGCTTTTGCCCTGCCTCCCTTTACCCGCCTCCCTGCCATTTTTAGCCGCTGGCAAAATCGACGATCTCCCTCTACACTGCCTGCACCCATCAACTAACTGAATAGAAAAGGAGGATCCCATGCCGTACTGTGAAATGTTTAATTTTTCACATACATTTGGCGATCGCACCCCCTCAAGCGTTATCGGTATCGTGCTGCGATAACTTTAGCTTGAGCGAAGAAACCAAACCTTAGTCCCCTTCCCTCCGGCTTACCGGGTTATCGTCAGCGATGTTTGACGAGGCATTTCCATGCCTGTAACTCTTGAGTAAGTTCACAATGAGCACATTCTTAACCGCACAATCTCTGTACGTTGAAACGGCATTTGGTCCTTTATTCAACGATCTCTCCTTTACCCTCAAAAAAGGCGACCGCGTTGGCCTGATTGGCTATAACGGCTGCGGAAAAAGTACCTTACTGCAGGTGCTCGACGGCACGCTTACGCCCAATTCCGGCCGCGTGGCGCTGGCTAACCACTGCCTGATGGCCCGCGTGGAGCAGCATCTGCCGCAGGCGGTATTAGCACAATCGCTGGTGCAGGCGGTACTCGCTCGCCTCCCCGCCGCGGGTCGGGAAAACCATCGCTGGCAGGCGGAGCGCCTGCTGGCTGAAATGGGCTTTGATAGCAACAGCTTCGAGCAGCAGGCGGCCGCCCTGAGCGGCGGCCAGCATACCCGACTGCTGCTGGCGCGGGCCCTGATCCAGCAGCCTGACCTGCTGCTGCTTGATGAACCCGGCAACCATCTCGATCTGCCGACCCTGCTGTGGCTGGAAAGCTTCCTGCAAACCTGGCAGGGGAGCTTCGTCGTGGTGTCGCACGACAATCTCTTATTGGATGCTGTAACTAATAGCAGTTGGATCCTGCGCGACAGCAGCCTGCACGCCTTCTCTCTTCCCTGCAGCGCCGCTCGCCGGGCGCTGCAGGAGCAGGACGAAAGCGACGCCCTGCGCCATAGGGCCGAGCAAAAGGAGATCGACCGCGTCACCGCCAGCGCCAGGCGGTTAGCCACCTGGGGCCAGGTCTATGACAACGAAGATCTCTCGCGCAAAGCCAAACAGATAGAAAAACAGGTACTGCGTCTGCAGGAGAACCAAACCAGCGTGACCGCCGGAACGCCGTGGCGGCTGGCGCTACACGGCGACGCGGTGCAGGCCGACCGGCTGCTGGAGATGGAAGGACTGCCGGTCCCGCCGGCGCCGGGCCTGCCCGCCCTCTTTACTACCGGGCTGGTGCGGCTGAAAAGCGGGGATCGGGTCGCCATTATGGGGCGCAACGGCGGCGGAAAATCGTCGCTGCTGCGCCTGCTGTGGCGACAGCTGCAGCAGCCGACGCCGGACGCCGGGCTGCGCCTGCATCCCCGCCTCAGCCCGGGTTATTATGACCAGACGCTGCATCAGCTGGATGATAATCACAGCCTGCTGGAGGCGCTTGAGGCCTTCGCTCCGGCGCCGGAGGCGCGTAAACGCGCGCTGATCTCCGCCGGCTTCGGCTGGGCTCGTCACGGGCAGAAAGTCAGCACCCTCAGCGGAGGCGAGCGCTCCCGCCTGCTGTTTGTCGGGCTGTCGCTGGCGCGCTATAGCCTGCTGCTGTTAGATGAGCCCACCAACCATCTTGATATGGAAGGCAAAGAGGCGCTGGCGGATACGCTGCGGGACTACCCCGGCGGCCTGCTGCTGGTCAGCCATGACCGTGAGCTGATCGCTAGCAGCTGCAACCGCTTCTGGCTTATCGACGACCAGGGCCTTAGCGAATGGCACGACGTTGACGAGGTCTATGCCCGGCTGAGCAATGCGACCGGCCGCAGCGAACGACCAGCGCAGGCGCCAGCGGCGCTAACGCACGTGGAGGAGAGCGACGCGCTGCTGGAACGGTTGATTAGCCTGGAGCAGCGTCTTGCCGAGGATATGGCGCGCAAGCCTAAGCATCAGAAACCGCAGCAGCAGGCGCGGTGGCAAGAGGAGATCGCAGAAATCAATGCCAGACTGAGTTAATACCCAACCCGCCCGGCCCACGGCGTTAAGCCTGGGCCGGGCTGCGTGTGGCAGACGTAAGCTACTGTCGAACAGTTTTGCACTCATGACATCAACAAACCGCAACGGTCGATGCTTCCCTTCAGGCAGCTTTTTATTTTTTCAGCCGGTATCGCCCTCCGGTAGGTTTCTTTTCTTTTTCCGAAAAATAGCTCGTTTTCCAACCTACGGCTGCGAATGCGCTATCATCGCCAAAAATAACCCTACGGATGAGGTGGTTTATGTGGCGGGATGTGATTGACGATATCGGACAAGGACATGATGGAGACAAGACAACAACGGGGGCAACCTGCTACAGCAGTCTGCAATATACCTACTGGAATGGATCTCCGGCGCCGCTGCGTAAAGGCGACAAAACGGGGATTTGTCCAGCCTGCGGGAAAACGGGCTCTATCAGTGAAGGTTCGCCGAGGTGTCATTTTCAGTCGATTCCGGTTGCCCTGGACAGGGCGCTGATCGCCTGCGGTTGCCCGCGCGGTACAAACCGTCTGATTGCCCGCGCGGGCGACTGGCTCGGTCCCGGAAATCCTCCTCACCCTTATGAGCCGATGCACGTTGTGCTGGCGCGAATGAGCGACCAGCGGACGGAAGAACCCGTGCAGCAGGCGCAGGCGGCGAAGAAGAAACGGGAAGTAACGCTGACTATCGGCGTGTTTTTCGACGGTACCGGCAATAATGCCAATAACAGCGGCGACCGGCAGGATGTTTGTACCGCTGAGCACTTCGGGATGAATAACGAAGAGTCTGAATCCGCGTTACAGCACTGCATCCTGCTGGACCGGGGATTGAGCGGTACCGCTGCGGGAAGCTATCTCGGCTATTACACCAACGTGCACTGGCTACGAACGCTTTACGCCACCGATTTCCCCGCCAATGGTACACAGGGGCAAGACACGATTTATATCGAAGGTGTTGGTACCGAAGACGGGATGGGCGACAGTACTTACAGCATGGGCACCGGCCGAGGCGATACCGGCGTGGTGAGGAAAACCGATAAGGCTGTGGCGGCACTAGCTTCGGCTATCAAAAACTATTTTGCAAAACCATCTGAATCTGGCATAGGCACTATCAAAGAGCTGCAGTTTGATATTTTTGGATTCAGCCGGGGCGCAGCGGCGGCGCGGCACTTCGCCAACCGGGTATTTAGCCAGGACGACGCGATTATTGCGGCGATTAACGCCGGATTAAATGACGTGGAGTATTTCGGCACGCCCGGCGGTAAAACCCGCTTTCTGGGAATATTTGATACCGTGGCGGCGATAGGTACACCGGTGAACGGCCTTAATCCGCATAGCGCGGACAGCGGGGAAGTGAATCTGGCGCTGCATCCGGGCGTCGCAGAGAAGGTTTTCCATATCACCGCCCACCACGAATGCCGTTTTAACTTCGCGTTGAACAGCGTGAAACCGGCGTGGCCGGAGCTGGCCCTGCCCGGCGTGCATTCGGATATAGGCGGCGGCTACAATCCCGATGAGCACGAAGCCTGCTTTCTTACCCGTCCCCGGTTTGAAACCGTCCCCGTTTCCACGCCTGACGCAGATACGCGGATCTATCAGCAGGCCTGTATCGAGCTCAACGCGATGGACGACTATCCGGCAATAGCGCCGATTCTGAATGCGGTAACGCTGTATGTGGATACCTGGCACGACGACAGAATGCCCGCAGACCGTTACGGCACGCTGCAAAAGCGCAGCGGTGCGGCCGCGGTTATCGACCGGCCGACGCGCAACGACTGGTCGAAGGTGGTATTGCGGGTGATGCTCGATGCGGCACAGGATGCGGGCGTGGTATTTGAACCGATCGATGAAAGCGTCCCGGATTTTGCACTTAGAGCAGACCTGAACGCTTTGTGCGAAAAAGCAAAAATAATGGGACGCGCCATTCGCAAAGGTCAGCAGGTCAGCGGCTTTACCACTGCAGAAATTGAGATGCTGGCCGAAAAATATCTCCACTGCTCGGCGAACTGGAACAGCGTGGTAAGGGACGGTCAGGGTATGGTCACGGGAGCGGTTAGCCCGATGAAGCTGGTGACCTTCACCAATCGCCCGGATGAACGCTGGCAGCGGACGATTTACGACATGGACGGCAACAAATTATGGAAATAAGACGTCTAGCCGGACTGCTCTCAGCACTGGCGCTGACGGCCTGTCAGGGTGCTGGTCCATCCGGTACCGCAGTCGCTAAAAACAATCTGCCCGGAGAGTGGTGGTTTCATTTTTTCACGCCTAAGGCGCTGCCTGCGCTGGTGACGTTCGTCGTTGTTCAGGATGCCAAAGGTAAGGTTTACAAGTTTAATACTCTCGACAGCACAAAGGCGCTTAACGGTGTTGTCGGCGAGTGGAACAATAACGTCCGGGTAGTCAACGGTTACTGGAATCATGTAGAAAACCCTCCCCGGCATATTATTTTTTGCTGGGACTCGGTAATTGATAAAAAAGTTTATGAGACCCATCTGACTATCCCCAAACCTACAATAGAAAAGATGCTCAAACCCGTTATTCATAAGGGCCACCAGCCCGGGGCAGAGTACTATAACTCCCTGCAAATTGGTGTGGCACCAGAGGGAAAAGTAGCCGTCTGGTTAAGCGGAGTTGCCCGTGGAGAGCCTGGTTATCGCTTTACCCCCTCGGTTTTGTATACCTTATCGGGCGATAAGTTGGCTATTTGCAAAGGGGTTACCAGGCACCCTAACGGGTATAAATATTACGGTGATACCGAAGAATTTATTAAAAACAAAAAATACCCCTACGGCCGCTGGTAACAAATGATGGAGTCTATTAAGGTCCACTGAGGACACGCTCGTTAATGGTTAATTAATCACTCAGCTATTGGGTTCGAATTTGAGCCTTAACATACAAATAGTTAAATATCCTGCAAGATACAACAGATTATATAAAGGGACGGTAATAAATGATGGAAATAAGACGTTTAGCCGGACTGTTCTCAGCACTGGCGCTGACGGCATGTCAGGGTGCAGATACATCCGGTACCGCAGTCGCTAAAAACGATCTGCCCAGAGAGTGGACCTTCGATTTTTTCACTCCCAGGGCGCTGCCCGCACTGGTGACGTTCGCCGTTGTTCAGGATGCTGACGGCAGGGTTTATCGTTTTAACACCCTGAACAGCACGCCCGCCCTGCCTAAGGTTGTCGGGGAGTGGAATGACAAGGATCGTGTCTCCGGAGGATACTGGAATCACGTTGCACGCCCTCCCCGACATATTATTTTTTGCTGGGACTCGGTGATTGATAAAAAAGTTTATGAGACCCATCTTACGATCTCCAAACCGACGATAGAGAAAATGCTCAGTCCGAGTGTATACAAGGATTATCAGGGGAATACGGCGTATTACAATCGGGTGCAGATTGGCCTGGCCCCGGAAGGAAAAATAGCCGTCTGGCTGCAGGGAGCCAGATTTGAACCTAATTATCGCGTCAACCCTGCTATTCTGTATACCTTATCCGGTGATAAATTAGCTATTTGTAAAGGGGTTACCAGGCACCCTAATGGGTATAAACATTACGGTGATACCGAAGAATTTATTAAAAACAAAAAATACCCCTACGGCCGCTGGTAGCAAAATGATGGCCCCAAAAAGGATCACATTAAGATCCTTTCGGGGCATGTCCGTTAATTTTTAATCCCTGATAATTAAGGCACTCAAGGGCGCTTGCCAGGCAGATTACTGCGGCTGCTTCGCTTTCCAGGCATCCCATGCCTGTTTAATTTCCTGCTTCGCCGCCGCGGCATCGTTAAAGCCGTTCAGCTCGACCTTTTTGCGGCCCTCCGGCAGCTGCTTATAGACCCGGAAGAAGGCCTGCAGACGCTCCTGCTCCATTTTCGGCAGATCGCTGATGTTCTTAATATCATCATAGGTCGGGTCAATTTTGCTGGCCGGAACGGCGATGATTTTATCGTCCTTCTCACCGCCATCGATCATCTTCAGTACGCCAATCGCCCGCAGCTTAATCAAGGTGCCGGGTGCCATCGGCGCACGGGTGTAGAACACCACGTCAAGCGGATCGCCATCACCGGCCAGCGACTGGGTCAGCGAACCGTAGTTGGCCGGATAAGCCACCGGCATCGACTGGAAGCGATCGGCGATGATAAAGCCGGTTTTGGCGTCAGTTTCATATTTGATAATGCCACCGGTCGGAATTTCGGTAACCGCATAAAACTCCTCCGGATTATTTTCCGGCTGCGGGAAATCCAGCACGTTGTGGGCCTGAGCGGCGGCGGAGAAGAGCAGCGTTGCGGCGAGGATGTTTTTTACCAGATGCATTGGGTTATCACTCTGTTGTTATAAGAAATTGTCCGCTAACAGCCTGCCGGTCGGCGATGAAAGGAATATGACCAATTCATGGCATAAATATTAACCGCCATAATATTGACCAAAAAACGAACCTTTTGCTACGCACGACGATCATCGCCACATTTTTACCTATTCAACTTGCATTGCGCGGCATAAGCGTTAATCCTTAATGAGTATTATTCACAGAGAATGCGACGTAATTTGTCACTAATATCAAGGAGAAAATATGAAAGCTGCCGTTGTCACTCACGACCATCAGGTCAATGTAACGGAAAAAACGCTGCGTCCCCTGCAACATGGCGAAGCGCTACTGAAAATGGACTGCTGTGGCGTCTGCCACACCGACCTGCACGTCAAAAACGGCGATTTTGGTGATAAAACCGGCGTCATCCTCGGACATGAGGGCGTCGGCGTGGTGCTGCAGGTCGGCCCCGGCGTCAATTCACTGAAACCCGGCGATCGCGCCAGCGTGGCATGGTTCTTTGAAGGCTGCGGCCACTGTGACTACTGTAATAGCGGCAACGAAACGCTCTGCCGCTCGGTAAAAAACGCCGGTTTTACCGTTGACGGCGGCATGGCTGAAGAGTGTATCGTTACCGCCAACTACGCGGTAAAAGTGCCGGATGGCCTCGACTCCGCGGCGGCCAGCAGCATCACCTGCGCCGGCGTCACAACCTACAAAGCGGTGAAGGTCTCCCACATCAAGCCGGGCCAGTGGATTGCGATCTACGGCCTCGGCGGCCTGGGTAATCTGGCGCTGCAGTATGCGAAAAACGTCTTCAATGCCAAAGTTATCGCCATCGACGTCAACGATGAGCAGCTGAAGCTGGCCGCAGAGATGGGCGCCGACCTGACCATCAACTCCCGCAACGAAGATGCGGCGAAGGTGATTCAGGAGAAGACCGGCGGCGCCCATGCCGCAGTGGTCACCGCCGTCGCGAAGGCCGCCTTCAACTCCGCCGTTGACGCGGTGCGCGCCGGCGGACGCGTGGTGGCCGTTGGCCTGCCGCCGGAAGCCATGAGCCTCGACATTCCGCGACTGGTGCTGGACGGCATCGAAGTGGTGGGTTCGCTGGTCGGTACCCGTCAGGACCTGATTGAGGCCTTCCAGTTTGCCGCCGAAGGGAAAGTGGTGCCGAAAGTGACGCTGCGCCCGCTGGGCGATATCAACGCCATCTTTAAAGAGATGGAACAGGGGCAGATCCGCGGCCGAATGGTTATCGACTTCCGCCGCTAGCCGGTGCGCCTCTCCCGGATCGGGGAGAGGCGTCTGCTCAGGCTATACGCACGGCCCCGTCGCGCACCCGTACATCATGACCAGCGGGAAGAGTGGCGCCAGCGGGATCAGCGCAATGGTTCCGAGGGTAGAAAGCGTTTGCGTCCGATCGCTGATCGAGACGACCACCGGGCTGGAGAGCCGCCACGACTCTTCAAGCTCGTTCGGGTCCCCTGCCGTCCAGTAGCCGCTCGCTTTAAACAGCACGCCGAGATGTTCACTATCCAGCGCCGTCGCTTTATATTCCCTGGTTAATATCGTCTGCTGCGCCGCGTCCAGTTTACGCTTATCAAGCACCACCAGATATTCCGCCACCACCTCATGCTGCTCAACCGCAAAGTTTACCCGCACGCCCGAGGCGACTTTATTAAAACGCTGGTAGAAGGTGCTGTAGCGCTGATACTCCTGCGGAGCGCCGTCGCGATAAAAGCGATAGGTGTATTTATTGGACACTGCAATAACACCGGCCGAGATTGGCTTAACTTTCGTTATGGTATCGGTCGGCGGTAAATTCGGCGCCGCGGTGCAGCCGGTCAATACCGCCACCGCCAACGCCAGTAAATATTTCAGCATTACCCTTTTCCCGTTTAGCGACATTCATTTGTCAGCCATTAATCTATCAACCCTAAGTATCATCTCAATCTTTTTATTAAATTATGGGATGAGTGCCAGACGAAAAAATAAAAAATGCTTAACGCATTCACCCCGCAGTTAAGCGGCAAAAGAGGCTCCCGCCAACGCGGCGTCATTTGAATACTGAAGCGTATTAATGCTTTTTACGCACATGCTTAGCGCAATTCCTTCGTTCCTTTGTCAATAACCGCGCCGGATGATGACAACACAATAGATAACAAAGGAATTCACCATGCAAAGCCGTTTTCGCCTGCCCGCGCTGGCAGCACTCTTTTTATCAGGCGCCTTTTCCGCCTGGGCCGCCGAAACTCCGGTTAAAGGCGGCACCCTGATCTACCTTGAGCAGCAGCCGCACACCAACCTTTATCCGCCCGCCGGCGGCTTCTATCCCAACGGCGGGATCCTCAACCAGATCACCGATAAGCTGACCTGGCAGAATCCCAAAACCTTAGCGGTCGAGCCGTGGATTGCCGAAAGCTGGACCACCAACGCCGACAAAACCGAATATACCTTCAGGCTGCGCCCCGGCGTGACCTTCTCCGACGGCACCCCGCTGGATGCCAACGCGGTCGCGAAAAACTTCGATACCTACGGGCTGGGGAATAAAGCCCACCGCCTGCCGGTCTCGGAGGTGATAAATAACTACGATCGCAGCGAGGTCATCGACCCGCTGACGGTAAAGTTCTATTTCAAAAAGCCGTCGCCGGGCTTCCTGCAGGGCACGGCGACCATCGGCTCGGGGCTGGTATCGCTTAGTACGCTGCAGCGCAACTTCGAAGAGCTCGGCGATGCGCGCAATATTATCGGCTCCGGGCCGTTCAGCGTTAAAGATGAAAAGCCGGGCCGCGAGCTGACGCTGGTTGCCCGCAAGGATTATCAATGGGGGCCCAAAAACCTGCCTCAGCAGGGACCGGCGAACCTCGACGGCATTACCTTTATCGTGACCCCGGAAGATAGCGTGCGCATCGGCGCCCTGCTGGCGGGCCAGGCCGACTTTATTCGCCAGGTGCAGGCCTACGATGAAAAACAGACCACCGACCAGGGCTTTACCCTCTACGCCGCGCCAACGCGCGGGGTGAACGACAGCCTGAGCTTCCGCCCGGATAACCCGCTGGTTTCCGACCTGCGCGTGCGCCAGGCGCTGCTGCATGCCACTAACGCAAAGCAGGTCGTCGATACCCTGTTTTCCACCAACTACCCGCAGGCAACCTCGGCCATCGCCAGCTCGGCAGCGGGCTATGTCAACCTCAGCGACAGGCTCACCTTCGACCCGGCTAAGGCCAACGCCCTGCTGGACGAAGCGGGCTGGAAGGCGGCGGCCGACGGCATTCGCGCCAAAGATGGTCAGCGGCTGGCGCTGACGGTCTACGAATCGCTGCCGCAGCCGCAAAATAAAGAGGTGCTGCAGCTGGTTGCTCAACAGTGGCGCCAGGTCGGCGTGGCGCTCAGCGTCAAGGCCGGAGACGCCGGCAGCCGGACCCTCGATAACCTCGATCCGCTGAAAACGCCGCTCACCGTGTCCGAAGTCGGCCGCGCCGACCCTGACGTGGTGAAAAGCATGTTCTTCCCGGGCAACCGCGATGCCCTGCTGCAAAAAGGCGGCTCCAGCGACAAGGTGCAGAGCTTCCGCGACGATAAGCTCAACGCCCTGCTCACCGCCATCTCCGCCGAGGTTGACGCACAAAAGCGCCTGCAGCTGACCGGTGACGCTCAGCGCTATCTGCTGGATAACGCCTACGTGATCCCTATCTTTGAAGAGCCGCAGGTCTTTGCCGGAGCAAAATGGGTGAAAGGCGTCAGTTTTGAAGCGGTTGGCCGCCCGTCGTTCTACGGCGCGTGGCTCGACAAGCGCTAAGGAGCCGACGATGAGCCACTATCTTCTCAGCCGGCTGGGCCAGGGTGTCCTGGTGCTGTGGGCGGCGTTCACCCTCTCCTTCGTGCTGCTGCAGGTTCTGCCGGGGGATGCGGTGCTGATCAAGTTCCAGAATCCGGACCTTGGCCTCAGCCCGGCGCAAATCGCCGAAATGCGCCTCGCCTACGGCGCCGATAGCCCGCTGTGGCGGCAATACCTGCACAGCCTGCTGGCGATGCTGCGCGGAGATTTTGGCTACTCGCTGCAGGCGGGGATCGCGGTCAACGCTCTGCTCGCCAGCAATCTTCCGCAAACCCTGAGCCTCGCGATCCCGGCCTTTATCGCGGCGATTGCGCTGGCGTTTACCCTCGCCTTCGCCGCCCGGCTGCCGGGGCTACGCTGGCTGAGTAACGCCCTGCAATCGCTGCCGGTGCTGTTTATCTCCCTGCCCACCTTCTGGCTCGGCATCGCCCTGATTCAGCTGTTCTCCTTCCAGCTGCGCTGGGTCCCGGTGATCAACCCCAGCCCGCTACAGGGGCTGATCCTGCCGATTATTGCCGTCGCGGTGCCGATCTCCGCGCCGCTGGCGCAAATACTGCTGCGCAGCATGGACCAGGTTGCCGCGCTGCCTTTTGTCGCCGTCGCCCGGGCGAAAGGAATGAGCGAAACCGGCGTGCTGTGGCGGCACGTCATCGGCAACGCGCTGCTGCCGGTGCTGAACATCGCCGGCCTGCTGCTGGGCGAGCTGATCGCCGGGGCGCTGATTACCGAAACCGTATTTGGCCGCGGCGGCCTCGGGCAGCTCACCCAGCAGGCGGTGAATAATCAGGATATCGCCGTCCTGCAGGCGGTGGTGATGATCTCGGCCCTTGGCTTCGTGCTGATTAATCTGCTGGTCGATCTGCTGATGCCGCTGTTCGATCCTCGTCTGAAACCGCTTGCCGGAGGTGCCCTATGAGCCTGGTTGATTACGCTATCTCCGCCCGCCGTCGGACGTTTAGCCGGCGCACCCTGCGCCTGCAGCCGGGGCTGTGGCTGGCCTGGGCGGTCATCGTTACCGCCGTGCTGCTGGCCGTCGCGCCGCAGCTCTTTACTCCCTATAGCCCGCTGGAAGGGATACCCGGCGCCCAGCGCCTGGCGCCGCAGGCCGGACACTGGCTCGGCACCGACCAGCTGGGTCGCGACCTGTGGGCGCGAATTGTCTACGGCGCCGTGCACTCCCTCAGCGCGGCGCTGGCGGCAGTCGCCATCGGGCTGATCGTCGGCAGCGCGCTCGGCACCCTTGCCGGCGCCGCCGGACGCGTGGAGTCGGTGGTGATGCGGCTGGTTGACGTCCTGCTGGCGATCCCTTCGCTGCTGCTGTCGCTCACGGTGATCATCATCCTCGGCTTCGGCACCGTTAACGCCGCCGTGGCCGTTGGCGTCGCCGCGATTGCCAGCTTTGCCCGCCTGGCGCGGGCGGAAGTGGTCCGCGTACGCCATAGCGATTACGTCGAGGCGGCTTACGGCAGCGGCGGAACCTTCTTCGCCGTCTTCTGGCGACATATTCTGCCGAACTCGCTGACCGCCGTGCTGGCTTTCGCCACCCTGCAGTTCGGCCAGGCAATCCTCGCGCTCTCAACCCTGAGCTTTCTCGGCTACGGCACCCCGCCGCCGGTCCCGGAATGGGGGCTGCTGATTGCCGAAGGGCGTAACTATCTTTCAACCGCCTGGTGGCTAACCACCTTCCCCGGCGTGGCGGTGGTGGCGGTGGTGCTCGCCGCCAACCGCATCAGCCGTCAATTTAGCGGAGAACGCGCATGAACGTATTAAGCGTTGAAAACCTGCGTATCAGCTACCGCTCCCGGCAGGAGTGGCGCGAGGTGGTGCACGGCGTCAGCTTTAGCATCAGGCGCGGCGAAATGCTGGCGTTCGTCGGCGAGTCCGGCTCCGGCAAGACCACCACCGCCCAGGCGATTATCGGCCTGCTGGCGGATAACGCCCGCCGCGACGGCGGGAAGATCGTCATTAACGCGCAGGATATCAGCGGCTGGTCGGGTAAGCGGCTCGATAGCCTGCGCGGCGCGCGCATCAGCCTGGTGCCTCAGGACCCGGGCAACTCGCTGAACCCGGTGCAGACTATCGGCGCCCAGGTTGGGGAGATCCTGCGTCTGCATCAAAAGCACAGCGCCGCCGAGCGCAAGAGTCAGGTGCTGGCCCTGCTGGAGAAAGTCGGCCTGAGCCATCCGGAACAGCGCTTTAACCAGTATCCGCACCAGCTCTCCGGCGGCATGAAGCAGCGGGTGCTGATCGCGATAGCCATCGCCCTGAAGCCGGATTTAATCATTGCCGACGAGCCCACCAGCGCCCTCGACGTCACGGTACAAAAGCGCATTCTCGACCTGCTCGATACCCTGCGCCGCGAATCCGGCACCGCGGTGCTGTTTGTGACCCACGATCTGGCGCTGGCGGCGCAGCGCGCCGACCGTCTGCTGGTGTTTCGTCACGGCGAGATTCAGGAGCACGGCGCTACGGCAGACGTGATCCGCACGCCGCAGCACGCCTACACCCGCCAGCTGCTCAGCGACCTGCAGGGGCAAAACCTCACCATCGCCCCGGCGGGCGGGCGCGGGCTGGCGACGCCGGCTATTCGCCTGGAAGGCGTCAGCAAGCGCTTCTCGTTGGGCCATTCGCATCTGCAGGCGCTGGACAGCGTGAGCTTCGAGGTGCGGCGCGGCAGCACCCACGCGCTGGTCGGCGAATCCGGTTCAGGGAAAACCACCCTCGCGCGGATCCTGCTCGGCTTTGAGCGCGCCGACAGCGGCGAGATTGCCATTGACGGCATCAATGCCGGACATTTAAGCCGCGAAGCGCAGCGCCAGCTGCGGCGCAAAATTCAGTTCGTCTACCAAAACCCGTTCGCCTCCCTCGACCCGCGCCAGACGCTGCAGGAAATTATCGAGGAGCCGCTGAAAAACTTTGACCGACTCAGCCCGACCCAGCGGCGCGCCCGCGTCGAGGCGGTTGCCGCCAGGGTCGCCCTCGCCCCCGAGCTGCTGGGGCGAACTGCCCGCGAGCTCTCCGGCGGCCAGCGCCAGCGGGTGGCGATTGCCCGCGCGCTGGTGCTGGAGCCGACCATTCTGGTGCTGGATGAAGCCACCTCGGCGCTCGACGTCACGGTGCAGGCGCAAATTCTTGCCCTGCTCCAGCAGCTCCAGCAGCAGCTGGGGCTGACCTATCTGTTTATTACCCACGATCTGGCCACGGTGCGCCGCATCGCCCACAGCGTGACGGTGCTGCGCGCCGGCCTGGTTGTCGAGCACGGTGAGGTTGGCCGCCTGTTCGCCGCGCCGCAGCACGATTACACCCGCGAGCTTATCGCCGCTATTCCCCACTTTTCCACCTCAAGCAAGGAGGTTGCATGACGCGTAAACGTCTGGGCTTTTTCACCCGTCTGCTGGACGACGCGACGCCGAAGGAGCGCTATCGCCTGGCGACCGAGCAGATCCGCCACGCCGAACGACTCGGCTTCGATAGCGCGTGGATTGCGCAGCACCATTTCCATGAGCATGAGGGCGGCCTGCCGTCGCCGCTGGTGTTTCTCGCCCATGCCGCCGCGCATACCGAGCGTATTCGCCTCGGTACCGCCATCATTACCCTGCCGATGGAGGATCCGCTGCGCGTTGCCGAAGACGCGGCGGTGCTGGATCTGCTCGCGGACGGGCGGCTAGAAGTGGGCTTTGGTTCCGGCGGCACGCCGACCTCGTTTTTACCCTTTGGCCTCACCAGCGAACGGCGGGGGGAGGTTTTTGCCGAACACCTGCATCTGATCCAGAGCGCCTGGCGCGGCGATTCACTGGCCCATCCGGATAACCATCTCTACCCGCCGGCGCCGCAGCTCGCGGAGCGCATATGGATTGCCACGTTCTCCGCCGAAGGGGCTATCCGCGCGGGCCAGGCCGGGCACGGGCTGATGCTCTCCCGCACCCAGCCGCGCCCCGTCGGTCAGCCGCAGCTGCCGCTGGACGCCATCCAGAATCCGATTATCGACGCCTACCTTAGCGCGCTCCCGGCGGGGGTCGCACCGAGGATCCTCGCTTCACGCACCGCGTTTGTTGCCGACAGTCAGCAGTACGCCCTGCAGGTGGCGGAGCCGGGCCTGCGGCGTCAGGCGGCGGCGCACCGCGCTGCCGGGCATCAGCTTATTGGTGACACTGTCACAGATTATCTCTCTCAGCTGGATGCGCACGTCGGCGATGTCGAACAGGTGAAGGCTTCGCTGGCGCAGGATAGCGTGCTGGCGCGGGTGACCGATATTTCGTTCCAGGTCCACTCCGTTGAACCTTCGCATCGCGACACGCTGCGTTCTATTGAGCTGATCGCTCAGCATATTGCCCCGCAACTACAGTAAGGAGTCACCATGACACTGAGTCAGGATATTTTGGCTGAGCTGGCCGATATTGCCCCGAATTCCGCATTGGCCGAGGCCCGCGCGGTGCGCGAAGCGGCCACCCGCCATGCGCAGGGCAGCTATGAAACGCTGTTTGGTCAGGAGGAGGAGGATTTCCCGCTGAGCGAGCGCTTTGCGGTGGCCGCGAAGGTGGCCAAGCTGCACCAGGCCGACGCCCTCGCCGCCCACTACGCCGGATTCGGCCTTGCCGACCCGACGTCGCCGCGGCTGATCCCGGCCCTGGGATTTGCCCGCCTGCTGACCTTTACCCCAATCGAGGCCACGCCGTCGGCGCTGCAGGCGTTAACTCACGCCGGCTGGAGCCTGCGGGCGGTGGTCACCCTCGCCCAGCTCATCGCCTTTGTGAGTTTCCAGAGCCGGCTGATCGCCGGCCTGCGGCTGCTGAACGGTAAGCCGACGGCCAGCGCGGAGACGCCGGTGGTTGCCGGCTTCTGGCATACCGCGCCGCAGACGGTCAGCGGCAGGCGTGCGCCGGTGCACTTCACCCGCGACGAGCTGGGCTGGGAGCCGTGGATCGCCGCCAAACCGCTGGACGAATTCAGCGAGGACGAACGCAACATCCTGGCGAAATATGGCCACAGCGACTCGCCCTATTTTCGCCTGCTGGCCCGCAACCAGCCGCTGCTGGAGCAGCGCACGCTGACCGACAAGGGTATTTTCTATACGCCGGGCGGGCTGCCGCGCGCCGAAAGGGAGCTGGCGGCGACGGTGGCCAGCAAAATTAACGGCTGCATTTATTGCGCTTCGGTGCACGCCCGCAAGGCGGCCCAGCTGGCAAAAGAAGAGACGGCGGTGGAAACCCTGCTGGCGGTGACGCCGGGAGATAACCTAGGCGACGGCCAGTCGGCGCGCTGGCAGGCAGAAATTGATTTTGCCGCCGCGGTCTCGGTCACCCCGTCGGCGCTCAACGCTGCCCATCTGGCCGCCGTTGAGCGTCAGGGGCTCGATACCCTCGCCCAGCTCGACCTGCTGCAATCCGCGGCCTTTTTCGCCTGGGCAAACCGCCTGATGCTGACCCTCGGCGAGCCGTTTACGGATTGACTCTTCGGCCCCGCGCGCCGCACCAGGCGCGGCGCGCGGCGGCTAGCGGAGGCTGCGCTGATAGCGAGCGTAAATCAGCAGCGAACTCATGGCGAGGAAGGAGAGCCCGGCGGCAGGCAGCGCAACCGAATTCCAGCCAAAGCCCCAGGTCAGCATCATTCCCCCGCACAGGGCGCCAATCGCGCTGCCGAGGTTAAAGGCAATCTGTCCCCCCGCCGCCCCCAGCATCTCTCCGCCGCGGGCGTTTTGCAGCAGCAGGATCTGCAGCGGCGCTGCGAGCGCAAACAGACCGGTACAGCAGATAAAGGCCAGCAGCAGCGCCGCCGGCTGACGATCGCCGAAGATAAACATCAGCAACAGCACCACGGCAATCATGCCGTCGGTGGCGGCGGCAATGCGCAATGGGCTAAAGCGGGCGGAAATTTTGCCGCTGAGCACGTTGCCCAGCACCATTCCCAGACCCACCAGCATCATAATAAAGATGATCGCGCCTTCGGAAAAACCGGCAACGTTAATCATAAACGGCTTGATATAGCTGAACCACGCAAATACGCCGGCGTTACCAAACAGCGTCGCGGCAAATATCAGCCACGGCGCCGGTGATTTTAAAAAGTAAAACTGTTCGCGCAATCGCGTCGTCGATTTATCAAACAGCGTCGGCACCCAGCGGATAATTGACAGGAAGACCGCGACGTTAAACAGGGAGAGGGCCATAAAGGTGTCGCGCCAGCTAAACTGGTGCCCGAGCCAGGTTCCGGCAGGCACGCCGATCAGGTTGGCCACCGTCATCCCGCCTATCATCCCGGCGACCGCCGCGGTGACTTTTCCCGGCGGGGCTATTTTCGACAGGATAATCGCGCCGACGCCAAAAAAGGCGCCGTGGGGGAAGCCGGAGACCAGCCGGCCGACCGCCAGCATGGCGTAGCTCGAAGAGAAGGCAAAAATGGCGTTACCGATAACGGTGAGCGCGGCGAGAAATAGCATGATCGATTTTAACGAAAAGCGGCTCGAAATCAGCGCCATCACCGGCGCGCCGATCACCACCCCGCAGGCGTAATAAGAGATCATATTGCCGGCGACGGGGATCGAGATCCCTACGTCATGGGCCACCTCCGGCAGTACGCCCATGATGCCAAATTCCGCCATTCCCAGACCAAAGGTGCCAAGCGCTAACGAAAAAATCGTCTTTTTCATACTTCTGAACCTTAAATAACGCAGGCCTGCCCCGGCCGCAAACGGGCGCGACGGCAGGCCGGGCAACGTGGCAAACAGGTCAATCCCGGGCGGTATAACCCTTTGTTTTTACTTTCGGTCGGCATTATTGACCATTCGGCAACCGCAGGCCAGACAAAAACGTGAAGTGACCTGTTTATCCATATAACGGCGCGATCGCTGCATGAATATCGCTTCTGCCGCTTAATTAGCGGGCAGCGCGGCGGCGGTGAATGAATATTTTCCGCCGTACGCTGGCGCTGTTATTACACTTCATAGTAGAGCGCTGACCCGGCGCGATATACGACGGAGAAGAGCCCATGGGAAATAAGAAAAAGAGCAAAGCCATCGACAGCGTCGGTAAAACCGAGCCGCTCGGCGAAAAAGAGTATCAAAAGGCGCTACGCAAGCTGCACGTTGAGCTGGTCAAGCTGCAGCTGTGGGTCGTCAGCCAGGGGCTGAAGGTCTGCATCGTGTTTGAGGGGCGCGACGGCGCGGGGAAAGGCGGCACCATCAAAGCCATCACCGAGCGGGTTAGCCCGCGCGTGTTTCGGGTTATCGCCCTTCCGGCCCCCACAGAGCGCGAGAAGAGCCAGCTCTACTATCAGCGCTATATTCCCTTTTTACCCGCCGCCGGAGAGATAGTGATCTTCGACCGCAGCTGGTACAACCGCGCAGGCGTCGAGCGGGTGATGGGCTTTTGTACCCCCGAGCAGACGGATAAGTTCCTTGAAGGCGCGCCGATGGTCGAGCGGGCGATGGTCGAGTCCGGGATCATTTTGCTGAAATACTGGCTGGAGGTGACCCCGGAGGAGCAGGAGCGCCGCCTGCGCGACCGCATCAACGACGGGCGCAAGATCTGGAAGCTGTCGCCAATGGACATCAAGTCGTTTAACCGCTGGGACGACTACACCGCCGCCAGGGACGCGATGTTTGCCGCCACCGATACCGCCTGGGCGCCGTGGTTTGTCGCCCGCTCGGAGGAGAAGAAGCGCGTTCGCCTGAACATCATTACCCACCTGCTGGCGCAGATCCCCTACAAGAACCCGCATATCGATCCGGTTAAATTGCCCAAGCGCAAAACGGGCAAGAGTAAATCCAGCGAGTACCCCTTCCGTTTTATCAAGGAACATTTCTAGCCTCTCCCGCCGGTTCCCGCATCGGCGGGAGCCTCTTCGCCCTACCCGTTTTGGCGATCGTCAATGGCACAATTCGCGCTTTACCTCAAGTTAACCTGAGGTATTACCGTTGTCGGCAGAACAAAACGACCTAACAGGAGCAGCATGATGCAGGAAGTAGACAGCGGTTTTACCCACGTCGCCTTTATGGTGCGCGATCTGCAAAAAAGTATCGATTTTTATACCCGCTACACCGCCATGCAGGTGATCCACCGGCGCTCGCCCGATCTGCCCTCCGCGCGCCACGTGGCGTGGCTGAGCGACCGCACCCGCCCGTTTGCGCTGGTGCTGGTGCAGACGGATAGCCACACCGATACCCCGCTTGGGCCCTTCGGTCACCTTGGGGTAGCCTGCGCGACGCGCCAGGAGATCGATGAAAAAACCGCGATAGCGCGCCGCGAGGGCGTGCTGCGCAGCGAGCCTGAACAGCTCGGCGAGCCGGTGGGCTACTACGTGTTCTTTGCCGACCCGGACGGCAATACCCTCGAGCTCTCTTACGGCCAGCGGGTGGGGCTGGAGGTCCTGCGCGGCGAAGGCTAAAAAAAATGGCGCGACATCGGTCGCGCCATGCAGAATTCCGCGGCAGGCCTATTTTATCCCCTGCGAACTCTCTTTCTTCGCCTCCAGGCGCTCGACGTCGCGGTACCAGCGCGGGTGGTGTTTTTTCGCCCAGCGGCGGCTCACCTTGCCTTCAACCATGCCTTTAATCGACCCCTTCACCCAGAACGCCATATACATATGGATCAGGATGGCGTGGATCAGCACAATCGCCGACGCCGCGTGGATCAGCAGGCCGTAGCGGATGACCTGAATCGGGAAATAGTGCGCAAACCAGGGCCGCCAGATAATCACCCCGGTCACCAGCAGCACAAAAATCATGCTCATGATGGTCCAGAACATCATCTTCTGCCCGGCGTTATATTTCCCGACGCGCGCCACCTTATGCTCGTTGCCTTTCAGCACCTCAACAATCCCCTTCAGCCACGGAATATCCTGCTTGTCGGGGATGTTATGCTGCACAAAACGGACGAACATAAACATCAGGGCGATAAAGATAACCACCCCGAAGAAGGGATGCAGAATGCGCCCCATCTGCGGCGTACCGAAGGTTTCCGTCAGCCACTGCAGACTCGGGAAGAAGAACGAGATCCCGGACAGTGAAACCAGAAAGAAGCAGATAACCACCGTCCAGTGACAGGCGCGGTCGATAAACTTCGTGCGCACAATCATCTTCGATTTACTCATCATGTTCCTCCTCATCGTCATCCACTTCCTTGTTCGGTCCGATACCGATGTAGTGATAGATAAGCCCGGCAAAGGTAGCGACAAAGCCCAGCGCCGAGAGCGGCTTCAGCGCCCCTTTCCACAGATTGATGCTGGTATCGATTTTTGGATCGTTCGGCAGCTTGTGGTACAGCTCCGGCTGGTCGGCGTGGTGCAGCACGTACATCACGTGCGTGCCGCCCACGCCCGGCGGGTTGTACACTCCGGCGTGCGGATAGCCGCGCGCCTTCAGCTTGTTGACCCGCTCCTGCGCCACCTCCAGCATCTCTTTCTTGCTGCCGAAATGAATCGCCCCGGTCGGGCAGGTTTTCACGCACGCCGGCTCCTGACCGACGCTGACGCGGTCGACGCAGAGCGTGCATTTATAGACCCGGTTATCCTCTTTATTGAGGCGCGGGACGTTAAACGGACACCCGGCAATGCAGTAGCCGCAGCCAATGCAGTTTTCCTGCTGGAAGTCGACGATGCCGTTGGCGTACTGAATAATCGCGCCGGCCGAGGGGCAGGCCTTCAGGCAGCCCGGATCTTCGCAGTGCATGCAGCCGTCTTTACGGATCAGCCACTCCAGCCTGCCGTTCTGTTCGGTTTCGCTAAAGCGCATCACCGTCCAGGATTTGGCACTGAGATCCGCCGGGTTATCGTAAACCCCGACGCAGTGCCCCACCTCATCGCGGATATCGTTCCACTCGGAGCAGGCCACCTGGCAGGCCTTGCAGCCCACGCAGGATGACACATCGATAAGCTTGGCGACTTCCGCCTTAAAGTCCCGCGCGCGGGGCGCGGGAGTGATAGGGTTCGTCGCGGAGCGTTTAATAATGTCCTGTGTTTCCATCGCCATTGAATCGCCCCTTACGCTTTCTCGATGTTGACCAGAAACGCCTTATACTCCGGCGTTTGCGAGTTGGAATCGCCGACGTTCGGCGTCAGGGTATTGGCGATGTAGCCTTTACGGGCCACCCCTTCAAAGCCCCAGTGCAGCGGGATCCCGACGGTTTCCACCTGCTGGCCGTTGACGTTAAGCGTCTGCAGGCGCCGGGTCACTACCGCCACCGCGCGAATAAAGCCGCGCATGCTGCTGACCGTCACGCGATCGCCGTTGGCAATCCCCTTGGCTTTCGCCAGCCCCTCGCTGATTTCGACGAACTGCTCCGGCTGCGCGATGGCGTTAAGCAGCGCGTGCTTGGTCCAGGTGTGGAAGTGCTCGGTCAGGCGATAGGTGGTGCCGACGTACGGGAACCTGTCTTTCTTACCTAAGCGCACGGCATCCTCTTCGTACAGACGCACCACCGGACTGGAGATAACGTTCGGGTGCAGCGGGTTGGTACCCAGCGGCGTCTCCATTGGCTCGTAGTGCTCAGGGAACGGACCTTCCGCCAGCTTATCCAGCGCAAACAGCCGGCCAAGGCCCTCCTGCTGCATGATAAACGGACCGGTTTTGCTCCCCGGCGGCGCGGTGTTGAAGTCCGCAATATCGTTCCCGACCCACTTAGCGCCGTTCCACTGGATCAGCATCCGTTTCGCATCCCACGGCCTGCCGTTGATATCCGCCGACGCGCGGTTATAGAGCACCCGGCGGTTTAGCGGCCACGCCCAGGCCCAGCCCAGGGTGTTGCCAAGGCCCGACGGATCGGCGTTGTCGCGGTTGGCCATCTGGTTGCCCTGCTCGGTCCAGCTGCCGGTATAAATCCAGCACGAGGATGAGGTCGAGCCGTCGTCGCGCAGCAGCGCGAAGCTGTTCAGCAGCTGGCCTTTTTTCGCCACCAGCGCGCCGTTGGCGTCGTAGAGATCCGCCAGCGCGTAGCCGTTGCTCTCTTTCGCCACCTCTTCCGCTTCCGGACGATCCGGCTGCTTGTAGTCCCAGTCCATTTTCAGCAGCGGCTCGACGCCCTTGCCGCCCTCAGCGCGGTACATTTCGCGCAGACGGTGGTAGATACCGGCAAGGATTTCGCCGTCGTTGCGCGCTTCGCCCGGCGCGTCCTGCCCCTTCCAGTGCCACTGCAGCCAGCGTCCGGAGTTGGCGATAGAGCCATCTTCTTCGGCAAAGCAGGTGGACGGCAGGCGGAAGACTTCCGTCTGGATCGCCGCCGGGTCAACGTCGTTGGACTCGCCGTGGTTTTGCCAGAAGACGGAGGTTTCGGTCACCAGCGGATCGATAACCACCATGTACTTCAGCTTGCTGAGGCTGCGCACCACCTTGTTTTTGTCCGGGAAGGACGCCACAGGGTTAAAGCCCTGGCAGAGGTAGCCGTTGACTTTGCCGCCATCCATCATGTTGAAGTACTTGATAACGTCGTAGGCCTGATCCCATTTCGGTAACCAGTTAAAGCCCCAGTCGTTCTCTTTTTGCGCCGCGTCGCCGTAGAAGGATTTCATCAGGCTGACGAAGAACTTAGGATAGTTGCTCCAGTAGTTCACCTGCTCGTCCAGCGTCGCTTTTGGCGTGTTGGCCTGCAGATAGCTGTGCAGATCCGTCTGCTTTTCCGCCGGCAGCGTCAGATAGCCGGGCAGGCTGGTTGACAGCAGGCCAAGGTCGGTCAGCCCCTGGATATTAGAGTGGCCGCGCAGCGCGTTGACCCCGCCGCCCGCCATCCCCATATTGCCGAGCAGCAGCTGGATCATCGCCATGGTGCGGATGTTCTGCGCCCCGACGGTGTGCTGCGTCCAGCCCAGCGCATAGAGGAAGGTGGTGGTGCGATCCGCCGCGCTGGTGGAGGCCAGCACTTCGCACACCTTGAGGAAGTCCGCTTTTGGCGTCCCGCAGATGTTCTCCACCACGTCCGGCGTATAGCGGGAGACGTGCTGTTTTAGCAGGTTCCAGACGCAGCGCGGGTGGGTCAGGGTTTCATCGCGTTTGGCAAAGCCGTTTTCATCAAACTGGTAGTTCCAGGAGGACTTATCGTACTGGCGTTTTTCAGCGTCGTAGCCGCTGAACAGGCCGTCATCGAAGGCAAAATCATCCCGCACCAGCAGGTTAGCGTTGGTGTAGTGCCTGACGTATTCGGCGTTAATTCTGTTATTTTCAATCAGGTACAGCAGTACCCCCGACAGGAAGGTAATGTCGGTGCCGGAGCGGATTGGCGCATAGATATCGGCCACCGATGCCGTACGCGTAAAGCGCGGATCGACGACGATAAGCGTCGCATCGTTGTTGTTCTTCGCTTCTAACGCCCAGCGGAATCCCACCGGATGTGCTTCAGCGGCGTTGCCGCCCATCACCATCACCACGTTAGCGTTTTTGATATCAACCCAGTGGTTGGTCATCGCACCGCGACCAAATGTTGGAGCAAGACTTGCTACCGTTGGTCCGTGTCAGACGCGCGCCTGGTTGTCTACCGCCAGCATGCCGAGAGAGCGCACAAACTTCTGCGTCAGCATGCCGGTTTCGTTACTCGCCGCAGATGCGCACAGCATCCCGGTGGAAAGCCAGCGGTTAACCGTTACGCCCTGTTCGTTGTTCTCAATAAAGTTGGCGTCACGGTCGGCTTTCATCAGTTTGGCAATGCGATCGAAGGCCTCATCCCAGGAAATACGCTGCCACCTGTCGGAGCCCGGCGCGCGGTATTGCGGGTAGCGCAGGCGGTTTTCGCTGTGCACGTAGTCCAGCAGGCCCGCCCCTTTCGGGCACAGCGCGCCGCGGCTCACCGGGTGATCCGGGTCGCCTTCGATATGATAAATTGCTTCTTTCGCGTTCTTCGCGCCGTCGCCCAGGCTATACATTAATAGCCCGCAGCCCACGGAGCAGTATGTGCAGGTGTTGCGGATCTCTTTGGCGCGCAATAGCTTGAAGTTACGCGCCTGAGCCAGCGCCATTTTGGGTGCAAAACCCAGGGCAGCAGCTGTTGTTCCGGCCATACCGCCTGCGCAGATTTTGAAAAACTTTCTGCGGCTGACGTCCATTGATTTTCTCCATGCAGGAATTTTGTTCATCGCGGGGGGGAAACTAACAGCAATGTCCCTGTTTTTATTGCGTCAAATCAATGTCGAAAACGCTCGCCCCCTTAATAGTCAGGCCCCGCAGCTTTAATTACTCCCTTAGGATTAACGGCTGACGAAAATATCGGCCGGGTGGAATAGAAAAGTGTTATAAATCGAAGCTGAATTCGTATTGGCATCAGGTTTTAAGATGGAAAAGAAAAAGGCAACGTTAACCGGACTGGCGGCTATTGTGCTGTGGAGCACCATGGTCGGTTTGATTCGCGGAGTGAGCGAAGGATTAGGTCCGGTAGGCGGCGCGGCAATGATCTACAGCCTCAGCGGTATATTGCTGGTGTTTACCGTTGGCTTCCCGCAGCTGCGGCAGATCCCGCGCGCCTATTTACTGGCCGGCAGCCTGCTGTTTGTCAGCTATGAAATCTGCCTCGCGCTTTCTCTGGGCTTTGCCGGCACCCGCCAGCAGGCGATCGAAGTGGGTATGGTCAACTATCTGTGGCCCAGCCTGACGATTTTATTCGCCATTCTCTTTAATCAGCAGAAAAGCACCTGGCTGGTTATTCCCGGCTTATTTGTTGCGCTGTTTGGCGTCGTTTGGGTATTAGGCGGTGAGCATGGCCTGAATATTGATGAAATTATCAGCAACGTCGTCTCCAGCCCCCTGAGCTATATTCTGGCATTTGTCGGCGCCTTTATCTGGGCGGCCTATTGCACGGTGACCGCCAAATATGCGAAGGGCAAAAACGGTATCACCCTGTTCGTATTATTAACGGCGCTGACCCTGTGGCTGAAATTTCTGTTCAGCGAGCAGCCGCCGATGATCTTTAGCTGGCCGGTGGTTATCAAGCTGGTGATGGTCGCGGTGGCCCTGGGGCTGGCCTACGCGGCGTGGAACGTGGGGATCCTCCACGGCAACGTCAGCCTGCTGGCGGCGGCGTCGTACTTTACGCCGGTGCTCTCATCGGCGCTGGCGGCGGTACTGCTGAGCGCGTCCCTGTCGTGGTCGTTCTGGCAGGGAGCCGGCATGGTGTGCGCCGGCTCCCTGCTCTGCTGGTACGCGACCCGACGCTAGCCGAGATCGCCCCCGGCCACCGGCAGCGTAACGCCGGTGATATAGCTTGCCTCATCGCTGGCGAGAAACAGGATCGCGTTTGCCTGTTCCGCCAGCGTCCCGTAGCGATGCATCAGGCTGCTCTGCACCGTTTGATCGACCACCTGCTGATACCATCCCTGCTCCTGCGCCGTCGGCGTCTCGCGATTGCGCGGCGTCAGGCGCGCCGGGGCCTCGGTGCCGCCGGGCGCTACCGCGTTGATGCGAATGCCGCTGTCGCTGTACTCCATGGCAATCGAGCGGGTCAGCGCGTTGACCCCGCCCTTGGCCGCCGAATAGGGAACCCGGTTGACGCCCGCGGTCGCCACGGACGAGACGTTAACGATGGCGCCCTTGCCCTGGCGTAGCATCCACGGCAGCGCCGCCCGGCAGCCCCATAGCGTCGGAAACAGCGACCGGCGGATCTCCTGTTCAATCTGCTGCGGCTGATATTCGGCGAAGGGCCGCGCCCAGATGGTGCCGCCAATATTGTTAATCAGCACGTCGAGGCGGCCGAAATGGGCCACGCCTTCGGCAAAAACCTGCTCGGTGCTCGCCCACTGCTCAAGGTCAGCCTCCAGCGCCAGCACCTCGCAGCCGGACTCCGCCAGCGTCGCCGCCAGCTCGTGTACGTAGCGGGAGCGGTCGATCAGCAGCAGCCTCGCGCCCTCGCGCGCCGCCTGCTCAGCCGTCTGCCGACCGATCCCCTGGGCCGCGCCGGTGATCGCCACTACCTTATCCTGAAATCGCATGCTCTCTCCTTATGCCGCCGCGCTCTGGCTGGCGATAAATTTTTCATACCAAAAACCGGCGGGCTCAACGCCGCGGTCGCGAAGCGCGGAGGAGACCGCGTTAACCATCGGCGGCGGACCGCAGAGGTAGATATCAACATCCCCGCCGTTAAGCATGGACTCATCGAGATGGTCGGTGACAAACCCACGCTGCGGACAGCCGCTTTGCGGGTCGGCCACCACCGGCAGCCAGCGGTAGCCGGAGAGCTGGCCGACGAAGGCGTCCAGCGCCTCGGTTTTGACCAGATCGCTATCGCGGGTAACGCCGTACACCAGGGTCACCGGGCGGGTGCTGCCCTGCTGCACGAGGGTGTGCAGCATCGACAGCAGCGGCGCCAGGCCGGTTCCGCCGGCGAGCATCAGCAGCGGGCGCTCGCCGCCGCGCAGATAAAAGCTGCCCATCGGCCCGCTGAGGATCAGCCGCTCGCCGGGCCGCGCGCGCTGCGTCAGCCACTGGCTCATGATGCCGCCGGGCACGTTGCGGATCAGGAAACGGCCCTCACGCGCCCCGGAAAGGGAGCTAAAGGAGTAGGCGCGCACGTGGGGGGTACCCGGCACCTGAATATTGATGTACTGCCCCGGCAGAAACGCCAGCGCTTCGTCAAGCGCGACTACCAGCTCAAGGGCGCTCTCCGACAGGGCGTTGACCGCCACCACCGCCGCGCCGACGCTGGCCAGCGCGGTTTTGCACTGCGCCGCCGCCACCGGCACGTCAATCACGCAGTCGCTGGTCGGGATCATCTGGCAGGTCAGCACCTGGCGCGCGGCGGCCTCCTCGTCGCTCAGCGCCTCTTCGAGATAGTCATCGCCCAGGGCGTAATGACCGCTGGCGCAGCGGCATTTACAGGTGCCGCAGACGCCGTCCGAACAGTCCATCGGCAAATTCACCTTCTGCCGATAGGCGGCATCCAGCACCTTCTCCCCGGGGTTGCAGTGGATAAAGCGGGTGATGCCGTCCTCAAAATTGAGCGCAATATTAAAGGTCATAAGCCCCTCTTAAATATGGTAAACGTCGATGACCTGACGGATGTAGTCGTTGTTCAGGCGCACAGTTTTTCGCACAATCTGCGGCCTGCCGTCCTCGACGGTGAGGGTGCAGCAGGTCGAGCCAAAATAGGCATCGGTCTGCTGGTAGCGATGGCTCCAGGTCACCCAGCTGTAGCGCACCTCCAGGCCCTGCTCGCCTTCGCCCGTCAGCTCCACGTTGCTGATCGTGTGCGTGGTCCGCGGCTCCGGGGTGCTGGCGCCGGAGCGTTCCGTTTTGATGCGGTACACCCGGTCCTCAAGCCCCTCGCGGTTGGGGTAGTAGATCAGCGAAATCTCGCGCTGCGGGTCGCGGGTGAGCCGGTCGTCATCGCCCCACGCCGGCATCCAGAACACCACCTTCGGGCTGTAGCACGTCAGCCATTCGTCCCACTGGCGGTCGTCAAGCAGGCGGGCTTCGTAGTAGAGAAACTGGCGAACCTGTTCAAGCGTCAACATTACGCCACCTCCACGCGCTGGGTAATCGACTGGTCGTAGCGCTGCTGCTCTTTATCAAGCGCCGCCAGCATCACGTTCTGCCAGTGGTGGTGATGGGCGATGTACAGGGCTTCATCCTCCGACTTGACTCCGCTCAGCAGCGGCGTAAATCCGGCGTGCCGGGCGTGCTCATCCGCGCCATCGACCCAGTGCAGCGCGCCGCGGCTGAGGTCGCTCCACGCCAGGCTCTCGCCGAGGTAGCCGCGCTGGCAGGCGCTGAACTCTTCGAGGTCATCCGGGGTGCCCATTCCGCTGACGTTAAAGAAATCCTCGTACTGGCGAATACGCAGGGCACGGGCCTCGTCGGGCTCCCCTTTTGGCGCAAAGCACCAGATGGTCACCTCGGTTTTATCGACGGCGATCGGGCGGATCACGCGGATCTGAGTGGAGAACTGATCCATTAAGTAGACGTTAGGATAGAGGCACAGGTTGCGGGTTTCGTTGACCATCTGGTCGGCGCGCAGCTCGCCAAACTCCGCCTGCAGGCGCGCCCGGTGCGCGTAAACCGGACGCACCTCCGGATTGAGCGCGCGGGTCCACAGCAGCATATGGCCGTTTTCAAAGCCGTAGCCGCCGCCGAGGCTTTTCGACCAGCCGTTGGCGTCCACCGAGTGCGTCCCTTGTGCTTCGTAGTTGCGCCGCGACATCGTTGAGGCGTAGTTCCAGTGCACCACGCTGACGTGGTAGCCGTCGGCGCCGTTTTCCGCCCCCAGCTTCCAGTTACCCTCATAAACGTAGCTCGAGGAGCCTTTGAGGACCTCCAGCCCTTCGGCCGCCTGATCGACCATCAGATCGATAATCTTCAGGGTCTCGCCGAGATACTGCTCCAGCGGCTGCACGTCGTCGCTGAGGCTGCCGAACAGAAAGCCGCGGTAGGACTGAAAGCGCGGGAGCTTTTTCAGGTCATGGGAGCCCTCGTGTTTAAACGTCTCCGGGTAGCCGCCGGTGCTCTCGTCTTTCGCTTTTAGCAGCTTGCCGCTATTGCCAAAGGTCCAGCCGTGGAACGGACAGGTGAAGGAGTTTTTATTCCCGGTTTTGCGCCGACACAGCATGGCGCCGCGGTGCGCACAGCTATTAATAAGCGCATGGAGCTGGGTCTTTTTATCCCGGGTAATAATCACCGGCTGGCGTCCGAGGGTCAGGGTATAATAATCGCCGGCCTCGGCAATTTGACTTTCATGGGCGAGAAACGCCCAGTTGCCTTCGAATATATGCTTCATTTCAAAATCAAATAGCTGGCTGTCGGTAAATATTGAGCGATGGCAGCGATAAATATGCTTTTCACGGTCAACAATTAATGCGTTGCTAATTTTAGCTTTTAACGTTGCGTACGTTTTTTGCATGAGTCAGGTCCTCCTGCATTATTCAGGATTAAAAGGCGGTGGCGAAATGATGACGACGCTGTACGGATTAATTAAGGCGATGATACCGGTAGCCCGGACAGGACGCGACGCCGCTGCCCGGGTTAAAAGCGCGGCTTACTCCTGCGCGCGCAGGCGGGTGCCGCGCTGCTCTTCATCGGCGTTTAGCGCCGGGCAGAGGGTGAAATCAAAGCACACTTCGGTATGCGCGCCGTCGAGCTTACGCTGCTGGATAAGCTCGCGATCGGTGATTTTAACCGGGTCGGCGATCAGCCCGTCGCGGGTAGCAAATGCGAAGTCATCCCACAGGTATTTATCGCCATTGAGGTTAATCTGACTGGTTAAATGCCTGTGGCCCGGAGCCGAAACGAAGAAGTGAATATGCGCCGGGCGATTACCGTGACGCCCCAGCTGGTCAAGCAGCTTCTGGGTCGGGCCATCCGGCGGGCAGCCGTAGCCGGAAGGCATGATGCTGCGCACGCTGTAGCGGCCGTCGGCGCCGGTACGAATGCGGCGGCGCAGGTTATACTCCCCCTGGCTCTGGTCGAAGAAGGAGTAATTCCCGAGGGTGTTGGCGTGCCAGATATCGACCACGGCGTTCGCTACCGGGCGCCCCTGGGTGTCGCAAACCTGGCCATGCAGCCACATGACCTCACCCGCATCTTTGCCGTCATCCATCCGCGCGTGGCCATCGCTCAGCGGCGCGTTGGCGACGTACAGCGGCCCCTCAATCGTGCGCGGAGTGCCGGTTTCCCGGTGCTGGGCGGCTTCGATAGCGTCCTGGCGCAGGTCGAGGAAGTGCTCGATTCCGAGGCCCGCCGCCAGCAGCGCCGCCTCCTGACGCCCGCCCAGCTCGTGGAGATAGTTCACCGCGTGCCAGAACTCTTCCTGGCTAATATTATAATCATCGATCAGGGTGCACATATCTTCGAGGATGCGATGGACGATGGCTTTAAAGCGCTCGTTGCCGCCGGGAACGTTCAGGCCGGCACTTTCACGTAATAATTTCTGCACGGCTTCTTGTTGTACGAAAGAATTTTTCATCACGATTCTCACTTATTGCTTGCAGCTTATTTGTAGGGTTTACGCCGATATAAACCGGCGCGAGGTTAATTATTATTATTTATCGTCTTCACGAATCGATGATGGATGACGACAGAGCGCCTCCACGCGTATTTCCATGAACGGGTACAGCGGTAGCCCCATTAATATCTGATGCAGCTCTTCGGCGTCTCGTACGTCAAAAATACTGACGTTGGCATACAGCCCGGCGACGCGCCAAATATGCCGCCATTTACCTTCCCGCTGCAGCTGCTGCGAGTAGGCCTTTTCGCGCTGCTTGATCTCCTCAATTTCGGCGCCGGGAAACCCCAGCGGAATATTGACGGTCATATCCACTTTGAACAGCATTTCTCTCTCCTCTGCGCGCTTACGCTTTACGGGTATAAAACTGCAGCTTATCTTCGTCCAGCTCGACGCCGAGCCCCGGCGTCTGCGGCAGAACGACCTGCCCCTCGGCGAAGGTCAGCGGCACGCTGATGATGTCGTCCTTCAACAGCAGCGGGCCAAACATCTCGGTTCCCCACTGCAGCGGCAGCGTTGACCAGGCGTGCAGCGACGCCACCGTGCCGACGCTCCCTTCCAGCATGGTGCCGCCGTACAGGCCAATGCCCGCCGCCTGCGCCACCCGCGCGAGGGCCAACACGCTGGCCGGACCGCCGGCTTTAGCAATCTTCAGCGCGTAGGCGCCGCTGAATCCCTGCTGGGCCAGGCGATAGCCGTCATAATGGGTAGCGACGGCTTCATCCGCCAGGATCGCGGTCTCGACGCGGTGGCTAAGGCGCACCAGGGCGGCGTTATCCTGCGCGCTAACCGGCTGTTCGATAAGGTCGACCCCCATCGCCGCCAGCTCGCGACAGCCTCTGGCCGCGGCGGTGGCGTCCCACGCCTGGTTGACGTCAACCCGGATGCTGGCCCGGTCGCCCAGCGCCTCGACGATCGCGCGGGTGTGCCTGAGGTCGGTAGCCAGCTCCCGGGCGCCAATTTTTAGCTTGAACGCCTGATGGCGGCGTTCGCTCAGCAGCCGCTCGCCTTCGGCAATGTCCTTCGCGGTATCGCCGCTCGCCAGCGTCCACAGCACCGGCAGCGAGGTCTGCAGCGCCCCGCCCAGCAGCGCCGAAACCGGCAGCCCCAGCGCCTTGCCCTGGGCATCGAGCAGCGCGGTCTCAATCGCCGATTTGGCAAAGGTATTGCCTTTAATGGCGCCGCTCATGCGCTCGGTGAGCGCGTTGAGGTTATCCGCCGGCTGGCCCTTGAGCAGCGGCGTCAGATAGTGGGTAATGGCGGAGACGATGGCCTCCGGGCTTTCGACGCCATAGCTCAGGCCACCAATGGTGGTCGCCTCGCCGATCCCACAGATGCCGTCGGAGCGCGTGAGGCGAATAATCACCAGCGTCTGGCAGCCCATGGTGGCCATTGAGAGTTTGTGCGGGCGAATGGTCGGGACATCAACCAGCCAGCTTTCAATGCGTTCTACGGTCGCGGTCATCTTCTGTTCCCAATCGTGAAATAGCCGGCCCCGGGATCTTCGCGCAGCGTCCGCTGCGGCACCGGTAAGGTGGCCAGGCGCGGCGGCTGCATAGTCGATATCGGGTATAACTTTTTGTGCCCCCAACCATAACGGGAGGTGACGATGCCTTTGACAATAGGGGGCAGCCACTGGCACGGTCAACGGCGATAATCGAAATGTTGTGCGATTATCGACGCGCTTGTTAAATTGAGGTTAATAATGTGATCCGGGTGGGAAAACGCGCACATTCCGCCGCCGCACGCTGTGCGCAGGGTATAGTGATGCCCGCGAGCTTTGTCTTCGAATGGAGAGGAATTCAATGAGCGATAGATCCCCAACCACCCTCAGCGCCAGGCAGGCCGAACACGACCCAAACTTTATGCTGTCGCTGGCGCGCGGGCTGGAGGTACTCAACGCCTTTACTCCCCAGCGCCAGCGGCTGACCATTTCGCAGCTCAGCCAGAAAACGCAAATTTCTCGCGCCGCCGTGCGCCGCTGCCTCTATACCCTGGCGGCGCTGGGGATGGTACACAGCCCCGATGGCCGCAGCTACGAGCTGCTGCCGCGCGTGCTGGCGGTGGGCCACGCCTACCTTGCCGGCACTCCGCTGGCAAAAGTGGCGCAGACCGCGCTGGATACGCTGGGCAAAACGCTGGGCGAGTCCTGTTCGGCCGCCACCCTGGATGGGGATAACGTGCTGTACATCGCCAGAGCCGCGGTCAACAACCTGCTCAGCGTCGACATCGGGCGCGGCAGCCGCCTGCCCGCCTGGGCCACCTCGATGGGCCGGGTGCTGCTCAGCGCGCTGCCGGAAGAGCAGCTTGAGGTGACGTTGTCACGAGCCGTGCTAATGCGCTACACCCCGCATACGGTCTGCGATCTGCCGGGATTGCGCGAGGAAATTGCCAAAGTCCGCATGCAGGGATACGCGCTTGCGGACAGGCAGATTGAGGTTGGGCTGTGTTCGCTGGCGGTGCCGCTGCTGTCGCGCGGCGGCCAGGTGGCGGCGGCGCTCAACGTCGGCGTGCCTGCGGCCGCGATGAGCGCCGGAGCGCTAAAAGAGCTGGCCCTGGCGCCGCTGCGCCGGGCCGCCATGGAGCTCTCTCTCCAGCTATAGGGCGTCACTCACCGGCGGCACTTTCGCGAGGCTGCGCCAGATCCCCATTGCCAGCAGCAGCAGCAGGATGCCGGCCGTCGCCAGGACGATGCTGTGGGCGCTGATAAACGCCGTTTTGGCCGCCTCAACCAGCGCATGGGCCGGAATAGCGGGCATCGACTGGGCAAGATTTATCGCCTCGCTGATGGAAGATGCGGCCTGCTCCGCCGCGCCGCCGTCAATACCGTTCGGTAATACAATTGACGAGCTGTAGCTGCGGGTCAGGATCAGGCCAAAGAGCGCTATACCCAGCCCGGCGCCGAGCTCATAGGCCATCGTTTCAATCGCGCCCGCCGCGGCCGCCTTCTCTTTTGGCGCGGCGGCCATAATCGCCGAGCTGGAGGCCAGCAGCGCGCTGGCAACGCTGAAGCCCAGCATCGTCATCAGCCCCCACGCCAGCCACGGCTGGCTGCTAAAGTCGGTCATCGACAGCCCAAGGAAGCTGAACGCGCTGAGCAGCATCCCGCCGGTGGCGACCTGACGCAGGCCGAGGCGCGAGACCATCATCCCGGCGATCGGCCCGCTAAACCCGCTGGCCACCATCAGCGGCAGCATAAATAACCCGGCCTCAAACGGCGTTTTACCGTGCACAAACTGCAGCTCCTGCGCCATCAGCAGTTCGAAACCCACCAGCGTAATCAGCGCCGTCATTGCCATCATCACGCCGCTTAGAATAATGCGGTGCGTGAAGAGGCGCATATCCACCATCGGCCTCGCCGATGAGAGCTGCCGGCGCACGAAGGAGAACAGCATCCCCGCGCCGGCGAGGGCCACCAGTCCGGTGATCCACAGCTCAAGCTGCCCTTTGAGCGCCGTTTTGGCGCTAAAGACCAGCATCAGGATTGCCGTAATCAGCATCAACGCCTGCAGCATATTTAGCGGCTGCTCGCGTCGCGCGGGCTGGCGCGGCACCATTCGCGCGCTGAAGGCCATAACCACCAGCACGATGGGAACGTTGAGCAGGAACACCGATCCCCAGTAGAAGTGCTCCAGCAGCATTCCGCCCACCAGCGGGCCGAAAGCCGCGCCGCCTGAGCCAATCGCCGCCCACAGGCCCAGCGCCATGTTGCGGTGGCGGGCTTCGGCAAAGGTGTTACGAATGCCGGCCAGCGTCGCCGGGACGATCATCGCGGCCCCGATGGCCAGCAGCGCCCGGGAGGCAATCAGCGCCATCGCGCTGGGGGAAAAGGCCGCCGCCAGCGACGCAACGCCGAAAATCCCGCTGCCGAGCAGCAGCAGGCGCTTAAAGCCAATTTTGTCGCCTAGCGCGCCCATCGGCAGCACCATACCGGCCATCACTAATGAATAAATATCAATGATCCACAGCAGCTCGTTGCTGCTGGTTCCCAGCGAAACGCTAAGCGTTGGCGCCGCTACGTGCAGCACCGTGGCATCGATCGCCACTGGAAGATAAACCAGCAAAATCGCTATTAGCGTTAACCATTGCCGAGACATACTACATTTCCTCAATTAACTAAATTGGACACGCGTCCAGGAATGCGATCCTGCCGGATTGTTGAACGACTGTCCAACTTTTTGTTACTATCGATGAAAACCACTGTGCGGCGGGAGCATATGAACTATTTAAGTCGGGAAGAGCGGCGGGAAGTTATCCTGCAGGCGGCGATGCGCGTGGCCCTGCGCGGCGGCCTTGGCGCAATGACCGTTCGGCAGATAGCCGGCGAGGCCGGCGTGGCCACCGGGCAGCTGCACCACCACTTCACCTCCATCGGCGAGCTGAAGGCCCACGCCTTCGTCCAGCTGATTCGGGATATGCTGGCCATCCAGCTGGTTGACGATGCGGCGAGCTGGAACGAGCGCCTGTTTTCTATGCTCGGCAGCGAAGATGGCCGGCTGGATCCGTACATTCGCCTGTGGCGCGAGGGGCAGCTGCTTTCCAGCAGCGATAGCGACATCAAAGCGGCCTACCTGCTCACCATGAGCCTGTGGCACGAAGAGACGGTCAACATTATTCAGCGCGGAACCGCGGCCGGGGAGTTTCATCCCGGCGATAGCGCGGAGAATATTGCCTGGCGGCTCATCGCCCTCGTCTGCGGCCTGGACGGCATCTACGCGCTGGGAATGAAGGAGATTGATGACGCCGCCTTTAGTCGATATATAAACCATTACATAACACTAGAGCTTTTACGCCTTCCTGAATAATCCCTGGCCTCTGCCGCCGCCACCCTCGAGAGGCGGCTGACACCGTGCTCGCGGCGCGGCCCACCTGCGGATAGGGCCGACACTCTCTTTTTCTTTACAACTCACCCTACAACTTATTTACATTTTGTAACAAATAACAACCCTCTATTCACCGCGTGTTTTCTGCTGCTCCGCTTTTTTTATCTATTCTTTCAAACATTACAATAATTAAAACGACCAGCCTGCATAACAACCGCTGCTTTATTTTCTATTTTCCGCTTTTCAGATCGCTATTTTCTTTGGTTACGGTGCAATCGAGGGCAATATGCCAATACAAAATGAGAAAGATAATCATTACCTCTTAAAAGACTGGAGACCCGAAAACCCGGCATTTTGGGAAAACAAAGGCAAAAAGATTGCACGAAGAAACCTTTGTATTTCAGTTACCTGCCTGCTACTCGCCTTCTGCGTCTGGATGTTATTTAGCGCCGTAGCGGTCAATCTTAATAAAGTCGGATTTAATTTCACTACCGACCAGCTCTTCTTATTAACCGCCCTTCCTTCGCTTTCCGGGGCAATATTACGCGTGCCCTATTCGTTTATGGTGCCAATATTTGGCGGGCGCTACTGGACGGTGATCAGTACCGTTATATTAGCGATCCCGTGCCTGTGGCTCGGTTTCGCGGTGCAGGACCCGGCGACGCCGTACTGGATATTTATCGCCATCGCCCTGCTGTGCGGTTTCGCCGGTGCCAACTTTGCCTCCAGCATGGGCAATATCAGCTTTTTCTACCCGAAGGCTAAGCAGGGCAGCGCGCTCGGCGTTAACGGCGGGCTGGGCAACCTCGGGGTCAGCGTGATGCAGCTGCTGTCGCCAATTTTCGTGTTCCTGCCGCTGTTTACCTTCCTCGGCGTGCGCGGCACCGAACAGCCGGACGGTTCGATCCTCTGGCTCGGCAACTCGCCGCTGATCTGGGTTCCCCTGCTGCTGATTGCCACCGCCGCCGCCTGGTTCGGCATGAACGATATCGCCGGTTCCAAAACGTCAATTCGCGACCAGCTGCCGGTGCTAAAACGTCCGCATATGTGGCTGCTGAGCCTGCTGTATCTCGCCACCTTCGGCTCGTTTATCGGCTTCTCCGCCGGCTTTGCGATGCTGGCGAAAACGCAGTTCCCGGACGTCAATATCCTGCAGCTGGCCTTCTTCGGGCCGTTTATCGGCGCCCTGGCCCGCTCGTTTGGCGGCATTATCTCAGACCGCCTCGGCGGGGTTAACGTGACGCTCGCCAACTTTGTCCTGATGGCGCTGTTCACCGGCCTGCTGTTTCTCACCCTGCCGGGCTCCGGCTCCGGCAGCTTCCTCGCCTTTTACGTGGTGTTTATGGGGCTGTTCCTCACCGCCGGCCTCGGCAGCGGCTCCACCTTCCAGATGATCGCCGTGATCTTTCGACAAATCACCGTCGATAGCGTCAAAAAACGCGGCGGGACCGACGAACAGGCCCAGCATGAGGCGGTGACCGATACCGCCGCCGCGCTCGGCTTTATCTCCGCCATTGGCGCCGTTGGGGGCTTCTTCATCCCCAAAGCCTTTGGCACCTCGCTGGCCATGACCGGCTCTCCGGTCGGCGCCATGAAGATCTTTTTTGTGTTTTACGTGGTTTGCGTGCTGGTGACCTGGCTGGTCTACGGGCGCCGCAAGCCGGCAACGAAATAAACAGAACAAGAAATACATGTTGAGCAGTGTAACCACGGGGGCGCAATCCCCCGTCAGGAGATAATGTCATGAGCAAACTACTGGATCGCTTTCGCTACTTTAAGCAAAAAGGCGAAAGCTTTGCCAACGGCCACGGTCAGGTGTACAACACCAACCGTGACTGGGAGGATAGCTACCGTCAGCGCTGGCAGTTCGATAAGATTGTCCGCTCCACGCACGGCGTAAACTGTACAGGCTCATGTAGCTGGAAGATCTACGTTAAAAACGGCCTCGTCACCTGGGAAACCCAGCAGACCGACTATCCCCGCACCCGCCCTGACCTGCCGAACCACGAGCCGCGCGGCTGCCCGCGCGGCGCCAGCTACTCGTGGTACCTCTACAGCGCCAACCGCCTGAAGTACCCGCTGGCGCGCAAGCGGCTGATTGAGCTGTGGCGCGAGGCGCTGACGCAGCACCCGGACCCGGTCAACGCGTGGAACAGCATCATGCAGGACCGGCAAAAATGCCTGAGCTACAAGCAGGCCCGCGGCAAAGGCGGGTTTATTCGTTCAACCTGGAAAGAGCTCAACCAGCTGATCGCCGCCGCCAACGTCTGGACCATTAAAAACTACGGCCCGGACCGCGTGGCCGGCTTCTCGCCCATTCCGGCGATGTCGATGGTCTCCTACGCCGCCGGTACCCGCTATCTGTCGCTGATCGGCGGAACCTGCCTGAGCTTCTATGACTGGTACTGCGACCTGCCGCCCGCCTCACCGATGACCTGGGGCGAGCAGACCGACGTGCCGGAATCCGCCGACTGGTACAACTCCAGCTACATTATCGCCTGGGGCTCCAACGTCCCGCAGACCCGGACGCCGGACGCCCACTTCTTCACCGAAGTGCGCTACAAAGGCACCAAAACCATCGCCATCACCCCGGACTATTCGGAGGTCGCCAAGCTCTGCGACCAGTGGCTGGCGCCCAAACAGGGTACCGACAGCGCGCTGGCAATGGCGATGGGCCACGTGATCCTCAAGCGCTTCCACCTCGATAACCCCAGCGATTACTTCCTCAACTACTGTCGCCACTACACCGATATGCCGATGCTGGTGATGCTCGATCGCCGGGACGACGGTACCTGGGTGCCCGGGCGCATGCTGCGCGCTTCGGACCTGCTGGACGGGCTGGGCGAAATCAACAACCCGGAGTGGAAAACCGTCGCCTTCAACGCCGAAGGAGAGCTGGTGGCGCCCAACGGCTCGATCGGCTTTCGCTGGGGTGAGAAAGGCAAGTGGAACCTCGAGCAGCTGGCGGCCGGTAAGGCGACCGAGCTGCGGCTCTCCCTGTTGGATATCAAGGATTCCGTCGCCGCGGTGGGCTTCCCCTACTTTGGCGGTAACGAAAACCCGCACTTTCGCAGCGTGAAGCAGGAGCCGGTGCTCATCCATCAGCTGCCGGTGAAGCAGCTGGCGCTGGCAAACGGTGAAAGCGGCCTGGTGGCGAGCGTTTACGATCTGGTGCTTGCCAACTACGGTCTCGATCGCGGCCTCGATGACGCCAACGCGGCGCAGGATTTTGCCGATCTTAAAGCCTACACCCCGGCCTGGGCCGAGCAGATCACCGGGGTGTCGCGCCGACATATAGAGCAGATCGCCTGGGAGTTCGCCGATACCGCGCATAAGACCCACGGTCGTTCGATGATTATTCTCGGCGCCGGCGTCAACCACTGGTATCACATGGATATGAACTACCGGGGGATGATCAACATGCTGGTGTTCTGCGGCTGCATCGGGCAGAGCGGCGGCGGCTGGTCGCACTACGTGGGCCAGGAGAAGCTGCGCCCGCAAACCGGCTGGCTGCCGCTGGCCTTCGCCACCGACTGGAACCGCCCGCCGCGCCAGATGAACAGCACCTCCTATTTCTACAACCACTCCAGCCAGTGGCGTTACGAAAAGCTCACCGCCCAGGAGCTGCTGTCGCCGCTGGCCGACGCCAGCCGCTTTAGCGGCCACCTGATTGATTTTAACGTCCGCGCCGAGCGCATGGGCTGGCTGCCGTCGGCGCCGCAGCTGAGCGTCAACCCGCTGACCATTAAGCAGCAGGCCGATTCCGCCGGACTCTCTCCCGCCGACTTCACCGCCCAGGCGCTGAAATCCGGCGATATCCGCTTTGCCAGCGAGCAGCCGGATAACGGCAAAAACCATCCGCGAAACATGTTTATCTGGCGCTCCAACCTGCTGGGCTCGTCCGGGAAAGGCCACGAGTACATGCTCAAATACCTGCTGGGCACCGACAGCGGTATTCAGGGCGATGAGCTGGGGGCAACGGACGAGGTGAAACCGGAAGAGGTGGAGTGGCAGACCGCCGCCATTGAGGGCAAGCTCGACCTGCTGGTGACCCTCGATTTTCGCATGTCGAGCACCTGCCTGTTCTCCGATATCGTCCTGCCGACCGCCACCTGGTATGAAAAAGACGATATGAATACCTCGGATATGCATCCGTTTATCCATCCGCTCTCCGCCGCCGTTGACCCGGCCTGGGATGCGAAAAGCGACTGGGAAATCTACAAAGATATTGCTAAAGCCTTCTCCGAGGTCTGCATCGGCCACCTTGATAAAGAGACCGACGTGGTGCTGCTGCCGCTGCAGCACGACTCCCCTGGGGAGCTGTCGCAGCCCTTTGACGTCTTCGACTGGCACAAGGGCGAGTGCGATCTTATCCCCGGGAAAACCGCCCCGACCATCGCGGTGGTTGAGCGCGACTACCCGGCGACCTGGGAGCGCTTTACCTCCCTTGGCCCGCTGCTCGACAAGCTGGGCAACGGCAGCAAGGGGATTTCGTGGAATACCCAGGATGAGGTCGATTTCCTCGGCAAGCTGAACTACGTCAAGCTCGACGGCCCGGCCAAAGGTCGTCCGCGCATCGACAGCGCGATAGACGCCAGCGAGGTGATCCTCAGCCTGGCGCCGGAGACCAACGGTCAGGTGGCGGTGAAGGCCTGGCACTCCCTCGGCGAATTTACCGGCCGCGATCACACCCACCTGGCGATCAACAAAGAGGATGAGAAGATCCGCTTTCGCGATATCCAGGCCCAGCCGCGCAAAATCATCTCCAGCCCCACCTGGTCCGGCCTCGAGAGCGAACACGTGTCGTACAACGCCGGCTATACCAACGTGCATGAGCTGATCCCGTGGCGCACGCTTTCCGGCCGCCAGCAGCTCTATCAGGATCACCCGTGGATGCGCGCCTTTGGCGAGAGCCTGGTGGTCTATCGACCGCCGATAGACACCCGCAGCGTCAGCCGTATGAAGGAGATCCCGCCCAACGGCTTCCCGGAAAAAGCGCTGAACTTCCTGACGCCGCACCAGAAATGGGGCATCCACTCCACCTACAGCGAAAACCTGCTGATGCTGACCCTGTCGCGCGGCGGGCCGATCGTCTGGCTCAGCGAAGCCGACGCGAAGGAGCTGGGGATTGAGGATAACGACTGGATTGAGGCGTTCAACGCCAACGGCGCCCTCACCGCCCGCGCGGTGGTCAGCCAGCGCGTGCCGCCCGGAATGACCATGATGTACCACGCCCAGGAGCGAATCATGAACATTCCGGGGTCTGAAGTCACCGGCAGGCGCGGCGGGATCCATAACTCCGTCACCCGTATCTGCCCGAAACCGACCCATATGATCGGCGGCTACGCGCAGCTGGCCTACGGCTTTAACTACTACGGCACCGTCGGCTCTAACCGCGATGAGTTCATCATGATTCGCAAAATGAAAAACATTAACTGGCTGGATGACGAAGGTCGCGATCAGGTACAGGAGGCGAAAAAATGAAAATACGCTCACAGGTCGGAATGGTGCTGAACCTCGACAAATGCATTGGCTGTCATACCTGTTCGGTCACCTGTAAGAACGTCTGGACCGGGCGTGAAGGCATGGAGTATGCCTGGTTTAACAACGTCGAAACCAAGCCCGGCATCGGCTATCCAAAAAACTGGGAAGACCAGGAGGAGTGGCAAGGCGGCTGGATCCGCGGGATCACCGGCAAGCTCACGCCGCGCCTCGGCAGCCGCGTCGGCGTGCTGTCTAAAATCTTCGCCAACCCGGTGCTGCCGGGGATCGACGACTATTACGAGCCCTTTACCTACGACTATCAGCATCTGCACTCCGCCCCCGAAGGCCAGCACCTGCCTACCGCCCGCCCGCGCTCGCTGATCAGCGGCAAGCGGATGGATAAAATCACCTGGGGCCCCAACTGGGAGGAGCTGCTCGGCGGCGAGTTTGAAAAGCGCGCCCGCGATCGCAACTTCGAGGCGATGCAGAAAGAGATGTACGGCCAGTTTGAAAACACCTTCATGATGTACCTGCCGCGCCTGTGCGAGCACTGCCTCAACCCGAGCTGTGCCGCCACCTGCCCGAGCGGCGCCATCTACAAGCGTGAAGAAGACGGCATCGTGCTGATCGACCAGGACAAGTGCCGCGGCTGGCGCATGTGCATCAGCGGCTGCCCGTACAAAAAAATCTACTTCAACTGGAAAAGCGGCAAGTCGGAAAAATGCATCTTCTGCTATCCGCGCATCGAATCCGGCCAGCCGACGGTCTGTTCGGAGACCTGCGTCGGGCGTATCCGCTATCTCGGGGTGCTGCTGTATGACGCGGACCGCATCGAAGAAGCGGCCAGCACCGAGCATGAAACCGACCTCTACGAACGTCAGTGCGAGGTGTTCCTTAATCCGCACGATCCGGCGGTGATTGAGGAGGCCCTGAAGCAGGGGATCCCGCATAACGTCATCGACGCCGCGCAGAAATCACCGGTTTATAAGCTGGCGATGGACTGGAAGCTGGCGCTGCCGCTGCATCCGGAATACCGCACGCTGCCGATGGTCTGGTACGTGCCGCCGCTGTCGCCGATCCAGTCGGTTGCCGACGCCGGCGGCCTGCCGAACAACGGCAGCATTCTGCCGGCGGTCGAAAGCCTGCGTATTCCGGTGCAGTATCTGGCTAACCTGCTGAGCGCGGGCGACACCGGCCCGGTGCTGCGCGCCCTGAAGCGCATGATGGCGATGCGCCACTACAAGCGCTCCCAGACCGTAGAAGGCGTTACCGATACCCGCGCCATCGAGGAGGTCGGCCTCAGCGTCGAGCAGGTAGAGGATATGTACCGCTACCTGGCGATCGCCAACTACGAAGACCGCTTCGTGATCCCCACCAGCCATCGCGAAATGGCGGAGGACGCCTTCCCGGAAAAAAACGGCTGCGGCTTTACCTTCGGCGACGGCTGTCACGGCTCGGATACCAAATTCAACCTGTTTAACAGCCAGCGCATTGATGCGATCAATATCGGGGAGAGAGACTAATGCGCATCCTCAAGGTAATCGGTCTGCTGCTGGAGTACCCGGACGCCGTGCTGTGGGACAACCGCGAGGAGGCGCTGGCGCTGGTCAGCGCCGATGCGCCGGCCCTGCTGGCGTTTGTTGAACCGCTGCTGGCCGCGCCGCTGCTCGACCGTCAGGCCGAGTGGTGCGAAGTTTTTGAACGCGGGCGCGCCACCTCGCTGCTGCTGTTTGAGCACGTGCACGCGGAGTCCCGCGATCGCGGCCAGGCGATGGTCGACCTGATGAATCAGTACGAGCAGGCCGGCCTGCAAATCGACTGCCGCGAGCTGCCGGACCATTTACCGCTGTACCTGGAGTATCTCAGCACCCTGCCGCCGGAGGGCAGCCGCGAAGGATTGCAGAACGTCGCGCCGATTCTGGCGCTGCTCGGCGGGCGGCTGAAGCAGCGCCAGTGCGAGTATTATCAGCTATTTGACGCGCTGCTGGCGCTGGCAGGCAGCAAACTTAATAGTGACAGTGTCACTAAGCAGGTGGCGGGTGAAAAGCGCGATGATACCCGTCAGGCGCTGGATGCGGTGTGGGAAGAGGAGCAGGTGAAATTTATCGAAGATAAAGCCACCGCCTGCGACAGCTCCCCGCTGCAAAACTATCAACGACGCTTTAGCCAGGACGTCGCGCCACAGTACGTTGACGTCCGTGCCGGAGGCCCGAAATGATACAGTACCTCAACGTCTTTTTTTACGATATCTACCCCTACCTCTGCGGCACGGTGTTTCTGCTCGGCAGCTGGCTGCGCTACGACTACGGCCAGTACACCTGGCGCGCCTCCTCGAGCCAGATGCTCGACAAGCGCGGAATGGTGCTGTGGTCAAACCTGTTCCACATCGGCATTCTCGGCATCTTCTTCGGCCACCTCTTCGGCATGCTGACGCCGCACTGGGTCTACTCGTGGTTCCTGCCGATGTCGCAAAAGCAGCTGATGGCGATGATCCTCGGCGGCGCCTGCGGCGTGCTGACGCTGATCGGCGGCGCGGGCCTGCTGGTCCGCCGCCTGACCAACCCGCGCATTCGCGCGACCTCGTCGACGGCGGATATTCTGATTCTCAGCATCCTGCTGATTCAGTGCATTCTTGGCCTGACGACGATCCCCTTCTCCGCCCGGCACCCGGACGGTAGCGAGATGCTCAAACTGGTGGACTGGGCGCAGGCGGTGGTGACCTTCCACGCCGGCGCTTCGGCGCATCTTGACGGCGTGGCGATTATCTACCGCGTCCATCTGGTGCTGGGGATGACTATCTTCCTGATATTCCCCTTCACCCGGCTGGTCCACGTCTGGAGCGCACCGGTCGAGTACCTGACCCGCCGTTATCAGGTGGTGCGATCCCGGCGTTGAGGGGGAAGCCCGGCTGGCGTAGCCGGGCTATCAGGGCTGCAGCATTCCGTGCTGCAGCAGGAATTCCCACCAGGGAATGCCAAGAACCATATGGACCAGAAACGTGCATAGCGCCACGAGAGTGCCGATCGTCCACCACGACTTGATATCGTTATACCCCGACGCGAAGATAATCGGTCCCGCTGCGCCGCCATAGTGGGTAATGCAGCCGCCGTAGGAGTTTGAGAACAAAATGGCCAGCGCCAGCAGCACGGGCGCCGTTCCGGTGACCAGCCCTACCGTGGCGAAGACCGGCACCATCGCCGCTACGTATGCTCCGCCGGAAGCAAAGAAATAGCGCACCAGCACGCTCAGGAACACGATAATGACGATGGTCATATTGCCTGCGCTGAGGAAATCCAGATGCGCTGACAGGAAATCCGCCAGCCAACGGAAGAACCCCACCTTGCTGAGGGTGGCGCTGAGGCCAATAATGCCGCCATACCAAATCAGGGTATTCCAGCCGCCTTTATTTTGCTGAACATCACTCCAGCTGATGATATTAAACAGCAGTGCGCTCCCCATCGCGATAATAGCCACCGACGATTCATTCAGACCAAGATGACGAGAGAAGATCCAGCCTAATAGCGCGGCGATAAACACCACCACTAACCCCTTCTCTTTGTTATTCATTGGCCCAAGATTTTTAAGCCCGTCATTCGCAATGCCAATATTATCGATTCGTTTAATCTCCGGGGCGGACACCTTATAGCAGATATAGGGAATTAGACACAGCATCAATAATCCCAACGGCGCCCCTGCCAGCATCCAGCCGATCCAGCTAATATGAATATGGAAAATATCGGAAATTAACTGTAGCGCTAACGCGTTGCCGGCAAAGCCCGTTAAAAACATATAGCTGGTCGTTTTGGTGACCATATACACGTTGACCATCAGATAGCGGCCAGCTTTACAGGGTGATTCCTTCGGCGTTGAGCCTAATACCATCGCGATACTGTTGATAATGGGAAACACGACGCCACCTGCACGCGCCGTATTTGATGGCGTGGCGGGCGCCAGCACCAAATCCAATAGCGCGGTGACATATCCCAGCCTGAGCGTTGTGTTGCCAAATTTGAGGATAAACCAGTAGGCGAGCCGCTTCCCCAATCCGGTGGTGACGAACGCCGCGCTAAGCGTAAAGGCACTGAACACCAGCCAGGTTGTACCTGAAGCATACCCGCTGAGGACGTCCATTGACTTCACCGGTGAATCGGCAAACTGGGTAATCGTAAAACAGGTTAATGCGACAGCAACCAGCATAATAACGGGTTCAGGATACGGTTTAATAACCAGCCCGACGATAGCGGAAAGGTATATTCCTGCGAGAATCCAGGCCTCTCGGCTCAATTCATTAGGCGGAGGAATGAATATCGATAATAATATCACTACCGCAAGTAATATTGTTTTTAATACATTTGATTTAATCATATCTCACCCATGAGAAATGTTCCCTGAATAGCAAAGGCCTCTCCCCGGAGAAACCTCCGCTGACTAAAGATGATTGTTCTAAAATCAATAACCGCTACAGATTAACCACTCGAATATTATCATCCCCGGCGGATTGATATTCAGTAAGCGTGTCGAAACTGAGATAGCGGTAGATATTTTCATTTGCATCGCTAAGTTTAACGGTATGGCTGAAATATTCGTCAACGGTTGGCATTTTCCCCAGGATAGCCGCAACGGTACTTAACTCAGCCGATGCCAGGAAGACTTTGGCATTCGTGCCCAGACGGTGCGGGAAATTTCGTGTGGAGGTTGACACTACGTGACTCCCTTCCCGCACCCTCGCCTGATTCCCCATGCAGAGGGAACAGCCGGCTGGCTCGATTCTCGCACCCGATTGAATAAACTGGTTAAAGTAGCCCTCTCTGGAGAGCTGTTGGGCATCCATTTTGGTCGGCGGCGCCAGCCACAGACGCGCCTGAGTTTCTTTCGCATCCGCCATAATTTTCCCTGCCGCGCGGAAATGGCCAATATTGGTCATGCAGGAGCCAATGAAAACTTCGTCAACTGGCGTACAGGCCACCTCTGAGAGCAGACGGGCGTCATCCGGATCGTCCGGCGCACACACGACCGGTTCAGTGATTTCAGCAAGATCTATGTCAATAACGTCCGCATATTCAGCGTCAGGATCGGCGGACAGAAGTGACGGGTTCGCCAGCCACGCCTCGATCTCAGCAATACGCTTTTCGAGCGTGGCGGCGTTCTCATAACCCTGCTTGACCATCCAGCGCAGCAGCGCCGCATTTGAGCGAAGGTATTGCGTAACGTTCTCTTCCGCCAGGCGCATCACGCACGCTGCGGCAGACCGTTCAGCGGACGCATCGGCCAGCTCAAACGCTTGTTCCGCGCTTAGCGTCTCCAGCCCTTCTATTTCAAGGATTCGTCCGGAGAAAATATTGCGTTTATTCTTCTTCTCCACCGTCAGCAGCCCCTGCTTCCTGGCATAGAGCGGAATGGCATGCACCAGATCGCGCAAGGTGATCCCTTTTTGCAGATCACCGCTAAATCGCACCAGTACGGACTCGGGCATATCCAGCGGCATAATGCCCGTTGCCGCGGCAAACGCCACCAGCCCGGAGCCGCCCGGGAATGAAATCCCCAGCGGGAAGCGGGTATGCGAATCCGCGCCGGTGCCGACCGTGTCAGGAAGCAGCATGCGGTTGAGCCACGAATGGATGATGCCGTCGCCCGGCTTCAGCGCCACGCCCTTACGGCGGGTGATGAACTGCGGCAGGGTTTCATGCAGCTGGACATCAACAGGCTTAGGATACGCCGAGGTGTGGCAAAAAGACTGCATCACCAGATCGGCGGAAAACGTCAGACAGGCAAGATCGGTGAGCTCATCGCGCGTCATCCCCCCGGTGGTGTCCTGAGAACCCACGGTGCTGATTTTCGGTTCGCAGTACTGCCCCGGACGGATCCCCGAAACGCCGCAGGCTTTACCCACGATTTTTTGAGCCAGCGTAAAGCCAGCGCGCGATGGCACCGGTGTGCCAGGCTGGCGAAAGACCTCCGATGGCGACAGCTTCAGCGATTCCCGCGCTTTGGCCGTCAGGCTGCGTCCAATAATCAGCGGGATACGCCCGCCTGCACGCGCTTCATCCAGTAACACCTCGGTTTTAAGCGCGAATGTCGTTACCAGATGCTGGTTTTCCGTCTCACGAATTTCGCCCTGATACGGATACAGGTCGATGAGCATTCCGGTCGCCAGCGCGGAGACATCCAGTTCTATCGGCAAAGCGCCGGAATCCTCCAGGGTATTGAAGAAGATAGGGGCGATTTTGCCGCCAAACACAACGCCACCATTACGTTTGTTGGGGACAAAAGGGATGTCGTTCCCGATATGCCACAAGATGGAGTTGGTAGCAGATTTGCGCGATGACCCCGTTCCCACGACGTCACCAACGTAGACCAGCGGCCAGCCCGCCTTTTTTAATTCTGCCAGCTGGTGCAACGGACCGCGTACGCCCGGCTCGTCAGGGGTTACCCCTTCCCGAGCGTTGCTGAGCATAGAAAGCGCATGCAGCGGAATATCCGGGCGCGACCAGGCGACGGGGGCCGGAGAGAGATCGTCCGTGTTCGTCTCCCCGCTGACCTTAAAGACTTTCAGCGTGATCTTTTCTGGCACCGCAGGCCGACGCGTAAACCATTCGGCACGTGCCCAGGATTCAAGCACCCTTTGAGCCCAGGCGTTACCGCTCTTCGCTTTGGATTCGACCAGACTGAATTTTTCAAAAATAAGAAGCGTAGCAGACAGCTGCATTGCGGCAAGCGGGGCCAGAACGGGGTGGTCAAGCAGCTCAATCAGCGGCCTGACGTTGTAGCCGCCCTGCATTGTGCCCAGCAGCGTGATGGCCTCTTCGGGTGAAAGCCCGCTGATGCTGTGCTCCCCACGCGCGACCTTAAACAGAAAATCGGCTTTAACTTTTGCCGCAGGATCAACCCCGGGCGGCACGCAGCGGGTTAATAAATCAATGAATGCCTGATGGTGTTCGGACGCGTTATCGATTAATGCATTAACGACCGCCTGCGTTTGTTCAGCCGTTAACGGTTTTGCCGGAATCCCCTCGTTTGCACGCAGCGTCACGTGCTGATTGTAATCATCTAACATATGCTCTCCTGTTCAGGACAAAGCTGCCTGAGAGTTAATCGTAAATAGGTAAATGTCGTTAAAGTTGTTCGCAGAATTCCGTAAGTCGTTCGAGTCCGTATTGCCATTCCCCGTAACCAGACTCCGAATTAATATGCCCGGCTTCGCCGATATCGATTAAATGACCGCCCCAGCATGTGGCCCAGTACTGGGCTCGGGAAAAAGGCATCAGGGGATCGTTTTTACTCGCGAACAGGATGCAGGGAACGGATAGCGTCGTCGGCTGGATAGCCTCCTCCAGCCCAAAGAAAGCCGGTTCTGCCGGCGCCACCATAACGAGCCCGGCCACGTTGACCTGCTGCGTTTGTAAGAGCCTGCAGGACGCGAGGGCACCAAAGCTGTGTCCAACGAGGACCGCAGGCAGCCGGGAAACCGCAAGTTCTCGCCTGATGGCCGACACCCAATTTTCAATATCGGGCGCTAACCAGTTTTTCTGCTGTATGCGTTTCCAGACAGGTAAACGTCGCTCCCAGCAGCTCTGCCAGTGATATTCATCGCTGTCTCTCAGGCCCGGTACCAGAATCAGGGTGTAACGATCGCTGAGCTGCTGCAGGCGCTGTTCAATCATGACGTTTTCCTTATTTCGCTATTATTCGCGTGGGAATTTCGACAATAACCACCCAACGGCAAGAAGATCTGCGCTACCGCCGGGGCTTAAATTTCTTTTGACGCATTCCGAATTCATTCTGGTTAATGCTTTATCTAATTTTTCTGACGTCAGGTTTTTAATGTTTAATAGTCGTCTGGCGTAGCGTCGGACATAATTCAACCCGGCGATCCCACCGCGCGAAAGAAGATTCGTGTCGGGATTTTCTGCCATCAGCCCAAGCAACATTCTCAGCAAGGCCACACGTTCAGGTTCCCCCTGCCGTAACGATTTTTCCAGCACGGGAAGACCCGCGGTGCGCGCGGTCATAAAACCGCTGGCCGCTTCCCCCCTCGCCCCGGTGAACCCAAACGTCTGGAACAGCTGCTCGCCCTTCGTTTTTGCGACGCCCGATTTTTTCAGCTCCAGCTCGACAATGCCGGTACAGATAAGACGGGTTTCATTGCACAAGCTGCGCTGAGTGAGAGCTTCATCCCTTTGGCTCAGACGCCCTGCGGCGGCGCACAGCAGCCCCAGGGAGAAGATCCCGCCTTTATGGGTATTCACTCCGCCTGTAGCTGCAAACATCGCCTGTTCACACGCCAGTCCCGTCGGCCTGATTGCCCGCAGCGTTTGCATTCCCCCAAGCGATGCGGTCTCCTTGCCAACGTTAAAAAACAACGAAAACCAGGGAGCAACCGCCGCGATACTGGCCATAAACACGGTGAAGTTCATGTCCTGATGGGCGCCGCTATTGTCGCGATCCACCAGGCCCGGTTTCGGCGTTAAGGTGATTTCCCGATACATGGCCTCGGCCGCCAGTTCAGCGACGGAACGCTGAACACCGCATTCAGGATGCCTGGCAGGCAAAATAGTCATCGATTAACGCCTCCATGCTGCGCGTAAGTTCGGCCTGCGAATGACGTCGCGCGCGGGAGCACGCGTGCGCAGGTTCATGACAGATAAAGCATCTGCGCATCGGTTGCTGGATGGCATCTCTTTTCAACAGCCCCGTCTTCGGGCAGATGATATCGATATCCCAAAGCCGTCCCAGGCGATGGGTATCTTCAAGATGCGCCGTAACGTGCTTGATCATCCATGCCGGTGCCGCCACCGACCAGAGGGCTTCAGGCCCTGTCACCGGCCGCAACGTCTGGTACCGACAGACGCGCCAGTGATGCCGCTGGAACACGGCACCGAGCGTCTCATCCACAACGGCCATTACTCGCCTGGCGAGCTCGGTATCTTTGCGTTCCCCGGGCCAGACCAGCGTGACGGAAACCACGGTATGCTCAGACTGAAATAGCCACGCCTGCTGCCGTTTCGCCCGTTGCTCTCTGGCTGTCAGGATTTGCGCCAGAGAGACGATGGCGTTAGAGGCCTTCTCCATCATATTGATTACTCCTTAACCTGGCGGACCACATCAATCACGCTGCCGTCGCGATAGCGCACCACGCCGACGATCCGCGAGGTAAATTCAACCGGCTTAGGCTCACCCGAAATAAGCAACGCTTTTTGATGCAACGCGTCGATATCGACAACGGCCAGGCCCGCAGCCATCAGACGCTCGCGGATCTCCGGACGGGCCGGATTGACGGCAATGCCATGATCGGTCACCAGAACGTCAATACTTTCGCCTGGCGTCACCAGCGTTGTAACGCATCTCACCACGGTAGGAATGCGGCTACGGATCAGCGGCGCAACCACAATGGTGAGATTGGCGGCTGCGGCCACATCGCAATGCCCGCCGGAAGCGCCACGCATGACGCCATCGGAGCCGGTCAGGACATTCACGTTAAACTGGGTGTCCACTTCCAGGGCGCTGAGAATGACCACGTCCACCCTGTCGCAGCAGGCCGCTTTTGCCGCCGGATTCGCATAGACGTTGGTTGATATCTCCACATGGTCGGGATTGACCGCCATTGACGCAGCTGCTGCACCGTCAAAGCTTTGCGTATCGAGGATTTTTTCAATTAGCCCTTTTTGATGCAGATCGACAATGCTGCCGGTGATGCCACCCAGCGCAAACCGGGCGACAATGTTGTGCTTCCTCATGCGGGCTTCCATAAAGCGCGTACAGGCCGTTGACGCCGCGCCGGAACCGGTCTGAATGGAAAAGCCGTTGCGGAAATAGCCCGAGTGTTCAATAACGTCAGCGGCCGAACGCGCAATCATCAGCTCACGCGGATTGCTGGTGACCCTGGCAGCGCCGACGCTGATTTTTGCCGGATCCCCTACGCTCTCTATCTGAACAACATAATCAACCTGATCCTGGACGATACTCGCAGGCAGGTTCGGGAACGGTTTGAGGGTTTCGGTGAGAAGGACCACTTTTTTGGCGTATTTCGCATCGACCATCGCATACCCGAGCGAGCCGCACTGCGACTTCCCGCCGTTGCCGCTGGCGTTTCCGTATTCATCGCAGCAGGATACCGCCAGAAACGCGACGTCGATGGCAATCTCACCCTGTTGAATCAGGTTGACTCGCCCGCCGTGTGAGTGGATTTGTACCGGCTCGTCCATCAAACCGTGTGATATCGCGTCGGCGAGATCGCCACGCATGCCTGATGTGTAGATTTTGCTGATGACGCCGTTTCGGATGTGTTCAATCAGTGGCGTATTACAGGACATTAAGGAACTCGAGGCGAGCGTGAGTCCTTTAAGCCCGCGTTCAGCCAGCTTATCGATAACATAGTTGATGACCTTGTCCCCCTCGCGAAACGCGTGGTGGAAGGAGACCGTCATACCGTCATGAAGATCGCAGCGCGCCAGGACATCGTCGACGCTGGCAAACAGTTTGCGCTGATATTTTTGCTGAGCGTCAGAAAGATAAGGCGTCGCGGCATTAGCGCCGCTGAACGCAACGTATTCACGTCGGGTACCGGGAATGTCATGCAGGGTTTCAGTGAGGTTTGTCATCATTTTTCCTGTAAGGGTTATTACTGACGAATGCCGGACGCATTTCTGCGTTCGATAACAACGCGGGCATGGTTGATAATTGGCGCATCGATCATTTTGCCGTTCAGCGAAATCACCCCAAGTCCGTTACGTTCACCTTCCTCTGCCGCTGCAATAACGCGCTCTGCATAATCCACCTCCTCCTGAGTTGGGGCATACGCGTTATGGAGAATCTCAATTTGTCGCGGGTTAATCAGCGATTTACCGTTGAATCCCATTCTGCGGATCAGGTCCACTTCCTTGAGGAAACCGGCCTCATCATTCACGTCGGCGTAGACCACATCAAAGGCATCGATACCCGCGCCCCGCGCGGCATGTAAGACCGCGCATCGGGCGTAGAACAGCTCCGTCCCATCGCCTCGCTCGGTCTGCATGTCCATCACGTAATCAAATGCCGCCAGCGCAATGCCCATCAACCGCGCGGAAGATTTCGCAATAGCAACGGCATTAATAACGCCTACAGCGGATTCAATCGCCGCCATCAGTTTTGTTGAGCCCACGGGACGTCCGCAACTCTCTTCAATACGCACAATTTCACGTTCAAGCTGATGAATATCTTCAGGGGTGTCGGTTTTAGGTAAACGAATAACATCAACGCCAGCCCGGACGGCAGCTTCCAGATCCTTTAAGCCGAAAGGCGTATTAAGCGGATTAATTCTGACAACGGTTTCTATATCGTTATACATAGGATGCTGCAGGGCATGGAATACCAGCAGGCGAGCGCTGTCTTTTTCTTTCAGGGCAACGGCATCTTCCAGATCGAACATAATAGAGTCTGGTTTATAAATGAATGCGGTTGAGAGCATTGCGGCGCTTGAACCGGGTAAAAATAACATACTGCGGCGTAATTTCTTCATTATAACGTTTCCCATACAATATCTTCCCGGGCCATTCCTCTGAGCAGCGCAGCCTGCATGCGCGCGCGGATCACACAGTCCAATGCGCCTTTATCATCGACAACGATCAGCCCCTGCTGGATATTCAATGCTGCAAGTGTTTCATTAACGACCTCGGTAATACGGTCGCCAAATTGCTTGTAGACTTCGCTTTGGATGACCACATCCAGCCCGCTCTCTACGGGACTCACCTTCACCATCAGGTCGCTTGATTCCAGCGTCCCCGCCATGGCGGCTTGCACAATTTTCATATAACTCTTCCTGTGTGATAACGCGGTTAAACTTCTGCCGGCAATCGTTCTGCTAAACAAGACGAATGCGGCACTCCGCTATTCAGATAAACGCGTGTTGTTTCAGGCACCATATGACTGGCGGCAGAAAAATTTCTTTCACTTATTAAACGTCGAACGGCGGACGCAGAGACCGGGATGTTATTGCCATCCGTTTTTCTCGCTATTTCATGCACCCGAATAGTGGCAGCGATGCCGATTTCCTCTTCCAGCCAGCGATGCATTGCACGGTTATAGTCCGCGGTCAGCTGACAGAATGGTTCGGTACCTACAAAGCGATGACGTATATTCAGCGCGGGGGCGATGTAATTTCTGAACAGGGTTAAATCGATGGCGGCATAAACTTTATCAATCACCTGTTTGTCTTTCAGGAAATAACCGGGGAACGTGCCGCGGGAAATAATATAGGCGGAGCCCGGATGAACCGTCACATTGTGCAGATGCCGCGAGCCGTCGCGAACCATCGCAAGCCGCTCTTTGAAAGAAAAGGCGGAAACATCTTCCTGCACCACAAAAACATGCAGCCAGTCACACTCGCGCGCGGCGTGTTCAATTAAATACTGGTGCCCAAGGGTAAAGGGATTGGCATTCATGACAATGCTGCCGATCTTATTGCCCTGCACCAAATGGTGGCTGCGAAGCTGGCTGCAATAACGGTGAATACCGATCGGCGTGTTCTCCATTAACGCGGCTCGATTCACGATCGTCACTAGCGGATAAAATCCGCACCCGCGAAACGATTTTACATTTCCCGGACAGGTAAAAAGAAAGAGATGATGTTCGCCGTTTTGCGCCGCCTGAAGCTCTGCCTCATGCAGTAACGTCAGGCTTAGTGAAGTCCCCCGCCACTCGGTGTCGATAGCAATGCATTTTAAGGTATTCCCGGCAATTCCGGCGCAGGCGATAAGCTTGCGCTGATAGCGCGCAATGACAAACTGGGCGATATCGTCGTCGATGCCTAAACCATTTGTCTCCAGAAAGCAGGCGATCTCCTCTCTGGTATTCCCATGGCCGGATTGAATGACCTCAAATTCTGGCGTTCTGGCGGTGAACATCTTATTTCTCCTGAGAACCGCGATTAAACAGCCCGCGATTCTTGCAGCGGTTGAGCTTCCACAATGGTATTCATCAGGCGGCCGATATTTTCTATTTCCACTTCAACCCGATCGCCATCATGCATAAAGAGCGGTGGATTGCGTTTTTTACCGACGCCGCCCGGTGAGCCCGTAATAATGACGTCCCCAGCGCTCAGTGAGGTGAAAGTGCTGATATACGCGATAAGATCGGCCACTTTGTGGATCATGCTGCCGGTGGAGTCATCCTGGACCAGCTTGCCGTTAAGCCAGGTATGTATGGTTAAGGCGTGGGGATCGGGGATCTCATCTGCAGTGGTCATATAGGGCCCAAAGGCACCGGTCTGTTTCCAGTTTTTACCGGCCGTGAACCAGGCGTGCTGCCAGTCGCGCACCGAGCCGTCCATATAGCAGCTGTAGCCAGCGACGTGGTCGAGCGCATTGTTCGTGGTTATTTGGGAACCTGGTTTGCCAATAATGACGGCCAGTTCACCCTCATAATCGAACTCGCTGGAGTGAACAGGCTTGATCACCGGTCGGGCATGTCCGGTTTGCGAATCAGGGAATCGGATAAACAACGTCGGCGCGCTATTCGTCTCCGCGAACTCTTTTCGTTTTTCGGCGTAATTCATCCCCACGCAGAAAATCTTTCCGGGTTCATCGATGACGGGTAAAAAGGTAATGTCTTCCAGAAGGATATCTGCAGGGCAATCGATATATTGCCTTGCAACCTCAAGCGCATCCCACTGAAGAAGATCTTTTAGGGTTGCATACTGATGACCGATTCTATTACCCAAATCGATAATGCCGGACTCAATAGCTATTCCGTAACTTCTACGGCCGTGATGAATATAACTCGCTAATTTCATGTTGATACCTGATTAATATTCGTGCCCATACCGTGTTCACGCCTTACAGCGTGAACACCTTGCCAGGCTTTTATTCAGCGGACTGCGCGGGTACCAGTGCCGGTTTCGTACCGGACGCCAGATAGGTAGCTACAACAACGCCGACCCCGAGTAACGCCAGGATGAATCCCGTCATCCCCTGCCAACCCATTGAATGGAAGACAAAACCGTTTACAAAACCGACAACCGAACCGCCCATGTAATAGAAGAATAAATAGAGCGCGACTGCCTGGCCTCTTGAGTGGGTAGCATTTTTACTGACCCAGCTCAGGCCGATGGAGTGGCAGCCGAAGAAGCAGCCGGTGAAGATAACGGCACCCGCAATAAAGGTGACGACATTCGCGGTCAGCGTCAGCAACATCCCCAAAGCCATAATCAGGAACAGCACTCTCAGCACTTTCATTGCGCCATATTTAGCCGATAAACGCCCTGCCTGTGGAGCAGTAAAGAAGCTCAGCGCGAAGCTAAATGAGAGCAGGCCCGCGTTGGCTGGAGATATATGGAAAGGTTCGCCTTTAAGGAAGAAAGCAAGGTAGTTATAAAGTGAGGTAAATGCGCCAAAGATAATAAAGCTAATAACAAAAGCCAGCGCCAGATTTTTATTTTTAAAATGTGATGCAGCACCTTTCACCATGCGCATCACGTTGAGATTTTGCGTCGGCGTGAAATTACGGGATGCGGGCAGTAAAAAGTTAACCAGAATGGCAACCACAATAAGACTCACCGCAAAACCGTAGAAGATGGTATTTATGGAAATATGATCGATCAGCTGGCTGGCAATAATACGCCCTGACATTCCCCCCATCGAGTTACCGAAGACAAAATATCCCGTGACGATTCCCGCCGCCACCGGTGCAACTTCTTCGCTGATATACGCCGTCGCCGCTGCGGCTATGCCGCTTAACGCCAGACCAATCACCGCGCGCAGAGCCACCAGCATCGCCCAGGATTCGACCAGCGGGCACAGCAGCGTTAAAACACCGCCCAACAGCAGCGACACAATAATTAATCGCTTTCTGCCATAGTGGTCGGATAAGGTTCCGGTAAAGAGCAGCCCAATAGCCAGCAGTGCAGTTTCAGCAGATAAAATAATACTTACCTGACTGACGGGAACGTTGTATTCCACCGCCAGCGTAGGAAGCAGTGGCTGAATAAAGAAAAGAGAAGCAAGTTCAGCAAGCCCGGATAAGGCTAACGCCAGAATGACACGAATATGACTACTGGCCTTTACGGAATCCGAGTCTTTCAGGGTATTTTTAGCATGCGTTAACGCCATAATAACCTCAGTATTATAGTTTGGGTACAGAGTGGTTTTTTATCTAACCTTTCAGGTCAGGATGTTTTTATTTAAATCGCTTCTGATAAAACGTTTTCCGGCACGCAAACGACGCCTTCAAATAATTTTCGCGACGTGCGTATAACCGCTGCGCGAGTATTTTCGATCTTGTCTCCGTCTCGTAACAATGACACCGAAATTTTTCCGCTGGGATGTTCAATATCAATAATGTTGGTGAATAAATCTCTGGGCCGGTCGGCGATAAGGGTATGGGCAACAGACCCTTCAATCAGCGTTGCGGTTGAAATGCCAATCGAGCCGGTAATGGCCAGCGACTTATGGCAGACGTGTGGCATAAAGTAGCGAACCTGAAGCGTTCCTCCGTTGCACGATCGGCTGAGCAGAACGGGTTTCGGAATCACTTTCGATGAAACATCGCCAAGCCCCATTACCTCACCCGCCCTACAGCGCAGGCGTTCAAGTTTCGCCTTGAAGGCTGTATCCGCATCCAGTTCTGCCGGCGACTCCCCACCCGTTTTTCCCAGCTGGACCGCATCTATCAGCACCATCGGCATGGCCATGTCGATACACGTAACGGGGATCCCCTCAAAAACGTCCGTCACGCTGCCGGTCGGGAGCAGCTTCCCTGTTTTAGAGCCTGCAGAATTGAGGAAGGTCAAACCAACCGGTGCCGCAACACCCGGTACGCCGTCGATTTGGGTATCACCTTCGTAAACCACCCGATAATCAGGCGTCTGAACTTCTGCATCAACCAGCGTGCCGGTATTCAGGTTACGGATGCGGACCGTCGTCACCGGACTTTGCGCCTTAACCAACCCCTTTTCGATGGCAAAGGGCCCCACCGCGCAAAGCATATTGCCGCAGTTGGGCGTGGTGTCGACGCGTCGCTCGTTAACCATGACCTGCGCGAACAGATAATCGACGTCGGCATCCGCACTGTCGGAAGGACTGACGATCGCCACTTTGCTGGTTTGCGGACTTCCACCACCGATACCGTCAATTTCGAGCTCATGGCCTGCGCCCATTAACGCCAGTAACACGGCGTCGCGTTCTTCATTTTCAGACGGCAGATCGCTGGCCAGAATAACCGGGCCTTTTGACGTACCGCCACGCATTAATACGCAAGGGATATTTAACATGTGTTTTTCTCATTTCGCTTTTTCTCAGGAACGCAATAAGGTTTTCATACTCGGGTTGATAACTCTAATGTCAAAAAAAGCATCATTAATTCGTTTTACACATAAATAGCGCGTGAGTTACCGTAGAGAAATAGAAACGAGAAAGGGATGCTGAGATGCAACATGAATTACAGGGCATACAAGCTTTTGTAAAAATTGCAGAAATCGGATGCTTTACAAAAGCATCTCAATTTCTTCACATATCACAACCTGCATTAACACGTAGAATCCAAAAGCTTGAAGAGAGCCTGGGAACGGCGCTGTTTGAACGCTCGACGCGGAGCGTCAAATTAACGGCGGTGGGCAGAGAGTTTTTGCCTAAGGCAAAGAATTTAATCGATTTTTATGAAAGCTCAATATTGAGTATTAAAGAGATGGCGACGCATCAGGCAGGGGTTATTACCGTTTCCTGTATCCCGACCGCCGCGTTCTATTTTCTGCCATCGGTGATACGAGATTATAACAATGACCATCCAAACATCCGTATTCGCATACTTGAGCACAGCGCCAGCGATTGTCTCGAAGCGGTGTTAAATGGCGATGCAGATTTCGGCATAAATATGATAAACATCACACATCCTAATATCGATTTTTCGCCGTTGGTCAATGAACCTTTTGTTCTGGCCTGTCGGCGCGACAATGAACTGGCACAAAAACCGCTGGTAACGTGGGAAGATCTTGCCGGAATGAAGTTAATTGGCGTCAGACGCTCCAGCGGTAACCGGTCGCTTATCGATCAGGCCTTCGAGAAAATGGCCTGGCAACCTAACTGGTTTTACGAGGTCCGACACCTGTCTACTTCACTGGGAATGGTGGAGGCGGGCCTCGGCGTATCGGTGGTTCCCAGCCTGGCAATGCCGACTGATGAACATCATGTTCTGGTCAGCCGCCCGCTGATTGAACCCGTCATTCGACGTACCTTAGGGCTTGTGCAGCGTCGCGAAACGCCGCTGAGCCCGGCGGCGGAGAAATTCAGAGAGATGTTAGTACAGCTGTGGTCTGGCGAAGATAACAGTCCGTGGATTAATAAGTTTAGCCAGCTCTAAGCCCCGGGCCGACGCCCCTTTATGCCCTATTTACCCGCCTGTGGATGCGTTTCAAAGCCAGCCATTACCGCCGTCAGTTCGGCCAGCGAAAAGCCGTGTTTCGGATCCTCCACCCCGAGGCCAAATCGCGTTTGCAGCGTTTCATACAGCGCCGCCACGTCGGGTAAATCAACCTTCTCCACCACCCGGCTGCTATCCCAGTGGGTGAAGTGGAAGTTGGTTAAGGTCATCTTCCCGCCGTCAACCAGGTGGCGGCACATCAGCAGATGGTGGCGAAAATGCGACTGCGGCCAGTGGGCGGACCAGAAATTGCCCATCACGTAATCGGCGGCAAACTGACAGCCTAAATCGAAATGATACATCGACTGCCAGTGCTCGTGATGGCTGAACTGCAGCGTCCAGCGCTCGCCTTCGTGCAGCAGGCGATAAACCCCGTGCGGGGTCTGCTGCTCAACGTCAGCCAGCAGCCTGATGGGCGCCGTCAGCGTTTGCCCGCCGAAGCCGACGTCGGCAATCCAGCGCTCGCCCTCCGCCTCAACCAGCAGCAGGCGGTGGGTTCGCGGCGGCATCTGCGGCGGATTCGCCAGCACCACGCGCCCCAGCAGGCTGCGTACCGTGAAGCCAATTTCACTTAACGCCCGCTCGAGCAGGCCGTTCTGCTCGAAGCAGTAGCCGCCGCGGCGGGCGTTAATCAGCTTCTCCTCCAGCGACCGATCGTCCAGATGGATCTCCCGCGGCAGCAGAACGTCGAGGTTCTCAAACGGGATCGCGCTGTTGTGGTGGATATGCAGCGTCCGCAGGGTGTTAATCGACGCATCAGGGGTTCCCGTCCAGCCCAGACGAGAAAAATAGGCGCGTAAAAATGGGCTCATCAATGTCTCCAGCATTCGGTGTGCGTCATTTATAGCGTATTTTTCCCGCCTCACCGGTATTTTTGTGCGGTCGAGCGGCTCAGCGCGCGCTGCGCTGCATCAGCGCCAGGGCGCTCAGCATCAGCGTCAGGCCGGTGAGCAGGGTCAGCGTTGCCATCGCCATCCCCTGTCCCGCTGAACCCTGCTCAAACTGACGCCAGATAAACACCGCCACGGTCTGGGTGCCCGCCGGAGCCAGCAGCAGGGAGGTCACCAGCTCGCGCGAGGCGACCGCAAACACCATCAGCATCGCCGCCAGCAGCGCCGGAAACACCAGCGGCAGGACGATCAGGCGCAGCGCCTGCAGCGGCGAAGCGCCGTGGACCCTCGCCGCCGGTTCCAGATTATTACCAAGCTGGCGCAGGGCGCTGCCCACGTAGCGCACCGGCCACGGCAGCAGCAGGCAGCAGTAGGAGAGCAGCAGCATAAACCAGCTGTTATACGGCGAAACCGGCCAGAACGGGCGGTTCCACAACAGAATCAGCCCCACCCCGACCACCACGCCGGGCAGCGCCGCCGGCATCAGCGACAGCGCATCGATAATCGCGCTGCCGCGGATTTTTTGGATCAGCACCAGCCACGCCGCCACCAGCCCCAGTAGGCCAACAATCAGCGCCGAGGCCAGCGCCAGCGAAAGGCTGGTCCCCAGCGCCGAAAGCGCATCGCCCTGCTGGTTAAACAGCGCAATAAAGTGGTTAAAGGTAAAATTATCCGCGCCGATCCCGCCCGACAGCGTACCCATCAGGCTGGTGACCACCGTCGATGCCACCGGCAGCACCACCGCCAGCCCGGCGACCGTCGCCATCAGCAGCAGTGCCGGAACGGTAAACCAGCCCGCCGTCGCCCCGCTGTTCTCGCCCGGTTTGCCGGTCACGCTGGTCACTTCTTTATCCCCCACCAGCCGGCGCTGCAGCCACCAGGCCAGCAGCGCGACGACGATCAGCAGCATTGAGAGCAGCGACGCGCCGTTGAGATCGATAGGCCAGTCGGCGAGCTTCTTCTCGATTCCGACGGTCAGCATCACCACGCCCGCCCGGGAGCCCAGCGCCGCAGGAACGCCGTACTCCTCAATCGCCAGGGTAAACGCCAGCAGCATGCCCGCCGCCAGCGCCGGAGAGAGCATCGGCAAGGTGATATGCCAGAAGGCGCGCCAGGCGCTGGCGCCGTGCACGCGCGCCACGATAGCCAGCCGCTGCCCGCTCGCCAGCAGGCTGCGGGAGACGGCAAAATAGACCACCGGGAAAATATTCAGCGCCATCACCAGCACGATCCCGCTGCGGCTGAACAGCAGATCGTTGAGATCCCAGCCGGTGAGCTGCTGCAGATAGCCGTTGCTCTGCAATACCAGCATCCACGACAGCGCGGCGATATAGGGCGGCGTGAGAAAAGGAATTAAGAACAGCAGGTCCCACAGGCGCGGCAGCGGCAGATTGAACAGCCCGCGCAGCACGCCGAGCGGGAGCCCGATGGCGACGCTGACCAGCGCCACGCCGCCGGCGATCCATAAGGTGCCGCCGAGCATTGCCGACAGCTGCGGATCGGCAAACAGCGTCGCGACGCCGCTAAACGCCCCGGACAGCGAACCGGCGCTGAAGTGGGGAAATATCGCCTGTAAGACGATAAAAAACAGCGGCAGCGCCACCAGCACCAGCAGCGCCGCTAGCGTGGCGCCAGAAATGAGTTTTTGATTCACCGTATCTTCCTGCAAGCGAGGGTCCCCCCGCCGCGGCGAGGGGAAAGGCAGATTACTGCGCGAAGAGCGTGTTGAAGCGGGCCAGCACCGCGCGGCGTTCGCTGCTGCCGTCGCCGCTGGTCGGCAGAACCTTCAGCTCGTTAAGCAGCGGGCGCTTCGCCGGCACGTCGGACCGCGCCGGCATCAGCCAGGCATCCGCCACCATCGCCTGGCCTTCCGGCGACAGGACGTAGTCGACAAAGGCTTTGGCATCGTCAGCGTGCGGGGTAGTTTTCAGGATCATCATCGGGCGCGGCGCAATCACCGTTCCGCTGGCCGGGAAAATCACCTTCAGCGATTCACCCTGGCTAATATTGCCGTAAGAGACGTAGTCCACCGCGCCGAATACCGCCGCTTTCGCGCCCTGCATCACCGGCGTCACCGCCTGCGCATTCGGCCCGCTGACCACCATCCCGTTCTTTTTCAGCGCATCGAACAGCGCCCAGGCCTTATCGCCCATCCCATTCTGCAGCCCGATCAGCAAATCCAGGGATGCGCCGGACAGCGCCGGGTCCGGGGTGGTCACCTTATCCTTAAATGCCGCTTCCGTCAGGTCACGCCACTCCTTCGGTTCCGGCGTGCCGCTTTTGCTGTTCCAGACGATCCCCAGCGCCGAAATACCCTGCGCCACGTAATCAGCCGATTTCAGATTGGCCGGGACCTTATCGGCGTTGGCGCTTTGATACGCCAGCAGCCAGCCGCGAGCGTGCAAATCTTCCGCGGTGTCCCACGAGGCGGAGATCAGCACGTCCGCCTGCGGGTTGGCCTGCTCGGCCTCAAGCCGCGCCATCACCTTGCCGGTGGTGGCCTGGAAGATATTGACCTTAACGCCGGTTTTCTTTTCGTAACCGCTGGCGAGGCCTTTCGCCAGCGTGCCGGGACCGGCGGTGTAAACGGTTAGCGCGTGGGCGCTGGAGATCATCGTGGCCGACAGCATCATCGCGAGCGCAGCTCCTTTCTTAAAGGTCATAACGGATTTCATGCGGGTTCCCCTGAGGATGAAGTAACAATGCGGACGGCAGCAACGCTGCCCGCCGATAAATGCACAATGCGGTCAGCCAGCAGCTCTGCTTCGCGGCGGTCGTGGGTGACGTAGACGGCGGTGATGCCAAGCTGGCGCAGCAGACGGCTCATCTCGATGCACAGCGACTCACGCAGCTCGCTGTCAAGATTAGAGAGGGGTTCGTCAAACAGCAGCACGCGAGGTTCGGCAACGATTGCCCGCGCCAGCGCGACGCGCTGCTGCTGGCCGCCGGAGAGGCCGGAGGGTTTACGCTCGGCAAAGCCGGTCAGCCCGACCCTCACCAGCGCGGCGTTGACCCGCGTCTGGCGTTCACCGCGAGGCACGCCGCGCATGCGCAGCGGAAAAGCGATGTTTTGCGCCACGGTCATGTGCGGCCACAGGGCGTAATCCTGGAAAACCATGCCGATATCGCGCTGCTCCGGGGCCATACCCCAGCCGGCTTTCGCCACCAGGCGGTCGCCAAAGCGGATTTCGCCGCTGGCGGGTACGGTGAGCCCGGCCAGCAGGCGCAGCAGCGTGCTTTTGCCGCAGCCGGATGGCCCCAGCAGCGCGACGATGCTGCCCGCTTCGATATGCAGATCGATATTATTGAGAACGGTATTGGCGCCGAAAGCGAAGGAGACGCTATCAAGCTTGATGCCGGTAAGCGCGCGCATTATCGCCCTCCCCGTTGGGAAAGCGATGCTCTACCGACGGTCAAAAACCGCCGGGCCGCGCCCACCTGCGATAAATACAGGGGAGCTAACATGTTGTTATCCTCTTTGGGACTTAGTGCCGCCAACTATAGGGAGCCTGGATGACGTATTGATTACATTTTCATTGCGGCTTAACGTGTTGTCTGGCATCAGACCCATTTACCAAGGAACGCATATGAGCCGCTTTCGCCACGTCGAACTCCAGTACGCCAGTCGCCTGCTCAATCACGGCCCCACCATTATGATAACCAGCTATGACGCGCAATCCGGACGCCGCAACGTGATGGCCGCCGCGTGGTCGATGCCGGTGGAGTTCGCGCCGCCCCGCGTCGCCATCGTGGTCGATAAGAGCGCCTGGACGCGGGAGATAATTGAGCGCAACGGGACCTTCGGCATCGTGGTGCCGGGCGTGGCCGCCGCCAGCTGGACCTACGCGGTCGGCAGCATCAGCGGGCGCGACGAGGATAAGTTCAACGCCTACGGCATTCCGGTGGTTAACGGCCCGGAGCTTGGCCTGCCGCTGATTGAGGAGAAGTGTCTGGCGTGGATGGAGTGTCGGCTGCTGCCGCCCACCGCCGCTCAGGAGCAGTACGATACCCTGTTTGGCGAGGTGGTTTCCGCCGCCGCCGATGAGCGGGCTTTCGTCACCGGACGCTGGCAGTTCGACGATGATAAGCTCAATACGCTGCATCATCTCGGCACCGGCAACTTTGTCGCCAGCGGACGCCACGTTCGGGCGAACACGCCGGAAGAGTAGCCTGCCTGCCGCAGCGGGCGGGTTAATGCCGGCCTGCTTATCCACACCGATGCCGGGAGCCCGCCCTTTTAGCGTTGACCTTACCCTGGCTCGATCATATAGTTAGGCGCCATACTACATGTCAGAGGCCGCAATGGAGCTTGAACAAAAATACCGCGCTCTGCTAGAGGAGGCTGAACGCCATCAGCTTGCCGATCTCGACAATATTCGCCTTTGCTTTCAAACCCTGTCGCTGGCGGCCGCCATCGATCGCGATTGTGCCGCGCTGCTGGCGCCCTGGGGTCTTTCCGAAGGCCGCTTTGTGCTGCTGTTTCTGCTCAACGCCGCGCCGGAAGGTCTGGCGCCCAACGTGCTGGCGGAAAAGGCGGGAGTCACCCGCGCAACCATTACCGGCCTGCTCAACGGTCTGCAGCGCGATGGCCTTATTGAACGCCATGCCGACGCTCTCGACGGTCGGGCTATGCGAATTGGCTTAACGGTCCAGGGTAAGCAGATCATCGATAGTGTTTTTGCCCGGCATAGCCGCTGGATTAGCGGACTCTTTGCCGGTCTCTCGGCCGAGGAGCGGGCCCTGCTCGCCGGGCTGCTGAACAAAGTCGCGGCCGCTACGCTGACGGCACAAGGAGCAACGTCATGAGCGAAAATGAGAAACGTAAAGGAGCAACCCGCGTCGCGGATATTCCTGCCGGGATCCTACAGGCCCTCTCGCGAGGTGAGTTAGCGAGTGCTAACCTGACGGAAGTTCTGGCGCTAAGCCAGTCGAGGCTGCTGCGTGCGGTTTTCCCGGCGCTGCCGCCGTCGGCGCTGGCCGCGGCGGAGAGTCTCGATGCGCAGGGTATTGTGAAGCGCATGGCGGGCATCGCGCACCTGCTGTTGCGTGAGGGCCAACCGGCGACACTCCAGCGCTGCCTGGCGCACCCGGCGGATACGGTTCGCGGCTGGGGCTGCTTTATGCTCGGCGCGCGGTCCGATTTGACGCTCAGCGAGCGCGTGGCGGCAATTCGCCCGCTGGCCGATGACGCCCATTTCGGCGTACGCGAATGGGCGTGGCTGGCCGTGCGCCCGCGTCTGATACCGGAGCTGGATCTGGCCATCGCCGAGCTGACAACGTGGACCGCCTCGCCTTCGGATCGCATTCGCCGCTTTGCCAGCGAGGCCCTGCGTCCGCGCGGCGTCTGGTGCGCGCATATCGGCGAGCTCAAGCGCCAGCCGCAGCGCGCGCTGGCGATCCTCTCCCCGCTGCGCGCCGACCCCTCGGTCTACGTGCAGGATTCCGTCGCCAACTGGCTCAATGACGCGGGGAAAGATAGCCCCGACTGGGTGCAGACGCTCTGCGCCCGCTGGCTGTGCGAATCACCGTCCCCGGCTACTGCGCGTATTTGCCAGCGCGCAATGCGCAATTTAGCCCACGCCAGCCGCTGACGCAGCGGCTGGCTCAGCGCTGCAGCCGGCGCCGGTCTTCGCTGGGAGTGAGGCCAAAAACCTTTTTATAGAGGGTGGTAAAGTGGTTGCTGTTGGCGAAGCCGCATAAATAGGCCACTTCGGTAATGGTCATATCGGTTTCGCGCAGCTTTACCCTCGCTGAAACCAGGCGCAGGCGTTTTATATAATTATCCGGGGTTAATCCGGTCGCTTCTTTAATATGGCGAAAGGCGGTGCGGGTGGTCAGGTGAAATTTATCGGCCAGCAGCTGCCAGTTATGCTCTTCAAAACAGTGGTCCTGCAGCCAGGTGAGTAATTTATGTAATTTATATTTTGTGTTGCTATATTCCGCTTCACTTTCAGCATGCAGTATCGTCGTCGCCAACTGAAAGAAAGTCGCCTCGCGCAGCGCGCTGTTTTCACTGCGCTGAAAATCCGCCGAGAATATCTTCTCAACCAGCCCCTTACAGATATGGCGGGTATCAGGGGCCAGCCAGCCGTAGCAGGAAGCCTGCTGTGCGGAGAATTTGCGTAATAGCGCATCAACATTCTGCAAATAATGAAATTCAACGAAAGGGTTAATCAGCACGTTGATTAACTTGAGCGTTCCGAGCTCATCATAATAATGCACGTCCCCCGGCTGCACGTAAAAAACGTCCCCCTGCTGAATATACAGCGGTCGGCCGTTAATAACGTGCAGACCATGCCCGTGCTCGACGATCACCAGTTCAGCAAACTCGTGGCTATGTTCATGGCTGTTATCTTCGGGGTCGCTGGCGTACATCGCCAGCTTGTCCTGCGGATGGGCGAAATAATACTCAACGGTCAGTGTCATCATTAATGAAGTCCAAAACGGCATACGGCGCAGGGGCAAGATAATGCATTTTACCGGCGCTCACGAGCCAGATTTATGGAATTGTGATCGCCAACCAGCCCATCACACCATCAGTGCCATTTCCCGCGGTGCGTTGGCATTGCCAGAGTGGTTGACGCGGGCGGCGGCGTCTTATGCTGCGGATAAATAAACGTAGAGGACGCAGTATGTCACAGGCTATCCAGCACAACTCAGAGGTCACGATGACCCGCCACGAGGACTTTTTACGCGCCGCCGAGGCGCTCAGGCCGGCGCTCAGCAGCCGGGCTTACCCACCGCAGGCGGTTATCGACGCCCACGTCGATCCGCAGGCCATCTTTGGCTGGCGGGCGCAGCCGGTCAGCACGCCCGAAGCGCTTTATCAGCGCGAGCTGACCAGCGGTGACAGCTTTATCATTGATTTCGGCAGCCACTACGTCGGCTACCTCTCTTTCGCCTGCTCCGCCGTCGGCAGCCCGCCGGACGCCCCGGCCCATCTGCACTTTACCTTCGGCGAAACCCTCAGCGAAGTCTGCGAACCGTTCAGCGAATATCAGGGCTGGCTGAGCAGCAGCTGGCTGCAGCAGCAGGACCTGTGGCTCGACGTGCTGCCCGCAGAGGTTAACCTGCCCCGCCGCTACTGCTTTCGCTACCTGAAGGTGGAGGTGAAGGCCGTATCGCAGAAATTCCGCCTGCGGGTTGGACAAATTCGGCTGAATGCCGTGACCTCAGCGAGCGAAACCTGCCTGCCCGGTACCGCGACGGACCCGCAGCTGCAGGCTATCGACCGGGTCTCGGTAGTGACCTTGAAAAACTGTATGCAGGAGGTTTTCGAAGACGGGCCTAAACGCGACCGCCGCCTGTGGCTTGGCGATTTGCGCCTGCAGGCGCTGGTTAACGACGTCACCTTTACCCACCACGACCTGGTTCGCCGCTGCCTGTATCTCTTTGCCGGCCATACCCGGGAGGACGGCATGGTCTCCGCCAACGTCTTTGTCCAGCCAGATGTGATCGCCGACGATACTTTTCTCTTTGATTATTCGCTCTTTTTCGTAGATGTTCTCTACGGCTATCTGCAAAGCACCGGCGATAGCGCCACCGCTCAGCAGCTGTGGCCAACGGCGCGCCGCCAGGTTGAACTGGCGCTGACCCGCTGCGATGACGCCGGTCTGGTGCGCGATAGCGACGACTGGTGGGTCTTTATCGACTGGCAGGCGTCGCTGAATAAACAGGCCGCGGCGCAGGGCGTGCTGATTTACTGCCTGCAGCGCGCTATCTGGCTGGCAGAACGTTTTGAACCCGAGCTGGCAGCTGCGCTCGGCGATCGTCTGCAGGCGCTAAAAGCGGCGGCCCAGCGCGAGCTTTGGGACCCGGAACGGGGCTTTTTCGTTAGCGGCGCCGGGCGACAGGTGTCCTGGGCCTCGCAGATCTGGCTGGTGCTGGCGGAAATCGGCAGCGCAGAGCAGCGCCGGGAAATAATGCGCAATTTACGGGAAAATCCCCCGGCCATCGCCATGAATACCCCCTACCTGCGCCACCACTTTGTCGCCGCCCTGCTGCAGTGCGGGCTACGCGACGAGGCCATCGCGGAGATCAAAGCCTACTGGGGGGCGATGGTCGATTACGGCGCCGACACCTTCTGGGAGATTTTTGACCCGGCGCAACCTGACTTTTCCCCGTATGGCAGCAAGCTGATCAACAGCTATTGCCATGCGTGGAGCTGTACCCCGGCCTGGTTTATTCGCCAGTACGGACTTTAACAACAACAATAAGCGAGCATATTTTATGGCAGAAACAACCTTTAGCCTGTGGCGGCAGCGCCTGGGCTACGGCATCGCCGACCTCTCCTGCAACCTCGTGTGGCAGCTTATCTCTCTGTATCTGATGTTCTTTTACACCGACGTAATGGGGCTTCCCGCCTATTATGTCGGCCTGATGTTCCTCGTGACCCGCCTGGTGGATGGCGTCGCCGACGTGCTGATGGGGCTGGTGATTGATAACACCACCACCCGCTGGGGGCGCTGTCGTCCCTATCTGCTGCTTGGCGCAGTCCCCTTCGGGCTGCTGTGCGTTTTGGCCTTCTACGTGCCGGATTTCGGCACTACCGGCAAGCTGCTTTACGCCTTCATCACCTATCTGTGCCTGTCGTTTCTCTATACGCTGGTCAATATTCCGTTCTGCGCGATGCTGCCGTTCCTGACCAGCGATTCGCGTGAGCGAACCACCCTCTCGGCGGTGCGAATTCTACTGGGCTCCCTCGGCGCCACGATTGTAGCCGTCGCGACCCTGCCGCTGGTTGGCGCGTTGGGCAAGGGCAGCCAGGCCCACGGCTTCTTCTATACCGCGGTCATTTTCGGCGTCATTGCGACGTTCTTCCTGCTGGTGAGCTTCCGCAACGTTAAGGAGAACATCAGCATTACCCAGGAACGAATGACCCTGAAACGCGCCTGGGTCAGCCTGCGCGCCAACCGTCCATGGTGGGTATTCGCCAGCAATATTTTCCTGATGTGGGGGGCGTTCTTCTTCCAGACCGGCGCGCTGGTTTACTTCTTCCACTACTACGTGGGCAACAACGATCTGACGGCCATCGTCGCCGGGATCTCCACCTTCGTTCCGCTGCTGGGCACTCTCACCGTGCCGCTGCTCGCCAGGCGGATGAAAAAGCGTCACGTCTACCTGATTGCCAGCGCCATTAACCTTGTCGGCATGGGCATGATGATGGCTGCGGGCGTCAACAGCTGGGGGCTGATTGCCGGGGCGATTGTGCTGTCCCTGGGCGCCGGCCAGCGTACCGCCATTTACTTCTCCATGCAGGCCGATCCGGTGGATTACGGCGTGTGGAAAACCGGCATCAACACGGCGGGAATTTTAACCTCAATCAACGGCTTCTTCGGCAAAGTTGCCATGGCCGGTGCGGGAGCGATTACCGGCGTACTGCTCTCTTCCGGCGGCTACGTCGCCAATCAGGCGCAGAACGAGAGCGCGATGCTGGCGATTAAAGCCTGCTATCTCTACATCCCGGCGCTGCTGATTGTCGCGTCGATGCTGTGGATTGGCCGCTTCTATCGTCTCGACGATGATTACGAGCAGATCCGCGCCGACCTCGACGCCGGTCGCCGTGCGCCGCCGGAAAGCCCGTCCGCCGGCGGCGAAAATCACGCCATGTAAGGCGTCCCCACCTCTTTACCTCTGAAAGAAATAAGGATTCTCATGCGTATCTCTGTGATTAGCGCAGCGGTTTGCTGCGCCCTTTTTTCGGCCTACGGCGTCTGCGCCGCGCCGCTGACCATCGAACAACGGCTGGCGCAGCTCGAAGCCCGGCTCAATCATGCGGAGCAGGAAGCGGGAGACGCCAACCGCCGCGCGCAGCAGTCAGAACAGCGCACAACCGCGGCGGAACAGCGCGCGGCAGCGGCGGAGAAACAGGTGCAGGCGCTCAGCCAGCGGACCGCCGCCAGCGAGCAAAAGCAGCAGGTCACCAACCAGCAGATCAATAGCCAGCTGGCGAAAACCTCGCCCGGCGACGGCTTTGAGTTTAACGCCTACGCCCGCTCCGGCATGCTGGTGGATAGCCACGGCAAAGGGGCGCGCGGCGGCCCGGGGATCTCCCCTGCCAGCTCGCTCAACGGCGATGCCCACGTTGGCCGTCTCGGCAACGAGAAGGATAACTACGTGGAGCTCAGCTTTGGCAAGAAAATGACCTTTAGCGACGGCTCGTGGGCGCATTTCAAAACCATGCTTGCCGATGGCGCCACCAACCCGGACCCGTGGGTCCAGGATAACGACAGCCACCATCTGAACGTGCGCCAGCTGTACGTCGAAATGGGCGGCTTTGCCGATTTTTCCGGACCCTTTGAGAAGTCCTCGATCTGGGCGGGCAAGCGCTTCGATCGCGACAATTTCGATATTCACTTTACCGACAGCGACATTATGTTCCTCGGCGGTACCGGCGGCGGCATCAACGACGTCAGCTGGGGCAGCCATCTGCGCGGCGATTATTCGGTCTATGCGCGCAACTTTGGCGATCTGGGTAGCGATAATTATGAAGATAACGATATTCAGAACCTGATGTTCACCGCTAACCACTTCTGGAACAACTGGCAGCTGATGACCACCGCGATGACCGCCCAGGGCAACGATTCGCTGAAAGATAACACCTCGACCACCGGCAGTTATGCCCTGCGCAGCGACAATACCGCGAAGAACGGCTACTACGCGATGCTGGCCTATCACGATAAGCAGCAGTTCTTCGGCCTGGCGCCGGGGGTATCCGAAAGCGCCTTACAGTACGGTGGCGGCCTTGGGGCCGAAGCGCGTCAACCCGGCAGCGATGGCGATCTCACCGAGAATGCAAAATCCTTGCGCTTTGCGTCATACGGTATTTTGCCGCTGGGGAAAAACTGGGAGCTGGCGCCGTCAGTCATCGCCCAGCATAGCGAAAGCCGCTATCGCGACGGCGACCGCTACGACTGGGCGACCTTCAACCTGCGGCTTTCTCAAGGCATCACCCGCAATTTCGCGCTGCTGTACGAGGCGTCGTGGCAGTATATGGACCTGAACCCCAACGGGCGAACCTATCGCTACAACGACGAAGTCCATCAGTATCAGGCGGTGAGCGGTGATTTTTATAAGCTGACCTTCGCCCCGACCTTTAAGGTTGGCGACGTGTTTGATATTAAAGCGCGGCCGGAGATTCGGTTCTTCGTGACGTGGATGAACTGGGATAAGGCGCTGGATCGCTACGCCATTAACGATGATTTCGGCAGCAAAGGCTTTACCGCCGGCGGAAACTGGAACTTCGGCGTGCAAACCGAGATTTGGTTCTAAGGCGTGAGTCCCGGGTAAGCGGCGAACCGTTCGGCCCGGGCGACAAAGAGCAGCGGCTTTTGTCGCCCGGGCAGGCGCTGAGTACCGCCTTCGGGAAACCGAAGCAGCTACATGTTGTAACCGGGTTTCTTAATCAGCTGCGCCATCTGCGGAGCGATTTCGCTGTCCCATACCTGCTGCCAGTCGCTCGGGTCAACCTGCTTCAGGGCCACGCTCACCGAGCTCTCCTTGCTGTTCAGGTGCTGCACTAATACGGCGGTGATATCGGCGGCCAGCGCCGTTTTTTGCTCATCATTCAGCTCGCGAGGAAAACACTTAATATCAACATGCGGCATAGCAGACTCCTTATTGTCAGAACGATAAAACTACCACAGCCCGGGCGCGCCGGTTTTCATTTTGTGCCTTAAATCAGCTCGTTGCGGCGTAATACCGCCTCCAGCTCGGCGCGTTGATATACCGCATCCGCGACGGCGACGAATTTCGGCGTGTGCGCTTCAAACCACTCCCGCCCCGGCCTCCACGAGCACATGACCGCGATATAGCAGTCCAGCAGGCTTATCCGCTCGCCCAGCGCGTAGGGCCCGGCGACGAGCTGCTGCTCGAGCCACAGGTAGAGCGACTGGCGATAGTTCACGCAGTTTTCCCGCAGCTGCTGCGGTGCATCAGCCGCCCAGCGCTCAGGGTAATCCGCGTAGGTGAAGGTGGGATAGACGTTGGCAACCAACCAAATCAGCAGGTGCTGAAACGGGTGTCGCTGCGGCGTTCCTGGCTCGGGCGCGAGGTCCGGCCGCTGGTCGAGGATGGTTAAGGCAATCGCGGCAGATTCGCTCATCACGCTGCCGTCCGCCAGCTTAAGGGTGGGTACCTGACACAGCGGGTTTATCTGCATCAGGCTGTCGCGCTGCGGTCCGGGTTTATCAAAACCCTCAACGTTAACAAAGTGGTACGGGATTTCGGCCAGCGTCAGCATCAGCTCGCTGATTGCCGACCCCCAGCCCGGTACGCCATAGACGGTGATCATGTTCGGCCTCCACGGTAAACGTCGGGTGTCGGGTGAAAGCCGGAAAAAAGCCCGTCGCGCGCTATTTAACGGCGTGCCTACGCCGACTCTCGCTCCAGCAAATGATAGCCCAGATCGATAATTGCTTCCCCTTCCCCCACGCCTTCAATACGGTCGGCGAGGAGGGTTGCCGCGCGTTCGCCAATCGCCTGGCGATCGACGCTTACGGTGGTAATCGCCGGTCGGTTGCTGGCGGCAAAATCCAGATCGCCGAAGCCCATTACCGCTAAATCCTTCGGCACGCGCAGGCCGCGGCTTTCCGCCTCCATTATCGCCCCCTGCGCCAGGGTATCGGAACTGCAGACGATAATATCGAACTCGCCGGCGTCAAGCAGCTGGGCCAGGCCGCTGCGCCCCAGCGCCAGCGAGGCGGGAAGCGGCACCGCCACCTGATGCACATCGCTCATACCGCCTTTGACCAGCCGGGCGCACAGCCCCTGCTTACGCAGCGCCGCTCGCGCGTCCCCTGCCCACAACAGCCCCGGGCGTCGATAGCCCTTGTGCAGCAAAAACTCGCCTATCGTCTCGCCAACTTTCTCATGCGAAAAGCCCACCAGCATATCCAGCGGCGTCGGGGTCAGATCCCAAATCTCCACCACCGGGATGGCGGCGTTGAGGATGGTTCTCTTTAACGCCGGCGCATGCTGAATGCCGGTCAGCACGACCCCGTCCGGGCGACGGGAGAGCAGGGTTGCCACCAGCTCCGCTTCGGTCTCCCGACTGTAGCCCGCGACGCACAGCAGCATATGGTAGCCGCGCGCCGCAAGGGTATCGCTCAGCGCCTGGATGGTGTCGACAAACATATTGTTGTTGATTTGCGGAACCACGACGGCAATCAGCCGGCTGCGGCGTGAAGCCAATCCGCCGGCCAGCGCATTGGGAATGTAGCCCGTGGCCTGCACCGCCTGCAGCACCTTTTCCACCGTTTTAGGCCGCACCAGCTGCGGCGTATTTAGCGCCCGACTGACCGTCATTGATGATAACCCCGCCGTGCGGGCAACATCATCCAGCGTCGGCACGCGCGTCGGTTTTCTGCTTTTCACGGCTAAGCCCCTGTGTTGAGTCGTTCCCAGCGGGCATTATTGATGATGCCCCAGCCAATTGCCAGCACCCGCCCGCGCATCTGCATGAGAATCAATAACCTGAGAGATAAAATGTTATCGCTATCATTAATAGTTGTGCTATTTCACAGATTGTTTTGGATCGTGATGTCACTTGCATAATTTTACCAATAATAACCTAAAGTTGTGATCGTTTGTACAAATTAAACGCACTCCTGTGGTCGAAACACTAAAGCTGGATTAAAAATGTTAGCGCAAACATTTTATAACTCGTAAGGAACATGCCATGACCACCAGCGCCAACTCCAGCTCCGTGACCTACGCCAAAACCACCGGCGTCAAAACCGCCGCCGAAACCGGCGACCGCATTGAGCACGTTAAGCTCTCCCTGGCTTTTCTCCCCTTAGCCACGCCGGTCAGCGATGCCAAAGTCCTCACCGGGCGGCAAAAGCCGCTCACCGAAGTCGCGATTATCATCGCCGAAATTCACTCCCGCGACGGTTTCGAAGGGGTAGGATTTAGCTATTCCAAGCGCGCGGGAGGCCAGGGGATTTACGCTCATGCCAAAGAGATTGCCGATAACCTACTCGGTGAAGACCCCAACGATATCGACAAGATCTACACCAAACTGCTGTGGGCGGGCGCCTCCGTCGGGCGCAGCGGCATGGCGGTACAGGCCATCTCTCCGCTTGATATTGCGCTGTGGGATATGAAAGCCAAACGCGCCGGGCTGCCGCTGGCGAAGCTGCTAGGCGCCCATCGCGATTCGGTACAGTGCTACAACACTTCCGGCGGCTTCCTGCATACGCCGCTGGATCAGGTGCTGAAAAACGTCGCCATCTCGCGGGAAAACGGCATCGGCGGGATCAAGCTGAAGGTGGGCCAGCCGAACACCGCCGAGGATATCCGTCGCCTGACGGCGGTGCGTGAAGCGCTGGGCCCCGATTTCCCGCTGATGGTTGACGCCAACCAGCAGTGGGACCGGGAAACCGCCATTCGCATGGGGCGTAAAATGGAACAGTTTAACCTGATCTGGATTGAGGAGCCGCTCGACGCTTACGATATCGAAGGCCACGCGCAGCTGGCCGCCGCGCTGGATACGCCGATTGCTACCGGCGAGATGCTGACCAGCTTCCGCGAACACGAACAGCTTATCCTCGGCAACGCCTGCGACTTCGTGCAGCCGGACGCCCCGCGCGTCGGCGGTATCTCCCCCTTCCTCAAGATTATGGATCTGGCGGCGAAGCATGGCTGCAAGCTGGCCCCGCATTTTGCGATGGAAGTGCATCTGCACCTCGCCGCCGCCTACCCGCTCGAACCCTGGCTGGAGCATTTCGAGTGGCTAAACCCGCTGTTTAACGAGCAGCTTGAGCTGCGCGATGGGCGGATGTGGGTTTCTGAACGTCACGGGCTGGGCTTCACCCTGAGCGAGCAGGCGCGCCGCTGGACCCAGCACAGCTGCGAGTTTGGCCAGCGCCCCTGATGCTTGCGCCGGCTATTTCCCGGTCCGGGAGCGAACGCGCCGGGGCCGGGCTGGGGGATAAGCGTATCCCCCACTCTTGCGTAGTCCGGTCAGCATATGGCCGGGGATAGTTATTAACGACCGGCGGACGGCACTTTATTCCCCCTCCCGCCCCTGACTTGCTGTACCCACATCACCAACCCTGAAACGGAGTTGAAAAGTGAATACACAATTAAAACGCAGCAACGTGCGTTACGGTATTTTATTATTTCTTTTTTTGGCCACCGTATTTAATTATGCCGACCGCGCCACGCTGTCGGTCGTCGCACCGATTATGAGTAAAGAGCTCGGCTTCGACCCGGAGGCCATGGGTCTGGCTTTTTCCGTGTTCGGTATTTCTTACGTGATAATGCAAATCCCCGGCGGCTGGCTGCTGGATAAATACGGCTCGCGGCTGGTGTACGGCTGCGCGCTGATCGGCTGGTCGGTGGTGACCATGTTCCAGGGGACGATTTTTCTGTTTGCCAGCCCGCTGGTGGTGCTGGTTATTCTGCGCCTGATGATGGGCGCGATAGAAGCCCCGGCCTTCCCCGCCAACAGTCGCCTCAGCGTGCAGTGGTTCCCGAATAAAGAGCGCGGGTTTGTCACCTCGGTATATCAGGCGGCGCAGTATATTTCGCTGGGTATTATCACGCCGCTCATGACAATCATCCTGCATAATTTAAGCTGGCACTATGTTTTCTATTATATTGGCGCCATCGGGGTGGTCCTGGGGATATTCTGGCTGGTTAAGGTGAAGGACCCGTTACATCACCCGAAAATAAATCAGCAGGAGCTTGAATATATTCGCGAGGGCGGCGGCGAGCCGGAACTAGGCAGCAAAAAAACGCAGCACAAGTTAACCCTCGCGCAGATTAAAAGCGTCTGCGTAAACCGCATGATGATTGGCGTCTATATCGGCCAGTTCTGCGTCACCTCCATTACCTGGTTCTTCCTGACCTGGTTCCCGACCTACCTTTACCAGGCCAAGGGAATGTCGATTCTGAAGGTCGGTTTTGTCGCCAGCATTCCGGCCATTGCCGGGTTTATCGGCGGCCTGCTCGGCGGGCTGTTTTCCGACTGGCTGCTGAAACGCGGCCATAGTCTGACCACTGCCCGCAAGATACCGGTCATCTGCGGCATGCTGCTCTCCTGCGTCATCGTCGTCGCTAACTATACCGCTTCTGAGGTGGTGGTTATCGCCGCCATGAGCCTGGCCTTCTTTGCAAAAGGCTTTGGCAATCTCGGCTGGTGTATCCTCAGCGATACGTCGCCTAAGGAGATGCTGGGTATCGCCGGCGGGGTCTTCAATATGTGCGGTAACCTCGCGAGCATCATCACGCCGCTGGTGATTGGGATCATTATTGCCAATACCCACTCGTTTGATTACGCCATTCTCTACGTCGGCTCGATGGGCGTGCTCGGCCTGCTCTCCTATCTGTTTATTGTCGGGCCGCTGGATCGTATCAACCTGACGCCTCGCGCGGCCTGATTATCAACCCTGGCGAGAGTTCGCCCCCGCTGTTTCGCAACACACTCCTGCGAAACAGCGGTTTTTTAGTAGGTAATCCCCGGCGGATTGACCACCGACTGCGTTACCGCTTCCCCCTGTTCCCCCCAGCGCGCCAGCACCTGCTGGTACTCGCCGCGGGCTATCGCCCCGTCGAGCGCCGTCTGCAGCGCGTACACCAGGCCGCTGCCCTTTTTGGTGGTGGTGGCAACGTAAGCCTTTTTCGGCCCCAGGCCGACGACTTTGGTCGTGCCGGTCAGCGCCGCTTTGTAGGCCGCCACCGACTGCGGGCCAAAGAACACGTCGGCGCGTCCGGACTGAATATAGAGATTACCCGAGGCGTCGTCGGTCAGGTACACCGGCAGCGCCGGCTGGCGCCCCGCCGCTTCGTTCTCGGCGTTCCAGCCGAGCAGAATACGCTCCTGATTGGTGCCGGAACCGACGATCACCTTCCGCCCGGCAAGATCCGCCGCGCCGCTCACCCGGTCTATCGGGCTGGTGGATTTAACGGAAAAGGCCAGGGAATCGACGCGATAGGTGGCGAAATCGAATTTCTGCTTGCGCTGCTCGGTCACCGCGATATTCACCAGCGCCACGTCGTAGCGCCCGGAGGTGATGCCCAGCGGCCAGTCCTCCCACGCCGTCGGCACCAGCCGGAGCCGGAGCCCCAGGCTGCCGGCCAGCAGGCGGGCGATATCCGGATCGCTGCCGATACGCGTGCGGTTATCGCTCGCCAGCAGCGCCAGCGGCGGTGAATTCAACGCCGAGATAGCCACCGTCAGCGTCCCGGGCTCAACGAAGCGATAATTGGCCGGGATCTGCGCAATCGCCCGGCTGTCCGCCGTCACCGGCAGCGGCCGCTCGTTGGCCCGCAGGTCAATCTCCGCCTGCGCCCCCGCCGGGATAATACCCATCAGTAATGCCAGAAGTCCTTTTCTCATGCCGGAAGCACCTTCGATAAAAATTGCCGCGTGCGCTGATGCTGCGGATGGTTAAGGACCTCATCGCTGCTGCCCTGCTCAATGATTTTACCATCGACCATAAAGACCACCTGATCGGCGACCTCACGCGCAAAACCAATCTCATGCGTCACCACCACCAGCGTGGTGCCGGAACGCGCCAGCTTCTTGATAACGTCAAGCACCTCGCCCACCAGCTCAGGGTCCAGCGCCGAGGTTGGTTCGTCAAACAGAATCACCCGCGGCTTGAGGGCCAGCGCCCGCGCGATGGCAATACGCTGCTGCTGACCGCCGGAGAGATGCCGCGACCAGGCATCGGCTTTGTTGCGCAGCCCCACCACGTCGAGCAGATCGTAGGCCTGCTCGATGGCCTCCTTGCGGCTGGCCCGTCCGTGGGCAATCGGCGCCTCAATCAGGTTTTCCAGCACCGTCAGGTGCGGGAACAGGTTGAAGTTTTGAAAAACGTAGCCGACGTTCACACGCTGGCGGAGGATCTCTTTTTCCTTCAGCTCGTACAGCCTGTCGCCCTGACGGCGATAACCGATATAGTCGCCATCAATTTGAATAAAGCCCTCATCAACCCGCTCGAGGTGGTTAATGGCCCGCAGCAGAGTGGATTTCCCCGAGCCGGAAGGCCCGAGGATCACCGTTACCGTGCCGGGCTCTATCTCCAGGGAGACATCGTCCAGCGCCTTATGGCGGCCAAAATATTTGCTGACGCCGGTAATCGAGATGTGGCCATTATGAGAGTTGGGCATGGACGGGCTCCTGCGTCTGCGGTGAACGAGAGGCTTCGGCAACGCGAGTGCGGCGCGGGCTGTTCACCGCCGAGCGGCGCTCGCTGCGCGCCAGCGCGCGTTCGACCAGATATTGGATAAGCGACAGTACGCTGGTGATCGCCAGGTACCACACCGCGCCGACCATCAGCAGGGGGATCACTTCCTGGGTGCGGTTGTAAATCATCTGAATGGTGTAAAACAGCTCCGGCATCGCCAGGACGTAGACCATCGCCGTCCCCTTGGCGAGGCTGATAATTTCATTGAAGCCGGAGGGCAGAATAGTGCGCAGCGCCTGCGGCAGAATAATGCGCAGGGTACGCCGCCACGCCGGCAGGCCGAGCGCCGCCGCCGCTTCATACTGACCGTGATCGACGCCGAGGAAGCCGCCGCGAATAATTTCCGCGGTATAGGCGCTCTGCACCAGCGTCAGCCCGACTACCGCGGTGGAGAACTGCCCCAGCACGTTGATGGTTTGATAGCTGCCCCAGCTGATGCTGGTAAAGGGAATACCGAGCGACAGCGTGTCGTACAGATAGGAGAAGTTGTAGAGAATAATCAGCACCACGATCAGCGGCAGCGAGCGGAACAGCCAGATATATCCCCACGAAAGGCTGCTCAGCAGCCACGAGGAGGAGAGCCTGGCCAGCGCCAGCAGGCCGCCAAAGATCACGCTCAGCACGGTACCGAGCAGGGTCAGCAGCAGCGTTTGCCCCAGCCCTTCGAGGATAACCGGATCAAAGAACCAGCGCGCGAAGACCGCCCACTCCCAGCGGGGGTTAAAGGCCACCGACTGCACGACGACGGCCAGCACCAGCAGCGCCAGCACCGCGCCGACGGCGCGCAGCGGATAGCGCGCCGGGATAACTTTTATCGTTTCAGATGTTTTCATCATTGCTCCTCAGGCGCTCTGGCCTAGCGCGCTAACCGCCAGCGCTTTGCTAAACCGCAGCCGTCCGTCATAGGGCGGCTGGCTGTACTCTTCCGGGTTGCGGTCGAGGTCAAACTGCGGCTCATAGCCCTGGCTCAGATAGAGCTTCACCGCCTCCGGCTGACGAAAGCCGGTGGTCAGGTAGATATGGCTGTAGCCCGCCAGCACCGCCCGACGCTCCAGCTCCTGCACCACCTTTGCCGCCAGCCCCTGCTGGCGCAGCGCGTGGTGGGTCCAGATGCGTTTAATTTCGGCGGTGTTGGCGTCTTTGGGCTTGTAGGCGCCGGTGGCGATAATCTCCCCCTCGCGCTCGAGTACGATAAACAGCCCCTGCGGCGCCAGATACCATTCGGTTAGCTCAACTTCGGCATCGCGGGAAAAATAGTCCCCGTAGCGCGAAGCGTACTCGGCAAACAGGCCGTCAATAACCGGCTGCAGCTCAAGGGCTTCGGGTGAAACATCGCGAAATACGTCGCTCATACTGACTCCTGTTAATCGCCCAGTCCGGCCGGATTAATCTCTGACTGCGGGATGCTCTCGACGCCTTCCCCCCAGCGGTTAAGCACTTTGGCGTAGTCGCCGCTCTGGATAGCGCCGTTCAGCGCCGTCTGCACCGGGGTGACCAGGCCGCTGCCCTTTTTCACCGTCACCGCGATATGCGCCGCCTTCGGCCAGCCGCCGTCGACGCTGCCAACCAGTTTGGTTTTGCCGGTGAGTGCTGCTTTCCATGCGCCAATCACGTTGGGACCAAAGAAGGCATCGGCGCGGCCGGACTGCAGGGCGAGGGTCAGCGCGGCGTCATCCTTGGTGTAGATCGGGGTAAAGGGCTTCAGCCCCTTCTTCAGATTCTCCGCGTTCCACGCCAGCAGAATGGCCTCCTGGTTGGTGCCGGAGCCGACGATAATGCGCAGGCCGGCAATCTCCTCCGCGGTGTCAATTTTGTTCAGCGGGCTGGTGCTCTTGACGTAGAAGCCCAGCGAATCCTTGCGGTAGGTGGCGAAATCAAACTTCTCTTTGCGCTCTTTGGTCACCGTAATATTGCTGATCGCGGCATCATATTTGCCGGAGACCACGCCGAGCGGCCAGTCCTCCCACGAGGTCGGGACCACGTTCAGCTGCAGGCCGAGGCTATCGGCCACCAGGCGGGCGATATCCACCTCGCTGCCGAGCAGGGTTTTGTTATCGTCAGAAAAGACGGTGAGCGGCGGCGAGTTCAGCGCCGCGACCGCGACGGTGAATTTTCCCGGTACCGCGAGGCGCAGATCCTTCGGCAGCTGGGCAATCGCCTGCGGATTTTTTGCCGTATGCACCGGCGCTTTGTTGGCTTCGAGGCTGACCCCGGTGCCGTTGATATTGACGTTCTGCGCCCACGACGAAGCGCTTGCGGCCAGGGCGAGCGCGAGGATAAGTGACTTTTTCTGCATAGCGGGTGTTCTCTTATTCTTGTTTATTGTTGTTGGAATTGATTGACCGGCTCGGCCAGCCCTAAGCTTGCACGCAGGGTGATGCCGGGATACTCCTCGCGGAACAGCCCCCGCTGCTGCAGAAGCGGCACCACCTGGTCAACAAAGCGCGGGAAGGCGTCCGGCGTGCCGCCCTGGATAATAAAACCGTCGGCGGCCCGCTGTTCAAACCACTGCTGCAAACCGTCGGCGACCTGCTGCGGCGTTCCGGAAAAGCGCGGACGCGGGCTGGCGGCTTCCAGCGCCACCTGGCGCAGGGTCAGGCCTCGCTCGCGGGCGCTGCGCTTGATCTCATCCGTGGTGCTGCGGAAGCTGTTTTGTCCGAGATCGCCGATGTCCGGGAACGGCGCATCAAGCGGGTACTGCGCAAAGTCGTGATGTTCGAAATAGCGTCCGAGGTAGTTCAGGGCATCCTCAATCGAGACCAGCGCGGCGGTGGTCTGATACTGCTGCTCCACGTCTTCGGCGCTGTCGCCCACGATGACGCTGACGCCCTGGAAAATATGCAGCGAATCTTCCTGACGGCCGTACGCCGCGAGCTGACCTTTAACATCGCGATAAAACGCCTGCGCCTCCTCAAGAGAGTCCTGATGGGTAAAAATGGCGTCGGCATGGCTCGCCGCCAGCTTTTTACCATCATCAGAAGCGCCTGCCTGAAATATAATGGGGCGCCCCTGCGGCGTGCGGGCAATATTCAGCGGACCGGCAACCTTAAAAAAGTCGCCATGATGATCGAGGGCATGCAGCTTATTTTTATCAAAGAACTGGCCGCTGGCCTTATTGCGCACAAAGGCGTCCTGTTCCCATGAATCCCACAGCCCTTTAACCACCTTTAGATATTCATCCGCGATGCGATAGCGCAGCGCATGGTCGGGGTGCTGAGCGCGGGAGAAGTTTTTTGCCGAGCCCTCCAGCGGCGAGGTGACGACGTTCCAGCCCGCCCGGCCCTGGCTGAGATGGTCGAGGCTGGCAAACTGCCGCGCGGTGGTAAAGGGCTCGCTGTAGGAGGTTGACAGCGTGCCTACCAGGCCGAGGTTGCGGGTCACCGCCGCCAGCGTGGAGAGCACCGTCAGCGGCTCAAAGCGGTTTAAAAAGTGCGGGATGGATTTCTCGTTAATATACAGGCCGTCGGCGACAAATATAAAGTCGAGCTTACCCTCTTCGGCTTTTAACGCCGTTTGCTTAACAAACTCAAAATTAATGCTGGCATCCGCCTGCGCTAACGGGTGACGCCAGGCGGACATATTTCCCGAGGCGCCGTGTAATATGGTGCCAAGACGCAGCTGTCGTTTTTCAGACATAGTTCACCCTTCCCTTGCCGGTAATTAAAATTTAAATTTGCTGTAAAGCCCGTTCCGCCAGGGTCGCAAAATAGCGCGCCGCCGGGGCGATTAAATTCTCATCCGGATTAAATCCGGGATGGTGGAGACCGAATTCGCTGGCGCTACCGATGCTGACAAAGGCGCCGGGAATATGCTGCAGGTAGACGGCAAAATCTTCCCCGCCCATATGCAGGTCCGCGTGATGGGTGCGGTAGCCGACCTCGTCGGCAACCTCGCTGGCAAACGCTGCCCAGCGCTCATCGTTCACCAGCGCCGTTGGCCCGGAGTACCAGAAAACGTCGATCTGCGCGCCGAAGGCGCTGGCAAAACCGGCGGCGATTTCACTTACCCGCGCCTTCACCCGCTGCTGCACTTCGCTGCTGTGGGTGCGCAGCGTCCCTTCCAGCTCCACGCTCTCCGGCAGGACGTTCCAGGTGTTGCCGCCCTGGATCCGCGTCACGCTCAGCACCACCGAATCGAGGGTATTAACCTCCCGGCTGGCAACGCTCTGTAGCAGGGTGACCAGCTGGCTGGCAAGCAGGATGGCGTCTTTGCCCTCGTGCGGGCGCGCGGCGTGAGCGCCTTTGCCGGTGACCTTAAAGACGAAGCGATCGACGTTGGCATAAAAGGCGCCGCCGCGGGTGGCAAACTCCCCAACCGGCAGCCCCGGCTCATTGTGCATCCCGAAAATAGCCGCCACCCCTTCCAGAGCGCCGGCGCGGATCAGGGTTTTGGCGCCGCCAAAATTCTCTTCCGCCGGCTGGAACAGGATCCGCACCCGGCCCGGCAGCTGCGCTTCGCGCTCTTTGAGCAGCAGCGCGGCCCCCAGCATCACGCTGGTGTGAATGTCGTGGCCGCAGGCGTGCATCACGCCTTCGTTTTGCGAGCGATACGCGAGGCCGGTCGCTTCTTCGATCGGCAGCGCGTCAATATCCGCCCGCAGGGCAATGAGCTTTTCGCCGCTGCCCACCTCAACCACCAGGCCAGTTTTCAGCTCGTAGGGCAGCAGACGCAGGCCGCCGCTTTGCAGCCAGTCGCGGATGCGCGCGGTGGTAGCCACCTCCTGCAGGGAGAGCTCCGGGTACTGGTGCAGCTCGCGCCGCCAGCGGATCAGCTGTTCAGCAAAGCTCATGGCAGCACCTCCGCACCCTGATGGACCTGGGCCAGCAGGCGCAGCGAGTTGAGCCGCGCCTCACCTTCGGCGACCGGCGTATCGATGATGAATTCGTCAATTCCCCACTCCGCGTGCAGCTCGTCCAGCTGCGCTTTGACCTCCTCGGCGGTCCCGGCCAGCAGGGAGGATTCGCGGCGGGCGATGCGCGTCGGGGCGCTCCCCGCCTGGCGGGCAAAGGCGATCCCCTGAGCCTCGCTGCCAACGGTCACGTGCTGGCCGTTTTCCAGCTCCACGCCCCAGACCTCAACCTGCTGCGCGAGATCCCGCGCCGCCGCACGATCCTCGGCGACGATCGCCTGCACGGCGATAATGGCATCCCGGCGGCTCAGCGTGCGCCAGCGGGTCAGCACCTCGCGAAGCAGCGCTTTGTCGCCGTTAAGGTGGGCGGCAAAGACAAAGTTCCAGTCAAGCTGGGCGGCAAGACGAGCGCTCTCAAGGCTGGCGCCGAGCAGGAAGCCGTCCGCGCGCCGCGGCGGGATCGGCGTTGCCCGCACGCTCTCTTCGCCTTCAGCCTCGGTCAGCGACAGCCAGTTATCAAGCTGGGCCAGCTGGTCGGCAAAGGTGCCCTTATCTTCCTGATTCAGCCCCTGCTGCAGCGCGCGGGTGGAGAGCGGCAGGCCGCCGGGCGCTTTGCCGACGCCAAGATCCACCCGGCCCGGCGCAATAGAGGCCAGCAGGTTGAAGTTTTCCGCGACTTTATAGGGACTGTAGTGCTGGAGCATCACCCCGCCGGACCCGACGCGAATCTGCCGGGTCTGGCCGAGGATCCAGGCGATCGCCAGCTCCGGCGACGGGCTGGCTAATTGATCGGTATTATGGTGTTCTGCTATCCAGAAGCGATGATATCCCCAGGCCTCAGCCTGTTGCGCAAGGGTTAAAGTTCGGGTCAGTGCCTGAGCGGCCGTTTCCCCAGCCGCAAGCGGACTTTTATCCAGAATACTGATTCGATAAGACATTTCGCAGACTCGTATTAACTAACGTGTCTGCATTATTAGAATCTGGGGAGGCGGCTGAGAAACAATTTATTTACATGTGCTCTGCCGGAAAATAGATATACGGGCTTAATGCTGAGCAGGCTGCGCTGTCAACTGGCGGAGAAAATCCTCCGTCTGACGCCGGTTACGCAGGCGCACAAAGCGGATATGCTGCCAGGCCGGGTCGGCCATATCGGCAAGGTAGCGCTGGCGATTGTGACGCCAGGTTTTGATGGTCCACCAGATAATGGATTCGCGGCTAAAAAAGGAGCGACGGAAGCTTTCGCAGTTGCCGGTACCGGGCCACAGCTCCTGATGACGGCTGGCGCGGGCGGCGGCGCGACACACCGCCTGCCGCAGCGTGCGGCAGAATCCGTAGTCGAGCCAGACCACCAGATCGACATCGCGCCATTTGATCTGACGGCTGCGGTTATAGTTGCCGTCCAGCACCCAGCCCGGCGCGGCGGTAGCGGCGGCTAATTTGGCGAAGAACGCTTCGTCCGGCGTGCCCTGCCACTGCGGAAGCCAGTAGAGCCGATCCATTTCGATACAGGGAAGCGCCAGCTGCCGGGCAATCCGCCGGGCGAGAGTCGATTTTCCGACGCCGCTGGTCCCTACTACGTTTATTTTCATCCTGCGCTCTCAGCCGTCCTTTGGGGTAAGAATATTAACCCACAAACGGCCGCGTCGGGGATGAAAATTCGGGCTCAGCGCCTGCGCTACCCGGCTACGGTCGCGTTTAGCAGCCCTGGTACTGCTCGTCGCTGACGTGCTCCTGCCAGGTCACCGGGCTGCCGTTCTCCGCTTCGGCGATGGCAATATGCACCATGGCGGTGGTGCTGCTGGCGCCGTGCCAGTGCTTCACGCCCGGCGGGATCCACGCGATATCGCCCGGGTTCAGCGCCTGCGGCTCTTTGTCCCACTCCTGCAGCCAGCCGCGTCCCTGGACCACAATCAGCGTCTGGCCCAGCGGATGCGTATGCCAGGCGGTACGCGCGCCGGGTTCGAAGGTGACCGTCGCGCCGCCCACTTTCGCCGGCTCGGTGGCCTGAAAAGGCGCGTCGATACGCACGTCGCCGGTAAACCAGTCTGCAGGACCTTTTCGTGATGGCTGTGAGCCGCTGTGGCTAATATTCATGATGCTCTCCTCTTAGGTGTTGCACTAAAGATAGCGCAAGCGCCGGGCCGCGATTAGACTGCAAAATAAGAAAGGAACCATGAGCCAAATTCATTAATCCGGAAAACGATGCTTAAAGACAATATTAACGACCTGCTGTCATTTATGGTGGTGGCCCGCGAGCGCAGCTTTACCCGCGCCGCCGCCCAGCTCGGCGTTTCCCAGTCGGCGTTGAGCCACGCCATGCGCAACCTGGAGGCCCGGCTCGACGTGCGCCTGCTGACCCGCACCACCCGCAGCGTCGCGCCAACCGAGGCCGGCGAAAGGCTGTTTCAGCGCCTCGGCCCGCATCTGCAGGAAATTGAGCAGGAGCTCAGCGCCCTGCGCGACACCCGTGAGCATCCGGCCGGCAATATCCGCCTTACCGCCGGCGAGCACGCCGCCAGCGCGGTGCTCTGGCCGACGTTGAAACCCTTTATGCTGCAGTATCCTGACATTCATATCGAAATTACCGTTGATAACGGCCTGACCGATATCGTCGATGGGCGCTTTGACGCCGGGATCCGCCTCGGCGAACAGGTGGCGAAGGATATGATTGCGGTGCGTATCGCCCCCGATATGCGCATGGCCGTCGTCGGCTCGGCGGACTACCTTGCGCGCTGCGGCACGCCGCAAACGCCCTATGAGCTCGACCGCCACCGCTGCATTAATATGCGCTTACCGACCCTCGGCGGTATTTATGCCTGGGAGTTTGCGCACGAGGGGCGCGAAGTGCGCGTCCGCGTTGACGGACAAATCACGCTAAACAGCCTTCCGCAGCGCATAGATGCCGCCGCCGCGGGCCTCGGGCTGGCTTATGTCCCGGAGGACTCCGTTGCCGAAGCTCTCGCCGACGGCCGGCTGGTGCGGCTCCTCGAAGCCTGGACGCCCTCCTTCACCGGCTACCATCTTTATTACCCCAGCCGCCGCCAGCACACCGCCGCCTTCTCCCTGCTTGTGGACGCTCTACGGCGCTGAACCCATTGATATATAAGCAAGTGCGGTGCAGAAATGTTTTACGTGCGTCACTATCACGTTGCGTGTAGGATGCTGCGCCATGCTCTGCTTATCTCCTACGCCAGAATGATGAGAAAGCCAGCATAACGTGCTGCCAGTCGGCGGTGCGAGGACCACTCATGGACATTGACAGGAAAATGGGTACATCAATGAATACAAAACACAACGCCGCGGCCGAGCATCAGGCCGCAAAACGTCACTGGCTCAACTCGCAGGAATCGGGTTACCACAAGGCAATGGGCAACCGCCAGGTGCAGATGATCGCCATCGGCGGCGCAATCGGTACCGGTCTGTTCCTCGGCGCCGGCGCGCGCCTGCAGATGGCGGGGCCCGCGCTGGCCCTGGTGTATCTGGTCTGCGGCCTGTTCTCCTTCTTTATCCTCCGCGCGCTGGGCGAACTGGTGCTGCACCGGCCCTCCAGCGGCAGCTTCGTCTCCTACGCCCGCGAATTCCTCGGTGAAAAAGCAGCCTACGTTGCCGGCTGGATGTACTTTGTCAACTGGGCGATGACCGGCATTGTCGACATCACCGCCGTGGCGCTCTATATGCACTACTGGGGCGCGTTCGGCGACGTTCCGCAGTGGGTCTTCGCCCTCGGCGCGCTGGCGATCGTCGGCACCATGAATATGATCGGCGTGAAGTGGTTTGCCGAAATGGAGTTCTGGTTTGCGCTGGTCAAAGTGCTGGCGATTGTTGCGTTTCTCGTGGTCGGGACCATTTTTCTCGGCAGCGGAAAACCGCTGGACGGCAACGCCACCGGCTTCCACCTGATTACCGATAACGGCGGCCTGTTCCCGCACGGCCTGATGCCGGCGCTGGTGCTGGTGCAGGGGGTGGTGTTCGCCTTTGCCTCCATCGAACTGGTCGGCACCGCCGCCGGGGAGTGCAAAGAGCCGCAGACCATGGTGCCGCGCGCGATCAACAGCGTGATCTGGCGTATCGGCCTGTTCTACGTCGGCTCCGTGGTGCTGCTGGTGCTGCTGCTGCCGTGGAATGCCTATCAGGCGGGGCAAAGCCCGTTCGTCACCTTCTTCTCGAAGCTCGGCGTGCCCTACATTGGCAGCGTGATGAATATCGTGGTCTTAACCGCGGCGCTCTCCAGCCTCAACTCGGGCCTGTACTGCACCGGGCGCATTCTGCGTTCGATGTCGATGGGCGGCTCCGCGCCGCAGTTTATGTCGAAGATGAGCCGCCATCAGGTGCCTTATGCCGGGATTCTGGCGACGCTGGCGGTCTACGTCATCGGCGTATTCCTCAACTATCTGGTGCCGTCGCAGGTCTTTGAGATCGTGCTCAACGTGGCTTCGCTGGGGATTATTGCTTCGTGGGGCTTTATTGTGGTTTGCCAGATGCGGCTGCGTAAAGCGATCGAGGAAGGTAAGGCGGCGGAGGTGAGCTTCAAAATGCCGGGTGCGCCGTTCACTTCCTGGCTGACCCTGCTGTTCCTGCTCAGCGTGCTGGTGCTGATGGCCTTTGATTATCCGAACGGCACCTACACCATCGCTTCAATTCCGCTGATTGCGGTGCTGCTGGTCGCCGGCTGGTTTGGCGTTCGTCGCCGGGTAGCGGCGGTTCATAGCACCGCACCGGGTGCGCAGACGGCGCAAAAATAGCGCGATTGCGGTTTGGCCGAAACCGGTCAAACCGCACTTTTCAACAACGATCCAGACTTAGTTATCTTTAACCAGCTGCGAAACGTCGCTGCTGTTAATTTGACGCTGGTTGCCCGATTCGTCGGTGTAGCTGGTCATGCCGGTATCTTTATCCAGCTGTGGCTTGCCGTGGGTCACAATGGTCTGCCCACTTTTCGTTGTCATCACATAGTTTGAAGTACAGCCCGCCAGTAAAGCCAGCATCGCGCCGGCGCACAGAACCATAAATGGCTTATTCATATCGTCTCCAGAATGATTACCACTCTCCCGCAGCAGGCGGGAAAGCGCTGATTGTAAAGCCATTACGTTAATACGGCTAACAGGTGTTTGTAACAGAGGGTGATGCAGGCGAGCAGGAGGGGTCTCCCCCTCCGCTAAATCTTTACAGCGCGATGCGGATAACGTCATCCGGCTGAGTGGCTTCTTTCTGACGGGTTGATTCCTGCTTCACGCTGACGTACAGCGTTTTACCGTCGGCGGAGAGCGCGAGGCTGTTAGGGTAGGTTGGCGTTTTGATGGTTTTCACGACCTTGTAGGTTTTACCATCGATCACGCTGACTTCGCCGGCCTTACGATGGGTCACGTAGGCTTCATTGCGGGTTGGGTTGAACAGCACCGCCAGCGACTCCGGCGCGGCGATTTTCTCCAGCACCTTGCCGTCGCGCAGATCGACAACCAGCACTTCCGGCTGCTTGCCGTCGGTGACAAAGGCGCGATGGCCCGCGGTGTCGAGGCTCAGGTTCAGGTAGAAGTGCTCCTTACCGTCATCCTGCAGCTTTTTACGGCTCAGAATTTTGTTGCTGTCGCTGTCGATAGTCAGCAGCTCGCCGTCGGCGTTGGTGGTGTAAATGCGCTTCGCGTCAGCATCAACCGCCAGCCCGGTCGCCATCGCGCCGGTGTTGGTAATGGTCTCTTTCAGGGTCAGCTTGTCGCCATCAACCACCCAGATAACGCTCTCTTTACCCAGCCCGGTAATATAAACGGTGTTGGTCTTCTCATTCACCGCCAGCTCGCGCGGCGCCAGCGGACGCACGGTTTCGCTGCGCTTGCGGGAGTCAAGCACCAGACGGCCTTTCACGGCGCCGGTTTTGGCGTCAATCGCAGTGACGGTGCTGTCGGTGGTGTTGCCAAACCACAGCGTCTGGGTCGCGTTGTTGATCGTCGCCCCGAACGGCTTGAGGTCGTTATGGATAACCTGAGTGACCTCCAGCGTCGTCGGGTCGAGGCGATAGACGATCCCGCCTTTATCCAGCGAACGACTTTGCGAAGTCGCGACCCATAGCGCATTTTCCTGCTGGCTATAAGCCATCTCGTATGCGCCCTTTCCAACCGCCTTGCGCAGCATTTCTTCCGCCGCGTGAGCGCTGAAGCTCCCCGCCAGCAGCAGTGAAGTTAACAACAGTGAACGGCGCAGACGCGGCGTGGACAGATGACGTAATGACATGACGACTCCCTTTGATAAAACAAATATGTGCCTGCTCGACAGTGCTTCCGTGACGTAAAGTCATGGCTTTACGCTATTTTATAAATGCGAATAGTAATCATTATTTAACGCAAAGTGGAGCGTTAATTGCGCTCGCGGGCGAAAAAAATAGCCAATAGTTGCCATTATTTAACTAAACTTCCGTTAATAATTTTCAAAAAATTACAAAAGAGTTAACATATGGAGATATGTTCCGTTTGGTTCGTTTTGCGAGTGTTTACATGAAAATCCTTTCCGTGCGCACGGTTGCGCTTCCCGCCCTCCTCTTGCCGCTGGTCGCTATGGCTCAGTCCAGCCCCGAAGGCGAGCAGACGATGGTCGTCACCGCGGCCCCAACGACGGTCTCTGAACTCGATACCCCCGCCGCCGTCAGCGTGGTCAACGGCGACGAAATGCGCCGCGCCGCGCCGCGGGTCAACCTTTCCGAGTCGCTGGGCGCGGTGCCCGGCCTGCAGGTGCAAAACCGGCAGAACTACGCTCAGGACCTGCAGCTCTCGATTCGCGGCTTCGGCTCTCGCTCCACCTACGGCGTGCGCGGGCTGCGGATCTACGTTGACGGCATTCCGGCCACCATGCCCGACGGCCAGGGGCAAACCTCCAATATCGATATCGGCAGCGTAGAGTCGCTGGAAGTTCTGCGCGGGCCCTTCTCCGCGCTGTACGGCAACTCCTCCGGCGGGGTGATTAACGTCACCAGCCAGAGCGGCAGCCAGCCGCCGACCATCGAAGCCAGCAGCTATTACGGTAGCTTCGGTACCTGGCACTACGGCATGAAGGCCACCGGCGCCGTCGGCGACGGTACCCACGCCGGGGACGTCGATTACACCGTGTCGACCAACCGCTTCACCACTCACGGCTACCGCGATCACAGCGGCGCGCGGAAAAATCTCGCCAACGCGAAGCTCGGCGTGCGTATCAACGACGTCAGTAAGCTGACGCTGCTGTTCAACAGCGTGGATATCAAAGCCAACGATGCCGGCGGCCTGAGCTACGACGAGTGGCAAAGCAACCCGCGCCAGTCGCCGCGCGGCGATCAGTACAACACCCGCAAGTCGACCAAACAGACCCAGGCCGGTTTGCGCTACGAGCGCCAGCTGAGCGAGCGCGACGACCTGAGCGTGATGATGTACGCCGGCGAGCGTGAAACCACGCAGTATCAGTCGATTCCGCGCGCGCCGCAGCTTAACCCGAGCCACGCGGGCGGCGTGATTGACCTCACCCGCCACTATCAGGGCATCGATACCCGCTGGACCCACCGCGGCGAGCTGCTGGTGCCGGTAACCTTCACCACCGGGCTTGATTACGAAACCATGAGCGAGCGCCGCAAAGGATTTGAAAACTTCGTGATGGCCAACGGCGCGCCGCAGTACGGCGAAGAGGGCAACCTGCGCCGCAACGAACGCAACCTGATGTGGAATATCGATCCTTATCTGCAGACCCAGTGGCAGCTGACGGAGAAACTGACTCTCGATGCCGGGGTGCGCTACAGCTCGGTGTGGTTCGATTCAAACGATTATTACATTGCCCCGGGGAACGGCGACGACAGCGGCGACGCCAGCTACCACAAATGGCTGCCGGCGGGTTCACTGAAGTATGCGCTGACCGATGCGTGGAACGTCTACGCTTCCGCCGGTCGCGGCTTTGAAACGCCGACCATCAACGAGCTCTCCTATCGCTCCGGCAACCAGGGCGGCCTGAACTTTGGCCTGCAGCCCTCAACCAACGAGACGTTCGAAATCGGCAGCAAAACGCGGATCGGCAACGGCCTGTTCACCGCCGCCTTGTTCCAGACCGATACCGATAACGAGATTGTCGTTGACGCCAGCAGCGGCGGTCGCACCAGCTATAAAAACGCCGGCAAAACCCGCCGTCAGGGAATGGAGCTGGGGCTGGATCAGCAGTTCGCTGAGAACTGGCGCCTGAAGGCCGCCTGGACCTGGCTGGATGCTACCTACCGGACCAACGTCTGCGATGACGCCAGCTGCAACGGCAACCGCATCCCGGGGATCGCCCGCAATATGGGCTACGCCTCGTTTGGCTATCAGCCGGATCGCGGCTGGTACGCGGGCAGCGATATTCGCTATATGAGCGACATTATGGCTAACGATGAGAACACCGCTAAGGCGCCGTCGTGGACCGTCGTTGGGCTCACCAGCGGCTATAAGTGGAGCTACGGCAACATGGATATGGACGTTTTCGGCCGTATCGATAATCTGTTTGACCGCAGCTACGTCGGGTCGGTGATCGTCAACGAGTCCAACGGCCGCTACTACGAACCGGCGCCGGGACGTAACTACGGCGTTGGCCTGAACCTCGCCTGGCGATTTGAGTAATACCCAGCCGCCGCCCGGGGAGTCACGTCGGGCGGCGGCGTTAACGCGCCGCTCCGGCTACGACCTCATCGTTCCTCTTCGCCCCGGCAAGCAAGGACCAGGCGGCAAGCCTACATACGCCAGCCTGTAGTCGGGAGATTCGTCTTCCCCCACCATCATAATGCGGCGTGCATCACGCTTTGTTTTATCCTCCCTCGTCTGTTGTGCTCCAGGGCGTTACCCTTATCACAAATATCGCCCATAAAAAGGAGCCGCTATGGCACTGCCAATCATCCTTGATTGCGACCCGGGTCATGATGACGCCATCGCTATCGTTCTCGCCCTCGCCTCACCCGAACTGGACGTCAAAGCCATCACCTCCTCCGCCGGTAACCAGACGCCGGAGAAAACCCTGCGTAACGTGCTGCGCATGCTGACGCTGCTGCAACGCCAGGATATTCCGGTGGCCGGCGGCGCGCGTAAGCCGCTGATGCGGGAGCTGATCATCGCTGACAACGTTCATGGCGAAAGCGGGCTCGACGGCCCGGCGCTGCCGGAGCCTGATTTTGCCCCACAGAACTGTACCGCCGTCGAGCTGATGGCCAAAACGCTGCGCGAAAGCCCGCAGCCGGTGACGATTGTCGCCACCGGCCCGCAAACCAACGTCGCCCTGCTGCTGAACGGCCACCCGGAACTGCACGATAAGATCGCACGCATCGTGATGATGGGCGGCGCGATGGTGCTCGGCAACTGGCAGCCCGCCGCCGAGTTCAATATCTACGTCGACCCGGAAGCGGCGGAGATTGTCTTCCAGTCGGGTATTCCGGTGGTGATGGCCGGGCTGGACGTCACGCATCGGGCGCAGATTCATGACATGGATATCGAACGTTTCCGCCAGGTCGGCAACCCGGTAGCCACCATTGTTGCCGAGCTGCTCGACTTCTTTATGGAGTATCACAAGGATGCTAAATGGGGATTCACCGGCGCCCCGCTGCACGACCCCTGCACCATCGCCTGGCTGCTGAAGCCGGAGCTGTTCACCTGCGTTGAGCGCTGGGTGGGCGTGGAAACCCAGGGGAAATATACCCAGGGTATGACGGTGGTCGATTATTACTTCCTGACCGGTAATCAGCCGAATACAACGGTCTTGCTGGATGTCGACAGGGAGGGTTTTGTAGACCTGTTAGCCGAGCGGCTGGCGTTTTATGGCTGAATTTAGATTCAGCGAGACGTTAAGGATTGCAATACTGCCTTCTGGATAAAGACGTGCCGACCGGAAGCGTCGGCAGTTTGCAGCGTATCAGGCGACGAGTTTGTCAGGCCCTGGACCTGTCTGTCGTTCGTCAATGCTCCTGACTTTGGTCTGCCCGCGTTGGATCGATCAGAGCGTTAAATTCATATCGTGACCGACAAAAAGCGTTTACACGGGAAAGGTATACAAGGATAACGGCTCCGCAGAGCCGTTATGGATCCCAGATTATCTCGGCCAGCTCCGCCGCCAGCGCCCCTGCCGTTACCTCTTTCTCGTCACCGCGACCGATTTCTTCACTGATGCCCGCGACCACCGCATGGCTCAGGGCTCTGCCCGGCAAGTCAAGAGTCTCGCCGTTGTCGCCAATCAGTCCCACCCCTTCTACATTAATCTGGTTGCCAACGTTCGCCAGCAGGTCCTTAGCCAGTACCTAAGTCCAATCTTGATAGCCGTTTTCGTGAATCCAAACAAGGCCAGCGGGACAAGCATCAGATAAAAACCAATACCCATTAAAAGCGCCATACTCCATCTCTTCAGGAGTATTAGGGAAACTTGCTCTAAATCTATCGAGCTGTTCTTTTACTGTCCCCGTCAAAAACTCACCACCGTTGCCAAGTTTTACTTTCCCTTCATTCATCAAACGCTCAATAAACCAGAGGAATAACTCTTTCTCTTCATAAAAAGAAAGAGTTATCTTACCTGATAGACTATCCGGATGAATATTTTCCCAAATAGTCACCATCGATGCCCCCTCAAGAGTTTCCTTCCTATTTTCATATTGCTCTATCGTGATCATATAGATCACCTATCTAAACTTAATTTCAAATTTGTTATCGGTGAGATTCGAAACTTTATTTATATCTTTATTCCCGATAATATCAATCGTCCACCGAGATTTAGACTCTTGTGCACTAGTAGAATAATTTCTCAAATCTATTATGACGCGCTTCTCCGCCGCGGTATCACCTTTACTCGCTGCCAGAATATCCCGCTGATTATCCAGGGCATATTGTTGCAACATATGCTCCGTCATATTGTAGCGGTAAACATTTTGCGCGCTGTCCGCCCCGCTGTATGCGCCTTCAGGAGTATGCGTGGTCAGCGCGCCGGTCAACGCGCCAATCTTTTTTGGATTAAAAACTTTAACTAACTGGCCAGTATTGGTTTTCTGAAAGGAGAACGAACAAAGAGATGGGTTAAGGAAAACCCCGGAGAGCGCGCCATTTCTGGCACCTTGCAGATCGTCGCCCCGGCGCACGGCGCCGCCGGGGCATAGGCGTTACTCGTCCGGCGAAACGCGGACCACGACTTTACCGAAGTTCTCACCCTTCAGCAGGCCGATCAAAGCGCGCGGGGCGCTCTCCAGCCCGTCGATTTGCTGCTCGCGGTACTTGATTTTGCCTTCCTGCACCCAGCGCCCCATCTCCTGCTGGAACTCGGCGATGCGGTGGCCGTAATCCTGGCTGATAATGAAGCCCTGCATCCGAATCCGTTTTTTCAGCAGCGTGCCCATCAGCAGCGGCAGACGGTCCGGCCCGTCGGGCAGCGAGGTCGCGTTGTAGCCGCTGACCAGGCCGCACACCGGCACCCGCGCCGCGGTATTGAGCAGCGGCAGCACCGCATCGAACACCTTGCCGCCGACGTTTTCATAATACACGTCAATACCCTGCGGGCAGGCCTGCGCCAGCTGTTCGGCAAAATCAGATGCCCGATGGTCGAGGCAGACGTCAAAGCCCAGCGTCTCGACCGCATAGCGACACTTCTCGCTGCCGCCAGCAATTCCGACGGTGCGGCAGCCTTTAAGCTTAGCAATCTGCCCTACCGTTGCGCCCACCGGCCCGGTGGCGGCGGCGACCACCAGCGTCTCGCCGGCCTTCGGCTGTCCAATATCCAGCAGCCCCATATAGGCGGTAAAACCGGGCATGCCCAGCAGGCCGAGCGCCCAGGATGGATGCTCCGGCTGCGCGCCCAGCTTCACCAGCCCGCTGCCGTCAGACAGCTCATAATCCTGCCAGCCGCCGTAGCCCAGCACCCACTCCCCGGGCGTAAAGTCAGCATGATTTGACGTCACCACCCGGCTCACCGTACCGCCCACCATCACCGCGCCGATGGCGACCGGCGGCGAGTAGGACGGCGCATCGCTCATGCGGCCGCGCATATAGGGATCTAAAGAGAGAAACACGGTGCGAAGCAGCACCTGTCCCGGGCCCGGAGACGGCACATCGCCCTCTTCCAGACGAAAGTTTTCTCCGGTCGGCTCGCCGTGTGGACGAGAAGCCAACACCCAGCGACGGTGACGTTGCGAATTAAAAGCCATAGCAAACTCCTCTTTTAAAGACCTGTACTGAGGCTAGCCGCAATTACCGCCGCCTGCATTGGCATTATGAGGCAGATTGATTCAGCCTGACGACCAGATAGATGCAGGAGGAGGCGGACTCATTGATAAAGCGGCAATCGTTCGGCGGCCCCAGCTCCAGGCAGTCCCCCGCCTGCATTTCATGGCGCGTGGCGCCTTCAACAAACACCAGCTCGCCTTGCTGCAGCCAGATCAGCTGGCGCGCCAGCGCATAGGAGGCCGCGGGCATCGGAACATCGCTGCCGGCGGGAAGTTCCACCTGCACCAGATCGATAGGCAGGTCGCTGCGCGGCGAGACGTGACGGCGCAGATAGTGGCTCTGCGGATCGCGCCACACCGGCTGGTTGGCAAAACGCAGCAGCTTACCTTCCTGCATCTCCGCCCGGGCGATCAGCGTCGACATGCTGATGCCAAAGGCGCCGGAAAGACGCCCGAGCATCGACGCCGTCGGGCTGCTCTCAGCGCGTTCGATTTTGTGGATCATCGCCCGCGACGCGCCGGCCCGTTCCGCCAGCTCGCTCAGAGACCAGCCTCGGGACTCTCTTTCGATCCGAATGCGGGCGCTGATGCGCTGATTGATGTTGTCTTCGATAGTATTCATAGCGTAGTACTATAGTGTATGGCAGGCGGCGTAACAAGGTGATGAAAGCTAAGGTGTTTGCACGGCTCTGATTCACGCCTCTTCGCCTGAGACCGCGCGGGGCAGGGCTGTATAGTAAAAAATTATGCCTAAAACAGATGACAGCGTCGCGTACATTATTGTAATAATAACGTACTACTATAGTGTACAAAACTTGAGGTTTGTTATGACCATCCGCTATGCCTGTAAAGAGGATTGTGCGGCAATTGCCGGGATCTACAACCACGCGGTGCTGCACACCGCCGCTATCTGGAATGATAAAACCGTCGACACCGATAACCGCATTGCCTGGTTTGAAGCGCGCCAGCTGGCCTGTTTCCCGGTGCTGGTGAGCGAAGAGGACGGCGTGGTGACCGGCTATTCATCCTTTGGCGACTGGCGCGCCTTCGACGGCTTTCGCCATACCGTCGAGCATTCGGTCTACGTACACCCCGATCACCAGGGAAAAGGGCTTGGCCGCACCCTGCTTGTGGCGCTGATTAATGAGGCCCGCCGCCTGAAGAAACACGTGATGGTCGCCGGCATTGAGGCGCAGAACCACGCGTCGCTGCATCTCCATGAAACCCTCGGTTTTGTGACCACCGGCCAGATGCCGCAGGTCGGTACCAAATTCGGCCGCTGGCTGGACCTGACCTTTATGCAGCTTCAGCTCGACGATCGCCGCGATCCGGATCCCGAGGCATGAATCAGTCGCTGACGCTGGCCTGCCTTATCGCTGCCGGGATCGGGCTGGTGGTGCAGAATACGCTGATGGTGCGCATTACCCAGTCCGCCTCCACCATCCTGATTGCGATGCTGCTTAATTCGCTAGTCGGGATTGTTATTTTCGTCACTATATTGCTCCTGCGCCACGGCGCGGCGGGCTTTCATGAGCTGGCGGTTAGCGTGAAGTGGTGGACGCTCATTCCGGGCCTGCTGGGGTCGTTTTTTGTCTTTGCGAGCATCAGCGGGTATCAGAACGTTGGCGCGGCGACCACCATTGCGGTGCTCATCGCCAGCCAGCTGGTCGGCGGCCTGATCATCGATTTAGTGCGCGCCCACGGCGTGCCGTTTCGCGCACTGGTGGGGCCGTTTTGTGGAGCGGTCATGCTGGTGATTGGCGCCTGGCTGGTAGCCAGACGCCAGTTTTGATGCGGATATCAGAGGATAGCGCCACCCCTGGTCAACTGCTCACGCCGCCCCTCCTGCTCTTCCTGGTGCTGGCGTCCGTGATGAGCAATGGTGGTGCGTAGACGCTGCTGCTGGGTATAGCGATCGTCGCGATCGAGTTCAGCATCATCGCTCAGCTCGATCAGCAGCTCATTCATATGGGTAATCACCCCTTCGGCAATCGCCGCGTCTACGCGGGCGATAACCTCATCCAGATGTGCCATCCTGCTCTCCTTGTGGCTTAATTCAGTTTTACCTTCGAAAAATCGCTGCCCATCAGGCTCACGCTATAGCCGCTGACGTTGCTGCGCGTGGCGTAGAAGGTTTTGCCCGTTGCCAGGGTAATCCACGGCGCCTGCTGATAAAAAATCTCCTGCGCCTGGCCGTACAGCTTGGCCCGCGCCTGCGGATCGCTGACCAGCAGCGCTTTTTTCACCAGCGCGTCGTAAGACTTATCGCACCAGCGGGCAACGTTAGAGCCGGTTTTGATGTTATCACAGCTTAAAAGCGTGCCGGCAAAGTTGTCCGGATCGCCGTTATCCGACATCCAGCCAAACAGGGCGCTGTCGTGTTCGCCTTTACGCATCCCGGCGAGATATTCACCCCACTCGTAGCTGACGATTTTAGCCTTGACGCCAACCTTGTTCCAGTCGCTCTGAATCATCTCCGCGATACGGCGGGAGTTCGGGTTATACGGCCGCTGAACCGGCATCGACCACAGGGTGACCTCTGCGCCATTTTCCAGCCCGGCCTGCTTGAGCAGCGCTTTAGCCTTCTGCGGATCGTAGTCGTAGTCCGGGAGATCTTTCTTATAGCCGAGCATATTGGCCGGCAGCGGCGATTTCGCCACGGTGCCGGAATCGAGGAACACCGCTTTAACGATCGCCTGCTTGTCCGTCGCGTAGTTCAGCGCCTGACGCACCAGCAGATTATCGAACGGCTTTTTCTCGGTGTTAAACGCCAGATAGCCGACGTTCAGCGCCTCAACCGAGTGCAGCGCCAGATCCTTATTGCCTTTGATGACCGGGAACTGCACCGGTGAAGGCGCCGGAATGATCTGACACTCGTTGGTTTGCAGCTTCGCCAGCCGCGTCTCAACGTTTGGCGTGATTGAGAAAATCAGATGCTTTGTTGGCACCTCGCCTTCCCAATAGTGCGGATTGGCAATATAGCGGATCTGGGAATCCACCTTATACTGCTGCAGCGCATACGGGCCGGTACCGATAGGCCAGGTATCGACGTACTCCGGGGTGCCCTTTTTCAGCATCGCGTCGCCATACTCCGCGGAGAGAATGGAGGCGAAATCCATCCCCCAGTCGGCGAGGAAAGCGGCATTGGGCTCAGACAGCACGAACTGGACGTGATAATCGTCGAGCTTTTTCACCTCTTTGATCAGCTTATCCAGCCCGACGTCGTGGAAGTACTCGTAGCTGCCCTGGGAAACGTTATGGTACGGGTGTTTTGCATCCTGCTGGCGCAGCACCGAGAAGAGCACGTCGTCGGCGTTGAAATCGCGGGTCGGCTTGAAGTATTTATTGCTGTTGAACTGAACGCCTTTTCGCAGGGTAAAGGTCCAGGTTTTGCCATCCGGCGAAACGGTCCAGTCGGTGGCCAGCGAAGGAACCGGCGTATTTTTCTGCGGATCGAAGGTAATCAGGCGGTTGTAGAGCACCTGCGAGCTGGCCACAAACGAGGGGCCGGAGCTGGCTATCTGCGGGTTGAAGGATTCCGGCGAGGCTTCGGAGCAGTAGACCAGCGTATCGTTACCGGCCGCCGAGGCCGCAGCGGCCGGCAGCAGCAGCGCGCTCAGCGCCAGAGCAAGGCGAGTTTTCCCTGTAGACATGGTTATAAACCTTATTAATTTGTTATATGCCCTCTAATAACAGCACAGCAGGAATCAACCGGCAAATAATCAATCGGTATCAGGTTATGCTGAAAACACCGTTTTCGCCGATTTATTCAACACTCGCCGCCTTTTTGCACCGTTTAATCGGCTGAAGTTGTGAACTGCCTAAAAAGCTTGAAAAATAGCGTGCGATAACCGCCCTCTCTGCCCCGCGAAATCTCCCCGCCCGGTACACTCGGAAAAACGCGAAAAGATGAGGTTTCCCGATGAGCTTAACCTGCAGCCTGTACACCAACGGCCGGTGGCACGACGCCGACGGCGGTGCCACCTTTACCCGCAGCCATCCGCTGAACGCAGAGGCGCCCTCCACCGCTGCCGCCGCGAGCCTCGCTGACGCCCGGCGCAGCGTTGAGGCCGCGGCCGCGGCATTTCCACAATGGCGCGATACTCCCCCTGGCGAACGCCGTCGCCTGCTGCTGAGCGCTGCCGAACAGATGCTGCTGCGCGAAGCCCGCTTTATTGCCGCTATGGCGGCAGAAACCGGCGCAACGGCTCACTGGTCCGGCTTTAACGTCCATCTGGCCGCCGATATTCTGCGCGAAGCCGCCGCGCTCACGACCCAGATTGAGGGACAGATAGTGCCGTCAAACGTGCCGGGAAATCTGGCGATGGCCGTGCGCCAGGGCGCCGGCGTCGTGCTCGGGATGGCGCCGTGGAACGCGCCGCTGATCCTGGCGACGCGGGCGATTGCCACTCCTCTGGCCTGTGGCAACACGGTGATCCTCAAGGGCGCCGAGCTGTCGCCCGCCTCTCAGGGATTAATGATTGAGGCCCTCGCCGCTGCCGGCTTCCCCGAAGGCGTGATCAACTATCTGACCTGCGCGCCTGAGGATGCGCCGGCGTTGGTCGAGTCGCTGATTGCCCATCCCGCGGTGCGGCGGGTCAATTTTACCGGATCCACGCCGGTGGGCAGGATCGTTGCCCGCACCTGCGGCCAGCATCTGAAGCCCGCGGTACTTGAGTTGGGCGGTAAAGCCCCGCTGCTGGTGCTCGATGACGCCGATCCCGAACAGGCGGCTGCGGGTGCCATATTTGGTGCTTTCGCCAACGCCGGGCAGATCTGTATGTCAACCGAACGCATTATCGTCGACCGCGCGATTGCCGATGAGTTTGTCGCACTCATCAGCCGCCGCGCGGCGAACCTGCCCGCCGGTTTGATCGGGCCGGTCGTCGATATGAAGACCGTGACGCGCTGCAATGCGCTGATTGACGATGCGCTGACAAAAGGCGCCAGGCTGCTGTGCGGCGGCAAAGCCACGTCGGTGCAAATGGATGCCACCCTGCTGGACGGCGTCACCCGCGACATGCGCATCTGGAGCGAGGAGTCGTTTGGGCCGGTGAAAGCGATTATCCGCGTCAGCGGTGAAGAGGAAGCCCTGGCCGTCGCGAATGAGAGCGAATACGGGCTTTCATCGGCGGTATACAGCCGGGACAGCGCCCGGGCATGGAACGTCGCGCAGCGCTTACAAACGGGGATTTGCCACATTAATGGCCCCACCGTTCACGATGAGGCCCAGATGCCGTTCGGCGGCTGTAAATCCTCCGGCTACGGGCGATTCGGCGGGCGCGCAGGCGTTGACGAGTTTACCGAACTGCGCTGGATAACCCTGCAAATGCAGCCCCGCGAGCTGCCGTTTTAACCCATTCCGCCGGCTGGCGTCGACAGCCTCAGCAGCCGCTGGCGATCGCGGCCGCCAGCGCGGCAGGATTTTCCCAGGCCATCGAATGCCCGGCGTCGGGCACAACCCGCAGCGCGATCCCTTGCGCGACGACGTCCTCGGCTTCCTGTGCCGGGAGCGACAGCTCGCCATAGATAAGCGTCTTCGGACAAGAGAGCCGGCAAAAAAGGGTGAACCACGATGGCGTTACGCCGCAGACCAGGCTGCTTGCCCCTCTCCAGACGGCCCAGGGGGCGCTGTTCTGCAGGCACCCGGCCCAGGGCGAAGACTCCGCCGCCAGCATCTCAGCATAGCCTCTGGCGACAAACGCCGCTTCGCTCTGCGCGGCAATCGCCCGGCTGTATATCCCGCCGCCGGCGTACAGGTTGGGCTCGGCCACCAGCAGCGCAAGCACGCGTTCACCTAAGCGTTCAGCCGCCTCGATGGCAATACTGCCGCCCATGCTATGGCCGTACAAATAGCAGCGCGACAGCTGCAGGTGGTCAAGGAGTTCTACCACCACCTGCGCCTGCTCCGTGGTGCTGTAACCAAACTCAGCGGGTTTATCGCTGTAGCCGTAGCCCGGCAGATCGATAAGCACCACCCGTCGCCCGCTCAGCGCGGGATCGGCAGCCACTCGAGGATAATCGTACGAGGAGGCGCACCCCAGACCGTGGATAAAAACGATCGGCTCGCCATCGCCGGGCAGATCGAGCCAGCGCACGGTGGCACCGGCCAGAGAGGAGAAGAAACCGTTCATAGATAAGCTCCCGTTAATCAATACTGTGTTTTTATACAGTATTACTTGACGAATGCCAACGCTTTCTGCATCAGAATAGCGAAACGAGGAGCGCGGTCGGGAAGCTAAACGGCCAGGTTGCACCGATCAGCAGCGCGGCCAGCAGGCGAATCAGACGGCTCTCTTTGGTTAAAAACCAGCTGATAACGGCGCAGATAAATCCCATCACCGCATAAAAAATCAGCATCTTTTGATATAGGGTCATTCTTAGTCCTTCCCTGAAAACGCCTTTACGACGCGCCCCTTTCAACTGCGGAAAGCGGACCAGAGATTAATGCATGACAATGTAAAAATGCTGCGCGTAGCCGACAGAAAACGCCCGATTCATCCTTGTCTGATAGCACATCCTGTGACCTCGTACTATACCTGTAAGGGCTTACTCATAAAGGTGGCGTTATGGATGTTTCCAGCAAAACCGTAATTCTGATTAATGTCGGCGCAGCATTTGCGCTTATTAGCCTGTTATCCGTTCGTTTTGGTTGGTTTTACTGATTTATTTCTCAGCAAAGAAACCTAAAAAAGCAGCCTTAATGGGCTGCTTTTTTACGATTTGATAGCGACCGTATGGGCGGCTTCAGCCTGTGAAGTAGCCTGCAGCACAGCGATAGCCTTGAGGTTCTCAGGGTTATACGCCGGCAGCGGATTGACCTTTTCGCTATCCCATTCAGCGGAGAGACAGACGGCTTCACTTGCCCCCTGCTGTTCACAATCTAAAACGCGCTGAGCGGGCAAGTTGCCATAGAGAATGGCGCTGGCGCAGGCCACCAGCACAAAAAATGCTATGTTTTTCAAAACAAAATCAACTTCAAAGTAACAAATTATGACAAATTTTCGCATGGCCTCCCCGTTAAAGTCAAACGCCAAACGGCCGCAAACATTTAATAGATACAAACTTGATCTAACCATTAACATTAATTAAACATTAACTTTAATTAATAAAGTCATTGCTAAGAAATAAATCTGAAATACATTTCGCCAATACTGCTGATACGCTTAAAAAAAGAGTCCGGGGCGGCGCATGGGCTGGCAAATAGCATTACAAAATAAATGGATATAGAAAGTGAGGATGCCAGGGAAATAAATTAACCGCACTTTTTCAGGAAAACGATCCTCCTCAACCAGAGATCCGCCCTTTGCCGTCAGGAAGTATCAGATTATGCTTAAAAAATCAGCATAAACTCACGTCTAAAGACAACTAACAATAATGTATGACCAAGCGTTCTATTAGCGGAAAATGCGATACTTCTTAAATCTCGTTTTGCTGAAGGAGCGACAACTAAGCCGACAACCTCAAGGTTGGTGCGGCCTTAAGCCGATCCCTGGCGTCCTGACCTGCCGGCGCTTCATTTGAAACGGTACAAATACTATTTGCGTTATCTCAAGGATGAATTTACATTCATAATCATTGGTTATGAATAATTTTCCAGTTGCTCATTTTAAATTTGAGGTGGTATATGTCCGGGATTGCCGTGCTTATAGTGGCGTTAATATTGCTGGTTATCGCAGTCTACAATCTTATTTCTTACGTGCGCGAACGCCGTCAGTCAAGCCTGCCGAGTAAGAAGAATAAACGCTAGGCACATGGATTTACCTGCCTGAATAGTATCGGCAATAGCGAACACTTTAATTTACCCTGCCCTTTTGTGCGTATTAGCTCGCGCGCTTAGCTGCGTGAGAGCGTTGCGCCGCTGCACCCTCTTTCAGACATTGATGGTGTAGACCGCCCCTTCCCTGCTCCCGCTGCCCGTTTTTATTATTTCCCGCGCTAGCGCTGCCGCCTGCTGAGTATTGCAAAGTGGCCTCGGGGTTACGCGCATCGGGAAAACGGCGAGAACGCAGGCGCGCATCCAGAACCGTCCGCCAGGGCAAAATAGCGGGCGCGTTTTGAACGATGCTCACCTCAGCCTCGCTGGGGTGAGTCCCCTGGAGAGGAGGCGCATGGCGGCCAGCGAGGCCGGTCGGGACGAAGGCGCAAAAAAAAGCCCCTGCACTGTTAATGCAGAGGCGAGGATATTTGCGAGCCCCATCCGGCGCTTATCTCCGGCACTCATCATGGCTTAGCTCTTGAAGGGGCGTAAGAATAATCTCATATCACTGCGCCATTTGTCTTAGCAATTCCTGCCATTGATGACTATTAGCACGCTAACATGATTGCAGGGTGATTATTGCGCGCCCGCGCCTGCGGTTTGCCGCCGCCGACGGGCCTGAACGGGCCCCGTCGGCGGCGTGTTGTTCATTAGTGCTTGATCATCACGTGGCGCACGACGGTGTAGTCCTCCAGGCCATACATCGACATATCCTTCCCGTAGCCCGACAGCTTTTGCCCACCGTGCGGCATTTCGCTCACCAGCATAAAGTGGGTATTCACCCAGGTACAGCCGTACTGCAGGCGCGCGCTGAGGCGATGGGCTCTGCCGACATCCCGGGTCCACACCGACGAGGCCAGACCATACTGCGAATCGTTGGCCCACGTCAGCGCCTGCTCCTCATCGCTGAACGCGGTGACGCTGACCACCGGGCCAAACACCTCGCGCTGGACAATATCATCCTCCTGCTTCGCCCCGGCCAGCAGCGTCGGCTGGTAGTAGTAGCCTTTCCCCGGCGCTCTGCTGCCGCCGGTCACCACTTTGATATGCGCCAGCGCGCGCGCGGCGTCGACGGCGGCGCTCACCCGATCGAGGTGCGCCTGCGAGCTAACCGGCCCCAGCTCCGTCGCGCCATCCTCCGGCGGGCCGATTTTCAGGCTGGCAACGGCGGCCCCCAGTTTCTCCACCAGCTGGTCATAAATGCCCTGCTGAGCGTAGATGCGGCAGGCGGCGGTACAGTCCTGGCCGGCGTTATAGAAACCGAAGGTCCGCACGCCCTCCACCACCGCGTCAATATCCGCGTCGTCAAAGACGATAACCGGCGCCTTACCGCCCAGCTCCATATGCGTACGCTTAATCGAGGAGGCCGTATGGCCAATGATGTGCGCGCCGGTGGCTATCGACCCGGTCAGCGAGACCATCCGCACCTTATGATGGCCGGTCAGCGGATCGCCAACGGTTTTGCCGCGGCCAAATAGCACGTTGAGGACGCCAGCCGGGAAGATGTCTTTTGCCAGCTCGGCCAGCTTCAGCGCAGTTAGCGGCGTAATCTCTGAAGGTTTAATCACCACGCAGTTCCCCGCCGCCAGCGCCGGGGCCAGCTTCCAGGCCGCCATCATCAGGGGGTAGTTCCACGGCGCGATGGAGGCCACTACCCCAACTGGATCCCGGCGGATCATCGAGGTATGCCCTTCAAGATACTCACCGGCGGCCATTCCGGGCAGGCAGCGCGCGGCGCCGGCGAAGAAGCGAAACACATCCGCCACCGCGGGCAGCTCGTCGTTAATCACGCAGTGCAGCGGCTTGCCGCAGTTCAATGACTCCAGTTTGGCGAGGGTATCCGCATGGGCGGTAATCACGTCCGCCAGCTTGAGCAGGCACTCCGCGCGGGTTTTCGGCGTGGTCTGGCTCCAGCTGACAAAGGCCAGGTCCGCCGCCTCAACGGCCGCATCCACCTGGGCCGCCGTCGCCTCCGCAATCTCCAGCAGGGCTTCACCATTAGCAGGATTGAATACCGGCACCAGTTCGCCTTCACCCGCCACTAATTCGCCGTTGATCAAAAGGTTATGTTGCATAGTATGATCCTGTACACGTCAGTTATTTGCCGTTTTCAGCGCTTGTGTCGCCGTCACGGGTGAGCCACCAGGCTCCTAAAATCGGAATGGTCGTCACCAGCATCACCAGCAGCGCGACAACGTTGGTTATCGGCACATCGCGCGGGCGTCCCAGCTGATTCAGCAGCCATAGCGGGAGCGTGCGCTCGTGTCCGGCGGTAAAGGTGGTGACGATTATTTCATCAAACGACAGCGCAAACGCCAGCATTCCTCCGGCCAGCAGCGCCGACCCCAGGTTGGGCAACACCACGTAGCGGAAGGTCTGCCAGCCCGTAGCGCCTAAATCCATCGACGCCTCCACCAGGCTCCAGGAGGTCCGGCGAAAGCGGGCGATCACGTTGTTAAAGACCACCACCACGCAGAAGGTGGCGTGCCCGACAACGATGGTAAAGAGACCCGGTTCGAGGTTAACCGCCTTAAACGCCGTCAGCAGCGCCAGGCCGGTAATGATCCCCGGTAGCGCGATGGGTAACAGCAGCAGCAGGGACACCGCGTTCTTGCCAAAAAAAGCGCTGCGCCACAGGGCTCCTGCAGCCAGCGTGCCAAGTACCAGCGCAATAGCGGTCGATAGCGCGGCAATTTTCAGTGACAACGTCACTGATTCGATGATATCGCCCCGCCCGGCCGCTTCGCTAAACCAGCGCAGCGTCAGGCCCTGCGGCGGAAAGCTGAAGGCAGCGTCTTCGGTGTTAAAGGCGTACAGGGCGATGATCAGCAGCGGAAAGTGCAGGAAGATAACCCCGCCCCAGGTCGCTATTTTCAGGAGCAGCGGCGCGCGTTCAGAGTGCATCAAACGCTCCCAGGCGTTTAACAAACGCCAGATAGAGGGCAATCAGGACAATCGGCACGAGGGTAAACGCCGCCGCCATCGGCATATTGCCAATCGCCCCCTGCTGGGAATAGACCATATTGCCGATAAAAAAGCCCGGCGGCCCCACCAGCTGCGGCACGATAAAATCGCCCAGCGTCAGCGAGAAGGTAAAAATCGACCCGGCGGCGATACCGGGAATGGCCAGCGGCAGCACCACGTGGCGAAAGGTTTGCCGCGGCCGGGCGCCGAGGTCGGCCGACGCCTGCAGCAGCGACGCCGGTATGCGCTCCAGCGCAGCCTGCACCGGCAGGATCATAAACGGCAGCCAGATATAGACGAAGACCAGGAAGCGGCCCAGCCCCGAGGTCGACAGCGTATTGCCGCCCACCGCCGGGATCGTCAGCAGCAGATTCAGCGCGCCCTCCAGCCCAAGGTGGCGAAGAAACCACTGCGCCACGCCATCCTTTGCCAGCAGCAGCGTCCAGGCGTAGGCCTTAACGATATAGCTGGCCCACATCGGCAGCATGACGGCGATATAGAAAAATGCCTTCATCTTGCCGCTGGTGTAGCGCGCCATATACCACGCCATCGGCAGCGCCAGAACCGCGCTGGCCAGCGTGACCGCCAGCGCCATCACCAGCGTGCGGATAATAATGTCGTAGTTGGCCGGGTTAAACAGCGCCTTGAGATTAGCCAGCGTCAGGTCGGTAGTGACCGACATGGTGAAATCGTCGAAGGTGTAGAAGCTTTGCCACAGCAGCGTTAGCAGCGATCCCAGATAGACGATACCAAACCACATCAGCGGGCCAAGCAGCAATAAAAACAGCCCCAGCGAGGGCCGGCGCCAGAAAAGTCCTGACAGGCGGCCGGAAGGCGCGTTGGCGATGAGCGTTGTCATATCAGCCACCGTTATCCAGAGAGACCATCGCCGCGCGCGACCAGGAGGCCAGCACCCTTTGCCCCGCCTGCGGCGCGCTCAGCGCAGCAGCACCGTCGCTATTGGCCTGGCTCACCAGCAGCCTGCCGCCCTCCGCCAGCTTTAGCTCGATTCGCGTTGCCGCGCCCTGATACTGCACCGCCTGCACCACGCCCTCGACCTGAACCTCGCCGCCGCCGTTGAGCCGGATATGTTCCGGACGCAGCGACCAGCTGCCCGCCATGCCGCACAGCCGGGCCGAGAGCTCGGCGTCAAAGACGTTGGCCGTGCCGACGAACCCGGCGACGAAGGCCGTTTTCGGCCGCAGGTAGAGATCGTGCGGCGCGTCGACCTGCTCGATGCGCCCGTGATTAAACACCGCCACCCGGTCGGACATCGACAGCGCTTCGCCCTGGTCGTGGGTGACAAAAATAAAGGTGATCCCCAGCGCCTGCTGCAGCTTTTTCAGCTCCAGCTGCATCTGCTCGCGCAGTTTTAAATCCAGCGCCCCCAGCGGCTCATCCAGCAGCAGCACCCGCGGCTCGTTAACCAGCGCGCGGGCAATCGCCACCCGCTGGCGCTGGCCGCCGGAGAGCTGGGAGGGTTTACGCGCGTGGACAAAGTCGAGGGCCACTTTTTCCAGCGCCTCCTGCGCGCGGCGGTGGCGCTCTTGTTTGCCAATCCCCTTCACCATCAGCCCGTAGGCGACGTTATCGAGGATCGACATATGGGGAAACAGCGCGTAGTCCTGGAAGACGGTATTGACGTCGCGCTGCCACGGCGGCAGCTCGCTGGCCTGCTGGCCAAAAATGGCAATCTCCCCGCCGGAGAGCTGTTCAAAACCGGCAATCAGCCGCAGGCAGGTGGTTTTGCCGGAGCCGGATGGCCCCAGCATCGAGAAAAACTCGCCGTCGCGGATGGCAATGCTTACGCCATCCACCGCGCGCACGTCGCCATACAGCCGCGAGACGTTATGGAACTCTACCGCATACGTCATTTCACGCCTCCGGCCGCTCAGCGGCCGCCCATAATCGCGATATAGTCCTGAGTCCAGCGGCTGTAAGGGACGAACTTGCCGCCTTCCGCAATCGGGGTTTTCCAGAAGGCGATTTTGGCGAACTGATCATAGCCGTTGGTTTCGCAGCCTTTTTCTCCCAGCAGCGCGCTGGCTTTACAGCCCTGCGGCACCACCGGCAGCGAACCGAACCACGCCGCTACGTCGCCCTGAACCTTCGGCGTCAGCGACCAGTTCATCCATTTATAGGCGCACACCGGGTGCTTAGCGTCGCTGTGCAGCATGGTGGTATCCGCCCAGCCGGTCACTCCCTCTTTCGGGAAGACGGTGGCGATAGGCTGGCCTTCAGCCTTGAGGCCGTTGGCCTGATACGGCCACGCGCTGGAGGCGACCACGCCTTCGTTTTTGAAGTCGCTCATCTGCACGGTGGTGTCGTGCCAGTAGCGGTGAATCAGCCCGCGCTGATCGCGCAGCACCTTCAGCACCGCCTGGTACTGCTCCTCGGTAAGCTGATAGGGGTCGGTAATACCGAGCTGTGGCTGGGTGGCCTTGACGAACAGCGCCGCGTCGGCGATATAGATCGGGCCGTCGTAGGCCTGCACCCGGCCCTCGTTGCTTTTACCGTCGCTAAGATTTTGTTTTACAAACACCACGTTCCAGCTGTCCGGCGGGGTCGGGAACACTTTGGTGTTGTACATCAGCAGGTTTGGTCCCCACTGGTAGGGCGTACCGTAGACTTTACCACCCACGTTGAACCACGCGCCTTTCTCCACCCGCGGGTCGAGGGTCTTCCAGTTGGCGATCAGCGCCGGATTAATCGGCTGCACGCGCTTGCCCATAATCAGGCGCAGCGACGCGTCGCCGGAGGCGGTCACCAGGTCATAGCCCCCTTTCGCCATCAGGCTGACCATCTCATCAGAGGTGGCGGCGGTTTTAACGTTGACCTGGCATCCGCTCTCTTTTTCAAACTGGGTAACCCAGTCGTAGTTTTTATCCGTCTGACCGCGTTCGATATATCCCGGCCAGGCAATGATATCCAGCCGGCCTTCGCCTTTATCCAACGATGTCGGCGGCTCGGCGGCCTGCGCGGTCAGGAAGGCCATACCCAGCACACAGAGGCTGCCACGGGCAATTTTTTTGCTCATCGGGTGTTACTCCTGTCACAACAAAATTAGCGGCAGCCGTGCCGTAAAAATATCTCCCTTAATAACAGTAGACGGCGCGCTATGCCCCTCACGGGAAATTTATTCAGGTTGTGACAAGGGGCGCATTCCGTAAAAATCGGCAAAAGCTGGACAACAATATGGATTATAGACAAGGAGTTAGGGACAGAGAATGGGTATGCGAATTTCCTATGATCGATACCGGTAAAATAATGACCGGTATCGTTGGATGATAATATTTAGTTATTTTCCGCGAGGCGTTAAGTCGTAGAAAAAATAAGTCTAAGGCTCAGCCAGCAGCTCACGAATAAGCTCGCCCAGGCGTTTAACCCCCTGCTCTTCTCTCTCCCCCCAGCCCCAGGCGGTATTGAAGCGGAAGAATGAGGTCCAGCTGGCGGTGGTGGAGAACATTTTTCCCGGCGCAATGCTGATGTTGTCGCGCAGGGCGCGCGCGCTCAGCTCCCCGGCATCGGCGCCCGCCGGCAGCTCAAGCCAGAGAAAGTAGCCGCTGTCGCTATGGTGGATTTTGACTTCGGCGGGCAGATGGCGCAGCAGCGCTTGCCAGGCCTGCTGCTTGCGCTCGGCCAGCTGACGGCGCAGGCGCCGCAGATGGGCGTCGTAGCGGCGGGTCGACAGATAGTCCACCAGCGCCATCTGCATCGGCGAGCTGGTCGACAGCGTGCTCATCAGCTGCAGCTGCTGAATGCGCCGGGCGTGTTTGCCGGCGGCCACCCAGCCGATGCGAAAGCCCGGCACCAGGCATTTGGAAAAGGAGCTGCAGTGGAGCGTCATATCCCGGCGGTCCCAGAATTTGGCGGGCAGCGGCTTCTCGCGGCCAAAATAGAGCTCGCTGTAGACGTCATCTTCAATCAGCACCACGTTGTAGCGCGCCAGCAGCTCGACCAGCCGCGCCTTTTTCTCCGCGCTGAGGGTAAAGCCGAGCGGATTCTGGCCGTTGGTCATCAGCCAGCAGGCCTTCACCGGATAGCTCTGCAGCGCCTGCTCCAGCGCCGCCAGATCGATCCCCTCTTTGACGTCCGTCGCCACCGACAGCGCTTTCAGCCGCAGCCTTTCCAGCGCCTGCAGCGCGCCGTAGAAGCAGGGATTTTCCACCACCACCCAGTCGCCCGGCTCCGTGACCGCCTGCAGGCTGAGGTTGAGCGCCTCCAGCGCGCCGGCGGTGATCACTATCTCATCCGGTGAAATGTTCATTCCCTGCAGCGCGTAGCGGCGGGCAATGGCGTGACGCAGCTCGTCGTTACCCGGCGGCAGGTTTTCAATCACGCTCATCGCCGTTGCGGTTTTGCTGACCTGCGCCAGGGAGCGGTTTAGCTGCTGGAGCGGAAACAGGCGCGGGTCGGGAAAAGCGGAGGCAAAAGGCAGCATCGAGGCCTGGCGACTGGCCTGCAGCACTTCAAAAATGTAGGTATTAATGTCCACCGATTCATGCCGGGTCACCTGCGCCGGCGGCGCCGGCTGGCGCGACTTAACCGGCTTGGGCGCAACGTAGTAGCCCGACTGCGGACGGGCGATGATCCGCCCCTGGCTCTCCAGCAGCTGATAGGCGTGGCTGACCGTCATAAAACTCATTCCGCTACTGACCACCTGCTCGCGCAGCGAGGGCAAGCGGTCGCCGGGCTGCCAGACGCCGATCGCAATCTGTTCGGTCAGCTGCTGTGCCAGCTGTTGGTACTTTTTCATAGGTGAGTCCGCGGATGAACGTTGTGGCCTAGAGTATAACAGCTGATAAATAATGGCAGTTTATAAAAACTGTTATGCACTAAGCCTGCGGGCGATCTTTTAACCCGCCGCTGCGTCGTGCGGATAGTGCGCCGCAGCGGGGCAGCGTTTATCCCAATGCCGGCTATTCCCGCAGACCATTCGGCAGCGGCGGCCGAGAAAAATCCATAACAGTCACCCGACTGTTATGGGAAAAAAGAGCCTTTCTGCCTCTGCAACCAAAGGCAGGCGACGCCTAAAATTGCGCTGAATCAATTTTTATTGCGGAGCACTGCATGTTTGGTCTTGATGCATTCCACCTGGCGCGAATTCAATTCGCCTTTACCGTGTCGTTTCATATTATCTTTCCCGCCATCACCATCGGGCTTGCCAGCTATCTGGCGGTGCTGGAAGGGCTGTGGTTAAAAACCAAAAATCCCGTCTGGCGATCGCTGTACCACTTCTGGTCGAAAATTTTCGCCGTCAACTTCGGCATGGGCGTCGTCTCCGGGCTGGTGATGGCCTATCAGTTCGGCACCAACTGGAGCGGATTTTCTGAGTTTGCCGGCAGTATTACCGGGCCGCTGCTGACCTATGAGGTGCTGACGGCCTTCTTCCTTGAAGCCGGGTTCCTCGGCGTGATGCTGTTCGGCTGGAACCGCGTCAGCCCCGGCATGCACTTCTTCGCCACCTGCATGGTGGCGACCGGGACCATAATCTCCACCTTCTGGATCCTCGCCTCCAACAGCTGGATGCAGACGCCACAGGGCTTTGAGGTGGTCAACGGCCAGGTGGTGCCCGTCGACTGGTTTGCGGTGATCTTCAACCCCTCATTCCCCTACCGCCTGCTGCATATGTCGGTCGCGGCCTTCCTCAGCAGCGCGCTGTTCGTCGGCGCCTCGGCGGCATGGCATCTGCTGCGCGGCAATCAAACTCCGGCCATTCGCGCGATGTTTTCGATGGCCCTGTGGATGACGCTGATCGTCGCCCCCATCCAGGCGATGATTGGCGATATGCACGGCCTGAACACGCTCGAGCATCAGCCGGCAAAAATTGCCGCCATTGAGGGACACTGGGAAAACCGGCCGGGGGAACCGACGCCGCTGCTGCTATTCGGCTGGCCGGATATGCAGCAGGAGCGCACCCGCTACGGCCTCGAAATCCCGGCGCTCGGTAGCCTGATCCTCACCCACAGCCTCGATAAACAGGTGCCGGCGCTGAAGGAGTTTGCGCCAGAGGACCGCCCCAATTCGACCATTGTATTCTGGTCATTTCGCCTGATGGCCGGCCTCGGCATGCTGATGATCCTGCTCGGCGCGCTGGCGCTGTGGCTGCGCTACCGCCGGCGGCTCTACCACTCGAAGCCCTTCCTGCGCTTTGCGCTTTGGATGGGGCCATCGGGGCTGATTGCCATCCTCGCCGGCTGGGTGACCACCGAGGTGGGCCGCCAGCCGTGGGTTGTCTATGGCGTGCAGCGCACCGCCGACGCCGTTTCCGCCCACGGCGACCTGCATATGACCATCAGCCTGCTGACGTTTTTCGTGGTCTACAGCTCGGTCTTTGGCGTCGGCTATAGCTATATGCTGCGCCTGATCCGCAAAGGCCCGCAGGAGGTCAATCCGCCGGTAAGCGGCACCCCGGCGCGTCCGCTTTCCGCCGCCACCGGCAATATTGAGCATAAGGAGTCCCACTAATGGCTATCGACCTGTCGGTAATCTGGTTTGCCATCATCGTTTTCGCCACCCTGATGTATATCGTCATGGATGGCTTCGATTTAGGGATTGGCATTTTATTCTGCACCATCCGCGACCCCGAGGATCGCAACGTGATGGTGAACAGCGTGGCCCCGGTGTGGGACGGAAATGAGACCTGGCTGGTGCTCGGCGGCGCGGCGCTGTTCGGCGCCTTTCCGCTGGCCTACGCGGTCATTATCGACGCGCTGGCGATCCCGCTGACGCTGATGCTGGTTGGCCTGATCTTTCGCGGAGTGGCCTTCGAATTTCGCTTCCAGGCCACGCCGTCGCACCGGCCTTTCTGGGACCTCGCTTTTCTTGGCGGCTCCCTGCTGGCGACCTTTGCCCAGGGCGTGGTAGTCGGCGCGGTCATTAACGGCTTCCCGGTCAGCGGCCGCGCCTTTAGCGGCGGTATGCTCGACTGGCTTACGCCGTTCACCCTGTTTTGCGGCCTGGGGCTGACCATCGCCTACGCGCTGCTGGGCGCCAGCTGGCTGGTGATGAAAAGCGAGGAGCCGCTGCAGGAAAAAATGCGCGGCGCGTCGCGGGCCCTGCTGCTGGCGCTGCTGGCGGTGATGGCCGCTATCAGCCTGTGGACCCCGCTGGCGCAGCCCGCTATCGCCGCGCGCTGGTTCAGCTTACCGAACCTCTTTTTCCTGCTGCCGGTTCCGCTGCTGGTGCTGGCACTCAGCGTCTGGCTGTGGCGGGCGTTAGGCAGCCACGACCATCACGCGCGCCCTTTCCTGCTGACGCTTGGGCTGGTGTTCCTCGGCTTTAGCGGGCTGGGGATCAGTATCTGGCCGCATATTATTCCGCCGGCCATCACCCTGTGGCAGGCCGCCGCGCCGCCGCAGAGCCAGGGATTTATGCTGGTAGGCGCGGCGCTGATTATTCCGGTGATCCTCGGCTATACCTTCTGGAGCTACTACGTATTCCGCGGCAAAGTGCAACACGGTGAGGGGTATCATTGATGAATCGATTATGGCTTAAGCAGATAGTCTGGATGGTTGCGCTGTGGGGCGGCAGCGTGCTGGCGCTGGCGGCGGTGAGTATGGGTTTTCGCCTGTTAATGACCGCTGCCGGGCTAAAAGTCTAGCGTTTTATCTTAACCGTCAATCAACCGGCAGCGCATCTGCCGGTTTTTTTATCTTCCGTCAGCCGGCGCTGACAGAGCCTTTTCCCTTCTTTGACTGGCGTAGAAAAAAGCTCAACAACCAGCAGGCATAGTGGCTGCACTCGCCCCCATACGGAACAGGATATGATCAGGAGATGCGTTGCGACGCTGCTGCTGCTGTGTGCGCTCTTTTCTGGCCACCTGCTGGCCCGCCAGCAGGGACACGACTACTTCCCGGTCCCCAGCCTCGAACAGCGGCTGCTGCACGAGGCCGATTGCGACGAATTACGCAGCCAGTACGACGATGCGGCGTCGAACCTGCGCGAACAGCACCGCTGGCAGAACGCCCGCCGGGCTAAAACCTATTCCCGCAGCTAATCCCGGCGTCGATCAGGCGCCTTTGCGTTTGGGCAAGGTTTTCAGCAGCTCGTCCGGGCTGACGGAGGCAACGATGCTCCCCGGAAGCGGCATTTTCAGAATATGGTTCTTCATTTTGCCCACCACGTGCATTTCGCAGGGACGGCAGTCAAACTTCAGCGTCAGCACCTCGTCGCCGTGAATCAGCTGCATCGGCGTAGCTTTCCAGCTCTTAATCGAACCTTTAGCCTGTTTCGGGCAAAGGTTAAAGGCAAAGCGCAGGCAGTGCTTGGTGATCATCACCGGCACGTCGCCTTTCTCTTCGTGCGCTTCATAGGCGGCATCAATCAGCTTCACGCCGTAGCGCTGATAAAACTCGCGCGCCTTGTGGTTATAGACGTTCGCCAGGAACGAGAGATGGGTTTCCGGATAGACCGGCGGCGGCACGGACACCGGCTTGCGCTGGCCGCGAGGCACGGCGTCCAGACGCGCCCGATCGAGACGCTCTACCGTTTCACGACGCAGCTGATTGAGCAGGCCGTTGGGCACAAACAGCGCGCCGGGCAGCGCTATCTCAACGTTGCGGGCGAAATAGATGGTCTGGCCTAATTTCGCCACCCCGTCGCGCAGGTTGGCCAGCGCCTTATCGGCCTGGGTCGCTTCGGCAAACTCACCGTCGAGGGTGTGGGTCACGCTGACGCCATCCTCGCAGGTCATCGTCAGCACCAGCTGTTCCTGCCAGCCGCTGAGGGTGATATCTACCGCAATCCGCCGCTCGCTGGAGGTCTTTTGCAGCGCCTGCTGCCAGTTGTGGTCGAGGTTGCGGTTCAGCGCCTGATGCGGGCGCGCCTTATAGAGATCCGCCGGCATTTCGTTTGGCCATACGCGGTAGCGGTTTTCACCGGTTTTCTCTACCGTATTGGCGCGAAAACCGACGATTTCGCGCTTGATCATCACGTTCAGACCATCGCCGTTGGTCAGCGCTTCGCTCACCTCAACGTCAAGATGGTCCTTGCCCACCTTCAGCACTTCGCCCACCGGCAGGCCGATAAACTTCGGCGAATCAAACGCGCCGATATCCCCTTTACGCGCGTTAACGAAATAGTCGGTGCTGCCGCGATGGAAGGTTTTATCCGTGGACGGCACGAAGAAATGCTCGGTACGTCCGGCAGAGGAGCGCGCAAGATCGCCGCGGTCTTCAATGATTGCGTCCAGCATCTGACGATAGTGGGCGGTAATGTTCTTCACGTAGCTCATGTCTTTGTAGCGGCCCTCAATCTTGAAGGAGCGCACGCCGGCGTCGATCAGCTGGGCCAGGTTGGCGGTCTGATCGTTGTCTTTCATCGACAGGAGGTGTTTCTCATAGGCCACGACACGGCCCTGGTCATCTTTCAGAGTATACGGCAGGCGGCACGCCTGAGAGCAGTCGCCGCGGTTGGCGCTGCGGCCGGTCTGCGCGTGGGAGATATTGCACTGCCCGGAGTAGGCGACGCACAGCGCGCCGTGAATAAAGAACTCAATCGTCGCGTCGGTGTGTTCGTAGATGGCCTTGATCTGCTGCAGATCCAGCTCGCGCGCCAGCACTATCTGGCTGAAGCCGACGTCGGAAAGAAACTTCGCTTTTTCAACGCTACGGATATCGCACTGGGTGCTGGCATGCAGCTCAATCGGCGGGATATCCAGCTGCATCACCCCCATATCCTGCACGATCAGCGCATCAACGCCGGTTTCATACAGGTCGGTAATCAGGCGCTGCGCGGGCTCAAGCTCATCATCATGCAGGATGGTATTCAGCGTCACAAAAATCTTCGCACCGTAGCGATGGGCGAAAGGCACCAGTTCGGCGATATCGCTGAGGCTGTTGCTGGCATTGTGGCGCGCGCCAAAGCCCGGTCCGCCGATATAAACCGCGTCCGCACCGTGTAAAATAGCTTCACGGGCGATCCCGGCATCGCGGGCGGGGCTAAGAAGTTCAAGATGATGGTTTTGCAGGCGCATACGATCGTCGTTATCCGTTATAGGGGGCGAAATGGCGGCTATTGTAGTCAGAAGTGGGCAGAGACCAAAACAATTTCCGCCGCTGCCGCGGGGTGAATTTTCAGATTCTGGCAAAGCATTGAAGGAAAAGCTATTTCCCAGCGAAAACGGCGCAGGGTAAAGTCACCGCGTATTCCGGATTTTCCTCGTCACGTTGTGGATTGTTTTTATCAGTCATCTTGATTGGCCGCCGGCTAACCCCCGGCGGCTTTTTCTTTGGGGTAGTGAATGAGCGAATGAAAATGGGCCGTCTGCGCGCCGCTGTTGCGATAGGCATGCGCCAGGTCGCCGGCAAAGCGCCGCCCTTCCCCCGCCTGCAGAGTCTGCCACTGCCCTTCAAGGCACAGCTCCAGCGCTCCGCTTATGACCACCACGTGCTCGATCACCCCTTTTTCATGCGGCGTTGACTCGCTGAGCGCGCCGGGAGCGAGGGTGATAGAAAAATGGTCAAAACGCAGCTGCGGATCCCACGGGAAAACCGGCGTCACCACCATCGCCTGCTGCTGCGGGTCGAAGGCGGCCGGCGCGTCGGCATCATCGGCGACGATAAACGTCGAGAAGGCCACGTTCAGCCCGGTGGCAATTTTCCACAGCGTCGCCACGGTCGGGCTGGATTCGTTGCGCTCAATCTGCCCGAGCATCGCCTTCGATACCCCGGTCTCCTCTGCCAGGCGCGACAGGCTCCAGCCGCGCTGTTGGCGCAGCGTTTTCAGGGTTGCCGCAAGATGTTGCGCAATATTCATTCCACCTCCTGATTTTCTCAGCAGAAATTATACGCGTATTAATATGATTCTACAGGGCGTTTAATTGCGAAAAGCGCCGGCGGTACTCCCGGGGGCCCACGCCAAACTGCTGATTGGTTACCGGAAACATATCGCACAATCCTGAGAAGCGGATGAAATTAGCTGCTGGCAACATAGAGCAATCTGCTATCGCCGCCGGGAGTCGATAGCGATCACATTTCTGCAGCGGCAGGCGGAACCGATCGCCGCACTTGTGCGCTATAGCGCACAGTGATACATTTCACCGGATGTTATAACGCACAAGAGGTTATCATGCGCTCGTTCTCCCTACCGCTGCCGACGCTGCTCGCCGGCTTTATCGCGGTGCTGGTCGGCTACGCCAGCTCTGCGGCCATTATCTGGCAGGCCGCCGCCGCCGCGGGGGCCGATGCCGGACAAATCGCCGGCTGGATGACGGCGCTGGGTTTGGGCATGGGGGTCAGCACCCTCGCGCTGACCCTGTGGCGTAAGGTGCCGATCCTCACCGCGTGGTCCACCCCCGGCGCGGCGCTGCTGGTCAGCGGGCTGCAGGGCGTAACGCTGGAGCAGGCGGTCGGGGTGTTTGTTTTCGCCAACGCCCTTATCGTGATCTGCGGGGTGACCGGCCTGTTTGCCCGCCTGATGAAGATCGTGCCCCACTCGCTGGCGGCGGCGATGCTGGCCGGGATATTGCTGCGTTTTGGCCTGCAGGCCTTCTCCAGCCTGCAGGGTAATCTGCTCCTCTGCGGCGGCATGCTCGGCGCCTGGCTTATCTGCAAGGCCCTGCTCCCGCGCTTCGCGGTCGTGGCCGCCCTGCTGGTGGGGGCCGCCATCGCCTGGGCCAGCGGCGAGGTGAGCGGTGAACACCTCAGCCTCTCCTTCGTTGCGCCGGCCTTTATCGCGCCGCAGTTTACCCCCTCTCTGCTGCTCAGCGTCGGGCTGCCGTTTTTCCTCGTCACCATGGCGTCGCAAAACGCCCCCGGCTTCGCCACGCTGCAGGCCTCCGGCTATCCGGTACCGGTGTCGTCGCTTATCGTGGCGACCGGCGGCCTGGCGCTGCTGCTGTCGCCGTTTGGCGTTTATTCCATCTGTATTGCCGCGATCACCGCCGCGATCTGTCAAAGTCCTGACGCCCATCCCGACCCTCAGCGCCGCTGGCTTGCGGCGGCGGCGGCCGGCGGTTTTTATCTTCTGGCGGGCGTTTTTGGCGGTTCGATTACCGCGCTGATGTCGGCCCTGCCGGTTGCATGGATCCAGATGCTCGCCGGGCTGGCGCTGCTGGGCACCCTCGGCGGAAGCCTGTTTCAGGCGCTGAATCATGAGAGCGAGCGCGATGCGGCGGTGGTGGCCTTTCTGGTTACCGCCAGCGGGGTGACGCTGGCGGGCATTGGTTCCGCCTTCTGGGGGCTGCTACTGGGCGGGGTGAGCTACGCTCTGCTATCAGCGCTGCGCCGCGCGTAGCTGCGACGGCGTCAGGCCGGTGGCGCCTTTGACGCGGTTGCTGAAATGGCTGGCGGAGCTGAAGCCGCAGGCCAGGGCGATATCGGTCAGCGAACGAGCGCTGTGGCAGATAAGCTCCTGCGCGCGGAGCATGCGCCGCTGCATGACGTACTGATGCGGCGCCATTTTCATCGACTGGCGGAACATGCGCGCGAAGTGATATTCGCTGAGCGCCGTTTCCTGGGCCAGGTCGGCCAGCGTCAGCGGCTGGTCAAGGTTCTCTTCAATCCACGCCAAAAGCGTGCGCAGAACGTGCGGCGCCAGGCCGCCGGTAACCGTTGGCAGGCGCCACTGGACGTTCGAATAGTGCTGGATAAGGTGGGTCAGCAGCAGCGTGCTGGCGGAGCTCAGGGTCAGCTGGTTGGCCTGCTGCTGCCAGTCGTAGTCGAGGAGAAACTGACGATAGACCGCGGTGATTTTATCATCCCGGGAAAAGGTCTGTTCCTGCAGGCTAAACGAGGCCGGGCTGCGGTCCCAGACCTGTTCCCCGACGCGTCGCAGATGCGCATCGGTGCAGTAAAGGTGGACAAAAGAGAGGTCGCCACGGATATCCCAGGTACTCTCCGCCCCCTTTGGCATCAGGCAGAAACGATCCGGCCCGCCGCCGTTTTTCCAGCCCTGCGGCGTTTTCTGATAGCTTTCGTAACCGTCGGCAACGTACAGGCTCAGCGTGTGGTGGTCGCTACGTACCGTCACCGTATCGAGGTTGTTGTACCACGCCGCCAGCTGAATGCCGGAGTTCAGCTCCACCGTTTCCCGCAGCACGGCTTTTTGTTGACGTAATGTTTCGAAAGTCCCGTAAGCCATAGCCTTCACAAATCAGATTCCGCAAACCCGTAGTCTATGAAGAGTCGACGGCGGATACCAGACCTCGCGGTCTCCTGAAGCAAAATAAGCGCAAGAATTTGCAAGTCGGCAACAGGATGGTGACAGCGGCGCGGGCCAAAAGCGGCCACACTGCCCGGGAGTGTTCTTACGGGAGAGATATTTTGAACGCATTACTCTATGGGCTGGTCGTCGTTATCTGGGGCACCACGTGGATTGCCATCTTTCTACAGCAGGGGCCGGTCGCCGCGCCGGTATCGATTTTTTGGCGCTTCGCCGTTGCCAGCCTCACCATGCTGGCGATCCTGCTGGTTACCCGCCGCCTGCGCCCGCTGGCGTGGCGCGATCATCTGTTCTGCGTCCTGCAGGGCTGCTGCGTGTTCTGCTTTAATTTCTGGTGCTTTTATACCGCAGCGGCGCATATCAACACCGGGCTGGAATCGGTGATTTTTTCTATGGCGGTGCTGTTTAACGCCATCAACGGCTTTATTTTCTTCCGCCAGCAGCCGCCGGGTCGTTTCTGGCTCGCCGCCGCGCTGGGCCTCGCCGGGATCGTGACGCTGTTCTGGGACGATCTGCTGCAAAACGGTTTGAACGCCTCTCTGCTGTGGGGCATTGGCCTTAGCGCGCTGGGGACCTACGGCTTTTCGCTGGGGAATATGCTCAGTATCCGCCACCAGCGCCGGGGTCTGGAAACGCTGACCACCAACAGCTGGGCGATGCTCTACGGAACTCTGGTGATGGGCGCCATCGCCCTGATACGCGGCGATGATTTTTCGCCCCAGTGGACGCTGAGCTACATGGGCGCGCTGCTCTATCTGGCCCTCTTCGGTTCCGTTATCGCCTTCGGCGCCTACTTCACGCTGGTCGGGCGAATCGGCGCCAGCAAGGCGGCCTATAGCACCCTGCTGTTCCCGCTGGTTGCGCTGACCATCTCGACCTTTTATGAAGGCTACGTCTGGCACGGCAATGCCATCGCCGGACTGGCGTTGATTCTGGTGGGTAATCTGGTGATGTTCGCCCGGCCGGAGCAGTTTTTCCTGCGCCGCAGGCTGGCGTAAACGGCGGTCGCTATCCGCGCTTCCCGGCGGCGCGATACCGCCGGGAAGACGATGGTTCGCGCCGTCAGTGGACGGCGCGGCGGGCTTATCTCTGCGTCGAGTCGAATTTCACCGCGTCGATAGCCATGTCGTCGATAACCTGCTTCAGGGTATCAATGGTCATCGGCGTATTTTCGTTGGCCAGGTTTTTCCCCTCACCTTTACGCACCACTTTGATCACCGGCTTGTTGGTGGCAGCATCAATCAGCTCACCTTCAAAGTAGAGGCTGGTATCCATCGTACGGTGCCCGGTTGCCATTTCGGTCCCCGCAACCACCATCGCCACCGGCACCACTTCATAGAACTGCAGACCCTCTTTGCTGGAGTCCACGCCGGTGATCGCGCCGCGGAAGATCAGGCTGCGCGGGCCTGCGGTGGTCGCCAGCGGTTTACGCTCGGCAATCGCCTGCTTCATCTGCTTATTGGTGTAGTTAAGGATATCGCTCAGCGCTTTGGCCCCAACCTGGGTGGAGGGTTTCGGGATCGGGTAATAGGTGATTGGGTTGTAGACCACGTTATCGTAGTTTTTCGGATTGTAATCCGGGGAGATCCAGCGCAGTTCCGGTTTACCGGACGCCGAGGTGGTCTCTTTTAATTTGGAATAATCTTTTAAAAACCCTGAATACCGATCGGGTTGGGCAATTTTAGCCGCACAGCCGGTTAAGGCTAACAGACCAGCAAGAGCGGCAGCTTTAAATATAAAATGAGTACGCATGATGAATCCCTGTAAATGCAGTTGTCGGCAAGGTTTATAGCAAAATAGCAGAATAAGTGTTGTGACAAAAAGGGTGAAATGCCAGAGGCTGAGAAAAATAAATCCGCCACGGTGGGCGGATTGAGATAAGCGCTTTATTTTATATCAACCTGATAAAAAATATGCTTGCCAAACGGGTCAATCTCGTAGCCGGAGACATCTTTACGCACCGGTTCAAAAATAGTCGAGTGGGCAATCATGACCGCCGGCATTTGATCGTGCATCATCTGCTGGGCCTGTTTGTAGAGCGCCTCGCGCTGCGGACGATCGCTTATCGCTTTCGCCTCGCTAATCAGCTTATCGAACGGCGGATAGCACCACTTCGCCGAGTTGGAGCCGCCGTTGGCCGACTGGCAGGTAAACAGCGGGCCGAAGAAGTTATCCGGATCGCCGGTTGCGGTCGTCCAGCCCATCAGGGCCGCCTGATGCTCGCCGTCTTTGACGCGCTTGAGGTATTCACCCCACTCGTAGGTCGTGATTTTGGTCTGTACGCCAATTTTCGCCCAGTCCGCCTGAATCATCTCCGCCATGCGCTTAGCGTTGGGGTTATACGGGCGCTGGACCGGCATCGCCCACAGGTCGATGGTCATGCCGTTGGCCATCCCCGCCTCCTGCAGCAGCGCCTTCGCCTTCTGCGGGTCATAGTCATAATCTTTCAGCTCGGCGTCCGCGCTCCAGACCCCCGGCGGCAGCAGATTTTTCGCCGCCGTCCCGGTGCCGTGGAATACGGCTTCGATGATTGCCGGTTTATTAATCGCCAGCGCCAGCGCCTGGCGCACTTTGACATTATTCAGCGGCGGCTTTTGGGTATTGAACGCCAGGAATCCGGTATTCAGACCCGCCTTACTGAGCAAATTAATATTGTTATTTTCCTTCATTCTCGGCAAATCCGCCGGGTTAGGGAACGGCATAACCTGGCACTCGTTCTTTTCCAGTTTGGCATAACGCACCGACGCGTCCGGGGTGATGCTAAATATCAGGCGGTCGAGCTTCGCCTTGCCCTGCCAATATTCCGGGAAGGCAGTATAAAGAATGCGCGAATCTTTTTGGTACTGGGCGAGCTTAAACGGCCCGGTGCCGATCGGATCGTTGTCGACGCGCTCAGGGGTTCCCGCTTTAAGCATCGCATCCGCGTACTCCGCCGACAGAATCGAGGCGAAATACCAGCCGAGATCGGCGACAAACGGCGCTTCCGGATGGGCTAAGGTAAAGCGCACCGTATATTCATCAGGCTTATCAATTGCGGTGATCAGTTGACCAAATTCGAGGCTTTCGAAATTGGAATAGTTGCCGTTGGAGACGTTGTGGTAAGGATGCTGCGGATCCTTTTGCCGCATAAAGGAGAAGATAACGTCATCGGCATTAAAATCCCGCGTGGGGGTAAAGTACTTGTTGCTTTGAAACTTCACGCCCTTGCGCAAATGGAAGGTGTAGGTTTTACCATCCTCGCTGACCTCCCAGCTTTCGGCAAGGCTCGGCTGCAGCTCGGTGGTGCCAACCTTAAAGTCCACCAGCCGGTTATAGACCGGAACCGCGCTGGCATCGACGCTGGTACCGGAGGTGTAGAGTTGAGGATTGAAGTTCTCCGGCGATCCTTCGGAGCAGTAAACCAGCGTTTTGCCCGCAACGGTGGAACTGACCGTCAGAGCGGCGAATGCCAGGGCAAGCGTTGTGAGTTTGCGTTGCATCAGGTTTCCTTTTTAATTTGTCAGCTAATGAATAGCTTGTTGTTTTCTTATCCATACATAACACTAAAGCCTGATTGCAAACACCTGAAAAAATAATAAATAAGGAACGTCTATGTCATCTCCACTCGCCGAACGGCTCACCCAGCGCTTCTTCCGCTATCTCGCGATTAGCAGCCAAAGCGACCCGCGCGCCACCACGCTGCCAACCACCCCAGGGCAGTACGAGATGGCGCGCGAACTGGCGCAGGAACTGCGTCAGCTGGGACTGGACGATATCGAAATTGACGAGCATGCGACCGTCACCGCGGTGAAGAGAGGCAACGTTCCCGGGGCGCCGCGGATCGGCTTTATCACCCATATCGATACCGTCGACGTCGGGCTATCGCCGGACATCCACCCGCAGATCCTGCGCTTTAACGGTGAAGACCTGTGCCTGAATGCGCAAAAAGAGATCTGGCTACGGGTTGCCGAACACCCGGAGATCCTCGCCTATCCCGGAGAGGAGATTATTTTCAGCGACGGCACCAGCGTACTGGGGGCCGATAATAAGTCGGCGGTGACGGTGGTGATGACGGTGCTGGAAAGCCTGACCCCGGAGCATCGCCACGGCGATATCGTGGTGGCCTTTGTCCCGGATGAGGAAGTCGGCCTGCGCGGCGCGAAGGCGCTCGACCTGAGCCGTTTCGCCGTCGATTTCGCGTGGACCATCGACTGCTGCGAGCTGGGGGAGATTGTCTATGAGAACTTCAACGCCGCGGCGGCGGAAATCCGCTTTACCGGCGTCACCGCGCATCCGATGTCGGCGAAGGGCGTGCTGGTCAACCCCCTGCTGATGGCCACCGAGTACATCAGCCACTTCGATCGCCAGCAGACCCCCGAACACACCGCCGGACGCGAAGGCTACGTGTGGTTTAACGGCATTCAGGGGGATCAGAGCAGCACCCTGCTGCAGGCCAGCATTCGCGATTTCGACCTCGACGGCTTTAACCGCCGCAAGCAGCAGATTGGCGAGGTGGCGGCTAAAATCGCCGCGCGCTACCCAACGGCAAAAGTTGACTATCAGGTGAGCGATACCTACAGCAATATCAGCAACGCGATCGGCGAGGACCGCCGGGCCATTGACCTGCTGTTTACCGCGATGGAGAGCCTTGGGATTACGCCCAAACCGACGCCAATGCGCGGCGGCACCGACGGCGCGGCGCTGTCGGCAAAAGGCCTGCTGACGCCAAACTTCTTTACCGGCGCGCATAACTTCCACTCAAAGTTTGAGTTTCTGCCGCTGCGCGCCTTTGAGGCCTCTTACCACACCGCGTTCGCGCTCTGCCTGCTGGCGGCGCGCTAGTCCGCTTTACGCGCCAGCATGGTGGCGAAGCGCAGCTTGATACGATGACCGTTGGCGTCGGTGCGGTGCAGCTCACCGACCTCTTCGTTGTACTTGAGGAACGTCCAGCCGGCGTAGTAGCTACGCAGCTCTTCCGGCTTAAAGGCAAACGGGAAGCCAACGGTGCACGGATAGTCTTCGCTATCCATCGCCGCCACGATCAGGTTATAGCCGCCCGGTTTAGTGCAGCGCTGCATGTTGGCGATAAGGCCGGGGATGGTTTTCGCTTCGAGAAACATCATCACCACGGTGGAGAGAATAAAATCGTACTCTCCGTCAAAGCTCAGCGTATTGAGGTCCTTGATTGCCGACTGCAGGTTATCAATCCCCTCCTGCGCGCGAATCGACTCCAGATTATCGATGCTCGCCGGATTTTTATCCCAGGCGGTGACCTCAAAACCGTTGGCTGCCAGATAGAGGCTGTTGCGCCCGTTTCCGCAGCCGAGATCGAGGGTTTTGCCCGGCTGCATCAGCGTCGCGGCGTGGACCACTTCGGAGTGGGTGCGGGTCATACCATATTTTTCAGTAAAGTAGTTTTCGTCACGGATAGTCATGCTTAATCCTTATTTTTTAACAGAGTGGCGCGCTCGACGCGGATCAGCAGCTTACCGCGCACCAGCAGCAGGAAAGTGCGAATCAACAGCAGCCCGATAATCAGATTGGTAAAGACGAACAGCGGGATCGCCAAAAAGTGGAAAAAACCGTTCGGCTGGCTATGCCCAAGATGCAGCCCGGTCGTCGCCAGCGCCGAGATGCCGAACGAGAAGCTCCAGAAAGAGGCGTTGAACGGCTGCTGCAGATACCACGGCATCAGCCGCAGCATAAACAGCAGCTGCAGCAGGCCGTAGCCGAACAGCAGCTTAGCGAAGGTGTCCGCCTCCCCGCCGTTGACGCTCAGCCAGGCGCTGCAGGCCACCAGCGCGGGCGCCAGCTGAATGCCCAGCGAGGTGCGCAGCGCGGCAGGCAGCTCGCCGTCGCTGCGCAGCCGCTGCAGAATAACCGGCTCCAGGCTCAGCCAGGAGAAAATCCCGGCGCCAAGGAACACCAGTCCGGCATCGTTAAAGCCCAGCGCGCCGCAGGCCATGGCACTGATGAAGTTATTGGCGACCGTCGGCAGATAGAGACCCGGCGTCGTCGCGTCGCTGGGGTGATTGCCGCGCCACAGCCCGGCGCTTTGCCAGGCCGAATAGGCGAGCTGCAGCGCCACGCCGATGATAAACAGGCCCAGCGAGAGCGGACGACACCACGGCACGAAGCCGATGGAGACCAGCATGGTGGTTGCCGGAAACAGGCTGACGAAGCTGCCGGCAACCGGGTGACGCATCTCCTGGCGAACGCTCCACGGAAAGCGGATCGCGCGGGTGATAAACGCGATGGCCAGCAGCGCCCATATCGTGGCCGCCAGCACCACCAGGCCATCGCCAACGCGGCGGCTTACCGGCCAAATGGTGCTGGCATAGCGCCAGGCAAAGCCCATACCGATAATGCCCAGCACCATGCCAAAATAGCCCGCGGGTAGATTCAGCACCCGTTGCCCCGACTGTTGTTTATTCATTTTATTTAATTTTTCAATTTATCTTTAAGGTGCATTTTAAAAGAACCTTCAAAAACGCGCTACGGAGATTTTTGCTATGTTTATGTTAACCAAAAGTAAAGGGAGCCGCAGATGAACAAATATTGCCTGGGCGCGCAGGTTCGCCAGTTTCACTATCAGGAGGACGGGGTTAAACATAGCGTAAATCTGCGGCAAATTGTGGCCTTACGTGATTTCGCCGACGTCAAAGCGGGCAGCGAAGGCGGCTGGCTGGACGACGAGGCCGCCCTGAGCCAGGAGGGTGAGTGCTGGATTGACGATGCCAACAGCGCCGTTTTCGCCGGGGCGCGGGTTGAAGGCAACGCGCGGCTCAGGGGTACCTGTACCGTCAGCCATTACGCGATTATCGGCGGCAACGCCCGGCTGGAGCGCGCCGACGTCAGCTACTACGCCCATATTAGTGACAACGTCACCGTTACTGATTCGCAGGTGCGCGGCCGCTGTCGGCTGGCCGACGAGGCGCGGATCCTCCCCCGCTGCCTGATTATCGCCGCCCAGGGTCTTACCGACGACGGCGACAAAATCCTGCAAATTTACCAGCGGGCTACGGTCAGCGCCTCGCGGATCGTCCATCAGGCGCAAATTTACGGCGACGCCTATGTCGAGCGGGCCTTCGTTGAGCATCGGGCGGAGATTTTTGACCACGCCCGGCTGGAGGGCAACGAGATTAATGACGTCTGGGTTTGCGATAATGCGCGGGTATATGACCACGCGCGGCTGATCGCCGGGCGCGAAGAGGATGCCATCCCGACCCTGCGCTACAGCTCTCAGGTCGCGGAAAATGCCGTGGTGGAGGGCAACTGTCTGCTTAAGCATCGGGTGATGGTCGGCGGTCACGCCCGGCTCTGCGGCGGCCCCATCCTGCTGGATGACGAGGTGCTAATTCAGGGCCACGCCCGCATCAGCGGCGACGTGGTGATCGAACATCAGGTGGAAATTACCGATGACGCGCTGATTGAAGCCCTTAACGGGGAGGCCATTCACCTGCGCGGCCGCAAGCTTATCAACGGCGCGGGGCATATTACCCGCACGCCGCTGGCCGGCTTTCTGTCACCGTGAATCACTCCTCGCCGGCGCGATAGTCGATAATCCGCCCGTAGATATTCTGGTCGTCATAGGCGCCGTTGAGATACTCCGCCTGCTGCAGGCAGCCTTCGAGGGTAAAGCCATTGCGCAGCGCCACCTGGTTACTTTTGTGGTTGGCAACCCGGCACTTAATCACAAAGCGGCGAACGATACCGCTGCGCGCGTAGTGGTCGATAAAGGCCTGCAGCGCCTGCGAGAGCAGCCCCTGGCCCTGGTGGCTTTCGTCAATCCAGTAGCCGATATAGGCCGTTTTGTTGATCGGTTCAATCTGGTTAAACGACAGGACGCCAACCATTTCATCCTGCAGGAACAGCAGGAACATTTTGGCGTAGCCGCGCTGATGGAGCATGACGTTGCCCTGCACGTGGCGTCGGGTTTCATCTTCACCGCTCACCGCCGCCGGCCAGCTCAGGGAGTTCTGCAGCCAGCGCTGGTTTTTTTCCACCAGCCGGTGCAGGACGGTGACGTAGCGTTCATCAACGGCGCGCAGCACCAGCCCGTCGTTAACGACGATCTCTTCCGCTGCGGGGGTATTTTCTGTGGTCATAGCACTCTCTCACTACGCGCAGGCCGACCCGGGCGCATTCGTCCAGGTCGGCCTGCCGGGCGGTTACTTCATCACCCGGTCATCGACGTAGCGACGCTCGTCCGCGGCCGGTGGGAAATACTGATACAGCCAGGTTTCGCTGATCGCATCGCCCTGGCAGCGCAGGAACATGCGCATCTCTACCGGGTCGGTGGAGTCGTTAGTCGGGTACCAGTCAAAGAGGATCCGGTAGCCGTCAAAGGGTTCAACGTAGAGGATCTCTACCTGCTTCGCCTCACCGCTGGAGAGGGTGATCACCGGCTCGATGCCTCTCGGCGCCGCGGCCTTCAGGTCGCCGCCGACAAAATCAATCGCAAAGCGGCGGGCCCACTTGTCCGGATAGTGCTCGCCAGGCGCCCAGCCTTCCGGGAAGCCGCCCATACCGGTGCGGGTTGCCAGCACGCGGGCCAGCGGTGAACGGACCGGCGGCTGCGCGCTCCAGTAGAGGCGGTAGCTGAAGTCCAGCTCATCCCCCGCCTTGATCGCCTTTTCCGGCTGCCAGAAGCAGACGATATTATCCAGCGTCTCGCCGGTGGTCGGGATCTCCATCAGGCTGACCGCGCCCTTGCCCCACTGGTTACGCGGCTCGACCCACAGGCTTGGACGCTTGTTGTACCAGCCCATAATGTCCTGATAGTGCGAGAAATCGCGGTCGAGCTGCAGCAGGCCAAAACCGCGCGGGTTTTTGTCCTGGAAGGCGTTGAACTGCAGCTTCTGCGGGTTATTCAGCGGACGACACACCCACTCGCCGTTGCCGCGCCACATGGCGAGACGATCGGAGTCGTGAATTTGCGGGTGGATGGTATCGCAGGTCCGGCGCTCGTTGTTGCCGCAGCTGAACATGCTGGTCATCGGCGCGATGCCGAGCTGCTTGATGTCCTTGCGGGCGTAGATGTGATTTTCCACATCCATGATCACCTGCGTCTCCTGGCAGTTGATGACAAACTTGTAGGCGCCGGTCACGCTCGGGCTGTCGAGCAGCGCGTAGACGGTAAAGACGGTGGCGCCCGGCTTGACGGTTTCAAACCAGAACGAGGTAAAGTCCGGGAACTCTTCCGGCGTGTCGGTAAAGGTATCCACCGCCAGGCCGCGGGCGGAGAGCCCGTACTGGTAAGTGCTGTCCACCGCGCGGAAGTAGCTCGCGCCGAGGAACGCCACGATATCGCGACGCGCCAGCTCCGGCGCTTTGAAGGCGCGGAACCCGGCGAAGCCGAGGTCGGTCTGCCCGACCAGCTGTTTGGTGTCTACGCCGGCATCGTTGTAGTTAAACAGCTCCGGACGGAAGTGAATTTCACGCGCCTGCTGGCTCTGCGTATCCAGCGAGAACATGCGCACCCGGCGACGAAAACCCATGCCGACGTGGAAGAACTGGATATCCAGCTTGCGATCTTCGATATTGTTCCACAGCGAGTGCCCGGCATCGTACTGAATGCTGTTATAGGCCTGCGGGGTCAGATTCGCCAGCGTCGGCGGCAGGTCGCGCGGAGCGCCGCCCCAGGGCTGACGGGAGAGATCGTGGGCCATCCCTTGTAACACGGAGAAGTCAAAGCGGCGCGTCAGCCCATCGGCAATGCCTGATTCTTCAGCAAGCGCGGCTTTTGAGAAAAGAGAGGCGACTCCTGACGTTCCGCATACGGCGGCAACTGCCATGGAAGATTTAAGAAAACGTCTGCGGTTCATGCCTGAGAAAGCGTCCTTCTGTTGTGCCAATTGGGAGGCAACGCGACAAACAGATGCGTCGTGAATTTCGCTCACTCTAGACAAAAACGATTAATAATCCAATTGTTGGCGACAGAAAAAGCGTGAAAAAAATATGTCCACCGGACCAGACCTAATTCCCCGCCGGAGAAACCGGCGGAGAATGACGCATTATTTGACGCTCACGTCGATGCCCGGGAAGTATTTCGCCGCCAGCCGGGTGATGGTGCCATCAGCCCGCACTTTATCAATCGCCGCATCAAGCTGTTTTTTCGTCGCTTCATCGCCCTTGCGCAGACCGTAGCCAATCCCGCTGCCGAGGATGGTATCGTCAGCCACCGGCTTGCCGATAAAGCCAAAGCCTTTGCCCTGCGGCTTGCTGAGGAAACCGGCCTGCCCGGCGGCGGACATCACCAGCGAAGCGTCGATGCGCCCGTTGAGCAGGTCGGCCCACGCCATATTCTGATCTTTATAGGAGACCACGCTGACGCCGTGCTTCTCCCAGTGCTCTTTGGCGTAGGTCTCCTGAATCGAGCCCTGCAGCACGCCGATGGTTTTCCCCTTCAGCCCTTCCGGGGTCGCCTGCATACCGCTGTCGGCTTTACCGACCAGCTGTGACGGAATGCGGTAGATAGGCTGGGTAAAGTCGATGCTCTTGCGCCGCTGCTCGGTAATGTTCATCGCCGAGTTAATGGCGTCGAATTTCTTCGCCACCAGCCCCGGGATCAGCGCATCAAACGAGGTCTCCACCCAGCTGCACTTGAGCTGAGCGGCCTGGCAAATCGCCATCCCCAGATCGATATCGAAGCCTTCCAGCTCCCCGGCCGAATTACGGCTTTCGAACGGCGGGTATTCCGCTTCCACGCCGTAGCGTAATTCGCTGGCGGCGAGCGAAGAGAAGGTGCAAATCATCCCCAAAGCGAGGGTAAAGGCTTTTATTTTCATCGTGTGGCTCCTCAACGCGGCTTAACGTGACACAGCGCCTGCGCGCCGGCCCGTAACGTGGCTTCATCTTTAGCAAAAGAGAGACGTATCAGTTTGTTATCAGTACCATCCGCGTAAAACGCCGACAGTGGAATAGTGGCGACGCCGTAGTCAACGATCAGCCTCTTCACCATTTCGCTGTCGCTTTCGTCGCTGAAATGGCTGTAGTCCGCCAGCATGAAGAAGGAGCCGGCGCTCGGCAACAGGCGGAACGGCGAATCCGCCAGCTGCTGGCGCAGCAGATCGCGCTTTTGCTGATAAAACGGCGCCAGTCCCAGCCAGGATTGCGGGTCGGTCATCTGCTCAGCAAACGCGTACTGCATTGGCGTATCGGCCGAAAACATCAGAAACTGATGCACCTTGCAGATTTCCTCCATCAGCGCCGCCGGCGCAACGCAGTAGCCTACCCGCCAGCCGGTCACGTGGTAGGTTTTACCGAAGGAAGAGACGATCACGCTGCGCTCTGCCAGCTGCGGATGGGTGGCCATCCCGTGGTGCTGCGCCCCGTCGAAGACCACGTGCTCATACACTTCGTCCGACAAAATAACGATATCGGTATTGCGGGTCAGCGCCGCCAGGCGGGCTAAATCGGCGGCGGAGAGCACCTGGCCGCTGGGATTGTGCGGCGTGTTGATAACGATCATCCGCGTCCGCGGTGTGATGGCGGCGGCGACTTCGTCCCAGTTGATGGCGAAATCGGGCACCGTCAGCTTGATCGCCACCGGCGTGGCGCCCTGCAGGCGCACGATCGGCCCGTAGCTGTCGAACGCCGGTTCGAAATAGATAACCTCATCGCCGGGATGCACCAGCCCGCCGATGGCGGAGTAGAGCCCCTGGCTGGCGCTGGCGGTAATCAGCACTTCGTCGTCAACGTCGTAGCGGGTGCCGTAGAGCGCGGCGATTTTCTCGGCGATACGCTCTTTCAGCACGCGCAGCCCGGTCATCGGCGCATACTGGTTATGCCCTTCGGCCATCGCCCGCGTCACCCCCTCAACCAGCCGGGTATCACAGGCAAAATTGGGCGCGCCCTGAGAAAGGTTGATCGCATTATGCTGCGCGGAGAGCTGGCCGATGACGCTAAAAATGGTCGTGCCGACATCGGGTAGTTTGGAGCGGGTGGTCACCGGAGAAGTGAGGCGCATGGTTAATCCTTTCTCATTATATTTGCATAACCATTCAATCTAAAGGGACCGGCGGCGACAAACGAATTGTTGTCATAGTAGCCATGAGCGCTGATCATGGCTGAGGGAAAAAGAGGGCCAGCCGCAGGCCGGCCGCGGCAGGAATTACTTGCTGGTTAAGGTGTTAAAGCTGGTCATCAGATTGCGATAGTCCGGGATGTGGTTAGAAAACAGCGTCCCCAGCCCTTCAACATCATTTCTCCAGTCGCGATGCAGCTCACAGGCTGCGCCAAACCACGACATCAGCTGCACGCCGGCCTGCGACATCCGATCCCATGCCGCATCGCGGGTAATCGGGTTAAAGGTCCCCGAGGCGTCGGTTATCACGAAGACATCGAACCCCTCTTCGATGGCCGACAGCGCCGGAAACGCCACGCACACCTCGGTGACCACCCCGGCGATAATCAGCTGCTTCTTGCCGGTCGCCTTTACCGCCTTAACGAAATCTTCGTTATCCCAGGCGTTAATGTTCCCCGGTCGGGCGATATAGGGCGCATCCGGAAACTGCGCCTTCAGCTCGGGTACCAGCGGACCGTTGGGGCCATTTTCAAAGCTGGTAGTCAGGATGGTTGGCAGGCCGAAGTACTTAGCCATGTCGCCAAGGGCAAGGACGTTGTTCTTGAATTTATCGGGGTCGATATCGCGTACCAGCGACAGCAGCCCGGCCTGATGATCGACCAGCAGCACGGCTGCATCACTCTTATCCAAACGTACGTACGGTTTAGCCATGACCTTTTCCTCATATCAACAACGGGTGATCCCACCGGAACGGGCGCTCCGGCAGCTGTTTTTGCAATAGGGCTGATAATAGTTTAAGCGCGGGCCGCTGATTAGTCGGTGAAAGTGCAACGCATTGTCCCATTCCCGGAACGAAGCGTGGCATACTGCCTATGATCAAAATGCATAGCTGGAGACGACATGTCGCGGAGCGCCCTGCCTTTTAATACCGTCGAGACCTTTCTGGTGACCGCCAGACACCTCAACCTGACCCACGCCGCGCGCGAGCTGTGCCTGACCCAGGGCGCGGTGAGCCGCCAGATTGCCGCGCTGGAAGGCTGGTTCGGTTTCCCGCTGTTTGAACGCCACGCGCGCGGGCTGCGCCTGTCGCCTCAGGGCAGCGCCCTCTATCCGGAGCTTCAGTCGGCGTTTGGCCGCCTGGTCACCGTCGCCGAGCAGGCGCGTCAGCAGCAAACGGTGGTGCGCCTGAAGGCGCCAACCTGCGCCATCCGCTGGCTGGTGCCAAAGCTGGTGGCGATAGAGCAGCGCCACCCGGAGCTGCAGATAGCCCTGACCACCACCACCGAACACAGCGTTAACTTCAAAACCGAGCCCTACGACGCGGCGATCGTTTTCGGCACCCATCACAGCGCCGGCGATCTGCTGTTCGAAGAGGCGCTGACGCCGGTCATCAGCGGCAGCACGCCCTGCGACGCCCGCCTCGACGGCGCGACGTTTTTACATCCGACGCGGGATAAAACCGACTGGTCGCTGTGGCTGACGCACTTCTCTCCCGATGCGCCGCTGACGATGCGCAAAAACCAGCACTTCGATACCATGGATCTGGCGATCACCGCTGCCATGCAGGGGCTGGGGATCGCCATCGCCGATGCGACGCTGGTGGCGGAAGACCTGCGGGTTGGCCGCCTGGTGCGTCCTTTTACCCTGAGCGTGAAAACCGGCGCCAGCTACCGCCTGCTGGTGCGGGCATCGCAGAGCAAAGCCGATGGCCTGGCGCGGTTTCGCGAGGAGCTGGTTAATCCAGCGTCACGTGATGGCGCATCACCCGGCGGAACAGCGCCAGCCGCGCGCGCATAAAGCGGTTCTCCAGCTTAAACCCCACCCGTTTATGCAGCCCGATACGCAGCAGCCGATCGCGACCGCGCCGGCAGGCCAGCCAGCGCACCGGACCCGGCAGCTCGCTGCAGCCGCTGCCGGCGAGGCGGGCGAAGCTGGCCCAGTAGTCGGCTATCTGCCCGGCAAAGGCTTTATCGCCCTCATCGGCGTAGCCGCGCACCGGCTCGGCGAGCGCGAGGGTATCAAAGACGTAGGGAACCTCGTCCCCGTGCCACGCGCCGTGCGGATAGGCCTCATCCGCAGCCTGCGGAACGTAGTCGAACCAGTAGCGCCAGCAGGGCTGTCCGACCCGCTGCTGGGCCTGCATCACCACGTAACCGAGGGTGGTGAACGCCATGTCCCGGCACACTTCGCGGCCGAGCGCCGCGTCACCCTTCACGCCGGGATAGAGCAGCTTAATCAGGCCGAGGCCAAAGCGCCGCTCGCGGCGCAGCTTCTGGATCTGCCCGGCGATATCAACGCCGAAGACCACCATCACGCTGGCCTCGTCGCTGTTCGAGCCGATCATCACCGGCATGGGATGCTGACGACCGGCGAAGAAGGTCTCCAGCATCGGCTGCGGCAGCACCGCATCGCCGACGATGGGTGCCGGGCCAACGCTCAGCGGCGCGGTCAGCGACCAGAAGGCGTCGGCGGGGATCGCCCGCAGCTGCTCGGCGCTGGCGTCCGGCAGCGAAAAATGCGCCGCCAGCAGCCGCCCTTTCTCCAGCGCCCTGGCGCGCGGAAGGTCCGGCAGCGTATAGCCGCTTTGGACGATCGCTTTATGGAATAGCCCTTTGGCCTTCGGCGAGACCATCAGCGACAGCACGCTGCGCGCGCCGGCCGATTCGCCAAACAGGGTGACGTTTGCCGCATCCCCGCCGAAGGCGTGAATGTTCTCCTGCACCCACTGCAGGGCGGCAATTTGATCGAGCAGCGCGAAGTTATATATCCGCTCGCCCTCCTCGCCCTCCAGCGCCGGGTGCGCGAAGAAGCCGAGATGCCCCAGCCGGTAGTTCACCGTCACCACCACGACATCCCGGCCCGCCAGCGCCTGCCCGTCGTACGGCGGCAGGCTGCCGGCGCCGATGGTAAAGCCCCCGCCGTGCAGCCAGACCATCACCGGCAGCGGCTGGGTGCGGGCGGCTGGTGCCCAGACGTTGAGATAGAGGCAGTCTTCCGAGAAGCGCCCGGGATCGCCGCCCCCCAGCTCGCGGCAGTACTCAATGTCCTGCCAGCTGGCGGCGGAGAAGGCGTCGGCCCGGCGGACGCCCTGCCAGCGCGCCGGCGGGCGCGGGGCGCGCCAGCGCAGTTCGCCAACCGGCGGCGTGGCGAAGGGGATGCCGCGCCAGATGTGGATCCCCTGCTCGGCGATCCCGGATAACGTGCCCTGGCGGGTTTTCACCAGCGGCGTAGACGGATTCTGCATGACCTGCTTCCTTTTACGGTTTATGCCAGCAGAGTACCGGTTTCAGAGCAGACCGCAACGCCGTTTACTGCGTTCCTCCGCCTGCTGATAGAGCGCAAACTCGTCGAGCACCGGGCAGCCGAGGGCCGTTTCAAAGGCGTCGCGGCTGGCGTTGCCGTGGCTGCGGGCCTGCGTTTCGTTACCCAAATTAGACTGGAAAATCCCCGCCGCGCTCACCGGCAAAAAGTCTTCATAAATAATCGGTTGGGCAATCAGCCAGCCGCGCTCGATCAGCGGCTGCGGATCGTCGCCGGGGCCGAAAGCCTGGCGATGGGCTTCTCCCGCCGGCGTCAGCCGATAGCGGAACCACGCCAGCCCCTGCTGGCGCAGCAGAAACTCGCTGTCCGGAAACTGGCTGAACACATCCTGCAGGTGGCGCTGATGATGGAGGTTGTCTTTACCCACTCCGGCCTCGTTCAGCAGGCGATCGTACAGCGCCCGCCCCTTCGGCGTCAGCGCGATCCCACGCTGCTCGATTTCGCCAAAACGCGCGCTGTGGGTGCCTTTATGCTCCCCGGCGAAGATAACCGGCTCCTCCAGCGCCTTAAAGCTGGTCTGGCGCAGCAGGATCGGCACCTCCCGGCGCGGCGGACCTTCAATCAGCGCCTTCGGCACGATGCCGCACTCGGGCATCAGGGCCTGAACCCGGTCGATATCCAGCGTGCGCGGCGTCAGGTGATTGATATGGCAGCCCGGGAAGCAGACCACGTCGGCAATCAGCCGGTGCTCGTTCTGCAGGGCGTGATAGGTTTCATCATCTACCGTAGCGTGGCTGTGCCAGCGGAAGGTCTCCAGCGCCTCGCGTACGAACTCCCGCGCTTCAGCGGGCGTGAAGGCGCCGCGCTCTTCGTGCTGCGCAATCAGCTCCCGACAGCGCGGGGTAAAAATATCGCGCTTAGCCAGAATCTGCGCCGCCCGCTGACGCAGTTCGTCGCTGGCGATCAGCTCGAGGCGCAGCAGCGAGGTGAAGATACGGAACGGATTGCGCGCCAGGGCGGCGTCGTCAACGGGACGAAAGGCTGTGGAATGGACCGGCACTCCGGCCTGGGAGAGATCGTAATAGCTCACGGGGTACATCCCCATGATGGCAAACATGCGGCGCAGCGTCGCCAGCTCTTCGGCGGTGCCGACGCGGATCGCGCCGTGGCGCTCAACGTTCAGCCGGGCCAGCTCATCGGCATTCGCCAGCTGCTCATGCAGCCTGGGGTTGTTCTCCAGCACCGCCAGATTAACGTCCGCGACCAGCTCGAGGAGCGTCCCGTACTGCGGAACTTCCTGCTGATACATCGCCGACATAGCCTGTGAAAATTGTTCCCGAATCTCATCAGCCGTGATGGTGTTCGCCATGATGTCTTACCTCCAGTGAATACTTCCTGGAGTGTAGAGAAGGCCTCCCGCGCCAGCAGGAAGAATTTACAAACTGTGATGCGGGTAACCTGCCCCTGCCCTTTGTCCCGCGCGGGACATAACCCTGAGTTATGAAATAGACCCTTTAATTTCACTTTAAATTAACAAAACATTTACACACACTGTTTCTGGCGACATTAAAACAACAAGCCCTGTACCGAATAAAACGGAGTACGTACCCTATGAACGATAAATGGTCCCCGCGCGAGGTGGTTCATCGCGACTATAACAACCATCCTCCCGCTTACGCCCCAGGCTACAAAACCAGCGTTCTGCGCTCGCCGCGCAATGCGCTGATCTCCCTGCAGAACTCGCTTTCTGAAATTACCGGCCCGGTGTTCAGCCACGATGACCTCGGGCCGCTGGATAACGACCTTATCCTTAACTACGCCAAAGAAGGCCTGCCGATCGGCGAGCGTATCATCGTCCACGGCTACGTTCGCGACGGCTTTGGCCGGCCGATGAAGAACACCCTGGTGGAGGTCTGGCAGGCCAACGCCGGCGGCCGCTACCGGCATAAAAAGGATAGCTATCTGGCGCCCATTGACCCCAACTTTGGCGGCTGTGGGCGGGTACTGACCGATGAAAACGGCTACTACTGTTTTCGCACCATCAAGCCGGGGCCCTACCCGTGGCGCAATCAGGTCAGCGACTGGCGTCCGGCGCATATTCACTTTTCCCTCTCCGGCGACGCGTGGGCGCAGCGCCTGATCACCCAGATGTATTTTGAAGGCGACCCGCTGATTAAGCAGTGCCCGATCGTCAAAACCATCAATAACGACGATGCCGTTCGCACCTTGATTGCCGAGCTGGATACCCATGCCGCCGTGCCGCTGGATTGCCTGGCGTACCGCTTTGACCTGGTGCTGCGCGGCCACCGCGCGACGCTATTTGAAAACCGCACTCAGGGGGCCGCCCGATGAAAGACTATTTACCCGAAACCGCCTCGCAAACCGCTGGCCCCTACGTTCATATCGGACTGGCGCCGGATGCCGCGGGCTTCCACATTTTCGAGAATAACTTTGGCCCGCGGCTCACCGCTGCGGATACCGAAGGCGAGCGTATTACCATTGAGGGGCGGGTTATTGACGGCTCCGGCACGCCGGTGCGCGACGTGCTGCTGGAGATCTGGCAGGCCAACGCCGCCGGGCGCTACGCGCACCCCGACGACCGACAGGCCAGCAAACAGCGCGATCCGGCGTTTCGCGGCTGGGGCCGCAGCTGCTCCGACTTCGACACCGGGATCTGGCGCTTTGAAACCATCAAGCCGGGCGCGGTTGTCGGCCGCGACGGCCGAATGATGGCGCCGCACGTCAACCTGTGGGTGGTGGCGCGGGGGATTAACATTGGCCTGAATACGCGGATGTACTTTGCCGACGAAGAGGAGGCCAACCGGGCCGATCCGGTGCTCAATCTGATCGAGTGGGAGGTTCGCCGTCAGACGCTGATTGCCCGGCGCGAAGTACGCGGTGGCGAAATTGTCTATCGGTTCGATATTCATCTGCAGGGCGAGAACGAAACCGTCTTTTTCGATCTTTGAGACCCTTGCGCCCCCGGCATGCCCCGGTTCTACCCGGGGCATCGGCTTTTTGGCGTCAGGTAAAATTATTTGTAATATAACAAGAGTAAATGTTAATAATATTTTGCCATTGGGTTATCAAATTTAAACAATATCGCTTGTCACTCATACCGCTCTGTTTTTAGTATCAATTATGGAAAAAAACGCTCTCTTTAGTCAGCGCATTCGCTTGCGCCATCTACACACCTTCGTGGCCGTCGCTCAACAGGGAACGCTGGGGCGCGCGGCTGAAACACTTAATCTTAGTCAACCCGCTTTATCAAAAACGCTCAACGAGCTGGAGCAGCTGACCGGAACGCGGCTTTTTGAGCGCGGGCGGCTGGGCGCGCAGCTGACGCTGGTTGGGGAGCAGTTTCTCACCCACGCGGTAAAGGTCCTCGACGCGCTCAATACCGCGGGTCAGGCGCTCAACCGCAAAGAGGGAATGAACCCCGACGTGGTGCGTATCGGCGCGCTGCCTACCGCCGCGCTCGGCATTTTGCCGACGGTAATCGGCCAGTTTCACCAGCAGCAGAAAGATATCACCCTGCAGGTCGCCACCATGAATAACACCATGCTGCTGGCGGGTCTGAAATCGGGGGAGATTGATATCGGCATTGGGCGCATGTCCGACCCGGAGCTGATGAGCGGCCTCAACTATGAGCTGCTGTTTCTGGAGTCCCTGAAGCTGGTGGTTCGCCCAGGTCACCCGCTGCTGCAGGAGACGGTGACGCTCAGTCGGGTGATGGACTGGCCGGTCGTCGTTTCACCGAAGGGGACCATTCCCCGCCAGAATGCCGAAACGCTGCTGCAAAGCCAGGGATGTAAAATTCCCGCGGGCTGCATAGAAACGCTCTCGGCGTCGCTATCGCGCCAGCTGACCGTCGATTACGACTATATCTGGTTCGTCCCTTCCGGGGCGGTGAAGGACGATCTGCGGCGCGGCCTGCTCAGCTCGCTGCCGGTACCGACCCAGGGCGCCGGGGAACCGATCGGTATTCTGACCCGGGTTGATGCCACCCTCACCTCCGGCGCGCAGACCCTGCTCAGCGCGATTCGAAAATCGATGCCCGCCTGAGCCTCAATTCCGGACGGAGCGCCGCCCCTCGGCGCCTCTTCCGGGCAAACCTGCTCCCCTTTCGGCATCCGTAGCCTCCCGCCAGGCCCGGTTTGACTCCCGCCAGGCTCGGCGGCGCCCGAGCGTGGATAACGCCGTTTGCTTAGCAGCGTAATCAATTAGTGCGAAATTATTTATTAACAATTGCGCAAACTTCAGTAACAGATTTATCATTGCCACGATTTCACCATACGGTTCACATGAAATCAAAATTAGCGAAAAACCCTCTTTCATGAAGCCATTTATCGCTTCACTCAAAAGACACACATTTATTTTTTGATTCATTTGGTTCACACCTGAGAACGGGTGGTTAAGGAGACAACATGACAACGGGTCACGCGCCACGAGGATTCCCCCGGATCCTGAAGTGGCTTCTCGCCGGGCTGATGCTGATAATCGGCCTGGCCATCGGTATTCCTGGCATAAAGCTCGCCACGCTCGGCGGCAGCCTCTATTTCAGCCTGATGGGGCTGGCGATGGTTATCGCCTCCGTACTCATCTTCCGCAACCGTCGCAGCGGCATCCTGCTGTACGCGCTGGCGTTTGTCGCGTCCATTATTTGGGCCATCAGCGATGCCGGATGGACCTACTGGCCGCTGTTCTCGCGCCTGTTTGTCTTCGGCGCGCTGGCGCTTCTTTCGGCCCTCGTCTGGCCTTACTTGTCGGCTAAAGCGACCGCCAAAGGCCCGGCCTTTGGCCTCGCCGCAGCGCTGGCCGTGGTGCTGGCCGTCAGCTTCGGCTGGATGTTCAGGGCACAGCCGCTGGTGAGCGCCACCGAAGAGGTGCCGGTTAAGCCGGTTGCCGCCGGCGAACAGCAGAAAAACTGGGAGCACTGGGGCAATACCACCCACGGCGATCGCTTCGCCGCGCTGGATCAGATTAACAAGCACAACGTGAATCAGCTGCAGGTGGCGTGGGTCGCCCACACCGGGGATATTCCGCAGAGCAACGGCTCCGGCGCGGAAGATCAGAACACCCCGCTGCAAATCGGCGATACGCTGTATGTCTGCACCCCTTACAGCAAGGTGCTGGCGCTGGACGTTGATAGCGGCAAGGAAAAATGGCGCTACGATTCAAAAGCCACCGCGCCGAACTGGCAGCGCTGCCGCGGGCTCGGCTATTACGCGGACGGTGTGGCCCAGTCGGCCCCGGCGGCTGACGTTCAGCCCGCCGCCTGCTCCCGTCGTCTGTTCCTGCCGACAACCGACGCGCGCCTGATCGCCATCGACGCCGATAGCGGCAAACCCTGTGAAGCCTTTGGTGAACACGGCGTCGTCGATCTGAGCATTGGGATGGGTGAAATCAAAGCGGGCTACTACCAGCAGACCTCGACGCCTCTGGTGGCGGGGAACCTGGTGGTAGTCGGCGGCCGCGTGGCGGATAACTTCTCCACCGGCGAGCCTCCGGGCGTGGTGCGCGCCTACGACGTCCACAGCGGCAAGCTGGCGTGGGCGTGGGATCCGGGTAACCCGAGCCTGACCGGTCTGCCGCCGGAGGGTCAAACCTACACGCGCGGTACGCCTAACGTCTGGTCAGCCATGTCTTATGACGCGAAGCTGAACCTCATTTATCTGCCGACCGGCAACGCCACGCCGGACTTCTTTGGCGGCGAGCGCACCGCGCTTGACGATAAGTACAGCTCGTCGATCGTCGCCGTCGATGCCACCACTGGCCGGGTACGCTGGCACTACCAGACGACCCATCACGATCTGTGGGACTTCGACCTGCCGTCGCAGCCGCTGCTGTACGACCTGCCGGATGGCAAAGGCGGGACCACCCCGGTGCTGGTACAGACCAGCAAGCAGGGCATGATCTTTATGCTCAACCGCGAAACCGGTGAGCCGGTTGCCAAAGTTGAGGAGCGTCCGGTTCCGCAGGGCAACGTGGCGGGCGAGCGTTATTCGCCAACCCAGCCCTACTCCGTCGGCATGCCGATGATCGGTAACGAAACGCTGAAAGAGTCCGATATGTGGGGCGCCACGCCGGTCGATCTGCTGATCTGCCGCATTGCCTTTAAATCCATGCGCCATGAAGGTATTTTCACCCCGCCGGGCGAAGATCGTTCACTGCAGTACCCGGGCTCGCTGGGCGGCATGAACTGGGGCAGCGTGTCGGTCGACCCGAATAACGGCCTGATGTTCGTCAACGATATGCGTCTCGGCCTGGCAAACTATATGGTGCCGCGCGCCAAAGTGGCAAAAGACGCCAGCGGGATTGAGATGGGTATCGTGCCGATGGAAGGTACGCCGTTTGGCGCAATGCGCGAACGCTTCCTGTCGCCGCTGGGCATTCCGTGCCAGAAACCGCCGTTCGGTACCATGTCGGCGGTGGATCTGAAAAGCGGGAAGCTGGTGTGGCAGGTGCCGGTCGGCACCGTTGAGGATACCGGCCCGCTGGGAATTCGGATGCATATGCCAATTCCAATCGGCATGCCGACCCTCGGCGCGTCGCTCTCGACTCAGTCCGGTCTGCTGTTCTTCGCCGGTACCCAGGACTTCTACCTGCGGGCGTTTGATACCGCCAGCGGTAAGGAAATCTGGAAATCCCGTCTGCCGGTCGGCAGCCAGTCCGGTCCGATGACCTACGTTTCGCCGAAAACCGGCAAGCAGTACATCATCATTAATGCGGGGGGCGCGCGTCAGTCTCCGGATCGCGGCGACTATATCATCGCCTACGCGCTGCCTGACCAGCAGTAAGCGCGGCATCCTGTAAAAGTCATACCTGCCGGTGAAGCCACCGGCAGGTATTTTTTTGCCCAGGCGAAGCGCCTCGGCGTCGAGGGTAGCAGGCCGCGATGCCTGCCAGCCGTGATTACTGGTCGCCGAAGTGAATAACGGTACGAATTGATTTACCTTCGTGCATCAGGTCAAACGCTTCGTTGATCTGATCCAGCGGCAGGCGATGGGTGATAAACGGATCGAGGCGAATTTTGCCCGCCATCGCGTCTTCAACCATGCCCGGCAGCTGAGTGCGCCCCTTCACGCCGCCGAATGCGGAACCGCGCCATACGCGACCGGTTACCAGCTGGAACGGCCGGGTTTTAATCTCCTGACCCGCACCGGCCACGCCGATAATCACGCTCTCGCCCCAGCCTTTATGGCAGCACTCCAGCGCCGAACGCATGACGTTGACGTTGCCGATACACTCAAAGCTGAAGTCCACGCCGCCGTCGGTAAGCTCAACGATGACGTCCTGTACCGGCTTTTCGTAATCACGCGGATTGATAAAGTCGGTCGCGCCCATTTCTTTGGCGAGGGTGAACTTATCCGGATTGGTATCGACCGCCAGAATGCGCCCGGCTTTCGCCTGTACCGCGCCCTGAATCACCGCCAGACCGATTCCACCGAGGCCAAATACCGCCACCGTATCGCCCTCTTTTACCTTCGCGGTGTTGTGAACGGCACCGATCCCGGTGGTCACGCCGCAGCCCAGCAGGCAGACTTTCTCCAGCGGCGCCTGAGGGTTAACTTTCGCCAGCGAAATCTCCGCACACACGGTGTATTCGCTGAAGGTGCTGGTGCCCATATAGTGATAAATCGGCTCGCCGTTATAGGAGAAGCGGGTGGTGCCATCCGGCATCAGGCCTTTGCCCTGGGTGGCGCGAACCGCCTGGCAGAGGTTGGTTTTGCCGGATTTACAGAATTTGCACTCGCCGCACTCGGCGGTGTACAGCGGAATAACGTGGTCGCCCGGCTGCAGGCTGGTCACCCCTTCGCCGACTTCAACGACAATGCCGCCGCCTTCATGCCCCAGCACCGCCGGGAACACGCCTTCCGGATCGTCGCCGGAAAGGGTAAAGGCATCGGTATGGCAGACGCCGGTGTGGGTGATTTTGACCAGCACTTCGCCTTTTTTCGGCGGCGCGACGTCAATCTCAACGATCTTCAGCGGCTGGCCCGGGCCAAACGCGACTGCTGCACGTGATTTCATAAGAGTCTCTTCCTTCGTCGTAATTTATTTTAAGTAGGATCGTAGCAGATGGCCGACTTCCGCCATTCTTATCGCTCTCTGATCGGGGGTGGTTTCGCCGCTTACCAGCTCATCCTGGAGATGAATTTCCACCATCTCCCCCATCAAACCGTTGGTTGCGCCGCGAATTGAGGCGATCTGCTGCAGGATTGTCATACAGGACTCGCCGGACTCCAGCGCGCGCTCAAGCGCCTCGACCTGCCCGCGAATACGGCGCACGCGGCTCAGCGCGCGTTTTTTGTCTTCAGGTGAATGTGGCACGGTGACGCCCTCCATATCATATAGGGGGGTATACTATATTTAATTACGCAAGCTGGCAAATTGAAACGCCGCTTTAACCGTAGCACAGCGGCGCCGTTTTGGACTCAGTTCAGCTCCAGCGCCATATCCGCGCAGCGTAAATCGGCGTTAGCCAGCTTTGATGGCAGCCATTTTTCACCGAGCGCGACAAAACCGTGGCGCAGATAGAAACCGGCGGCGTTGGGCGTGGCTTCCAGCGTGATCCGCGTCAGCCCCCGGCGGCGCGCCTCGGCGATTATCGCCGTCACGATGAGCCCGGCGTAGCCCTTCCCGAAGCACTCCGGGCGGGTAAAAATCGCCTCCACGCTGCCGCCGCGCAGGTCGAGATAGCCGGTGGCGGCCGTTCGCCCGCCCTCCTCTTCAACCACGTAAAAGGGGTTGTCGCGCACCGCATGACGATAGCCTTCCGGCATCATCTCCGGCGTCCAGGCCCGCAGAACCTCAGCCTCATAGCTTTCACGACAGCCGTGGCGTATCGCCTGATTGCGGATCTCCCATAGCGTCGGCGCTTCGTCCGGCGCGGCAAGTCTGACTCTCATCTTCATTCCCCTTTTCCCGTGGATGCGATCAGATGTATCACAGTCTGCGGCAAAAGAGATAAAAAAACCCCGCACGAGGCGGGGTCTGAAGGTAGAGAGCCAACGGGCGCTAGCGCCTGCGCGGCATCATGCGCAGTAGCGTATTGTCTTTCCACAGATAGTGATGCATCAGCGCCGCCAGCGCATGCAGGCCAACGACAAAGTAGCCGATATTCGCCAGCAGGCTGTGTACGCCCTTCAGCGTGTCCACCAGCTCAAAATTACTTTGCGCCGCATAGGGCATCGTCAGACCAAACGCATACCACGGGTTACCGCGGTTATACATCATGACCATGCCGACGATCGGCAAGGCGATAAACAGCAGATAGATAACCAGATGCCCGAGGTGCGCGAAGCCGGTCATCATCGGCGATGGCTTCGGCACAATCGGCGGTGCGGGCGACTTCAGACGCACCAGCAGGCGCACCACCATCAGTACGCAGATGGAAATACCGCAGGAGACGTGAATCATATTAATTAGCGGCCGGTCGCTGCGGGGGAAAAAGCCCCGTAGCTCCATGGCAGCATAGGCGCCAACCACTAATAAAAATACCAGCCAGTGGATGCCTATCTGCAGGCCGGAGTATTTATCGCGCATGGAAAACCCTTAACAAAACTGTGATGTCGACAACATAACGACCTTTTATTAAAAATTCATTAACTTTTACGTAGTTAGAAAAAACAATCGCAACGAATCATGCATTTATTGGCAATACAAAGAGTTACAACGTCGCGCCCGGTACCAAAGTCCTGTTGCTGAGCGAAAACAATGAAGAACTACACCTCGCTCCTGTTCACTGGGGATACGCGCCCAGGTGGTGGGATAAACCTGCGCTCATCAATGCCCGTGTAGAAACCGCAGCAACCAGCCGGATGTTTAGGCCTCTCTGGCAACATGGCGGGCGATCTGTTTTGCGGATGGCTGGTTTGAGTGGAGCATGAAGGTGACAAGAAACAGCCCTATTTCATCCACAGGAAAGACGGCAACCCCATCTTCATGGCTGCTGCCTTTCGAGCGCGGGGATGAAACTGAGGGATTTTTGATGGTGACCGCTGCCGCCGCTCAGGGGCTGGTCGATATCCACGACCGTCGGCCGCTCGTTATGGTTCCTGAAGCTGCGCGCGAATGGATGAGGCAGGATATCCGAGGGAAAGAGGCGGCGGAGATAATTGCAGCTGGTGCGGTACCAGCAGACCATTTCACAGGGCACCCTGTTTCCCGCGCGGTGGGTAACGTTAAGAATCTGGGGCAGGAAATGATTGAGGCTATCAAAAACCAATAGCTTTGATAATGTCCGGAATGTGCTGTGAGTTCAACCGATGGATGCAACACATTGGCTCAAAGGGAACGGGTCAAAGTATCTTTATTGCGCTGCTAAATGCGCAACTATAATTAAAACGGTTGTTTTTTAAATGGATGAAATTATGAGTTCACTCAACATGCATTTCAACATTCTAGCCGGCTACAACGCCTGGGCGAATGAACGGTTATATTCCAGCGTTGGAAAGATTGGAGAAGATGCTTACCGTAAAAACTGCGGCGCTTTTTTTGGGTCTATCGAGGCGACGCTGAATCACCTGCTCGTGACGGACAGGATATGGAGACATCGTTTAAACGCATTACCGGAAACAGGGTATCGGCTGGACCAGATACTGTTCGATAGTGATTTTCCCGGTCTGGAAACGGCGCGAAGAGAAGAAGACAAAAAGATCGTTGATTTTATCATCGGATTATCAGAAACCGATTTAGCTGGCATAGTCTTCTACCGGCGAGCTTCAACACCAGAACTTAAGCAGCAGGTAATCTGGTCTGCTCTGGCTCACTGGTTTAATCATCAAACCCATCACAGAGGGCAGGTCCATGCAATGTTGCACCGCGTATCCGAGGAGGCACCCGAACTGGACTTGCTGATATATCAAAGGCAGCTAAACGATAAATACTAAGTCGGTTAACTTCATCCAAAGTGAAAAACGCCGCTGCGTGAGCCGTCATCAGAATCCCTCGATGGTGAATCTACGTGACGGACACTACAGCTTTGCTCTTATACCTTAACTTCGCTTAAGGCGTTTTATTTTCAAGGTGACCTCATCGCGCTGGTGTTTCCCAGCCAGCGAAGTATGTCTGCGGCAAGCCTGTCGCTGGCCAGGCCAAAGGCCTCGACGACCTCGCTCATCGAACTACCGCTTATGGGCTGGTGTATCACGAAACGCTGGCTGGCTATCACGCGACGATCGGATGTTTGCACCAGACGCGCGTCAAACTGAATCAGCACTTCGCCTTTTTTACCACTATAGACCCCCTGGAATGATGATAAATCCCCCCCGAGTTCAAAATCAGCCTGCAAATTATCTTCATCACTGCTGACAGAAATGAAACGGCCATCAGTGCGCAATTCCTGCGTCAGACGATTACGAATCAATACGGGCACCGAATCACTCCAGCGCGCCCCGCTGTAGACTGTTATCTCAGCACCCTGAGGCTGAACCGCAATGCGTGAACTGTTGATAAACTGGCTGGTACCAGGCTGCATAACACGCAGCGATCGGTTTGTGGTTTGACCGCTGGCAGGCGCTCCCGGATGAGCGGGCAATAACCAAACCTGCGAAACAGGTCTTTGCGGCAACACCGTGCATGCGGCCAGCGGCAGACATACCAGCACAATCAGCAGCCTTAGCTTCTTGAGAGGTAAACAGGAAAGCCTAAGCGTAAAAACGGCCATTATGGGGTAAACTCCTTCATACGTTCAGGGCCTCTTAACAAGGCGGCTGGGTTTGCTTCCAGGCTGTTGATCGCTCCGCGTAAAGTGGCCAGGGTTTTGCGTAACTCAGTTAAGGCTGGCCCCAGTTCGTTAAATCCCTGAATGCCGTTGTTAAGTGAATGCTGATTATCGATGACGATCTGATTCAACAGACTGCTCGTCTTTTGCAATAGTGCCAGGGTATTGGCCGCATTATTAACCAGATCTTTCCCCTTACCGTCCAGCAGCACGTTTGCATTGCGCATCAGACGGTTGGTTTGCGCCAGCGTCTCGTTACTTTGTTTTGTCACTATCGCCAGTTGCTGCAGGATGGTACTGATATCTTCACGCTGACCGGCCACGGTATCAGTAATTTTTTCCAGGTTGTCTAACGTTTTGACTATTCGCTGCTGATTTTCCGTAGTGAGGACCTGATTTAAGCGTAACAGGACCTCATTAACGTTGGTCATTACATCTTCGCCATTTGTAAGCAACTGGTTCAGCGGAGAAGGGGTGGCAATGATTACTGGGATCCTCTCGTTATCTCCCTCCAGCACTGGGCTGGTTTCACTTCCACCGCTAAGCTGAATAATTGATGTCCCGGTAATACCGGCCATAGCCAGCCGTGCCTGGGTATCCTGACGAACGGGCGTAGAGGCCTCAACTCTGATCCGGGCCCAAACCTTACCGGGGTTATCCCTGTCCAGGCGAAGCTGAACCACCTCACCGACCCTGATCCCGCTGAAATTAACCGTACTTCCCTGGGAAAGGCCGCTCACGGCCTCGCTAAATACGATATCGTACGTATGGAACTGGCGATCTCTGTCAGACTTGCTCAGCCACAGGCTAAACAACAGTACCGCTGTGAAAATGATGAGAGTGAACAATCCAATGAGAACATGGTGAGCGCGAGTTTCCATTTTTTATTGCCTCTCTTGTAACGTCGCCAGGGTCTGCTGTGCTGCTCGCCCGCGTGGGCCGTGGAAATATTCCTGAATCCAGGGCTCCGGCGTTGCTGCCACCACGTCCAGTGAATCCACGACTAAAACTTTTTTTTGTGAAAGCACCGCTACCCTGTCGCAGATTGTATAAAGGGTATCCAGATCGTGGGTAACTAAAAATACGGTTAATCCCAGCGCATTGCGTAGCGTGGCAATGAGATTATCAAACGCGGCGGCACCGATAGGGTCCAGCCCAGCGGTTGGCTCATCAAGGAACAGGATTTCCGGGTCCAAAGCCAGCGATCTCGCCAGTGCAGCGCGTTTCACCATGCCTCCTGACAGTGAGGATGGATATTTATCTCTGGCGCTGGCTGGCAAACCGGCCAGCGCGAGTTTAACCTGCGCCAGCTGCTCGGCGTTGCGGCGATCAAGCCCCGCGTACTCAATAAGCGGCAGGGCCACGTTCTCCGTGACCGTCAGCGAGCTGAACAATGCCCCTCGCTGAAACAGGACGCCAAAACGTCTTTCTAGCACGGAGCGCCGCACGCCGCTGAGTTCCGTGAGATTTTCACCAAAGACCTCAATTCGTCCGTCCGTCGGGCGACGAAGACCGACGATGCTACGCAGGAGCACTGACTTTCCGGTACCCGATCCGCCCACTACGCCCAGTATTTCGCCACGCCGCACGTCGAGGTCGAGGTCGACGTGTACACATTGCGGACCGAAGCAGTTACGCAGTTTACGAATGCGAATAATGGCATCCTGACTCATGTCTTTTACCATCCCATCTCCATGAAAAACAGTGCCGCAACCGCATCCAGCAGGATCACCACGAATATTGAATGCACAACGCTCGCGGTTGTATGCTCTCCCACCGATTCCGCGCTTCCGCTGACCTTAAACCCTTCAAGACAACCGATGACGGCAATCAGAAAAGCAAACACCGGCGCTTTAATCATTCCCACCCAAAAATGCTCAAGGCCGACATTGTTCTGCATTATGGTTAAAAACATTGTCGGGGAGATATCCAGCGTTAAAGCACAAACCACAAGCCCACCCAAAATCCCGCTGATCATGCCGATGAAGGTCATCATTGGCAGCGCCACTAGCAGCGCCAGCACGCGTGGAAGCACCAGCAGTTCAACCGCATTTAGCCCCATTGCCTGGATAGCATCAATTTCTTCATTCGCCTTCATCAGGCCAATCTGTGCAGTGAAGGCACTGGCGGTTCGCCCGGCCATCAGTATTGCCGCCAGCAGCACGGCAAATTCGCGCAGGAATGAAAACGCCACCAGCTGAACGGTAAATATACTGGCGCCGAAAGTGGAGAGTACCGTTGATCCCAGGAAAGCAATTACCGCGCCGACCATAAAGGTCAGCATTGCGATGATAGGCACGGCATTCAGGCCAATTTGCTGCAGATTAGCGACCAGAGAAGTCACCCGCCAGCGAGCAGGACGCAACAGGGTGGTAAAAAGTGCCTCCATCGTCAGCCCGATAAACCCGATGAGGGCAACCAGGTTCTGCCAGAAGCTTTCCACCGACTTACCGATGTTCGCCAATAGCTCGGTCACTATCCCCGGCTGATGCTGCGCAGGAGGCGCGACGTAATCCGCTAGTGCCGATCTGACTGTTTGCAGCAGGACACGACGCTCTATGGGAAGCGTTGGTGCAATACGTTCGAGCTCAAGTACCTTTTCTTCACCCATAAGCTTCACCAGCAGCGTGGCACCCGCGGTATCAAGTGTCCCTAACTGGCTCAGGTCGAAAATGGCGTTCGAAAGGAGTTGCGGCTGCAACGCCCTGACGGCAGGCTCCAGATGAGCATAATGCGCTAGCACCCAGTCACCGGAGGCAGTGATACGCGGAGGATTTACCGTCTTATCAATATTGAGCAATGTAGCGAGCGTCTGTTCAGTCATCATGAGGGCCTGTAATTACTCAATCTGTTCACGTGGCCTGAAGTCAAACCAGAAAAAAGATGTCATTACTCAAAACCTGTTGCCGGGTTGAAACAATGAACCCGCAGCATCCTTTTGAAAGTCGATATCATAATAGGCCCCCAATAGTACGCCGAACGCCAGTTACTCAGGGTGCCTTTACAAAAATTTTCTCAGGAAAAATAAATACCTGGCCGGGATATTAATCACACCAGGTAATGAAAGTTGACGCTTCATACCGTACGGTAAGCATAGCAGCAATGACCCGCTCCCCGTTGATTAACACACCGCTATGTTAGTAATGTCTTCATAAGTCACATGAGGGCATCCCCATGAAGAAGCGTTTTTCCGACGAATAGCTCATCAGTATTCTCCGCGAGGCCGAAGCCGGAGTTTCTGCCCGTAAGCACGCCATTTCAGATGCCACGTTTTACACATGGCATAAGAAGCATGGCGGTATGGAGGTGCCTGAGGTTAAGCGCCTGAAGTCGCTTGAGGAAGAGAACGCCTGACTCAAGAAGCTGCTTGCTGAAGCCATGCTGGGTAAGGAGACGCTTCAGGTGTTTTTTGGAAGGCTTTTCGGATCCGCCAGCAGACGTGGAAGGGCCATAGGAACCTCCCAGTACGTTTTAGGATCAACCAGTACAACCCGGGCGACATCCCGTAACTGATAAGCAATCTGATGCCCTGCGGCACCGCCGCCAATGATGACGACAGTTTTCTTTAGTATGAGAACGGACTGACATGATTTTTTCCTTCATTTCGGAGAGAGTTTCAGCGCGATGTAAGCGCACTGTATACCGGGCTGTTGCGAATTGAGGCGATTGTACGTTCGCCTTCAGCCAGTGAAGCGGCCGTTGTATGGACAGAGGAGGTCCCCCGGATGAGTGAATACGGATGCCCGACCGCTGAGCCGATCACAAATTCGGCCTCTCCATGAGCCATGATATTGATGGCTCCATTACCTTCTGCGAAAATTGCCAGCTCACGTTCGAGCAGGATATCCCCGGTCTCCAGCTCGCCGGCGTTAGTTGCCAGCCATGCGATGTCATGATCTGTCTGTGGCTGATACCGCTGTAGACACCACCGCGGGTTGAAGCGACATACACTTTTTTACCTGCAGGAAGTAGTCCCTCCGGACCATTCGCGGTGTAATGGAATGTCCGCCCCGCGACAAGTACACGGTCAAGCCACGCTTTTAGTTGGCCAGGAATAGAAAAGTTGTACATCGGAACGCCAATAATAATGATATCCGCTGAGAACAACTCATCGATGTAGGTGCCGCCAAGAGCAATGTCATTCCCTAACGATTCTGAAGACGGTGCATTTCCCTGAAACACAGCCAGATGGGCGGGGCTCAGGTGCTGTAATTCATCGTCAACCAGATCGCGACGCAGAAGTGTGGCTCCAGGGTTTAATTTCACTTCTTTAGCGACGATTTCAGCTGTCAGGCTGCGACTGGCAGAGTTGCTGCCAAGGATGCTCGAGTCGATATGCAGAATAGTGGTCATAATAAATCTCCGGGGATTGGACTGCGGTCATTGCGAAAAAGTAGTGCCGCCACAATAATTGCACCTCCAGATGCATCTGAATAGACGCTATAATCTTATGGATACCATCTGATAATTCGATACATATGTGAGGGCTTATGCTTGACGGAATATCACTCGACCAGTTACGAACATTTGTTGCCGCTGTCGATGAAGGGAGTTTTTCGGCCGCTGCACGTCGCCTTGGCCGGGCTCAGTCAGCAGCCAGTGAGCTTGTGCGTGGGCTTGAGCTGCAATTGGGCGTCACCTTATTTGATCGTTCCGGGCGTTATCCACTGCTGACACCTGCAGGCTCTGCATTGCTTGTCAGTGCGCGAAAAGCCGTTTCTATTGTGGATGCAATGAAATCGCGGGCAAAAGGTATGGCGGCCGGGATGGAACCTGAACTGGCTGTGGTTGTGGATGTTTTTTTTCCCATTGATGCCCTGGCGGGTGTCGCTAAAGAGTTTCGTCAACAGTTTCCGGCAGTACCGCTCCATGTGTACGTAGAGGCTCTTGGTGCTACGTTCCAGCCCGTTCTGGACAGACGAGCCACCGTGGGTATTGTTGGTTTCCTGCCGCTGACGCCCCCCGGAATCATCACTGAACCCTTAGTGAATATTCCTTTTGCAATGGTCGCAGCGGCAGAGCACCCGCTGGCGGCGTATCCAGGCCCTATCCCGCAGAGTGAACTCGCAAAGCATGTTCAACTGGTACTGACTGACCGTTCTGAACATTCAAAAGGTCGCGATTTTGGCGTAATGTCTCCCGATACATGGAAACTCGCTGACCTGTTTGCCAAACGCGCATTCCTCCTTAACGGACTGGGATGGGGAGGTATGCCTCTCCACGCCGTGCAAGCCGATCTGGATAGTGGTCACCTTGTGCGTCTGTCCATTGAGGAAGAACCTCAGGGTGGCGTCAGTATGTTGATGTCAGCGGTGTATCGTGTGGATAATCCGCCGGGGCCGGCAGGGCGCTGGCTTATCGACCGAATTCAGGCCTGTTCCAGCCACAGGTAGCTATGATAGTCACGAATATCGTTATGCTGGCCATTGTGGTCAACAACTCCGGAGTTTGAGCGAAAAGTCATCAGCTTAATGAATGGCGCTATGAAAAAGGAAAACCGGGAAAAAACCTCAGAGTAGTAGTCATAATTCCCCCTCCCAGACGGTAGCACCATCAAGAAGTAGCAAGAAACTTTTGTGACTAGCAGTCTGACGCATCAGGCTATGTAATTAAAGTCCGCTGTGTGCCAGGAGCGGACATTGTTAACGTGGAGTTTGTTCCTAAGAGGGGGTGAGGACCGGGTTATTGATATGAGGTTGTGTCCCGTAACTGTTTTTGTATAAATCAACATTGTTATAACTGTGCAAAAACACTCTCAAGCGAAAAGTGACGCCCTGAAAACGCTCAATACTCAACCAAAAATCACGTTTTGAAAATGATTCCTAAAGCGCTTTTTAGTGTGAAGCGAGGTTAAGGGACACAGCCTAGCGTCGGCTGTTGCCGTCTTGACGATGGTTGATGTATGTTATATAGAGACCATTGTTAGGAAAGTCTATTTGTTACACTATACAAAACATTTAATGGTGGATGTGATGATTGGAGATATTTTTCTTGTTCGTGGTGGCAGCAAATCTTCAACTGCAATAGTTAATGCTCAAAAAATATTATACCCGAAGGCAAAATCAAGCCATGTCGAATTCTATCTGGGTAATGGTTCTATCATTCATTCAACCGGTGATAATGGTGTGCACTTGGCTTTTTTGCTTGATGAGCTTAAAGATATAAAAGATGAATGGAAAGTTATAAGGTTACTGGGGGTGACAGAGCAAGATGCCGAAAACCTTGCTAAGGCTGCTCTTTATTTTCTTCGCCAAGAGTATAATGTGAAGTATATGATGGAAGGTGTTGATAACAAATCCTTCTGCTCAGAGTTAATTGCTAAAATATACATGAAGGCTAATATAAAAATTCTTAACGGAAAAGACCCTAGTAAGGTTGCTCCAGCTCATTTTGATAAGGAAGTTGATAAGTCAAGTCTATGGGAGGATGTTACAAGTGAATATCACCAAATTATAAAAAAAATAAAAGAAAATGAGTTTGAATATCGCTTTGCCCACAATACAATCAAAGTTTTTTTAGCAAAAAGACACATTATAAGTCAGATGCGTAAAGGTTTAAGTGAAGCAGCAACCATAATATCGGAGGAGACTGGGAGTGAAGGCACCTCTAAATTATTTGATAAAGTGAAAAGGGAATTGAGTGAATCTAGAACTCTTGATTTTTGGGATGAAAATGACACGTTACCATATAAGAAATAATATAAATAGCTGCTACGGTGACTTAAGATCAAGTTAATAATTTTTACAAATTGAAACCCAGAGCTCTAGAAGTGTTGTTAGCTACCTAACCTAGTAAGGAATTAAAATGGATCTTTTCAAAGTAATTAAAACAGAAGCCCCTATTTGTGACGAATTCAAATCAATACTTGAAGATCCATATTACCAACCTGTCCATAAAGTTCTGCAGGGCTGGGGAGAAGGCCTATTAGAAAGGGCCGGGGAGCAGCGTAAATTTGTTGTCGAATTCCAGACTACATTTAACTCATCATTTTGGGAACTGTATCTTAACAAAGTATTCATGGAACTGGGATATTCAGTCGATTATACAAAGGACAGACCTGATTTCTGCATAACTACACCCGATGGTCATCAGTTCAATGTTGAAGCAGTAATATCGGATAGAAGTAAGGTTTTAACTAAAGATGAGGAGGAAATGGATGAGGAAACCTATGCTCAGCATTCCACCATCAAACTAATAGGCAAGTTGAAAGATAAGAAAGATCTTTTTACAGGCAGTGAGAAGAAAAAGAATTCTTACTCTTCACTGGAGCATGTGAAAGGTAAGCCTTTTGTTATCGCCATTGCCCCGTTTGATAGCAAGATGTCTTTTTCCCAAAATAACACGATGATTAATAGGGTGTTGTTTGGAATAGAGGTTCCTGACATGAATGATCTTACTGTAGGTAAACAGAGAACAATAAGTTCAATTTTCAAGCCCAATGGTGCAAAGATTGAAGTCGGAATCTTTACGAATGATTCCTATAAAGAGATCAGCGCGATAATATTCTCCACTACTGGTACGCTTGGTAAAGCCATGATCGAAAGTGGTACTGGACGGCTAGTAAGATCTACCCGTTTTAAAACTATGGGAATGAACGAATTCATATCTAAGGAAGGCATGAAAAATAAAGGTCGGCAAGTTAATAGGCTCAGCCGGTATAATTACCTCATCACCAATCGGATATTACATGGTGACCTAGTATTCGGCTCAGATACAAGTGTTTGCCATTCCTCAGATTGGACAGAAACGCATTTAGACGGTTTGCACATCTACTACAACCCGTTCGCCACAACTCCATTAGACCCCAAAATATTCAAAGCGAAAGAAATTACTCATAACTTTTATGATATCGATCGACAAGAGCCAGACATGCAACATCCTGACGGGGCTTTAGTCTCTAGGCAGGTATATGAACCCTCAAAGCAATGCTTGGACTTTTTAGTGGCTACAAACTGTCCTGAGTTTATTACTGATATCAAGTGGTAATTTCATCGCTACTGATCATCAAGACACTTTAAAACCACTGTTTTCAGGCTTATTTACTACAGGCATAAAGTCTGCTCCTCGCTCTAAGCAGACTTTAATAGCTGCAAAACCCCTAATGTTAATGGCTGAATCACCTGACTTTGAGTCGGTCACAGAACCTCGTAGTATAGCGCGGTGATGGCATTTCTCGCTTCATCTGCCATGCGGTCTGGATTCCCTGCCCTGCAAAATACAGCATCCCCCTGCCGTCCTTCGCGTTGAGATGGTCGCCGCGGCGATTACATCCCGGCAGTCCCGGGTCGGGGTCAGTATTTTCACTGATGCACTATTGCCGTAATACGGCTCGTGCACCGTCACTTCCGAATAAAATCCACGAAGGCCCGCAGCGGCATCGGCAGATGCCTTCGCCCGGAGTAGTAGAGAAAAAAACAACCCGCTGGCGCGCTAAAGGCATCCAGTAAAACCGACAACCTGCCTACGGCCAGGTCCTCGCGGACCATCGCCTCGTAGACGTACGCAATACCCGCTCCGTCACGGGCGGTCTGGATCATCAGCTCGTCGTCGTCTAAAACCAGCGGGCCGCTGGCTTCGATGATCAACGCCCTGCCCTCAGACTGGAATTCCCAGCAATAGCGTTGACCGCCCGGGAAGCGACGGGAAATGCAGGCATGAGCGAGCAGTTCGCCAGGCGTTTGCGGTACGCCGCGTAAGGCGAGGTAGGACGGTGCCGCAACGCACACGAAACGCTGTGGCTCCCCGACCGGCACGGCTACCATATCCCCGGCCAGGCTCTCGCCAAAGCGAATACCTGCGTCGAATCCATCATCCACGATGTCGACCATGCCGTCGTCGGTCACAATCTCAAGCTGCACGCGCGTATACTTCGCCACGAAACTGGCCAGGATTGGCGCCAGCACCAGCTTTGCCGCCGGACGCGGTACATTCAGGCGCAGCGTACCCACAGGCTCAGCCTGTAAGGCCGTTATATCCACCAGCGCGTCGGCGACATCCCTGAGTGCGGGAGTTAGCCGCGCCAGCAGGCGCAGACCTGCCTCGGTCGGCGTTACGCTGCGCGTGGTGCGGTGGAGCAAACGCACGCCCAGCCGCTCTTCCAGACCGCGCAGGGCGTGGCTTAAAGCTGAGGCGGATACACCTCTCTCGGCTGCAGCCTTACGGAAGCTCCGGTGGCGCGCCACCGCGGCAAAAGCGTCAAGTTCATGCAAATTGATTGTCATATTAATGAATATTATTCAGTAGTTCATCAAGGATACCACGGCTTATCGCTTACTCCATACCGTGTGACACTGTTGTTTTCTAATAGGCAGGAAGGTTTAAGCATGAAACAGCAACGACTTGGTTGTGCCGATTTCACGATATCGCCCATTGGCCTGGGCACCTGGGCGATCGCTGGATCGGGCTGGGAATTTGGCTGGGGGGAACAGAATGACGCTGAAAGCCTGGAGGCACTGGAATATGCGGTGGAACGCGGCGTCAACTGGATCGACACCGCTGCGGTCTACGGTCTGGGCCATGCCGAGGAAATTGTCGGCAAGCTCCTGCGCCGCGTGCCTCCCTCGCGTCGCCCGCTGGTATTTACGAAGGGTAGCCTTGTTTGGGATCGAACGAGCCGGCAGATTTCTCACTCGCTGTCTCCGGAGTCGCTGGAACGGGAGATTGACGACAGTCTGCGTCGCCTGCAGATCGAGACTATCGATCTGTATCAGATCCACTGGCCGGCGTTCCCTTCAGGTGGCCCGGACGAAGGCATTGAGGCGGCCCTTACGGTGCTTTCCAGGGCTCGTGAAAAGGGCAAGATTCGCGCTATCGGCGTATCCAACTTTGACGTGGCTCAGCTCAGGCGTGCCAGGATGGTAACGGAGATCGCCTCGCTGCAGCCACCCTACTCGGCGCTTATGCGCGATGCTGAATCCAATATCCTGCCGTTCTGCGAGCAGACCGGCACCGGCGTCATAGCCTATTCCACACTGCAATCGGGTCTGCTTACCGGCGCGATGACCCGCGAACGCATCGCCGCCCTGCCAGACGACGACTGGCGTAAAACCCGCAGTTCGGACTTCAAGGAGCCACGCCTGACCAGGAACCTGAATCTGGTCGAATCCTTCCGCCGTATCGGGCAACGCCACGGGCTGACTCCTGCAGCGGTAGCGATCGCCTGGGTACTTCGGCATCCGGCAGTGAGCGGGGCAATTGTCGGCGTACGCCAGCCAGCGCAGGTTGATGGGCTGCTGGGCGCCGCGAACTTAATCCTGAGTGCGGCCGAGCTGGTCGAGATCGCGATGTCGCTGCCTGAAGGCTCGGGCACCAACGTCCCCGAGGCTGCGGCCTCCTGAAAGGCGATTTGTTATACCGCCATCTCACTCTCCCCCCGGCATTGAGTTAAACGCTGAGGTAAATCTTAAATCCTTTACCGGGCGGGAGTTTTAATATTTCGGCCATATCTTAAATGGTAAAATTCGCGCCGGTTGTAGACCCCCTATGACCAAGGTCCGCCCTTGTGCTCTGGCACAGGGATCCCGGGCGGGCCACCTCATCACGCCCCGGCATCGAACCGGCATGCCGTGCGAAATGTAACCGGGACGGTCAACGTGCACCGTCGCATGCGAAGCGCAACAAATAGCCGCCCCCTGGCCTGTGTCAACCCAATGATCTGGCAGTTGCCTGCCGCGGCTTCAATAAGCATGGTTCATCGCGCTGATAGCCTCATGCGTTATCAACTGGAACCTGTCGGCCAATCTTAAGAAGCCGAGCCGCCCTGCTTAACCGCATCGTACCCGGCACGCCACCGGTACTTGTCGAGCCGCAGCGACGTGAGGAAAACGTTGCCGCAGGCGGGCTTCACGTCGTTGCCAGCGAAAATCCATTAATCCGCATGCGGTAGCGCGGTCAGCGCCACGTTAACCGCCGCCAGCAGCCGCGATTGCGCAACGCCGTCGCGAGCCTGAACCGACAGCCCGTGCAAAAAGGCGGCGAAATAATCACCCAGGCCGTCAGCGTCGGTCGTAGCTGGCAGCTCGCCGCTTTGCACCGCCTGCCGCAGCCGGTCGATAATCTGCTGCGTGCGCTGAAGACGATGCTGGGCCAGCCAGGTTTTGATGTCGTCATTGTCCGCGCTGACGCTGGCCGCGGAGGCGACCACCATACACCCCTGCGGCAGATCCGGCTGGCAGTACAGATGCACAGCATCCATCAGCAGCGTTTCAATTGCCTGGCGCACGCTGTTCCCGGCGGCAAAGGCCCGATCCGCGAAGCCCCCTTCCCGCTGTTCATAATCCGCAATTGCTTCCCGAAAAAGCTGTTCTTTTGAACCGAACGCCTTGTAAATACGCGCGGAGGCGATACCCAATTCGGCCACCAAATCCGACATTGACGTCCCTTCATAGCCCTGTCGCCAGAATAGATTGCGCGCTTTCAAAAGCGCCAGCTCACGATCGAATTCGCGCGGTCTGCCTGCCATTACGTTGCTCCAGTTTGCCCGATATTGAGTGCGACAGGATCGCCTAAATCATTGAGATTACCAACGCATTTATAATTTTCGCTTGCGGTTATCCGTTTTTACTCCTATTGTTTGTCAATCGACAAACAATAGGAGTTTACGATGAGAACCCTCAAAGGTCCATCCCTGCACCTCGCTCAGTTCAGCGACGAGGTTGCCCCGTTCAACAGCTTACCTGCGATTGCCCGGTGGGCCGCGGAAACCGGCTTTAAGGCATTGCAGATCCCGGCATGGGATCGGCGTCTCTTCGACGTGGCCACCGCGGCGGAAAGTCAGACCTACTGCGACGATATTACCGGCATGCTGGCGGAACACGGCCTGGTGGTCAGCGAACTGACCAGCCATATTTTCGGCCAGCTGATGGCGGTACATCCGGCCTACGACAGCTTATGCGACAGTTTTGCGCCGCCCGAAGTGCACGGCAATCCGCAGGCCCGCGGCGAGTGGACCCGACAACAGCTGCTGATGGCCGTCAAAGCCTCCGCACGCCTTGGCCTCAGCGAACTGGGTACGTTTTCCGGCTCGCTGGCCTGGCCGTATCTCTTTCCCTTCCCGCAGCGTCCGGCCGGGCTTATCGAAACCGCTTTCGACGAGCTCGCCAGACGCTGGCTGCCGGTGCTCAACGCCTGCGAGGATTGGGGGATTAATCTGTGCTATGAAATCCACCCCAGCGAAGATCTTCATGATGGCGTGACGTTCGAAATGTTCCACCAGCGGGTGGGCGAACATCCCCGCTGTCGGGTGCTTTTTGACCCCAGCCACATGGCGCTACAGCAGCTCAACTACCTGGAGTTTATTGATATTTATAAGGACGTGATCGGGATGTTCCACGTTAAAGACGCCGAGTTTAATCCCACCGGTCGTCAGGGGATCTACGGCGGCTATCAATCATGGATCGATCGCGCGGGCCGCTTCCGCTCACTGGGTGACGGTCAGGTTGATTTCAAAGCCATTTTCGCAAAGCTTGCGCAATACGATTATGCCGGCTGGGCAACGCTGGAGTGGGAATGCTGCCTGAAGAATCCGCTGGACGGTGCCCGTGAGGGGGCGGAGTTCATCCACAGCCACATTATTCACATCACCGATAAGGTATTCGACGACTTCGCCGGCGCGCCGGTAAATCCTCATCAAATCAAAAAATTACTCGGCATTTTCTAGGCCAGAACATTTCAAGGAACCCCTCATGGAACAACAATACGACGAGATCCTCTACGCGGATCTTGAGGCGCAGCACGTCTATCCGAAGGTTAACGGGCAGCGCATCCACTGCGTCGTGGCGGGAAAAGGGCAGCCGGTACTGCTAATACCCGGCTGGCCCCAGACCTGGTATACCTGGCGCTACGTCCTCCGCGCGCTTGCCGACGCCGGTTTTCAGGCGATCGCGGTTGACCCGCCCGGCATCGGCGATTCCGATAAGCCTCTCGGCGGTTACGACACCGGCAGCGTTGGCGCCGTGCTGCACGCGGTCATGGCGCAGCTGGGGCATCAGCGCTACAGCCTGGTGGGCCACGATATTGGCATGTGGATTGGCTACGCCATGGCGAGCGATTTTCCGCAGGCGATTGAGCGACTGGTGCTGACGGAAGCGGTGATCCCGGGGCTGGCCCCTGCCCCGTCGATTTTTGTCGCGCCGGAGGAGAATATTTTTCTTTGGCACTTCATGTTTAATCAGCTGGCTGATTTACCGGAAACCCTGACCTACGGCCGTGAATCACAGTATCTCAGCTATATATTCAACCGCTGGTCTCATCGCCGCGATCGGGTAGCCGCGGAGGTTTATATCGCCGCTTATTCGACTCCGGGCGGGCTGCGCGCGGGCTTCGATTACTATCGAGCGATCCCGGAGACCATTCGGCAGAACCAGCGCCGGGCGAAAACGCCCTTAACGATGCCGGTGCTGACGGTGGGAGCTGAATATGCAACGGGTGATGCGCCGCTGACAACCCTGCGCGGAAATGCCCACGATCTGCGCGGCGAGACGGTGGCCGACTGCGGCCATTTTATTACCGAAGAGCGTCATGAGGCGTTTATCGGCCTGATCGTCCCCTTTCTGTCAGAGGAAACTCACTATGCCGCTTGATCCGCATATTGCCGACTTTCTCGCCGCGTCGTCGCCAGCGGATGCCCCGCCGCCCGCCACGCTGGCCGAGATGCGCGCGGCCACGGAAGCCGCTTTGCTTCAGCTCCAGGGGGAGATGGAAACCAACGGTGGCTACAAAGACTATGTCGCTACCGCTGATGATGGTCACGGTATTGCCCTTCGCGTCTATACGCCAGCCGGCTTAAACGCAGAAGTCGCGCGGCCGGCGATGCTGTTTGCTCACGGTGGCGGCTGGTGTCTGGGATCGCTGGCGCTGTACGATCGGCCCTGCCAGGCGCTGGCCAATGCTACCGGGCGGGTAATCGTGTCCGTGGATTACCGACTGGCGCCGGAGCATCCGTTTCCACGACCGTTAGAGGATGTTTACCAGGCGCTATGCTGGGTCTACGAGCAGGCGCCGCGTTTAGGTATCGACAGCCGCCGCCTGGCGGTGGGCGGCGATAGCGCCGGCGGGAACCTTGCCGCGGCGACCGCGCTGCTGGCACGGGATCGCGGCGGCCCACGCATTGAGCATCAGCTGCTGCTGTATCCGGCGTTAAGTCGCGATATGGCAACCGAGAGCTATCGCGCGTTCGCTGAGGGCTACTATTTAACGCGCGATGCGATGACGTTTTGCTGGCACAGCTATCTGGGAGAGCGTCGCCATCCTTACGCCGAACCGCTAAACGCGGCTTCACTGTGCGGTTTGCCGCCGGCAACCATCCTGAGCTGCGAATACGATCCGCTACGCGATGAGGCCGAAGGATATGCGCTTCGGCTTGAGGAGGCCGGGGTGGCGGTACGCTGCGAACGACTGCCGGGCATGGTGCACGCCTGTATCCATATGTCAGGGTTGACCCCGGCGGCGCGTCGGCTGTTTGAACTGGCACGCAGCTAAGCAAGCCTGACGGCACGTCCCCGACGCCTGTTATCAACAATGGTCCGGTTCAGCCAGGCTGCTATTGGTGATAAAAATCAGGGACGTGCCGCTTGCAGCCCAGCCTCCGCTCTCCCCGCAGCCAATACCTTCGAGAAGCAGACCGCCTCTTCTCGGCCGATATAGGGGCCGTAGTTTTCAATCCGCGCGTAACCATTTTTCTCATAAAAACGAACCGCCCGCTGGTTAACTCGCCGGGTCTCAAGCCAAAGCTCGCGATATCCCATACCCTTTGCCGATGTCTCCAGCAAAGCGAGTAAGGCGTGACCAATACCATGAGCGCTGCGGTCGGAATACATCCTTTTCAGCTCGGCAATATCCTGCGTTAAGGGCCGGATCGCGCCGCATCCTACGGCATCACCGCGCGTATTTCTTGCCAGAACCCAGAGCGTTCGCTCCCCGTCCATTGCGTCAACGGTGAAATGGCTCTTGCCACTGTCGCCGGTGATCGCGGCAAGTTCAGCGGACAAAGTCTCGATTAAACCACAGGATTCGGGCGAAAATGGATCCGCTTTCTCTACTGTTATCATGGGAATAGGTCCTTTATCAAAGCGTTGGTCAGCATAGAGGATGCTGGCCTGGAGTCGATAATAATAAATCCCGAAGGCAGCCTTGCCGGCTGCCTCGATGGACGCTGCGCGCGATGTCCTGACGTATACGGTACTCACCTGTCAGAATCAAAGTTCCAGTCAGCAGCGGTCGAAAGCGTTACAAACGGGCCCGCCAGCGTTCTGTTGTGGTGACCAATAATTTCGTTTGCCGATACATGCGGGTTATCCATTGTGGTATGCGCATCTGCAATCAGCACGGTCCTGAAGCCCAGCTCCGGCGCTGCCCGGCAGGTGGTGTCGACGCAAAACTCTGTTTTCATTCCGGCGATAACCAGCTGCTTGATGCCTCTGTGGCTGAGCTGAAGCTGCAGTTCGGTATCGCGAAAACAGCTGGGATACTTTTTAGTCAAAACGATGTCCCGCTCGGCGTCCACGTCGAGTTCGGGTATCAGCTTTGTTAGCGGGCCGTGCTCTGAGAAGGGGGAATCGTCAGGCCCAATGTGGCGAACAAAAAATACCGGCACCTGAGCACGCCTCGCTTTGGCGATGAGCAGACGGATATTTGACAGAACCGCGTCTGCACAATGCGGAGCAGCCGGGCCCCGGAAGAGCCCCTCCTGCATATCGATAACGATTAGCGCTTGTTCAGATGAAATCATGATGTGTCTCCATTCAAAATGTGATGAACGGAGAGCCGTGCCTCCCCGTCCGGACTGGCGGGGAGTGGGTATCTGTTTTGTCAGGAGCCAGCCACAGATACGCTCACACCGCCGCAGGTTGCGGTGGTGGTTGTGGTACGCGTCGTTGCTGGCTGAACTGACTGAATCATTTTCCGACCTTTACGTATTCGTTGAGCAGCGATAACCAGAAATAGCAGGCATCACTCAAAAGTACTCTCATCTTATAGCACCGCTTAAATACCAAATTCAAGAGAGGAGCACGGCCCTACCCGCCCTCTTTTTTCGCTCTGTGCCGACCTGCGCCCGACCAGGACCCCAGGCGGATACTATTCAGTTTAAAGATATCGTTAACCCTGGCCCATCGCTCCACGTTCCCTCCATAATCTGAGCAATATAAATCAATCATCCCCCGCCAGAATGTTCATTCTACTCAGGGGGAACCATGAACAAACTCAATTACTCGCTTAAATATATCGAATATTTACTCAGAAAAAGCAGAGTCTTTTTTACCACAGATCTTTACTATCATACTGCCGCGCTGACTAAAGCTTCAGGAAACGCATCAAACCTAAGAAACCCAGTGACGCTGAATGAGAAAATTTGTCATCGAATGATATTTGACCGCAACGCATTTTATACCTTACTGGCTGATAAGCTGGCGGTGAGAGAGTATGTAAATTCAAGAACCGAGTTGGTTAAAACCATCCCTTTAATTGGTGTCTACAACAGAGCCGATGATATCGATTTTAACAAGCTGCCTGAAAAATTCGTTTTAAAATGTAACCATGATAGCGGTAGCGCGGTAATTTGTACGGATAGAGAAAAGTTCAACCCGGTTAACGCGCTAAAAAAACTACAGCTGGCACTTAAAAAGAACATGTATTACACCACCAGAGAATGGCAATATAAGAACATCGCTCCCGTCATTCTCTGTGAAAAATTTATCGACTTATTTTCCGACAAGGATAAAAGCAACACCCCAGAAATGTTAAGAATACATTGTTTTCACGGCGTGGCTTGTTTTGTCGAGGCGGATTTCACTAATGAAAACGGCAACGAATTCATTAATGTATATGACAGATCGTGGAATTTGCAGCCATTTCAGATGGAATACCCAAATACGCCAGACGCCGTAGCGGAACCAAAGTCATTTCATAACGCTATCACCGCCGCTCAGGAACTGGCCAAAGAAATTGACTATTGCCGCGTTGACCTGATGTTGCAAGGCGATGAGGTCTATTTCAGTGAAATCACATTAAGCCCAAAACGAGGCAAACTTAAAATCACTCCGGCGCTGTGGGATGCTAAGCTAGGCGAAATGTGGCAATTACCCACCTAAAATAAGGCTCAACGGAGCCTTATTTATCAGTAGGTTTTTTCAACCTTCGCAGCGGGCCATGATAGCGTAAACACTGAGTGATTATCGCCTGTTAACGTATAGCTAACGTCACCTCCGTGCGCCAGCATAATAGCCTTAACGACCGATAGCCCTAATCCACATCCATCAGGGTTAACGCTTCTTGCATATTCGCCACGCTGAAAAGGTTGGAATAAATATTTCTGTAGCTCCTGCGGGATCCCTGGCCCCTTATCCTGCACCAGGATAAAATTATTTTCCCCTGAGACACCATTTTTCAAAATTAACGTTCGTGATGTTGAATATTTCAATGCATTATCAAAGAGAACCGTCAGGCACTGAATAATCCGCAACGGATCGCAGATACAGTGCTGCTCTTTGAGCTCAGTTAAAATAGTAAACTGCTCTCGTCGAAACTCCGGTAAAAAGATATCAAGGGCGCTGGTCATGGTGGCGGGAAGATCGACCTTCTTGAGCGTAAGAGTATACCCGGCGCCTCCGGAGGAGCTGACAACCCGCAGGTCTTCGATCAGATTAGTTAACCCTTCCGTTTGCTTAAGCAGGTTTCTGAACAGTAGCGGTTCGGGCTGAAATACCCCGTCAACCAGACCCTGAAGCCTTCCTCGCAGAATCGTCACCGGCGTTCTGAGCTCATGAGCGATCGCCGCATTCCATAAATTCCGCTGAACATCCAGGGTCTGCAGTTTTTGCGCCATTTCATTGAAATCATTCACCAGATTATTCATCTCCCCCAGCTGATAGCGGGTGCAAGATGCCCGTGCATCAAGGTTTCCCTGGGAAATTTGTTTCAGGCTGGAGGCGACAGCGTTGAGCGGAGTCAGTATTCTTGACGACAGCTTAATGGTAAAGAACAGGGAAACGACAAGACTGGTTACCGAAGCCATCGCTATCCACATCCAGTCCTGCATGGTCATAACATCTTCATTACCTGCGGCTGTCCCTCCCGGCAGATAGTCGATCAAAAAGCTGTAAAATAAATAAGACCCCACTACGGCGATAGCAATAATAGTGAAGGTGAGTGACAGCATATACGTCAATATTTGCCGACTCAGAATCGTTTCTTTATTCATTTCTTTATTCATTTATTTTCACCCAAACGGTAACCCAGACCTCGAACGCTTTCAGGGATCCCCTTGAGGCCCGCTAGTTCGAGCTTTTTCCGCAGCTTACTCATGTGGCTATCCACGGTGCGATCGAGGGTATCACCTTCCGGCAGGCAGGCATCAAGCAGCTCTTCGCGGGAGCACACCTTTCTGGGATACCTTGCCAGATAGGTCAGGAGTTTGAATTCAGTTGTGGTTAACACCGGGGTGACGGACCGCTCCCCAACGGTAATTTCAATAAAGAAATCATCCGGGTAGATTGTCATAAATGGCGTTCTTAAGGGCCTTGAGTTCACCAGTTCGGTATTCTGCCTGGTTCGCCGGAGCACCGCTTCGACTCTCGCGATAACTTCGGAGGGATTAAACGGTTTTATCACATAGTCATCTGCTCCCAGCCTCAGGCCCATCAGCTTATCGACATCCTGATCCAGGGCGGTGACCATGATGACCGGTACATTGCTCTCTCTGCGCAAGGTCGTCAGGACGCTCCAGCCATCATACACGGGCAGATGGATGTCCAGTAAAATAAGGTCTGGCTTATGTAAACGATTCAGGTTCAGGGCCTGCTCGCCATCGGCAGCCCTGAGCGCCCTCATCCCCGCCCGATGCAAATAGCTTGTAAGTATGTCGGCAATTTCATCATCGTCTTCGACGACAACGATCAGATTATTGTTGTTCATTTTATCTCCTGCCCGTACGGATCATCGCTATTATTTTACGCTGAAAAGCTGGCCTGTCGTTATTAATTTACCCGCACTGAAGAGACTCATCGCAGGGGAATAAATGGCGCATAATTTAGCTGTCCGATAACGACGTGACCATCAGACCATCGGGTTGTAAAAAAGTTGCAACGGCCATTAATTTTTACGGCGGTGCAAAAATACCCGCAGGGAAAGTGCCAGACGACCTGTCCATACTCGCTACACAATTCAGATATAAATGCTCAACATTGTCATGCAACACTCGGCCATCAATAGCCATTGCTGAATATGATTCCGCTCATAACAGCAATTCTCGATAATACAATCGAACGGTCATAGACTACTTCATTATGGTAATGAGCATGCATATTATAAAAAACGTCTGCCCCCAAAAAATTATCGATTCTATTTTATTCATTCTAACGTCATGGGGGATGTTGTATGCCTGGCTGTTTCTGATACATCATGTCGAAGAGAGAGTCGCTACCACAATACTATCATCACCGTTCATTTATGTCTGCATAGCCGTATCGGTCCTGTTGTTCCTCAAGCAAAAACAGGCAGGAGCGTTTAAAGATCTCTCGATCGTGACGTTCTGGCTTGCAGTGATATTTATTTATAGCGCTGTGGTTTTTAATCTGCTTTTGAACATAATGCCGGGAATCGCTGATATCGTATTTTATTATGAGTTTTTCCTGGTGATATTCTTCTGTGGCTCACCCATGTTTTTACTTATCCGGTTGATCTCAGCCACGCATTAACATGAGTACTACTGACAGCTCAACCCGGCGTAAACGCAGTATCAAGGAAAAGCCCGACATTATTTGCCTCCACACTGTCTCCATAAACATCTCATACAGGGTCAATATCAGCCTCGTAGAATCAGCATGGTGCTCAATCTTACCCGGGCTGTAACCGGGGTTTTGAGCCAAAAAACGCAACCATTTTGGGCCGGTGATGCCCATGACAGAACGGATGCGCTTTCAGGCGCACAAGATGAAATAACGATGATTTATAAAGATACCTCGCATCCACCAGCCCCTTCCGAGGTGGGTAACTCACTTAAAATCCTGGCAATCCGCCACAGAAAAAAACTGTTCGTCACTTTTTTTCTTGTCTTTGCCGAAAATATCGCCTTTCTGCTCTACCCCGTAGCGGCGGGTATCGCGATAAATGCCATTCTTGCCGGACAGACGGTCAGCGCGGCCATATATGGCCTGATGGTTCTGTTTATGTGGTTAATCGGCGCGGCAAGACGCAGTATCGATACGCGTACCTTTGCCAGGATCTACGCCAGGCTTGCCGTGTCGGTGGTGGTCTCCCAGCGAAAATACTCGCTTAATCATTCGACCATTGCCGCCCGCGTGACGCTCTCGCGCGAGTTTGTTGATTTCTTTGAAATGCATCTCCCTCTGCTTATCACGTCGGTCATTTCACTTTTTGGCGCGGCAATAATGCTGTTATTGATTGAGTTCTGGGCAGGGGTTATCTGCTTGGTCATTGTGGCAATCCTGATGTGTTTTGTATCCGGATATGCAGATAAAAATGAGTCGTTATACCGACGGCTGAACAATCGTCTGGAAAAAGAGGTCGAATATGTTCACAAGGCGGTGCCGCTGGCGCTGAGCAGGCATTATTCCATCCTTGCGCGTCTCCGTATCGCATTATCAGACAGGGAAGCGTGGGGATATTTAGCCATTGGTATCCTGATATCTTTACTTTTTACCATAACCATCATCTGGATGACGCTAACACCGGGCACCAATGCCGGCCATATTTATTCCGTGATGACCTATATGTGGATGTTTGCGACGAGCCTGGACGACGCGCCGCAGCTCCTTGAGAAATTCTCACAGCTCAGGGATATCGGCAAACGAGTCACGGCGGATGATGAGGTTCGTGTATCAAACGAATCGTCTTGATTTTCCTGAACGTTATATTTGTTGACTGGAAGTTTATCTGATGCCGCATTTTTTTATTGCCCGTCCCATTTTCGCCTGGGTGGTCGCCCTGTTTATTGTTCTGAGCGGAATACTGTCGATCCCGCGCCTGCCGGTAGCGCAATATCCGGCTGTCGCTCCGCCGGGTATTATTATCTCGGTCAGCTACCCCGGCGCCAGCCCGGATGTAATGAACACCTCTGTCGTTTCGCTTATCGAACGCGAGATTTCGGCTGTGGATAATTTACTCTATTTTGAATCCTCAAGTGATACCACCGGCATGGCTTCAATTACGGTCACCTTCAAGCCGGGAACCGATATCAAGCTCGCCCAGATGGACCTGCAAAACCAGATTAAGATCGTGGAGGCGCGTTTACCGCAGGCGGTGAGACAAAACGGCATCAACGTTGAGGCGGCTAATTCCGGATTCCTGATGATGGTGGGATTAAAATCCCAAAGCGGAGCATATGAGGAAGCAGATTTAAGTGACTATTTCGCCAGAAATGTCACCGATGAACTGCGACGCGTGCCGGGTGTTGGGAAAGTGCAGTTATTTGGCGGGGAAAAGGCCCTTCGCATATGGCTGGACCCAATGAAATTACACAGCTATGGGCTTTCCGTCACGGACGTATTAACCGCACTCAGTCAACAAAACGTGATTGTTTCCCCCGGCAGAACGGGAGATGAGCCTGCCGTTCCCGGCCAGGGCGTCACCTACCCGATTAACGTCAGAGGACAGCTCTCTACGGTTGAGGAATTTCGCAATATCACGATTAAATCGGAGGTCTCAGGCGCGCGCCTGAAATTATCTGATATTGCCCGCGTAGAGTCCGGGTTACAAAGCTATGCATTTGGCATTCGTGAGAATGGCGTTCCGGCAACGGCAGCGGCTATTCAGCTCTCGCCGGGAGCAAATGCTATCAGCACGGCATCGGGTATTCGCGCGCGGCTGACGGAGTTGTCAGCCGTGCTTCCTGAAGGAATGGAGTTTACGGTTCCTTTTGACACCGCGCCTTTTGTTAAGCTTTCAATCATGAAAGTTGTGCAGACCTTTGCCGAAGCGATGGTGCTGGTCTTCCTCGTGATGCTGCTTTTTCTGCATAAAATCCGCTGCACTATTATTCCCGCCATCGTGGCCCCTGTGGCTTTGTTGGGAACCTTTACGGTGATGTTATTAAGCGGCTATTCGATCAACATACTGACCATGTTTGGCATGGTGCTGGCGATCGGTATTATCGTCGATGATGCGATCGTTGTGGTGGAGAACGTCGAACGTTTGATGGCGGAAAAAGGGCTCTCCCCCCGCGAGGCCACGCGAGAAGCTATGCATGAAATCACCCCGGCAATTATTGGCATTACGCTGGTACTGACCGCGGTATTTATTCCTATGGGTTTTGCCAGCGGATCCGTCGGAATTATTTACCGACAATTCTGCATTTCTATGGCGGTGTCCATTTTATTATCGGCATTTCTGGCGCTGACGCTCACCCCTGCCCTCTGCGCAACGCTGCTCAAGCCGCACAGCGATGATCAAAGTAAAAAAAGATCCTTTTCCACGTGGTTCAACGCGCGTTTTAATCGCCTCAGCGCCTTTTACGAATCCGGACTGGGATTTGTTCTGAAGCGGAGCGGACGCATGATGATGCTCTATGCCGCGCTATGCTTTGCGCTGTATGCCGGACTCTCGTCATTGCCTTCGTCATTTTTACCGGATGAAGATCAGGGCTACTTTATGTCGTCAATCCAGCTTCCAGCCGACGCGACGATGCAGCGAACGCTTAAGGTGGTGCAAAAATTTGAGGATGAAATCGCCACTCAGCAGGCCGTTGAAAGCAACATTATGATCCTCGGATTTGGCTTTTCAGGCTCAGGCCAGAACTCAGCAATGGCGTTCACCACCCTGAAGGACTGGAAAAAACGCGTGGGCACGACCGCGCAGGATCAGGCTGACTATATTCAGTCCACAATGGAAAACGTGCCTGACGCGGTAACGATGAGTCTGCTTCCCCCGGCTATTTCCGATATGGGGACATCATCCGGATTTACCTATTATTTGCAGGACCGGGGCGGTAAGGGCTATCAGGCACTCAAAAAGGCGGCGGACGGTCTCGTGCAGCACGCGAATCAAAGTCATCAGCTGTCAGACGTCTATATTGATGGGCTCCCGGAAGGCACCAGCCTTGCTCTCGACGTGGACAGAGAAAAGGCGGAAGCGATGGGCGTGTCGTTTGACGAAATCAATCAAACGATTTCTGTCGCCACGGGTTCAAATTATGTCAATGATTACACCAACAAGGGCCGGGTTCAGCAGGTAATTGTCCAGGCCGATGCGCCGCACCGTATGCAGCCGGAGCAATTATTAGCCCTATCGGTCAAGAACCGTTCGGGGCAGATGCTGCCTTTAGCCACCTTTGTGACGCTATCCTGGAACGTCACCCCGCAGCAGCTGAGCCGCTATCAGGGGTATCCTGCCATACGCATTACCGGCAGCGCCGCCGCAGGGCAATCCACAGGTAACGCCATGAAGGCAATGGAGGCGCTGTCGCAACAGCTGCCGTCGGGTTTCGCAGGAGAATGGGCGGGAAGTTCATTGCAGGAAAAAGAGTCCGCATCGCAGTTACCTGGGCTAATTGTGCTCTCGGTGTTGGTCGTATTTATGGTCCTGGCGGCGCTGTATGAAAGCTGGTCTGTTCCATTCGCGGTTATGCTTGTTGTTCCCCTGGGGCTGCTCGGCGCGGTTATCGCCGTTACCGCGGTCAATATGACCAACGACGTCTTCTTCAAGGTAGGCCTGATAACCCTTATTGGACTTTCCGCCAAGAATGCAATCCTGATTATTGAATTTGCCAGACAATTAATGAGTCAGGGTATAGGTTTGCCCGAAGCAACGCTGATCGCGTCGAAGCAGCGTTTACGCCCGATCCTCATGACATCGCTGGCTTTTACATTAGGCGTCGTACCCTTGATGCTTGCCAGCGGGGCGAGTGACAGCACCCAGCATGCTATAGGAACGGGCGTGTTCGGGGGCATGATTAGCGGAACCTTACTGGCTATCTTCTTTGTTCCCGTATTTTTCGTCGTCATTACGCGGTTTATTAAAACCCGCAAAAAAGGAGTGGGTTCAGTAGCTGATTAAATACGATGTCCGCGCCTGGCAGACCTGCATCTTAACCCCTGCTCATGCCGCCGATAGCGCGTAATTAGCGGTATGTTATATTGCCTCTACTTATTTCATTACCAGATTGTACCCATATGGACATTACCTTAATGCGGCACGGGAAGCCTGAAATCGCAGCCCGCCGCGGCGGGCGCTGGCTTAGCGCCCATGAAATGCACGCCTGGATAGCGGATTATAATGCGGCCAAGGTAGCTGAAATGCCCTGCCCGAGGACAACATCCGCCTGCGAGGCCGGCGACTATATCGTGTCCAGCCCCCTGCCGCGCGCGCTTACCTCTCTCTCTACGCTGGGTGCAAACCCGCACGCTATCCTCCACGAACTCAGCGAAGCGCCGCTGCCGGTTATTAACGTTCCGCTGATAAAATTCCCCTCCGCTATCTGGCTGATACTGTTCCGCCTGCTCTGGCTTACCGACCTTGCGCGCGGTTCTGAAGCAAAAGCTGAAGTCCGGATGAGAGCCGCCAGGATGGCGCGGGAGCTGATCGACGCGGCGGCGCGATACGGCCACGTGGTCAGCATGGGACACGGCATTTTAAACAAATTTATTTCGCTGGAATTAACGCGGCTGGGCTGGATAAAAATTGCGAGTACCGGTTCAGGCTACGGGAGCTATGTTACCTGTCGTTCCCCGACGGGGAGGCTCTGACCGCCCCTGATATCACACAAGCTGCTGCGATTAACGCCCCGCATAGCGGTGCACCATAATGGCGGTCGGCCGCCATTGTCAGAACCGGCTGTCAGCCGACGGAGCGGCAGAAGCGGCTTATGTTCTGCGTTAAAAAACTGATAAAATGCGCAAAATTTTTAAGATACGTGAAAACCTATGCCAGGAAAAAAACTGCATCTGCGCACTCTCATGCTGATGTTGTCCGTCGGAGGGATCCTGCTGACATCAATGCTGCTGCTCAGCGCCCTGACGCTTTTCCAGAAGGGCAATATTGAGAACCGGCTGCTTGAGAACAACCTCGCTTACGCCCGTAAGCTGGCGGATACCACCGACCGCTACCTGGTGACGGCGCAGCGGGAGCTCACCTACAGCGCCGGGCAGATAAAAAACCTTAACGACCCCCAGCAGCTGAAGAGCGAAGCGGAAAGGCTGCGCCTGCAGTCCGGCTTTTTCAACTCGGTGGTTATCGTTAATTCCGACGCCGTTATTGCCGCCGCCTCCCCGGAAAGCCTCAAGCTGGTGGGAATAAAACTGCACTCGAGCGCCAGCCGACAGGCCATTACCTCAAAGAAGCTCTTTATCTCTGAACCGTTCATTTCGGCGGCGGGTAATTACGTGGTGTTTGTCTCGCAGCCATTATTTAGCCCCGGCGGCGACTATCTCGGCTATATCGGCGGCAGTATCTACCTGCAAAAAGAGAGCATGCTCAGCGATATTCTCAGCATGCATTTCTATGAAAATACGACGGACGTCAGCGTTATCGATAATGACGGAAAAATCATCTTTAATCGCAATCCGGCGCGCGTGGGAGGCGAGTTTCGCCCCACTCCCGGCCTGCAGGAGCAGATTATTAACGCGCAAAACGGCCACTTTTTTGGCGATGACAAAAGCGCAGACAGCCTGGTGGGCTACGCCAGCCTAAAGCAGGCCGACTGGAAGATTATCATCTCGGGGGCGTCGGAAAGCGTATCGCGTATATTAATGCAGACGGTGGTTAACGCCTTCTGGTTCACGCTCGCGATCATCTTCCTGACGGTGACAACCGTGACGATTTTTGCCGCCATCATTTCGGCCCCGCTGGAGAAACTCGCCGAATTCACCCGCGCGGAAAACAACGCGTCCACGCGCAAAAAGCTGGCCAACATTAACGTCTGGTACAAGGAAGCGGAGCGCCTTAAAGAGGCGTTCAGCCAGCATCTGCAAATCATGGCCCGCCGGGTCAACGCCCTCAGCGATGAAACGATGACGGACCCGCTTACCGGACTCTATAACCGCAAAGGGTTCAGCACGCTGCTGAAACAGTCCTCCCATCGCGCCGAGCGCTGCGTCATTGCGATTGATATCGACCATTTCAAAAAAATTAACGATCTGCACGGCCATGACGGCGGGGATGCGGTGCTGGTCACGTTCGGCGAGAAGCTGCGCAACCTCTGCGCCGACGGGCAGGTTGCCTGCCGGTTTGGCGGCGAGGAGTTTGTCGTATTCCTCCCGGACACCGGCCTGACCGCGGCAGCCGAAGTGGCGGAGCGTATCCGGGTGGAGATCGAGCATGCCGATTTCCCCCACGCCGAAAAGGTGACCATCTCCCTCGGCGTTGCCGGGTTCAGCGAGAGCGTAAACGACGTATACAGCGTCCTGCGCAAAGCTGATTTAGCGCTCTATGAAGCCAAACGCGCCGGCCGCAACGCCGTGGTTATCGCCGACGCCGAAGGCTTTTCCCGCATCTGAACGGCCGCGAATTACTGCGCCACGCAGGTGCCATAATGCTGAGAGGCAAAAATGCCTCCCGGCATAACCATATTGCGGCTATGCACCGAATCACCGCTGCGCGTCATTGTCGTCACGGTGACGTTGCCCACCTCTGAGGTTTCAATAAAAGAGATGCCGTCTACGCCATTGGGCACGATGGTCACCTCGGCCGAACCGACGTTTCCGGCGATATAGGCCTTATTCGTTCCGCTATCGATAATAAACGTAAATACCAGCGGATTTTTTGCCGCATGATTGCCGCTTTGATCGCTGTAGGTCGGATAAGAACACTTAACCGACGTTGTTTTCGCCGTTGCCGCAAACGAGGCGCTACCCAGCATCAATACGGCCAAAAAGCAGCCGCTCGATATATTCATTACTCATCCCTTTTTGTGACGGTCACTGACAATAGATAAAGCGATCGTCGCGCGCGTATTTGACATCGCTTATGCAGATTATCCGAGATAATGCCCCTCCTGAGGCTCGCGACGCCAGGCCTAATTCATTCATCATGCAAATATATTCCTCAGCATTCACAGCCACCATCGCATCGTCAACATATGGAATGATTGGCGCCCACTTTTCAGGAGGCGTTATGTCAGCTTACTCTTCATCTTTACCCCATTGCCCTGCTTGCAGCTCAGCGTTAACCGCGGCAATCCCCTGGGGAGATTTTCATATTTTAACCTGCCCCAATCATGGAACCTTCACCGTAACGGACACCGCCGTAGCTATGGCAAACGCCAGCCAGAAGCACAAAGCCGCTCTGGCGGTAAAAGTGGCGGAAGGGAGCGGTGCGGGAAGCGCGGCGATGATTTGGTCAGGCGATCTCGAGAGCGCCTGAGCCCGGCAGGAGCAGGCCCGCAAACTCGCTTTTAGCGGCCAGCTTCCGCCCTCCCCGCGATGAGCAAACGCATGAATGTTTCTGTCGCGTTTTTTCAAAAGCTTAGCCGCCCGGTCGATTTTGCGGGTTGCCCAAATCGACCGACTGGAGTATGCCTGTATGAGTTTTACCCTCTAACCGACTCACCAGGAGATTTTCCATGAGCAAGCTTGGAATTAATGGATTTGGTCGTATCGGACGTCTGGTATTACGCCGTTTATTGGAAGTTAACAGCCCGCTGGAGGTCGTGGCCATTAACGATCTCACCTCGCCAAAAGTGCTGGCCTATCTGCTAAAACATGACTCTAACTACGGTCCCTTCCCGTGGAGCGTCGACTTCACCGACGATGCCCTGATCGTTAACGGTAAGAGCATCACCGTCTACGCGGAGAAAGAGGCCCGAAACATTCCGTGGGAAAGCGCGGGCGCGGAGCTTATCGTTGAGTGCACCGGCTTCTATACCTCGACGGAAAAGGCCCAGGCCCACCTCAGCGCCGGGGCGAAAAAGGTCCTGATCTCCGCCCCCGCCGGGGAGATGAAAACCATCGTCTACAACGTCAATGACGACACCCTCACCGCGGACGACACCATTATCTCCGTCGCCTCCTGCACCACCAACTGCCTGGCACCGATGGCGAAAGTGCTCCACGATGCGTTCGGCATCAGGCTCGGCACGATGACCACCATTCACGCCTACACCGGCACCCAGTCGCTGGTGGACGGCCCGCGCGGTAAGGATTTACGCGCCTCGCGCGCGGCGGCGGAAAACATCATCCCGCACACCACCGGGGCGGCGAAGGCGATTGGTCTGGTGATTCCCGAGCTCAGCGGCAGGCTGAAGGGCCACGCCCAGCGCGTGCCGACCAAAACCGGATCGGTCACCGAGCTGGTGTCGATTCTTGAGAGAAAGGTCACCGCCGAAGAGGTCAATCAGGCGATGAAGAACGCGGCGGCGAATAATGAATCCTTCGGCTATACCGAAGAGGAGATTGTCTCTTCCGACGTAATTGGCAGCCACTTTGGTTCGATTTACGACGCCACCCAGCTCGAAATCGCCGAGGCCGGCGACGTTCAGCTGGTCAAAACCGTGGCGTGGTACGACAACGAATACGGCTTCGTCACCCAGCTCATCCGCGTGCTGGAAAGGTTCGCTAAATAAGCAAATAAAAGCGGATAGCCCTCGGCTATCCGCGTCTTCACCCGCCGCTTAGGCCTGCAAATAGACCACCTGGGTCTGCAGGTACTCGTTCAGACCGTGGCGACCGTCGGCGCCGCCGATGCCCGATTTGCGCCAGCCCGCATGAAAGCCCTGCATGGCCTCAAAGTTTTCGCGGTTGATGTAGGTTTCGCCGAACTTCAGCCCCTTAATCGCCTTCATCGCTACGTTCAGGTCGCGCGTATAGATGGACGACGTCAGCCCGTAGTCGCTGTCGTTGGCCATCGCCAGCGCCTCCTCAAGCGTGTCAAATGCCACCACCGGCAGCACCGGACCAAAGGTTTCTTCGTGGACAATATCCATATCCTGGCGCACGTCCAGCAGCAGCGTCGGCGGATAAAAATAGCCGCGACCGCCGGTTGCTTTGCCGCCGAGCGCCAGGCGCGCGCCCTGGGCCAGCGCTTTGGCTACCTTCTGCTCGACCCGCTCCAGGGCGGCGGCGTTGATCAGCGGCCCCATAGCGATATCATCCCGCTGTGCCGGGTCGCCAAACTGCACCGCTTTCAGCGCTTCGCCGAGGCGGTTAACAAAGCGATCGTAGATCCCCTTCTGGACGTAAACGCGCTCGACGCAGTTGCATACCTGCCCGCTGTTGATCACCCGCGAATCGACCACCGCCCGAACCGCCAGCTCGAGCTCGGCGTCATCCATCACAATCGCCGGCGCCTTGCCGCCCAGCTCGAGGCACACTTTGGTGATATTTTTCGCCGCGGCGGCCATGATTTTTTCACCCGCGCCCACGCTGCCGGTCATGCTGACCATCGCCACTTTCGGGTTCGCCGCCAGCTCCTGGCCAACGGTCTCCCCGCGGCCCAGCACGAGGTTAAACACCCCTTTCGGCAGGCCGATATCATCGACTATCTGCGCAAAAGCGATGGCGTTATTGGGGGTGAACTCGCTCGGTTTGATCACCATCGTGTTGCCGGTCAGCAGCGCGGGGGCGAGCTTGCGGGCAATCAGGAAGAACGGGAAGTTCCACGGCAGAATGCCGGTGGTCACGCCGAGGGCGCGTTTGAACACGAGGATATTCTCACCGGGACGGTCGCTTTGCACGATTTCACCTTCGTAGCGCCGCGCCCACTCGGCCATATAGTCGAGATAATCGGCGGTAAAGGAGACCTCCACCGCCGCCAGCTGCTGGGTCTTCCCGCCCTCGGCAACGATAAGCGCCGCAATCTCGCCCGCGCGTTCGCGGATCCCGACGGCGATTTTACGCAGCCAGCCGGCGCGCTCGATAGCCGGCAGCGCCTCCCAGCCCGGCTGCGCGCGTTCTGCGGCATCAATGGCCCGCTGCGCGTCTTCGGCGCTGCCGTCGGGAATGCGGGAGAGCAGCGCTTCGGTGGCAGGATTAAGCACGTCAATCCAGGCGTCGCCGCGCCCGGCAACAAACTGACCATCAATATACATCGGGTGCTGAACGGGTGCTGTCATAGCCTGCTCCTGTGGATTTATTGTTTTTAACAAGTGATTTATTTGTTAAAAATCTATCCATAACGGGCAGCCGGAGCAGTGCATACGCGTGATTATGTGAATTACTTCATAGAATCGGGCCCTAAGCCCGGAGAAAAAGTTACATTCAGGTAACACAAACTGCCCGTTTGCGGCAAATCCGGCGCAAACGGGCAAAAATCATCAGCCTAAGGTGCGATCCCCGAGAGCGTGGGTCAGGAGGCTATCTTCACGCAGCTGGCGCCACGCGCTGACAATCTGCGGAGGCGTATCAACGTGGGCAATAAAATCTTTACCCAGCGGGCCGTATCCCTGGGGGCTGTCCTGCAGGCGCGGCAGCTCGCCAAGGAGTAGCGCCAGATAGCGCCCCACCGGCCACAGCCCCTGCGCCGCGCCGCTGAACGCGAGGCCGCTCTCCGCCGTATTGTGCAGCTGCGGCACGTAGCCCGGGTAGCTGTACCAGCGCGGGAGCGGATCTTCTCCCTGCCAGACGCGGGCGAAGGTGGCCATCGTGCGCCGCTGCATGGTCGGGTCCTGGATAACCACCCCGACGCGGTGCGCCAGCCCCTCGGCCTCGAGCACCTCGCGGCTAAAGCGCGCGTTCTCGCCGCAGTTGGTCGAGCGCGCTTCCGCGACAATCCGCTCGCGCGGTATGTGCCAGTACTGATGGGCGATATCGGCAAGAATATGCGCCTCGGCGCGCCCCGCAACCGGCAGCGAGCCATAGCGCGGGTCGTTGCGTACCGCCTCATAGAGGAACGACGTTGAATGGCCAATTCCGCCGCTTATCAGCAGCGGAACCTCGGCCTCGGCCGCCAGCCGGCAGGCGGCATCAATGGTTGGGATCACCGCGTTGCCCGCCAGTACCACCACCTCAAACGGCGGCTTCTGCGCCAGGGTGGAAAAATCGTCCTGCGCCAGCCATGCGCCAACGAGGTTCGCTGCCGCCAGCGTATCGGCGGACAGCGCCGGGAAATTATCTGACATACTCTCTCCTTTTCAATTTGCGCGGCGACAACGTCCTGCTTTATCGCCGCGCAGCCGATTAGGCCGATTGTATCCCGTCAGGCGTTAAGTTTCTCCAGCCGCGTTTGCCCTTCTCGCTTCTGCTTTATCTTCCAGCATAGCCACAGCGCGATAAACCACAGCGGCGTGGCGATCAGCGCCTTCAGGGTATCGGGGTCGAAGATCATGATAAAAATAGCGAAGGCAAAAAACAGCAGGCTTAGCCAGCTCATCGCCACGCCCGCCGGCATCTTAAAGGTCGAGCTTTCATGCAGATCCGGGCGCTTTTGCCGATATACCAGGTAGGCGACGAGGATCATGCCCCAGCTGAAGACCACCATGATGGCCGCCAGCGTCGAGACGATGGTGAACAGGGTCATCACGTTCGGCACGAGGAACAGCAGCAGCGTGCCGCTGAGCATGCAGAAGCAGGAGAACAGCAGGCTGCGCACCGGAATGCGGGTGTGGCGCGACAGGATGCGGAACTGCCCGTGAGCATGCTTCTCAACCGACAGGCCGTAGAGCATGCGGGTGCTGGAGTAGACCCCGCTGTTGGCCGACGACATCGCCGAGGTCAGGGCTACAAAGTTAATCACCGCCGCGGCGGCGGGCAGGCCGGCTTTGGCAAACAGGGTCACGAACGGGCTGGCATCGGGCGACACGCCCGGCCACGAGGCCACGGCAATAATCACCACCATCGACAGCAGATAAAAAATGATGATCCGCAGCGGCAGCGCGTTGATCGCCTTAGGTAAAATCTTCTGCGGATCGCGGGTCTCGGCGGTCATCGTCCCGAGCAGCTCAATCCCGGTGAAGGAGAAAATCGCTATCTGGAAGCCGGCCAGGAACCCGGTGACGCCGTGGGGCATAAAGACCGTCGGGTCGGTGATATGGTGCAGCGAGGCCTTCACGCCGTCCGGCGAGGTCCAGCCGATGGCAATCATCCACGCGCCGGTCACAATCAGCGCGATAATCGTAATCACCTTGATCAGCGCAAACCAGAATTCAGCCTCGCCAAACATCTTCACCGACAGCAAATTGAACAGGAACAGAATGCCGAGGGTGCTCAGAGCCGGCATCCACGCCGACATCTCGGGAAACCAGTACTGCATATAGCTGCCGCACACCACCACGTCGGCGATACAGGTCACCACCCAGCTCAGCCAGTAGGTCCAGCCGAGGTAAAAGCTCGCCTGCGGCCCCAGATAATCGCCGACGAAATCGGCGAAAGAGCGGTAATCCAGGCGGGTGAGCAGCACTTCGCCCATCGCCCGCATCACCATATAGGTAAAAAAGCCCACCAGCAGGTAGATCAGCAGGATCGAGGTCCCCGCCACCACAATATTTCGTCCCGCCCCCATAAACAGGCCGGTACCGATAGCGCCGCCCAGCGCAATCATCTGAATGTGCCGGGCGCCAAGGCCGCGTTTGAGCTGCGACGGGCACTCCCCGTCGATGGCAGGATGCTCCTGCCCCTCGCGTTGATGTTGAGTCATGTCGATTCCTTCAGAGAGGCAAAGAAAGGCATGGCGCGGCAGACTTCAGCAGCAAACCGGCGCGTTGCCCGCGAGCTACTCCCGCATTCGGAAACAGGATATAGGGAGCCTGGGCATCGATAACCCACGTCTTCTCCGCCTGGCGGGCAATGACCTGCCCGGCGTCAAGCGCGGTGAAGTTTTCGATTTTAGGATCGAGGTGCAACGTGAAGCGATCGTCACCCTTGATGATGCTCTCCTGAACCACAAAATGGTGCATCGGCTCCTTAAGGCGCGACGGCAGCGCCCCGCCGCCAATCGTCGCCCGCAGCGCCACGTCGGCGGCGGCAAACAGGCTCAGATCGTTCTCACCAAAGGGCATCACCTTGCCCAGCTCGAGGGTCGCGCTTTCGGCGGCGAACGCCTCGCCGGTAAAGTGGGTGAAGGTCCCGCCGGGTTCGGTATGCCGCACCACCGCGTCCATGCCGCTGGCGGCGAGCAGCCGATAGAACTCGGCGCTGAACTCCCCCTCCCGCGCGGGCAGGAGCGCAAACTGGCGGTAGCGCGAGCCGCGGATGGCGGTATGCAGATCGAGATGCGCTCTGGCGACGGGGCCGTGCGCGTCGGCCGCCGTATAGAACGCCAGGGTCGCCGCCTCCAGCTCTGCCGCACGCCGGGACTCGTTGCCCGGCGCAACGCGCAGATGACGCCCGCCGAACAGGCGGTTGAGGTCGTTATGCAAATAGCGGCGGGAGGCGCGGATCGCCGGCAGGTTGCCGAAGACGATCAGCAGCGCCTGCGACAGCGGCTGCCGGCCCTGGCTCAGCGCATGCACAATCTCCAGCAGCAGCTCTATCGGCGCGGTTTCGTTGCCGTGGATCCCGGCCGAAACGATCGTCGCCTGCCGCCACGGGCTCTGCGGCAGCAGCTGCAGCACGCCATCCGCCAGCCAGCGCGCCTCGATTTGTGCGGGGAACGCCCACTCTGTCAGCCGGCAGTGCAGCAAATCATTCACCTTGTTGTCCATTCCCGGCCCCTTAGCGCTGGAAGTCATAGATGCAGCCCAGGCGCAAAATCTGCGTCAGTTCATCAAGGGCCCGATAGACCTCGTTCAGGAGCTGCGGGTCGGCCAGGTCGCGGGCGTGGAGGCGATCGCGGTAGTGCTTCTCAACCCACTGCGTGAGCTGCAGATAGCGCGCGTCGTCCATCAGGCTGTGCGGATTCACCGCCGCCAGCTCGGCGTGGTTCAGCACCACCCGCAGGCGCAGGCAGGCCGGGCCGCCGCCGTTGCGCATGCTTTCGCGCAGATCGAATACCGCCAGCTCGTCGATCGGCGAGGCGCTGTCGCTCACCAGCCCGCTCAGGTAGTGCCAGACGTTCTCCCGCTGGCGGCACTCTTCCGGCACCACGATCAGCATTTTGCCGTCCGGCTTGCTCAGCAGCTGGCTGTTGAACAGGTACGAGGCGACGGCGTCATTGAGCCCCACCTGCGCCTGCGGAACCTCAACGCTGACAAACGGAATATCCAGGCGCGCCGCTTTTTCCCGCAGGGTCTCCAGCAGCGCCTGCTGCTGCACAAAGGCCTGCTGATGATGGAACAGCACGTGGCGATTGCTCACCGCTATGACGTCGTTATGGAACACGCCGCCGTCGATGGCCGCCGGGTCCTGCTGGGCAAAGACGGTATATTCCGGGTTCAGCCGATGCAGCCTCGCCACCGCCTGGCTCGCCTCCAGGGTCTGGCGCGCCGGATATTTTTGCGGGGCCACGCCGCCGCTGGCGCGCCTGCCGTAGACAAACAGCTGCAGCCCCTGACGGCCGTAGTCGTAGCAGAAGCGGTTGTGGTTTGCCGCCCCTTCATCGCCCAGATCGCCGTGCTGAGCGAGGGCATGGTGATGGACGAAATAATTTTCGTCGGCAAAAGTCGCGCGCAAAATCGCCGCGGTGGTGGGCGCTTCCTGGGAGCGGTGCAGCTTATTGGTCAGGTTGGCGACCGTAAAGTGCAGCCTGCCGTCGGCGCTGTCGGCGGATGGCGATACCGTTGCCGCGTTGGCGGTCCACATCGATGACGCGGAGCTAAAGGCCGAGAGCAGATGCGGCGCGTCGGCGGCGGCGCGGGTAATCACCTGCTCATCGCTGCCGTAAAAGCCCAGACCGTGCAGGGCGGCGATATTCGGCCGCGGCTGCGGCGGTAAAACCCCCTGAATAAAGCCCCTGTCGGCGAGGGCCTTCATTTTGCATAAGCCCTGCAGCGCCGCCTTCTTCGGGTTGGATACGCCGTCGCGGTTATTTTGCGAGGCTTCGTTACCGACCGACAGCCCGGCGTAGTGGTGCGTTGGCCCAACCAGGCCGTCAAAATTAGCTTCAAAACCAGACATAGTGTCCTCACAGAATCCGTTGTCAGAATGGCAGGCCGGGCGACGTTGCCGCCGGCAGCGTCAGCGTTTCGCTAATCAGCGAGGCCATCGGCCAGGCGCAGTAGTCCGCCGCGTACCAGGCCGACGCCCGGTGGTTGCCGGAGGCGCCCACGCCGCCAAACGGCGCTTTGCTGGAGGCGCCGGTCAGCGGCTTGTTCCAGTTGACGATCCCGGCGCGCGCTTCGTCGCTGAACCTGGCGAACAGCGCCGGGTCGGCAGAAATCAGCCCCGCCGCCAGCCCGTAGCGGGTGTTGTTCGCCATGCGGATCGCCTCATCAAACTGCTCATAGCGCGCCACCGTCAGCAGCGGGCCAAAATACTCTTCGTCGGGCACGTCGATCCCGGTGACGTCGATAATCCCCGGCGTGAGCAGCGTGGAGTTCGGGTCCGGCTGGGTCATGCGCAGCAGCACCTTGCCGCCGAGGCGTTCCAGCTTGTCCTGCGCCGCCAGCATTGCCTGCGCCGCCTGCAGCGAGATAACGCCGCCCATAAACGGCTGCGGTTCGGCATCCCAGCGGCCTGCGCGAATGCTGGCGCTGGCGGCAACCAGCTGCTGCAGCAGCGCGTCGCCCTGCTCCCCGTGTCTGACCAGCAGCCGGCGGGCGCAGGTGCAGCGCTGCCCGGCGGAAATAAACGCCGACTGGATAATCACGTGCAGCGCCGCGTCGATATCGGCCGCGTCGGCGACGATCAGCGCGTTGTTGCCGCCCATCTCCAGCGCCAGCATCTTCTCCGGCTGGCCGCCGAGATAGCGGTGGAAGTGGGTGCCGACGGAGGCGCTGCCGGTAAACAGCACCCCATCGATATCGCGGTTTTCCAGCAGCGCCTGGCCGGGCTCTTTGCCGCCCTGAATCAGGTTGATAACCCCTGCCGGGATCCCCGCCTGCTGCCACAGCTGAACGGTCAGCTCGGCGGTTGCCGGGGTCAGCTCGCTGGGCTTAAAGACCACCGTGTTGCCGGCAATCAGCGCCGGAATAATATGACCGTTCGGCAAATGGCCGGGGAAGTTGTAGGGGCCGAAGACCGCCATCACCCCGTGCGGCCTGTGGCGCAGCAGCGCTTTGCCGTCCGGCATCGCCGATTCGCGATCGCCGGTACGCTCGGCGTAGGCGTCGATGGAGATCGCCGCTTTACCGATCATCGCCTGCACTTCGGTGTGGGTTTCCCACAGCGGCTTGCTGGTTTCGCGAGAAATCATCTCCGCCAGCGCCTCTTTATGCGCATCCAGTAGCGCGGCAAACCGCTGCACGCAGGCAATACGCTCCGCCAGCGCAAGATGAGACCACGCATAAAAAGCGCCGCGCGCCGCCGCGCAGGCGGCCTGCACCTCCGCCGCTCCCGCGCTGGCCGCCTGCCACAGCGGCGCCTGGTTTTCCGGCGCCAGCTTGGTTAACGGCGCGCCCGAGCCCTGCAGCCACTGTCCCGCTATAAAATGTGCGTTTATCGCCATGATGTTCTGCTCTCCGGATTGAGTGTTACCGCATGAACCCGGTCAGTCTCGCTAACCTCGAGGGCGTCCAGCGCGGCGTGTTCGCATTGGTGATTCTCTTCCGGGGTCAGCAGCACCGCGCGGAAGCGTTCAAACTGGTTATTGGCGACGATGATCGGCGCCGCCCGCTGCGCCATGACGTGCATGGCCGGGATAAACTGGCTCTCGCCGATCGCTCTGATGCTGTCGGTTTGCGCTTCAAGCACCGGGCCGGCGTCAAAAATGTCGACCGACCCGCGCCAGCTGAAGCCCTCTTTTTCGAGGATCGCCCGCGCCGGTGAGGTATTGGCATGCACCTCGCCAATCGCCTGGCGGGCGTTTTCCGGCAGCAGCGAGACGTAAATCGGATACGCCGGCATCAGCTCGGCAATAAAGGTTTTCATGCCGGTGCCGGTCAGCCGGTCGGCGTCGGCAAACGGAATATCGAAGAAGTGGTGGCCCAGCGCATCCCAGAACGGTGAATTGCCCTGCTCATCGCTGCGCCCGCGCAGCTCGGCGAACAGATGCGGCGAAAACAGCTCCCGGAAGGCGGCGATAAATAAAAACCGCGCTTTCGAGAGGAACAGTCCGTTGCGGTTTTTTTGATACTCCGGGTCGAGAAACAGAGTACAGAGCTCGCTGTGGCCGGTGTGGTCGTAGCTCAGGTTTAGCAGCTCCTGATTTTTATAGACCCCCAGCTCCTTCGAGGCGCGAACCGTGCGCTGCAGGCGGAAATTGTAAAAGGGTTCGTCGAGCCCTACCGCCACCTCAATGGCGCTGACGCCTACCGCCCGCGACAGGTCGGTATCCTCCAGCACAAACAGGAAGCCCTGCTGCCCGCGAGGGAGCCTGCCGGCAAAGGTGTCAACGCTGCGCTGGATCCGCGCGGCCAGCCGCGCGGGATCGTTGGGGAGCGACGTCATGCCAACCCCCGCCCGTGAGGCGAGGCGGATGATGTCGTCGAGATCGTTTTCCCTGACGGGACGAAATAGCATCATAAACCGTCTCCCGAATTAGCGCGTCAGGCGGGCGACGGCACGATCGAGGCGCACAAAGGCTTCCTCAATGTCCGCCAGCGGAATATTGAGCGCCGGGGCAAAGCGCAGAACGTCAGGCCCGGCAATCAGCGCAATCAGCCCCTCCTGCGCCGCAAGGTTAGTCAGCGCTTTGGCCTGGCCGCGCAGGCGGCTCGCCAGCTCGGCACCAATCAGCAGCCCGACGCCGCGCACCGCGCTGAAGAGATCGTACTTCGCGTTGAGGGCATTCAGCCCCGCGACGATCGCGTCGTGGCGCTTGCCAACCCCGGCCAGCAGGGCATCATCGAGCTGTGCCAGAACGCCGTTGGCCGCCGTTGCCGCCAGCGGATTGCCGCCAAAGGTGGTGCCGTGGGTTCCCGGCTGGAAAACCTGCGCCCACGCCTCTTTCGCCAGCATGGCGCCAATCGGGAAGCCGCCGCCCAGCCCCTTGGCGCTGGTGAGGATGTCCGGAACCACGTTGTAGTGCTGGTAGGCGTAGAGCGCGCCGGTCCGCCCGGCGCCGGTCTGCACTTCGTCAAAAATCAGCGTGACGTCATGCCGATCGCACAGCTCGCGCAGCGTGCTGAGAAACGCCGGGTCGGCGGGAACCACGCCGCCTTCGCCGATGATCGGCTCAACGATAACCGCGCAGGTGCGCGCTGAGATGGCGGCGGTGAGCGCCGCGATATCGTTATACGGCAGATGGGTAATATCCGGCGGCAGCGGCGCGTAATCGCAGGAGTATTTCGGCTGTCCCCCTACGGATACGGTAAACAGCGTGCGGCCGTGGAAGGCGTTGTTGAAGGCAATGATTTCGCTTTTATCGGCGCCGAACTTATCGTGCGCATATTTGCGCGCCAGCTTCAGCGCCGCTTCGTTGGCTTCTGCCCCGGAGTTGCAGAAGAACACCTTATCGGCAAAGGTGGCGTTAACCAGCGTTTTAGCCAGCTGCAGCACCGGCTCGTTGGTATAGCCGTTGCCGATATGCCACAGGCTGTCGAGCTGCGCCTTTAGCGCCTCCACCAACGCCGGGTTGCAGTGCCCAAGAGCGTTAACGGCGATACCGCCCGCCAGGTCGATATACTCTTTACCCTGCCGATCCCATACTCTCGAGCCCGCCGCTTTCAGCGGAATAAACGGGGCTGGAGCGAAGCAGGGAACCATATAAGAATCAAAATCTTCACGAGTAATACTGCCTGACATAACACTTCTCCGGAACAATGGTTGACAATAATTAAATTTGTCAGTCGTGGATATTTGAAATTAACAATTCCCGGCCGCCGTTTTTATTACGAGCGAATCCGTTGCGCGGAGATGAAATTCAGCGCAGGAAATAAAGCCCTTATCAATGCAGGGGTAATTGTTAAGTCACGGTTAACACCTTGTGTATTGCGTGCTCTCATGCTGGGGCCTGTCGTGCCGTAAAGTCAATACGGCATCACGGCATTTATTCACTTTTTGAAGATCATCAAGGTAATGAAAAATATAGATAATTTATTTTTATATTCACTAATTTGCATAGAATATGCATATAAATGCACTGCATGAGGTGGGTTTTCAGTGCTTAGTTATTCACTTAAAAAATAAAATTTCTAACAAAAATGTAAAATTCGCCATTGCCGTCAAATACTGCTTTATAAAATTGGTGATATTATTCTTCACACAGAGTTTACTGCTGTAGCTATTCCACGGTTTCACACGATATAAATAACACTGAGAACAGGACTCTTATGGAAAAGTTATCTTACGCATCTGAAAGTAGTGCATCTCCCTGGACCACCTATCTGCGCCAGATCGACCGCGTAGCGCCTTACCTGGGCGACCTTGCCTATTGGGTGGAAACCCTGCGTCACCCGAAGCGCGCGCTGATCGTCGATATCCCGGTGCAGATGGATGACGGCACCATCCGCCATTTTGAAGGCTATCGCGTACAGCACAATCTTTCGCGTGGCCCGGGTAAAGGTGGTGTTCGCTACCATCCGGACGTTGACCTCAACGAGGTGATGGCGCTTTCTGCCTGGATGACCATTAAGTGCGCGGCGGTCAATATTCCTTACGGCGGTGCGAAAGGCGGCGTTCGCGTTGACCCGTTCAGCCTGTCGGAAGGCGAGCTGGAGCGTCTGACCCGCCGCTACACCAGTGAAATCGGCCTTATCATCGGACCGCAAAAGGATATCCCGGCGCCGGACGTCGGCACCAACGGCAAAGTGATGGCGTGGATGATGGATACCTACTCCATGAATCACGGCACCACCATCACCGGCGTGGTCACCGGTAAGCCAATCCACCTCGGCGGTTCTCTCGGCCGCGAAAAGGCCACCGGCCGCGGCGTGTTTATCACCGGTCGCGAAGTGGCTGGCCGCTTCGGAATTGAAATTGAGGGCGCGAAAGTTGCGCTGCAGGGCTTTGGTAACGTGGGTAGCGAAGCGGCCCGCCTGTTCTCCGAAGTTGGCGCTCGGGTGGTGGTGATTCAGGACCACACCGCGACGCTGTTCAACGAGGGCGGGATTGATATGGCCGCCCTGACCGCATGGCAGGCGGAGAAGAAGCAGATTGCTGGCTTCCCTGGCGCCCGCGAAATAGACAAAGAAGCCTTCTGGACCACGCCGATGGATATTCTGATCCCGGCGGCGCTGGAGGGTCAGATCACCCGCGAGCGCGCGGAAAAAATCAGCTGTAAGCTGGTGCTGGAAGGCGCGAACGGCCCGACCTACCCTGAGGCCGATGACGTGCTGGCCGAGCGCGGCGTAATCGTGGTGCCGGACGTTATCTGTAACGCCGGCGGCGTGACCGTCAGCTACTTCGAGTGGGTGCAGGATATGGCGAGCTTCTTCTGGAGCGAAGAGGAGATCAACGCCAAAATGGACCGCATCATGACCGATGCAATCGTCCACGTCTGCGAGAAAGCCTCCGAGAAAGAGTGCTCTCTGCGTACCGCAGCCTACATCGTTGCCTGTGAGCGTATTCTGATGGCGCGTAAAGATCGCGGGATCTATCCGGGCTAAGGCTCGACGACGATCGCCACGACAGCCCGGGCCCTGGTCCGGGCTTTTTTTTGCCCTTTCATCGCCCGACGCGCGCATCTTCTTGCGGGGACGTGAGCAAGAGTGCTGTTTATTTTTGCAGATCATCAGCACGGTGGCGTTTTCCGTTATCCATCGTTCCCTATTCCTTAACAATCTCCTCCACGGGGCAACGGCAAGGGGGCGTTTCGCCCGCCCTGTGACCCCGGCATGGCGCTGAAAATGGCCGCTGCGCGATACCGTCTCAGCATCCAACTCCCACCGCCGCCTCGTACATTTTACATACAGCCCATTAACAATTTTTCTATTTACCCTTGAATTCGCCAATCCGTCGGGCATAAACTCATTAGAGCTCTAATGACTTTGCGGAAGATTATGGATAACCGACAGCTCACCTTTTCCCATTTACTCTACCTCACCGCCCATCACTGGCGGCTGGCGGTCAACCGCCGGCTCAAGGACCTCGGCATGAGCCAGGCCAGCTGGGTCGCGGTCTCGGCGATTGCCCGCAACGAGCAGCCGCTCTCGCAAAGCGAGCTGGCCCAGGAGCTGGGCGTAGAGAGCGCCACCATCGTCCCGCTGATCAACCGGCTGGTGGAGCTGGCGCTGGTGGAGCGCGTAAAAACCGACAGCGACCGGCGCAAGCGCCTGCTGGTTGCCACCGACAAAGGCCTTGAACTCTATCTGCAGGTCAAAACGGTGGCCGATGATTTACGCGAAGAGATCTTAAGCGCCATTAGCCCCGAAGAGCGGCAGCAAACCCACCTGGTGCTGGAAAAGCTGCTGCGCGAGGTGGAGAAAAAGTAATGCCTCGCCGTCCTGAAAACCCCTACGTGCCCCACGACTGGGCGCCGCATGAAAAGCCGGCGATCCTCGGCTCGCCGTCGACGCCGATTCACTCGACGCCAAAGCGTATCGCCTACGGCATCGTCGGGCTGCTGGTCTGCCTGACCGGCGCGCTGGGCAGCGCGGTGGTCACCGCCAACCTGCAGAACCTGCAGGGAACCTTCGCCGCCTGGTCGACGGAGATCGCCTGGCTGCCTGCGGTCTACGTTATGACCAACGTCTCGATCAACCTGCTGCTGGTAAAATTTCGCCAGCAGTTCGGCCTGCGCGCCTTTACCGAAGGCTTCCTGGTGCTGTACGTGCTGGTGACCTTTTTCCACCTCTTCGTCAACGATCTCAGCTCGGCCATGATGGTTCGCGCCGCGCACGGCATGGTGGCGGCGGCGCTCAGCTCGCTGGGCATTTATTATCAGGTGCAGGCGTGGCCCGCCCGCCACCGCCTGAAGGCGCTGACCATCGGGATAACCGGCTCATCGCTGGCGATTCCCCTCGCCCGCCTCTTCTCCACGGAGCTGCTGCAGCTTGACGAATGGCGCGGCCTCTACTTTTTTGAACTGGGGCTGGCGCTGGTCTCACTCGCCTGCGTGATGGTGCTCAAGCTGCCTCCCAGCGATCGCAAGAAGGTGTTCGAGAAAAAGGACTTCATTACCTTTATTCTGCTGGCCCCCGGCATGGCGCTGGTCTGCGCCGTCCTCTCGCTGGGCCGTCTTGACTGGTGGTTTGAGGCCCCGTGGATCGGCTGGGCGCTGGCGGGCGCGGTGGTGCTGATTGTGTCGGCCATCGCCTTCGAGCACAACCGCAGTAACCCGCTGCTCAACACCCACTGGCTCTCCAGCGGCAGTATCCTGCGCCTGGGGTTAATTATGCTGCTGATGCGGATCGTGCTGGCGGAGCAGAACACCGGGGTTATCGGCTGGCTGCAGTACGTCGGGCTACAGAACGAGCAGATGACCCAGCTGGCGTGGTCGATCTTCGCCGGGATCCTCTGCGGAATTATCGCCAGCTGCCTGACGCTGAACCCGCAGCGGCTCTACTGGCCCACCGCCACCGCGCTGGCGCTGATCATGGTAGCCTCGCTGCTCGACAGCCAGTCGACCATCCTGACGCGTCCCGAGCAGCTGATGTTCAGCCAGTTCCTGCTCGGCTTCGGCAGCGCGTTCTTCCTGGCGCCGGCGATGCTGGCCGGGATCGGCGGGGTCATTGCCGACCAGCGCAACCTGGTGAGCTTTTCGGTGCTGTTTGGTATGAGCCAGAATATCGGCGGCCTGCTGGGGTCGGCGATCCTCGGCACCTTTCAGACCTGGCGGGAAAAGTTTCACTCCAGCCAGCTCGCCGACCAGATAACCACCCTGAATCCGCTGATTGCCGAGCGTCTTCAGCAATACAGCCAGATGTATCAAAGCCAGATTGGCGACAGCACGCTGCTGAACGTTCAGGCCAGCACGCTCTTGCAGAACGCCTCAACGCTGCAGGCCAATATTCTTGCCTACAATGACACCTATCTGCTGACGGCGATGATTTCCGCCGGCACGCTGATCTGGGTGTTCTGGCGCCTGATAAGGCTGCGTATTACCGCTCGCATTGCGCTTAAACGCGCGACGGGAAACAAATAACAAAGATAATTTTTACTCTGGAGTCGTTATGAGTCAGCAGGATGCCGCCAGGCAACAGGCCAATACCCGCAATAATATTCGCGTGGTCTCTATTTTTACCGCCGCCGCCATTGGCCTCGTTGGAGTGCTGGTGATTTTATACGCGTGGCAGCTGCCGCCGTTTACCCGCCACAGCCAGTTTACCGATAACGCCTACGTGCGCGGGCAGACCACCTTTATCAGCCCGCAGGTCAGCGGCTATATCACCGCCGTCAACGTTCAGGATTTTGCCCAGGTTAAGCCCGGGCAGACGCTGTTCCAGATTGACGACCGGATCTACAAGCAGCGCGTCCATCAGGCGCAGGCCACCCTGGCGATGAAGGAGTCGGCGCTGAAAAATAACCAGCAGCAGCGCAGAAGCGCCCAGGCGGTCATTGCCCGCAACGAGGCCGCGCTGCAAAACGCCCGCGCGCAGAATCAGAAAACCCAGGCCGATTTAAAGCGCGTGCAGGATTTGACCACCGACGGCTCGCTGTCGATTCGCGAGCGCGACTCGGCAAGGGCCAGCGCCGCGCAGGGCGCCGCCGATATTGAGCAGGCGAAAGCCACGCTGGAAATGTCGCGTCAGGATCTGCAATCCACCATCGTCAACCGCGACGCCCTGGAGGCCGACGTTGCCAGCGCCAGGGCCGCGCTGGAGCTGGCGGATATCGATCTGCAGAACACGCGGATCGTTGCGCCAACCGACGGACAGCTGGGGCAAATTTCCGTCCGGCTCGGCGCCTACGTCAGCGCCGGTACCCACCTGACGTCGCTGGTGCCGCCGCAGCACTGGGTGATCGCCAATATGAAAGAGACCCAGCTGGCGCACATTCGCATTGGCCAGGCCGCCACCTTTAGTGTCGATGCGCTCAGCGGCGAGAAGTTCAGCGGCGTCGTCCAGAGCATCTCCCCGGCCACCGGGGTTGAGTTCAGCGCCATTTCACCGGACAACGCCACCGGCAACTTTGTCAAAATTGCCCAGCGAATTCCGGTGCGCATCGCGGTTGATGAGGGGCAGAAAAATAGCCAGCATCTGCGCCCCGGCATGTCGGTGCAGGTCACCATCGATACCCGTGAGGGAGAGAAGCCATGATGCGCCGACTCTCCCTTGCGCTGGCGATCGGCGTCGCGCTGGCCGGCTGCCGGTCGGCAGACGTGCCCCCTGCCGCGCCGTCGCTGCAGATCCCCGCCGCCTGGCGTGCCGATATCGGCCCCGCCAGCCCGCTTGAGGGCTGGTGGTGGCGCAACTTTCACGACAGCCAGCTCAATCAGTACGTGGAGCAGGCGCTGCGCTATAACAGCGATGTGCTGATCGCCCGCGAGCGGGTGAATGAGTATCAGGCGCGGGCCTACGCCGCCGACAGCAGCCTGTTTCCGTCGCTTGACGCCTCGCTGACCGGTAGCCGCGCCCGCGCGCAGTCCGCCGCCACCGGCCTTCCCATCCACAGTACGGTCTATAAGGGCGGACTGACCGCCAGCTATGACGTCGATATCTGGGGAGCCAACCGCAGCGCCGCCGACGCCGCCGAGGCCACTCTTGAGGCGCAGAAGGCCGCCGCCGCTGCCGCCGATCTGACCGTCGCCACCTCGGTGGCCGCCGGCTACCTGACGCTGCTCTCTCTCGACGAGCAGCTGCGGGTCACCCGGCAGACGCTGAAATCCCGCGAGGACGCCTACAACATGGCTAAACGCCAGTTTGAGACCGGCTACACCTCGCGCCTCGAGCTGATGCAGGCCGATTCGGAGCTGCGATCTACCCGGGCGCAGATCCCGCCGCTGGCGCATCAAATTGCCCAGCAGGAGAACGCCCTTAGCGTGCTGATCGGCAGCAATCCGCAGGCCATCAGCCGCCAGGACTTTGCCCATTTGACGCCGCTGGCGCTGCCGTCGCAGCTGCCCTCCAGCCTGCTGAACCGCCGACCGGATATCGTGCAGGCCCAGCGCCAGCTGCTCGCCGCCGATGCCACCCTTGCCTCTTCTCAGGCCCAGCTGCTGCCGTCGATCAACCTAACCGCCACCGGCAGCATGCAGGACCGCACGCTGCCCGACCTGCTCGATAACCCGCTGCGGCTGTGGAGCCTCGGCGGCAGTATTCTCGCCCCGCTGCTTAACCGCCAGGCGCTGAACGCCCAGGTCGACGTCTCGATGGCCCAGCGTAACCAGGCGCTGTACGGCTATGAGAAAACGGTGCGCGGCGCGTTTCGTGAGGTCAACGATAGCCTGGACGCCATCACCCGCTACGGCGAGCAGCTGACGGAGCTGCAGGATCAGGAGGCGGTGGCGCAGGAGACGCTGCGGATAGCCGGAAACCGCTATCGCAACGGCTACTCCTCTTATCTCGACGTTCTTGACGCCCAGCGCACCCTGTTCTCGACGCAAACCAGCGTCGTGCAGGTGAAAAATAACCTGCTGCTGGCGCAGGTTGATTTATATCGGGCGCTGGGAGGCGGCTGGTCTGTTTCATCAGGGACGTAATACAGGAAATTAGGCATGCAACAACAATGGTCTGCTGTAGATAGTTATCTTGTTGAATCGCTGATCCCGTCCGACCCGCTATTGCAGCGGGTGTTAGAGAATAACCAGCGCGCCGGCCTTCCGGCCTACGACGTTGCCGCCAACCAGGGACAGTTTCTGGCGCTGCTGGTGCGCATCACCCGCGCCCGGCGGGTGCTGGAGATCGGCACGCTCGGCGGCTATAGCACTATCTGGATGGCGCGCGAGCTGCCGTCGGACGGCGAGCTGCTGACCCTGGAAGCCGACCCGCACCATGCGCAGATCGCGCGGCAGAATCTTCAGCTGGCGGGGGTGGACGATCGGGTTGTGCTGCGCGAAGGCCCGGCGCTGGAGACCCTTGAGAGCCTCGGCGATCGCCCCGCTTTTGATCTGATCTTTATCGATGCCGATAAGCCCAACAACCCGCACTATCTGCAGTGGGCTCTGCGCTACTCGCGCCCGGGAACGCTGATTATCGGCGATAACGTGGTGCGGGAGGGTGAAGTGACCAATCCGCACAGCGCCGATGAGCGAGTCCAGGGCGTGCGGCGGTTTATTGAGATGATGGGCAGCGACCCGCGCCTGACGGTGACGGCGCTGCAGACGGTGGGCAGCAAGGGCTGGGATGGGTTTACGCTGGCGTGGGTCAACGGGTAGCGTTTGTACGGTTCGGCTCGGGCTTAGCTGATGGATCGCCGTGAAACGGTGGTTTGGGCGAAGGCTGCTTTTTAAGCTCCGTTCATTTCCGTGGAATGTTCCGTTCACGTTGAATCCGACGTTTTTCTCACACCCGCTACGTGTGAACGGCACGGGGGGCGTTTCGCCCGCCCCCCGTGGCCCCCGGCATGGCGCTGAAAACTGCCGCTGCGCGGTACGCTCCACTCCGGCTTCATCTGGCGGACCGGGCAGGACTCGACGTCCCTGTCTCGACCTGCCTCTCTGACCGTCTTATTCGTCCCATCCATGGGACTCACCCCTTCGGGGCCGACGCTAGCGTCGTTCAAAAACGCTCCCGGCGTTTTTGTCCTGGCGGTCAGTCCTGGATGCGCGCCTGCGTTCCCGCCAGTTTTCTTGATGCGCCTTAACCCCCGCGCTGCCGGTCCGTGGCCATGCTGTAGCCAGGCTGCTGCTGAAGGTTTTTCAGTAATGGCAATCGTGGCATGAGGCATCGGGACGTACAGCAGGGGGGTTGGGCCGGCTAAAAATCGCTGAGGCGCAGGCGGCTGGCCGGGGCCGCCAGCATGGATGCTGGCGGAGGCAAGCCTTACAGGGAAGTTACCTCTTGCCGTCCCCGAATAGCCAGACGACGGAGACGAAGGTATCGCGCAGCGACGATTTTTCTTGCCGGGATGCCGGGTCCCCAGGGCCGGGCGAAACCGGCCCTGGGCCGTTCACCTATGCCGCAGTAAACAGAAGTATGCGGGACCAATGGTGAACGGAACATTCCGCCGAACATTCCACCGAACATTTCATAGAACATTCCACAGAACAAACTAAGAAAACACGCCTTCGCCCAAAGCACCCTAAAAACGACCATCAGCCCGCCGATCAGGCGACGATCTGCTCCATCGCCTGCAGGATCCGCTTATCGGAAATCGGGTACGGGGTACCCAGCTGCTGGGCAAAGAAGCTAACGCGCAGCTCCTCGATCATCCAGCGGACCTCCTGCACGTCCTCATCGTCGCGCCGCGCCGGCGGCAGTTTATTCAACCACTGCTGCCACGCCTGCTGAATACTCTCAATCTTCAGCATCTGCGCGCGATCGCGATGGGGATCGACGGCCATTTTCTCCAGACGCTTTTCAATCGCCTGCAGATAGCGCAGCGTATCCCCCAGCCGGCGGAAGCCGTTGCCGGTGACGAATCCGCGATAGACCAGCCCGCTCATCTGCGCCTTGATATCCGACAGCCCCAGCGCCATGGTCATATCCACGCGCCCTTTCAGGCGCTTGTTGACGTTGAACACCGCGGTCAGGATCTGCTCAACCTGTTTGGCTATCTCCACCACCGTATCGTTGAGCTCGGCGCGGACCTTCTCGTGCAGCTTCGCAAAGCCCTCTTCGGTCCATACCGGCCCACCGGCCTCGTCGATAAGCTTATCGACGCCGCAGGAGATGCAGTCGTCAATCAGGTCCAGCACCTTACCGTAGGGGTTAAAATAGAGCCCCAGCTTGGCTTTATTTGGCAGCTTCTCGTGCAGATATTTAATCGGCGACGGAATGTTCAGCAGCAGCAGACGCCGCAGACCGCGCCACATCGCCTGCTGCTGCTCGAGCGGATTGTCGAACAGCTTAATGGCGACGCTGTCACGTTCGTCCACCAGCGCCGGCCAGGCCTTAACCCGATAGTTGCCGCGCTTTTGCTCATAGCTTTCCGCCAGCGTGCCGAAGCTCCAGATATGCAGCCCGCTCTGCTCGATACCGTCATCGGCCACCGCGGAGAGCGTCTCCTGCACTTTCCCCTTCAGCGCGTCCTTTAACTCCTGCAGCGAACGGCCTTCGGCGAGCTTCTTGTTCTTATCATCCACCACCCGGAAGGTGATTTTTAGGTGATCGGGCACCTGATCCCACTGCCAGGCCTCGCGGTCGATGGTCACGCCGCTCATCCGCCGCAGCTCGCGCTCCAGCGAATCCAGCAGCGGCAGCTCCAGCGGCGTCGCCCGGCCTAAAAAGGCTTCGGCGTAGTTCGGCGCCGGGACAAAGTTACGCCGCACCGGTTTCGGCAGCGACTTAATCAGGGCGATAATCAGCTCCCGGCGCAGGCCGGGGATTTGCCATTCGAAGCCGGCCTCCTCCACCTGATTGAGCAGCGGCAGCGGAATATGCACCGTCACCCCGTCGGCGTCGGCGCCCGGTTCAAACTGATAGGTCAGGCGCAGCTTGAGGTTGCCCTGATGCCAGAAGTTCGGGTAGTCCAGCTTGCTGACCTGCTCCGCGCCCTCTTTAATCAGCATGCTCTTTTCGAAGTTGAGCAGATCCGGCGTCTCGCGGCTGGCCTGTTTCCACCAGTTGTCGAAATGGCGCGCCGAGATGACGTCATGGCTGATGCGCCGATCGTAGAACTCAAACATCGTCTCGTCATCGACCAGGATGTCGCGGCGGCGCGATTTGTGTTCCAGCTCTTCGATCTCAGTTCGCAGCTTGAGGTTATCGCGGAAGAAAGTGTGCCGGGTCTGCCAGTCCCCCTCCACCAGCGCGTGGCGGATAAACAGCTCGCGGCACAGCGCCGGGTCAATCTGGCTGTAGTTCACCTTGCGGGCGGCAACGATCGGCAGGCCGTAGACGGTCACTTTCTCCGTCGCCATCACCGCGCCCTGCGCCCGCTCCCAGTGCGGTTCGCTGTACGAACGCTTAATCAGATGCTGCGCCACCGGCTCCACCCATTCCGGGTCGATGCGCGCGGCGATGCGCCCCCACAGGCGGCTGGTTTCCACCAGCTCGGCAACCATGGTCCACTTCGGCGGCTTCTTAAACAGCCCGGAGCCCGGGAAGATCGAGAAGCGGGCGTTACGCGCGCCGGTAAACTCCTGCTTGTCGGTATCCTTCATGCCGATATGCGACAGCAGCCCGGTCAGCAGCGCGGTGTGAATTTCGCGGTACTCCGCCGGTTCGCTATTGACCGGCAGGCCCAGCTCTTTCACCACCTGGCGCAGCTGGGTATAGATATCCTGCCACTCGCGCACCCGCAGATAGTTAAGAAAATCAAGGCGGCACTGGCGGCGGAACTGGTTCGACGACAGCGCCTTCTGCTGCTCGCCGAGGTAGTTCCACAGGTTGACGAAGGCGAGGAAGTCCGACTCTTTATCGTGGAAGCGGCGGTGCTTCTCATCCGAAGCCTGCTGCTTGTCCATCGGCCGTTCGCGCGGGTCCTGAATCGACAGCGCCGAGGTGATGATCATCGCCTCGCGCACGCAGCCGTGCTTTTGCGCTTCCAGCACCATTCGCGCCAGCCGCGGGTCAACCGGCAGCTGGCTGAGCTGGCGGCCCATCGGCGTTAGCTTATAGGCGGTCATCTGCTCGTCGGTGGTAATCGCCCCGAGCTCCTCCAGCAGGCGCACGCCGTCCTGGATGTTACGCTTGTCCGGCGCCTCAACGAACGGGAAGGCGGCGATATCGCCCAGCCCCAGCGCGGTCATCTGCAGAATAACCGACGCCAGGTTGGTGCGCAGGATTTCCGGGTCGGTAAACGCCGGGCGCGACAGGAAATCGTCTTCGGAATAGAGACGAATACAGATCCCTTCCGATACGCGGCCGCAGCGGCCTTTACGCTGGTTAGCGGAGGCCTGAGAAACGGGCTCAATCGGCAGGCGCTGCACCTTGGTGCGGAAACTATAGCGGCTGATGCGCGCGGTGCCCGGGTCGATAACGTACTTAATTCCCGGCACCGTCAGCGAGGTTTCCGCGACGTTGGTCGCCAGCACGATGCGCCGCCCGCTGTGGGACTGGAAGACACGGTTCTGCTCGCTGTTCGACAGCCGGGCGTAGAGCGGCAGCACTTCGGTATGCCGCAGGTTGAGCTTATTGAGCGCATCGGCGGTATCGCGAATCTCCCGCTCGCCGCTCATAAAGATCAGAATATCGCCGGGGCTTTCATGGCCCAGCTCATCCACGGCGTCGAAAATCGCCTGCAGCTGATCGCGTTCGGTGTCGTCGGCCTCTTCCACGATCGGCCGGTAGCGAACTTCGACCGGATAGGTGCGGCCGGAAACTTCGATAATCGGCGCGTGGTTAAAGTGGCGCGAGAAACGTTCCGGGTCGATGGTCGCCGAGGTGATGATGATTTTGAGGTCCGGACGTTTCGGCAGCAGCTCCCGCAGGTAGCCGAGCAGGAAATCGATATTGAGGCTGCGTTCGTGGGCCTCATCGATAATGATGGTGTCGTACTGCATCAGCAGCCGGTCCTGCTGGATCTCCGCCAGCAGAATACCGTCGGTCATCAGCTTGACCATGGTGTTGTCGCTGACGTGATCGCTAAAGCGCACCTTATAGCCGATGCAGCCGCCCGGCTCGCTTTGCAGCTCCTCGGCGATGCGGTTTGCCACGGTGCGCGCCGCCAGACGACGCGGCTGGGTGTGGCCAATTAAGCCTTTCACCCCGCGCCCCAGCTCCATACAGATTTTTGGCAGCTGGGTGGTTTTACCGGAGCCGGTCTCCCCCGCCACAATCACCACCTGGTGGTCGCGCACGGCTTCGAGGATCTCCTGCTTTTTCTGGCTTACCGGCAGGTTTTCCGGATAGGTGATCGCCGGCCGCGCCGCTTCACGCAGCAGGACTTTCCCTGCCGCCGCCGCAATCTCCTGCGCCATCTCCCGCAGAATAGTCTGCTGGGATTCAGGATTTTTAACCTTCTTCACGCCGTGCAGACGGCGGGAAAAGCGTGACCTGTCGCGCAGCATCAGGCCGTCAAGCTGCTGGAAGAGCTGGGGGAAGGTGAAAATTTGTTGTTCTGTCATAGCGTTATCGGGCAGTGCTCTGCCAGGAAAAATCTCTTTTGAAGTATTGCTGTAGATTACCACAGCTGATCATTTCATGCCTTGTTCAAAAAAACTGAACACGGAGTTCGATTTATTGCGCTTTCTCTGTGGCATGATTGTGAATAAAGTGTCAGCAAGCACCAGGGCATCGACCCGTCAATCTCATATAAGGAAACACCCATGAGCAAAGTATTAGTTCTCAAATCCAGTATTCTGGCAGGGTACTCGCAATCCGGTCAGCTGTCCGACTATTTTGTTGAACAATGGCGTGAAAAGCATGCTGAAGACGTTATCACCGTGCGTGACCTGGCAGCAAATCCGATTCCGGTACTGGATGGCGAACTGGTGGGTGCTCTGCGTCCGAGCGATGCGCCGCTGACTCCGCGTCAGCAGGAAGCGCTGACGCTGTCCGACGAGCTGATCGCCGAGCTGCAGGCAAATGACGTGATTGTTATCGCCGCGCCGATGTATAACTTCAACATCCCGACTCAGCTGAAAAACTACTTCGACCTCGTGGCTCGCGCTGGCGTCACCTTCCGCTACACCGAGAAAGGGCCGGAAGGTCTGGTTACCGGTAAACGCGCTGTTGTTGTTACCAGCCGTGGCGGTATCCATAAAGATACCGCGACTGACCTGGTCACGCCGTACCTGTCAACCTTCCTCGGCTTCATCGGCATCACCGACGTGAACTTCGTCTTCGCTGAAGGCATCGCTTACGGTCCGGAAGTGGCGGCCAAAGCGCAGAACGACGCCAAAGCGGCCATCGATAGCGTAGTTGCGGCATAATAGATTTCCACTCCCACCGCCCGGTGGGAGTTTTTTCTCCCCATCACCCACTTTACGAGACGCCTCGTAACATCAGCAGCTCATTCCGTCAGAAAACCATTCAACCTGTACGATAGCGCTCACGGCTTGAGGCAACCCGTCTCCGACCTGCGGGCATCCGCCTGACAGATGGCCGTAAAATTATGCATGGGTACCATGTACACATGAAAGTGTACATGGTACCTTAATAAGGAGCGTACTCATGTGCTGTGCGATTGAATTTATCGAAACACCGCTGTTTACCCGGCAGATACAACAGCTTGCTACTGACGATGAGCTTCGGGCGCTGCAGAAAGAACTCATTGGCAATCCGGATGCCGGGGATATCATCCAGAATACGGGTGGCTTACGGAAAATCAGGATGGCGACAGGCTCTCAGGGGAAAAGCGGCAGCGCGAGGGTGATCTACTTCCTCGCAACCGCTGAGATTATCTATCTGGTTTTGGCTTACCCAAAAAGCACTAAAGATAGCCTGACCGATGCTGAAAAAGCGCAGCTCAAAAAACTAGCAAAACAACTGAAAAATGAGGTGTGATATGAGTTTTTTTGATGAGCTTCAAACGTCTCTCAAAGAAGCCGTGGATATCAACAATGGCGATAAAGCCCCGGCCCGCGTGACTCGCTATGAGATTGCTGACGTGAAGGCCATTCGAGCGCGGCTGAACGTTTCCCAGACGGAAATGGCGCAAGCGCTGGGAACCAGCGTGGATACCATTAAAAGCTGGGAATCCAGACGACGCAACCCAACGGGGCTGGCGGCAAAAGTGCTGGCGGCGATTCAGGCGAACCCGGCGCTCTTTCAGGAGCTGGCTAAATATTAGGCCCTCCATGCCGGAGGGCTATGGTTCAGGATGATGATTTCGGCCGCAGGCTTTCGTCAAACTCCAGGCGCTTTCTCTGCGGTTCCACCTCTTTCAGCGGCTCCACCTGATGCAGCGTTTGCTGGCAGCGTTCGACCAGCACCTGATACTCCCGCGTCCCCTGCTTTTTCCACGCGATCTCCTGCTCGCTCAGGGTGCGAATCGCCTTCGCCGGGCTGCCGACGATCAGATGGTTGGCCGGCATCTCGGCTTTGGCCTTAACGAACGCCGAGGCGCCAACGATGCTGTTTTCGCCAATCGTCGCGCCGTCGATAATCACCGCGCTCATCCCCACCAGCGCGTTGCGGCCGATGACGCAGCCGTGGAGGATCGCCCCGTGGCCGATATGCCCGTCCTCTTCGACCACCGTATCCTGGCCGGGAAAGCCGTGCATCACGCAGTTATCCTGAATGTTAGCGCCGTCTTTCACCACGATACGCCCGAAATCACCGCGCAGGCTGGCGTTGGGCCCGACGTACACGCCTTTCCCGAGGATCACGTCGCCAATCAGCACTGCCGTGGGGTGAACGTAGCTTTCATCGGGGACCACCGGGGTCATTCCGTCTATCTGATAAATCGGCATCGGCTCTCCTTAAGCGGCGGTCAGGCCGCCAAAACGTTGAAAATAGAGCGGCCCCGGCGCCGGCAGTTCGCCGACCGAGCTCTCCCCGTGCTCGCTCACGAAGGCCAGCGCGCCGGGGGCGACGCGTTGATAAATATTGATGCACAGCTGGCGCGCGGTCTGCCCCAGCCAGTGCGCCGGCAGCAGCTCCTCCGGCAGGAGCGGATCTTTGAGCACCACCCGACGATAAAAATGGATTAACAGCAGCTGGATCTGGAAGCAGCGCTCTGCGGTCAGCTCCGCGCTATCGACGTCGCGCAGCAGCGGCAGCAGTGGGCGAAACAGCGAAATAAAGGTTTCGTACATCGCGTTTTGCTCGGTCAGATGCCAGCACTCCTCGACGCGCGCGCGCAGCGCCGCCCGGGAGAGCGCCAGCGGAGAGTGCGCTTCAAAGCAGATGACGTTCTCCGCCACTCCCGCCTCATGCAGCAGCGACTGGACGTCCGCCAGCTTCTGCGACGGCGAGGCGAGCAGGCTCGGCGCGAGCGCGCCAAAGCCCTGCCACAGAAGCTGCTTTTTCACTTCCGCCAGGGTGTTTTTTTCCAGCCCCTCGGAGAGCAGCAGCAGCCAGGTGCCGTCCCACTCCGGGGCGCCGGCGCGATAAATTTTGTGCTCCGCGCGGCGGGTCAGGCGCAGCCCCTTGTCGCTCAGACGATAGAAGCTGCGGCGGCCGATGCGCACCACGTCCAGCCACTCCTCCTTGTTAAGGCGAAACAGCGCCGTACGCACAAAGCGTTCGCCAAACCCCAGCCCTTCAAGCAGGGCCGCCACGCTGCCGAGCCACACTTCGCCCCCGCGCTGCAGCAGCGAATCGCCGTACAACGAGGCGATCAGCGAGGTCCCGCTAATCGGCATCGCCGTTACCGCCTGTTGAATAAAATTATCAAGCCTGCTCATCTGATTCATTCCGTTGCTGTTATTAGTCCATGACGAATCATAGCACAGGGAGCTCCCGGCAGGCGCGCGGCGTCCCGCCGGGGGTTTCATCACCCGGCCGGGCTGCGATGCGCGGGCCGGGAGGCGCTGACCTAGCCGTTGGCGGCAACCTTGCGCAGGTCGAACACCCGGCAGGCTTTGCCTTCTGAACGCGGGATGCTGCCGCAGTTGACGATGCTGATATCGGTGGAGATCCCGACCATCGACTTGATGCGGTGGCGCAGCTGATGGCAGATCTGGCAGCGCTGCTCGTGGGTCAGCGACAGGCTGCTCTCTTTCAGCTCCACGCGTACCGAAAGTGAATCAAGATGGCCGCGGCGATTGACCTCCAGCTGATAGTGCGGCGCCAGATGCTCCACCTTGAGGATCTCCTCCTCCAGCTGCGACGGGAAGACGTTGACGCCGCGAATGATCAGCATGTCGTCGCTGCGTCCGCTGATGCGATCCATCCGCCGCATGCTGCGCGCGGTGCCCGGCAGCAGGCGGGTCAAATCGCGGGTGCGGTAGCGGATCACCGGCAGCGCCTCTTTGGTCAGGGTGGTGAACAGCAGCTCGCCGTGTTCGCCATCCGCCAGCGGCGTGCCGTCGTGCGGGTTGACCACCTCCGGGTAGAAATGATCTTCCCAGATGGTCGGGCCGTCGGCGGTTTCCAGACACTCCATCGCCACCCCCGGCCCCATGACTTCCGAAAGTCCGTAGATATCCAGGGCGGTGATCCCGAGACGGCGCTCGATTTCCGCCCGCATTGCCAGCGTCCACGGCTCGGCGCCGAATACGCCAACCCGCAGGGAGCAGCGGCTGGCATCGCCGCCCATCTGCCGCTCGAGCTCTTCAATCAGGTTCAGGCAGTACGAGGGCGTAACCATAATCATATCCGGCTGAAAATCGCGGATCAGCTGCGCCTGTTTTTCCGTCTGGCCGCCGGACATCGGGATCACCGTGGCCCCCAGACGCTCCGCGCCGTAGTGCGCACCAAGGCCGCCGGTGAACAGGCCGTAGCCGTAGGCAACGTGGATTTTATCCTTCGCCGTGCCGCCCGCCGCGCGCAGAGAGCGGGCGACGATGTTGGCCCAGGTATCAATATCGTTTTGCGTGTAGCCGACCACCGTCGGCTTGCCGGTGGTTCCCGACGAGGCGTGGATACGCACAATCTGCTCCATCGGCACCGCAAAGGTATCGAACGGGTAGTTATCGCGCAGATCCTGCTTGGTGGTGCACGGGAACTTGCTCAGGTCGCTCAGCTCATGGAAGTCGTCAGGATGGACCCCCGCCGCGTCAAACTTGCGGCGGTACATCGGAACATTGTCGTAAGCGTGTTTCAGCGTCCACTTCAGACGCTGGGTTTGCAGAGCCTGTAATTCGTCACGAGAAGCGTTTTCAATCGGATCTAATTTTGTATTAGTTATCATTTTAGGGTACTCGCAGGTAAATTAGCTCACACTCGCTCGAGGATCATGGCAATGCCCTGACCCACGCCAATACACATCGTACACAGGGCGTAGCGCCCGCCGCGGCGCTGCAGCTCCAGGCTCGCGCTCAGCGCCAGCCGGGCACCGCTCATTCCCAGCGGGTGGCCGAGAGCGATGGCGCCGCCGTTGGGGTTAACGTGCGCGGCATCGTCCGCCACGCCCAGCTGTCTGAGCACCCCCAGCGCCTGGGCGGCGAAGGCTTCGTTCAGTTCAATGACGTCCATATCGTTAATATTCAGCCCCGCGCGCTCCAGCACCTTGCGCACGGCGGGCACCGGCCCGAGCCCCATCAGCCGTGGTTCAACCCCCGCCGTGGCCATCGCCACGATGCGCGCCCGCGGCGTCAGCCCCTGGGCCAGCGCCTGCTGTTCGCTGGCGATAATCAGCGCCGCGGCGCCGTCGTTAACTCCGGAGGCGTTTCCGGCGGTGACCACGCCGCCCTTGCGGAACGGGGTTTTTAGCTGTGAAAGCTGCTCCAGGGTGGTCTCCGCCCGCGGATGTTCGTCCTCGCGAACGGCGCTGACCGCCCCTTTCTTGCCGATAATCTGTACCGGCACGATCTCCTGCGCCAGGATGCCGTTACGCTGGGCCTTCGCCGTCAGCTGCTGGCTGCGCAGGGCGAAGGCGTCCTGATCGGCGCGGCTAATATTTAACAACTCGGCTACATTCTCCGCCGTTTCCGGCATGCTGTCAGTGCCAAATTGCTGCTGCATGAGCGGGTTCACAAAACGCCAGCCGATGGTGGTATCAAACAGCTCCGCCTGACGCTGGTAAGGCGCGCTGGCCTTGCCCATCACAAACGGCGCCCGCGACATCGACTCGACCCCGCCGGCAATCATCAGGTCGGCGTCCCCGGCCCTGATGGCGCGGGCGGCAAAGCCAATTGCGTCCAGTCCGGAGCCGCACAGGCGGTTGATGGTGGTGCCGGAGACGCTCTGCGGGTAGCCCGCCAGCAGCGTCGCCATATGCGCCACGTTGCGGTTATCTTCTCCGGCCTGGTTGGCGCAGCCGAAAATCACGTCGTCAATGCAGCCGGGATCGAGGCGCGGGTTGCGGCTCAGCAGCTCGCGCAGCGGAATGGCGGCCAAATCGTCGGCCCGCACGCTGGCGAGTGCCCCGCCGTAACGGCCGATCGGCGTACGAATTCCGTCACAAATAAAGGCGTCGCGCATCAAACTTCTCCTGTGATTGTGCCGCCGATGCGGTGCGATTTACCGCGAAACAGGGCGACAATTTTCTGTTGTTGGTTAACGATGTCGATGTCGTAGACGCCGGTCAGTTTGCCCTGCTGCCTGACCCGCGCGGTGGCGACCAGCCGGTCGCCGGCGAAGGCCGGGCGCAGAAAATCGATGCTCGCCGCCGAGGCTACTGCCGCCAGCCCCTGGCTGTTGCAGGCGTAGGCAAAGGCGGTGTCGGCGAGGGAAAAGAGCTGCCCACCGTGGCAGGTTTGATGGCCGTTAAGCATGTTCGGCGCGACGGTCATGGTCATCTGCGCGTAGCCTTCGTCCATCTCAATAATGTCGATCCCCAGCGTTTGGGCGCAGGTATCGAGTTCGTACATCGCGCGCGCGTTGCGCCAGGCCTTATCGTTCATGATGCATCTCCAGCAGCGCCTTCTGGCGCAGTAGCGAACAGGGGCGATAGCGCTCCTCGCCGTAGTGCTGCTGGAGGTTTTCCAGCAGGTGCAGCACGCGGTTCCAGCCCAGTCGGGCGCCCCACGCCAGCGGACCGTGCGGATAGTTCACCCCGAGGCGCATCGCGGTGTCGATATCCGCCGGCTCGGCCACCCCTTTCTGCACCGCATCCAGCGCTTCATTTACCAGCATCGCCACCGTGCGCCACACCAGCAGCCCCGGATAGTCGGCAATCTGCAGCACTTTTTTGCCCTGCTGCTGAAAATAGTGCACCGCTTTATCGGTAGCCGACTGCGGATTAGACTCCGCGCTCGCCAGCACCACCGTCTCCCCGGAGCTGTGGTCATAGACCACTACCGGACGGCCGTACTGGGCGCTCAGAGCCTCGGCGGTTTGGCCTTCGGTCTCCATCAGCAGCAGTTCGTCAAGCTCAGTGACGGCGTCACTTTTACGGCGAATTTTCAACGCGCCTGCCGGGTTGGGCACCGCGCTGAGGGTCAGTTCCGTCTGGGCATCCAGCGGCCAGCGGTAGACGCCCTGCCCGCTTTTTTTGCCCAGACGCCCGGCCAGCGCCAGCTCCTGCTGCAGCAGCGAGGGAAGAAAGCGCCGGTCCTGCCAGAAGGCGTTGAACACCGAACAGGTCACCGCGAAGTTGACGTCCTGGCCGATCAAATCGGTCAGCGCCAGCGGCCCCATCGGGAAACCGCCGCCGTCGCGCAGCGCCGCGTCAATGACCTGCGCGGGAGCGACCTGCTCCTCCAGCGCGCGCCAGGCTTCGGCATAGAACGGCCGCGCGACGCGATTGACGATAAACCCAGGCGTTGAGCGGCAGCGTACCGGCTGCTTGCTCCACGCGGTGACGCATCGGCACAGCTGTTCGACCACTTCCGGCGAGGTAGCCAGGCCGCTGACCACTTCCACCAGCTTCATTACCGGCGCCGGATTAAAGAAGTGCAGCCCGGCAACGCGCTCCGGGTGCTTAACGTCGGCGGCAATCGCGGTAATCGAAATCGAGGAGGTGTTGCTGGTGAGCAGCGCGGAGGGCGAGCAGATCTCCGCCAGCTGGCTGAACAGCGCTTTTTTGACCTCAGGACGTTCGGAAGCCGCTTCAATCACCAGCTGCGCTGGCGCCAGCGCGGCCAGCTCCGTCGTCGGCACGATACGGGCCAGCAGCGCCTCGGCCTGCTCTGCGGTCAGCCTGCCGCGCGCGACGCGCGAGGCCAGCCGCTGGCGAATACCGTCCACCGCGCGGGTTAGCGCATCGGCGGCGATATCGTAGAGCAGCACCTGATGCCCGGCGCCGGCGGCGACTTCCGCAATCCCTGAGCCCATAGTGCCGCCGCCGATCACGGCGACGAGATGCAGTGTTGTGCTCATAGGCTATTTCCCGCTGAACTGTGGAGGACGTTTGGCGAGGAAAGCGCTTACGCCTTCGCGGTAGTCGGCGCTGCGTCCGGCCATGCGCTGGTAGTCGCGTTCCAGGTCAAGCTGGGCATCGAGGCCGTTGGTTTCCGCGGCCAGCAGGGCTTGCTTAATCAGGCCGAGACCAAAGGTCGGCTGCGCCGCCAGATGGCGGGCCAGCTGCAGGCTGGTGTCCGCCAGCTCGGCGTCTTCCACCAGCTGCCAGATCATCCCCCACTGGGCGGCCTGCTCGGCGCTGAGCTTCTCGCCCAGCAGCGCCAGCCCCATCGCCCTGGCGCGTCCGGCAACCCGCGGCAGGAACCAGCTGCCGCCGCAGTCGGGCACCAGCCCGAGCCTGCTGAAGGCCATCACGAAGCTGGCGGATCGCGCGGCGAGCACCATGTCGCAGCCCAGCGCCAGCGTTGCCCCGGCCCCGGCCGCCACGCCGTTAACCGCCGCAATCACCGGCTTCGGCAGCGCCGCCAGGCGGCGCACCAGCGGGTTATAGAAACGCTCCACCGACAGCCCCAGATCCGGCGCCGGGCCGCTGGGGTCAACGTTGCGATCGTTAAGATCCTGGCCGGCGCAAAATCCGCGTCCGGCCCCGGTGATCAGCAGGCAGCGCACGCTGTCGTCGCGCTCGGCCTGGGTCAGAGATTCGGCGAGCTGCTGATGCATCAGGTCATTAAAGCTGTTCAGGCGATCCGGACGGTTAAGGGTAATCGTCATCACGCCCTGTTCTACGGTGCTGAGAATAAAAGCTTCCACCATTAGCGTCCTTTAAATTGCGGGATACGTTTTTGTAAAAAGGCGTCGATGCCTTCGCGCCGATCTTCCGTCGCGCTGAGCAGCGTAAACAGCTGGCGCTCCTGCTGGAGCCCGGCCTGCAGCCCCACCTCCTGCGACTGACGCAGCGCCTGCTTCGCCGCCCGCAGCGCCAGCGGCGAGTGGCGGGCTACGGTGGCGGCCAGCCTGAGGGCATATTCATTGGTTAAGGCCGGCGGATAGATATCGCTCACCAGCCCGGCCTGCTGCGCTCGCCGGGCGTCGATGGCTTCGCCGCTTAGCACCATGCGGCTGGCCAGCGCCTTGCCGACGCAGCGGATCAGCCGCTGGGTGCCGCCCGCGCCGGGCATCATGCCGAGGGTGATTTCCGGCACCCCGAAGCGGGCATTATCCCCCGCGACCACCAGGTCGCAGAGCAGCGCCAGCTCGCAGCCCGCGCCGAGGGCGTAGCCGTTTACTGCCGCAATCAGCGGTTTCGGGAAGGCGTCAATTCGCGCCCACAGGCGGGGGCGAAGATCATCGAACGTGGCCGGAAGATCTTTTTCCGCCATTTCGTTCAGGTCGGCGCCGGCGGCAAAGAAGCGCTGGCCGCCGCTAATCACGCAGGCGCTCACGCCCGGATCGGCCGCCGCGGCTTCCAGCGCCTCGGCAAGCAGCGTCAGCAGCGCATTATTGAGCGCATTGCGCGCCTGCGGCCGGTTGAGGGTCAGATGCAGCACCCGCTCGTGGCGGCTCATCAGCAGTTCGCTCATGCCATCCCCCTGGCGTCAAAATCCACCACCACGTCGCCGCTAGTCGGCAGCGCCTGGCAGCTGAGCACGTATCCGGCCGCCAGCTCCTCCGCTTCGAGGCTGTAGTTTGCCGCCATCGCCACTTCCCCGCGCAGCACCTTGCATTTACAGGTGGCGCAGACGCCGCCTTTACAGGCGAACGGCAGATCCGCCCCCTGGCGCAGCGCTGCGTCGAGAATGCTGTCATCCTCCGCGCTGAGGGCCACCAGCCGATCGCGGCCGTCCTGACGAATGGTCACGGTTCGGCCCTCGGCCTGCACCCCGGTCGCGCGCTTAACGCTGCTGCCTGGGGTATTAAAACGCTCAAGATGAATGCTGTTCGCCGCCATTCCCAGCTCCCCCAGCGCGGCTTCCGCGTCATCCATCATCGCCGCCGGGCCACAAATAAAGGCCTCGTCAAAGCGGCTGAAGTCCAGCAGCCGGCCGGAGAGCGCGCGCAGCTTATCGCCGTCGATGCGCCCCTGCAGCAGGTCGCTGTCCATCGACTCCTGGCTAAACAGGTGCACCACCTGCAGCCGCTGCGGATAGCGGTCTTTCAGGTCCGCCAGCGTCTGGCGAAACATCATGCTGTGGCTGCTGCGGTTGCCGTAGATCAGGGTGAAGCGGCTTTGCGCTTCGGTGGCGAGCGTGGCGTCAATAATCGCCATCATCGGCGTTATGCCGGAGCCGGCGGCAATCGCCAGGTATTCGCCGCGCCGTTCGGCCTGCGGCTGGTAGCCGAAATGGCCCTGCGGAACCATCACCTCCAGGGCCATGCCCTGGTGGATATCGTTCTGCGCATAGCGGGAGAAGCGGCCGCCGTCGATGGCCTTTACCGCCACGCTGATTTCGGCCGGGGAGCGGCTGCGGCAGATGGAGTAGCAGCGCCGCAGCTCTTCCCCGCCGAGGCGGGTTTTCACGGTCAGATGCTGGCCGGGACGGAAGGCGTACTCGGTCTGCAGCGCGTCGGGGATCGCAAAGGTAATGGTCACCGCATCGCGGGTTTCCGGCTCCACTCTCGCGACGGTAAGCGAATGAAACGTCGTCATGGCAACCTCAAATACACTTAAAGTAATCAAAGGGTTCGCGGCAGCTGTCGCAGCGGTAGAGCGCTTTGCAGGCCGTGGAACCGAATTCGCTAATCAGCGAGGTGTGGACGCTGCCGCAGCGCGGGCAAACCACCTCCTGCGGCATATCGGCGTGGCAGGCGTGCCCCTGCGGCGGGCTGATCCCGTATTGGCGCAGGCGCTCGCGGGCCGCCTGATTCATCCAGTCGGTGGTCCACGGCGGGTCAAGCTGCAGGACAATATGCACCGGCGTGTAGCCGTGGCGGGCCATCGCCGCGCGGATCTCGCCCAGTAGATGCTCCGTTGCCGGGCAGCCAGAGTAGGTCGGCGTAAAGCCAATCACCCAGCCCTCGCCGCGCGGCGCCACGCTGCGCACCATCCCGAGGTCGGTAATGGTCAGCACCGGCACTTCCGGGTCGGGGATCTCGCTGAGCAGGGCCCAGATAGCGTGCACGTCGGCGGGGGCGATCGCGGTCAGTCGTTGCATAGCCACCTCCTGCTACCACTGCTGGCCGGGATAGGCGCGCTGCAGATACTGCATCTCCGCGAGCATCGGTCCGAGGTGTTCGCTGTGCAAACCCTGCTTGCCGCCGCTGCGAAACGCCGCTTCCTGCGGGATCTGCAGACCCGACTCCAGCAGCGCGGTATGCACCGTGTTCTGCCACGCCCCCTGAAGCTCGCGCGGGTCGACGGCAATTCCCTGCTCGGCCAGGCTCAGCTCCAGCGCGTCGGCCATAAACAGCTCGCCGGTAAAGCGCCACAGGCCATCGACCGCCTGCTGCATTTTTTGCGCGGAGAGCGGCGTGCCGTTGCCCAGACGTTCGAGCCAGCCGCGGCTAAAGCGCAGGTGGTAGCGCACCTCCTTCAGCCCCTTGGCGGCGATCGCGGCAATTTGCGCATCGCGGCTCTCTACCAGGCGGGTGAACAGCGCTACGTGCCAGGCGTCGATAAAGAACTGGCGGACAAGGGTGTCGGCGAAGCTGCCGTTCGGCTGCTCCACCAGCAGCAGGTTGTGAAACTGGCGCTCGTCGCGGCCAAAGGCGAGAGTGTCTTCGTCCCCGCTTCCCGCCAGCTCCGCCGCGTAGGTAAGGAAGTTACGCGCCTGGCCGAGCAGGTCGAGGCCGATATTGGCCAGCGCCAGGTCAATCTCCAGCTCCGGCGCGTGGCCGCACCACGCCCCCAGGCGCTGGGCCAGCACCAGGCCGTTATCGCCCAGACGCAGGGCATAGGTTGCAACGGGATTCAGGTTATTCATCGCTGCCTCACATATGTTCCATGCCGTCCGGCACGCTGTAGAAAGTAGGATGGCGGTAGATTTTGCTCTCCGCCGGGTCAAAGAATTCGCCGCGCTCTTCCGGCTGCGAAGCGATAATTTCGCTGGCCTTGACCACCCACAGCGAGCAGCCTTCGCTGCGGCGGGTGTAGACATCGCGGGCGTTTTCCAGCGCCATCTGGTCGTCGGCGGCGTGCAGGCTGCCGACGTGGCGGTGCGAAAGTCCCTGTTTGCTGCGGACAAAAACCTCATATAACGGCCAGTAAACGTTGCTCATGGTGGTGCTCCTTACGCCGCGTCGCGGGAGTGTTGTTTTTGCGCGTGGGCCAGCGCGGCTTCCCGCACCCATGCCCCCTCTTCCCAGGCTTTACGCTTGGCGGCCAGCCGTTCGTGGTTGCAGATCCCGCGGCCGCTAATGACCTCGTTCAGCTCCTGCCAGTCAATCTCGCCGAAACGGTAGCGGCCGCTGGCCTCGTCGAAGCGCAGCTCGGCGTCCGGGACGGTCATGCCGAGCAGCTCGACCTGCGGCACGGTGTTGTCGACAAAGCGCTGGCGCAGCTCATCGTTGGAGTGCAGCTTGATCTTCCACGCCATGCTGCGCGCGCTGTTAGGCGAGCTGTCATCGCTGGGGCCAAACATCATCAGCGCCGGCCACCAGAAGCGGTCGATCGCGTCCTGCAGCATCCGCCGCTGCTCGTCGCTGCCCTGGGCCAGCACCATGCAGGCTTCAAATCCCTGGCGCTGGTGGAAGCTCTCTTCCTTGCAGATTTTGACCATCGCCCTGGCGTACGGGCCGTAAGAGGTGCGGCACAGGGCCACCTGATTGACGATGGCGGCACCGTCCACCAGCCAGCCGATCACGCCGATATCCGCCCAGCTCAGCGTCGGGTAGTTAAAAATAGAGGAGTACTTCATCCGCCCGTCGAGCATCTTCTGATAGAGATCTTCCCGGGCGCAGCCGAGGGTTTCCGCCGCGCTGTACAGATAGAGGCCGTGGCCGGCCTCATCCTGCACTTTAGCCAGCAGGATCGCCTTGCGGCGCAGCGTCGGGGCGCGGGTGATCCAGTTCCCTTCCGGCAGCATGCCGACAATTTCCGAGTGCGCATGCTGGCCAATCTGGCGGATCAGCGTCTGGCGGTAGGCGTCGGGCATCCAGTCCTGCGGTTCGATGGCCGTATCCTGCGCGATGCGCTGGTCAAAGCGTTGTTCTTCTGTCACGTCATCACCTTTATGATTCCTGTAAATTCAACAAATCAATTTTTATGAATCACTTTGTTTTATAAAAGTTACACTCTGGTTAAATAAAACCACAAATTTTGTTTGTCTTTTTTGTGACGATCGCCGCAAAACATTCCACTAACCGCGTAAATACAACAACATACGGCACGAACTCACGACATCATCGATCACAATGTTAATAAATTATTAAATATAGGCTTGCATTTAATGATTCATAAAATAACTATTTATAGATATTTCACGTAACACATCTGGAGATTCGCGATGCAGCAGTTAGCCAGCTACTTATCCGGCGCCTGGCAGACCGGCCGGGGCCGCACCCGTACTATTCACCACGCCATCAGCGGCGAAGCGCTATGGGAAGTCACCAGCGAAGGGCTGGATATGGCGCAGGCGCGCCGCTTTGCCATCGAGCGCGGCGGCAAAGCGCTGCAGGCCATGACCTTTATTGAGCGCAGCGCGATGCTCAAGGCGGTGGCCAAACACCTGCTGGAGCACAAGGCCGACTTCTATGCCATTTCGGCGCAAACCGGGGCGACCCGCGCCGATAGCTGGGTCGATATCGAAGGCGGCATCGGCACGCTGTTTACCTATGCGGGACTGGGCAGCCGGGAGCTGCCGGACGATAATCTGTGGCCGGAAGATGAGCCGATCCCGCTGTCAAAACAGGGAGGCTTCGCCGCCCGCCACGTGCTGACCTCAAAGTCCGGCGTGGCGGTGCATATCAACGCCTTCAACTTCCCCTGCTGGGGGATGCTGGAGAAGCTGGCGCCAACCTGGCTGGCCGGGATGCCGGCGATCGTCAAGCCCGCTACCGCCACCGCCCAGCTGACCCAGGCGATGGTGCAATCCATCGTTGACAGCGGCCTGGTGCCGGAAGGCGCCCTCAGCCTGATTTGCGGCGGCGCGGGGGATCTGCTCGAGCATCTCGATAGCCAGGACGTGGTGACCTTCACCGGCTCCGCCACCACCGGCCAGCAGCTGCGCGTGCGCCCGAACCTGGTGGCGAAATCCATTCCCTTCACCATGGAAGCCGACTCGCTGAACTGCTGCGTGCTGGGGGATGACGTCACGCCAGAGCAGCCGGAGTTCGCGCTGTTTATTCGCGAAGTGGTGCGCGAAATGACCGCGAAAGCCGGGCAGAAATGTACCGCTATCCGCCGGATTATCGTGCCGCAGGCGCAGGTCAGCGCGGTGAGCGAGGCGCTGATCGCCCGGCTGGAGAAGGTGCTGGTGGGCGATCCGGCGCAGGAAGGGGTCAAAATGGGCGCGCTGGTGAATAGCGACCAGCGCCGGGACGTGCAGGAGAACGTCAATAAGCTGATTGCGGCCGGCTGCGAAATCCGCCTCGGCGGCCGGGCGGACCTCAGCGCCGCCGGGGCCTTTTTCCCGCCAACGCTGCTGTTCTGCCCGCAGCCGGATGAAACCCCGGCGGTGCACGCCATCGAAGCCTTCGGCCCGGTAGCGACCCTGATGCCGTACCAAAACCGCGAGCATGCGCTGACCCTCGCCCGGGCGGGCGAAGGCAGCCTGGTGGGGACGCTGGTCACCGCCAGCGGCGAGCTGGCACGATCGTTTATTCTCGGCGCCGCCCGCTGCCACGGGCGTATTCAGATCCTCAACGAAGAGTCGTCCGCCGAGTCTACCGGCCACGGCTCTCCGCTGCCGCAGCTGGTTCACGGCGGCCCGGGACGCGCCGGAGGCGGCGAAGAGCTCGGCGGCCTGCGGTCGGTGAAGCACTATATGCAGCGCACGGCGGTTCAGGGCAGCCCGACCATGCTGGCCGCCATCTCCAGACAGTGGGTTCGCGGCGCGCAGGTGGCCGAAGACCGCGTTCACCCGTTCCGCAAATATTTCGAAGAGATCCAGCCCGGCGACAGCCTGCTGACGCCGCGCCGCACGCTGACCGAGGCGGATATCGTCAATTTTGCCTGCCTGAGCGGCGACCACTTCTACGCCCACATGGATAAGATTGCCGCCGCCGAGTCGATTTTCGGCGAACGGGTGGTGCACGGTTACTTCCTGATCTCCGCGGCCGCCGGGCTGTTCGTCGATGCCGGCGTCGGGCCGGTTATCGCCAACTACGGCATGGAAAATCTGCGCTTTATCGAACCGGTGAAGCCGGGAGACACTATCCAGGTACGCCTGACCTGCAAGCGTAAAACGGTCAAACGCCAGCGCACGGCGGAAGAGAAAGCCACCGGCGTCGTCGAGTGGGCGGTAGAGATATTTAACCAGCACCAGCAGCCGGTGGCGCTCTACTCCATTCTGACCCTCGTTGCCCGCCAGCACGGCGACTTCCCGGCCTGACGGCAAAACGCCCTTCCATCGCCCCGGAACATAGCCGCAACGTCCTTCCGGGGCATAACTGGCAAATCTGACAAACAACCTGGCAAGAGCAAACAAACGCCTGATGGCCCGGCGCTGATAGCTTAGTGCTACTGAAGCCGACTTTCGCAGCGGCAAGGCACAACACAACAATAAGACGAGGTCACAATGGCAAACGGCTCGATCCTTTCCCCGCGTAAGACGGCTTTGGCCCTGGCTGTCGCCCTGTTTTGCGCCTGGCAGACGCCGGTACTGGCGCACGGTAGCGAAGCGCATATGGTCCCGATGGACAAGACGCTGCAGGAGTTTGGCGCCGACGTGCAGTGGGACGACTATGCCCAGATGTTTACGCTGATCAAAGACGGCGCCTATGTCAAAGTGAAGCCCGGCGCCAAAACGGCCATCGTCAACGGCAAGCCGCTGAACCTGCAGGTTCCGGTGGTGATGAAAGAGGGTAAAGCCTGGGTTTCCGAGACCTTTATCAACGACGTGTTCCAGTCCGGCCTCGATCAAACCTTCCAGGTTGAAAAGCGCCCCCACCCGCTCAACTCCTTAACCTCGGCGGAAATTAGCGAAGCGGTCACCATCGTCAAAGCGGCGCCGGAGTTCCAGGCGAATACGCGCTTCACTGAAATCTCCCTCCACGAGCCGGACAAGGCGGCGGTGTGGGCCTTTGCGCTGAACGGTACCGCCGTGGACGCGCCGCGTACCGCCGACGTGGTGATGCTCGACGGTAAGCACGTTATCGAAAGCGTGGTCGATTTACAGAACAAGAAGATCCTCTCCTGGAAAGCGATCAAAGACGCCCACGGCATGGTGCTGATCGACGATTTCGTCAGCGTGCAAAACATCATCAACGCCAGCGATGAGTTTGCCGCGGTGCTGAAAAAGCACGGCATCACCGATACCAAAAAGGTGATCACCACCCCGCTGACCGTCGGCTACTTTGACGGCAAAGATGGCCTGAAGCAGGACGCGCGACTGCTGAAGGTAGTGAGCTATCTGGATACCGGCGACGGCAACTACTGGGCGCACCCGATTGAGAACCTGGTGGCGGTGGTCGATCTCGAGCAGAAGAAAATCATCAAGATTGAGGAAGGTCCGGTGATCCCGGTGCCGATGGAGTCCCGCCCTTACGACGGCCGCGACCGCGTGAAGCCGGCGGTGAAGCCGCTGGATATCACCGAGCCGGAGGGCAAAAACTACACCATCACCGGCGATATGATCCACTGGCAGAACTGGGATTTCCACCTGCGCCTGAACTCGCGCGTCGGGCCGATTTTGTCCACCGTGACCTACAACGACAACGGTAAAAAGCGCCAGGTGATGTACGAAGGCTCCCTCGGCGGGATGATTGTGCCGTACGGCGATCCGGACGTCGGCTGGTACTTTAAGGCCTATCTCGACTCCGGCGACTACGGCATGGGCACCCTGACCTCGCCTATCGTGCGCGGCAAGGACGCGCCGGCCAACTCGGTGCTGCTGGATGAAACCATCGCCGACTACACCGGCACGCCGACCACCATTCCGCGCGCCGTGGCGATCTTTGAGCGCTATGCCGGGCCGGAGTACAAGCATCAGGAGATGGGCCAGCCCAACGTCAGCACCGAGCGTCGCGAGCTGGTGGTACGCTGGATAAGCACCGTCGGCAACTACGACTACATCTTTGACTGGGTCTTCCACGAGAACGGCACCATCGGCATCGACGCCGGCGCCACCGGCATTGAGGCGGTGAAGGGCGTGTTGGCGAAGACCATGCACGATCCGAGCGCCAAAGAGGATACCCGCTACGGGACGCTGATCGACCATAACATCGTCGGCACCACCCATCAGCATATCTACAACTTCCGCCTCGATCTCGACGTTGACGGCGAGAACAACAGCCTGGTGGCGATGGACCCGGAAGTGAAGCCGAATACCGCTGGCGGACCGCGTACCAGCACCATGCAGATTAACCAGTACGCCATCGATACGGAACAGAAAGCGGCGCAGAAATTTGACCCGGGTACCATCCGCCTGCTGAGCAACACCACGAAAGAAAACCGGATGGGTAACCCGGTGTCGTACCAGATAATCCCTTACGCCGGCGGGACACATCCGGTGGCAACCGGCGCCAAGTTTGCCCCCGATGAGTGGATCTATCACCGCCTGAGCTTTATGGATAAGCAGCTGTGGGTCACCCGCTATCATCAGGAAGAGCGCTACCCGGAAGGCAAATATCCGAACCGTTCGATTCACGATACCGGCCTTGGTCAGTACGCAAAAGATAACGAGTCGCTGGACAACCACGATGACGTGGTGTGGATAACCACCGGCACCACCCACGTGGCGCGCGCCGAAGAGTGGCCGATTATGCCTACCGAATGGGCCCACGCACTGCTGAAACCGTGGAACTTCTTCGATGAAACCCCAACCCTGGGGGAGAAGAAGAAGTAGCCGCTGCCCTGCTGAAGCAAGACGAGCTAACGCCGCCGGAGCCCTCTCCGGCGGCGTTTTTTATTATCAGGCTCCGCCGCGGTTCCATGACTGAACCTTGGCAACCCACTCTTTACAGAGATCAAGCCGCCCGGCGGCACATCCTCCGCTTTATTTGCGGGCAACCCGCCGAGATGTCGCTAAACGCAGCCCGCCACTCGCCGACGTCCAGCAAGTTGGCGCCGGATGATGCGGCGGCCCGTAACGGTGGGAGCAGATGGCGTGGTTGAGCATATTCAGCACCGCACGATAAAAGCAGGATGATAGCCGAGTTTGCGCACTGGCCTACCCGTCAAGAGTGTGGCGAGCGGGGACGACAAAATCAGCGGCAATCAGATCCTTAATGCGATTCAGGCGCGGGTTCTCTTTTCTGCGATGCCAGACGAGGTAGAGATGGCTGCCGGGTGAAACCTCCGGCGGCGTTGGCGAAACCAGCCGTCCTTGCGCTAACGCCTCTGCGCAGTGATAGTCCGGCAAGACGCTCCAGCCCTGCCCCTCAATCACCATCTGGCGAATAATTCGCATATCTGCCACCGTTAACGCGGCCTGAACCGACGGTTGCGTCTGAAACATCTGATGCCATAGCGTTCTTATCAACGGCAGCTCTTCATCAAAGGCGATTAACGGCAGCTGGCTCAGCGCTTGCGCCGTCGGGTTACGGCCAATCTGCTCGCTTAACGCCGGGCTGTGAACCAGCAGCATTCTTTCGCTGTGCAGCAGAAAATAGCGATAGTTTTTCTCATCGGGGATGCTGGCGGTGATCGCAAAATCGACGCTTTCATCCTCCAGCATCGCGTAAATTCGCGACCTGTCGCCAATGGTAAAACGCACCTGATACCCCGCCTGAATCAAGCGGGACAGGGTAGATGAAAAGCGATAGTAGACAAAGTCCGAAGAGCCGACAAAAAAGACCGTACCACCAGCATCAGCCTGCGGACGATAGCCGGCAATTTTGGCCTCTATGCCATCAATAAAGGGCGCCACCGAGCGTGCCAGCTCCTCGGCCGCAGCCGTCGCCACCACACCCCGTGCCTGGCGAACAAAAAGCGGTTTGCCGACCAGAGATTCCAGCGCCTGTATGTGCTGTGAAGCCGCGGGCTGGGTTATTCCCAACGCCTCGGCGGCGCGTGAAAAGGAGCCGCTGCGGTATGCTTCAAGAAATGTCCTCAGGTGGGTCAGGTGGCTCATACAGATTTGCTCTCAGACTATCGGGCCTTCAGGCTACCGCATCCCTGGCTGAACCGCCAAGGCGGCGACGGCTAATTTGCCACAGCAGCAGGCCTAATCCCAACAGCGACAGCATCGCTCCGGCTATCCCCACATAGCTAATTCCGACGCAGGCAATGGTCACACCGCCTAATACGGAGCCAAGCGCAATTCCTGAATTAAAGCCGGCAATGTTCAGCCCGGCGGCCACCCCATGCGCATGCGGCGCATGCAGCTGCGCCACGCCGATCAGCCGAGCCTGCAGCGCCGGAACGGCGGCGAACGTGAGCATGCCGAGCAGCGCAATCAGCACACCCATTATCCACGGCGATGAGCTGAACAGCCAGACTCCTGCGGTCACAATAACGATCCCCAGCACAATACCCCCCGAAGCCCGATTAACCCCCAGCGTATCGGTCATTTTGCCGCCGAGGATATTGCCTAACGCCGCCATCACGCCGTAAATCAGCATAAACAGGCTAATCGTCGCCGTTGTGACGCCGGTAAGAGAGGTCAGCACCGGGGCAATATAGGTGTAGGCCGTAAACGAGCCGCCGTAGGCCAGCGCGGTGACCAGCGCGCCCGATAGCAGAGCCGGGTTCACCAGCGCCGCAAGGCTCGCGAAAACCGTCGCTCCCCGATCGTTTTTGGCCGTAGCAAGCGGATTCTTCATGCCGAACAACAGGCCGAAGAAGCCGATTGCGCCGAAGAGACCGATTGCCGCCATCACGTAACGCCACGACACGTGCTCAGCCAGAACGGTACTCAGCGGCACGCCTATCGCCATCGCCAGCGTAAAGCCACCGAAAACCACGGCCACCGCCCCTCCCGCTTTTTGTGGCCCTGCTAAACGCGCGGCGGTGCTGGACGCCACGGCAAGAAAGAGACCATGCCCGAGTCCCGCTACGAACCGGGCGCTCAGCAACCACGCGAGATTCCCGGCAAAGGCGGCAACCACGCTGCCGAGCGTAAATACCACGGCGGTCGCCAGCATAACGTTTTTTCGGCTCCAGGACGCCGTGAGCGCGGTGAGTATTGGCGCGGCAACGGTCGCGCCCAGCGCATAGGTCGTTACCGCCCCGCCGCTCTGTTCGACGCTGACGCCCAGACCGTGGGCCATCACGTCCGTCAGGCCAATTGGCACAAATTCAGCTAACCCCAGCGCGAACGCGCTAATGGTAAAGATATAGATAACGAGTGGCATAAACGCCTCCAGTAAGAGAGAGGCGTTCACCTTAATTGGCGTGCACATATAAATGAAATTATCTATTTTATGGAATATATAATCTATTTTATATGAACCGTATCGTTAGCCGACCGCTGCGGCGGCCGGGTATTTATCAGCCCGGCCCGTCGCTGGCGGCGGCCAGCAGCGGTACGATAAGATCGCTCAGCGGCGTCGGGATACCGTGCCGCTGAGCGCGTCGCTGCACCACGCCGTTGCGAATATCCCACTCCAGCGGCAGCCCGGCCTCGCGGTCGATAAGAATGGAGGTGCTCAGATCGGCGGGCGCGCGGTGAAAGACTTCAACGATCTCCTGCGGCACGCTATCGCTCAGTTTTGCGCCCTCGGCGTGCGCGACGCTCAGGCACTCGCGCAAATAGGCTAAGGCCACGGCGGTAATATCCTCCCGGGCAAACATGCCGGCGCGACGCCCCGCCAGCACCATCAGGCCGGCGACGGCGTTCTGCAGCAGCTTGCGCCACGCAACGGTCGTGAAATCATCGGCCAGATCCACGGCGCAGCGGGTCCCGCGCAGCGCGTCCTGCACCCGTTTGGCCTGCGCGGTGTCGGGTATCGTCAGCCTCGGGGCCGCGCGCAGCCAGACGGAGGCGTCGGCTTCCCGCAGCGCCGGGAACCACACCACCGCAGGCAGCACCGTGGCGCCCGCAACCCTGGCAGCGAACTGCTCCTGCTGTTCAACGCCGTTTTGCAGCACGCAAACCAGGGTATTTTTATCGCACAGCGCCGTCAGCCATGCGCTAATGCCGTCAATTTGCGTCGCCTTCACCGCCACGAAAACCAGGTCGAACGGGCGCGTAACGGTCGCGGGGTCGGTCAGTACCGGACCGGGAACGGTGATCTGTCCGCCGTCAAAGCGCAGCGATAGCTGCGGATGAGCGGTACGCCCGCAGACCGTCGGCGTACGACCGACCTCGTGCAGCGCTGCCGCGATGGTGGTACCAATGGCGCCGGGGCCTATCAGCGCAACTGCAGGTTCTTTCGACATGACGATCGCCTCCTGTTGAGTCAGTTCCCACCCTGGCGGCGGGAAGGAAAACAAACAGTAGCGATAAATCATCGCTTTCGGCAAGCCCTGCCGGCAGGAAAACGCTTATTGGCGGCCCGCGGTCGGTTTAGCGGCTGACGGTCAGGGCGACGCTGCCGCGATTGTTATCGTACATTTGCCAGGCATCGTTGGCATAAGCGTATAGATAGCCGCTCCTGGCCGGCGTAAAGCGGCATCCGCTGCCAATGACGAAGATCTGATGCAGCTGCTGAGGGACGGCGGGAGCGGCGCCGGCGCCGTTGGCGACCACGCCGATCAGCGCGAACCACGGCGCCGTGCCAACCCGCCTGCTCAGCCAAAAATCGACGTCCTGGTTTTTGGTCGCCCCCTTCCACAGCATCTCCAGCTTATCGGCAACGGAAGCCAGAATCTGCGCCGCCTCACCGGGGTAAAACTTCCCGTCATCGGTGCCGTCGGCATCGCAGGGAATCGAGCTGTCCATCCATTTTCCCGAGGCGCTGAACCGATACTCGACGCCCGCCTCCAGCCAAACCCCGGTTTCGTTCCAGCGCTCACGAGAAAAGACGTCGAACGTTACCGGATGCGCTGGCGTCAGCGCCCTGAGGCGTCGGTAGCCGCCGTGGAGCAGCGACGGCTGGCTTTGACGCTGCAGGACGCTGTTATCAACGTCGGCGCTGCCCGCCACAATCTGCGGCACCCCGCGCGGGCAGGTGTGCAGCAGCTTAAACACCCCGGTCACCGAGTCGTGCAGCAGAGCCTGGGGATCGGGCTTGAGCTGGGTAGCGATATCCGGATGCAGCTCAAGGCCGAGATCGCGCGCTTCGGACATCATCCACCGCAGGGGGATATCCGATAGGCCGCACTGCGCGTAGCCGCCGCCAACGTCGGAGTGCACGCCGACGAACCAGCGCTGCTTCACCCGCGGGTTTGCCGCCACGTTATCCCACAGCGTCGGGATAAAGCTTTGCCGCTGCTCGTCCAGCGCCAGCGCGTGGCGGGCGTTTTTGACGATCGGGCTCAAGGAGGTATCGTGGAACGCGTACTTTTGCGGGTCGTCCAGCAGGTTGGCTAAGGCCAGGTCGTCAGGGATCCCCAGCGACCCCACGGTTTCCCAGACGCCAATAAAATAGACAGGCACGCTCTCTTTGGTGGGATTTCCCGTGGCGACCTCATAGAAAGGCCGCCCGACGCTGGCTATCACCGCCGGCGCGCTGGCCGCCGGCTGGCGGTAAAGGCTGAACAGCGCGTTGATGTCCTCCCAAACTTTATCGTCGCCGGTTCCGGCTCCGCCGGCATTTAATAAACCGCAGCGCGAGATCATTCCGCCAAGGCTTCTCACCGTATAAGCCCCGCGGCTAAAGCCAAATAACCATATTTTATCGCCGGGTCGATAGTTGGTGGCGAGCCAGTAATAGGCGCTAATAATATTTTTATCCAGACCGTCGCCTATGCCACCGCCAATATAACGATCGACAACCCCGCCGTCAGTGCCGACGCCGGGGTGATAATAGACGCGCTGGCCGCTATTTTCCGCCACGGCGTTGCGCAGTTTGACCACGTTCGTCGGCGCAGGTTTGCCATCATCAAGCTGCTGGGGGGTGTTCCAGGTACCGTCACAAAAGACCAGTAAGTTCATATGAACCTCATCGACAGGCCGCATTAAGAGAGGGGTGTTTGACAAATTAAAAATAGCAGACGTTTATCGAGCAGGGGCATCGGAAAAGAAGTAGAGCGGAGGGAAGCGTTGCGCCATGCGGCGCCCGAAATTCGCGGCCAGGTAAGCGGCCGAACCTCAGGCGCCGGGTCAGCGGCTAATAGCGCACGCAGACCGATTTGGTTTCACACCAGTCGTCCAGCCAGTCCGGGCCGAAGTCGCGCCCGGTACCGGACTGCTTCATGCCGCCAAACGGCAGGTTGGCGTCGATAAGCGTATGGCTGTTGACCCATACCGTGCCCGCCTGCAGGCGCTCGGTGTAGCTCAGTGCCTGGCTCAAATCGCCGGTCCAGACGCTGGCCGTCAGGCCAAAGTCGCTGTCGTTGGCGAGACGCAGCGCCTCTTCGCCATCGGCAACGCGCACCAGGTTCACTACCGGGCCAAAGACCTCCTCTCTGCTGAGCCGCAGCCCGGCATCGGGGTTAATCACCAGCGTCGGCGCAATGTAGTAGCCCTTGCCGTCCGGCCCGCTGCTGCCGGTAATCAGCTCGGCGTTCTGCTGCCGCGCCTGATCGAGATAGGCGGCGACTTTGTCGCAGTGCGCCCGGGAAACGACCGGGTTAATGTGGGTTGATTCCTGCATGCCAGGACCGACCTGCAGCGACTTCACCGCCTGCTCAAAGCCGCTCACCAGGGTATCGAACAGCGGCGCTTCGATATAGATCCGCGAGCTGGCTGCGCACACCTGCCCCTGATTGAGGAAGCTGCCGGTCATTAGCCCTTCAATGACCCACTCCGGGTTGGCGTCTTTCAGCACAATCGCCGGGTTTTTGCCGCCCAGCTCAAGCGTCACGCGGGTCAGCCGGTCGGCGGCCACGCGGGCAATCTGTTTGCCGGTTGCCGTCGAGCCGGTAAAGCTCACCTTTGCCACCTGCGGATGTGAGGTTAACGCCGCCCCACACTCCGCGCCGCTGCCGGTGACCACGTTAAATACGCCGTCCGGCACGCCGGCTTCGCTCGCCAGCTCCGCCACGCGCAGCAGGGTCAGCGGCGTGGTCTCCGAGGGCTTAATCACGATGGAGCAGCCCGCCGCCAGCGCCGGCATCACCTTCCACATGCCGATCATCAGCGGGAAGTTCCACGGTACGATCCCCGCCACCACGCCGACCGGCTCCTTGCGGGTCCACGCCTGGTAACGCGCGCCCTGCGGAAACGGAATCGACACGTCCAGCGTGCGGCCGCTGATTTTGGTGGTCAGCCCGGCGGTGTAGCGCATCCAGTTCAGCGTACAGCCGACTTCAAAGGCGCGGGAGATATTAATCGATTTGCCCTGCTCGAGGGTCTCCAGCTGCGCCAGCTCCTCGCCGTGCTGCTCAACCAGGTCGGCAAAGCGCAGCAGAATACGTTCCCGATCGGCCGGCGTGCGGCCGGCCCAGCTGCGGGAGACAAACGCGCGCCACGCCGACATCACGGCGCGGTCGACGTCCGCGGCGCCGGCGTCCGCCGTGCTGGCTATCGCCTCCCCGGTCGCCGGGTTCCAGACGGTCAGCCGCTTTTCGCTCTGCGCCGCCTGCTGGGCGCCGTCGATATACACGCCATGCTGTCTGTCTAAAAACTGCTGTACGCTGGCAAGCAGCGCTACCTGTGCTGTGGACATATCGCTTCCTTATTCCTTACGGATCGTGAATTCAGTCTACGACGCGCTCAGGCTTCGCGCTTTTTTCTCTGTGACATTCGTTTTTGCCGCTGTGACAGCCGCCGCAATTAGGCATATTGCGCGGGCAAAAATGTGCCTCAGGTAATAGTTCTTTCATATACTCCGCGCTTCGCTCTTGTTTGGCGCAGCGTAAATGCAACAATGCGAAAACATTATTATTACAAGAGACGAGCTATGACGGCGGCAGATAACGGACAGGACTACCAGCGCTGGTTGGCGAAAATCAATCAGGTCTGCGGAAACTTTGCCGCACGTCCGCTGGACAGCGATTTTCACGGGGAGATTGACGCCAGCTATGCCGGCAATCTCAAGGTCAGCACCGTCACCGCGCGCGGCGTCAACCTGTACCGCACCCGCAACGAAATCAGGCGCGATAACGATGCCTGGTTTTATACCGTATTCCAGCTCTCCGGCCAGGCGGCCATTGAGCAGGACGATCGTCAGGTGGTGCTGGAAGCCGGCGATATCACGCTGATCGATGCCTCCCGCCCCTGCTCTATCTTCTGGCAGCAAACCTCGCGCCAGGCGTCGCTGCTGCTGCCCCGCCAGCTGCTGGAGCAGCAGCTGCGCGGGAGCGAAATCAGCATCGCCACCCGCCTGGGCAAGTCCCTGCCGATGGTGCAGCTGAGCCAACGCCTGCTGCACGAAAGCATGAGCAGCCCGGCGCTTTCGCAGAGCGAGAGCGAGGCCGCGCTGGAGGCCATCGTCTGCCTGCTGCGCCCGATGCTGCACCATCACGACGCCCAGCCGTCGCGGCGGGAGAAGCAGTTTCAGAAAATTATGGCTTTGATTGATGAGTCGATTCAGGCGGAACATCTGCGCCCGGAGTGGCTGGCCGGTGAAACGGGGATGTCGGTGCGCAGCCTCTACCGGCTGTTCGCCGATAAGGGGCTGGTGGTGGCCCAGTATATTAAGAACCGCCGTCTGGATCTGTGCGCGCGGGCGCTGAGCAACGCCCACGATGATGAAAAGCTGGCGGGGATCGGCTACAGCTGGGGCTTTAGCGACCACAGCCACTTCTCGACCGCCTTTAAGCAGCGCTTCGGCGTTTCACCGGGAGAGTACCGCAAGCGCTGCCGCTGATTACTTACGCAGCCATTTGCCGTTCAGGCCCTGGACGTATTCACCCGGCTGCGCCCGCGTCACCAGCTTCTGACCGGCCATTTTCGCCACCTCATCAACCGGCAGATTGTTATCATCCGCCAGCCGCTGATAGCCTTCGCTGCGCGCGGCGTTGATCTGCTTCACCAGATCCAGCGTTTCCCGGTCCTGGCGCAGCGGGGCAAGATAGCCGCTCTGCGTTTCGCCAACTCGTCCCTGCTCCCGCGCTTCGCTGAGCGTCAGGGCCATCGCCGAGGTGCTAAAGAGCGCCAGCGCCAGGCCGGCCGTTAACAGTCGTTTTCTCATCGCCACCTCAGAACAGGTCGCTACGCGACTTGAGCAAATCCTCGACGTCCTTATCCACTTTGATATGAATCTCATGTTCAATTTTGACATTCATATTGATGGTGATCGGCTCCTTCGATGCCGCAATCTCAATCCTCGGCGTACAGCCCGTCAGCAGTATCGTCGTTGCCAGCAGCATCGTTAGCAGTTTTATCATCGTTGTTCCTTAGAGCCTGTCCCAACAGGCGTACAGTGTTGCTTATCCTTACAGCGCTGAGCGGGAAGCACCGCATTCTGTTCAAGCCATGCCTGCAGGTTGTCGCCAAAGCGCAGGCTGCGCCACAGGTCAAAAATGTTCTCTTGATGAGAGTAGTTGAGATGCACCGTATTACTTCTCTCCCCGACGCGGCTGGTGCCGCTAATCGTCGCCTGCAGCGTCAGGACGCCGAGATTATCGAGATTAATGCGCGTCCACGAGCGGGCGATCTCCATATAGCGCAGCCAGTTGATCGCCGCGCCCGCTGAAATATTGTCCTTCACCATCGCATCGGCCATATCCGGGTCAAGGCGCAAGGTCATCGGGCCGGGGTTACTCAACCAGCCGTCCTTGACTATCCATTTTTCGTTATCCAGCCACAGCGGCAGCGCGCCGTTAAACGCGCCGGACATGGCGAACTGTTTGATATTCACCGCGCTAACCAGCTCGCTGCTGGAGATGTGCCGCAGGCGCAGCAGCGCCGGGTCGTGCTGCGGCATGCGCAGCTGCTGCATGGTCAGTTGGCCGCCGAGAATATCGACGCTGACGTTGCTGAGCTGCAGCGGACTGCTTTCGCTCCAGGGATACGAGCCCTGCAGGTCGGCGGTGAGATTCCGCGCCGTCACCTGGTTAACTATCTCGCCGATACGCAGCGAAACCGGCCGCCGGGTGCCGAGCTGCCAGGTCCCCTGGCTGAAGCGAAACGGCAGCACAAAATCGACGCCGTTGATCTGATTATCCGGCATCCAGGCGCTCCCGCCTTTCAGCACCCCGTGCCCGCCGGCCTCAAAGCCCTGCTCGGCGGCGGCGGAGAAGGCGACCTGGGCGTACAGCGACCCTTCGCGCAGGTTCATTTTCCACTCCGGCGGCAGCAGCGGCTGGAAGACGGTCAACGACTGCTTCGGCCACCACGCCTGGCCGCGCAGGCGCTCGCCGTCCCAGCGGCCGGTCAGCCGCACGGGGCCGATTTTATTGGCGTGCAGCGACCCGTTAAACTGGAACCAGGTCGGGTCGCGCCCGTCGAGGCTAAACTTCAGCGTGGAGGGCGGCAGTTCGCTGCCGCTGCTAAAGCTGGTTTTGCCGGCATCCAGCGACAGCGCGCCGGTCAGCTTCGGATGCTGTTCGTCGCGCAGCCAGCGAATAGGCTGTTCCAGCGTCAGCCGCGGGGTGCTGACCAGCATGGTGCCGTACTGCAGCTTATCGAAGCCGGTCGACAGGCTGTTCAGGACGATGGCGCTGTCCACCCACTCTCCCGCGCCCTTCACGTCCCAACGCGCCTGCATCGGCGTGAAGTGCCCCTCTCCCCAGTAGCGCCACTGCCAGCGTCCGCGGTCGGGCATAAAGTTGTCGGCCTTGCCGTCAAGATGCAGGACGAAGTCGCCCATCTCCTGCTCGTGGGCGCGCAGAATCGCCTGCAGCCGGCCGTCGACGCCCTGCTGGGTGACCTTGACCCCCGCCAGCGGCAGGCGTATTTCATCGATATTGAGAGAGTCAATCACCCGCCCGCGCGAGCGCAGCAGCGCGCCGGGATGGAAACTCAGCTCCGGGGTGGTCAGCGGACCGCTCAGCCTGGCCGGCAGCGCGGCGTAGACGATAAGATCCCCGAGCTTCGCCTCGCCGGTGAGCCGCAGCGGCATATCGCTGCTATCCATACTCAGCTTGCCGGGCCCGACGTTCAGAACCGCGTTGCCTTTTCCGGCTTCCCCCTGGGTCAGCACGTTCAGGCGCCCGCTGACCTGCATATTCTCGGTTCCCTGCTGCCAGTCGTCCACCGACAGCGCCACGCGGCCGCTCAGCGGATAGCCGGCATATTCGGTGCTCCAGCGACCGTCGCTGATCGCAATGCGTTCGGGGGTAATTTCCCACGGCAGGTCGAGCATCGGCTGCACCTCACCCCACGGCGTCACCAGCAGCTGCCCGCGGTTTTTCTGCCACTCCAGCTCGGCGTCAACCAGCCCCGGCTCCTGTGGAAATTCGAAGGTGCTCAGCAGATGGCCGTCAACCGGGAAACCGTCAGGCACCAGCGGCATATTGAACTCACCGACCAGCCTGACCGGCGCCTGGCCTTCAACCAGCCGCGCGGAGAAGTCGCTGACGGTCAGCGCCTGGCCGCGCAGGCGAGCCTGCACGGTGACCTCCGGCCCGCTGTAGCCGATATCCTGCTGCGTCGGCGTGAGCGACATCACCAGCCGCCCCTGCCATCTTTCCCACGGCGACAGGCGCAGATTCTCGATGGTCAGCCAGCTATAGGGCAGCATCGACTGCCACTCCGCCAGGGTGCGCGGCGCGCCGGGGGCGGGTTCACTCTCCGGGAGTTTGCTCAGGCAGACGCTGTTGATATCCAGCTCATCGAGATGCAGGCGCCAGCGGCTGGGGTGGGAAAGCTGGGCGTTGGTGACCTTTGCCAGCTCGCAGTCGCCAACCATATAGCGTAAATCGGGGATACGCAGCGCGGTGCGCGTCAGGCGCGGGCTGTCGTTTAGCGAGATCCGCGTCCCCGCCGGCAGCCAGATCCCGGCGAGCGTCGGCACCCAGTGGGTTAGCGTCGACAGCAGCGCCAGCGGGAGCAAAAGGAGTGCTAACACCAGCGCGATAGCGGCTTTATATTTACCCTTCATGGGCGCTTAATATCCTGAATCAACAAAAGTATATGCCGAATGTAGCGCGTATTGTGGCACGTTCGACCAGTGAGTTAAAGTTTGCGTCCTGCCTAAGAATAGCCGCTGCGCCGCCATCGTTGCGGCGATTTTTGACCCGCCGCTGATTTAGCCTTCATTTAGCCAACCCCTGTCACACTGGCTAATCATCATCAGAGCAGGCCGGAGGGGAAGCGTGGCGTTTATCTACTCGCTGATTGAGTCGGCGCAGGACCACTATGCGCTGCTGTTGCTGCTGGTGTTCCTGCTGACGTTCAGTAAATCCTGCGCGATCGTCTCGCTGCTGGTGCCCGGCACCTCAGGTCTGCTGCTGCTCGGTACCTTCGCCTCCGCCAGCCTCGGGCATTTCTTGCTAATGTGGCTCAGCGCCGGGCTTGGGGCAATCGGCGGATTCTGGCTCTCCTGGCGGGTGGGACGGCGCTATCAACACCATCTTCACCGCCTGCGCTGGCTTAGCGCCGAGCGCCTCGCCCGCAGCCGGCTGTTTTTACGCCGCCACGGGGCCTGGGCGGTATTTTTCAGCCGCTTTCTCTCTCCGCTGCGCGCCACCCTTCCGCTCGCCAGCGGGGCCAGCGGCGCCTCTTTCTGGCGCTTTCAGCTCGCCAACGTCAGCTCCGGTCTGCTGTGGCCGCTGATCCTGCTGGCGCCAGGCGCCTTTAGCTTCAGCCTGTGGTAAAAACGCATTATGTTTTAAAGCGATACCTCCACGCAGAGATATACTCTAGAATTATGATTATAACCTGTTATTTAAACTAATTTTTAAGAATTGTACGATTATTTTAAATATGCTACCGTGACGGTATAATCACTGGAGAAAAGTCTTATGAAAATCGCTGTTTATAGTACAAAGCAGTACGATAAAAAGTACCTTCAGCATGTTAATGATACATATGGCTTTGAACTCGAGTTCTTCGATTTCCTGTTAACCGAAAAAACCGCCAAAACGGCCAACGGCTGCGAGGCGGTGTGCATTTTCGTTAACGACGACGGCAGCCGCCCGGTGCTGGAAGAGCTGAAGTCGCACGGCGTGAAGTACATCGCCCTGCGCTGTGCCGGCTTTAATAACGTCGATCTGGACGCGGCCAAAGAGCTGGGTCTGCGGGTGGTGCGCGTGCCGGCCTATTCGCCGGAAGCCGTCGCCGAGCACGCCGTCGGCATGATGATGTCGCTGAACCGACGCATTCACCGCGCCTATCAGCGCACCCGCGATGCCAACTTCTCCCTTGAAGGCCTAACCGGCTTTACCATGCACGGTAAAACCGCGGGCGTTATCGGTACCGGGAAAATCGGCGTGGCGACCCTGCGGATCCTCAAAGGCTTCGGCATGCGCCTGCTGGCGTTCGATCCTTACCCAAGCGCCGCCGCGCTGGATCTCGGCGTCGAGTACGTTGACCTGCCGACGCTGTACGCGCAGTCGGACGTTATCTCATTGCACTGTCCGCTGACCGACGAGAACTATCATCTGCTGAACCATGCGGCGTTCGATCAGATGAAGGATGGCGTGATGGTGATCAACACCAGCCGCGGCGCCCTGATTGATTCACAGGCGGCAATCGACGCCCTGAAGCACCAGAAAATCGGCGCGCTGGGGATGGACGTCTATGAGAACGAGCGCGATCTGTTCTTCGAAGATAAATCCAACGACGTGATTCAGGATGACGTGTTCCGCCGCCTGTCGGCCTGCCATAACGTGCTGTTCACCGGGCATCAGGCGTTCCTCACCGCCGAGGCGTTAATCAGTATTTCGCAAACCACCCTCGATAACCTGCGCCAGGTTGACGCCGGTGAAGCGTGCGCCAACGCGCTGGCCTGATATCCTTCCCCTTTTGTGCCCTCCCCCTGCGGGGGGCACATTCAGATAAGCCCCACAGAATTTGCCTGCAGTACAGTTACACTCCGCTTACCTAAAAGATGTGAAATATTTCTGGAGAAAAAATGAATAAGTTTGCTGCACTGCTGGCGGCAGGAATGCTGCTTTCCGGCTGCGTATATAACAGCAAGGTGTCCACCAGCGCGGAGCAGCTTCAGCACCATCGGTTTGTCCTGACCAGCGTCAACGGTCAGCCGCTCAAGGAGGGCGCGAAACCGCTGGAACTGAGCTTTGGCGAGAAGACGTTCGTCTCAGGCAATATGTGCAACCGCTTTAGCGGCGAAGGCAAGGTGTCGGACGGCGAGCTGAAGGTCAAAGAGCTGGCGATGACCCGGATGCTGTGCGCTGACCCGCAGCTTAACGAACTGGACGCCACGCTCGGCAAAATGCTGCGCGATGGGGCGCAGGTCGATTTAACCGAAAATCAGCTGACGCTGGCGACCGCCGATCGCACGCTGGTGTATAAGCTCGCCGATCTGGTTAACTGATTCCCCCGTCCGGCTGGCGCCCAACGGTGCCTCAACGCAGCGGGCACGAGGGTAGCTCACGGCGCCCGCAGAGGCAGGAGTGCTGCTTAGTAGTTACCGCAGCTGCCGCCGGCCAGAGCCTGCTCGCTGCAGCGCTTGCCGTTAGGCAGCGCGCACATCCCTATCGCCGAGCCGTCCAGCTGACGCGCCACCGACAGCGAGCCGCCGATCATCGCGCAGTTTGCCTGCCCGGTACTGCTCATCGCAGCGCGCATGCCCGGTGATACGTGGGCCGCCGTCGCCTGCTGAACGGGTTCACTACTGCAGGCCGACAGTAATAACGCGGCACACCCAACTAAAAACGCAGCTCGCATCGTCTCTCCCCTCGGAAACATCTTAAAATAAACAAACCCAAGAATAATAGGCAGCCCGGCGGCCGACGTCGAGAGGCGAAACCGCTATTTATGCGCTCCATTAACATTTTCTAGCAAATTTCCCGCCGAACAGCCGATTCCCGGCAAGATATCCCCTCACTCCCCCGCAGATGAATAACCTCAGCGGCTCTCGGCGGATAAAATTGTTGTGAGATCGATCATGTTTTAAAACATGCGGGTTGACTTAACGGGCAGCTGAAAATAGCTTACCGAACTATGATATCGTTTCCATAAAAATTCTATGGCCACCATAAAAGACGTAGCAGAAAAAGCCGGGCTTTCCGTCACCACGGTCTCCCGCTTCCTGAATAATCATCCCTATATCTCTGATGATAAAAAAGAGAAGATTCTGGCGGCGATGAAGGCGCTTGATTACGAGCCAAGCACCGTTGCCCAGCAGATGCGCGGCGTCAAAACGTACCGTATTGGGGTGCTTATCTCGCGCATTACCAACCCCTTCTTCGCAAGCCTGGTCGATGCCCTGGAAGTCACCGCGCGCAAAAATGGCTACTCGGTGCTGATTGTGCAAAACCACGACAGCGCCGGGGAGGAGAAAAACTGCCTCGACCTGCTGAAGAAAAAAATCATCGATGGCCTGATTTTGTGCGCGGTCGAGAGCAATAAGAACGTGCTGGAGAAGTACCAGCAATACGGTCCGATCCTGCTGTGTAATACCAGCCTCGAGGCCACCAGCCTGCCGGTGGTCAAAGTTGACGATCGCCGGGCGACCTATAACGCCGTGACCTACTTGATCAGCAAAGGCTATAAAAATATCGCCTATTCTACCGGCGGCACCTTCGAGCAGAAAGGCCACGGCAGCCGCCGAAACCAGGGCTTTATCGACGCCATGCAGGCCGGAAAGCGGGATATCAATCCCGCGCTGATTTTCCGCCAGATGCATACCTATAAAGACGGGCAAGGCCTCGCCGCCAAAATGCTGCAGATGGCCGCCAGCGAGCGCCCCGACGCGATTTTTGCCGGCAGCGATGAGGTCGCCTGCGGCCTGATTGCCGGCCTCACCGCCGGCGGCGTTAACGTACCGGCAGATCTTGCGGTGGTGGGCTTCGATAATTTGCCGGTGGCGGAGATGATCAACGTCCCTCTCACCACCGTCAGCCAGCCGATTGAGCAGCTGGGCAGAATTTCCGTTGAACGCCTGCTCGCGCTCATTAGCGGCACCCGCTATCAGTATGACGAGCAGGATCTGCACTCTGAATTGATTATCAGAGCGTCCGCTTAATTTTTTTATTTCAATATGGTATCGATATCATATCAAGGAGAAGTGATGAACACACCCCAGCAGCGCGCATGGTGGAAGGAATCCGTCGTCTATCAGATTTACCCAAAGAGCTTTTATGACAGCAACAACGACGGGACCGGCGATATTCGCGGCATCATTGCGAAACTCCCCTATCTCAAGACCCTGGGGATTACCCTTATTTGGGTGTCACCGTTTTATCAGTCGCCGATGGCGGATAACGGCTATGACATCGCCGATTACTTCGCGGTAAATCCTGATTTTGGCGATATGCAGGACGTGGACGACCTGATAGCGCAGGCCGGAGAGATGGGGATAAAAGTGATGATCGATCTGGTGGTCAATCATACCAGCGACGAGCACCGCTGGTTCCGCCAGGCGCTGGCGAACCCGGACTCCCGCTACCGCGATTACTACATTTTTAAACCGGCGGTTAACGGTGCGGCCCCCAACAACTGGCGCTCTATTTTCGGCGGCAGCGTGTGGGAAAAAGTACCCGGCGAAGAGACTTACTATCTCCACGTGTTTCATAAAAAACAGCCCGACCTGAACTGGGAAAACCCGGCGCTGCGCGAAGAAATTTACGCAATGATTAACTGGTGGTTGGCAAAAGGGATCGCCGGGTTCCGCATCGACGCCATTACCTTTATCAAAAAGGATCAGGACTTCAGCCCGTTGCCGCCAGACGGTATCGACGGTCTGGCCTCCGTCAAAAGCAAGGCCCGCAACCGGCCGGGGATTGAGCTTTTCCTCAACGAACTGAAGCAAAAGACCTTTAAAAAATTTAACTGCGTGACCGTCGGTGAAGCCCCTGGCGTACCGCTGGAAGAGTATGAGCGCTTTATCGGACCGGAAGGCTATTTCGACATGATATTTGACTTCCACGCCGCCGATATCGACGTTGAAAATGGTTCAGAGTGGTTCAGGGAATGCGACTGGAGCGTCAAGGCATTCAGGGAAACCCTGTTTGCCAGCCAGCTGGCCTTTACCCGCGCGGGATGGGGCACCACTTTTATTGAGAATCACGACCAGCCTCGCGCCCTGTCGAAACTGGTGCGCGACGCTGACTATCAGAACGAGATCGGCGCCACGGCCCTTGCAGCCATGTACTTTTTCATGCACGGCACGCCGTTTATCTATCAGGGGCAGGAGCTGGGAATGAAGAACTTCTGCCGCAGCGAGATCAGCGAATTTAACGATATCTCAAGCCTCGATAACTACGACCGTTCGCTGGCGGAAGGCTTTAGCGCCGAGGAGGCCATGGGCTTTGTTAACCGCCGCTCAAGAGATAATTCGCGCACGCCGTTCCCGTGGTCCGACGGCGTCAACGCGGGGTTTAACAACGGCGCTACGCCGTGGCTGGCGCTGTCCACTGACGATACCTCGCTGAACGCGCAAAGCCAGCTGGCGCGAGCCGACTCGGTATTCTCTTTCTACAAAAAGATGATTGCCCTGAGAAATATCGACTTCCCTGAAACGCTGATTTACGGCACCTTCACGCCGCTGGAGGAGGCTGCAGAGAGCGTTATCGCCTATGCAAGAAGCTCGGCAACCGAGCGCCTTATTTCCATCACCAACCTCAGCGCCAAAGAGCAGCCGTTTACCCTGCCTGACGGGGAAATCGTGCTCAGTAATTACAGCAACGTGACTTCTACCCTCAAACCCTACCAGACCATTCTCATTAAGGGATGCGTTAAAAATGAACAAATATAAAAATATCGCGGTTGATATTGTTAATACGATTGGCAAGGACAACATTGCATCGGCTACCCATTGCGCGACGCGTTTGCGCTTACAGGTGAAGGATCGCGAAGCCATTGATGACGAAAAAATTCGCCAGATCGGCGAAGTGAAAGGCGTATTTTATAATTCAGGTCAGTATCAGATCATTCTCGGCACCGGTATCGTCAACAAGGTTTACCAGGCCTTTGTGGAAGAGTTCCAGGTGGCCGAAGTCAGCAAAGACGAGATGAGCCGGCAGAGCACGGGCAGGCTGCAGCGGGGCATCAGAAACCTCTCTGACGTGTTCGTGCCGATCGTCCCGGTGCTCGGCGCCACCGGCCTGTTTCTCGGTCTGAAGGGGGTCATTTTTAACGATACGGTGCTGGGCTGGTTTGGCAGCAACGTGCAGGATATCCCGGTTTACCTGCAGACGTTAACCACCGTCCTTTGCGATACCGCCTTTGCCTTCCTCGCGGCGTTTATCTGCTGGTCGGCATTTAAAAAGTTTGGCGGCACGCCGATTATCGGCTTTTTAATTGGCCTGATGCTGGTTTCACCGGCGCTGCCCAACGCCTACGATGTGGCATATGGCAACGCCGCGCCAATATATATATTTAGCTTTATTCCGCTGGTCGGCTATCAGGGTTCGATCCTCACCGCGCTTATTACCGGTATTATCGGCGCGAAGCTCGAGATCTATTTCCGCAGAGTCATGCCGAACTCGATGGATCTTATTTTCACGCCCTTTATCGTCATCCTGATCGCGATCGCTATTGCCCTGCTGGTATTAGGTCCGCTGGTGCACGGATTCGAACATTATGCGGTGATGGCGATTGGACAGTTCCTCGCCCTGCCGGCAGGAATTGGCGGCCTGCTGATCGGTTTTATTTATCCCATCGCCGTGATGACCGGGATGCACCATATGTTCATCATGATTGAAACATCGCTGATTGCCGGCACTGGCTTTAATCCGCTGATTACGGTCTGCGCGATGTACGGTTTTGCCAACGCCGCCGTGTGTCTGGCTATTTCGCTGAAATCAAAGAACGTGGCCTTTAAGACCGCCGGCATCTCCGCCACTATAACGCAGCTGCTGGGGGTCTCAGAGCCGGCCCTGTTCGGGATTGTGATGCAGTCGGGGATCCGCGCCATTGTCGTGATGCTCACCAGCTCCGCGCTGGGCGGCATGGTGCTCTCGCTGATGGCGATCAAGGCTAACTCTTACGGCCTGGCGGTGCTGCTCTCTCCGCTGATGTACCTCTATGACCGCTACCAGTTTATTAGCTATATCACCGTCGGCATCGCGGTATTTATTTTTGCCTTTATTGCCACGACTCTTTTTGTTAATACCAATAAACCCGTGGCAAAAAAATGATAACCCGCAGCTAGCCGCCACCTGACGGCTTAATCACCGCAACATAATTTTTGCTGGCACACACTTCCGTGCTGCAGGCTTGCCTATGCCCGCAGCGCGGGAATTCTCTGCACAGGGATTAATAATGAAAGCCTATACCCTTACGCTTTGCGCGCTGGCGCTGCCGTTATCGGCGCACGCCGCCGATATTACGCTTAATGCCATCAACGCCCGCCTGGAAAAACTTGAAGCTGAATTAAAACAATCAAAAATAGATTTACGCTCCGCCGAACAAAAAATTGATAATGCGGAAAAGAGAGCCGCCGCCGCCGAGAATAACGCCAACCAGGCCCGGCAGCGCCTGCTGGCCGTTGAGCAAAAAACGGATCGCGATATTGCTTCAATAAAAAAACAGCCGCTTAACCAGGACCCGGCTGAAATTAAAATCGGCGGCTATGCCCGCACCGGGATCCTCACCGGAAAGCAAGGGTCCACCAGCACCGTCGGCCCTTCCCTGACGCCGGCCGGAAGTACCGGCGGCAGCGTCGGCCGTCTCGGCAATGAATCAGACACCTACGTCACCGCCGATATTAACTATCTGCATCGCTATGATAATAACGCTAAGCTGCGTTATTACATGAAAATTGCCGAATGGGATAAAACCTATAATACCGACAGCGCCTTTAACGGCCAGATGAACCTGCGTCAGGCGTTTGCCGAGATGAGCGACCTTCCGGCCTTTTCCGGGGCGTTCAGGCACGCAACTCTGTGGGCAGGCAAGCGCGAGGATCGCGATAACTTCGATATTCACTGGCTCGACTCCGACATGATGAATTTAATCGGTACCGGCGCCGGTATTTATGACGTTAACCTGGCCGGCGACGTCAAAACCAATCTGGCGATTTACGGACGTAACTTTAATGATATTGATGCCATGGAGAACGTTGAATATAACAACATGACCGGGGCCGCCAATACCTATATTCAGAACTATACCCTGTCGCTCAATAATAAATTAGGCCCGTGGCAGTGGATGGTCAACGGCCTCTACTCTAAGGATAACGATAAGCGTATTAATGACGGCCTGGCGACGGATAAAGCGGCTTCCAAAGGCTTCAACACTATGCTGGCGTATCATGGCGACACGTTCTATGGGCTCCGGCCCGGACTGTCCAAAACGGTGCTGCTGTATGGCCAGGCGCTGGGAGCGGAAGTGCGCGGCCCGGGGTCGGACGGCTATCTGATCGATAACGCCTGGACCGTTAAATTCGCCTCCTACGGCATCACCTCCCTGACCGACCGGCTTAGCCTGGCGCCGCTTATCGTCGCCCAGAGCAGCAATAGCCGCTACCTGGACGGCGACCGCTACGACTGGGTCACCCTCAACGGCAGGGTTATCCAGGAGCTCAATCAGAACTTTGCCCTGCAGTACGAGGCCAGCTACCAGTATATGGATATCGACCCGAAAGGCTTTAACGGCAACCGGCCCGCCCGCGGGAGCTACTACAAGCTGACCTTTGCTCCGACCTTTAAAATGCACAACGTGACCGACTTTTTCGAGCGCCCGGAAATTCGCTTCTTCGCCACCTGGATGAACTGGGACAAAGCCCTGGATAGCTACTCCACCACCGACACCTTTGGCAGCGCGGGCTACCACAGCGGAGGCACGCTGATCTTCGGCGCCCAGCTCGAGACCTGGTTTTAAACGGCGTCCGCGCGCCGGGCGCGGGGGCTTAGCCGCCAGCGCGCCCGGCGCGTTCAGACTAATGGCATAGTAATCAGCAAGATAGCAGCCACTGGTTCTCCTCGCCCGGCGCGCAGGCAGGGAGAGCCTCATGGATCAATTTGTGCACTCGAAAGCCGCATAACTTCAAGGGCATACTGAAAGCCCCTATACTCACTCCATATAATTACAGGATCCGCCGCCGTTTTGCGGGTCCCTTCTTTTTTGTTTGCGCAATGTTAGGGTCTCTTTTTATGATTACTATCGACGGTAATGGCGCGGCCGCTTCTGTCGCGTTTCGCACCAGTGAAGTTATCGCCATCTACCCCATTACCCCCAGCTCAACGATGGCCGAGCAGGCGGATGCCTGGGCGGGTAACGGGCTAAAAAATATCTGGGGCGACGTGCCTCGGGTGGTCGAAATGCAGTCGGAAGCCGGGGCTATCGGCGCCGTGCACGGGGCGTTGCAAACCGGGGCCCTTTCGACCTCCTTCACCTCCTCGCAGGGCCTGCTGCTGATGATCCCGACGCTGTACAAACTGGCCGGTCAGCTGATGCCGTTTGTCCTGCACGTCGCCGCGCGTACCGTCGCCACCCACGCGCTCTCTATTTTCGGCGATCACTCCGACGTAATGGCCGTGCGCCAGACCGGCTGCGCGATGCTCTGCGCCAGCAACGTCCAGGAGGCGCAGGATTTCGCCCTGATTTCGCACATTGCGACCCTCAAAAGCCGGGTGCCGTTTATCCATTTCTTTGACGGCTTCCGCACCTCGCACGAAATCAACAAAATCGCGCCGCTGGCGGATGACACCCTCCGCAGCCTGCTGCCGCAGGCTGAGATCGACGCGCATCGCCTGCGCGCGCTCAATCCCGAACATCCGACAATCCGCGGAACCTCGGCTAACCCGGACACCTATTTCCAGTCCCGTGAAGCCACTAACCCGTGGTACGACGCGGTCTACGAGCATGTTGAAACGGCGATGGACGATTTCGCCGCCGCCACCGGCCGTCGCTATAAACCGTTCGAATTCTATGGCCATCCGCAGGCCGAACGGGTGATTGTGGTGATGGGTTCCGCCATCGGCACCTGCGAAGAGGTGGTGGATGAGCTGCTCAGCCGCGGCGAGAAGGTCGGCGTGCTGAAAGTGCGGCTCTATCGCCCCTTCTCCGCCGCTCACCTGCTGGAAGCGCTGCCGGAAAGCGCGCGCGCCGTCGCCGTGCTGGACCGCACCAAAGAGCCCGGCGCCCACGCGGAGCCGCTGTACCTCGACATCATGACCGCGCTGGCGGAGGCGTTTAACCGCGGTGAACGCGAAACGCTGCCGCGCACCATCGGCGGCCGCTACGGCCTGTCGTCAAAAGAGTTCGGCCCGGAGTGCGTGCTGGCGGTGTTTAACGAGCTGAACGCGGCGAAACCGAAGCCCCGCTTTACCGTCGGTATCTATGACGACGTCACCAACCTTTCTCTGCCGCTGGGGGAAAACACCCTGCCGTCGGAGGCGAAGCTGGAGGCGCTGTTCTACGGCCTGGGCAGCGACGGCAGCGTGTCGGCGACCAAGAACAACATCAAAATCATCGGCAACTCGACGCCGTGGTTCTCGCAGGGCTACTTCGTCTACGATTCGAAAAAGGCCGGCGGACTCACCGTTTCGCACCTGCGCGTCAGCGAGAAGCCGATTCGCTCCTCCTATCTTATCTCGCAGGCCGATTTCGTCGGCTGCCATCAGCTGCAGTTTATCGACAAATATCAGATGGTGGAGCGCCTGAAGCCCGGCGGGATTTTCCTGCTGAATACGCCGTATGCCGCCGATGAGGCGTGGTCGCGTCTGCCGCAGGAAGTGCAGGCGATGCTCAACCAGAGGCAGGCGCGCTTTTATATCGTCAACGCCGCCAAAATTGCCCGCGAATGCAGCCTCGGCGCGCGTATCAATACCGTGATGCAGATGGCGTTCTTCCATCTGACGCAAATTCTTCCGGGCGACAGCGCGCTGGCCGAGCTCCAGGGCGCGATTGCCAAAAGCTACAGCAGCAAAGGCAAGGAGCTGGTTGAGCGTAACTGGCAGGCGCTGGCGCTGGCCCGCGAGTCGCTGGCCGAAGTGCCGCTGCAGCCGGTCAACGCCGCCAGCCCTAACCGCCCTCCGGTGGTCTCCGATGCCGCGCCAGACTTTGTCAAAACCGTCACCGCCGCCATGCTGGCCGGCCTCGGCGATGCGCTGCCGGTCTCCGCTCTGCCGCCGGACGGCACCTGGCCGATGGGCACCACCCGCTGGGAAAAACGCAATATCGCCGAAGAGATCCCTATCTGGAAAGAGGCGCTGTGCACCCAGTGTAACCACTGCGTCGCGGCCTGCCCGCACTCGGCGATCCGCGCCAAGGTTATCTCTCCTGAAGCGATGGAAGCGGCCCCGGCCAGCCTGCATTCGCTGGACGTAAAATCCCGCGATATGCGCGGCCAAAAATACGTTCTGCAGGTGGCGCCGGAAGATTGCACCGGCTGTAATCTGTGCGTGGAGGTTTGCCCGGCCAAAGACCGGCAGAACCCGGAGATCAAGGCCATCAATATGATGTCGCGCCTTGAGCACGTTGAGGAGGAGAAGGTCAACTACGACTTCTTCCTCAGCCTGCCGGAGATCGACCGCAGCGCGCTGGAGCGCATTGATATTCGTACCTCTCAGCTGATAAGCCCGCTGTTTGAGTACTCCGGCGCCTGCTCCGGCTGCGGCGAAACGCCGTATATCAAGCTGCTGACCCAGCTCTACGGCGACCGGATGCTGATCGCCAACGCCACCGGCTGCTCGTCAATTTACGGCGGTAACCTGCCGTCAACGCCGTATACCACTGACGCCAACGGGCGCGGCCCGGCGTGGGCCAACTCGCTGTTTGAAGATAACGCCGAGTTTGGCCTCGGCTTCCGCCTCTCCGTGGACCAGCATCGTCAGCGCGTGATGCGCCTGCTGGGGCAGTTTGCCGACGCGATACCGGCGGAGCTCAACGATGCTCTGCACGCCGAGGCCACCCCGGACGTCCGCCGCGAGCAGGTGGCGGAGCTGCGCCGCGCGCTGGTCGGCGTTGAGGGAGCCCAGGAGCTGCTGACCGACGCCGACGCGCTGGTGGAAAAATCCATCTGGCTGATCGGCGGCGACGGCTGGGCCTACGATATCGGCTTCGGCGGCCTCGACCACGTGCTGAGCCTGACCGAAAACGTCAATATCCTGGTGCTCGACACCCAGTGCTACTCCAACACCGGCGGCCAGGCCTCGAAGGCCACGCCGCTCGGGGCGGTCACTAAATTTGGCGAGCACGGCAAGCGTAAATCGCGCAAAGACCTCGGCGTCAGCATGATGATGTACGGTCACGTCTACGTGGCGCAGATTTCGCTGGGCGCCCAGCTAAATCAGACGGTGAAAGCGATTCAGGAAGCGGAGGCCTATCCGGGACCGTCGCTGATTATCGCCTACAGCCCGTGCGAGGAGCACGGCTACGATCTGGCGCTGAGCCACGATCAGATGCGTCAGCTGACCGCCACCGGGTTCTGGCCGCTCTACCGCTTCGACCCGCGCCGGGCGGATGAAGGTAAGCTCCCGCTGGCGCTGGACTCTCGCCCGCCGTCGGACGCGCTGGCGGACACGTTGCTCAACGAGCAGCGCTTCCGTCGCCTCAACGCCCAGCAGCCGGAGGTGGCGGAGCAGCTGTGGAAGGATGCCGCAGCCGATCTGCAAAAACGCTATGAGTTCCTTGCGCAGATGGCCGGTAAAGCGGAGAAGCCCGCCGTCGAAAGCTAATTTGTACCGCGCCTGAGCGTTGCCATAAAAAAAGCCCGAATAGATATTCGGGCTTGTCATTTTACCGTTTAAATAGCCCGTAAGAGGACAGCGAGCTGCGGCAGCAAAAATGCGGCTGACAATAAACAAAGGCATATAACGTGCGAATAATATCCCATTAATTTTCCGCCGTATAATTTTTATTTTATATGTGTTTCCTTGATATATTCACCAAAGCTATTGCCGTAACAACGGTATTATTTATTTTAGATTTTACTTATATCGTAACAATTGATACTTACCCGGATTTAACAGCCTTCATTTAGCATGAGCTTACTTCCTCGCAGGAAGTCAAAACAAAAACATTAAAGGAATATCTAAATGAAAAGAAAAGTACTGGCCCTCGTTATTCCGGCATTATTAGCTGCTGGCGCTGCTCACTCCGCCGAAATTTATAACAAAGACGGCAATAAGTTAGACCTCTACGGTAAAGTAGATGGTTTACATTATTTCTCCGATGATACTAACTCTGATGGCGATATGAGCTATATCCGCCTCGGCTTCAAAGGCGAAACTCAGATTAACGATCTGCTGACCGGCTACGGCCAGTGGGAATATAACGTTCAGGCCAATAATAGCGAATCCGATACCAATAACGCCTGGACCCGTCTGGCATTCGCCGGTCTGAAATTCGGCGACTACGGTTCGTTCGACTATGGCCGCAACTACGGCGTACTGTACGACATTGAAGGCTGGACCGACATGCTGCCGGAGTTCGGCGGCGACACCTGGTCGAAGGCCGACAACTTTATGACCAACCGCGCTAACGGCGTGGCAACCTATCGCAATAGCGACTTCTTCGGCCTGGTGAACGGCCTGAACTTCGCGCTGCAGTATCAGGGCGCGAACGAAAACCAGGTGTCAAACGAGCAGCAAGGCACCGGCAACGGCGGCGACCGCTCGGTTAAAAATGCCAACGGCGACGGCTTCGGTATCTCTTCGACCTACGATCTGGGCATGGGCGTCAGCTTCGGCGCGGCGTACTCCAGCTCCGACCGTACCAACGAGCAGACTCACCGCTCGACCGCCGGCGGCGATAAGGCCGACGCCTGGACCACCGGCCTGAAATATGACGCCAACAATATCTATCTGGCCACCATGTACTCTGAAACCCGCAACATGACCCCTTACGGCAACCAGAGCGGCACGATCGCCAACAAGACGCAGAACTTTGAAGTCACCGCTCAGTACCAGTTCGACTTTGGCCTGCGCCCGGCGGTCTCTTTCCTGATGTCGAAAGGGAAAGACCTGAACAACACCGACGGCGACAAGGATCTGGTGAAATATGCCGATATCGGCGCGACCTATTACTTTAACCGCAATATGTCCACCTACGTTGATTACAAAATCAACCTGCTGGACGAAGACGATAGCTTCTATGCAAACAACGGCATCGGCACCGATGACGTCGTGGCGCTAGGCCTGGTTTACCAGTTCTGATGCCGTGGCCCGCTGGCGACAGCGGGCCTGCGCCCCTCTCTCTGCCGACATTTTAACCAAATCAAAACAATATACCTGTTGCGTTAAAATAGTCGTCCAGTGGATGATATATTGCTTAAAAGACCGCTCGTAAAGGACGCCAGCAATGCATCATCATCCCGTAAAATCATCACGAATTAGCTCCGTCGCCTACGACGAAGCCTCCGGCATCCTTGAAATACGCTTTCGTGACAATAAAACGCTACAGTACTGCGACGTTCCACCGCGGGTGTTTCACAACTTTCTGCAGGTCGTTTCAAAAGGTCGTTTTTATGACGGGGTTATCAAAGGTAAATTTACCGAACGTGCCGCGGTCTGAAGCCAAAGTGTGACCCTGGTCATTGTACATATTGCCCCTGAATGTCGTACACTTTTAAAGGTTAATTAAACAGGAGGTTTTATGACCAGAATAATTCTTGTACCCATAGATATTTCTGATACAGAATTAACTCAACGCGTTATCAGCCACGTTGAAGCCGAAGCACGGATTGATGATGCCGAAGTCCACTTTCTGACCGTGATCCCCTCTCTTCCCTATTATGCCTCGCTGGGCATGGCCTATACCGCAGAGATGCCGCCGATGGATGAGTTCAAGGCGGATTCCGAAAAGCGGCTGAAAGAGGTGGTGAAGCAGTTTGCCATCCCTGAAGACCGGGTGCATTTCCATATTGCCGAAGGTTCGCCGAAGGACAACATTCTGGGGCTGGCGAAGTCGCTGCCGGCAGATCTCGTCATCATCGCCTCGCACCGCCCGGATATCACGACCTACCTGCTTGGCTCTAACGCCGCGGCCGTCGTGCGTCACGCTGAGTGCTCCGTACTGGTTGTTCGCTAACCTCGCAAGCCCGCCGCCGGTGCGGGCTTTTTATCTTAATCCTTCGCCGATGAAACGCTCTTAACTGTGCTGGTGAATCCGTACCCTACACGCCACAGACTGATACTCCGACGTCAGGCGCCATGAGTGATACAGAATGAGTGACAGGCTCGCGCTTATGCGACAGAGCCTGTACAGGGTCCCTTCTGCTATCCAGCCTCTGTACTATCAGAAACTGTACTTTCCCCCTAGCGTCGCGGATGTGTCGCTGTACCCCTTGTCGCCAAGCTGCTGAGCGACATTACCCCAAAGACCAAACTGCTTATTGAGCTGACCTTCTACTCCCATTTTCAACTCAGCAATATTCTTTGCGCCATTCTGTTTCACCACGACACCATCCATACGACTGGCAAAGTCATGGGTGTTATGCAGCCAGTTCACTTCCGCGAACGGTTGGAAGGTACTCTCCTTACCATCATCGATTTTTGTGGTATTGCTGATGTAAGTTTTCGCACCCAGACTGGTCTGGACATTACCATCCCCTTCTCCGGCGACTTCCGTACCGTTTAGCTCTGTGTGTTTATCGGCCTTCACACCCATCCAGGTCAGCGCGGCTTTAGGCTGGATGAAGTACGACTGTAGGCCGTCTTCAGCCTGCCCCAAACGGAAGGTATAACCGCTTTCCACTGACGCGGTGAAACCCTGCGAGTCATAGGCTTCACTGCTCATCCCTTCACCAGTCACCCGGTTTTTAAACCAGCTGTACTGTGCCCAGGTGCCTACATACGCCCCGGTCTTGTCCGTTTTGTTGGCATACCAGGTACCGTACACGCCAGTGCTGTAGCCATTGATCGAACCATCTGCACGGTAGCCATTGGCATTCGATATCGTGTTACTTTTGCTGTTCGCATAGCCTGCCATAACCCCGAGATGGTAAAGGTCATCACCGTTCGAGCTCCACTGGACAATATCCCCTCCGATCTGCAGAACGTAGCGGTTAGCCTGCGTTTTCAGTTGACCACTGCTGTCCCGTGAACGGTTATGGCCTCCTTCATTGCGCAGCCACATGCTGGTCACTTTCTTCTCGCCAGTCAGGGCGTCGGTGTACTGCGTTTCCCCGATAAGGTCGTGAACACGCGTGGTGAACAGGTTGTTAGCTGCCGCTAAATTGGCAGCATAGGCACCGGATTCCGGACGCAGTACCTGAGTAGTATTACCCTGATCTTGCCAGCTATTCAGGTACCAGTTGCTGGCGTTACTGCCCTTGCCGCGCACCAGTGAGTAATCGTAGGCCCCTGCTGCAATACGACCATCCTGGATAAAGACGCCGTCGGATTGACCATTGACCGAAATAATCTCGATACCATTCAGGGTCTGCGCTCCGCTGCCGCCGATATTGTTAAACAGGACAGAAGAGGTACCGGAGGTATTGCCGTTAACGATCAGCTTATCCGTTACCGAACTGTCGTCACCCAGTACGGTATCAAACGTCAGCTTGCCGCCATTGCCAACGTAGTTGCCGTTAATAACGGTGGTATCGCCGGCGCGTTCGTTCGCCATGGTCAGACTACCGGAGTTAGTGAGCGTACCGACCTGGTTAAGCGTGGTGGTCTGCACGCCGTCACTGGAAGAGCCGCTGGCAGTCATCAGGATACCCGCGTTAACAAGGGCGTTAGCACCTGTACCGAAGTCGCTCGTGTCGCCTGACATGTCCCACGTACCTTCGATGGCATTGGTGACGGTATTTCCTTCGTTTCCGAGCTGAACTTTACCGATAATGCGGCCGGCATTGGTGATGGTGCTGGTTCTACCCTGGGTAATAATGGCGTTGCCATAGGAGGGAGCTTCAATCTTGCCGGTGTTGGTGATGGAGGTCGGCCCGTCGCCATTGTTCTCAGCATAAATTCCGTTCCCCCAGCTTGCGATATCACCGCTGACGTTAATCGTCATATCCGTGGCGTTACTGCCATTAACGGCATAAATCCCATGCGCCCCGGAGACTGCGCCTGTTGCGGTGATGTCGGTCATCCCGGTGCCATTATTCGTGGTATTAATCCCGTCCCCTCCCACACCGATATTACCGCTGGCTTTAATCGTCATGTCCGTAGCGGTGGTATCGTTATTGGCATAAATCCCGTGCCTGCCGCTGCTGATATTGCCTAATGTGGTAATGGCGGTCACCCCGGTGCCATTGTTGGTGGCATTAATCCCGTCCGCCCCGACGCCGAACGTGGAATCAGCGGCAATCGTTAATCCCGTGGTGTTACTGCCATTAACGACATTAATCCCCACGTTTCCGCTGTTAATAGTGCCTGTTGTTGTAATGACGGTCGCCCCGGAGCCATTGTTCGCGGCATTAATCGCATCCTTCCCGACGCCGAACTCGTTATTGGTGGTAATCGTTAATCCCGTAGTGTTGCTGCCATTGACGACATTAAGCCCGACGTTTCCGCTGTTGATAGTGCCTGTTGTTGTGATGACGGTCGCCCCGGAGCCATTATTTTGGGCAGAAACCGCGTAGGACCCACCGTTGACATGACCACTGGTGCTAACCATCATGTTCGTGGCGCTATTATCATTAATGGCAGTAATCCCGGTCTCCCCCCCGACAATCTTCGACTGATTCTCATCCTTAAATATCAGGTCTCCCCCACTGTTGGTAAGCTCGAGAGCGTGCACATCCGTAGTATCGACACCAAATCCGGGCGTTGTGGAGACATTCAGCGATGACCCGCTCAGGTCTATACCATTCGTTTCACTCCCGGAGCAGACATAGGTCATCGCGTCGGCTGAATTACAGGGACCGGCTGCCTGAACGGAGGTAATAAGCCCGGTGATAATGACCGGCGTGGAGAGAATGGCAAGTCTTACAGAATTAGCTAATACGTTACGCTTCATAGGATAATCCACTCTGGTATGATTGTTATGGTCCAGGTTCCCGTAAATGCTGTGTTCATTGTTGTTGCGTCATGACGAGCTGAATATATTGCTCTCAATACCGCCACTTGCTCACAAATTGGTCCTGGTGCTTTTGGATGAAAAAAAACAAATAATAAAAATTAATAAACATTCATTCTTAACGGATGATTTCCGGGCTTAATCCATTACCAGCAGTGGCATTTTGTCGGTGTATTCCCCGCGGGAAATCTGTACACATACTTTTACCAGGCCGGAACGGCTATTCGCCAGAAGCACTTTAGCGGGCTATTATCCCAGCCATTTTGACACTGCCGCATGCTTTGCTTTATTGGGTAACGCCAGCTTGCGCGAATTTCACAGCGCACCTTTATTTGCACTGAGTTAATGGGATTGCAGCAGCTATACCAGTCGCGATATATCCTGCGATATCGCACAAAAATTTTGCAGCGCATCGCAACCCGATGGCTACAGTTCATTTAGCAGATGCAAAGTCGGCATAATAACAATGACTGGAATTAAAACCGCAAAAGGCCTTGCAACTCCCTGAGGGCCTGCCCTGGTAGTTTTATCTTAAAAAACTTTTTTCAGCCTGTGGCATCGTTCTTTCGCGTGTATTAAGCAAATTAAAGCCGTGCTCCAGTCGAGATAAAGAGTGCTGTTTGCCTTAGTGGGCACAGGTGCCCGCTGAAATAGATAGGGTTACCGGCCCTGAACTAATATTAAATGGCAGCATTCATGCTTCACGGAAACTTTCGTAAAATTCAGCCAGGCGCTGATAAATCGAAAAATCGTCTCGCCAGCAAATACCTTTCCTGAGGGATGACACCGGCTAACGATGCAATCCGCCTTTCAAATATACACGCTAAAACATTGATGAGATTGTAATGACGCATTTAAGCGTCAAATTCTGCGCCGCAGAAAGCGTTGATTACAACATCCCGCTATGTTTCTACAACGATATCAAGTTTTTTAACCTGCATACGTGTAAACACTCCGCCAGAACAGCAGGACATCATCCTGACCATTTTACATGCACCTTCTTCCCTACTATTTGAAATAATATAAATCGATATCCCACTAAAGGAAATCGGTTTCACAAATAAAAATACATAATCGTGACGTTGATCACTATGATTATATTATATGTATAAATATCAATATCATATAAAAACAAGCGCACTGCATAGCAAGATAACCTCTACGATGAAATCGATTTCTTATGAATGCAACTAATACCGTACCGTGAAAGTGGCGCCGACCTGCCACGTTCAATATGCACGTCACCGATACTCGGTAGCGCATAAGCTGGTTGGTCCGTGTCTGTTGCTAAAGGCAGGCCAGATGACGATCGCGCGCGGGCATCAGGGGCAGCATGTAACCCGGAAGCCGTCAGTAAGATTTAAATGGCGCAGATCGTTTTTAATGAAGAGCGGATGGTTAGACAGGTTCTGAAGGCGTGGGCTGGCACTGAAGCCCGGCAGATTGAACGTTACCGACAAGGCTTTCACTACAGGGAGTATGGCGCCAGCGATCCCAAGGATCTGCGCGTTGTTTTAATCCCTGGAAAGCGGAATGAGCAGCAGAAGCCCTGCTACTCTCACCGCAGTATTGGTCGTAGATGGGAAGCCACAGTAAAACGCGCTGGCATTCGGCGTCGGAATCCGTACCATACGCGACATACTTTTGCCTGCTGGTTGCTATCAGCCGGTGCTAACCCATCTTTTATTGCTAACCAGATGGGGCATGAAAACGCGAAAATGGTTTACGAAGTCTACAGTACATGAATTGAAGAAATGAATGGCGATCGGGTAACGATGCTCAACGCCAGGCTTGAACTGTGATTTAACCTTGCCCCTTATCTGCCCCTTTTTGTTTCAGAGAACGTTAATAATGCTTGATATTCAGCAAGTTACAAAGAAAGAGAAGTACAATATCGACAAGTTGCAGAAGCGCCTGCGCCGCAACGTCGGCGAAGCCATTGCCGATTTCAATATGATTGAAGACGGCGACCGGATTATGGTTTGCCTTTCCGGCGGGAAGGACAGCTACACCATGCTGGAAATCCTGCGCAGCTTACAAAAAAGCGCCCCCATCTCTTTCTCTCTGATCGCGGTAAACCTCGACCAGAAGCAGCCCGGCTTCCCTGAGCACATTCTGCCTGAGTACCTGCAGCAGCTCGGCGTCGAGTATAAGATTGTCGAAGAGAACACCTACGGGATCGTCAAAGAGAAGATTCCTGAGGGCAAAACCACCTGTTCGCTCTGTTCGCGCCTGCGTCGCGGGATCCTCTATCGCACGGCCACCGAACTCGGCGCGACTAAAATCGCCCTCGGCCACCACCGCGACGACATCCTGCAGACGCTGTTCCTCAATATGTTCTACGGCGGCAAGATGAAAGGCATGCCGCCGAAGCTGATGAGCGACGACGGTAAGCATATCGTTATCCGCCCGCTGGCCTACTGCCGTGAAAAGGATATCGAGCGCTTCTCGCAGGCGAAGGGTTTCCCAATTATCCCATGCAACCTCTGCGGCTCTCAGCCTAACCTGCAGCGTCAGGTGATCGGCGACATGCTGCGCGACTGGGATAAACGCTATCCGGGGCGCATCGAGACCATGTTCAGCGCCATGCAGAACGTCGTGCCGTCGCACCTTAGCGACGTCAGCCTGTTTGACTTTAAAGGAATTACCCACGGTTCTGACGTGGTTGACGGCGGCGACCTCGCGTTCGATCGCGAAGAGATCCCGCTTCAGCCTGCCGGCTGGCAGCCGGAAGAGGATGATGCCCAGCTGGACGAGCTGCGGCTGAACGTGGTGGAAGTGAAGTAAACCGCCAACAGGCGTCTCAGCGCGGTGGCTGAGACGCTCTTGCCTACTCTATTTCAGCAAACGAACCCGGCAGTTCTTGCCCTTAATCTTGCCGTTCTGCAGCAGCTTAAACGCTTTGTGGGCCACGCCCTGGCGCAGCGCCACGTAGACGTGCGCCGGATGAACGTTGATCTTGCCGATATCGGCGCCATCGAATCCTAAATCTCCGGTCAACGCACCCAGTACGTCCCCTGCGCGCATTTTGGCCTTCTTACCGCCGTCAATGCACAGGGTCGTCATTTCGGCTTCCAGCGGTACGATCGTGCCGCCGGTCGGCGCGTTCATCCAGTTCAGCTTCAGCTGCAGCATTTCCGCCAGAATATTGGCGCGCTGGGCCTCTTCCGGCGCGCAAAGGCTGATCGCCAGCCCGCTTGCGCCGGCGCGTGCGGTACGGCCGATGCGGTGAACGTGAACTTCCGGATCCCAGGCCAGCTCGTAGTTAATCACCAGCTCCAGGGATTTAATATCGAGACCGCGGGCCGCCACGTCGGTTGCGACCAGCACGCGCGAGCTGCCGTTCGCAAAGCGGATCAGGGTTTGGTCGCGATCGCGCTGCTCGAGATCGCCATGCAGCGACAGCGCGCTCTGCCCGGCAGCGTTGAGCGAATCGCAAACGGCCTGGCAATCCTTTTTGGTATTACAGAACACCACGCAGGAGGCCGGCTTGTGCTGGCTGAGCAGCTTTTGCAGCAGCGCGATTTTGCCTTTCTGCGAGGTTTCGAAGAACTGCTGTTCAATTGCCGGCAGCGCGTCAACGGAATCGATCTCGATGGTTTGCGGGTCGTTCTGCACGCGTCCGCTAATCGCCGCAATGGCCTCCGGCCAGGTCGCGGAGAACAGCAGCGTCTGCCGCTCGGCGGGCGCAAAGCGAATCGCTTCATCAATGGCGTCGCTGAAACCCATATCGAGCATTCGATCCGCTTCGTCCATCACCAGCGTCTGCAGCGCGTCCAGCGAGACGGTGCCCTTCTGCAGGTGATCGAGCAGGCGTCCCGGCGTGGCGACGATGATGTGCGGCGCGTGCTGGAGTGAATCACGCTGGGCGCCAAAGGGCTGGCCCCCGCAGAGGGTGAGAATTTTAATATTCGGCAGAAAGCGCGCCAGGCGACGCAGCTCACCGGCGACCTGATCCGCCAGCTCGCGCGTCGGGCACAGGACCAGAGACTGCGTCTTGTACAGCGTGGCGTCAACCTGCTGGAGCAGGCCGAGGCCGAATGCGGCCGTTTTTCCACTGCCGGTTTTTGCCTGCACGCGCACATCTTTACCGGCCAGAATCGCCGGCAAAGCCGCCGCCTGGACCGGGGTCATCGCAAGGTATCCCAGCTCGTTCAGGTTATCGAGCTGGGCGGCGGGCAAAACGTTCAGTGTTGAAAAAGCGGTCACAATTTTTTCTCGTGTTAAAGGGCGCGCAATTGGCAGGCGCGTATCCTCGCAGAATTGCGCCTCTGATGCGACAATTTAATCGGTTCGTCGTCCGGCGGCGGATCGGGTAAAGGATGCGGACGAGGCCGCGGGTCCGGCACCGGCGTCGGGTCGTTGGGTTCAGGTGAAATGGGTATTGAATGTAAAGGCTGGTATCGCATTTTGACTCTCCCGGTTATGAGCGGGTGTACCACCCATTAAGCGTAGAAGCTGGCCGCAGGAGAGCAAAAAAAAAGCCGACTCAATAAAGTCGGCATCGTACGAATCAATTGTGCTATGCAGTAATTCAAAAAAGGAAGTAAGACAATATGGAGCGCAACGCCCATCGCTTGACGTTGCATTCACCTGCGAGAGAGATATTGCCCCGAATGGGTAGATGGTTTATTGATTTCGCTCAAACATTGCCGGGTTTTCACAATCGGACGCTGATAAAAGGCGATTATTTACAGCCATTTACTGCGATGTAACCACCACGCAACACCGCCAATCAGAACAACTAACATCACGCAAAAGATGGAGAAGCCCAGATGCCACTCATTGCCGGGGATCCCGCCGAGGTTGACGCCAAACAGGCCGGTCAGAAAGGTACTGGGCAGAAAGACCATTGCCATCAGCGACATGGTATAGGTTCTGCGCGACATCGCCTCCTGCATAATTTGCGCGATCTCATCGCTCATTATCGCCGTGCGGGCAATGCAGCTATCGATCTCATCCAGGCCGCGGCCGAGGCGATCGGAGATATCCTGCATGCGCCGACGCTGGTCGTCATTCATCCACGGCAGACGTTCGCTGGCCAGGCGGGAGTAGGCATCGCGCTGCGGGGCCATATAGCGGCGCATCACTATCAGCTGCTTGCGCAGCAGGGCCAGGAAGCCGCGCGGAGGGACCTGCTGATCCAGCAGATTATCCTCAAGGTCGATTATCCGGTCGTGCAGCTGTTCGATAAATTCGCTGGCATGATCGGTCAGCGCGTCGCAGATATCCACCAGCCAGCTGCCGCAGTCCACCGGGCCGGTACCTTCGCGCAGGTCGCCGAGCACGTCGTCCAGCGCCAGCACCCGCCGCTGGCGGGTAGAAACGATTAAACGCTCGTCCATATATAAGCGCATCGCCACCAGCTGATCCGGCCGTTCGTCGGTGCTGCCGTTAATGCAGCGCAGCGTAATCAGCGTGCCGTCGCCGACCCGCGTCACCCGCGGCCGGGTGCTTTCGCCCGCCAGCGCATCCCGCACGCTGTTCGGCAGCAGCGGCGTTTCCGCCAGCCACTGTGCGCTATCGGCGTGGGTGTAGTTGAGATGCAGCCAGCAGGGATGCTCTTTATCGATAGTGTCGCTATCCGTCAGCGGTTTTACGCCGCCCTGTCCGTCAAACTGCCATGCAAAAACGGCATCCGGTACATTCAGTTCCGCACCTTTAATCGCCTCCACCAGACCTCCGTCAACTCAGGCTTAATTTTCGTAGTCTAGCCTGACGCCTCCGTTAAGCAAGGGCTAAAACAAGCAGGGTGCTGAATTCGCTGATAAAAGCCGCTGCCCGAGAATGCTGGCGCCGATAAGGCCGCCGTCGCTCGCGTGGCGGCCCGCAACGATCAGCGGCCGCGCTGTTTTCAGCAAAATCTTACGCCGCAGGGCCTCGTCAAGGCGGCTAATTAGCGCCGCCTCGCTCGCCATGCCCCCGCCGGCCACTATTCGGTGCGGCCCGAGAATATTGACCGCATGGGCCAGCGGCTCGCTCACCACCTCCAGCCACGCGGCGAGAGTCAGGGCCTGGGGTTCGCGGCCCGCCAAACCCTGGGCAACAATCTCCCGGCTGCTCAGCGCCTGGCCGCTCAGAATATGATGCAACCGCTCAATCCCCCTCGCCCCGCCTAAGGTGTCGAGGCACCCAGTCTGCCCGCAGCCGCAGGGCAGGCGCGGCAGGCTCAGGCTGTGCTCGCCCACCTTCAGCGCGGTCTGCACGATTGGCGCGTGGCCCCACTCGGCGCTGATCCCCTGATTACCGTAAAGAATATTGCCATGAATCGCGATGCCGCCGCCGATGCCGCTGCCGAGAATAATCCCCAGCACCACCGGGAACCCCTGCGCCGCGCCGCCGCTCGCTTCCGCGAGGGTAAAGCAGTCGGCGTCATTGGCCATCACCGCCGGACGCCGCAGCTCCGCGCTAAGGGTCCGGGTCACGCTGACGCCCTGAAAAGGCGGCACGTTGCTGGAGAGAATGCGATCGGTGGCGACATCCACCACCCCGGCGCAGGAGAGCGCCAGCGGGCTTTCTGCCGCTAGCCTGTCGCCGTAGCCGGCAATGATATCGCCAATCGCTGCGGAAAAATCGCCCCAACTGCCGGTGGGAACGGGGCGCTGGCGGATATCGTCGATAGCGCCCGCGGTTTCGGAGATGGCGCTTTTGATAAACGAACCGCCAATATCGAGACAGAGCACCGGCGCGTTCACAGGCGAGTGTCCAGCAGGTCGCGCAGGCCGTCGCCGAGAATATTAAACCCGAGAACCGAAAGGACGATAGCCAGCCCCGGCCACAGCGAGATCCCAAGGCTGATCCCAAGGAAGTTGCGCCCGTCGCTCATCATCGTGCCCCACTCCGGCATCGGCGGTTGCACCCCCATGCCCAAAAACGACAGCGAGGCGGCGGCCAGAATCACCGAACCGCCGGTCAGGGTGGCCTGCACGGTAATCGGCCCCAGCGTGTTGCGCAGAATATAGTGAATAATCTGCCGCCGGTAGCCGATCCCCAGCGCGCGCGCCGCTTCCATATACTCCATATTTTTAATGCCCAGCGTCAGGTTGCGGCTCAGGCGGGCGTATACCGGCACCGAGAAAATGGCGATCGCCAGCAGCATGTTTATCAGCCCCGCCCCCAGTACGCTCACCAGCAAAATAGCCAGTACGATCCCGGGAAAGGCGAAAATTACATCCATAATCCACATAATGATGTGGTCGACGCTTTTGCCGCACAGCGCCGCCATAATGCCCAGCGGCAGCCCCATCGCCAGCGACAGCGCCACGCTGACCACCACCTCGATAAGGGAGATCCGCGCGCCGTATATGATGCGGGAAAAAATATCGCGCCCGTAGTCGTCGGTGCCCAGCCAGTGTTCCGCCGAAGGCGCAGAGAGAATATTGAGGAGATCCTGGTCATAGGGATCGTAGTGGCTCAGCCACGGTGCAAAGAGCGCGCCGAGAACAATTAAGGCCACGATAAAACCGCCAATGGCGATCGACGGATGGTCTATTCCCCAGCGCAGGCCGTTCATCAGGCCATTGCGCGATTTGGCGAGTGAGATTTCAGACATATTAATCAAACCTTATTTTCGGGTTGATCCTGGCGATAATCATTTCGCCCACCAGATTCATCACCACCACGCTGGCGACCGTTATCATCGTCACGCCCTGAATAACCGGATAATCGCGATAGCGCACGGAATCCACCAGGTAACGTCCGATGCCCGGCCAGTTAAATACCGACTCCGTCACCACCGCTCCGCCGATCAGGCTGCCAAAGTTGAGCGCAATAATGGTCACGATGGGGATGAGGGCATTGCGCAAGGCATGCTTAAAGTAGACGTAGAACGGCGCCAGCCCTTTGGCCCTGGCGGTGCGAATATAGTCTTCACCGAGCACGTCCACCATGCTCGAGCGGGTCATGCGCGACATCACCGCCATCGGGAAAATACCGAGGCACACCGAGGGCAGAATATAGCTTTTCCAGCCCTCGGCCCCCAGGAGCGGCAGCCAGCCCAGCTTCACCGAGAAGGTGTCCATCGCGATCAGGGCCAGCCAGAAGTTGGCGATTGAGGCGCCGGCAATAGCGATCAGCATCAGGGCGTGATCGGCGGCATGATTGCGATAAATCGCCGCGCACATCCCCATCGGAATGCCGAGCACCACCGCCATCAGCCACGCCAGCAGCGCGAGGCCGAGGGTATAGGGCGCCCGCTCGCCCAGCTCGGCGGAGACCGGCTGCCCCGATTTTAGCGAAATGCCGAAGTCGCCTTTGAGCATCCCAACCACAAAGTGCCCGTACTGCAGCGCCAGCGGATCGTCAAGCCCGAGGCGGGAGTGCATCCGGCTCACGTCGTCCTGGGTCGCCTGCGGGCCGGCCATCAGCCGCGCAGGATCGCCGGGGAGCATCCTGATCGCCAAAAAGACGATCAGCGATGCGCCGAGCAGGATAAGCGGCAAGGAAAGCAGTTTTTTGATGACGTAGGCTTTCATAACGACTCCAGTCAGGCCCCTGCTTTACGGCTTCTGGGCGTTGATAACGATAATTTCGCCGCCCGGCTCCATCCGCACGCCTTTGATATCCGCGCGGGTGGCGTAGAGATCGTCCTGGAAGTAGAGCATCACGTGCGGCGCATCCTGCATGATGACCTTCTGCGCCTGCACGTAATCGGCGATGCGCGCCTTGTCATCCATGGTGGTCGCCGCTTTGTCCAGCAGGTCGTCGAGGGTCGGGTTTTTATAGAAGCCGAGGTTGGCGCCAACCGGCGCGGCGCTCTGGGAGTAGTACAGCGGACGCAGCTGTAAATCGGATCCGTTGAGGCCGGAGGACCAGGAGGCAAGCACGGAATCGGTGCGGTTCGCCAGCTTTTCAGCCGCCGGTGCAAAGGCAGCCTTGCTCCAGACGCCGCTTTCCATCTGCTGAATATTCAGCTTAACCCCCACCTTGCCCCACATCGCCTGCAGGATTTGCGCGGTCCGGGCGTCTGGCCCCTGTACGGCGATATTGATGTCAAATCCCTGCGGATAGCCGGCATCCTTGAGCAGCGCTTTGGCTTTGTCGATGCTGTAAGCGTATTCGTTGAGCGACTTATCGTAGCCTTCATTCACCGGCGCCAGCGGCGAGTTAGCGGCGGAGGCGTAGCCAAACATCACCGCCTTCAGCAGCGCGTCTTTATCCGTCGCCAGATTCAGCGCCTGGCGCACGCGGACGTCGTTGAGCGGTTTCTGCTCAACGTTGAGCGCCACCCAGAATACCGACGCGCCCTCGCCCTGCTCCAGCTTCACCTGCGGATTGCTTTTCAGCTGCATACCGAACTGCGGCGGCACCGGGTTAATCACGTCAACCTGGCCGGAGAGCAGCGCCATATTCATCACCGAAGGCTCCGAGCTCCAGGTCCATTTGATTTGCTCCGGGCCGCCGTTTTCTCCCCAGTAATGCGGGTTCTTTTTCTCTAAAACATACTCCCCGGTTTTATATTCCTGCAGCATATAGGGGCCGGTGCCGTCCGCTTTGCGGCCAATGGTGCCGGCTTTGTCCGCCGCCGGGCTGACCATTTTCGCCGCGCCGCCGGTGAGTAAATTGAGGAACGAGGGGTAGACTTTTTTCAGCGTAATTTCGACGCTGCCGTCGTCAATTTTCTTCACCGACGCAATCACGTTGCGCATCCTCGAGCTGGCGGCCAGGCTGCCTTTGGGATCGATATGGCGCTGGATATTAGCCACCACCGCGTCGGCGTTAAACGGCGTACCGTCATGGAAGGTGACGTTCTTGCGCAGCGTGAAGGTCCAGACCTTGCCGTCCTCGCTCACCTGCCAGGCCGTGGCCAGCGCGGGGGCGATTTTGTAATCGGGGGAGAGATCGACCAGCCCTTCATACATCGGCTTGAGGACCGTGTCGGTGAAGGTCGCCGTCTGGTCGCCGGGATCCATGCTGCGCGGCGCTTCATTTTGCATCACATTCAGCGTCGCCGCCTGCAGCGCCGTGATATTGCCTACCGCCAGAACGCCTGCCAGAACGGCAAGTCGATATTTGCTCATCAATACCTTCATCGCGTACCCCTGCCCGTATGTTATTTCGCCAGTTGTGGTCATTATGTTGCTATTAAGTTTTGTTTTTACACATAACAAAATTCTTTAAATGTGATATTAGCCACCATTAGCGCTTAATTAGGTAATAAATTTAACTTATATGCGATCAGTTAGTTATTTTTGTGAAGAAACTGATTGCTAAATCATCAGGGCGCAATTATGTTCAGAAAAAAGCGAAGGGTCGGGGCACTATGCTGAACAAACTCCAACAACAACTGGTTCATCTGGTCTGCAGCGAAGAGGGGGCCAGCCGGGCCGACCTCGCCCGCCTGACCGGCATGAGCAAGCCGGCCATCGGCGCGCTGGTCAAAGAGCTGCTGGCCGCAGGCGTCCTGCAGGAGAGCGCGATGGCCGCCTCCAGCGGCCAGGGGCGGCCTTCGGTTACCCTGTCACTTTCCCCTGATGCCGCCTGTGCGATCGGTATTTCCCTGATCGACCATCAGCTGGTGGTGGTGCTGATGAACGGCATCGGCGAAAAGATGGCCGAGCGCCATCTCACTCCCGAGGTCGAGATCCCGGCGCTTATCCAGCAGCTGGCGGCGGAAATTGCCGACCTGCTCAGCAGCGCGGCCGTTAACCGCCAGCGCCTGGCCGGCATCGGCTTTGCGCTCTCCGCCTTCGTTGACGCCGCGCAGTCGGTTTGCGTACAGTCCGCGCTGATGGGCTGGCATCAGGTTCCGCTGGCAGAGCTGCTGAGCCGCGCCACCGGCGGGATCCCGGTGGTTATCGAAAACGATACCCGCGCCCTGGCGACCTACGAAAAGACCTTTGGCCATCTGCGCAAGTACCAAAGCGCGGTCGCTATCTCCCACGGCAGCGGCATCGGCAGCGCGGCGGTGATTTACGGGCGCATCTGGCGCGGCGCCCACGGCGGCGCCGGGGAAATCGCCCACTGCACAATCGTGCCGGCGGGTAAGCCCTGCCGCTGCGGGAAGCGCGGCTGCCTCGACACCGTGGCCTCCCTGACCGCCATTTTTGAACAGGCGCGCATGGAGGGCATCGAGGCCACCAGCCTCGCCGAGCTGGAGGCGCTGGCCCGCAAAGGACACTCCGGGGCGATCCATATCCTGCACCAGGCCGGCGACGCGCTCGGGATGGCTATCTCCCATCAGATTCAGACCCACGATCCGGCGGCGATCATGCTGGCGCATCAGCCCGATAGCTTTCAGGGGCTGCTCAATACCGTGATGCAGCAGGCCATCGAAACCTATCTGCTCCCCGGCATGGCGGGGAAAACGCCGCTCATCTACCGGCCGCTCGAGCAGGACAGCTGGGCGCTTGCTGCCGCAAGCGTGGCCCTTACTCACGTTTTATTTCCTGAATATTAACGAGGTCCCTATGCGCATTGCCGTTGGCGGAATACACATTGAATGCAGCACCTTCAATCCCGTACTGACTCACGAGGACGAATTTCGCACGGTCGAAGGTGACGCGCTGCTGGCGGCGCCCTACTTTCAGTTTCTCAAGGACTATCCGGCGACCTTTCTGCCCACCCTGCACGCCCGCGCCATCCCCGGCGGCCCGGTCGCGCGTGCCGCCTATGAGAGCTTTAAGGCCGAGTTTCTGACCCGCCTGCAGGCGGCGCTGCCCGTTGACGGCCTCTATCTGGCGATGCACGGCGCGATGTACGTTGAAGGGCTGGAAGATGCCGAAGGCGACTGGATCGCAGCCGCCCGTGCCTGTGTCGGCGACGCCTGCCCGATAGCCGTTAGCTACGATCTGCACGGCAACGTGACCCAGCGCATTATTGACGCCATTGATATGTACTCAACCTACCGTACCGCGCCGCATATTGACGTTGAAGAGACCATGCGCCGCTCCGTCACCATGCTGGTCAACAGCATCACCACCGGCGTACGGCCCGGGGTGGTCTGGGCGCCGGTGCCGGTGATGCTCCCCGGCGAGCGCACCAGTACCGAAGATGAGCCGGCGAAAAGCCTCTACGCCACCCTGCCGGCAAGCGATCGCCTTCCCGGCGTGCTCGATAGCTCGCTGATGGTGGGCTACGTCTGGGCCGATGAACCGCGCGCCACCGCCGCCGCCATTTTTACCGGCACCGACCTGAAAGTGCTGAAACAGCAGGCGGAGAAGCTGGCGCAGTCCTACTGGGACGCGCGTGAGGCGTTTGCCTTCGGCTGCCGCACCGGCAGCGTGGCGGAGTGCGTGAAGGAGGCCATCGCCAGCCCGACGGCGCCGGTTATTCTGGCGGACTCCGGCGATAACCCCACCGGCGGCGGCGTGGGCGATCGCGGCGACGTGCTGGCCGAGCTTCTGCGCCAGCATGCCAGCAATACCCTGGTCGCCGGCATTGCCGATGCCCCGGCGACCCAGGCTGCCTTTCGCGCCGGCGTTGGCGCACAGCTTGAGCTAACCGTTGGCGCGCAGCTCGACCCGGCTGGCGAAAGCGTCAGCGCACGCTTTACCGTGAAGCATCTTCTGCCCGCGGGCGCGCACGGTAGCGCTAACCAGGCCGTGTTACAGGTCGCCGGCATCACCGTGGTGGTCGCCGACCGTCGTCGCCCCTATCACGATCTCGCCGATTTTAGCGCGCTCGGCTTAGATCCGCGCCGGGTGCAGATTCTGGTGGTCAAATCGGGCTACCTGTCGCCGGAGCTGGCGCCGCTGGCCAACCCTAACCTGATGGCCCTTTCCGAAGGGGTGGTCGATCAGGATATCGAGCGCGTGCCGCGCCAGCGGATGCTCACCCCGACCTGGCCGTTCACCGGCACGTTTGAGTTCACGCCGCGGGCGTTCGTTTCCGCCAGAGCCCCTTTTGCCGGGGAGTGCTGATTGATGAATACCCCGACGCCTTCTCCGGTGCTGAGTGTAGACAATCTGTCGGTCTCGTTTCGCCGCGGCGACAGCTGGCAGAAAGTGGTGCGTAATATCAGCTTTACCCTTAATCCGGGCGAAACGCTGGCCATTGTCGGCGAATCGGGTTCGGGGAAAAGCGTCACCGCGATGGCGATTATGCGCCTGCTGTCATCGCGCAATAGCCGCACGGAGGGCAGCGTGAGCCTCGGCGGCAGGTCGCTGCTGGCGCTGCCGGAGGAGGAGATGCGCCGCATCCGCGGCGCCGAGGTGGCGATGATTTTCCAGGAGCCGATGACCAGCCTCAATCCCGCCTTTACCATCGGGCATCAAATCGCTGAAGTCTTTATTCATCACCAGGGATTATCCAAACGCGAGGCGAAGCGCCAGGCCATTGCCCTGCTGGAGAAGGTCCGTATTCCCCACGCCGCGCAGCGCTATGACGAGTACCCGCATCAGTTTTCCGGCGGCATGCGCCAGCGCGCCATGATTGCGATGGCGCTGGCCCTCAGGCCTAAGCTGCTGATTGCCGACGAACCGACCACCGCTCTCGACGTGACGATTCAGGGGCAGATTCTCGATCTGATTAAAACGCTGCAGGCGGAAAATAATACCGCGGTACTGTTTATTACTCACGACATGGGCGTGGTGGCGGAAACCGCGGATCATACGCTGGTGATGTTCCGCGGCGATGCGGTGGAGTGCGCGCCAACGCCGGGGCTGTTTTCCACCCCCCGGCAGCCCTACACCCGCGCGCTGCTGGCCTCGGTGCCGGCGGCGGGTGAAATGGCGGCCGTTAGCGCCCCGTGTCGGTTTCCGTCGGTGGATTTACAAACCGGCGAAACCCGGCGCTATCCGCCCGAGGCCGCGCTACCCGACCGCTCGCAGCCACCTGTGCTGTCGGTAAAGAATCTGGTGACCCGCTTCCCGGTTAAGCGCGGTTTTTTCAATCATCTAACCGGCCATATTCACGCCGTGGAGAACGTCAGCTTCGATTTGTGGCCGGGAGAGACGCTCTCGCTGGTGGGCGAATCGGGCTGCGGAAAATCGACCACCGGGCGCAGCCTGATCCGCATGATTCAGGCGCAGTCCGGCGACGTGACGCTCAATGGCTACAGCGTCCTGCAGGCCGACCGGGCGCAGCAAAAGCGCCTGCGTCAGGATATGCAGATGATTTTCCAGGATCCCTTTGCCAGCCTCAACCCGCGGCTAAAGATCCAGGAAACGCTGATTGAGCCGCTGCTGGAAAACGGGCTGGCCACGCGTCAGCAGGCGCTCGCACGCTCGCAGGAGCTGATTGAAAAGGTTGGGATGAGCGTGTCGGTGCTGAACCGCTATCCGCACGAGTTCTCCGGCGGCCAGCGTCAGCGTATCTGCATCGCCCGGGCGCTGGCGATGAACCCGAAGGTGATTATTGCCGATGAGTCGGTGTCGGCACTGGACGTGTCGGTGAAGGCGCAGGTGGTCAACTTAATCATCGAACTGCAGCGCACCATGCAGATCGCCTTTCTGTTTATCTCGCACGACATGGCGGTTATCGAGCGCATCAGCCACCGGGTGGCGGTGATGTATCTCGGCGAAATCGTCGAGATTGGCCCGCGTCAGGCGATTTTCACCCACCCTCAGCATCCGTATACGCAAAAGCTGATCGCGGCAATTCCGAAGACCGATCCCGCGCGCCGCCATCTGCTGCGCGAAGGCAGTAACGACGAGCTGCCGACGCCGTTTCGCGATAAGGCCTGGCAGCCCCCCGCCCGCACCTATGAACAGGTTGGCCCCCAGCACTGGGTGATGCGCTAGCCTCCCCGCCCGCAGACCCTCTTGCGAGGCGCCTGCGGGAGCGGTAATCAGAACCTGTAGTTCATGCTCAGCGAAACGCTGCGCGGCTCCCCGTACACCGCGGAATCATCGAGGCAGGAGTCATATTCACGATCGAAGAGGTTGTTGATATTGGCGTGAACAGGCTCACCAGCGGGTAGCTGCCCTGATACAGGCGCTGCGTTTCGCCATCCGGCCCGCTGAGGTCTTTGTAGACCCAATTCTGCCAGGTTACCCCGCCGCCGACGGTTCGCTCGGGCAGCGCCGGGATACGATAGCGCGTGAAGAGCTTGCGCTGGTGCGGGATTTCTTTTGCCGTAAAATGCTGTATTATGCGATTTATTGCAGCAATTTGCAGGATTGAAGACCGTGCACAAAACCGCCAGACAAAAATATCTCCTGGATATCATTAGCGAAAATGGCCAGGTCAGCATCAGCGAGCTGGTCGACAGGCTGCAGGTTTCCGCGGACACCGTTCGCCGCGACCTGACCGATCTGCAAAAGCAGGGGCTGGCGCAAAAGAATCACGGCGGCGCTATCGCCCTCGACCTGTCGGCGATGAACCGCCAGGGCAGAAACGCTCTGCTGCCGAAGACCAAACAGCGGCTGGGTAAAATGGTGGCGGAGAAAATTCCCGCCGGCTCGACGATCTTTTTAGATGCCGGCAGCACCGTGCTGGCCGTCGCCAGCCACATCAAAGAGCCGATGACCGTCATCACCCCCTCTTTAGACATCGCCCAGCACTTCAGCGACCGGGCGGATATTCAGCTGATCCTGCTCGGCGGCAGGTGGGATATGCAGCAGCGCCTGTTTGCCGGCAGCGCCACCCTCGCGCTGCTCGCGCGCTATCGGGCTGATATCGCTATTCTCGGCGCCTGCGCGCTGCATGCGCAGCTGGGCTTAAGCGCCAGCCAGGAGGCCGACGCCGAGATCAAGCGCGCCATGCTGGCGGCCAGCACCGAGTGCTGGCTGGTTGCCGACCATATGAAACTGAACCACTGCGAGCCCTATCTGGTCGCCGGATTAGCCGAAATTCATCAGCTATTTTTAGATACGGCCTGGGAAGAAGCCGGGGACGACATTTCAACGCACATCAACATTGCTGACGCTCAATAGCGTGGAGAGAATAATGAACAAAGTTATCGCCGGTGACGGTAAGAACATTAATATTGCGCTGATCGGTTATGGGTTCGTGGGCAAAACCTTCCATGCGCCGCTGATCCGCTCGATTGACGGCCTGAAGCTGGCCGTCGTCTCTTCTCGCGACGAGGAGAAAGTTAAGCGCGACATTCCCGATGTTACCGTCATCGCCTCACCCGAAGAGGCGATCCGGCATCCGGATATCGATCTCGTGGTGATCGCCTCCCCTAACGCCACCCACGCCCCGCTCGCCAAACTGGCGCTAAACGCCGGTAAGCACGTGGTGGTTGATAAACCTTTTACCCTCGATATGCAGGAAGCTCGCGAACTTATCGCCCTGGCGCAGGAGAAGCAGCTGCTGCTCTCGGTATTCCACAACCGCCGCTGGGACAGCGACTTCCTCGGGATCAAGCAGGTTATTGAGCAGGGGCTTATCGGCAACGTGAAGCACTTTGAGTCGCATTTCGACCGCTTCCGCCCGGAAGTTCGCGTGCGCTGGAGAGAACAGAACGTGCCGGGAAGCGGCCTGTGGTTTGATTTAGGCCCGCACCTGATCGATCAGGCCCTGCAGCTGTTTGGCCTGCCGCAGTCGGTGCAGGGCAACATCGCCACTCTGCGCCAGGGCGCGGAGATCAATGACTGGGCGCACGTGGTCTTAAATTACCCCCAGCACAAGGTCATTCTGCACTGCAGCATGCTGGTCGCCGGCGGCAGCGCACGCTTTACCGTTCACGGTGACCAGGGCAGCGCGGTCAAACAAAAAGCCGACCAGCAGGAGAGCCAGCTGCTGGCGGGCGTCATTCCCGGCAGCGCAGGCTGGGGCCAGGATGACGATAGCCTGAGCATTTTTGACGCGCAATCGCAGGTTCAGGAAGTGGGCGCGCCGCAGGGCGATCAGCGTCAGTACTACATCAACGTGCGCGATGCGCTCACCGGCAAGATTGAAAACCCGGTGCAGCCGCTGCAGGCGCTCGCCGTCATGGCCGTGCTGGAGGCCGCCGTTCTCTCCGCAGAAACCGGCACGCTGCAGACGTTAGCGCTCACCGCCGACGAGCTGGCCGCGCTGAAGTAATCGTCGTATAAACATGGCCTGCGGCTTCGCAGGTCATGTCCTTCCCCCGGCTTCAGCCCAGGGCTTCGTTTTCCGGCACGATCCCCATCATCTTCCAATAATGCGCGGTAAGCCGCGACGTCGCCAGCGCGACATTGCGATCCAGCGCGGCCTGCAGCAGCCGCTCGTTGGTCGCGCCGTGAATACCCCGGCGGCCTATTTGACGACGGGCAAATCGGCGTAGCGGGTCGTATAGCCGGGCGATAGCATCTCACGCTTCATCGCCCAGCTTTTTTGAATGCCCTGCCCGGCAAACCACACGCTGCCGCGACCCGAGCGATTCAGTCTATCCACCACCTGCATCAGCGCGGCGCTGTTCGCCTGCGGCTGATACTCATCAAACAGGTTGAGCTGCGCCACGCCCTGACTGAAGAAATCACCCAGCATGATGCCGGCTTTCATATAGCGAAAGCCGTCCTTCCACACTCTGTCCAGCGCGTGGATAGCGACGCGAATAATGTCCCGGGTATCGTCGGAAGGCGTTGCCAGCCGACCGCTGGCCTGAGGAGCGTAGAAGGCTTCATTTTCGGCGTGCGGGCTGGTCCGCATAAAGACGCTAACCGCGCGGCAGTACTGCTTCTCTACCCTGAGCTTTTCCGCCGCGCGTTCAGCATAGGCGCAAACCGCCTGATGCATATCGCTATATTGGGTAATGCGGTGGCCAAACGAACGGCTACAGATAATCTGCTGTTTGGTCGGCGCAAACTCATCCGTCTGCAGGCAGGATTCCCCCCGCAGCTCGCGCACCGTGCGCTCCAGCACGACGTTAAAGTGCTTACGTATCACCCAGGTAGAGCTGTCGGCAAGCTGCAGCGCGTTTTCGATGCCCATCAGCTCCAGCTTTTTTGCGATCCGACGACCCACGCCCCAAACTTCATGCACCGGCACCAGAGCGAGCAGCTTACGCTGGCGATCGCGATTCGATAGTTCGACCACGCCGCCGGTTTTGCTCCACGTTTTAGCCGCGAAATTCGCCAGCTTGGCGAGCGTTTTAGTCGGCGCGATGCCAACCCCAACCGTGAGTCCGGTATGCTTCAGGACCCGAGCGCGCATTTGCTGGCCGAAGGTCTCAAGCGGCATATAGCTGGAGATACCGGCTAAATTAACGAAGGCCTCATCGATGGAGTAGATTTCAATCGCCGGCGCCATCTCCGTTAGCGTCATCATCACCCGGTGGCTGAGATCGGCATAGAGGGCATAGTTCGAGCTAAAAACGGCCACCTGCAAACGCTGCAGATCGTCTTTAATTTTGAAATAAGGCGCCGCCATGGGAATACCCAGCGCCTTTGCCTGCGCCGAGCGTGAAATAATACAGCCATCGTTATTTGACACCACCACCACCGCTTTCCCCTGCAGGTCTGGCCGGAAAACGGTTTCGCAGGAGGCATAGAAGCTGTTGACATCAACAAGCGCGAACATGTCGGTGTGATTTTAAGCTGAAGGTGACCACGCCGAATATTTGCAGCTCCTCTCCCGGCTGGCAGACAACGGGGGAATAGCTGAGGTTACGCGGTATGAGCTGAAGGACAGGCCGGGTTTGCAGCTCCTTGACGGTAAACTCGCCGGCGACGGCAGCAATCACAATATCGCCATGCTCCGCGGTTAGCGAACGGTCAACCACCAGCAGGTCGCCATCATCAATCCCGGCCCCCGTCATTGAATCACCGCTCACCCTGACAAAGTAGGTCGCGTTTGGGTGCCTGATGGCCAGCTTATTCAAATCAAGGGTATCTTCGACATAGTCCTGGGCCGGGCTGGGAAAGCCGCAGGGAACAAGATCGCGAAACAGCGGCACCAAAAACCGTGGCGACGACTCAACCGGCTTGTAGAACGTCAACATAAACTCACCTGGCATAATAACTGTGTTTATATACAGTATTAATAAATCATCAGGGTTAATCAAGCCGCTCATGCTCCGTTATCGCGAAGATCTTGAAGTTCGGCCATATTTAGGCGGATGCTGCGGCTCGCCGCGCCCGGCGGCGCTAAAAATAACGCGTCTCTGGCAATCTCACGCGATTCGTAGCAGGATAGATGCTGCAAGCAGCGCGTTATGGTGAGGTACCATAACCACAAACTATGGCGATTCGTCCGACATACTGAACGGGAGATTCTTATGTACTACACGTTAGGAGATACCACCCTCCACTTCTATCGCTATCAGTGCCGTTTCTACGTTGCCCACTGGGATGGCGGCAACGTAATGACCGACAAGTTTAAGCAGTTCATCGAGCTGATTACTGAAAAAACGGGAATTGACGCGAAGAACGTCGAGGCGGTTGCGCGAGACTATTTTAACAACGTCGATTAACGGTTGTTTAGTAGCTGAATAACCGACCACCGCTTATTACGTACAAGCCCTGTGCTGGCCGGCTGGCGAGGCGGAAAATGCGCGCTGTTCTCCCTCTCGCCTTGACACTGTACAAAAAAACAGTATAACTACTGCCTACCGTTACAGGAGCCAAAGCATGTTTGTAGAACTGGTTTATGACAAAAGAAATTTTGAAGGGTTAGCCGGGGCCAGAGAGACCATTATGGCTGAACTCACCAAACGTATTCACCGCATTTTTCCTGAAGCTGACGTTCGCGTTAAGCCGATGATGACGCTGCCCGCCATCAATACGGATGCCAGCAAGCATGAAAAGGAGCAGATCAGCCGCGCCGTTCAGGAGATGTTTGAAGAAGCGGATATGTGGATGACCGCAGACGAATAAGCCAGGCCGCTGCGTTGATATCAACAGCGTTTTTTCAGGGACCGGCGTTAGCATTACCCAATACTGTTCCCTGGATATCAATTTGCCCTGCAAATATTTTCCCCCGCCACCGGCGCTGCTCGCCGGCCGTTTAAATACGCTCTCCTGTTCACCTGGCTTAAATTTATCCGCGGCCAGAGAAACAAGTAGCGGCATCAACACCAGACACAAACTGACTCCCTGAATATTACGTAATTTTATATTCACAATCTGAATATAATGAAACCCACTGCAGATTATCCTGACCATAGCGGCTGAGGAATAACTCCCGTCGTACCCATAGTCCTTTTTTCAGGCAACGTTGCCGCAAAATATTCTGGCAACGGCCGGCAGCTTACGCGGGCAACACCGATCGGTGGCATCCTTTTCCCTACGCATTCCCTCCATGGCGATTTTCGTCCGAGGGTGAGCCTATGTTTCTAAATTGTTTCAGTCATTTAGTTCATGAAAACGGCACGGATGATGCTCACTTTTGGCCCGAACAGCCCAAATCCCCTCTAGCATCTTTAAGCAAAATAGCGGCGATTAATTGAAATATTATGCTACACCGATGCGAAGGCATCGATATGAAAACCCAGCATTCATTCATAAACATCATTAAAAAATTTTTTTTGATAACTATGAAAAATATTTCATTAGGATTTTTCTTAAGGCGAGAGTAAATTTCTTCGCATAAAAGCAAGAATATCCATAAATTTCTCGGGGAATAAACGCGTATGGCGAATTTACTCTTTTTAGCACTGGCGGTCGCACTGCTCCTGGTCGCTGTTTTTTCTCTTATTTCGTATATAAGAGATCGCAAGAAACAAAAGTTTACCTTCAAAAAAAGACGCTAGCGGCAACAACGTTAGGGGGACGAGCACGCGTTGAGTCCCTTTAACCTACGCAGCCGGGCGCGCTCAGGGGCCGTCCTTGACGGTATCTCTTTGAAATAGCTTAAATAGCCAGAATTACTGCGCTGTACCCAGGCTTGGGGAAGCGAGAAATATATTATTGCATCACGTCAGGCCATCGCATCCCGAACGGGTTCTGTTTATTTTTATTTGCGGAACTATTGCTCAGGTACGCAGTCTGATTACTGTCTGTATAAAACTATCGAGACTGCTGTGACCACACTTATGATTGTTGTAACAACGCTTGCCGTGCTTAGTCTGTTCGTATTGAGTCTGGCAAAAGTTGGAATCGCTGTATCCAATAACCCCGACGAGTTCTGATTGCTCTTCGGGCCATCGTCGAATCACCAAACTCCCTGTCGCTGATCCTACATACCGCACGTCAGCGATTATCGTTTTTCCGTACCGCCGCCCTCTTCTTTTTTGCAGAACCCTCTCCTTTGCAGAAGCGCTTTACCACCGCGGGTGCCTGCCGCTTCCTTCCGCTGCCGTCACCTCTCTCCGATCCGTCACCCGGAGCCGCTGATGCACTGGCCGAGGAGACGGCCGGCAAACCTACTCCTTCGTTCGCTTACGCCGATATTTACGCTTAAATTTAAGATCGATGGCAAAAATAACCACGATGACACCGACAAGCCATAACAAGGTGGCACCAGTTTCAGCAACGTTCACAACATCCCTTTATCCATCATTTAATGTTATGGGTAACATTAAGAACCATATAAAACCAGTAAGCAATCGTTTTCGTTACAATTGTATGGCAAATAAATGGTGGAATGTCGCATCCGCAAGCAACAGCTCAGAAATCCGCCGCCGCCGGATGGAATGAAGCTCCCAGGGCAGAAATTGACGGTTCGCATTCCCTCTTCCACCAGGCTATATCTTAGACACCTTTATGCGTACAGGAGTGATGATGGTGAGCAAGAAGATTCTGATGCTGGTGGGCGACTACGCCGAAGATTACGAAACGATGGTGCCGTTTCAGGCATTGCAGATGATTGGTCATCAGGTTGACGCGGTGTGCCCCGATAAAACCAAAGGTGACTACATCATGACGGCGATCCACGATTTTGACGGTGCCCAGACCTATAGCGAAAAACCCGGCCACCGCTTTGTTCTTAACGCCGACTTTTCCGCAGTGAAAGAACAGGATTACGACGCGCTGCTGATCCCCGGCGGACGGGCGCCTGAATATCTGCGCCTGAATGAGGAGGTGCTCAAGCTGGTGCAGGCGTTTGACCGCGCGGGTAAGCCGATTGCCGCCGTTTGTCACGGCCCGCAGCTGCTGGCCGCGGCCGGCGTGCTAAAAGGACGTACCTGCAGCGCCTATCCGGCCTGTGCTCCGGAAGTCCGGATCAGCGGCGGACACTATGCCGACATCGGTATCGATCAGGCGCACGTTGACGGCAACCTGGTCACCGCTCCCGCCTGGCCCGCGCACCCGCAGTGGCTGGCGAAATTTGCCGAAGTGCTGCAGCAGCAATAGGTTGAACCGACACGTCAAAGCGGGCGAAGGCCGCTGGCAGGCGGTAATGGCGTGGAGAACCGCGCCATTACCGAATCACGATGAGATAACGAACTACGGGTGCTTGGTTATGTACTCGTCCCATAACATTATGTCTGATAATGGTTTTTTCTTATCTGCAAAAACCGATACCGACATTATTACCGCAGGCAAAAAAGTTTTCTGTTTGCCGCTAATATCGCTCTCGCCTTCAGAGGCGCAAACGCATTTTGACTGGTTCGCGATGTTCGCCGCCATGAACCTGCGTGCATCATCGGTCTGGACGCGTCAGCAGTCGAATTGGCAACCCACCGGCCCCGGCCTGCTCGACGATTTGCAGAATATGGATTACGCCTCGCTATTATCGTCCCGATAGCCCCTTCCCGGCTCCACATTGCTGGAGCCGGGTAAAGCGGGTTTACCGGTTAAACTCCCAACAGGCAGAGGTTGCCAGCGCCCGTTCGAAAGCCTCTCGCCCGCTTCCCGCCAGCCACGACTCAAAGGATTGCAGCTGCGGATTCATTTGCCGCATCGTCTCCAGGGAGGCGTGCCCCGCCAGCCGTCCATCATCCACCAGCGCGGTCAGCTTTTGCAGAAAGGGATTGGCGGCCAGCACCTCATCGGAAAAACGAGAATAGGGAATCAGCCGCCCTGCTGCTGCGGAGAACCGTTCCTGAAGCTGCTGACCAGTGACGACATCGCTGGCGATGTCAAACGTTTTACCTTTAAACCGCTCTGGCCCAGCGTAAATCGCGGCGACAATTTTACCGATATCTTCAACCGCGATAACCTGCACGAAGCCTTCAGGCTGCATAAAAAAGGTAAAACGGCTTTCATCAAGCCCGAAACCGGGCATCACCAGCAGTTCCATAAACATGGCTGGTCGCACGATAGTCGAAATAATTGGCAGCGTACGAATATAGCGTTCGATTTCAGCTTTTGTGTCGAAATGCGCAAGACCCGTTGGTTTATCACCCACCGCGCTACCTGAAGAGTAGACCAGGTGCTGTACACCGTACTCGACGGCAAGACTGGCGATCGTCTTACCATAGCGAACTTCATCGTCGTCGGTTACCGTCCCTCCCGGTGAACTGGGCTGGACGCTGAAAACGCCGTATACGCCTTTCATCGCCTCTCTCATCGCGTCGACATCATCGAACGTCCCGGTCACCATTTCAGCACCCGAATCCCGAAGGGCGAGCGATACCTGAGAGGAGGGATTACGCACCATAACGCGTACCGGCCAGCCGTTATTGAGTAGCGCCCTTGCCACGGAGCCGCCCTGCTGACCCGTTGCGCCGAAAACCAATATGAAAGATCGGTTATTCATCATTATTGTCACTCGCCTCCATCCAGCCATAGTTCCCATGCCCGTCGACGCTAAGCCAGCCGCAGGACTGTCCGGCGAAATGGGCGCTAAGCCACAGGGCATGATGTTCCGCACACCACGCCATCGCCCAATGTCGGGATTTTTCCGCCTGCTCGTGGTCGCCGCAAAACACCGAATTCCATGCCGGGTGGCTAAACTGCAACGGTGAATGCACAATATCTCCGGCAAAAAAGGCATATTCACCGCCGCAGGACAATATCAATGCCGCATGATCGGGACTGTGCCCGGGCGTTGGTACATAGCATATTCGTCCGCCAAACAACGGCTGCGCAGCAACGTCTATTGTTTCCAGCAGGCCCGCTTCAATCACCGGCAGCAGGCTGTCGAGCCATAAATTCCGGTAGCGTTCGCTGTCTTTTACCCGCATCAGCTCTTTCTCAGAGCAGAAATATCGCGCATTAGGAAACAGCGGCACCCAACGATTTTCACGCCACACGGTATTCCAGCCGACATGGTCAGTATGCAGGTGCGTCATTAATACCAACGTCACCTCTTCCGGCTTGATACCTGTTGCCAGAAGGTTCTCCAGATAGGGCGTGTCTAACTGATGATAAAACGGATTATTCCCGCGATCGCGGTCGTTACCGGTCCCGGTATCAATCACAATAATATCGTCGGGGGTGCGGACGACCCAACTATGTATTGATAGTGAAACCGGTTGGTTAGCCTCATCAGAATCCGCTGACTGGAGAGAGTCTGGATATAAATCCGCTACCGAAATGTGAATTTCACGTTCCAGCACTTTAAAAATAACGCTGTCGCCTGTTCGATACTGTTGCATCAAGCCCTCCGCGCATGGTTGATTTTTCCGGGTGATGTTCACTATCCTTCTGGCAGGAATAACATTCAAATTGATTATTATGATGAAGAAAATCATTGAAAATGATTTCAGCCGAATAGATTTGAATCTGCTGACAGTCTTTCTGGTGCTATACCGGGAGGGCAGCGTCACCCGCAGCGCAGAGGTTCTGCATCTGGGGCAGCCCGCCATCAGCGGGGCGCTGAAACGGCTGCGCGAGATGTTCAACGACCCGCTGTTTGTACGCAGCGCCAAAGGGATGCTGCCGACACCGCGCGCTGAAGCGTTGATGGTCAATATGCAGCCGCTGATGGAAAACCTGCATACGGTGATGTTTGGTGCACAGGACTTCTCTCCCGCCACGGCAAAGCACACCTTTCGACTGGGCATGAGCGACTGGAGCGAGCATTGGCTGATGCCAGATTTATTGCCCGCCATCGCCCATGAAGCACCGGGCGTGGAGCTGCATATTGTCGCCGCCGATCCCTTTCAGGTTCGTCGATTACTGGAAGACGATGTTATTGATATTGCCGTTTCGCTGAATAAGCCGAGCACCGGTGAAGTCGTCAGCGAGCCGGTCATGACGATGGGGGTTTCCACGCTCTGGTCGCCACAACAGATCCCTTGTGATGGGCCATTGTCGATAAGCGACTTTATCGCTTATGAGCACATCATGGTGTCGTATCGCGAATCAAACCACAGCGAAATTGACCGCCAGCTCGCCGATCAGGGGTTACAACGTCATGTGCGTTATGTGACGGCGAATTTTTCTACCTTTCCTCTGCTGTTAACCACCATGCCGGTTTTCGCCACGGTTCCCGACGGGCTGGCCCAACGCTGGCAGCAGCATTTTGCTTTGCGCTCCAGCGAAACACCCGTGAATTATCCCACTTTTACGCTGTGCATTTTGCGCCACAAGCGCCGGGTACAGGATCCTGCGCTGAACTGGTTGATGGAAAAGTTAAAACAGGCCATGCAGAGCACTACATAACCGGCTGGTGCAAAACTGCACGGCTCCAGTCATAAAAAGTGCGAACCGAAGGCGGAAGATAGCGGTTTTGCGGATAGATAAGGGAAAGCGGCAGATCGAAAGTAAAATTGTCCATGCAGGAAACCAGCGCCCCACTCTTCAAATATGGCGCAACCAGATAGCTGGCAACACGAATGAGTCCAAGACCTTCGATACCAGCCTGGATGTAGGCATCCGTATCATCAACGACTAGCGTCTCTTTCATACGGATCGCACAATCGCCGTCATCACGTGTGAAAAACCACTCGGTGGTACGTCCGGTGCGGTGGTTCAAGTAGCCAACTGCATGATGCCTTTCCAGATCGTCAAACGTCACTGGCTTGCCATGGCGCTCAATGTACGTCGGCGACGCCAGAACTACCCACCTAAAATTCGCCAGAGGTCGCGCGACCAGCGTCGTTGAATCCTCGATCCTGCCGGTGCGGATCGCGCAGTCATACCCTTCCTGAATGATGTCTTCCACGTTATCGCTGGAACAGAGTATCAACTCCAGTTCGGGATACTGGCGCAGAAATGCCGGGAGCCGGGGAAGAATGCAATGTCGGGCGAGAGACTGCGGCATCCCGACTTTAAAACGGCCTCTGGGCTGTGCAGTTCTGCCGGGAAATGAAGACTCCATTGTTGCAATATCCGCCAGGAGATTTTTGCACTCATCGTAGTAACGGCGGCCCTCTGCGGTCACGCTAAGTTTGCGGGTGGTACGCTGTAAAAGCTGAATCCCCAGGTATGCCTCCAGCGCCTTAACGACCCGCGATACCGTTGAACGCGGTAGCCCCAGCACTTCTGCCGCCCTGGCGAAGCTATGGGTATCTACCACGTGAACATAGACCTGCATTGATTCCAGCTTATCCATATTCCCACCGTGCCTGAACGCGTTGATTATCCCATTTTTACGAACAGTCTAACCTGTATTCATCGTCTTATCGAATGAGGCACGCTGACGTAACCTTTCTCTACTCGCAGAAAACAGGCGATTTAACAAAGTGAGGTTCCACATGAAAGAACGTAATATTAAGACGAGCGAGAGAGTATTAGTGCTGGGAGCGGGACAACTGGGGGCCGCCGTGCTGGACTCACTGATTCCGGCTGTCACGCAGCACAATGGCGCCGTCTCCGTTATTGTGTCGCCCGGTTCCTGGGATACACAAGGCAAACTGCAATCTGAAACTCATCAAAAACTGTCTGATGCGGGGGCAGAATTTATCGCTGTCGATGTCGCCGCTAGCGCGATTGAATCATTAAAAAACTACTTTGCGGATTTTGATACCGTAATTAACTGCATGGGGTTTGTCGCTGGCGCAGGTACCCAGATAAAAATTACCCGCGCGGTGCTGGAAGCTGGCGTTAGCCGCTATTTCCCCTGGCAGTTTGGCGTGAATTACGATGTGGTCGGCAAAGGGAGCGGTCAACCCGTCTGGGACGAGCAGTATGACGTCAGGACGCTGCTGCGGGAACAAAACACGACGCAATGGGTCATTGTTTCAACCGGCATGTTTACCAGTTTTCTCTTCGAACCGGCATTCGATGTGGTGAATTTATCCGAAAATACCATCAATGCGCTTGGGGGATGGAACACGCAGGTGACCGTCACCTCTCCTGCGGATATTGGCCGACTAACCACCGAAATTTATTTGCATCAGCCGCGAATCATAAATGAAGTGATATTTGTCGCGGGTGAAACAACCTCCTATGGAAAACTGGCGGAAACCGTTGAACGCGTGACAAATCAAACCTTTGCCAAAGACGTATTGACCCTACCCACGCTACTGGATGAACTGCATTTAAATCCGGGTGACCCGATGCTTCGCTATCGTGCAGCTTTCGCCAGGGGAGACGGCATGTGGTGGCCGATGATCAACACCTGGAATGTACAGAATAATATTCCGACTCAGGATATTGAATCCTGGCTAAAAACAGTCATTTAATTGAAACGCTGGCATCAGCGTGAAAGTATCTGTCGCAGCGCCAGACCCGCCAGGCGTACGGTTTCCCGTAGACGCTCCAGGCTATCCCCTGCCCGCGCTTTCGCGGAGAGACCAGACATCAGCGTACTCATAAAGTCGGTCAACCGAACGGCGTCCTGCGGATATTGCCTGGCAATATAGTCCCGAAGGCTATTTTCAGCGGCAGTATGCAGCGCGCACGCCGCCTCACGAGCCTCGGGGTCGTTGCAATGGGTGCCTTCCAGCACCAGGCACCCGGCAGCGGTCAAATCAGTAACGTAACGTCTCGCTGCCTCGTTCAGAACATCTATCAAACATTCAACTACTGGGCGATCGTTACGCAAAAGCGACGTAAAAGGGATCGCGCCGGTATGGCTATAGCGCTCCAATACGCGGGTATACAGCCCGAACTTACTGCCAAAGGCAGCATAGAAGCTGGGCGGATTGATGCCGAACGCTTTTGTCAGGTCAGCAACACTGACTGCGTCATAACCCCGTGAGTGAAAAAGGTGTTGCGCGGTTTCAATGGCCTGCACGGGATCAAACTGGCGGGGGCGTCCCGGGGTGCGACTATTTTTTGTAGTGCTCACTATATTACTCCTTGACGGCATGATCTTTCGAAGCATATTGTAATCCTCACTACAATATCATGAGGAACAGGTTTATGGCTGCATTACACAAGAAATCGGTACTGGTGTTGGGCGGGAGTCGTGGTATTGGCGCGGCTATCGTACGACGCTTTGCTTCAGATGGCGCTTCAGTCGTTTTCACCTACGCCGGATCGCCGGAAGCCGCAGCGAAACTGGCAACGGAAACCGGAAATACCGCAGTTCAGACGGACAGCGCCGATCGTGACGCGGTGATAAAGCGGGTGCGTGACAGCGGGCCATGCACACCATCGACGGTGCGTTTGGCGCATAATTGTATGATGACCGGCACTTCCTTAAGCGGTAGAACGATTATCGGGTTACCGCTTTTACCCTCCATCAAATGAAAATCTCACATCACCATCCCAGCTTTGTTGCCCCTTTTGTCGTCTGAACGACCTCACCGGTTTTGATGACGCGATGATAACCATAAGCATCAGCGTATTTCGTCATGCCCGTCGCAGCATCCACCTCAGGCGCTCCCTGAGTTTCAATATGCTCTCCCGACCGGGTTGTCATCGTGTATGTCGTTGTGCATCCGGTCAACATCAGTACCACAAAACCCAATACTGTGGAAATAATAGACTTTTTCATCTCAATATCCCGTAAATAATATAATTTTCTGTACATTACCGAAAATTAAGGGAGCGGGATGAATGATTGTTGCTTTATCTGCTTTTGACGACTCCCCGCTCAGATTGGGCGAGGGTCTGAAAGAGAACCTGGCGCAACAAGCCGCGCCAGTTCTGGGTTTAGCGATGGTTGCCTGACACCATCAGGCAACCGGTACTGATTAGTGCTTGACGATATACATTGTCCGGCTATAGGCGACATCTTCCGGGTTGGTAATCGGATAGCCCTTCAGCCACGGCTTAATCAAACGTCCGTTGGTGTATTGATAAATTGGCGCAATGGGCGCTTTGGCCATGATTATCTTTTCTGCCGCGTTGTAATCATCGTTACGCGCCTTATCCGACGTCTCCTGCGCCGCCTGGGCTAAGATCTTGTCATAGCTCGGATCGTTAAAGCGGGAGATATTGCCGCTATGGGTCGAGGTTAGCAGCGACAGGAAGGTTGAAGGCTCGTTGTAATCCCCCACCCACGAGGCGCGAATCACGTCGAAATTACCGGTGTTTCGGCTATCGATATACGTTTTCCACTCCTGATTCTGTAGCTTGACGTCGACGCCGAGGTTTTTCTTCCACATTGACGCCACCGCGATGGCAATCTTCTGGTGGTTTTCCGAGGTGTTATACAGCAGCGTCAGCTGCAGCGGACGGCCAGGGCCATAGCCCGCCGCCTGCAGCAGCGCCTTGGCCTGCGCGTTCAGCTCGGCCTGGCTCATGCTCTCCGCCTGCGAGGGCTGCGGCGTAAACCCTGCCGTCACGTCCGGGGTGAAGTGCCAGGCCGGTTTTTCGCCGGTTCCCAGCACTTTTTCCGCCATCAGGCGGCGGTCGATGGTCAGGCTCAGCGCCAGGCGCACGCGCTCGTCGGCGGTCGGCCCCTTCTGCGTGTTAAAGGCGTAGTAGTAGGTGCCCAGCTGCGGCGGGGTGTACACCTGCCCCGGAATATCTTTCAGCAATTTTTGGTACAGGTTTTTCGGGAAGGACTCGGTGATATCGATATCCCCGGCCAGGTAGCGCTTGGTCGCCGACGACTCCTGGTTAATCGGTACAAAGGTCACCTGCTGGATAACCGTTTTGCCATTATCCCAGTAGTGGCTGTTAGGGACGACAACCAGCTTTTCGTTAACCACCCGGTCTTTTAACACGTAGGCCCCGTTGCCGATAAGGTTGCCCGGACGCGTCCAGTTAGCGCCGCTCTCGACGTTCGCTTTCTGTACCGGATAAAACGCGAAGCTGGCCGTCAGATTGCTGAACCACGGCAGCGGCTTATCCAGCTGCACCCGCAGCGTGCGCGCATCTACGGCGGTAACCCCCAGCGTATCGACCGCGGCCTTACCGTCGATAATATTTTGCGCATTTGTTATGCCCGCCAGCGCGGCGAACCAGGCAAAGGGTGACGTCGTTTTCGGATCTACCAGGCGCTGCCAGCTGTAGACGAAGTCCTGCGCCGTAACCGGGGTACCGTCCGACCAGCGGGCGTCATCGCGCAGGGTAAAGGTCCAGACCCGGTTATCGTTGCTCTGCCAGCGGGTCGCCACGCCGGGAATCAGATTGCCCTTAGCGTCCTGGTTGACTAAACCTTCAAAAAGATCGCGGATCACCTGAATTTCCGGCAAGCCGACGGCTTTAGCGGGATCTAATGAGGCCGGCTCATCTTTAATATGCCGTACCAGTACCTGTTTCTCGGCTAAGACGGTACCCGGAGGGACATCCGCTGCCCAGGCCAGAGATGAAACGCTGGCTAACCACAGCGCGCCGCATGTCAATGTGACAGGATACTTCATAAGATCCCCTTTAAAATAAAAAAACCAGAGCTGGCAGAAGGATGATTATTTGTTTCATCACCTGAAATTGCAAACGGCTTGTGATAGAAAATTGACGCGTATTCTGATTTCATCGTCCAGGGAAACTATTTGATTCCGGGACGGTTTTACACAACACTGCTGAAAATAACCTGCTAACAGGATGCCCTATGCCCGTTTCTCGTCCTCGTACCCAGCGCGGCGCCTTTCCGCCCGGCACCCAGCGCTACGGCCAGTCACATCTTGGCGCACCGCTGCTGTGGTTCCCCGCGCCGCTGGCCGATAGCCGCAGCGGCCTGATCCTTGCCGGCACTCACGGCGATGAAAACTCGTCGGTGGTCACCCTCTCCTGCGCGCTTCGAACCCTGAAGCCCGAACTGCGTCGCCATCACGTCGTGCTGGCAGTTAACCCCGACGGCTGCCAGCTCGGGCTGCGCGCCAACGCGCGCGGCATCGATCTCAATCGCAATTTTCCCGCGGCAAACTGGAAAGAAGGGGAAACGGTCTATCGCTGGAACAGCGCGGCCGAGCAGCGCGACGTCGTGCTGCTGACCGGGGAAAAGCCCGGCTCGGAGCCGGAAACCCAGGCCCTGTGCCAGCTGATCCACCAGATCCACCCGGCGTGGGTGGTCTCGTTTCACGATCCGCTGGCCTGCATAGAGGATCCTGGCCATAGCGAGCTCGGCCGGTGGCTGGCCGACGCGTTCGCCCTGCCGCTGGTCGGCAGCGTCGGGTACGAAACGCCCGGCTCTTTCGGCAGCTGGTGCGCCGATATCGGCCTGCCGTGCATTACCGCAGAATTCCCGCCGATATCCGCCGACGAGGCCACGGAAACGTACCTGCCGGCGATGATCGACCTGCTACACTGGCACTCTCAAAGATGAAGAACGCCGGTGCTGAAATGCAGCGCCGGCTCCACGTCAACCGCCAGCCAGGTCGGGCCATCGAGATCGGCGAAACGCGCCAGCGGCGCCAGCGGCAGCGCCGCTGAAATCGCCCGCGAGGTGCAGAGCATACAGCCGAGCATGCGCTCAAAGCCCTGCTGCTCCGCCTCCTGTGCGAGAAACAGCGCTTCGGTCAGGCCTCCGGTTTTATCAAGCTTGATGTTCACCATCTCATAGCGCCCGCGCAGCCGCGGCAGGCTGTCGCGGGTGTGGCAGCTCTCATCGGCGCAGACGGGCAGCGGATGAATAAAATTCTCCAGCGCCTCATCGGCGTCCGCCGGCAGCGGCTGCTCAAGCATCGCCACCCCGATATCGGCCAGCAGCTGGCAGCGCGCCGCCAGGCCATCGCTGTGCCAGGATTCATTGGCGTCAACAATCAGCGTGGCCTCCGGCACCGCGCTGCGAATGGCGATCAGCCGTTCGCTAATAAGGCGATCGTCAAGCTTGACCTTCAGCAGGCGCGCGCCCTTTTCCCACAGCGCCGCGGCGCTGGCCGCCATCTGCTCCGGGGTGCCGATCACCACCGTCTGCGCCGTCACCACCCGGTTCGGCAACGCAACCCCCAGCAGCTGCGGAATGCTTTTGCCCACGCTACGCGCCTGCAGATCCCACAATGCGCAGTCGACGGCGTTACGCGCCGCCCCCGCCGGCAGCAGATGCTGAAGCTGTTCGCGGGTCGCGCCGCTTTCCAGCTGCTCGCCAATCGTCAGAATTTGCGCCATAACCGAGGCAATGCTCTCCCCATAGCGAGGGTACGGCGTGCACTCGCCGACGCCCTTCACGCCATTCTCCTCCACCTCTACCACCACTACCTTCGCCTCGCTGCGGCTGCCGCGGGCAATCACAAACGGGGTATGTAGCGGCCAGGCTTCTTCGTACACTCGCAGGTTTCGCATTCCCAGGTTCCTCCAGGGGAAACGTTAAATAGGATTTGCCGTGCTGATAACGGATGTCATACACTACCCGTGACGTTAACTATATGTAAACAGGAAGATAAACATGTCACAAACCGTGCATTTCCAGGGCAACCCCGTTGCCGTTCAGGGCACCATTCCGCAGGCAGGCGCAGCCGCGCAGCCGTTTACGCTGGTCGCCAAAGATCTCTCCGACGTCGCGCTGAGCCAGTTCGCCGGCAAACGTAAAGTACTGAATATTTTCCCAAGCATCGATACCGGCGTGTGCGCGGCATCGGTACGTAAATTTAACCAACTGGCATCCGAGCTGAACAACACCGTTGTGCTGTGCATCTCCGCCGATCTGCCGTTCGCTCAGTCCCGCTTCTGCGGCGCTGAAGGCCTGAACAACGTCGTCACCCTGTCCACCCTGCGCGCGCCGCAGTTCCTGGCTGATTACGGCGTTGCCATTGCTGCTGGCCCGCTGGCCGGCCTGGCCGCTCGCGCAGTGGTCGTTGTTGATGAAAATGACCAGGTTGTTTACAGCCAGCTGGTGAATGAAATCACCGAAGAGCCGGACTACGATGCGGCCCTGGCTGCGCTGAAAGCGTAATCAGCCTCTGCCCCGGACCGCGCTTCACGCCCGGCCCGCATGTCCTAAGCCCTCGTTTATCGGGGGCTTTTTTATTTTCGCGGCGCATAGCGGGAGATAAACCGCGCAATCGCCGGGCCGGTCAATAAGATGGTGAACAGGCGCAAGGTCTGCATCGCCATGATAAACGACATGTCGGCTCGCGTTCCCGCCGCAATAATCGCCACCGTATCCAGGCCCCCGGGGCTGGTCGCCAGATAGGCGGTCATAAAATCGAGCGGCAGCACCTGCGTCAGGCCAAACGCCATCAGCGAGCAGAGTAAAATCAGGCCGATGATGGAGGCGAGAATCTGCGGCAGAGTCTTTAGCGCCAGCAGAAAAATCTCCCGATTAAATTTTAGACCAACGCTCCAGCCAATGGCGGCATAAGCCAGCGCCAGCAGCCATTCCGGCAGCTCCAGCATCAGCCAGCCCTCTCCCTGCACCAGCGCCCCGGCCAGCATCGGCAGCAGCATCACGCCGGAAGGAAAGCGCATGCGCAGGCCCAGCCAGCCCGCGGCGGCGGTCAGCAGCAGCGTCAACGGCAGCTGCCCGCTGATGGCGGGAAACCAGACGATCTGCTGGTTCATCTCCTGCGCCTCGCCGCCAGAGGCAAAACGCACCACCAGCGCCGCCGCGCCGGCAACGAACAGCACCCGCAGATACTGCATTAAGGCCACCAGCCGCACGTCGGCGCCGTAATCCTGCGCCATGACCACCATCGCCGAAGCGCCACCCGGCGAGCTGCCCCACGCGCCGGTTGCCCCGGGTAGCGAGCTGTAGCGCACCAGCAGCCACCCGGCCAGCGCGCTGAAGGCCAGCGTAGCGAACAGAATAAACAGCACCAGCGGCCAGTGCCCGAGCAGCACGCCAAAAATTGAGGGCGTGAGGGTTTGGGCGATCATGCAGCCAATAATGGCCTGAGCGGCGATAAAAAAGGGTCGAGGTACGCTGATTGTCGTGCCGCGCAGGCTGAAGGTTATGCCGGCGATCATCGGCCCGAGCAGCAGCGCCGCGGGCAGATGTAGCCAGAACAGCACAAACGACAGCGCGGCGGAGAGGGTCAGGAGTTTCAGCCACGACAGCAGCGGGCCAGGCGACATTACCATCTGAATTCCTGGAAAATAAGTTTGCAGCACGTTGGCCGACGGTCAATCCCGCCGGCCAACGAGGCTACGCTATTCTTCACTCTTCTTTTGGCTGAGACCATACTCGCGCAGCTTATTGGCAATCGCGGTATGGGAAACCCCCAGACGCTTCGCCAGCTTACGGGTGCTCGGGAAGCTGCGGTAAAGCTGGGTCAGAACGGAACGCTCAAAGCGACGAGTAATATCGTCCAGCGAACCTTCCATCGCCTCTTCGCCTACCGGTAGCGAAGCGACGTCGCTATCCGGCAGCAGGATATCCTGGGGCCGCATTTCGTAGCCATCAAGCTGCGTCAGCGCACGATAAACCGCGTTCTTCAGCTGGCGAACGTTGCCAGGCCAGCTATAGCGGGTCAGCACCGTACTGAGATCGGCGGAAAGCTTCGGCCGCGGGATCCCCTGCTCGTCGGCAAACCGGGCGACGAACAGCTCGGTCAGCGGAATGATATCCTGCGGGCAGTCGCGCAGCGGCGGTAAATGCAGGGTCAGGACGTTGAGGCGGTAGTAAAGATCTTCGCGGAACAGACCCTTCTGTACCATCTCCACGAGGTTTTTCTGGGTGGCGCAAATCACCCGCACGTCAACGTGAACCTCGTGATCTTCCCCCACCCGGCGGAAGGTGCCGTCGTTAAGGAAACGCAGCAGCTTCGTTTGCATGCGCGGCGACATTTCGCCGATCTCATCCAGCAGCACCGAGCCGCCGTTAGCCTGCTCAAAGAAGCCTTTTTTGCCCTGAATGGCATCGCCAAACAGCTCGCTTTCCACCGCGTCTTCCGGGATAGAACCGCAGTTCAGCGCCAGATAGGGCTTGCTCGCCCGCGGGCTGGCGAGGTGGCAGGCGTGCGCCAGAAGATCTTTCCCGGTTCCGGTATCGCCGACGATCAGCAGCGGCGCGCTGAGCATCGCCAGCTTGCGGGCCTGCTCAACTACGTGGCGCATTTTCGGGCCGACGGCGAGAATTTGGCTGAACGCGCTGGTATCCTGGGTCGTCATGGTCTGCAGCTGGCGCCCCATACGCACGGTGGAACGCAGCATTGCCACCGCTCCGGTGAGCACGCGTTCGCCGTGCTCGCCTTCGAGGTAGACCGGCGTAATCTCCAGAACAAAGTTCTGTCCGCCAATCACCACATGCTCGCTGTGCGACTCCAGCGGGCTGCTTTCCAGCCAGCGCTGGATGTTAAAATCGGTAATCAGCTGGGCTACCGGGTGATTGCGCAGCCGATCCTGGCTTTGCGCAAACAGCTGGCAGCTGGCCGGGTTCGCCAGCTCGACTTTCCCTTTGGTGTCCAGCGAGAGCACCGGTTCAGGCATCGCCACCAGCAGCGCCGACAGCGCAAGATGCTCGCGCTCAGACGGCATCCACGGCACGGTGCGCACGTCGGTCACGCCGGCGATACGGCGGATTTCCGCCATCAGGCTGCTAAAATTAGCGAACTCCAGCTCGGCAAAATTGAGGTAGATCCGGCCAATAGGGTCGATGTCGATACCGCGGAGGTCGATCCCTCGCAGCACCAGCAAATCGAGCAATTCACGGGTCAGACCAAGACGGTCCTCACAAAAGACTTCAAGACGCATAGGAGTTTTCACCCTAAAAAGGCCAATGACGGATGAATAATAGGACAGTTATTTGCTGGCGTGAAGATAGCTGTCAACAAATATTGACAGTATGGCGGAAAAATGGCCGCTGTGGCGTAAAGGCGAGCGAAGAAAAGCGAGAATGCGCCGCTGGCCGCCGGGGAGCGACGGCCAGATCGGCTAAGAAGGTTATTCCGGGCGGGCTTTGCTTTTTTGCAACGTCTCTTTCAGCTGGCCGATCAGCTCGCGGCGGAAATCCCCCAGCCGCGGCTTATCGTCAGCGATCCACGGCAGCGGGCGGCACAGCTCCATCGCTTTGATCCCCAGCCGCGCGGTAAGCAGCCCGGCGCCGATGCCCTGCGCCGCGCGGGCCGATAGCCTGGCCGCCAGATCCTGCGACATCCAGTCCATTCCGACCTCCCGCACCAGCTCGCTGGCGCCGGCGAAGGCGATATTCAGCAGCACCAAACGGAACAGGCGCAGGCGGCTGTAGTAGCCCAGCTCGATGCCGTACAGGGTGGCAATCCGGTTAATCAGGCGTAAATTACGCCAGGCGATAAACGCCATATCCACCAGCGCCAGCGGGCTGACGGCGATCATCAGCGTCGATTCCGCCGCCGAGCGGCTGATTTCGCGCCGCGCCTGGGCATCCAGCACCGGCTGAACCAGCTGTGCATACAGGCTTACGACTTCACGATCGCTTTGCGTTTCGTGGATCGCGGCATACCAGCGCTGGAGAGCCGGGTGCGCCTGATCGAGCCCGGCCTGCTGCGCAAGCTTTTCGCAAAACGCCCGCCCTTTTCCGACCGCATGGCTGTGCATCAGATCGCGGGCCTCGTCGCGCTCGTGGGCGCGCTGGCGCAACCGCCACAGGCGCCGCCATTCGGTGGCAACGGAACCGACGCCCGCGCCAACGATCAGCGCCCCGGCCGCGCAGCCGCCGAGCGCAATCCAGTCCTGCGTCTGCCATGCGGTCATCGTCCACTGCACGCCCTGCGCCACCACGCTGACGCCAAATATCGCCAGCCCGGCGCTGACCATCCGCCGCCACAGGCTGCGCTTCGGCCGCAGAACCGACTCTACCACCGCTTCCGCCGTGCCCTCTTCGTCCTCTGTCAGCAGGTCAACCCGCGCCGGGGCGAACTTTTCTGCGTCAGCGCCGGCAAACGCGCGGGCAGACTTTAGCGCCTCGGCAGGCTCCGCCTGCAGCGGTCCGTTGAAATCTACGCGTGGTTTTAACGGTTCGCTCATCGCAATTTGTCTCCAATCAAAAACTCAAGCGCCGCGTCCAGGCGAATATGCGGCAGCGGCTTATCGACATCCATCACCCGCGGGCGGAAATTCTCAAACTGAAAGCCCTGCTGCTGCCAGAACGCCTGGCCCGGCAGGCGCGACGGCACTTCGCCGGGATAGATGGTCAGCGGCTGGCCATCGCTCAGCCGATCGCCGCGCAGCGCAGGAATGTTCTCGCCGTTGACCGCAATCAGCCCGCCCTGGGTGGCCTGAATCGACGCCAGCCCCAGGCAGTCCATGCTAATCCCTTCGAAAGCCGCATTTTGCCACGCGTCCTGAATCAGCTGCTGCAGCAGCGACACCATGTTGGCATGCTGATCGACGGTCACGTGATCGGCCTTGGTCGCCGCAAACAGCAGCTTATCAATCACCGGGGAGAACAGGCGGCGGAATAGCGTCCGCTGCCCGTAGTGAAAGCTTTGCATCAACTGGGTCAGCGCGAGGCGCATATCGTTGAAGGCCTGCGGCCCGCTGTTCAGCGGCTGCAGGCAGTCCACCAACACAATCTGGCGGTCAAAGCGCAGAAAATGGTCTTTGTAGAAGCCCTTAACCACCTTCTCGCAGTAATATCTGAAGCGCTCGCGCAGCATCCCGGCGTTGGTATGCTTGTCCGCCTGGGCCAGCCGGGCTTCGCCGACGGCATCCACGTCCGGCCAGGGGAAGAACTGCAGCGCCGGCGCGCCGGCCATATCTCCGGGCAGCACGAAGCGGCCCGGCTGAATAAAGTGCAGCCCTTCGCGCTTGCAGGCGTGCAGATAGTCGGTCCAGGCGGCGGCAATCTCCGCCAGCCGGTTTTCATCGGCCGGCGCCAGCGGATCCAACCCTTCGCACAGCTGGCGCCAGCGTGCCGACCACTCCGCGCGCTGGCCCTGCAGCAGCCCGGTCATTTGCCGCGACCAGCCGAGGTAGTCCTGCGCCAGCATGGGTAAATCCAGCAGCCATTCGCCGGGATAATCGACGATTTCCAGATACAGGGTGGAGGTGTCCTTGAAGTGGCGCAGCAGCGATTCGCCGGAGCGGTAGCGCAGCGCCAGGCGGATCTCGCTGACGCCGCGGGTCGGCGTCGGCCACATCGGCGGCGAGCCGTAGAGCTGGGCCAGCCCTTCATCATAGGTAAAACGCGGAATGCCGAAGTCGCGCTGCGGGACGCGCTTGACGCCCAGCAGGCGCTCTTCCCTGACCGCGCTGAGCAGCGGCAGGCGCGCGCCGGAGTGGATGTTCAGCAGCTGGTTGACCAGCGCGGTGATAAATGCGGTCTTGCCGCTGCGGCTAAGGCCGGTAACGGCCAGACGCAGGTGCCGGTCAACGCCACGGTTGACCAGCGCATTGAATTCAGTTTTAAGTCGCTTCATTGCCATCCCATGCTATCCGTAATATTTCAGGCTAGTGCTTTGAAGAAAGTACTTTAATCATAAGCCATTAGGTGGGGATAAGCCGAGAAGTTATAAAGTGCGGCACTGCGATCCCCGCCCGCTACTTCATGTTGCGAGTTAAGCGATTTGCCAGGCGGCTGAGCAGCGGCTCGAGAGCAACCGCCAGCAGCATTTTCACCGGCCGACGCGCAACCGACTTGATTGCCCAGCCGGCAACGCCCGCCGGGCCATAGCGCAACGCGGTCAGCAGCACCAGCCGGCCGGCTATTTTCAGCCCGGGTTTCATTTTTTGTCCTGCCTGCTGCCATTTGATGTTCATAGGTGACCTCAGTTTAAGCTACAGCTGACGAAAGCGGCTGCGCAGGGTAAAGGTGTCGGAGGTGACGTAGCGCTCCATTTCCCGCAGGCGCCGTTCGCTGGCCGCCAGCTCGCGATCCGCCTCGGCGAGCAGCTCGCCGCTGGCCGGCACTTTCTCGCCGTTCAGCTCGCTTTCCGGTATCGGGTCGAGGGCAAACGTCAGGATAATATATGCCACCACCACAAAGAAAAAGAGACCAAAAATCATCGCCAGGACGGTTATCAAACGCACCAGCTTAACCGGCACATCAAGGTAGTGCGCGATCCCGGCGCAAACGCCCTTCACCATACCGCGCTGGGGAATTCGCCACAGTTTTTTACTCAAATCGAGTCCGGCCATTATTTGTCTCTCCAGTTTGGATGCTCGGCATCAAGAATGTCTTCCAGCGTCTGAATCCGTTCGCGCATGCGCTTCGCGTCATCGGTCAGCTGCAGCAGGCGCTGCTGTTCATTCTGTGACAGGCTGCCGCTGGCAGAACGATTGTTGTAGTGCAGCCAGAGCCACACCGGCAAAACGAACAGCACAAATAACGTCAGGGGTATGGCAATAAAAAGCGTACTCATGTGTACTCCTTACAGTGAGTGAACGGCGGCGCGTCACAGCGCCGCGACGCTTGATCCTTCAGGCTGGCGGCATCGCCTGCCCCGGTCTTTCGACCGGCAGCGCTGCCTGAAGGATTTTGCGAATGTCATCAGTTATTTTGATTCATTTTGCTTTTCAACGCCGCCAGCTGTTCGCTGATTTCGTCGTCGGCCTTCAGGTCAGCAAACTGCTGGTCCAGCGATTTTTGCTTGCCGAAGCCGTGGCTTTCCGCTTCCGCTTCCATCTGATCGATGCGGCGTTCGAAGGATTCAAAACGCGCCATCGCTTCATCAATTTTACCGCTGTCCAGCTGACGACGCACGTCGCGGGACGAGCTGGCCGCCTGGTGACGCAGGGTCAGAGCCTGCTGACGAGCGCGCGTTTCGCTGAGCTTGTTCTCCAGCTCGCCGATCTCTTTTTTCATCCGCGCCAGGGTTTCATCAACCAGCTGCGCCTCATTTTCCAGGCTACCGATAAGGTCGGTGAGCTTCTGTTTTTCCATCAGCGCGGCGCGGGCGAGATCGTCTTTATCTTTGCGCAACGCCAGCTCGGCTTTTTCCTGCCATTCGGCCTGCTGCGCGAGCGCCTGCTCAATGCGGCGACTCAGCTGTTTCTTTTCAGCCAGCGCGCGTGCCGAAGTCGAGCGGACTTCAACCAGCGTATCCTCCATCTCCTGGATCATCAGGCGAACCAGCTTCTGCGGGTCCTCCGCTTTCTCCAGCAGAGAGTTAATGTTGGCGTTCACGATGTCGGCAAAACGAGAAAAAATACCCATAATTTCAATCCTCATAGTTCTGTTATCAGGCAACGGCCTGTGCAGAGACTAATACAAATAGCGTGCCAATTTTTTATCTTATTGATTTTAAAAGGCATGGTTGTTATATGCGCAGCGGGTTGCTAAAGTAACCTGGTGAATCACACGACTAAATGGCGAATTTCATCATGGCGGAATACAAGGACAACCTGCTCGGCGAAGCCAACAGCTTTCTTGAGGTGCTGGAGCAGGTCTCACGGCTGGCGCCGCTGGATAAGCCGGTGCTGGTGATTGGCGAACGCGGAACGGGTAAAGAGCTTATCGCTAACCGTCTGCACTTTCTCTCATCCCGCTGGCAGGGGCCGTTTATCTCCCTCAACTGCGCCGCGCTGAATGAGAACCTGCTGGATTCCGAGCTATTTGGCCACGAAGCCGGCGCCTTTACCGGCGCCAGCAAGCGCCATCCGGGACGCTTTGAACGCGCCGATGGCGGGACCCTCTTTCTTGATGAGCTGGCAACCGCCCCGATGCTGGTACAGGAAAAGCTGCTGCGGGTAATTGAGTACGGGGAGCTGGAGCGCGTGGGCGGCAGCCAGCCGCTGCAGGTCAACGTGCGGCTGGTGTGCGCCACCAACGCCGATCTGCCGCAGATGGTGGAGAGCGGCCATTTCCGCGCCGATCTCCTCGACCGCCTGGCCTTCGACGTGGTGCAGCTGCCGCCGCTGCGCCAAAGGCAGAGCGACATTATGCTGCTGGCAAACCAGTTCGCCATTCAGATGTGCCGCGAGCTGGGGCTGCCGCTGTTCCCTGGCTTTAGCGAGCGGGCGACCGCAACGCTGCTGGGCTACCGCTGGCCGGGCAATATCCGCGAGCTGAAAAACGTGGTGGAGCGCTCGGTGTATCGCCACGGCACCAGCGACAGCGAGCTGGATAACATTATTATCAATCCCTTTCAGCCGCAGCAGCCTCTGCCAGCCGTCGTCGAGCAAACTCCGGACGGCCCCACGCTGCCGCTGGATCTGCGCGCTTTTCAGCAGGAGCAGGAAAAAAGCCTGCTGCAGTCCAGCCTGCTGCAGGCAAAGTACAATCAGAAGCAGGCGGCGGATCTGCTAGGACTCACCTACCACCAGCTGCGGGCGCTGCTCAAAAAGCATCAGCTCTGAACCGTTCTCGGCAACATCAGCGCGCTGACCGCCGTCGACCCCAGGCACAGCGCCGCGTTGAACCACAGCGCGTACTGCGCGGCGCTGGCCATGCCGAGGGGCAGAAACAGCGCGAAAAGTGACGCCGTCACGGCTATCCCCATCGCGCCGCCCAGCGAGCTGCCCATCTTGTAAATACCGGAGGCCACCCCAACTTTGTTCTCCGGCGCATTAACCACCGCGGTGTCCGTCGACGGCGTCGCGTAGCAGCCCAGCCCGAGGCCAAACAGCACGTTGCTAAAAAAGACGGTCACGATATAGAGCGATTTATCGAGAAAGGTGCAGGAGATAAGCAGGATCCCAACGGCGGTGAAAATGGGGCCGGTCATCATCGGCAGCCGCGCGCCGTAGCGCTGCAGCAGCTTCTCCCCGACGCGAATCATGACCAGCACGGTGACCAGATAACCCAGCGTCATCATTCCGGTCTCCAGCGGGGTCATGTTGTGGCCCTTCTGTAGCCAGATGCTGGTAATCATCATGGTGCCGATAGCGCCGTTGAGCATAAAGTTCGACAGCACCGCCGCCCCGTAGGCGCGATTGCGAAACAGCGCAAAATCGATCAGCGCCGCGTCGCCCTTGCGCCGTCCGCTGAGGATAAAATAGCCGCCCGAGAGCAGCGAACCGGCCAGCAGCGCCAGCGTCAACCCGCTGCTCCAGCCCCAGCTATGCCCTTTGCTGATAAACAAATTCAGCAGCACCAGCGAGACAATCAGCGTTAACAGGCCGCTGACATCCAGCTTCTGCCGCTCCGCGCTTTGGCTGCGGCTTTCCGGCGTACCGCGGAGCAGCAGCAGAGCCGCCAGCGCCACGACGATGGAAAAGACGAAAATCCAGCGCCAGCCAAGACCGGTGGCAATCGCGCCGCCGACGAATGAACACAGGCCGCTGCCGCCCCAGGATCCAATCACCCAGAAGCTCACCGCCCGCTGGCGCGCCTTGCCTTCGTACCAGGTTTTGATCAGCGCCAGGGTCGCCGGCATGATGCAGGCCGCCGATAGCCCCTGCAGCACGCGGCCCGTCAGAAACAGCCCCGGGCCCTGGGCCACCACCAGCAGCGCGCTGCCGACAATACTCAGCCCCAGGCCCAGGTGGGTCATGCGCATGCGGCCAAACTTATCCGCCAGCCCGCCGCTGGCTACTACGAAACAGCCGCTGAACAGAGCGCTGAGGCTGACCGCGAGGGTCAGGGTTTCGAGGGAAATGTCGAGACTGCTTTTCATCGCCGGAACGACGTTAATCACCGACTGGGCAAACAGCCAGAACGTCAGCACGCTGAGTACGATACCCGCCAGCAGGCGATCGGTACCGACGAACGACGTGGCGCTCAAAGATACGGAACTCATAATTGGGATCTCCCGTCGCAGGTGGTTAACGCAGATAGTCTTCCGTCAGGCCGCACCACAGCGCCGCGCCCTTGAGGAGGATCTCGTCGTTGAAGTCGTAGCCGGGGTTATGCACCATGCAGCGTTCCGCTTCATCCCCGGCGCCGATGGTGAAGTAGCAGCCGTGCGGATTGTGCTCGAGCATAAAGGCAAAATCCTCGCTGCCCATAAACGGCTTCACCTCCCCGACCAGCCCGGCGCCGAACAGCGACGTCGCCACCGCGCGCACTCTGTCGTTGGCGGCAGGATCGTTTCTGAGCACCGGACTGCCGTTGACGTGGGTCAGCGTGGCGGTGGCATTGAAGCTTTCCGCCTGCGCGACGGCAATATCGTGGATCCGCTGCAGCACGGTTTCACGTACCTCTTCATTTAACGTGCGTACCGTCAGCTTCATCAGCACTTTGTCGTTGATAATATTCGGCGCATGCCCGGCCTGAATGCTGCCGACGGTCACCACCGCCGGCTCAAACGGCGTGATGTTGCGCGACACGATGGACTGCAGCGCCAGCGTGATGTGGCAGGCCACCAGCGTCGCATCGACGGTATGCTCCGGCACCGCGCCGTGGCCGCCAACGCCTTTTACCTCGATATGCAGCGTGTCAGAAGAGGCCATCATCGCGCCGTCGCGCAGGCCGATTTTCCCCAGCGTTTGCCCCGGCATGTTGTGCAGGCCAAAAATGGTGTCGCAGGGAAACTTATCGAACAGCCCGTCCTCAACCATTACCCGACCGCCGTACAGCAGCTCCTCCGCCGGCTGGAAAATCAGGTGCAGCGTGCCGTTGAACCGACGGGTGCGCGCCAGATACTCGGCGGCGTAGAGTAAGGTGGTGGTGTGCCCGTCATGCCCGCAGCCATGAAAGCGGCCGTCGACCTGGCTGGCCCACGCTTTCCCGCTGGCCTCCTGCATCGGCAGCGCGTCCATATCCGCCCGCAGGCCAAGGCGACGCTCGCCGCTGCCGACTTTTAGCGTCCCGACCACGCCGGTCCCGGCCAGGCCACGGTGCACCTCATAGCCCCACTGGCCAAGCAGCCGGGCGACCTCATCGCTGGTTTTATGCTCTTCAAAACCAATTTCCGGCTGCTGGTGAAAGCGACGACGGAGGGCAATAAACTGCGCTTCATTAACCTGTAGTGCTTCAATAAGGGGATGTGTCATTTTTATTATTCCTGTTGTGGTGTTTGCGCGACACTTTCGAGTTTATGCTGCCGGACCGGCTTTAATACGCCGTTTTTTGTTTTATATTGACGGGATATTGAGAAGTGTTTTTCATATAAATCGGTTATGACAAAAAATAACACGCTGTTTTTTGTCTTTACCAGGAGGCGACGGTGGAACATCATTCAGGCGACTTTAGCGTCGCGGTTCGCGATATTCGTCAGCTCAGCCAGCCGGAGAGCGACGCGCTGACGCTGCTGTGGACGCTGCAGGGCAGCGTCAGCCTGCATGACGGTGAGGGGCATCAGCTGCTGGATGTCGATCGGCTGAAAATAGTGAACCGCAACCGCCCCTGGCGTCTGAGCAGCCGCGAGCCCAACGCGGTGATGGTTCTGACGCTCTCCGGCAGCTGGCTGACGCGCCTCGACGGTGATTTTTTTACCTTCGACTACCAAACTTCCCTCGACACCCGCGACGCCGACGATAGCCTGCGCCGCCTGATGCGCCAGCTGCTGGTGATTGAGCTGGTGAACCACCAGCCCCGCTATCGCCTCGAGGCCAACCGCTGGCTGAGCGAAATCGTCCTGCTGCTGGCCACCCGTTTTACGCAGCCGATCGCCGCCGGCACGAGGCGCGGGACGGAGAACTGGAGCCGGCGGATTGCCCGGGTCGTCGCGCGCATAGAGGCCAGCTACCGGCAACGGCTATCGCTGCACGAGGTCGCCGCCGCAGAGTTTGTCTCCGAAGCCTGGCTGTCGCGTCTGTTTCACAAAGAGGTCGGCATGAGCTTTGTGCAGTACATCACCACGCTGCGCCTGAACAAAGCCGCCGAGCAGCTTATCGGCACCCGTAAAACGGTGCAGCAGGTCGCTCAGGAGCACGGTTTTGCCAGCACCCGCATGATGAGCGATCTGTTTAAACGCCAGCACGGCCTGACGCCGCGACAGTATCGCCAGCAGCGCCCGCAGCCGACGGCGGATGCAGCCCGCCCGCGCGCCGGAGCCGGCGACGACTGGCAGCCGGTGGCCGTCGAGCGGCTCTACGCCCGGCTAAACGAGCCGGAGATAAAAGGCTGGGACAGCCCGCCGCTGCTGCTCAATCCCCAGCAGACGCGCCAGATTGATCTCCGCCAGTTTCCCGAACGCACGGCGCCGCTGCGCCATACCCGGATGGTCGTCACCGTTCGCGAACTCGACGATTTACTGCGCGAAGACGTGCGCCGCGAGCTCGAGCAGCTGCACGGCAGCCTGCCGATTTACGCCATCGATATTAACGACCCTTTTCTCAGCAGTAGGCTGTTCGGCACCGGTTGGGACGACCCGCAGATGGCGGGCTACGCCTGCTGGTATAATCTGCAGCGAATTTTCAGCTGGCTGGCAAAAATGGGCTGGGGAGTGATTTTGCATACCGGACTGACCACCCGCTGCGACCTGCTCCAGCGCTTCTTACGCCTCGCCGCTAACCATTTCTCCCCCGCCACGCTCGCCAGCTGGCGCTTTGTCTGGCACTGGTCACCCCAGGCCAGCGAAGAGGCGCGCCTGCACGCCTGGCGTCAGCAGCGTGAAACGCTGCAGGCTTTACTGTCGCAGCCGCAGCTGGGCGTCTGGCACCGCTTTAGCGAAGAGGCGATGAGCGACGATCCTTTTCTTGCTTCGCCGATCCTCGCCGAAGCCGATTTTCTCGCCTGCCAGGCCGACGCCAACGAGCTGCTGGATCTGGCGCAGCTGGATAGCAGCAGGCTGGCCTCCAGCGAGAGCTATCCGGTGCACAAGCTGCGGCAGATCCAGGCCGCCCTGCGCCAGCACCAGCTCGCGCTTCCCCTGTGGCTGCTGTCGTGGAATACGCTAACCGGTAACACCCGCGACACCAACGGCCGCTTCTTTCGCGGCGCGCTGCTGATGGATAATCTGCTGGGGCTGGCCGATCGGGTATGGCTGGCGGGATTCTGGCTCAATTCAGGCCTGCAGGGAGAGGCGCGCGCCAACGGCAGGCTGGATACCTCCAGCCTGGCCCTGCACTACCTTCACGGTCTGCCGCGTCCGGTGTACTGGGTTCTGTGGCTGTGGCGGCGCCTGCGCGGCGAAGTGCTGATGGCGGATAAAAACCTGCTGCTGCTGCGCCATAACGGGCACTATCAGCTGCTGCTGCGCAATACGGTCGTGTTCAACCCCTGGCTCTCCAGCGAAGAGACCTTTACCCAGCGCTTCAGCCAGCCCTACAGCATTCAGCTGCTTGGCCTGACCGGGCGCTGGCGGATTAAACAACATCTTTTCGACCAGCATCACGGGGCGCTGTTTCCGCTGTTTGAAGCGTTTCGCAGCCGCAGCGGGCCGGATGACGAAGACTACGGCTGGCTGATGCACCAGGCGCGCCCGGCGCTGAGCGTCGCCGAGGAGAGCCCGCAGTCGGGCTGGCATCGCGTTGATTCTCTGCAAAGCAACGCGCTGGTGCTGTATGAATTCTCGCCGCTGAATGAAGAGCCTATCGGGTTTCCACCTGCGGCTTCTGTTCCCTGATCCGGGCGGCGATTTTAATCCGGCTATCTTCGCTGGCCGGATTGAACACCATCATGTTCAGATCCGCGCGCCCCTCGACGCTAAAGGTCGAGAATTCCAGCTCAATCATCCCTATCTGCGGGTGGCGCATGCGCTTAAACCCTTCCCCGTGCCCGGCGACATCGTTACTCCGCCAGTAGGCGTCAAACTCCGGGCTTTGGCGAGAAAGTTCGGCAATCAGCCGATCGGTGTCTGGGGAAGCGCCCACCCGCGCGACGTCGGCACGAAAGGCGCTGACGATAAGCCGGGCAACGGCATGCCACTCCTCCAGCGCGCCGCGGGCCTGGGGGTTGGTAAACAGCCGGCGCAGAATGTTACGCTCGGCCAGCGGCAGCTGCCCGTAGTCGGTCAGAATGCAGGCCGCAGCGTGGTTCCACGCAATAACATCCCAGGTCGCCGTTTTGATAATCGCCGGCACCTGGAGGACATCAAGCACGCGCTGCAGGCGCGGAGTGATATCGTCGCTGACGATGAGTCGGGACTCCGGCAAATGCCCGAACGCCAGGATAAACAGATGGTCGCGCTCCGGCGTCGTCAGCCTTAGCCCGCCGGCAATGCGGCTAAGGACCTCCCGGGAGGGCGCGCCTCCGCGCCCCTGCTCCAGCCAGGTGTACCAGGTCGGGCTGATACTGGCGAGCTGGGCGACCTCTTCCCGCCGCAGCCCGGGCGTGCGCCGTCGGCCGGCCTGAAAGCCAAACGCGGTCGGATCGAGGCGTAACCGTCGCGCCCGCAAAAATTCACCAAGTGCATGGGTTGAGGAGTCGGTCATCGTTAGCCTGTTAGTTTTTATACCCTGATAATGTCTCTACTTTTATAGTATCGCGTTAAGACTACCATAGCCTGGATACTCATTCTGGAGGTAGATCATGCGCATTTTTCTCACCGGCGCGACCGGTTTTATCGGCTCGCGTATTCTCACGGAACTGCAGGCCGCCGGACATCAGGTCATCGGCCTCGCGCGCTCTGACGCCAGCGCCGCTGCCCTGACGGCCGTCGGCGCTGAAGTGCAGCCCGGCACGCTGGACAGTCCCGAAACGCTGCTGGCGGCGGTTAGCGCTGCCGATGCGGTGATCCACACCGCCTTCGATCATGATTTCAGCCGCTTTGTCGCCAATTGCGAAAAAGACCATCGGGTCATTCTCGCCATCGGTAACGCGCTGGCGGGCCGGCGTTGCCCCCTGATTATCACTTCAGGCACCGCCATGGGCGACGCCGACGACGGAGAGCCGGCGAGCGAGTTAAACTTCAATCCCGCCCACCCAAACCCGCGCGTGGCCTCAGAACTCGCCGGCAACCAGCTGCTGGACGCCGGCGTGGACGTGCGGGTGGTGCGCCTACCTCAGGTTCATGACACCGTCCGCCAGGGGCTGCTGACGTACTATATTCAGCAGGCCGCCGAAAAAGGGGTCGCGGCGATCGTCGGCGAGGGCAATAACTGCTGGTCGGCCGGGCATATCAACGATGTGGCCCGGCTGTATCTGCGGGTGCTGGAACGAGGTGAGAAAGGTCGGCGCTATCATGCCGTTGACGAGGAAGCGGTGCCCTCAAGGCTGATTGCCAACGTGGTGGCAGAAAAGCTCGGCATTCCGCTTAAATCGTTAAGCGCCGAACAATCTGTGGCGCATTTCGGCTGGTTTGCCGCCTTTGCCAATATGGATTTACGCGCCACATCCGCCCTGACCCGCCAGCAGCTCGACTGGCTGCCGCGGGGCCCAACGCTGCTCGACGACTTGAATAATATGGACTACCGAGGCGTGACAACGTCACGATAAGCGCGAGCGAGCTGCCGTCGCCTTCCCGCTTTACCGCGCTCCGAGGCCTCTCCCGGCCGCCGGAGCGCGCACTCCCGCAGGCCTGACCGGTGCGGTTAAAGATTTGTAACTGGTAAGATGTGCGAATGTGAATTATCATCTGCGCTATCATCTTTCAATGGACTGAAAACGCACATGATTCCGGTTAACATTCATACTCTTAGTCGCTATGCGGCGCATGTCAGCTTAACCCATACGATGAAAAGCCATCGCTCGCCGGCGCTCTCCGTGATGATGATATTTTCCGATCTGTGTATTCGCTCAACCCGCGACGCCTATCTCCAGCAGGGTTGGGAAATTACCGAGAAAAGAAGCGGACTGGTGCTGCGCACTTTTGTCGCCGTTCATCACGACGGCGCCGAGTTAGAAATTACCCCTAAAGACTATATCGGACGCTATAATCGGCTGCTGCCGCTGGACTAACCCCACTCTTTTTACCCCCTTCTGACCTCGCGCCTGCCGGCAAAAATCGCCTAAAAAAAAGACAAATAAAAAAGGCGATTGTCGTATGTTTGTAAGCTTAAGGGTGTATAACAGGGCTCGGACGCCACCAAAGCTAAGACGAGGTGCAGTTGTGGGAATCATTAAAGCCAGCAGTTTAGAACAAGCAGAAGCGCTCCTGAAGTCCGGTGAACCCATTAAGATCGAGCTTGATTTTGAGCTCGACTCTGATGCGTTTTTTAACTTTGCTATGGAATATTGCACCAACGGAACCAAACTCACCCGTAACGACGATCGTTTCGTGGTTTCACGTAAGAAAGTCGCTTCCTGAATGAGCCACCCTGCGCCATTTTTAGCCTCCGTGCGGCGCAGCCTGCGGGATCCACAAAAGAGAACAAGCGTTAGCCAAAAAATTGATGGCTAACGCATTTTCACCGCCAACAGCGTAATAAGGTAAACACGGGACTTCATAGAGGGTTAAACCGTGAAAAAGTTACTGATATGTTGCTTGTTTGGTGAAACCGCCGGCATTTTAGCGAAAAGAATGCAAAAAATAGCCGATGCGCAGGATCTGGATCTGTTAATTAGCGCCGTGGGTATTGAGAACTACCCGAGCGTGGCCCCCGCGTATGACTGCGTGCTGGTCGCGCCTCACATTCAATATAAAATAAATGAATTCACCCACGCGCTGAACCATCACCAGGAGATTGCCGTTATCGAGAGCTTACCTTATGCATCTTTCGATGGTGAAAAGGTGCTGAAGTTTGCCATCGCCCATATGCCGCAATCACTTTTCTAATATCGCCGTAGCCTTATATACGCGACGCCGTGCGGATTGACAGTGGATATGCGATCCGCACCGATTGAGTATCACACCACGCTTTCATAACTTCGCGCCTTCCCTGCTCGCCAGCCTTATCTGGGGCAGGAGCTCGTTGGTCACCGGCTCTTCATACAACCCGACAGCGCAGCACCGCGGCCACCCGCCGTTCGCCCCTGATAAAAAGGGAGGTGCCTTTCACCGCCATTGGCAATTATACTCATAGCGTCTGCCGCATATTTCAGGGAACCAGGCACAACATCGCACGGTGGAAAAATGAGCATAAAAGAAAAAAAGATCGCCATTATGTGCATTGTCTCTTGTTTATTTATTGGCTATCTCTGCGCAAAAATGGCGCTTTATACTTTTGATAAAAATAAAACCGAACAATATTCTAAAACCCTATTAACCAGAACCATTTTAGTCATAAAACAAATCGATGAGATTTATGCGGATGCGGTTCGAATATCGCCAAGCCAGCCCTGCTCAGCCGATTATCTCAGCAGCATCCGGGCGCTTTTATGGTCTAAATCGCTGCTGAAAGATATTGCCTATATCGATGGAAAAAGCATGCGCTGTTCGGCGCTGTGGGGAACCTTCTCGCCGCCAGAAAATATTACCCACACGCCTGCCGATATTATCTATCGCGGCGGAACGTGGTATCTCGATAAAGCGATAAATCAGGAATTCAAAGCCAGCATTTATGCCAAAGGCAACCTCGCCATCACCGTTTCTCCGTTCCTCTTCAATCGCTTCACCTCTGACCCGGAAAACAAAAGCGTCAGCGCCATCGTGGGTAACTACGATCACAGCCAGCATATCTTTTTTATCGGCAACGAGACCGCTGCGGTGTATCACACCGAGCACGGCGGCGAGCGTTATAAAAAAAACGCCTTATCCAGAGCCTGCAGCAGGGAGTACGATCTTTGCGTGGTCTCCGGCATGTCTCCACAGGGTATTGAAGATATTCCGTGGGCAATAAAGGCCGCCGCGCTCATGCTCTCGACGCTGATTGGCGTCCTGCTCTCGATCAGCATCAACCTCTACATTCGCAAAAAAAGCTCGATTCTCACCCGACTCCAGTACGCGCTGCGTAACGATCGGTTCAGCATCGTCTATCAGCCGATCGTCTCGCTGGATCGCGGAGAAACGGTGGGCGTTGAAGCGCTAATACGCTGGAAAGATAATGAGCTGGGCATTATTCCCCCGGACGTCTTTATTCCCCTGGCGGAGAAGCGCGGGGTGATTAACCAAATCAGCCACTACGTTGTCAAAAAATCAATTAATGAGCTGCATGACGTTATAAATAACCACAAAATATACCTGAGTATTAACGTCAATTCCTCCGACCTGTTCTCTAAAGCCTTTAAAGACCATCTCGATACCGTCAGCAACAAGTTTAATATTCCGCCGCGGCTGATCGCCCTGGAGTTAACCGAGAGGCAGACGGCAAACCTTGCCAGCCTCGGTGAGAAAATAGCCCGCTTCCGCGCGGCAGGCTATCAGATTGCGCTTGACGACTTTGGTACCGGTTATTCCAACCTCGACTGGTTATCAAAACTGGCGGTGGATAAAATAAAAGTCGACCGCACAATTACGGAGTCAATTGGTACGGACTCAATTAATTCCGCCCTGCTCAATAACATCATCACGCTGCTGAGCAATATGCACAGTCAGGTTATCTTTGAGGGCGTAGAGAAAGCGCATCAGAAACGTTTTCTTGAACAGCGAATACCGCAGGCCAACGTTCAGGGATGGTATTACGCCAAACCCATGAGCGCCGGCGAGCTGAAGAAATATCTCTTAGCCGCCAGCAGTCCGGCAGCCAGCGATCCGCTGCCATAACATCCCGCCGGCGGCCGGTGTTCAAAGCCCTAAGTCGTTGCTAACTGGAGAAGTTAGCCAGAAAAAGATACCATGTCTCACCAGACAAGGCTGCGCCCGGCGCACCCAAACTCAAGCGCCTTATATTTTGCGGCATTTGCCGCTGGCGCAACCAGAACGGATGACCCGCCGTGCCGTGCATGAAAATTTAAAAGAATCTGAATGTGTCCAAAAATACGCCAGCCCTCTGCCTTTTGACCCGTAGCTGGCCCGCAACAGAGCGAAAGATGAATCCGAACGCCTTACCTGGCCAGGCGCACCTCCGCCTGCCGGGCGCTTTGCTGCTGATGCGGAACCCTTTTTTATCGTCGTCCTGCCCCGGAATGAGAATGCCTGGGTGGTTTACGGGATATACTCAAGGTGAAACCCGGCGCGGTCAGGATCGGGCCAGAGCGTTGAGCGGTTCACCGCCAGGCACCGCGGCTAACGACGTCTCAGGACGATAAAGGGGATGAGAAATGTCATTGAATATTAATAAGACAGAGCGTTGCTCTGGAATCATAAAACCACTATGCGCCTGAAACTATGCTCTCTACTGGCAGCCGTATCGATGCTGTGCGGGCAGGCCGTTGCCGCCCCCGCGCTACCTGCTCACGCCGATATTCGCGATAGCGGCTTTGTCTACTGCGTTAGCGGCCAGGTTAATACCTTTAACCCGCAGAAAGTCAGCAGCGGCCTGATTGTCGATACCCTGGCCGCCCAGCTCTACGATCGTCTGCTCGACGTTGACCCTTATACCTACCGTCTGGTGCCCGAGCTGGCCGAAAGCTGGGAGGTGCTGGACAATGGCGCCACCTACCGCTTCCATCTGCGCAGCCACGTGCCTTTCCAGACGACGTCGTGGTTTAAGCCCAGTCGCGCCTTTAATGCCGATGACGTCATTTTCACCTTTAGCCGTATCTTTAATCGCGACCACCCGTGGCACAACGTAAACGGCAGCAGCTTCCCCTATTTCGACAGCCTGCAGTTCGCCGACAGCGTGGAGAGCTTGCGCAAGCTCGATAACCAGACCGTCGAATTCCGCCTGAAGCGCCCGGACGCCTCGTTCCTCTGGCACCTGGCGACCCACTACGCATCCGTTATGTCCGCAGAGTATGCCGCCCAGTTAACCAAAAGCGATCGTCAGGAGCAGCTCGACCGCCAGCCGGTGGGCACCGGCCCGTTCCAGCTGGAAGAGTATCGCTCGGGCCAGTACGTTCGCCTGCAGCGTCACCCCGGCTACTGGCGCGGCAAACCGCTGATGCCGCAGGTGGTGGTCGATCTGGGCTCCGGTGGCACCGGCCGCCTGTCGAAGCTGCTGACCGGCGAGTGCGACGTGCTGGCCTGGCCCGCCGCCAGCCAGCTGACTATTTTGCGCGACGACCCGCGCCTGCGCCTGACCCTGCGTCCTGGGATGAATATTGCCTGGCTGGCGTTCAATACCGCCAAGCCGCCGCTGGATAATCCGCAGGTTCGCCACGCCCTGGCGCTGGCAATCAATAACCAGCGTCTGATGCAGTCTATCTATTATGGCACCGCGGAAACCGCCGCCTCGATGCTGCCCCGCGCCTCCTGGGCCTACGATAACGAAGCGAAGATAACCGAGTACAATCCGAGCGCCGCCCGCGCCCAGCTCAAAGCGCTGGGGCTGGAAAACCTCACGCTTCGGCTGTGGGTGCCCACCAGCTCGCAGGCCTGGAACCCCAGCCCGCTAAAAACCGCCGAGCTGATTCAGGCCGATATGGCGCAGATTGGCGTAAAGGTGATTATTGTTCCGGTTGAGGGGCGTTTTCAGGAGGCGAGGCTGATGGATATGAACCACGACCTGACCCTTTCCGGCTGGGCCACGGACAGTAATGACCCGGACAGCTTTTTCCGCCCGCTGCTGAGCTGCGCGGCGATTGCCTCACAGACCAACTTCGCCCACTGGTGCAACCGCGAGTTCGACGAGGTGCTGCAAAAGGCGTTAACCTCGCAGCAGCTGGCTTCGCGCATTGAGGCCTATAAAGAGGCGCAGCATATTCTCGCCCGCGAGCTGCCGGTGCTGCCGCTCGCCTCGTCGCTGCGTTTACAGGCCTACCGCTATGATATGAAAGGTTTGATCCTGAGCCCGTTCGGTAACGCCTCCTTTGCCGGCGTTTCGCGGGAGAAAAAAGACGATGTGAAAAAAGACGACGTTAAAAAAGATGAGGTGAAAAAACCATGATCATTTTTACCCTGCGGCGCCTGCTGTTACTGCTGGTCACGCTCTTTTTTCTGACCTTCGTCGGCTTCAGCCTGAGCTACTTTACGCCGCACGCTCCGCTACAGGGCGCGTCGCTGTGGAACGCCTGGCAGTTCTGGTTCACCGGGCTGCTGCACTGGGATTTCGGGGTCTCCAGCATCAACGGCCAGCTGATTTCACAGCAGCTAAAAGAGGTCTTCCCGGCCACCATGGAGCTGTGCATTCTCGCCTTTGGTTTTGCCCTGCTGGTGGGGATTCCCGTCGGTATGCTGGCCGGCATTATGCGTAACAAGTGGCCCGACACCCTGATTAGCGCCCTGGCGCTGCTCGGCTTTTCGATTCCCGTTTTCTGGCTGGCGCTGCTGCTGACGCTGTTCTTCTCCCTGACGCTGGGCTGGTTCCCGGTCTCCGGGCGTTTCGATCTGCTCTACGAGGTCAAAACGGTGACCGGGTTTGCGCTGATCGACGCCTGGCTGTCCGATTCGCCGTGGCGTCATGAAATGATCGTCAGCGCCGCACGCCATATGGTGCTGCCGGTTCTGACCCTTGCCGTGGCGCCAACCACCGAAGTGATTCGCCTGATGCGCATCAGCACCAGCGAAGTGTACGACACCAACTACGTGAAGGCCGCCGCCACCCGCGGCGTGTCGCGGCGGACGATCCTGCACCGTCACGTGCTGCATAACGCCCTGCCGCCGGTTATTCCGCGCCTGGGGCTGCAGTTTGCCACCATGCTGACGCTGGCGATGATCACCGAAATGGTCTTCAGCTGGCCGGGGCTGGGCCGCTGGCTGATCAACGCGATTCGTCAGCAGGATTACGCCGCCATCTCGGCGGGCGTGATGGTCATCGGCGCGCTGGTCATTACCGTGAACGTGCTATCTGATATTCTGGGAGCCATGGCTAACCCTCTGAAACATAAGGAATGGTATGCCTTACGATAGCGTGTACCTGGAGAAGCGCCCCCCGGGAGCGCTGCGCACCGTGTGGCGCAAATTCTACGGCGACACCAGCGCCATGATCGGCCTGTACGGCTGCGCCGGGCTGCTGCTGCTGTGCGTTTTTGGCGGCTGGTTTGCCCCTTACGGCATCGATCAGCAGTTCCTCGGCTACCAGCTGCTGCCGCCCTCATGGTCGCGCTACGGCGAGGTTTCGTTCTTCCTCGGCACCGACGATCTCGGCCGCGACGTTCTGAGCCGTCTGCTGAGCGGCGCGGCGCCCACCGTCGGCGGCGCGTTCGTCGTCACCTTCGGCGCCTCGCTGTTTGGCCTGGTGCTCGGCGTGATTGCCGGTTCGACCCACGGCCTGCTGTCGGCAATGCTGAACCACGTCCTCGATACCCTGCTGTCGATTCCGTCGCTACTGCTGGCGATTATCGTCGTCGCCTTTGCCGGACCGCATCTGAGTCACGCCATGTTCGCCGTCTGGCTGGCGCTGCTGCCGCGCATCGTGCGTTCGGTCTATAGCATGGTGCACGATGAGCTGGAAAAAGAGTACGTTATTGCCGCCCGGCTCGACGGCGCCTCAACGCTGAATATTCTCTGGTTTGCGGTCCTGCCCAATATCACTTCCGGGCTGGTGACCGAGATTACCCGCGCGCTGTCGATGGCGATCCTCGATATTGCCGCACTGGGCTTCCTCGACCTCGGCGCGCAGCTTCCCTCTCCGGAGTGGGGGGCGATGCTCGGCGACGCGCTGGAGCTGATTTACGTGGCTCCGTGGACGGTGATGCTGCCGGGCGCCGCCATTATGATTAGCGTCCTGCTGGTTAACCTGCTGGGCGACGGCATCCGCCGCGCAATTATCGCCGGGGTGGAATAATGCCGTTACTCGATATTCGCAATTTAACCATCGAATTCAAAACCAACGAAGGCTGGGTCAAAGCCGTCGATCGCGTCAGCCTGACCCTGAACGAGGGCGAAATTCGCGGGCTGGTCGGCGAATCAGGTTCCGGTAAGAGCCTGATTGCCAAAGCGATATGCGGCGTAACCAAAGACAACTGGCGGGTCACCGCCGACCGCATGCGCTTCGACGATATCGACCTGCTGCGGCTCTCCAGCCGCGAACGCCGCAAGCTGATTGGCCACAACGTGTCGATGATTTTCCAGGAGCCGCAGTCCTGTCTCGACCCTTCCGAACGGATCGGCCAGCAGCTGATGCAGAACATTCCCGGCTGGACCTTTAAGGGCCGCTGGTGGCAGCGTCTCGGCTGGCGTAAACGTCGGGCGATAGAGCTCCTGCACCGCGTGGGTATCAAGGACCATAAAGACGCGATGCGCAGTTTCCCCTACGAGTTAACCGACGGGGAGTGTCAGAAGGTGATGATCGCCATCGCCCTTGCCAACCAGCCGCGTCTGCTGATCGCCGATGAGCCGACGAACGCGATGGAACCCACCACCCAGGCGCAAATTATCCGCCTGCTGACGCGGCTGAATCAGAACAACAGCACCACTATTTTGCTGATCAGCCACGACCTGCAGATGCTGAGCAAATGGGCGAACAGAATCAACGTCATGTACTGCGGGCAAACCGTTGAATCAGCGCCGAGCGAAGAGCTGGTCACCACGCCCCATCACCCCTACACCCAGGCGTTAATCCGCGCGATCCCCGATTTTGGCAGCGCGCTGCCGCACAAAAGCCGCCTGAACACCATGCCCGGGGCCATTCCGCTGCTGGAGCAGCTGCCGATCGGCTGCCGGCTCGGGCCGCGCTGCCCTTACGCCCAGCGCAAATGCATCGAAGCCCCGCGGCTGACCGGCGCGCGGGCGCATCTGTACGCCTGTCATTTCCCGCTGAACATGGAGAAAGAGTGAAATGGTCGAAACGTTGCTCGAAGTCCGCAATCTGAGTAAGACCTTTCGCTATCGTACCGGCTGGTTTCGTCGTCAGACGGTGGAAGCGGTCAAGCCGCTGAGCTTTACGCTGCGCGAGCGCCAGACTCTGGCGATCATCGGCGAGAACGGCTCGGGGAAATCCACGCTGGCGAAAATGCTGGCCGGCATGATTGAACCCAGCGCCGGCGAGCTGCTGATTGACGACCGTCCGCTGGAATTCGGCGACTACTCGTTCCGCAGCCAGCGTATCCGCATGATTTTCCAGGATCCGTCAACCTCACTGAACCCGCGCCAGCGCATTTCGCAGATCCTCGACTTCCCGCTGCGTCTGAACACCGAGCTTGAGCCGGAGGCGCGGCAGAAGCAGATTATTGAGACGCTGCGAATGGTCGGCCTGCTGCCGGACCACGTCAGCTACTACCCGCATATGCTGGCACCGGGGCAAAAGCAGCGTCTGGGCCTTGCGCGCGCGCTGATCCTGCGGCCTAAGGTCATTGTCTGCGATGAGGCGCTGGCGTCGCTGGATATGTCGATGCGTTCACAGCTGATCAACCTGATGCTAGAGCTGCAGGATAAACAAGGTATTTCATATATCTACGTTACCCAGCATTTAGGCATGATGAAGCATATTAGCGATCAGGTTCTGGTGATGCATCAGGGGGAAGTGGTGGAGCGCGGCAGCACCGCTGACGTGCTGGCTTCGCCGCTGCACGATCTGACCAAGCGGCTGATCGCCGGCCACTTTGGCGAAGCGCTGACCGCCGACGCGTGGCGCAAAGACGGTAAATAGCCCTTCAATCACCCGGGTAAGGCTGACGCCTTACCCGGGCCTGTTACTTAGCGGTGCCCGCAGACGCGTTCTCAGCCCGGAAGTATGGTTTGCGCCGGCAGCACCCGCCGGTCAAAGCGACGCAGCGAGTAGTACAGCAGCCCGGTGGCGAACCAGCCGATAATCCACGACACGTCGTTACCGGCGAATATCCACGTCAAAGAGCCGTGGAACAGCGGGTTCTCGATAAACGGCAGCTGGATAAGCACTCCCACCACGTAGATGGTTATGGCGTAAATATTCCAGTAGCCGTAGCGTTTTTTCGGGTCAGACAGCGCGGGAATATCCACGGCACCGGCAGAGATAAGATAGTAATCGGTGAGGCTAATGGCGCTCCACGGAACAAAGAACGCCAGCAGGAACAGCAGGAAATGGGTGAAGTTCTTCAGAAACGCCGGCTCGCTCAGCAGGGCGATAATGCACGATATGGACACCATCAGAACCACGAAGATGAGGCGCGATCGCTGCGATAGCGACGTCTGGCGGCGAAAGCCGGAAACGATGGTGCTCAGCGACATAAAGCTGCCGTAGGCATTAAGCGTCGTGAAGGTGATTTTGCCGAAGCAGATCGCAAAGTAGATAATCATCGCCATCACCTGGCTTTTACCTAATCCCACGATAAAGCTCACTTCATGTCCGGGGAAAGCGCTGCCAGCAATGGCCGCCGTCAGCACGCCCAGGGTCATTGACGCCTGGGTGCCAAGTACCGTCCCGCTAAAGACGCAGAAAAAGGTTTTCGCGCCAGACACGTTGCTCGGCAAATAGCGCGAGTAGTCGGAAACGTAGGGACAGAAGGCTATCTGCCACGACGAGGAGAGCGACACGGCCAGCAGGAACATCGGCAGGGAGAAATGGCTATTCTGCGCGATGGCCGTCAGGTCTGCGGAGAGCAGCAGCGTAATGAACAGATAGGCAAACGCCAGCACGCCGACGATGCTCGCCACTTTGCCCAGCTTATGGATAACCCGATAGCCCAGCACGGCAATGACGATGATAATCGCGCTGAACAGCAGCATGCCGGTGACGTTTGAGACCGACAGCAGCCTTGCCATCGCCTGCCCGGCAAGGACGGTGCCGCTGGCGGAAAAGCCAACGTACATAATGCAGACCAGCACCAGCGGCACCACCGCGCCAAAAACGCCAAACTGCGCGCGGCTGATGATCATCTGCGGCAACCCCAGGCGCGGGCCCTGCAGGGCATGCAGCGACATCACCGCGGCCCCAAGCACCTGCCCCAGCAGCAGACCAATCAGCGACCACACCACGTCACCGCCCAGCACCACGGCCAGCGCGCCGGTGACGATAGCGGTAATCTGCAGATTGCCGCCAAACCACAGCGTAAACTGGCTGAAAGGATGTCCATGTCTCTCGCCTTCGGGAATAAAATCGATCGAGCGCGTTTCCGTTATGCGCTGTTCACTGCCTTTTGACTGCCCATCTGTTGAAGAAAAAGAAGACATAGTTTCCTCGCTATAATCGGTGTTCTTGTTGCGTCGCGTTTTTCACCGACGGTCCGCTATGCCAGCCAGTTCGCCGGCTGTTTTTTAATCGTCGCGACCGCTTTAGCGATTTCGGGGGCAAGCCAGCGATCGTCTTCCCACGTCGCCACGCTTTGCCGCAGCAGCGCCAGGCCGTGGCGGGTGCCCCGCGCCAGCATGTCGATGGGATGGAACTCCAGCGCCTGAGCGGCGAGTAAATACTCGATCGCCAGAATTTGATACAGGTTGCTCAACAGACGCTGAAGCTTCAGCGCCGAGCCGGTCCCCAGGCTCAGGTGATCCTCCTGCAGACCCGAGGTGACAAAGTTATCGAGCACCGCGGGCTGCGCCAGCTGCTTGTTTTCCGCGCACAGCGAGGCCGCGACGTACTGCGCAATCATCATCCCGGAATTCACCCCCGGCTTTGCCACCAAAAACGCCGGCAGGCCGCTGACGAGCGGGTTAACCAGCCGATCCAGACGCCGCTCGGCAATGGCGCCGAGCTCGGCCATCGCAATCGCCAGCAAATCGCAGGCCATAGCCACCGACTCGCCGTGCGGATGCGCCTGGGAGACCACTCGCCAGCGATCCAGCGTCCCGAGAATCAGCGGGTTATCCGTGCAGGCGTTCAGCTCAACGTCGACCTGCCCCGCCGCGTGCGCGAACTGATCGCGACAGGCGCCGTGGACCTGAGGCATAGAGCGCAGACTCAGAGCGTCCTGGGTACGCACTCCCTGGCTGGCCGCCAGCAGCGGGCTGTCCGTCAGCATCTGCCGTAAGCGAAGGCCGCAGTGCTGCATTCCCGGGCTGGCCTTCAGCGCGAGGATCTCGGCGTCAAAGGCCACCGCCTGCCCGCACAGGGCTTCAAAACTCATGGCACCGGTCACATCGGCCCAGTCCAGCAGCCGGGCGGCATCATCCAGCGCCAGGCAGGCCATGCCGGTCATACAGGGCGTACCGTTGACCAGGCTTAGCCCCTCTTTTGCTCCCGGCGCAATGGGCTCGAGCCCGGCCTGCGCCAGAGCCTGCTCGGCGGGAACGACCTGTCCCTGCCAGCTCACGTCGCCGATCCCCATCAGCGCCAGGCCGATATGTGCCATATGGGTCAGGTAGCCCACCGACCCTTGCGACGGGACCTGCGGCGTAATCTGCAGATTCAGGAAGGCGAGCAGCTGCTCAACGATGGCGCAGGAAATCCCCGACTTCCCGTGGCTGTAGTTGGCGATCGCCGCGCACATAATGGCGCGCGTGTGCGCTTCATCCAGCAGCGGGCCGACGCCGCAGGCGTGGCTGAGCAGGGTGTTGCGCGATAGCTGCCCGAGCTGCTCTTCGGGCAGCGTGATATTGCACAGCGCCCCCAGGCCGGTATTAATGCCGTAGGCTATCTGCCCGGAGTCAATAATGTGCTGAACAATCGACCGGCCCTGGGCAATGCGCTGCCAGGCGCTGTCGCTCAGCGCCAGCGCGGCTTTTTCTCGCGCGACCCGCACGACGTCCTGCCAGCATAACGGGGCGTCCCCCCACAGCACGCGTTCGCTCATACTCGCTGCCCCGGCTGATGGTGGCTGGAAATAAACTGCTGAAAACGCGGCGATGCGTGTGAACCAAAGAGCGCGTCCGGCGGGCCGTCGCAGTCGATCGTCCCCTGATGCATAAACACCACGCGGTTGGAGACGTGGCGGGCAAATCCTAGCTCATGGGTCACCACCAGCATGGTGCGCCCCTCTTCTGCCAGGCTGCGCATCACTTTCAACACCTCACCGACCAGCTCCGGGTCCAGCGCCGAGGTCGGCTCATCGAAAAGCATCACTTCCGGATCCATTGCCAGCGCACGGGCGATGGCCACCCGCTGCTGCTGCCCGCCGGAGAGCTGCGCCGGGTAGAAGTCCTTGCGGTTCAGCATGCCAACGCGATCGAGCAGCTGCTCCGCCTGTTCAATACACTCCTGCTTACTGCGTTTTAAAACGTAGTGTGGGCCTTCGATAACATTTTGCAGTACCGTCATATGCGACCACAGGTTGAAGCTTTGAAAAACCATCCCCAGCCGCGAGCGGAGGCGCTCAATCTGCTTCGGGTTGGCCGCCAGACGGTGGCCGCGGGCATGATGCTTCATCTCGATGGTTTCACCGCCGACGCTGACCACGCCCGCATCCGGCGTTTCCAGCAGGTTAATGCAGCGCAGGAGCGTGCTTTTTCCTGAACCGCTGGCGCCAAGGATCGAAATCACATCGCCTTTTTGCGCCTGGATAGAAATCCCCTTTAACACCTCGAGCGAACCAAAGGATTTGTGGATGTCGCTGACTGACAGCGTCACGGGACGGGAATCGTGCATACTACTCTCCTTTCGCGGCGGTATTGAGTGAAACGGTGGCAGGGTTTTGCCGGGTGTGCGGCGTCAGGCGACGCTCCAGCAGGGCATAAAGCTGCACGATAATAAAGTTAAGTAGCAGGTAGATCGCTGCGGCGCAGAGAAAGACCTCCATCGTCCGGTAGGTTCGTTGGATAATCTGCTGCGCCACGCCGGTGACGTCCCATACCGTGACCAGGCTGGCCAGCGCCGTCGATTTCACCAACAGAATCGCTTCGGTGGAGTAGGCCGGCAGCGCGTAGCGCAGCATCACCGGGGCGACAATCCTGCGCAGCAGCAGGAAGCGCGACATTCCGCAGGCCTGGCCGGCCTCAATCTGGCCGATGGGAACCGCCAGCAGCGCCCCGCGCAGGATTTCGGCCGTATAGGCCGCAGTGCACAGCGCCAGCGCCAGCACCGCGCAGATGAACGGCTCCCGCAGCAGCGGCCATAAAAAGCTGTGGCGGATAACGCCGAACTGCCCCAGCCCGTAGTAGATCAGAAACAGCTGAATCAGCAGCGGAGAGCCGCGAAAGATCAGAATGTAGCCTTTCGCAAAACCGCTCAGCAGCGGCCAGCGGCTCATCCGCAGCGCCAGCACGCCCAGCGCCAGTACCCCGCCGCAGATAAACGAGCTGATAAACAGCCCCAGCGTCACCGGCAGCGCGGTGCAGAGTTTTAAAAACGTGTCGCTGAGGAAGGCGAAGTCGATAAACATAGATTCTCCTTAGGCCTGAGCCGCCGCGCGGCGGGACCAGGCCCGATTGAGACGAATTTCCGCCCGAATAAATGCCCGGTTAGAGAGTAACGTCAGGAGCAGGTAGCAACCGCCGCCAATCAGGTAGAACAGGAAGTATTCCCGGGTGGATCCGGCGGCTATCTGGCTGGCGCGCATCAGCTCCACGATCCCGGTAACCGAAACCAGCGCCGAGTCCTTCAGGCTCATTTGCCACACGTTGGACAGCCCCGGCAGCGAGTAGCGCACGATTTGCGGCAGCATAATCCGCTGGAAAATGCGCCAGCGCGGCATGCCGATGGCCAGCGCCGCCTCGACCTCACCCGGCGTCAGCGCCAGACGCGCCGCGCGATAAACTTCGGCCTGATAGGAGGCGGAAATGAGGCCGATAGCCAGCGAACCTATCAGGAACGGCGGGATTTCAATAAAACCATCGGCGCCAAACAGCTGCCCTACCCACGACACCAGCCCCGACCCGCCAAAATAGAACAGGTAGATAACCAGCAGCTCAGGGATGCCGCGAAACACCACCGAATAGGCCGAGCCAAACCAGCGGGCCGGCGCTCGGGGCGACAGCTTTGCGGCGGCAATGATGCCCCCCACTACCGCCCCCACCGCAAGCGCGGCGAGGGACAAAAGAAGCGTTGTCAGTGTTGCGCTAAGGATGACCGTCCCCCAGCCGTTCTCACCAAAACTCAGCAGACTTGCCATCTTCAACCTCGCTTATGGGGTGACGTCACTCTTAAACCATTTTTCACTCAGCTTTTTCACCGTTCCGTCGGCCAGCGCGGCCTGAATTGCCGCATCGAGCTTCGCTTTCAAATCGGCATCCGCATGGCGAACGCCCATCGCTTCGCCTTCCCCCCAAATGGGGCCGCTCAGCTGCGGGCCGCTAAAGTTCAGGTTGCTATTTTCCGGGCGCGCCAGGGTGGTATTGGCAAAGGTAATATCGTCAAATACCGCATCAATACGCTCGGACTGCAGATCGAGAATCGCATCCGCCGAGTTGTTGTATTCACGAATGTCCGCGATATCTTTAAAATACTTGTCAATAAACGGCGTATAGACGGTACCGGAGGCGATACCAATGGTTTTCCCTTTTAGCGCCGCCCGCAGCGGCGCAATCGCCGCCTGAATCTCTTTTTCGTCATCGTGGAGCTTGATGGTGTGGCCGGCGCCGGTCGCCGGCGGCAGCAGCGTGCCTTTTACCGCAATAAATGAGGCCGGCGTGGCGGCATAAGGCTGCGTGAAGGTGACCACCTGCTTCCGCTCAGGGGTGATCACAATGGCATCCATAATCACGTCGTATTTGCCCGCGTTCAGGCCGGCGATCATCCCGTCCCAGTTTTGCACCACCAGCTTGCACTCAATCCCCATGCGCTGGCAGAGATTTGCCATCAGCTCGGGTTCGAATCCGCTCAGCTTCCCTCCCGGCAGCGTCAGGTTCCAGGGCTCATACCCTCCTTCGGTCGCGATGGTAATCGACTTCCACTCCTTCGCATTGACCGATCCACCGCAGAGCAATAGTCCAGAAAACAGGGCTGACAGGCAGGTCTGACGAAAGGTGATGCTCTGATTCATGATTGATTCTCCTGATGCCATTAAAATAGTTGCCGTGCGGCTGCTGCCAGGCGGGTGTAAATCGCAGATGACAGATCATGTATATACAAGCATTGACAATTCCATACACTGTTCCGATGATGGATTTGTGAACCAGGCTGTAAATAATTTGTAATTGAATTGAAAAATAGATGTATCAAAAAATTTACATGTATTCACATATAAGGTGGTATGCCCGCGATGATTATGTCCTTTACATTTTCCTCCCTGCCCGTCACGCCGTGGAAAAACGGCGGCGGCGAAACCCGTGAAATCGTCAGCGTGCCGTCGCCTGATGCGCCGTTTCTCTGGCGGGCCAGCATCGCCACTTTACAAAGCGACGGGCCGTTTTCGGCTTTTCCGGGCGTAGATCGGGTGATAACGCTAATAGACGGCGGTTCGCTGTGGCTGCGCGGCGGAGATATCGCCCATCACCTGCACCTGTGGGAGCCGTGGGCCTTTGCCGGCGAATGGCCGCTGGCCAGCGAGGGGATTGCGCAGCCGGGGCTGGACTTCAACATCATGACCCAGCGTAGCCGGGCCACGGCGCAGGTGAGCGTGGTATCCACCGCGCGGCGGCCCGGCGCGGCGGGTGTCGCCTGGGTGCTGCAAGGTCGCTGGCAGTTGGGGGAGCAGCTGCACGCTGCCGGGAGCGGCATCTGGTGGCAGGATACGCCGCCGGGGGAGCTTCTCCCGCACTCCGCCGACGCCAGGCTGCTGCTGGCGAGCCTGAGCGTACGTTAGCCGCATTTTGCCCGGAGAACGGCGCCGAACGCCCGCGATATCCGGTGATATACTGGAGAGTACGCGATGGCAGGGATACGATAAGCCGCCTGCGCTGACCGTGAAGGTTGACGCCCATGAACGCAGCGGTAGCGCCGATGTCGCCCGCGGGATGTCGGCTATTGCTGAAAAATAGCGTGACACAGGGGGTCGTCAGTGGGATATAATTCTCGGCTAAATTTGAGTTATTTTGAAATAACAACACTAACTACATGATTGTTAAAGTAAAAATAAGCAATAACGATAAGGATTAAAGCTATGGGTTTTCTTTCCGGTAAGCGCATTCTGGTGACTGGCGTTGCCAGCAAACTGTCCATCGCCTACGGTATTGCGCAAGCAATGCACCGTGAAGGGGCTGAACTGGCGTTCACCTATCAGAACGACAAACTGAAAGGTCGTGTGGAAGAATTTGCTGCGGCACTGGGTTCCAACATCGTACTGCCGTGCGACGTGGCTGAAGATGAGAGCATTGAGTCTCTGTTCACCGAACTGACCAAAGTATGGCCGAAATTCGACGGTTTCGTTCACTCAATCGGTTTCGCACCGGCGGATCAGCTGGACGGCGACTACGTTAACGCGGTAACCCGTGAAGGTTTCAAAATCGCTCACGACATCAGCGCCTACAGCTTTGTGGCGATGGCGAAAGCCTGCCGCGAGATGCTGAACCCGGGCTCCGCCCTGCTGACGCTCTCCTACCTGGGCGCAGAGCGCGCAATCCCTAACTACAACGTGATGGGCCTGGCTAAAGCGTCTCTGGAAGCGAACGTACGCTACATGGCGAACGCGATGGGTCCGGAAGGCGTGCGCGTCAACGCCATCTCTGCCGGTCCGATCCGTACTCTGGCAGCATCCGGGATTAAAGATTTCCGTAAAATGCTGGCCCACTGCGAAGCCGTCACCCCGATTCGTCGTACCGTGACCATCGAAGATGTCGGCAACAGCGCAGCGTTCCTGTGCTCTAACCTCTCTGCGGGCATCTCCGGTGAAGTGGTTCACGTTGACGGCGGCTTCAGCATTGCCGCTATGAACGAGCTGGAACTGAAATAAGTTCTTTGCCCTCCTCACGCCCGTGAGGAGGGTTTTACTCTGCTGCTGCTGACGACCTTTCGCGCCATCTCTCCCGCTCTGTTATTCCAATCAGCTATTTGTTAGCACGTATCAATATTTTCTCCTGCTCCAGGGTTACGCCAGGATAGTTATGCATAGATGGCCCACAGAAGTGCGGCCGGACACATATCGATGAAGGAACGCCCATGGAGCAACGCCGCGTGTATGGCAAAAACCACTGGTATCACGAGACCCAGTCAACAATCTGCCCGGTGGATGTATTACCGCTCGTCCCTGAAGCCGCGTATGTCGAAGACCGTTTTTTACTCGACCTGACGTTGCCCGCAGAGCTGCTCCACGCGCACGCGGGCTGGCTGGCGCCGGCACGATGTTTGGCTGACGCGCTCTTTCCGACCTCAGTGACGGCGAATCGTCTGCAAACTTTTAGCGCCTACGACCGCCTGAGCACGGCGCTCACCGTCGCGCAGGTCTATGGCGTGCAGCGGCTGTGTAACCACTATGCGGCGCGCCTGGCGCCGCTGCCTGGCCCGGACTCCTCCCGCGAGAGCAATCGTCGTCTGGCGCAGATCACGCAGTATGCGCGCCAGCTGGCCAGCTCGCCCTCGGTCATTACCGCCCTCTCCCGCAGCCAGCTGGACGAAGTGGGCTTAACCAGCCGCGATATTATCCTGATTAACCAGATTATCGGTTTCGTTGGCTTCCAGGCCCGCGCGATCGCCACCTTCCAGGCGACGCTGGGCTTCCCGGTGCGCTGGATGCCGGGAATGCCGCAGCAGGAGGATGCGCCGGCAGAAGGCTTTGCCGCCGCGGACGCCGACTGGCTGGCCGACGTCAACGACAGCGACCTGCGCTACGCTGACGACGATCGCCAGGCGCGGCTGGTCAGCTGGCAGCAACATCCCGGCCTCGCCGAGCTGGCGCCGCTGCTGGCGGTCCATGATGCTATCCTCAGCGCGCAGGATGAGCTGCTTACCCGACTGAGTGAAAATCAGCCGTTTGCGCCGCTGGTCGCGCTGATTGCGGCGCGGATCAACGGCAGCGTCAGCTGCTTTAACGCCTGGGCGCGAGAATGGTCCGGCTCGCCGACGTTTCCTGAGGCGCTCCGCCACGACGATCGTGCGCTTCAGGCGTGGGGCGAAAGGCATCAATCCGAACGCGCAATCTATCTGGCGGTGCAGCTGTTAACCCGCTCCCCCGACCGCTTCAGCGCCGCTCAGCTAACGCCCCTCACTGAATACGGGCTTTCCCGAACTCAGGTTATCGATATTCTGGCCTGGTGCGGGCTATGCGGCTGGATCAACCGGCTGAAAATCGCCCTCGGCAATGTTGGTCAACGGACGTAAAATGCCAAACAGCGCTTGCTGCAACAGGCATAATCGCGTAAAAATGACAGCCGCTCTTTTAGCCACGAAAATACCAAATTATGTTTCAGGACAACCCGCTGCTAGCGCAGCTTAAACAGCAACTGCATTCTCAGACTCCTCGCGTTGAAGGGGTCGTTAAGGGTACGGAAAAAGGCTTTGGCTTCCTCGAAGTTGACTCGCAGAAAAGCTATTTCATTCCGCCGCCGCAAATGAAAAAAGTGATGCATGGCGATCGTATTACCGCCGTGGTCCATACTGAAAAAGAACGTGAAAGCGCGGAGCCGGAAGAGTTGATCGAGCCTTTCCTGACGCGTTTCGTTGGTAAAGTGCATAAGAAAGACGATCGCCTGTCTATCGTTCCCGATCATCCGCTGCTGAAAGATGCCATTCCGTGCCGCGCCGATCGTAGCGTCAGCCACGATTTCAGCGAGGGTGACTGGGCGGTTGCCGAAATGCGCCGTCATCCGCTGAAAGGCGATCGCGGCTTCTACGCCGAATTAACCCAGTTCATCACCTTCAGCGACGACCATTTCGTGCCGTGGTGGGTGACCCTGGCGCGTCATAATCTGGAAAAAGAAGCGCCAGACGGCGTGGCTACAGAGATGCTGGACGAAGGGCTGGAGCGCCGCGACCTGACGGCGCTGGCGTTCGTGACCATCGATAGCGCCAGCACCCAGGATATGGACGATGCGCTGTATGTGGAAGCCGCCGCTGACGGCAAGCTGCAGCTGACCGTCGCGATCGCCGACCCGACCGCCTGGATCGCCGAAGGCAGCAGGCTGGACGACGCGGCAAAAATCCGCGCCTTCACCAACTACCTGCCGGGCTTTAACATCCCGATGCTGCCGCGCGAGCTCTCCGACGACCTGTGCTCGCTGCGCGCCAACGAAACGCGCCCGGTGCTGGCCTGCCGCATGATCCTCTCGGCCGACGGTACGATTGAAGATGATATTGAATTCTTCGCCGCCACCATTGAGTCGAAAGCGAAGCTGGCCTACGACAACGTCTCCGACTGGCTGGAGAATAGCGGCAACTGGCAGCCCGAAAGCGAAGCCATCGCGCAGCAGATTACCCTGCTGCAGGACCTGTGCCTGCGCCGCAGCGAATGGCGTAAAACCCATGCGCTGGTGTTTAAAGACCGTCCGGACTACCGCTTCGTGCTGGGTGAGAAAGGTGAAGTGCTGGATATCGTTGCCGAGCCGCGCCGTATCGCCAACCGCATCGTTGAAGAGTCGATGATTGCCGCCAACATCTGCGCCGCTCGCGTGCTGCGCGACCGTCTGGGCTTTGGCGTTTACAACGTGCATACCGGCTTCGATCCGGCCAATACCGAACAGCTTGCCGCGCTGCTGAAGACCCATGACGTGCACGTCGATCCGCAGGAAGTGCTGACCCTTAACGGCTTCTGCAAGCTGCGCCGTGAGCTGGACGCACAGCCTTCCGGCTTCCTCGATAGCCGCATCCGTCGCTTCCAGTCCTACGCCGAAATCAGCACCGAGCCGGGCCCGCACTTCGGCCTTGGCCTCGAAGCCTACGCCACCTGGACCTCACCGATTCGTAAGTACGGCGATATGATTAACCATCGCCTGCTGAAAGCCATCATTAAAGGTGACACCATCGCGCGCCCTAATGATGACGTAGCGGTGCAGATGGCAGAACGCCGTCGACTGAACCGGATGGCCGAACGCGACGTCGGCGACTGGCTTTACGCGCGCTACCTGAGCCCGAACGCCGGCACCGATACGCGCTTTGCGGCGGAAATTATCGATATCAGCCGCGGCGGCATGCGCGTACGCCTGGTTGATAACGGCGCGGTTGCCTTTATCCCGGCACCGTTCCTGCACGCCGTCCGCGATGAGCTGGTCTGCAGCCAGGAAAACGGCACCGTGCAGATTAAAGGTGAAACCGTCTACAAGGTGACCGACGTTATCGACGTTAAGATTGCCGAAGTCAGAATGGAAACGCGCAGCGTGATTGCCCGACCGTTCGCCTGATATTGCCCCTCAGCGGCTCCCGACTCAGGGAGCCGTTCTTTTAGCCAATCCCCGTTCCCCGCCCGCGCCTGCGCTAAAAACCTCCCGATGAGATAGGTTGTGCGATCTTTTCACTTCTCTTTTGCATCCGTTTTTTGCATCATTGATTTCATTCGCTTTTGTAACCAGGATAATACTATGTCTGATCTGAATGCCCGCCTGCTCGCCCAACGTATCGATACCGTGCTGGATATTCTGGTTGCCGGAGACTATCACTCCGCGATTCATAATCTGGAGATCCTCAAGGCGGAGCTGCAGGCTCTTGCTAACGATGAGCCGGAAAGCAAGCCCGGTCAGCCGAAAGCCCCCTGGGAAATCTGACAGCCCTTCGCGCCGCAGCCGACCGTACAGCGTCGATTGCCCGTAAAATAGCCCCCTAACTGTGATGTTGCTATGAACGCCCGACAACAAAGTATTTTGCAAATGGTCATCGATAAAGGCCGCATGAGCGTGGCCGATCTCGCGAGAATGACCGGTGTCTCTGAAGTGACCGTACGTCAGGATTTGAATCTGCTGGAAAAGCAGAGCTATCTGCGTCGTACCCACGGTTTTGCCGTGCCGCTGGATAGCGAGGACGTAGAAACCCGCATGATGACCTATTTCGCCATTAAGCGTGAGCTGGCTATGCGGGCCGCTGAGCGGGTTTCGTCCGGCGAGACGGTATTTATCGAAAACGGTAGCTGCAACGCCCTGCTCGCCCGGACGCTTGCCGAGCGCGGCGATATCACCATCATTACCGTCAGCAGCTATATTGCTCATCTGCTGAAAGAGACGCCTGGCGAGGTGATCCTCCTCGGCGGTATTTACCAGAAACGCAGCGAGAGCATGGTCGGTCCGCTGACCCGGCAGTTTATCCAGCAGGTTCATTTCAGCAAAGCGTTCATTGGCATCGACGGCTGGCAGCTTGAGACCGGGTTTACCGGGCGGGATATGATGCGGGCGGACGTGGTTAACGCGGTGCTGGAGAAAGGCTGCGAGGCCATTGTGCTCAGCGACAGTTCAAAATTCAGCGTCGTACACCCTTACCCGCTCGGTCCGGTTGGGCGCTTTGATCGTATCATTACCGATAGCAACCTGCACGATACCGCTCGTCAGCAGCTGGCTGACAGCGGTTTAACCGTCGATATCGTCAACGTCGCCTGATCTGCTCCCCTTCTTCTATTCCTTTCTTCGTCGCCCACTCAGGTGGGCGCAGGCCGCGCCGCGCCACGTCTGAGAGTATTCTGAGCCGCCAATTCAGACTTTTTACCTGCCGGTAAAGTTTAAAAAAAGTAGAATTATTGTTAGCGATATAACAGGAAGTGACTATCACCCGCGTGATTAAAGTAACACCTGCACAACTAAACTTCATGGAATAGCCCTTAACGCATAGTTCACGCTATGCTTTAAAGGAAGTTGTATCCATGAATAGATTATTCAGGAGAAAAATATGATGACTTCAATGAGCAAAAAAATGGCTGCAGCTGTTCTGGCTGTAACAGTGGTAATGTCCCTGAGCGCGTGTTCTAACTGGTCAAAACGCGATCGTAATACCGCCATTGGCGCCGGTGCTGGCGCGCTGGGCGGCGCGGTATTAACCGACGGCAGCACCCTGGGTACTCTGGGCGGCGCAGCGGTCGGCGGGATTATCGGTCACCAGGTAGGTAAATAAGTTTTAAATCAGTTCAAATAAAAAATAACTGCTCGCAGATTTTCTGACTTACGCACCGGAAAAAATCAGGGCCACGGTATTTACCGTGGCCCTGTTGTTATTATCAGCCGCCGGCCAGCTTGACCTTCATGCCCTTAGCTTCGAGCAGCGATTTTATCAGGTCGCGCTTATCACCCTGAATTTCAATCACCCCCTCTTTTACCGATCCGCCGCAGCCGCATTTCTTTTTCAGCTCAGCGGCCAGCTTCGCCAGCGCGTCATCGTCCGCGTCAATGCCGACGATCAGGCATACGCCCTTACCTTTACGGCCGCTGGTCTGGCGCTGAATACGCACCACGCCATCGCCTTTAGGCCGCTCGACAACCTGCTTAGGCTCATCGATACGTCCGCTCTCCGTCGAGTAAACCAGACGGCTGTTAGAATCGGTCATTAGGCCCCCTTGTTCAGCGATGCATTAATCTGGCGTAAGGTCGCCGCCGGGTCGGCAGACTGCGTCACCGGACGGCCGATAACCATATAGTCCACGCCCGCGGCCTGCGCCTGCTCCGGCGTCATAATGCGGCGCTGGTCGCCCGCATCGCTGCCCTCGGGACGAATGCCGGGGGTCACCAGCTTAAAGGCCTGGCCCAGCTCCTGTTTGAAGCGCGCCGCTTCCTGCGCCGAGCAGACGACGCCATCAAGGCCGCAGCGTTGGGTCAGCGCCGCCAGCTTGGCCGCATGGTCGGCCGGAGAGAGCGTAATACCCAGCTCCTGCAAATCACCGGCTTCCATGCTGGTCAGCACGGTGACGGCAATCAGCAGCGGCGCATCTTTGCCAAACGGCAGCAGGGCTTCGCGCGCTGCGGTCATCATCCGCGCGCCGCCGCTGGCATGGACGTTGACCATCCAGACGCCAAGCTCGGCCGCCGCCGCAACGGCATGCGCGGTGGTGTTAGGGATATCGTGAAATTTGAGATCGAGGAAAACTTCGAAATTACGCTGGTGCAAATCGCGGACAAACTGCGGCCCCAGCAGCGTAAACATCTCTTTGCCAACCTTGAGGCGGCAGTCCCGCGGATCGATGCGGTCGACGAACGCCAGCGCCTTATCGCGGTTATCATAATCGAGAGCCACAACAACGGGAGAGGATGTGACAACGCGAGAAGAAGATGTAGCAGTAGACGTCATGACCAGACCTTAATTGTTGATGGGCGCCGGGCTCGGCGCAAAAAAGGTAAACGGGCAGCATTCTACCTGCGATAAGGGGAAAATAACAGGCTGCGTTTCAGCACCTGCCGGACGATGGCGGCGCAATGGCCCAACGACGGCGCGGTGCAAAAAACCATCAGGATGTTGTAACTAAAGAAGGGCTTTTTTTAAATCTTACTGGCCGTCAAGGCCGCGAATCGGTTTGATAGTGGACCACGAGCGGCAGGACGGGCAGTGCCAGTAGAGGCTGTGGGCGGTAAAGCCGCATTTTTGGCAGCGGTATCGCGGCTTGCTGCGTACCTGCTCACCGACCATATTGCGCAGCACGCCGAGGCTCTCTTTCGCGCGCCCCTCTTCCGCTTCGTTAAGGTGGTAGTCCATCAGCTTATGGAAAACGCGCATCGTCGGATGGCGCTCCAGCTGACGGGTGACGTAGCTTTGGGCGGCTTCAATCCCCTCGCGCTGCTCGAGGATCTGCGCCAGCATCAGCTCGGCGGTCGCGCCGGTATTTTCATCGGCGCAGCGGCGGAGAAACGCTTCCCAATCGTCGATTTTACCCAGCTGCTGGTAGCAGGTCTGGAGCATTTCGAGGGTCTCGCCGACCAGCTCTTTGTCCTGATTGATCACCCGTTCCAGGCTTTCGACCGCCTTCGGATAATCGCCCTTTTCCATCCACACCCGGCCCATCATGATCGACACCCTGGCGCTGTTGCGATCGGCCGCAGCGCCTTTTTTCAACAGCGACATGGCCTTCTCCATATCGCTGTTTGCCATCTGCTGCAGCGCCAGCTCGCACCAGAAGTTGGCGATATCGCCGCGATGCTTCTCTTTGCCGAGCTTCACCAGACGTTCGGCTACATCAATGGCGGACTGCCAGTCGCTGGTGGCCTGATAAATCTGCAGCAGCTGCTGCAGCGCGCTGAGGCGAAAATCGGTTTCATCCACCAGCTGTTTGAACATGTCCTCCGCGCGGTCATACAGGCCGGCGGCCATATAGTCACGTCCCAGCTGCTGCACGGCAAGCAGGCGCTGATCGTAGGTCAGCGAGGCGCTTTCCATCAGGCTTTGGTGAATGCGGATAGCCCGGTCAACCTCGCCGCGGGAGCGGAACAGGTTGCCGAGAGTCAGGTGAGCTTCAACGGTGCCGGTATCCTCTTTCAGCATATCGAGGAACAGATCCACGGCTTTATCCTGCTGATTGCTCAGCAGGAAGTTAACCCCGGTCACATAATCACGTGACAGGCGGCTAGCGTCGTCCTGTTTGGACTGTTGTGCACTTCTGCGCCCCATATACCAGCCGTACGCGGCGGCTACGGGCAAAAGCAGAAACAACAACTCCAGCATAAACGATTATTCCTTCACCGCAGGGGTACCTGCGTCGACTGGCGCTACGCCCGCTGGCGCAATCTGATGCTCAAGGCGCTTAACTTTGCGCTCGGCGCGAGCCAACGAGACGCGAACCCGCAGCCAGAAAAGGCCGCAAATCAGCCAGCCAATAGCAAACCCTGCCGCGAAGAGCACCGCCAGCAGCGTTGAAATACGGAATTCACCCTGTGCGAGTAAATAGTTGAACGTAACCAGTTGGTCATTTTGCGCACCCAGCGTCACGGAGATGACGAAGATCGCGAGTACCAGTAAGAAAATGAGTAAATATTTCACACTACTTCCCGTTATGTGGGTTGCGCGAAAAAATCCCGCGTTCAGCCCTATAAAGTATCATTTTCGCTGCAGCGGTGGAATGGAAAAGCACGACACCACTGCAGGATATGGGGCCGTATGGCGCGAAAAACAACGTTAGCCCCGTTATTGCGTCCGTTTCTTAATATCCTGCGTCTCTTCCCCAGGCGGCGTCAGCGGGCCACACAGCCGCTGGGTCAGCCAGGTGGCCAGCGTCACCAGCAGCCAGGAGATAAGCGTGGCAACGAGCAAATCCTGCGGCCAGTGCATTCCCAGCGCCAGACGGCTCCCCATCACCGCGGTGGCCCAGACCATCAGCAGTGCAATGGTTAGCCAACGGCGGCGCGGCCACAGCAGCCCCACGCCGAGCAGCGCCCAGCTGGCCGCAAACATGGTGTGTCCGGATGGAAAAGCAAAACCGGTCTCTTTCTGCCAGTGTTTGCGCAGGAATTTAGGGATCCCCTGCTCCTGAACCAGCTGTTCATGCACCAGTTTAGCGCGTTCTTTGCGTTTTAACGCGTAGAATTGATCGACCGGAACCTGCTGCGTTTTTTCCAGCCAGATAACGAAGGGACGCGGCTCCTGCACCTGGCCTTTGATCCAGGACTTAATGCCCTGGCCGAGCAAAATAGCCGCGGCCAGAATCATAAACAGCACCACCGCCGCCCGCAGGCGAAAGCGCAGGCACCACAGGAACCAGCCGCAAAGGATCGTATGGGTGATGATGCCCCACGGCTGAGTCACGCTCTCGGTAACCCAGTACAGCAGCTTTAACCCCTGCTGCGGAAGTCCAGGATGCCACTTCCAGCCGGTCAGCCAAACCACTGCGGGCATAATCATTAATAGTGCCGCACCGGTGGCGGTTCGTCTGGCAATCGACAGCATTTCATCTCCTTAATCCTTTCTGCCGACTATCATAACGGAAAGTGGTTCGTTTGTGCGCTTTACGCGCAGGCAGCAGTGCGTAATTAGGAGAACCTCACGGCATTGTGGCAAAATAGCGGCAAACAGAAAGCACATTCAGGTGCTGACAAAGTCTGGAGAATCACATGCAGCTTAAACGTGTGGCAGAAGCCAAACTGCCAACCCCCTGGGGCGATTTCCTGATGGTGGGTTTTGAAGAACTGGCAACCGGGCAGGATCATGTCGCGCTGGTTTTCGGCGATATTTCGGGCCAGGCGCCCGTCCTGGCTCGCGTACACTCTGAGTGTCTGACGGGCGATGCCCTTTTCAGCCTGCGTTGTGATTGCGGTTTTCAGCTGGAAGCGGCGCTGTCGCACATCGCCGAAGAGGGTCGCGGGATCCTGCTGTACCATCGTCAGGAAGGCCGCAACATTGGCCTGTTAAACAAAATCCGCGCCTACGCCTTACAGGATCAGGGCTACGACACCGTAGAAGCGAACCATCAGCTCGGCTTTGCCGCCGACGAGCGCGACTTTACGCTGTGTGCTGATATGTTCAAGCTGCTGAACGTTGAACGCGTCCGCCTGCTGACCAACAACCCGAAAAAAGTAGAAATTCTGACCGAAGCCGGGATCAATATCGTGGAACGCGTGCCGCTGATCGTCGGACGCAATCCGAAAAATGCCCACTATCTGGATACCAAAGCCGCCAAGATGGGGCATCTGCTGAATAACTGATTCGGCAGCATAGATTCAGGGCCAGCGATTGCTGGCCCTTTTTTTTACAGCATATTGCGGATCACATAGTGCAGAATGCCGTCGTTCTGATAATAGGTCAGCTCGGTGGCGGTATCGATACGGCAGCGGCAGGCAATCACCTCCTGCTTCCCGTCCGTCCGCGTCAGGGTCACCGGCACCGTTGCGCCGGGTTCTAACGCCTGCAGCTGGCTGATATCAATCCGCTCTTCACCGGTGAGCCCCAGCGTTTTGCGGGTTACGCCCTGCGGGAACTCCAGCGGTAAAATCCCCATGCCGATCAGGTTAGAACGGTGAATACGTTCAAAGGATTCGGCGATCACCACCCGCACGCCGAGCAGACGCGGGCCCTTCGCCGCCCAGTCGCGGCTGGAGCCGGAGCCGTACTCTTTCCCGGCAACCACCGCCAGCGGCGTCCCCTCATCCTTATAGAGCATGGCCGCGTCATAAATCGCCACCGGCTCGCTGCCCGGCAGGTGTCGGGTCATGCCGCCCTCGATGCCCGGCACCATTTCGTTACGAATACGGATGTTGGCGAACGTTCCGCGCATCATCACCTCGTGGTTACCGCGCCGGGATCCGTAGGAGTTAAAGTCGATACGCTCAACGCCGCGGTTTTGCAGATAGCGTCCGGCGGGGCTTTCCGCCTTGATGCTTCCCGCAGGCGAGATATGATCCGTGGTCACCGAGTCGCCGAGCATCGCCAGAATCCGCGCGCCACGAATATCCTCTACCGGTTTGGGCTCAACGCCCATCTCATCGAAGAACGGCGACAGGCGGATATAGGTTGAGTCGCTCTGCCAGTCATAGGTATCCGAACGCTCGACGCCAATGGCCTTCCATTCAGGCGTGCCTTCGAAGACCTCGGCATACTCTTTATGGAACATCTCGGTGGAGACCTGCTCTACCGCCCGCGCAATCTCCAGGCCGCTCGGCCAGATATCCTTCAGATAGACCGGCTGACCGTCTTTGCCAACGCCCAGCGGGTCGCGGGTCAGGTCAACGTTCATATTGCCGGCCAGCGCGTAGGCCACCACCAGCGGCGGCGAGGCCAACCAGTTGGTTTTCACCAGCGGGTGAATGCGCCCTTCGAAGTTGCGGTTGCCGGAAAGCACCGCGCCTACGGTCAGGTCGCCCTTTTTAATCGCCTCTTCAATCGGCTCCGGTAGCGGACCCGAGTTACCGATACAGGTGGTGCAGCCATATCCCACCAGGTTAAAGCCCAGCGTATCGAGATAAGGCGTCAGTCGCGCATGCGCGAGATAATCAGAAACCACCTTAGATCCCGGCGCCAGCGAGGCTTTGACCCACGGCTTCGGCTTCAGGCCGAGCTCCACCGCTCGTTTTGCCAGCAGGCCGGCGGCCATCAGGACGCTGGGGTTGGAGGTGTTGGTGCAGGAGGTAATGGCGGCGATGGCCACCGCGCCGTCCGGCAGCGAATACTGCTGTCCGTTCAGCGTATAGTCGACCGGCCGTTTGTCTTTCTGCGCGTGGTTGACCTCCAGCTCGGTGCTGGCCGCAAAGGCTTTCGGCACATCACCCAGCGCGACGCGGTCCTGCGGGCGCTTCGGCCCGGCAAGGCTTGCTTCTACCGAGCCCATGTCCAGCGCCAGGGTGCTGGTAAATACCGGCTCATCGCCGGTCAGGCGCCACATGCCCTGCGCTTTGGCGTAGGCTTCCACTAGAGCCACCTGCTCTTCACTGCGCCCGCTCAGGCGCATATAGCTGAGGGTCACCGCATCGATCGGGAAGAAGCCGCAGGTTGCGCCGTACTCCGGCGCCATGTTGGCGATGGTTGCTCTGTCCGCCAGCGGCAGCGAATCCAGGCCGTCGCCGTAAAATTCGACAAACTTACCCACCACGCCGTGCTGGCGCAGCATCTGGGTGACGGTGAGCACCAGGTCCGTCGCGGTGATCCCTTCGCTTAATTTACCGGTCAGCTTAAAGCCGACGACGTCGGGGATCAGCATCGAGACCGGCTGGCCTAACATTGCCGCTTCAGCCTCGATGCCGCCTACGCCCCAGCCGAGCACGCCGAGGCCGTTAATCATGGTGGTATGCGAGTCGGTGCCGACCAGGGTATCGGGCCAGGCAAACCATTCGCCGTTATGCTCTTCGCTCCACACGGCCTTGCCGAGATACTCGAGGTTGACCTGGTGGCAAATGCCGGTACCCGGCGGCACTACGCTAAAGCGGCTGAACGCCTGCTGCCCCCAGCGCAGGAACGCGTAGCGCTCGTGGTTACGCTCCATCTCCAGGCGAACGTTCTCCTCGAAGGCGTCATCGTTACCAAAGCGGTCTACCGTCACCGAGTGGTCAATCACCAGATCGACGGGAGAAAGCGGGTTAACCTTAGCGGTATCGCCCCCCAGGCGTTTTACCGCTTCGCGCATAGCGGCGAGGTCTACCACCGCCGGCACGCCGGTGAAGTCCTGCATCAGAACACGCGCCGGGCGATAGGCAATCTCCCGATCCGCATGGGCCTGCTTGAGCCAGGCGGCCAGGGCGTGGATATCCTCTGCGGTGACCGAGTCACCGTCCTGCCAGCGCAGCAGGTTTTCCAGCAATACTTTGAGCGATTTCGGTAACCGGGTCAGATCGCCCAGTTCTTTAGCGGCCAGCGCGAGGCTGTAGTAGTGGTAGGTTTTATCATTGACCTGTAGCGCGTCCTTACTGGCTTCTCGTAGGGTTGACGACATAGCTCCTCCTTTATCTCAGGGATGGCATGCCCTGATGCTCCTCAGGGTTTATATTAAAGATAACACATACCAGGCATAACACTTTGATAACAACCCGAATTGCTAAAATCGGCAAAACCGCATCAAAGATATTGCACCAAAATAGACAGCATGAATTTTGTGGTTATAAAGAGATGAGTTCAGGAGGGATATTATTAGCTGAAAGAGTAACAGGTAGCGAAATGTGAAAAAGAACTAATCGCCGGTTCAGTGACGATTAGTTCAAAGGAATGGATTGTTGATTAAAAACCATCGTGGCGAAATATATCCTCCTGAATGCCGTTGGTTTATTAAACTGGAATAAACACCGAGGTTCTTACTGTCATAAAAGTGACATTTTCAGCGAGACGGAGAAGTGTCGCTTAGCTCACGATCCAGACGTTACAGATGACGAGTGCAACGATACTCCAGAACATAGCAAGCCCGATGAACACAGCGCCCCAGGCCCGACTTCTCAACACAGGATCCACTTCCGTCTTGTCACCGGCCTGTGACATCGCCAACTTCATATAATCGATATCACTTATCATATCTTCACCACCAATCGTTAAAATTATCAGGTACAGTTAAATATTAATTACGGACACTCTATTAATCCAGTGAATTTTGCCCAGAATTATTATCTTTAATCGTTAATTTGATCGGGGTAGGTATAATTGCAACCCTGTTAAAAGGAATAATGAAATTTGTGAGTTATACGAGGTTTACAATGTTAAATACGGTCCATTATAGGTATTGGCATCCCGGGGATGGGATGCCGAATATTTAGCCGAATCATTTCTCAGGCAGTTTAATATCCTTAAACATCGCCTCAATATCTTCATTCGAGCGTAAAGCCACCGCAGTATCCACCACGTCGCGCGTCAGGTGCGGCGCAAAACGTTGAATAAAATCATACATATAGCTTCGCAGGAAGGTGCTGCGACGGAAGCCTATTTTCGTGGTGCTGTGGCTGAAAATGCCGTTGGCGTTGAGCTTCACGAGGTCCGGGTCGGACACCGGATCGACCGCCATGCTCGCAATAACCCCAACGCCCAGCCCCAGGCGAACGTAGGTTTTGATGACATCGGCATCGGTAGCGGTAAACACGATGCGCGGCGTCAGGCCGGCGCGGTTGAACGCGGTATCGAGCTCGGAGCGCCCGGTAAAGCCAAAGGTGTAGGTAACCAGCGGATACTGGGCCAGCTCTTCAATCGTTACCGAGCCTCTGGAGGCGAGCGGATGCTCAGGGGTCACGACAATCGAACGATTCCAGTGGTAGCACGGCAGCATCACCAGGTCATCGTAGAGATGCAGCGCCTCGGTCGCGATAGCAAAATCGGCATTCCCCTTCGAGACCGCTTCGGCGATCTGCGTTGGCGACCCTTGATGCATATGCAACGAGACGCGCGGGTAGCGTTCGATAAAGCCCTTAATCACGCCAGGCAGCGCGTAGCGCGCCTGGGTATGAGTGGTCGCCACGTACAGCGACCCCTTATCCGGCCACGTGTGCTCGCCCGCCACTGACTTAATGGCGTCAACCTTCGACAGCACTTCGCGGGCAATACGTATAATCTCCTGACCGGCAGGCGTCACCTGAGTTAAATGCTTGCCGCTGCGGGCAAAAATCTGAATACCCAGCTCATCTTCCAGCATGCGGACCTGCTTGCTGATGCCGGGCTGCGAGGTATACAGGCCTTCGGCGGTAGAGGAGACATTTAGATTATGGTTAACAACCTCAACGATGTAGCGGAGTTGCTGTAGTTTCATGGCTGATATCCGTTAACGCGTAAAATGAATTCGCTTGATACAGTTGACGTTCAGGCCGCCTGCCGGCTGAGAGGCTGCGCGCCGCTGCCGCCCCTGCGGTTCGCCGCGCTGGCACCACAAAGCGTCCTGAAACGAGAATGTAGTAAGACGATTTAATAATAAAAAAGGGATTAACTATAACCACTATATCATTTATATCTACAGTGTATAGATGCTAACGGAAAATAATAAGGCGGTTATAAGCCCGGATAAATGCGGCAAAACTTCAAGGATTTCAGCAATCAACGGGAAAAGAAAAGGGCCGCAGTGCGGCCCTTTTGAGGGGTAAGGCGCTTACTTTTTCGCTTCAGTCCACTTGCCGTCGATGTAGAAGGCTGACCAACCGGTCGCTTTGCCATCTTTTTCCGACGCAACGTACTGCTGCTTGGTTTTACGGCTAAAACGCACCAGCGTTTTATTGCCTTCCGGATCCTGCTGCGGCGCATCGGCAAGATAACGCAGCTTCTCGGCGAGGCGGTCACGGAAGCGGTACAGCTCCTCAACCAGCGGCGCGCGAGTTTCGCGGGATTTCGGGAAGGTGTTTGCCGCGAGGAACACGCCGGCTGCACCGTCACGCAGAACAAAATAGGCGTCCGATTTCTCGCACGGCAGCTCCGGCAGCGGAACCGGATCTTCCTTCGGCGGCGCCACTTCCCCGTTACGCAGAATTTTGCGCGTATTCTTACATTCGTCGTTGGTGCAGGCCATGTACTTACCGAAACGACCCATTTTCAGGTGCATCTCAGAACCACATTTCTCACACTCAACTACCGGGCCATCGTAACCCTTAATGCGGAACTCGCCCTCTTCAATCTCATAGCCGTCGCAGGTCGGGTTGTTACCGCAGACATGCAGCTTACGCTTAGGATCGATGAGGTAGCTGTCCATTGCCGTGCCGCACTTCTGGCAGCGACGCTTGGCGCGCAGCGCGTTGGTTTCAGCATCGTCGCCTTCCAGCACGTTGAGTACTTCGTTTTCCGGCACCAGGTTAATGGTGGTTTTGCAGCGCTCTTTCGGCGGCAGCGCGTAGCCGGAGCAGCCGAGGAATACCCCGGTGCTGGCGGTACGAATGCCCATCTCACGACCGCAGGTCGGACAGTCGATGCTGGTCAGCACCATCGGGTTAGGCTGCATGCCGCCCTCTTCCGGATCCTTCTCCGCCGTTTCCAGCTGAGCGGTAAAGTCACCGAAGAAGTGATCCAGCACCTGCCGCCACTCGGCCTGATGGTTCGCCACCTGGTCGAGACGGTCTTCCATCTGCGCGGTAAAGTCGTAGTTCATCAGATCGCGGAAGTTCTCTTCCAGACGATCGGTGACGATCTCACCCATTTTTTCCGCATAGAAGCGACGGTTTTCAACCCGAACGTAGCCGCGATCCTGAATAGTCGAAATGATCGACGCATAGGTTGACGGACGGCCAATACCGCGTTTTTCCAGCTCTTTAACCAGCGATGCTTCGCTAAAGCGCGCAGGCGGTTTGGTAAAGTGCTGCGCCGGGCTAAGTTCAACCAGGCTTAAGCTATCGCCCTGATTAACCACCGGCAGGACGCGGTCTTCATCGCCCTTGCGCAGCGCAGGCATGACTTTCGTCCAGCCATCAAAACGCAGCGTACGGCCGCGAGCCTTGAGCTTAAAGTCGCCGGCTTTCACCGTCAGGGTGGTAGAGTCGTACTGCGCTGGCGTCATCTGACAGGCGACAAACTGGCGCCAGATCAGCTGATAGAGCTTCAGCGCGTCAGATTCCATACCTTTTAAATCTTCCGCCATCACGTTCACATCGGAAGGACGAATCGCTTCGTGCGCTTCCTGCGAGTTTTCTTTGCTGGCGTACTGGTTGGCGTTCTCCGGCAGATACTTTTTACCAAAGTTATCGCCGATGTAGCCGCGCACCATGCTCAGCGCATCCTGACTCAGGTTGGTGGAGTCGGTACGCATATAGGTGATGTAGCCGGCCTCATACAGACGCTGCGCCATCATCATGGTTTTCTTCACCCCGAAGCCCAGGCGCGTGCTGGCCGCCTGCTGCAAGGTTGAGGTGATGAACGGCGCGCCCGGCTTGCTGCTGGTCGGCTTATCTTCGCGTTCCAGCACGCTGTAGCTGGATTTCTCCAGCAGCGCGACGGCAGACATGGTCTCATCGCGGTTAACCGGACGGAACGGCTTATCGTTCTTGTGCGTGACCTGCAGCGCTAAAGCGTCGCCGCCAGGCGTCGTGGTGCTGGCGTCAATCTCCCAGAACTCTTCCGGGACGAAGGCTTTAATTTCGCGTTCACGTTCGACCACAAGGCGGACGGCAACGGACTGAACGCGGCCTGCGGAGAGGCCACGCGCTATTTTTTTCCACAGCAGCGGAGAAACCATATAGCCCACAACGCGGTCCATAAAGCGGCGCGCCTGCTGGGCATTAACGCGATCGATGTTCAGTTCGCCCGGCTTGTCAAAAGCCTGACGGATCGCGTTTTTAGTAATTTCGTTAAATACAACGCGGCTGTAGCGTTTTTCATCACCACCGATAACTTCCCGCAGGTGCCATGCAATGGCTTCCCCTTCGCGGTCAAGGTCAGTTGCGAGATAGATGTGGTCGGCTTTTTCAGCCAACTGCTTGAGTTCTGAAACTACCTTTTCTTTACCCGGGAGTACTTCATAGTGCGCATCCCAGTCATGCCACGGGTCGACGCCCATGCGATTGACCAGAGCGCTACGTTCGTCCTTTTTAGGCTTTTTGGCCCCTTTGGTGGCGGTAGAGTCGGCGCTCTTTTTGGAAGCTGAGCCACTGGTCGGCAAATCGCGGATATGACCGACGCTGGACTTAACCACGTAGTCATTACCCAGATACTTATTGATCGTTTTGGCTTTTGCCGGGGACTCAACGATAACGAGAGCTTTACCCATATTCACCTTTACCTAATTTGATTCATCCAGGAATACATCGCACATTGATTCACCATCCGCTGGCGACGTCCGTCATATGTTGCGTCGTCGTCGAAGGATATCAACCCTCTGCACGTCCGGCCTCACGTCCATAAAACCAGATAGCCGGGTTTACTGACTTTGTCTAGCCAGGCGACATAGCACGAATAATTTTTGGCCGAATGTCAAGCAAATCTGCTGCCAGATCGCTGAAAGCGTCACACTGTACCTGATAAAATTCGTTACGCAACTTTATTAGCATGCAAAAACGAATCCTGCCAGTAAAGTCATGTTTCTTAGGCCGTTGTCAGTACCCCTGCAGAATAAATGGAAAATTTGCCCCTGCCCGCCGCGCGGCGTAAACTATTGCGCGAGGAATCACAGGAGGCCGTAATGCAAGGTACAACCCAACCCATCGATCGCCAGACGCTGCTTGAAAAAGCCAATAAACTTATTCGCGAACATGAAGATACGCTAGCCGGGATCGAAGCCACCGACGTCGTTCAGCGCAACGGCATTCTGGTATTTAGCGGCGAGTTTTATCTTGACGAGCAGGGTCTGCCTACGGCGAAGAGCACGGCGGTATTTAACATGTTTAAATACCTGGCGCACGCGCTGTCTGAAAAATATCACCTGGTCGATTAAGCCCTTGCGTGTTGCAGGGCGCTAAACGATAACGCGAGGCCAGGGCCTCGCGTTATTTTGCCTACATCAGCGGTTTTTGTCCCCGCTGCCACCAGCGCAGCAGCAGACGATCGGCGCTTTCAGCGGCGCTGCCGGTGAAGCGGTCAAACATCTTTTTCCTCTGCTGATAGCGCACGCTAATCACGTCGTGGCTGTCGATCAGCCCCAGCAGCAGCTCATCGCTGGTTTCTACGGCATCGACCAGCCCTTTCTCCAGCGCCTGAACGCCGTACCAGTGCTCGCCGGTCGCCACCTGCTCAATATCCAGCGTCGGCCGCATTTTGTGGACGAAATCTTTAAACAGCTGATGGGTATCGTTCAGATCTTCCCGGAACTTACGCCGCCCTTCGTCGGTGTTTTCACCGAGCATCGTCAGGGTGCGCTTGTACTGCCCGGCGGTGTGCAGCTCAATATCGATATCCTTGTTCTTAAGGAAACGATTAATGTTTGGGATCTGCGCGACCACGCCGATGGAACCGAGAATGGCAAACGGCGCTGAGACGATTTTATTGGCCACGCAGGCCATCATGTAGCCGCCGCTGGCGGCAACTTTGTCTACCGCCACCGTCAGCGGAATTTGCTTGTCGCGAAGGCGCTGCAGCTGCGAGGCGGCCAGCCCGTAGCCGTGCACCACGCCGCCGGGACTTTCGAGGCGGATAATGACCTGATCGCGCGCTTTCGCCGTTGCCAGCACGGCGGTGATCTCTTCGCGCAGGCTGCTCACCTCGTGGGCGTCCATGCTGCCTTTAAAGTCGAGCACCCAGGCGCGCGGTTTGCCGTTTGGCTCCGTCGAACCAAGCTTCGCCCGCGCCTTCGCGGCCCTGGCTTCCTGCTTGAGCTTTTTCTTTTGCGCTTTATGCCAAAGCTTCTGCTGCGGGCCATCGAGCAGCGCTACCGCGAGCTCCTCCCGCATCTCTTTATACTGCTCGCTAAGGTTGGTGACCCGCAGCTCCCCGCGCTGTTTCTTACGCTGAGCGAGGTTAACGATAATTGCGGCGATAACCGCAATAGCGACGACAACAGTCGCGATTTTGGCCAAAAATAAGCCATATTGAGCAAGTAATTCCACGTTTTCACCTTGTGTAAACCACTGACGTTGAAGCACAGTGTACATCAGCCTTTGCCGGGAAGTCTCTGCGCTTTGTGTCCTGTGCGAGGCGCCTTCTTGTTTTTTTCAGCGACGATGAAATCGTTGCAAGATATTAATTCCGCAAAGAGTTTCCGCTTCGCCGATTGCATTACCCGGCCGTTTCAGGCATAAAACGCAAAAGTGAACGACCGAAGAGAAAGCGTGACCCGTCAGCAGGTCACCCAAGGAGTCACCGTGCACTATCAGCCGCAGAATCATTTATTGAAAGATCGCATCATCCTGGTGACCGGCGCCAGCGACGGGATCGGACGCGAAGCCGCGCTGACCTACTCCCGCTACAGCGCCAGCGTTATCCTGGTCGGCCGTAACGAAGAGAAGCTGCGCCGCGTAGCGCAGGAAATTGAGCAGGACGGCGGGATCCCGGCGCCCTGGTTTACGCTCGATCTGCTCACCTGCACCCCGCAGGAGTGCCAGCAGCTGGCACAGCAGATAAGCGTCCACTACCCACGCCTCGACGGCGTATTGCACAACGCCGGTCTGCTCGGCGACGTCTGCCCGATGGACGAGCAGAAGCCGGAAGTCTGGCAGCAGGTTATGCAGGTCAACGTCAACGGTACCTTTATGCTGACCCAGGCGCTGCTTCCTTTATTACTCAAGTCCGAGTCCGGTTCGCTGGTTTTCACCTCATCAAGCGTAGGTCGTCAGGGTCGCGCCAACTGGGGCGCCTACGCGGCGTCGAAATTTGCCACCGAAGGGATGATGCAGGTGCTGGCGGAGGAGTATCAGAGCCGCCACCTGCGGGTTAACTGCATCAATCCGGGCGGCACGCGCACGCAAATGCGCGCCAGCGCCTTCCCAACGGAAGATCCACAAAAGCTTAAGACCCCCGCCGACATCATGCCGGTTTATTTATGGCTGATGGGCGACGATAGCCGTCGCAAAACGGGAATGACCTTCGATGCCCAACCGGGGCGCAAACCAGGAATTGCACAATGAGTGAAGAACGCCACCGCGAACGCCAGCAGCGGGTAAAAGAGAAGGTCGACGCCCGAATCGAGGCAGCCCAGGAAGAACGCGGAATTGTCATCGTCTTTACCGGCAACGGCAAAGGTAAAACCACCGCCGGTTTTGGTACCGTTACCCGCGCCATCGGGCACGGCAAAAAGGCCGGCGTGATCCAGTTCATTAAGGGCACCTGGCCGAACGGCGAACGCAACCTGCTGGAGCCGCACGGCGTCGAATTTCAGGTAATGGCGACCGGCTTCACCTGGAATACCCAGGATCGCGAAAGCGATACCGCCGCCTGCCTCGCCGTGTGGCAGCACGCTCTGCGCATGCTGTCAGACGAGAGTCTCGACATGGTTCTGCTCGACGAGCTGACCTATATGGTGGCCTATGACTATCTGCCGCTTGAAGAGGTGCTTAGCGCGCTGCGCCGTCGTCCGGCGCAGCAAACGGTGATTATCACCGGCCGCGGCTGCCATCGCGACATCGTGGAGCTTGCCGATACCGTCAGCGAATTACGCCCGGTTAAGCACGCCTTTGACGCCGGCATTAAGGCGCAGATGGGCATTGACTACTAAGCGCCAGCCTCTCCAGCAGCGCGCCGTTTAGCGCCAGCCACAGGCAATCCTCGCCCTGAGCCAGCACGCTTTCGACGCTGTTTTGTCGGGAAATAAAGCGCTTACGATATTCTGTCGGCGTCAGCCCGCAGTATTTTTTGAAGGCGGCAATCAGGTACTTATGCTCCTGAAAGCCGCAGCTATGGCTAATTTCGGTGATCGGCGTGCGGGTATCGCGCAGCAGCGTCTTCGCCTTATTCAGCCGCACCAGCGTCAGATACTCCTTGAAGTTGTGCCGGCTCACCTTCTTAAACAGCCGCGAAAACCACGAATAGCTCATTCCGCTGCGGCTCGCCACCTCGCTGAGGGTCAGCGGCTGGTCAAAATGCTGGTTAATAAAGTCGATTCCTTTCTTTATCATCGCCTCTTCGCGCAGGGAGCTTTCCGCCTGCGGCACCTCGTCCCCCGCCAGCGTCAGCGCATCGAGCAGGAGATAGATAGTCGCGATGCGTTGGAACGGGGCGCGGTTGTCAATCAGCTGGCTGAGCAAGCTCAGGAGCCGTTGACGCACGACGCCATCGGCCTCGCTGCCGCCGCGCCCCGCGGTGCACCAGCTCAGCACCGGCGCGGGATGGAGCTCATCGAACAGGCCCGGTGAAAACTGCACGGTCACCAGCTGGCTACCGGCCTCCTCCGCGCACAGCGAATGCACCGCCTCGGCGTTGATGTACAGCATGTCTCCCTGAGCCAGCTCCACGCTCTGCTGACCGACAACGATAGCGAAGCGTCCCGTCAGCACGGTTATCAGCTCCGGCGCCGGGTGCCAGTGCGGTTCGCAGTAGCGTACCTCGGCGGCAAACGCGTTCAGCTTCTCGGCATCAAAAGCAATCAGCTCGTAGCCGCTGTTCACCGTATGCCGTCCGGCTTCCGTCGCCGAACGGGGGTGAGTGACTGAAAAGGGAAACATGCGCCATCTCCTGTAGTCGGGCGGTTATTCGCGCCCGGCAAGGACGCGATTCAGCTCATCGCTGTCGATATCAAGCGCCAAAAACTCCGTCAGGGCGATCAGCAGGCCGCAGAAGAGATCCGGTGCCAGCTGGATCAGCCTCTCGCGGATCTGCGCCGGCGGCAGCTGGCTCTTGCGCGCAATCAGGGCAACCACCCGGTCAAGCGCCTCGGGCTGCTGGATCAGCTGCTGCAGCGAATTGTCGTCCCGCAGCGGCACGTAGCGCGGCGCAGTGGCCACTTCGACGTCGGCGACGAGAGGCAGATCGCGCGAAGAGCCGCCAATCCGCACCTGCCAGAGGCCCGGAGTGATAACCCAGTCCGAAAGCCCCGGATGATAGCAGGCCAGGTCGGCAATCGGCAGCTGCAGGCTGACGCGACGGCTCTCGCCGGGGGCAAGTGCCACTTTACAGAACGCCTTCAGCGCCCGATCCTCGCGGATCAGCTCACCGTCCGGCGCGCTGACGTACAGCTGCGCGATCTCTTTCCCCGCCCGATCGCCGTCGTTGGTCAGGGTGAACGAGACGGTCAGCGTCTCGTCAGGCCCGACGCGAGAGGCGGAAAGTTCGGCCTGGCCGTAGGTAAACCGGCTGTAGCTGAGGCCAAAGCCAAACGGGAACAGCGGCGTCATGCGGCGTTTGTCATAGTAGCGATAGCCGACAAACAGCCCTTCACCGTAATGGTGACGCAGGTTCTCTCCCGGGTAGTTGAGCCACGCCGGCGTCTCTTCCAGCGTATTCGGCACCGTCACCGTCAGTTTACCGCAGGGGTTACGCTGGCCGAAGAGAATTTCCGCCACCGCCCGCCCCATGCCCTGTCCGGCGAAGAAGGTTTCCAGCAGCGCTTTACACTCCGCCAGCCACGGCATCACCACCGCATCGCTATTGGCCAGCACCACCACCACGTTGGGCTGCACCGCCGCCACCTCGCGGATCAGCCGTTCGTGTACCGCGAGGATGTTTAAATCATGACGGTCGCCGTTTTCGCCATCCTCACCCACCGCGGTACTGACGAAGATAACCGCCACGTCCGCCTCCTGCGCCACCGCGCACGCCTGGGCCAGCGCCTGTTCATCGCAGCGCTCGTCATCCGGAGCGCCAACGGCCCAGGTGACGGTAAAGTCGTCGCCCGCCAGATCGAAGATCTCGTCCAGCGGACGATCCAACAGATAGGGTACCGTGGTGGCACAGCCCGATCCCTGAATCACCGGCTCTTGCGCCGGCTTGCCCAATACTGCAATCCGCCGGCTGCGCTCCGGGGTCAGCGGCAGGAGGTTATCTTCATTTTTCAGCAGGACGATTGACTCGCCGGCCAGCTGCTGCGCCAGCTGGTGATGGGCCGTGAAGTCGGCCCGGGTCTCCGGGCGACGGTTGCGCTGCACCTTTTCCAGCAGCGCCAGCATTCTCCGGCAGGCGCGGTCGACCACCGCCAGAGGCACCTCTCCTGACTCGATCGCCGCCAGCAGCGTCCGCTTGTCGCGGCGGGTTTCCGGCATCGCCAGATCGTTGCCCGCCAGCAGCGACGCCGGGCGGTCCTTGATGCCGTACCAGTCGGACATCACCAGCCCGTCGTATCCCCACTCATCCCGCAGTACCTGGGTGAGTAAAAAGGGATCCTGCGAAGTTTGTACGCCGTTGAGGCGGTTGTAGGAGGACATCACCGTCCACGGCTGCGATTTCGCTATCGCCCGCTGGAATCCGGCGAGATAGATTTCACGCAGCGCCCGCTCTTCGATTATCGAATCCATCTCGGTACGGCGATATTCAGAATTATTGGCGGCAAAATGCTTGAGGCTGGCGCCTACCCCTTCGTGCTGCAGGCCGTTGATCAGCGCCGCGGCAATATCGCCGGAGACAACCGGATCTTCGGCATAGTATTCATAGCCCCTGCCGGCGAGCGGCGTGCGGCGGATATTGATGCCGGGCCCCAGCAGGATCCCGACCCCCATCTGCTGACATTCGCGGCCCAGCGCCTGGCCCATCTGATAGACCAGCTCCACGTCCCAGCTACAGGCTAAGCTGGAGCCGTTAGGAAAGCAGGTTGCCGGCAGTGAGGCGCTGAACAGCGCTTCGCTGCCGCCTTTTGCCGCCGGTTCCTCCGCGCTGACCTGGTCAGCGGTTTGGGTGATGACCGAAATAAAGTCATCCATGCTCCACTTTTCGCTGCCGTCAATTTGTGCGCTGCTGTAGCGCACGCCGTAGGTTCCGTCGGTCATCACGATATCGTTGATACCATGCTGCGGCAGCGATGCCGTGCGCCACAGGCCGCTGCCGGTCAGCAGCGCCACTTTTTCCTCTGCCGTCATGGCCGCAATCACGGTATTAAATTCACTCTTCATCTCTCTGGCTCCCTGAGGTTACAGCGCATTCTGCTTGCGCAGGCTAATTTTATGGACAATATCGCGGTAGGTTTTTTCATCCAGCGAATAGCACGCCACAAATATGGCGCTGAGGGCAAACATGGCGCCGGGGAATAATGTCATCAAAATATTAATCCCGTTAATCGCGCTCGCCGTGATATTCCCTGCGTCATAATGATAATAGTCCAGCATCCATCCCGCGCAGCCGCCGCCAATCGCCATCGCGATTTTAGTGATGAAATTAAAGAAGCCGTAGATCGCGCCTTCACTGCGCACGCCGTGATGCCATTCGGCATATTCTACGGTATCGGCAATCATCGACCACATCGCCACAAAACCCATCCCCAGCGTAATGCTATACAGGCACACTCCGGTCATAATCAGCCACAGGTTATTTCCGGCCACAAAATACTGCATCATCACCCCCAGGATACCAATCCCCAGAGCAATCAGCGTCATTCTCTTTTTACCCATCAGGGCAATAACTTTTTCAGAAATAACCGTACCGACGATATACGCAGCTGACTGAATCAAAAAGAAGGTCGCGGTATAGCCTTCGCTGCCAATGATATATTTAATAAAGTAGATCGCTATCGCCATCCAGACGGTATAGGCAATATAGAAGAACACCGTAAACAGCGACAGGTTAAGCAGCGGTGTATTGCCCGTTACCGCACGCAGCATCTCGCGCAGCGTCGGCGCAGGCGCCTCATCCTCGTCTTCGCCCACCCGCTCTTTGGTCATGCCAAAACAGGCGAGGAACAGAAAAGTGGCCAGCAGCGCAAAGCACGAAACCGCGAAAACGTAGCCCGTCTGTTTATCCGTAAACGGCGAAATTAGCAGGTCGGCGGTCGTCGAAACAATTAAATAGCCAACGATCGCCAATACGAAGCGATATACCGACAACGACGAACGCGAGGCTTCATGCTGCGTCAGGCGGTTGGTCAGCGCCGAGTACGGCGTATTGACCGCCGTATATGCCAGGCAATATATCGTATAAGAGATTAAGGCAAAGTAGAATTTCGCTTCGCCGCCAAACGGCACGAAGCACAGCACCGTCAGAAAGCCCAGCGGAATCGAACCGTATAATAACCAGGGACGCAGCTTACCGTAGCGGCTGTGCGTTTTATCAATCGCCAAACCAATCAGGATATTAAAAATAGCATCAATGACTCGGGCAATAACAAATATCAGACTGGCCTGCACCGCGCTAATGCCATAAATATTGGTATAGAAGAAGAGTAAAAACAGCGAGACGAAACCAAATGATAAATTAGAAGCAAAGTCGCCGAAGCCGTAACCTATTTTCTCTTTAACGCCGATAACCACATAGCTGGCCGATAGTTTTCCTGCTGTATCCATTTTTGGCTACCTGTTTTTGTAATCAGTGTTGCCAGTATATGGCGTTCGCCGCCGCTTCACTTTGCGTTATTTGTCCGGGTATTTCCTGTTTTTTGTCTTTATAAGGAAGTGTGAAAGGAGTCACATCAGGAAGGGAAAATAAGCGTCCGGCGGGAGCCGCCGGACGCGTCAACATCAATCTTTGCCACGACCCGCAGAGCGGCGGTTATTGCTGCTACCCACCTGGCTATGGCGTTTAACCGCGCGGCGGATCTGGTTCGCCTTCACGCGGCGACGATCTTTTTCTACCGCCACTTTAGACGTGGTTTCTGCCGGCAGCTCCACCAGCTCGCGCAGGTAGTTAGTCTGCGCCAGGTCCAGCTCGGTATAGCCGCCACGAGGCAGGCCTTTCGGCAGCAGAATGTCGCCGTAGCGCACGCGGATCAGGCGGCTAACCTGAACGCCAACCGCTTCCCACAGGCGACGAACCTCGCGGTTACGCCCTTCCGTCAGGGTGACGTTATACCACTGGTTAATGCCTTCGCCGCCGGTGAATTTGATGGTTTTGAAGGCCGCAGGGCCATCTTCCAGCTGCACGCCGCGGGACAGCTGGCGCAGTTTGTCTTCATCGACCTGACCGAACACGCGCACGGCATATTCACGCTCAACTTCGCGGCTCGGGTGCATCAGTCGGTTCGCCAGTTCGCCATCGGTGGTGAACAGCAGCAGGCCGCAGGTATTCACATCCAGACGACCTACCGCAATCCAGCGCGCGCCGCGCAGCTTCGGCAAGCGGTCGAAGACCGTCGGGCGGCCTTCCGGATCGTTGCGGGTGCAGAGCTCGCCTTCCGGCTTGTAGTAGGCCAGAACGCGGCAAATTTGCTCCGCGGACTCTTTTACCGAAATCAGGTGACCATCGATACGAATTTTTAAACCAGGGACAATTTCTACGCGATCGCCGAGGGTGGCGATTTTGCCATCGACGCTGACGCGGCCAGCTTCGATTTTAGATTCAATTTCACGGCGGGAGCCGTGGCCGGCGCGGGCCAGCACTTTCTGTAGTTTCTCGCTCATTGAGCTTCCTTAAGGTGTCGCCTTCCCAGGCGTCTGGTATACTTTGTAAAACAGCAGGCTAAAACGCTCTAACCTGCTGTTCTGTAGATACTTTTCAAATAACAGACGCTCACCATCTTCAGCCGATGCCGGACGCGCCCGTATATACGTGGCCGAACATACTACACTAACTTCGAAATGAAAGCTTCTTCGCGTTGCATTCGTCGGCGAATTCGCGCCGGTTTTTGTGCAGCGCAGAGTGAATTATGTATCAGCCTCGCGCTTTTATCTCCCCCGCCCGGCGGTTATTTCAGCGCGATTCGTCCTCCGGCTTAGCGTGCTGGTAATAGAACGAACCCGTATCGCAGCGGAAGCTGGAAAACTCCGCCGGACGGTGGAAATAGTATCCCTGCGCTTTCTGGCAGCCCAGCTGCTGCAGCTGCAGCTTCACGCTTTCGTCTTCGATGCCCTCGGCAATCAGCGGCACTTTAAAACCGCGGGCAAGCACAATCAGGGAGTTAATCACCGATTTGGCTTTATCATCCCCCAAATAGCCGCTGACAAAGTGCCTGTCAATTTTGATGCTGTCGAAGGGCAGCGTATGCAGATACGAAAGGCTGGAGAAGTTCGCGCCAAAGTCGTCGAGCGCAATGGCGATCCCGTGGCGGCGCAGATAGTTCAGCATCTTGCTGATGCGCTGCACGTTGCTGGTCAGCACGCGCTCGGTAATTTCAATGCACACGTTGGCGTTTATCAAACCGCTGCGGCGAATCGAGTCCATCAAATGCCAGGCAAAGTCCTGCTGCAGCAGCTGGATCGCCGAGACGTTGATATAGATAACAAAATCCTTCGGCGCGCCGCGGGCGATCATCGCCGCCAGCTCCCGGCAGGCCTCTTCGATCACCCATTTCCCCAGCGGAATAATGAGTCCGGTCTCCTCCGCCAGCGGAATAAAGCGATCCGGCGGCACGTTGCCCAGCGCCTTCGAGTGCCAGCGAATCAGGCACTCGCCCTCGCGGCAGTGCTCTTCATCTCCCTGATCGATAATCGGCTGCAGCACCAGATGGAATTCATGATGATGTATCGCATCGCTAAGATGCTCATGGAGGCGGATGCTGTAGAGCTCATGCTCGCGCATTTCGCTGGCAAACAGCGAAACGACGCCGTTACCCTGCTTCTGCGCATGTTTTAGCGTGATCCAGGCTTCCTGCAGCACCTGAGTGATATTTTCGCTGGTGACCTCGGTCATGACCATGCCCACGTTACCGGTATAGACGTATTTCTTGCCCGAAGGATGCTGGTCCAGATCTTCGCCAATAAACAGCTGGGACAGCATATCGCGGTAGCGCTGGTAGTCCTTCTGCTGATTAATTCCCGGGAACGCCAGAATCAGCTTATCGACTTTATCCCGGGCGATCAGCGTGTCCGTCGGCAGCAGGCTCCGCAGGCGGCTAACGAACTCGTTGATAAAGGTATCGCCGTACTCCGCTCCCAGGGAGTTAATAATGGTGTTCATATTGCTGATATGCACCAGCCCCACCAGGTTTCGCCGGCTGTACAGCGCTTCCTGCTGCAGCAGTCCCGCCCGGGTGAGAAGCCCCGTCATGCTGTCTTCTTCAATTTTCTGCCGCTGGCTTTCAAAGCTCTCCGCCAGCTTGTGCGACAGCGCCATAAAGGTGGTTTCCAGCGAAATAATTTCCGGGAAGTGGCGCTTATTGTCCGGCGGCGTCCAGCGGTGGGTCGCCAGCCGGTCAGCTTTACGCACGATCTCCTGCAGCGGCTTAGCCACCCGCGACAGAACCAGGAAAACAATCAGCAAACCGGAGGTCAGAACGATAAACAGCATCCCCATCGTCATCATCAAGTACTTCACCACCGAGTGGGTAAGCACCCTGGCGGGGCTGATGATAATGCCCTTCAGTTTCAGCAGCGACTGGCGGTCGTGGATGGCGAAGACGTCGACATAGTAGCTATCGCCATCGATCTCAATCGAGCGAAAACCGCTCTGCAGGGGACGCGGCAGCGCTTTATTGACTGCGCTAATGACCGGTATACCGGTTTTATCCAGAGTTGGCAGCACGACCTCTGACTGCTTAGCATCCTTTAGCATGGCCTGGGACAAAGCCGGAAGCGAAGACGAGAGCAGCTGGTTGTGTTCGTTGACAATCAGCAGCATGCTTTCAGGAAACGGATTAAATTTCTGCAGATTTTTATTGAGTTCGTTGAGATGCAGTTCGCTGGATACCACGCCAACAAACTTGCCCTGGCGATTAAACGCCGGCGAGCTAAACGCGACGGCAACCTCCCGATTATATTCATAATCATGAAAAGGCTTTATCCAGTGAGGGTTGCGATCTTTTTCCGCCGACGTAAACCACGCCCGCTGATAGATGTCGTAGTTATCCATGATCTGCTCGACGGCAGAGTCCGGGCTAAGGTGATGAAACGACATCAGCTTGTGGTGAGTACCGGCATCTTTGAGGGTCAGGTAATCGTCGTGGGTGCGGTGCTTATCATGGGCGATCTGCACGAAATCACCGTTTACCCCGCCAAACTCGACCACGTTGAGATACTGCTTCTCGGTAAAAACGTTGTTGATGTTATTCACCATTTCGCCAATCAGGCTGCGTACCGCAATGGAGTCCCCCTCCTCGCGGCCAATGGCGTGCACGATAATCGCGTTGGACTGGATCGGCACGTCAATATATTCGTGGATTGCGGCCTCAATCGTCGCCTTTTTGGCGCTGAGGATATTTTCGCTGACCTCATCAAAAAAGGCGTATCCCTCGTAGTAAAGGAAGGCGTAGACGGTGATCAGCACCACGCTAACCGTCGCCAGCAGCGTCAGCAAAACGGCGTGGGTTAACGACAGCGGGTAGCGCTTAATCGAGTACTGCTTTTTTAAAATTTGCATAGATGCTCTGCCCTGAAACGCGCCTGTTATTCCGGTTTGATGAGTAAAACACCGTCTTGCGGAACAAAATGATCGAACGGCTTCGGTCGCGAATAGTAGTAGCCCTGCGCCAGGTCGCAGCCCATCTCCCGCAGCTTGGCGCCCATTTCGGCGGTTTCAACGCCTTCGGCGACCAGGGGAACATCAAAGCTTTGCGACAGCATCAGAACGGATGCGATCACCGCCTCACTTTTCTTGTCATCAAGGACGTTCCTGACAAACCCGCGATCGATTTTCAGGCAATCGAACGGCAGCGAGTGCAGATAGGAGAGGCTTGAGTAGCCGGAACCAAAATCATCGATGGCCACGGAGACGCCCAGCCGGCGTAAATAGGCCAGAATTTCGACGATCCTGTGGGTATCGTGAAGCAGCACGCTTTCGGTGATCTCAATGCAGATATTGCTGTTCATCAGTTCATTACGATGAATTGACTCCAGCAGATGATGCGAAAAATCAGGCTGCTGAAGCTGGACCGCGGAGATATTGACGTGAAGCTTGAAGTCCCGAGGCGCGCCGCGGGCGATAAACATCGCCAGCTCGCGACAGGCGGTTTCGACGATCCACTTGCCGAGCGGTACGATCATGCCGGTGTTTTCCGCCAGGCCAATAAACTTGTCCGGTGGGACAAAGCCCAGCACGTTAGACTGCCAGCGAATCAGGCATTCGCCTTCATTACAGGCGAGCTCGGGGTCAAAAGGGACGATCGGCTGCAAAACCAGGTGGAAGCCCTCCGTTTGCAGATCGTCGCACAGCGCCTGATGCAGGCGCAGGTTATTGACCTCCTCCTCGCGCATCTGGGGCGTGAAGAGCTCGCTGGCGCCGTTGCGCTGGAGCTGGGCGTGCTGCAGCGCCAGGCTGACGTTCATCAGGCACTCGCTAATATTCTCCTGCGACAACGTCTCAATCACCATTCCCACGTGGCCGGTATAGATGTGCGATTCGCCGGACATATCCGTCGTGGTCAGGCGGAAAACCGAGGAGAGCAGCGAGCAGTAATAGGTCACATCCTTACTCTCGTAGATGCCATCAAACGCGATGATGAACAGATCTTCCCGGTCGCAGCAGCAGAGCGCCCCTTCTGGCAGCATCGCGCGCAGGCGCTGGGTAAACTGCTTGATAAACTGCCGCGCCAGTTCGTTGCCCAGCACGTTTTTGACCGAGTTGTAGTTGCTGACATGCACCATTGCCAGCAGGTTTCGGTTCTCATACAGCGATTCGGTATGCAGCAGACCGCTGCGGGTTAAAAAGCCGGTTTCAACGTCCTCCTCCAGCTTCTTGCGCTTAAATTCGAACGTTCCCGGTAGCGCCAGCGCCACCTTATTCAGCGCCTCATCCAGGCTGGCAATCTCCGGGAACAGGCGCTTACGCTCTTTTTTCCACGGGGTCAGCCCCAGACGAACCTTACCCACCACCTCTTTCAGGGTGCCGGTGAAGTGAGAAATAATCAGCGCCAGCACCACCATCAGGGCGAAGACAAACAGCATGTTGCTGAAGGTCATCATCAGCCGCTGCTTTTTCATTTCGGCAATCGCGGCGTGTCGCGGCGCGATAAGCACCGCTTTCCACTTCAGTAAATGCTGGCGATCCTGCACATCAAACGCGGTCGCCAGGTATTCTTCTCCGCCGACGCGAAACGTCAGCATCCGCTGGCGGCCGTCCGATTTCAGCAGTTGGCGAATCACGGGCTGGTTTTGCTGCAGCAGCGCGCCGGCGCCGACCTGCACCACGATATTGCGCCTGTCGTCCGCAATCAGCAGCGAGTCGTTTTTTCCCGGCAGAATGCTGTGCAGGTACTCCCTCATATCGGTCGGCATTGTTTTGCCGGTCACCACGCCGCGAAACTGCCCCTGGCGGTCGTACACCGGCAGGTGATACGCCACGACCGGGCCGTCGGTCAGATACTCCGTGCGCCAATACGGCAGCTTTTGCCGCCGGGCTGCGCTAAACCACGGCTGCTGCTGAACGCTGAAGCTCTCGTTGACCTTGACGATATTGGAATCCTGGGTGATACCGCTGTATTTCACCAGCCGCTGAGAATTGGCTTCCAGGGTGCGCTCAAGATATATTTGGTTACTGTGATTGGCGCGCGCAATAGCATAATAGCGGCCGTTCCTTTCAGCCCACGAGAGGCTCTTGAACGCCGGGGCGGTATTAAAAGCATGGGCCGTTAAATAGACCATCTCTGGAATAAGCTGGGGATCCGCCGTGCTGTTTTCGACGCCCTGCAGATACTGCAGTAATAAATTACTGACCTGCTGGGGATAGTCGAAAAAATCTTCCAGCTTATGCTGTATCAATTCACTCTTGCCGAGCAGCAGCTGTTTATTCACCACCTCATCGACCTGATGCGACTGGTAATTAAACAGCCCCGTCAGGCAGAACACGCTAACGATCAGCGAGAGTAATGAAACGATGAGAACACTTTTCAACAAAGTGAACGGATACGCTTTAAGAGAAGACTTTGCCATAAATCACGTTACTTTATAAATTCGTTGTGAGTGAAGCGATGAAATAACCCTGCCGATAGCTCTCGGCAGAATAATCAGATTGACGCCAGCGGCTGGCTGATGGCCGTGACCGGCGGGGCGCTGGTGCGATTGCGGCCCATTTTTTTCGATTGATAGAGATAGGCGTCGGCCTCTGACAGAAGCTTGTCGAAAATATCGACGATATTCCAGCGCATGGCCTTGCCGTAGCTGAGGCCAACGCTGACGGTCAGAGAGAGCATTTTGCTGCCCCATTCCACCTGCATACTCTCTATCTCCTTGCGGATCTCTTCTGCCAGCAGATAGCCTTCGCCGCCCGGTTTGCCCGCCATGATGACCGCAAACTCCTCGCCGCCGAGCCGCGCCACGATGCCGCGCTGGCCCACCACGTTCTGCACCCGAACCGCAAATGCCGCCAGCACCTTGTCGCCGCAGTCGTGACCCCAGGTGTCGTTGATATTTTTGAAATGGTCGATATCAAGAACCAGTACGTTCAGCGGCGTATCGCGCTCGCCATCGTGCAGCTCTTTTAGCCGCTCGTAGAGGCCAAAACGCGAATATACGCGGGTCAGGTAGTCGTACCTGACCTGATGAGAAAGCTGCCTGACCAGAGTATTGATGGCCTGAACGCTAACCGCGACAATCACCGGGCTAATGGCAATCGACGCAATCCCCAAACGGGCCGAGATTATCAGGGGAACATGCCCCACCAGGCTGATACCCCCGGCCTTTTGATCGACCATCAGCACCTCAACCACCCCGGCCAGCAGCGTGAGCAGGCAGGTCGTGGGCAGCGAGTAGCTAATTGCGCACCAGATTAGCGCCGGGAGAATCATTGACAGCGTCCCCATACTCCCCGCCGTGCCGGTGGCAATCGAGATAGCCAGTGAGACGGCCAGCAGCCCCACCGGGATCAGTCGCCTGAGCTCGGTGGGACGAAACGGCTGCTGCGCCGTACAGATTAAGACAAACGGCAGAATCAGTACGCTGGTGGTAAACTCTTCGCTAAACCACACCGGATAAATACGCCAAAAATCGATCTGATGGGATAGCGAGAAAAAATAGCTGCCTGGCCCGGAACATGCGACCGCCGTTAATAAGCAATAGCTGTACAGGCGAAATATCGTTATTTTGATAAAACTTTCGCAACGCTTTTTTTCGCTGATAATCATCCAGCTGAGCATCGCCACAAAGGCAATATCAGAAAAGTCAGTGAGCAGTTCGCTTACGCTGCGGCTCCCCACTGCCAGGCTGCAAAATAAGGTCGCGAGAATAAAAATCGTAAAATAGTGAAACTGACGCAGCACCCGATGGCGAATAAACAGCCCGGCCAGCACCGCATTCATCGGCCAGAATAATGCAATGTCATTATGCCGAATCAGACGTCCGGCGGCATATAGCGCGACCGTCGTAGAAAACAGCACCACGGCATTAAATAATGGATTCTCCTGCTTAAAAAAATCGGCAGGGGTGATTGTCAGCTTATGCATAATATTGAGGTTCTAATCAGGAACGATGTCTGTAGCAGATATCGTAAGCGAGCTAATAATACGGCTGAGAAAAGAATGCCTCAATATCAATGTTATCTTAAAATAAATATTGCGCGCAGAACGCGGAGTGAATGCCGGGCGCGGCGCCCGGCGGAGGGGAAAAAGATTACAGGAACGGCTTCACGTCGCCGACGCCTTCACGCACGACGATCGGCGCATCGTCGGTCAGATCGATAACCGTGGTCGGCTGCTGACCCAGATAGCCGCCGTGGATAATCAGATCGACCAGCTTCTCCAGCCGATCCTTAATCTCTTCCGGATCGGACTCGGTGAATTCGCTGCCCGGCAGCATCAGCGAGGTGGAGAGCATCGGCTCGCCCAGGGTCTCGAGCAGCGCCTGGGCAATCGGGTTCGACGGCACGCGCATGCCGATCGTTTTACGCTTTTCCTGCAGCAAACGACGCGGCACTTCTTTGGTCCCTTTGAGGATAAACGTGTAGTTGCCCGGCGTGTTGTTTTTAATCAGACGAAACGCCACGTTGTCGACAAACGCGTAGGTCGACAGCTCCGAGAGATCGCGGCACATCAGGGTGAAGTTGTGGCCATCCGGCAGCTGACGAATGCGGCAGATCCGCTCCATCGCGCCCTTATCTTCAATCTTACACCCCAATGCGTAGCCTGAATCAGTGGGGTAGACAATCACCCCGCCTTTACGCACGATCTCCACCGCCTGGTTAATCAACCGCGCCTGCGGGTTGTCCGGATGGATGTAAAAAAACTGGCTCATACTTCCCTCTCAATTTTATTCTGCGGCCGTTTCCCAGCTGTGCCAGATCCCTTCTACACCTGCGGGTAGCCAAAGTTTACGGCCCAGCTCAATCCACGGGCAGGGCTGATGGAAATCAGAACCCTGGGAGCCCAGAAGACCAAACTGGACGGCATACGCGGCGAGCTGCGTGCGCTCATGCGGCGCCTGCTGACACTGGGCCAGCTCCATGGCATCGCCGCCCTGCTCGCTAAAGTGGGCCAACAGCCTTTTCAGCCACTTGGCGGAGAGGTCATAGCGCCCAGGATGGGCGACAACCGCTTTGCCGCCAGAATGATGAATGACATCAATCGCTTGTTTTATTGTACACCACTGCGGCGGAACGTAACCGGTTTTCCCGCGGGCGAGGTATTTTTTAAAAACATCGGCCATATTGCTGGCGTGGCCGGCTTCCACGAGGAAGCGGGCAAAATGTCCGCGGGTTACCGCCCCGCCGTCGGCAAGCTTCATCGCCCCCTCCCACGCGCCGGGGATCCGCGCCTTATCCAGCCGCTCGGCAATCATCTGCGCCCGCAGCTGGCGGCGCGCCTTCTGCTCATCAAGCAGAGCCAGCATGGCCGGGTGCTCAATATCAATATTCAGACCCACGATATGAATTTCATGGTTTTCCCACAGGGTGGAAATCTCCACCCCGGTCACCAGCGTCAGCGGCAGGCCGGCGCGGGCAATTTCCGCCCGCGCGGCGGGAATGGCCGCCACCGTATCGTGATCGGTAATCGCCAGCGTCCCCACCCGCATCTGGTGGGCACGATGGACAAGTTCTTCTGGAGTCAGCCGCCCGTCAGAGGCGGTGGTATGGCTATGCAGATCGTAAATCACTGCGTAAAGGGTATCGCTCAAGGTGACTCCTGCTGGACATGGACTTAAATAAGCGCATTATCATACCGACTCGCGGAGAAAATCTGCAAACAGGGGTTGACATTATTCCTCTGGACTAGTTAACTAGTACGCAAGTTCACATGAAGGGGTATCACGATGAAAACGCAAACTATCACTCTGCACGGCTGGTGGCGCACCTCCTGATAACGGGCGGCGTGATCGCGTTTTGCACTCAGCATACAGATACCCGGCCCGCCAATGAGCGGGCTTTTTATTGGACAAATTATTATACCGAACAGGCGAGAACAATAATGCAAACATCAAAACCGGCACTCGAGCTTCTCACCAGCGACGCCATCTATCGCGAAAACCCGACGGCGCTGTTCCACCAGCTGTGCGGCGCGCGTCCGGCAACCCTGCTGCTGGAATCCGCGGATATCGACAGCAAAGATGATTTAAAGAGCCTGCTGCTGGTTGACAGCGCGCTGCGCATCACCGCCTTAGGTGACACCGTCACTATTCAGGCGCTTTCCAGCAACGGCGCATCGCTGCTGGATTTACTCGACAACGCCCTGCCTGCGGGCATCGAAAATCTGCGTCAGCCGAACGGCCGGACGTTAACTTTCCCCCCGGTCAGCGCCCTGCTGGATGAGGACGCTCGCCTCTGTTCTCTGTCGGTCTTTGACGCCTTCCGCCTGCTGCAGGAGCTGGTCACCGTGCCGCACGACGAGCGCGAAGCGATGTTCTTCGGCGGCCTGTTTGCCTATGACCTGGTGGCCGGTTTCGAAAACCTGCCGCCGCTGGAAAGCGACACCGCCTGTCCGGACTACTGCTTCTACCTGGCCGAAACGCTGCTGGTTATCGATCACCAGAGCAAAAGCACGCGCATCCAGTCGAGCCTGTTCACGCCGCTGGCGAGCGAAAAGCAGCGTCTGACGCAGCGTATCGCCCAGCTTCGCCAGCAGCTCAACGAACCCCCGGCACCGCTGCCGGTCACGACGGTCGAGCATATGACCTGCGACTGCGACCAGAGCGACGAAGAGTACGGCGCCGTGGTCCGCAAAATGCAGCGCGCTATCCGCGCCGGCGAAATTTTCCAGGTGGTGCCATCGCGCCGCTTCTCTCTGCCCTGCCCGTCACCGCTGGCGGCCTACGACGTGCTGAAGAAGAGCAACCCAAGCCCGTACATGTTCTTTATGCAGGATAACGACTTCGCCCTGTTCGGCGCGTCGCCGGAAAGCTCGCTGAAGTACGATGCCGTCAGCCGCCAGATTGAGATCTACCCGATTGCCGGTACCCGCCCGCGCGGCCGCCGCGCCGACGGTTCGCTGGATCGCGATCTCGACAGCCGTATCGAACTCGAAATGCGCACCGACCATAAAGAGCTCTCCGAGCACCTGATGCTGGTAGACCTCGCGCGTAACGACCTCGCCCGCATCTGCACTCCGGGCAGCCGCTACGTGGCAGACCTGACCAAAGTCGACCGCTACTCTTTCGTGATGCACCTGGTGTCCCGGGTGGTCGGCGAGCTGCGTAACGACCTCGACGTGCTGCACGCCTATCGCGCCTGTATGAATATGGGCACCCTGAGCGGCGCGCCGAAGGTGCGCGCGATGCAGCTTATCGCCGCCGCGGAGGGTAAGCGTCGCGGCAGCTACGGCGGAGCGGTCGGCTATTTCACCGCCCACGGCGACCTGGATACCTGCATCGTGATCCGCTCAGCCTACGTGCAGGACGGCGTGGCCACCGTTCAGGCCGGCGCCGGTATTGTCCTCGATTCAGTGCCTCAGTCCGAAGCAGATGAAACCCGAAATAAAGCCCGCGCGGTGCTGCGCGCAATTGCCCAGGCTCACCACGCGAAGGAGACTTTCTAATGGCCGACATTCTGCTGCTCGATAATATCGATTCTTTTACCTATAACCTGGCAGACCAGCTGCGCGCCAACGGCCATAACGTCGTGATTTACCGTAACTCGGTTCCGGCACAAACCTTAATCGAGCGTATCGGCACGATGGACAACCCGGTGCTGATGCTCTCCCCGGGCCCGGGTACGCCGAGCGAAGCCGGCTGCATGCCGGAACTGCTGATTCGCATGCGCGGCAAGCTGCCTATCATCGGCATCTGCCTTGGCCATCAGGCGATTGTTGAAGCCTACGGCGGCTACGTCGGCCAGGCGGGCGAAATCCTGCACGGTAAAGCGTCCAGCATCGAGCATGACGGCCAGGCGATGTTTGCCGGCCTGACTAACCCGCTGCCGGTTGCCCGCTACCATTCGCTGGTCGGCAGCAACATTCCGGCCGGGCTGACCATCAACGCCAACTATAACGGGATGGTGATGGCGGTGCGTCATGATGCCGATCGCGTTTGCGGCTTCCAGTTCCACCCTGAGTCGATTCTCACCACCCAGGGCGCGCGTCTGCTGGAGCAAACGCTGGCCTGGGCGCTGCAGAAGCTGGAGCAAACCAACACCATCCAGCCGATTCTGGAAAAGCTGTATCAGGCGGAAACCCTGAGCCAGCAGGAGAGCCACCAGCTGTTTTCTGCGGTCGTGCGCGGCGAAGTGAAGCCGGAGCAGCTGGCCGCCGCCCTGGTCAGTATGAAGGTGCGCGGCGAGCAGCCGCAGGAGATTGCCGGCGCCGCCACCGCCCTGCTGGAAAATGCCGCGCCGTTCCCGCGTCCTGACTACCCGTTTGCCGATATCGTCGGCACCGGCGGCGACGGCAGCAACAGCATCAATATCTCTACCGCCAGCGCGTTTGTGGCCGCAGCCTGCGGGCTGAAGGTCGCGAAACACGGCAACCGCAGCGTCTCCAGCAAATCGGGCTCTTCCGACCTGCTGGCCGCATTCGGCATCAACCTCGATATGAACGCCGATAAATCCCGCACCGCGCTGGATGAGCTGGGCGTCTGCTTCCTGTTTGCGCCGAAATATCACACCGGTTTCCGCCACGCGATGCCGGTCCGTCAGCAGTTGAAGACCCGGACGCTGTTTAACGTCCTTGGGCCGCTGATTAACCCGGCGCATCCGCCGCTGGCGCTGATTGGCGTCTACAGCCCGGAGCTGGTGCTGCCTATCGCGGAAACCCTGCGCGTGCTGGGCTACCAGCGGGCAGCGGTCGTCCACAGCGGCGGCATGGATGAGGTGTCGCTCCACGCGCCAACGGTGGTCGCCGAGCTCCATAACGGCGAGATCAAAAGCTATCAGCTGACCGCAGATGACTTTGGCCTGACGCCTTATCACCAGGAGCAGCTGGCCGGCGGCACGCCGGAAGAAAACCGTGACATTCTGACGCGCTTACTACAAGGTAAAGGTGAAGCCGCTCATGAAGCCGCGGTCGCCGCCAACGTGGCAATGCTGATGCGTTTACACGGGCATGAAGACCTGAAAGCCAACGCCCGGCAGGTGATTGACGTGCTGCGCAGCGGAGCGGCCTATGACAGAGTGACCGCATTAGCGGCAAGAGGGTAAATAATGCAGACCGTTTTAGCAAAAATCGTTGCCGACAAAGCGATTTGGGTAGAAGCCCGCAAGCAGCAGCAGCCGTTAGCCAGTTTTCAAAACGAGGTCGTCCCGACGCAGCGTAACTTTTACGATGCCCTGGCGGGAACGCGCAGCGTGTTTATTCTCGAGTGCAAAAAAGCCTCGCCGTCGAAGGGCCTGATTCGCCAGAATTTTGACCCGGCGGAAATCGCCGGAGTGTATAAGAATTACGCCTCGGCCATCTCGGTGCTGTGCGATGAGAAATATTTCCAGGGCAGTTTTGATTTTCTGCCCATCGTCAGCGCCATCGCGCCGCAGCCGATACTGTGCAAGGATTTCACCATCGATCCTTACCAGATCTATCTGGCGCGCTACTACCAGGCCGATGCCTGCCTGCTGATGCTGTCGGTGCTTGACGATGAACAGTATCGCCAGCTCGCCGCCGTCGCGCACAGCCTCAATATGGGCGTGCTGACCGAAGTGAGTACCGAAGAAGAGCTGGAACGCGCCATTGCGCTGAAGGCAAAGGTGGTCGGGATCAACAACCGCGATCTGCGCGATATGTCGATTGACCTCAACCGCACCCGCCAGCTGGCGCCGCGCCTGGGCCATGACGTCACCGTGATCTGCGAATCCGGGATTCATACCTACGCCGAGGTCCGCGATCTCAGCCACTTTGCTAACGGCTTCCTGATTGGCTCCGCGCTGATGGAGCACGATGACCTCGACGCGGCCGTCAGGCGCGTGCTGCTCGGTGAAAACAAAGTTTGCGGCCTGACCCGTCCTCAGGACGCGCAGGTGGCCTGTGAATCCGGCGCCATCTACGGCGGGCTGATTTTTGTCCCTGGCTCACCGCGCGTCGTCAACGAGGCGCAGGCAAAAGAGATTATCCAGGCCGCCGTGCTGCGCTACGTCGGAGTATTCCGCGATGCGCCGGTCGAGGACGTGGCCGAGCGCGCAGAGAGCCTGCAGCTGGCTGCGGTTCAGCTGCACGGCAGCGAAGATCAGGCCTATATCGACGCGCTGCGCGCGCGGCTGCCGGAGCAAATCCAGATCTGGAAAGCGCTCAGCGTCGGTGACACGCTGCCGGAACGCAGCCTGCATCACGTTGATAAATATCTCTTCGATAACGGCCAGGGCGGCAGCGGTCAGCGCTTCGACTGGACGCTTTTACAGGGCCAGGACCTGGGTAACGTCCTGCTGGCAGGCGGACTCGGTGCCGATAACTGCGTAGAAGCCGCCAAAAGCGGCTGTGCCGGACTCGATTTTAATTCAGGCGTTGAGTCGCAGCCGGGTATTAAAGATGCCAGCAAGCTGGCCTCGGTTTTCCAGACGCTGCGCGCATATTAAGGAGCAATGCAATAATGAGTACTTTACTGAACCCCTATTTTGGCGAATTTGGCGGTATGTACGTCCCGCAGATCCTGATGCCCGCCCTGCGCCAGCTGGAAGAAGCTTTCGTCAGCGCGCAGAAAGATCCTGAGTTCCAGGCTGAGTTTAGCGACCTGCTGAAGAACTACGCCGGTCGTCCAACGGCCCTGACCAAATGTCGTAACCTGACCGCAGGCACCCGCACCACGCTGTACCTCAAGCGTGAAGATCTGCTCCACGGCGGCGCGCATAAAACCAACCAGGTGCTGGGCCAGGCATTACTGGCGAAGCGCATGGGTAAAACCGAAATCATTGCCGAAACCGGCGCCGGCCAGCACGGCGTGGCCTCCGCGCTCGCCAGCGCGCTGCTCGGCCTGAAATGCCGCATCTATATGGGCGCTAAAGACGTTGAGCGCCAGTCGCCAAACGTCTTCCGCATGCGCCTGATGGGAGCGGAAGTGATCCCGGTGCACAGCGGCTCCTCCACGCTAAAAGATGCCTGTAACGAAGCGCTGCGCGACTGGTCCGGCAGCTACGATACCGCTCACTATATGCTCGGTACCGCAGCCGGCCCGCACCCGTTCCCGACCATCGTCCGCGAGTTCCAGCGCATGATCGGCGAAGAGACCAAAGCGCAGATCCTCGAGCGCGAAGGCCGTCTGCCGGATGCGGTCATCGCCTGCGTCGGCGGCGGCTCCAACGCTATCGGCATGTTTGCTGACTTTATCGATGAAACCGACGTGGGGCTGATCGGGGTTGAACCTGCGGGCCACGGAATTGAAACCGGCGAGCACGGCGCGCCGCTGAAGCACGGTCGCGTGGGTATCTATTTCGGCATGAAATCGCCGATGATGCAGACCGATGATGGCCAGATTGAAGAATCTTACTCTATCTCCGCCGGGCTGGACTTCCCGTCGGTGGGCCCTCAGCATGCGTTCCTCAACAGCACCGGCCGCGCCGACTACGTGTCGATCACCGACAACGAAGCGCTGGAAGCGTTCAAAGAGCTCTCCCGCCATGAGGGGATTATTCCGGCCCTGGAATCCTCCCACGCCCTGGCCCATGCGCTAAAAATGATGCGTGAAAATCCGGAAAAAGAGCAGCTGCTGGTGGTTAACCTGTCCGGTCGCGGCGATAAAGACATCTTCACCGTACACGATATTCTGAAAGCGCGAGGGGAAATCTGATGGAACGTTATGAGACGCTGTTTGCACAACTGAAATCTCGCCAGGAAGGCGCGTTTGTTCCCTTCGTCACGCTGGGCGATCCCAACCCGGCGCTGTCGCTGCAGATCATCGATACGCTGATCGAAGCGGGCGCCGACGCTCTGGAGCTGGGTATTCCCTTCTCCGACCCGCTGGCCGATGGCCCGACTATCCAGGGCGCAGCCCTGCGTGCGTTCGCCTCTGGCGTGACGCCGGCGCAGTGCTTCGAGATGCTGGCGGCAATCCGTCACAAGCATCCGACGATCCCTATCGGCCTGCTGATGTACGCGAACCTGGTGTTCAGCCCCGGCATTGACGCCTTCTATGCCGAATGCGCGCGGGTTGGCGTGGATTCCGTGCTGGTCGCCGATGTGCCCATCGAAGAGTCGGCGCCGTTCCGCCAGGCGGCAATGCGGCACAATATCGCGCCCATCTTCATCTGCCCGCCGAATGCCGATGACGAACTGCTGCGCCAAATTGCCTCTTTTGGTCGCGGCTATACCTATCTGCTGTCGCGCGCCGGGGTTACCGGGGCGGAAAACCGCGCCGCCCTGCCGCTGCATCATCTTATTGAGAAGCTGAGCGAATATAACGCCGCACCGCCGCTGCAGGGCTTTGGTATTTCCGCAGCCGATCAGGTGACCGCCGCGATTGACGCCGGCGCCGCCGGGGCAATTTCCGGCTCCGCCATCGTCAAAATCATCGAACGTAACCTCAGCGATCCGCAAACGATGCTGGCCGAGCTGAAGGCTTTTGTGCAGAGCCTTAAAGCCGCCACTAAAGCAGCGTAGCGCCCCGACCGCCTGGCCATTCGTCAGGCGGTTATTTTTTGCTGCAGGCTGTCCGCGTATTTACGCGTCAGGCGAAACAGCGCCAGCACATCCTCCTGCGTCCAGTCCATGAGCACCTGATTCATCAGCCGCGTTCTGGCTAACGCGATACGTTCAATCAGCGTCTGACCCTGCCCGGTCAAGGTCACTTCACTAATCCGTCGATCGCTAACGTTGGGCTGCTTCAGCGCCAGGCCCTGCGCCTCCAGCTTTTTCACCTGCCGGCTGACGGTGGTGTAATCCCGTCCCAGGCTATCCGCCAGCTCAACCACGCCCACCGGCCCATAGCGCCCTATCGCCACCAGCAGCGGGAAGAGGATCTGATCGAGCTGCACCCCGGCGGCCTGCAGTATCTGCTCATCGCGCACCGGCAGATTCATCACCCGGATGATATCCAGCAGCGCGCCGTGAAAGTCGGTGATATCGTAATCATTATGTGCATCTTGCATATATTATTTAACCCGGTGTATAGTGCCGTTATCTGATATGTGCATTTTACACGTAATTCTTCCCGGAGGTAACACCATGAAAGCAGCCGTCGTATTCGAACTCCAGCAGGGCCCGGTGTGGGCCGACTTTGCCGATCCGCAGGCCGATGAGCATCACCTCCTGGTCGACGTACGCGCCGCCGCCATCAGCCACGTCGTCAAGGGCCGGGCGAGCGGCAAGCACTACAGCTTTGACGGTCGTCTGCCCTTCGTGGTGGGCATCGACGGTGCGGGAACCCTCCCCGACGGGCAGCGCGTTTACTTCGCCTTCCCTCGCGCGCCCTGGGGCAGCATGGCGCAACGGGCGCCGGTGGCGGCGGCTAACTGCCTGCCGCTGCCGGATACGCTGGATGATGTTACCGCCGCCGCCATGGCCAACCCCGGGATGTCGGCCTGGGCTGCGCTGGTTAAACGCGCGGGCTTTATCGCCGGTGAGACGGTGCTGATCAACGGCGCCACCGGCAGCGCCGGACAGCTGGCCATCCAGATCGCCCGCTATCTGGGCGCGAAAAAAGTGATCGCCACCGGGCGTAATGCGCAGACGCTGGCCGCGCTCGACGCGGACGTCTGCATCAACCTGAGCGCGGATGACGCGACTTTGTGCGCTCAGTTCGCCGAGCTTGCCGCAGGGCAGATTGACGTCGTCGTCGACTATTTGTGGGGGCATAGCGCCGAGCTGCTGCTCCCGGCGCTGGCAAAAAGCAGCCCCGGCCATGCGCCGGTACGCTATGTCCAGGTCGGCTCTCTCTCCGGGGCGGATATTTCACTCAACGGCGCGGTGCTGCGTTCGGCGCCGCTGCAGCTGCTGGGCAGCGGGATCGGCAGCCTGTCGATGGCCCAGCTGCTGGCGGCAACCGGGGAGATGCTGCAGGCCGCCGCGGCCGGCGGGTTTACTATCGCCACCACGCCGCTGCCGCTGCGGGAAGTGGCGGCCGCCTGGCCACGCGACAACAGCCAGAAGCGCAGCGTTTTCGTGATCGATTAAAAAAATCGCTTCCGCACAAAAGATGGGGTTGATATCTTAAATGAGAAACATTATCTTTCTCATTACCGAATAGTTGAGCAAAACACTCAGGTATTCGGTACGACATTGCTCACATTGCTTCCAGTATTTTTCGCCCGCATTCGTTGCGGGCTTTTTTTTACCCCTGGTGCGCCCGACGACATACGCTAAGCACCTGCTGACGCAACCAGCGGTGGCCGGGCTCCTGCTCCTGTCGGGGATGCCACATCTGTGAAACGGTGATTTCCGGCGTCTGTACCGGCAGCTCAAAAACGGCGATATCGGCCGCAGGGCCGTCGCCAATATAGGATGCCGGCACCAGCGCAATCAGCTGCGAACGGCGGGCGACCGCCAGCGCGGCGGCAAAGCTGGGCACCACGGCGACAATCTTACGCTGCAGGCCGAACCCGGCGAGGGCGTCATCAACCGGCCCCCGCACCATGCCATGACGAGACGTAATCACGTGCCCGCAGGAGATATACGCTTCCCGGGTCATGCGTGCCGACTGCGCCAGCGGGTGGCTCTTCGCCAGCACGCCGACGAAGCGATCGCGGAACAGCGCCTGCAGGCGGATTTCCGGCCCCATATTCTTGAGTACGCCAATCTCGAGGTCCACCCGCCCCTCGCGCAAAAACTGCGGATCCTTCTCGGTCTTCGCCACAAAGGTGAGCGTCACTCCCGGCGCATCCCGCGCGCAGGCGGCAATCAGCGCCGGGGCGAAGGTTTCAACGAAGCCTTCGTTGGTGCGCAAGGTAAAGGTTTGCGCCAGCGTCGGGAGCTGGAACGGCGAAAGCGACGCGTTCAGGACCGAACGCACCTCGAACAGCACATTCTGCGCGCGCGCTTTGATATTTTGCGCATGTGGGGTTAGCACCATTTTACGCCCTGCCCTGACCAGCAGCGGATCGCCGGTCGCGTCGCGTAGGCGGGTGAGCGTCCGGCTCATTGCCGATGCGCTGAGCCCCAGCCGTCGCGCCGCCCCGGCCACGCTCTCTTCGGCCAGCAGCGCGTCGAGGGCAACGAGAAGGTTAAAATCGGGATCGGTCATAAGGTATCCTGTCGTAAGATAGGGCGTGCGGCGCATGCTAATAGTGCACATGCTGCGCCTTCCGCCTGATATAGCCTATGACTATAGTCAGATCCTCACTCTTTACTGCGGATTTCGACTATGACCCCTCTCACTCATCACAGCATTTTAATCGTCGGCGCCTCTCGCGGGCTGGGCCACGCGATGGCCGCCGAATTTTTGCAGCACGGCTGGAACGTTATCGGCACCGTACGCGATATTGAGCACCCTACGCCGCTTCACCAGCTCGCCCGGGATAACCCCGGCCGGGTGCGCCTTGAAACGCTGGACGTCTGCGACGACGAGCAGCTGGCCGCCCTGGACCACAGGCTCTCGGGAAGCCGCCTGGAGATGCTCTTTGTCAATGCCGGAATCACCAACCGCGATCCTTCGCAGACCATCGGCGAGGTCTCCACAGCGGAGTTTATGCAGGTAATGCAGACCAATGCCCTGGCGCCAATGCGGGTCATAGAGCGCCTGCAGCGCCACGTGACCCCGTCGGGATTGCTCGGCGTGATGTCTTCCGGACAGGGAAGTCTCGGCAATAACCTTAGCGGGCAGCGCGAGCTGTACAGAGGCAGCAAGGCCGCGCTGAATATGTTTATGCGCAGCTTTGCCGCCCGCGCGGCTTCGGCGACGCATCCGATGGTGGCGATGGCGCCGGGCTGGATCCGCACCGCACTGGGCGGCGACGCCGCGCCGCTGACCATCGAGGAGACCATCCCCAGCCTGGTCAAAGTGCTGCTGGAGAAACGCCAGCGCCCGGGGCTGGAGTATCTGGATTATCAGGGCCGCACCGTGCCGTGGTGATGGGTACAGGACGGTATTGCGGGGAAAGACGCCCGGTAAGGCGCAGAGGCATCGAGAGCCACAGCAGGCCCCATAGCGCGGCCAAGGCGGCAAGAGGCCTGGAATCGGTAACATCGGAGTTGGTTCATCAACGGGGAGCACACCAGCCCCTTTTGCGGGTTCGAAAAATAGCCCGCTTTCTATCCGGGATAACCCACCGAAATCGACTTAAGTTTTGCATAAGCGTCAAGACGGTCTGTATGTATCGCCTGATTTTATTTTATACTTAAAAAATATGGGATTAGGACAGGAACCAAAGCGATGAAATTCGCGAAGTGGTTAAAACGTATCGTATTCTCCTTACTTCTTTTAGTGGTTGGCGCTATTGGGATACGCCTGTATGACATTCAGCGCGGACCCGACCTGCAGCTCTGGCATACGTACGTCCCTGATGAGATGGACGCGGATGAAATCGACAGTGCAGACTGGAACGATTACATCAAGAGAGAAAATTCGCTCTTCAACGAAGTTAAACGTAACGTCACGGATAAGCTTGATGTTCAGCAGCAAACTGAACTGAATCGTTACTATGCCGATAGCCCTATCTATCCGGACACATTCCCAACAAACTGGAATCGGTCTTACATCATGATGCCGGACGCCAGGCCCAAAGGGGCAGTGGTGTTGTTGCATGGTCTGACGGATACCCCCTACAGCCTAAGGCATATTGCTAATAACTACCGTCAGCATGGCTATATCGCTATTGGGATCAGATTACCGGGACATGGCACCGTCCCTGCAGCATTGACCGACGTGAACTGGCAGGACTGGCTTGCCGCAACGCGCCTTGCGGTGAGAGAAGCGCAAAAGCTTGCTGGTCACGATGTGCCGCTGCATATGGTCGGATTTTCCAATGGCGGTGCTCTGGCAATGAAATATACGCTGGACGCACTGGATAATCCCGGCCTGGCTAAGCCACAGCGCGTGATCCTGATTTCGCCGATGATTGGTATTACGAGCTTCGCGCGCTTTTCCGGCCTGGCGGGTTGGCCTGCGTTTCTACCCGCATTCGCCAAAGCCGCATGGTTAGGCATAATGCCGGAGTTCAATCCGTTTAAATATAACTCATTCCCGACCAATGCCGCCCGCCAGTCGTTCCTGCTGACAAAGGCGCTTCAGAGCCAAATTATCACTGACTCGCGTAACAAAAAAATGGCAAGCCTACCTCCGGTGCTGACATTTCAATCGGTCATGGATTCAACCGTCAGTACGCGGGCGATCGTCACGGCGTTGTACAACCGTTTACCGGATAACGGCAGTGAAATAGTGTTGTTCGATTTGAATCATGCGGTGAGGTTTAATTCGTTATTACGCAGAACATCATACACCGCGCTGTCCCGGTTGCTCCCTGCAGCTCCGCGGCTTTATAGCACCACCATCATCACTAACGCGAATCCTGGCACGACAGAAATGGAGATCCGCACCACGCCGGCCGGGAAAACAGAACAATCTGTGGAAAAACTACAGGGGCAGCGCTATTTGCCGGACGTCTACTCCCTTTCCCACGTTGCTCTCCCCTTCCCTTTAAGTGACTCCTTATATGGGCGCTATCCACATCCGCTGAATCAATATGGTATCAGCCTCGGGACATTTGCTGCCCGTGGCGAGCGCTCGGTGCTTGTTGTTGGGCTGGATTCACTCATGCGCCAGTCTTCAAATCCATTCTTCCCCTATATGATTACGCGGATCGATGAAGGAATCGACGCCGGTGCCGCCGCCGCTCCCGGCAGTGATTGATTTCGACTGCGGCGTCAAATGACCCGGTCGCACCGGCAAGGCGGGTCATATCATGATCCGCCTTGCCGGAATTTTGCAGTAGAAATCAGAACCGATATTCCGCAGAGAACATAAACACCCACGGATCCAGGCGTGTACTGACCTTCTGGTCCACGCCGCCGGCCTTAAATTTCACATCGGTGTCGATATCCATGTACCACACCGACACACCACCAGGAAAAGAGTAATGACATGTTTTTTAAGAGAAAATCCTTGTATTATCATGTCAAAATAAGGTTTTATTGCGCGCATTTAACATGTTGATTTGCCTGAAAATAAAAATTGCTTTGCAGAACGATCTTTTTGCCTGAAATGCAACAATTCCTCATCAATAAGCCGGTTTCAAGACCGAAGAAGAAAGTATTTATACCAATGACATAGCGTAATTAATTGGTATATCTGATGTTTTCATGCCTCAATTTTCAATAAGTTAGCCACTTTTACGGGGATAGTATCCCAACCGTTTCCTCCCCCATATGCTCTATACTTTGGTATGTGGGCAGGAGATAAAGATGTGTGGACGATTTGCACAATCATAAACGCGAGAAGAATACTGGCTTATCTGGCTGAAGAAGCTGAGCGTGATATCGCCTATGATCCAGAACCAATCGGCCGGTACAACGTGGCGCCAGGCACCAAAGTTCTTTTGCTGAGCGAACGCAATGAAGAACTACACCTCGATCCTGTTCATTGGGGCTATGCACCGGGATGGTGGGATAAACCACCGCTGATTAATGCTCGTGTAGAAACTGCGGCAACCAGCCGGATGTTTAAGCCCCTCTGGCAGCATGGCCGGGCGATCTGTTTTGCGGATGTCTGGTTTGAGTGGAAGCTTGAAGGTGACAAGAAACAGCCTTATTTCATCCACAGGAAAGACGGCAAGCCCATATTCATGGCAGCGTTCGGCAGCGTCCCTTTCGAGCGCGGGGATGAAGCCGAAGGCTTTTTGATTGTGACCGCCGCAGCTGATCAAGCTCTCGTAGATATTCACGACCGCCGGCCGCTCGTTCTGGTTCCCGAAGCCGCTCGCGAATGGATGAGACAGGATATCGGAGGTAAAGAAGCCGGGGATATTGCCGCTGATGGAACTGTATCAGCTAACCATTTTATCTGGCACCCTGTATCGCGTGCAGTGGGAAAGGTGAAGAATCAGGGATCAGAATTGATAGCTCCAGTATAATAAAAATAATTTAAGTTGTGTATTCTTACTATAGCATAAGTCATTCATTCAAAAACTCAATAATAAAATCAGCATCTGGCTCAAAGTCTATGGTTGCTATTTTTAGCCGCCCATTATCATTAACAAACATTCTGGCCCCATCACTACACAAAAGACATGGCAAAACATTAGAACTTCCGGTCCAAATTATTTTCCCCTCATCAAAATCAATTGCAGTATCTTTTATGAGTGCAGTAATTTCGTTATTATCGCCATTAACCACCTCACATTCCAAAACATGCATTAATTCAAATTTTTTTGCTAAAAAACCAGGATGCACTACTGTATTATGTACATTAGTACCGTGACTGACGGTAGAGGGAAACTTTAACGCAATCAACCCATCCTCATTATCTATGCTTTTAGGGAGCCCTGACATTAGTATTTCAGATAATGCAGAAGTTAGCTTATAATCATTAGAGAATGTTGAGTGAATTCTACGCGTAAACAAAGCATCAATATACGCATAAAATACATCCTCATTGCTTTGAGAATCGAAATTAAATAACTCTTCATTAGTTGACAATGCTGCACTTACTGGATAGTCAGCCTTATTAATCCACTGACCAATATATATAATCTCACCAACTTCGCATCGACTCTCCTTTATCGCAGTCATTCTCGTTGACGCAGCATAAAAACGATCTTGCCCAGGAGGGTTACATCTTTGATAATTAACAACAATGGAGCTTGGCGGAGCTAAAATCTGATCAACCATTGTAACTTTCTCGCCCCCCGTCCTTCTAACATGATAAAGAGAATCTGCGCCGACTCGGCGTTGAACAAAAAACCTGAGCCCCTCCGTCATTTTTATGAATAAACTTTTTATATATTCATAATCTGCATCATCAAGATTCATTCTATTAATTTGTTTAATTATTCTATTTATTTCTAATTTTGATAATCTACCAGTCATCTCTGCACCTAATATATTCGAACGATTTCAGTTCAAAATCTTATCATACGCATCATTCTATATACACGACAAGATATACAGAAACGATAATTTCAAGCATTCAAGAGGTACCCATGTATAGCAAACAAAAATCTGATCGGATATTACCTGACAGAGAGTAAATCGCTGAACCGTGTAGTGTAGCGCGGAGACAACATTTTACGCTTCATCTGCCAGGCGGTCTGGATACCCTAGCCGGCAAAGTACAGGGCTCCTCTCCCATTTTACGCATTGAGATGATCCAGGACCTCCATCAGTTTTTCGCTGTTCTGCCGTGGTGCGTTGTCATCGAACAGATTCAACTATGCCACGCCCTGGCTGTAGAAATCCCCCAGCATTACTCCTGCTTTCTGGTAGCGATGCCCGTCTCGCCATATTGCGTCGAGGCATTTCGTCGCCGCGGTGATTATGTCCCTGCTGTCTTGTGTTGGGGTCAATAGCTTTACCGATGCACTGCTGCCGTAATACGGCTCTTTCAGCGCAAAAGGGCTGGTTTTAACGAACGCAGAGATGAAGCGGCAGTACTGATGCTCGCCACGGAGTTTCTCAGCTGCGCGCGATGCGTAGCTGCAGATCGCCTGCCTCATCTCATGGTATTCCGTGATACGCCCACCGAACGACCGGCTGCAGACTATTTCCTGTTTTACCGGCGCGAACGCCTCCAGACCGAGACAAGGCTCCCCGCGGAGCTCACGCACGGTTCGCTCCAACACCACATTAAAATGCTTGCGGATAAAACGGATATCAGTATCAGCCAGCTGCAGCACAGTTTTAATCCCCATAGCCTCTAGTTTTTTACTGATGCGGCGGCCGACGCCCCAGACCTCATCAACCGGCAATGCAGCCATCAACTTACGCTGTTTTTCGATATTGGACAGGTCAACTACTCCTCCCGTCTGCCGCTGCCATTGTTTAGCCGCATGGTTTGCCAGCTTGGCGAGCGTTTTAGTTTGGGCGATTCCCACGCCTACGGTTAGATGTGTCCTGCATAACACTGTCTCACGTATCTCCCGGCCAAAATCGGTAAGGTCCCGGCAGTTACGAACTGCCGGTAAGATCGCAAAAAGCTTCATCGATACTGTAAATTTCGCACCGCGGGGATAGCTCTTCCAGCGTCGTCATCACGCGATTGGATATATCTGCGTAGAGCTCGTAATTGCTGCTGAAGCTTTCGCGAGCTATCGACGACCAGGAGATCTCCCTCACTGATGCCACCCTCGATCATGCTATCTCCGGCTGCCTTAACGAAATAAGTAGTTGCATAAAAAAACCGCCGTAGCGGGTTGAATTGACGAGGTTTATTTTTCGTTACGGCCGGACATATCAAAGTAGTACGCGTCACTGGCTCGTGGTATCTGGAGCCTTGATCCACATTTGTAGCGCTCACATTCCGTAAAATGTAAGAGAGTAAAGTCCGCTCCTGGAACATAGCTGTCAGATCAGATGTCATTACCCATCCGCACTGCAAGATATTAGCTCAAACATCTCATCATATTTTATTGGAACTGTTCCGTAAGCCGCTTGCCAGTTGCGTAAACGCTTCAATAATTTTTGGCAGCGCCTGCTGCGGATCGTCGCTCGCAGCAATCCAAAGTGCGGAATTCAGCGCGGCACTGTTTAACAGATATGCAGCGGCATCCGCGTCAACCGATTTAAGTACACCGCGTTCGATCAAATTTATGACGGTCTGTCGGGTGGATTCGAGGCAACTATTCTGGCTAGGCCATTGTGCAGGATCCCCAAGGAAAGCCGGACCATCAAGCAGAACGATACGCCTTACTTCTGTATCCAGCGCCATCTTAATGTAGGCAATCCCTTCAGCCAGCAGCCTTTCCCAGTCGTCACCGGCATTCGCGGCGGCGGCTTTGGCTCGTTGTGCCATTTCACCATCTACTTGAGCAACAACAGCGGCAAGCAGCCCCTTTTTATCACCAAAGTTGTGGTATAGCGCCCCGCGTGTCAGGCCAACGCTGGCGGTTAATTCATCCATCGATGCGGTAGCAAAACCTCTTTCGGCAAAGTGCTTCCGGGCTGCCGTAATCAATTTGGCTCGGTTCTCTTCCATTGTTTCGGCACGGCGTTTGGCGGCCATACGATCTCCTTTTTGACATACGTAACGAATGTCATTTGACATACGCGACGTATGTGTGATTAATTCAACATACGCCGCGTATATTAAATCAATTTTGCATACCGCGCATCCCGCATCACACATTGACTTAAGAAAGGAAATGCCATGATCCAGCGTGAACCTATTTTTCCTGTTAACCGCCATGCTCTCTATGAAGAGCACGGTTATTCCGCCGCGATCCGTTCTGGCGATATGTTGTTCGTTTCCGGTCAGGTTGGCAGCCGCGCCGACGGTACGCCGGAGCCGGATTTTGCCGCACAGGTTCAACTTGCGTTTGATAACCTGGCAGCAACGCTTGCAGCTGCTGGTTGTACGTTTGACGACCTGCTTGATGTCACCACCTTTCATACTGACCCGGAAAATCAGTTTCCGACGATTATGCAGGTGAAACAGTCAATTTTCCCGAAGCCCCCTTACCCGAACTGGACAGCTGTTGGAGTTACCTGGCTTGCGGGATTCGATTTTGAAATTAAGGTCATTGCCCGAATTCCAGCATCAACCTCCGCAGGTTGAAAGGCCTTGATGTTAGTGGCGGCCTCATCAACGAGATGAGGCCGCTACCATGAAAAGCGTTGTTTCAGAACCGACATCATAACCGCTTCTGGCACGAAGCGGTCATCTGACAGACCTGAAGGTCCGCTGTGAGCGAAAAGCGGAAGTTAACGCTGAGCTCAACGAAAAATGGAGCGCAAGGGAATTTTGTCCGTGTGTGCATACTTCTTAGGCTGACAGGCCAACATTTCCTGCAGGTCCAGTGAAGGCATCGCCACCACAGACAAAGCAGTCTTTATCCACCACCAGACTGGCGATTTTATGCACCGGGCCACGCATACACACCTGAAAATCCGCCCCGAAGGTAATTTGCAACTGTCCGCCTGGCATGTTGACGTCAACCCGATCGTCAACCCGGCCTAACCGGCGCATTGCGCTGGCAGCCGCACAACTGCTGCTACCAGATGCCATAGTAAACCCGGCACCTCGCTCCCAGATACCAATCCTCAGCGTATGGCGATCGACAACTTCCACGAATTGCACATTGGTGCGTCTGGGGAACAAGGGATGATTTTCAATTTGTGGCCCTAAACGATGAACCTGGGCTAAATCGAGCTTATCAACGAGTACGACACAATGGGGATTACCCATTGAGACCAGAGCAACTGACAGGGTTTCATCCGCCAGCTTCAATGGATAATTCAACGCCTCGGGCAAATTAACTAAGGCGGGCAACGCCGCCGGATTGAAATTAGCCCGGCCCATTTCCACGCTAATCTGATGAAAATCGTGATGAACGGTGCAATAGACGTCACCGCCCGCGGTGTGCACTAAAAATGGCTGATGGCTGACACGGCCAATATCAAAAAGATAGCGGGCATAGATACGCAGGCCGTTACCGCTTTTCTCGGCTTCGGAGCCATCCGGATTGATAATACGCAGCGTTGGGTTGTCTTGATCGCCACTGTCAATCAGCAGACCGTCAGATCCTACGCCATAGTGGCGATGGCACAGGATACGAATTTGCTCGTTGCTCAGTTGTTCAGCAACAGAACGATGACATACCAGGTAATCATTACCTAGTCCGTGATATTTATGAAGGAATAATGGCGTCATTGAGTCTGTTAGTCCCGGGTTGCTGATTTCATTGCATATTACACTTCATCAATTGGATGAATAAAACAACAAGTTGCTCACTGCAATGTCCGTTTCTGGCACACAGCAGTCTTAGGCAAGCTCAAGGACTGCAATGAGCGAAAAACGGACATGGTTTCCCGGTTTAAGGCACAAAATCGCGTGGCGTTGACCCCAGAATGCAGCGAAAAGCAGCGGTAAATGCCGCCGGGCATGAGAAACCAAGCTGGTAAGCGACCTGTTTGATTGGAACGCCGTTCGCGAGAAGGTCCAACGAAGCGCAAATTCTGGCTCTCTGCTTCCATGTTCTAAAACTAAAGCCTGTATCCTTCATAAACAATCGGGAAAAGGTCCGTTCCGACATGGCCGACATAAAAGCCAGCTCGCTCAGCGATGCTTCCCAGCGCTGATTGACCAGTAGCGATCTGGCCGCGCTGAATAATCGCTCATCATTCGGCATGGGAAGCGCCATCGTTAAAGGTGGAGCCTCGCTGAGAATTTCCAGAAGCAACAAAGCTATCTTCCGTTGACTCGGTCTGGCGTAGTCCTCACTGAACAGCCCTGCGATAAGCTCTTTGACTAACGGCGTAGCCGTGATCACATGCACCTGTTGACTCTTCGTAAAGCTCGTACATTCTGCGATAAGGCTACTGCTGAAATAGATCGCCCTGAGATCGGTTTGTGAAAGCAGATGGTAACTATGGATATGCAGAGGCGGTAGCCATAATGCCCGCTGAGGAGGGATCACCCAACGGTCGCTCTCTGTTTGCACCAGCATAACCCCTCTGGTGGCAAAGAGTATCTGCCCCTCAACATGATGATGGGGAGGATCTGTCTCGCCGCGTTGATAGCTTATCGCAGTACTGGACCAGCCTGTGGCTTCATCATGTCTTGGCGCTTTATCTATACTACCTGGCATTTCAGATTTAGTCCCTGCAATTATCATATCGAAACTGGAACCACCCGGAGTATAGCCTTAGGCAATGGGTGTGTGACTTATCATTCTGATCATCATAGATATTACAGGAGCTTATCCTCATGCGTGTACACTTTGTCGTACATGAAAGTTTTGAGGCCCCGGGGGCATATGAAACATGGGCAATAAACCAAAGTCATAATGTGACTTACTCACGAGTCTATGCAGGCGATCAGCTACCTGCTGACGCCGAAGGCATCGATTTTCTTATCGTTATGGGCGGTCCGCAAGATCCGGACACAACGCTTGAAGCGTGCCCGCACTTTAATGCTAAAGCGGAACAGGCGCTGATTGCTTCCGCGGTTAAAACCGGTAAGGCGGTGATCGGTATCTGCCTGGGTTCACAGCTAATCGGTGAAGCGCTTGGCGCGCCGTTCTCTCATAGCCCGGAAAAAGAGATTGGTAAATTCCCGATCACATTGACCGAAGACGGCAGGAAGGATGGGATGTTCTCTCACTTTGGGAAAACACTGGAAGTGGGTCACTGGCATAACGACATGCCAGGTTTGACGCCGGAGGCTAAAATTATTGCTTACAGCGAAGGCTGTCCGCGGCAGATCGTTGCATATTCAGACCGCGTCTTTGGTTTCCAGTGCCACATGGAGCTCACATTGGACGTTGTAGAACTGCTGATCGCCCATTCTGAGAAAGACCTGAACCGTACAGCAGACTACCGTTTCGTTAACACGCCTGAAGCGCTCCGGGCGCACGATTACAGCGAAATGAACCAAGTGCTTTTTGGCTTTCTGGATAAGATGGAAGCACGTTACAAAGGAGCTCAAGCATAATGTAATGCTCGGTGAGCTTGCCATCGGGTTTAGATTTTAATGTCCGCTCCTGGCACACAGCAGCCGTTCTGACCGAATCTCGTCATAAGAAGCAAGTTATGCGCAAATTTTGTTGACGACGGTAAAGTGAATTGCAAAGGGTCGCTATGTTTTACGAGATGATAAAACCTGTCAGGAATGGCTGGCGCCGTAATGTGCCCTGTCCCACTGTAAAGTTAAAACTGCGTGACGCCAGCCAGCCATTGAAAACCCGTCGGCTCGGGGGATTTGACGGTGTGATATCAGCTTTAAATCTGCGCCATACCGCCGTCAACAAACAACTCTATAGCGTTGATAAAACTGGCGGCATCTGACGCCAGAAACGCGACGGCTTTGCCGACTTCCGCTGGCTCACCAATCCGGCCCAACGGAACTTGCGCCGCCAGTGCATCAAATAGGCCCTGACGCTGTTCCTCGGCAACCAACTCCCCTAACCCTGGCGTTTTGACCGGACCCGGACTCACAACATTCACCCGAATACCACGCCCCTGCAAGTCCAGCGCCCATGAGCGAGCAAAGTTTCTCACTGCGGCTTTACTGGCGCTATACACGCTAAAGTTAGCTGTCCCTTTTACCGAAACGGTAGAAGCGGTGAGGATGATGGATGAACCAGCAACAAGCAGTGGCAGTGCTTTCTGAACGGTGAATAATACTCCGCGAACATTAGTCCCAAAAATCCGGTCAAAATGTTCTTCGGTAATGGCACCCAGCGGCAGCATATCTCCGCCACCGGCGTTAGCAAACAAAATGTCCAGACGCCCAGACTCTTCTGCAATCTGCGCGTAAACCCTGTCCAGATCGTCAAGATGGGAGACATCGGCCCGAATCCCCTTAGCCGACCCGCCAATTAACGCAATGGCCGCATCCAGTTCCTGCTGGCGACGTCCGGTGATGTAGATTTTTGCCCCCTGCGCCGCCAGTTCCTGCGCACTGGCAAGACCGATTCCTGTACTGCCGCCCGTAACCAGAGCAATTTTGTCTGAAAGTGGTTTACTCATTATTCATATCCTCGCCGTTGTTTCGAATTGGCCGTCATTCAGCCAGGGAGTACACTTTAGCCGGCGAGGTATTGTTGATAAATTGGCAAAAATATAAAACACTCTTTCTACAGGTAAATAATCAGAAGTCTCACGGAGAAACACAATGTGGATCAATTAATGGCTATGCGTGCGTTTACGCGTGTGGTGGAAACCGGCAATTTTACGCGGGCTGCGGATTCACTGAACCTGCCAAATGCCACATTAAGTAAGCTGGTTAAATCGCTTGAGGCCCATCTCGGTGTGCGTCTTTTACATCGCACGACCCGGCGCGTCGTCGTAACGCCAGAGGGTCAGGACTATTATGAAAAAGCCTCGCGGGTGCTAATTGATATTGAGGAGATAGACACTTCGTTTAGCGCCTCACAGCGCAGACCTAAAGGGTATCTGCGTATTGATGTCGGTGGCTCTACCGCACGTGAAGTCCTGATCCCAGCGTTAGCGGATTTTTTGCAACGCTATCCGGAAATCAAAATCGATTTAGGCGTGTCCGACAGGCCGGTGGATCTTATTAGCGGAAATGTGGACTGTGTAATCCGTGGAGGCTCTCTCGATGACTCATCGTTGATCGCCCGTCATATTGGTGATGCCTCGATGGTGACCTGCGCTACGCCGGGATACCTGAAAGCCGCTGGCGTACCTGCTTATCCGGATGAATTAAGAAATGGACATAAGCTGGTGAGCTATTTGTCTCCGCTTACGGGCAGAGCCTTTCCTTTTCGCTTTATCGTAGAGGGTGAAATGCGTGAGATGAGAATGCAGCATCACCTCGGGGTGAACGAAAGTAATGCGCATTTGGCTGCGGCCGTGGCCGGGATGGGAATTATCCAGACCTTTTACTATGCGGCGAAAGATGAGCTGAACAACGGCACACTTGTTGAGATCCTACAGGCATGGCGTCCCGCGAGTTATCCTTTTCATGTCGTCTATCCGCAGAACAGGCACATGACGCACCGGTTACGAGTTTTTATCGACTGGCTCATCGAGATATTCCCGGCGGCAATGCGCGGTTACCGATAAACATACTTCTGACGATCCAGAGGGGCGCAAAAGATATAACAATTACTCTTCTATTGAGCCCATCTCAAATATCCACCCTCGGGGTCATCCGCTATGAGTGAGGAGAGGACATTCCAGCTTTGCCCTGCCCCGGACTTGGGCATTGCAGTGTAATAGCTGAAGAGTGTCAGGACATTTCTGGCACTCTTCAGACAGTGTTCATCTGAACTGGCTGGGCTTATCTATTAGGTGCTTCCTGCTGCAGGGGCTTTTTCGCCGGAGCGGCTTTTGACTTGCTGCTGGAATAAATGAAAAACAGCGCGATACCCAGGCAGATGATGGCGCCGAGTCGGCTCATCGAGAACGGAATCGACTCATTGCCCAGCCAGCCGAAGTTATCGATCAGCATGCTCATGGTCAGCTGGCCAAAAATGACGGCGACCGTGGCAACTGCAGCGCCAATGCGCTGGACGGCCAGTACCATAATGACGATATACGGCACGCCAAACATTGCGCCCAGCAACTGCCATTTAGGCACGTCCATCAAGGTTAAGGTGTGTTTGGGTTCGAAGAAGAAGATCAGCAGCCCCGTCACCAGCGCGCCGATCGAAAATGTCAGGAACGCACTTTTGAATACGCCAACCTTGCTGCCCAGTTGGCCGTTGATAGCAGCCTGGATACTCAGCATGGCACCACCGACGACAGCGAGAAGAATCATCATAATAGTCATAAAATTACCTTACCCCTGTGCAACCATAACCAGCGCTGTAATGATGAAAATCAGCGCGATGAAGCGTTTGCTGTCAATTTTCCTGTGCCGCGTACCGAGAAGGCCGAAGTGGTCAATAATCAGACTCTTGGAGACCTGGCCTGCCAGGATGCCGATCATGGTCATGCCAATGCCGATTATCGGCGTTGCCACGGTCAGGATGATGACGTAAATCGGCCCAAGTACGCCGCCAAGCAGGTGCCAGGAAGGCTGCGCAAAGAATGACGGGCTGTTACGCGGGCTGAAAAACAGCATCAGCAGGAAGGTCAGCGCCGCGCCCACGCCAAATACGCTGAAGGTGGCCCAGAGGTCACCGACCTTCCCACCCAGTGGCCCGAGCAATCCTGCCTCTACGGACAGTCCCATGCCTCCGGCAATTACAATTAAAATCAGTATCAGTTGCATAGCAATCAATCTCCAGTTCTTCAGACGGAGAAGATTACGCCTTAACATGAATGAGAAAAATGCCATAATAAGCTAAACACCTGTGTAGAATATGCATTAATGAATGAGCCAAAAAACATCAGCATACGCACCCTGCTGATTTTTATAGACGTTTATGAAGCGCAGAATTTCTCTGTGGTGGCGCGGCGGGAAGGGATATCAGCCTCTCAGGTATCGCGCGTCATCCATCAGATGGAGGATGCGCTCGGGCAGCAGCTCTTTTACCGCAATACCCGGGCGATCATCCCGACGGAAAGCGGCCATCTTTTCATACGCTATGCGCGGGCCATGACGGGAAGTCTGGAGGAGGCGCGGCGGGAACTCAACGAGAGAGCACTTGAGCCTTCAGGAATGGTCCGCATAAACGCACCGGTGTTCTTTGGACAGCGGCATGTGGCACCAGCGTTACCCGGCCTGACTGAGCGATATCCGAGGCTCAGCATTGAGCTCACATTGACCGATGATTATATCGATCCGCACAGGGACCCGGCTGACGTAATTTTCCGGATTGGCGCGCTGACAGATTCCTCATTTCATGCACGCGTGTTTGGCCTGCAGTTCTATCATCTTGCCGCGTCACCGGATTACATCCGCCGGCATGGCATGCCTGAATCACCTGAAGAGCTTGCACGTCATAAATGTTTGGTCTATCGAGGTTCATCAGGAGCAAACCGCTGGTTGCTGCGCAGGCAGGAAGAGGAATGGGTGCACTATCCCGTCTCGCCCCTGATGTCATCCAATAATGCTGAAACGCTGCTGGTTGCTGCACTCGGAGGGATGGGAATCGTGCTGTTTCCTGACTGGCTGATTGGAGACCGGCTAAAGAGTGGTGAGCTTGTCGGGCTGCTGCCGGATCTGGACAAGTCCATAAAAACGGAGCCGCAGCACATCGCGGCAATCTATCCGAATACCCGCCACCCTCCGCTGAACGTTCGGACGATTATCGATTACTACCTTGACGCGTTCGGTTCACCGCTTTACTGGCAGTCTTAATAAGATTTCCGTCATTATTGCACTTCTTGAAACCGGCTTTGACGCATTGAAGGTACCGGGAACAGGGTGTAAACACTCAGATCCTGCTCGGTCATTCGAACAAAACCATGACCGACAGGTACAATGATTCACGCGGAAAAGAATGGAAAAAACTGGTCACATAATGACCAGTTTTACTGGAGTTTTGCAGAAGAATTCAGAACCGGTATCCCGCAGAGAACATAAACACCCACGGATCCAGGCGGGTACTGACTTTCTGGTCCACGCCGCCGGCCTTAAATTTCACATCGGTGTCGATATCCATGTACCACACCGACATATTGAGCAGCCAGTCGCGGTTAATCAGATAGTCCAGACCTACCTGCCCGGCGGCGCCCCACGAATCCTTGAGGCTCAGATCGGAGAGCCCGGCGTCTTTGCCGGTGTCGTTAAAGTCTTCATTAAAGAAGGTGGTGTAGTTAATACCGGCGCCGATATAAGGGCGCACCTTGCTTTGCGCATCGCCAAAATACCACTGCGCCATCAGGGTTGGCGGCAACTGGTGTACCGTGGCGATAGTGCCCGTCGGGCCGGTGCCGACCTTATGGCGGAACGGCGTGGCCGCCAGCAGCTCGATGCCGATATTATCCGTCGCCATATAGGTGAAGGTTAATCCCAGCTGCGTGTTATTGCTGACGTTAAAGCTGCCCAGACTATTTAACACGTTGTCAGAACCTTCCGTCGGACGAACGGTGGCCGAACCTGCGCGAATGAAAAACTCTCCGGCTTCGTGCGCCCAGACGCCCCCGGAAAGCGTACTCAAAATTAATCCTACCGCTGCTAACTTCTTCATATCCACTTCCTCATTATGGTTATTCAGCGCGGAGAATATACCCACAATGAGTTAGGTTTGATCCAACATAGATCACACAAAATCATTAGTTTTAACATTTGTTGATCCAGATTAATTTTTACAGCAGGATGCAATAAGCGAATGATTAAGCAGATCAATTTTCGCCATATTTCGTCGCCGACGCACCGGCGCCCCGCTTTTACGGCGACAGCGCCCGCGGCAAAAGCCATACTCAGCGGGATACGGCGCTCACTCCTCTTTACAAAGATATACTTAGCCTGGCGTGAGCAGAGGCTGCTACGCTGAAGCGATTTGCGGTACAATCGCCGGCTAGTTAACACCTGCAATACTCAAGGAGAGTGCATGTCTATCACGGCGAAGTCCGTCTACCGTGACACGGGAAATTTTTTTCGTAATCAGTTCATTACCATTTTGCTGGTTGCGTTGTTGTGCGCGCTAATAACGGTAGTCCTTGGTCACGCGTTTTCACCCAGCGAAGAGCAGCTCTCGATTCTGAGCGAAGGCGATAATCTGGCGGGTAGCGCAGGCTTGTTTGAGCTGGTACAGAACATGACGCCGGAGCAGCAGCAGGTTCTGCTGCGCGCCTCTGCGGCCTCAACCTTCTCCGGACTGGTGGGTAACGCCATCCTTGCAGGCGGCGTGCTGCTGATGATTCAGCTGGTCTCTGCCGGGCAGCGCGTCAGCGCTCTGCGCGCGATTGGCGCCGCGGCGCCGGTTCTGCCAAAGCTGCTGCTGCTGATCCTGTTCACCACTTTCCTGGTGCAGATTGGGATGATGCTGGTGCTGGTGCCGGGCGTGCTGTTAGCCATCGTGCTGGCCTTTGCTCCGATTATGCTGGTGCAGGATAAGCTGGGGATCCTCAGCGCTATGCGCGGCAGCATCCGCCTGGCGTGGGCAAATATGCGCCTGGTGGCGCCGGCGGTGCTCGGCTGGCTGCTGGCCAAAACCGCGCTGCTGCTGCTGGCTTCCAGCTTTGCAGTGCTGACGCCAAACGTCGGCGCGGTGGTTATCAATACCATCAGCAACCTGATTTCCGCGCTGTTGCTGATCTATTTATTCCGCCTGTATATGCTTATCCGCAACTAAATTTAACCAGGGTCGGGAAACCTCCCGACCCGCTCTGAACTACGGAACCTATGCATGAAGCAGTTTCTGGATTTTTTACCGCTGGTCGTCTTCTTCGCATTCTATAAGCTCTACGATATCTACGCCGCCACCACGGCGCTGATTGTCGCCACCGCGGTGGTGCTGATCTACACCTGGGTGCGCTATCGCAAAATTGAGAAAATGGCGCTGATCACCTTCGTGCTGGTCGCCGTTTTTGGCGGCCTGACGATCTTCTTCCATAACGACGAGTTTATTAAATGGAAGGTGACCGTTATCTACGTGCTGTTCGCCGGCGCCCTGCTGTTTAGCCAGTGGGTCATGAAAAAGCCGCTGATTCAGCGCATGCTCGGCAAAGAGCTGACGCTGCCGCAGCACGTGTGGTCACGTTTAAACCTCGCCTGGGCGGTGTTTTTCATCCTCTGCGGGCTGGCGAATATCTACATTGCGTTCTGGCTGCCGCAGAATATTTGGGTCAACTTCAAGGTCTTTGGCCTGACCGCCCTGACCCTGGTCTTCACCCTGCTGAGCGGCGTCTATATCTATCGCCATATGCCGCAGGATGACAAGTAATCGATAAAGGCCCGTCGCGCTGATTGCGCGTTTAACGCTAAAAAGCACGCCTGCGGATTCAAAAAACGCAAAGCGTGCTTTTTTTTCGCCGCTGCGCAGGGTTTGCGGCAATATCCGACTAGGGTTTGCTCCTGCTGAGGGCGGCAAACCAGTCATACTTCTGCCGCGTGCCGATCTCTTTTTCTCCCTCATCTAACTTGATGAGAAATCTGCGCTTATTGATGTCATCCAGGTTAAAGAAGTAAGGCGCCAGGCGCTGCGATAAGGCCCCGTACATTGCCTGGGCGATCCCTTCCCCGGCCTCTTCCCCGTGCTTCTCGAATTCATCTTTTATCGCCTGGAAATCGTCGTTCATGCCCGCGTCCTCAACTTATACAGAGGAAGTGAGTATGATTTAGCCGCCATACATTTTCCATACCCCCTTAATTTTTTAGCCGGCCCGGCGCTGGCTAACGGCCAGAGCAGCGACGGCTATTCTCACGCGGCGGTTTTCATAGTAGCATCGCGCCAGATCTTCATTGACCCTGACAGAGTACAGAATGACAACAACGGATCTCGTCCCGAAGGGCGAAATGGTTTTACGCACCCTGGCAATGCCGGCAGATACCAATGCGAATGGCGATATTTTTGGCGGCTGGCTGATGTCGCAGATGGATATCGGCGGCGCGATTATGGCCAAAGAGATTGCCCACGGCCGCGTGGTTACCGTCCGCGTGGACGGCATGACCTTTTTGCGCCCGGTGGCCGTCGGCGACGTGGTGTGCTGCTACGCTCGCTGCGTAAAGCGCGGCAATACTTCTATCACCATTAATATCGAAGTGTGGGTGAAAAAGGTCTCATCTGAGCCTATTGGCCAGCGCTACAAGGCAACGGAAGCGCTATTTATTTACGTGGCGGTGGATAACCAGGGCAAACCGCGCGCCATTCCCGGCGAGTGACACATTGCCCGGCGTGCCGGGCAATTTCTCGCTTACAGGAAGCCGAGCAGAGAAAAGCAGAAGTAGCCGATAATAACGATCACCACCGGCAGAACGTACAGCGGGAAATACTGCACCAGGATGGTGTGGCGCGGCACCACGATACGTTCGGCGATTTGCTCCCGCGTCAGACCTTCCGCACCTTTGGCCTGTTCCAGAATCAGCTGATCCTCAACCCCTTCACGAAGGAACTTCGCCTGGCGGCTCATGCGCGCGCCGGATGCCTGCAGCGCCATCCCGACGAAGACCAGAATATAGATTATCCAGAAGCCAACGTTGAGGCCGTGCTTAAAGTCCGGCAGCGGCGAGTTGTACCAGAAAAAGTTAAGAAACGGCGTATTAAAACGCATCATTTCAATCATGACGTGCGCAAAATCCATCATCACCGCGTCAATACCCGGCTTCTTCTCGCTGTGCTCATACATAAACTTCAGTACGGAAATCAGCGTCGATAGTATCGCCGGAATAAAGATGACCCACCCCAAAATACGTTTAAGTACTGCAATGCGTCCAGCTTGTTGATACGTCATGGGTTCCCCTTGTTTAAGACGCCTTCACTGCCAAGAACCAACCGGTCAGGTTCTAAGTCTACCTTCACTGGCGAATTTCGCCCAATAAAGCGCGGTATGATATACCATGAACGCAAATTGGTTATCGACTTACGCTACAGGAGAGGGACATATGTCAGCCAGGCGCCAAATTCATGCCGCAATCTTCGATATGGATGGATTACTGATTGATTCTGAGCCGCTATGGGATCAGGCGGAGCTGGAGGTGATAGCCAGCCTCGGGGTAGATATCAGCCGTCGCGGCGAACTGCCCGATATTCTCGGGTTACGCATCGATTTAGTGGTGGACCTGTGGTTTGCACAGCAGCCGTGGACCGGGCCGGATCGCGCCGACGTCACCGCGCGTATCATCAGCCGGGCCATTGAGCTGGTGGAAGCCTCGCGCCCGCTGCTGCCGGGCGTGCGCGAAGCCGTGGCGCTGTGCAAGGCCCAGGGGCTGAAGATCGGCCTCGCCTCCGCCTCGCCGCTGCGGATGCTGGAAAAAGTGCTCACCATGTTTGAGCTGCGCGACCAGTTTGACGCCCTGGCCTCCGCCGAGCTGCTGACCTACAGCAAACCGCATCCGCAGGTCTATCTCGACTGCGCGGCAAAGCTCGGCGTCGACCCGATGCACTGCGTGGCGCTGGAGGACTCGATTAACGGCATGATCGCCTGTAAAGCAGCGCGCATGCGCTCAATCGTGATCCCCGCCGAGGAGCATAGCCACGACCGTCGCTTTGCCCTCGCCGACGTTCAGCTAACGACGCTGGCGGCGCTTAGCGTCAGCGACCTGCGCGGCTAACATGCCGGCGTGATGAGGGAGCAGCGGCTGCCTCATCACATAAAATAAAACACCGTTTCATTTTTAATTGTATTTTCCCGCAGGTGCCTCTATGCTGGCTGTAACGGCGTGAACTCACGCATACATCAGCATACGGAGGGACATATGGGACTTAACGCCTTCGATCTTACGGGTAAGGTCGCGATCGTGACGGGATGTGACACTGGACTGGGTCAGGGAATGGCCGTCGGGCTTGCCGAAGCCGGGTGCGATATCGTCAGCGTCAACCGTAAGGTCCCGCACGAAACCGCAGAAAAAGTCCGGGCGCTGGGCCGCCGCTTCAGCGCGATTCAGGCGGATCTCAGCCGCCAGGACGAGATAAGCCAAATCGTGGCGACAGCCGTTGCCGCCATGGGGCGGATAGATATCCTGGTCAACAATGCCGGAACAATTCGTCGCGCCGACGCGCTCGAGTTTAGCGAGCGCGACTGGGACGACGTCATGAACCTCAACCTGAAGTCGGTGTTCTTTTTATCCCAGGCGGTCGCCCGGCAGTTTATTCAGCAGGGCGGCGGCGGCAAGATCGTTAACATCGCCTCGATGCTCTCCTTCCAGGGCGGAATTCGCGTCCCCTCCTATACCGCCTCAAAGAGCGGCGTGCTGGGCCTGACCCGCCTGATGGCCAACGAATGGGCGGAACATAGAATTAACGTTAACGCCATCGCGCCGGGCTATATGGCGACCAATAATACCCGACAGCTGCGTGACGATAGCGAGCGCAGTAAAGAGATCCTCGACCGCATCCCCGCCGGGCGCTGGGGGCGACCGAACGATTTGCAGGGACCGGTGGTGTTCCTCGCCTCCGCCGCGGCGGATTACGTGAACGGCTACACCCTGGCGGTGGACGGCGGGTGGCTGGCACGCTGACAATTTTGTGACAAAGAGTTACACCGTCACCTCTTTCACACACTGTATAAAAACCCTATACTGTATGAATTGACAGTTTAGGGTTTTTATCATGACGGCGGAAGGCCATCTCTTCTTTTCTATCGCCTGTGCGGTATTTGCTAAAAATGCGGAACTCACGCCCGTGCTGGCACAGGGCGACTGGTGGCATATCGTCCCGTCCGCGGTACTGACCTGCCTGCTGCCCGATATCGATCACCCTAAATCATTTCTCGGCCAGCGGCTGAGCTGGGTCTCCAGACCGGTGGCGCGCGCGTTTGGCCATCGGGGATTCACCCACAGCCTGCTGGCGGTATTCGCGGCGATCACCCTGTTCTATCTGAAAGTCCCGGAAAGCTGGTTTGTGCCCGCCGACGCGCTGCAGGGGCTGGTGCTCGGCTATCTCAGCCATATTCTTGCCGATATGCTGACCCCCGCCGGGGTGCCGCTGCTGTGGCCCTGCCGCTGGCGTTTTCGCCTGCCCATCCTGGCGCCGCGCAAGGGCAACCAGCTGGAGCGCGCGCTGTGCATGGCGCTGTTTGTCTACGCGGTGTGGATGCCGCAGACTTTCGCCGATAATAGCGCCGTTCGCTGGTCGTCCGGCATGATTAATACGCTGCAGATAACCTTCAATCGCTTTATTAGTCAGCAGACCGGGCGATAAATAAACGAAATATCAAATTAGTTATAATCAATTCCATTTGAATATAAGTAATGAATTCCGCTTCTGCTAACCTTGCGCCATAAGAGCTGGTCCACAGGCCAGCCCAGGTAATAAAAAGATATCAGGAGAACGGGGATGAACTTTCCACTTATAGCGAACGTTATCGTGTTCGCGATTTTGCTGTTTGCGCTGGCCCAAACCCGCCACAAACAGTGGAGCCTTGCCAAAAAAGTGCTGGTCGGTCTGGTCATTGGCGTCGTATTCGGTCTTGCGCTACAGCTGATTTACGGCTCCGACAGCCAGGTACTGAAAGATTCCATTCAATGGTTCAATATCGTTGGCAACGGCTACGTACAGCTGCTGCAGATGATCGTCATGCCGCTGGTGTTCGCGTCTATTCTGAGCGCCGTCGCGCGCCTGCACAACGCTTCGCAGCTGGGTAAAATCAGCTTCCTGAGCATTGGCACCCTGCTGTTCACCACCCTTATCGCTGCCCTGGTGGGCGTGCTGGTGACCAACCTGTTTGGCCTGACCGCCGAAGGGCTGGTACAGGGGAGCGCGGAAACCGCCCGCCTGAACGCAATTCAGAGCAACTACGTCGGTAAGGTCGCGGACCTCAGCGTTCCGCAGCTGATCCTTTCCTTCGTGCCGAAGAACCCGTTTGCCGACCTGACGGGCGCTAACCCGACCTCCATCATCAGCATCGTTATCTTTGCCGCCTTCCTCGGCGTCGCTTCTCTGAAGCTGCTGAAGGATGACGTCGCCAAAGGCCAGCGCGTTCTGACCGCCATCGATACCCTGCAGGCCTGGGTGATGAAGCTGGTGCGCCTGGTGATGCAGCTGACGCCGTACGGCGTACTGGCGCTGATGACCAAAGTCGTGGCGGGCTCCAACCTGCAGGACATCATCAAGCTCGGCAGCTTCGTTGTCGCCTCCTACCTCGGCCTTGGCATCATGTTCGTGGTCCACGGGCTGCTGCTGGCGGTGAACGGCGTGAGCCCGCTGAAATACTTCCGTAAAGTGTGGCCGGTACTGACCTTTGCCTTCACCAGCCGCTCCAGCGCCGCGTCTATTCCGCTGAACGTGGAAGCGCAAACCCGTCGTCTGGGCGTCCCGGAATCTATCGCCAGCTTCTCCGCCTCCTTTGGCGCCACGATTGGTCAGAACGGCTGTGCCGGCCTCTATCCGGCCATGCTGGCGGTGATGGTCGCCCCCACCGTCGGGATCAACCCGCTCGATCCGCTGTGGATTGCCACCCTCGTCGGCATTGTGACCGTGAGCTCCGCCGGTGTCGCCGGCGTTGGCGGTGGCGCAACCTTCGCCGCGCTGATCGTTCTGCCGGCGATGGGCCTGCCGGTAACGCTGGTCGCGCTGTTAATTTCGGTTGAGCCGCTGATCGATATGGGCCGCACCGCGCTGAACGTCAACGGCTCAATGACCGCCGGGACCCTGACGAGCCAGTGGCTGCGTCAGACCGATAAAACCATTCTTGAGAGCGAAGACAACGCCGAACTGGCGCATCGCTAGCCTCAGGCCGGGATAAAAAAAACCGCAGATAGCGCGCTACCTGCGGTTTTTTTATTGCTCAATTCTGCGCTCAGGGAGCCAGTTCGTTTTCCTGCCGGGTTTGCATCGCCCAGCGCTGAGCCGATTCCGGCACGCTAAACGGCGGAGAACGACGAAAGTGCTCTCCGAGCAAAATAAAGGCAACGTACTTCCCCCGCAGCAGCCACACATCGCGAAAACCGTCCATTTTGACGGCGTGTTCCGGCGGCGCTGGCTCCGCTCGAGGCACGTAGCTAATGACAGGGCGATTTTGTTGGCGAAGTGTTTTCATAGCTCATGGATTCACTAAACAAAGCGGGAACAGAACCGCCATCATAGCCGAAAATCCCCCTTTGCGTCGCCCCCTCTTGCCGCTCGTTTTGCTCCAGCAAGGCACGATGGCCGTAATGTTCTATAGTTAGAAGGGTTTTGGTTCAGCAACGACCATTTTCAGTAATGGAAACAGGAGACGAGCAATGTCTGATAAACACCATAACCCGAAGTCCCCCCTACCGTCTGTAGACGATGACCGCGAAGCGAAACCCGGTCTTGACTCGCTGGCCCCTGATGACCAGCAGTGGCGCCCAACCCCGCACCCCACCGCCCCTGGCGAAGAGCCAACCGCCCCCGGCAGCCTGAAAGCGCCCGATACGCACAGCGACAAGCTTGACGCCCTGCAGAGCCAGCGTAAAGGCGGGGAAAATTTCCCGCTCACCACCAACCAGGGCGTCCGCATCGCCGACGATCAGAACTCCCTGCGCGCGGGAAACCGCGGCCCGACGCTGCTGGAAGATTTTATCCTGCGCGAAAAAATCACCCACTTTGACCACGAACGTATTCCGGAGAGGATCGTCCACGCCCGCGGTTCGGCCGCACACGGCTATTTTCAGGCCTATCGCAGCCTGAGCGACGTCACCAAAGCCGATTTTCTCGCCGACCCGGCAAAGAAAACGCCGGTATTTGTCCGCTTCTCTACCGTGCAGGGCGGCGCCGGTTCCGCCGATACGGTGCGCGATATCCGCGGATTCGCCACCAAGTTCTATACCGACGAGGGGATTTTCGACCTCGTTGGCAACAATACGCCGATCTTCTTTATCCAGGACGCGCTGAAATTTCCTGACTTCGTCCACGCCGTGAAGCCCGAACCGCACTGCGCCATGCCGCAGGGGCAAAGCGCTCACGACACCTTCTGGGACTACGTCTCCCTGCAACCCGAAACGCTGCATAACGTCATGTGGGCGATGTCCGATCGCGGGCTGCCGCGCAGCTACCGGACGATGGAGGGCTTTGGGATCCATACCTTCCGCCTGATAAACGCCCAGGGTAAGGCCACCTTCGTCCGCTTCCACTGGAAGCCGGTGGCGGGCAAAGCCTCGCTGATTTGGGACGAGTCGCAAAAGCTGACCGGGCGCGATCCCGACTTCCACCGCCGCGATCTGTGGGAAGCCATTGAAGCCGGTGATTTCCCCGAGTATGAGCTCGGCCTGCAGCTGATCCCCGAAGAGGATGAGTTTGCCTTCGACTTCGATCTGCTGGACCCAACCAAGCTGATCCCCGAGGCGCTGGTGCCGGTGCAGCGGGTGGGCAAAATGGTCCTCAATCGCAACCCGGATAACTTCTTTGCCGAAAACGAACAGGCGGCGTTCCATCCAGGCCATATTGTGCCGGGGATCGATTTCAGCAACGATCCGCTCCTGCAGGGGCGCCTGTTCTCCTATACCGACACGCAAATCAGCCGCCTTGGCGGGCCCAATTTCCATGAAATCCCGATCAACAAGCCCACCTGCCCGTACCATAACTTCCAGCGGGACGGCATGCACCGGATGGATATCGACACCAATCCCGCCAACTATGAGCCAAATTCGATCGGCGATAACTGGCCGCGCGAAACGCCACCCGCTCCCCGGCGCGGCGGCTTTGAATCCTACGCCGAGCGCGTGGATGGCGAAAAAATTCGCCAGCGCAGCCCCTCCTTCGGCGAATACTATTCGCATCCGCTGCTCTTCTGGCGCAGCCAGACCCCGTTTGAGCAGCAGCACATTATCGACGGCTTCAGCTTTGAGCTGAGTAAGGTGGTCAGAACCTGGATCCGTGAGCGGATGGTCGATCAGCTGGCTCATATCGATATCCGGCTGGCCGAGGCGGTAGGGAAAAATCTCGGTATTGCGCTTAGCGACGCCCAGCGCGCCATCACGCCGCCGGCGGACGTCAACGGCCTGAAAAAAGATCCTTCTCTGAGCCTGTACGCCATTCCCGACGGGGAGGTCAAAGGCCGCGTGGTGGCGGTATTGCTCAACGACCGCCCGCTTGCCCAGGAGATGCTTATTCTCCTGCAGGCCCTGCAGGCGAAAGGCGTCCATGCTAAGCTACTTTTCTCACGGATGGGGGAAGTCAGCGCCGATGACGGGACCCTGCTACCCGTTGCCGGAACCTATGCCGGCTCGCCTTCGCTAACGGTGGATGCGGTGATTGTTCCCGGCGGCAACGCGGCCAGCCTCAGCGCCAGCGGCGACGCGCAGTACTATCTGCTGGAGGCCTACAAACACCTGAAGCCCATTCTGCTGGCCGGCGATGCGCGACAGTTCAAGTCGCTGCTTCAGGTTGCCAGCCAGGGCGAAGAAGGGATTGTCGAGACCGACACCGTCGACTCACCGGCGATGGATAATCTGTTAACCCTGATGAAGGCGCATCGGGTGTGGTCCAGAAGCGGGAAAACGGCGACGATCCCGGCATAGTAAAAGGCCCGGCGGCGTCACCGCCGTCGGGCCCTTATCACCGGCAAACCCATTGTTTAGACGTCGCGGTAGGTACCGAGACGATAGCCGCGTTCGGCAACCGCATATTTCAGCGCCTCGGAGGTCAGCACCTCCAGCTCCGCCAGCCGCGGGTGGCAGTAGGCGCTGCTCATGATGGCGTGGTCAATAAACGCCGGATGGCACATCACCTCCAGCGACGCCTCTTCCCGCTGGATTGAATCATCCAGGATCTGCAGCAACAGCGCTTCAGAAATCGCCTCCCCGTAGAACTCGCTGGCAAAACCCTCGCTGCTGCGCGCCGCCTCCTGATCCAGACCGTCGCGCTGCGCCAGCTGGCGGTCAATACGCAGCGCCACGCCCTTCGCGCGGGCAAACGCCGCCACGATGGGGTACACCGGCGCGATCATATGCACATGGTGATGGCTGTCGATATGCGTCGGTTCACAGCCAAACAGCTCGATAAACCGGCGATACTGGCACTCCAGCTCGTGCGCGATCTCATCCAGCGGCAGGCTACCCTCTTCCGCCATCTGCCAGATCCACTTCCCCAGACGCCCTTCGCGGACGAGACCCGGCATCGCGGAGAGCGGCTCGCCCAGCGTCAGGACAAAGTGCATCCCGACGCCCAGCTCGGGCACGCAGCGGCTGAGCTGGGCCGCGTGGCCGATCGCCGCGCCGTTAACCAGCGCCGTGGTGGAGGTCACCAGCCCGTTTTTGCAGGCTTCAATAATGCCGTAGTTCTGCCCCTTGCTGAGGCCAAAATCATCGGCATTAACGATTAACACGCGTTCCATCAGCCGCTCCCGTTACTGTTTCAGTTTCGCAATCGTCGCCGCAAAGTTGGGCAGCCACTTTTCATGCGCGAGGATCATTTCACGCGCCAGCATTTCGGCATCGCGGTCGGAGTGAATCAGCGGGCTCAGATTGAGCGCCAGCAGAACATCGTTCAGCTCACCGCTTATCGCCGCCTGGCTCGCCGCCACTTCAAAGCCCTTGATGGTGTAAATAAGCCCCTGGACTTTCTCATCGAAATGGGTGATGCGCGGCGTCGGCTTCGCCCCATCGCGGCCGAGCGTACAGGTCATCTCCACCGCCCAGTCGGCCGGAATATTATCGATGTGCCCATTGTGCGGGATATTCACGTAGTGCTCGGTCTGCTTATCGTTGTAGATAGCGTTGATCACTTCGCAGGCCGCGTCGGAGTAATAGGCTCCGCCGCGCAGCTCCAGCTCCTTCGGCTTAACGTTGAGATCCGGGTTTTTATACAGCTCGAAGAGCTGTTTTTCCACCTTCTGCACCACCTGAGCGCGCGCGCCGCCCTTATAGTACTCGCCCATTTCAATCGCCAGCATCTCTTTTGGCTTGAAGTAGTACAGCAGATAGGAGCACGGGATCAGGCGCAGGGAGCGGATCAGCCCTTCGCTGAACGGCAAGTCGAAGATGTTTTTCACCGAGTTGGCGCTCAGGCTGCCGGAGGCGACGCCGTCCAGCAGTTCGTCAAAGCGCGATACGCCGTTTACCAGCACGTCGCGGACAAACACGAGGTGGTTGAGGCCAAACAGGTCGATATTCAGCTCATCGCTCGGGCTCAGTCGCAGCACGTCGGTGATAAACATTTTCATGCCGATCGGAATGTTGCACACGCCGATAAAGCGCCGGAAGCCCGTGTGGCGATACACAGCTTCGGTCACCATTCCCGCCGGGTTGGTAAAGTTAATCACCCACGCGTCCGGGCAGATCTCCTGCACATCTTTAACGATATCAAAAATCACCGGAATGGTGCGCAGGCCTTTGAACAGGCCGCCGGCGCCGTTCGTTTCCTGGCCAAGATAGCCGTGGCTAAGCGGGATACGCTCGTCTTTCTCACGCGCCTTCAGCTGGCCAACGCGCAGCTGAGTGGTGACGAAGTCCGCGCCTTCCAGCGCCGCGCGGCGATCCAGGGTTTTGTAGACTTTCAGCGGAACGCCGGCTTTTTCGACCATCCGCTCGCAGAGAGCGTGGATAATATCGAGCTTCTCCTGCCCTTCCGCCACATCCACCAGCCACAGCTCCGTAACCGGCAGCTCGTGATAACGCTTGAGAAATCCTTCGAGGAGTTCAGGGGTATAGCTGCTGCCGCCGCCGATAGTAACGATTTTTAATTTCTGGCTCATCATATTCTCCCTTGTGGCGCCACGAATTGCGCGTAGCCCACTCGCCGTATCAATACGGAGAGTTAACTTGAATATTTTCCAGCGCGGAAGGTTCCGCTCCGGTTAATTAAGGATGGTAAGCTTTTTACGATAATTGCTTGGCGTAAATGAGGTCAGCTTTTTGAATGTTTTAATAAACAAACTGGGGCTGCTGTATCCTGATTCGTAAGCAATATCGGTTACCGAGTAGTTGGTAATTTCCAGCTGTTTCTTAGCGAAGTTGATGCGAATGTCATTAATAATCTGCATCGGCGTTTTACCATAATAACGTTGGGTCGCTCGGGTTAAATATTCCTGAGTTTTCCCGGAGAGCTCAACCATCTGTTCAAGCGCCCCTTCGCCAAATTTATGTTTATCGTGCATATCCTCGACGGTATTTTTTAGCCACTGCGGAATAACATCCTGCACCGGCTCCTCGCGGTAGTGCCGTAAACGGTTAATGGTATAAAACGAGACCAGCTCAATAAATTCGTCAAATTCAGTTTCGCGAAAGTTCAGCGAAGCAATCACCGATTCGATGTAGCTGAGAAAGGTGCTTTTGACCGCGTAGACCTGAGAAGCAACCAGACCAAACGGCAGCAGCGGCAGATAGTGTTTCTCAAAGAAACTGCGGCTGATGCCGACGTTAAGAATGCGCGTCGCGCCAAACTCGTAAAAGCTTTGATGGTGCGACCCCATTGGGATGAAGACAAAATCCCCGCGCTCCAGCAGCACCCGTTTGCCGTTAATCTCCTGATAATAGCGCCCGGTCAAAACGATGGTGTATTCGTAATAGTCATGCTGGTGAAGCCCGCTCACGCTCTCGGTCTTGTTGTAGATAACCACATGAAAATTATTGCCGTTGAAGAGCTGCTGTTCGCGGGCGGTACTAATTTCTGTGGTCATCATCTTTGGCTGCCTCATCGTGTAGATGGCCTATTGTACCTTCTCATGGAGTTCAATCAATTCGGCAACCAGTTCGCGGGCCAGCATTGAGGTCATCAGATGATCCTGCGCATGAACCAGCACCAGGCTGACCTTCATTTTTCCTTCGCCCTCATCGCTCTCAATCAGCTGAGTCTGTACGCGGTGGGCTTCGCTCAGCGCCATCCGCGACTGCTCCATCATCGCTTTTGCGGCGGCGAAGTCGCCCTGTTTCGCCTGCTTCAGCGCGGCATAGGCCAGGCTGCGTGCCTGTCCGGAGTTGATAATCAGCCCCATCACCACCTCTTCGAGGTCATTCTCAGGCATCTCTGTTGCTTCAATATGGTCCAGATCAAACATAATATTCCCTCATTTCTCAGGCGGTACGGGAAGCCTCCCGTACCGCTCGACATCAGAATTTCAGTGCGTTAGCGATATCTTCTTCACTCTCTTCCTGCTCGATGGTGCTTTGCGCTTTATTAGAAATCGCGACAAACGGCAGGTAGACCAGGGTCGAGATACCCAGGTTGAACAGCGCCACCAGCAGAGCAGCGACGCTGCCGTTACTGTTAAAGAAGGCGCCGAGGCCGGTCGGCATGGTCCACGGAGCCAGGTTGGTCACCGGTGGAATAATCCCCATGCTGTAGGCCGCCAGGGTGATGGCTGCCAGAATCGGCTGCACCAGCACGAACGGGATAAACATCACCGGATTCATGATAATCGGCAGGCCGAACAGGATCGGTTCGTTAATCTGGAAGATGCCTGACGGCAGCGCCAGCTTAGCAACCTGGCGATGGTCAGCGCGGCGTGAGCCGATAAAGATGGCGATAATCAGACCCAGAGTCGCACCGGAACCGCCCAGCAGGATGTAGGAGTCGAGCATCGGCTTGGCCCAGAAGTGGAACTGTTTGCCCGCCTCGATGGCCGCTTCAACGGAGCCATACTGGTTATACAGCGCGATGTTTTCCAACGCCCACGGGGTCATGATGCCGTTATCCAGCGCGGTCAGCGCCAGCGAACCGTGTACGCCAAAGAACCACAGCAGGGAGTTGAAAATAACGTACGCCCAGCCGACAACGCTACCCATCGCCGCCAGCGGCGTGGAGATGGAGTCCATAATAATCTGGTGGAAGTTGCTGCCATACGAGGCCAGCAGCCAGGAGACGATGCCGAAGATCGACAGGATCAGGAAGCCCGGAATCAGCGCCGAGAAGGAACGCGATACCGATGACGGCACGCTCTCCGGCAGGGTAATGACCCAGTTGCGGCGAATAACGAAGGTGAACAGCTCCGCCACCACCAGACCAATAATCATCCCCGATATAATGTTTTGCCCGCCCAGCCAGTTGGCGCCCACGGCGTAGGCGTCGCCGACGCTATAAGGGGTGACGGTCATAAATGCCGCGACGGCTAACAGCCCGGCGGCCATCGGGTCGACCTTGCGCTCTTCCGCCAGCGCCGCGCCGATGAAGAACGGCGCCATCAGCGACATAATGCCGAGCGTACCGTTATAAACGTTACCGCCGATGGCCTTAAAGCTGTTTAAGGTTTCAATGGTTGAGGCATCCAGGCGGATCCCCATTGAATAGAAGAACGAGCCTTCACCAAAGCTAAGAAATACGTTGTTAATTAATACGAACATGGCCCCGGCGAGGGTCAGCGGCATTAATTTAATAAAGCCGTTTTTAATCGCATTAATATGCGGTTGCTTTCCTATTTTAACAGCAAAAGGAAGGAGTACCTTTTCAAGCGAGTCAATCACTTTACTCATAGTCAATACCCTTTAAAAGCCGTAACCGTGCAATTACGGCATAATGATGAAATTACTCTTTGACGGGAAATAAACTCTTTAATATTCGGGTAGCCGGCAGTGTACATATTTCATGAAAGCGAAATTGACTTTACCCGTTACCCGAAAAGTGAGTTTTAAAATTAAATTATTGTGCAGCAGCTTTCTTAATGGCCGCAACGGCCGCTTTCAGAACACCTAAACCATCAACCTTGCCATACAGCGCAGAGTCGATCACTTCCACCGGCTTATTGGACAGCAGCCGCTGAATCTCGGGAAGCATATATGCAATCTGTGGGCCTAATAAAATCACGTCGGCTTCCGGCCCCTTTTCCCCGGCGAGGGTCTCAGGAAATGCTTCAATAATGACCGGCACCTCATATTTTTCAGCCTGGGCACGCATTTTGGATACCAGCAGCGAAGTGGACATTCCAGCCGAGCAGAACAGATAGATATGTTTCTTTTCCATGAACGCTTCCTCAATTTGTAGAACCTGGCGGCCTCCTGACAGAATATTATGCCGAAGAACCGGGTAAGGCCTGACACTGTTCAATTGATATTGTTTATGCATTGAGTATACGGCATCCCCTGGCACCTGGATAATTCCTGGTTAAGCAAAATTGTCTCTCATTGACCTCGCGTTTTGACTACCTTCACATTTCCCTCAAATAATTCGCGCAATTAAATAAGCATCAGCACGCATAAAAAAGCCCGACCAGAGGTCGGGCATTCGTAGAGCTCAGTATCACGTACTACTTGCTGTTGCGCGGGTCCGTATCGTACTCCGAGCAGGTCTGGTAGCCGGAGTTCATGACATGACCGGTCTCGTCAAGCGCGACAAAGTAGGTTTCCATTTTACCATCCCGTTGACCCAGGATGTAGGTCTGGCAGGTACCGCGGGCGTGGATCATCGTCACCTCAGATGACGGTTTGCCCGCCACCTGCAGTACCTGGGAGCGCGACATCCCTTTTTTGACATCTTTAACAACCGGCTGTGTGAACTGGTCTGCAGTACGATCGTAGGCTGTACAACCAGCCAGCATGGTCAGTACTGCCGCTGCGCCCATAAGTCCTGCTAAATTCTTATTCATATTCCGTCCTCTTTTATTTGGCGTGTGAATAAGCCTGGAATAAATATCGTTATTTTTCAAGCCGAAGGTCGATTTAAGCGAAATTTCCGTGCGATATGCCGGATTAGCCCGCCGCAGCGTGCCGTCAGCCGGCCACCGCGCGTACCATAAAAAAATCGTATGTCATTGATTGCCTTCTTTTGCAGCACTCAAAACGACGATCCTTGTCGTTTCAACGGCAAAGAGGTAGCTTTAAGCCATGCTGGTTGCCAAACAGATTCACTTTCCGGAGGGCGCGATGACGCTACAACAAGAAATTATTCAGGCGCTGGGTGCCAGTCCCCAGATCGATACAGACGGTGAGATCCGCCGCAGCGTAGATTTTTTGAAGTCCTATTTGCAGACCTATCCCTTTATTAAGGCGCTGGTTCTGGGCATCAGCGGCGGCCAGGATTCAACCCTGACCGGTAAACTGTGCCAGCAGGCAATTAATGAGCTGCGGGCAGAGGGTGACGATAGCCGCCAGTTTATCGCCGTGCGCCTGCCTTACGGCGTGCAGGCGGATGAGCAGGATTGCCAGGATGCCATCGCCTTCATCCAGCCGGATCGCGTGCTGACGGTCAATATTAAGGGCGCGGTGCTGGCCAGCGAGCAGGCGCTGCGGGAAGCCGGGATTGAGCTCAGCGACTTTGTTCGCGGCAATGAAAAAGCGCGCGAGCGCATGAAGGCGCAGTACAGCATCGCCGGCATGACCCACGGCGTGGTGGTCGGCACCGACCATGCGGCGGAAGCGATCACCGGATTCTTTACCAAATACGGCGACGGCGGCACCGATATCAACCCGATTTTCCGCCTCAACAAGCGTCAGGGCAAACAGCTGCTGGCGCGCCTGGGCTGCCCGGAGCATCTGTACAAGAAGCTGCCGACCGCCGATCTGGAAGACGATCGCCCGTCCCTGCCGGATGAAGCCGCGCTGGGCGTCACCTACGATAATATTGACGACTATCTGGAAGGCAAAACCCTCGACGAGAAGACGGCCAAAATTATCGAAGGCTGGTACCTGAAAACGGAACACAAGCGTCGGACGCCGATTACCGTCTTCGACGACTTCTGGAAGAGATAGTCCTGCCCCATCGCCCCGGCGCCGGCCGGGGTTATTTTTTGTCCTTTTCGCCCTCTCCCCTGGCTGCTATACTGGTTAAATAAACAGCATCAGGAGCCATTGTGGTCAGAAGGCAATCCGCCCCGCGTCTGGAGTTTGAAGCGGCGGCAATTTATGCATATCCCGAACATCTGCGTCCCTGGCTGGCGTCTTTGCCCAGCCTGCCGGGCGTCTATCTGTTTCACGGCGAAAGCGATACCCTGCCGCTCTATATCGGTAAAAGCGTCAACATTCGCAGCCGGGTGCTGTCGCATCTGCGCACCCCGGACGAAGCCGCCATGCTGCGCCAGGCGCGGCGCATTAGCTGGCATCGTACCGCGGGCGAACTCGGCGCGCTGCTGCTCGAAGCGCAGCTGATTAAGCAGCAGCAGCCGCTGTTCAACAAGCGGCTACGGCGCACGAAACAGCTCTGCTCGCTGCTGCTGAGCGACGCCCGCCCGCAGGTGGCGTATGCCCGTGAGCTGGACTTTTCCCGCCAGGAGCATCTGTACGGCCTGTTCGCCAACCGCCGCGCGGCCCTGCAGGCGCTGACCAGCCTCGCCGATGAACACCGGCTGTGCTACGGGCTGCTGGGGCTGGAACCGCTCAGCCGCGGCCGGGCCTGCTTTCGTTCCGCGCTGGGGCGCTGCGCCGGCGCCTGCTGCGGTAAAGAGAGCGTAGAAGCCCACAACGCGCGGCTGCACGCCAGTATGGCGCAGATGCGGCTGGTGTGCTGGCCCTGGCCGGGCCCGGTTGCGCTGGAAGAGAAAGGGCCCGATATGACCCGCTATCATGTGATTCATAACTGGCTGTGGCTGGGGGCGGTCGAGACGCTAGCGCAGGCGCAAACGCTGACGCAGCTGCCAGCGGGCTTCGATCATGACGGCTACAAAATTCTCTGCAAGCCGCTGCTGCGCGGCGATTTTACGCTTCACCCTCTCCAGCCAGGGCTCTAACAAACGAAAAAACCGCCGGTCCTGCCCAAAGCCTGACGGCGTATGTTGGGCAGGACCGGCGGTCTTCATTCCGCGGGCTGAATTACTCAGCAGATGGAGGCATTTTACCTTCCGGCGCTTTACGATCTGTCAGATGCTTCTCAAAATTAGCATTGAACTGTTTTTTCTGTTCCGGCGTCAGAATGTTGTAAATCTTGTTCTGGGTTTCGATACGAGAGAGCGCCATATCTTTATGCTGCGCTTCCATCTTGTCGATTTGCGCTTCCGCTTTCGCCTTATCGAAGGTATCGCTGGCAATCAGCGCATGCATCGCGCGGCGCTCGTCGAGAGACGGGCGTTTCATATTTTCGCGCTGGCTCTTCATGATGTCGCGGATCTGCTGTTTCTGCGCATCGGTCAGGTTCAGACCTTTAAACATCATATCGTGCTGGCCGCCGGGCATACCTTTATGGTGCATCATAGGTTTGCTGTCGGTCGGGGCCGCGGTGGTGTCCGCAGCGTGAGCAAGGTTAGCGGCACCCAGGGCCAGAGTAGAGGCAACAAACAGAGCAGTAATCTTCTTCATATTCAGTCCTTACTTTAAGTTATTCTTACGGCCTGATGCCGTGTTGACGAGATAAACTTTACGACGTTTATCGTCAATTAGTCAGAGCAAGCGTAAAACAATGAAAGTGTAAAAAACATTTTCTCACCAATTGTGGAGAAAATAAGGAAAATGAGGAGATAATTGCAACGAAAAATAATTAAGAAGCTGTTTTATAAAGAAATCGTGGAGATTATAAAGCAGCAGAGATTAAAAACAAAGCGGTTAGCCAGGAATAATCTGTAATCAAACGTCAGAGCACGAAAAAATAAGATTATACAAGACGACCGACGGTGAGAATTTACGCCGCCGCGGTCAGGCAGCGGGCGTATTTATGTTCAGGGCAGCCGCTCCAGCATCAGCCCGGCGCGCAGGCCCAGCGCGACCGAAGGGTTCGGGAACAGCACGTACTCCTCGGCCTTTTCCACCACGTAGCGGGTCTCACCGTCCTCCGCCAGCAGCGTCCCGGCGCTAAACGGCGTAAAGTTAAGCGTCTGCGCCGACATATGCAGCTGAAAACGCTCGCTGGCGCGGGTGATCTGCTGTACCACCCGATAGCGCAGCGCTTCGTGCCCCTCTTCTACCGCCAGGTCGCCGACCAGTAAACGCATCAGCGCGCGCTGGGTCACGGCAAACTGTGTCAGATCGTTCGCGCCAAACGGCAGCGCCTTGCCCAGCTCAAGGGTACAGGCGAGCGCCGTAAAGCGATCGCTGCTGAAGTGGGTAAACGTGCCCGCTGGCTGCTGATGAAAGACCAGCGCCTCCAGCCCCGCTGCGCCCAGCCAGCTAAGGAAAGCGTCATCCCACGGCGCCGGTCGCGCCGGAAGCACCCCAAAACGAACGTGATGCGATCCGCGGATGGCGGTATGCAGATCGAGATGCCAGCGCGCGCCGCTGGCGTCGGCATAAAACCGCGTCAGCACCGTTTCCAGCCGCCGCGCCCGCCTCGTTTCATCGCTGGCGGGGAAGCTCTGCCAGCGTCCGCTAAACATGCGGTTGATGTCGCTATCGAGATAGCGCCTGTCGGCCCGCAGCGCCGGAGGATTACCCAACACCACCAGCAGCCGCCAGCGCAGCGGCAGCTCGCCGCTGAACAGCTGCCGCAGCAGGATGCCGGTCATCTCTACCGGCGCGGTTTCATTACCGTGAAGTCCGGAAGAGAGCACCAGCGCCCGCTCGCAGCGCGCGTGCGGCGTGAGCTGAAGCACGCCGTGGTCCAGCCAGTGCCAGCGGAAGTACGCCGTTTCACCGTGAAAATGATGGGGCAAACGCCCCGCGAGGGTTAATGCCAGAAAGTCGTCCACTGCGCCACCTCTATTGCTGGAACGGGTAAACGGAACCGAGCTGCATAATCTGCGTCAGCTGGTCAAGGGCCTCGCGTCCTTCGCTCAGCAGCTGCGGGTCAGCCAGATCCGCCTGCGTCAGACGATCGCGGTAGTAGCGTTCGACCCAATCGTTGAGGGCGATGAACAGGCGATCGTTCATCAGCACCGCCGGGTTGACCGCCCGCAGCTCCTCTTCCGTTAGCACCACCCGCAGACGCAGGCAGGCCGGGCCGCCGCCGTTGGCCATGCTCTCGCGCAGATCGTAGACCTGCAGCTCATCGATGGGGTTGTCCTGCTCCAGCAGCCGGTTCAGATAGCGCCAGACGCCGGCGTGCTCCTGTGCCTCCTGGGGCAAAATAAGCCGCATCGCGCCGCCGGGTTTGCTCAGCAGCTGGCTGTTAAACAGGTAGGTCGCCACCGCCTCTTCAACCGTCACCGCGCTGGTCGGCACCACCACCGGCGTAAATCCGGCCACCTGTCCGGCCAGCCGATGCAGCAGCTGCGGCTGATCGACAAACGCTTCTTCATGGCAAAACAGCACCTGCTGATTGCTCACCGCAATGACATCGTTATGAAAAACGCCTTTATCGATAACCGCCGGGTTCTGCCGGGCGAAGACGATCTGCCGGGGGTTAACCTGATTGAGCCGCGCGACGGCCTGGCTGGCCTCCAGCGCCTGGCGCGCCGGATAGCGCGTGGGCAGGCCGTCGCCTCCCTGCTCGCGGCCATAGACAAACAGCTGCAGGCCGGGCGCGCCGTACTCGCCGCCGAGGCGGTTATGGTTCGCCGCGCCTTCATCGCCAAACAGCGCCACCTGCGGAAGCGCCGGATGCACGGCAAACCGCCGCTCATCCGGGAAAATGGCGCGCAACAGCGCCTCGGTGGTCGGCGCCTCGCTGGCGCGGTGGAATTTGTCGTTCAGATTGGCGACGGTCAGATGCACCCTGCCATCCAGCGAATCGGCAGAAGGCGACACCGTCGCGGCGTTGGCCACCCACATTGAAGAAGCGGAGCTGGCCGCGGACAGCAGATCCGGCGCCTGCCGCGCGGCGCGCTCCACCACCTGCGCATCGCTGCCGGTAAAACCAAGCTGGCGCAAAAGCGCGACGTTTGGCCGCTCCTGAGGCGGGATCACCGCCTGCTGATAGCCCGCGTCCGCCAGCGCCTTCATTTTTTTTAGCCCCTGCTTCGCCGCCAGCTGCGGGTTCGATACCCGATAGCGATGCTTCGTCGAGGCCTCGTTGCCAAATGAGAGCCCGGCGTAGTGGTGCGTCAGGCCAGGCAGCCCGTCAAAATTCACTTCCCACGCGTTCATCATGCCGTTCCTTGCCGGAAGTCGAGGCCCGGGCTGAGGGTTTCCGGCAGCGTCAGCTCCGGAGACTCCAGGCTTGCCATCGGCCAGGCGCAATAATCCGCCGCGTACCAGGCGCCGGGACGATGGTTGCCGGACGCGCCGATGCCGCCAAAGGGTGCGGTGCTGGCGGCGCCGGTCAGCGGTTTGTTCCAGTTCACGATCCCGGCCCGCGCCTCCAGCAGCAGCTGGTCAAACTTCTCGCGCTCGGCAGAAATCAGCCCGCACGACAGCCCAAAACGCGTGGCGTTGGCCAGCGCGATCGCCTGCTCAAATTCGTCATAGCGCCAGACGCAGAGCAGCGGGCCAAAGACCTCTTCGTCTTTCACCCCGGCAACATCGGTCAGCTCGACGATCCCCGGGGTCAGCAGCGAGGTTCCGGCCGCCAGCAGCCGCGGCTCCAGCAGCGTTCTGCCGCCGTTGGCGACGTGCTGCAGCCAGGCCTGATGGACCTTCTGCGCCGCCTGCGGGGAGATTAAGCCGCCGAGGAACGGCTGGGGCTCAGCGTCCCACGCGCCGGGAATGAGCCGCTGCGCAACGGCCACCAATCGCGCCAGGAACGCATCTCCGGCCTCGCCGCGCTTCACCAGCAGACGGCGGGCGCAGGTGCAGCGCTGCCCGGCGGTAATAAAGGCCGACTGGATGGTCAAATGCACGGCGGCATCAATATCCTGCGGCTCGTCAACGATCAGCGGATTGTTGCCGCCCATTTCGAGCGCGAGGATCTTCTCCGGCTGTCCGGCCAGCTGGCGATGCAGCTGAAAGCCGGTAGCGGAGCTGCCGGTGAACAGCAGACCGTCAATATCGGGCTGGCCGCTCAGCGCCTCGCCGGTTTCGCGCCCGCCCTGCAGCAGGTTCAGCACTCCCGGCGGCAGGCCCGCTTCGGCCCACAGCTTCACCACCGCCTCGCCGCTCTGCGGCGTCAGCTCGCTCGGTTTAAACACCACCGTATTCCCCGCCAGCAGCGCCGGTACGATATGGCCGTTTGGCAGATGGCCGGGGAAATTGTACGGACCGAATACTGCCAGCACGCCGTGCGGCCGATGGCGCAGCGTCGCCGACCCGTCGCCCATGGCGGTTTGCGCCTCGCCGGTACGGCTGTGGTAGGCCTTGAGCGAAATGGCAATTTTATTGATCATCGCGCCAACTTCCGTCGCCGCCTCCCAGCGCGGCTTGCCGGTTTCGGCGGCAATGATGGCCGTTAGCGGCGCTTTGTTGGCCTCCAGCAGGGCGGCAAACTTTTCGACGATCGCCTGGCGCACGCGAAGCGGCGCTTTGGCCCACGCCGGAAACGCGCGCCGGGCGGCCTCAACCGCCTGCGCAACCTGCCCGGCGTCGGCGTCATTGCCCTGCCACAGCGGCTCGGCGCTTACCGGGTTGCTTTTACTGCGGGCCGGGCCGCGCCCGGTTTGCCAGTCGCCGTTAATCCATAGACTCATCACTTTTTCTCCTCGGGGATCAGGCGCACCATGCGGATACGGTCACCGGGGTGACATTTGAGGGCATCCAGCTCGCGGGCGCTCAGCAGCAGACGATCGGTATCGGGGTCGGCCTGCACCAGCATCGCGCGAAACTGCTGATACTGCTCGTTGGCGACCAGGCACAGCGGCCACTCGCCCGGCGCCGACTGTCCTTCAGCCACGGCGACCAGCCGGCTTTTGCGAATCGCCCGCACCCGGTCGATATCGCACTCCAGGGTTGGGCCGCCGTCAAAAATATCGACATAGTTGCGGTAGCGGAATCCCTCCTTCTCCAGCACCGCCCGCGCAGGAGCGGTTTGCGGATGCACTTCGCCAATGACCGCCCGCGCTTCATCGGATAAAAAGTCGATATAGAGCGGATGCTTCGGCATCAGCGCGGCGATAAACGCCTTCTGCCCGGTGCCGCACAGATAGTCAGCGCGGGAAAACTCCATCGCAAAGAAGCGTTTGCCCAGGCTTTCCCAGAACGGCGAGTAGCCGCTGTCGTCGATGACGCCGCGCATCTCGGCGACCACTTTTTCATTAAAGCGCTCGCGGAAGGCGGCCATAAACATAAAGCGCGATTTCGACAGCAGGTATCCGTTGCCCTCTTTACGCCACGCCGGGTCGAGAAACAGCGTGCACAGCTCGCTGCTGCCGGTGTGGTCATTGCTGAGAAACAGAGTCGGCAGCGCGTTATAGACGTTCAGCTCTTTTGAGGCGTGCACCTGGGTGCCGACGCGGTAGTTGTACCAGGGATCGTTCAGCCCTACCGCCACCTCGACGGCGCAGATGCCCACCACCGCGCCGCTGGCCGTATCTTCAAGGACGAAGACGTAGCCCTGCTCGCCTTTCGGCAGCTCGCCGCGCCAGGTCTTTTGCGAGCGTTCGATCCGCGCCGCCAGCGTCGCTGCGTCGGCCGGCAGCGAGGTCAGGCCGCCGCCGGTTTCACCCGCCAGCGTCAGCAGCCCCGCCAGATCGCCCTGTTCCACCGGACGGATAACCATCATGATGACGCTCCCGCGAGGAAGTGACGGCAGGCCAGCTCAAAGCGATCCAGACCGGCGTTCACCTCTTCCTCACTCACTATTAGCGCCGGCGCGAAGCGCACCACGTTCGCGCCGGCAATCAGGATCATCAGCCCATCCTCCGCCGCCTGGGTGCTGATGGCTTTGGCCTTACCGGCGTACTCATCCTTCAGCACGCAGCCAATTAGCAGCCCGAGGCCGCGAGTCTCTTTGAACAGGCCGTAGCGGGCGTTAATCGCCTCCAGCCGCTCGCTGAACCACTGGTGCCGCTGCTTAACGCCGTTCAGCACCGCCGGCGTATTGATAATCGACAGTACCTCGCCGGCGACCGCGCAGGCCAGCGGGTTGCCGCCGTAGGTCGTGCCGTGGGTACCCACGGTCATCACGCTGGCGCACTCTTCGCTGGCCAGCAGCGCGCCAATCGGGAAGCCGCCGCCCAGCGCCTTGGCGGTCGACAGCACGTCCGGCGTCACGCCGTAGTGCATGTAGGCATACAGCTCACCGGTGCGCCCGACGCCGGTTTGCACCTCATCGAAAATCAGCAGCGCATTGTGGGCGTCGCACAGCTCGCGCAGGCCGCGCAGGAAAGCCGGGTCTGCCGGCACCACGCCGCCTTCACCCTGTATCGGCTCGACGATAACCGCACAGGTATTGTCGTCAATTAGCGCCCTGGCGGAGTCCAGATCGTTATATACCGCGTGCTGGATCTGCGGCGGCAGCGGCGCAAAGTCTGCGGAATAGGCCGGCTGGCCGCCGGCAGAAACGGTAAACAGCGTCCGACCGTGGAACGCATTCCTGAACGCCACGATGCCGCTTTTCTGGCTGCCGTAGCGGTCATGAGCGTATTTGCGCGCCAGCTTCAGCGCCGCTTCGTTGGCCTCGGCTCCGGAGTTGCAGAAAAAGACGCGATCGGCAAAGGTGGCGTCAATAAGCTGTTTCGCCAGCCGCAGCGCCGGCTCGTTGGTGTAGCCGTTGCCGGTATGCCAAAACTTCCCGGCCTGCTCCGTCAGCGCGTTCACCAGCCGAGGGTGCGCGTGCCCCAGCGCGTTCACCGCGATGCCGCCGGCAAAATCGATATACTCTTTCCCCTGCTGATCCCACAGGCGTGAGCCCTCACCGCGTACCGGAATAAACGCCGCCGGCGCGTAAACCGGCATCATCCATTGATCAAAGTTGCTGCGCGTAATTGACTGAGACATATCGACCTCTTCCGGTAAATAAAAAGTATGAATAATGTTAAATATTATGAGTGATTACGCTGTAAATGTAGATTGCACGCATCGTGCCAGCCAGAGGAAAAAATGCATAAACTGAGGTAGTTCGCGGAATATCAATAGCTTACAAAAATGGAATATTCACATTAAATGCATAAATAGTGAATAACAATCCGATAAAGGCCGATGAACAGTGAATAAAACAGATAGTTTATTCATCAGTAAGATATAATTCTGTATTTGTGATCCTCTACGAAATTTATCGTAGATATTCGCCCCTTTTTGGCGCGGGACGCGCCAGAATGGTGCAGGATTTGGCCATTCGCCGCCCTGCGCCCGGCGCGGCGGACAATAAAATGCCTTCCGGCAGCCAGCCTGCCGAATTTCTGCTAACATCCCTGCACTATTCACCTTGCACAGTGGCAGCGACTATGAAATTTGTCTCTTTTAATATCAACGGCCTGCGTGCGCGCCCGCATCAGCTGGCCGCCATCGTCGACAAGCATCAGCCTGACGTCATTGGCCTACAGGAAACCAAAGTTCACGACGACATGTTCCCTCTCGAAGAGGTGGCAAAGCTCGGCTACAACGTGTTCTACCACGGACAGAAAGGCCACTACGGCGTCGCCCTGCTGACCAAAGAGACGCCGGTTAGCGTCCGTCGCGGCTTCCCGGGCGATGATGAAGAGGCCCAGCGCCGCATTATCATGGCGGAAATCCCCAGCGCGTCCGGCAACGTGACGGTGATCAACGGCTACTTCCCGCAGGGCGAAAGCCGCGATCATCCGACAAAATTCCCCGCCAAGGCGGCGTTTTACCAGAACCTGCAGAACTACCTCGATAACGAGCTGAAAAAGGACAATCCGGTGCTGATCATGGGTGATATGAACATCAGCCCGACGGATCTCGATATCGGCATCGGCGAAGAGAGCCGCAAGCGCTGGCTGCGCACCGGTAAATGTTCGTTCCTGCCGGAAGAGCGTGAGTGGATGCAGCGCCTGCTGGGCTGGGGACTGGTCGATACCTGGCGTCACGCCAACCCGGAAAACAACGAGCAGTTCTCATGGTTCGACTACCGTTCCAAAGGCTTCGACGACAATCGCGGCCTGCGTATCGACCTGCTGCTGGCCAGCACTCCGCTGGCGCAGCGCTGTATCGAAACCGGCATTGATTACGAAATTCGCGCCATGGAAAAACCCTCCGATCACGCGCCGGTGTGGGCCAGCTTTAAGCCGTAACCCACGCTGACCAGACTCTCCGCCCTCTGCCGGCGGAGAGTCTGATTATCCTGAGCAAAATCAACAAAGCGGCGGTAATCCGTTGTTGCGCTGCGCGATTTACTATACTGTCGCGCGCACCGTTATTTCCCGAGAACAGGCTCAAGGCGCGCGGTTTATACAGGAGGCCCCAATGCAAAAGAAGCCGTTATCGCGCTGAATATAAACTGCTGCTTGCCGCTATTCTGCTGTGCACTGCCGTCAGCGCCGTCTATTACTTCGGCCTCGGCGGGCTGCTGACCCATTTTCGTCATCTGCAGACGCTGATCGCGCAAAGCGGCGCCTTCGGCTATCTGCTCTATATCGCGCTATTTATTGTCGCCACGCTGTGCCTGATCCCTGGCACTATTCTGGTGGCGGTTGGCGGTATTGTCTTTGGCCCGCTGACGGGCACGCTTTTATCGCTCTGCGCCGCCACCGTTGGCTCTGCGCTCTCATTTCTGCTGGCCCGCTGGCTGGGTCGCGACGCGCTGCTGAAATACGCCGGCGATACGGCAACGCTGCGGGCAATCGAGCGCGGCATTGCCCGTAACGGCAGCGATTTTTTAATTCTGACGCGGCTGGTTCCGCTGTTTCCCTATAATATCCAAAACTATGCCTATGGCCTGACGGCCATTTCATTCTGGTCATTTACGCTTATTTCCGCGCTCACCACTCTGCCGGGTATCTTTATCTATACCCTGATGGCCAGCGAGCTCGCCAGGGCGGGAATAACCCTCGCGTTTATGCTTAAACTGAGCCTCGCCGGCATGGCACTGTTTGGCCTGGTTCAGGCGGCGAAAATGTTTGCTCGCCGTCGGCGGATCGCACCCGAGAATATCAAGGCTGAGGATGAGACCCGATAAACCGCGCCCGTTCCGCTACTCTCGGCTCGCGACCGTCGTCGCGCTGGCCGCCGCGCGGCTCATCGGCTGGCGGGTACCTGCCGCGAATGAGTTTATCCAGCGCAGCCTGGCGGCGTTCTCGGCGTTAGATCCGCAGGCCATTGAGCGCTTTATCGACTCGTACGGCCCGCAGGCGGCGCTGGTCTCCTTCGCCCTCATGATCCTGCAGGCCGTGGTCGCCCCGCTGCCCGCCTTTTTAATCACCTTCGCCAACGCCTCGCTGTTTGGCGCATTCTGGGGCGGCGTTCTCTCCTGGGCCAGCGCGATGGCGGGCGCGGCGCTGTGCTTTTTCATCGCCAGAGTCTTCGGCCGCGAGGCGGTTGAGAAGCTGACCGGAAAAACGATTCTCCGCAGCATGGACGCCTTTTTTGATCGCTACGGCAGGCACACCGTGCTGGTCTGCCGGCTGCTGCCGTTTGTTCCGTTCGATCCCATCAGCTACGCCGCCGGCCTCACTTCCATTCGCTTTCGCCAGTTTGCGATCGCCACCGGCATCGGCCAGCTCCCGGCCACCATCGTCTACTCCTGGGCGGGCAGCCTGTTAACCGGCGGAATCTTCTGGCTGGTCACCGGACTCTCTATTTTGCTGGCGCTGGCGGTGGTTATCGCTATCGCCAAAGCGCGCTATTCTGAACGTCAAAAGAGGAATTCACCATGAGTTTGCCGCCGCTGGACTCCGTACCGCCGATCCTCCGCCCGCAGGCCTGGCTGCACCGCCGCCACTACGGGGAGGTGCTCAACCCCATTCGCTGGTGGGGGCGCATTCCGTTTATTTTTTACCTGGTGTCGATGTTTGTCGGCTATCTCGAACGCCGACGCTCGCCGCTCGACCCGGTGCTGCGTTCGCTGGTCAGCGCGCGTATCGCCCAGATGTGCCTGTGCGAATTTTGTATTGATATTACGCAGATGAAGCTGGCGCAACGCAGCGGCGGCCGCGATAAATTACTGGCGGTCGCCGACTGGCGGCACAGCGGGCTGTTCAGCGATAGCGAGCGGCTGGCGCTGGAATATGCCGAGGCCGCCAGCCTGACGCCCCCCACCGTTGACGATGCGCTGCGCGACCGGCTGGCGGCACGCTTTGATGCCCGGGCGCTCACCGAGCTGACGGCGCTGATCGGCCTGCAAAATCTCTCCGCGCGCTTTAATTCCGCCATGGCCATCCCGGCGCAGGGCCTGTGTCGGATCCCGACCTCCGGGCCTGCAGATTCAAATCATAAGGAGTGAGTATGCGTTGTTGTTGGATTTGGCTGGCGGCGCTGCTGCTGATGCCGCTGGCCGTCAACGCCGGCGAGAGCTGGCAGCAGACCGAAGCGCAGGCGCGCGGGCAAACGGTGTGGTTTAACGCCTGGGGCGGCGATCCGGCGGTCAACCGCTACCTGGATTGGGTCAGCGAAGCGGTTAAGCGCGACTATGCGATTGACCTGCGGATCGTTCATATTGCCGATGCCGCCGATGCCGTCAGGCGGATCCAGACCGAAGCGCGGGCCGGGCGCAGCCGGAGCGGCTCCATTGACCTGCTGTGGGTTAACGGCGAGAACTTTCACACCCTGAAAGCCGCCGGGCTGCTGCAAACCGGGTGGGCGCAGACGCTGCCCAACTGGCGCTATGTCGATCGGCAGAAGCCGGTCAGCGAGGATTTTTCCATGCCCACCGACGGCGCGGAGTCGCCGTGGGGCAGCGCCCAGCTCACCTTTATCGCCCGCCGCTCGCAAACCCCGGACGGGCCGAAAAGCCCGCAGGCGCTGCTGGCGTTTGCCGCCGCCCATCCGGGAAGCGTCACCTATCCCCGCCCGCCGGACTTCATCGGTACCGCTCTGCTGGAGCAGCTGCTTATCGAGCTGACCCGGCAGCCCGACGCCCTTCGTCAGCCGCCGCAGGCCGCGAGTTTTGCCGAGGTCACCGCCCCGCTGTGGCGCTATCTCGACGAGCTTCATCCGCTGCTGTGGCGCGAGGGCGGCGATTTCCCGCCCTCCGCGGCGCGCATGGACACCATGCTGGCGAACGGCACCCTGCGCCTCTCGCTCACCTTTAACCCGCTGCATGCGCAGCAGAAGGCCGCCAGCGGCGAGCTGCCGAAGGATAGCTACGGATTTGGCTTCACCAAAGGCACCCTCGGCAACGTGCACTTTGTGACGATCCCGGCCAACGCCCGCGCCTCGGCGGGGGCGAAGGTGGTGGCGAATTTTCTGCTGTCGCCGGCGGCGCAGCTGCGCAAGGCCGATCCCGCGGTATGGGGCGATCCGAGCGTGCTTGATCCACAGGCTCTGCCGCCGGCCGAGGGCGATGCCCTGCGGCGGCTGATGCCGCAGAATATGCCGCCGGTACTGGCGGAACCGCACGCCGCCTGGGTTGACGCGCTGGAGCAGGAATGGCTGCGCCGCTACGGCACGCGCTGAGCCTGCTGGCGTGGGGCGCGATGGGGCTGATTTATCTGCCCCTGCTGCCCGCGGCAGGGCTGATGCTTGCCCCCGCGCTGCGTCTCTCCCGCTGGCAGGCGCTGTTTGCCGATCCGCAGCTGTGGCAGGCGCTCAGCGCAACCCTGGTCTCAACCCTGCTGTCGGTCGGCGGCGCGCTGCTGCTCACCCTGACCGTCACCGGGGCGCTGTGGCCCTCCCGACGCTGGCGGCGGCTGGCCGGGCGTCTGCCGCTGCTGCTGGCGGTACCGCACGTGGCCTTCGCCACCGCCGCGCTGCTTCTGTTCGCCGAAGGCGGCTGGTGGTATCGGGTCTGTACCTTCTGCACGCCCGCCGTCGATCGCTACGGCCTGGGGCTCGGCCTGACGCTGGCGGTGAAGGAGAGCGGCTTTTTGCTGTGGGCGATCTACGGCCTGATGGGCGAAAAGCGGCTGGCTGAGCAGGTCACGGTGCTGAAGAGCCTCGGCTACGGCCGCTGGCAGTGCCTGCACTGGCTTATTCTGCCGACGCTGATGCCCTCGCTGGCAATTATCCTGCTCGCCACCACCGCCTGGAGCCTGTCGGCGGTAGACGTCGCGCTCATCCTCGGTCCGGGAAATCCGCCAACGCTGGCGGTGCTGGCCTGGCAGTGGCTAAACCAGGGAGACGAACTGCAGCAGGCAAAAGGGGCGCTCGCCAGCCTGCTGCTGGTGGGTATTCTGGGGCTGCTGGCCGCCAGCGCGTGGGGAACCTGGCGCCTGTGGCGTCGGCGGATACCGGACCTGCGCGGCGTGCGGCGTCTCCACTCCGGCGCGGGCGTCGGGCGCGTGGTAGCCATCGCCGTGCCGCTGAGCGGCCTGCTCTGCGCCCTGTTTCTCGCCGCCGTCGCGCAAACCGCCGTTCCGGCAGGCGCCAGCGTCGCCAACAGCCTGACCCTGGCGCTCCTCTCCTGCGCGCTGGGCGGCATCATTTGCCTGCTGTGGCTGGAGTATGGACCTTCCCGCGGCGACGGTTGGGTCTGGCTGCCGCCGCTTCTCCCGGCGCTGCCGCTGGCGGACGGTCAGTATCAGCTGGCGCTCTACGCGTGGCTGGACGGGCGGCTCTTCACCGTCCTGTGGGGTCACCTGCTGTGGGTCGTACCGTGGATGCTGTTTATTTTGCGTCCGGCATGGCGCAACCGCGATCCGCGCCTGGAGCTGATCGCCCGCACGCTCGGCTGGCGACGCGGGCGGATATTGTGCCTGGTTAAGCTGCCGCTGCTCGTTCGCCCGCTGCTGGCGGCGCTGGCGGTTGGCTTCTCGGTCAGTATTGCCCAGTATCTGCCAACGCTCTGGCTGGGCGCCGGACGCACGCCGACGTTAACCAGCGAAGCCGTGGCGCTAAGCAGCGGAGGGGATACGCAAAGCCTTGCCGCTCAGGCATTATGGCAGCTGCTGCTGCCCGCGATCTTCTTTACCCTCACCGCCCTGCTGGCCTGGCTGGCGGGCCGCTACCGACGAGGATTACGCTAGTGCTGACCGTGAACAACCTGACCCTGACGCTCAACGGCAGGCCGCTACTGCGAAACGTTGAATTTTGCGTCGCCCCGGGGGAAGTGCTGACGCTGATGGGCCCCTCCGGGAGCGGGAAATCGACGCTGTTTGCCTGGATGGCCGGCGCGCTTGACGAGAATTTTCACGCCGCAGGCGAACTGTGGCTGGACGGCGAGCGCTGCGACGGACGCCCCACCGAGCGGCGGCGAATCGGCGTCCTTTTTCAGGATGCCCTGCTGTTCGATGGCTTTAGCGTCGGGCAAAACCTGATGCTCGCGGTGGCGCCTGAGGTTCGCGGTGCCGAACGGCGCGCCCTGGTGGAGCACACCCTGGATCGCGCCGGGCTGGCGGGGTTCTACCCTCGCGATCCGGCGACGCTCTCCGGCGGACAGCGCGCGCGCGTCAGCCTGCTGCGGGCGCTACTGGCCCGGCCGCTGGCGCTGCTGCTGGATGAGCCGTTTAACCGCCTAGATGCCGAACTGCGCGCCGATTTTCGCCGCTGGGTGTTCGACGAGCTCGCCCGGCTGGCGATCCCGGCGGTGCTGGTCACCCACGACGGCCACGATATCCCCGCAGCTGGCCGCTGCCTGCAGATGAGCCGCTGGCAATGAAAACCGCCCTGACCTGCGTTATCGCAAAGAATTCACCGCCGGGAGCGAGGAGAATAGCCGCTCAATTTTCTACTGTCGGGCATTTCGATGAAACGTGTTTCTCATTTGACCGCGCTCGCCCTGCTGGTTGGGCTTGCTGCTTCCTCCACTTTCGCTGCTGACGCCATGCCAGCGCTGACGCTCTCCGCCCTGCAACAACAGCACGGCGTCGCCATCGATACCCGCCTGAGCGCGTTTTATAACGGCTGGCCGCAGACCAACGGCGGCCCGCAGGGCCACGAGCCGCAGGCGCTGAACCTCTCCGCCAGCTGGCTGGACGCCATGAACGACCAGCAGCTCGGCGCATGGGCAGCCAGGCATCGGCTGCAGGCCGCGACGCCCGTTGCGCTGTACGGTAGCGATGAGGACAACGCCCGGGTTGCCTCTCGCCTGAAGGCCGCGGGCTTTACCCATATCAACACCCTCAGCGATGCCCTCAGCCAGCCCGCGCGCCTGCAAAAGCTGCAGCACGTCGAACAGCTGGTCTACCCTCAGTGGCTGCACGATCTCCAGCAGGGTAAAGCGGTCGCCGCCGCGCCCGCCGGCCAGTGGAAAGTTTTTGAAGCCGCCTGGGGCGCGCCGAAATTTTATCTGCTGAACCACATTCCTGCCGCCGGCTATATCGACACCAACGAGGTGGAGAGCGAACCGCTGTGGAACAAAGTCTCCGACGCGCAGCTGCAGGCCCTGCTGGCAAAAAACGGCATTCGTCATGACACCACGGTCATTCTCTACGGCCGCGACGTCTACGCCGCCGCGCGCGTGGCGCAGATCATGCTGTATGCAGGAGTGAAGGACGTCCGCCTGCTCGACGGCGGCTGGAAAACCTGGTCCGACGCCGGGCTGCCGGTCGAACGCGGCATGCCGGCGAAGCAGAAGCCGGAGCCGGACTTTGGCGCCGTTATCCCCGGACAGCCGCAGCTGATGCTGGATATGGAGCAGGCGCGCGGGCTGCTGCATCGTCAGGATGCCTCGCTGGTCAGCATTCGCTCGTGGCAGGAGTTTATCGGCACCACCAGCGGCTATAGCTACATCAAGCCCAAAGGTGAGATTGCCGGCGCGCGCTGGGGCCATGCGGGAAGCGATTCCACCCATATGGAGGATTTCCATAATCCGGATGGCACCATGCGCAGCGCCGACGACATTACCGCCATGTGGCAGCAGTGGAATATTCGCCCCGATCAGCAGGTCTCTTTCTACTGCGGAACCGGCTGGCGCGCCTCAGAGACCTTTATGTACGCCCGCGCGATGGGCTGGAAAAACGTCTCGGTCTACGACGGCGGCTGGTACGAGTGGAGCAGCGATCCTAAAAATCCGGTACAGAGCGGCGAGCGCGGCCCGGATAGCAGCATATAGCTGGCCTACGCCTGGCGCTGAACCTGCTTCAGCGTCAGGTAGCCGCTGTAGATGCGGGTCGCCGTCGTCAGCCAGCACAGTCCGCCGAAGACCCACGCCAGCCAGACGAAGTGCGCCGGAAACAGGCAGCACAGCACGAACAGCAGGATCGTCTCCGTCCCCTCCGTCAGGCCGCCAATATAGTAAAACGATTTATGCGCATAGCCCGGATTATCAATCTGGTGCTTTGCCGCCAGCGCCGCAAAGGCGAGGAAGCTGCTGCCGGTACCGATAAAGGCAAACAGCAGCCAGCCGCCGGCAACGGCGTTGTGCAGCGGATCGGCGAGGATAAAGCCAAACGGCACCAGCGCATAAAACAGGAAATCGAGCGCAATATCGAGAAAGCCCCCGGCGTCGCTTAGCCCTCTGCGGCGCGCCAGCGCCCCGTCAAGCCCGTCCAGCAGCCGGTTCACGACAATGGCCGCCAGCGCCGCGTAATACCATCCCGCCGCCAGCAACGGCAGCGCCAGTACGCCAACGGCGAAGCCCAGCAGGGTTACGCCATTGGCGGAGATGCCGGGGCGGTCGAGCCGCGCGGCGCAGGCGTTGAGCAGCGGCTTCAGGCGGGGGTGCAGATGGCGGTCGAGCACGGCATATCTCCAGCGGGCTAAGGGGTTGTCTGGGCGTCACAAAGGCGGTGATAATAGGCCATTATCCTTCATGGAACGATGATTCAGATGCTAAAAACCATTGATGTTGTGGCCGCCATTATTGAACGAGACGGCAGCATTCTGCTCGCGCAGCGCCCGCCGCACGCTGACCAGCCGGGAATGTGGGAATTTGCCGGCGGAAAGGTGGAGTCCGGCGAGAGCCAGGCGCAGGCGCTTGCCCGCGAGCTGCAGGAGGAGCTCGGCATCATCGCCCTTCCCGCCCGCTATATCGCCAGCCACCGGCGGGAGGTCTCCGGCCGGCTGATTCATCTTCACGCCTGGTGGGTGCCCCACTTTAGCGGTACGCCAACCGCGCACTACCACAGCCAGCTGCGCTGGTGTTCGCCGCAGGAAGCCTTAACCTTCAACCTCGCGCCAGCGGATATCCCCCTGCTGGAAGCCTTTATCGCCCAAAGCGCGTCTCTCCTTTCCCGCTAATACCGCCAGGCCGCCGTCATCGTTTTTAGTTATGACAGTCGGCGGATTATAAATTTTGCTTTCAGGATAACTTTTCCTTGCTTGCCTAACGATTGCTGGTGTTATAGTCGGAAAATCGGCTTTTTCAAGGGCCGAATCATAATAAATATCCATAAAATCATTCAGGTTGCATCGAGGCGGCAAGAGAGTCGTTCTCCGGCAGCTTACGCGAGTAAGCACACGGGGTAAGCGAGCGCTGCAGCGCCGGGAGGCGGGCTGAAGGATGACATGTATAAACGCAACCACAACTATAAGGGGAAGTTATATCTATGGATCAGACGTGCACTCTGGAAGGTTTTCTCGCCCGCGTTCAACAGCGCGATCCTCATCAAACCGAATTTGCTCAGGCCGTCCGCGAGGTGATGACCACCCTGTGGCCTTTCCTTGAGGAAAATCCGCGCTATCGCCAGCTCAATTTGCTGGAACGTTTGGTTGAACCGGAGCGGGCTATCCAGTTCCGCGTCGTATGGGTTGATGACCGTAATCAGGTTCAGGTTAACCGCGCCTGGCGCGTGCAGTTCAACTCCGCTATCGGCCCGTACAAGGGCGGCATGCGCTTCCACCCGTCGGTCAACCTGTCGATCCTCAAATTCCTCGGCTTCGAGCAAACGTTCAAAAACGCCCTGACCACCCTGCCTATGGGCGGCGGTAAAGGCGGCAGCGACTTCGACCCGAAAGGAAAGAGCGACGGCGAAGTGATGCGCTTCTGCCAGTCGCTGATGACCGAACTGTATCGTCACTTAGGCCCGGACACCGACGTACCGGCTGGCGATATCGGGGTTGGCGGTCGCGAAGTGGGCTTTATGGCCGGGATGATGCGTAAGCTCTCCAACAACAGCGCCTGCGTCTTCACCGGCAAAGGGCTCTCCTTTGGCGGCAGCCTGATTCGCCCGGAAGCAACCGGCTATGGTCTGGTCTACTTCACCGAAGCGATGCTTAAACGCCACGGTCTGGGCTTCGAAGGGATGCGCGTAGCGGTTTCCGGCTCCGGCAACGTTGCCCAGTACGCCATCGAAAAAGCCATGGAGCTTGGCGCGCGCGTCATTACCGCCTCCGACTCCAGCGGAACCGTGGTCGACGAAGCGGGCTTTACCCCAGAGAAGCTGGCGCGCCTGTGCGAAATTAAAGCCAGCCGCGACGGTCGCGTGGCCGACTACGCCCGCGAGTTTGGCCTGCAGTATCTCGAAGGCCAGCAGCCGTGGTCCGTGCCGGTGGATATTGCGCTGCCGTGCGCCACGCAAAACGAACTGGACGTTGACGCCGCCCGCCTGCTGATCGCCAACGGCGTGAAGGCCGTGGCCGAAGGCGCCAATATGCCGACCACCATCGCGGCAACCGATCTGTTCCTCGAAGCCGACGTGCTGTTCGCGCCGGGTAAAGCCGCTAACGCCGGCGGCGTAGCGACTTCCGGTCTCGAAATGGCGCAGAACGCCGCGCGAATGAGCTGGAAAGCAGAGAAGGTTGACGCTCGCCTGCACCACATCATGCTCGATATTCACCACGCCTGCGTGGAGTACGGCGGCGAAGCGAAGCAGACTAACTACGTGCGCGGCGCCAACATCGCCGGCTTCGTTAAGGTCGCCGACGCGATGCTGGCACAGGGTGTGATTTAATCCGCAGGCTCTCCCGGGTCGCGTTTTTCCGGGAGAGCCGCTGACGGAGCCCAACGAAAAAGACCCCGCCTGCGGGGTCTTTGATTATGGATTGTCGGCAGGCGCATCCGCCGCCGGCTTCTTGCCCTTGCCCTTGGACTTCGCCCCTGGCTTGCCTTTGCTGAACGCTTTCTTAGCGCCACCCGGCGCAACGATACCGCGGAACTGACGCGCGGGCGTGCTGCGCGCCTGGTCGATAAGCTGATACAGCGTTCCCACCAGCGGCTGCATAAAGTCCTGATAGCGGCACTGCTTTTCGCTGATTTGCGTCAGCACCGATTCCCAGTGCGCGGTCATATCCGGCCGAGCGGCCATTTCGGGCAGGGAGTGGATCAGCGCCCGTCCCGCGTCCGACGAGTGGATATAGCGCCCTTTCTTGACTAAAAAGCCGCGCTTAAACAGCAGCTCAATAATTCCGGCGCGGGTCGCCTCGGTACCCAGACCGTCGGTGGCGCGCAGGATCTTCTTCAGATCCTTATCCTGCACGAAGCGAGCAATCCCGGTCATCGCAGAGAGCAGCGTCGCGTCGGTAAAATAGCGCGGCGGCTGGGTTTGCCGCTCCACCACTTCGCCCTTCTCACACAGCAGCTCATCGTCTTTCGCCACCACCGGCAGCGGCGTACCGTCGTTCTCTTCGTCGCGCTCTTTATTACCCAGCAGCGCCCGCCAGCCGGCCTCGGCGAGGAAGCGCGCCTTGGCGACAAACTTGCCGTTGGCGATTTCAAGGTCAATCTGGCATTTGCGGAACACCGCGTCCGGGCAAAACTGCATCAGGTACTGACGCGCGATCAGGCCGTAGACCTTGATCTCGTTCTCCGTCAGCCGCACCTGGCTGCTGCGCGCGGTGGGAATGATGGCATGGTGCGCATCAACCTTTTTATCGTCCCAGCAGCGGTTGCGGATCTCCGGGTTAACCGCCGGCTGGGGCAGTAAATCCGGCGCGTGGACGCCAATGGCGTTGAGTACCGTATGGCGACCGGCGAAATGCTCCTCCGGCAGGTAGCGGCTGTCCGAACGCGGGTAGGTGATAAGCTTGTGGGTCTCGTAGAGCTTCTGGCAAATATCCAGTACGTTTTGCGCGCTGAAGCCAAAACGCTTTGCGGCCTCAATCTGCAGCGCAGAGAGCGAAAACGGCAGCGGAGCGGGCTCCGAATCCCGCTTATCGTTGTAGGCGGTGACCAGCGCCGGCTGGCCGGTAATCCGCGCGACGACGTGTTCGGCCAGCGGGCGGTGCAGGAGGCGTCCTTCATCATCCTGCCAGGATTCGCAGGCATCGCTCGGCTGCCAGGTCGCGACAAAGCGCTCGTCCTGGGGCGTGACGATATGCGCTTTCACGTCGAAGAAATCCTTCGCCACAAAGTTCTCGATCTCTTCATCGCGGCGCACCACCAGCCCGAGCACCGGCGTCTGCACGCGCCCGACCGAGAGCACGCCCTGATAGCCCGCGTTGCGCCCGAGCAGCGTGTAGGCGCGGGTCATGTTGATCCCGTACAGCCAGTCGGCGCGCGCGCGGGCCAGCGCCGATACGCAGAGCGGAATAAACTCGCTGTTGGCGCGCAGGCGAGAGATCGCCCGCTCAACCGCCTGCGGGTTAAGATCGTTTATCAGGCAGCGCTGCACCTGCTGACGCTTTTCCGGCGCCAGCTGCAGATAGTCGAGAACTTCATCCACCAGCAGCTGGCCTTCTCTGTCCGGGTCACCGGCGTGGATCACCTCCTCGGCGTCGCCCAGCAGCCGCTTGATAACGTTAAGCTGTTTGCTGACCGAGGGTTTCGGCTGTAGCTGCCACTTCTCCGGGACGATGGGCAGATCGACCAGGTTCCAGCGCGCGTAGCGCCCGTCGTAGACATCCGGCTGCGCCTGCTCCAGAAGATGGCCAATACACCAGGTGACCACCTGCTCGTTGCCGCACTCAATATAGCCGTCACCCTTGCGATGCGGCTTGGGTAACACCTCGGCGATGGCGCGGCCGAGGCTCGGTTTTTCTGCAATAAACAGCCGCATGTAATCAACGGATCTCGATCATGGGACGTCCGCCGCGGGCGGTAACCAGCTCGCCGATAGCGGCCAGCGTCACGCCGGACGCCTCTGCCGCCGCGCGAACCTCGGCTTCAGCTTCCGGCGAGACCGCCAGCAGCAGGCCGCCGGAGGTTTGCGGATCGCACAGCAGATCGCGCCACTCCGCGGGCATTTCGCCCATCAGATGGCCGTAGCTGGCGAAATTGCGTCCGGTGCCGCCGGGAACCGCGCCGGCGAGAATGTACTCCTCCACGCCCGGCAGTTTGGGGATGTCGGCATAGTTCAGCTGCGCCTGTACGCCCGCCCCGCGGCACACCTCGCTCAGGTGGCCAAGCAGGCCAAAGCCGGTGACGTCGGTCATCGCCTTCACGCCGTCAATATTGGCAAACGCGGCGCCAGCGAGGTTCATCTGACACATAGTTTCGGTAGCCAGCCCCTGATGCTCAGGCTTGAGCAGCGATTTTTTCTCGGCGGTGGTCAGCACGCCGATCCCCAGCGGTTTGCTGAGGAACAGCCGGCATCCCGCCTCGGCGGTGCTGTTTTTCTTGATCCGCTCGGTGGGCACCACGCCGGTCACCGCGAGGCCAAAAATCGGCTCCGGCGCGTCAATGGAGTGGCCGCCGGCCAGCGCGATCCCCGCCTGCTGGCAGGCAAAGCGGCCGCCGTCAACCACTTCACGGGCGATTTCCGGCGCCAGGGTATTAATCGGCCAGCCGAGGATCGCTATCGCCATAATCGGCCTGCCGCCCATGGCGAAAATATCGCTGATGGCGTTAGTCGCGGCAATGCGGCCAAAGTCGAACGGGCTGTCGACAATCGGCATAAAGAAGTCGGTGGTGCTGATGATGGACGTGCCGTTGCCCAGGTCATAGACCGCCGCATCGTCGCTGGTTTCGTTGCCCACCAGCAGATTGGGGTCAATAAATTTTGCCTGGTCACTTTTAAGGATAGTTTCCAGCACTTTAGGGGAAATTTTACACCCGCAACCGGCTCCGTGGCTGTATTGCGTTAAACGAATAGCTTGCTCGCTCATGGACATCTCCTGTCATTGCAATCCCGCTATGGTAGCGCCCAAACGTCAAGGTGGTAAGTACGACAGTCTGAAATCGCGAATAGTTGCTCATTAAGCAGACAAATATGCGATTTTGCGATAGAGAACAATTTTTTCAGCGTCATTTTAACTTTAACTAAAAGATGACAGAAATGTGACAGCCAAACGTTCTGCTCTCTCTGGAGTGATAACAACGAAAGGAAATTTTGATGAAAAAGCGCGTTCTCGCCCTTTGCCTGGCAGGCCTCTTCTCCGTTAACGCTTTTGCCCTGACGGCAGCGGGTAACGATGCCACGACTAAACCTGACCTCTACTACCTGAAAAATGCTCAGGCCATCGATAGCCTGGCGCTCCTGCCGCCGCCGCCGGAAGTGGGCAGTATTGCCTTCTTAAACGATCAGGCGATGTATGAAAAAGGACGTCTGCTGCGGGCCACCGAGCGCGGTAAGCTGGCGGCAGAGGACGCAAACCTCAGCGCAGGCGGCGTGGCGAACGCCTTCTCCGGCGCATTCGGCTCCCCGATCACCGAAAAGGACGCGCCGGCGCTGCACAAGCTGCTGACCAATATGATTGAAGATGCCGGCGACCTGGCGACCCGCGGGGCGAAAGAGAAGTACATGCGCATTCGTCCGTTCGCGTTTTACGGCGTCGCCACCTGCAACACCACCGAGCAGGATAAGCTGTCGAAGAATGGCTCCTATCCTTCCGGCCATACCTCTATCGGCTGGGCCACGGCGCTGGTGCTGGCCGAAGTTAACCCGCAGCGGCAGAATGAGATTCTCAAGCGCGGCTACGAGCTCGGCGAGAGCCGGGTGATCTGCGGCTATCACTGGCAAAGTGACGTCGACGCCGCGCGCATTGTCGGCTCGGCGGTCGTCGCGACGCTGCATACTAACCCGGCTTTCCAGCAGCAGCTGCAGAAAGCGAAAGATGAGTTTGCTAAGCAGCAGAAGTAGCGCCTGAAGCAGCCCGGCGGCAGTCGCCTGCCGGGCAATTTATCCTCAGAAACGCACGACGAACGGCGCGGTGTCGGCCAGAGCGATGCTGGTTGATGCCTTCAGCTGCGGCGTACCCAGATAGAGGAAACCAACAATCTTATCCTGCTCGCGGCAGGCAAACCCTTCACGTACGATGGCGCTTTCGGTTAACGCTCCGCTGCGCCAGATACCGTTGAATCCCTGAGCGACCGCGGCCATCTGCATCGCCATGACCGCGCAGCCCGCCGACATCTCCTGCTCCCACTTAGGCACCTTGGGGTGATCCTCACAGCAGGCAACCACGGTAATAATCAGCGGCGCCCGGAACGGCGCGCTGCGCGCTTTCTCGACGCCCTTTTCATCCTGTCCGGCCGCAACGGCGCCTTTTTCCAACAGCTGGCTGAAGCGCTCGCGCCCTTCATCGGCAATAATAAAGAACCGCCACGGCTGTAAGGTCCCGTGATCCGGGGCGCGCAGGCCGGCGCGCAGGATATTTTCCAGCTGTTCGCCGGTCGGGGCTGGTTCAGCCAGGCGCGAGGCGCTGCGGCGGTTAATCAGTAGGTCGAGAGCATCCATCTATATGACTCCTGTGAGGTTATTTTTCATAAAATTAACATGCACACGAATTTTGTTACAGCCCGACGGGTGATTCCTGCTGACAAGCGCCGATGGTCTCTTTAGGATAGCCAGACGCGGCAGCCCCTGCGGTTAGCCCACTTTTGATAATGTTAGGGAGAATACATGCGAACCCTTTGGCGACTGATTGCCGGATTTTTTAAATGGACGTGGCGAGTACTTAATTTTGTTCGTCAGCTCGCGCTGAACCTGGTTTTCCTGCTGCTGGTGCTGGTTTGCTTCGGCATCTGGGCGCAGTTCAGCAGTACCACTACCGAGCATGCCGCCCGCGGCGCGCTGCTGATGAATATCACCGGCGTGGTGGTCGACAAGCCTTCAGCCAGCAGCAAGCTTGGGGTCATTGGCCGTCAGCTGTTTGGCGCCAGCTCCGATCGCCTGCAGGAAAACTCGCTGTTTGATATCGTACAAACCATCCGTCAGGCCAAAGACGACCGTAATATCACCGGTATCGTGCTGGATCTGAAAAATTTTGCCGGCGGTGACCAGCCCTCGATGCAGTACATCGGTAAAGCGCTGCGCGAATTCCGCGATAGCGGCAAGCCGGTCTACGCCGTCGGCAGCAGCTACAGCCAGGGACAGTACTATCTGGCAAGCTTCGCCAATAAAATTTGGCTCTCGCCGCAGGGCGAAGTCGATCTGCACGGTTTTGCCACTAACGGCCTGTACTACAAATCGCTGCTCGATAAGCTGAAGGTCTCAACCCACGTTTTCCGCGTCGGCACCTACAAGTCAGCGGTAGAGCCGTTTATCCGCGACGACATGTCTCCTGCCGCCCGTGAAGCCGACGGCCGCTGGATAGGCGAGCTGTGGCAGAACTATCTCAATACCATCGCTGCCAACCGGCAGATCACCGCCCAGCAACTCTTCCCCGGCGCTCAGGGCGTGCTCGACGGCCTGCGTAAGGTCGATGGCGATACGGCGAAATACGCCCTGGACAGCAAGCTGGTTGACGAGCTGGCGACCTCCACCGACATCGAAAAAGCGCTGACCAAACAGTTTGGCTGGAGCAAAGCGGATAACAACTATCGCGCCATCAGCTATTACGATTACAGCGTTAAGACGCCTTCCGACCAGGGCGCCTCGATTGCGGTTATCTTCGCCAACGGCGCGATCATGGACGGTGAAGAAACGCCGGGCAACGTCGGCGGCGATACCACCGCGGCCCAGATCCGCGATGCGCGCCTCGATCCGAAGGTGAAAGCCATCGTGCTGCGCGTTAACAGCCCCGGCGGCAGCGTCAGCGCTTCGGAAGTGATTCGCGAAGAGCTGGCGGCGGCGAAAGCGGCAGGCAAACCGGTGGTGGTTTCCATGGGCGGCATGGCAGCCTCCGGCGGCTACTGGATCTCTACCCCTGCGGACTACATCGTGGCGAACCCGAGCACCCTCACCGGTTCAATCGGCATCTTTGGCGTGATCAACACCGTTGAAAACACCCTCGGCTCTATCGGCGTGCATACCGACGGCGTATCAACGTCGCCGCTGGCGGATGTTTCCACCACCAAATCATTGCCGCCAGAAGTGCAGCAGATGATGCAGATGAGCATTGAGAACGGCTATAAGCGCTTTATTACCCTGGTGGCTAACGCGCGTAAGAGTACGCCGGAGAAAGTTGACCAGATTGCCCAGGGCCACGTCTGGACCGGTGAAGATGCCAAAGCCAACGGCCTGGTGGATAGCCTCGGCGACTTCGATGACGCGGTGGCGAAAGCCGCTGAGCTGGCGAAGCTGAAGCAGTGGCACATCGACTACTACCAGGAAGACCCGACCTTCTTCTCAATGGTGGTTGATAGCCTGACCGGCTCCGTTCGCGCCTCTCTGCCGACGGCGCTGCAGGCCTGGCTGCCTGCGCCCGTCGCGGCCGCCGCTAATGCGGTGAAAGCCGAAAGCGACAAGCTGGCGGCGTTTAACGATCCGCAGAACCGCTACGCGTTCTGCTTAACCTGCGCCAATATCCGCTAGATCTCCTCGTTCGACAGCAAACCCCGGCCACAGGCCGGGGTGAGCAAATCCAACCAACATATCTGCATTCAAGTTAACGGGTATACCCTAAATAATTCCGGCTGCAGGATGACGGCAAGTGAGCGAGTCTCCGAGAGCATAAGCCACTATGTGACCAGGTAAACTCATTCAACCAGCGCATCTCTCCCTTTGCCATAACGGGTATACCCTAAATAATTCGAGTTGCAGAAAGGCGGCAAGTGAGCGAATCCCCGGGAGCATAGGCCACTATGTGACTGGGGTGAGCAAGCGCCGCCAACGCATCTGCAGCTCGAAGTATGACGGGTATAGGCTGGGGTGAGCACACGCCGCCAACGCACCTGCAGCTCGAAGTATGACGGGTATAGACGCTGTATTTTTTTCGCGACCACTTTATACTGCGCCTGTCTACGTACAACCTAAGCGATGTTATGCAAAAGAAATCGATTTACGTTGCCTACACCGGTGGGACCATCGGTATGCAGCGCTCCGAACACGGCTATATCCCCGTTTCCGGCCACCTGCAGCGTCAGCTCGCGCTGATGCCTGAGTTCCACCGTCCGGAGATGCCGGACTTTACCATTCACGAATATGCCCCGCTGATGGATTCGTCCGATATGACGCCGGAGGACTGGCAGCATATCGCGGAAGACATCCGCACCCACTATGATGAGTACGATGGCTTCGTGATCCTCCACGGCACCGACACCATGGCGTTTACCGCCTCGGCGCTGTCGTTCATGCTGGAGAATCTGGGCAAGCCGGTAATTGTGACAGGGTCACAAATCCCGCTGGCCGAGCTGCGCTCCGACGGGCAGATCAATCTGCTGAACGCGCTGTACGTTGCCGCGAACTATCCGATTAACGAAGTGGCGCTGTTTTTCAACAACTGCCTCTATCGCGGCAACCGCACCACCAAAGCCCATGCCGACGGCTTCAACGCCTTTGCTTCGCCTAACCTGGCGCCGCTGCTGGAGGCCGGGATCCACATTCGCCGCCTCGGGACGCCGCCGGCACCGCACGGCGTGGGCGAGCTGATCGTGCACCCGATTACGCCGCAGCCGATCGGCGTGGTGACGATTTACCCGGGGATCTCCGCCGACGTGGTGCGCAACTTCCTCCGTCAGCCGGTGAAGGCGCTGATCCTGCGCTCTTACGGCGTCGGTAACGCCCCGCAGAACGGCGAGTTTATTCAGGTACTGACCGAAGCCAGCCAGCGCGGGATTGTGGTCATTAACCTGACGCAGTGTATGTCCGGCAAGGTCAACATGGGCGGCTATGCCACCGGCAACGCCCTCGCCCAGGCGGGTGTGATCGGCGGTTTCGATATGACCGTCGAGGCGACGCTGACCAAGCTGCACTACCTGCTGAGCCAGAATCTGGACGTTGAGACCATTCGCCGCCTGATGCAGGAAAATCTGCGCGGCGAGCTGACTCCCGATGAGTAAGGAGCTGATGATGACCAATCGAGCACTGCTGCTGGTTGATTTACAAAATGATTTTTGCGCGGGCGGCGCGCTCGCCGTGCCGCAGGGCGATAGCACCGTTGATGTCGCCAACCGCCTGATCGACTGGAGCCTGGCGCGCGGCGAAATCGTGGTCGCCAGCCAGGACTGGCATCCGGCAAACCACGGCAGCTTCGCCAGCCAGCACCAGGCCGAGCCCTACTCGCAGGGTGAGCTCGACGGGCTGGCGCAGACCTTCTGGCCGGATCACTGCGTGCAGCACAGCGCCGGCGCAGAGCTGCATCCGCTGCTTAAGCAGCAGGATATTGCCGCCGTGTTCCACAAGGGCGAAAACCCGGCGATTGATAGCTATAGCGCCTTTTTCGACAACGGCCATCGCCACAAAACTCAGCTTGACGACTGGCTGCGCGCGCGCGGGATCGCCGAGCTTATCGTGCTGGGTCTGGCGACCGACTACTGCGTCCAGTTTACGGTGCTCGATGCGCTCAACCTCGGATATCGCGTTAACGTGATTACTGACGGCTGTCGCGGCGTCAATATCCAGCCGCAGGACAGCGCCCACGCCTTTATGGCCATGGCCGCCGCCGGCGCGACGCTCTATACCCTCAGCGACTGGCTGGAAACCCAGGCCTGACCCCTCGCCCGAAGCCGCCGCTTCGGGCCACTCCCTTGCGCTTCCTCTGCGCGATTCATTGAGCTAACTCGCAGATTCAACAGGCTATTGCTGATAGTGTGGGCGGGCTATTTTTTCGCCACGCCATTCCGTGGCGTGTTTGCTTTTTTAATGTCAAAGAGGATCGTCCATGAAACTTTTGCCTTTGCTGGCAGCATTACCCCTGCTTTGCGCTTCTGCGGTCTCAGCTCAAACCCTGATGTCCGTCGGCTACTTTAACGGCGGCGGCGACGTGACCGCCGGTCCGGGCGGCGACATCGATAAGCTGGACGTGCGCCAGATCACCCACCTCAACTACTCCTTTGGCCTGGTCTACAACGACGAAAAGGATGAAACCAACGCGGCGCTAAAAGACCCTGCCCGCCTGCATCAGATTTGGCTGTCGCCAAAAGTGCAGGCTGATTTACGCAAAATCCCCGCCCTGCGCCAGCAGAACCCGGAGCTGAAGGTTCTGCTCTCCGTTGGCGGCTGGGGCGCGCGCGGCTTTTCCGGCGCAGCGGCCAGCGAGGAGAGCCGCGCGACGTTTATCCGCTCGGCGCAGGAGATCGTCGCGCAGTATGGCCTCGACGGTATCGACCTCGACTGGGAGTATCCGGTCAACGGCGCGTGGGGACTGGTCGCCAGCCAGCCTGCCGATCGCGATAACTTCACCGCCCTGCTGAAGGAGCTGCGTGGCGCATTTGGCCATAAAAAGCTGGTGACCATCGCCGTGGGTGCCAACGCCGAAAGCCCTAAAAGCTGGGTCGATGTCAAAGCTATCGCCCCGCTGCTGGATTACATCAACCTGATGACCTACGACATGGCCTACGGCACCCAGTACTTCAACTCGAATCTGTACGATTCAACGCGCTGGCCGACGGTGGCGGCAGCGGATAAGTACAGCGCCGATTTTGTGGTTAATAACTATCTTGCCGCCGGTTTAAAGCCGAGCCAGATGAACCTCGGCATCGGTTTCTATGGCCGGGTGCCAAAACGGGCGGTTGAGCCGGGCATCGACTGGAGCAAACCCGATGCGCAGAAAAAACCCGTCACCCAGCCGTACTTCGGCAGCGAGCAGATCGCGCTGTTCAAATCTCTGGGCTTCGATCTGAGCAAAGATACCTACGTGAAGTACAACGATATCGTCGCGAAGCTGCTTAACGATCCGCACAAGCGCTTTAGCGAGCACTGGGATGAGCAGGCGAAGGTGCCGTGGCTGTCGGTACAGTCGGCGGACGGCAAGGCGCTGTTTGCGCTCTCCTACGAAAACCCGCGCTCCGTGGCCCTCAAGGCCGACTATATCAAGAGTAAGGGGCTGGCAGGGGCGATGTTCTGGGAGTACGGCGCCGACGAGCAAAATCAGCTGGCTAAACAGCTGGCAGAGTCGTTAGGCATTAAGCACTAGCCTGCGGACCGTTACGGCCCGGCAGCGCGGGACTCGGCGCTCTGGAGGAGATGAGGTGTGTCGCGTCCTGGGATAGGTTATGATTGTTGCAATCGGCTGCGCCAGGCTTTGGCGCAGCTTTTCATTTGCTACAGGAGGCATGGGGCTTTATGGCTTTTATCCCCAAAAACTACGCCCGTCTGGAAGTCGGTTATCGCGAAAAGGCGCTAAAACTCTTCCCGTGGGTCTGCGGACGCTGTTCCCGTGAATTTGTCTATTCGAACCTGCGTGAGCTGACCGTGCACCATATCGATCACGATCACGGCAACAACCCGGAAGATGGCAGTAACTGGGAGATGCTGTGCCTGTACTGTCACGACCACGAGCACTCCAAGTACACGGAAGCCGATCAGTATGGTTCAACGGTGGTGGCGGGCGAAGACGCGCAGAAGAGCGTCGGTGAGGCGAAATATAACCCGTTTGCCGATCTTAAAGCGATGATGAACAAGAAGTAACCGGTTCGTAAAGCTTCAGCGCCCGGCGGCAAAACCCGCCGGGCCTGCGTAAGCATCCCCGGGCGAGCCGCTCAGGATTAAAACGTCGCAATAGGTTCTGGCGTAATGCCGAACTCCACCTTCAGCTGCTGCTTGCTCTTCATCACCATCTGCCCGTTGGTATCAATCGTCATATGCTGGGCCTGGACGTTGTGTCGCGCCTGCCACAGCATCACCAGCTGCAGGCTGTTCTCTTTCTGCTCCGGGGTTAGCGCCACCCCATCCGGCCATTTTCCCAGCTCCACCGCCGTGGCCAGACGCTGATAAACTTCCGGGGTCATACTGTCGATAATTTGCTCGATATCCATCGTCCGCTCAACTCCGCATTGGAATAATTTGCTGAATCGTTTCTCTAACCCTTGATCTGCTCGCCGTTATCATCGTCGTTGAAGCTTAACGACGCCGAATTTACGCAAAAACGCTCGCCAGTCGGCTGCGGACCATCCGGGAAGACGTGTCCAAGGTGAGCATCGCATTTGCCGCAGCGAATTTCCGTGCGCTGCATACCGTGGGAGTAATCATTCAGGTAGCGAATAGCCTCGTCGCTCACCGGCTCAAAAAAGCTCGGCCAGCCGCAGCCTGAATCGTACTTGGTTTGCGAGTGAAACAGCGCCGCGTCGCACACCAGGCAGTGGTAGACTCCGTCTCGCTTGTTGTGGAGCAGTCGGCCGGTGAACGGCGGCTCGGTGCCGTGATTCTGCGTCACGTAAAACTGCATCTCGCTCAACTCTTTTTTGAGCTCGTCCGAGGAGGGTTTATTCGACATGTGCATGCTTCTCGCTGTGAAAGGACAACTTTAACCGCTCGATTCTAACAAAACATTAACAATGAAGCGTGGACTTTTGTTCTAAACTTATTCGATGCCGATGGGCAGCTAGATAATTGTGATGCAAATCACATTTTTATCTTTAACGACCTTTAAAATTCCGCGCGCAGTCCCCATATGGAATTGGGCTCAAAGGGAGAGTGAGGCAAATCGATCGCGCAAAGGTGTGCTCAGGATTGATTTGTCGCAATGATTGACACGATTCCGCTTGACGCTGCGTAAGGTTTTTGTAATTTTACAGGCAACCTTTTATTCACTAACAAATAGCTGGTGGAATATATGACTATCAAAGTAGGTATCAACGGTTTTGGCCGTATCGGTCGCATTGTTTTCCGTGCTGCTCAAGAACGTTCTGACATCGAGATCGTTGCAATCAACGACCTGTTAGACGCTGACTACATGGCTTACATGCTGAAGTATGACTCCACTCACGGCCGTTTCAACGGTACCGTTGAAGTGAAAGACGGTCATCTGGTCGTTAACGGTAAAAAAATCCGTGTTACCGCTGAACGCGATCCGGCTAACCTGAAGTGGGACGAAGTAGGCGTTGACGTCGTTGCTGAAGCAACTGGTCTGTTCCTGACTGACGAAACCGCTCGTAAACACATCACTGCTGGCGCGAAAAAAGTCGTTCTGACTGGCCCGTCCAAAGACAACACTCCGATGTTTGTTAAAGGCGCTAACTTTGACAAATACGAAGGCCAGGACATCGTTTCTAACGCATCCTGCACCACTAACTGCCTGGCACCGCTGGCTAAAGTTATCAACGACAACTTCGGCATCGTCGAAGCGCTGATGACCACCGTTCACGCGACCACCGCAACTCAGAAAACCGTTGATGGCCCGTCTCACAAAGACTGGCGCGGCGGCCGCGGCGCATCCCAGAACATCATCCCGTCCTCTACCGGTGCTGCTAAAGCAGTTGGTAAAGTACTGCCAGAACTGAATGGCAAACTGACCGGTATGGCGTTCCGCGTTCCTACTCCGAACGTATCCGTTGTTGACCTGACCGTTCGTCTGGAAAAAGCAGCGTCTTACGAAGAAATCAAGAAAGCAATCAAAGCGGCTTCTGAAGGCCCAATGAAAGGCGTTCTGGGTTACACCGAAGACGACGTTGTATCTACCGATTTCAACGGCGAAGTGTGCACTTCCGTGTTCGATGCTAAAGCGGGTATCGCACTGAACGACAACTTCGTGAAACTGGTTTCCTGGTACGACAACGAAACTGGTTACTCCAACAAAGTTCTGGACCTGATCGCTCACATCTCCAAATAAGTTGAGATGAGAACCTGATCCAAAAAGGCGACTTCGGTCGCCTTTTTTTATGGCTTAACTCAGTACCTGCACACCAAGGATTGCACCATGATTAACAAAATATTTGCTCTCCCGGTTATTGAACAAGTTACCCCTACCCTCTCCCGCCGCCAGCTTGACGATCTCGAGCTGATTGTCGTTGACCATCCGCTGGTCAAAGCCTCCGTCGCCTACCAGGGCGCGCACCTGCTCTCCTGGAAACCGGCCGGAGAAGAAGAGGTGCTGTGGCTGAGCGGGAACACGCCGTTTAAAACCGGCGTCGCGCTGCGCGGCGGCGTGCCTGTCTGCTGGCCGTGGTTTGGTCCGTCGGCACAGCAGGGCCTTCCCTCCCACGGTTTCGCCCGCAATCTGCCGTGGACGCTGAAGGGCCATGATGAAGATGAAAGCGGCGTGATGCTGACCTTCGAACTGAAAAGCAGCGATAAGACCCGTCAGTACTGGCCGCACGAATTTACGCTGTACGCGCGCTTCAAGCTGGGTAAAACCTGCGAAATCGAACTGGAAGCGCACGGCGAATTTGAAACCACCTCCGCCCTGCACAGCTACTTCAACGTTGGGGATATCGCGGCGGTGAAGGTCAGCGGCCTCGGCGATCGCTATATCGATAAGGTGAACAACGCCCAGGAAGGCGTGCTGAGCAACGGCGAAGAGACCTTCCCGGATCGCACCGACCGCGTCTATCTCAACGCGGATGCCTGCAGCGTTATCCACGACGGCGCGCTGAACCGCAGCATTGACGTTGTCCATCATCATCACCACAACGTGGTGGGCTGGAACCCAGGCCCGGCGCTGTCCGTGAGCATGGGCGATATGCCGGACGACGGTTACAAAACCTTCGTTTGCGTCGAAACCTGCTGCGTTACCGAGCCGCAGAAAGCCAGCGAAGAGAAGCCGTCTCGCCTGGCGCAGACTATTCGCGTCACGCGGCGCTAAAACCGCAGCGCTTCCTGAGCCACAGACGCAGGATCAAAAACAGGGCGCAATCGCCCTGTTTTTTACGCATGACGCCGCAGGCGCTGCGGCGTTACCAGAACCCCACCAGCTTCATCCACGCGCCCCCCAGCACCAGCCAGATGAGAATAGACGCTACCGACACCACGAAACTGACGCCCCACCACTGACCCGCGGTGTTATAGCCGGAGCCAAACAGAGCGGGCCCCGGGCCGCCAGAGTACTGCGTCAGGCCCATCGACAGGTTAGAGGTATAGCCCAGCACCAGGGCGGCGAACAGCGGCGGGACGCCGACGGAAACGGCAACGGCCAGAAACGCCAGATACATCGCGGAAATATGCGCCATCGCCGACGCGAAGAAGTAGCGGGTATAGAAATAGACCAGCACCAGCAGTAAAAACACCGTTATCCATGCAAAGTGGCCGACGTAGCCGACAATTCGCTCAGATATCCAGCTAATCATGCCGTATTTATTGAGCGCGTTGGCCATCATCACCAGCACGGCAAACCAGAACATCGTATCCCAGGCCGTTTTTTCTTCGATGATATTTTTCCACGACATAATATTGCTGACCAGCAGCACCATCAGCCCAATAAACGCGGAAAGGGTGGCGGGAATGGCAAAGAAAATGTCGCCCACCGTCCAGAGCAGGATCAGCAGGACAAAATCAAGCGCGAGGATTTTTTCCGCCAGCGACATCGGCCCCATTTTGCGCAGCTCTTCTCTGGCGATCGCCGGGATTTCCGGCGTTTTCTTCAGCTGCGGCGGATAAATAGCGTACAGCACCAGCGGCAGCAGGATCAGCGAGGCGATCCCCGGCACGATCGCGCCGACAAACCAGGTCGTCCAGGTGATTTCAATGCCCTGGCTTCTCGCCAGTTCGGCGATCAGCGGGTTACCCGCCATCGCCGTTAAAAACATCGTACAGACGATGGCGTCAATCTGAGAAACGCAGAGCATTAAAAAGGCGCCGGCTTTTCTGGCCGTCGGGCCGGGCTCCGACTGGTAGGCAGTGGCAATGGACTGCGTGATCGGATACATAATGCCGCCGCCCCTCGCCGATGCCGAGGGAATGCCCGGCCCGAGGACCACGTCAGAAAGGGCCAGACCATAGGCGACGCCCAGCATGCTTGAACCGCATTTGGAAATAAACCACAGCGCCACCCGCTTGCCCAGCCCGGTCTTAATCACCGCCCGGGAGATAAACATCGCGATACCAATCAACCAGATCGTACCGTTGGCAAAGCCGGACAGCGCCGCGACTTTGTCGCTCTTGCCCGGCGAGAGAGGCGTTACCCCTAAAAATGCGGAGACGATCAGCGCGATCATCGTCACCGCCCCCATCGGCATTACCTTCAGGATGATGGCAAAGATCGTTGCGGTAAAAATAGCAAACATTTGCCATGCATGAATGGCTAACCCATCGGGGGGAGGGATAAACCAGATAAGTGCGCCGAACAGGATTGTCAGGGCGGCTTTCCAGAGGGGAAAAGCCAGCTTCACGTCCAGGGGTTTGTTAGGTTCAGTCATGTGATTCTCCTTTTTCTTTTATCTTTAGGAGGAGAAGCACGGCTGAGCATTGATATCCATCAACGAATCACGTAGATACCGTTACAAAATCAGCACCCTTACACCATATCTAAGGGCGTTTTGCGCCCCGGCGCCGGAAAGGCCTGTTCCATCACCGCGATATCGTTCTCATCGAGCACCAACTCAAGCGCGGCAGCGTTCTCTTTGACGTGGGCAATGCTCCCGGCTTTTGGGATCGCCATCACCCCTTCGTGGCTGATGATCCACGCCAGCAGGAGCTGCGCGACCGTGACGCCCTTTTCCCGCGCCAGGCCGTTGAGAGCGGGATGATTCATGAGACCGTCGCGCAGGCGACCGGCCTGAGCCAGCGGGCTGTAGGCCATCACCGGCAGCTGCTGCTGCTGACACCACGGCAGCAGATCGTATTCAATGCCGCGCGATGCCAGATGGTACAGCACCTGGTTGGTCGCACAGCGTCTGCCGCCGGGCACCTGCCACAGCGCCTGCATATCGTCGGTATCGAAGTTGGAGACGCCCCAGCGGCGAATTTTGCCCTGGGCAACCAGCGCCTCCATCGCCTCGACGGTTTCGGCCAGCGGGAACTCCCCCGGCCAGTGCAGCAGGTAGAGATCGAGATAATCACTCTTCAGGCGGCGCAGGCTGGCTTCACAGGCCTCGCGCATTTTGTGCCCGCCGGCGTGCCAGGGATAGACTTTGGACACCAGCGTCACGCGGTCGCGCAGGCCGTGAATCGCCTCGCCCACCACCTCTTCCGCCCCGCCGTCGGCGTACATTTCGGCGGTATCGATAACCGTCAGCCCGAGCTCAACGCCCGCTCGCAGTGCAGCCGCTTCCTGCGCACGATGCGCGCGGCTTTGCCCCATATACCAGGTTCCCTGCCCGATGGCGGGAACCGCCTGCTGGTCGCCGAAACGGCGCATTTTTACGCTCATCGCTACCTCCTGTCACTATTGCACCACCGTAATGCAAAACAGGGCATTACGCCCTGTTTTGATGCACAGATATCTCTATAAAGATGCACTATCAGAAAGTGTAGGTGATCCCGGTAGAAATCAGGCCGCTCCAGGATTTGTCCACCATCGGGCTGTCGGTGATTTCGTCGGACAGGCGGGTGTAGCGCGCCACGCCGTACACGCTCCAGTCGCCGAGGAAGCGATAGTTTGCCGACAGTTCGAGATACGGGTTCCAGCTGCTATCCGGGTCGTAGCTGCGCAGGCCACTGCGCTCGGATTCGCGCTTCGAGATGCCGTAGTAGTATTCGTTCTGGTTGTCGCTGCTCCACTCCATACCGATACCCGGCGTTAAGGTCAGGTTGCCGTTGGTATAGCGATAGAGCCAGGCCATGTCCCAGGTAATGCCGTTGCTTTTGTCCAGCGTGTCGCCGGCCAGCACCGTACGCAGGAAGCCATACTGGGTATTGTGCACATAGGAGAGCCCGGCCATCATCGTCGTTTTACGCCGATCCAGCTTACGCATCTGCTCGCTGTCGCTGTCGCCGGGCTTAAAGTACATCGGCGACCAGTAGGCGGTAACCGACAGCTTATCGGTCTCGTCATTCCATAAATAGTAACCGCCGCCTAAGCCGCGGAACCAAAAGTTATCGCTTTCGTAGCTGATAGCCGGCACCGGGTAAACGTCAACGTCATATTGCTTATACGGGCTTTCGACGATACCCACGCCGGCCCCCAGCGTTAACTTCCCGTCGGCGTGCGCTGCCGAGACACAGGCCAAAAGACACACGCCTGGTGCCAGAGATTTGATCTTCTTCACAATCCATATTCCCGTTTGTCAAATAATCCGCGCAGGCAGTTTAACGTCGTAGGCCTCATGCCTCAAATTCTTTACCCGTCATTACAAAAAATGACTCACTCTCTCGTCAATTCGCAAGCCCGCACCTGCGGCTTCATGACAACAAGATGAAGGTCCCCGGCAAGACGTGCGAAATAGCGGCCCTTTTTGGGATGAGTTATTGATATGTCATTGAAATTGATTTTTCGCTGCATGCAAGTTTTCTAAATGCATCTACGCTTTAATTTAGAAGGCGTCATTGCAGGGCGCGTTATCTTAATCTCGTCGACAACCTGGCATAAGGGTTGCTGGAGAATCAGTAGACGTCGCGCTCTGCTTACCTCTTCCGGGAGCACCCACTATTCATATGAACGCTCTCAACTTGTGCTAAATACGAAAGGACGGCATGCCATGAATATATTCGATCACTATCGCCAGCGTTATGAAGCTGCCAAGGACGAAGAGTTCACACTGCAGGAGTTTCTTACCATCTGCCGGCAAGATCGCAGTGCTTATGCCAACGCGGCAGAAAGGCTACTGATGGCCATTGGTGAACCCGCAATGGTCGATACGGCCCTGGAGCCAAGGCTGTCCCGTCTCTTTTCAAACCGGGTTGTCGCACGCTATCCGGCATTTGAAGAGTTTTACGGCATGGAAGATGCCATTGAGCAGATCGTTTCTTACCTGAAGCATGCCGCACAAGGTCTGGAAGAGAAGAAACAGATTCTGTATCTGCTGGGGCCGGTGGGCGGCGGTAAATCATCCCTTGCCGAGCGTCTGAAATCATTAATGCAGCGCGTACCCGTTTACGTGCTGAGCGCCAACGGCGAGCGCAGCCCGGTGAACGACCACCCGCTGTGCCTGTTTAATCCGCAGGAAGATGCGCAGATCCTCGATAAGGAATATGGCGTACCGACCCGCTATCTCGGTACCATTATGTCGCCGTGGGCGGCCAAGCGCCTGCATGAGTTTGGCGGCGATATCACCAAATTCCGCGTCATCAAGGTGTGGCCGTCGATTCTGGAGCAGGTTGCCATCGCCAAAACCGAACCCGGCGATGAGAATAACCAGGATATCTCGGCCCTGGTCGGTAAGGTTGATATTCGCAAGCTCGAGCACTACGCGCAGAACGATCCGGATGCCTACGGCTACTCCGGCGCCCTGTGCCGCGCCAACCAGGGGATTATGGAATTCGTCGAGATGTTCAAAGCGCCGATTAAGGTGCTGCATCCGCTGCTGACCGCGACCCAGGAAGGCAACTATAACGGCACAGAAGGGATCTCCGCCCTGCCGTTTAACGGGATTATCCTCGCGCACTCGAACGAATCTGAGTGGGTGACCTTCCGTAATAACAAAAACAATGAGGCCTTCCTCGACCGCGTCTATATCGTCAAGGTGCCTTATTGCCTGCGCATTTCCGAAGAGATGCGTATCTATGAAAAACTGCTCAACAACAGCGAACTGACCCACGCGCCTTGCGCCCCAGGCACTCTTGAAACGCTGTCGCGCTTCTCGATTCTGTCGCGCCTGAAAGAGCCGGAAAACTCGAGCATTTACTCTAAAATGCGCGTCTATGACGGTGAGAGCCTGAAAGATACCGACCCGAAAGCGAAATCCTACCAGGAGTATCGCGACTATGCCGGCGTCGATGAAGGCATGAACGGTCTCTCCACCCGCTTCGCCTTTAAAATACTGTCGCGGGTATTTAACTTCGATCACGCCGAGGTTGCCGCTAACCCGGTGCATCTGTTCTACGTCCTCGAGCAGCAAATCGAGCGCGAGCAGTTCCCGCAAGAGCAGTCGGAGCGCTACCTCGAGTTCCTCAAAGGCTACCTGATCCCGAAATACGCCGAGTTTATCGGCAAAGAGATCCAGACCGCCTATCTCGAATCCTACTCCGAATACGGGCAGAACATTTTTGACCGTTACGTCACCTATGCGGATTTCTGGATTCAGGATCAGGAGTACCGCGATCCGGATACCGGCCAGCTGTTTGACCGCGAATCCCTGAACGCAGAGCTGGAAAAAATTGAGAAGCCTGCCGGGATCAGTAATCCGAAAGACTTCCGTAACGAAATCGTCAACTTTGTCCTGCGTGCCAGAGCGCATAACAGCGGACGTAATCCGAACTGGACCAGCTACGAAAAACTGCGCACGGTTATTGAGAAGAAAATGTTCTCCAATACCGAAGAGCTGCTGCCGGTTATTTCGTTCAACGCCAAAACCTCTACCGACGAGCAGAAAAAGCACGACGACTTCGTCGACCGGATGATGGAGAAAGGCTACACCCGTAAGCAGGTACGTCTGCTGTGCGAATGGTATTTGCGGGTACGTAAATCGTCCTGACGTACGGCAAGCCCGCTCGCAGCGGGGTAAGACAGAGAGACCAGCAATTCGAGTTGCAGGGAGCTCCGGACGTTTACTCAGGTAAGCGTCCGGGGTAAGCAACGCAAATGCGGCTTGAAGTATGACGTGTATGGTTGGCAAATGCAGTACGGGGGGCATATGACCTGGTTTATAGACCGGCGCCTGAACGGAAAGAATAAAAGTGCGGTGAATCGCCAGCGCTTTTTGCGTCGCTACAAGGCGCAGATAAAACAGTCGATCTCTGAGGCTATCAACAAGCGCTCGGTGACCGATATTGAGAGCGGAGAATCCGTCTCTATTCCGACGGATGATATCAACGAACCGATGTTTCATCAGGGTCGCGGCGGCCTGCGCAATCGCGTGCATCCCGGCAACGACCATTTTGTGCAAAACGACCGTATTGAACGCCCGCAGGGCGGCGGAGGCGGCGGCGGTAGCGGCCAGGGGCAAGCCAGCGCCGACGGCGAAGGCGAAGATGGGTTTGTCTTTCAGATATCCAAAGACGAGTATCTCGACCTGCTGTTTGAAGATCTCGCCCTGCCGAATCTGAAGAAAAACCAGCAGCGGCAGCTTACCGAGTTCAAGACGCACCGGGCGGGCTTTACCGCTAACGGCGTCCCGGCGAACATCAGCGTGGTGCGTTCGCTGCAAAACTCGCTGGCGCGACGTACCGCCATGACCGCCGGCAAGCGCCGCGAACTGCGCGCGCTGGAAGCGGATCTGGACGTCATTAGCAAAAGCGAGCCTGCGCAGCTGCTGGAAGAGGAGCGGCTGCGCCAGGAGATAGCCGAGCTGCGGGCGAAGATTGACCGCGTGCCGTTTATCGATACCTTCGATCTGCGCTATAAGAATTACGAAAAACGGCCCGAGCCCTCCAGCCAGGCGGTGATGTTCTGCCTGATGGACGTTTCCGGCTCGATGGATCAGGTCACCAAAGATATGGCCAAACGTTTTTACATCCTGCTGTATCTGTTCCTCAGCCGGACCTATAAAAACGTCGAGGTGGTCTATATCCGCCACCATACCCAGGCAAAAGAGGTGGATGAACACGAGTTTTTCTATTCGCAGGAAACCGGCGGCACTATCGTCTCCAGCGCGCTGAAGCTGATGGATGAAGTGGTTAAAGCGCGCTACGACCCGTCGCAGTGGAATATCTACGCCGCGCAGGCGTCGGACGGCGATAACTGGGCGGACGACTCGCCGCTGTGTCACGAGCTGCTGGCGAAGAACATCCTGCCGGTGGTGCGCTACTACAGCTACATTGAGATAACCCGCCGCGCCCACCAGACGCTATGGCGTGAATATGAACATCTGCAGACGACCTTTGAAAACTTCGCCATGCAGCATATACGCGACCAGGAAGATATCTACCCGGTGTTCCGCGAGCTGTTCCATAAGCAGGGCACCACCACCAGCTAACCCTAAAAAATCAGCCAGTTAATGCTATTTTCTGGCTGATTTTCTCACCGCCGCCGTAGAGCTATTCTCCCCTTGCCGCAGCGCTTCTTCCCGTTTCACCATGCCCCTGCGCCTAAAGCCGCCTCGGGCCATCCGTCGCCGGGAAGGCTAGTACGAGCGCCACGGCGGGTCGCCTGAGCAATTATAGAGCTGATGAATAGCGACGGAGGCTTTACTCGCCCGTCGGGTTCACCTGACCGTTCATCAGGATATATCGGGCCTCTTCCCGCTTGTGCCGGTCGATCAACGGGACCAGTCGTCTGAAATGCTCGCTGGCACAGTGGGCATCGAGGGCCGCATGGTCTGGCCACTCCTCGATAAAAATGAAATGTCCGGGGTCCTTTTCATCAGTATAGAGATCGTAGGCGATGCACAGCGGCTCCAGCCTGGTTGCCGCGACCAGCTCCCGGTATAACGGCAGAACGGTTGCAACGCATTCGAGCTTGATAAAATCTTCGGCAATGACTTTTAGCATAGGGTCCTCTCAGTGAAAACGGATACGCAATCGTCCCGGGGATGACCGGGACTTCGGCCGCACCGGGCCCGTTCGCGCCGACTTCCGTCATTTTTTGCTGGCAGCAGCATAGCGTTTGCTCTCGGGAAGTGCACGACGGCACGCCCTTCCCTGCAGAAAGCTAGCCGCTCCGAAAGCCCCAATCAGGCCTTTAGCACTGCGCAGCGATGACCAATGTGAAAGCAAATCCGGGCAACCGGCAGACGGGTGCCACGGAGATCAAGTCAAAGCGGTGAAACAGCTTCGACAACGTGCTGGAAAACGTAAGGATCGGAAAGGAGCTCAAACTCTTCGTCGTCCGGGTAAGTCACTGCCACGTGATAGTTTTCTCCCGCGAATTCCTTTACCGAATGCAGATCCTGCCAGTAGGTTGCCAGAAAGAAATGCTCCCGGTCTCCCTGGGTTTCCCGGCGTACGAACGCCCCCCGGTTTCCGCGTATGCTCCTTGAATGCTCCACGCCGGTCCTTTCAAGGTGCTTCGCAAAACCTTCCGCATGTTTAAGCGGAACACAGCCGTGCCAGGTCCTGACAATCATCAATTCTTCCTCGTGTGATGCTAAAGATATAACCATACCCCTGGAAATCACCTTATGTTTTTTTCCGGAGGCGTCGCTGCGTAGTTCGAAAAAATTCAGGGTGCCAGCACAGGCTTCTTCACGGCTGTCGCTCCGCTTTTCGCTCACCGCGGACCCGCAAGCAAGGCCATCGCCCGCTTTAAGCCTGGAACTTAGCCTCTCAGAATAAGTACTGGTTTCTTATGATATATTTCACCGTTAATGATGGTTAATTTAAATTTTATCAACCATGCTTTTTATAATGATAAAACCAGGCACTTCTGATGCCCCAGAGAAGTCGGCTTCGAACTTACCCAGGATATATAAATGCGCAACACGCTTATTCCCATTGTCGTAGCCGTGGCAATGTTTATATTGGGTGTTTTTATTCTGAATACACAATTCTGGTATACCGAGCGCGCAGACAGACTTGCCGGCGCAGAGCATGCGGTAAAGAATATGAATGTGATTCTTAATGAAGCCAGGCTTGCCACGCGGACGGCAATGAGTATTGTCGAAAAAGGCTGTGGCCCGGAAGAGCAATATCGGCTCGGCAGCGAAGCATCACTGCAGCCCCATCTCAGAACGATCATTATTCTCCGCCAGGGCGTGGTCTGGTGTTCATCCCTGCCGGGGAATCGCGTGCTACTTGTTAACGTTTCCGCATGGCCGAATTCACCTTTGTTCCTCATACCTGCCAGCGGCACCGTAAACGGTCTGCCTGTTCTTTTAATTCAGACAGAATTTGCTGACAGCCGTATCATCGTCACCGTGAGCGACAAGCATATCAGGGATGCCCTGGACATCCCGCTAAAAGGCGCCGGGTACGCACTGAAGGTAGGAAATACTCTCTTAGGTATCTCGGGTGACGTCACCAAGGCAAATGAAGCGCAGCATTATCTTCTACACCTTGCGGCTACAGAATATCCCTTCAGCATTCAATACGACCCCACTGCGTTTTTCAGTCTGCAAAACCTGCTGAATATGCTCAGCCGGGCCGGAGGTGTATTACTGTTTTTACTGCTGATGTCCTGCCTTGCCGCTTATATTCTGAAGAAATATCTGACTAAAAATACGTCCCCTGAAGAAGAGCTCCACCGGGCAATTGACGAGGGTGAAATCGTCCCTTTTTATCAGCCCATCGTCAATGGCAAAGACGGCACGCTGCGTGGTGTGGAAGTGCTGGCCAGATGGCGGCATCCGCTAGAAGGCGATATTTCACCGGCGTCATTTATTCCTGTAGCGGAAAAATCAGGCTTGATCGTGCCGTTAACGCAAAGCCTGATGGCTCAGGTTGCGTCTGATATGAACACCATCGCCAGTAAATTGCCGGAAGGCTTCCACGTTGGGCTTAACTACAGCGCTTCCCATATCGCTGCACCGACATTCCCTGAAGAGTGTCTGAAATATAAGGACAGTTTCAGCCGGCGCGATTTGAACCTGGTCATTGAGTTGACGGAGCGTGAGCCTCTGGAGATCAATGAAACACTTGTCCAGACTTTCAAGAAACTGCATGCAAATGGTTTTGCCATTGCGCTTGATGATTTTGGCACCGGCTACTCGGGGCTTTCCTACCTGCAGGACCTTCATATCGATTACATCAAAATTGATCAAAGTTTTGTCGGCAGGGTAAATGAGCATGAGGACTCGACGCTTATACTGGATTCCGTACTTGACCTGGCACATAAACTCTCGATAAGCATCGTTGCTGAAGGTGTGGAAACGCAGGAGCAGCTCGACTATCTCATGCGCAAAAAAATCACATTTATGCAGGGGTACTATTTCTTCAGGCCCGTCCCTTTCGCTGAATTAGTCACTATTTTGTTATCCAAACCGAAAGTACGGGTGCAGGTTGAGTGACAGGATCGGCCCGACATTCTGGCCGACGAGATAAACAATCGTTAACGCCCCCTCTCGCTGTAAGTCCGACAGCAGCCTGCTTCGTGCCATCTGTCACGGATGTTGTCCGATCGGGTGCTGGCCACCGCCGTGCGGCAGGCCGTTCCAAAAACGTCAGGAGGACGTTACTTTTCGCAGACAATCAATGGCAAACATTCTAATGTGTATGGTGCCAGACGGGCGATGGTACCCGTGTTGACATCTATAGTGAGTAAAGAGACCTACGCGACCATCAGGTTTGGATGACCAAAAAATAGACTGCAGCGGGGAGCGTTACTATGTTGACTAATCTCAGCAGTGATGACAGGAAAAGACGCGCGGCGATTGACCTGTTGAAAAATCCTGACGAAGGCCGGGACGACGCGTTAAAAAAATACACGCATCTGGTCTGCCAGCTGCTGAAAATGCCGATGAGCTTTGTGTCGGTTCTCGATGATGAAAAGCAACACATCAAATCCGCTCAAAATATCACCATCACGGAAACCAGCCTGGGCGAGGCATTTTGCGTACAGACCGTGAAACAGGGCGAAACGTTCATTTGTCATGATACACATCAGCACCCGGCCTTTCGTCGCTATCAGGCGGTCAGAGAAGCGCCATTCATTCGCTTTTATGCCGGATGCCCACTGAAAACCCAGGACGGGATACCCGTGGGCACCCTGTGCGTCTTAGATACTCAACCCAGAGTGCTTTCGGACGAGCAGATCGGTATTTTAGAGACGTTCGCCCAGCTGATAGCAGATTTCTTAGCGTCCTGGCACGCTGTCGGCTTCATTGATGTTGTCACGCTGTTACCCAATCGACAGCGGCTTCTGAAGGACATCGACGTTTCGGCGGTGAGCACCTTCAGGCTCGTCATCATTGACTGTATTGATATGCCATTTGCCTACGAGATGGCCCGCTCATTGGGGATGATTGCCGTAGAAAATCTACTTCGTGATATGGCCGTAGAGCTGCAGGCTCGGCTGCCGTTGGAGGGGAAACTTTACGCCGTGGCGGTCGGACGATTTGCCTTTTGCACCCATACGCAAAAGACTCTGTCACTGGAAAATATTGCCTTAAGTCTTCAGGGAACCCAGGCCAGGCTCAACCCGGAAGTCCCCCTGGATTTGGATATCCACATGGGTGACTCCGGACTTTGTGATAACACCCTGACGCCGAATGAAATTCTGCGTCGTGCGATCAGCGCACTGCATGAGGCGATAAGCCAGAAACACCGTTTTAGTACCTATGATGACGCTCTCGATACCCGCAAGAAGAGTGACTTCAGCCTTCTGACCGAACTCAGGCAAACGCTGCAGGAAAACCAGGGGTTATATCTCGTCTATCAGCCGAAAATCTCGCTGTTGACGGGGCGTGTGACCGGTGCTGAAGCACTGCTAAGATGGCAGCATCCTAAAAACGGCGAAGTGCTGCCGGGAAAATTTATTCCTCTGGTCGAAAAGACCGGCCTGATGCGTGAACTCACGGCATGGGTAATCGATCACACTATCGCGCAGCTGAGTGCCTGGCGACGCCGGGGGCTTTCGCTTCCCGTGTCAATAAACCTGGCTGCCAGTGATTTTTCGCGACCCGATTTCGCTGAGCAGCTTGAACAGAAATTGCGGGATGCGCATCTGGATCCATCCCTGCTGGGGGTCGAGTGTCTGGAGACAGAGAAGATGCTTGAAAGTCCGGCCGCCCTTAACGGACTGGAGATGCTCAAACAACGCGGTTTTAAAATATCGCTGGATGACTTTGGTTCCGGATACAGCAACATTAACTACCTGCGGCAAATTCCAATGGACATCATCAAGCTCGACCGCTCTATTGTGAATAAAATTGACCGCGACAAAGCCAGCCTAATTATTGCGCGCAACGTTATCAGGCTGCTCAAGCAACTGGATTATGTCGTCCTGGCCGAAGGCGTCGAGGATGGCAAAACGGCTGAGATTTTAAAAGACCTGGGCTGCGATGAAGTTCAGGGATATTTTTATGCCAGGCCGATGGCATCTGTTGCCTTTGAAGCCTGGTACCAAGCCAGAAACGAAGCGCGGGAAAATAAGCCCTGAAGCGAACGCATTATCAGGGTAAAGGTGAAGGCTCTGCCGCTGCACGGGACGGGGTAAACCCCGCCCGGGCATATTAACCCACGCCCCGTTACCGCTGGCGTTTAAGCGGCTCACCGAAATACCGCGGCGCCCGAAGAGCCTATCTTGCGGGCGCACGGATTTACTGCAAAGCGTTGAGGATGGTATATCCGGCGGTGATGCGCGCCGGGTTCGGGTAGCTCTTATTCGCTAACATAACAATCCCCAGCTGCAGCTGCGGGATAAACGCCACATAGGCGCCGAATCCCCCGGTAGAGCCGGTTTTATGTACCCATGAGGCGGCGACCGCCGGGACCGGCGGTTCTATCGCCGCTGCCGGATGCGGGGCCAGCGCCACCGCGTTATCGCCACCTTTCGCTATCGCCGCGCCATTGACCGGCCAGTTGAGCATCTCCCAGCCCAGCCCCTGATACATATCGCCAATCCGCCAGTAGCGCGCCTGCGCCATCTCGAGGCCTTTTCTGAGCGTGGGGCTGCCAGCCTCCCGGGGGGCCATATTGGCCTGTAGCCAGGCGGCCATATCCGTAATCGTTGATTTCACCCCGTAGGATTCGGCATCCAGCATACCGGGTGAAACGTGCACCGGCTGGCCGCTGCGATAGCCCCAGGCATAGTTTTTCTCTTCCGCAGCCGGAATGTTAATCCAGGTATGGTTGAGCTTCAGCGGCCGCAGGACCCGCTGGCTCATGGCGTCTTCAAAACCGAGCCCGGAAGGCTTCACTGCCAGCATGCCGAACAGACCGATGCTGCTGTTGGCATAAACGCGCATGCTGCCCGGCGCCCACTGCGGCTGCCAGCGCCGGTAGAAATCGAGCAGCGAGGCCCTGTCCGTAACGTTATCCGGCACCTGTAGCGGCAGCCCGCCTGCGGTATAGGTTGCCAGATCCAGCAGCGTTATCCCCTGCCACCGCTTGCCGTTAAGTTCCGGCCAGTAGCGGCTGGCGTTGTCGCTGAGCTTGATTTCGCCGCGGGCCACGGCGTCTGCGCCCAGTACGCCGGTGAAAGTTTTGCTCACTGAGCCAAGTTCAAACAGCGTGTCCGTCGTGACCGGGCGGCCGCTGCCGACGTCCGCTTTGCCCCAGGTAAAATAGTACCGCTGGCCCTGATAAATAACCGCCACCGCCATGCCAGGGATCGCCTGCTCTTTGAGCAGAGGCTCGATGGTTTGGGTGACCACCTGAGAAATCTGCTGCTCGGTGAGCGTCTTCGGCGCAGCAAGACTTGCCGCGGTGAGCGAAAGCGCGGACAGTGCCAGAACGCCGTTCAACATTTTTTGCATGAGTAAAACCTTCCATAGAGTGAGAGAGAGTTCAGGGCCTGAAAACGCGCTAAGTCTGTGGACTTTGACTCGCTCTGACAAACGATTAAACTTAGCATCTGCCTGCAGTTTTTCTAACACATACGGCCATGACCAGAAGCTATCTCCCACTGAATGCCCTACGCGCTTTCGAAGCCGCCGCCCGGCACTTAAGCTTTACTCGCGCAGCCGTTGAGCTCAACGTCACGCACTCTGCGATCAGTCAGCAGGTAAGATCGCTGGAAGAACACCTTAATTGTCAGCTATTTGTGCGGGTATCGCGCGGGCTGACGCTGACGACAGAGGGCGAAAACCTCCTGCCGGTGCTGAACGGTTCTTTCGACATCATCGCCGATACGCTCGATCGTTTTAGCGCCCCGCAACGGCGAGAAAAACTAAAAATAGGCGTCGTCGGGACATTTGCGGTGGGGTTCCTGCTGCCCCGGCTGGAGGATTTTCGCCGCTGCTGCCCGCATATCGACCTGCATCTGTCGACGCATAACAACCGGGTCGATCCCGCAGCCGAAGGGCTGGACTATACCCTTCGTTTCGGCAACGGCGCCTGGCACGATACCGAGGCCATATTCCTTTGCGATGCGCCGCTCACCGCGCTCTGCACGCCGGCGATAGCCCAGACGCTCTACAAACCGGCAGATGTGCTTAAGTACACCTTGCTGCGTTCCTATCGCCGCGACGAATGGGCAACATGGATGACGACGGCCGGGGAAGCCCCGCCGGCACCGACGCATCCGGTGATGGTTTTTGACACCTCGCTGGCGATGCTGGAGGTGGCGCAGTGCGGGGCCGGGATTGCGATTGCGCCAGCCAGCATGTTTAGCCATTTGCTCAGCGCCGGGCGCATCGTGCAGCCGTTCCCAACGGAGATTGATTGCGGTGGATACTGGCTCACCCGGCTGCAGTCGCGCCCCGAAACTGTCGCCATGCGCGACTTTGCTACCTGGATAGCGAAGCAGTGGTAAGCCATGACGCTATTCATTGCGAAAAATGTCCGCGGTTCGAGGGAGTGACGCCCATCAGGAACATGCCCGTTCACCCTGCTCCGGCTATCCGGGAACAATCAGCTGCAGCAGGGGATAACGCTCAACCCATCTTTTGGCGGCAACCCGGTGTTTAAATACGGACAACCTTTGCTGCTCAAACTGCGGCGTCGGCCTTAGGCGGAGCGCGAATAGATCGGCAAGGCCGTAGGGAGCAATAACCTCAATCAGGCCCGTGTCGCCAATTCTGACGGCGACAGCGGTGGCCGTTTCAGGCCAGTAGCGGATAGCATCCTCCGTAGAGCGGTACGGCGCATTGCCGCTATGGTGATGCATTCTGGCCTGGTTCTTCACCGACCAGTCGAACGCGGGGCTTACTTGATTAAGCGCGGCTTCCAGAAGGCGATCGCCATCGGCAGCGCAGCGCGCAGCGTCAAACCACACCACGTCAACGTCTCCGCCGACGGGCCGCTGGCCGTATCCATGCAGGTGGTCCCAGACCGCATCCCGCACGAATCCGGCGCCGATCCAGCCGTCGTTGAGCCTTAAGGTTTGAACGGCATAAAGCGCCTTCATCCTCACGGCATCGTCTAAGAACACTCTCTGCAACGCCTGCTGATATTCCATCGTCTTCCTCACCTGTTCCCTTCCGGCTATTGTCGCTTTAGCCCCCGCAGTTCGCTCCGGGCTCCCTGATGCCCTGCATTAAACTGTCGCGGCGCGCCTCATATCTTCAGTGTATCAATGACGATTCTCAGGGCCGGCGACACGTTGCGATGGGGATAATAGAGGAATGAGCCCTCCATGCGCAGGCTGTAGGGCTGCAGCACGCGGATAAGCACGCCGCGCGCTAAATCATCGGCCACCAGCTCTTCGGGAACATAGGCCAGCCCCAGGCCTAGCCGGGCGGCCTCTGCCTCCATGTAGCTGTCGGAGAAGACCCACTGCCCCTGCGGTCGGTGGGTCATTTTTTTACCGTCCAGATTGAGCTCCCACTGGTACAGGCTTCCGTCGCCAAACTGATAGGCAATACAGGGGTGCGCCGCCAGCTCAGCCGGAGTTTGCGGAAAGCCGTAGCGACGGAAATGCTCGGGAGTGGCGACAACGACCATCTCCATATCCGGCGTAATGCGTACCGCGATCATGCCGCTGCCCACCTCCGGCCCCAAACGGACGCCCGCATCGAATCTCTCGGCAATAATATCGACGAAGCGGCTTTCACTCATCAGCTCCAGCCGGATATCGGGATAGCGTTGCTTAAATACCGCGAGCTTTGGCAGGAGGCATTTATCAATGGCGTGCTGGCTGGCATTGATGCGCACCGTGCCGGACGGGGTCTGACGATAGTACGCCAGCGTGGCAAGCCCCGAATCTAAGGCGTCAAATCCGGACTCGGTCGTCTGGTAGAGCTGCTCGCCCGCCTGCGTCAGGGATAACCTGCGCGTGGTGCGTACCAGAAGCTGGACGCCCAGCCTTTCTTCGAGCTCGCGAACGGAACGGCTAATTCCCGACTGCGCCAGCCCAAGCCGCTGGGCCGCTGCGGTGAAGCTCCCCTCCCGCACCACCTGCATAAACAGATAGAGCTCATTATAGTTTTCCCGTTTGGCCATCAGTGCCTCCTACGGTGCCGGGCGACATCTCGCCCGCTTCACCGCCCTTTCTATAACAATATGATATTAATCCTAGCACTTAACCCCCTCTAATCAGCACTATTTCTGCTAACTATAATGAGCCCCATGAAACAAAGCACCGCAGCGTTGTCCGGATGAAACCTGTACCTGTATCCTTTTTTCCAGGGGAATTTTTGATGAATACTTTCACCAAAAAACTGACGTCCGCTATACCTGCGATGCTGCTATGTGCATCATTAAGTGGAGTCACGACAATGAGTTATGCTGATACGACCAATCCAAATGCGCCCGTTTCGATGATTGAGAAATGGGATAAGACCTTCGCCGAAAGCAGTAAGGTGGATCACCGTAAGGTGTCATTCCAGAACCGGTATGGCATCACCCTGGTGGGCGATCTTTATCTCCCCAAACAGCGGGGAGATCGCCGGCTGGCGGCAATCGCGGTCAGCGGGCCTTTTGGCGCGGTGAAAGAGCAATCCAGCGGCCTGTATGCGCAGACTATGGCTGAGCAAGGCTTTGTGACGCTGGCGTTCGACCCCTCCTATACCGGCGAGAGCGGCGGTCACCCCCGCAACGTCGCCTCCCCGGATATCAACACCGAGGACTTTAGCGCGGCGGTTGATTTCCTCGGCTTACAAAAAGAGGTCGATCGCAACCGTATTGGCATCCTCGGCATCTGCGGCTGGGGCGGGATGGCGCTGAACGCGGCGGCAATGGATACCCGCATTAAGGCGGTCGCTACCAGCGTGATGTACGACATGAGCCGGGCGATGGGCCACGGCGTCGGCGAAGGCAAAGACCGTTATTCCACGGCCGATCGCCGCGCCGTCCTGCAGTACCTGAACGAGCAGCGCTGGAAAGATGCGCAGAGCGGAACCTTCGCCCATGCCGGTCACGACATCTACGTCGACCAGAACGGCAAAGCCAGCGCTGCAGAACGTATTCTGCCTGAGACCCTCCCCGCCGATCCTCACCCGGTGCTGAAAGAGTTCTTTGACTACTACCGAATGCCGCGCGGCTTCCACGAACGTTCGGTGAATTCCACCGGCGCATGGACGGCGACGACGCCTTTATCGTTTATGAATATGCCGCTGCTGAGCTACGCCAGTGAAATCACCATCCCAACGCTTATCGTGACGGGGGAAAAGGCCCACTCGCGCTACTTTGCGGAAGATGCTTTTAAAGCCGTCGGCAGCAAGCAGAAGGCGCTGGTTATTGTGCCGGGCGCGAACCACGTGGACCTCTACGACAACGTCGCCGGTAAAATACCTTTTGCGCGCTTCGAGCAGTTCTTCAAAGACGGCTTAAAGTAGAAACCTCGAAAGCTAACCTTTAACAAGCCGCCGGACGCTGGCCGGCGGCTTTTATTCCGACGCCTCCAGCCAGATGTTATCGAGCCCCGCTGACAGCATCGCACTTCATCCTTATCCATAATGTTGATCGCTATTGCATAAATAGCGTCCGTTCCGGCGCGAGCACCGCCAGCCCGGGGCGATATTCAGAGATGTAGCCCATGTCCATACTGAACCCTGTAACACCCCGCGCTAAAGAGCACGCCCACTGGGGCGGCATTTTTGCCATGACCCTGTGCGTTTTCGTGCTGATTGCCTCGGAATTTATGCCGGTCAGCCTGCTGACGCCGATTGCCAAAGATTTGGCCGTGACCGAGGGGCTGGCAGGCCAGGGAATTGCCATCTCCGGGGCGCTGGCGGTCCTGACCAGCCTGACCCTTTCCGCTATTGCCGGCAACCTGAATCGCAAATACCTCCTGCTGGGAATGACGGCTCTGATGGCGGTGTCGGGGATCGTTATCGCCCTCGCCTCCAGCTTTGCGATCTACATGGCGGGACGAGCCCTGATTGGTATTGCCATCGGCGGATTCTGGTCGATGTCTGCGGCCACCGCCATTCGCCTTGTGCCGCAGCACCAGGTCTCCCGCGCGCTGGCTATTTTTAACGGCGGTAACGCGCTGGCGACGGTGGTGGCCGCGCCGCTGGGTAGCTATCTCGGGGCGACTATCGGATGGCGCGGAGCCTTCCTGTGTCTGGTGCCCGTGGCGATCGTCGCCTTCATCTGGCAGTGCATCAGCCTGCCCAATATGGCGGGCAGCACAAGCCGCGCGCCGCGCGCAAACGTCTTTCGCCTGTTCGGCCGCCCGGTGGTCGCCATGGGCATGTTTGCCTGCGGCCTGTTCTTTATGGGGCAGTTTGCGTTATTTACCTACGTGCGCCCGTTTCTGGAGACGGTAACGCGGGTAAATAGCTCCGGCCTGTCGCTTATCCTGCTCACTATCGGGGTGGCGGGTTTTGTTGGCACGCTATTCGTCTCCGCGTTCCTCAACGCGAGGTTTTACCTGACGCTGATGGCCCTGCCTCTGCTGATGGCCGCCATCGCCGGGATGCTGATACTGGCCGGGCACAGCCTGTGGATTGTTGCCCTGCTGCTGGGCCTCTGGGGGATGTTTGCCACCGCTGCGCCCACCGGATGGTGGACATGGTTAGCCCGCACCCTGCCCGAAGATGCCGAGGTCGGAGGTGGGCTGATGGTCGCGACGATCCAGCTCTCTATCGCCCTGGGTTCGACGGCAGGCGGCGTTGTGTTTGACCATTTCGGCTGGCAGTACGCTTTTGCGATGAGTCTCGCGCTGCTGCTCGGCGCCGTCGTGCTAACGTTTTTCACCGCCCGTCAACAAGCCGACGCGCGTTAATCACCGTCTGACGAATGCTGAGACAAGGATCCCATAGCGCTTAGCCGGGGATAAATAGCGTAGCCACGGATACAGCGTGGCCCCCATTAGCAGATGCCTGGCATTGATCGCGAAAACGGTCGCCGCAAGCGTGACTAGCGGCACCGGCTCTCCCCACAGGCCAAGCGCGGCGAACTGGGCGTAGCCAGCGAAAACCAGCAGGCTCATCATGGTCGCCGTAAGATGGCTTAGGCCCTCCTGCGAGGCCGCGAGGCCAAAGGCGGCGAGGCCAAAGGCGGCTCATCGCGCCCGGTGCCAGCCCAAGATTGGTTGTCAGGATGGCGCGAGGTCGGTTCGATCGCCGCGCGTCGTCGGATGGGAGATAACGATAAACTCCACCGCAGAATCGCTATCGTTTCTCGCCTGGTGCTCTGAGCCGGGGGGAATTTCCAGCCCCTGCTGAGCGCCGATCTCGTGCCTCTTCCCCGCCAGCTCCATGGTAAGAACCCCCTGCAGCACGAAGAAGAACTGTCTGGACAGGCAATGATAGTGGCGCTTTTCGCAGGTGCCCGGCGGCATTTTTTCGTGAATAATGAGCATGTCCTGGCGGTTGAGCAGATACCAACCGTCGCAGCTATCGCCCCAGACATAATGCTCAGCGTTCTCTTTTGAAATCATCGCCCTGCTCCTTTTTTAAGCTATCCGCTGCTCGGGGAAGTGACGGCAAGCTTACCGGGCAAGCGCGGCGACCGCCAGCGTAACGCATTGCTCAACGGACAGTTTTCCGCTGTCGAGCACCAGCCGCTCTCTGTTCCAGGGCTCATAATGCAGGCCGGTAACGTTATGCCACTCCGGCAGGATTAATCCCTTGACCTCTGATGTCCGGGTTTCGACTCGCCGGCGATGTTCATCCCTGTCGGAGCACACCACTTCTATCTCTAAGAAGTCGCGCCCTGTAGAGCGCGCAACGTCGCGGTAAGCATCGCGCGTGAGGGTCAGGGGGTTCACCGAATCGGCAACGACCGTCGCCCCCATCTTGAGGTTTTCCCTCGCCACTGAACAGGCGACAAAGTAGCCCTCAGGCCCCATCTCCCGCGGATGTTCATCCGCTTCGCGAATTGCCTGCTCGATGGTGTCTATCCGCAGATAGAAGGCGCCGAGTCGCTTCACCAGCGCCTGCGCAATCGTGCTTTTCCCGCTACCGGGTAAGCCGCTGAAAATAATAAACATCGTTGGTCCTTAATCTCCTTTTGGCCGGAGAATATCGTCTCAGGCAAGCATTTACTCCGCCAGGTAGCCGCCATCGATGGGATAGACGCCTCCGCTGCAGAACCCAGCCTTTTCTGACAGCAGGAACAGGATAAAATCTGCCACCTCCTGCATTTTAGCCATTCTCTTTAGCGGATGGCTATTCGCAAAGGCGCGCTGAACGTCTGCGGGCAGTTGATTTATACGCGGCGTGCTGACGTATCCCGGAGCCACGGCGTTGACCCGCAGGCCCTGCTGCGCAAACTCCAGCGCGGCGGTTTGGGTGAGGCCAATAACGCCGTGTTTGGCCGTCGTGTAGGGCGCCAGCCCGGGAATACCGACCAGGCCATTGACTGAGGATAAATTCACGATCGCCCCGCCGCCGGATTTCAGCAGCGGCGGAATTTCATATTTCATACAGTAAAACACGCTGCTCAAAGAGGTGGCGATCACCTTCTCCCAGTTTTCTATCGTCTGCTGCGCAATATTTTTATTACTTTCGCCGGTGATTCCCGCGTTATTAACCGCATAATCCAGTCTGCCAAAGCGGGACACCACCTCATCGATCATCCGCCTCACCTGCTCCGGCTGCGAAACATCGCACGCGATACCGGCGGCGGTGCGTCCATCCGCTGACAGCGATTTAGCCTTGCGCTCCGCCTGTTCGCGGGATCGACCGACCACGACCACCCGCGCCCCCGCCTGGTGTAATTGCTCCGCGACCACCTCACCGATGCCGGCGGTGCTGCCGGTCACTATTGCCACTTTGTGTTGAAAGCTCATGTTCGCTCCTGTAGAGAATGATGTTTTTTGCTCTACAGGAGTATATGAAAAGGCAGTGACAGCTTTTGTCAGTACTCGTCGTCCAGGCGAAGCCCCTCCTGCGCCCTCCATTTTCGCAATAAGCCGATCCTGCTTTCGTTATATTTATCGGCAAGCAGCGCGATTTGTATTATCCGGTCAGTTCTGAAGTGGCGAAAATCTTTTCGCAGTTCGCACCATCCGGCCAGCAGCCAGCACTCCTCCATATAAACCAGCGCCACCGGCCATATTACTCGGGAAGAGCGCCGCTCGTTTTTAGCGCAATAGGCTATTTGAACTTTATGTCGGTGATTAATTGCATGGCGCAGCTCAGGAAAAAAAGCCTCATCTTTTTCATCCGGCCCGGTCAGCAATGACTGATACTCGATATGCTCCTTTAATTTATCAGGCGTCACCGAATGTATTTTAGCCAGCGTGCTTTTAGCGATCTTTTTAAAATCCGCATCGGTATTATGACAAACCCAGCTTAGCCCGAGCGTCAGGGCGTTAATTTCCTGGGCCGTAAAAACCAGCGGCGGCAGATGATAGTCCGACTTAATCATATATCCCATGCCGGAACTGCCCTCAATGCAGACCCCCTGCTGCTGGAGCGTCTGAATATCCCGGTAAACGGTGCGCACGCTTATCGCCAAATTTTCTGCAAGGGTCGATGCGGTAACCGGATAGCGGTGCTCCCGCAGGATCTGGAGCATTTCAAGGAGCCTTTGCGTGCGGGTCATCGCGTTTTCCTGTTATTCGCCGTGCCTCGTTGTGCACTTTGCCCGGCAGCGGGTGTTAATACCGGGACGGTGCGCAGAGAATCAAACGCCGATCGGCAACGGCCTGATAATAGATAGCTGAAGAATACCCCATTCCTCAATGCGGCGGCATCTATCGCAGGCCTGATTGCAGACCATCTTTGAAACTCGCGGGCGGAGGCCAGCCGTGCGTTATCGGATAGCTGAGATGAGGCATCGATCTGCAGGTTATTAACCCAGCGCACGGACAGCGGCGTAATAATGGCGGCAACCACCGACAGCGCGGCAATTAACAGACAGCCGGACGACAGATTAATATTCTGCAGCATCAGTCCCATAATCACCGGGCCGACGAACATTCCCAGCGAGTAATTTGATTCGCTCACCACCGGTTCCAGGTGATACGTTGTCTCTTTATGCGCCCAGCGCAGTGCTGAAAAGCCGCAGCCCGGCGAAAGAGAAGAGTAAGCCCTGCGCGTCGGGCAAACGACAGCCGGTGCGCCTCCCGCCGAGCGGCCGGGGTGAGGGTTCTGCGCCACACCGCGCAAAAATACCCCGCCGCCGTTCTTTATCTCTCTGATAAATTGCCTTAAAATTTTATCTGTTGCGCAAGATAATCAACAGCAAGGTAACTTTCTCGCTATGACAACGCAGACGCGACGGGAAATCGGCACCCAGCTTTCATTCGCGCTTTACGGTGCGGCCAGCCGCATGAACCGGCTGCATAAGCCTTTCCTCGATCCGCTGGGGCTTACCTTCCCACAGTATTTAGTCATGCTTGAACTTTTTCGCATGACGCCCCGTACGGTGGGTGACATTGGCAACAGTCTCGGCATGGATACCGGAACCATTACGCCGGTATTGAAACGTCTTGAGCGCGCAGGACGCATCTGCCGCACCCGCGACAGCGCGGATGAAAGGCGCGTTCTCATCACCCTGACCGATGAAGGGAACGCCCTGCAGGACAAACTTTGGTGCATAAGCGAGCGCATAGAATCCGCCTGCCGGCTGTCGGAAGCCGAGCTGGCGGAGCTTCTTGACGCCCTCAATCATTTTGCGCAACCGGCTAAAAGAACCGCAGGGTGAGTGCTGCGGGAGAAGAGAACAGAGATGACGTTAAAGAGCTCGACAGGAACCAGCATGAAGCCAAAACAGGCGGACATTATCCGCCAGTCCACGTCTCTGTTTAACAGGGAGGGATATCAGTCGCCGAGCATCGATCGTATTTCGGAGAACGCCGGCATCTCCAAAATGACGTTCTATCGCTACTATCCGGATAAAGAAGCCCTCATCCTGGCTATTTTACAGCTGAAAGAGCACGAGTTTATGCAGGCTCTGCAGAGCATTACTGCGGATAAACCCTCTCCGCGAGAGAAGCTGTTTGCCGTGTTTGAGTACTATAACAACTGGTTCACCTGCGAGGATTTCCACGGCTGCATGTTTACCCGCGCGCTGTTCGAATATGGCACCTCATCCCCGGCAATCCGCGAGAAATGCTCGCGGTTTAAATCGCGCCTCTACCAGTTTTTCCGCGATATTTTGCGGCTAGTCTTAAAACCGGAGCCAGCCGAGCGGGTGGCAATGATGATGGTCATGCTTATCGACGGCGCAATCGCCGCCCAGCAGGCGGAGTCGTCAGAGTGTCGGGAGATCCCCCCGGGTATGACGGCCTGGAGCGCGGCGAAAGCGCTTATTTACTCCGAAGGTGGAACGCTCTGATCCTCACGCCGCGCCGGGCGCATCCAGCGCCTGCAGGGACTCGAGCAGGCGATCGTAGTAATCGCAGCACGTCTGCAGTCGAAGCGCCGCGCCGGCGTAGACCTCCTCCAGCGCCGCCGGATATTTTTTGCCGATGGGGACAATAACGTTATTCAGCCATCCGTCGGCATGGCCGATATCCACCGTGATGTGTTCCGAATAGTAATGCACGTCGCGCTCCGTCAGGCCAATGCGGCGGCACCCTGCAACGAGCTTCTGATACTGCGGCGGATCCAGCAGCTCCGTCATCGCCATCACGCCAAGGGATTTATAGTAATGCTGCCGGTTGACGCCGCCGAGCATGAAAGCGTTGTATCCGGCGAGCCCCTGCCAGTCATACAGATGGGCGAAATGGTTATCGGGTAAGGCAATATCCCGGCGTTTCAGCAGATCCTTATACAGATTGACGTGGGTGATCTCATTGCTTCCCTGGCCTATCTCATCCCAGAGGTTTTGCGCAATCTCCGCGCGGGTTTCCGGCATAGAGCCCACCAGCCCCATCGCCACCAGATCGAAGAACAGCAGGTTCAGCGCGCTATCGCTTTTGAAAAAATACTCTATTTGCGCTTCTGAAGCGCAAGCGGAGAGAAAGTCGAAAAGCGGATGGTGCGAGGCCGGGTGCCTCTGACATAAATCACGCAGCTCTTCGACGATATTCCCGGCGTTCAGTACCGGCTTATGGGCAATAAAACGTTTGTTTTCCGCCCGCAGCCACTCTGACTCAATATAGCTTCTTACCGCAGAGAGCAGAGGGTGGAACTGGTTCTGCGCCGGCGCGGATAGTGGCTCAGCCAGCCAGGCCTGATAAAGCTTGAACAGCGCACCGTGGGCGCACTTTCGTGCCTCGGGGTCGCCGGCGGAAAAAGCCCTGGCGCAGGTGTTCTCCGTAAGATGCCAGACCCTGTCTGCGAGCAGCGGATTGGCCGTTAGCTTCAGCGAAAGTGCATTGCTGTGGATGAGCTGGTCGATCGTTTCATCCAGAGAAGGCATCGACACAGAGCCATGGCGCTGGTTACCGGTGAAATCATTCTCATTGGTACGCATTAATTTATCCCTGTAAAATGCATGGTATATATACGTTATAGTACAGCCATACACGCCGCAATAAGATTTTTATCACACCCGCAATAAATAACTAAACCAATGATAATAATATAAAAATTTATAAACTTTATTTTATATTAAAAAAAAGTTGATGTTGTTAAAATTTTAACGTTACCATTTAGTACAGTTTTAAGCGATGCAAGGAATCAGCATGCCTTATCTGTTACTCACGCTGGCGGCCCTGTTCTGGGGGGGGAATTATGTCGTAGGACATATTCTTGTGCAGGGTGCAGATCCGATCCTCATGACCGAAGCACGATGGGCGCTGACGGCGCTGCTGCTGGTGGTGCTCTATCATCGGCAAATCCGGGAGAGCCGCGTGCTGCTGCGTGAAAATGCCCCCACGCTGCTGATCTTAACCCTCTGCGGGCAGGTAAGTTTCCCCCTCACGCTCTATATAGGCCTGCAGACGACCTCTGCGCTGAATGCGGCGATCTACATGTCCGCGACCCCCTGCATGGTCCTGATTATTAATCGTCTTATTTTCCGCGACCGGGTTTCGGCGCGTAACTGGCTGGGCGTCGTCTTCAGTACGGCGGGCGTGCTGATCCTCCTTCTGCAGGGCAACCTGCTGCATCCAGAGGGGCTAAGGAGTTTCCAGTCGGGCGATCTCTGGGCGATGGGATCGGCGCTGAGCTGGGCGCTGTACTGTTCCCTGCTGCGCAATAAGGACCGCCGCATTCCGGCGAACGCTTTCGTCGCCGTCAGCTCGCTTGTGGGCGCCCTTCTGCTGATCCCGGTGGTGGTATTGTGGCTCGCGCGCCATCCGGCCCTCTCCTTCGCCGCTTACCACGACGTATTTTTCCTCAGCGGCCTCGCGTATCTGGTTATTTTCCCCTCGTGGCTCGCCTATTTATTCTGGAATAAAGGCATCGCCGCCATCGGTGCCACCCGCGGTGAAATCTACACGCATATTATTCCTCTTTCCGGCGGGATATTAAGCATCCTGTTTTTACATACCCCACCGCACGTATATCACCTGGCAAGTGCCCTATTAATCATGACAGGGATCGGCATCTGTTCCGTCGAGAAAAAAGCCTGCAGAAATTAAATAACCACCCCCGATGATTTAACCCGCTAACTTAAGGAAGAGCTTATTATGCTCAGGATGTATCTGTATCTTATTCTTGCCGCATCGGTATCGGCGCTGGCAACGGATATGATCGTGCCCGCGCTGCCGATCCTCCAGACGGCCTTCAATACAGATTATTCAACCATTCAGTTGACGATTAGCGGCTTTCTTGTGATATACGCAGCGAGCCAATTAGTATCGGGATTTGTCGGGGATAAATTTGGTAAATTACGGGTACTGACGTGCAGCTTTGCCATTTTCCTCGCCGGAAGCGTCCTCTGTTTTATGGCCGAGAGCTTAACGATGCTGCTGGCCGGCAGGGTATTACAGGCCGTAGGCGCCGGGGCCGGTCCGGTGCTTTCAAAAGCCATCGCCAAAGAAACGTTCCCCCCGCTGAAGCTAAAACGCGCGCTTTCCGATATCTCCTCAGCCAGTGCCGTCGTTCCTCTTATTGCCCCGCTGGCGGGGGCGGCGATCCTCGGGCATCTGAGCTGGAACGTGATTTTCCTGGTCATGGCGCTATTTAGCGTCCTGACCATGCTCCTCTCCCCACGCGCCCTCGCGCATCACGATCGGCTCGCCGCTTCCTCCACCGGCGGTTTTATCACGCCGGCATTTATCCACGGAACCTTGCTGGTTTCACTGATCCTCAGCTCACTGTTTTGTTATATCTCGCTATCTCCGGCGATCTTTATGCAGCAGCTTGGTCTGAGTACGATGAATTATTCCCTGCTGTTTTCAGCATCGGTGTTGTTTTTCATTATTGGTAATCAGGCGGCGAAATTCGAGCAGTTCATCAATCCGTGGGTTTTATTTTCGCTAAACGCCCTGGCGGTTGCGCCATTTATCCTCGGCAGCCACTCGCTTAGTTTATGCGTTGCCGGCGCGATGGTTTTTAACTTCAGCCTTGGCGCCTATTATCCGACCGCTAACTTTATCGCGCTGCAAATTAAAGGCAATAAAACGGGGGTGGCCGCATCCCTCACCGGATTTATTCAAACAGCGAGCGCCGGAACCATTAGCTTTTTGGCGGTAAAACTGACGGATACCGGTATTGGTTTCGACAGGACGCTTGGCGTGAGCACCTTATCGCTGGCGATGCTGTCTCTTGTGGTAGTCACTTCAATTAAGGTAACACAATGGAAAACTGGCAAAAAAAGAAAATAGACAGGTCGTTGAAATATCAGTCCCGGGTATTTTCAGAGCATATTAATGAACTGGTGGCGGTGCAGCGAGAAGGAAAAGAAATTACCCTCGATGACGGGAGAAAAATGGTCGAGTTCGTCTCCTGCTCTTACCTCGGCCTCGAGACGCACGCGGCGCTGAAACAGGCGGTTGTTGACGCTATCGACCGGTTTGGAGTGCAGCTGTCGGTCGCCAGAACGCGAGTGAAGGTCGATCTCTTCCCGCAGCTGGAAGCACGTCTGAACAGAATCATGCATGGGGCCCATACCCTGACGTTCAACGCGGTGACTCCCTGCCATATTGCGGTCTTACCACTGCTGGCGTCCGGGACGCTGCCGAACTTTACGTTCAGCAAAAAACCCTACTTTATTATGGAGAAAACGGCGCATGCCACGCTGCAGATAAACCGCGGTCTTCTCCAGCAGTTCGGGGAAGTGGTCAGGATTGATTTCCAGAACGAGGCGCGAATTGAACAAGCCTTCCGCTACGCTTTCAGCAAGGGTCTGACGCCGGTCTCAATATCAGACAGCGTAGGGTCAATGGGCGGCGTGGCCCCCGTGGCGCTCATCGTCCGCCTGGCGCATCAGTATGACGGCTATGCCTATATCGATGACGCGCACGGCACCTCTATCTATGGCGAATATGGTTCGGGATACGTGATGTCATGCCTCGACCATCAGCTTGACGAACGCATTATTATCGCCGGGTCGCTATCCAAAGCATTCGGCTCCCACGGCGGATTTATTGCCTGCCGCAGTGCGGAGACCATTAACTTTATCAAGACCTACGGAACCACCTACGCCTTTGGCGGGCCGCCGTCATTGCCCGGGATTGCCGCCTGCGTAGCCGCAGCCGATCTCCACCTCGACGGTACCGTTGCCGCCCGCCAGGAGAAATTGCACAACGTCATTCGCTATTTCGACGAAGTGTTTGCTAATACCGCAATCGTTAACCGGGGTACCACGATGCCGATTAGGGGGATCCTGATTGGTGACGAGGATCTCGCCATCACGATGTGCAAAAAAATGCACGACCGCGGCTTCGCCACCACCGTCGCGATGTATCCGACCGTTGAAGAGGGGCATGCCATTCTGCGCTGCGCCCTGTCGGCTCTCCACCAGAGCGGACAAATCGACAGCTTCCACGAAAGCTTCGAAAAATCACTGGCTGAAGCCACAAAATAGCAGCTGCTGGCCCGCGAAGACGGGCCGCTTACGGACATCACTCATATGAAAGGAACCGGGTTCCCTCTGCGGGGAACGTCTCTCATGGTGGCGACAATTATCGGCGGAGGCATGTTCGCGTTGCCGGTTGCCTTCGTCCACGTGTGGTATTTGAAGGGCCTGCTGGCACTCTCGGCGACGGGGCTCCTGATGCTGATGACGGGGCTGATCCTCGTGGATATCACGATGCGATTTCCACAGGGAGCAAGCTTTCATACCTTCACGAAAGCGCTGCTCGGCCCCGGCGCCAGTGTTGTCATCGGTATCGCTTTTTGTTTTGTGCTTTATTTGCTCACCTATGCGTATATATCAGGCGCGGCATCAATATTAAACGGCCTCATTCCTCACGCCGGGATGGGCCGCGGCTGGCTGCCAATTGTCCTGCTGTCGCTGACGACCTCGGTTATTCTGTGGGCCGGCGGCAGGCTCCCCGGCTATATTCTCTCCTGCCTGATTGCGGTGAAGTTTACCCTCTTTCTGCTGCTGTTCGCAGGGGCTGCCGGCGGCGTGAAGCTGCTCAGGCTGCTGGAAACCACCCGTGGAACGTCGCTACAGTATTACCTGCCCGTCATTCCGGTATGCATTATTGCCTTTGGTTTTCATGGCAGTATTCCCTCCCTGACGAGGATGTACCGACGGGACAACCACCGCGCTATTACGCGCTCTCTCTATTACGGCTTCGCCGTCTCGTTGCTGATCTACGCCTTCTGGCTGACCATTACCCTGGGAGTACTCACTCCCCAGGCTATTCAGCATGTTAGCAACGAAGGTGGAAACATCGGCGCGTTTCTTGCGGCCCTCAATATCAACCAGCCCACGTCCGCCACCGGCCTGATGTTCATATCATTCGGATGCATTGCCGTTTTGGCCTCTCTGATGTCCGCCTCAATCGGCCAGTGTGATTATCTTGAGGATATACTCAAAAAACGCTACCGCCGCGCCTCGCGGCCGCTAGCGATATTCCTGACCTATTTCCCTCCGGCCCTGGCCTGCATTTTCGCCCCACAAGGTTTTTTATCTGCGCTGGCCTTTGCCGGGATCTCATTGGTGCTGTGGAGCATATTACTGCCGCCCTGCTTGCTGATTAAGGCCCGATGCTCGTCGCTGCCTCCGGTATATAACTTCCCGGGCAATAACCTGCTGCTGAAATTTATCACTGTCGTTGGCGCCATGCTTTGGCTGCTGATGATTTACGCCTTTATTTAACGATTAAAAATTTAAGCACTCACAACTCACTTATAAGGAAAACAGTATGTCTTTTATTAAACGCCGCACGGCGGCGGCGCTGGCACTGTCATCACTGATGATGACCTGGGCCTGCCCGAGCCTCAGCGCCACCCCCTCCTTCGCCGATGATATCGACGTTCATAAGGAAAATACTTTCCCGGCGTGGTGGAAAGAGGCGGTTTTTTATCAGGTGTATCCGCGTTCTTTTAAAGATACCAACGGCGATGGCATTGGTGATATTCGAGGTATTATCGAAAAGCTGGACTATCTCAAATCTCTCGGCATCGACGCAATCTGGATAAACCCCCACTACGACTCACCGAATACCGACAACGGTTACGACATCAGCAATTACCAGCAAATCATGAAAGAGTACGGCACCATGGCGGACTTCGATACGCTGATCGCCGAAATGAAAAAGCGCAATATGCGCTTAATGATCGATGTCGTCATCAATCATACCAGCGATCGCCATCCGTGGTTTATTCAAAGTAAAAGCGGTAAAAACAATCCTTACCGCGACTACTATTTCTGGCGTGACGGAAAGGATAATCAGCCGCCGAATAACTATCCGTCATTTTTTGGCGGTTCGGCATGGCAAAAAGACGCGAAGTCAGGGCAATACTATTTGCACTATTTTGCCAGGCAGCAGCCTGACCTGAACTGGGATAACCCGAAGGTACGCGAAGATCTCTACGCGATGCTCCGCTTCTGGCTGGATAAAGGCGTTTCAGGAATGCGCTTTGATACCGTGGCGACCTACTCCAAAATTCCGGGATTCCCCGATCTCACTCCCGAACAGCAGAAAAACTTTGCCCAGCAGTACACCATGGGCCCCAACATTCATCAGTATATTCAGGAAATGAACCGGGAGGTGCTGTCCCACTATGATGTTGCCACCGCCGGTGAAATCTTTGGCGTACCGCTGGATCGCTCGTCGCAGTTCTTTGACCGCCGTCGTCATGAGCTGAATATGGCCTTTATGTTTGACCTCATCCGTCTTGACCGCGACAGCAACGAGCGCTGGCGCCACAGACCCTGGACGCTCTCCCAGTTCCGTCAGATCGTCAGTAAAATGGATACTACCGTCGGGGAGTATGGCTGGAACACGTTCTTCCTTGATAACCATGACAATCCTCGCGCGGTGTCGCACTTTGGCGATGATTCACCGCAGTGGCGGGAGGCCTCCGCTAAAGCGCTGGCGACAGTCACCCTAACCCAGCGGGCAACGCCGTTTATTTATCAGGGCTCTGAGCTGGGAATGACCAACTATCCGTTTAAAAAGCTAAGCGAATTTGACGATATTGAAGTGAAAGGCTTCTGGCATGACTATGTCGAAAGTGGAAAAGTCACGGCCGCGGAGTTTCTCGACAACGTGCGCCTGACCAGCCGGGATAACAGCAGAACGCCTTTCCAGTGGGATGACAGCCAAAATGCCGGGTTTACGTCCGGTAAGCCCTGGTTTCACGTCAACCCGAACTATGTGCAAATCAACGCGGCGCGTGAGTCAACTGAGAATAAATCAGTGCTCAACTACTACAAGCAGATGATTCACCTGCGTCATGAGCTCCCGGCGCTGGTTTACGGCGCCTATCAGGATCTCAACCCGCAGGATAATAGCGTTTACGCTTATACCCGAACCCTTGATAACGAACGCTATCTGGTGGTGGTGAACTTTAAAGAACAGCCGGTTCGCTATGCCCTGCCGGATAATGACGCTATTGAACAGGTGATGATAGAGACCAATCAGCAAAGCGATACGGCAAAAGAGAGTACCGCGATCGCGTTGAGTCCATGGCAGGCGGGGGTATATAAATTACGCTAAACCGGAACGGGACATTATTGCCATTACGTTTCGGCAACCTGTTTTTCTCTTAAGCGGCGATAAAAATAGGCAGACGATGATGCTCCACGGCTGCTGAAATAAATAATCACGGTCCCGGGACGCTATTTAAAAGGGAATCGGGGAAGTCGGTTAAGTTTATTAAACGGTAGCCATCGCGTTTTTAGCGCACGTGAAAATAGCCCCGGTCAGACGCCGTGACCGGGCATGATGGGCGCTCTCCTGAGGGAGAGCGAACGCGATAAAAGCGTTTATAACCGCCACAACATGGGGTTTGTCAACGACTATAAATGGTGTTTCTTTACTCTCATTTCATGAAGAGTACAAGTTCGACTCTATGGACTTAGTGTGATCGAGATCAAAGAATCAAAACTACTTATTTATGAGTATGAATGAACGTAAACTTATGTAATTACAGGGTGGTAGAAATGGCAGTTAAGGATTTTTTTGTGCAAACAGAGCCCGGCAGGCGTCGTTATGGCGTGGCGCTCTTCGTGGGTATTATTGCCGGGGTGATGTCGGCGTTTGTCAAATGGGGAGCCGAGGTTCCTTTACCGCCGAGAACATTCTCCGGTGGCCGGGATGAGTTTAACCCGCCGTATATTTTCTTACGTGATTACCTTGGCATCGATCCGACCCAAACGGTCTACACCTTTTCAGAACACATTATTAACCCGGTGATGGTAACGCATATTATTTTCTCTCTGGTGTTCGCCATTGGGTATTGCGTAGTCGCTGAGGTATTTCCTAAAGTCAAATTATGGCAGGGGGCATGGGCAGGGATTATCGCCACTATTGCCGTTCACTGGATTTCATTCCCGCTGCTGGGCCTGACGCCCTCCTTGCTCAATATACCCGCCGGGGAATATATCTCTGAACTGGTCGGACATATATTTTGGTTCTGGGCGATTGAGATGATCCGTCGCGATCTGCGCAACCGGATAACTCACCAACCTGATGCAGAAGTGCCCCTGAGCTCTCCGTTCAGATAATCCGACGGGCGCCAACGCGGCGCCCCGGATGAGCAAGGAGTACAACGTTTGGCGCCCTGCTCCCGTCTATGCCCGACAGGGTTCATCGGGCATAGCGACAGCAGGCAGAGGTTTACTTCAGCGCCGGCCAGTAGCTGCGGTTAGCAGCAATTAAGTCATCGAGAATAGCTTTAGCCACCGAGGCGCTCGGCACCGTCTTAGACAAGGTGATGGCCTGCCAGAGCTTCTGATAGCTGCCCTCAACCCAGGCATCAACAACCAGCTTCTCCACCGCCACCTGCTGCTCCATCATCCCCTTCTGGAAAAGCGGAATTTTCCCCATCGCCAGCGGCTCCGGACCGTTAATACCCACCAGGCAAGGGACCTCAACCATCGCCGTATCATCAAAATTAGCGATAGCGCCGTTATTTTCCACGATCAGCAGCATCCGCTCCTGGGTATTAAACGCGATGGCGCAGGCGAGGTCGACGATGAAGGTCGCGTGCGCCCCGGCGTGGAAATGGGCCTCGCTGGCGCTCTGGCGCACGACTATCTCTCTGGCCATATCGAACACCTCCTTCTCTCTTCCCGCCATGACCTCATTGGCGCGGGTAAAATCAGGGTCGGAGTGGGCAACCTCGTAATCGGCGTAGAAGTAGTATTTCAGGTAGGTATTCGGCAGCGTATCGGGATCGAGGGCGAAGACGTCTTTCACCTTTTTGAAGGTCTCAATCCAGCTCGGCGCTTTATGCTGAAAATCCTCTTTCGGGCTGCAGTACCCCAGCTCGGCAACGTGATGCTTCAGGGCGGGCATTAAATCATTGCCGGCTTTATCCGTAATACTGGTCCACCAGCCGAAATGATTCAGGCCAAAATACCTGACGTTCATCTCTTTACGCGACGAGAGCCCGAGGATGTCGGCAAACAATCCTTCAATGGCGACCGGCATGTCGCAAATATTGATAATCTTCGCCGTGGGGCGTAATCGACGGGTCGCCTCGGCAACGATAGCCGCCGGGTTGGAATAGTTAAGCATCCACGCCCCCGGCGAGTAGGTCTCCATATAATCCACCAGCTCAAGCACGCCGGCGATGGAGCGCATACCGTAGGCAATGCCCCCCGGCCCGCAGGTCTCCTGGCCGATAACGCCGTACTTAAGCGGGATTTTTTCGTCCTTTTCCCGCATCTCATACAGACCAACGCGAATATGGGCCATCACGAAATCAACGCCGGTAAACGCCTCCTGCGGATCGGTTGTGAAGCTGAACGCAACCTGCGGATAGCGCTCCGCCACCAGAATGGTACAGGCTTCGCCGATAACGCGCTGACGCTCGGGGTTATTGTCATACAGCCGGATCTCGCTCAGGGGGAAGCGGTCCATATTTTCCAGCAGCATCATAACAATCCCCGGAGTATAGGTACTGCCACCGCCGGCAATAGTGACAACAAATTTATCTTTCATTTTCCACCTCTTTATTCATGAATATCTAAATAGCTATTTACGGCACTGCGGACTTTATTCACCCCTACGCCGTAGATAACCTGAACGTGATGACCGTTGATAATGACGCTGGCGCCGCCGCTGCTCTTCAGAAGGCTCTCCTGAATCAAAGCGGGGTCCCGCACGTCAACCCGCAGTCGTGTAAAGCAGTTATCGACAGAGCAGACGTTCCCTTTACCGCCAAGCCCGAGGACCACCTGTTCACCCGATGCCTGATCCGCCAGACCGGCGCTCGCCTTTTTTTCAGCGCCGGGCTCGCCCTGCTCCCGGCCCGGCGTATTTAGCCGAAGGCGGGTGATCAGGAATTTACCGACGAAGTACATGGTCGCGGTTTCCATCAGGCCCAGAACCACAAAGATGGGCCAGCGCGTCAGATGCGCCCCTGCCGGGATGTTATAAACAATGAAATCGATAATGCCGTTGGTTGCACAGACCCGGACGTTAAGGAGCCAGGCCAGCATCTGGAAAAAGCCATCCAGCAGCGAATAGACCAGCCAGAGCAGCGGTGCGGTAAAGATAAACAGGAACTCAAAGGGCTCAGTGATGCCGACCAGAAACGAGGTGACGATCAGCGGAATAAGGGTGATTTTTAATTTCTGCTTATTTTCCGGCCTCGCGGTTTTATAAAATGCCAGGGCCATTCCCGCCGTACCGAATATTTTCACCATCCCGTAGGTTAAAAAACGCGCCGAATCGCTTAAGGCGCCGCCGGTATTGCTGGCAATTTCGGCGAGAAAAATGGGCTTCGCCCCGACGACCGTTTGGCCGTCTATCAGCAGCTGCCCGCCGATGGAGGTAAACACAAAGGGCGACCAGATCAGGTGATGTAAGCCTGTTGGAATAAGAAAGCGGTTAAGAAAGCCGTACAGAAACACGCCCGCCGCACCGAAGGTTTTCATCACGCCGGTGAGCGCCGATATGCCATGCTCAACAATCGGCCAGATATAGACGGTGCCGATGGCAAACAGGCCCACCAGCGGGATCATGACGATCAGCACCAGCTTGCTGTTGCCGTAGATGGAGAACGCGCCCTGAAACTCTATCGCCACGAAGCGGTTATGGATAAACGCCACAACGCAGCCGAGAATGATGCCGAGAAACACCCCCATATCAATAACCTGAAAGCCAAAAATAAAGGTTTGGCCGCTGCCGTATAGCTGCGCATTGCTGCTGCCTTCGGCCAGTCGTTGCGTGAGGGTTAGCCAGCTGTTATTTGCCGCCAGATACATAAACCAGGTCATGGCCGCCACGAAAGCCGCTTCCGCTTTGCGGCTTTTTGCCAGCCCGCTGGCCAGCCCGAGGCAAAAGAAAAAGCCGAGGTTATTCATGATTGCCCAAAGCATACTGGAAACATATTTACCCAGTAGATAAAGCGTGCTGCTTTCGGCCACCCATAATTTATTGGTAGTGATGCTGAGTAATGCAATCAAAAGGCCAACGACCGGCAGATATAAAACTGGCCCAATCATCGCCTTCGAAAAGTCCTGTAATTTTTTAACCCCAACCATTGTCGACCCCTTTACCATCCGACGCCTGCCAGCGCCGCGGAACATGGAACTCAGCTTATGTCGAGGCCGAAATAAATCAGATCGGCAAAACCATCATTTGTGATAGAAGTCATATACCTTTGGGTGGAATAGATATATATGTAAAACCTTATTTTTAGATGACATTGTGCCGACAGCTTTCATGCTTTAATTTATTTATATACTAATCAATGAATTACTTGAGATCTCGCAAAGTCACTCATCAACCTGAGACATCTATAAGTGATATATAAATCAATTGCAGGTGAGCTAAAAAATCGCATCAACAGCGATGAGTACGAAATCGGGGATGCGCTACCCAGCGAGAAGACGCTGGCTGAGGAACTGCAGGCGTCGGTGATGACTATCCGCAAGGCGCTGACGCTGCTTGAAGAGGAAAAGCTGATCGTCAAACGGCACGGCAGCGGCTCGTACGTGGCGCGCAAGAGCAACTACCACGGCGGCGAACTTGATGGGTTTAATTACCAGATGCATGTCGTCGGCGTAACCAATTACCGCAATAAGGTGATTGAATTCACCATGATCGACGCCCCGTTGGCGATCGCCCAGCAGCTAAAAATTGAGCCGGGGGAGAAGGTCTATTACGTCAGGCGCATTCGCCTTATCGACGACGTGCCCATTTTGATTGAAAACAGCTATATCCCGGTGGCGGTTTTTCCATGGCTGAGCATCGGCAATCTGGAAAGATCGAAATTTAACTATTTCAAGAAGGAGTGCAATATTTCCATTCTGGAGAGCCACCGCAGCTACTCCCCGGTTCTCGCCACCCGGGAACAGGCGGAGTTCCTGCAGGTTCCGGCAAACAGCCTCCTGCTGCGGGTCCAGTCGCTCAGCTATACGCAGAATAATATCTGCGTCGATTTATCCGATATCTATCAGAACACCAACAAATACAACGTCAAGCATATCACCCGTCGTTAGGCCGCCAGACTTCGAAGGCGGCGCGCGACGCGGCGTCCGCCTGCCCCCCGGACGCACGCATGCAAGCGGCGCATCGTGCAGCGCAGGGGAATCGGCTGTCCCCTCTGCCCCACGATGCGCCGGATACCCTCTTTAACGCCCGGCGGCAGGGGCGCCGTTTCAGGTCGCCCCTGTTTATCGCTGCGGCTACGCCTCATACGCCGCGGTATGGAAATCAATCTCCCACTGCAGCACCTCGCCGTACAGCGCCGACAGCGCCTGCTTTTCGCTCTCATTAAGCGCCATTGCGCAACGGTCCAGCTCCTCCTTCAGCCAGCAGGCCTGGCGGTAGAACGCCTCCTCCGCATGCATCTCGACCCAGCGCCGCAGATCCGCGTCGCTCTGGCGGCCCTCGCTCACCCGCCGGCACCAGCAGTAGTACATCCACTCCGCGCCGAACATCAGGGTAATAATCTGTTCATAGCTTCCCTCCCGGGCGATGCGCAGCATGCCGTCGCGAAAGCGGCGCACTCCGGGGAGGTCGTCCGGATAGTCGGCAGGATTAACCCGGCGCTCGGCCAGCACCTGTTCAAACCAGGCGATCTGGGTGTCCACCAGCGCGTTGAGGACGCCGATCAGCCAGCGCTGCTGGCGAATATCCGGCGCCTTGCTGACGCCGAGGGCAAAAATAGCAATCGCCGTGGCGACAAAGTTGCCCTCAAAGACCAGATAGCGGTTAAAAACCGACTCAGGCAGGCTGTCCTGCTCGATATCGACCACAAAGCGGTGCTGCTGCATCGCCTGCCAGACCGGCTGATGTTCACGCAGCAGGCGCTCGCTAAAGTCCTCCATTACGCCTCCTCCAGCACGGCCTGAGCAACCGACATAAAGTGCTTCACCCGCGCCAGATCAACATCGTTCCACCAGACGCCGTCCACCTTCATGGTGCTGGCGACGATCACCCCCTGCGTGCGCCCGAGGATCTGGCAGACGTTGGCCGGCGTCACGCCTGAGCCCACCAGCAGCGGCAGCTCGGTGGCGGCGCGGATCTCATCGATCTCCTCCATGGTGGCGCTATCGCCGGTGCGCTGGCCGGTGGCGATCACCGCGTCGGCCTCGAAGAAGTCCACGTCGCGGGTCAGCTCCTGAATCGAACGGTCGGCGACAATGGCGTGGCTGCCGTGCTTGACGTGGCTGTCGGCAAAGACGCGAATATGCTCCGCGCGCAGCTGGCTGCGATAGCGCAGGGCCTTCGCCGCCGCCCCTTCAATAAACCCCTCATTGGCGATATAGGCGTTGGCCCACTGGTTTACGCGGACGAAATCGGCCCCGCCGGCCAGCGCGGTCGCCAGCGCGGGAATCGCGGCGTTGGCCAGCACGTTAATCCCCAGCGGCACGCCGAAACGCTCGCGAACTTTCTCGGTAATGACCGCCATCAGCGCCGATGTTTCAGGGCCAATATCCTCTGGTTTGGCAAAGGGAATATCGCCGTGGTTTTCAACAATCAGGCCGTGAACGCCCCCCGCAATATAATTTTCGGCATCCCGAATCGCTCTTTCAATAATAGCGCTCACTGATTTACCACGATATTTAGGCGTACCTGGAAAAGGGTCACAGTGAATGACACCGATGACCACTTTGCGACGAGAAAAAATATCTTGTATTGCGTTAGGTTTTTCTGCTGATATAGAAGTCATGTTATCCATCCTGTTAAGGGAACACTATGCGTGTTTACGTTATCGGTAATATTACCGTAGATGAAACCTGGTCTATTTCGGATATACCGAAAAAAGGCACCTCGATTCATGGCATTAAAGTTTCGCAGGATCTCGGCGGAAAAGGCGCGAATCAGGCGATTATATTATCCCGCTGCGGTATAGATACGCGCTTAATCGCGGCCACGGGAAATGACAGCAACGGAGCCTGGATACGCCAGCAGCTAATAAATGAACCATTGACGCTGCTACCCGTCGAAAATTTCAACCAACATAGCGACACCTCGATTATTTTAAATAGCGCCGATGGCGATAATGCCATTATTACCACTACCGCTGCCGCCGATACTTTTAGCCTCGATGATATTCTGCCGCATCTGGCAGAGGGCGCTGCGGGCGATATTGTGCTGCAGCAGGGTAATTTCTCGCTGGAAAAGACCCGGGACCTGTTCCAGTTCGCCAAAGCGCGCGGGATGACCACGGTATTTAACCCTTCGCCGGTTAATCCTGATTTCTCCCTCCTGTGGCCGCTCATCGATATCGCGGTCGTGAATGAGTCGGAAGCGGAGCAGCTACAGCCCTACGGCGTACCCACCCTCGTCATTACCCAGGGCGCCGCCGGCGCCTGGCTGGTTCGCGATGGCCAGCGCCGGTTCTCTCCCGCCGCCGCCGCCGAGGCGCTTGATACCACCGGCGCGGGCGACACCTTTCTCGCCGTTATGCTGGCATCCGCGCTGCGGCGTGGCGTGGCGCCCGACGCTCTGGCGCTGGCTCATGCCAGCCGCGCGGCCGCCATCACCGTGAGCCGTCGGGGTACGTTCAGCGCCTTTCCCGACGGCCACGAGCTCGCCGCCCTGCTCGCGGCGGACGATGCCTGAAGATTACTTAAACAGCGAGCGGTAGGAATCCACGTTCGCTTTGGTCACCACCGTAGCCGGAACCAGAATGGTTTTCGGCACGGTTTTACCCGAAGTAATCGTGTTCAGCGCCTTCAGCGCCTGGGCCCCCATCTGCTCAGGATCCTGCTGCAGCACGGCGGTAACGTAGCCGCCGTCGATGCCCGAAATCGCCTTCGCCGTCAGATCCCAGCCGAAGACCTTAATATCCTTCTGCCGCCCCTGGTTTTCCACCGCGGCAATAGCGCCGAGCAGCGCGGGTTCGCCGGTGGCGTAAATCGCCGTCAGATCCGGGTTGCCGGTAATCAGGTTTTCCGCCGCGGTCATCGCTTTATCCTGCACGTTCTGGCCGTCAACGACGTTGGCGATGGTAATTTTCGGGTTACTTTTCAGCGTCTCCTCAAAGCCCTTCTGCCGCTGGTTCTGAATCGCCGAGTTCAGGGCGCCGACGATCCCCAGCCGCGCCTGACCGCCCATCTCTTTCTGCACGTAGTCAACGAAGTATTTACCAATAATGCGTCCCCCTTCGATATTATCCACGCCGACCTGGGCCGCCTGAGGCCCCGCCGGTAATACCGCATCAATAGCAATCACCGGAATGTTAGCGGCGGCGGCCTCTTTTACCGCTGGCATAATTCCGTTGACGTCGATGGCGGCAACCAGGATGCCTTTAACGCCTTGCTGAATATAGTTTTCAATCGCATCATTCTGCGCGACGGGATTATCGTTGGAGTTGAAAATAACTAAATCCTTGCCGCTCGCCGTGGCCGCATCCTGCGCGCCTTTATTCATCAGATTAAAAAACAGCGCCTGCTGATTGATTTGCACTAACGCATAGGTTGGATTGGCGGCACTGGCGCAAGAAATAAAGCTAACCGATGCCAGCAGAGACGTTGCAACAGCAATAAAACGCAGTTTTCCGGTGTTAAATAACATCATCAGTATCCTCGTCGGGAATAATTGATAGCCAGCAGAGTTCCGCGCCGCGATGCGAACGCAGAAGGAGTATTTTTTTGGCGGGCAAATATCGTATCTGGCCAGCACGATCGCAGATCGTTTGGCTAATACCTGCTTGATGCATTCCGGCAACCGGTCCGTTTCGGTGCGCTACTGGAATGTTTTAAGCGGGTTTGGGAATGACTTCCCGGATGATGCGGTAAACTTCCTATACAATTCTCCGCCGATTAAATTTTGTCAAGTCTTTATTTAGCGCCGCCGCGGGCGGAAAAATTGCTGTATTGACCGCGCTTAACTATGTTACAGATAGCCGACTCTGGCAGAAATGGCGCAGGAAATGAGTATAAAACGCGTATTGTTATCCGATGTGGCAAAGCTGGCGGGACTGTCGAAGGCCACCTTATCTCGCTATATGAACAACAATATCGTGCTGCCGCAGGAAACTATCGACCGCATTGAAACGGCGATCCGCGAGCTGGACTATCGCGGAAACAGCCTGGCACGCCGCCTTAGCAAAGGGGGCAGCGAAACCCTCGGTCTGGTCCTCCCCGATATTACCAACCCCTTCTTCGCCGAACTGGCCGACGCCGCCGAGGAGGCCGCTTCGGCCAGCGGCTACAGCCTGGTGCTGTGCATCACCCGCAACAACCCGGAAAAAGAGTGCCAGTTCATTCGCTGGCTGGATACCTGCCAGGTTGACGGCCTGCTGTTCACCACCAACCGCCCCGATAACGGCCTGCTGCGTAAAGAGGTTCAGCGTCACGAGCGCATCGTTTTGCTGGATGAGGATATTCCCGGCAGCAAGGTGCCGAAGGTCTTTGCCGATAACGTCCAGGGCGGGCGAATTGCCACGGAAAAGCTGATCGCCGCCGGGCATCGCCGTATCGCCTTCGTCGGCGGGCCGGACAAGCTGATGAGCGTGCGTGAACGCTACCAGGGATTCTGCACCGCCATGGAGCAGGCCGGCCTCAGCTGGCCCCCCGAGTGGGTCATGTACGGCGACTACCAGCGCGAGTTCGGCCAGCAGGCGCTTAAGCGCCTGTTCAGCCAGCCGCTGCGCCCCACCGCCGTCTTTGCCGCCAGCGACTATCTGGTGCTTGGCCTGCTCGACGGGCTGCGCGCCTGCGGACTACAGGCGCCGGAGGCGCTGTCGCTGGTCGGCTTCGATGACGCTAACTATGCCGATTTTACCCAGCCGCGCATCTCCACCATCCGCCAGCCCGCGCGGGAGCTGGGCCGCACCGCGGTGAGCATCATGCTGCGCCTGCTGAATAACGAGCAGAATATCCCGGCGGAAACCCGCCTGCCGGTGGAATGGATTGGCCGCGATTCGATCAAGATTTGTTAAGCGCGTCCCAAAATGGCGCAAAAGCGCCCAATTTTGGCGCAAAAAACGTTCAACTTAAAATCCCTTTATTATAATTAGTAAACCGGTTTACTTATAAACCGCTAATAAATTCTTTCTGTTACATAGGGTTAAGTGATGGGGCTGCTGTGGTTTTTCTGCCCTGGCACGGATGCTGCAATGTTCTTACTGGCGAACAAATATCTTAAATAGCGTTTGACCTGACTGTGCTTGTGAAAGCTCCACTCCGCAGGTAAACCGGTTTACAAGGGCGTAAACCGTGTTGGATGGAGTCTTTTACCCACGACGGCAAACATTTTCCCGGCAATAGCGATGGGAGCGATCGGATGCAGCAGCCACAAACTATCCCGCCAAGGGTAGAGATGATCAATATCACCAAGACCTACGGGTCGATACGTTCCCTGCGCGGCGTAAACCTGGAGCTGGCTCCGGGCGAAGTGCTGGGCCTGGTGGGCGATAACGGCGCGGGGAAATCAACCCTGACCAAAGTGCTGTCCGGGGCGGTGATCCCCACCAGCGGCACTATCCGCATCGACGGCGAACAGCACCAGTTTACTAACCCGGCGGACTCTCGCCGCTGCCATATCGAGATGGTGTATCAGGACCTGTCGCTGTGCGACACCGTTGACGTCGCGGGCAACCTGTTTATGGGCCGCGAGCCGATGAAATCGGTGCTCGGCATCCCCTTCCTCGACGAGGCCAAAATGCACGCCGACGCGCGGGAGATGCTCAAGGGGCTGGGGATTTCCATTCCCGATACCCGCCTGCTGGTCCGCAACCTCTCCGGCGGTCAGCGCCAGGCCATTGCCATCGCCCGCGCGGCGGCCTTTGACCCCAAGGTGCTGATTATGGATGAGCCCACCGCCGCGCTTGCCGTGGCGGAAGTGGAGGCGGTTCTGGAGCTTATTCGTCGCGTTTCGGCTCGCGGCGTAAGCGTCATTCTCATCACCCACCGTCTGCAGGATCTGTTCCTCGTCTGCGATCGGATCATGGTGATGTATGAAGGCACCAACGTCGCCGACCGGCGGGTGGCCGACACCAGCCTGAGCGATATCGTAAACCTGATCGTGGGCGAAAAATTCACCGCTCGCTCAGCGGCAGCACACTGAGGTAACAGGATGAGTATCATGAACTTAAGCAGCTCCCGCATGATCCAGCATTCGCTGCCGCGCCGCCTGCTGCATAACCACTCTGGCGTGGTCAGCATCGCGCTGTTTTTCGTCTTCTGCTGCGTGGTGTTTTCACTCATTACCAGCAACTTCCTTACCGGGACCAACTGGCTGAATATCATTCGTCAGAGCGCCCCGCTGCTGATCGTGGCGACCGCGATGACCCTGGTGATTACCACCGGCGGCATCGACCTGTCGGTGGGTTCCACCCTCGCGCTGGTGGGCGCGCTCTCCGCCATCGCCCTCAACAACTGGGGTTTACCGTGGCCGGTGGTGCTGCTCGGCGGCCTGCTGCTCGGCGGATTAGTCGGCGCCATCAACGGCTTCTTTATTGCCTATGAAGGCATTCCGGCGTTTATCGTCACCCTCGCCACCCTCGCCGTGGTCCGCGGCATCGCGCTGCTGGTGACCCAGGGCTACTCGATCCCGGTCCCCGCCGACAGCCTGTTTACCTTTATCGGGCGCGCGTGGGTTGTGGGTATCCCGATGCCGGCGCTGATCGGCATTATGATCCTGGTTATCGGGCATATCGTGCTGAATCATATGCGCTTTGGCCGCTACGTCACGGCGATCGGCGCCAACGCCGAGGGCGCACGTCGCAGCGGGATTAACACCAAAGCGGTGACCATGCGGGTGTACATCATCAGCGGAATGGCCGCCGCGCTGGCCGGCATGATCATTACCGCGCGCCTCGGCAGCGGCTCGTCCAACCAGGGGGAAGGCTTCGAGCTGCAGGTGATTGCCGCGGTGGTCCTCGGCAGCACCAGCCTGTTTGGCGGCTTCGGCACCATTATCGGCACGCTGCTCGGCGCGCTGTCGATTGCGGTTATCCAGAACGGGCTGATCCTGTCGCATATCTCGCCGTTCTACACCCAGATAGCCACCGGCACCATTATCCTGCTGGCTATCTGGCTCAACACCCGCATTCTTAACCCCACGCGATCTGCGGCGAAAGGATAGCTCATGAAAGGATCAATTTTTCGCCACCCCACTCCGCTGCCGGTCGGCGTCAGCAGCGGCTACGTGATGACGGTGCTCGGCCCGCTGCCGGTTAGCGAGATGGGCGTCACGCTGATGCATGAGCATATTCTGCTGGATGCCTCCGGCAAATGGGTACCGCCCTGCTGCTGCAGCGATCGCCACCTTGCCGAAATGCCGGTGAAGATGGAAAACCTCGGCGAGCTGTCGCTGAACCCGCTCATCAGCCGCGACAACTGCCAGCTGTTTGACGTCGACGTGGCCATTGAAGAACTGACCAAATATCGCGCCCTGGGCGGGGAAACGGTGGTCGATCCGACCAATATCGGCATCGGCCGCGATCCGCTGGCGCTGGCGCGCATCGCTCGCCTCACCGGCCTGAACATTGTTATGGGCACCGGCTTCTATCTGGAGCCGTCGCACCCCGAGTGGGTGAAAAGCAGCAGCGTCGAACGGCTGACCGAGCGGCTAATTTACGATCTCGGCGGCGCGGAGGAGAAGCCGGAGGTCATCGCCGGGCTGATCGGCGAGATCGGCGTCTCCAGCCGCTTCACCGCCGATGAAGAGAAGTCCCTGCGCGCGGCGGGCCGGGCAAGCGCCGCGACCGGCGTGCCGATCGAGGTCCACCTGCCGGGCTGGGAGCGGCTGGGCCATCGGGTGCTGGATATTCTCGAACAGGAAGGGGCCGATCTGCGCCATACGGTCCTGTGCCATATGAACCCAAGCTTTGCCGACAAGCGCTATCAGCGCGAGCTGGCGCAGCGCGGGGCGTTCCTCGAATACGACATGATCGGCATGAGCTACTACTACGCCGATGAGTCGGCGCAGTCGCCCTCCGACGAGGAGAACGCCCGCGCCATCCGGGAGCTGATTGATGACGGCTATATCCAGCAGATTTTGCTGTCGCAGGACGTCTTCCTGAAGACCATGCTCACCCGCTACGGCGGTCACGGATATGGCTACATACTCAAGCATTTCGTTCCTCGCCTGCGCCGCCACGGCGTCAGCGGCGAACAGCTTGAAACCCTGATGATTGGCAATCCCCAGCGGGTATTTGGCGGATAAAAAGGAAAGTGATAATGAAGAAGAAAGTTTTACTGGTCGGTGAATCCTGGACCAGCACCTCAACGCACGTTAAAGGCTTCGATCAGTTTGCTACCGCCACCTGGCACACCGGCGCGACGGATTTTCTGGCCGCGCTGGCCGACAGCAGCTATGCCATCACCTATATGCCGGCCCACGCGGCGGCCACCGAGTTCCCGCTGACCCAGGAAGAGCTGCAGGCGTGGGATGCGATTATCCTGTCGGACATTGGCGCCAACACGCTGCTGCTGCACCCCGACACCTGGCTGAAAAGCCGCCGCACCGCCAACCGCCTGACGCTGCTGCATGACTACGTTGCCGCCGGCGGCTCGCTGATGATGATTGGCGGCTACTACAGCTTCCAGGGGATAAACGGCGGCGCGCGCTATCGCCATACCGCGGTGGAGAAGGTTCTGCCGGTGCGCTGCCTGGCGTGGGACGATCGTATTGAAACCCCGGAAGGCTGCTACGCCGAAGTCACCGAATCCCACGCCCTGTTTAACGATATTCCCGGCGAGTGGCCGTGGCTGCTGGGCTATAACGAAGTGGAAATGCACCCGGAGGGCAGGCTGCTGGCGACGGTTGCCGGAACCGGGCACCCGCTGCTGGCGGTGCGCGAATATCAGCAGGGCCGTTCGCTGGTGTGGACCAGCGATATGTCCGCCCACTGGCTGCCCGAGGAGTTTGCGCAATGGCCCGGCTATCGCCAGCTGTGGATTAACTGCCTCGACTGGCTGACGGAACGCGGCTGATGGCGAACGCTACCCGCGAACTGGCCCGGCGGCTGCTGGGCTTTAACACCATCAACCCGCCGGGAAACGAAGCCGACTGCATGCGTTTTTTTGCCGACTGGCTGCGCGATAGCGGCTTCGAGGTTGCGCTGTCGTCGTTCGGCGAAGGGCGCTGCAACCTGATTGCCCGGCTGCCGGGGGCGACGGCGGGTAAGCCGCTGGCCTTTACCGGCCATCTCGATACCGTGCCGCTCGGCAATGCGCAGTGGCGCTTCGATCCCTTCGGCTCGCAGGTTGAGAACGGCCGGCTTTACGGGCGAGGATCCAGCGATATGAAGGCGGCGATAGCGGCGTTTGCCGTCGCCTGCGTCCAGCGGCGGGAGGCGATCCTCGCCGGGCGCGGTGCGGTGCTGCTGATCACCGGCGGGGAAGAGACCGGCTGCGACGGCGCGCGGGCGCTGATCGCCTCCGGCACGCTGCCGGAGATTGGCGCGCTGATCGTCGGTGAACCTACCGCCAATTACCCGGTTATCGGGCATAAAGGGGCGCTGTGGCTGCGCGCTGAAACCCGGGGCAAAACCGCCCACGGCGCGATGCCGGAGCTGGGAATTAACGCCATCTATCTGGCGGCGGATGCGCTGGGTAAGATTCGTCATTTTTCGCCAGGCGCGCCGCATCCGCTGATGAAGCAGCCCACGCTCAACGTCGGGCGCATTGAGGGCGGACTCAATATTAACTCCGTGCCGGACCGCGCGTGCTTTGATGTCGATATCCGCAGCGCGCCCAATTTACAGCACGCCGTCATTCGACAGCGGCTGAGCGCGCTGCTTGGCGAGAGCGTGACGCTTACCACCCTGGTCGATCTGCCTGCGGTGCTGAGCGAAGCGCGGCACGCGTGGATAGCCCAGGTTTATCAGCGCTGCCAGCCGCTGCACGATATGCCACTGACGCCGCGGGTGGTGCCCTACTTTACCGACGCCTCCCTGCTGCTGCCCGCGCTGGGTAATCCGCCGTGCATTATTCTCGGTCCCGGCGAGCCGTCGATGGCCCACCAGACCGACGAGTACTGCCTGCTCAGCCGGCTGGAGGAGGCCGAGCGGCTGTACGGGGAGCTTATCGGCGACTGGATGGCCTAGCCATCTTCAGCCGCCTGCCGAACAGTCCGCTTTGCGCAAGCGCAAGGCTGTTGCACAATGGGCTCACCGTTTTGCCAGGCGAAGGCGTTTCCTGATGTCACACATTAAAGGCTTAAAAGACTGGGTCAAACCGGCCCACTCTGCGGCGAAAATAGAGCGCATTGAAGCTTTTTTTAGCGGCCATGGGTACTCGCCGCATCGGCACGATACCTACGCTATCGGCCGCACGCTCTCCGGGGTGCAGAGCTTCAGCTACCGCGGCAGCCGGCGCCATAGCCTGCCTGGGGGGACGATGGTGCTGCATCCGGATGAAATCCACGACGGAGAGGCGGGGACCGAGGATGGATTCCGCTATCGCATGATCTATATCGAGCCGGCGCTGGTTCAAAAGATACTTGGCGGCAGGCCATTACCTTTTATCGCGGACGGACTCTCTACCGACCCGCGGCTATTTGCCGCCACTCAGCCCTTACTCAAGGCGATGGATGAGTCGTTTGAAACGCTTGAAGAAGACGATGCGCTTTACGATCTGGCCCACACGCTTGCGGCGGTAGGAGGGCAGCATTCCAGACGAAAAGTTTACGACTATCCGGCGGCGGAGCGGGCAAGAGAGTACATCCACTGCCGTTTTGACAACCCCATTACCCTGGATGAGCTCTCCTTTGTCAGCGGAAAAGATCGCTGGAGCCTCAGCCGCGACTTTCGCGCCCTCTTCGGCACCAGCCCGTACAGATACGTGACGATGCGTCGGCTGATACAGTGCAAAAGGCTGATGTTAACGGGCAAAAACCTGGCGGATATTGCCGTTGATTGCGGTTTTTCGGATCAAAGCCATATGACTCGCCAGTTTATCGGCAACTTTGGCGTTTCTCCCGGCCGCTGGCTGCGGTTCATTAAAAACGTATAAGGCAGCCTGCACGATCGTTCAATCTATCCTTTGTGGGATTCACTATGCTCGACTCTTCTTACATGAGGAGTCTGAAAATGCAGCAACCGATTAATATTGAACATAAACTTTCGCTTATCACCGAGCAATGGCAGCCCAAAGTCATTGCGGAGATGAATGATTATCAGTTTAAGGTCGTCAAAATCCTCGGCGACTTTGTCTGGCACGCTCATCCGGAAACCGATGAGGTGTTTATTGTCATCGACGGTGTTTTGACAATTTATTTCCGTGATGGCGAAGTGGCGGTGAATGCGGGCGAAATGTACGTTGTTCCGCGCGGAATCGAACATAAAACCTACGCACAAGCTGAAGCAAAAATCATGCTTATCGAACCCCGCGGCATAGTGAATACCGGCCATGAAGGGGGAGAGCGAACGGCAAAAAATGATGTCTGGATTTAGCGTAGCCAAATAACGTCATCCCGGCGCCCGCCATCATCTCCGCCCCGGCGGACAAGCCCTCCCGACGCCATCTCAAGGATGTGGCGGGAAGGCGTCAATGGCTGCAGCCCTAAAAGCTGCAGCGACGGTCAGGCGGCGCCGATCATCAGGTCGAGGTTTTGCACCGCGGCGCCCGATGCCCCTTTGCCGAGGTTATCGAACACCGCCGTCAGCAGGATTTGCCCGCTCTCAGGATTGGAAAATACGCCCAGCGCCATCTCGTTGGTACCGTTCAGCCGCTGGGGATCGAGACGCTCAATCTCGCCGACGGCTTCAGGCGTCAGCACCTTGACCAGCTCGCTATGGCGATAATGCTGCGTCAGGCAAGCATGTACTGCTGCCGCGTCGGCATGTTCAGGCAGCAGGCGCTGCTGAAGCGGCACGCTGAGGATAATCCCCTGGCGGTAGGCGCCGTAAGCCGGCATGAAAAACGGCGGCATTGAGAGCCCGGCGTAGCGCGCAATCTCCGGAACATGCTTGTGTCTGAGGCCTAAGCCATACGCCTGAAAAGCAGGGCCGGTGCCCGCTTCCCCGCCCTCGTACAGCTCGATCGCCGCCTTCCCGCCGCCCGAATAGCCGGACACGGCGTGAATGGAAACGGGGTAATCAGCGGGCAGCAGCCCGGCGTTAACCAGCGGGAGCAGCAGACCAATAGCGCCGGTTGGGTAGCAGCCTGGGTTGGTGACGCGCTTCGAGGCCCTGATGCGTGCGGGCTGGTCGGCGCTCATCTCCGGGAAACCGTACGTCCACCCGGAGACGGTGCGATGGGCCGAGCTGGCATCGATTACGCGCACCTGCGGATTCTCCAGCATCGCCACCGACTCGCGCGCCGCCTCATCGGGCAGGCACAGAATGGCGATATCGCAGCCGTTGAGCATCTCCGCCCGGAGCCGCCGGTCTTTGCGCTGGGACGGGGGCAGAGTCATGAGCTTAATATCCGTACGGTGGCGCAGGCGGTCGTGGATTTGCAAACCCGTCGTGCCCTGCTCGCCATCAATAAATACGTGAGTCATCGTCATTTCCTTAAACCGGTTAGAACGTCAGTGCATGAATGTTGTGCCAGGTTTAAGTATTGGTAAAGTTGCATTATCCTAACGTCAAATTCAGTTTTTCTGAGGTACGCCAATGCGGGAGATCAATCTCGATCAGCTGCGCACACTAATCACCATTGCCGACACCGGCTCCTTCAACGAAGCCGCCCGGCAGCTGCACCTGGCGCCGCCGACGGTCAGCCTGCACATCTCCGAGCTCGAGGGCCGCGTGGGGGCGAAGCTGCTCTCCCGCACCCGGGGCAAAGTCAGGCCGACGGCCATCGGCGAGAACATGGTCGCCCACGCCCGCCGGCTCCTTGCCGACGTCGCCTATGCGCTTGACGACATATCCCGCCAGGCTCAGGGGCTCACCGGCCAGGTCCGACTAGGCGCCTCCACCGGCGCCATTGCTTACCTCCTGCCCCAGGCCCTTGAAAAGCTGGCGCAGTCCCATCCGCATATTGACGTGCATATCACCATCCTGACGTCGCAGCAGACCCTTGAGCAGCTGAAATCCGGTTCGCTCGATATCGGTATTGTGGCGCTTCCGCAGCCCCGGATCAGCGGCCTGAAGATTGACGCCTGGCGGCGGGACCCCGTTGTCGCGTTCCTGCCCGCGGACTGGACGGCCCCGGAGTTTGTGACCCCGGAATGGATGATTGCCAGGCCTCTGCTGCTCAACGGCTCCGGCACCCACCTATCGCAGCTGACCAACGGCTGGTTTGCCGATACCGGCCATAGCCCCACGCCGCGGATCAAGCTGGATTATAACGATGCCATTAAAAGTCTGGTGGGTGCCGGCTATGGCGCCACGTTGCTGCCGCTTGAATCGGGTACCCAGCTAGCCGCCGATAGCCGCATCGCCATTCGCCCCTTACAGCCGCCGCTGTGGAGAGAGCTGGGATTAGCCTGGCGGGAGAGTGAAAACGAGCTTTCGACGCAGCACCTGCTTTCCGCCCTGCGGGAGCTGCGCCAGGCGTAAATTCATCGGCCGCTGCCGAATGTGGTTGAGCGCGCGCGCCGCCGGATCGGCCGGGGCTATCTCCCCGTGGCCTCCCCGCGCAGGGTATCGGGCACGGCCTGTACCCTGCTGACCAGCTCCGCGAGACTGCCGGCCTGCATCTTTTCCATGACCCTTGCGCGATGCACCTCAACCGTACGCACGGCGATACTCATCGCTTCGGCAATCTCGCGGTTGATCAGCCCTTTTACCACCAGCCCGAGCAGCTGGCGCTCCTTCGCCGTGAGCTGCTGATAGCAGTTCACTATCTGGCGCCGGGAGATCGCCGTCGAAGAGACCGCCAGCGCGTGTTCCAGCCCCGTTTGCAACGCCTGAGCCGAAACGGGCTTCTGCAAAAAATCCACCGCCCCGCGCTTCATCTGCTCCACGGCCATCGGTACGTCGCCGTGGCCGGTCAGAAACACCACCGCCAGGGTGCTTTCGCGCCGTCGCAGGGCCTCATGCACCCGCTGGCCGTCCAGCACCGGCATGCGCATATCCAGCAGCAGCACGCCGTGCTGATACAGATCGGCCTCGGCCAGAAACCTTTCGCCCTGCTCCCAGCACCGCACCGCGTAGCCGAGGCTTTCCAGCAGAAAGGCGCAGGCGCGGGTCACCGCCACGTCATCATCCAGCAGATGTATTATCGCCATTGTCGCGCTTCTCCTCCCGATGGGTGAAATCCAGTACCACAGCCGCTCCGGCCAGCCCGTCGGGCGCCGCCCGGTTGACGATCGCTATCTCTCCCTGACAGTAGCGCACCAGCCGCTGGCAAATCACCAGCCCCAGCCCCATGCCCTCCCGGCGGCTGGTCACAAACGGCTGGAAAACCTGCTGCATCAGCGCGTCATCAATTCCGCCCCCGTTGTCCTGCAGCGTGATGCGCAGGCCCCCGGCTTCGCCAGTCGCCTCAAGCCACACCGCCGTGGCGCCCGCCTGCGCGGCGTTGAGGATCAGGTTAGCCAGCACCTGCTCCAGCAGAACCGGCGGCAGGGTTATCCTCAGGTCGCCGCGGGCTCCGTTGTGCAGCGCCAGCGCGGGAAAATGCTGCGCCATGCCTAACAGCTGCCAGACGTGCTGCAGCGCATCGCCAACGGCGATGCTCTCCCACTCGTCCGTCGGGACGGGGTTTCCCTGCGCCTGGCTGACCCAGCGGCGCAGATTACGCACGGTATCGGCCCCGCGCTGCGCCTGCTGGTCAATATGCTCCAGCGCGGGCAGTAACGGATGCTGCCGATCCTCGGCCTGCAGACGGATCGCGCAGCCCTGCGCGTAATGGCGGATAGCCGAAAGCGGCTGGTTCAGCTCATGGGCGAAACCGGAGGTCATCTCCCCCAGCACGCTCATCTGCCTTGCCGTCGCCAGCGCCTGCTCCTGCTGGCGCAGCTGGACGCCATTACGCTCAAGCTGCCTGCCGCGCCGGCGCACCAGCAGCATCACCCAGACGTAGTTCAGCGTCAGCAGGAGCAGCGCCAGCGCCGCGGAGCCCATCAGCAGCCGATGCTGAATCAGCCAGCTTTTAACGTCCAGCCACAGACGCCGCTGCTGCGGATGCTGCTGCACCTCGCGCAGCAGGGCCTCAACCTCGGCGGTAGACGCCGGGGCCCCCCAGTGAAATGCCGCCTGCTGCGGCGCATTAAACAGCGCGCGGGTGACCCTGTCGGCGAGGGCATCGCTCACCGCAGGCAGCGCGGCAAACGACCAGTCGGGATAGAGCGGCGTGCTGGTTAAGCAGGGAATGGCTGTCGGCCGCTTTATCAGGGCGACGAAATCGCTTTTATTTATCAGCCCCTCGTGGTCCATTTTCTCCAGCAGACACACCGGGACAATCGCCGCGTCGATCGCCTTCTCGCGCAGGAGATAGATCAGCGCATCGGCGGGAAAGCCGCTAAACGTCAGGCGAAGGTCGCGCTCGGGGCGCAGGCCGCTATCGCTCAGCGCCTTGTATCCCAGCAGGTAGCCGCCGAAGGCCAGCGGGTCGATGGCGCCCACCGTTTTGCCGATCAAATCATGAACGGCGGCGATCCCGCCGTCGCGGCGCACGAGGATCGCGCTGCCGGTGACGTTGCCCGCTGCGGGCGAAGAGCGCAGGGAGGCCAGCCAGCGCAGCGACGCGTGGCTGTTCAGCTGCACAAACTGCGCGGGGTTAGTCACCACAAACTGCACGCTGCCGCTGCTCACCGCCGCCTGCATCTGCGGCAAATCCAGCGGCAGAATATGAAACCGTTCGCCCGGCAGCTGCTGATTGAGCTGTGCCTCCAGCGGCTGCCAGTGGCCGCGCGTGGCCTCCTCTCCGCGCATCGCGAGGACGCCCACCTGCCATGACCCCGCCCACGCCGCGCCGCTCAGCAGCCACGCCAGCCCCAGTAACGCCAGAGATCTCACCGTTTTCTCTCTCACCCCATCATCCATGCCAATTATGTTGTTTTAGATCAACAAGCCGCCGGGTATGTGGTTAACCACAATAGAGCCGCCCGGCGGCGATTTTTACACTGTAAATCATCAACATTGTTTATTCATCATACGTAAACCAACGGCGTGACCCATGTTTCGTTGTTGCCGCGTGAGGGGAGAAAATATGGACAGCAGTAAACGGCAGTTTCTCCAGCAGCTGGGCGTTCTGACCGCCGGCGCCTCGCTGGTGCCGCTGGCGCAGGCAAAATTTCCCCTGTCGCCGGAGCGTCACGGCGGGTCTGCGCAGCGGCGCTACGCGATGCTGGTCGATCTGCGCCGCTGCATCGGCTGCCAGGCCTGTACCGTCAGCTGCGCGATAGAAAACCAGACTCCGCAGGGGGAGTTCCGTACCCACGTCAATCAGTATCAGGTGCGGCTGGCGGATGAGGTGACCAACGTGCTGCTGCCGCGCCTGTGCAACCACTGCGATAGCCCGCCCTGCGTCCCGGTGTGTCCGGTACAGGCGACCTTTCAGCGCGAGGACGGGATCGTGGTGGTGGACAACACCCGCTGCGTCGGCTGCGCCTACTGCGTGCAGGCCTGCCCCTACGACGCGCGCTTTATTAACCATGAGACGCAAACCGCCGATAAATGTACCTTCTGCGTCCACCGCCTCGAGGCCGGGCTGCTTCCCGCCTGCGTGGAGTCCTGCGTGGGCGGGGCGCGCATCATCGGCGATATCAAGGATCCGCACAGCCGCATCGCGCAGATGCTTCACCAGCATCACGACGACATCAGGGTGCTGAAACCGGAGAACGGCACCGCCCCCCACGTGTTCTATCTGGGGCTGGACGCGGCGTTTGTTAGTCCATTGATGGGACGGGCGCAGCCCGCTCTCTGGCAGGAGGTTTAAATGTCGCATTCAGCGCTGATTGCAGAGGTTCTGACCCAGCCGCAGGAGGTGAGCTGGCTCCCGTGGGCAGTGCAGTATTTCTTTTTTATCGGCATTGCCGCCTGCGGAGCGCTGTTTGCCTGCGCGCTGCGCTGGCGCGCCGGGAGCAGCGAAAAGCTGGAATACCTGACGCTGCTGATTACCCTGACCTGCGCGATAACCGCCCCGCTCGCGCTCACCGCAGATCTCCATCAGACCGCCCGCTTCTGGCACTTTTATGCCTGGCCCACTCCGTGGTCGTGGATGCCGTGGGGAGCCCTGTTTTTACCGCTGTTTACCCTGTTTCTCGGGCTGTGGTTCCTCGCGTTGCTGGCGCAGCGGCTGTGGCGTAAAAGTTACATCGTCACAAAATGGTTAGCCCTCGCCAGCGCCCTGCTGGCGGTCGGTCTGCTGCTCTACACCGGCCGTGAGGTATCGGTGGTGCTGGCCCGCCCGGTGTGGTTCAGCTACGCCCTGCCCGTCGTGATGTTCCTCAGCGCGCTGCAGGCCTTTTTCAGCCTGATAGCGGTGGCCGCGGGGGATGATTTTCACCTGCAGCGGCGGCTGGCGCAGCGGCAGCTCGCGGCCCTGATCCTGCTGGCTGCGGTGGTCATCATTTGGCGCAGCGGCGACACGCTCTCCGGCCACGCCATTCGTCAGTGGCTGGCGGTCTCACCGTCGGCCAGGGGCTACGCCGCCGGCTGGGCGCTGCTGTGGGCGGCATCGCTGGCCTGCTGCGGCCTCGCGCTTCGCCGTCCGCTGGCGCTGCACGCGCGCGGGGCGCTGGCGGTCGTGGCGATGGCGCTGTGCTGGCTGATCCGCTGGACGCTGCTTATCCAGGTACAAAGGATTCCGAAATTCAACGCCGGGTTTAATCCCTATACCCTGCCCGCCGGCACCGACGGCTGGCTGGCGATCCTCGGCACATTTGGCCTGTGGGTGGCGCTGCTGATTATTGTGCGCGAAACCGTAAACGGCCTAGCAAGGAGAGTGCAACATGGCTAATTTAACCCGTCGCCAGTGGCTCAAAGTCGGCCTGGCCGTCGGCGGTATGGCAACCTTCGCCCTCAGCTATCGGGAGGTTGCCAGACGCGCCCTCGACGGCTTGCTCAATGGCACGTCCGGTAAAATCACCCGCGACCGCATCTTTGGCAATGCGCTGATCCCTGAAGCGAACGCGCGGCCCCGCTGGCAGCAAAACCCGCAGCAGGTCATCTCCATGACCCAGTGCTTCGGCTGCTGGACCCAGTGCGGCGTGCGGGTTCGCGTCGATCGTCAAAGCCATAAGGCGCTGCGCATTGTCGGCAACCCCTATCATCCGCTGTCGCACGAGCAGCACGTAGATTCGGCGGTTCCTTTTGCCAGCGCAATGCAGCAGCTGGCGGGCGAAAACGGCCTCGACGGCCGCTCCACCGCCTGCGCGCGGGGCGCAACGCTGCTGGAAGGACTCTACAGCCCGCTGCGCATTCTGCAACCGATGAAGCGCGCAGGTAAACGCGGCGAAGGTCGATGGCAGCGCATCAGTTTTGAACAGCTGATCCACGAGGTGGTGGAAGGCGGCGATCTGTTTGGCGAGGGCCACGTTGAGGGCCTGCGCGCCATCCATGCCCCGACAACGCCGGTGGACCCGCAGCATCCCGGGTTCGGCCCCAAAAGCAACCAGCTGCTGGTCACCAATACCAGCGACGACGGTCGCGATACCTTTCTACGCCGCTTTGCGCTGAACAGCTTTGGCAGCAAAAACTTTGGCGCCCACGGCTCATACTGCGGCCTGGCCTACCGCGCGGGCTCCGGTGCGCTGATGGGCGATCTGGATAAAAACCCGCACGTGAAACCCGACTGGGAGCACGTTGAGTTCGCGCTGTTTATAGGCACCTCCCCCGCCCAGTCCGGCAACCCCTTTAAGCGCCAGGCGAGGCAGCTCGCCAGCGCCCGCCTGCGTAGCGACTTTCGCTACGTGGTGGTCGCCCCGGCGCTGCCGTTGACCACGGTGATGGCCGACGATCGCGGCCGCTGGCTGCCGGTGATCCCCGGCAGCGATTCGGCGCTGGCGATGGCGATGATCCGCTGGATAATCGAAAACCAGCGCTTTAACGCCGATTACCTGGCGATGCCCGGCGCGCAGGCGATGCGCCAGGCCGGAGAAAAAAGCACCACCAACGCCAGCCATCTGGTGATAACCGATGAGATCCCGGGTCTGGCCGGGCAGCATTTAACCCTCGCCCATCTGAGCGCCGGCGGCGCCGATGAGCCGGTGGTCGTTAACGAGGCCGGCGAGCTGGTCTCCGCCGCCACCTGCCCGCGCGCGCAGCTGCTGGTCTCCCGCCGGGTCACGCTTGCCGACGGGCGCGAAGTGACGGTGAAAAGCAGCTTCCTCTGCCTGAAAGAGTCGGCCGAAAAGCTGACGATGGCGCAATACGGCCAGCGGTGCGGCGTGCCGGAGGAAAAAATCATCGCTCTGGCGGATGCCTTTACCCGCCACGGACGCCGGGCGGCGGTTATCACCCACGGTGGGATGATGGCAGGCAACGGTTTTTACAACGCCTGGGCGGTGATGATGCTCAACGCGCTAATTGGCAACCTTAGCCTGCAGGGCGGGGTCTTCGTCGGCGGCGGCCGCTTCAACGGTGCATCCGACGGCCCGCGCTACAATCTGGAGAGCTTCCCCGGCAAGGTGAAGCCCAAAGGGCTGAGCATTGCGCGCAGTAAAACGGCGTATGAATCCTCCGAAGAGTACCGCGACAAGGTGGCGGCCGGGATCTCCCCCTTCCCGGCGAAGGCCCCGTGGTACCCGTTCGTTGCCGGGCAGTTGACCGAGCTGCTGAGCTCGGCGCTGGAGGGGTATCCTTATCCGCTGAAGGCGTGGATCTCCAACATGACCAACCCGCTGTACGGCATTCCTGGCCTGCGGGCCGTGGCGGAGGAGAAGCTCAGGGATCCGCAGCGCCTGCCGCTGTTTATTGCCATTGATGCCTTTATGAACGAAACCACCGCCCTGGCCGATTACATCGTGCCGGATACGCATAATTTCGAAAGCTGGGGATTTAGCGCCCCGTGGGCCGGGGTTGCCAGCAAAGCCAGCACCGCGCGCTGGCCCATTGTTCCGTCGGCGACCGCGCGTAGCGCCGACGGTCAGCCGATCTCGATGGAGTCTTTTTGCATCGCGGTCGCCCGGTGCCTGGATCTGCCGGGGTTCGGCGATCGTGCGATTACCGACGCCGAGGGCAACAGCTATCCGCTGAATCGCGCCGAGGATTACTACCTGCGCATGGCTGCCAACATCGCGTTTATGGGCAAAACCCCGGTCGCCGAGGCCGTCCAGGAGGACCTCACCCTAACCGGCGTCGAGCGTATTCTGCCGCTTATGGCGCAGACGCTGAAATCCGATGAGGTGAGCCGGGTGGCCTTTATCTACTCGCGCGGGGGCCGCTTCGCCCCCGACAAAAGCGGGCGCAGCGGCAACCAGATAGGCACTAGCTGGGAAAAACCGCTGCAGATCTGGAACGCGGAGGTGGCCGCCCATCGTCACGCTATTACCGGTGAGCGCTACAGCGGCTGCCCGACGTGGTATCCGCCCAGGCTCTCCGACGGCCGCGCTATCGATGAGCTTTTTCCGCCCAGGCAGTGGCCGCTGAAGCTTATCTCCTTTAAGTCGAACACCATGGGCAGCGCCTCGACGACGATCCCCCGGCTGCACCACCTTAAGCCGCTCAACCTGGTGGCGATGAATCCCCTCGACGGCCAGCGTTTCGGCGTGGCGCACGGCGACAGGGTGCGCATTATCACCCCCGGCGGCGAGGTAGAGGCCGGGATCAGCCTGCTGCACGGCGTGATGCCGGGGGTTATCGCTATCGAGCACGGCTACGGACATCGGGAGTTGGGGGCGGCGCAGCATACGCTGGACGGCGAACCGCTGCCGTTTAGCCCGCAGGTAGGCTCAGGGGTGAACCTGAACGATCTGGGATTTGCGGACCCGACCCGCAGAGTGAGTAATACCTGGCTGGACTGGGTCTCCGGCGCGGCGGTACGTCAGGGGCTACCGGCGAGGATCGAACGGGTATAGCGCCCCGCGACGGTTGCGGTCGCCGGGCGCGCGCTAAAACCGGCGGCGTGAGCATCCCGTGGCGGGCTTCGGTCCCGGCGCCGTCTTTAGCGCGGGGCCGAAATCCGAATCGGTGCTGCGCCTAGCGGCTCGTCAGCACCTGGGGATCGATCTGCGCAACGATCAAGTCGGCAAGATCGTGCTGCTGGTGCACCTTGCCGCATTTAACGATGATCTGCCGGGCGTTGTCGTACCCCGGCGCCCACAGTCGGTTGTTCATCTGCACATCTTTGTAGACCGCAACCAGCGGTTTCTTCCACGCCGCCGCCATGTGCACGATCGACGTATCCGGCGAGATAACCAGGTCGGCTTCGGCAATCAGCGCCATCGCGTGGTGCAGGGTTTTAAACGGATTGACGCTCACCTTTTCCGCAAGCGGAATGCGAATTTCGTTGCGATGGTCGAGCAGAATAACGTTGACCCGAGGATACTCCGCCTGCAGCCTGGCGATCAGCGCCGACAGCTGCTCCTGCGACAGGCTGCGGTCCTGATGGCCGGCAAAAATGTTCACCACCGCTTTGGGCCCCTCAATAGCGGCCAGATGCTGGCGAACCTGCTGGTGGACATCCTGCGGAATATGCAGGTCGTAGGTCCCGAGATGTTTCTTATCCAGCTGCATATGCTCAGCAATAAAATCAAAGGTTTTGCTGACATGCCAGTTTTCACAATCAAATTTAAACGAGGTGGTGTAATGGTTAATTGATGGCCATTTATTAAAACCGAGTACGGCTTTTGCTTTTATTTGTCGAAGCAGCAGCATTCGGTGTACGGGCATATCAAACAAAGAGGGGTCAATAACGATATCGTACTTATTATTTGCCAGCTCATTAATAACGGACTGAGGAACGTTGTGGGTAAATTTCCGCAGAAAAGCGGCGGAGTCGACGTTATCAGCCTCATAGATATGGCGGATCCGCGGGTTATGGCGCATCACCTGGCTATTCGATTTGGTCAGCAGGAAATCCACGGTATAGCCCGATTCATGCAGGCATTTCACCAGCGCGGAATCGACGACTACGTCCCCGACGGCGCCTTCGTTGCGCATCAGCAGCACGGTTTTCGCCGAGCCGAAGTCGGCCTCACGACGGGTATGCTGGTCCCAAAACGCTTTTGCAATATAAACGCGCATCAGGTTGCGGACTTTCTTAATAAAATAATTACGACGCCTGTTCAGTTCCCTTATTTTTTTGAACTTCCGGGGGGATACCTGCACCGCTGCGTTTTCCATCATCATAACCTCGTTACCACTATCAACAGCACCTCGTTAGTCTGATTAAGGACTAAAGAAAATGAGAAAAGTTCGCTTGATTAATAAATTCCTTTCGCTTTAAGCAGCGCAAGGATAGTAATACGTTTCACTATTCCAGCATATCGATACGCAGATAAAATGAGTGAAATATGGATTGAATGTGGAAGAATGCGGCGCTCGCCAACGGTTTTCATTCGCCACGGGGAGGATTAGACTGACGGTTTTATCCCCGGAGAGAACCGCGCATGAACGCACCTGAAAAACCGAACACCCACCAACTGCTGCTGGCGCTGCTCGATGAACGCCAGGCCCGCTACCGGCTGGTCGAGCATGAGGCGATGGGGAAATGCGAGGCCGTTTCTGAAATTCGCGGCACCGCGCTCGGACAAGGGGCGAAGGCGCTGGTTTGCAAGGTGAAAGGCCACGGCGTCAATCAGCACCTGCTGGCGATCCTCGCCGCCGACCAGCAGGCCGATCTCGCGCGCCTGGCGCTGCACGTTGGCGGCAGCAAAGCCTCGCTGGCCAGCCCCGCCGAAGTCGATGCGCTGACGGCCTGCGTTTTTGGCGCCATTCCCCCTTTCAGCTTCCATCCGGCGCTGCGCCTGGTGGCCGACCCGCTGCTGTTCGAGAACTTCAGCGAAATCGCCTTTAACGCCGGGCGTCTGGACCGCTCAATTATCCTCAATACGGCAGACTATCTGCGTATCGCCCGTCCTGAGCTGGTTGCCTTTCGCCGGGAAGCCTGAGGGTTCTCCATCTCTGCCGCGCAAGGCCATCAGCAGAAAGCGCGCCGGCGTGATAAATAAGCCTGTTTATTCACGCTATTATGCGTAAAGTAGACGGGCTTATTATTTTGGCAAGGATCTCCTGACATGTTCGATACCACCCTGTTCGTTCTTCTGGGGCTGGCCGCGCTCGGCTTTATCAGCCACAACACCACCGTGGCAATCTCTATCCTGGTTTTGATTATCGTGCGCGTTACGCCGCTCAACGTCTTTTTCCCGTGGATTGAAAAACAGGGGCTGACGATCGGTATTATTATTTTGACCATCGGCGTGATGGCGCCTATCGCCAGCGGCACCCTGCCGCCCTCGACGCTGCTGCACTCGTTCGTGAACTGGAAGTCGCTGCTGGCTATCGCCGTCGGGGTGTTTGTCTCCTGGCTCGGCGGGCGCGGCATTTCGCTGATGGGCTCGCAGCCGCAGCTGGTCGCCGGACTGCTGGTGGGCACCGTCCTCGGCGTCGCGCTGTTCCGCGGGGTGCCCGTCGGCCCGCTGATCGCCGCGGGGATCATCTCGCTGTTTATCGGAAAGTCGTAGTCAGGCTGGCAAGATAGCGTCCGGGAGACTGGCCGAGGCCCTTTTTGAACATGGTGATAAAGGCGGTCGTCGAGTCATATCCCAGGCCGTGCGCGGTCTGCTGCACCGTTTGCCCGCGGATCAGCATCTGTAGCGCGAGGATCAGCTGCAGCTGATGGCGCCAGCGGCGAAAGCTGAGGCCGGTTTCGCGAACCACCAGCCGCGCCAGGTTGCGCTCGCTCATCGCGAACTCCGCCGCCCACTGTCCGAGGGTTTGCCACTGTGCCGGCGCTACCGCCATCAGCTCCGCCATCTGGCGGATTTTCGGGTGCGCGGAAACCGGCAGCTGCAGATGCTCCTCCGGCTGCTGCGGCAGCTCGTCAAACAGCACCTGCACCAGCCGTCGGGTGGCGGGGGCGTCGCTCTCGGTCGCGCTGCGCCCGGCAAGGGTCAGGATCAGCTCACGCACCAGCGGAGAGATCTTCAGCGTGCAGCTGCGCTGCGGCATCGGCGCCGCTCCCGGCTCGATAAATAAAAAGCAGATCCGCGCCCCCGGCGTCGCGCGGTTGCTATGGGGCTGCTGGCCCGGTACCCACACCGCATACTGCGGCGGCACCATCCACATTCCGCTTTCCACCTCACAGGTCAGCGCGCCGTGCAGCGCGAGGATCAGCTGCCCCTTGCGGTGCTGGTGGCGCGGAATAAACTGCTCGTCCTCCACCACCCGAATATGGAACGCGAGAGCCGCCTCGTGCCCGCTGTCCGGGTCATAGCCGTCAAGATTTAATCCAATCATCAGATTGTCCGATATTAGCGATAATCTGTCATTTTAGCTTGATTTAAACATTCGGCAAACGCGCTATTGTAGCCTCCCTGTTTACTCGTTTGAGATAGCCATGAGTTCTGTTCTTCCTTCTGCCGGCCGCCGTAATCTGCTGCTGATTGCCGGTATTTTATTTATCGCCACCACGCTGCGCGTGACCTTTACCGGCGCCGCCCCGCTGCTCGATGCCATTCGCGCGGAGTACGGGCTGACCACCGCCCAAACCGGGCTGTTAACCACCCTGCCGCTGCTGGCCTTTGGTCTGGTTTCGCCGCTGGCGGCAGGCGTTGCCCGCCGCTTTGGTATCGAGCGCAGCCTGCTGATCGCGCTGGGGCTGATTTGCCTCGGCATCGGCCTGCGCTCGCTGCCTTCCGCGGCCATGCTGTTTGGCGGAACGGCCGTAATAGGCTGCGGGATTGCGTTAGGCAACGTGCTGCTGCCGGGCTTAATCAAGCGCGATTTTTCGCAGCACGTAGCTAAAATGACCGGCGCCTACTCGCTCACCATGGGGGCCGCCGCGGCGCTGGGCTCCGCCATGGTGGTCCCGCTGGCGCTGGCCGGCTTTGGCTGGCGCGGGGCGCTGTTGATGCTGATGGTCTTCCCGCTGCTGGCGCTGTTCATCTGGCTGCCGCAGTCGCGCAAAGAGGCCGCCGCCCCGCTGACCGCGTCAGGCGCCCTGCACAACCGTGGGATCTGGCGCTCGGCACTGGCCTGGCAGGTGACGCTATTCCTCGGCATTAACTCGCTGGTGTATTACGTGATAATCGGCTGGCTGCCGGCCATTTTGCAGAGCCTCGGCTATAGCGAAGCGCAGGCCGGCTCCCTGCACGGTCTGCTTCAGCTGGCCACCGCCGCGCCGGGTCTCGCGATCCCGCTGATTCTGCACCGCCTGAAAGACCAGCGCGGCATCGCGGTGCTGGTGGCGCTGATGTGCGCCGTCAGCTCGGCCGGGCTGTGGCTGGCGCCGGGGCAGGCGGTTCTCTGGACGCTGATCTTTGGTTTCGGTTCCGGGGCAACGATGATTCTGGGGCTGACCTTTATCGGCCTGCGCGCCAGCTCGGCGCACCAGGCGGCGGCCCTCTCCGGCATGGCGCAGGCCGTTGGCTATCTGCTGGCCGCCTGCGGGCCGCCGGTGATGGGGAAAATTCATGATGCCAACGGCGACTGGCATATTCCGCTCATCGCCGTGGCGCTGACCGCCGTGGTGATGGCCATATTCGGCGCCCTTGCCGGTCGCGCCAGGGAGATTAACGGCTAACGTTCTTTTTTACCTCCGCCACGGCCCCGGCGTTCCGGGGTCGTGGCGGAGGTCAGAGCGCGCTATTGGCTGGCGGCGCGTAAAAAGGCGTGCACCAGCGGCGACGGACTTCCGGCCAGCGCGTTGCGCTCGTGCTGGAACAGGGTCGCGACAAAGAACGGATGCGTTACCAGCTCCACCGCCCGAATATCCCCCTCTTCGTCCCAGCCGGTCACCCGCAGGTCACCCTGCTCCAGCTCGCGGGCAAACTCCTCGGCAATGCCGTAGCTGCAGTGATAGCCCTCTTCGATGCTGTCGCGGCCGTAGGCGCGGGCAATCAGCGTATTCGCGCGCAGCTCAATCGCCGCCGTTTTCTCCACCAGCGAGCAGCTCAGCGGCACAATCACCATTCGCCCTTCGCTATCCGTTTCCGCATGCGCCGCATCCTGCCAGCCCAGGGCGTTGCGCGCATACTCAACGATCGCGTGCTGAAAACCGCCGCAGGTGCCGAGGAACGGAATACTGTTTTCGCGCGCATAGCGGATCGCGATAAACGCGCCGGCGGCATTTTTATAGGGGCTGGCGGGAACCACCCAGATGGCGTCGTAGTCGGCGAGCGCTTCGGCATCGTGGATATCGCTGGTTGCCAGCCAGTCATAGCGCAGAGGCAGCTCCAGCACGGCTGCAGCATCGTCGATGGCCAGGGGAATCGCTTTGTGAGCGACAACGTCAGGGTTGTAGTCGCCAACCAGGGCAATACGCAGGGGAGTGTTCATAGCAGGGTCCTTATGTCAGAACGATTTTCGGGCAACACAAGGAGCCTCAGGTTAGCGATCTCCCTCACGGAACACAATCCTTATTTTTCGCCCGGCGGGCGATCCGCATTTGGCGTGAGAGGCGCTGCCCGCGCTGAAAATAAATTAAAAGTCCTCTCCGCTTTTTGACTATCTTATTCAATTCCCGCTATTTATTTACCCCGCTCTTTTTGTAGCTACTTTGTTAAATAAAAAAACAGTGTTATTACTCTCGCAAAAAAGGAATTATTCACTTTATTTATAAATTAGCCTGTTAAATAATCCGTAATGATTTATTAAGCAGTAGAGGCAGCAAGATGCGTTTCAGTACCATGTCCGATAGCGAAATTATCTCTGAACTGTGCCGCAGAATTAAAGAAACGCGTATGCAGCTCGGGCTCTCCCAAATTGAACTCGCCGAACGTGCGCAGGTCGGCGCAGCAACCATCAAACGCGTAGAATTAGGTGAATCTGTTACCCTGAGCACGCTAATCGGAATATTGCGCGGTCTGGATCGTTTGCATCAGCTGGAGTCCGTTTTATTCGATTCGCACATTCGTACTTTTAATGCGCAAATCAACGCCACCGCCCCTCCCCGTATCCGTATTCGCAAAAAAGCGCAGCCGCCAAAAGAGAAATGCGCCGTTGCCGAAAAGGCCAGCGACGCGAACGCCACCATTAACGAATGGTACACCTCGTCAGCATCTCACAGCGTTGTCTGGTCTTTTCCGCCGGCGGAAGCAGAGAAAAAAAGCTAGCCTGGCGGGGGAAATCGCCCGCCGGCTGAGATAGCCGCGCGGACAAAGAATGGCCAAAAAAACCGCCTGCGGCGCAGGCGGCGTGAGCAAACGTCAGGATTCGCAGACCGCGACTTTAATCGCCAGCCCGCCGCGGGCGGTTTCGCGATACTTGGCGTTCATGTCTTTGCCCGTCTCAAACATGGTATCGATGACCTTATCCAGCGAAACCTTCGGATCGCTGGTGCGGTGCATCGCCATGCTGGCGGAGTTGATCGCCTTCACCGCCGCAATCGCGTTGCGCTCGATGCAGGGCACCTGAACCTGGCCAGCAACCGGGTCGCAGGTCAGCCCAAGGTTGTGCTCCATGCCGATTTCAGCGGCAATGCAAACCTTCTCCGGGCTGCCGCCCAGCAGCTCCGCCAGCCCGGCGGAAGCCATGGAACACGCCACGCCGACCTCCCCCTGGCAGCCAACTTCCGCGCCGGAAATGGAGGCGTTCATTTTGTACAATATGCCTACCGCGCCGGCGGTCAGGAAGTAGCGCATATAGATTTCCGGCGTCACCGTTTTGATAAAGCGGTCGTAATAGGCCAGCACCGCCGGCACGATACCGCAGGCGCCGTTGGTGGGCGCAGTGACCACCCGGCCGCCGGAGGCGTTCTCTTCCCCGACCGCCATCGCGAACATATTGACCCAGTCCATCGCGCTGAGCGGCGTTATGGACTGGCTCTGGGGAGCCAGCACGCGGTGCAGCGCGGAGGCGCGACGCGGCACCTTTAACGGCCCCGGCAGAAGGCCTTCGGTGCTCATGCCCCGATTAATGGCGTTTCTCATGGTCTCCCAGATTTTCGCCATATTTTGCTCAACGCTTTCTCTGCCGTGGCGGGCAACCTCATTTTTCATCATCACCGCGGAAATCGACAGGCAGTTATCGTGGCAGTGCGCCAGCAGGTTGCGCGCGGAGTAGAACGGGAACGGGATATCGACCTCCGCATCCTGGCTCTTGCCGAACTCCTCCTCGGTGACGATAAAGCCGCCGCCGATGGAGTAGTAGGTCTGGAAGTGGACGATTTTTCCGTCGCAAAGCGCGGTGATGCTCATACCGTTCTCATGCAGCGGCAAAAACTCATTATGAAAACGCATGCACTCCACCACCGGGAACTCAATTTCCCGCTGGCCCTCTTCAATACGCAGACGCTGCAGGGTATTAACGTCACGGATAATCGTGGGAATGGCGTCGATATCGACGGTATCCGGCAAATAACCCGAGAGTCCAAGAATAATCGCAATATCGGTATGGTGGCCCTTACCGGTTAACGAAAGGGAGCCGTAGACGTCCACCACCAGGCGAGTCACTTTATGCAGCAGGCCCTTTTCCTGCAGGGTATCAACAAACTGTTTTCCCGCTTTCATCGGCCCGACGGTGTGTGAGCTGGAGGGCCCGATACTGATTTTAAAAATATCGAAAACGCTAATCATGTGGCACCCATAGGGTTACAAAGCAAAACGAATGCGCCTCCCGTGACGGGAGGCGCCGGGAGCTTAGCTGAACAGAGAGTAGAAGATGGCGGAGATGGCAATCAGCCCAATCACCACCACAAACGCGTTGCTGATGTGGCCGCTGTATTTACGCATGGCCGGGACTTTATTGATGGCGTACATCGGCATCAGGAACAGGATCATGGCGATAACCGGGCCACCCAGGGTTTCGATCATCCCCAGAATACTTGGGTTGAGGGTCGCCACTATCCAGGTGGTCACCAGCATGAACAGCGCGGTGATCTTGTTCAGTTTGGTAATTTCAATGGTTTTGCCTTTACCGCGCAGGGACTTGATAACCATACCGTTAAAGCCTTCACGCGCGCCGAGGTAGTGGCCGAGGAAGGATTTGGTAATCGCGATCATGGCGATAATCGGCGCCATCCAGGCAATCAGCGGCGCGTTAAAGTGGTTTGCCAGATAGGAGAGGATGGAGATGTTTTGCGCCTTCGCTTCCGCGAGGTTTGCCGGAGAGAGGCTCAGCACGCAGCTGAACACGAAGAACATCACCGTCAGCACCATCATGATGTGCGCATAGCTGAGGATACGGGCGCATTTACGTTCGGCGTCCTGACCGTACTCTTCCCGTTTCGCTACCGCGAAGGAGGAGATAATCGGCGAGTGGTTGAAGGAAAACACCATCACCGGAATGGCCAGCCACAGCGTCATCCACAGACCGTTACCGGTGGCGGCAGCGCTGCTGAACGACAGGGTATCCAGTACCGCACCGTTCCACTGAGGAATCAAATAGAGCGCCAGGACCATCAGCGCCGCAACAAACGGGAATACCAGTACGCTCATGGCCTTAACAATCATTTTTTCGCCAAAACGCACAATGCCCATCATGCCCACAATTAAAATCAGCGATAAAATTGCGCGCGGCGGAGAGACCAGGCCGAGCTGATGGGTAATAAAGCTGTCGACGGTATTGGTGATCGCGACGCTATAAACCAGCAGAATCGGGTAAATCGCAAAGAAGTACAGCAGGGTAATCAGCTTGCCGGCACCGACACCAAAATGCTCCTCCACTACTTCGGTAATATCTTCGCCAGGATTTTTACCTGAAAGCACGAAACGGGTTAAACCACGGTGGGCAAAAAAGGTCATCGGAAAGGCGAGGATGGCCATGATGATCAGCGGAATCAGGCCGCCACCCCCGGCATTAATCGGCAGAAAAAGCACCCCGGCACCAATCGCCGTCCCGTACAGCCCCAGCATCCAGACGGTGTCACTTTTTCTCCAGCCGCTGCTTTCGCGAGCAACGAGGGTATTTTGAACGCTTTCCATAATATGGCCTCAATAATATAGAGAGGAGTCAGATTTAACTGACTCTGTTTCAGGTAATAAATTGCTGTGTTTGTTTTGCTATTTTATTAAATTAAGCCAAACTGATGTATATACGGCGATCACATAACCTGATTTGTCGCGCGGACTTTTAAAGTATCAAAAATAGCACCTGAAATTTAATATATTTTTAAGGTATCATTTTTAATACGTTATTATAAATAAGAGATTTTCAGAAGGCGTAAAATAATATATTACAAGAGCGCTATAGCGGAGAAAAGTCCCATTTTTAAACAAAAAAAACCCGCAGAGATACGGGCTGATTTAAAGCGCAAAATCCATTTGTAGCAATAACAACTCAATGTGTCCTGCGCTATTCTATGCGTCGCACAGAAAAATAACACTCCTGATTCCAGGGGGATTCCCCGCTTTGACAACAGGCCGCCCGCCGACGACGACGCTTTGGTAGTCGGTGATGGCAGATGATAATATCGGTATCGCCACACGCTGCCGTCAGCCTTCCGCGCCTGCTGCGGAATCAATGAGGCATTACGGTGAATTTTTTATACCGGAGAGACCGATGCAAAAACCACTTCCCATTACGGCCGATGACGGGACGACCCGTTTGCTTTCGCCCCGCCCCGGCGGCGGTAAGCTACTGGTGAGCGCCTGCCTGATGGGGTTCCAGGTACGCTATAACGGCAGCGACAAGGCGCAGCTGGCCGAAACTCTGGCGCGCTGGCAGCGCGAAAACCGGCTGGTTATCCACTGCCCCGAGCTGGCCGCCGGGCTACCGGTGCCGAGACTGCCGGCGGAAATTGTCGACTCTCAGGGCGCGGAGGTGATGCAAAATCGCGGGCGCATCGTGGAAAGCGACGGCCACGACGTCACCGCACACTATCAGCTGGCCGCCTGGCTGGCGCTGAAGGCCGCACGGGAGGAGGGCTGCGAGGCGGCGCTGCTTACCGACGGCAGCCCGACCTGCGGCAGCCAGTTTATCTACGACGGCTCCTTTAGCGGGCAGCGCAAACCCGGCTCCGGCGTGGCGGCCGCCCTTCTGCGCGAACAGGGTATTACGGTTTTTTCCGACGGGCAGATCCCGCAGCTGCTTGCCTGGATGCAACGGATGGAGAATAGCGATGATTCAATGTAAACGCGTCTACGATCCGGCCGACGCCGGCGACGGCTATCGCGTGCTGGTCGACAGGCTTTGGCCTCGGGGGATTAAAAAAGAGGCGCTGCGCTACGATGAGTGGTGCAAAACCCTGACGCCGTCCGCGGAGCTGCGCAAGGCCCTGCACGGCGAAGCTATCGACTTCGCCAGCTTCCGCGAGCAGTATTGCCGGGAGCTGGAAAGCCATCGTGACGAGGGGCTACGCCTGGCCACGCTGGCTCACCGGCAGCCGCTAACGCTGATCTACGCCGCAAAAGATACCCGGCAAAACCACGCGCTGGTGCTGGCCGAGTGGCTGGAAAACCTGCCGGTCGGCGAGGTTACGCCTTAGCAGGATGATCCCGGCGCCACAGCTCCCATTCATCGAGGGTTTCACCGCCGGGCAGCCTGCAGTCGCTACGCACGCCCTGCGGCGTCTGTACCGGTATCAGCTTACCGCCCTTCTCGCCGCAGTAGACCGAGGCCGGGTTCGCCATGCCGATTGACTTCGGCGGCGGCGGTGCATCCGGCGGCGTTGTCGGCTTCGCACATCCGGCCAGCGCCAGCGGCAGTAGTATTGTCATCCACTTCATTTTGACTCCTTCTATTGACCAGCGCCGCGATGAGGGCCCTGATTCTTCACGATTTCTCCATTTTAACTACACTTTTGCGCCGTAGAGTAGCCCTTGTTCTCGAATTGACCAGAGAACAGATCATTCCATAATCAATGAGTTTTTCCCCGTCGCCCCCGACGGGGCTTTTTTTTGGACGTTAACAAAATGAAATAAAAGGATTTGTTTCAGAAAATGTCCACATATCGACCACATTGACCACATTTACAAGAATAGCCCCCTTCCCAGGGGGCTATTTTTATACCGCAAGACTAAGTTGATTGTTCCCGTAATGAGAAGCCGGGAAAGCGTCGCTGGGGATAAAGCCTGGCGGCAAAGGGTCTGTGCTGGTTGAGCGCTTTGTTACCCTGCGCTCTACGGTGTTCAGCGTCGTGAATGACTCGCTGCATTCAAGATTCTGGCACTGATGATATTGCCGGATGGTGAACTCGCTTAACCGGCGGCTGGTGCGGGTGCGGGCGTTTGCGCCGCAGTAGGGACAAACAAACATGATGATCTCCCATAGGGAGTTGAACTCACGCCTATTATGGCCGCTACTGTTCAGTTTCTGCAATCCAGTCGCTTATTTTCGCCTCAAGCTCCATTTGTGTGGTAAATCCGGTATCACCGATCACATGTTCCGCTCTGGCAATAATCCAGTCCTGAGAATCAATTTCTGACTTAAAGCCCGACACGTTCAGATGCATACCCGGATATAAATCGGCGCGGCCGCGCGCCAGGGTTATTGAGAACTGTGCGGCCCCTTTCTGAAGTTGTATCCATTTCGCCGCAGCGGCGCGCCTGGCCGCCGTTTCGTTCTGATAGGTTTTACGCAAAACGTACACATTGCCTTCAGCGCCTTCCATGTAATCCCCCTCGGGGCGGCTGCTTTTCTCCTCCGTTTTTTTTCGGGTAGTATTTGTTTTGCGCTTAGTGATCTTGACCGGTTTTTTCTTGCCGAAATTAAGATCCAGCCAGTACGCCCGCACGCCAGTGTAAGCATCGCGATCGGCAATGCGGAACCTGTGGCGATCTCCGCTGGCACGGGTAATTTCAGCAGATGGCAACGCCCTGCCGGACGCACTGACGCCGCCCCCAGGCAGGATAAACAGCAGACAGCCATTTTTCACGGTGGCGATGGCCCCCAACATCTCCGCCATGCGCGTTAAAAACGACATGTCGCTCTCTTCGGTCTGATCCGCATGGTCGATCTCAATGTTGATCAGGGCCTCGCTAATCATCGGCTTCAGGTCATAACGCCGGGCTATGGCCGATACCACCCGCTCTACCGACACATCATGCCAGGACACCTCCCGCCTGACGTTCATCTCTTCGCGAAAATCAGCGCTGTGCGCGGTGATGTCAATAACATCCGGCGGCCCGCTATGCCCCACCTCATCAACGGTGTAGAGACCTTTGTAGATCAGCGCCTCTCCCTGCCAGCCGATTGACACCGCCAGCTCCGCACCGCGTGGTGGTAAATCCGTTACGCCGTCGGAGTCATCCACTGAAAGGGTTAACTGGTCCGCATCAAAACCGTTGTTATCTGTAACGGATAGCGAAGTGATGCGGTCAGCCAGTTCGGTAAGTACAACCCCACCCAGGGTAATACTAAAATCCGGCTTCTTAACGACGCCACTTAATTTTTCTAAGTACGCTTCGGCTGCTGTTGTCAGTGTGTCTGCTATCGACATAACTCCCCCGTTTTTTGCTGATGATTCCACGCCTGCGCGCGGGGCTGAATCCGTTTTTGTTGTCAGCGAACGGGCAGACCAGCAACCAGGCGACGCCGGCAGACTTAACGTTGAATATTGCCCTGAACTCAAAGCGCAACATGATGGTGAACTTATGTCTGAAACTCGTTTTCACGGCGTCCGCTCTCGCGAAAATACCGACCTACAGCAGGCAATCAATGACATTGATTCCAGCGTGATCGGTATTGTCGCGGTTGCTGATGACGCCGACCCGGAAACCTTCCCGCTCAATACGCCGGTTCTGCTGACTCGGGTGCGTAATGTGCTCGGCAAGGCGGGTAAAACCGGGTCGCTTTACAAAACCCTCAAAGCCATTTCCGACCAGTGCAGCCCGCGTGTTGTGATTGTTCGGGTGGAAGAGGCTTCCGGTAACGGAGCCAGCCAGTCTCAGGCCATTATTGGCGGGACAGATGGCGACAGCTACACGGGAATGTATGCCCTGCTGACGGCGGAAGCCAAAACCGGCTATCGTCCGCGCATTCTCGCGGTGCCGGACTACGACACCGAGGAAGTGACGTCACAGCTTTGCGTAATTGCCCAAAACCTGCGGGCTTTTGTTTATGCCGGTTGCAACGGCTGCGCGACCATGGCGGAGGCTATCGCTTATCGCAAAACCTTCGCTTACCGCGAGCTGATGCTGATCTGGCCGGACTTCATTGCTTACAACCCCCTGACGGATGATAACGAAACGTTCCCTGCTCCGGCTTATGCCTGCGGACTACGTGCCGCCATCGATAACAGCCAGGGCTGGCACAAATCGCTGTCTAACGTTGTGGTGAATAACGTTCTGGGTATTTCGAAAGATGTTTTCTGGGCGCTACAGGCAGAAGACAGCGACGCGAACGAGCTTAACAACAACGAAATCACAACGCTTATCAAGCGTGACGGTTTCCGTTTCTGGGGTAACCGCACCACGGACACCGAAACCTACACTTTTGAGGTGTTTACCCGTACCGCGCAGATCCTGGCGGACAGCATTGCAGAGGCACAATTTACCTCTGTTGACAGCCCACTCACTCCGGCCAACGTGAAAGATGTGGTAAGCGGCATTCGCTCTGCTCTCAGTAAAAAAGTCACTGCCGGCCAGCTTATCGGCGCTGACTGCTGGTATGACACGCTGGACAACAGCACCACGGATTTGCGCCAGGGAAAGCTGATTGTGCGCTACAGCTACAGCCCGGTCCCGCCACTGGAAGATCTGACGCTCTACCAGACCTTTACCGATGATTTTTACGAACCGGCGTTCGCGTCTCTCGGGGGTGAATAATGGCTGTTCCTCACAAACTGCGGCTTTTTAGCTGCTTCGTTAACGGCGATAACTATCTGGGAAAAGTAACCTCCTTCACCCGGCCCAAACTGTCACGAAAGGTAGAGGACTATCAGGGCGGTGGCATGCTGGGCGCGGTCGGGGTTGATCTCGGCCTTGATGCTGGCGCACTGGATTCCACCGTTGTTTTTGGCGGCGTCATTAAGGCTCTGTTTCTCGAATACGGGGCAGAAATTGACGGCACGCGACTGCGCTTTGCCGGTGAATATTTCACTGATGGCGAAAGCCAGCTTGTCGAGGTGGAGCTGCGCGGGCGATTTACTGAACTCGATGGTGGAGATTCAAAACAGGGGGAAGATACGGAGGAAAGCTACACCTTTAAATCCACCTACTACAAATTCTCCATTGATGATCAGCCCATTATCGAAATCGACCTGCTGAACTTCATCTATAAAAAGAACGGTCAGAACATGTTCCCGGACCGCATCACTTCCGCCCTTGGCATGGGCAATTAATCACCTTTCAGAGGGGGGCAAAGATGCCGCCCGGAGATTTTTAACATGGTTAAAAAAACTAAAAACCTGTTCACGCTTATGCAGCCAGTAGTTCGTAAAGACAGTGAGATCGGTCAGGTGGAAATCACCAGCGCCATCAGTCAGGCCGGATCGTTGCGCGGCCTGAATCTTATCCGGGTTGCCAACATGGATGCAGACTCCATCGCAACATTGTTGACGCGTGTCACCGCGCCTGCGCTGACACAAAAAGAAATCAACGAGATGCACACTCTGGACTTTATCGGGCTGGCAGAGCTGCTGGTCCCTTTCTTGAATCCGCCGGAGCCTGGAGCGTCGAACGGGGCGGAGACGGAGAGCGAGTAATTACCGTTGCGTTTGACCAGATTGACGATTTGGTTGCTGATATTGCCGTTATTTTTAACTGGCCGCCCTCTGAAATTTTCGGCATGGATCTTGGCGAGGTGATAGCCTGGCGCAAGCGGGCGGCGCTTCGAAGTGGTGCCAGTGATGAAGAGTCTTGATATCCGCGTTGCGTTCAGCGCGATCGACAGGTTTACCCGCCCCGTTAATGCAGCCCGCCAGAGCGCGGGCGGCCTTTCCGACTCCCTCAGAAAAACACAATCCACCCTGAAAGGACTCGATAAGAGCAGTGCCACTTTTCAGCGAATGACCGCTGCCGTCGGCAAAACCGATCGTTCAATCTCACGAGTCCGTAACCGGTTTGATGGCTTGTCAGAAGCACAACGTAAAAACGGGACGCTGACAGAAAAACAGCAGGTACTGATGACCCGGCTGGGTGAACGCCTCGACCGACTGACTGCAAAACGCGTGACGGAAGTTGCTCGCCTTCGAGAAAGCGCATCGGCGTTACGTCAGCATGGCGTGATGCTCTCCGGCAGCAGTGCCACTATCGGTAACGCGATACGCCGTACCGATCAGCTCAGTCAGTCGCTTGAACGGGAAAAGCGCCAGCTGGCTGCGGTGACTCAGGCCCGAAAACGTTATGAGGGCGCACAGCAGATGGCCGGAAAGTTGCGCTCTGGCGGTGCTATAGCATTAGGTACAGCAACCGCTGCCGGGTACGGCGCCGGACGCTTCCTGTCGCCTGCGGTTGGTTTTGATGAGGAAATGTCAAACGTTCAGGCGCTGACGCGGCTCGATAAAAGTGATTCACAGCTGTCCTCCCTGCGTACTCAGGCAAAAAAACTCGGCGCTGAAACCGCCTTCACCACGCGCGACGCCGCCAGCGGCCAGGCCTTTCTGGCAATGGCGGGCTTCACGCCTGATGCTATCCGTGCCGCCCTGCCAGGTGTGCTCAATATGGCACTGGCGGGCAGCATGGAATTGGGTGAAACGGCAGACATCGGCTCAAATATTCTTTCACAGTTCGCCCTCGACGCCGGGGAAATGGACCGCGTCAGCGATGTGCTGACAGGCACATTTACCCGTACCAACACCACGCTTAGCAGCCTCGGCGAAACAATGAAAGTTGTCGGGCCGGTAGCGGCAGGACTTGGGATTAGCCTGGAAGAAGCCGCGGCGATGACCGGCACACTGGCGCGGGTGGGTATCCGTGGCAGCGAGGCCGGGACGGCAATGCGTCGCTCACTCTCCCGACTGGCCTCCCCTACTACGGCAGCAAAGAGAGCGCTTAAAGAGCTGGGTGTAGAAACCGCCGACGCAAGCGGGAAGATGCGTCGCCCGTTCGATATTCTTCTCGATCTACAAAAGCGTGTCTCCCGTTTCGGTGATGTGGACCAGGTTTCCTTTTTCAAAGACATCGCCGGTGAGGAAGGTTTTACCGGCCTTCAGTCTCTGGTCAAAGGCGCAGGTGATGGCTACCTTCAGTCACTCTATGAACAAATCGCTGAAGCCCATAAAAACCAGGAGGCGCTCGCCGTCGCTAACAAGAAGAAAGACAACCTTGGCGGCGATTTAAAGGAGCTGGACAGCGCCTGGGAGGCGTTTCGCATTTCTGTGGCTGAGACAGTGGACGGCCCATTGCGCAGACTGACACAGGGGCTTAGCCGGGTTATTGGCAGCATTCAAAGCTGGGTAGAAGAAAACCCCCGACTTTCACGAACGTTGTTACTTGCCGGTGGTACCGCTCTGGCACTAACCGCAGTAATTGGCGGTCTGTCATTAGCTGCTGGTCTGCTGATGGGGCCGCTTGCAAAGCTCAGGCTGGGGTTTGCGCTGCTGTCTGGCGGGAGCGGAATCGAAGGTACGGTATCAGCGTTCCGCATATTGAGTGCTGTGGGCGGCATTTCACTGGCAAAAATTAGCGGATGGGGTGCTTTACTCGGCGGTCTGGCTGGACGCGCCAGCGTATTAACCAGATTGATGGTACCACTGCGCGGCGCGTTACTTGGCGCCTTTACCTCTCCGGGGACGGTGATAAACGCCCTGTCAAAAGGCGTTGGCGGGCTGGCGCTGCGGCTAACCGGGATCCCTGCTCTACTCGGTATTGTGAAAAGTGGAATTACGGCTCTGGGCGGTGGATTGTCATTCCTGTTGAGCCCAATCGGTTTACTGGGTGCTGCATTCGTGGCGGCTGGGGTACTGATCTGGAAATACTGGGGACCGATTAAAGCCTTCTTTAATGGTTTTTTTACCGGCGTGATCCAAGGACTGGCGCCCGTACGAGCTGCATTTTCCAGGCTGTCTCCCGTATTCGGTGTCATTGGAGACGGTGTCAAAAAAATCTGGGACTGGTTCAGGAAATTACTGACCCCTGTTGAAGAAAGTCGCGAGGCGCTGAACAAATGCGCCAGCGCCGGGCAGACCTTTGGAGAGGTTCTGGGTGCTGCCCTTAGCGTACTGCTTTGGCCACTTCAGAAATTAATGGAAGGCGTTGGTTGGCTGCTGGAAAAACTCGATCTCATCCCCGATGGCATTGAAAGAGCCAGGATGGAAGCGGCAAGGCTCAGGGCTATCCCGGTCATGTGGGAATGGGATGAAAAATCCGGGCGTATGGTTAAAAGGGAGTGGCAATGGTCCACTGAAAAACCAGCCAGCAAAGGCAGCGCACTGCCGCCCAGTGTACTCGGGGGTGACTCTGGAACAGAGCGACGGCTGGGCCAAATCGCAGATAACACCAAAGGCCTTTTAGATGAGGAAAAGCGAAAACGTATCGGGCCGGGTGACATTGTATTTAAAAATCTCCCTCCAGCCTTTGCGGTGCGTGGTGAATGGCAGGAATCTCGGCTTATTCGGCAACCTGTTAGTGCTCGTCCGGTTATTGCTGCCGGAGAGCCATTGATTAAGCAGGCACCCGCCTGGCAGGCAGTCCGCCGAAATGAAATCAAGCGCCCGGCAGCTGCGGTGCCGGCAGATGGTTTTTCTGGTGAGATTCACGTCCATTTGCATGGCATCAAGAGCGACAATCCGCGCGAGCTGGCTCGACTTGTTGGCGAGGCCGTCCGTACAGAGATGGATAAACAGCAACGCGCTGCCCGGAGTTCATTCCGGGACCATGATTAACAGGAGTTATAGCTATGATGATGGTATTCGGACTTTTTGTATTTGAACTCAGGACACTGCCCTATCAGCAATTGCAGCTGTCCCGGAACTGGCGGCACGTCAAAAATGACCGTGTTGGCCGTAGTGCAAAATGGCAGTACGTTGGCGCCGGTGAGAACCAGCTGACGCTTGGAGGACTGCTGTACCCTGAAATTACCGGAAGTAATCTGTCGTTAGGCGCTGTCTCCACGATGGCCTATACAGGGTTAGCCTGGCCGCTGATCGATGGTGTCGGCTCCATCTACGGGATGTATGTCATCACGGGTTTGCAGGAAACGCATCAGGAGTTTGACCGCTATGGTAAGGCGAAAAAAATTGAGTTCACACTCTCATTGCAACGGGTTGATGAAGATATCAGGGAGCGGTTTCAAATCGCCTCTGTGAGTGAACTGATAGCAACAATGAAGGATGGTGCTGAAACTGCATTAAATACAGCTCAGGGGACGCGCGGCGGTCTGACTTCCTGAATTACATGCATTAGTTCAGGCTTGATCAGACAATTCACTCTGATGGCATATAATCAAATCTTACAGTCAGTTATGAGCGAAAAGCTGAAATTTGCAAAGAAATACTTATAACTCGGCATCTTGATCAATAGAGGCCAGAATACTTGCCTGTAAGATAACGACAGCATAAGAACACTTGACATAAGCTATAGTGTTAATTTATATAATTTTCAATAGGTAATTCTCATTTGACGTTTGAACCAGTAACCAACTGAGAGACAATTTGAATTGAATAATATATCAGAAGATGGGAAACGAATTTTTCAGGATCTCGTAGTCGAACTTGCACGTGCCTATAGACTTTGGATCAACGATCATGATTCTTATTACCAAGAAATAAAAAAGTCGAACTTAATATTTACCATCATTGATTCACCAAAAGACCTTGAAAAGGAAATGTTGAGAAAAATTCATGATGGAGAGCCTTGCATTTATCAATTGTTTCATACGAATAAATCTTTAAATCTGTCAAGTGAGTTGTCCGTCGTTATCCGAAAATGTGGGAATATAAACTGCTTACCTAATGAGTTACACCAGGTAATAAATGAAATAACATATGAGTATATTAATTCCACCATTAGTGATTTTTTTGAAATTTTAGATAACAACCTTAAACGCGACATTATTCTTGATGAATGTTTTAAAAACATAGTATCTACTAGAATTTCAATTTTTAAAAAGGGATTTTCATCTACTCTATACCAGTTTCCAGTGGCCGTTTTTAACCTAGATAGAGATGTGAAATTAAGTGATAACTCTAAATTAACACTGATAGATTCAACCAACTTAAAAGAAAAAGAATTAATGATGTTTAACAAAACCAGACTTTATAAAAGCAACTTCTTTCTTGAGATCTTTGTGAAAGCAAAGTGCAGTCAGAAACTCTCACTACAACTAGCTGAAAAAGCAAGAGATGCTATATATAACATTCTAAAACTCTTAGCTACAAACCTATCTCCACAAGCAATCCCTCTCCTTACTTCTAACGATAAGATTGTAAGTCCATTTCATTTTTACCGATACGGGCCAAATAGAAATAATTTTTCCAATGCTACAACTCGTAACTTCCCATATTTTCAATTTGACTCCAAAGAATTCTGGGATGAATTTCATAAAAATCAAAACGAAGTTAATAGCTTAATTCCCATTGCATTCCAAATAGTTGAACTACTTTTAATCCCCAATTTTTCAAATGAACGAGTTGCTGATAGATGTGAACGTGCACTTTTATGGTATGGCGATGCCGTTACAGAGTATATTCCCTACCAGAAAATTCAAAAAATTGTTAGTTCAATGGAAGCTTTAGTTAATTTTCGTGATGGAGATATCACAGAAACATTCAAGAGAAGGATTACAAATTTACATGTTAGCTATAAAGGGGTCAATGAGGATATTAGAGAGAAAGCGAGGCAACTTTATGATGCGCGTTCAAAGATCGTCCACGGTTTTTCACACGATGAAAAATTAAATTTCTGCACAATTGAATTTTGTTCTGAAACTTTACTACGAGCTATCTACTACTTTTCAGTTTTCGGATTGGATAAAACTAACTTTAGGAAATCCCTACCAAAATTCTTGGATGAAATACCAATAAACATTGAACCTAAAGTAAACTCACAAAGTTAATAATTAGTCTAATGTATTGACATGCTTCCTATAAAGTAGCATAACATAATGCAAACAACGTCCATTATTGGCACAGAGTGGACAAACGAACTGAGCTAAAGAGTCGTTGGTAGGATGCGTAGTTTAGCTATTTCTCATTCGCGCTAACTTTCTGAAATGAAGAGATGAAATTATGTTTAATTTGATAATGGGTGGTAGTCCGGAAGCTTTTGAACATTGGCCTATGTTTGTTAAAGACGAAGGTGTTAGTGACTTTCCCATATCACGCATGTTAGAAAGCACTTCAGAGGAAATTCGCCAAAAGTTGACACCGTTAAATGAAAAGGCGCTCTCTTTTATCGAGAGTCTTCCAGTCTTGTTTATGACGGAAAAATATACTGACTGGGAAGTTGAAGGTTTTCCTGATTATATTGATATCTGTATAGGAACGATATCAAATATCAGAATAGAGAAAAAAGATGTATATTTCTCCTTTAAGATAACGAAGAGAATTAGTGAAATACCAATAACTCATAAAAAACCATATGAAAAGATTTTAGAGCTAGGTAGTTTCGGATTGAGTCGAACTCACTGGGGAGTTAAAGATAAAGATCTACAGCAAACTTTAATTTCCTTAGGGTTAGAAATATTAGATAAACATACAACACCAAATGTTTTACCTCCAGTTGAACAACACGATTATCCTGAAATTAGTGATGTTAGAACATTTTTAAAACATGTTCTTGATAAGGCATATAGTGAAGGAGAGGAAGTATTTTACCGTGGACATTCAGATTCTTCATATGAATTAGCCCCATCGTTATTCAGGCGAACTAAACTAGGGAATTATAAACACTTACACTTTGAATCAAATTTAGTCCGCGAAGCACTGACTGCAAGGCCATCAGAATTTGTAGATGACAATACCATGTTAGATAAATTGGTAAGAATGCAGCATTATGGACTTCCTACTCGCCTGCTCGACATTACATCCAACCCATTAATAGCGCTATATTTCGCTTGCAGCAGCGTTAAGTTTGATAAAGATAAAAATGAGATTGATGGGCATGTTATAATATTCAAAACTGGCATAGACAAAATAAAGTTTTTTGATTCCGATACTGTTAGTTGCATTGCGAACTTATCTATGCTAAGTCATTCCCTTAAAGAAGAATTAGACTTTAAGAAAGAAATAAGTGAATTTAACGAATCCAAGGCTTGTAAAAAGCTTCTACATTATATCAAGGATGAAAAGCCATACTTTGAAAATGTCATCATCCCTTCAGATTTGGAACGCATCGTCTTTGTAAAGGGAAGGGTTAGCAATGAACGAATTTCATCTCAGTCTGGAGCTTTTTTGTTATTCGGAAATAACGCTGTTTTTCCTGATTTAATTTCTGGAGAAGCATCGGAATTTACGCAAGAATTTAAAGTTGAAAAACTAGTAATTAAAAATAAAGAAGGAATCCTAGCCGAACTGGCTCGACTTAATATTACTGACGCTACTGTTTATCAAGGCATGGAAAGAACAATGAAACTAATTGCTAACAAATTTTCAGTGCAAGAATAGAATTCTTGCACATCTAGCAAACACGGTCATTACTGACCGTGTTTTTTATGCCGTGCGCTTCCACATAACCAGTGAGACATACTCGTTGGTCACATCTATCGCTTTATTGCTGGATTCCTTCAAGCCTATCGCATCAATATAGGTTCCCCCGGTAAGTGCTAGAGGGCCGCTTTTCTGATTATCAGTGCCGTGAGTGGTGCTGGGGTCCCACGTAGCACCTGGCGACCTGTCACCCGATCGATGCCAGTGCGGAGGCAGATTATCGGCCTCAATTTTCACGCTGTTGCTGCCACCCATCGCACCATATTGAGAGCCGATCCGCACAACCCTTCCATCAAATATTTCGCTTAAGTCTGTCCATGTCTGCCAAGGAAAGCGCCCGGCCGGGCTTTGTTCACCAGAGATGACAATTCCGACGTAAAAAATGGCGTCAACAATGGCCTTATATCCGGCTCCATCACTGTCCAGCCCCAGGACTTTTAGCGCCTCAGATGGATTGCTCAGATCGGACAGGTTTTTCTCTTTTTGCAATGCGCCAATAATGCGTGAGTCATTTCCTGCGGCTACCGTTCCCGCCTCTGTGCCAACGTCCCGCGTGGCCGAGTTGCCCAGCTCCAGATTTTCCCTAGCCTCTTCAGCATCAGTTAGATCCGAGAGGTTCAGCTCGCGCCGCAAATAACGTTTATCGCCTGACTCCTGAGTTAAGGTGGCTAGCGTCGGATCGATAACCAGCTGCACATTTGAGCTGTGTGTCAGCGTCAGCACTAGCGTCAAAATGATCTCTTTGATAATGGAATCCGATTGCGCCGGGAGGTATGTCGCCGGGTATACGCCGTAAGCGATGAGCGTACCCTTAGCGCTAACCAGTCCCGCCTCTCTGAGCGTCTTACCCGGATAATCCCGGCAGTTGATAACAATCTGACCACTGATAAACCCCTCATAGCTTGAATCAGAGTCAAAGGTTTCACGGCCAAACTGACCAAAAAGCGCCGTCACCGCCGCCAGGTCATCTGGATCGGTCGGTAAAGTCACGCCGCCGCCATCGCCGATAAGCACTGCAGTAATATCCACAACCTCACCCGCCTGATACGCAGCCTCGATTTCAGCGGCACCCGCCGTGGTTAGCGTCAGTCCTGCGGCCATTATGCCTCCTCATTTTTTGTTTCTGGCTCAATGCCGTACACGCCGGCAAGGCGGTCATAAAAATCATCGCTGACGACCCTACTGGCGGCATCAATATCGCCTTCATCAATCGAAATTACGCCAGCATCCTGGAGCCTGTTCAGATGCTCCAGGAAAAACGCATCGGTCTGGCAAAAGTCGATCAAGCTTTTTAATTGATTGAATGTTTTCATAATTTATTCGTTATCCAGTTGCCGGGTAAATCGTCGTAATCGTCGAGATCTGCGCAGGAATAAAACGCGTAATAATGCGCAGTGACATTTGGCACCTTGGCCATAAAGACCAGGCCTTTGCCGGTCAGCAATGCGCAGCCCCTGAATATGGCCGTGGTAGTGACAATCGCCGGGTAATTCTCAAGATTGAATATCGCATTGACGTCACTGCGTAATGACGGACAGCCGTCAAACAGATAACCCACGGTCGTGACCGCCGTGGTGTTGAGTAATCCCACCCCGGCGACTTCCAGCGAGCGACATTCCGCAAAGACATTCGTGAACACCGTGGCATTTACGCTGGCGGCAAAAAGCCCCGCAGGCACTGAGCGCAAGTTTTTACATCCCCTGAAGGTCTGGCCGTAAGCTGTCACCAGCGGGTTGCCGCTGAACAGGTTTTCCGATATTTCCGCCACGCCGGTATTCTGGAACGTCGCGCCAAACGCCGTGATAAGTGGGCAAGATGCAAACAGCGTAGGCGGAATGTCCGCCAGTGAAGTGCAGTCGTAGAACGTTGATCCAGCACTGGTCAACAGGGTGTTATGCTCCAGTAAATCCGCAGGCAATACCGCCAGCGCGGTACAGCCGGAAAACGTCAGAGTTAACGAAGTGAGATTGACGCAACCCGCAAGCAGGCCGGATGGCAACGCGCTCAGTGCGCTACAGTCCTGGAATGTGGATCCCATGCCTTTCAGGGATACCATGTCGCTGAACAGTTCTTTTGGCAGCCCGACCAGCGCGGAGCACTTATTGAACAGGAACTCGACGGCTGTCACTTTACCGCAACCAGCAAACATATCTCCCGCGAGGGAAACCAGTGAGCGACAGCCGGAGAAGGTGTAGCCCAGGCTGGTTAACGCACTACATCCACGAAATGCCCCTTCCCCCACAGAAACCAGAGAATGACAGTTCAGAAATGCATAAACGAATGTCGTCACCAGCGCTTTATCGGCAAAAGCGCCGGCCTCTACTTTGATAAGTGATTCGCAGTTGGCGAAAGCGTATGAGTAAGTGGTAACTTTCGTGCAGTCAGCAAAAGACGGGAGTGCCGTCAGGCTGCTGCAACCATAAAATACGCTGGCGAATGTTGTCGCACTGACGCAACCGCTGAAAATATCATCAGCAACGGTCTCAAGGGAGCGGCAGCTGTAAAACGCAGAGGCAAATGTTTGCGCCAGGCTGCACCCGGCAAACAAGCCCGCGCCGACTGTTTTCAGTAAACTGCAACCAGAGAAGACCGTCCCGAAATATGTCACTTTTGACAGGCCAGCAAACAATTCAGCGGGAACAGACAGGAGCTGTGAGCAGCCGCTAAAGGCGCCGCCAAAATGACTCGCCTCAGAGCAGGCATGAAACAGGCCGGCAGGTAATTCTGTCAGCGCTGCACTATTCTGGAATACGCCTGTGAAAATGCCTCCCGGAACATCAGCGAACATGTCGCCACGCAACACCAGAAGGTTGCGGCAACCCCTGAAGCAGTACGAAAAGGATGTGGCTGAAACACACCCTTTAAATACCCCGGCCCCGACACTTAACAGCACCGTGCAGCCATCAAATGCACTGTTAAAACTGACCGCAGATGCGCAGCCACTGAATGTGCTATTTCCGGTACTGGTAAGAGCGGTGCATTTCTCGAAAACAGAGATAAAGTGCGCCACCGCAGTCAGGCCGCTAAACAGCCCATCTGGGAGGATGGCCAGGGCTATACAGCCATAGAATGCAGAGGTGAAATCTGTGGCAGTAGTAAGGCGTGAGAACAGCCCCGACGGTAATTCTTCCAGAGAGGTGCAATCCCTGAATATGGACATGCAGCTCTGCACTTTCGGAAGATCATCAAACGCCCCGGCATGTACTCTGACAAGCCCTGTCGCGCCTGAAGAAAAGGAGGTGAGATTATCCCGATTCCCGGTGACATAAATAATTTCACGGACGGTGTTCAGCGTCACGGAGACGTTCCCCATAGCCCGCTGAAAGCTGGCGGTTTCTGTATTCTTGACCGTTATTGTGTATTCCCTGCCCTCCTCCAGTTCACGCGTCGGAACAACCCAGCCATAAATGGTACTGGCAGGATCGAGGCGATACTCCCGGCTGTCGATGCCGTCACCATAGTCAACGGTGAAATCTTCGTCCATGCGAACAAAGAACAGCGGACGGCTTGCATTATCGATCCGGGTGATGAACTTCATCACCGCGACCACTTTCACACCGATCGCCGCGCTAACGCCGTTAGTCGTCGTGACGGTGACCGAACAGGTGCCCCGCTTCACGCCCGTAACCAGAATAGCGCCGTTGACAATTCGGGCAGTCGCGATTGTTTTATCCGACGTGGTTACCGTAAAGTTTTTATCTTCCGCGTATTCAGGGAGTATGGTTACCGTGACCGTTTCCGAGTCACCTGGGGCCAGGTTCAGCTCGTAGCGGGATAAAACCACCTGCAACGGGACAAAACGCGGCGTGATTTTCTCCGTGGCGTACATGTACCCGGCCGCATATGAGGTTCCCTGAAGTCGGCCAAACACATGCACGGAAAACCAGCTGCGCAGGTTCCTGGCACGCAGCACCGCTAATTTCAGGTCCTGCTGGTCATACTCCGTCACCGGAAGATCGTTTTGATACACGTTCAGGCGAAAGGTGTACGGTTCCCCTTTTGGGTTCTGGTTGAACCATTCAACAATATCCGTCCCAAAAGGACTGTCTACCAGGGCATGACGGACGGCGGCGACCGTGCCGCGATGGCGATGGATGTAATGCGCGCGCTTGATCGCATCGCGTTTCTTTTGTTCTGACCAGTCAATATTCCAGGTATCAACCTGATATTCCCACGCCAGCCACGGCAGGAGCGCCAACGGGCAGCTGTCGGGATCTTTCACCCAGCGGATCAGATGTACTGGCAGACTCGCCAGCGCTGCGGCGCTGGCCCTGTCGATGGCCCGCTCTACGGTGGTGGCGTTGGGTGGCAGAATGCTGGCGGGATAATTAGCGGTCATGGTCCATCACCACAAGATTGATTTTGACGGCGGTGCAATGAGGCGCTTCTCCCATCATCGCCACGACGTCGGCGGCAGGTGAATGCAAATCGACGGTAACAACGCCGTCCTGATGCAGCGCCCCATCTATGCCGGATCGTGCAGCGGTGGCATTGATGAGATGTACAGAGGCGGTGTATTCGTTCAGTTCTGTGGTGGCATTTTCCAGCACCGTGGCAGTGTCCACGCCATAAGGGACATAAATGTCAGCGATCACCTGATAATTCACAATCACAGCGGAGCGGACATAATCGGCCACGTAATCCGTAATCGGACGCACATCCTCCGGGTTCACTGCTGTCAGCACTTTATCAAGCAGAACCTGCGGGGCGGTGCCATCCCCGGTACGTGACAACACGTAGAGGAAAACGCGACCCTCCTGGTCGTGCGTCTCCGGGCCATAGGCGCGAACATCGAGTACATCCGCATCAGCCCCGCGCGCAAAATAGTGATAGGCATTACGGGCGCCAGCCGTGCTCAGGCGCGCCCATGAGAGCAACGTACGGGCGCGCAGCTCTTCATCGCTTTCGTATATGCCGTCCGCCTCGTCGGTGGCTTCGGTAATCAGCAGTCGTTCAGTGTCAAAATTCCCGGCGACCTGATCGAGATCCGCCCCCAGGGCGCTGGAAAGCAGCACCGCGCGCACGGCTTCATTGATACGTTGAAGCAGGTGGATCTCGCGATAGGTGAAGGCCTGAGCCAGTGCCGCCATCGGTTCAGATTCCAGCAGCAGCGCAGCAGACACTGAAGCCTGAAGTTCCGCAGGCATGGCCGCCACGATAAGCGCCCGGATATCAGCCAGCACCGTTTCAAAATCGGGCACCTCGACGATATCAGGCTGCGGGATCTGAGATAAATCGACGGACGTTTGCACACTAGCTCCTTAACCTGATGGTGTTGCTGGTTTCTGTCATGGTTTCCGTGATGGTGCCGCTCAGCTCGGCGGTCACTGCGCCTGTTTCCGAAAACATCACATTGACGGTGGTCAGGCTGATCCGCGGTTCCCACTGCGCCAGCGCAATGGCGGTGGCGCCCATCAGCTGCATGCGGGTGACGGCGTTCTGCGGCGCATCGAGCAAATCAGGGATCGCGCTGCCAAAGTCTCGCCGCATCACACGGGAGCCTGTTGGCGTGGTGAGGATTTTCGCTACGGACTGCCAGAGCTGATCGTGATCGGTCAGCACGCCGGTGTCTTCCGGGTTCATCCCGGTGTAACTGGCTGTCATTGCGGACCTCCCGTAGTACTCCCGCCAGACTGCACGCCACCGTGCTTATGTTCATGTACGATGATCCCGTTTGACTGCAACACGCCGCCGGAGTGGATCACATCACCGGCCATCGTCCCTCCATGGGTCAGTTCGAAAGAGCGCGTTTTGAGGTGTTTTGTGCATTCCACCTCCGGCGTGTCTAACGTGACGCGGGTTTCTGCCTGAATAAACGCGGTTTTAATGCCGGTCACGGCCAGTGCTCCGGCATCGTCGGCAGCGTCGTAGTGCAGGCGCGCGCCATCCGGTGCGGTGATGCTGATTTCCAGCAAGCTGCTACCCGTTGCCGGGTTGTCTGCGCTGTATGCCGAACCAATCACAAACGCGTTTTCAGGGTTGCCGCCAGGGCAACCGATCCAAACTTGCTCACCGACAGAGGGCGGCAACCAGATGGTGAATGCTCCTGCACGCGTGACGTTCCAGCGGATCCAGGTCGTCAGCAGCCTGCCGGAGCGAACACGTACCGCTTTTGCATCAGCGCTGATTTGCTCCACCACGCCCTGGCGCAGAATATTTTCAAGCAGGCGCATCAGTTCTGAGTTCATGACTCACCTCCCAGGCTGCTGATAGCGGCATTTTCCGTAGCTACCAGGTCTGCCGGTGTCATGCCCAGCAGTTCGCGTGCCGGGTACTGCGCATAAGCACCCGGGCCAACTTCATCTTTGAGACCGAACTGGTGAATGCGGGCAATGCGCGCGGCGATGCCATCAAATCCTACGGTGACGCCGCCCGCGTCCGGTCTGACTTTCATAAAACGCAGTGTGCGCAGGCGGGTAAACATCGGCGCTTTTTTTGTCTCCGTCTGCGTCGTTGACTGGGTTTTGATTTCCAGATAGCGCTCGATATCCGCCCGGTAAAATGTACGAATACCCCGGCGCTTCTCGTCAAAACCGGTGATCGTCCGGCCATATTTACCGCGTCCGCCACGCCAGTTTTTCAGTACCCGGACCTCGTTATTCCAGACAAACTTAATCCCCTGCTGGGTGCGATAAACCTTGCGGCGGCGTGCCGTGTAGCCGCTGCCGTCCGGGTTTTTCTGTGACGCGATGCGGCGCTGCTGACTTCTGCGCACTGCCAGGCCAATTTTGCGCGCGGTGCGGGTACGCCCCGCCGGGCTGACGCCGTCGAGAATGTCCTGAAAAACCCGATCCAGCTCGCTGAACATCCGATCGCTCATGCTCCAGCCTCCTGAAGCATGCCTTCAAATACCAGCCCCCAGCCAGTTGCGTGAGGTGTCAGCACGCGCGGGCGCGGATCCGGCAAATGCTCGGCATACGGCATGCCGTTTTCATCCAGCTGCACCAGTACCCGCTGACGCACCGGCAGCTCAAACATCAAATCGGCGGTGTCATCGTTGTTAATCAGCGTGGTGAATTTAATCTGCTGGTTTTTATCGGGGTTCAGCAGCAGATCGGGCTGATTAAACCAGAGCCAGGCCATCAGCGGCAGCGTGAAGTCGTCAATGCTCCCGGCGTAGTTCATGACGAACAGCACCAGAGAATAGCGATACATGAAAGACGGCGTTTCACCGGTGGTTTCAATGCCGCCCTCTTCAACGAACACCGTCCAGGCTTCCGGGTTCGCCCGGCACCAGGTATTTGCCTTCTCGATCGCGGCGCGCAGTGTGTTTATCTTCAGCATTTATGGCTCCTTACGAGTGTTCTGGCGCAGACTGTCCCACTGGCGGATCGCTGCTTTGTCGGCATTGCAGGAATCAAGCGCATCAAGCAACCTGTCACTGAATATCGCCACCGCGCCCCATGTCACGGGCTCATCCAGCGCCGGTGATGGTGTCTCCTCGATCAGGCTCTCCGGGACGGGTTCACGGATCAGCTGAATGACCGGTGCGAGTGGTGCTTTTTTGCAGGCTGCGACTGACAGCGTCAGGCACACGAGTAACAGCGCACGTGTCACCGTTGAATGCGGCCTGCATTGCTTCACGTCGGCGCTCCCCTTCTGCATTACGCTGTTGCTCACGGACTTTCACCTCTGCCAGTAACTTATGGGTTTGTATGGCGGTCGCTTTCACTTCCTGGATAACCTGGTCGTAACCGGTCGCCGTTTCGGTCAGCAGCTTGTTGCGGGTCCGGGCCTCGCTCAGCTGGTCGGTCTGCCACCAGACTGCGGCCAGCAGAATAAGCATCACAATCACACTGCCCGCCCTCATGACGGCGTACTCAGGCCCAGCAGGCACCAGGCTTTAAAATCATTGCGCCGGTTAACCAGGCCGGCGGAGCGCTTACCGCCCACATTGACGAAATCAGTCAGCCTGTTGCACATCTGCGGCCATTGTCTGGCCTGGGCATGCTTCCAGATCGTGGTCCTCTGCTTGCGTCCGTTTTTATCGGTGAACCACATCAGCCCGGTGCAGCCCAGATTCAGGGCGGCATCCGTCATGGCCTCAAAGGTGAGTTGCGGCATGTCGTCACCGTGGAAATTGTTATTGATGCAGTTCTCCGCCCGTTGCAGATCATTAATCCAGCGTCGCGCTATTTCCTGGTTGTTGTATTCGCGGTTTTCCACGCCGCCCGTGGAGCCGATACCAATTGTCAGAGCACCCGCCGTGCAGTAATAAGGCGTACTGCGGCAGTCTTCCCAACCGGCAATTTTCTGCTGACCTTCTTGAGATGTCCTGACACTCCCGGGCGCCAGCGAAATGCCCAAGGCCACAATCACCGCAATCGAACATTTTTTGATGATGTTCTTCATGCCGGCTTGTCTCCGTGCAGTTGCTCCAGCAGTTGCCGTTCGCGGTCCGACAGGTTGCGGGTTTCCGCCTGGCGGAGTATCTGCTCGATCAAATCGTTACGGCGCTGGCTGGCCTGCTCAATGCGGCGACGGTGAATCGCCAGCCGGACAGCGGAAACAATCCCCAGAAGAAGGCCAGCCAGCGCCAGCTTTTCGCTGACGGTCATCACGCCCACGCCGGTCACCAGAGCGGATGTTGCAAACGCAAAATATTCGTTTATGCGATCCAGGGTCATTCCCATAACTGGACGGTTGCCCGTTCCACCTCGCTGGTTATCACGGGCATTTCGATCTCCTGCCCGGCGTTCAAAAATATCTGGTTGCTCAGTCCCGGATTGGCTTCGAGTACCTTCTCCGTGACGCCTGCGGTTTTGCCGTAATGGCGCCAGCAAAGCTGATCAACCGTGTCGTTTTGCAGCGCCCTGACTTTCATCAGAACAGCTCCGCATAAATACGGGCTTCTTCCCGAATGTCAGAGATGCTCCAGCGCCCGTCACGCCAGAGATCGTCGATCTGCCTGTCCAGGGCCTCCGCATCCTTGTCGCCTTTTGGCGTGGTGCCGACATCCCTGTAACCCTCCAGTACGCTGGCGCGCGTGAAGGAGTAGACCGCACGCCGGAAGCGGTAAACTTTTGCGCTTTCGCCGTTAATCAACTCGACGGGTTCACCGACAGAAGTCAGCAGCACAGAGGCCAGAGATTCCGCACCGTCAGCCTCCTTTTGCTTCCGCCAGTCCTTCAATTGATCCGCGACATGCAGCGCGGCCTCCGTTGCCATATGCATCAATCGGGAAGTCGTAATGTCACCGGCGATGCGGGCAGCGAGGCGCAAGTCGTGGAGTTTTACCGTCGGCCAGAAAGTACCGATGGCAATCTGTGCGCCGTCGTCGTCCACGTCTGTCACATCACTTTCAGCAGGTCTGACGGGCCGCTGTGCGATAAAACTCATCGTCGTTTCTCCGGTAAGTCAGGCGGTGGGCGTCCGGTAAAAAGACCGCATTACGGGCAGATCGCCGGGCGCGCCGCCTGTGGCGCGGGGCCAGTTCTTTACGCTCAGGCGTTTACTTTGTGGCGGTTTTCGTTGTCTTTTTTGCCGCCGTTTTGCGGGCAGCGGTTTTCGTGCCCGTCGCTGTTTTCGCCTGCTTGCGTGTTCGCGTTGTTTTTTCCGCTGCGGGTGTCTCTGCTGTGGCGGCGTCGCTGAATGAAGTCTCATCGACAGCATCATCGCCCGTCACGCTGGTCTGCGGCGCCTTCTTCAAAGCGCTGACCAGAGAGGCGATCTCCCGTTTCACACCTGCACCCGGGTTCAGGCTCATGGCTTCCCGGAAGAGTTTCAGCGCTTCGCCTTTGGTTTCCGCGTTTTCCGTATTACGACGACAAAACGCCCGTACCTTGCACAGCTTCGCGCGGACTTCATCCGGCATATCACTGTCAGCCACAATTTCGGCAAGTTCGTCCAGCATGGCGATATAACCTGCCAGCTCGGCCCCGGCATCCGTGGTGGCGATGTTCAGAATGGGGTTACAGATTTCTTCGGTCAGCACCGTGGGCGCCGGGCGACGATAGTTGTCCTCCGGCATGCTCAGGCCATGCTTCACCACGTAGCGCCCGATACGCAGCGCCAGCGCATAATCGGAGCAGTCCACCGCCCAAACCATCAGCGTGGTAATAACCGGATCCGCGCGCCCGCTGTCGCCCTCAATAGTTCCGTCAATCCATCCCTCAAATTCCGGCAGGATGCTGGCTTTTACGGCGGCTTTCGCCTGTCGGGACTGGATCTGGCTCAGCGAGGATTTATGCATATGCAGGCGAAAGAGGATCTGCTCATGCGCGGTGCGTGTTTCTGCATCACGCTGATCGCTGCCGCCTCGCCGCTCTGCCATGACCTGCTGGAAGTGTCTTTGTGCCGGTGTCAGCATGCGTTCATTCTCCTGGGCGGGCTTGCTGCCCGCCTTGTGATGGGGATTATCAGGCGAATGTCACGCCGTCGATCATGGCAACCATGCCGTACTCTTCAATGACATAGTCGTCATTGCTGGACTGGTAAGTCGCAATACGGTTGTAGTGCGGCTCTTCCCGGATCGAGCGACGCAGGGAGCCTTTCTGGTAGTACACAGAGAGGTTTTTCAGGTTGGTGATTAACACCACGTCTTCAGGAATGCCCGGCACAAAGACGGTCGGCAGGCCGCCGATTTTTTCCTGGCTGACAATCAGCTGCGCGGCCAACAGTTCCGTATTAGGGTTGGTCTGACTGAGTGCATTCACTTTCGGCAGGTTCACTTTCAACAGCAGATCGGACGAAAGCACAGTGACCAGGCCGGGAGCGCGGCGGAACCAGGGATCCATCAGGCTGTGTCGCGCATCGAGCACGGCGGCATCAATATTGCCGTAGGTACCTGATGCGATTACCGCGTTGTTCTCATCGCGGGAGGTCAGCGTGATGCCAGGCATAATGCGCTGCGGTGCTTCATCGCGAATCTTTTGCAGCCAGCCCACACCGCAATCCTGCAATAGCGGATAAGTGGTGCGATCGGAGTTATCGGAGTAATGCGTGCCATTAAAGCCAACCATCTGGCGATCCAGCCCCAACTGACGGGCCATGGCATTACTGATCAGTGACTGAAACTCAGGATGACCGGCCCACGCGTCCAGCTCCGCATACGAAAGCGCATAGTCATAGTTGGTTTTGCGGCAGTGGTAGTTCTGCGGCTCTTTGTTATGGTTCGGTGCCGGATTTCGGCGGTTGGTGCCGTCCGAGCTGTTATTGGTGCTCGCCATCGGTCCTTTACTGCCGATTTTTACTTTCTGCCCTTCTTGCTCTTTAACCCCGAAGTGGTTAACCAGCTTCATGAAGTCATCCGACTCCATGGCGGCCTGTTCCAGTTTTTGCTGGATAGTCGGATCGACGCTAAAGCGGTTAGCAACGGCTGAAGGTGAGACGCCGTTCAACTGCGCCTGTCGCGCAATGTAATGATCAAATAGTTCGCGGGTCTGGTTTTCCATGGTTACCTCTTAGAAGTCTGCAAGCTGCGCGCTGGTGTTACCGGTCGCCGCCGGTCGTGCGCTGTAATTTTCTGCTGGCTGGAGCTGAAGTTGACCGCGCAGCTCGTTAAGTTCGCTGGTCAGTTGCTGAATGATGGTTTTGTCCTGCTGGCGTTCCTGCTCCAGGGCACTGAATCGGTCAATCTGATCGGCCTGAGATTGCGCTACTGCTTCAACAACCTGATGCAGCTGGCTGAATCGCTGATCGTCCGTTTTCTGGCCTTTATTGAGAATGCCCATCATGCGGTTAAACCAGTTGGTACCCTCTTCACTGCGCTGGGCTGCCAGTTCGATCACTTCAGCTTCAAGCGCATCAGAGAACAATGGCGCCTCAACCTGCTGGTTGTTGAAGGCCATCACCTGCGCGCGTTGCTGTGCGGCAAACTTGAGGCGCTCTGTTCCCAGACTCGCCGGCGTGTCTGTCATCGCCAGGCCGACCACATACGCCTTACCGTTAAGGGCAAATTGCGGGTGCAGCTCAATACTGGAATAAACTTTTTTCCCGTCATCAGTGAGCTGCTTCATGCGGGTAGATGCGTCAATCTCGGCATAGAGCGCAGTACGGCCCGAGAGCGGTCCTTCTGTGATATCTTCGGCGCTCAGTGCAGCTACATCCCCCATGGCGCCAAAGTCACTTCCCGGATAAGGGGAAAGGTAGTGCTCAACATTCACACGGGCGCCGTAAACGTCGGGATTGTAATTAGCCGCAGCGTCGCGAAGGTGTTCCGGGCGTATCTCACGCCCATCAACGGTCGCGCCAGAAACCGCTACACGGAATTTTTTACGGGCTGGTTTAGTGGTGCTGGCCATGTCGTTTTATCCTGTTGGTTTATGTCAGTCGCAGCATCATCGCAGAGCGTAAAAGCCCCGCGCCACGCGGTTTTGTTGTCGGAGAACGCCCAGACCTGAAACCCCGCGCCGCCGTGATCGCGCGCGGGTAATCTCCCTGCTCAAAAGGGGGAAGTGATGATTCAGGATGCGTTTATTCGATTACGAGCAAAGCAGCTCTACTGGCAGGGATATCCACCTGCCGAAATTTCGCGGTTAATGGGTATCAACTCAAACACGGTTTATTCGTGGAAAAAACGCGACGAATGGGACGACACAACGCCTATTAAACGGGTGACGCAATCCATTGATACCCGCCTCTGCCAACTGAGTGCGAAAGACAATAAAACCAGTGGCGATTTCAAAGAGATTGATCTGTTAACCCGCCAGTTGAAAAAGCTGGATACCGGGCAGGCCTCCATTACTGCCGGGGTTAAAACATCCAGTCGTCGCAAGAAGAAAAATCACTTCTCCGAGGAGCAGATCGAGGCGCTGCGCTTAAAAATTCTCGACTCCCTCGCCTGGCATCAGCGCGGCTGGTACGAACAACGAGATCAGCGTAACCGGATGATCCTCAAATCACGGCAGATTGGAGCAACCTGGTACTTTGCCCGCGAGGCATTGCTGGGAGCGCTGAGGACAGACGTTAAGCACGATTACCAGCGCAACCAAATCTTTCTGTCAGCGTCACGAAAGCAGGCGCTCCAGTTCCGAAACTTTATCCGCAAAGCAGCTGAAGAGGTGGACGTCGAACTTAAAGGCGGCGAGCAGATCACGCTATCGAACGGCGCAGAGCTGCATTTTCTCGGGACGTCTGCGGCGACAGCACAGTCTTACACCGGCCACCTGCGATTTGATGAGTTTTTCTGGACCGGAAACTTTATCAATCTGCGTAAGGTTGCCGGCGCCATGGCAACGCTAAAAGGCTTAACGCGTACGTACTTCTCCACGCCATCGAGCGAAAGCCATGAAGCCTATCAGTTCTGGACCGGCGATCGGTGGAACGCGAAGCGACCTAAAGCACAGCGCGTTGATTTTGATGTGTCCTGGAAGAAAACCCATAGCGGCTTGCTATACCCGGACAAAACATGGCGGCAGATCGTCACTATTCAGGATGCTATCAACAACGGCTGGGATTACACCGACATTGATGAAATCAGGGACGAAAACAGTCCTGATGAATTTGAAAATCTGTACATGTGCGAGTTCGTCAAAGACGGCGAGAGCGCATTCAATCTTAGCCAGTTACTAGGGTGCGGCGCTGACGGGTATGACGACTGGCCCGACTGGAAACCTTTCGCCGGTCGTCCTATGGGCCAGCGCGAGGTGTGGCTGGGTTACGATGCCAACGGCGGCAGTGGTAATGGTGATGCGGGTGCTCTGTCCATAACAGTCCCTCCCCTTGTGGCCGGCGGCCGGTTTCGCACGGTTGAATTGAAGCAACTGCGAGGGCTTGAGTTTGAACAGCAGGCGGCGGTCATCAAAGAGGCTGCCGAGCGCTACAACGTCACTCACATCGCCATTGACGGACAAGGCGTCGGGGAGGCGGTCTGGCAGATTGTTAAAAACTGGTTCCCAGCGGCTATTTGCTACCAGATGAGCCTTTCTTCAAAGCGCGCCCTTGTCCTCAAAATGTTGCAGGTCGTACGCGCCGGCCGCTGGGAATATGACCGCAGCGAGCAGGGTCTGGTCAGAGCCTTTAATGCTGTTCGCAAAGTCGTTACTCCCGGCGGTTTCATCACTTACGAAACTGACCGTTCGCGCGGCGTAAGCCATGGTGATATGGCGTGGGCAACCATGCTTTCGATTATTAACGAACCGTTGGGCCAGGAAAGTGGCGGCGGTGGTTTCGCAATGGGATGGTAACTATGAAAAAGAAAAACGGTAAAAAACCGATAGCCAGCACCGCCGGATCTGACATTGCGGAGTCACTGAAGGCCGATCCTGAGTTAACAGCATTCAGCTTTGACGGGCCTTATCCGGTAAGGGATATGGCCGACCTGCTAGACAATCTCTATTGCCTGGATAACGGGCGATACTATGAAACACCGGTAGATTTTTATGGTCTGGCTAAAGCGCCACGCCAAAGTGCCTGGCATGAGTCTGCCCTGTACTTCAAACGTAATGTTCTGACCGGCTGCTTTATCCCGCACAGACTGCTCAACCGTCAGACTTTTTCCGCGTTTGCGCTGGACTGGTTCACGTTTGGCAATGCCTACCTTGAACTCCCGCGCAATCGCCTGGGCGGGCCACTTCCCTTCCGGCATTCACTGGCGAAATACACCCGGCGCGGGAGTACGGATCTCGATCAATACTGGTTCATCCGGCGCTGGAAAGAGGAACATTCGTTTAAAACGGGGTCGGTCTGTCATGTTCTGAATCCAGACATTAATCAGGAGGTCTACGGCATGCCCGAATATATGGCAGCGCTGTTGGCGGCCAGTTTGTCACACTCCGCTGACATGTTCCGCAAGCTGTATTACGACAACGGCTCCCACGCGGGGTGTATTGTCTATATTGGCGCGGGACAGGTTGACGATAAAAGCATGAAAACGGTCAAAGAGACACTGACCGGTGCGCGTGGGAAAGGGGCATTTAAAAACGTACTGCTGCATGCGCCAGGCGGCGGAAAGGATGGCGTTCAGATCCTGCCGTTTCAACAGATCACGGCGAAAGATGAGTTTATCAACATTAAGAACGCCACCAGGGACGACATACTCGCGGCACACCGTATCCCGCCGCAGCTGATGGGCGCCATGCCAGCAGGAAATGGATCGTTTGGGGATATTGAGAAGGCCGCCCGGGTCTACGCTATCAACGAACTGACACCCGTGATGGAGGCGCTGAAGGTGGTCAACGAGTGGATCGGAGAAGAGGTGATCCGCTTTAACCCTTACGCGTTGCTTTCCCCTGAGAAATAACCCCCAGAAAATTCAGTTTCTTTAAACAAGATCAACCATTTATAACGGGCCAGCGTTTTCGCTGGCCTCATCTTTTCTGCTTAAAAAATCCTGCATCAGCTGCCCTCTCCGCGTCGCTGATTTTTCCCTGCGTGAGGCATGCATCCACCCAAAACGACCGCTCACCGTGACGTAGAATCCGTGAGATTGCGCATTCTTCCGCCTTCCCTGCCCTGACCCACTTGCGGGGGCTTGCCCCCCGTCACCTGCGCGCAACGATCCTGTCATTTTTCGTGCATGCACAAGTCTGGCCTCAGAGCGCACCATGTATGGCTTTAAAGGGATAAAGCATATCTAAAAAATTGTGCTAGTTTGTATGCTTATGCGCATCGCACTGAATATGACCACTCATGTTTCGAAATCGTTCTGTCATCTGCCTATCGCTATGTTCAATGTCCGTTCTGAGCGAGGAAAGGACATTGTTGTCCTAGCCATATCTCGGTGACAGTCAAATCAAGGTAATCATCCCAAGGTTTAGGGATTGATTAGTAACCAGAAAAAAGCGTATGTTAGAAGATATCTGCGAGAAATAACATTGCGCACCTGATGAAGGTGTCCAAACCAGATACCGTCTTTGGAAATTACCATACTAAAATCATAATGTATTAAATATGGAGCTAAATATGCCAAAAAACCTATTTGTCATCCTGAGTGACATACATATTAAAACATCAAATAAAAAAGACATTCTTCATAAATTTGAAGTTTTCATCAAAACATTAAATGCAATCCGCAAGCTAGGTGACCACCATAAAATTATAATATTGATTTCAGGTGATCTAGCATTTAGTGGAAAGGCGGAAGAATATGATTATCTTGAGAGTGTTTTTGAGGAACTAGCAACCGACTATGATTTGATAATGTGTCCGGGAAACCATGACCATGACTTTGCTAGTTACACGTCAAGTATGACACGCAATCATATGTTGAGAATGGATGTCGAACTTCAGGATGAAGAATCAATTGACATTATAAAGAAAGGAATGACTAACTTCTTTGATTTTAAAAATAAACTCCAGACTTTCAAACCGAAAAACGTCACACCTCTTTCAGAGTGTTATGACATTCCAGCACAGCCAGCAAATATTACCATAGCAACATTTAACTCAGCGTGGTGTTCAATGTTGCATGAGCGTGGTGGAGATATAAAATTCCCTGTTAAATATCTACCACGAGTAGAGAAAGGACAGAACAATATACTTTTCTTTCACCACCCTCTTTCGTGGTTTGAACCTGACAACCAGAAAGCCATTAGGAATCTTATCCGCGACGATTATACAATCATCGTGACTGGTCATGAACATCTTAATGACAACTTTAAAATTGTTGGTGAAAGCAACTCCTGCCTTATGATTGAAGCGATGTCTTTTGATGACCCACATATTGAAGACAATGGTTTTGTGACATTTGAAATGGACGATCCTGCAATAATCATTAACAGCTACCTATGGCGTGAAGGGCAATTTGAATTGAGTAAAACTTATAATAAAAATGAAATACTCAAATCACTTTCCATATCTAATAAAGATGTCACTGTGAATTATGGTTATTACACCAACCTTTTGGATATAGGAGTTCACTATATACACCCTGATAAAGACACAATTGACCTAAATGATGTTTTCGTCTACCCAAATCTTAAAGTCCTCAGTGAAGATAATAAGTTTGATATGAAGAAGATATCATCAAGCGCTATTTTAAAAAATGAAAACAAAAAGACATTACTTGTTGGTGATGAATACTGTGGTAAGTCCACCTTGCTTAGAAAATTATTTATAGATTCTATTGAAAATAATCAGATACCACTTTTGATTGAAGGGAGCTCCATCAGAAATGGTCATGTAGAATACGAAAAAATAATATCACGCAGTGTAACAAAACAGTATGATAACTTAAGTGGCGTTGACTTCATTAATCTTTCCAATGAGAAAGTATTACTCCTTGATGGGTTTGAGTATATTAAAGGTGACAAAAAATCCATTTCATCCTTCCTAGCAAAATCCTCAAATATTTTTGACAAAATTATAATTACAGTCAGTGACACCTATGACTTTAGTGGAAGCGATCTTCTGAGTGATAGTTACTTTGATAGTAAGTTTTATAAATATGAAATATTAAAACTTGGACACAGATTACGCTATGAACTTGTAAGCAAATGGAACCAGTTAAAAGAAGAGTGCAATCAGGATAATGGTGTTCTTATATTCAAAAACAACCACGCAGTTAAAACAATAACAAAAGTAATTGGCAGAAACTATGTTCCATCAACTCCATTTTTTTTACTGACACTTCTACAGTCTATGGAAAATGGAAATGCACTGGAAGTCAGTGCAAATACCTATGGTTATTATTATGAGTATCTTATTACTCAAAGCCTGGGTAATGCTTCGGTCAAAAAAGATGAACTAGATGAGTTATTTAACTACGTAAAAAATCTCGCAAACCATTTCTTTACGAAAAATCTCAAAGATGACTCAAAAGATTCTCTGTGGGATTTCAATCGTGATTTTTGTGATATTTACGGTGTTAAAATTGATTTTGAAAACCGCTTTAAGTTACTCGTTAACGCCAAGATACTTGAGAAAAAGGAAGGCGATTATTACAAATTCAAATATCCATACGTCTATTATTTCTTTATAGCAAAACATCTTTCTGACACCATCAGAGCTCAAGAAACCATTGATATCATAGATGGGCTAATTTCCACTCTAGGTCGCAGGAAAAGCATGAGTATATTAATGTTTCTAACACATCATTCCCGCGATGAATCAATACTTGACAAAGTCGTTTTGCAAGCCCAGAGCCTTTTCTCTGATTCCAATCCATATCGACTTGATGTAGATACTGAATTCGTTAACAATATTGTTAATAAATTACCAATGACACCTGTCACATTTGAGCGCCAGAACCTTCTGGAATTAAGGAAACAGATCGAAACACAAAAGGATAATATAGAAGATGGTCATGAGCACGATTATGATTCAATTTTAAATCGTGAAGACAATGAGGATGATCATTATGATTCACACCATCCTGCTAAGGTTGGCCAAGACCAAAAAGAGATCGATGAAACAAATAATTACCTCAAGGATATGAATCTAACGTTTAAATCTCTTGAGATTCTTGGTCAACTGTCACGAAACTACTATGGTTCTCTGACGGTGATTCAGAAGAAAAAGCTACTTGAAGAAGCCATTAAAGCACCTTTGCGATCACTTGATTATTTTTTCTCACTGATAGAGCAAAATTCCGAAAGTTCTTTCGACATGATCGAAATGAAAATATTGGAAAAATTACAGGATAAAATAGGAAATAACACCGAAAATGAAATGCGGGAGGTAGCCCGTAAACTCATGTTTGAAATGATATTTGGTTTATGCTTCTTTTTTGTTACAAAAATATCATCATCTATTGGTAGCACTAACCTTCAACAGGTTATTGATGATGTCTGTGATGATATGGGGTCAAATGCCGGAAAACTTATAAAACTTGCCACGATGTTGGAGCTGGGAAATTCCGTTTCAATTGAACAGTTAAGACGCTCGCTTAATGAGTTCGAGAAAAACCACTTATCTGACAGACTCACCAAATCAATTGTACTTAATTATTTATATATGTTTGAAAGGTCAGACAAGGATGCCCAACAAATCTGCTCACTGGCTGGTATCAATTTCGGGAATGTATCAAAACAAATTGGATTAGAACGATTAAAATAAACATAAAACAATTAATTATTGCTCCCCCACTAGAGCTCACGGGGGAGCAAATATTAATAAATCCGCTCAAAACCTGAATAAACCACTGCCAACCCAATACAATTATCATGCCTGAACATTAGCGCCCTAAATTCTTAAGTGTCAGGTCATTACCAGATCAAACCTGAGCTAGCATTCTAATAGGTTACTATGTTTCTCTTAGTCAAAAGCTCTGATATGCGGAGAATCCGATCGCGGACCTGTGATTGCTTTTTCTGTTCCGTTCGGATGCTACGAATGTTCTTTGGTTGTGATAAATGCTCACGCTTTTCTCCGAAAGCGTCCTATTCGTGGAATTCATCGTGCCCATGATTTATTGCAATACCAAATACCAATACCAAGCGTACAGTCGGGCGCAAGCGCGAAACGCGGCACGACTCCACGATCATGCACCTTTCCGTTTCTATAATTTGCATACCTCGCATACTCTTCAGCCATAGCTTGTCGCCGGGTTCCGGCACTGATGGCAGATCCAGGACTATCTCAGGGCGAGTGCTCCTTTTAAGCCAAGTAACGATATCTTCATGAATTTCTACAGTGATCGAGGTCATAATTTCTTCCTGATAGCCCTTTGGCAGCGATCAAGCAGCTCACTTTGTCTGGTCAATGATGCCCGAGCGTGGTTGGCGTGTTTAAACAACCGGCGCTCCACTATTAACTCCCCTTCTCTGATGGCAAATTCCATTTCGCCACGCGACAGAATGCAGCCACCTACTAACAATTTAACCTCCCCGTCACTGATAACGATATTACGTCTATTCAGTTCGGCGATCGCGTGATCAGGCAGTTCTTGCGAGATCCCGCTAATGCCTTGCAGCGGTGAATTTCGCCCTTGACCGTTCGCTGCCGTGCCGTTCTGTTGAAGCAATGCTGACTCTGACTTTTTCTTTTGGAATTCCGAAGCCACTGCGGCGTAACTATCCGAGCGCCGTTCCGCCTCAACCCGTAGCTGCTCGCGCCAGCGCTGCGCTGCTTCTTCCGGCGTCAGACTCATATCTTTCGCAGCGGTGACTTTTGGTCCCCATGCCAGCGCGGTTTCGTCATCAATCGACGTGCGCAGACCGCGCGCGGTACGCGTGAAGGCTTGATCTGAGCTTTCGCGGGCGGATTGTCTGAGCCTCCTAGTGATCTCCTGCCTTTGCTGGCGTGAATATCGTCTCAAAGCATCGATATTCAGCGGAAGTTCTGTCACTGAACTGTCGTCTGGCGCGGTTTTATCAACTGACACCGCCGTTTCTGACGGTGGTTTTTCGTCCGAATCGGCGCGGCCCGTACAGTTATTGACAGAACTCCAAGGGGCCGCGTCGCGGCCTTCTAAGGTCAAATTCTCGACCTGCGATGGCTTATGCTTCGGTACGATTTTGTAATCGTTGGTACGGGTATAAATGACCGATTCACTGATCGTAAAAGGACAATAAACGCCAGTAATTTTGGCGACCGTGTCACCATAATCATTGCCGTTTTCGGTGTATTCGTAATTGAGACGAACACGCAAACAATCGCGAGTTACAAACGGGCCGCCCTGGGCGTTGACGTATCCCGGCCAGTCGGGCGCATCAGCAGCAGCGCGGGCAGCTTCAAGTTCCGGGTGCAAGACAAGCTCACGACTTCCTAGGCGCCTTAGCTCGCGCCAGGTGGATACAGGCGCGCCGCCAATCTGTTGAAACTGGCGAATACTCCAGCGTGAAGCCCACGCCCGCACGCGCTTTGCCATCTCTTTAACGGGTTTGCCTGACTCGTGATCAAACTCGCCATCCATTCCATAACCGTCGATATTTTTTGAGATGTACTTTGCGATGTATCCCGTTGCCGATCCAAACTCTTCATCAATTGGTTTGGCAGTAAAACGATACTGAGCCGCGCCGGGTTCGCTTCCATCCACCTGGAGGGCGTACTCATGAAAAATTTCAGTGGCACGCTCCACCTCTTCCGGGCGGAGAAATAACAGCAGGTGCCAGTGCGGCGTTCCGTCGTGATGTGGTTCGGCTACACGAAAACCAAATATGCGGATGCCTTCCCTTCCCCATTTGGCGCGTACACGTGACCAGACGTTGCAAAGGTACTTTTGAGTTTTGCGTGGGCTGGCATTGCAGTATTTATCATTGCGCTTGCCGGAATGCACATGTGTGGCGTGATAACGTGACGGTGCGGTCAACGTGTAGAACATGCCAACCAGTCCCATCTCGTTAGCCATATCCTCAAAACCGCGCATACGCACCATCAATTCATGACGGGCGATCTTCGGGTTGGAAACGCTGCCCATGACCTTATCGAGCAAGGAGGTACGCTCGCCAGTGTCCTGGTCTTCCAACTCCATCGCCAGAAGGTATTCAAAGTTGGCTTTTTTTTGAGCTATCCACTCCCTGAGGCAAGGTTCAGAGCAATAGGGTGATGCCACTTTGCTGACGTAGCTAGTGGCGATCAGGAGGTGCTCGCGCCAGCGGTCATGGATTTTGCGGAGCTTACCTAGCCACCACTTTTCCGTTTGAAGTCTGGCAATAACACGCAATGCATCTTCTGCTGTCAGTGCTTCATCGCAATACTGTTTCCAACCAGGGATTGCAATATTGAGTGAGGTCGCTTTACTGGCAATCGCGCCGTAAGCGTAGATCGTGGAAAACTCCACATCTGCCGTTTTCTCGTACCGAAAATCAAACTCGCGCATAAACTCGCTTTTCATCAGGTTCGCGAGCTTATACGCCAGTCTTTTCAGTCGCTTCTTGTTGGCCCAAGGTAACAAGTGAAAGTCTTCACGAAGTGGCAACAGGATAGCTGGGGTCGAATCCTGCGGCAGATACTGCGCGTTGACCGCCTCAATGCGGCGAAGGATGTGGCGCTCAAATGTACCAAACAACCATTTAACCGCTCTGGATGGATCCTGGTCGGTCAGCTCTTCCAGTTGCCGAGAGAAACGGTAACGGATAAATGCGGGCAACGCCTGAAGACGGCGTCGCAGATATTTTATCCGGCGTTCATAAGCAAGCCGATCGCGCTCAATCGCTCCCATTACGGTTGGTGGCCAGAGTTCAATAATGTCATCAGGGGATAATTCCTTACGCTCCCCCTCAGGATTGATATAAATAATACCTCCGGTAACAGCGCTATCATCTGCAACCGGCGATGCCGGTGCAGATGTCAGTCCATTGGCGGTCGCAATGTCATAATCCGGTGAGTGCCAGGCGTAGGCATAATTCATCTTCTCATTACGAGCACAGGCTGCTGATAAATCCGGGTTTATTTGCACGTTCGATTTAGTTGTGCTCATATTTCACCCAGGCACAAATAATCATGAAAAAGGGAAAAGCATGGAACATCGGTACACGCGGGAATGCGAACGACCTGATTACGATGACAAGATCAGCCAATGGCTTGAGCAACAACCGGAAGACCCCTGGGGTTCCATGGGATATCCAGTAGCCCTCTACCACAATGGCTTTATCTACAGGGCTATAACAGGATCCGGCCTGGGGGATTACGTCAGTATTTGCGAGTTCCTGAAGAGGCTTGGTCTGGTCAACCTCCTTCCTGATGATGGTGTTTTTCGAGGCTATAACGCTGTTTTCGCAATACCTGCCGTCAAGGCGGATATCGTTAAAGGAAAAATGAAAATGTCGGACATACCGAAAAACCCACCACCACCGCCAAAACCTGAATATGACGACGATTTTTATTGGAGTGATGACAACCCTGAGGACGCTTCTCTGTAGTCTGGTCGTGCCGGGGGCAGCGCTCCCGGCATCGACTTCGTTGTAGTTAGCAATCATCATGCACTACCCAAACCATCACTGTGTCGCCGGGCTGAACTTGGCGGACTTCTTTTTCGCTATCGCGGATAATGGTCGTATTGCTGTATCGGCCCCAGCTCAACATCTCCACCTCAACGATCCAGAAATGGCGATATGGCCGGACGTCAAGAATGCGGGTTATAACGGCATCAATGGTATTCATCAGAACCCCTCCGCCCCGTCGAATGCATCCGTCGCCACCATTGCGCCGTAAGTCGAAAGCCTCTTTACTGGTCTGCAATGCGGGCAATTGCCGCCGCCAGAGCGACCACAGCGACCGCATACGCGAAGCACGCCAATCATTTCACCGGCCATATCGCGGGTTTTGCCGCCCGCCCATTTCAAAGGTGACTTAATCATTTGCGACACTCCTGGTTGTAGGTTTCATGTGTCATCAGTCGCCACTGCTTACCGCCGTTTTTACTGAGCAAACGCCAACGGAGGCCAATACGGATCACGAGATAGGCGTGTGGCTTGACGCGAGAGTAATTACGCTGGCCGCGAGAAAAGGATTTCAGGGCGGCAAGCGCCCTGTTACAAACCGGCAGCGGCGCGTTGCAAACAACTGACAGATGCGAATGCATAGCAGCCCTCAGATTGATTCAATGTGTGGTGAGGTCAGGCGCTGCCAGATTTCGCAGACTTGCTCCGCTTGATAGAGCGCGTCAGTGAGCGTGTAACGTGCAAGTGCGCTCCTCGCGTGAGGTGCATAATCTGTGGCAGCGGCAAGGTCGAGAAGTGAACGAATGCAGCGGAATTTTGTACCTTCAGGAAAGATGCCAGACACCTCTGAGCGATCCACGGCATACCGAAGCGAAACCAGTTTTTCCTGGGTATCTTTGAACCATACAAACAACGCAGTGTTCTGAGGGCGGGTGTTATCAGCAATGAAACCAGCAAGCTCGCAAAGGACATCCTCTTCAGTTGCAGTTGCACTCATCACTTCTGCACGCCAGTGAGAGTCTTTTTTCATCCAGTCAAATGCGGTCTGGATACTGAGTCGCCCCTTCAGGCTTTGCGCTTTACGGATGTCGATAGAGGAGTAAAACGTCTTCCCAATCTGACCAGTTGACGGCTCAAAAAAAACAGCCTCAACGGCACACAAAGGAGAAGACTGTTTTTCGCTGGTATTAATCAAATCAATCATTAAATGGTTCATTGCTCTTAGTCCTCGCTGATTGGTAGTTCGCGGTGACTGATCCACCGCTCGACTGATGAATAGATCTCTTCCGGGGTGAGGCTTTCCTTTTTCAACTGGCCAACGAAAATGCGCAGCAGACCCAGAAGATGGGCGCGTTCGCGCTTACGTGCGTTGGCGCTTATTTCCACAAACTCCGGATCGCTAATTTTGTTTTCAAGCTTTATCGACGTGACCGACATTCAACCTCCTGAAAAAGGCAAAACGAATCCCCGGCAAAGTGAATGCCGTTATTTTTAAAGCTGGTTAATTATTTGTTGTAGCGTGGTTTTCTTTTAATCTGCTTAAATATCCTTTCATGCCAGTAATACATGAAATCAATAAAGGTCATTCGAGCGCGTTCGTGATTACCGCGAATTGCCTTTTCTAGCCCAAAAATTATTAAATCTTTAGTTGGGCTTTTTGAAGTAATGGTGATACGAGCACCGTTTTTTAGATGTACAGTGAACCCCTGCTCTGCACTTTCCATCGCCTCTCGGATCAGCATTTCCTGTTCCCAAGATGTTTTTTCTTCGGTGAACATGGCGTACTCCGATAATCAGTTAAAGCGAGGTGGCTCGAGCCGCCAGGAGGCTTTAGTTCCCAGTTTCAGGTGTTGCAAGATCTCCGGGGTAACTTCTACGGTTACCGCCGGCGTCTTGGCAAACACCATTGCCTTCTTCAGTTGCTCAGTGTCGAGTGATAACAGGTCGTATGGTTTAGGGATGTCGCCATCGGTCACGGCAATGATGATGTTGCGGAGTTCTTCAAGAGTGCATTCATCATTCTCGCCTTGAAGCATCGCGAAATGATAGAGGTGGGATACGCCGTGGCGTAAGAGCTGAAGAGAATAATCATGATTCCATTCCAGAAACTCTTTATTGAAATGGAAGCATTGTAAAAGCGAATTAATTTTATCTGCATATTCGAGTTTCATTTTCGCCCCCAGAGATTAAAAAGCAATGAAGCGCTTTTTACTCATGATTCTGTCAATCGTCCGACATGCTTCTGATAAAGCAAAGTCAATGCCGTAATAAAGGCCTTTGTGCGTAATTTGATAGCGCTGGCGGTTGTACGGTTTTTTGCGTGGGAGTTTCAGAATAGTAAAACCACAGTAGAGGCAGGTTTTGCTATTGAGTTGTGATACCGATCCGCGGCTACCATTCTTCATGTTTCATCTCCTGAAACCGGCTATCGACCTGGCTCACCGAGACCAAGCCACATCAACCACCCTTCCCTGATCTCCTTCGGACGACTTTCGTAGGCCAGTTTCATGCCGTTGTTCCAGGCCGGAAGGTAAACCCAATATTCGCCAGCACGACCAGAAGTTGATTGTGGATCGGTCATCTCGATAACAGGCAGCTTCCCTTTTTCGATCATGCCTCTAACTGCCGCAGGAGTTTTGCCGATGAGTCTGGCGAACTCCTGATAAGGAACCGCATCGGTCGTACTTATGATTTGCTTTACCATTAACATTTCCTCGTTAATCGGTTCATGGATTGCTCTGAATGGCTTATAGTTGGCTGTAGTGTTCAATACTAAACACTTAACAGCTTACATCTAAACACCATACTATTGAGATCTAAACACCATGTCAAACGCGTTAAACGAGAAAATCGTCTTAATCAGAAAGTCTGAGTATCTGAGTAGACAGCAACTAGCTGATCTAACAGGCATTCCATATGGGACTTTAAGTTATTACGAAAGTGGGCGTTCAACCCCCCCAACCGACGTAATGATGAAGATTCTGCAAATACCTCAATTCACTAAATACACACTGTGGTTTATGACCGATCAGGTTTCGCCTGAGGCCGGTCAAATCGCACCGGCCCTCGCACACTTTGGGCAAGACTTAACAACCTCGCAGCACTCAGACCAAAAGACTGGTTAATAATTAACCAGCCTTACATATATTCTAAATGCTTATTATTGGTTGAAAAGTATCCATCACATTATTGCAAAGAGTTAAAAACTAAACGTAAGCACACCCATCGGAGGGATTTCTTATGACTATTAAGAAACTCGATGATGGTCGATATGAAGTGGACATCAGACCTGCCGGGCGCAACGGAAAGCGCATCCGCAGGCGGTTTGACAAGAAGAGTGAAGCGGTAGCATTTGAGAAGCACACCCAGTTTAACCACCACACTAAAGAGTGGTTATCAAAACCGACAGATAAGCGGCATCTGTCTGAGTTAATACAGATCTGGTGGAATTTGAAGGGAAAGCACGAGGAACATGGACGGATAAATCGCAATAAGATTGAGACGTTCTGTAGGATGACTAACGATCCTTGTGCATTTCAGATTACGAAAGCACTGATAAGTCAGTACTACTCAGCGAGAAGAAGCCAGGGCATTAAAGCTTCGACCATAAACCGCGACCTCAATAGCACCAGTGGCATGTTCACTGCGCTTATTGAAGCCGAATTGTTCTCCGGCGAGCATCCAATACGGGGCAGGAAAAAGCTGAAAGAAGAAGTACCTGAAACCGGATACCTCACCGAAGGAGAGATAGCCCTTTTGCTCTCAAAGCTCGATGGCGACAACAAGAAGATCGCGATCCTCTGTTTAAGCACCGGTGCTCGTTGGGGTGAAGCGGCACGACTCAAGGCGGAAAACATCATACAGAATCGCATAACGTTCGTTAAAACCAAGAGCAACAAGCTGCGCACTGTTCCGGTATCAGCTGAAGTTGCGAAATTCATAGCCGGTGGTAAGCGAGGTTTGTTGTTTACCAGTGCGTCATATATCGACTTCAGACAGACACTTCGGGAAGTAAAACCAGATCTCCCGACTGGCCAGTCTACGCACGCCTTGAGGCACAGTTTCGCGACGCACTTTATGATTAATGGGGGAAGCATCATAACGCTACAAAGGATCCTCGGGCACGCCCGAATTGAGCAAACGATGGCTTATGCTCACTTTGCGCCTGAGTACTTACAGGATGCCATTTCTCTTAACCCGTTAAGAGGTGGTATTGATGCGGAAAATGTCCACATTATGTCCACACTTAGGTAGTAAAATATGGCTTTCGACGGTGTTGTGTGCCGCGCAACCCGCATTCCACTGTTGAAAGCCACGACTACCAGGTTTAGGTAATGCACCCGACGGGGCTTTTTTTCCCACTGCAACCGCAGGTATTCCCGCCGCTAATGTGTTAAATTTGTTGTATCTATGTTTACTTTTCGCTGTTAGCCGTTTCAGCCTTTTACCGGCGATAGCGCTCGGCGATCGGGAGCCGTACATTCATGTCAGATTTTATTCTTGCTCGCGTCTCGCAAACGCTCGCCAACGAACATTCGCTGGAGCTGTTGGTGCGACAACTGCTTGAGATGCTGGAACTTGTGACCCGAATGGAGTCGACCTATCTGACCCGAATTGATCTTAGCGCCCAGCGCCAGCTGGTTATGTATGCGCATAACAGTAGCGAAATGACGATCCCGGAGGGCTTTTCCGTCCCGTGGAACGAGTCGCTGTGCAAGCGCGCTATCGATGATAACTGCCTGTTCAGCAACGACGTCGCCAGCCGCTGGCGCTCGTGCATTGCCGCCCAGGAGCTCGGGATCACCACTTTTTTCAGTATCCCCGTGCGCCTGACCGACGGCTCGCTGTACGGCACGCTCTGTGCGACCAGCCGCCAGAAACAGCCCTACAACCTGGAAGGCGAGCAGGTGATGGGCCTGTTCGCCAACCTCATCTCGCACTACGTTGAGAAAGAGACGCTGGTCGAGCAGCTGCGCGCCGCCAACTCGGCGCTGGAGCTGCACTCCTACACCGACGAATTAACCGGCTTACCCAACCGTCGCGCGCTGTTCAAGCACCTCTCGACGATGTTCCCGCGCGCGCGGGAACTGCAGCGCAATATCTTGCTGATCTTCATCGATCTCGACGACTTTAAGGCGATCAACGATCGGTTCGGCCACCCGTGCGGCGATAGCTTCCTTGTCCAGGTCGGCGAGCGTTTAAACGCCCGCGTGCGCCAGGGGGATCTGGTGGGTCGCCTCGGCGGTGACGAGTTCTTGATTATCGGCGCGGGCCTCGAAGCCGAAGAACAGCAGGCGTTTATCGCCGCTCTGCGCAAGGAGCTCGGCGGGATTTACTTCCTCGCAGAGCACCGGATTAGCTACCCTGGCGCCAGCTTTGGGGTGATCGACGTGGATCCACAAACGATGGATATGGAGAGCGCGCTGCGGGCCGCTGACGATGCGATGTATCAGGATAAAAAGTCGCGCCGCAAAGAGACCTTCCTGGATATTGACTAACCCGGCGGGATTTCCAGTATGATAGCGGACATCACTTGCAGGCTCAGGGACAACACAATGAAATTGGGTATTCTTTTCCCGGTAGTAATTTTTATTATCGCCGTCATTTTTCTTGGCTGGTTTTTTGTTGGCGGATACGCGGCGCCGGGCGGTGCTTCGTGAAAAAAAGCACTATTTTGATGCTTGTTATCGCCGTTATTGCGCTGGCCGGCGTGCAGTTTGGCTGGTGGTAACCGCCCTTTACCGCCGCGCCTGAATTGCAGAGTTGTCTTATCCACTCAATAACTTAACGCGATACACTCACTTCACCAGCCGAACCCGTCGCCAGTCGCGGGCGGACGGCGGACTAACGGAGAAGTGAGAAATGAAAAAACCGATCGTGTTGTCGTTGATGCTCGCGCTATGCACGCTGTTATCGGGATGCATTGTTGATGATGGCTATCATCACAGACACCACCACCATCATTACGACGGCAGAGGCTGGTGAAAAAAGGCGGATCAAGGCGAACATGGGTTCGCCTTGTTTCATTTAGTCCTGGCGGTCAGAACCTAAGAAGACGAAGCCCAGCGGAATAGAAAAAAGCAGCGTAAATACGATGCTGTAGACCGTCACCATCGCCCCTTGCAGGAAGAACATCGAGGTTGTCCATTCGGAGTACGGCATATTGTACTCGCTCACCACGCCGCCAAACGTCGCGCGTCCAACCACGGCAAGCGCGATGGCAAACACCACTGCTATCGACAAGAAAAATTTCTTACTGTTTTTATTGCTGATGAGTTTATGCAGAATCATCCGGGTTCCCTTTTATCTGACCGATAATCGGCTGTATATGTAACACCAATGCAATTAAAATTGAAGGGCTTTTGTTACAATCCAGAGATTATCGCTGCGGGCCGGCACCACGCCACCGGCCGGACGGCTACGACTGCAGCGTCGCCAGGCGCGCGGCAAAGCCGACAAAGACCAGGCCTATCAGGCTGTTGCCAATTTTGGCGAGCTTCTTCTTCGTTTTAACGTAGCGCGTCACGAAAGAGCCGGAAACAATTAAGAAGCTCATGTACATGAAGCTAATCACTTCCAGGGTCAGCGCCAGAATAAAGAAGGCCAGGCCCGGCGTCTTCGCGCTGACGTCGATAAACTGGACGAAGAAGGAGACGTAAAACAGGATAGCTTTAGGGTTGGTGAGGCTGAGGGTCAGCGAACGCTTGAGGATCGCACTCGCCGGCTCGGCGTCGGTATCGCTATGCCCTTCCCGCTGCGTCAGCACCGCGTAGAGCATTTTGCCACCCAGCCACAGCAGATAGATGGCCCCGAGATAGCGCACGATATTGAACAGTACCGGCGTCGTCTTGATCAGCGTCGCGACGCCGGCAAAGGCCAGCAGCATCAGCACCGCGTCGCCGATAAACACGCCAGCCGCCGCCAGATAGCCCTTCCTGATGCCGTGCGCGATGCCGGTTTTGAGGACAAAAAAGGTATTTGGGCCGGGCACCAGGATGATAAAAATAGCCCCGACCAGGTAGGTCAAATAGTTCAAAACACCAAACTCAGCGAACACACTGCACTCCTTCGCGTTCAACAAGAAATATGATCGCGCTCACGTTAACGCAACTAACGTGATTTTGAAAGAGCTTACTCTGCCTGGTGGCTTAGTACAGAGAGGCTTCACCCAGCGGACGCGTTTTGAAGCGTCGGTGAACCCACAGATATTGTTCAGGCGCGCGCAGGATCTCTCTTTCGATAACCCTGTTGATGTAGGTGGCCGCTTCCTGCTTATCTTCAACAGGATAATCGTCCAGCGTGTCGCCGATATATAAGGTGTAGCCTTTGCCGTTCGCTTTTCGCACCATGCTGATGGTCAGCATTTTGGCACCCGAGAGACGCGACAGAACGTAGGTGCCGTTGGTCGTTGCGGCCTGGGGCACGGAGAAGAACGGGGCAAAGACGCTGCCTTTGGGGCCGTAATCCTGATCGGGCGCAAACCACACCGCCTCACCGGCTTTCAGGGCGTGCACCAGGCCGGATAAATTGCGGCGATCGATCATCGCTTTGTTCGAACGCAGGCGTCCGCGGGTCTGCACCCACTCCATCAGCGGGCTGTTGTGCGGGCGGTAGGTTGCCATCATCGGTCGGCAGATGCCCATCGTACGGCCGCCGAGCTCAAGAGAGATAAAGTGCACGCCGACCGCCATGACGCCTTTACCCGCGCTCATTGCTTTTTCGAGATTGTCGAGACCTTCGACATCAAACCATTTCCTGACGCGCTCGTCGCTCCAGAACCACGCCATGCCGGTTTCAATTAACCCCATTCCCAGCGACATAAAGTTCTGCTCGATCAGCTTTTCTCTCGCTTCAGCAGACATGTCGGGGAAACAGAGCTCAAGGTTTCTTCTGGCAATCTGCTCCCGGCGCTTAAGGAAGCGTCGCGACAGCTTACCGGCGCGGGTGCCGATGCGGTGAAGGAGCGGATAGGGTAATTGCACGAGCGACCAAAGAATGGCCAGGCCAAACCAGGTTCCCCAATTGCGGGGATGCAAAAGACTCTTATCAAAAGCGGAAGGCATCATTTTTCCTGTAAACATCCTAAATGAGGTAACGCTTAAGGAAAAAACGATTCCCTTCATCAGTCGTTAGGCGGTACATATAGCAAGTACGACAATAGTAATCTGCCTAAATTCACTCGGGCAAGTAAAAATGAACGCTGAGGGTAAAAAAACATAATGCCAGCACACTTGTTACAAAATGTAAATTAAAAATCAATAATTAATTAAGAATATTCATCTGTAAAATCATTCCCATGCTATTCATTTATACAAGCGCCAAACTTGCGCCTGCTGAAACGCCCTTTTCCGCCGCCGTTGCCGATATCATCGTCGATCGGCAAAAGCCCGACGATCCAGCGCTGTCCGTGCCTTCAGCCGCCCTCAGGCGCGGCTTAATAATGACGCAGAACGAGGCGGCGCGGAATCAACCGTGGCATCGCCGGCGGCAGCGGGAAGAATAAGGCCTTGCGCGCATATTCGGCCAAAAATTTACCGCCGGCGGGGAAGCGAAAAATAAGACTCAGCTTATTTTATCTTCCTGACAAATAATGACAGATATAGAGAGTTGTTTTTATTTCGAACGTTTATTGTGCATTATTTTTGTACAGTACGGCCTTTAGCCGAACAGCAGGCAATAAAATTAAGCTGCCGCCGCTGACGCCGAAAAAAGCGCATCATCGCCAGAAAGCGCGGACGATTCTCCCGCTTAAGCAGGCCATTACAGATGATCCTCAGGGCCTGGCGCAAACCTTCGTCTTTTATCAACCCCCGCGCCGACATCAGCGACATCGGTCCCGCGTGGCAGCGCACGGAGTCAAACCCCGCCTCTTCGAAGAGAGACTGCCAGCGCGCCTGGCTCATCGGGCTGACGTGAGATTTGACCACTCCCTGCAGCGCCATACGATCTCTCTCCCCCAGCGCCTGCCGGGTGTACATAATGTCGTGGGTCAGCAGGCGGCCGCCGGGCTTGAGCACGCGATAATATTCCGCCACCAGCTTTGCTTTGGCTTTATCGGCATACATGGTCAGCATCGCCTCATTAATCACCGCGTCAAAGGTGGCGTCGGGAAACGGCAGGCTCGTAGCGTTAGCCTCCATCACCAGAACCTTATTATCCACGCCCTCAAGAACGGTATTTTGCCGGGCCTTCGCCAGCGCGTCTTTATCCATATCGATGGCGTACACCCGACAGCCAAATCGTTTCGCCAGCTCTATTGAGGTGGTCCCCATATTGCAGGCCACCTCCAGCACCGTACTGTCCGAGGACAAATCGGCCTGGCGGAACAGCCACTCCGTCGCCTCTACGCCACCGGGCCGCAGCCGGGTTTTCCCCAGGCTGGCTAAAAATGTGTGTCCGGCCTTTTCACTCGCATTCATCTGCAGCACCTCACGATCCATAAGATGCATTATAAATACATTATTATTTTTGGTGAGGGAATATTGATAATGACTTTTATTTGCATTTGACCAGTGAGAAGCCGCCGCCGCACGCCAGGCGTAGATAAAATCAATTGTAATGGGTAACAATTACTTAAGGTGATAATCCGGCCTGGAGGCGCGCTTAGCGCTGCGTTTTAATTGTAATGAGAACCATTCTCATATTAACATATGCGCCATCGTTCCATTTTTCCTGAATCCGGCCATGTCCTCACTCTCCGCCACCGCCGCACCGCTGACGCTTGCTTCGCTGTATCACGCCCATCACGGCTGGCTGAAAAACTGGCTGACCGGCAGGCTGCAATCCTCTTTCGACGCCGATGACGTCGCCCAGGACACCTTTATGCGGGTGATGGGCGGTGAACCCTTAACAACCATCCGCGATCCGAAATCCTTTCTGTGCACCATCGCGAAGCGGGTAATGATCGACCTGTTTCGCCGCAATGCGCTGGAGCGCGCCTGGCTGGAGATGATCGCCCAGCTTCCGGAGGCGCTGGCACCCTCCGCTGAGCTGCAGCAAATTCAGCTGGAGACGCTGCAGCAGATCGACGCGATGCTGGATGGCCTGAGCCAGAAGGCGCGGGAGGCGTTTTTGCTCTCGCAGCTGGAAGGCCTGACCTACGCCGAGATCGCCATACGCCTGACGGTCTCCGTCAGCTCGGTGAAAAAATATGTTGCCAAAGCGACCGAGCACTGCCTGATTTTTCGCCTGGAGAACGGTCTGTGAGCCCAAAGCTTACCGACTCCCGTCGCCAGGCCCTGCGCTCGGCCTCCCACTGGTATGCCCTGCTCAGCGACGGCCGCCCCAGTCCGCAGCAGGAAGCCCGCTGGCAACAGTGGTACGAGCAGGACCACGATCACCAGTGGGCCTGGCAGCAGGTCGAAAACCTGCGTCAGCAGATGGGCCATCTTCCGGGCGCGCTCGCCAGCCGGGCGCTCAACGATGGTCGGGCCGCACGCCGTCAGGTGCTGAAAGGATTGATGCTGCTGGCCATCGCCGGCGGAAGCTGGCGGCTGTGGGACAGCGAGCTGGCGGAGGGACTTCGTGCCGACTACCGCACCGCCAAGGGGATGACGCGTCGCCAGCCGCTGGCGGACGGCTCGATTCTGACCCTCAACACCGACAGCGCCGCCGACGTCTATTTCGACGCGCGCCAGCGCCTGGTGCGCCTGCGCTACGGCGAAATTGCCATCCGCACCGCCCGCGACGAGAGCCAGCGGCCGTTTCTCGTGCAGACCCGCGACGGAAACCTCACCGCGCTGGGCACCGAGTTTACCGTGCGCCAGTTTGCCGATGAAGCCCGCCTGGCGGTGCAGCAGCACGCCGTTGAGGTGCGCTTAGCGCACGGCCAGATTCAGCGGGTCGAGGCCGGAGAAAGCCTGCGCTTCAGCGCCGGGGCCTTCTCGCCAATACGGACGCTGAGCGCCGGGGAAGATAGCTGGACCCAGGGCGTGCTCAGCTTTCGCGACCGTCCGCTGGGCGAGGTTATCGCCACGCTCTCCCGCTATCGTCCCGGCATTCTGCGCTGCGACCCCCGCATTGCCGATTTACGCCTCAGCGGCGCCTTTCCGCTGAGCGATACCGGGCAGATTTTGCAGATTATTACGCAAACGCTGCCGGTAAAACTGCAGTTTGCCACCCGCTACTGGGTCACCGTCGTACCCGCCTGAGAAAAAAAAATACAAAAAATTCTCATTCTCCATTGTCCCTTTTCCCCTGCTCGTTCGACTTAACAGGTGAAAACAACCAAAACAATCGTGGAGAACAGATGACGCCTTTACGCGTTCTACGCAAACCAATGCCTCTGGTGATGGCAATCCGCTTAAGCCTGCTGCCGCTGATAGCGCTCGCCGCCGCGCCGGCCTTTGCCGCCGCGCAGTTTGATATTGCCGCCGGAGATTTAGATACCGCGCTCAATCAGTACGCCGCCCGCAGCGGCATCACCCTCGCAGCCGATGCCAGCCTGACCCGGGGCAAGCACAGCGACGGCCTGCACGGCAGCTACGACGTTGAGGATGGCCTGCAGACGCTGCTCGACGGCAGCGGCCTGCGGCTCAAAGCGCTGGGCAATAACGCCTGGACGCTGGAACCCGCCCCCGTTGACAACGAAGCGACGCTGACGGTTGTCGGCGACTGGCTCGGCGACGCGCGCGAAAACGACGTGTTTGAGCACGCCGGCGCCCGCGACGTTATTCGCCGCGCGGAGTTTGCCAAAACTGGCGCCACCACCATGCGCGAGGTGCTGAACCGCATTCCGGGAGTCAACGCCCCGGAGAATACCGGGACCGGTAGTCACGACCTGGCGATGAACTTTGGCATCCGCGGCCTCAACCCTCGGCTGGCCAGCCGCTCGACGGTGCTGATGGACGGCATCCCGGTGCCCTTCGCCCCTTACGGCCAGCCCCAGCTGTCGCTGGCGCCGGTATCGCTGGGCAATATGGATGCCGTGGACGTTGTTCGCGGCGCGGGCGCCGTGCGCTACGGACCGCAGAACGTGGGCGGCGTCGTTAACTTCGTCACCCGCGCTATTCCGCAGGATTTTGGCATTGCGGGCGGCGTCGAGGGCCAGCTGAGCCCAACCTCCTCGCAGAACAACCCCAAAGAGACGCACAACCTGATGATTGGCGGCACGGCGGATAACGGCTTTGGCTCCGCGCTGCTCTATTCCGGCACCCGCGGCAGCGACTGGCGCGAGCATAGCGCTACCCGCATTGACGACGTGATGCTAAAAAGTAAATATGCGCCCAACGAGGTGCATACCTTTAACAGCCTGCTGCAATATTATGACGGCGAGGCCGACATGCCCGGCGGGCTCTCCCGCGCCGATTATGATGCCGACCGCTGGCAGTCTACCCGCCCGTACGACCGCTTCTGGGGGCGCCGCCAGCTCGCCAGCCTCGGCTATCAGTTTCAGCCGGACGCCATGCACAAGTTCAATATTCAGGGCTTCTACACCCATACGCTGCGCAGCGGCTACCTTGAGCAGGGCAAGCGCATTACGCTCTCGCCGCGCGAATACTGGGTGCGCGGAATTGAGCCGCGCTACAGCCAGAGCTTTACGCTCGGCGCTACCGCGCACGAAGTGGGCGTCGGCTATCGCTACGTGAACGAATCCACCCATGAGATGCGCTACTACACCACCACCGCCAGCGGCGAGCTGCCGAGCAGCGCCAGCCCTTACGATCGCGATACCCGTTCCGGTACCGAGGCGCACGCCTGGTATATCGACGACCGGGTGGATATCGGCAACTGGACGATCACCCCGGGCATGCGCTTCGAACATATTGAGTCTTATCAGGACAATAACCTGAAGGGTAGCCGCGAGCAGGTCAGCTACAACGCCCCTCTGCCGGCGCTTAACGTGCTTTATCATCTCACCGACAGTTGGAATCTTTATGCTAATACCGAAGGATCGTTCGGCACCGTACAGTACAGCCAAATTGGCAAGGCTGTGGAGAGCGGCAACGTGGAGCCGGAAAAGGCCCGCACCTGGGAAATCGGCAGCCGCTACGACAACGGCGCGCTGAGCGCGGAAATGGGCCTGTTCCTGATTAACTTCAATAATCAGTATGACTCCAACCAGACCAACGATACCGTCACCGCCCGCGGCAAAACCCGCCACAGCGGGCTGGAGACCCAGGCACGCTACGACCTCGGCGATCTCTCGCCGCGCTTCGACAACCTGTCGGTCTACGCCAGCTACGCGTACGTTAATGCTGAAATCCGCGAAAAAGGCGACACCTACGGTAATCAGGTCCCCTTCTCGCCGAAGCATAAAGGCACCCTCGGCGTCGACTATAAGCCGGGCAGTTGGACCTTCAACCTCAATAGCGATTTCCAGTCCAGCCAGTTTGCCGACAACGCCAACACCGTCGAAGAGAGCGCCGACGGCAGCACCGGCCGCATCCCGGGCTTTATGCTGTGGGGCGCGCGCGTCGCCTACGACTTTGGTCCGCAGATGGCCGACCTCAACCTCGCGGTCGGGGTGAAGAATATCTTCGACCACGAGTACTACACCCGCTCGTACGACGACAACAACAAAGGCATTTACGCCGGTCAGCCGCGCACCCTGTACCTGCAGGGATCGCTGAAATTCTGACACTGCCCGTTCGCCGCCTCGACCTGAGGCGGCGCTGGAGCTGATTGATATCGGCGGGACGGTTGAAGCGTCCCGCCATTGTGGAGTGAGTATGTTGGCTATTTTACGTCTTGTCTTTGCCGCGCTGCTGGCGCTCGGCGGCCCGGCTTTTGCCGTGACGGTCGAGGATCTGCAGGGGCAGTTTACCCTTGATAAAACCCCGCAGCGGATCGTCGTGCTGGAGCTCTCTTTCGCCGATGCGCTGGCGGCGGTTGACCTCAGCCCCGTCGGCATCGCTGACGATAACGACCCCGAGCGCATTCTGCCCGAGGTCCGCGCGCGCCTGAAGCCGTGGCGGTCGGTCGGCACCCGCGCCCAGCCCTCTCTGGAGGCGATTAGCGCCCTGCGCCCGGACCTGATCGTAGCCGATAGCAGCCGCCATCGCGGTATTTATGCCGCCCTGCGGCAAATCGCTCCGGTGCTGCTGCTAAAGTCGCGCAATGAAACCTATGCCGAAAACCTGCAGTCGGCGGCCATTATCGGCAAAGTCGTCGGCCAGGACCCGCTTATGCAGCAGCGCCTCGCGCAGCACCGCCGGCGGATGGCCGATTTCGCCGCTCAGCTGCCGGCAGGCGCCAGCGTAGTCTTCGGCACCTCCCGCGAACAGCAGTTCAACCTCCATTCGCGCGATACCTATACCGGCAGCGTGCTGAGCGCGCTGGGGCTGTCGGTTCCGGCGGCTATCGGCGGCGCGCCGATGGCGACGATCGGCCTAGAGCAGCTGCTGGCCATCAACCCGCAGTGGCTGTTTGTGGCCCACTATCGAACGGAAAGCATCGTGCGCAAATGGCAGCAGGACCCGCTATGGCAGATGCTGCAGGCGCAGCAGAAGCAGCAGGTGGCCGCCGTGGACAGCAACAGCTGGGCGCGGATGCGCGGCATGTTTGCCGCCGAACGCATCGCCGCTGATGCGGTTAACATCATTCACCATCGGGCGGTCGACGGGCAGCAATGAAATCATCCCGCTCCGCTCTGCCGATCTGGGGGCTGCCGCTGGTCGGGCTGGCGGGCCTGCTGTGGCTGAGTCTGTTTGGCTTTTCGCCGATCCCCATTGCGCCGCTGGAGGCCCTGCAGGCGCTGCTGGCCCCCAAAAACCCCTCTCTGGCCCAGGCGCTGGTGCTTAATCTGCGCCTGCAGCGTAGCCTGGTGGCGATCGCGCTTGGCGCCAGCCTGGCGCTTTCGGGCGCGCTGCTGCAAATTCTGACCCACAATCCGCTAGCCTCGCCGTCCCTGCTCGGCATCAACAGCGGTGCGGCGCTGGCGATGTCGCTGACCAGCGCTTTCAGCCCGGCGCCGCTGGCGGGCTACTCTCTGGCATTTATTGCCGCCTGCGGCGGCGGCGTCTGCTGGCTGTTGGTGATGGCGGCCGGCGGCGGCTGGCGTCAGGAGCTCGATCGCAGCCGGCTGATCCTCGCCGGGATCGCCCTGTCAGCGCTGTGCATGGCGCTGACCCGCGTCACGCTGCTGCTCGCCGAAGATCGCGCCTACGGCATTTTATACTGGCTGGCCGGGGGCGTTTCGCACGTTCGCTGGCCGGAGTTCTGGCAGCTGTTTCCCTTTGCGGCGTTGATTATCCCCGGCGTGTTTCTGCTGGCGAACGCCCTGAACCTGCTCCACGTCGGCGATAGCACCGCCCACTCGCTGGGAGTAAATCTTTCCCGGTTGCGGCTGCTAATCAACGCGGCGGTGCTGCTGCTGACCGGCGCCTGCGTCAGCGTGGCGGGGCCGGTGGCATTTATCGGCCTGCTTGTACCGCACCTCGCGCGGCTATGGGTGGGCCAGGACTGCCGCGTCCTGCTGCCGATGGCGGTGCTGCTGGGGGGCGTATTTATGCTGCTGGCGGATATTCTCGCCCGCGCCCTGGCCTGGCCCGCGGAGCTTCCGGCGGGCGCAGTGCTGGCGCTGGTTGGGGCGCCGTGCTTTGTCTGGCTGGTCAGGAGGCGCGGATGAAAATGCGCATCGCCTGCCTGCTGCTGGCGCTGCTGGCGTTAAACGTTATCTCCCTGCTTATGGGGGCCGTTCCGCTGCCCTGGCGGGCGTTGTTCGAGGGCTGGAACGGCGCCAGCGAGTACCACTACGCGCTGACGCAGTATCGCCTGCCGCGGGTGGTGCTGGCGCAGATCGTCGGCGCCGCGCTGGCGGTCGCCGGGGTGCTGATTCAGGGCCTGGTGCGCAACCCTCTGGCCTCGCCGGATATTCTTGGCATCAACCACGCCGCCAGCCTGGCGTCGGTCGCCACGCTCTATTTTATCCCCTCGCTGTCCGTGCTGTGGCTGCCGCTGGTGGCGTTTAGCGGCGGCATGGCGGCGATGCTGGCGCTGATTGCGCTGGCCGGATTTGCCCGCCCGATGCGCCTGGCGCTCACCGGCGTGGCGCTGTCGGCCTGCTGGGCCAGCCTTACCGACTACCTGCTGCTCTCCCGGCCCCAGGAGATCAACAACGCGCTGCTGTGGCTGACGGGGAGCCTGTGGGCGCGGGACGGTTCATTCGTCGCTATCGCCCTGCCCGTTCTGGCGCTCCTGCTGCCGTTAAGCCTGCTGCTCAGCCGCGGCCTGGACTTACTGGCGCTCGGTCATGAGCGGGCCGGGACCCTCGGCGTCAATCTCCGCCAGCTTCAGCGCGGCGGCCTGCTGCTGGCGGTCGCACTCGCTTCGGTGAGCGTCGCCGTCTGCGGCCCAATCGCGTTTATTAGCCTGGTGGTGCCGCACCTCGTGCGCCGCTTAACGGGCGGCAGCCATCGCTACCTGCTGCCCGTTTCGGCGCTGACCGGCGGGCTGGTGCTGCTGTTGGCCGACCTGCTGGCCCGTACGATTCATCCCCCAATGGAGCTGCCGGCGGGCGTATTAACCGCCGTTATCGGCGCGCCATGGTTCATCTGGCTGCTGGTAAGGATACGTTGAATGGAACTAAGAACCGAAAACCTGAGCGCCGGCTATGGCGCAAAGCGCATTATCGACCGGCTGGATCTGACCCTGCCCAGCGGACAGATCAGCGCCCTCCTCGGGCCAAACGGCTGCGGTAAATCGACGCTGCTGAAGTGCTTCTCGCGGCTGCTGGCGCCGACCGCCGGTAAAATATGGCTCGGTGAGCGGCCCCTGCCTAGCTTTAGCCCGCGCCAACTGGCACGGCATCTGGCGCTGCTGCCGCAGCAGCACCACGTTCCGGAGGGGATTAGCGTACGCGAGCTGGTGAGCTACGGCCGCAGCCCGTGGCTGCCGCTGTGGGGACGCCTCAATGCCGACGATCGGCGGATAGTTGACGAAGCGCTCGAGCGTACCGGCATGACGCCGCTCGCCGGGCAGGCGCTGAGCGAGCTGTCCGGGGGGCAGAGGCAGCGGGCGTTTGTGGCGCTGATCCTTACCCAGCAGACGCCACTGGTACTGCTTGATGAGCCGACAACCTGGCTGGATATCAATCATCAGGTGGAGCTGATGAAGCTGATGCGCGAGCTGCAGATGTGCGGAAAGACGGTGGTGACCGTCCTTCACGATCTTAATCAGGCCAGCCGCTACTGCGACCACCTGGTGGTGCTGGAAAGCGGGAAAGTGCGGGCCCAGGGCCTGCCGGAGCAGGTGCTGAGGCCCGCGCTGCTGCGCAGCGTTTTCCAGCTGGAGGCGGAAATCCACCCCGACCCTATCTCACGGCGCCCGATGTGCGTGATGAAATAGTGCACACCTTGCGCTCGCAGGAGAATCAGTAAGTATGGAAGTAGTTCTGAATCACTTCCGGGTTACGCGTTTGCGTCAGGGCGGTCATCAGCAGGATGCGCGCTTTTGCCGGGTTCAGCGAGTCGGCCACCAGCCCAGGCTGGCTATCGTCGGCCGGGACCACACCGCTGCCGGTGCGGGAGGCGCGTACCACCACGATGCCGGCTTTTTGTGCTTTTTCGATCCCAGCGGCGCTGCGCACGGATACCGAACCGGCGCCGGTTCCGGCGTAGACGATGCCGTCAACGTGATGGGCAATCGCCGCATCGTACATATATTCCGGGTCGTCCTGATAGCCGTAGATAATCACCACCTTCGGCAGCGTATTCAGCTGACGAACGTCAAAGACCGAGCGCAGGGTATGAATCTTATCGACGCGCGTTTCAAACTGCGGCTTGCCGCCGACGATAACGCCCAGGTAGCCCTCTTCCGGTGCCTTGAAGGTATCGAGGCTGTTAGCGTTGGTTTTGGTCACAAAGCGTGCGGCGCCGATGCGGTCGTTCAGCACCACCATCACGCCCCGCCCCTTCGCCTCGGGATCGGCGGCGACGGTTACCGCCTCCAGCAGGTTCATCGGGCCATCGGCGCTTATCGCCGTTGCCGGCCGCATCGCCGCCGTCAGCACCACCGGCTTATTGCTTTTCACCGTCAGGTTGAGGAAGTAAGGCGTCTCATCCAGCGTATCGGTACCGTGGGTGATCACCACCCCGTCAACGTCATCCCTGGCCAGCAGCTCATTCACCCGCTTAGAGAGTTTGAGAATAATATCGCTGGTCATATTTTCGCTGCCGATATTCGCCACCTGCTCGCCGTCCACCCGCGCCACCTTGCTCATTTCGGGCACCGCGTTGATCAGGGTCTGGATGCCAATCGCGCCGGCCTTATAGCCGGTGGTTTGGGTATTGCTGGCCGCCGACCCGGCAATGGTTCCGCCGGTGGCGAGGATCACGATATGCGGCAGGCGCGTTTCGCTGGCAGCCAGGGAGCTCATCGTCAGTAACGCAATCGCAAGTAATGCTCTAAAATTCATATTCACTCTTCCCCAAAATAGACATTTATCAAACTGGCGGAGAGTTAATGCAAACGGCTTGCCACTATTTATTTTCTTTTTACGGGCAAAATGGTTAACTATCGGGCAACAAAGGCTTTTTCATTCATTTTTCGCGCAGATTTGGTGCAGCGATGCTCCCAGGACGGGCGCGTCAGACGGTGAAACCGCCGCCGGGCTCACCGTTTATTATTTTTCGTCGTCCCGCTTCAGACGCCTTGCCATTAAATTATCAATACCGTAACGGACATGATCGACCTATTTTATGTGGATATCGCGAAGAGGGAATAACGATGCGTCTCGCCTTAAAATCAGCATTGATGCTTACCACTCGCGTCATACAGATAATCAATCCCGAACTCCACCTGCATATGCAGCGCACGGCGCTGATCGCCCTTGAGCTCTCGCTGGCGCTGCAGCTGCCGCGTCAGCAGCAGCAGACCATCTTTTGCGCCGCGCTGCTGCACGACATCGGCGTGCTGGGCGACAAGCGGATGATTACCTCGCTCAATGCGATAGATAACCTGAACGATCCTCACCAGCATCGGGGGGCGGAAATGCTCAGCGGCCTCACCACCCTCGCGCCCATTCTGCCCATTATTCGCCACCACCACCTCAGCGCGGACTACAAAGGTAGCCTCGACGAGCATATCGTCAGTTTTGCCGACGCCTTCGAACGCCTGCTCTCCGCCAGCGAAGCCAACACCGAGTATCAGACTGATATTATTATTGATAAATTCCGCGCCCTGCATCAGGAGCTGGATCCGCAGCTGTGCCAGACCCTGTGTCAGCTGGCGAAAAAGGAGCACTTCTGGCTGCATCTTAATCCCGGTCATATTCAGCGGATGCTGGAGATCATCGGCCCGATTAACGATCTGTACATCGATATCGACGGCCTGAAGGATATCTGCCTGCTGATCGCCAAAATCGTCGATACCTACAGCAGCTTCACCGCCAGCCACAGCATTATGGTCGGCGAAATCTCCTGGCAGCTGGCGCGCTATATGGATCTGCCGCCCGAGGAGTGTAAGAAAATCGAGGCCGCCGGCTACCTGCACGATATTGGCAAAATATTTATCCCGCTGGATATTCTGGAAAAACAGGGGGAGCTCGCCCCCGAGGAGCTGCTGCAGGTGCGCGAACATAGCTATATGACCGGCGAACTCCTCAGCGCCTTTAGCGAGCTCGGCGAGATTATTAACTGGGCCGCCAACCATCATGAAAAGCTCGATGGCAGCGGCTATCCGCTGCATCTGAACGCGGATTATCTGCATCTGCCGGACAGAATCATCGCCATCGCCGATATTTTTACCGCGCTGACCGAAAATCGCCCCTATCGTCAGGCGATGGGCTATCAGCAGGCATTACGGCTGATTGAAAACGATGTTATAAATGGCGCGCTGGACGCGAATGTTTTTGCCGTTTTATGCCAGCATGCCGACACGCTTCATCGCGACATCATCGGTAAAAAACGCGATCGGTCACCGCCGTAACCTGCCGGCAGCCTGCGGACAGGACGGGGTTCTATAATAAAAAAATAACGTTATAAATTCATCTGCACGCAAGGAAATTACCGGTGAGAATCGCCACCATGACCAACTGGGCCTACGGTATAACCGTCGCCCTGACCCTCGCCTCAGGCATTGCGATGCTGATGGCCTCAAACGCGGATACTGCCGAACGCCAGGCGGTACAGCAGCGTCAGATTTTCGACCAGCTTACCGAAGAAGTCGAAACCGACACCTGGGAGCTTTCAGACCTCGCGCGGACCTATGTCATCAATAAAAATCCTGACGTTTTAGAGGCGTATCGCCAGCAGGCTCAGGCGACGATCGCTATTGAGCACCGGCTAGGAAAGCTTAAAGATAGCGGCGCGACGCCCCAGGAGCTGGCGCTGCTGCGCGAGGGTTTACGCATTGCCGACGAGCTGCAGGACGAACAGCAGGCGGCGCTGGCTAGCGTTGCCCGCGGCGAAGAGAGAGAGGCTATCGACCTGCTCTACGGCAAGGCCTATGAGCGCGAGCTCGAACGGGTTCAGACGCAGATCGACCACTTCCGCCTGCTGCTGGATGGCCGGGCCAGCGGCGCTATTGTGCAGGCCACCGAGAAGTCCCACACCTGGCGCAGCCTCTCCGAGCTGATGGTCGGGCTGACGGCACTGATGTTCCTGTTTGTGCTAGGTTTTATTCTGCAACGCCGGGTGCTGTACCCGGTTGTACGCCTGAGCGATGTCGTGCAAAGGCTCGCCTCGCAGGATTACGCCGTCGAGGCGCCTAACTTCACCCAGATTGATGAGATTGGCGATATGGCGCAGGCGATCCGCATTTTCCGCGAGAACGGCCTGGCGCGCCAGCGTCTGGAACAGGAGCGCGACGCTGACTGGGCGATCCGCGAGCTGCTGGCGCGGATGACCCAGCGCCTGCAGGGATGCGAGTCTTTCGAGGATGTGATTAAAGTGGCCGAGCTTTTCGCGCCCAACATCGCGCCGGAGATCCCCGGGCGGCTCTATATTCTCGACCTCGATCCCTGGCAGATGCGCTGCGTCGCCAGCTGGCTCTCGCCGCCGGATGAGCCCGAGCTCTTTCATCCCGATGACTGCTGGGCCGTGCGCCGCGGGCTGAGCCATCCTCCGGTCAACGGCGAGCCGGATATCGCCTGCTACCATCTGCCGGAGTCAAGCGCCCAGTGGTCGCTTTGCGTCCCGCTGATTGCCCAGGGAGAAGCCATCGGCCTGCTCTCCTTCAGAAACGTCACGCCGGCCACCGCTCCTTCTCGCGCCTACCTTGAGCTGATGGCCGAAGCGCTGGGCCTGGCGCTGGCGAACCAGCGCCTGCGCAGCGCGCTGCTGGAAAAGGCGCTTTTCGACTCGCTAACCGGGCTGCGCAATCGCCATCACCTTGAAGACGCCCTGCATACCCAGATGAACCTGGCGGTGCGCAACGGCACGCCGCTGAGCTGCCTGATGATCGATATCGATCACTTCAAGGCGATCAACGACAGGTACGGTCACGAGGCGGGCGATCTGGTGATTAAAAACGTGGCGACCATCGTTCAGCGCGCGGTGCGTGATATCGGCATGGCTTTCCGCTACGGCGGGGAAGAGTTTTTAGTCCTGCTCGCCGGGACCAACGAAGAGTCAGCCCTGGCCTGCGCCGAGGATATCTACAACAACGTTCGCAACATGACGCTGCGCTACGGCCTGAGCGAAATGGGTCAGATTGATGTCTCTATCGGGATTGCCAGCTTCCCGCAGCATACGCAAAGCGACAGCCTGCTGCGCGCCGCCGATGCCGCGCTGTACCGGGCAAAAGAGCTCGGCCGCTCGCGGATCGTCAGCTTCGGGATGCTAAAGACCGACTGAATTCAACCCGCTATTTTTCGCGAGGGGCCAGGGACGGGTGCATGGCTATTCCGCTGACGTTGCTCATCCCGCTGATAATGGCCTCGGTGAGCATCCGCGCCTTCAGCGGGATAAAGCGTCGGGTAGGATAGAGCGCATACAGCGCGAGCGGCTGCCAGCGGTACTCCGGCAGTACCTGGACCAGCGTTCCCTGTGCCAGCTGCCTGGCCACCAGCGGCTGCTGTATGCCGCCAATCCCGGCCCCCGCCTCCAGCGCGGCAATGAGCGAGAAGCTATTGTTGGCGCGAAAGACAGGGTTCAGGCGGACGCTCTCTTTGCCGCCCGCGCCTTGCAGGGTTAGTTCGTCCCCGGCGGCGAGGCCGCTGTAGCGAAGCGTCCGGTGCTGTGCCAGCTCTGACAGCCGCGCCGGCGTCCCCGCCTGCTGCAGATAGTGCGGCGCGGCGACCAGCACGCGCTGAACGTTAGCCAGCCGTCTGACGACCTGGCTGAGCCCTGCGGGCTCTCCCAGGCGGATGGCCAGATCGACGCCCTCGCTCACCACATCGGCAAGCCGGTCCTCCAGCATCAGCTCGACGCTGAGCTGCGGATTCTGCTGCTGAAAGGCGACAACGATCGGCGTCAGAAGATGCTGGCCAATCCCCGTTGGCGCCTGCACGCGCAGCGTTCCGCTAAGTTTCTGCTGCTGCTCAAGCAGCGTCTCTTCCGTTTCGCTCAGCGCATCGAGGATTGGGCGGATCTGCTGATAGTAGCGCTCGCCCGGCTCGGTCAGGGTCACCGAGCGGGTGGTGCGCAACAGTAACGCCACCCCGAGGTTCTGCTCGAGGGCCATAACCTGCTGGCTGACCGCCGGCTGGGTCAGCCCGAGGCTGCGGGCCGCGGCCGAGAGATTGCCGGTTTCAGCCACCCGGATAAAAACTTCCATCGCTTTGAGCTTGTTCATCGTCTTCACTTCAAAGATTTTGTTATTAATCTTATTACAAACGCCCCTCTTCTGCCTTCATTCCTAATGAATCATGCTCAGGTTTCACTTTTGACCCGCAATTCCACTTCGACTCGCAAAGAGGTGCTTAGCATGAAGACTCAACAACATCAGCGTTTGGCCGTGGTTGCCGGCGCCAACGGCGTCGCCGGAAACAAGCTTATCGATGAGCTGGAGCGCTCCGGCTGGCAGGTCATCGGACTGTCGCGGCGGGGAGGCGCCTCGCGTCCCGGCGTTCGCTACCTGGCGGTGGACCTGCACGATCGCAAGGCGACGATGGCGGCGCTGGCGGATTTGCCGGTCAGCCATCTGTTTTATGCCGCCTATCAGCATGCCGATAGCTGGGCCGGACTGGTGGAGCCGAACCTCGCGATGCTGGATAACGTGCTCAGCGCCGCCGAGCAGTCGCCCCGGCTTGTGCACGTCAGCCTGATGCAGGGCTATAAGGTCTATGGCGCGCATCTTGGCCCGTTTAAGACCCCGGCGCGCGAAAGCGATGCGGGGCATATGCCCCCGGAGTTCAACGTGGCGCAGCAGATGCTGCTGGAAGCGCGTCAGCCGGGAACAAACTGGCACTGGACGGCGTTACGCCCGTCGGTCGTGGGCGGGTTATCCACCGGTAATCCGATGAACCTTGCCCTGTCGCTGGCGGTGTATGCGGCTATCTGCAAGGAGCTCAATATTCCGCTGCGCTTCCCCGGCCGACCGGGCGCCTGGCACAGCCTGATTGAGATGACCGATTCCGGCCTGCTGGCCAGGGCGACGCTGTGGGCGGCCACCAGCGAGGCGGCTGAGAACCAGGCGTTCAACGTCAATAATGGCGATCTGTTCCGCTGGCAGGAGATGTGGCCGCGTATTGCCGCCTGGTTCGATCTGCCGGTCGCCCCGCCTCTGCCGATGTCGCTGCGGGAGGTGATGGCGGATAAAGCGGCCATCTGGCAAAAAATGGCGGCCAAATATCAGCTCAGGGAGAGCAATATCGGCGCCATTACGGGCTGGGAATTCGTCGATTTCGTTTTCAGCTGGGACTACGACATGTTCGCCGATGGCAGTAAAATACGCCGCGCCGGCTTCCATGATTACTGTGAAACCGAGCAGATGTTCTTTCAGCTGTTTACCCAGTTCCGCCAGATGAAGCTCATTCCCTGAGCGATGCCTGCGCGGGTTAACCCGCGCTGAATGAGCCTGGCCGCGGCTCATTCGCCGTTAGCCGGCCGCCGCCTATTCGCATAGCTGAAATTTATCATCCAGACTTAAAGCAAAGACGTAGTCTGCGCAGGGATTGTGTTTTACACTGCGCGCTGCAAAAACTCAGTAGATAAACGATTAAGTAGGCGGTAATGGCGATGAACGGAACAATCACAACCTGGTTTAAAGATAAAGGCTTTGGATTTATCAAAGATGAAAACGGCGATAACCGTTATTTTCATGTGATTAAGGTCGCCAATCCGGAGCTGATTAAGAAAGATGCGGCGGTGACTTTTGAGCCCACGACCAATAACAAGGGCCTGTCAGCCTATGCGGTGAAGGTGGCCCCGGAAAGCAAATATATCTATATCGCCGGCGAGCGCATTAAGCTCACGTCGATCAAGTCTTACCTGGTCTACAGCGAAGAAGTGCCTGCCGATATCCGCATTGATAAAGAAAATGCGGTGCTCTCCGTGGGGGCGCTGATGGGCAGCATTCGGCCGAAGGCAGCCGCCGAGCCGGGTGAAATGCGCGCGCTGAAAAAGCTGGCGATCACCACCTTCCAGGGGACGACGTTAATCTTCTCGGAAGACGAGATAGACGTCGATGCCACGGTGAAAATGCTCAAAGTCTGAGAACCTGCGAACGGGCCCGCGGCTAAAGCCCCGCCTGCGCATGGCGCAGCGTCCGGGACCAGGGCCGCGTTTTGCAAAAGCTATCCGCACCGCAGAGTGAATGAAAAGTCCGACAGGACTTTTCATCTGAACGCGGCGGCACAGGCAGATTTACCACATCAAATCATCAGGCACTTTGAAGTCGGCATACGGATCGTCTTCATCCTGCTCTTCCTGACTCAGCGCGCTGTTTAAGACAATGCTGTTGGCATCGCGCTGGGCAATTTTATCGGCGACGACGGCGGGGATAATCGCGTATTCGTTCTCGCCGCTGCCCTCAGCAATCAGGCGCGCGATGGCGAGACGGCCGCTAATCAGCTGAGCGTGGGTTGCCTTATCGACCACGATTTTTTTAATTAAGTTGTTATCGGTGAAGTTAAAATCGATATTGCCTCTGGCGACGCTGATTCGGTTCATTTCAATCAGCTGCTTGACCTGCGCTTTATACTCTTTCGATAAGGTGGCCTGCTTTTGCTGTTCGCTCAGCTGCTTATCACGCTCAAGCTGGGTCTTTTTGTTTTCTTCCACCGCCTCTCTGGCCTCACGGGCCTGAACTCGTGATTTTTTAGCCGTTCTTTGGACTTTAGCCATTTTCTTGCTGGTCACCAGACCCGCTTTTAGCATCTGCTCTTGTAAGGTAAGTTTTGTCATTTCCGCTTCTGAACCCGTTGAATAATGCGTGGGATTATACCCGTAATTTTAGCCGATATACCAGGCCACCTGCCCCGTTTGCGAGGGGTTTCCCAAACGGCGCGCCCGAGCAAAAGCGCTCATCCGCGTTAAGCCGCTTAAGCGCCTACGGGCAGCGATAAGCGGTACGCCAGCGATCGGCGCCGGTCGGACGAAGAAACCGACGCCCGCTGTTAGCGCTTTTTTCATTCAGGGATAGCGGCCTGGCGCAGGGCTTGCGTCATTGACCCTCATTATATATTTTAATCCCTGGCCCGTGCTGCCCGCCGCTCGCTTCCGGAAGGAAAAGGTGAAAGCACATCATTGACCCACGTTGCTTAGCTCACATCTTGTGACGATCGGGGTTTGGTAATGCGAGCGCCAAAATGCCCTGACGACAGGAGAAAATGATGTTTTCGATCGAGCAGGCAAAGCTTATGGCAACCAAACTGCGCAACTCCCTTGAGTCGCGCAACGTCACCCTCCCCCACTCTTCCGCGCTTGAAATTGTGGCGCAGCAGCTGGGCTATAAGGACTGGAATACGGCAGCGGCAAGGTTAGATCCGCCGGCGGCGCCCGCTGCGGTCTCATTTGAAAAAAGCATCCCCATTTTACGCATGTTTGACGAGCGTAAAGCGCGCGAATTCTACGTCGATTTCCTCGCCTTCAGCGTTGAATTTGAGCATCGTTTCGCGCCAGACCTCCCCCTTTATCTCGGGATCGGCCGAAACGGCCTGCAGATTCACCTCTCTGAACATCACGGAGACGCCAGCCCGGGAGCGACAATTTTCATACCGATGCGCAACATTGAATTATTCAGGGATGAGTTAAGGCGCAAGAATTACGGCTACGGGCGGCCGGAAATCGTGCACCAGGCGTGGGGAAATACCCTCGAGGTTCACGATCCCTTTGGCAACAGGCTGCGCTTCTGCGAAAGCTAATCCCCGCCAAAACCTCCGCGCAGCGCCCTTCCCCCGTCGGTTGATGGGGGAAATCCTCCACTCAAGGGCCGTGCGCAACGCTGACGCATTCTGCTGTTTCCCGGATCATGAAGATAGCTCATGTTGTAATGAAATTAAGTCGCTTTCGCTCATCTAACGCCTCTGGCATAAATACACAATATTAACTTATTGACAACATGAACAGCGGCGGACGAAAAGACCAGCCGCTGCTGGAAAATCACCACGCAAATTCAGTTTTCATGTTAGAACCAGGGATACCAGATCGCGATGAATAAAGACTTTACGTTTACGGTTAAGAGCACGCTTTTCGATGAAAACTATAACCCTTCTGAAAATACGCGTATTACCACCAACTTCGCGAATTTAGCCCGCGGGAAAGAGCGGCAGCAGAATTTGCGCAACACGCTGGTGATGATTGACAATCGTTTTAATACGCTGGCGCATTGGGATAACCCTAAAGGCGATCGCTATGCTGTCGAACTTGAAATTATCTCTGTTGAAATGAAGCTCGAAGCCAATGGCGAAACCTTCCCGGCGATCGAAATTTTAAAACCCAATATTATTGATAAAAAGACCCGGCAGCGCCTTGACGGTATTGCGGGGAATAATTTCTCATCCTACGTGCGAGATTATGACTTTAGCGTCGTGCTGTTAGAGCACAATAAGAACCAGGCGCAGTTTAGCATCCCGGACAACTTCGGCGTGCTGCACGGCAATATATTTAAAAACTTTGTTAGCTCCAGCGAGTATAAAGAGAACTTTAAAAAACCGCCGGTCATCTGCTTAAGTATTTCAAGTAAGGATACCTACCAGCGAACCGGCAACCAGCATCCGGTATTAGGTATCGAATACCAGCAAAACGGATCGTCTTTGACCGAAGAGTATTTCGGCAAAATGGGCTTAACGGTTCGCTATTTCATGCCTAAAAATAGCGCGGCGCCTTTGGCCTTTTATTTCACCGGGGATCTGCTGAGCGATTACACCGACCTTGAGCTGATCGCCACCATCAGCACCATGGAGACATTCCAGAAAATTTACCGCCCGGAGATTTACAACGCCAACTCCGCGGCAGGGCAATACTATCAGCCCAACCTGAATCACCAGGATCATTCATTGACCAAAATCGTTTATGACCGGGAAGAGCGTAGCCGGCTGGCTATTGAGCAGGGAAAATTTACCGAAGAGCATTTCATCAAACCATACCAGAATATTCTTGCGCAATGGTCTGCTAGCTGCCCTCTTTGATTAATAGAAAATAAAGGTCATCCATTATGAAAACGTTATTACCGACTTCAACCGCCGGCAGCTTACCGAAACCTTCCTGGCTTGCGCAGCCCGAGACCCTGTGGTCACCGTGGAAATTGCACAACGAGGAGCTCGTCGAGGGGAAACAGGATGCGCTGCGCCTCTCCCTGGATGATCAGCTTCGTGCGGGGATCGATATCGTCAGCGACGGCGAACAAACCCGTCAGCACTTTGTCACCACGTTTATTGAGCACCTCAGCGGCGTTGATTTTGAGAAACGCGAAGTGGTTAAAATACGTAACCGCTACGACGCCAGCGTTCCGACGGTTGTTGGCGCCGTGGCGCGTCAAAAGCCCGTTTTCGTCGAAGATGCGCGCTTTTTGCGCCAGCTCACCAGTCAGCCGATTAAATGGGCCCTGCCGGGGCCGATGACGATGATCGATACGCTTTACGATAACCACTATAAAAGCCGCGAAAAACTCGCCTGGGAATTCGCAAAAATTCTCAATCAGGAAGCAAAAGAGCTGGAAGCGGCTGGCGTCGATATCATTCAGTTTGATGAGCCCGCCTTTAACGTCTTTTTTGACGAGGTGAATGACTGGGGGATCGCCGCTTTAGAGAGAGCCGTCGAAGGGCTGAAATGTGAAACGGCGGTACATATCTGCTATGGATACGGCATCAAGGCCAACACCGACTGGAAAAAGACCCTGGGCTCAGAGTGGCGGCAATACGAAGAAGCGTTCCCCAAACTGCAAACCTCTAATATTGATATCATCTCGCTGGAGTGCCACAACTCGCGCGTGCCGATGGATCTGCTCGAACTGATCCGCGGTAAAAAAGTGATGGTCGGGGCCATCGACGTGGCAACCAATACCATCGAGACGGCAGAGGAAGTCGCCGCTACCCTGCGAAAAGCGCTGCAGTTTGTCGATGCCGACAAGCTCTACCCTTCGACCAACTGCGGCATGGCTCCCCTCTCTCGCCGGGTAGCCACGGGTAAACTCAACGCCTTAAGCGCGGGCGCGGAGATTATTCGCCGCGAGCTCGCAAACAGGTAGTCTCGTTACGGGGTGATGGCGATACTCGCCGACAGCCCGGCGACCAGCTCAACCCCTGCCGGTAGCCTGTCTATATGGATACGTACCGGCACCCGCTGCGCAAGCCGCACCCAGCTGAAGGTCGGGTTTACCTCCGGTAGACCCAGCCCGCCGGTTTCATCATTACTGTCGCCGATGCCGTGTCCGATACTCTCAACGTGGCCGGCGATGGTCGCTTCAAATCCCATCAGCGCGATCTGCGCGCTGTTGCCCACCCGAATATGGCGCAGCTTCGTCTCCTCAAAATAGCCCACTACCCAGAAACTCTGCGCATCGATAACGGCAACGGTGGTCACGCCGGCGGTGGCGTAATCGCCGGGACGCAGCCTGAGATGGGTGACGTAGCCGGCGACCGGCGCCCGAACCGTAGCATGGGCCAGGTTGAGCTGCGCCAGCTCCAGCGCCGCCAGCGCGCCGTGATAGTTCGCCGCCGCGACGTTCGCCGCGCTGCCCGTTTGCTGTAAATCCTCCTTCGAAATCACGCTGCTGAGCTGCGCGCGCCTGCGGGCGGCGTCCTGACGCATCGACATCTCATGGCGCCTGGCTTCAACTTCGGCCTCGGCGCTGGCGACCGCCAGCTTCAGCCAGTGCGGATCGATGGTATAGAGCACATCGCCCCGATTGACCCACTGATTATCCCTCACCGCCACGCCGTTCACCGGCCCGGAAACATCCGGCGCAATCCGCACCACATCCGCGCGCACCCGGCCATCCCGGGTCCAGGGTCTCTGGGCATAATGCTTCCACATCATGAAAGCCAGAATGGATGCCGCCGCGACCGCAATAAGCGTCAGCGCGTAGCGGCTCAGGAGAGACAGAAATGACTTCATGCTAATAACCCCAGCGCGTTCAGTCCCTGCAGCAGCAGGAAAAAGGTGAAAATATAGGTCGAGAGCCCAATCAGCGGACGACAGGGCAAACTGCGGTATAGCCTGCTGAAGGCGAAAAGCGCCACCAGCAGCAGCGTGCACAGCAGGGTCACCAGCGCGACCACCAGCAGACCGGGAACGAAGACTCCGCCAAAATTAACGTCACTCATCATCGGATGACTTCCTGTTTTGTTCACTTAAGGCACAGTGCAGATCGACAAGCTCGTCCGTCAGCCGACGCGATAGGCTATCCGTCGCCGGCGCATAGCGCTCCGCTATAGCCAGGATCCGCTGGCGTAAAACGGAGGCCTCTTCCCCACGGGCCAGCCGGGAAAATAGCGCGTTAATCTCTTTCGCCGCCTCGCTCCCCATCTGAATACGCAGGTGGCGTAACCGCATCACGCAGAGCCCCACGCGCAGATGGTGCAGCATGTGGTTGAGCGCCTGCCCCGACGATTGCCGGCTTCGCGGCAGGCGCGGCAGCAGGAGCGCCGTGCGGTCAATCATCAGATTCGTCCACTGCGCCTCATCCGGCGCAAACGTCCCCTTCAGGCTGCGCCTGACGTCGCGGCGGCAAATGCGCAGCAGGCGATTGATGGCGGAGTCTGCCTGCACCGTTTGCAGCACGCCCATGCTCGCCACGGCAAAACCGGTGGCGGCAAACAGGGCGATGGCCGTGTTGATCGCCACCGCGAAGTCGCCGCTATAGTGAGGGCCCAGCTCGCATAAAATGGGCAGCGTCAGCGTAATCCCCATGGCCATAAACGTGGTGGGCGGCCGCGCCTGCAGCGAGCCGGCCAGCAAATAGACCGGGGCCAGCGCCGCAACCAGCACGCTGAAATCGGTAATCTGGGGGAGAAGCACGAAGCTGTAGAGCAGGCTGGCCGCCACGCCATAGGCCGAGCCGACGATATACTTAACGATATGGGGCGCCGGAGTATCGAAACTGCCAAACAGCGTGCAGCAGACTCCGAGAATGGAAACCGCCGTGCCGCCATCGGGCCAGGCAGAGTAAATCCATACCGCGCAGCCGCTCGCTATTATCGTGAAAGCGCCCAACGCGGTACGCGCAGCCGACAGGCCGTCGCGGTGGAAGACGTAGCCTTTTACCGCCCTGCCTTCGGCCGCTATTTGCGCGGGCTGCGCATGGCGGATGGCGTCAGCGAGTCGCTCGCACTGCTGCAGCAGGATGATTGCCTGCTGAAGGTGACGAGCCAGGCTCACCTGCTGGTGTCGGGCAAACGTCTGCGCATCGGCCGCGAGCCGCGCCGTGAGGCGTGCGCTGCGTTCTGCCAGCGCGTCTCCCGCTATTTTCCGCTGCTCCGCTTCCTCCCAGGTCAGCCATGTTTTGACATCCTCCAGCAGCCGCTGCAGATCGCCCGGAATGGCGCCGTTCATCTGCAGGCGATCGCGTAATTCGCAGCTGACCACCAGCAGCTGCGCCAGCCGGTCATGGATCGCTTTTCTGCCGTTGCGGGCATATCCCGGGATCGCAAAGTCATAGGGGAGATGGTGATTGACGCCCTGCAGGAACTGCAGCGCCAGCGCCAGCTGCAGGCTACCCGCGGCCTCATCGGGTTTACCCGTTAGCGCGTGGGCGAGGGTCTGGCGCACGGCGCGCAGCGTATCCGCAACCTTGCTGTTAAACAGTCCGGATAGCCGCTTTGGCAAAACGTACCTGTGGACCAGCGCTGCACAGAAGATGCCGATGGTAATTTCCTGCACCCGGGTGATGGCGACATCAAAAATGGCGCCGGGATCGAGCACCGAGGGAAAGCCGATCAGGCTGGCGGTGTAGCCGGCTAATACATACGCATAGGCGCGAGGCGTGCGCTCAAGCAGCGACAGGTAAAGACAGAAGGTGATCCAGCCGGCGAGCACCGCGCTGCAGACCAGCGGCATATTAACAAAGGCCGGCACGATCAGTACGGTCGCCCCGGCGCCGGCTATCGTGCCGATCAGGCGATAGACGCACCGGCTCAGCGACGCGCCCACCGACGTTTGCGACACAATGTAGACGGTAATAATGGCCCAGGAGGGCCTTTCCAGGCCGATGGATAAAGCGAGGTAATATGCCAGCATCGCGGCCGCAAAACTTCTCGCGGAATAGAGCAGAGCGCCGGCATCGCTCAGGAGGCCGGGCGAGGAGAGTAGCCCCCCCGCACGACGGAAGACCACGCTTTTAGCCCGCAGCAGGCGGGAGGGACAATCGTTTATTTGGCTCATGCCGGCAATTATTACCGGGTTGCGCATCTCATTAAATACTATATTCTGTCAAAAAATCCCTAAATACTGCCAATACGATGCCGTCCCAATACGCCACCACATTCTTTGACCCGGACGCCGCAGGATCGCCGGCGGTCGCCCGGCAGCTTGATTTCGTTGATTACGCCGCGGAAGTGCCGGTCCACACCCACCGTAAGGGGCAGCTGATTATCGCGCTTTACGGCGCCGTTATCTGTCGCGCGGAGAACAACCTGTGGATCGTCCCACCCGACTGTGCCGTGTGGATCCCCGGCGGCGTCCCTCATAGCGCTAAAGCCACCTGGAACGCGCATCTCAACTATTTATTCATTGAGCCCGGCGCCGCGGCGCTGCCGGAACGCTGCTGTACCCTGGCGGTATCCGGGCTGATCAAAGAGCTGGTCGAGCGCTTAACCCGCGAGGAGGTCGGCTATTCGGCAGACAGTCACGCCGCCAGGCTGACCCGAGTAACGCTCGATGAGCTGGCCGCCATGCCGCAGCAGAACTTCAGCCTGCCGGTCTCGGCGAATGTCAAAATACGCGCCATGGCCGATGCGCTGGTGAGCCATCCGGAGGATCGCAGCACGCTGCAGGAGTGGGCGAAGCGGCTGGCGCTCAGCGAGCGCTCGCTGGCGCGGCTGATGCAGCGCGAGACGGGCTTAACCTTCGGGCGCTGGCGCCAGCAGCTGCACCTGATTATTGCGCTACGGGAGCTGGCCAGCGGCACCTCCGTGCAGAATGTCGCGGCTCAATTGGGCTATGAGTCCGTGAATGCCTTCATCACCATGTTCAGAAAAATGATGGGCAGCACCCCGGCGCACTATTTCGCCGAGCGTAAAACCGCAGCTTCCTGACCGCGCAGGTGAATGAACGTGCGTTCACGGCGATATTTTAACCTCCGCATTTGGGGCGGGAAATTCCGCTCCTTGCTCGCTCAGCGCTCGGCTAAAAATAGGTTCAGCAATCTGCGGAATTAACGGCGGACGCTATTGTCTTTAATGCAGTGCCCGTCATTGCAGCTCAGCGCATCGGCGGTGGCGACAGGATGTTTGGTGTTATCGCCGGTGACGGCAGCGGCGGCAACGGGGTGGTCGGACTTAGCCACAATGGTGGTGCGGGCGACGGGATGATTAGCAAAGGCAGGAAGCGCGACGGTAGCGAAGGCCAGGGCCAGAATGATTTTTTTCATCGTATTATCTCTATTAAGTTGGCCTGATATTATCAGCGCCGGACGTTGTTGAAACTTATTAATAAAAAATATCTTATTGTTATTTTCATGGCAGAACAACAGCATTGATAAAGTTTATTTTTACACATCACCGCAGCGCTAAAATTATTTAAAATTAAACAAAATAAACATTATTAAGGCATACTGATAAATAACAACCGCACCATCTTAATATAAACACTCGCTCCCTTGCTTGATTCTCTTTTTTCAGATGACGCATGCTCGCGTACCGACCCCGGCGAACGCCCGACGGTGAACGCTGGTTGAGGATATCCGCATCGGGAAAACGGCCCGTGTTGTGACAACATGGCGACAAGATCGCAGCCCTGCTAACACTGAAGATATTTTTTCTGGCATATTTATGTGCTATGGGTATTTCGCCGCACCAACAACGAAGATAGCCATCGGCAACCCCGTTTATCTTATTGATTTGAGGAGTATCATGAACAATGTCATTCTCAGCATAATCGCGAAAATCTCTTCTATGGACGCAGAAAGCAAACAGCTTGCTGCTCAGGTTGAAGCACAGTCATTACTTATCAGCGCCTTAATGCTGGCCATCGGCAAGGAAGGCGGCGTATCAGAACTGGTAGGCAGCGTTTCTAAGGCGATAAATTCCGTTCTTGAATCGTCCGAAGAGGTTCTGAAAACGGACGCTGAGCTTCTGTTGACCAAATTCCAGGAGCAAATCGCGCTGACACAGCTGATCAGCACGCATGGCGATGAGATACACCCGGAAGCAACGGACGGTTCCTCCCCCTCTTCCGATCCGCGCCCTGATTGAGCAGGCAGCGATAAAAACAATGAGGGCGGCCTGAAGACCGCCCCGTTGATTAAAACGACATGGTTACGCCGGCGTAATAAGCGCGACCCGGTTCGTTATAGGTTGAAGCCCCCGCGTTCTCACGGTAGATCTGCTTATCAAACAGGTTGTTGATACCCGCATTGGCGCGCAGATTCCTGGTAATATCGTAGTTAACGTTCAGGCCAACGATGGAATAAGGACTAATTTCACGTTGTGAAAGGCCGTTATTGTTTTCAAGGGACGTTTCCGCATACTGGCGCGGTTTCTGCCGACCATATTGCGTCCAGTTAACGTTCGCGCTCAGATCTTCAGTGGCCTGCCATTCCAGCTGGGAGTTGATGGTAAATTCCGGGATCACCGACAGCGGATTGCCGGTCTTCTTGCTTTCAGAACGGAACATGTAGGTGGCGTTAGAGCGCCACTCCAGCGTATCGGCAATCAGAGGAATGGTCAGGTTACCTTCCAGCCCTTCAACGATAGCTTTACCGCCATTCTCCCACTGCAGCACGTTATAGGCGCCGTTGCTGTAAATAGCCGAAGTGCCGGAGACGATTTTATTTTTGTAGTCATTGCGGAAGTAGGTAATACCCGCGGCATAGCCCGCATGACTGAATTCCAGACCCACCTCTTTGTTCACGCTAATTTCAGGGTCGAGATTGTCGTTACCCAGTAAATAACATTGACTGAGGCCAATCGGGCAGCCGTTGCCGCGCGTAGAAAGCAGGTAGCCCGGCGTTGACTGATAAAGATTAGGCGCTTTGAACGCGCGGGCGATACCGGCTTTCATGGTGAAATATTCCCCCAGCCCCTGCGAAATATTCAGGCCTGGGCTCCAGTTAGCGCCGAAATTATCGTGATAATCAAAGCGCAGCCCCGGAATCACCTCGGTGCTGTCGGTCGCGGCAATATTATCCTCGAAATAGAGTGAGCTAATCGTGGCCGAGTTTTCACTGCTGCGCTGGGACGGATCGCCTGAGCTACCCGGTAAATAGAGGTTAGTACTCGACGACTGCATGGAGGCGGGATCGTTGAGCTCATCGCGGTTCCACTCCGCGCCGAGGGTCACCGTTTGATCGACCAGCAGCTGCAGCGGGAAGCTGACCTCCCCGCCCGCCCGATAGCTTTCCAGCCGGCTGGTTGAGTAGACATCGCTGTTGATCATCCCTTCCGTACTGCCGCCGGTGCCCTCTTTTAAACGGGTGTTATTGGTCTTTTCATAGTTAAAGTTAAGTCTGGACGTCCCCCAATCCCAAATACCGTTGTGAGTGATGCCATAGTTTTGACGGTATAAGCGGTTGGTTTCATCGCCATAGAGCGACTCTACTAAGCCACCAGCGCTGCTATTACTGTTGCTGTTTTGCGTATCGCCCGCGTAGATATTGCCCTGACGGCTATAGCCATAGGAGAAATCAACGATCTGGGCCGGGGTGATTTTCCAGGAGAGCACGCCGCTGATATCTTTATTACGCACGCCTTCGCGACCCGCAGCATAGGAACCGTTTTGTGCGGTATTGATGTCATAGGCATCGGCATCGGTGCGGTTGATATTGCCATACAGACGCATCGTTAGCGCGTCACCCGCCAGCGGGCCGCTGAGGTTGAAGTTAGCGCGTCGGGTGTCACCTTCTTTGCTGCTTTCCGGCTGATTGGTGAAGAGGGAGAGCGAGCCATGCCAGTCATTGGTGGGGCGTTTAGTAATAATATTGACCACGCCGCCCGCAGCGCCAGAACCATAGCGGGCCGCTGCCGGGCCGCGAATCACCTCAATACGTTCCACCATTTCTGCCGGCACCCAGTTGGTATCGCCGCGAGAGTCGCGTTCGCCGCGCCAGCTGTAGCGCACGGAGTTACGAGAGCTCACCGGCACGCCGTCAATCAGCACCAGGGTGTTTTCCGGGCCCATGCCGCGGATGTCGATTTGCCGATTGTTACCGCGGCTGCCGCTGGCGCCATTGCCGGTCAGGTTCACACCCGGCATTTTGCGGATGATGTCGGCAAGATTGTTAACAGGAGGGCTTTTTTGAATATCTTCTTCGGTGATAATTGACACACCGGGCTGCTGTTTGAGCACCTGTTCGGCGGTGACGAGCATCGTTTCGTCGTCAGCCAATTTCTCCGTGGCTTCTTGCGCAAAAACGGGTGAGCTGAGCAAGCCGGCCAAAAACAGCGCAATTGGGCGCTTTTTATCTAAAGTTACATTCACTTAAATAATCCCCAGAAGAGTTAATATTTGTAAGTAAATGCTTATGATAATGAGAGTGATTCTCATTGTACACACACCGAAATAGTTCCTCCTTTTTTTCTACATTATTTGATGGCTTTGCGGTTTATATGTAAATAAACGTAAGGCCATCGACAGAGGAACAAAGAAATAGATATTGGAAAATACTCAACCACCAAACACTCATTAATATTCTTATAAATCATAGTAATGAAAAAAGTAATCACGCACCGCAATTATCTGGCTTTTGGTTCCTCTCCGGCGTTATGCCAAAAAGAGCTGCAGTTAATGAGCGAAAATTGAGGAGAAACCGTGCAGAAGATCATACAAAGCTTTACATTGAGCGCCATTATTTCGCCAATACTTGCCCCTCATCAACGCTCGACGTGGGCCGCCCGATTGCGCCGTAATACCCAGCAGATAAATGAGTTAAATCTTATGCTGTAGCCCTGCCCTGACCAATGTGCTCCAGTCTCAATCAGACGTTGACGCCGAGGGCCGCCCGCTCGAATAACCGTTCACGATTCTGGATATAACGATCAGTATTAATTTTGAATTAAGTACTAACTGAAGGGGAATTCCGGGTCGGGTTACAGAGAGGATCGTGCGAAATTATTAGTGCCTGGTTTCAAGCGCCAAAATGGCTACCCGATTGCTGATTTCAACATATTGCATGGAGTGGCTTCGATGGCGCCGGAGGGTGATTTAAGGTGCCAAAGTCACCCATACGCTGACCGCTTCAGTTTATCGCCCAGGCTGCCTGATTAATCTACAACGCGGGTGAGTGTCAGGTAATTGATTTATTTAATATAAGAGTCTAAAACTTTCAGCACTACGTCTAAATCACCCTCACGTTTTGCTTCACTCTCTTCATGAACAATGTGTTCGCTCAGATGGCCTTTAATAACCTCACGCATCAAGCCATTGACTGCTCCACGAATGGCGGCAATTTGCTGTAGTACGGCAGCGCATTCATGAGGTTCATCGAGCATTTTTTTTAGCGCAATGACCTGTCCCTGGATTTTACTGGCCCGGGCCTTAAGTTTCTGTTTATCACGAATAGTGTGTGACATGCTGCCCTCTTAAAAGCTGTAAATTATTAGAGATTATATCATTGTCATTCTACTGGGGGGTAGTATTTGGTACTGGGGGGGAGTAGAATTCCCGTCACGTATTCTACTATGTCGATCATCCTCATGTTTGAATTCACAACGCTTTTGCAGCAGGGCAATGCCTGGATCTTCATCCCCAGCGCGATCCTTCTCGGTGCCATGCACGGCCTGGAACCCGGTCACTCAAAAACGATGATGGCGGCTTTTATCATCGCTATCCGCGGCACGGTGAAGCAGGCCGTTATGCTGGGCCTCGCCGCCACGCTTTCGCATACGGTAATAGTCTGGATGATTGCGGCAGGAGGCATGTATATAAGCCGCAAATTCACCGCTGAATCGGCTGAACCTTGGTTTCAGCTCATTTCTGCCGTCATCATTCTGGGCACTGCGGCCTGGATGTTCTGGCGCACCTGGCACGGAGAGCGCCTGTGGCAACGGGAGCAGGAAGAAGAGCATGCGCACGGCCATCATCATGCCGAAACGCGGATTATTGATACCGGCCACGGTCGAGTTGAACTCTCTATTTTTGCAGAAGGACAGTTAGCGCGCTGGCGTTTGCGCACCCTGAGCGGGCGCAGCTGGCAGACACGGGATGTGTCACTGGAGACAAACCGGGGGCAAGGCACTTCCTCGCAGGTTTTCGATTTTGTCGACATGGACGGTTTCATGGAGTCCACAAAGACTATCCCTGAACCGCACAGCTTTGATGTTCGTCTGACGCTGGGCCATCGCGGCTATGTTCATGACTACGACCTGACATTCCATGAGCACCATCACGATCGTTCGGCGCTGGCAGGAGTGGATGCATCATCGCAGGAGTACCAGGATGCGCATGAAAAAGCGCACGCCAACGACATTGCAAAACGTTTTGCCAACCGGAATGTGACCACGGGTCAGATAATCCTCTTTGGTCTGACGGGCGGACTGATCCCGTGCCCGGCGGCCATCACCGTGCTTCTGCTTTGCATCCAGGTGAAAGAATTTTCGCTCGGTGCGGCGCTGGTTTTATGCTTCAGCGTCGGTCTGGCGATCACCCTGGTCACGGTCGGTGCTGCTGCGGCATACAGCGTGCGGCAGGCGACAAAACGCTGGAGTGGTCTTGATACGCTGGCGCGACGTGCTCCCTATTTTTCCTGCGTGTTGATTGCTCTGGTGGGGATTTATATGGGCTATCACGGCTGGACCGGCGTCATGCAGTAACTCGCCAGACCCGCTTTGCAATTCGACCTGAGCATGTGCTTGCTGAGGTCGAATATTCGGCCACGGCCCTTGATGATTAAGACAGATAGGCGGTTGCCGGTTAACCTTTACGCCATGTGCGCAATATTTCCGTTGCTTACCTGTCGCAGCGCCCGGTCATTGCCGTCTCCCCCTTATGTTCGATGGCAGTTCATAAAGGTTTTTGGGCTTGCACACATTGATGTCCAGGCCCAGTTGCGATTAATCTCGCGCTGGCTTTGGGCGTAAGACTTTTTCTGCAATGAGCAAGAGGCGCTGGCGCGTAACGAAACGTTGTAACTGGCCGAGCAACCAGTTTTTGCAGCCAGTAATCAGATAATTACGGTTAGTATCAACGGCGTATAGCGCCTGTTTTACCACGCTTTCAGCCGACATTCGTTTACCCACTGAAGCCTCCTGCGCATTGACCACATCAAAAAAGGCCGTATCCGTTGCGCCGGGGCAAAGCGCCAATACGCGGATGCCGCGCGCGCGATATTCCGCCCAAAGCGCATTCGAAAATGAAAGCAAAAATGATTTCGTGGCACCATAAACCGCCATATAAGGATCCGGTTGCATAGCGGCTGTAGAGGCGACGTTAATAATCACACCGGAACCGCTTAGCAGCATTTTGGGCAGCAAAGCGTGAGTGAGTTCGACCGGCGCCAGGCAGTTAACTTTTATTTCTTCACGTTGTCGCTCAAGAGATAGCGTTTCGAACGGCCCATATGTCGCAAAACCGGCGTTATTAATAAGAATGTCGGGATAAAGCCGTAATGCATCAAGTCGTGCCGCAATGTGCGGAATGGCATCAGATGCCATTAAGTCCTGCACAATGATAGTCACTGATACACCATGATCCCTTTCTAACTCGGCCGCGAGAACCTGCAGTTTTAGCTCTGAGCGAGCCGTTAGGATCAGTGCCACACCGCGAGCAGCCAGCTGTTGAGCGAAGACCCTCCCTATTCCTGAGGATGCCCCCGTAACCAGCGCTGTTTTCCCTGTATAATCAAAAGAATTCATACCATGTTTCCTGTTTGCCAATATGCGCACAACAAGATAAACCGTGCACTTAGGTCAACGGTCAAGAGTGATTTTATACGAGGTAAAGGCGGCAATATGAGAATCGGTGAGCTGTGTGTAAAAGCGGGGTTATCTAAGGATACGGTACGTTACTATGAAAGGCTGGGATTGCTGGAGAGAATTCCTCAACCTAATGGTAGCAACAACTATAAAGTCTATTCCGCGGTGGATTTGCAACGTTTAAAAATGATCAAACATGCCAAAATGCTGGGGTTTACTCTGGCAGAGATTTCTGATGTCTTAGCTGTCTGGATAGAAGACCAATTTACCGTTGCGCAAAAGCAGGCCTGTCTGCACCGCAAGCTCGAACAGCTTGAAGAGAAAGCAAAGGCATTAGCTGAGCTCAGGGCCGGACTGATAAATGCCCTTAACAAGGTCGGCCAGCGTTGTGTAGACGTATTTTGAGACGGTGCAGTTGACCTGCCAACGCATTGGTGACATATGCAATATGAAGCTCTCAGATATCCGGGATGACGGAACTGCGCTCACCTTTTATGAGCAGAGGTCTTTTTCTGAACGTTTATATCGTGAACAGGGTTTGGATACTCAAAACTGTTAGGCCATAAATCTAAGAAATGGCGGATAACTACCACGATGACCGAGTCAAAGAATAGGTCGTTGTAGGAAATAAATCGGTATGATTTTTCGTCGGTTTTGGGGAATAGTTTTGGAGAAGATTTTGGGGAAAGCGTTGGATGATAATAAAAACGGGAGCTCAATGGCTCCCGTTTTTGTCTAACCCAGAGACTGGCTTACATGTTCGCGATGATCGCGTCGCCAAACTCGCTACATTTCAGCAGTTTAGCGCCTTCCATCAGACGTTCAAAGTCATAGGTCACGGTCTTAGCGGCGATTGCGCCTTCGGTGCCTTTAACGATCAGGTCTGCGGCTTCGAACCACTGCAGGTGGCGCAGCATCATCTCAGCGGAGAGGATAATGGAACCTGGGTTCACTTTGTCCTGGCCGGCGTATTTCGGTGCAGTACCGTGGGTCGCTTCGAACAGCGCACACTCGTCACCGATGTTCGCGCCCGGTGCAATACCGATACCGCCAACCTGCGCCGCCAGGGCGTCAGAGATGTAGTCGCCGTTCAGGTTCATACAGGCAATAACGTCATACTCGGCCGGACGCAGCAGGATCTGCTGCAGGAAGGCGTCAGCGATAACGTCTTTGATGATGATCTCTTTACCGGTGTTCGGGTTTTTAACCTTCTGCCACGGGCCGCCGTCAATCAGTTCACCGCCGAATTCTTCGCGAATCAGCTCGTAGCCCCAGTCTTTAAAGGCGCCTTCGGTGAACTTCATGATGTTGCCTTTGTGTACCAGCGTCAGCGAATCACGGTCGTTGGTAATGGCATATTCGATAGCAGCGCGAACCAGGCGTTTGGTGCCTTCTTCGGAGCACGGCTTGATGCCGATGCCGCAATGTTCCGGGAAGCGAATTTTCTTCACGCCCATCTCATCACGCAGGAATTTGATGACTTTTTCGGCTTCAGCGGAGTCTGCTTTCCATTCGATGCCCGCATAGATATCTTCTGAGTTTTCACGGAAGATAACCATATCGGTCAGTTCAGGATGTTTAACCGGGCTTGGCGTACCCTGGTAGTAGCGTACCGGGCGCAGGCAGACGTACAGGTCCAGCTCCTGGCGCAGGGCAACGTTCAGAGAACGAATACCGCCGCCAACTGGCGTCGTCAGAGGGCCTTTGATAGCAACACGATAGTCACGAATCAGATCAAGAGTTTCGGCAGGCAGCCAGACGTCCTGGCCATAAACCTGGGTCGATTTTTCGCCGGTGTAAACTTCCATCCAGGAAATTTTACGCTCGCCTTTATAGGCTTTCTCAACGGCGGCATCCACCACTTTCAGCATCGCTGGGGTCACATCAACACCGATACCATCACCCTCGATAAACGGGATAATCGGGTTATTAGGGACGTTCAGTTTGCCATCTTTCAGGGTGATTTTTTGACCTTCCGCCGGAACTACTACTTTGCTTTCCATTAACCTCTCCTTCGAGCGCTTCTGGTTCTGCTCTTCCTTTTCACACTAACCGAGCGTTGGCTTTATCCGCCCACTCCGCTACCGGGTGATCCCGCTAACCGGAGATTCGCGTCCGTGCCGCCTTCTAGTAGCGCGAATCAGTTTGAGCAATATTTTTGTTAAAAAATTGTGATGAGCATGTCAATACTACCTGAATGTTTGCATCCATGAAAGGCATTCGTAATTAGGCTATAATGCGGCAATTGACGGGGCCTGAAAATACCATGCAGAAAACTTCATTTAGAAAACATCGCGTTGAGCGATTCAGCTCACAACAAGTCACCAGACAACGTAAAGAACGCCAACCAACCAGCGTGATCTTGTTCAATAAACCCTATGATGTGTTGCCGCAGTTTACCGACGAAGCCGGACGCAGCACGCTAAAAGATTTTATTCCGCACGCCGGCGTCTACGCGGCGGGCCGTCTTGACCGCGATAGCGAAGGGCTGCTGGTGTTAACCAACGACGGCGCGCTCCAGGCGCGGCTCACCCAGCCGGGCAAGCGCACCGGTAAAATTTACTACGTCCAGGTGGAAGGCGAACCGACGCCAGAAGCGCTGGAGGCGCTGCGCAACGGCATTACGCTCAACGACGGCCCCACCCTGCCCGCTGAAATTGAGCGCGTCGCGCAGCCCGAATGGCTGTGGCCGCGCAATCCCCCCATCCGTGAACGCAAGGCGATCCCCACCAGCTGGCTGCAAATCACCCTCTATGAAGGCCGCAACCGTCAGGTACGCCGCATGACCGCGCACGTGGGCTACCCCACGCTGCGCCTGATTCGCTACGCGATGGGCGGCTATACTCTCGACGGTCTGGACAACGGCCAGTGGCGTCAGGTCGAATAATCATCCCAGGAGTGGAATATGTTTAAACCGCACGTCACCGTAGCCTGCATCGTACACGCTAAAGATAAGTTTTTAGTGGTAGAAGAGACCATCAACGGCAAAGCGCTGTGGAACCAGCCGGCCGGTCATCTCGAGGCGGATGAAACCCTGGTGCAGGCGGCCGAACGCGAGCTGTGGGAAGAGACCGGGATCCGCGCCACTCCCCAGCACTTTATCCGCATGCATCAGTGGATCGCGCCGGACCGCACGCCGTTTCTACGCTTTCTGTTCGCCATCGAGCTTGACGAGCCCTGCGCTACCGAACCGCACGACAGCGATATCGACCGCTGCCTGTGGCTAAGCGCCGAGGAGATACTCCACGCGCCCAACCTGCGCTCTCAGCTGGTTGCAGAAAGTATCCGCAGCTATCAGGGCGATCCGCGCCACCCGCTGTCGCTGATCGGCGCCTTTAACTGGCCGTTTTAACACGTAAAACCGGAGCCAGCGCTGGCGGGACGCGGCGGCACTTTTGGCGCGCTCGCGCGCTATCCCCGCGGAGATAAGGCCAGTCAGCGCAGCGGCACGCAAAGTATGCCCCCTTGAGGGGGTGCCTGAGCCGCGACTGCGTGCTAGAATATGCCGCCTTGAAGTTCAATGTGGTGAGTATTCCAATGTCAGAAAATCCAAAAAAAGTGATCGTCGGCATGTCCGGCGGCGTCGACTCCTCGGTTTCCGCCTGGCTGCTGATCCAGCAAGGCTACAAGGTCGAAGGCCTGTTCATGAAGAACTGGGAAGAAGACGATGGTGAGGAATACTGCACAGCCGCCGCCGATCTCGCTGACGCTCAGGCCGTCTGCGATAAGCTCGGCATTGAGCTTCACACCGTCAACTTTGCCGCCGAATACTGGGACAACGTGTTCGAACTGTTCCTGGCTGAATATAAAGCCGGACGCACGCCGAACCCGGATATTCTGTGCAACAAAGAGATCAAATTTAAAGCCTTCCTCGAGTTCGCGGCAGAAGATCTTGGCGCCGACTATATCGCCACCGGCCACTACGTGCGCCGCGCCGACGTTAACGGCAAAAGCCAGCTGCTGCGCGGACTCGACGGTAACAAAGACCAGAGCTACTTCCTCTACACCCTCGGCCACGAACAGATCGCCCAGAGCCTGTTCCCGGTCGGCGAGCTGGAAAAGCCGCAGGTACGTAAAATCGCCGAAGAGCTGGACCTCATCACCGCGAAGAAAAAAGACTCTACCGGCATCTGCTTTATCGGCGAACGCAAGTTCCGCGAATTCCTTGGCCGCTACCTGCCCGCCCAGCCGGGTAAAATCCTCACCGTGGACGGCGAGGAGATCGGCGAGCATCAGGGGCTGATGTACCATACCCTCGGTCAGCGTAAGGGCCTCGGCATCGGCGGCACCAAAGAGGGCAGCGAAGATCCGTGGTACGTCGTCGATAAAGACGTCGAGAATAATATTCTGGTGGTCGCTCAGGGTCACGATCACCCGCGCCTGATGTCGGTGGGGCTGATTGCCCAGCAGCTGCACTGGGTCGATCGTGAGCCGGTGCAAGGCACCCTGCGCTGTACGGTGAAAACCCGCTACCGCCAGACCGATATCCCCTGCACCGTGAAGGCGCTGGACGACGAGCGCATCGAAGTCATCTTTGATGAGCCGGTTGCGGCGGTGACGCCGGGCCAGTCGGCGGTCTTCTACAGCGGTGAAGTGTGCCTCGGCGGCGGCGTTATCGAACAGCGCCTGCCGCTGCAGGCCTGACAGACAGTTTTTACCGCCGATAGCTGAATTCGCTACCGGCGGCTTACAAGGAGCACGTGTGGCGAAGAATTACTATGACATCACGCTGGCACTGGCTGGCGTTTGCCAGGCAGCCCGTCTGGTTCAGCAGCTGGCGCACCAGGGGCATTGCGATAGCGACGCCCTGCACGTCTCGCTGAACAGCATCATCGACCTCAACCCGGATTCAACGCTGGCGGTGTTCGGTGGCAGTGAAGCCAATCTTCGCCTCGGGCTTGAAACCCTGCTCGGCGTCCTCAACACCGGCAGCCGTCAGGGGCTGAACGCCGAACTGACCCGCTACACCTTAAGCATGATGGTGCTTGAACGTAAGCTTGCGGCAGGCAAAGGCGCCATGGATACCCTTGGCAACCGCATCGCCGGCCTGCACCGCCAGCTGGAACATTTCGATCTGCAGTCTGAAACCCTGCTCAGCGCCATGGCGGGCATCTACGTAGACGTTATCAGCCCGCTGGGACCGCGCATCCAGGTCACCGGTTCTCCCGCCGTGCTGCAAAGCCCGCAGGTGCAGGCGAAGGTTCGCGCCTCGCTGCTGGCCGGCATCCGCGCGGCGGTGCTGTGGAATCAGGTTGGCGGCGGACGTCTGCAGCTCATGTTTTCTCGTAATCGTCTGGTTAACCAGGCAAAACAAATTCTTGCTCATTTAACCCCGGAGTTATGATCTATGGAATTATCCTCACTGACCGCCGTTTCCCCTGTCGATGGACGCTACGGCGATAAAGTCAGCGCGCTGCGCGGTATCTTCAGCGAATTCGGTTTGCTGAAGTTCCGTGTTCAGGTAGAAGTACGCTGGCTGCAAAAACTAGCCGCGCACGCAGCGATCAAGGAAGTTCCTGCTTTTGCTGCTGACGCAATCGGTTTCCTTGATAAAATCGTTGCTGATTTCAGCGTAGAAGATGCGCAGCGTATCAAAACCATCGAGCGCACCACTAACCACGACGTGAAAGCGGTAGAGTATTTCCTCAAGGAAAAAGTGGCCGACGTTGCCGAGCTGCACGCGGTTTCCGAATTTATTCACTTCGCCTGCACCTCCGAGGACATCAACAACCTGTCCCACGCGCTGATGCTGAAAACCGCCCGCGACGAAGTGATCCTGCCCTACTGGCGCCAGATGATTGACGCGGTAAAAAATCTCGCCACGCAGTACCGCGACGTGCCGCTGCTCTCCCGTACTCACGGCCAGCCGGCGACGCCGTCCACCATGGGTAAAGAGATGGCTAACGTCGCTTACCGCATGGAGCGTCAGTACCGTCAGCTGAACCAGGTCGAGATCCTCGGCAAAATTAACGGCGCGGTCGGCAACTATAACGCCCACATCGTCGCCTATCCGGAAGTGGACTGGCACCAGTTCAGCGAAGAGTTTGTCACCTCCCTGGGTATTCAGTGGAACCCTTACACCACGCAGATCGAGCCGCACGACTATATCGCCGAGCTGTTCGACTGCATGGCGCGCTTCAACACCATCCTGATCGATTTCGATCGCGACGTGTGGGGCTACATCGCGCTCAACCACTTCAAGCAGAAGACCATCGCCGGTGAAATCGGCTCTTCCACCATGCCGCACAAGGTCAACCCTATCGACTTCGAAAACTCCGAAGGCAACCTGGGCCTGGCTAACGCCATGATGCAGCACCTGGCAAGCAAGCTGCCGGTCTCCCGCTGGCAGCGCGACCTGACCGACTCCACCGTCCTGCGCAACCTCGGCGTCGGTATCGGCTACTCCCTGATCGCCTATCAGTCCACCCTGAAAGGCATCAGCAAGCTGGAGCTGAACGGCGATCGCCTGCTCGACGAGCTGGATCACAACTGGGAAGTGCTGGCCGAGCCGATTCAGACCGTGATGCGCCGCTACGGGATCGAGAAGCCGTACGAAAAGCTGAAAGAGCTGACCCGCGGCAAGCGCGTGGACGCCGAAGGCATGCAGCAGTTCATCGACAGCCTGCCGCTGCCGGAAGACGAAAAAGTGCGCCTCAAGGCCATGACGCCGGCCAACTACATCGGCCGCGCGACCACCATGGTTGACGAGCTGAAGTAAGCCCCGCTACCCTCTTCCCGCAGGGGAAGAGGGTTTTGCCACCTCGCGCGCCAGCGCCAAAAAAGCGGTCAGTCCGGCAGACGGATTGCGCCGACCGGGATAGTAAAGACACAGCCCCGGAAACGGCGGCGTCCAGTCCGACAGCAGCCGAACCAGTCGCCCGGCGGCAATGTCATCCATCACGTTTTGCTCCAGAAAAAAACCGATCCCGACGTTTTCAAGCACCGCAGCGCGGGCCAGCGAGGCCTCGTCCAGCGTTAGCGGGCCATCGATCTGCGGATGGACCACCTCCCCCTGCTTTTCCAGATGCCAGCGATAGAGAGAGCCGTCCGGCAGCCGCACGCGAATGCACGGATGATTTTGCAGATCCGCCGGCTCGCGCGGCGCCTCGCGGTTGGCCAGATAGCCCGGGGAGGCGACCACCGCATAGCGCTGCGGCTGCCCGAGGGAGAGGGCGATCATGTCATTGGGTATCAAATGGGCGACGCGGACTCCGATATCAAAACCCTCGGCGACGATATCTATCAGCCGCCCCTCCGTCACCAGATCGACGTGCATCTCCGGATAGCGCCGCAGGAACTCCAGCACCAGCGGCGTCAGAATCGCGCGCCCGGCAAACGGCGGCGCGTTTATCCGCAGCACGCCCGACGGGGTCTCCCGCCGCGAACGCACCTCCGTCAGCGCGTCGTGGACGCCCTGCAGCGAGGGGCCCATGCGCGCGATGAACAGCTGCCCGGCATCGGTTAACGCCACGCTGCGCGAGGTGCGATTAAATAGCCGCACGCCGAGGCTGGCCTCAAATTTGGCAACGGCATGGCTCAGCGCGGTGGTGGACACCCCGAGTTCAATGGCCGCCGCCCGAAACGTTCCCCGGCGAGCAATCGCCATCACAGCATCTAAATCAGTGAGCGCAATACGCGACATTATCCCGATTCCTTCATTGTGGCATCCCGGTTGGACCCAATTGTTTAAATTATAAAGAGTTCTTACAGTAAGCAGGTCATTTAATTACCGGAGTTTACCGATGAATATACCCGCAGCCGTCCAGCTTTTTTTTACCGCCCACGATGAAGATTCGATTGCCGAAGCGTTCACCGCCGACGCCGTGGTCCGCGATGAGGGTCATACCCACCGCGGGCGTCAGGCCATTCGGGCATGGCGGATCGCAGCAAGAGCGCAGTATCAGTTCGTTGCCGAGCCCTTCGAAGCGCTGAGCCAGGACGATATCGTGACGGTACGCGCCAGGGTGAGCGGTAATTTCCCCGGCAGCCCGGTGGTGCTCGACTACCGCTTTCAGCTGGCGGATGCGTGCATCGCCCGCCTGGAGATTAAATAATGGCTGACTTTCTGACCTTCAGCGGCAAACGCGTTCTCATCACCTCCGGAACCAAAGGCGCCGGCGCCGCCACCGTCGCGCTGTTCAGCCAGCTCGGCGCGCGGGTGCTCACCTGCGCCCGCCATTCGCCCGCCGTCCCCTCAGAGGTGCTCTTTGTCAAAGCCGATCTGAGCGACGAGGCGGGCTGCGCCCTGCTGGCAAAGCGCGTACAGGAGCAGCTGGGTGGGGTCGATATTATCGTGCATATGCTGGGAGGCTCTTCCGCGCCGGCGGGCGGGTTTGCCGCACTCGACGACGCGCAGTGGCAGCGGGAGCTGGCGCTTAATCTGTTTCCGGCGGTGCGCCTCGATCGGCTCCTGCTGCCTGAGATGCTCGAAAGGCGGTCCGGGGTGATTATTCACGTCTCCTCCATCCAGCGGACCCTGCCGCTGCCGGAAGCGACCACCGCCTACGCCGCCGCCAAGGCCGCGCTGTCGGTGTACAGCAAAAGCCTCTCCAAAGAGGTTTCGCCGGCAGGCGTGCGCGTGCTTAGCGTATCCCCCGGCTGGATTGAAACCGAAGCCGCCGTCGGCTTAGCCAACCGGCTGGCGGCGCAGGCGGGTACTGACTACGCTGGCGGACAAAAGATCATTATGGACGCCCTCGGCGGCATTCCGCTCGGCCGCCCCTGCCGGCCAGATGAGATAGCCAATCTGATCGCCTTCCTGGCCTCCGAGCGCGCCAGCGCCATCACCGGCGCCGAGTACGTTATTGACGGCGGCACCATCCCAACCGTCTAGGCTCAGCGCGCGTGGCGGCCTATTTGCCGGAGGCCACGCGGCGGGTCGCAAACCAGAACATGAGCGCCAGCAGGCTGACGGCAGACCCCAGCAGGCACACCCCCTGCCATCCGGCGGCGGCGTATACCGCCGTCGTAGCGGCGGCGCCCAGGCCGCTGCCGGCGGCATAAAACAGCATATAGAGGCCCACCAGCCGGCCGTGGGCTTCCGGCCGGGTGCGAAAAATCATACTCTGATTGGTCACGTGTAGCGCCTGGCCGCCCAGATCCAGCAGCACGATGCCAATAAGCAGCGCCACCGGCGACCACGCCATCAGCGCGAGCGGCCACCAGGCGAGCAGCAGGATCACCAGCGCCGCGGCGCTGGTACGCTGCCCGTAGCCCCTGTCGGCCCACTTCCCGGCACGTCCTGCGGCCAGCGCCCCGATAACCCCCACCAGCCCCAGGGCGCCGATAGCGGTATGGGAGTAGCTATAGGGCGGCGCGCTCAGCGGCAGCACCAGCGCGCACCAGAAGATATTGAAGGCGGCAAACATCAGCAGCGCCAGCACGCCGCGAACCTGGAGTATTTTCTCCTGACGCAACAGCGTCAGCATCGATGCCAGCAGCTGGGGATAGCTCAGCGGACTCCTTGCCGCCGCCAGCGCCGGCAGCCGTCGCCAGAGCGGCAGGGCAATACCCAGCATCAGCAGCGCGGCAAAGAGATAAACCCCGCGCCAGCCGACGAGGTCGCTGATGCCGCCGGAGAATACCCGCGCCAGCAGCAGGCCGATAAACACCCCGCTCTGCGCGGCGCCGACCACCCGCCCCTGCTCGTGCGTCCCGGCGGCGCTGGCGGCATAGGCAATCAGCCCCTGGGTCATCGCGGTGCCCAGCAGGCCCACCGCCAGCATGCTGACCAGCAGCATAAGCGGCGACGTTGCGGCGCTGACCGCCAACAGCGCGGCGATCAGCAGGATCAGCTGCGCGCCCATCAGCCGACGGCGATTTAGCCGATCGCCAAGCGGCACCAGCAGCAATAGCGCCAGCGCGCAGCCAATCTGGGTCGCCGTTACCACGCCGCCGACGGAGGCGTCGCTGATAGCAAACTCCCTCCCCAGGGCATCGAGCAACGGCTGGGCGTAATAGACGTTTGCGACGCTCAGGCCACTCGCGATAGCGAACAGCCAGACCAGGCCTGCGGGCATAGCCGCGGCCGGGTCAGCGGGTGCCAGGGATGCAATGGATGCCTTCATGATTCTCTGCCTCACTAATCTGGTTTCAAAATAAAACCACTTGAAGGCTAGAGCATGTAGTTTTAAAATGCAACTACATTACATCACGACGAGGAGCGCGCATCGCGCGGCACAACATGATGAAAAACGAAACCTGTCCCGTCGCCCGCAGCGTGGATATTATCGGCGACCGCTGGTCGCTGCTGATCGTGCGCGACGCTTTTGATGGCATGAGCCGGTTTAGCGACTTTCAGCGCAGCCTGGGAATGGCGCGCAATATTCTCTCCGATCGCCTGCAAAAGCTGGTTGCCGCCGGCATCCTCAGAACCCAGGCCGCCTCGGACGGCACCGCGTATCAGGAGTATGTCCTGACGGAAAAGGGAGAGCGCCTGTTTCCCCTCGTGGTCGCGCTACGTCAGTGGGGAGAGCGCTATCTTTTCGCCAGCGGCGAGCCACATTCCGTCCTGATCGATAAACGCACGCTGCAGGCGGTTCCGCCCATGGCGCCGACGGCCGAAGACGGCGCCCCGCTGTTGCCTTCGGCGACCGAGGTCCGCAAGGTGCAGGCGGACGGATAGCGGCCGGCGCCGCGCGTTTAAATATTCCGCCCGCTTATCAATGACCTGCTGCTAAAATAGCGGCCCAGCGAGAAAGCGCGGGGAAAAATAATTGAAATTCGTTATTTAACAGCCGTTTATATTCAACGTGTATAATTAGCGCTAAACTATTCAAATCAAATAATGAATATGGAGAACCGGCATGCGCGTACTCGTGGTTGAAGATAACGCTTTACTGCGCCATCACCTGAAAGTTCAGCTTCAGGAGTTAGGCCACCAGGTCGATGCGGCGGAAGATGCAAAAGAGGCCGACTACTATCTCGGCGAACACGTGCCGGATATCGCCATTGTCGACCTCGGCCTGCCGGATGAAGACGGCCTGTCGCTGATCCGCCGCTGGCGCAGCCACGAGGTGTCGGTGCCGGTGCTGGTGCTCACCGCCCGCGAAGGCTGGCAGGATAAGGTCGAGGTGCTGAGCGCCGGCGCGGACGACTACGTCACCAAACCCTTCCATATCGAAGAGGTCGCCGCCCGCATGCAGGCCCTGCTGCGCCGCAACAGCGGCCTGGCGTCGCAGGTTATCTCCCTGCCGCCTTTCCAGGTCGACCTGTCGCGTCGCGAGCTGTCGGTCAACGAGCAGCCGATTAAGCTGACGGCGTTTGAGTACACCATTATGGAAACGCTGATCCGCAACCGCGGCAAAGTGGTCAGCAAAGATTCGCTGATGCTGCAGCTCTATCCTGACGCCGAGCTGCGCGAAAGCCACACTATCGACGTGCTGATGGGGCGTCTGCGCAAAAAAATCCAGGCTCAGCATCCGCACGACGTGATTACCACGGTGCGCGGTCAGGGCTATCTGTTCGAACTGCGCGGATGAAGGGTCCGCTACGGCATATTTTGCCGCTTTCCCTGCGCGTCCGCTTTCTGCTGGCGACGGCGGCCGTGGTGCTGGTGCTCTCGCTGGCCTACGGCATGGTCGCGCTGGTCGGCTATAGCGTCAGCTTCGATAAAACCACCTTCCGCCTGCTGCGCGGCGAAAGCAATTTGTTCTATATGCTGGCGAAGTGGGAAAACAACCGCATCGACGTTGATATCCCCGAAAATCTCAATATGCAGAGCCCGACGGTCACCCTTATCTACGACGCTAACGGCAAGCTGCTGTGGACCCAGCACGACGTCCCGTGGCTGACCAAACGTATTCAGCCGGAGTGGCTGAAGAGCAACGGCTTCCACGAAATTGAATCCGACGTCGACAGCACCAGCATGCTGCTGCGCAATAACCATGAGGTGCAGGAGGAGCTGGACGCGCTGCGCCAGCAGGACGATGGTTCCGAGATGACCCACTCGGTGGCTATCAATATCTATCCGGCAACCGACAAGATGCCGCAGCTGAGCATCGTGGTGGTCGACACTATCCCGGTGGAGCTCAAACGCTCCTATATGGTGTGGAGCTGGTTTATCTACGTCCTGGTCGCCAACCTGCTGCTGGTGATTCCGCTGCTGTGGGTTGCCGCGTGGTGGAGCCTGCGGCCCATCGAATCGCTGGCTAAAGAGGTCCGCGAGCTGGAAGAGCACCACCGCGAAATGCTCAACCCGAATACCACCCGGGAGCTGACGCGGCTGGTCAGCAACCTGAACCGCCTGCTGAAAAGCGAGCGCGAACGCTACGACAAGTACCGCACGACGCTGACCGATCTCACCCACAGCCTGAAAACGCCGCTGGCGGTGATGCAGAGCACCCTGCGCTCGCTGCGCAGCGAAAAGATTGACGTCAACGCCGCGGAGCCGGTAATGCTCGAGCAGATCAGCCGCATCTCGCAGCAGATTGGCTACTACCTGCACCGCGCCAGCATGCGCAGCGGCGGAACCCTGCTCAGCCGCGAGCTGCATCCTATTGCCCCGCTGCTCGACAGCCTCACCTCGGCGCTGAATAAGGTTTATCAGCGTAAAGGGGTCAACATCACCCTCGATATCTCGCCCGAAATTAGCTTCGTCGGCGAACAGAACGACTTTATGGAGGTGATGGGTAACGTGCTGGATAACGCCTGTAAATACTGCCTGGAGTTTGTTGAAGTCTCCGTCCGCCAGGCGAACGATAACTACCTGCATATTCTGGTCGAAGACGACGGCCCGGGGATCCCGCACGGCCAGCGGAGCGTAGTGTTCGATCGCGGACAGCGCGCCGATACGCTGCGTCCAGGCCAGGGCGTAGGCCTCGCCGTCGCCCGCGATATCGTCGAGCAGTACGATGGCGATATTCTTACCGGCGACAGCCTGCTCGGCGGCGCCTGTATGGAGGTGATTTTCGGCCGCCAGCTGCCCGACGAGAGCGAAGGCTAACCGCCCTTCTCCCCCAATGACGCCTGCTTCCTGCGGGCGTCGCGGATCTCTGTGACCAGACGAACAAACGCTGCCAACAAAGAGGCAGTTTGAGGGATGGCGTGTATAATCCCAAACAGACACCTGCTGTGGAATATAAAAATGGATTATCAATTAACGCTTAACTGGCCTGACTTTATCGAACGCTACTGGCAAAAACGCCCGGTGGTATTAAAGCGGGGCTTTGCCAATTTCGTCGATCCCATTAGCCCGGATGAGCTGGCCGGACTGGCGATGGAAAACGAAGTCGATAGCCGCCTGGTCAGCCATCAGGACGGAAAATGGCAGGTCAGCCACGGCCCGTTCGAAAGCTACGATCACCTGAGCGAGAACAACTGGTCGCTGCTGGTGCAGGCGGTCAACAACTGGCACGAGCCGACGGCGGCGCTGATGCACCCGTTCCGCGCCCTGCCGGACTGGCGCATCGACGATCTGATGATCTCCTTCTCGGTTCCCGGCGGCGGCGTAGGCCCGCATCTCGATCAGTACGACGTGTTTATTATTCAGGGAACCGGACGCCGCCGCTGGCGCGTGGGCGACAAGGTACCGATGAAGCAGCACTGCCCGCATCCGGATCTGCTGCAGGTTGACCCGTTCGAGGCGATCATCGATGAAGAGATGGAGCCGGGCGATATCCTTTATATTCCGCCGGGATTCCCGCACGAAGGCTATTCGCTGGAAAACTCGCTGAACTATTCCGTGGGCTACCGCGCGCCGAACGCCCGCGAGCTGTTCAGCGGCTTTGCCGACTATATCCTGCAGCGCGAGCTCGGCAGCCAGCGCTACGCCGATCCTGACGTGCCGTCGCGCGAGCATCCGGCGGATATTTTACCCGTCGAGCTGGATCGCCTGCGCGAGATGATGCTGGAGCTGATTAACCAGCCTGAGCATTTCAAACAGTGGTATGGCGAGTTTATTACCCAGTCCCGTCACGAGCTGGACGTGGCCCCTGCGGAACCGCCGTATCAACCGGATGAAATTTACGACGCGCTGCAGCAGGGCGACAAGCTGGTGAGGCTCGGCGGGCTGCGCGTGGTGCGCATTGACGGCGAAGTGTTCGTCAACGGCGAGAGGATTAACTCCCCGCATCGTCCGGCGCTGGACGCGCTGGCCATGCACCTGGCGCTCAACGCGGAGCACTTCGGCGATGCGCTGGAAGATCCGTCGTTCCTCGCGATGCTGGCGGCGCTGGTCAACAGCGGCTACTGGTTCTTCGAAGACTAAGCTAGCTTTCCCGGCCTGCGGGCCGGAATAATGAGCTCCCTGCGTCCTTGGTTCGATTCCGAGCTCGGGGCACCAGACATTCAGAAACGGACGCTCTTTGGCGTCCGTTTTGCTTTATGAAGTCAACATGTTATCCCATTCTTCATGTTCACTACTGTTCATTGACATACACTGGCAGCCATCGCTTTTTGTTGGTAAAAAGTTGGTAAACTCAGTTCGGTGAGTTTTTTACCGACATCTACCTTACCGGAGGCCCGCCATGCGCTTAACGGATATTGCAGTAAAAAACGCCAGGCCTTCAGAACAGCCAACCAAAGTTTCCGTTTGCCTTCGCTTTCCCGCTTAACCTGTTTTAGCTGAGCCAGTCTGAGCCAGGGAGAATGAGAGCGATGCCGCCCTCATCCCCGTTCTGGTCGTTAAGCGTAAAGTGATGCTTTGCCTACAGACGAAAACAGACGCATTTTGTGTGCGACGACTTCTCGAGCCGCAGCCATCGGCTTGAGAAACAGCGCATTTGGCTCATGGCTGTTACCTTTGAGCTCCTCTTCCAGCGCCACAAAGAATGCCTTTTTCATATCGCTGGAAATATTGATTTTACCCACGCCAAATTGAATAGATTCGGCGACTTCGCTGTCCTTATTGCCGGAACCGCCGTGCAACACTAGTGGGATATTCAGACGCTGACGGATTTCCTGCAAACGTTCAATATCGAGCTTAGGTTGCATCCCCGCAGGATAAAGTCCGTGAGAGGTACCAATCGCCACCGCAAGCGTGTCGACTCCAGTTTCAGCAACAAAACGTTCTGCCTGCGCGGGATCGGTATAGAGGATCTCGCTGTGTCCGCCCTCTGCACTACCCAGGGCGACACCGATGGTACCCAATTCTGCTTCAACGGAAACGTTCACCGTGTGAGCGACTTCGACGACGCGTCGGGTAATTTCAATATTATCTTCTAGCGGTACTGCGGAGGCATCGATCATCACTGAGGTATAGCCAGTGCGGATCGCCCGCATAATATGTTCAAACGTCTGCCCGTGATCCTGATGAATAACGACCGGCACCGTGGCGGTTATCGCCAGTTCCCGCAAATAACCGATGAATGCATCCCCCACAAACTCATGTTCATCCGGGTGGATTTCCAGAATAACCGGTGAGCGCTGCGCTTCGGCAACCTCAATAACCAACCGGGCAAATTCCGCCGAGGCGATATTAAATGCGCCTACCCCAAATTGGTTTTCCTGTGCAACGCGCAGCAGATCTTTCATATTTATCAACATGGTTTAATTCTCCAGAACAGTTTGTGGAGCGTCTTTTTTAATAAAGCGCAGAATGAGGGCGGTCAAAATTGCACCTGCAAGAATGGCAAAGAGATAGCCCAGTACATTGGTAATAACATTGGGAATAAACATCACGAACACACCACCGTGCGGTGCTCGAGAGGCGCAGCCCAGCGCCATTGAAAGCGCCCCCGCCAGACCAGAACCCGCGACGATTGCGGGGATCACTCTCAGGGGATCGGCAACGGCGTAAGGGATTGCACCTTCAGTAATGAATGAAAGACCCAGCACATAAGTGACTTTGCCCGTTTCTCTCTCCTGTTCAGTGAATTTGCTTTTAAATAAGGTGGTTGCCAGGGCGATGCCCAGCGGTGGCACCATGCCCGCCGCCATACATGCGGCAATGGGCTCATAGATACCGGTGGACATTAAGCCAATGGCGAACATACATACCGTTTTGTTTAACGGCCCGCCCATATCAAAGGCAACCATCATGCCCATCATCAAACCCATAATTGCCGCATTGGTATTCCCCATATTGGCGAGGAAAGCCGTCAGGGCTTCGAGAAGCAGTTTGATCGGTTCGCCAATCACCAGAATCATCAATGCGCCGGTGATAAAAACGCTTAGCAGAGGGACTATCAGAATAGGCTTCAGGCCTGCGATAGCTTTAGGCAGGTTGATATACTTCACGATAGCAAAGGTGACGTATCCGGCCATAAATCCGGCAAGTAGCGCCCCCAGGAAGCCTGAACCGGTATGAATGGCCAGCATCCCTCCTACCGCGCCGGAGACAATTCCGGCGTTGCCGCTAATTGATTTACTGATCCCCAATGATAGGATCGGCAACATCAGTGCAAATGCTGCTCCCCCACCAATATCGGAAAGCATTTTAGCGAGGGGGCTGAAATGCGGATCTCCCGGAGTGGCGGCTGTAATACCGAACGAAAAGCTCAAGGCAATCAATATCCCTCCCGCAACGACGAAGGGGATCATCAAATTAACGCCAGTGATCAAATGGACGTAAATTTGCGATAGTAATGTTGATTTATCTCCCGCTGTAGTGGGTTCATTGGCAGATTTCGCATCGCGGCTTTCCATCAACTCAGGCGCTAAATTACCTGAGACAATATCTTGTAATAATCCTGATGCATCTTTAGCTGCACGGGTGACTGAAACCCGAATGATTTTTTTACCTGCGAAGCGGGACATATCGATAATTTTATCTGCGGCAATCAGAACAATATCAGCTAATTTAATATCATCGACAGTAAATATATATTCACTTTCTACTGCGCCCTGCGTTTCAACCAGTAGATTGAGGCCCATCTTCTTTGCATGTTTTTTTAAATTAGCTTCTGCAAGGTACGTGTGAGCAACGCCTGTTGGACAGGCCGTTATGGCTATAATGTTCAAGATATCTCTCCTGGGAAAGTTATTATTCTTCAGTATTGTTAACAATCAAACCGTATAGTTCCTCTTGTGAATTAGCATTAAGTAATTTTTCGACAGTGTCATCATCACCAAGAGCAATAGAAATTTTGGCGAGGACGCGAATATGTCCGGCACCGCTATCAGCATCTTTTACGGCAAAAAGAATGACGAGTTTGACATCCGTGCTGTCCATCGTTTCCCAATCAACGGTATGCTTTAATTTCGCCACGGCGATACGTGTCTCTCTGACCCACGGTGATTTTCCATGAGGAATCGCAATTTGATTTTCGAAACCGGTAGAGCCTAATTCCTCACGGGCCAGAACATCCTGAATAAACCCTTTTTTATCACTTATCGCTCCTGCTGAGCACAGTCGATCGGTCATTTTTTCAATAACATCAAGTTTGGTATTGGCGACCAGGTCAGTCAGCACGCACTCTTTACTAAGTAGATCAGAGATGACAATCTTATCTAACATCATAATTCTCCTTAATATTTATATTCAGGCCTGACCCAAGACACTCAGTCACGCGGATAATATCTTTGGTTGAGAACAGGGCCGAAACATAAGCGATTGGCAGATTAATATCGTCGAGACGAATGGTGGAAATGATAAGGTCGCAAGCTTTCTGCTCCAGCGTTTCTTTCAGACGGGCACCTGGCACAATATCTACGATGTCCCACTCCGGAAATGCCCGTTTAATTCGGCTATACAATAGTTGTGAGGTACCAATGCCGCTGGAACAGACAAGAATAATTTTCTTGCTAATTTTTATTTTCTCAATGGCGGCCTGAATATAAACGGTCAGGTATGCGACTTCGTCGTCTGAGGCAGAGAGAAGCGCCTGCTGTGTATTGATTTTTTCGACCGTTGCCTTGACCGATGTGAAGACGGAAGTCAGCTCCTGTTTAATCTCTTCCAGTAATGGGTTATGGATGGTAATGCCATAGGCTAGCCGGTTAAGCATCGGTTTGATATGTGATATCAGGGCACTTTTGAGAGTGGGGTCGTACGACAGATCGATAGCCAGCGACGCCGAAATCTCTTGTATAAGCTGTTCCACGTAATGAGTCGCCTCGTGGTTGCTATGCAGGTTTTCATCCGGCGGAGCGAGAGTGGAGTGAATTCCTGAAGAGACAATATACTGATAGATATAGCTCACTTCGATTGTCGGCAGTGAGGTGTTGTATTCTGTTTCCAGCCACTGGATGGCCTTCTCCGCAATATGCCACTCTTTATTCTCGGCGCGTACGTAATCATCATCGCAATGATCGCGAAAATGATTTTTAGCCCGTCGAATGGTGACTAAAAGATGAGAGAATAAATTGGTATAATACGGTTCACTAATTGAGGATTGCAGGTCCTCTTCGATGAGTGAAATCAGCGTCATGCAATTAGCGACATTTTTCTTGCCAAATTCCTTGATGAGCTGTACGCGTGAAAAGCGGTCGATACGGCTATCGGTCATCTGGTAATTATTGAGTACGCTATAAGTAATAATATCCTTTAAGGCTATGCGAATATTAAAATCATTACCTTCAATATAGGTTCCGGTATGATTTCTTATCATCGTTAGATTAAAAGACGCTACCCATGCCTCCACCTTTTTTAAGTCAACAACAATAGATGAACGACTAATGAAATATTTTTCTGCAAGCGCATTGATGGAGAGTGGAGCCGGAGAATGAGTTAATAAATCGGTGGCAATTCCGATAAGCCGTTTGCTTTTTAATATTTCCTGAATAGAACCATCACCGGAGTTGTGCGGCCGAGTGAGTACTTTAGTACCGACAAGTTTGAGGCCTAAGCCAGGTTTACTGTCAATGCGGTTCCCCTTATAACGATAGAAAGCATTGACAGTGTCGATATCTCTACGCAACGTGCTGACCGAAACATTTAAAATTTCAGCCGCGTGATTCGTTGCCAACCATTCATTTTCGTTAGCCAACAAGTTAATCAGGTTAATTTGTCTTTGATTCAGCACGCTCATTATCAACATCCTGGTGGAGATATGGGGCTTCTTTAATGTTAGTTATAGCAATGCAGGGAAGAAACTAAAATACCAAAGGATGAACAGAATAGGGTCATAAAGGTGAACAGATGTTGTGACGTGAGTCGTTTATTTGGAGAGAGGAGTCAGGCCCAAAGCCCCCAGTTAATCTTCTTGCCCCTCACGGTAGCAGTGGTGATAATTGATTTTATCGCTTTGAACTTGCCACGAGCGAGGTAGGCAGCGAAAGTCGACTTGCCTTCACCGCCTTTTGGGGAAATAACGGATATAATTTTCGCAGTTTGTACGTCCACTCGGGTAACGTACAAACGCACTCATACATCCGGTTAATGCCTGCTAAGTGGTCGCGATGCCGGCAGCCCGGTTCAGCCGGGCGCTACTGCGCGCCCCGCTTTGCCGTCAGTTCGGCTATCCGCACGATAACCTGTACCGCCTTCTCCATCCCTTCCAGCGTCACGAACTCATGCTTGCCGTGGTAGTTATAGCCGCCGGTAAACAGGTTCGGGCAGGGCAAGCCCATAAAAGAGAGCTGCGCCCCGTCGGTGCCGCCGCGAATGGGCTTCATTTCCGGTTCGATATGGCAATCGACCATCGCCTGACGGGCAATCTCCACGACGTGCGGATGGGCGATCACTTTTTCATGCATGTTGTAGTAGCTGTCTTCAATTACCAGCTCGATATAGCAGTCCGGATGCAGCCCTTTGCCGACCTTTTTGGCGATCTCCATCATCCTGCGCTTGCGGGCTTCAAACTGCTTGCGGTCAAAATCGCGGATAATATAGTGCATCTCGGCGCGGTCAACGCTGCCCTTGATAGTCGACAAGTGGTAAAAGCCTTCATAGCCTTCGGTGGTTTCCGGCGCTTCATCGGCCGGGACTTCGGCATGAATTCTTGCCGCCAGCGACAGGGCGTTAACCATCACCCCTTTGGCGGTGCCGGGGTGAACGTTATTGCCGACGATTTTAATGGTCACCGAGGCGGCATTGAAGTTCTCAAACTCCAGCTCGCCGACGCCGCCGCCGTCAACGGTGTAGGCCCAGCGCGCGTCGAAGGCGGCAACGTCAAAGTGCTTCGCCCCTTTCCCCACCTCTTCGTCGGGAGTAAACGCCACGCGGATATCGCCGTGAGGAATATTTTTCGCCTGCAGCGTCGCCAGCGCGGTCATAATTTCGGCAATACCGGCCTTATCGTCCGCGCCGAGCAGCGTTTTGCCATCGGTGGTGATCAGCGTTTGCCCCAGCAGCTGATGCAGCACCGGGAACATCACCGGCGAAAGCACCTCGTCGCCGATGCCGAGGGCGATATCGCCGCCGCGGTAGTTTTCGACAATTTGCGGGCTGACGTGCTTGCCGCTGAAGTCAGGCGCGGTATCGACGTGGGAGATAAAGCCAATGGGCGGAATATCCCCCGCCACGTTCGCGGCCAGGGTCCCCATCACCGTCCCTTTCTCGCTTAGCGTCACGTTAACCAGCCCCATTTCTTCCAGCTGCGCCTGCAGCAGGCGCAACAACTTCCACTGCCCTTCCGTGCTCGGAACCTGACGCACGCCGGCCTTCGACTGCGTGTCTAAAGAAACGTACTGTAAAAAACGCTCAAGCAATTTATCCATGTGGCCACCCTCATCTTTTGTGACAACATTATTGATAAGCCCGAAAAGACAAATATTGCGTCAGGTCATTTTTAACCCGGCAAACAGGAATTTAATACATTAACTCACGTAATGTTGTAAAGGTAAGCTATCTGCAGGCGACAAGGATTGGCGATCGGTAACCTTTGCCGTAGAATGCTTGCCCTTATTAATTATGTGCAGCCCCAAAGGTGGTTAACCACAAACCCCGCATCGGTAAGCCTTCCGCTGCGTCTACACGGGACAGAGTCAAAAATTGAATATACAACCGCGTTCACGTTCTCCGCTGGTTCAGCTGGCGGGAATTGGTAAAAGCTTTGATGGCAAAACGGTTATCGCCGATCTGAATCTGACCATCAATAACGGTGAGTTTCTCACTCTGCTTGGCCCTTCTGGCTGCGGTAAAACAACCGTTCTCCGCCTTATTGCCGGGCTGGAAAATGTCGATTGCGGACACATTCATCTCGAAGAGCACGATATCACCCACGTTCCGGCGGAAAACCGTCACGTCAATACCGTCTTTCAAAGCTACGCCCTGTTCCCGCATATGACGGTATTCGAAAATGTCGCCTTCGGCCTGCGGATGCAAAAAACGCCGGCGGCGCAGATAGCGCCCCGCGTCGTCGACGCCCTGCGCATGGTGCAGTTGGAGGAGTTTGCCCAGCGCAAGCCGCACCAGCTCTCCGGCGGCCAGCAGCAGCGCGTAGCCATTGCCAGAGCGGTGGTCAACAAACCGCGCCTGCTGCTGCTCGATGAATCCCTCTCGGCGCTGGACTACAAGCTGCGCAAGCAGATGCAAAACGAGCTCAAAGCGCTCCAGCGCAAGCTCGGCATCACCTTCGTCTTCGTCACCCACGATCAGGAAGAGGCGCTGACGATGTCCGACCGCATCGTGGTGATGCGCGATGGCAAAATTGAGCAGGACGGCACCCCGCGCGAAATTTACGAAGAGCCGAAGAACCTGTTTGTTGCCAGCTTTATCGGCGAGATCAATATCTTTAGCGCGACGGTGATTGAGCGCCTCGACGAGCAGCGCGTTCGCGCCTGCGTTGAAGGCCGCGAATGCAATATCTACGTTAACTTTGCCGTTGAGCAGGGGCAGTCGCTGAACGTCATGCTGCGTCCTGAGGATCTGCGCGTCGATGAGGTTCACGACGCCAGCGAAGCCGATGGCCTGATAGGCTATATCCGCGAGCGCAATTACAAAGGCATGACCCTCGAATCGGTGGTCGAACTGGAAAACGGCAAAATGGTGCTGGTCAGCGAATTCTTTAACGAGGACGATCCCGACTTTGACCACCCGCTTGACCAGAAAATGGCCATCAACTGGGTCGAGAGCTGGGAGGTTGTACTGGCTAATGAAGAACACCAGTAAATTCCAAAATGTGGTGATTGCCACCATCGTCGGCTGGCTGGTGCTGTTTGTTTTCCTGCCCAACCTGATGATTATCGGCACCAGCTTTTTGACCCGCGACGACGCTAACTTCGTCAAATTGGTCTTTACGCTGGATAACTATGCGCGCCTGCTGGATCCGCTCTATTACGCCGTGCTGCTGCACTCGCTGAATATGGCGCTGATGGCGACGCTCGCCTGCCTGCTGCTCGGCTACCCTTTTGCCTGGTTTCTCGCCAGGCTGCCGGAAAAGGTCCGTCCGCTGCTGCTGTTTCTGCTGATCGTCCCGTTCTGGACCAACTCGCTGATCCGCATCTATGGGCTGAAAATCTTTCTCAGCACCAAGGGCTACCTCAACGAGTTTCTGCTGTGGCTGGGGGTCATTGAGACGCCTCTGCGCATCATGTACACCCCGTCGGCGGTGATTATCGGCCTGGTCTACATTCTGCTGCCGTTTATGGTGATGCCGCTCTACTCCAGCATTGAGAAGCTGGATCGCCCGCTGCTGGAAGCGGCGAAGGACCTCGGCGCCAGCCGGCTGCAAACCTTTATCCGCATTATCATCCCGCTGACCATGCCGGGGATTATCGCCGGCTGCCTGCTGGTGATGCTGCCGGCGATGGGGCTGTTCTACGTCTCCGACCTGATGGGCGGCGCGAAGAACCTGCTGATCGGCAACGTCATTAAGAGCCAGTTCCTCAATATTCGCGACTGGCCGTTTGGCGCGGCCACCAGCATTACGTTAACCCTCGTGATGGGCCTGATGCTGCTGATTTACTGGCGCGCGGCAAGGCTGCTTAACAACAAGGTGGAGCTGGAATGATCGGTCGACTGCTGCGCGGCGGTTTTATGACCGCCATTTACGCGTATCTCTATATTCCCATTATTATTCTGATCGTTAACTCGTTTAACAGTTCGCGCTTCGGCATCAGCTGGCAGGGGTTTACCACCCATTGGTATAGCCTGCTGATGAACAACGACAGCCTGCTGCAGGCCGCGCAGCACTCGCTCACCATGGCGGTGCTGTCGGCGACCTTTGCCACCCTGATCGGTTCGCTGACCGCTGTTGCGCTCTACCGCTACCGCTTTCGCGGTAAGCCCTTCGTCAGCGGAATGCTGTTTGTGGTGATGATGTCGCCGGATATCGTGATGGCGATCTCCCTGCTGGTGCTGTTTATGCTGATTGGCATTCAGCTGGGCTTCTGGTCGCTGCTGTTCTCGCATATCACTTTCTGCCTGCCTTTCGTGGTGGTGACGGTGTTTTCGCGGCTCAAGGGGTTCGACGTGCGGATGCTGGAAGCCGCGAAGGATCTCGGCGCCAGCGAGTTAACCATTTTGCGCAAGATTATCCTGCCGCTGGCGCTACCGGCGGTGGCGGCGGGATGGCTGCTGAGCTTTACGCTATCGATGGATGACGTCGTGGTGTCATCGTTCGTCACCGGACCGGGCTACGAAATACTGCCGCTGAAGATCTACTCGATGGTCAAAGTGGGCGTGTCGCCGGAGGTGAACGCGCTGGCAACCATCCTGCTGATTCTGTCGCTGGTGATGGTTGTCGCCAGCCAGCTCATTGCCCGCGACGGCACCAAAGGCTCACCCAAACGGGCCTGATTACTGCAGCCGGTTCGGGCCTCGTCCCGGACCGGCAACTACCATAGCCTGCTGAACAGGCTTAAACCAGGGGACGTTAAATGAAAAAATGGTCACGCCACCTGCTCGCGGCGGGTGCTCTGGCAGTCGGGATGAGCGCCGCGCACGCGGACGATAGCAAAACGCTCTATTTCTATAACTGGACCGAATACGTGCCGCCGGGCCTGCTGGAACAGTTCACCAAAGAGACCGGGATCAAGGTTATCTATTCGACCTACGAGTCGAATGAAACCATGTACGCCAAGCTCAAAACCTATAAAGACGGCGCCTACGACCTGGTGGTGCCGTCGACCTATTTCGTCGATAAGATGCGCAAAGAGGGCATGCTGCAGAAGATCGATAAGAGCAAGCTGAGCAATTTCAGCAACCTCGATCCGCAGATGCTGAATAAGCCGTTCGACCCGAATAACGACTACTCCATTCCCTATATCTGGGGCGCAACGGCGATCGGCGTAAACAGCGACGCCATCGACCCGAAAACCGTGACCAGCTGGGCCGACCTGTGGAAGCCCGAGTACAAAAGCAGCCTGCTGCTGACCGACGATGCCCGGGAAGTGTTCCAGATTGCGCTGCGCAAGCTGGGCTACTCCGGCAACACCACCGATCCGAAAGAGATTGCCGCCGCGTATAACGAACTGAAAAAGCTGATGCCAAACGTCGCGGCGTTCAATTCCGATAACCCGGCGAATCCGTATATGGAAGGGGAAGTGAATCTCGGCATGGTATGGAACGGCTCGGCGTTCGTCGCTCGCCAGGCCGGGACGCCGCTGGAGGTGGTATGGCCGAAAGAAGGCGGCATCTTCTGGATGGATAGCCTGTCGATTCCGGCCAATGCCAAAAACGTCGACGGCGCGCTGAAGCTTATCAACTTCCTGCTGCGCCCGGACGTCGCCAAACAGGTTGCCGAGACCATCGGCTATCCGACGCCGAACCTCGCCGCGCGCCGGATGCTCAGCCCGAGCGTTGCCAACGATAAGTCGCTCTACCCGGATGCGGAAACCATCCAGAAAGGCGAATGGCAGAACGACGTCGGCAGCGCCAGCACCCTGTACGAAGAGTATTATCAAAAGCTTAAGGCCGGTCGTTAATCCCGCGGCTCGCGCATCAGTATCTGGCCGAATTCGGCCCGCAGCTGATTCTTCAGGACCTTGCCGGTGGCGCTCACCGGCAGGGCATCAATGAAAACGATGCGGTCCGGTACCTGCCATTTCGGCACCCGCTGCTGGTACCACGCCAGCAGCGCCTGCTCCTCGACCTCTCCCCCTTCCGCCCTGACGCACAGCAGCACCGGACGCTCATCCCAGCGCGGATGCTGCGCGGCAATCGCCGCCGCGCTGCGAATGGCCGGGTGGGCAAGGGCAATATTTTCCAGCTCCACCGTTGAGATCCACTCCCCGCCGGACTTGATAATGTCTTTGGCCCGATCCTGAATCGTCAGATAGCCGTTCGCATCGACGGTGCCGATATCGCCGGTATCAAACCAGCCGTCGTCGGTGAGCGCCGTTTCGCTGCGACCAAAGTAGCTGGCCACCACCCAGTGACCGCGGACCTGCAGATACCCGCGGCTTTCGCCATCGTCGGGCAGCGGCTCTCCGTCGACGTCTACCACCCGCAGATCGATGCCAAAGATAGCCCTTCCCTGCCCCTCGGCCACCCGCTGGCGCTGCGCCTCGGTCAGCGCCTGATGTTTACCCAACGGCGTATTGATGGTGCCGATGGGCGACGTTTCGGTCATCCCCCAGGCGTGGATCAGCTCGATACCGTAGTCGCGGCGAAACGCCTCCGCCATCGAGGGAGGCAGCGCGGAACCGCCGACGAACGAGCGTTTAAAACAGGGCAGGCGGATATCCGATTTACGCAGCGCCGCCAGCAGCCCGGCCCAAATCACCGGCACGCCAAAGGCCACGCTGACCCGCTCGGCGCTCAGCAGCCGCAGCAGGCTCTCGCCGTCGAGATGCGGCCCCGGCAGCACCAGCCGCGCCCCGACCATCGCGGCGATAAACGGCGTTCCCCAGGCGTTGACGTGAAACATCGGCACCACCGGCAGCAGGGAGTCGCAGGCGGAGATCCCGGCGGCATCGGGCTGATTGCCGCTCAGCGCGTGCAGCACCAGCGAACGATGGGTATTGAGCACCCCTTTGGGTTTCCCCGTGGTGCCCGAGGTGTAGCACAGCGATGCGGGGGTGGTTTCGCTCAGCGCCGGCCAGTCGTAGCCGGGATCCCCTGAGGCCAGCAGCTCATCGTAAAACAGCAGCGAATCGAGCTCGCTGAGCGCCTCTTCGCTGCGGGCTTCCATCAGCACAAAGTAGCGCACGGTGGGCAGATGGGGCCGCAGCTGGCGCAGCAGCGGCAGGAAGGTGGCGTCAAAAAACAGCACCTGATCCTCGGCGTCATTGATGATAAAGGTCAGGTGCTCAATCGACAGCCGCGGGTTGAGGGTGTGGGTAACCCGCCCTCCCGAGCCGATGGCGAAATAGATCTCCAGATGACGGCGATTATTCCACGCCAGGGTAGCACAGCGGGCGCCGGCGGGGATGCCCAGCCGATCGACGGCAGACGCCAGGCGGCGCGCGTTATCCGCCACCGCTCCCCAGCTGCTGTACTCCCTCTCCCCGTCCGTGGACACGGAGACGATTTCGCTATCGGCATGATAGCGCGCCGCGTGATTGATTAACGTTCCGGTGGTTAAATCCTGATACATCATCGATGGGTGCATGGCAGCTTCTCCGCGGCGTTGGCGCGCTTTTCGGGCAAAAAAAAGCGCCGATACGGGCGCCTTAGGGGATGATGCAAATTTTCTGGATTCGGTTTCGCGGCCAGCGATCAGGCGCGCACGGGATGCGCCCGCGATTTAATCAGCGCATCTTCGACGTCAAAATCGCTCAGTGGGTAGTTCGTCGCCACCATATAGAAGCGGCCATCCTGGGCTGGATATTCGTGGACGTTGTAATTCACCGTTCGCGGCTGGGTGCCGGAGGCTTCTTCAGCAGGGGAATGGGCATGATTCGCCAGCGGGTATTTCGAACGAACTTCAAGACGGTGGGTTTTAACGCCGCTGTAGATCTCGCCGTGATGTTCATCCCCGAGGATCAGGTAGTCAAAATACTCTGTGCGCATGCTTACACTCCCTTTCTGTTGCAAGAATGTAAGAAGATGTCATAAAGGAGCACGCAATACTGTTTTACCTGTCACATCATCGTATCAATTCCACAACCTCAGACGATAATGCCGGGAGCGCCGGGCGACAATACGCCGGAGGGCGCTACCCGGTAACGCCCTCCGGCCCTGAGATCCGCGTCGCGCGATCAGAGATCTTTGAGCAGCTGGTCGATAAACTCCGGTACCACCTGGCTTGCGAGGCCATAGCGTTTTTCGGCAAACTCGCTGCCCACCTGGCTCGGCTCAAGGTTGAGCTCAACCGTATGCGCCCCCTGCAGGCGGGCCTCGTGAACGAAGCCCGCCGCCGGATAGACGTGCCCGGAAGTGCCGATAGCGATGAAAATATCGGCATCGGCCAGCGCGCTGTAAATGTCGTCCATTCCCAGCGGCATCTCGCCAAACCAGACCACGTGCGGGCGCAGCGGCGCCGGGAACTGGCAGCAGTGGCACTTGTCGTCCACGTTGACGTCCCCGGTCCACTCCAGCACCTGTCCGCTCCACGAACAGCGCACCTTGAGCAGCTCGCCGTGCATATGGATAACCCGGCGGTTGCCGGCGCGCTCGTGCAGGTTGTCGATATTCTGCGTCACCAGCACAAAACGATCCCCCAGCGCCTCTTCCAGCCGCGCCAGCGCCAGATGCGCGGCGTTAGGGGCGATATCCTGCCCCTGCAGCTGACGACGGCGGGCGTTGTAAAACGCCTGCACCAGCGCGGGATCGCGGGCAAAGCCTTCCGGCGTCGCCACGTCTTCCACCCGATGTTCTTCCCACAGGCCGTCGGCCGCGCGGAAGGTTTTAATCCCCGACTCAGCGGAAATGCCTGCGCCGGTGAGCACCACTACCCTGGGTTTTTCCATCGTTTCCGGAGCCACCTTATCCTCTTTAAAGAAAATTCGCTGACGCAGTCGCTCGCGCAGGCGTCGTTTATTGCGGCGAAAACGGCTCAATCGATGTAAGCGGCGCGACAACATAGCTACCTCTGTGATTAATCAGTCAAATGAAGGAAGGCCGCACCGCGCATTCCTCCCGCATCGCCGTGGCGCGCCCGCTCAATCCGAGGCACCCGGGCAACGGGAAGTAAGTGACGCGGCAGGCGCTGCGCCAGCCCTTCTGTTATTGCAGTAAAGTTAGACAATCCTCCGCCAACTACCAGCAGATCCGGGTCAACGATGGTTAAAATATTCCCCAGACACACCGCCAGCAGGTCAAGATAGCGCTCGACGTGGGCGCGCGCTTTTTCATCGCCCTGCTGCCACAGCGCGACGATTTCGGGTGAGGTCAGGGATTGGTGATAAAAGTGCTGGTACAGCCAGGCAAAGCCGCGGCCGGAAAGGTAGTTTTCGATGCAGCCCAGCTGGCCGCAGCCGCAGCGGGTTAGCGGAAAGTCACGCCCCACCACCTCCAGGGCATCCACCGGCAGGCGGATATGGCCAAATTCGCCGGTGATATAGCTATGTCCGGTAATCGATTTGCCGTTGAGGATCAGGCCGCCGCCTACGCCGGTGCCAAGAATCAGCCCCATCACCAGCGGATAGCGGGTAAACTCGTCGTCCCAGGCTTCTGAGAGCGCAAAACAGTTGGCGTCGTTATCCAGTCGCACTTCACGCCCCAGCCGGGCGCTGAGGTCGGCGCGCAGCGGTTTACCGCTGGCGGCAGGCACGTTGGCGGCGTACAGAGTGCCGTCCGCGGTCTCCGGCATTCCCGGAATGCCGATCCCAACCGAGCCCTGGCAATCGAAGCGGGCGTCCGCCTCAAGCACCAGCGCCTCTACCGCCTGGAGAAAATCTTCATAACTGTCCTGCGGAGTGGCGACGCGCTTTTCCCACTGCAGCCGCCGCTCCTTGTTAAATACGCCCAACGCAATCTTGCTGCCGCCAATGTCAAATCCGTAATACATTTCAGCAATTCCTCTTTCTAACCCTGCGCTTCACCTTGCAAAATGAAGCGCATTAGCGGGTCATGACGATAAATTACTGGCCACTCAGCACCCTCGCCGGGTCAATGCGGCTGGCGCGGCGGGCGGGATACCAGCTGGCCAGCAAACTCAGCAACAGTGCCGTCACCAGCACGTAAATGACGTCCAGCCAGTGCAGTTCAGACGGCAGGAAGTCGATAAAATAGATGTCGCCGGAGAGGAATTTATGCCCAATCAGGGATTCAAGGCCGTTAATAATCGACGTCAGCTTCAGCGCGCAAACCACGCCAATGGCGACCCCGATCAGGCTTCCGACCGAACCGGCAAGTAAACCATACCATACGAAAATCGCGCGGATCAGGCCGTCTTTTGCGCCGAGCGTGCGCAGTACCGCAATATCGCTGCTTTTATCTTTCACCGCCATCACCAGGGTGGAGACGATGTTAAAGCAGGCGACGCCGATAACCAGCACCATCGCGAGATACATAATGGCGCGGATCATCTGGATATCGCGATACATATAGCCGTAGGTGCCGATCCAGCTCTTGATATAGACGTAGCTGTTGGTGACTTCACCGGCGTCGCGCACCAGGGTGTTGGCGTGGAAGACGTCGGTGACTTTAATCGCGATCCCGGTGACGCTGCTGCCCATATCCAGATACTGCTGAGCATCCGGCATCGGGATCATGGCGAAGCTGTGATCGAGCTGGCCGCTCAGCTGCAGGATCCCGGTGACGTGCAGCCTGACGCGTTTCGGCTGCAGCAGCTGGTGCTCGGCGTCGGAGTTCGGGATCATTATCGATACCCAGTCGCCCTGCTTAACGTGCAGCGCATCGGCGACGCCCTTGCCTAAAATAATCTGCTGCTCGCCGGGCTTAAAACCGGCCCAGGCGTTGTTCTGCACGAAGGTCGGCAGCGAGCTCAGGCGGCTCTCCTGCTGAGGATCGACGCCCTTGACCTGAATGGCGCGCATGTTGCTGCCGCTCTCCACCAGCCCGGTAAAGTTGATATAGGGCGCCGCCGCAACGATGCCCTTGACCTTCTCAACCTTCGCCAGCGCCTCGTTCCAGTTGCTCCAGGGCTGCTTAACCGGCTCGATTTCCCCGTGGGGAACCACCGCCAGAATGCGGTTATTGAGCTCGCGCTCAAAGCCGTTCATAGCGCTCAGGCCAACGATCAGCACCGCCACGCCCAGCGCAATGCCGACGGTCGAAATCACCGAAATAAGCGATACCATGCCGCCGCGTCGACGGCCCCGGCTAAAGCGCAGGGCGATCAATAGGGATAACGGAGAGGCCATTACTCGGCCCCCATCAGGGTCAGTTCCGCGTTCAGGTGGCCATCACGCATCTCCAGCTGACGGTTCATCCGTTTTGCCAGCTGCAGATCGTGGGTCACCACCAGGAAAGCGGTGCGCTGCGCGATATTGAGCTCGCCCAGCAGCTGGAAGATGCTGTCGGCATTGCGGGCGTCAAGGTTACCGGTCGGCTCATCCGCCAGCACCAGCCGCGGCTTGTTAACCAGCGCACGGGCAATCGCCACGCGCTGGCGTTCGCCGCCGGAGAGCTCGGACGGACGGTGGCTGCTGCGGTGCTCAAGGCCAACCGCGCGCAGCATCTCTTTTGCCTGGCGTTCGATATCGGCCGCCTTCTGCTTGCCGATCAGCAGCGGCATCGCCACGTTTTCGAGGGCGGTGAAATCCGGCAGCAGGTGGTGGAACTGATAGATAAAGCCCAGCTCGCGGTTGCGCAGGTCGGCGCGGGCCGCGGCGGAGAGCTGGCTCATCGGCTGGCCGGAGAAAATAACGTCGCCTGAGGTCGGCGTATCGAGGCCGCCGAGCAGATGCAGGAGCGTACTTTTGCCGGAACCCGAGGTGCCGACAATCGCCATCATCTCGCCCTCTTCAATGCTGAAGCTGACATCGTGCAGCACATCCGTTTGCACGTTGCCTTCCTGATAGCGTTTGCACAGATTGTCGCATTGCAGCAGGATCTTATTCATAACGTAAAGCCTCAGCGGGTTGGGTGGCGGCAGCGCGCCAGGAAGGATACAACGTCGACAACAATGCCAGCACCATCGCCACCAGCGCAATCATCGTCACCTGCAGCGGTTCGATGGCAACCGGCAGCGCGGCGCCGTCAAGAAACGCGCCGATAATCGGCATCAAATTGTTCAGTTGGCTGGCGAGCAGCACGCCGAGCAGCGCGCCGAGCAGCGCGCCGACGATACCGGCGCTGGCGCCCTGTACCATAAAGACCAGCATAATCTGCCGCGGCGTCAGGCCGAGGGTTTGCAGGATAGCCACCTCGCCCTGTTTTTCCATCACCATCATTCCGAGCGAGGTGATGATATTAAAGGCCGCCACCGCCACAATCAGGCTCAGCAGCAGGCCCATCATATTTTTTTCCATCCGCACGGCCTGGAACAGCTCGCCCTTGCGCTCGCGCCAGTCCTGCCACTTCGTGCCTGCAGGCAGGGTTTGCTGGCTGAGCGTATCCACCTGCAGCGGCTGGTTCAGCCACAGGCGCCAGCCGGTAATATTTCCCAGCGGGTAGCGCATCAGGCGCGACGCATCGTCGATATTGGTCAGCATCTGGTAGCCGTCGACTTCGCTACTGGCGGCGAAGGTGCCGATAACGTTAAACAGGCGCTGGCTCGGCACGCGGCCCATCGGCGTAAACTGGCTGGCGGACGGCACCATCACGCGGATCTGGTCGCCGCGATTCACCCCGAGCTGGCCGGCCAGCTGCTCGCCGAGAATGACGTTATATTTCCCGGCCTGCAGGTCGCTCTGCTTGACGTTAACGAGGTACGGCGTCAGCGGATCTTTTTGCGCCGGGTCGATACCGAGCATCACCCCAACTGCGACGCTGCGCGCGCTTTGCAGCACCACGTCGCCGGTGGTCAGCGGCGCGACCCGGCTGACGCCCTGCAGCTTGACGGCGCTTTCCGGCAGCGTTTGCGGATTGATTGAGCCCTGCTGGGCGCTAAGAATGGCCTGCGGCATCAGCCCCAGGATGTTGTTCTGCAGCTCGCGTTCAAAGCCGTTCATCACCGACAGGACGGTCACCAGCGCCATCACGCCGAGCGTAATGCCAATGGTTGAAAGCCAGGAGACGAAACGACCGAAGCGGTCAGCTGCGCGCCCGCGCATGTAGCGAAGGCCGATAAAGAGTGCGGCAGGTTGGTACATGTATTCCATCTGGTTGCTGATAGCCGATGCACGAGTATATATGTCATAGCACAACGCGTAAATCACTGAAACGGTAAGTTTTTGTCGCCAGACGGAGAAAAAGTAAAGATAAATCAATCGGATATTTGATATGTCAGTTCTTATCTATCAGAATCTTTCCCCGCAAACGAACATCCTTTTGTCATTCGGGTTGGCGAATTAAGGCCAATCGCGGATAATCAGAGGCATTGAATATCAGCGATTTGCCCCTACATCGTAGAGCGAATCACTCAGAGCCTATTGCGGTAGGCGTACTTTGCTGGCAAATAAAAAAGCCTAATGGGATAGGCTCTAAGGGATCCTGACAACCGCTATGTCTCAACAATATCGATACTCACTGCCGGTCAAACCCGGCGATCAGCGGCAGCTCGGCGAACTCACCGGCGCGGCCTGCGCGACCCTGGTCGCAGAAATGACCGAGCGCCACGACGGCCCGGTGATCCTCGTCGCCCCCGATATGCAAAACGCCCTGCGCCTGAATGATGAAATTCGGCAGTTTACCGACAGCATGGTCATCGCCCTGGCGGACTGGGAAACCCTGCCCTACGATAGCTTCTCGCCGCATCAGGATATTATCTCCTCCCGTCTGGCGACCCTTTATCAGCTGCCGACCATGCAGCGCGGCGTGCTGATCGTACCGGTCAGCACGCTGATGCAGCGCGTCTGTCCGCATAACTACCTGCACGGCCACGCGCTGGTGATGAAAAAAGGCCAGCGCCTGTCGCGGGATACCCTGCGCGAGCAGCTGGATAGCGCGGGCTATCGCCACGTCGATCAGGTCATGGAGCACGGCGAATATGCGACCCGCGGCGCCCTGCTCGACCTCTACCCGATGGGCAGCGAGCAGCCGTATCGCCTCGATTTCTTCGATGATGAGATAGACAGCCTGCGCCTGTTTGACGTTGACAGCCAGCGCACGCTCGAAGAGGTGGCGGCGATCAATCTGCTGCCCGCCCACGAATTCCCGACCGATCAGGCCGCCATCGAGCTGTTCCGCAGCCAGTGGCGCGATCGCTTCGAGGTCAAGCGCGATGCCGAGCATATCTATCAGCAGGTCAGCAAAGGCACCCTGCCCACCGGCATCGAATACTGGCAGCCGCTGTTTTTCAACGAGCCGCTGCCGCCGCTGTTTAGCTACTTCCCGGCGAACACGCTGATCGTCAATACCGGCGAGCTGGAAGCCAGCGCCGAACGTTTCCAGAGCGAAACTCACGCCCGTTTTGAGAGCCGGGGCGTTGATCCAATGCGCCCGCTGCTGCCGCCGGAGCTGCTCTGGCTGCGCAGCGATGAGCTGTTCAGCGAGCTGAAAAAATGGCCGCGCGTGCAGTTAAAAACCGACCGTCTGGCGGAGAAAGCGGCCCATACCAACCTCGGCTATCAGAAGCTGCCGGAGCTGGCGATTCAGGCGCAGAACAAAGCGCCGCTGGATAACCTGCGCCGCTTCCTCGAATCCTTTAGCGGGCCGGTTATCTTCTCGGTCGAGAGCGAGGGCCGTCGCGAAGCGTTGGGCGAAATGCTGGCGCGCATTAAGGTTGCGCCAAAGCATATCCTGCGTCTCGAAGAGGCGACCGGCAGCGGCCGCTATCTGATGATTGGCGCCGCCGAGCACGGCTTTATCGATGGCCCACGCGGCCTGGCGCTGATTTGTGAAAGCGATCTGCTGGGCGAGCGCGTGGCGCGCCGACGCCAGGACTCGCGGCGCACCATCAACCCCGATACCCTGATTCGCAACCTCGCGGAGCTGCATATCGGCCAGCCGGTGGTGCATCTTGAGCACGGCGTCGGCCGCTATGCGGGAATGACCACCCTCGAGGCCGGCGGCATCAAGGGTGAATACCTGATGCTTACCTACGCCAATGACGCCAAACTGTACGTCCCGGTCTCCTCGCTGCATTTGATTAGCCGCTATGCCGGCGGCGCGGAGGAGAGCGCCCCGCTGCACAAGCTCGGCGGCGACGCCTGGGCGCGAGCGCGGCAAAAAGCGGCGGAGAAGGTGCGCGACGTGGCGGCGGAGCTGCTGGATATTTATGCCCAGCGCGCGGTCAAATCCGGGTTTGCCTTTAAGCACGATCGCGAACAGTATCAGCTCTTTTGCGACGGCTTCCCCTTTGAAACCACCCCCGATCAGGCCCAGGCTATCAACGCGGTGCTGAGCGATATGTGCCAGCCGCTGGCGATGGATCGTCTGGTCTGCGGCGACGTAGGCTTTGGTAAAACCGAAGTTGCCATGCGCGCCGCCTTCCTGGCGGTAGAAAACCATAAGCAGGTGGCGGTGCTGGTGCCGACGACCCTGCTCGCTCAGCAGCACTTCGACAACTTCCGCGATCGCTTCGCCAACTGGCCGGTGCGCATCGAAATGTTGTCTCGCTTCCGCAGCGCCAAAGAACAGGCGCAGATTCTGGAACAGGCGGCCGAGGGCAAAATCGATATTCTGATCGGCACCCACAAGCTGCTGCAGAGCGAAGTGAAGCTGCGCGATCTTGGTCTGCTGATCGTCGATGAGGAGCACCGCTTCGGCGTGCGGCATAAGGAGCGCATCAAGGCCATGCGCGCCGATGTCGATATTCTGACGCTCACCGCGACGCCGATCCCGCGTACCCTGAATATGGCCATGAGCGGCATGCGCGATCTGTCGATTATCGCCACCCCGCCGGCGCGCCGTCTGGCGGTGAAAACCTTCGTTCGCGAGTACGATGCGCTGGTGGTACGCGAGGCCATGCTGCGTGAAATACTGCGCGGTGGCCAGGTCTACTATCTCTACAATGACGTGGAAAACATCCAGAAAGCCGCCGACCGCCTGGCCGAGCTGGTGCCCGAGGCCCGCATCGCCATCGGTCACGGGCAGATGCGCGAACGCGAGCTTGAGCGGGTGATGAACGATTTCCACCACCAGCGCTTTAACGTGCTGGTCTGCACCACCATTATTGAAACCGGGATCGATATCCCGACCGCCAATACGATCATCATCGAGCGCGCCGATCATTTCGGCCTTGCTCAGCTGCACCAGCTGCGCGGGCGCGTCGGGCGTTCACACCATCAGGCCTACGCCTGGCTGCTGACTCCGCATCCAAAGGCGATGTCCACCGATGCGCAAAAGCGTCTGGAAGCGATCGCCTCGCTGGAGGATCTCGGCGCCGGGTTCGCCCTGGCCACCCACGATCTGGAAATTCGCGGCGCCGGCGAGCTGCTGGGCGAAGACCAGAGCGGGCAGATGACCACCATCGGCTTCTCGCTGTATATGGAGCTGCTGGAGAACGCCGTTGATGCCCTGAAGGCCGGGCGCGAGCCGTCGCTGGAAGACCTGACCAGCCAGCAAACGGAGGTCGAACTGCGGATGCCGTCCCTGCTGCCGGACGACTTTATCCCGGATGTAAATACCCGACTCTCGTTCTACAAGCGCATCGCCAGCGCCAAAAGCGAGCACGAGCTGGAGGAGATCAAGGTTGAGCTTATCGACCGCTTCGGCCTGCTGCCGGACGCGGCCAGAAATCTGCTGGATATCGCCCGTCTGCGCCAGCAGGCGCAGAAGCTTGGCATTCGCAAGCTGGAGGGGAACGAAAAAGGCGGCATGATTGAGTTTAACGAAAAGAACCACGTCAACCCGGTGTGGCTGATTGGCCTGCTGCAGAAACAGCCGCAGCACTTCCGCCTCGACGGGCCGACGCGGCTGAAGTTTATGCAGGATCTCGCCGAGCGGAAAACGCGCATGGAGTGGGTTCGCCAGTTTATGCGCCAGCTGGAAGAGAACGCCGTCGCCTGACCGTGACGGAGAAAATGGATACGGTGATATTCATCGTATCCATTTTTTCATCCGACACATTCAGCAAACTTTACAAATGTTTTGCAATCCACCAGGGTTTCCCCACACTCCCCCGCGCCATAATTTGTCTCTGTTTCCGTAGGAAAATAACCACTTATTTATTATGGTCATAAACTCTTCGCGTATCTCTCTGTGGCTGGCGCTGGTTGCCGTTGTCGCCGCGCTGGCGCTTCCGGCCCATGCTAACACCTGGCCTTTACCGCCGCCGGGAAGCCGTCTGGTGGGGCAAAATCAGTTCCACGTGGTGCAGGATAACGGCGGCTCGCTGGAAGCCATTGCCAAAAAGTATAACGTCGGTTTTCTGGCGCTCCTGCAGGCTAACCCCGGCGTCGACCCCTACGTTCCCCGCGCCGGCAGCGTGCTGACCATTCCGCTGCAGACGCTGTTGCCGGACGCGCCGCGTGAAGGGCTGGTGATTAATCTCGCCGAACTTCGTCTGTACTACTATCCGCCGGGCAAGAATGAGGTGACCGTCTACCCTATCGGTATCGGCCAGCTCGGGGGCGATACCCTTACGCCAACGATGGTCACGACCGTCTCGGATAAGCGCGCCAACCCGACCTGGACACCGACGGCCAATATCCGCGCCCGCTACAAGGCGATGGGCATCGAGCTGCCTGCCGTGGTTCCCGCCGGGCCGGATAACCCGATGGGGCACCACGCGATCCGCCTGGCGGCCTACGGCGGCGTCTATCTGCTGCACGGTACCAACGCCGATTTCGGCATCGGTATGCGCGTAAGCTCGGGCTGCATTCGCCTGCGCGATAATGATATTAAGACGCTGTTCAATAAAATTACCCCCGGAACCCGGGTGAATATTATCAACACGCCGATTAAAGCTTCCGTTGAGCCAAACGGCAGCCGGCTGGTTGAGATTCATCAGCCGCTGTCGAAGCACCTTGATGACGATCCGCAGACGCTGCCCATCGTGCTTAACGCCGAAATGCTGGCCTTCAAGGAGGCGCAGCTGACCGACCGGCCGGTTATGGAGCGCGCAATCGAACTGCGTTCGGGCATGCCGATTGACGTGACCCGCCATCAGCCGGATAGCGGGCAGGCGCTGTAATCGCCCTATTCTGCCTGGCGTCTTTCCGTCAGGCAGAACGTCCTTCCCCGGCGCCGGGTGAGCGGATTGGTGGGAAGAGAAGCCTCTTCCCCTTTAACCTCATGTAACCATCTTCGCAGTCCCGCGCCGAAATCGCTGCTGCGCGCTGCGCTCGGCTCAATTCGACCTACTCGCTCCTGTCTCAATTCACCTCTTGCGGCCCTCGGTTCGCCTTTTCCTCTGCACCGGTTTATCCGCGCGAAAGCGTCGGTCGAAACAACCGATATTATCCGCCGCAAGAGGGCGACGGGACTGCCTGCAACCTCACGCGAGGAAACGGGGATCGCAGCGATGCAAGACGTCCGCTGAGCGGAAAACCGCTTAACTGAGGGGGGTCTTTATGGTGTTTTATTGGAGGAAGAGCCGGACATTCAGACAGCGAGTCGCGGTCCATAAGGGTGTGGACCGCTTCGCAATATTGGCATAACAGGGGAACAACTTACTGCTTACTACCGCGGCCTGATAAAGGGGTCAGAACCGCGTTTGTCAGTGGCATGACAGAGGGAACAGCTTATTTGTAGATAACCGCAGTCCCGTGCAGGGTGTTAGGACCGGTTACCGACGTAATGCGGAATGAAGTCGCGCCCATTTCTTCAGCTTTCTGCGCCAGCTGGTCTTCCAGAGAGCCCAGGTTGGTACCGGCAGAAGCGGAAACGGTGCCGATTTTTTGCTGGCCAGCAGGAGTGGATTGCACTTCAACGGCGGCAAAGCTTGCGAAAGAGAGTGAGCTTAGTACGGCAGCGAGGGTCAGAGTTTTGATGGTTTTCATGATTATTATACCTATGCAGATGATTTTTATTAGGGTCGCAAGAATTAACTTAACGATCGATAGGTAAATAATAATGTGACCTGCATCACACGTCAACGCATTTTTATAACGATCGTTTAATTATTTATAAACAACTTAAAATTCATACATATATGAATTATTTATTTTTGGACTGACTCTGCTGGCAGGTTATGCCGTTTATTTTTATAATGGCCCTTCAACAAACCAACATAGGTACAGGCGGCATCATGACAACTGACGTTCAAAGTTGCACAAAAAAAAGCCGTGGCCGACCTAAAGTGTTCGACAAGGAAGCGGCGCTGGATAAGGCCATGACGCTGTTCTGGCAGCATGGGTATGAGGCAACCTCCCTTGCCGACCTGGTGGAAGCTACCGGGGCAAAGGCCCCTACGCTCTACGCCGAATTCGTCAATAAAGAGGGGCTGTTTCGCGCGGTGCTCGATCGCTATATCTCGCGCTTTGCCGCCAGACACGAAGCGCAGCTGTTTGACGAAGAGAAGTCGGTCGACCAGGCCCTGCGGGACTATTTCACCGCGATCGCCACCTGCTTTACCAGTAAAGATACCCCGGCGGGCTGCTTTATGATCAACACCTCCGCGGCGCTGGCGGCCTCCTCTACCGATATCGCCAACACCATTAAGTCGCGGCACGCTATGCAGGAGCAGACGCTGACCCAGTTCCTGCAGCAGCGCCAGCTGCGCGGCGAGCTCCCGGAAAACGGCGACGTTCGCCAGCTCGCGCAGTTCTTAAACTGCGTCCTGCAGGGGATGTCGATCAGCGCTCGTGAAGGCGCCGATTTCAGCAAATTAATGCAAATTGCCGAGACCACCCTGCGCCTGTGGCGGCAAATCCTCCAGCACTAACCCGCTCTGCTGCCCGGTGATCTCCGTCACCGGGCCTGCGTCTCCCGGTACCATCCTCTGCCTTAACCCCATTTTCACTAATGTTTTCACACCTTTAAGCGTTAATTTGTTGTAAATGATATTGATAACAATAATCACTACGTGCAGAATTCGCATTTGAGTTTTTCAATTTGTTTCACCCTGTAACAATCGGTGCGCACGCGCTGAAAAAATAGAACAACAATGCTTAACAACAAAGCAATTAACTCATAAAAGGAATGCGAATGAACACGCGTCTCTGGGTGCTTAACCCACTGCTGCTGGCTACCACCCTCCCCGTCTTTTGCACCCAGGCGGCTGAAGAAAACCTGATCGTTAGCGCCAACCGTACGCACCGTACCGTTGCCGAAATGGCGCAGACCACCTGGGTTATTGAAGGTCACGAAATTGAACAGCAGGTTCAGGGCGGCAAGGAGTTCAAAGATGTGCTGGCGCAGCTTATTCCAGGCATCGACGTCAGCAGCCAGGGACGGACAAATTACGGCATGAATATGCGCGGTCGTGCGATCGTGGTGCTGATCGACGGCGTGCGGCTAAACTCCTCCCGCACCGACAGCCGACAGCTCGACGCCATCGACCCGTTCAACATTGAGCACATAGAGGTCATCTCCGGCGCCACCTCGCTGTACGGCGGCGGCAGTACCGGCGGCCTAATCAATATTGTCACCAAAAAAGGCCAGCAGGATCGCCAGGTCGATCTCGAACTGGGCGGCAAAACGGGTTTTGCTAACAGCAACGATCATGATGAGCGGGTGGCGGCAGCGGTGAGCGGCGGTACCGACCACGCCTCCGGCAGATTATCGGTGGCCTATCAGCGCTTCGGCGGCTGGTATGACGGCAATAACGATGCGCTGATCCTCGATAATACCCAGACCGGCTTACAGCACTCCGACCGCCTCGACGTGATGGGCACCGGCACCATCAACATCGACGATAATCGTCAGCTTCAGCTGGTCACGCAGTACTATAAAAGCCAGGGCGACGACTACGGCCTGTACCTGGGGAAAAACATGTCGGCGGTGACCGGCGACGGCAAGGCCTACACCACCGACGGGCTGGACTCCGACCGCGTACCCGGCACCGAGCGCCACCTGATAAGCCTCCAGTATTCCGACGCCGACTTCTACGGTCAGAATCTGGTCAGCCAGATCTACTATCGCGATGAATCCCTGACCTTCTACCCCTTCCCGACCCTCGCTAAGGGCCAGGTCGGCAGCTTCTCCTCCTCGAAGCAGGATACCGATCAGTACGGAGCCAAAATTACCCTCAACAGCCAGCCGCTGGAGGGCTGGGACCTGACCTGGGGGCTCGACGCCGATCATGAAACCTTCAACGCCAACCAGATGTTCTTCGACCTCAACGAATCGATGGCCTCCGGCGGGCTGAATAATCAGGCCATCTACACCACCGGCCGCTACCCGGGCTACAGCATCACCAATCTCGCTCCGTTCCTGCAGAGCAGCTACGACCTGAACGATATCTTCACCGTCAGCGGCGGCGTGCGCTACCAGTGGACGGAAAACCGGGTGAATGATTTTGTCGGCTATGCGCAGCAGCAGGACGTCGCCAACGGGAAAGCCCGCTCGGCGGACGCCATTCCCGGTGGGAAAACTGATTATGATAACTTCCTGTTTAATGCCGGGATTGTCGCCCACATTACCGACCGTCAGCAGACCTGGTTTAACTTCTCCCAGGGCGTCGAGCTGCCGGATCCGGGCAAATACTACGGCATCGGTAAATACGGCGCCGCCGTTAACGGCAACCTTCCGCTGCTGTCGAGCGTCAACGTCGGTGATTCACCGCTGCAGGGGATAAAAGTTAACTCTTACGAGCTGGGCTGGCGCTACACCGGCGACAACCTGCGCACGCAGCTGGCGGCCTACTACTCAACGTCGGACAAAACCATCGTCGTCAACCGCACCGATATGACGATTGACGTTGAGTCCGATAAGCGGCGTATTTACGGCGTTGAAGGGGCGGTAGATTACGCCTTCCCGCAGAGCGACTGGAGCACAGGAGCTAACTTCAACGTCCTGAAATCGCAGGTGAAGAGCGAAGGCAGCTGGCAAAAATGGGATGTGACCCTCGCCTCACCGTCGAAAGCCACCGCCTGGGTCGGCTGGGCGCCGGACCCGTGGTCGCTGCGCGTGCAAACCCAGCAGGTGTTCGATCTTAGCGACGCCAGCGGCAACAAGCTTGATGGCTACAACACCGTCGACTTTATCGGCAGCTACGCGCTGCCGCTGGGTAAGCTGACCTTCAGCATCGAAAACCTGCTGAACGAAGACTACGTCACTATCTGGGGACAGCGCGCGCCGCTGCTCTACAGCCCAACCTACGGCAGCAGTTCGCTGTATGAGTACAAAGGCCGCGGCCGCACCTTTGGTCTGAACTACGCCCTGAGCTTCTGATAAAAAAAGCCCCTCACCCTGAGCGTGAGGGGCAAATATCAATAAACGTCTTTTTTACGCTTTGTTATTCAGGATCAGCTGACCGTTACTATCCAGCGGAATTTGCGTGCCGGGGTCATGTTCCATGCGAATCTTGCCCTGCTGTCCGCCAATTTTGTACGTGACGTCATAGCCCAGCATTTTATCCGATTTGTCATACACCGTTTTGCAGCGCTGCTGCGTGGTGGTGTAGGTATCGCCTTCCTGCATCGATCCCTGAATCTGGTTACCGGCATAGCCACCGCCCAACGCGCCCACGACGGTGGCAACGCTGCGGCCACGGCCGCCGCCAAACTGGTGGCCGATAACACCGCCAGCAACCGCGCCGAGTACCGAACCGGCAATGCGGTTTTCGTCCTGTACCGGACGACGGTGGGTTACGGTGACGTTGCGGCACTCCTGACGCGGCGTTTTAACACTTTCTTTAATCGGCGTACTGGAGACCACCTGCGCATACTGCGGTCCGCGATCCAGTACGTTCAGACCGGCGACAGCTGCCACACCCAGCGCGGCGGCCACGCCAATCCCTATACCCGCCAACATTGATTTATTCACGGGGCATCCTCCGTTGTTGCTGATAGCGATAATTTTGCTATCTACCCGGGGAGCTTGCAAATGAGAAAGCGGATGAAAAATGCGAGGATATGCAGCAAACAGCGGGGATTCAGAGGAATCCGAGAGGATATAGCGAATCTTACAGGACGATATTCCGGATAATCGCCCGGCAGCGCGTTATCTGACCAGGCGACAGCTCGTCGCGCTCCGCTCCCGGACAAGGCGTTAACGCCGTCATCCGGGAGCGGAGCGCCCGAGAATTAGTGCAGCTTCAGGCGCGGACGAATGATGCGGTTGATGCGCCCTACCAGCATCATCAGGCCGGTTTTAAAGTAGCCGTGCAGCGCAATCTGGTGCATGCGGTACAGGGAGATGTAAACGAAGCGCGCAATGCGGCCTTCGATCATCATTGAACCGCGCATCAGGTTACCCATCAGGCTGCCGACGGTCGAGTAGTTGGAGAGCGAAACCAGCGAACCGTGATCCTTATAAGCATAAGGTTTCAACGGCTTGTTTTTCATCTGCGCGAGGATGTTATGCAGCGCGCAGGTTGCCATCTGGTGAGCGGCCTGCGCGCGCGGCGGCACGAATCCGCCTTCCGGACGGGCGCAGGAAGCGCAGTCGCCGATGGCGTAGATATCCGCATCGCGGGTCGTTTGCAGCGTCGGCTCAACCACCAGCTGGTTGATGCGGTTGGTTTCCAGACCGCCGATCTCTTTCATAAAGTCCGGCGCCTTAATCCCGGCAGCCCAGACCATCAGATCGGCCTTAATAAACTCGCCGTCTTTGGTGTGCAGGCCGTTAGCATCGGCGCTGGTGACCATGGTTTTCGTCAGCACCCGCACGCCGAGCTTGGTCAGCTCGCTGTGCGCGGCGCCGGAAATACGCGGCGGCAGCGCCGGCAGAATACGCTCACCGGCCTCAACCAGCGTGACGTTCAGCGCTTCGTTGGTCAGCCCTTTGTAGCCGTAGCTATGCAGCTGCTTAACCGCATTATGCAGCTCGGCAGAGAGCTCTACGCCGGTGGCCCCGCCGCCGACGATAGCAATATTCACTTTGCCGCTGGCGCCGAGATCCGCGGAGTATTTCAGGAACAGGTTCAGCATTTCCTGATGGAAACGACGCGCCTGGTGCGGGTTATCGAGGAAAATGCAGTTCTCTTTAACGCCCGGCGTATTAAAGTCGTTAGAGGTACTGCCCAGCGCCATCACCAGGGTGTCGTAAGGCAGCTTACGCTCGGCCACCAGCAGCTCGCCCTTTTCATCACGCAGTTCACTGAGCGTGATGGTTTTGGTTTCGCGATTGATATCCGCGACTGACCCGAGCTGGAACTGGAAACCGTGATTGCGGGCATGAGCCAGGTAGCTCAGCGCATCTACACCTTCGTCGAGCGAACCCGTTGCCACTTCATGCAGCAGCGGTTTCCACAGGTGGCTATGGTTGCGATCCACCAGGGTGATTTTCGCTTTTTTGCTGCGGCCCAGCTTTTTACCCAACTGAGTAGCCAGTTCCAGTCCGCCGGCGCCGCCACCCACGATTACTATTTTTTTCAATGGTGTAGTCACGTGACCCCCTAAAATTATTAACCAATTGTTAATTAAAAGTTATAGAAATAGCCTTTAATTAACAACAAGTTACAGCATTGAAACCATTCAGCGGAATCGAGAATAACATGAACGGTTCATTGGTCATACCAAAATTGATATGCATCAAGTTTTACCGCATATTTTTTGCGCAGGCAATCACGGAATGGATAAAAAAAAGCCCGCTGTGCGTTCACACAGCGGGCTGGAGGGGGGCTATCAGCCGAGGGTTTTAAAGGCTTTTATCCGCTGCAGGTGCGGGGAGATACTCTTGAATTTATGGCCCTGCTCGTTATCCCAGATGATTTCATAGTAGTGGTGCAGCAGCTCAGCCGAACGCTGGCTGTCGAGCGCTTCATCCTTGCGGGAAAGCATCACCAGGCAACGATCGCGATTTTTTTCACGGAAGTTATTCACGCACTTCGTGCCGATATCCGCGTACTCTTCCGGGCGATCGATCTTCCCTTCCATATTCTCATCGGGAAACAGGTTCGGGTTAAAAATAGCCTGGCGGATATCGCAGAGGAAGCCAATCCGTTCCGCCCAGTAGCCGCCGAGACCGACGCCGCAAATCAGCGGCCGATCGTCGGCGTTGAGCTGCAGCATCTTATCGACTTCTTTTAACAAGTGCTGCATATCGTGTTTCGGATGCCGCGTACTGTAGCTAATCAACCGCACGTCGGGATCGATAAACTGCAGCTGCAGCACCTTTTCATGGTTACCGGGGCTGTTAGAGTCAAAACCGTGTAAATAGATAATCATCGCATCCTCACCAGACAACAACGCCCTTCAGGTTCGCTACGCGGACTTCGCCTCCTGCCAGCGCGCGTGGAGCTGCTCCAGCTGCGCGTTGACCCTCTTCCAACGGGCGGAATCCCTTAGCTCCTGACGGGTAAAGGAACCTTTATGATACAATTTCGTAACACGCTCTGCTTTGATCGGCGACAGGTTATCCAGCACGCTGACCGCACCCTTACGATTATTGCAGACCAGGATCATATCGCAACCTGCATCCAGGGAAGCCTGTCCGCGTTCGGAATAGCTGCCCATAATCGCCGCGCCTTCCATCGACAGGTCGTCGGAGAAAATCACGCCGTCAAAGCCTAACTCCCCGCGCAGTACCGTCTTCAGCCAGTGCGGCGAGCCGCTGGCCGGACGCGGGTCAACGTCGGTATAAATAACGTGGGCAGGCATAATCGCATCAAGGCGCTGCTCCGCAACCAGGGTGCGGAAAACGGCCATATCCCGGGCGCGAATTTCCGCCTCAGCGCGCGGGTCGCGCGGCGTCTCTTTATGCGAATCCGCGGTTACCGCGCCGTGGCCTGGGAAATGCTTCCCGGTCGCCTTCATGCCCGCTTCATGCATACCGTCAATAAAGCAGCGCGCGATGGCCAGCGCCTTCTCGGGATCCTCATGATAAGAGCGCTCGCCGATGGCGGCGCTGATGTGGCCGACGTCGAGCACCGGCGCAAAGCTGATATCAATATCCATCGCGATCATTTCGCTGGCCATCAGCCAGCCGGCCTGCGCCGCCAGCCTGCCGCCCTCTTCCATTCCCAGCAGTGCGGCAAAGGACTGCGCGGCCGGCAGGTGGGTAAAGCCCTCGCGAAAACGCTGGACGCGCCCGCCTTCCTGATCGACCGCGATCGCCAGATGATTGTGCGAAGCTTCGCGGATCTGACGCACCAGCTCGCGCAGCTGCGCCGGATCGTGATAGTTGCGGGTGAAGAGAATCAGCCCGCCAACCAAAGGGTGCGCGAGGATCTCCCGCTCTTCCGCATCCAGTTCAAAACCTTCGACATCCAACATTACCGGACCCACACTGACCTCTCTTATATTATGTGTCTAACTGACGCCAGGCCGCATCTGCCAGGGCGATAAACTGCCGGTCGCCGGTTTGCTGCCAGCGACGCTCGTACCAGCCTGCCATGAGCATCAATACCCACGGGCGCCAGCGCTGAATTTGTCGCCACAGCTGGCGTTCATTCATCTTCGCCAGCCGGGCATACTCCGCCGTCAGCCGTCGCTGCTGTGCAGAATCAATCCACACGGCGGCAAGCTCCAGCGCAATATCGCCGTCGCCGGCATATTCCCAGTCGATCAGCCGCAGCCCGCCCGCGGTATGAACCAGATTGCCCGCATGTACGTCCATATGCAGCGGCGCCAGGCGCAGCGGCCGGGGCTCTCCGCGGCGTAGCAGACGCTTATACCAGCGCAGCCATAGCGGGGTTCGTCGCGAGCGATCGCTCTGCTGCCAGTAGCGTTCCAGCAGCGGCGCCAGCGCGATACGCCAGCCCAGGCACGGCTGCTGGTGCAGATGATACAGCACCCCGGCCAGTTGCGGGCACGGCGGCAGCGCGCTTTTCATTTCACCGACGCAGTATTCCACCACCATCCAGCGCGGGGAGTAAAAAATCGGCGACGGCGCAAGCGTATCCGGCATCCGGGATAACGCGCGATATTGACGAAGGAAATCGCTGGCGGGGGCGGCAGGATCGTGCGGCTGGCGTAATACCAGCCGCCGGGTGCCGTCGCTGACGATGCAGCTACCGCCGCTCAGACCGGCAAAGGCCGGATCGTCGAGCGGCGAATAGCGGGGGAAAAAGCGCGACAATAGCTCATCGCGCGTTAGCTTACTGTTGCTGAACTGCACCTTTACCTGACCAAATAATCTCGCCGGTTTGTACCAGCATCAGCTGCATCTTCAGCTCAGGTGAGTTGACGTTGCCGGTGGCATTAGAGTAGAGCACGTACTGGGCGCCAACGGTGCGCGCAATGCCCATCGCTTTGCTACGGCTGCCGAGGCTATCCTGCGGTGACAGGCCAAGCTGCTGTTTCGCCACGCCGAGCTGCTGCTGCGAGACCAGCGTAAACTTGCCGTTTCCCGTCAGCGCATTGCGCAAGGCCTCGGTCGCCTCACCCGCGTTCAGCGTACCGTTCGTGCGGTTATTGACGCTATCGACCAGCAGAATACTGCCCGCGTTCACGCCGCCCGCCTGCAGCATCTGCCCGACCATCGGCTGTACCGCCCCGCTCCAGTCATAGTGGCGAACGCGCGGGGTTGGCTGAGTCGGCTGCTGTTCATGCTCAATCGGACCCGGCTGCGCCGGCACTGCCGGAATGCCCGGCACCGTTGGTACCGTAGGCTGAGCGGGCTGCTCCGGTTTCGGCTGCGCCTCCCCTACCGGCGCGGGCTCCTGACGCTGCCCAACGCACCCGGCAAGGAATATCGCCAGTGCTGTGATCAACGCATAGCGACACATTTTAATCATCACAATTACCTCTTACAGATAAAGATAGAGTCGGGCCTTATGCGCCCCTAAAATATTTGCACTACCGTAAAGCGTCACGGATGAGCGTGCGGGCACCGTTATGCTGCGTGCCGGCTCCAGCGGGTGCATCTCCAGCCCTCTGGCGTCATACCAGAAAAAGCGGTAATGCACGACGATCGGCTCCTGGCGTTCGTTGAACAGCCTTGAGGTCGCGGTGGCCTGAATCTCTGAGGCGGTGACCTCAGGCGCATCGGCGCTGATACCTGCGGCTAAGACGTTAGATTCCATCACCAGCGTCTGCTGCTCTCCCACCGGAATTTCCGCGTGAGAACCGCAGCCGGCCAGCAGCGCCGCCGCCAGAAGAGTGCCGAAATGAGCTGCGCGCATTGATTAGCCTTTGTGAGCCAGCATGGGACCCAGCGGGCGACCGCCCAGCAGGTGCATATGGATATGGTAGACTTCCTGGCCGCCGTGGCGGTTACAGTTGACGATCAGGCGATAGCCGTCGTCGGCAAGACCTTCATCACGCGCAATTTTCGCCGCGACGGTCATCATGCGACCCAGCGCCAGCTCGTGCTCCGTGGTGACGTCGTTGACGGTAGGAATCAGGATATTGGGGATAATCAGAATATGGGTCGGCGCCTGCGGAGAAATATCGCGAAAGGCGGTAACAAGCTCATCCTGATAAACAATATCCGACGGGATCTCCCGGCGAATGATTTTGCTAAAAATCGTTTCTTCTGCCATGACTGATTCCTTATTAATTTTTATACCGTGCTCTGGCCTGCCTCTGCAGATAAACGCGGATGCACAGGATTCGTCTAAGAGTATGAGCGAGTTACTCCCCCTCTTTCAACCCGAATGCACTTTTTCTTACGCGGCGGCGGACTTAGCTGATGACGGATTAAGCATATCCCTGATTCTGTCCCGGCACCGCCGTCGATAAAGCGCCTTTTTGCCCCCCTTTTTACGTCTGTTTACACATTAAATATAAATGCGTATATTTCTCATTTGTATTCACAACATGGACGCACCGCACTTCGGGAATGATTCGACCGCGGCCACAGAGCCCCGGCGTATAACGACAGTCTCCTCATTAAGGGTTAATCATGTCTTTCACTACCAGCTCACGGGACGGCCGCCGCGCGCCGTCTCTTCTTGCCGTCGGTATTGCGTTAGCGCTCTACCCCACCCTCGGCCTTGCCGCCGACGCGACCGACGACACCATCATTGTAGAAGGAGCAACGCCAGCCGGCACCGACGAACAGCGGCAGGATTACAGCGTTAAAACCACCACCGCCGGAACAAAAATGCTGATGACCCAGCGCGATATTCCGCAGTCGGTCAGCATCATCAGCGAGCAGCGGATGCAGGATCAGCAGCTGCAAACCCTCGGCGACGTGATGGACAACACCCTCGGGATCAGCCGGAGCCAGGCGGACTCCGATCGCAGCAGCTATTACTCCCGCGGCTTTCAGATAGACAACTATATGGTCGACGGCATTCCGACCTGGTTTGAGTCCCGCTGGAACCTCGGCGACGCGCTCTCCGATACCGCACTTTTTGAGCGGGTCGAGGTCGTACGCGGCGCCAACGGCCTGCTGACCGGGACGGGCAACCCCTCCGCATCGATCAACATGATCCGCAAGCATGCCACCAGCCGCGAGTTTACCGGCAATATCTCCACCGAGTACGGCAGCTGGAACAAGCAGCGCTACGTCGCCGATATGCAGAGCCCGCTGACCGAGGACGGTAACGTGCGGGCGCGTATTGTCGCCGGCTATCAGAATAATGACTCCTGGCTCGATCGCTACAACAGTGAAAAAACGTTCTTCTCCGGCATTCTCGATGCCGACCTCGGCAGCGCAACCAGCCTCTCCGCCGGCTATGAATATCAGCGTATCGACGTCAATAGCCCAACCTGGGGCGGCCTGCCGCGCTGGAACACCGACGGCAGCAAGAACCACTACGATCGCGCCCACAGCACCGCGCCGGACTGGGCCTATAACGATAAAGAGTTCAACAAAGTCTTCGTTACGCTGAAACAGCGCTTTGCCGATACCTGGCAGGCGACCATGACGGCAACCCACTCCGAGGTCAAATTCGACAGCAAAATGATGTACGTCGACGCGTACGTTAACAAAGAGACGGGAATGCTTGTCGGCCCCTACGCCAGCTATGGGCCAGGCTACGATTACGTTGGCGGAACGGGCTGGAACAGCGGCAAACGTAAAGTCGATGCCGTGGATCTGTTTACCGACGGCGGCTTCGATCTGTTCGGCCGCCAGCATAACCTGATGATCGGCGGCAGCTACAGCAAGCAGAACAACCGCTACCTTAGCTCCTGGGCAAACGTATTCCCGGATGAGATCGGCAGCTTCTCTGGCTTCAATGCGGCTAACTTCCCTGAAACCAACTGGGGCCCGCAAAGCCTCGCCCAGGACGACACCACGCGGATGAAGTCCCTGTACGCCGCGACGCGCTTCTCGCTGGCCGATCCGCTGCACTTAATTCTTGGCGTTCGCTATACCAACTGGCGTATCGACACCCTCTCCTACAGCATGGAGAAAAACCATACGACGCCGTACGCGGGCCTGGTTTACGACATCGATGATAACTGGTCGACCTACGCCAGCTACACCTCCGTCTTCCAGCCGCAGGATAAGCGCGACAGCTCCGGGAAATATCTGACGCCGATCACCGGAAATAACTATGAGCTTGGTCTGAAGTCGGACTGGATGAACAGCCGCCTAACCACCACCCTGGCGATTTTCCGTATCGAACAGGACAACCTGGCGCAGTCTACCGGTACACCGATTGCCGGCAGCAACGGCGAAACGGCCTACAGAACGGCGGACGGCACGGTCAGTAAAGGAGTTGAGTTCGAGATTAACGGCGCCTTAACGGATAACTGGCAGATGACCTTCGGGGCCACGCGCTACGTTGCGGAAGATAACGAAGGCAAGGCGGTGAACCCCAACCTGCCGCGCACCAGCGTCAAGCTGTTCACCCGCTACCGTCTGCCGGTCATGCCCGAGCTGACCGTTGGCGGCGGCGTTAACTGGCAAAACCGCGTTTATACCGACACCGTGACCCCGTACGGCACCTTCCGCGCCGAGCAGGGCAGCTACGCGCTGGTGGACCTGTTCAGCCGCTACCAGGTCACCAAAAACTTCGCCTTACAGGGCAATATTAATAACCTGTTCGATAAAACCTACGACACTAACGTCGAAGGGTCGGTGGTTTACGGCGAGCCGCGCAACTTCAGCATCACCGCCAGCTACCAGTTCTGATTTATCCTCAGCGCTGACCAGCAGAACCCAGGGAGCCAGCCGGCTCCCTTTTTACTCGCTTAAGCCAATAAAAAAGGCAGCCATTCGGCTGCCTTAGTCTCCCCACATCACAACTTAGTTGGCGCGGATGTACTCGTCCATTTCAGTTTTCAGGTTATCGGATTTAGTCCCGAAGATCGCCTGAACGCCTGAACCTGCAACGACCACACCGGCAGCACCCAGTTTTTTCAGGCCAGCCTGATCAACTTTCGCTACGTCAGCAACGCTAACGCGCAGACGGGTGATGCACGCATCAAGGTTAGTGATGTTTTCTTTACCGCCGAACGCCGCGATCAGAGCCGGAGCCATTTCGCTGGTGGTGCCCACTTTGGTGTCTTCGGTTGAATCTTCACGACCCGGAGTTTTCAGGTCCAGTGCTTTAATCAGCACGCGGAAGACAACGTAGTACACGATCGCATAGCAAATACCGACAATCGGGAACAGCCACAGCTTGCTGCTGTTACCGGACAGGACGATAAAGTCGATCAGGCCGTGAGAGAACGATGTACCGTCACGCATACCCAGCAGGATACAGATCGGGAATGCCAGACCTGCAAGAATTGCGTGGATAACGTAGAGGATCGGCGCAACGAACATGAAGGAGAACTCGATCGGCTCGGTAATACCGGTCAGGAACGAGGTCAGCGCTGCGGAGATCATGATACCGCCCACTTTCGCGCGGTTTTCCGGTTTAGCGGAGTGCCAGATAGCGATAGCCGCAGCCGGCAGGCCGTACATTTTGAACAGGAAGCCGCCGGACAGTTTGCCCGCAGTCGGGTCGCCTGCCATGTAGCGCGGGATATCGCCGTGGAAGACCTGACCTGCCGCGTTGGTGTATTCACCAATCTGCATCTGGAATGGAACGTTCCAGATGTGGTGCAGGCCAAACGGTACCAGGCAGCGTTCAATGAAGCCGTAGATACCGAACGCCACAACCGGGTTCTGGTACGCAGCCCACTGAGAGAAGGTCTGGATAGCAGTACCGATCGGTGGCCAGATAAAGGAGAGGATCACGCCGGTGAAAATAGCGGCCAGACCGGAGATAATCGGCACAAAACGCTTGCCCGCAAAGAAGCCCAGATACTCTGGCAGCTTGATGCGATAGAAGCGGTTGAACATGTACGCTGCGATTGCACCGGAAATAATACCGCCAAGTACGCCGGTATCAGCCAGGTGTTTAGCCGCAATCTCTTCAGCAGGTAAATGCAGAACCAGAGGGGCAACAACCGCCATGGTTTTCACCATGATGCCGTAAGCAACGACCGAAGCCAGCGCGGATACGCCGTCGTTATTGGTGAAGCCAAGCGCGACACCGATAGCGAAGATCAGCGGCATATTAGCGAATACTGAACCGCCTGCCTCTGCCATGACGTGGGAAACGACTTCTGGCAGCCAGCTGAAGTTTGCGGAACCGACGCCCAGCAGGATACCTGCGATAGGCAGTACGGAAACCGGCAGCATCAGCGATTTACCGACCTTCTGCAGGTTAGCAAATGCATTCTTAAACATAATTGAGAGTGCTCCTGAGTATTTGGTACTTTTTTACGTTTTCACGCATTGGCACGGGGGGAGAACCGTGCCGTGGACAGGACATCTAAGCGCCCTTTATTTATTACACAGAGTAAAATAATTGGCGGAATGATTGTTTGACGGCTATCACGTTTCAATCAGTCGGCGTGGGAAAATTTACATCAACTTACATAAGCTGTATCTAAATGTTGCCAAAATCCGGTCGCCGCCCCTTTTGTGGCGGTGAACTTTACTCGCTTTAAGTATTAATTACGAGCCTTAAAATAATAGGAAGATCGGCGGGTTACAGGCGGGAGGGGTCGATATGGAACAATCTGGCGAAATTATCGGTGGTCTGCTGCGCCAGCTGCTCCAGCGAAACGCCCTTCAGAACCGCCATGTATTCGGCAACATCACGAACCATCGCCGGCTGGTTCTCTTTACCGCGATGGGGTACCGGCGCGAGGTACGGCGAATCGGTCTCCACCAGCAGGCGATCGAGGGGAACGTAGCGCGCGGCATCGCGCAGCTGTTCGGCGTTGCGGAACGTGACAATACCGGAAAACGAGATATAGAACCCCATGTCCAGCAATTTACCCGCTGTCTCTCTATCCTCTGTGAAACAGTGTAGTACGCCGCCGCAATCCGTCACTTTTTCTTCCTGCAAAATTGTCAGCGTATCGGCCCGCGCGTCGCGGGTGTGCACAATTACCGGCTTGTTGAGCTCGCGGCCGATGCGGATATGATTGCGGAAGGACTCCTGCTGGCGGGGCTTGGTTTCCGGGGTGTAAAAATAGTCCAGCCCGGTCTCCCCCATCGCCACCACGCCCTCTTCCGCGGCCAGCTTGCGCAGCTCGTCAACGTCGTACGCTTCATCCTGGTTGAGCGGATGCACGCCGCAGGAGAAAACCACGTTGTCACGCTGTCCGACCAGCTCGCGCATCCCGCGATATCCCGGCAGCGTTGTCGCAACGGCAAGGAAGAACTTCACGTCACGCGCGGCGGCTTTTGCCAGCACATCGTCCACGTCTTTATGCAGGGTTTCATAATCCAGGCCATCAAGATGGCAGTGGGAGTCGACTAAAAACATAATGTCTCGCTCAGAGGTGGGAAACGGGCAGGACCGTCCCAGGTTGCAGGTAATGTTCCCAGCGCAGAAGGCGCTCGGTTAGCAGCAGTTCGCGGTTGACGCCGACCACGCTCAGCAGCTGCTCGCGGCAGGCGCTGACGTCCTGCGTAATGGCCTGCAGGCGGCTGGCAGGCAGCGCCTGCGCCAGCTGGTTGATCAGCGTCCAGGCATCGGGGTTGCTCAGCAAAGAGATCCCCTGCTGTCTTTTTTGTGCATCCAGCAGCAGCGATGCCAGCCAGTGCAGGCGAACGGCGGCCTGTTCATGATTGAGGATCGGCAGCAGCGTTAGCCAGTCGCCGCCGGTTAGCGCGTTTGCCAGAGTCTGGATGAGCTGCTGCCGGGCGGCCCAGCGGCTCTCCTCGAGCAGCTCCAGCGCCGCCGCCGGCGCATTAGCGCTCAGGCGCAGCGCGGCCAGCAAGGCGTTTTGCTCAAGCGTTACTTCGCGCTCCAGCCACGCCAGTCCATAGGACTCCGCCGGCGGAGCAAGATGATACAGGCGGCAGCGGCTGCGCAGCGTGGCCAGCAGCCGCGCCGGCTCCTGACAGGCGAGGAAGAACCAGGTATTTTCCGGCGGCTCTTCCAGCGTTTTCAGCAGGGCATTGGCCGCCGCATCGGTAAGCAGCGCCGCGTCGCTAATCCACACCACCTTGGCTCCGCCGAGGCGCGAGCGTTCGTAGAGCTTTTCATTCACTTCGCGAACGGCATCAATGCCGAGAGCGCTTTTGCCCTTTTCCGGCACCAGCGTGTAGTAGTCGGGGTGGGTACCGGCCTGCATCAGCTGGCAGCTATGGCAGTGGCCGCAGCTTTTGTGTCCTTCCGGCTGTCGGCACATCAGGTAGCGGCACAGCGCGTAGAGCAGCGCATCGCCGCCCATTCCGGGCAGCGCCTGAAGCAGTAACGCATGGTGACCCCGCCCGGCCTGATAGCTGGTGACTAACTGCTCGAACGGCGGGCGTAACCACGGATACCATTTCATGCGCGCTGCTCCGCCACCCACTGGCCGATCGTCGCACGGATATCGCGCGCGACCGCTTCCAGCGGCTGGGTGGCGTCGATGGTGCGGATCGTCGGGTCCTGCGCCGCCAGCTCAAGATAGCGCGCACGGGTCCGGTTAAAGAAGTCCAGCGACTCCTGCTCAATGCGGTCGAGCTCACCGCGGGCGCGGGCGCGCTTGAGGCCCACCTCAGGCGTCACGTCGAGATAGAGCGTCAGGTTCGGGCGAAAATCGCCGAGCACCGCGTCGCGCAGCGTCGCCAGCATCGTCTGGTCAATGCCGCGGCCGCCGCCCTGATACGCCTGGGTTGAGAGATCGTGGCGATCGCCAATCACCCACTGCCCGCGGGCCAGGGCCGGCTTAATCACCGTTTCCACCAGCTGAACACGGGCGGCATAAAACATCAGCACTTCGGCTTTATCATTAATCACTTCATCGCCGGTCGACTGAATATCGAGTACCAGGCTGCGCAGTTTCTCGGCGAGGATGGTGCCGCCCGGTTCACGGGTAAACAGCAGATCGCTGACGCCAGACTGTTCCAGCGCCTCCACCACCAGGTTACGCGCGGTGGTTTTCCCTGCGCCCTCCAGGCCTTCGATAACGATGTAATTACTGCGCATTTTTTTCCTTAAGAACTTTTAGATAATCCTGAACCGAGCGGTTGTGGCTGGACAGATTGGTATTAAACGTATGTCCGCCCTTGCCGTCAGCGACAAAATAGAGGTACGGCGTTTTCGCCGGATGCGCGGCGGCGGTCAGCGAGGCCTCCCCGGGCGCGGCGATCGGCCCCGGCGGCATACCGCTAATCACATAGGTATTATAGGCCGTCGGGGTTTCGAGATCCTTGCGCGTCAGCCTGCCATTATAGCTCTCACCCATGCCGTAAATCACCGTCGGGTCGGTTTGCAGGCGCATGCCGATGCGCAGGCGGTTGATAAACACCGACGCCACGCGATCGCGCTCTTCCGCTACCGCCGTCTCTTTTTCGATAATTGACGCCATGGTCAGCAGCTGGTTTTGATCCTCGTACGGCAGGTTATCCATCCGCCCTTCCCACGCCTTGTCTACCTCGGCGACCATCTTCTGATGCGCCCGCTTGAGGATCGCTACATCGCTGGTATTGGCGGTATACATCCAGGTATCCGGCCAGAACCAGCCTTCAACCCAGTCCGGGTGTTCAAGGTCGAGCGTTTTCGCCACCGTTTCGTAGCTGTCGTCGGCCAGCGTATGTTTGACATACGGCGCATCGCGCAGCTGGCGCAGATAGTCGCTCACCCGCATTCCTTCGACAAAGCGCAGCGGGAACTGGGCCTCTTTGCCGCTGCCAAGCAGCTGGAGCATTTCGCGCACCGTCATTTGCGGCGTGAAGCGGTAGGTCCCGGCTTTGAAGTGCGACAGCTCCGGCTCAATGCGCAGCAGCCACTGGAAGACGCGAGGCCGGTTGATGACCTTGTCACCATACAGCTGCTGGCCCAGCGCGATGCGCCCGGTGCCGGCTTCCAGGGTGAAGATGGTCTCTTCTTTGATAAGCAGCTTGCTGTCAGCGAGATGGCGGACTTTCCACATGCCCACGCCTGCGGCAATACCAAACACCACTAACAACAGCAGGATAAAACGTAACATTTTCTTCATGACTAACCAGACAGCTCACACAGTGGGGCTAAAAAATGATAAAGCTCGCGCGAGGACCAACGGCTCTCGTCCCAGCGGCGAACCGGCACCAGCGGCATCAGGGCGTTGCAAATCAGCACTTCATCGGCATCCCGCAACGCATCAGGGCCCGCGGTGACTTCGACAACGCGAAACGGCGATTGTGCCAGCCGCGCGATACAATACTGGCGCATGATCCCGTTCACGCCCGCCTGGTCAAGGTGCGGCGTAAATACCGCCATTCCCTTGCGCCAGAACAGATTTGCGGCACAGCATTCCGTAAGCCACCCTTCGCTGTCAAGAACCAGCGCCTCGTCGGCGTCCGTCTGCTCAAGATGAGAGCGGATCAGCACCTGCTCGAGGCGGTTAAGGTGCTTAAGACCGGCAAGCGACGGGTTACGCCCCAGCCGTATCGGGCTCAGGGCCAGGGTGATGCCCTCTTCACGCCAGCGGGAGTGGTGCGCCGGCAGCGGGGATACGCTGAGGATACGGGTCGGCTGCTGGCACAGCGTACCGCTATAGCCGCGGCCGCCGGAACCGCGCGTCAGAATAACCTTGAGGACGCCGCTTTTCTGGACCTGCGCCAGGCGCAGCATTTCCTGTTCCAGCGTTTGCCAGTGGGTATAGGGGATCATCAGCTTTTCGCAGGCCTGCTGCAAACGCCGAAGGTGGGCAGGCAGCATCTGCACCTGACTCTCTACAATCCGCGCGGTGGTAAAGCATCCATCGCCAAACTGTATCGCCCGGTCGTTAGCGGCCAGGACGTCCTGTTCAAGGCCATTAATCAAGAACATAGTGGCTCCTTATCGGTGGCCCGCTAGTGTCGCAGGATGAATTACGCAGGACAAGCAGAGAAAGCTGAAGAAAAAAGAAGGCCCGCATAAATGCAGGCCTGAGTCATGGCTGGTTGAGGCAGCTAACGCGCTTAGACCTTTTTAAAGATCAGCGAACCGTTGGTACCACCAAAGCCGAAGGAGTTACACAGCGTGTACTCCATACCGGAAACCTGGCGGGCTTCGTGCGGAACGAAGTCCAGGTCGCAGCCATCGTCCGGGTTATCCAGGTTGATGGTCGGCGGAACCACGCTATCGCGCAGCGCAAGGATTGAGTAGATAGACTCTACCGCGCCTGCGGCGCCCAGCAGGTGCCCGGTCATAGATTTGGTCGAGCTAACCATTACGCTGCGAGCCGCATCGCCAAAGACTGACTTAACAGCCTGAGTTTCCGCTTTATCGCCCGCTGGCGTCGAGGTACCGTGCGCGTTAACGTAGGCAATCTGGCCCGGTTCAATGCCCGCATCGCGAATGGCGTTAACCATTGCCAGCGCGGCACCCGCACCGTTCTCCGGAGGAGAAGTCATATGGTAGGCATCGCTGCTCATACCAAAACCGACGATTTCCGCGTAGATTTTCGCGCCGCGTTTTTTAGCGTGCTCGTACTCTTCCAGCACCACCATGCCCGCACCGTCGCCAAGCACGAAGCCGTCGCGATCTTTATCCCACGGACGGCTTGCCGCCTGCGGATTGTCGTTGCGGGTAGAGAGCGCACGCGCTGCGCCAAAGCCGCCCACGCCAAGCGGGGTACTGGCTTTTTCCGCACCGCCGGCAACCATAGCGTCAGCATCGCCGTAGGCAATGATACGCGCGGCCTGACCGATATTATGCACACCGGAAGTACAGGCGGTCGCGATGGAGATGCTCGGCCCGCGCAGACCAAACATGATGGTCAGATGTCCGGCCACCATGTTAACAATTGTAGACGGTACAAAGAACGGGCTGATTTTCCGAGGTCCGCCGTTGGTCAGCGAGCTGTGGTTTTCCTCAATCAGGCCGAGGCCGCCGATGCCGGAGCCGATAGCTGCGCCGATGCGGTCTGCGTTCTCTTCCGTTATTTCAAGACCAGAATCCTGCATGGCCTGAACGCCAGCGACAATTCCATATTGAATGAAGGCATCCATCTTGCGCTGCTCTTTGCGCGAGATAATGTCATCACAGTTAAAATCCTTTACTAAGCCAGCAAATTTTGTTGCATAGGCGCTAGTATCGAAATGGTCGATCAGGCTGATGCCACTCTGACCGGCAAGGAGAGCTTTCCAGGTAGACTCTACGGTATTGCCGACAGGAGACAACATGCCCAGTCCGGTCACAACTACACGACGCTTAGACACGGTTGTCCTCCAGGGAGGGAAAATAGATTCTTGTGGGACAAACTAAAGATAAAACTCAGGCGGTCGAATGACCGCCTGGAGATGTTCACTTACGCCTGGTGACCGTTGATGTAATCAATGGCAGCCTGAACGGTGGTGATTTTCTCAGCTTCTTCGTCCGGAATCTCAGTATCAAACTCTTCTTCCAGAGCCATTACCAGCTCAACGGTGTCAAGAGAATCTGCGCCCAGGTCTTCAACGAAAGAAGCGTTGTTCAATACTTCTTCCTGCTTAACACCCAGTTGCTCAACAATGATTTTCTTAACGCGTTCTTCGATAGTGCTCATACTCTTAAATTTCCTATCAAAACTCGCTTTCGCGATGGTTTTCGTAGTGTATAAAATGTTGAAAAATTTGCAACTAAATCCCGGCAGGTCGTACCACGATTTTACGCTATTTTGCGGCTGTTTGCCCTCATAACGCAAATCATTTTGCACAAAACCGTACCCGGAACCGCACAGACTGCGCGGTTCCTGAACGTTTTGCACAAAACTCGGTCAGACCATATACATTCCGCCGTTAACGTGCAGGGTTTCACCAGAGATGTAACCCGCTTCGTCAGAAGCTAAAAACGCAACCGCACTGGCGATTTCTTTTGCATCGCCGAGGCGACCCGCCGGAACTTGCGCCAGAATACCCGCACGCTGATCGTCAGATAGCGCACGCGTCATGTCCGTTTCAATAAAGCCCGGAGCAACAACGTTAACCGTAATACCGCGGGACGCGACTTCACGTGCCAGCGACTTACTAAAACCGATCAGACCCGCTTTCGCCGCAGCGTAGTTAGCCTGACCAGCATTTCCCATGGTACCGACCACAGAACCGATAGTAATAATGCGGCCATGACGCTTTTTCATCATAGCGCGCATTACTGCTTTTGACAGACGGAAAACTGATGACAGATTGGTTTCGATAATATCGTTCCACTCGTCATCTTTCATCCGCATTAACAGGTTATCACGAGTAATACCGGCATTATTAACCAGGATATCAACTTCACCAAACTCTGCGCGAATATTTCCCAGAACAGATTCGATAGATGCCGGGTCGGTCACATTCAGCAGCAGACCTTTACCGTTAGCACCTAAATAGTCGCTGATCGCCTGCGCACCGCTCTCGCTGGTGGCAGTACCGATAACCTTCGCGCCACGGGCGACGAGCGTTTCAGCGATTGCACGGCCAATCCCGCGACTTGCACCGGTAACCAGCGCGATTTTTCCTTCAAAACTCATGATATTCCTCTTTTATTGCTCAAGCGCCGCAGACAGCGCTGCAGGCTCGTTAAGCGCGGAAGCGGTCAGGGTGTCAACAATACGTTTAGTCAGGCCGGTGAGGACTTTACCCGGGCCCACTTCATACAGATGTTCTACGCCCTGAGAGGCCATAAACTCGACGCTTTTGGTCCACTGAACCGGGCTGTAAAGCTGACGGATCAGCGCGTCGCGAATGGCGTCAGGCGCGGTTTCGCACTTCACATCAACGTTGTTCACCACCGCAATAGCCGGGGTGTTAAAGGTAATTTTTTGCAGCTCAACCGCCAGCTTTTCCGCCGCTGGTTTCATCAGCGCGCAGTGGGACGGGACGCTTACCGGCAGCGGCAGCGCGCGTTTGGCGCCGGCAGCTTTACAGGCGGCGCCAGCGCGTTCTACGGCTTCTTTGTTGCCCGCGATAACCACCTGACCCGGGGAGTTGAAGTTGACCGGTGAAACCACCTGGCCTTCGGCAGACTCTTCGCAGGCTTTGGCAATTGAGGCATCGTCGAGGCCAATGATGGCCGACATAGCGCCGGTACCTTCCGGTACCGCTTCCTGCATAAATTTGCCACGCATCTCAACCAGACGCACGGCGTCGGTGAAGTCAATCACCCCGCTGCAAACCAGCGCGGAGTATTCGCCAAGGCTATGGCCTGCCAGCAGAGCCGGCGCTTTGCCGCCCTGCTGTTGCCACGCGCGATACAGCGCCACGGAGGCGGTCAGCAGCGCGGGCTGGGTCTGCCAGGTTTTATTCAGTTCTTCTGCCGGGCCCTGCTGGGCAAGCGCCCACAGATCGTAACCCAACGCCGCGGAGGCTTCACGGAAAGTCTCTTCAATCACCGGATAAGCTGCTGCCATCTCTGACAACATGCCTACCGCCTGCGAGCCCTGTCCCGGGAACACAAAAGCAAATTGCGTCATCTCTAAATCCTTATACTAAAAACGAACCAGCGCGGAACCCCAGGTGAAACCGCCACCAAAGGCTTCCAGCAGAATCAGCTGACCGCGCTGAATGCGGCCATCGCGCACCGCTTCGTCCAGCGCGCAGGGGACGGAGGCGGCGGAGGTATTGCCGTGACGATCGAGCGTCACCACCACGTTGTCCATCGACATCCCGAGCTTTCTCGCCGTCGCGCTGATAATACGCAGGTTGGCCTGGTGCGGGACCAGCCAATCGAGCGCGGAGCGTTCAAGATTGTTCGCCGCCAGCGTTTCGTCAACGATATGCGCCAGCTCGGTCACGGCCACTTTAAAAACTTCGTTACCCGCCATCGTCAGATAGATCGGATTTTCCGGATCCACGCGATCGGCGTTCGGCAGCGTTAACAGCTCGCCGTAGCGGCCGTCGGCGTGCAGATGGGTCGAGATAATGCCCGGCTCGGTTGACGCGCCCAGCACAACGGCGCCCGCGCCGTCGCCAAAAATAATGATCGTCCCGCGATCGGTAGGATCGCAGGTACGCGCCAGAACGTCAGCGCCAATAACCAGCGCGTAGTCTACCGCACCGTTTTTGACATACTGGTCGGCGATGCTCAGGGCGTAGGTGAAGCCAGCACAGGCCGCGGCAACGTCAAACGCCGGGCAGCCGTTAATGCCCAGCATAGACTGAATCTGACAGGCCGAGCTCGGGAACGCGTGGGTGCCGGAGGTGGTCGCAACAATAATCAGACCAATTTGCTCCGGCTTAACGCCCGCCATCTCCAGCGCATTTTTTGCAGCTTCAAAACCCAGCGTAGCAACGGTCTCATTCGGCGCGGCAATACGACGTTCACGGATACCCGTACGGGTGACAATCCACTCGTCAGACGTATCTACCATTTTTTCCAGGTCGGCGTTAGTACGCACTTGCTCAGGCAGATAACTGCCGGTACCAATAATCTTCGTATACATGTACGCTCAGTCACTCTTGGGTAACATACCCGCCTTGTTCAAACCGCTGGGGCGTCAATCCTGCTCGTTCGTCCCACTTTGCTGTCGGGAGTTCCCGTTTCTGCCGCCCCCCGGCAGTTCAAAGCCTGCTGGGTATAAAGATTCCAGGCGAGCGGCGATCCGTTGAGGTATCTGCCGCTGCACCGCCTGCACTGCCTGCTCTATTGCAACGCTAAAGGCGCGCTGATTGGCAGCACCATGACTCTTAATCACGGAACCGCGCAATCCTAACAGACAGGCGCCATTATACTGGTCGGGGTTGAGGTGACTGAATCGCCGCGTCAGGCTTTTTTGTAACCAACGCTTTAATAAAATCAGCCACCAGGACCTTTTTTTCCCTTCGCCCTGCAATTTCAGCAGTGAAAGGAACATCCGAACCACCCCTTCCATCGTTTTTAACGTTACGTTGCCCGTAAACCCATCGCACACCAGAACATCGGTCTTGCCGGTCAATAATTCATTAGCTTCAAGATAGCCAATATAGTTGATTGACGGCATGGATTTTAGCAATTCTGCGGCATCGCGAATGCTATCCAGACCTTTGGTTTCTTCTTCGCCGATATTCAGCAACGCCACACGGGGATTCACAATCCCCACGACTTCTTCTGCCAGCACCGAGCCCATAATGGCAAACTGGGCCAGCATCGTACTATCACAATCTACGTTGGCGCCGAGATCCAGCACAACCGTTTTGCCCTTTTGCTGATGCGGTAATACCGTCACCAGCGCAGGACGCTCAATCCCCTCAATGGGTTTGAGCATTAATTTCGCCAGCCCCATCAGCGCACCGGTGTTTCCGGCGCTGACGCAGGCTTCAGCCCGCCCTTCTTTCACCAGTTCCAGCGCAATTCGCATTGAGCTTCCGCGACTGTTGCGGATCGCATGCGATGGCCGGGCATCACTGGCAATAACTGACTGCGCAGGAATAATCTGCAGACGTGAACGTTGTTCAAAGTCAGCTTTTGCAAGTAATGGCGTGATGGTATCGGGATTACCGACTAAAAGAAGTGTGAGTTGTGAATTAGAATTCAGTGCCTGCAATGCTGCAGGCACTGTCACGGAAGGCCCAAAATCTCCTCCCATGACATCTAACGCCAGGGTTAGACGTGTCAAGATAGTTTCACTGCCCGGTTCGGTGGATCCCCCGCTTTCACGGGGAATGCCTCACTAAGCTTCATCACGCTTGCGCGTGATTACTTAGTGATTACCTTGCGGCCACGGTAGAAACCGTCGGCAGTCATGTGGTGACGCAGGTGTTTCTCACCAGAAGTCTTGTCTACAGACAGGCTGGTAACTGCAGTCAGCGCGTCATGGGAACGACGCATGCCACGTTTGGAACGGGTTGGTTTATTCTGTTGTACGGCCATGGACCTTACTCCTTAATTACTTACGCTTTAAACTGGCTAATACGGCAAATGGGTTTGGTTTTTGCGCTTCATCAGGCAATTCACCAAAGACCATGTCCGCGTCGGACACTTCACAGTGTTCAGAATCATGCACCGGAACTACCGGCAAGGCGAGGATGATCTCATCTTCAACCAATGCAAGCAGATCGATTTCACCGAATTCGTTAACCTCAATCGGCTCATACGCTTCCGGGAGTGCCTCAGCCTGCTCGTCTGAACGAACCGGACTGAAACAATACGTTGTGTGAACATGACGGGTGAACGGTTTCCCGCAACGCTGGCATTCGAGCGTTACCGTGGCCTTTGCATCACCGGTTAAAACGGCAAGGCGCTGGTTATCGATAGCGAACGACATGGAGCATTCCACATCAGTATCCACACTGACCACAAACTCGGCGATACGTTCGACCTGATCGGCGGTATAGATACCGTCATAATCGAGGCGTTTTTGAGCCGTACGAACCGGGTCAAGAGTCAGGGGTAATTTTACCTTTTGCATAGGGCGCGCATATTAACTTTGTAACGTCATAGAGTCAAAGAAAAAGGCAACCAGGGCTGCCTTTTGCCAATTATTCGCACACATTGCGGCCTGTAGTTTAAAATGGCTGGCATCGATACGCTATATCTGGTGAAAAAAATATGCCAAATCTCGTGCTTGCTTCCACTTCACCCTACCGCCGTGCGTTGCTTGAAAAGTTAGGCGTGCCATTTGAATGCGCCGCGCCTGTCACGGACGAAACGCCGCAACCTGCTGAATCTCCTCGCCATCTGGTGTTACGACTGGCGCAAGAGAAAGCGCAAAGCCTTGCCGAACGTTATCCACATCACCTGATTATAGGCTCCGATCAGGTTTGCGTGCTGGACGGGGAAATTACGGGTAAACCGCATACCGAAGAGAACGCGCGTCTGCAATTAATGAAAGCACGTGGCTCGATCGTCACCTTTTACACGGGCCTCGCGCTCTACAACTCCGCTACAGGCCATCTCCAAACCGAATGCGAACCTTTTGACGTTCACTTCCGTCATTTGAGCGAGCAGGAGATTGAGGATTACGTGCGTAAAGAGCGCCCGCTTAACTGTGCAGGGAGCTTTAAAAGCGAGGGGTTGGGGATTGCATTGTTTGAGAAACTGGACGGACGCGACCCGAATACGCTGGTCGGCCTGCCGCTGATTGCGCTGTGCCAGATGCTGAGGCGCGAACACTGTAATCCGCTTTCTGCATGAATGTTGCCGGGTAACACTGCGTTTACCCGGCCCAGGAATGCACTGTGCGGGGGAATCGTCGGGTGGCGCTTACGCTTACCCGACTTACAATCCCGTAGGCCCGTGCAAGCGTAGCGCCGCCGGGCAAAAATTAGCCGCGCAGGACTTTCAGACAGCGCTTCAACTGGTCATCCAGCGGCGCTTCGACGCGCATGATTTCACCCGTGCCAGGATGGGTAAACTTCAGCGCAGCGGCGTGCAGGAACAGGCGAGACAGCCCTGTTTTAACCAACTGCTTGTCAAATTCACGATCGCCATAGCGGTCATCAAACGCAATCGGATGTCCGGCATGTTGCGTATGCACACGAATCTGATGCGTTCGTCCGGTAACCGGGCTACAGCGCACCAGCGTCGCAAACTCATAGCGTTCTTCAACCTTGAAGCGAGTTTCTGACGGCTTGCCTTCGCTATTAACGCGCACGATGCGCTCACCGCTTTGCAGAATATTTTTCAGCAGAGGCGCCTGCACCACTTTGACATGGGATTGCCACTGGCCTCGTACCAGCGCCAGATAGTCTTTCTGCATCCCTTTCTCGCGCAGCTGTTCATGCAACGAACGCAAAGCAGAGCGTTTTTTCGCCACCAGCAGAACGCCGGAGGTGTCGCGGTCCAGACGGTGAACCAGCTCAAGGAAACGCGCTTCCGGGCGCAACGCGCGCAGACCTTCGATTACGCCAAAACTTAAACCGCTGCCACCATGTACTGCTGTACCAGAAGGTTTATTCAGCACGAGGATATGATCGTCCTCATACAGAATAGCGTCAGTCAGCGCCGCCACTTTATGCAGATGCGGCGAAACAGCCTCTTCTTCACGTTCGGCGACACGCACTGGCGGAATACGAACTTCATCGCCCGCTTCCAGTTTGTACTCAGGTTTGACGCGTTTTTTGTTCACCCGCACCTCGCCCTTACGCAAGATGCGATAAATCATACTTTTTGGCACGCCTTTCAGCTGAGTGCGCAAAAAGTTGTCGATTCGTTGCCCCGCTTCGTCATCAGCGATAGCAACCATTTTTACGGATGGAGTCTCTGTTTTCATGGTTGGCGATTCTAAATATCGTCAGGCATTAGCGCCACTCATTTTTATATGCTTATATTTACTTTTAATCAGCCTGCTCTCTCTCGACGCAATCGATTTGGTGGTTATTAAACCAATCATCACTTTGAAGTGAAGAAACTGTGAGTAACCGGGTGATAATTGGTAAAAGTCATCTTGCTATAACTGGGTTAGCAATGGAATAATGAAGTCGTTTTCCGTGTTAAATCCGGGTTTTGTAAGGATAACGACGGAATGACCAATTTTGTCTGACCGATCATCCACGCAGCAATGGCGTAAGACGTATTGATCTTTCAGACAGTTAGCGGGCTGCGGGTTGCAGTACTTACCGGTAAATGGAATCTTCTCTGGAGAGTGTTCCCAGGCTGTTCCCCTGAATAATCGCGCTGTATTTCCGTATGAAATACAGGCAACCGACACTTTGCGCCTCTTAAGCGCGCGACAACCGTGAGGTTGGCGACGTCAATAGTCACGAGGCCATCGGTTCATACCCCGGAAAGCGTCACCTTGCCCGCAGCTTAGTCGTCAATGTAAGAATAATGAGTAAGTTACGATGAAAAGAATGTTAATCAACGCAACTCAGCAGGAAGAGTTGCGCGTCGCCCTTGTTGATGGGCAGCGCCTGTACGACCTGGATATCGAAAGCCCCGGGCACGAACAGAAAAAAGCGAACATCTACAAAGGCAAAATCACCCGTATTGAACCTAGCCTGGAGGCCGCATTTGTTGATTACGGCGCCGAGCGTCATGGTTTCCTCCCTCTTAAAGAAATTGCCCGCGAATACTTCCCAGCCAGCTACAACGCTCACGGCCGTCCTAACATTAAGGATGTGCTGCGTGAAGGTCAGGAAGTTATTGTCCAGATTGATAAAGAAGAACGTGGCAACAAAGGCGCCGCGCTCACCACCTTTATCAGCCTGGCAGGCAGCTATCTGGTACTGATGCCGAATAACCCGCGCGCTGGCGGTATTTCCCGCCGCATCGAGGGTGACGATCGCACCGAGCTGAAAGAAGCGCTGGCCAGCCTCGAGCTGCCGGACGGTATGGGGCTAATTGTACGCACCGCGGGCGTCGGCAAATCTGCCGAAGCGCTGCAGTGGGACCTTAGCTTCCGCCTGAAGCACTGGGAAGCTATCCAGAAAGCCGCAGAAAGCCGCCCGGCGCCGTTCCTGATTCACCAGGAAAGCAACGTCATCGTGCGCGCGTTCCGCGACTACCTGCGTCAGGATATCGGTGAAATTCTTATCGATAACCCGAAAGTGCTTGAGCTGGCTCGCCAGCACATCGCCGCGCTGGGTCGCCCGGACTTCAGCAGCAAAATTAAGCTCTACACCGGTGAAATCCCGCTGTTCAGCCACTACCAAATCGAATCGCAGATCGAATCCGCTTTCCAGCGTGAAGTTCGTCTGCCGTCCGGCGGCTCTATCGTTATCGATAGCACCGAGGCGTTGACCGCGATCGATATCAACTCCGCACGCGCAACCCGCGGCGGCGACATCGAAGAAACCGCCTTCAACACCAACCTTGAAGCATCCGATGAGATTGCCCGCCAGCTGCGTCTGCGCGACCTCGGCGGTCTTATCGTTATCGACTTTATCGATATGACCCCGGTACGCCACCAGCGCGCGGTAGAAAACCGCCTGCGCGAAGCCGTACGTCAGGATCGCGCGCGCATACAGATCAGCCATATTTCTCGCTTTGGCCTGCTCGAAATGTCGCGTCAGCGCCTGAGCCCGTCGCTCGGCGAATCCAGCCATCACGTCTGCCCGCGCTGTAGCGGCACCGGCACCGTGCGCGATAACGAATCCCTGTCGCTCTCCATTCTGCGTCTGATTGAAGAAGAAGCGCTGAAGGAGAACACCCAGGAAGTTCACGCGATTGTTCCTGTGCCAATCGCGTCCTATCTGCTGAACGAAAAACGTGCGGCGGTAAGCGCTATCGAAACCCGTCAGGGCGACGTGCGCGTTATCATCGTGCCGAACGATCAGATGGAAACCCCGCACTATTCCGTGCTGCGCGTGCGCAAAGGCGAAGAGACCTCTACCCTGAGCTATCTGCTGCCGAAGCTGCATGAAGAAGAGATGGCGCTGCCAGCTGATGAAGAACCGGCGGAACGTAAACGTCCGGAACAGCCGGCACTGGCAACCTTCGTCATGCCGGATGCTCCGCCTGCGCCGGCATATGAAGAGCCTGAAGCCGTCGCCGTAGCCGCCAGCGCACCGACAGCGGCCGTGGCCTCAGCGCCGGCCCAGCCGGGCCTGATCTCTCGCTTCTTTGGCGCCTTGAAAAATATCTTCTCTGGTACGGAAGAAGCCAAACCGGCTGAAGTCCAGGAAGAGAAGAAAGTCGAAGAGAAGCCGGAACGCCAGCAGGAACGTCGTAAACCGCGTACCAATAATCGCCGCGATCGTAACGATCGTCGTGACAACCGCGAAGGCCGTGATAGTCGCGATAACCGTGAAAATCGTGACAACCGCGACAACCGTGCCGAGCGCGATAACCGTGCAGAGCGTGCTGACCGCGATAACCGCAGCGAAAATGGCGAAGGCCGTGAGTCTCGTGAATCCCGCGAGGAGAACCGCCGTAACCGTCGTGAGAAGCAGCAGCAGAACGTCGAGCTGCGCGAACCTCGCCAGGCCACCGGCGACGAAGCGGAAAAAGCGAAATCTCGTGACGAGCAGCAGCCGCGCCGTGAACGTAACCGTCGTCGTAATAATGACGATAAGCGTCAGGCACCGTTGGAAGCCGTTGCCGTTAAGGTACAGGATGAGCCGGTTGTTCTGCAGGAAGCTGAGCTGGAAGAACGCGTTCAGAACATGCCGCGTCGTAAACCTCGCCAGCTGGCCCACAAGGTTCGCATCGAATCTGCGGTAGCGGAAGTCGCCGTAGAAGCAGCAGAAGCCGTAGTTGAGAAAGCGCAGCCAGACGTTGTTGTGGCTCCGCGTACTGAACTGGCGAAAGTTGACCTGCCTGCGGTGGTTGAGACTCACGTTGAGCACGAAGAGAGCAACGAATCCCGTGATGCTAACGGTATGCCGCGCCGCTCCCGTCGTTCGCCGCGCCATCTGCGCGTGAGCGGTCAGCGTCGTCGTCGTTACCGTGACGAGCGTTATCCGACCCAATCACCGATGCCGCTGACCGTAGCCTGCGCGTCGCCGGAAATGGCTTCAGGTAAAATCTGGATCCGTTACCCGGTAGCCCGCCCGAACGACCAGCAGCAGGAAGAGCCGCAGGTTCAGGCTTTTGTTGCCGAAACCGTCGCGCCAGCTGTCGTTGCCGAGCCGGCTATTGCCGAGCAGATCGTTAGCGAACCGGCCGTTGCGGAAGTCATCGCACCGGTCGCGGCTGACGTCGCTGCCAGCGAAGCCGAAGCGCCGGAAGCGGCTGCGCAGGTTATCGCCAGCGAACCGCAGGCGGCGCCTGAGGAAGTCGTTGCTGAGACCGTCGCAGAAGCCGCAGCTGAAGCTGAAGCTGAAGTTGAGGTTAAAGCTGAAGCTATCGCTGAGCCGGTTATCGCCGCTGAGTCTGCAGCCGTAGACGAAGAAGCCGTGGTTGAGCAGCCGGCTGCCGAGCCTGAAACCGCCGTCGTTGACGCCGAGCCTGCAGTGCAGGCAGAAGCGCCAGCTGAAGTGGAAGAAGCTGTGGCACCGCAGGTCGTTGACCAGGCGCCGGCCCCTGTTGCCGCGGTAGCACCCGCTCCCGTCGCTGCAGCGGTTATCGATACTGACCGCCACGCTACCGCGCCGATGACCCGCGCACCGGCTCCGGCTTACGAACCGGAAGCACCGCGTCGCAGCGACTGGGTTCGCCCGTCGTTCGCGTTCGACGGCAAAGGTTCTGCCGGCGGTCATAGCGCAACTCATCAGGCTACGGCGGAACCAACCCGTCCACAGTCCGTCGAGTAAGCGTTAAGTCTAAAAAAACCGGCCTCTGGCCGGTTTTTTTTTATTCCCCTTCCGGGCGCTGCATACCCGCCACCTGCGGCATAACCTCGCGCATCAGGTCGAGAAACTTACGTAAACGGGTCGGATAGTACCGCGCCCACGGATAGACCAGGTGGACCGGCAGCGAAGAGGCTCGCCACTGCGGGAACGGCTCGACCAGCCGCCCGGCGGCGATATCCTCCACCACCGCCCAGCTTGAAACGATAGCCACTCCCAATCCCGCCAGCGCGGTATTGCGCGCCACGTACACGCTGTCGGTGCTCAGGCACGGCACGATGCCGAAGACCTGCTGCTGACTTTGCTCCTGATGGAATAATTTCACCTCATGCTGATAAAAGGTGCTGATCGCCACCCACGGCAGCTGCGACAGCTGCTGGGGCGTTTCTAATGCCGGGTAGCGCGCCAGCAGCGAGGGAGAGGCAACCACGCTGCGCGGTACTTCAGCCAGCAGCACCGATACCGTCTCCGGATCGACTTCGGCCCCGACGCGTATCGCACAATCGATATTATCACTGAGAAAATCGACGTTTTTGTCATTGAGCATCCACTCTACGGCGAGCTGAGGGTAGCGCTGCAGAAAGCTGACCAGCGGCTCCAGCAGCTGCTGCTGACCAAACGCGTGCGGCGCACGTACCCGCAGCACGCCGACGGGTCGGTCATCGGCAATGCTCAGGTCGTCCTCCAGCGCCAGCCACGCATCAACCACCCGACGCGCATGCTGATAGCAGCGCTCGCCGTCGTCGGTCAGCTTCATCGCATGGGTGGTGCGCAGAATAAGCTTGCTGCCCAGCAGCCCCTCCAGCGACTGCAGGCGCCGGCTCACCGTCGCCTGAGTCGTGGTCATCTGCAGCGCAGCGGCAGAAAGCGAGCCGGCTTCGACGATTCGAATAAAAGTGCGCATCAGTTCAATTCGGTCTATACGTTCCTGCCGTTTCATATTTACCATGCCTATACGTTTAGCGTATAACCGTTTTACCACCACGCTATCTACCGCGCCAGCCGGATTCAGGGAAAAATAGCGCCATCGCATCTACGAGGGCTTTATCATGGCACCGACAACACTATCCCCCCGCGAAGCCGGCTGGATTATCTTCATACTCGCACTTGGCGCAGGTTTTAGCGTCGCCTCTATTTACTACGCGCAGCCGCTGCTGCCGCTGATGGGTGCCAATCTGCATCTTAGCGTCGAAGGCATGGGGCTGGTTCCTACCCTGACTCAGGCGGGCTACGCGCTCGGCATTCTGTTTCTTCTGCCGCTGGGCGATCGTCATGACCGCCGTACGCTAATTTTGATGAAAAGCGCGGCGCTGGCCGTGCTCCTGCTGCTGTGTAGCCTGACGGGGCAGCTCACTTCCCTGCTGATTGTCAGCCTGCTTATCGGTATGGCGGCGACGATGGCCCAGGACATCGTGCCGGCGGCCGCAATCCTCGCCCCGGCGGGAAAACAGGGGAAAATGGTTGGCACCGTCATGACCGGCCTGCTGCTGGGGATCCTGCTCTCAAGAACGGTGAGCGGCGTGGTCGGCGCGCTATTTGGCTGGCGGGTGATGTACCAGGCGGCGGCGGTGAGCATCGCGCTGATTGGCCTGCTGATGTGGCGGGTGGTGCCGCGGTTTGAAATTCACTCCGCGCTGAGCTATCCGCAGTTGATGAAGTCGATGGCGCATCTGTGGCAGCGCTACCCCGCTCTGCGCCGCGCCGCGCTGGCGCAGGGGTTCCTCTCCGTCGCCTTCAGCGCCTTCTGGTCAACGCTGGCGGTCATGCTGCTCGAACGCTATCAGATGGGCAGCGCCGTTGCCGGTGGATTCGGCATCGCCGGGGCCGCAGGCGCGCTCGCCGCACCGCTGGCCGGTGGCCTGGCGGATAAGTATGGCGCCGGGAAGGTCACCCAGCTGGGTGCCGCGCTGGTTACCCTCTCTTTTGCCCTGATGTTCCTGATGCCGGTACTGCCGCCTCACGGCCAGCTGGTGCTGATCGCCATCGCGGCTATCGGCTTCGACCTTGGCCTGCAGTCAAGCCTCGTTGCGCACCAGAACCTCGTCTACGGCCTGGAGCCGCAGGCCCGCGGCAGGCTGAACGCCCTGCTGTTCACCGGGGTCTTTATTGGTATGTCGCTCGGCTCCGTGCTCGGCAGCAAGCTGTACGTGATAGCCGGCTGGAACGGCGTGGTGATTCTGGCCGTCGCCGCGGGCGCAATCGCCCTTGCAATTCGCCTGCTGGAAAACGCACGGATCGCGGCGCTGCAGCGCGCAGGAGAATAAAAAAACCCGCTCCGCGCTGCGGAGCGGGTCTGTTTCTACCCGGCGTTTAGCTTCAGGCCGTGCGTCGGGCAAACTCTTTCACCCTAAAGCCCAGCAGCAGCAGGCTGGCAAAATAGGCCACCACGCCAACCCCCACCACCGCCATCAGGCGCAGCAGACGGAACGGCATAGTCCCCTGGGACCACTCCGGCATGATATACATCATCCCGAGCAGCGCCGCAGACATCACCAGCACCGCAATCACCAGACGCAGCAGGAAGGTAAACCAGCCCGGCTGCGGAGTGAATATTTTTTGCTTACGCAGCTGCCAGTAGAGCAGCGCGGCGTTGAGGCAGGCGGCAAGCCCGATAGAAAGCGACAGGCCGGCATGCTTCAGCGGGCCGATAAAGATCAGGTTCATCACCTGGGTCATAATCAGGGTGACGATGGCGATTTTAACCGGCGTTTTAATATCCTGGCGCGAGTAGAACCCCGGCGCCAGGACCTTGACGACGATGAGCCCCATCAGGCCGACGGAATAGGCCACCAGCGCGCGCTGGGTCATCGCCGCATCAAAGGCGCTAAACTTGCCGTACTGGAACAGGGCTACCGTCAGCGGCTTCGCGAGGATCCCCAGCGCCACCGCGCTCGGCAAGGCCAGCAGGAAGCACAGGCGCAGCCCCCAGTCCATCAAACGGCAGTACTCATCATGATTGCCGCTGGCAAAGCTTTTCGACAGCGACGGCAGCAAGATGGTCCCCAGCGCCACGCCCAGCACGCCGGAGGGAAACTCCATCAGGCGATCGGCGTAGTACATCCAGGAGACCGACCCGGAAACGAGGAAAGAGGCGAATATAGTGTTGATAATCAGTGAGATCTGGCTGACGGATACGCCGAGGATCGCCGGCCCCATCTGTTTTACTACCCGCACCGCACCGGCGTCTTTCAGGCTGATACGCGGCAGCACCAGCATGCCGATTTTTTTCAGATGCGGCAGCTGATACGCCAGCTGCAGCACGCCGCCGACGGTGACCGCCCACGCCATTGCCAGCATCGGTGGGTGGAAATACGGCGCCGCAAATAGCGCAAAGCCAATCATGCTGACGTTAAGAAAAGTCGGCGCAAAGGCAGGGACCGAAAAACGGTTCCAGGTGTTAAGGATCGCGCCAGCTAACGAGGCCAGCGAGATAAGCAAAATATAGGGAAAAGTGATGCGCAGCAGCTGGGTCGTCAGCGCAAATTTATCCGGGGAGTCGGCAAACCCTGGCGCGGTCACGGTGATGACCCACGGCGCGGCCAGCATGCCGAGCACGGTGACTACCGCCAGAACCAGCGTCAGCAGGCCTGAAACGTAGGAGACAAATACGCGGGTGGCGTCTTCGCCCTGCTTGCTTTTATATTCAGCCAGTATCGGTACAAACGCCTGAGAAAACGCGCCTTCGGCAAAAATGCGCCGCAGCAGATTCGGTAATTTGAACGCCACAAAAAAGGCGTCCGTCGCCATGCCGGCACCAAAAATACGCGCGACGATGGCGTCTCGCGCAAAGCCCAGCACGCGCGAAAACATGGTCATCGAACTGACTGCCGCCAGTGATTTTAAAAGGTTCATTGAGGTGTTTTCCACAACCCTGAAGTAAAACGCCCGCAATGGCGGGCGCTGGAAAGTGGCGATAGTCTACCGGGTTCGTCATGAATTACTACTGCCAGATGTTACAACGAATTATTCGCTCATCGCCTCGCGCCACAGCTTTTCAACGATGCGCTGGGCCAGCAGCGCCTGTTCGCCAGCGGTTTCGGGAACCGTCTGATTTTGCACGCATTCGATAAAATGACGCGCGCAGCCGACAAAGCCGCGCTGCTCGAGGGTGGTTTGCCAGCCGGGAACCGGACGCTGAACCACGCCCTGACCGCGCTCTTCCTGCCACTCGCGCATATCGCGAACCTCATACAGGCCGCCGTCGGTAACCGCCTGCACCCACTCCCGCTGGCTGCCGGCGCGCCGGTGCATGCTGGTGGTGACCTCCAGCTGCGACGAGCTGAAGTGGTGCTCAGCATAGAGCATTTCGCCCTGGGCGGTGGTTTGTAGCAGACCGCCGCTGAGACGCGCCTTCCCGCCGGCCAGCCACAGCGCGGTATCGACCACATGCAGGTAGTCATCAAGCAGCGTAAAGCGCAGGTCGTGACCGACGCTGTCGCTGCGATGCTTATCCATACGCAGCGAGGCGGCATCGTCCAGATGCGCTTTCAGCTCGCGATAGAGCGGCGCAAAGCGACGGTTAAATCCGACCATCAGCGTTAGTCCACGGCGGGCGGCCAGCTCGACCAGGGATTCGGCATCGCTGAGCTTATCCGCCAGCGGCTTATCCACGCAGACGTGCACCCCGGCGCCAAGCAGCCGGCTGACGACCTCAAAATGCGAGGCCGTTGAGGTATGGACAAATACCGCATCGCACTGCGCCGCCAGCTGCTCCAGAGAGTCAGCGTAGGGTATGCGCCAGGTTTCGCAGACGCGCAGCGCCTTCTCTTTCCCCGGAGACCAGGCCGCCTGCAGCGTCCAGCCGTCCGCGGCGCCTAACACCGGCAGCCAGGCCTTCTGCGCAATGCCGCCCAGCCCCACCACTCCAACGCGTAGTTTCGCCGTCACGATTAATCCCCCAGATGAGCCAGCAGCGAGGCCAGCCGCTCTTTAAGTTCCGCCACTTCGGCCTCCAGCACCTCAACCCGGGTCTGGAGATCGTCTCCCGCCGGCGATACCGCTTCTACCGCCGTAATCAGCGAGTCCATATCATCGCAGAACAGATGCATGTAGCGGCATTCGCGCTTCCCCGGCTCGCGAGGCAGACGTGCGACAAAGGGGCCATCCTCGCGGCCTGCCAGCGTCTCGAGCACGCCTTCGATTTCCGCCATATCGCTAAATTCGTACATTCTTTGCGCCCGGCTGCGCAGCTCACCCGGCGTCTGCGCGCCGCGCAGCAGCAGCGTCGTGACCACCGCGACCTCCGCCGGGGTCAGCTTCAGATCGCCGAACTCGGAGTTGCAAAAGCGCTGTTCGTATTTGGTCACCCGATTGCCAAACCCGCTCACCGTGCGCAGGAAATGGCGCTTAACTAACGTATCCAGCAGGTCCTGGATATCGCTTTCGCTGAGCGACATCACCGGCTCGCGGTTGGTTTTCTGGTTGCAGGCGGTCACCACCGCGTTAACCGATAGAGGATACTGTTCCGGCGTCGTGACCTGTTTCTCCAGCAGGCAGCCAATAACGCGCGCTTCGTGCGCAGTTAACTGATATTTCATGCTCTCTCCTTAGCGACCCGGGATCCAGTCCGGTGTCGTCAACGCCGTCAATACGTGGTCACGCCACTGGCCATCGATTAGCAGATAATCTTTGGCGTAACCCTCTTTTTCAAAGCCAAGACGCGCCAGCAAATCGCCGCTGCGCTGGTTGTGCGGCATATAGTTGGCCATGATGCGATGGATATGCTGCGTGCGCTGCATATAGCGAATCGCCGAAGTCAGCGCTTCAAACATCAGGCCCTGCCCCTGCCACTTCTCGCCGATAGAGTAGCCGAGGTAGCAGGCATGAAACGACCCGCGCACCACGTTCGAAAAATTCGCCACGCCGACTATCTCTTTTTCTTGCGGATCGAGGAGCGCAAAGTAGAACGCCGATCCCTGCTTATGAAACTCCGAAATCATCGACAAGCGCGCCTGCCAGCCGGAGGGGTAGCAGTGGCTGTCATCGCGCACCGGCTCCCAGGGTTTTAAGAACCCTTTATTCTCCGCGTAGTAGTCGGCCAGACGCCAGGCGTCACGATCGTGGACCAGCCGCGTCACCAGCCTGTCCGTCGTCAAACGCACCTTTGGTACGTTACTGCGGTAGCCAAACATTCCCCTCTCCTGTTCCCCTGACTTATTACCCTGCTCCCTTCACTATACCTGTCCTGAACGACGGTGTGAAAACAGCAACATACCATTTTCTGCACCATCTCCCCTTTTCGATGAATAGCCTCTATCAAACTTGCTTTTTGATAAAAAAATATTGTCGCAGGTACGCTGGGAAACGCCCGCTCTTCCCCGCACACTAGAAAGGCTAATCTCTATTTTCCCAGGAGGGGAAATGTCCCGCGTATCGCAGGCAAGGAGCCTGGGTAAATACTTCCTGTTGGTCGACAATATGCTGGTCGTTCTCGGCTTTTTTGTCGTCTTCCCGCTGATTTCCATTCGCTTTGTTGACCAGATAGGCTGGGCCGCGCTGATGGTCGGGATCGCCCTCGGCCTGCGCCAGCTGGTTCAGCAGGGTCTGGGGATTTTTGGCGGCGCGGTTGCCGACCGCTTCGGCGCCAAGCCGATGATCGTCACCGGTATGCTGATGCGCGCGGGCGGCTTTGCCGCGATGGCGGTGGCCCACGAGCCGTGGGTACTCTGGCTATCCTGCATTCTCTCTGGCCTCGGCGGGACGCTGTTTGACCCGCCGCGCGCGGCGCTGGTGGTTAAGCTGGTGCGTCCGCATCAGCGTGGCCGCTTCTTTTCGATTCTGATGATGCAGGACAGCGCCGGCGCGGTCATCGGCGCCCTACTCGGCAGCTGGTTGTTACAGTACGATTTCCGCCTCGTCTGCAGCGTCGGCGCGGCGCTGTTCGTCGCCTGCGCCGGTTTTAACGCCTGGTATCTCCCGGCGTGGAAGCTGTCGACGGTGAAAACGCCGGTGCGCGAGGGGCTGGGGCGCGTGCTGCGCGACAGGCGCTTCGTGACCTATGTCCTGACGCTAACCGGCTATTACATGCTGGCGGTGCAGGTCATGCTGATGCTGCCGATTATGGTCAACGACATCGCCGGCTCCCCTGCCGCCGTCAAATGGATGTATGCCATTGAAGCGGCTATCTCCCTGACGCTGCTCTACCCGATTGCCCGCTGGAGTGAAAAACGCTATCGGCTGGAGCATCGGCTGATGGCCGGCCTGCTGGTCATGACGCTGGCCATGCTGCCGATCGGCTTAACCAGCAACCTGCAGCAGCTGTTTACGCTGATTTGCATTTTCTATATGGGGTCGATCATCGCCGAGCCGGCGCGTGAAACGCTGGGCGCATCGCTGGCCGACGCCCGCGCGCGCGGCAGCTATATGGGCTTTAGTCGACTGGGGCTGGCCTTTGGTGGGGCCTTCGGCTACGCCGGCGGCGGGTGGCTATTTGACGCCGGTAAAGCGGTCAACCAGCCGGAGCTGCCGTGGCTGATGCTGGGTATTATCGGCTTCATTACCTTTATCGCCCTGTGGTGGCAGTTCAGCGCCAGGCGTTCGGCCTCCGGCATGTTGGAGCCACGAACCTGATTCGCTGCGTCATGCCGGGCTGATTTTCAGCATTTTCCGCTAGCGCCTGTGGTGCTGGCAGGCCATGCTGCTTTGTGTCAGGATGAGTCCATGGCATTACGTTAAGGAACCCAATGAAAAAGATGTTTATCGTGGCCGCGCTTATCGTGAGCGGCCTCCTGAGCGGCTGTAATCAGCTTACGCAGTATTCGGTAAGCGAACAGGAAATTAATCAGGCGCTGCAGAAACGTAATCACTTCGCCAAGGATATCGGCCTGCCGGGCGTGGCGGATGCGCATATTGAACTGCACAATTTAACCAGCGCGATTGGTCGCGAGGAGCCGAATAAGGTGACTTTGAGCGGCGTTGCCAGCCTGGATCTCAATTCGCTGTTCGGTAATCAAAAAGCCACGATTGACCTTAAGCTGAAAGCGCTGCCGGTATTCAACAAGGAAAAAGGAGCGATCTTCCTGCAGGAGATGGAAGTCGTCGATGCGAAAGTCGCGCCGGAGAAACTGCAGTCGGTCGTGCAGACGCTGATCCCCTACCTGAATCAATCCCTGCGCAGCTATTTTAACCAGCAGCCCGCCTACGTTCTGCGCGAAGACGCCAGCACCGGCGAAGCGCTGGCGAAAAAGTACGCGAAAGGTATAGAGGTCAAGCCGGGTGAGATAATCATCCCCTTCACCAATTAACATCACGGGCGCCAGGCGCCCGTTTTTTTACGGAAGTTGATGCAAAGGAAAACGTTTACGCTTATCCTTTGTGCCCGGTGAAAAACAGCCCTGATGACTGAACCTATTAGCCGGAGCCTTCCATGACAGCACAACCCCAGGTACTGAAAATCCGTCGCCCTGACGACTGGCACATCCATCTGCGCGATGACGATATGCTGGAAACCGTCGTGCCTTACACCAGCGAGTTTTACGGTCGGGCGATCGTGATGCCGAATCTGGCGCCGCCTGTCACCACCGTTGAAGCCGCCGTCGCCTATCGCCAGCGGATCCTTAACGCCGTGCCCGCCGGGCATGACTTTACCCCTCTGATGACCTGCTACCTCACCGATACGCTCGACCCAGCCGAGCTGGCGCGCGGATTTGAGGCCGGCGTTTTCACCGCGGCTAAACTCTACCCGGCCAATGCCACCACTAACTCCAGCCACGGCGTGACCAGCATCGATGCCATTATGCCGGTGCTTGAGCGCATGGAAAAACTCGGCATGCCGCTGCTGGTCCACGGCGAAGTCACGCATGCGGAAATCGATATTTTCGATCGCGAAGCGCGCTTTATCGAGACGGTCATGGAGCCGCTGCGCCAGCGCCTGCCGGGCCTGAAGGTGGTGTTCGAACATATCACCACCAAAGACGCCGCAGAGTACGTTCGCGATGGTAACGAGCTGCTGGCCGCCACCATTACGCCGCAGCATCTGATGTTTAACCGTAACCACATGCTGGTTGGCGGTATTCGTCCGCACCTTTACTGCCTGCCGATCCTCAAACGTAATATTCACCAGCAGGCGCTGCGCGAGCTGGTCGCCAGCGGCTTTACGCGCGCGTTTCTCGGCACCGACTCCGCGCCGCACGCCCGTCATCGTAAAGAAGCCAGCTGCGGATGCGCCGGCTGCTTTAATGCGCCGACCGCGCTGGGCAGCTACGCGACGGTGTTTGAAGAGATGAATGCGCTGCAGCACTTCGAGGCGTTTTGCTCGCTTAACGGCCCGCGCTTCTACGGCCTGCCGGTCAACGAGACCTTTGTTGAGCTGGTGCGCGAAGAGAGCGTTGTGGCAGAGAGCATCGCGCTGCCTGGCGACACGCTGGTCCCCTTCCTGGCCGGTGAAACCGTGCGCTGGACGATGAAAAAATAAAACGCAGCCCTCTGTTGTAAATCCGCAAATGATACTGTATAAATAAACAGTATATTACACAGGGGGCTATCATGCGCATCGAAGTGTCTATCGCCAAAACTACCGCCTTACCGAGCGGCGCTTTAGAAGCGCTGAATAATGAACTCTCCCGACGTATCGATCAGCAGTTCCCGGCCAAACCAAGCCAGGTAACCGTACGCTTCGCCACCGCTAACAATCTTTCTGTTATTGGTGGCCTTAAAGAAGATAAAGACCGGATAAGCGAAATCCTGCAAGAAACCTGGGAAAGCGCTGATGACTGGTTTATCCACGACGTACCCTGAGTCATTCGGGTTGTATGCAGGCGGCGGTGCAAAATACCTCAGGTCGTTCATCGAGGTTTTTGCCTGCTCCAGGCTCATTCAGCTCGAAGTCTGACCGGTACAGCAAATTAATTTGCTCCCTCATTGTGCTTCTTTTGCCGGGTCGCCCCGGCTTTTTTATTCCCTCATCCTGAATACTCAGACTTTTCTTTAATTTCCTGATTATTTCCTTACAAAATAACGTACAGCGGGACAAAATTTGCGCAAAAAAGCGGCAAAAAGAGAAAAGCTCGCCCCGCGCGCGTTAATTTCTCGAGTTTATTCTTAACACCTGATATAATTAACTTGCTTCAAAAAATATGCATTAAACCTCGAGAATTGTTGTCTTTTAACATATGAATAAGGGGTTATGATGGAAAAGAATAATGAAGTCATCCAGACCCATCCCCTCGTCGGATGGGACATCAGCACCGTAGATAGCTATGACGCGCTGATGTTGCGCCTGCACTACCAGAACCCCACTCATGAAAGCAGTAATGAAGCTGAAATTGGCCAGACTTTATGGCTGACGACGGACGTCGCACGTCAATTTATTTCTATTCTTGAAGCCGGTATTGCGAAGATTGAAGCAGGTGAATACCAGGTAAATGAGTACCGCAGACATTAGTGATTCTGCGGTCATCCATATACTCTAACTAAACGGGCACCGATTGGTGCCTGATTTATTTTCGGGCTTGTATAAGTGCGGGTTGTTAATTACCCTGCTAATAAAGCAAAAACCCGGAACATACCATGCAATACGACCTCATCATTATCGGTAGCGGCTCAACCGGCGCCGCTGCAGGCTATTACGCTCGTCGCGCAGGACTCAACGTTCTGATGATCGACGCCCACCAGCCTCCGCATCAGGAAGGCAGTCATCACGGCAATACGCGTCTTATCCGCCACGCCTATGGTGAAGGTGAACGATATGTCCCTCTGGTGCTGCGGGCGCAGCAGCTGTGGGATGAACTGGCGACCCTCAGCGGTGAAGCCGTTTTTGAGCGTACCGGGGTTATCAATCTTGGCCCGGCGGAGTCTGCGTTTCTCACCAACGTCATGAACAGCGCTCGTGAATTTGAGCTTAACGTTGAAGAGATGGACGCCCAGGCCATTATGGCCCGCTGGCCGGAGATTCGCGTGCCTGAGGGCTATCGCGGGGTTTTTGAGCCAGCATCAGGCGTTCTGCGCAGCGAGCTGGCCATTGAAACCTGGATTCGCCTGGCCCGTGAAGCGGGCTGCGCGCAGCTGTTCAACTGTCCGGTCACCGCTATCGATCATCACCAGGACGGCGTCACTATCGACACCGCGGATGGCAAGTACAGCGCGCAAAAGCTGCTGATCAGCGCCGGTACCTGGGTAACCCGCCTGCTGCCGGAATTGCCGGTTCAGCCGGTGCGCAAAATCTTTGCCTGGTTCCAGGCCGATGGCCGCTACAGCAGCAAAAACAACTTCCCGGCGTTTACCGGCGAGCTGCCCAACGGCGACCAGTTCTACGGCTTCCCGGCGGAAGATAATGAACTCAAGATAGGCAAGCACAACGGCGGGCAGCTTATCTCCAGTGCCCAGGAGCGCACGCCGTTTGGCAGCGTGGCGACGGACGGTTCGGAATCGTTCAGTTTCCTGCGCAACGTCCTGCCCGGCATCGGCGGCTGCCTGCACGGCGCATCCTGCACCTATGACAATACGCCGGATGAGGACTTCATTATCGATACGCTCCCCGGTCATCCGCAAACGCTGCTCATCAGCGGATTAAGCGGCCATGGCTTTAAATTTGCGCCGGTTTTGGGCGAAATCGCCGTCCAGTTTGCCCGCGGAGAATCGCCAGCGTTTGATCTGACCCCCTTCTCGCTGGCCCGCTTTCAGCAATAATAGCCCACCCGCGGTGCCGCCACTGCACCGATAAAAAAACGGCCTCATCGGAGGCCGTTTATCACTGAGAGATCCTATGCGTCGCCTGTATGACTTACTGATCAACAACGTCCGCGAGCACTTTATGATCTATCTCGCTCTGTGGCTGCTGCTGGCCATTATCGACCTCGTCTGGCTATGGTTTTTCTGACGTCTCAGGATCCGGGATCCCGAGCTTAGTATTCAGACGCCCGCGGGATTTATTGAAGATCTTATTCCCATTCTCACGCCCGGCCCGCAGCTGACGCTGCTCCTCTTCCGGCAGCTTATGCTCTTCCATACAGGATTCACTGCAGCATCCGGCAAACTTCTCCGCGCAGCTCGGACACTGGATAAACAGCAGATGGCAGCCGTCGTTCAGGCAGTTGGTGTGGCTATCGCAGGGCTCACCACACTGATGACAGTGCGCGATGATGTCGTCAGAAATACGCTCGCCCATGCGCTCATCAAAAACAAAGTTTTTACCGATAAAACGCACCGGCAGACCCTGCTCGCGCGCGCGACGCGCGTACTCAATGATGCCGCCTTCAATGTGCCAGACCTTGCTGAAGCCGTTGTGTTTCATCCACGCGCTGGCTTTTTCGCAGCGGATACCGCCGGTACAGTACATAACGATTTTTTTATCTTTATGCTCCTGCATCATCTCAACCGCCTTCGGCAGCTGATCGCGGAAGGTGTCGGCGGGAATTTCCAGCGCCTGTTCGAAATGCCCCACTTCGTATTCGTAATGGTTCCGCATATCGATAAAGATCGCGTCGGGATCGTCCAGCATCGCGTTAACTTCCGCAGCCTTCAGGTAGTCACCAACGTCAGAGGCGTCAAAGGTCTCATCATCGATACCGTCGGCAACAATTCGGTCACGCACCTTCAGGCGCAGCACCCAGAACGATTTGCCGTCGTCGTCGAGGGCGACGTTCATGCGCAGCCCTTCCAGCGCCGGGTTGAAGGCGTACAGATATTCGCGCAGGGCCTCAACGCGGCTTTGCGGGACGCTGATTTGCGCATTGATCCCTTCGTGGGCCAGGTAAATACGGCCAAACACGTTCAGCTTAGTCAGCGCAATCCACAGGGCGTCGCGCGTCGCTTTTGGGTCAACGATGGTGAAGTACTTATAGAAAGAGATCGTCGTGCGCGGCTCGCTCTCGGCCAACATCTGCGCTTTTAACGTCTCATTTGAAATGCGGTTATGTAACACTGGCATGGTGTACCTGCTCGACATAAAAATGAGTAAAACAAACGGCCGGCATCATATAGTAAAAAGGCATTAATTTACATCCATACATTTCACGCTACATTTTTTACCGCAACCTTCGCTCTGATTTAACAATAAATGCCAACCGGGCCGCTGGTTTTGGCTGAACCATAAAAAAATGCGATAATATAACGCGTTGCTTAATTAAACAGGTATGAGATGACCCATTTACCTAAATTTTCCGTGGCGTTGCTGCATCCGCGCTATTGGCTACTTTGGCCAGGAATCGGCCTGCTGTGGCTCGTTGTCCAGCTCCCCTATCCGCTGATTTATCGCCTGGGTACTGCCCTGGGTCGACTCGCGATGCGCCTGATGACCCGGCGCGCAAAAATTGCCTACCGTAACCTGGAGCTCTGCTTTCCCGAGAAGAGCGAGCAGGAACGTCATCAGCTGATAAAACAAAATTTTGAATCCGTCGGCATGGGCCTGATGGAAACCGGTATGGCCTGGTTCTGGCCTGCGCGCCGCATTGCGCGCTGGACCGACTCTATCGGCGTCGAACATATCAGGGCCGTACAGGCACAAAAACGCGGCATTCTGCTGATCGGTATCCACTTCCTCACTCTCGAAATGGGCGCCCGCATGTTCGGGATGAATGAGCCGGGTATTGGCGTCTATCGCCCGAATGATAATCCGGTTATCGACTGGCTGCAGACGTGGGGACGACTGCGCTCCAACAAGGATATGATCGACCGTAAGGACCTGAAGGGCATGGTGCGGGCGCTGAAAAAAGGCGATGTTATCTGGTACGCGCCGGACCACGACTACGGCCCGGCCTCCAGCGTCTTCGTGCCTTTTTTCGCCGTCGAACAGGCCGCCACCACCTCCGGTACCTGGATGCTGGCAAAAATGTCGAAAGCCTGCATCGTTCCCTTCGTGCCGCGGCGTAAGCCCGACGGTAAAGGCTATGAGCTGATTATTCTGCCGCCGGAGTGCGATCCGCCGCTGGACGACCCACAGACGACCGCCCTGTGGATGAACCACATCGTCGAGAAGTGCATTCTGATGGCGCCGGAGCAGTATATGTGGATGCATCGCCGCTTCAAATCGCGCCCACCCGGCGTTCCTTCGCGCTACGAATAGCCGCCGTTATTACGCACAAAGCCCCCGTTCGGGGGCCACGACCTTAGCATTAAAAGCCCTCCTCCGTTGCAGCAATCCTTTCTCAGGCGCATAATTAGCAGGCTCATATTTTCAACTTTTGACCTGCGACGCAGGCCAGTGGGATCCTATGTCGTCTGCCGATCTACCTGTTAACTGGAAACGCAATCTTACCGTCACCTGGTTCGGCTGTTTTTTAACCGGCGCGGCGTTCAGCCTCGTGATGCCGTTCCTTCCGCTTTACGTTGAACAGCTCGGCGTAACGGGCCACGGCGCCCTCAATATGTGGTCGGGGCTGGTCTTCAGCATTACCTTTCTTTTCTCTGCCGTTGCCTCACCGTTCTGGGGCGGCCTGGCCGACCGAAAAGGTCGCAAAATCATGCTGCTCCGTTCCGCGCTCGGAATGGCTATCGTCATGGCGCTGATGGGGCTGGCGCAAAATATCTGGCAATTTCTGCTGCTGCGCGCGCTGCTGGGACTGTTAGGCGGGTTTATCCCGAACGCCAACGCCCTTATCGCCACCCAAATTCCTCGCCAGAAGAGCGGATGGGCGCTGGGTACGCTCTCCACCGGGGCGGTCAGCGGCGCCCTGCTTGGCCCGCTGGCCGGCGGTTTTCTCGCTGACCTGTGGGGCCTGCGCCCCGTCTTCTTTCTCACCGCCAGCGTCCTGTTTATCTGTTTCCTCCTGACGCTGTTCTTCATTCGCGAGCAGTTTGTGCCGGTGGCGAAAAAAGAGATGCTTAGCGCCAGAGACGTCTTCTCCTCCCTGAAAAGCCCAAAACTGGTGCTCAGCCTGTTCGTCACTACCCTGATTATCCAGGTGGCGACCGGGTCGATTGCGCCGATCCTGACGCTGTACGTGCGGGATCTGAGCGGAGACATCAGCAATATTGCCTTTATCAGCGGGATGATCGCCTCCGTGCCCGGCGTGGCTGCCCTGATCAGCGCCCCGCGTCTCGGCCGGCTGGGAGATCGGATCGGGCCGGAAAAAATCCTCATCGTGGCGCTGATCCTCTCCGTTCTGCTGCTTATTCCGATGTCATTCGTCCAGACCCCGCTGCAGCTGGGCATTTTGCGTTTCCTGCTCGGCGCCGCCGACGGTGCGCTGCTGCCGGCGGTGCAAACGCTGCTGGTGTACAACTCCACCAGCCAGGTCGCCGGCCGCATCTTCAGCTATAACCAGTCGTTTCGCGATATTGGCAACGTCACCGGCCCGCTCATCGGCGCCTCCGTCTCCGCCAACTATGGCTTCCGGGCGGTCTTTTTGGTCACCGCCTGCGTGGTGCTGTTCAACGCTATCTATTCGACCATCACCTTACGTCAGCCGCGAAGCAGCGAACCCTCTGACGGCCGGGGCTCCGGCGATCGTTCGGTAAATTAGGTCCGCAAAGCCTCCTTGCCCTTGACGCATCGCCCGCCGCCTTCTATAGATTGGATCGTGTCCATTTCTCATTCTTCTTAGGGGGTTAGCCATGCCAAAGGATTCCGTTTTCTATGCCACGCTCGAAGAAGCTATCGATGCGGCCCGCGAAGAGTACCTGGCCAATAATCCGGAGAGCGACGAGGAGAGCGCCAACGTCGAGCAGCTGAATATCCAGAAGTACGTTTTGCAGGATGGCGATATCGCCTGGCAGGCCGAGTTCTTTGCCGACGATGAGGGGGAAGGCGAGTGCCTGCCGATGCTCAGCGGCGAAGCGGCGCAGAGCGTTTTTGACGGCGACTACGACGAGATAGAGCTCCGCCAGGAGTGGCTGGAAGAGAATACGCTCCATGAATGGGACGAGGGTGAGTTTCAGCTTGAACCCTCACTGGATACGGAAGAGGGTCAGACGGCGGCCGATGAGTGGGACGAGCGCTAGCTAATTGTAGGGGCCGTGGCTCGCATCAAGCGGCAGCAGCAGCGTGTCGAACACCAGCGAAAAAGGCAGGTCGAGGATGGTGATATAGCGCCACGGCGAGTCGCGAACATCCCACTGGACGCCGGGGTAATACTGATTGCCGTGCCCCTGCCCCGGCACCGTGCGGCTAATAATGCTGCCGCAGCCGCTGAGTACCACGGTCATGACGATGACCAGCAAAATTCTCATCTGTAACCTCAATTCCTGGAGAAAAAAATACCGGCAAAAATTGCCGGTATTTTTCTTAACGTGCGGCTTACTTCGTTTTTAACGCCAGCGGATTCAGCGCCAGCTTGCCATAGGCATCCACCCACGAAGAGTATTTCTCCGGCGCGGCCCATACGCGATAGTGCAGGCGCGACAGGGTCACCGGGTCGCTTAACAGCACCAGACGACGGTCGCGGTTAAGTTTATCCGGCGTCTCGTTCAGCGCCTGCTCAACGTGACGTTCACGGGCGATATCGAGGATCGGACCGTGGCGGTGACGAGCGGTAGCCATTGCCGTTGCCAGCGCGTTAAACGACGGGTTAAACACGGCGTGCATAAAGCCATCATCCAGCGAACGCTGACGGTTCAGGGTCAGGTAGGCGTCGGTATCTTTCAGCACCTGCGGCGGGGAGTACTCTTCCGGGATCAGGAACAGCTTCCAGCGTTTGGTACGCAGACCAATGGTCGCCCGGCTGGAGATCACCGACACAAACGGCGACAGAATCAGCGAGAAGACGATCGGCGCCAGCCAGAACAGGAAGCGCAGATCCAGCCACGCCATGCCGACGGCCCAAACCAGGCCCAGCAGCAGCTGTGAACCGTGGCGCATAAACGCTTCGCCCCACGGGGTGGAGTCGTCATCACGCTGCGGAGAGTTCCAGACCACTTCCCAGCCGAGGAACGCGCTGACCACAAATACGGTGTGGAACAGCATACGTACCGGCGCCAGCAGCACGGAGAACAGCACCTCCAGCAGCAGAGAGAGGGTCACGCGGATAAACCCGCCGTACTCTTTCGACCCTTTGCACCACACCAGAATGATGCTCAGCAGCTTCGGCAGGAACAGCAGCACCATGGTTGAGGCAAACAGGGCTATCGCCAGCTCCGGACGCCACTGCGGCCAGACCGGGAACAGCTGACGCGGCTGCAGGAAGTACTGCGGCTCGGTAAGCGCGTGCACTACCTGCAGAGCAGTCGACAGGGCGAGGAACATAAACCACAGCGGCGCGGAGAGATAGGACATGACGCCGGTCAGGAACACCGCCCGGTGTACCGGGTGCATACCTTTAACCAGGAACAGGCGGAAGTTCATCAGGTTACCGTGGCACCAGCGACGGTCACGCTTCAGTTCATCCAGCAGGTTCGGCGGCAGCTCCTCATAGGAGCCCGGCAGGTCATAGGCAATCCACACGCCCCAGCCGGCGCGACGCATTAGCGCGGCTTCCACGAAGTCGTGCGACAGAATCGATCCGGCGAAAGAGCCTTCACCCGGCAGCGGCGCCAGCGCGCAGTGCTCAATGAACGGTTTTACGCGGATAATGGCGTTATGACCCCAGTAGTGCGACTCACCAAGCTGCCAGAAGTGCAGACCGGCGGTAAACAGCGGGCCGTATACGCGGGTCGCGAACTGCTGGCAGCGGGCGTAGAGGGTGTCCATTCCGGAGGCGCGCGGCGAGGACTGGATGATCCCGGCATTCGGGTTCGCTTCCATCAGGCGCACCAGACCGGTCAGGCACTCGCCGGACATCACCGAGTCGGCGTCCAGCACCACCATGTAGCTATACTGGCTGCCCCAGCGACGGCAGAAGTCATCGATGTTGCCGCTTTTACGCTTCACGCGACGACGACGACGGCGATAGAAAATCTGCCCTTCCCCCTGGACTTCAGCAATCAGCTCCATCCACGCCTTTTGCTCCGCTACGCAGATATCCGGGTTGTAGCTGTCGCTGAGGATGTAAACGTCGAAGTGCTGCTGCTGGCCCGTCGCCTTCACCGATTCCCAGGTGGCGCGCAGACCGGCGAATACGCGATCGACGTCCTCGTTACAGATAGGCATGATAAGCGCCGTCCGATGCGCCGGATTCAGCGGCTCGTCGCCGACGGTGGAGGCGGAAATACTGTACTTATCGCGCCCCATCAGCAGCTGCAGGAAGCCCATCAGCGCCGTCCAGAACCCCGCTGATACCCAGCAGAAGAGGACCGCAAAGAGGATCAGAATGCCGGTTTGCAGCATATACGGCAGCAGCTGCATAAATGAAACCCACAGGTTCTGCCCTACCATGTCGGCGGGGTTGATTAACGCCCAGCCCTGATACGGCAGAATGGTTTTCATGTACCAGGTCGCAACGACGGTCTGCGCCAGCGTTAGCAGCAGCAGCGTGTAGCGACGGATGGTACCGGCGGTGCGCCATTTCTGTTCGTTTTCCTGCTCTTCTTTGGTCAGACGAGAAAGATAGCGCGGGGTGACATCGCGTCCACGCAGCCGATCCCAGAAGCGGCCGACCGGGTTGGTCCGCCACGGATCCGGGAACATAGAGGAGCGCTTCGCCTTCGGCATGGCGTGCAGCTGGGTGCGACCTTCATCATCTTTGATAAGCTGATCGCCCGCCAGCGCGTCCGGCCAGCTATGCTCCAGCCGCGCTTTCACCGACCCGAGAGGGGAATCGTCTTCGCGGGGAAAATCGTGACGATCGGCGTCCAGCGCTTCATGTACCGCCTTCAGGCTGGTATCAGGAAGTGCAGACTTCTCTGCACCCGACAGCGGTAAGGCGTCAATGTACTTGGTTATGTTATTCATTAGCAGGCAGCTGATAGCTCCAGGTTTCACTCAGCGTCTGGTCGGCATTGACCAGCGCAGCGCGCATTTCCGTGGTTTTCTTCGGATCTTTCACTTTCACGCGCAGAATCATACGCCAGCCCTTGGTGATCGGGTTGTAACGCACCGCGTTCTCCACGATCTCCGCGTTATCGCCAATGCTCGCCTGCGCCGTTACCGGCGTATCTGACGGCAGTTTTTTCATCTCAGCGCCGGTGAAATCAACGATGAAGGCGATAGTGCCGTCCGGCTGACGAATCAGGTTCGACTGCTTCACATCGCCGGTGGAACGACGGGTCTGCATCACGTAGGCGTTATCCGGCGCGTGCAGCTTGTCTTCATCGCGGCTGAAGGTAATAGAGTATTTGAAGTTCATCTCTTTACCCGGCTCCGGCAGCTGATCCGGCGTCCAGTAGGTCACGATGTTATCGTTAGTTTCATCGTTGGTTGGAATCTCAACCAGTTCGATTTTACCTTTACCCCAGTCACCTTTCGGCGTGATCCATGCGCTCGGGCGCAGATCGTAGCGGTCGTCGAGATCTTCAAAGCGAGAGAACTGACGTCCGCGCTGTAGCAGGCCAAACCCTTGCGGATTTTCCATCGCGTAGCTGCTGACGGCCAGATGCTTCGGATTGTTCAGCGGACGCCAGATCCACTCCCCGTTGCCGGCGAGAATAGAGAGACCGTTAGAGTCGTGCAGCGCCGGACGGTAGTTTGTCGCCGGAGAGGGCTGATTCGGCCCAAACAGGAACATGCTGGTCAGCGGTGCAACGCCCAGCTTACCGACCTTGTCACGCAGATAAACCTTGGACTGCACGTCAACCACGGTATCGCGACCCGGCATAATGACAAAACGATACGCTCCGGTTGCGCGCGGGGAATCGAGCAGAGCATAAATCGTCAGACGCTTGTCGGTCGCTTTTGGACGCTCGATCCAGAACTCGCGAAAACGCGGGAACTCTTCGCCTGAAGGCAGCGCGGTATCGATAGCAAGGCCGCGAGCGGAGAGCCCGTAAACCTGGCCCTGGCCCAGTACGCGGAAATAGCTGGCTCCGAGCATGCTGACAATTTCGTCATTCTTATCTTTGCTGTTGATCGGGTACAGCACTTTAAACCCGGCAAAGCCAAGGTCTTTGACCGTGTCTTTGTCATGCTGGACGCTGCCAAAATTGAAGTAGTCCGGGTTATATTTGATCTTATGCACGCTACTTGCAGTCACTTCGTTGATAGTGACCGGCGTGTCGAAGTACATGCCCTGATGATAAAATTCAAGTTTGAACGGGGTCTTCTGGTTGTTCCAGTATGCTTTATCGTGGTTAAACTGGATTTGCTGGTAGTCCGCGTATTTCATGTCACGGAAAACGGAGGGCAGGTTGCTCTTCGGCGCTTCATAGCCCTTCCCGGCTAACGATTTTGCCTCTTTTGCAACGTCATCAATGCTAAACGCCCATGCAGATGAAGTACACAGGGACAACATTACGGCTGCGCTTAACCAGCGCATTTTCATCATCTGTGGTTTATGTTTCATATAAGTAAGCACTTCCCCCTTTGTGTGCTTAAATCGATCCGATCTATTTTAATGGAAATTCAGGCAATCCGACAACATAATCCCTGCATTGTTCAGCTTAGCAGTACAGGTAATGGACAGTTCTCTGTCACTTTTGCACTTTGCGTGCTTATCCTGGAGACAGGTATCCAGAGTTGATGTAGGGTTGCTGAGAATTTAAACGTTATCACCTTGAGTGATAAGACGAATTGTCTGAGAATGTAGTGAAACTGTATGAATAATGCGCCAGTAGAACGTGAATATTTCTTCGATAGCATCCGCGCATGGTTAATGTTGCTGGGGATACCTTTTCACATATCGCTTATCTATTCCAGCCACAGCTGGCATGTTAATAGCGCCGAACCTTCGTGGTGGCTGACGCTGTTCAACGATTTTATTCATGCATTTCGCATGCAGGTTTTCTTCGTCATCTCCGGCTACTTCTCCTACATGCTTTTTCTTCGCTATCCGCTAAAAAAATGGTGGAAAGTGCGGGTTGAGCGCGTGGGCATCCCCCTGTTAACCGCCATTCCGCTGCTGACCCTGCCGCAGTTTATTATGCTGCAGTACGTCAACGGCAAAGCCGATAGCTGGCACGCGCTCTCAGGGTACGACAAATTCAATACCCTCGCCTGGGAACTGATCTCGCATCTGTGGTTTTTACTGGTGCTGGTCGTTCTCACCACCCTCGGGGTGGTGCTGTTCAAATGGCTCACCGGGCGCCGCACAGAAGGCGGTCCGAGCCTTGGTGACACCGTCACATTGTCTCAGCTGTCGATGATTTTTCTCGCGCTCGGCGTGCTCTACGCGCTGATCCGCCGCACGCTGTTTATTCTCTACCCGCCGATTCTCAGCAACGGCCTGTTTAATTTTATCGTCATGCAGACCCTGTTCTACCTGCCGTTCTTCATTCTCGGCGCGCAGACCTTTATCAACCCGCGCCTGAAAGCGCTGTTCACCCGGCCGTCGCCGTGGTGCTACGTCGGGGCGCTGCTGGGCTTTATCGCCTACCGCCTGAACCAGCAGTACGGCTCCGGGGACGCGTGGATGTTTGAAACCGAGTACGTCATTACCATGGTGCTCGGACTGTGGATGGTTAACGTGGTGTTTTCCCTTGGGCATCGCCTGCTGAACTTCCAGTCGGCGCGGGTGACCTATTTTGTCAATGCCTCGCTGTTTATCTATCTGGTGCACCACCCGCTCACCCTGCTGTACGGCGCATGGATTGCTCCGGCTATCCAATCAAACACCTTAGGCTTTATTGCCGGGCTGATTTTTGTGGTGGGGATTGCGGTGATCCTCTACGAAATTCATCTGCGGATCCCGCTGCTGCGCTTCCTCTTTTCGGGAAAATTCCAGACTAAAACGCCGAAGCCGCAGGTTTCGGCCAACGGATAGCCCCGGCGGGGCTGCGCCAGGCGCGCGGCCCCGGAGCAGGCCAGCGAAGATTATTTTTTGTCAAACAGAAGCTGGAACAGGTCGCGATAGATCGCGGCCATCGCCGGCTTATTGGCCTCCGCTGCGGTGGTCAGCTCGCGACGATATGCCGCGCCCTCGGTTAATATCGCAATCAGTTCAGTGGCGGCATCGATCTGCGCCGCCGACATCTCGGGATGAGAGTGACGGGTAAGCCGCCCGCCCTCCTCTTTCAGGCGCCGGTCGGCCTGCTGTAAAATTTCGCGCAGGCGCGGGTTTCTCGAGGCTTCGGCGTTAATCTCCATCAGCAGATAGCTGTCGGTTATCGTGGCGGCCGACGGCGGTATGACGCCAGCCAGCATCAATGCCATCCGCTCGAGGTCGTGATTGCCGCAAATCATCTCCTCCACCCTGGCGTGAACAATTTCGCTGACTATCGCCTCGATAATCTCCTCTTTGCTGGCAAATATGCGGTACAGCTGCCCTACGCTAAGCCCGGCCTCGCGGGCAATATCGGCAACGGATGCGCCGTGGAGCCCTTTTGCGGCAAAACATGCTTGTGCAGCAGAAACAATCTCCGCCCGACGAACGAGCTGCTTTTGCGCTACCTTTCCCTCAGCCACCAACGGATCTCCTTCATTGATAATTACTGACGCCTGCCTGGCCAGCAGCGTCGGCTGCGCTGCGCTTATTGTGCCTGCAGCAGGCGGTGATAAATCTCAGCCGTTTCGGCATCAAAACAGACAAAGCAGACGCGTTCCAGCGGATTGTAGCGCGTGAGAAAGGCGTTCACCGTCCGCACGGCTATCTCCGCCGCAGCCTGCTTAGGGTAGCCGTACACGCCGGTACTGATTGCCGGGAAGGCAATAGAGCGGTAGCTATTCGCCGCCGCCAGCTGCAGGCTGTTTTTGTAGGCATCGGCCAGCAGTTCAGCCTCCTGGCGATCGCCGCCGTGCCAGACCGGCCCAACGGCGTGAATAACCGCGCTGGCCGGGAGCTGGCCGGCGGTGGTGATCACCGCATGACCGGGAGCGCACTCGCCCTGCTGCTGACGCACTATTTTGCACGCGGCCAGCAGCTCCGGCCCGGCGGCCCGATGAATAGCGCCATCAACCCCGCCGCCGCCGAGCAGTGAAGGGTTAGCAGCGTTGACGATAACATCGACTGCCAGCGTCGTGATGTCTCCGAGAATAACCTCAGGTTTAACAGCCATTTCGCCTCCTGTCGGCAAACGTCTTAAGTAAAGCTTAGCGGTAATATCGCATGACGGCCCCGAGGACGAAAGCCCGAGGCCCGGCAATGCGCGATATTCGGTTGCCAGAATAGCAAGGGTATGTTGCGGATTAATATACTTTAATTGCACTGGCTTGCTGTTTTCCTCGCGCAGGCTCCCTTTTGCGGGCTGCCGACCGGCAATCCGTTCAATTTTTCACCTGGGCCACGGCGTAACAATATGATTAGCCATCGAATAAAATGGCTTCGAGAGTACAGTGCGGAGGCGTGTTACGCTCGCCGTGGCGCAAAGGAGCGCTGCGCAAGCAGGGAAAGTGATGTACAGAAAAGCAAAACAGGACCTGAGGTCCTGTTTTAGGTGCGGGACAGCGCCGCTTAGGCTTCGTCGGGGGTTTCGTGGGCCAACGATTTACTCTTTTCCGCCCGCGCCGCCAGCCAGAGTCCGCTGTTTTTCATCGCGTAGCCAAAAACCAGCCCCAGCGCCAGAGAAGGCACAATCAGTCGCCAGTCGCCGCCGCCGGCAAAGGTTGCGCAGGCGCCGATAAAGGTTCCGGGCACGAAGGAGAGCAGTACCTGACGCGCCTGAATGCACATCAGAAACGCCACGATGCCGGTTATCATATAGCCGAGGATCTCCAGATGCGGTGCCAGCGCGCTGCCGTAGACGATTGCCTGGGCCCATATCACGCCGCTCATCACCGTACATGTAGAGATCAGCAGCCCTTTCAGGCCGCCCTGCGGGCAGGCAAAATAGGCCGTACAGCCGAGAAAGCCCGCCCAGCTAAGCAGGCCGAGCGCGACCGCCACCCATCCCCAGATCCCGGAGAGAATGCCCGTCGTTATTGCAATTGCGAGAAGTATGTTCATGGCGCGTATCATAGCAGATACGCACCCTCCAAATGCGATCCTGAGCACACTATCTGAAATGGCATTCTCTTTGTTGCATTTGAATTGTGATATCAATCACACTTATTCTTCGTTCTCTTCCTGCAGCTCGTCCCACATGGCGGAGAGCGCCTCGCGCGTCAGCGGCGCCATTGTCCGCCAGAAAGGCGTCACCGCATGGGCTTCGACCTTGCCGAGGAAGATCCCGCACCACGGCAGAATATAGTCGGCAAACAGCGTTTCCAGGGTCTCGCTTTCATCTTCCGTCGCATGATCCTCAAGCCACGAAGCGGCCAGCAGCAGGGAACCAATATGGTCGGCTCGCCCCTCTCCGGTTGGGATCCCGTGCTCGCTCAGAAAGCCACGAACTTCGGCCTCCGTAGCGCCCTCAACCCAGGCGCTACGGTACGGCGGGACGCCGCACTCTTCGCCGACAAACAGCGCGTTGTAATCGGCGGCCAGCGGCTGCACGTCACAGCTTTTTTGCAGGCGCTCCAGCTGCTCATCCTGCTCCAGCGGCCAGCTTGCCGCCAGCTTGCCTTCACGAATAAGGGTAAACAGCGGCACCAGCAGCGGGTCCTGTGGCTGACGATAGTACAGGGAGCCCAGCACGCGGCAGAGGATTGAAAACTCGTTCATTCATTTATTCCAGTTAGACAAATTAAAGATCGGCAAACTCAGCGATCGCCGGCATCCCGCGAGATTCAAGGAAGTTCAGCAGCCGGCGCGGAGAAACGTTAAGGATCCTCTCCTCGGGGAAATTCACCTCATCGAGGATCTTGCGGCACTCCCTGAATTCGCCCAGCGTAAAGGCAGTATGCGAATCAGAGCCAAGGGCCACCCAGCCTCCGGCATCACGCACCGCGGCGGCGATGGCCCGGCAGTTATCTTCACTGCCTACGCGTGAAGAGATAAAAGAGGAGTTGTTGATTTCCAGCGCCACCTGGTATTTTGCCGCTGCTTCGGCGATGGCCGGGATATCAACCGGGTATTTAGGGTTGCCCGGGTGGCTGATAATGTGCACCGCCCCGCTCGCCATCGCGGCGATCATCGCCTCGGTATGGGTTGCTTTGTCCTGCGGTGGAAAGACCGGCTCATGGAAGCCCGCAATGAACAGGTCCAGGGAGGTGAGCATCGGACCGGAGCAGTCAATTTCACCGTGGATATTTTTAATATTGGCTTCAATACCGCGCAGAATGCCAACGCCGTCCACCAGCCGCGGCCAGATGCGCATATTGACGAAGTGCCAGTAGTGCGGCGCATCGGCCATATCCGGACCATGGTCAGTGATCGCAAAGAGTTTGATCCCCTTGCGCTTTGCTTCGGCAATGTAATCGTGCAGGGTGCTGTAGGCGTGGGTACTGGCGACGGTATGCATGTGCAGGTCAACAGGATACATCACAATCTCCTTCTCTGTTTGTGGCAAGAATAGCAGGAATCAGGACGTATGATTAGCAAAACCCCGCCGCAGCGGGGTTCTCTTTTAATAACCGCGCTGGCGATCGACCTGCCCGCTGACCGTTTCCCCTCGCTCGAGCTGGCTAATCGTACCGGCTATATAGGTGATCGCTTCCTGCGGCCGCGTCACCGCGGCGATATGCGGCGTCATTGCCACTCGCGGATGCGCCCACAGGGGGCTTGCTGCCGGGAGCGGCTCGCGGCTAAAGACATCAAGCATGGCACCTTTAAGTTTACCGCTTTCCAGCGCCGCCAGCAGATCGTCTTCAACGACATGGACGCCGCGCGCCAGGTTGAGAACATAGCTGCCGTCCGGAAGCTGCGTCAGTAGCTGCTGATTAATAATGCCGACCGTCTCCGCCGTGTTGGGCAGCAGGTTGATCAGGACCCGGGTTTCGCGCAGGAATTCATTCAGCTCGTCCGCCCCGGCAAAGCTTTGCACCTGCGGCCACGCCTTGCGGCTGCGGCTCCAGCTACGTAGCGGAAAGCCCCATGCCTGCAGCCCTTGCGCAACCTTCGCGCCAAGCACGCCGGCCCCCATGATGCCGATGGTAAAATCTTCGCGCCGGTATTCATCGAGCGGCTGCCAGCGCGCCTGCTGCTTCAGCGCCTGATAATCGTCAAACCGGCGGAACCAGTGCAGCACCTGGCTGACCGCATACTCCTGCATCTGCAGCCCCATACCGGTATCTTCCAGGCGGAACAGCGGAATCGATAGCGGCAGCATCTGCGGATGTTCACGCAGCTTGCTGAGGATCGAGTCCACCCCCGCGCCGAGCGCAAAGACGGCCTTTAGGTCGCGGCCCTGGAGCATTTCCACCGGCGGGTGCCAGACCAGCGCATAGTCGGCGGGCCGATCGTCGCCAGGCTTCCACTCGCGTACGCGCGCACCGGGGAGCTGTTTTTCCAGCTCGGCAATCCAGTACGGGATATCAAACGTCGGGTGGTAAAAGATAATCTCCATTGTGACTCCTGATAGCTAATGTCTTAAGCAGGTTTGCGTTAGCGCCGTATTTTACTTGTTGTTTTCTATTGGTTTGCCAGCATAGCAAATTTCGCCAGGCCGGCGGGAAAAAGAGAGTGGCGACAAAAAAAACGATTGTCGTGCGTTTCGCCAGCAGGTTGCGCGAAGTTTGGCTAAACGCGCGCTTTTTTAAAAAAGTTGATTGACGAGAGATACGTATTTCCCTAAATTAGCGCCCGTTCCCAGCGACAACGGGAACGACAATATGGTGAGGTGTCCGAGTGGCTGAAGGAGCACGCCTGGAAAGTGTGTATACGGCAACGTATCGAGGGTTCGAACCCCTCCCTCACCGCCATATTTGAAGAAGAGCTCGTACGCAAGTACGGGCTTTTTTTTCGTCCGTTGTGCAGCCTGAACGGCGCTCTGCCGATGACCGATAACGTACCGACCTTAAGCCTCACCGCAACGGTGGCGCAGGCAAAGAGTCGGTTATCCTCGCCGGACATGCCCATCACTATGAGAGATAAACCCACGCCCCGGCGCTAATCCTCCTCCATCCGCTGATACTCTTCGCTGAGGAAATCCACCAGCGCGCGCACCGACGGCAATAGCCCGCGACGTGAGGCAAAGACCGCATGAATCACCTCCCGGCGCGGCTGCCACTCGTCAAGTACCACCACCAGCTCACCCGCCGCCAGCCGATCGCGCGCCATTAATAGCGGCAGCTGAACAACGCCAATGCCGGCGACCGCCGCTTCGCACAGCGCCAGCATGTCGGTGGTCACCATTCGCGGCGTAAAATAGACCTCCGCGCGAGCGCCCTGCGGACCGCTCAGCTGCCATTTATGCTGATGTTTGCCGGCGGCCAGGCTCAGTCCCGGCCACTCGCTGAGTTCAGACGGCGCCTGCGGCTGCCCCATGCGCGCCACCAGCGCGGGGCTGGCAAATAGCCGGTGCCCGCGATCGGCCAGCACCCGCATCACCAGATCGCTATCATCGAAGGGCCGCGGGCGCACGCGAATAGCCACGTCAACCCCCTCACCGACCACATCAACCCGTCGGTTGGTTGCCTCCAGATACACGTTCACCCCCGGATAGCGCTGCATAAAGCGCGCCAGCATCGGGCCGATATGCACATGCAGGAGGGTAACCGGACAGGTGAGCTTCACGCTGCCGCGCGGCTCAGAACGCAGGGTATCCACCGCCTGCTGCGCCGCCTCGGCCTCGATCAGCATCGCTTTGCAGTGCTGATAAAACGTCTGCCCAACTTCGGTTACCGCGAACTGCCTTGTGGTGCGATGAATCAAGCGCACGCCGAGCCGCTCTTCCAGCTGGGCAATGCGGCGGCTGAGCTTCGATTTAGGCTGATCGAGCGCCCGACCCGCAGCGGCGAATCCGCCATGATCCACCACCTGAACAAACCAGGCTAAGTCGTTGAGATCCTGCATCCTTCCCCCATCGTTCCATTTTTAGAACAGTATAGGTCATTTTTGCTATCTACCGGGATATTAGCCGCGCATCTAAGCTTATCGACATCGAAACAACCGCACAGGAGAGAACAATGAAACAGATTACAGGCGTCTATACCGCGCCATCCCAGCACTGGGTCGGTAACGGTTTCCCGGTACGCTCGCTGTTTTCTTATCAAACCCACGGCGAGCAGCTGAGCCCCTTCCTGCTGCTGGATTACGCCGGGCCGCATAGCTTCCCGGCGGGAAGCGGCAAACGCGGCGTTGGCGAGCATCCGCATCGCGGGTTTGAAACCGTAACCGTCGTGTATTCAGGTGAAGTTGAGCACCGCGACTCGACCGGCAAAGGCGGCGTGATTGGCCCCGGCGATGTGCAGTGGATGACGGCGGGCGCCGGGATCCTGCACGAAGAGTTCCACTCGGCGGAATTTACCCGTACCGGCGGCGAGCTGAAGATGATCCAGCTGTGGGTCAACCTGCCGGCCAAAGACAAAATGGCCGCGCCCGGCTACCAGAGCATCACCGCTGACCTCATTCCCCGCGTCGCGCTGCCGGATAACGCAGGCCACGTTCGGGTCATCGCCGGTGATTACGCCGACGTTTCCGGCCCGGCGCGCACCTTCTCGCCGCTGAACGTCTGGGATATGCAGCTGACGCAGGGCCACGACGTCTCGTTACGCCAGCCTGCCGGCTGGAGCACCGCGCTGGTTGTTCTTGAAGGTGAAATCTGCGTTAACGGCGCTGAAAATGCGCGCGAAGGGCAGCTGGTGGTGTTGAGTCAGCAGGGTGAAACGCTGCACCTGAGCGCTACCGCTGATGCCAAAGTCCTGCTGCTGGCCGGTGAACCGCTGGGTGAGCCTATCGTCGGCTATGGCCCATTTGTCATGAACAGCAAAACGCAAATCGCCGAAGCGGTGCGCGATTTTAATAGCGGCCGCTTTGGCCAAATCTGACGCTACAGAGGTACAAAAAATGTCTACTCCAGCTAATTTTAACGGGGCTCGCCCGGTGATTGACGTAAACGACAGCGCCATGCTGCTGATTGACCATCAGAGCGGCCTGTTCCAGACCGTTGGCGATATGCCCATGCCGGAACTGCGCGCCCGGGCCGCCGCGTTGGCGAAGATGGCCTCCCTTGCGGGGATCCCGGTCATCACCACCGCCTCGGTACCGCAGGGGCCTAATGGTCCGCTGATCCCTGAGATCCATGAGAATGCGCCGCATGCTCGCTATATTGCGCGCAAGGGTGAAATTAACGCCTGGGATAACCCGGATTTCGTGGCGGCAGTGAAGGCCACCGGGCGCAAAACGCTGATTATCGCGGGCACCATTACCAGCGTGTGCATGGCGTTTCCGTCTATTGCGGCCGTCGCCGATGGCTATAAGGTCTTCGCGGTTATCGACGCTTCAGGCACCTACAGCAAGATGGCGCAGGAGATAACGCTGGCTCGCGTCGTTCAGGCCGGCGTCATCCCGATGGATACCGCCGCGGTGGCGTCCGAGCTGCAGCGGACCTGGAACCGTCCTGACGCCGCCGAGTGGGCCGAGGTTTATACTAAAGTGTTCCCGGCCTATCAGCTGCTGATTGAGAGCTACGCCAAAGCACAGGACGTGGTGAAGAACGGCGAACAGCTTGATTCACAGCGTTAAAGCCACCGCCCCGGCTTTTTTGCCGGGGCGGTGTTCATTGCTTGAGCGAACGGTAAGGAAAGAATAAATACTGCTTGACCGTTTTAGCGCAACTCCCTATAGTACCGCCCCGTTGCCCACCCAAGGTGTGCAGCGAAACAATATGGTGAGGTGTCCGAGTGGCTGAAGGAGCACGCCTGGAAAGTGTGTATACGGCAACGTATCGAGGGTTCGAACCCCTCTCTCACCGCCATATTTGGAGAAGAGCTCGTACGCAAGTACGGGCTTTTTTTTCGCCTGTTGCCTCCCCCATTCACAGGGAGCGCCCCGAACCGAAACAGCGCTCATCCGGCTACCGCCCCTGGTCCCCCTATGCTACTTTTATATACCCAACAACAACATGGATATAAAAATGAGCACGATTGCCGTTGTGGTTCTGACTTACGTTAAACCGCTGGATGACGTTGACGCCCTGCTTCCCGCGCACGTGGAGTGGCTTAAAAAGGGGTATGCCGACGGCTTGTTTCTGGCCTCGGGTCGCAAAATGCCCCGTTCTGGCGGCGTGATCCTCGCCAGGGGCGATGATATGGAAACGCTGCGCGCCACGCTCAGCCAGGATCCGTTCCAGCAATCAGGCGTTGCCAGGGCCGATATCATCCCTTTTGAAGCCACGATGGCCGCTCCCTCATTACAAAACCTGCTGTAAAAGGAAATAACAAAGCCCTGGTTTCCTCTCCGAGGGGCGACGCCCGCTATTCATCACTATTTCGTCTCGTTTATCGATACGGCGGGGCATCTGACGATGCTCCGGCTTTGCTCGCGCCTCCCCACCCTGGGCCCCTCCTTGCAGTAGATTACGATCGCTGACAAATCTATACTTGGCGCACAATTTCATCCTAAGGCCTGGACATGACCTTCTCTTCCCCACAAAACAAACGCGGCGTGACGCCGGCTAAAGCCATGGTCGCGGCGATCAGCGGCTACGCAATGGATGGTTTCGACCTGCTGATCCTCGGCTTCATGCTGCCGGCAATCAGCGCTTCTCTGGCGCTCAGCACCTCTCAGGCGGGTTCTCTCGTCACCTGGACGCTCATTGGCGCGGTGCTGGGCGGGATTCTGTTTGGTCATCTCAGCGATCGCCTGGGGCGCATTCGCGTCCTGACCTTCACAATTTTGATGTTCTCCGTTTTTACCGGTCTTTGTGCGGTCGCCCAGGGCTATTGGGATCTGCTGGCCTATCGCACCCTGGCGGGCATGGGCCTCGGCGGCGAATTCGGTATCGGCATGGCGCTGATTGCCGAAGTCTGGCCCGCCCATAAGCGCAACCGGGCCTCGGCATGGGTCGGCATCGGCTGGCAGCTAGGAGTCCTGCTTGCCGCCTTTATCACCCCGCTCCTGCTGGACATCATCGGTTGGCGCGGGATGTTTCTGGTCGGCCTGCTGCCGGCGCTGGTCTCATTTGCCATCCGCCGCGGCATGGGCGAACCCGAGGCGTTTACCAAAGATAGCCGCGTCGCTGAGGAGATGTCGTTCACCGCGCGGATCAAGATGCTGTTTGCCGACAGAGCCACCTCGAAGGCCAGTATCGGCATTCTGATCCTGTGTTCGGTGCAGAATTTTGGCTACTACGGCCTGATGATCTGGATGCCCAGCTATCTCTCCTCCAGCTTTGGCTTTTCGCTGACCAAATCCGGACTGTGGACGGCGGTCACGGTGGTGGGGATGACCTTCGGCATCTGGCTGTTTGGCGTGCTGGCGGATCGCTTCCCGCGCTGGAAAATCTTCCTTATATACCAGGTCGGCGCCGTGGTGATGGTCATTATCTACGCCCAGCTGCGCGACCCCGTCGTCATGCTGTTTACCGGAGCGCTGATGGGGATGTTCGTCAACGGGATGATCGGCGGCTACGGGGCGCTTATCTCCGATACCTACCCGCTGAAAGTGCGCGCCACCGCGCAGAACGTGCTGTTTAATCTGGGGCGCGGCGTCGGCGGATTTGGCCCGCTGGTGATTGGCCTGTTCGTCAGCCACTGGTCGTTTACCGCGGCGATCACCCTGCTGGCCCTGCTCTATCTGCTGGACATTTTCGCCACCCTGTACCTGCTGCCGAAAAATCAGGGCAGCGAAGATGCGCTGGGGGCGATTGGCTAAGCCACGCACCGCGTCGGCGACGGCGTCGGGATAGGCTCCGCGCAGAAAAAACAAAGCCCGGGTTTCCCCGGGCTTTGCACTAAATATAACCGCTAGTAGTAGGCTTTCAGCGCTCGCTGGCAGAGCATCGAGCGGACGCAGTCGTCGGTCGTAAAGCGGACAATACCAACCATCTCGTCTTCTTCAAAACGCGCCAGCGCATCGACCAGGCCAGACCTTACGCCAGAGGGTAAATCACACTGGGTAATGTCGCCGTTGACGATAACCGTCACGTTCTCCCCGAGGCGGGTCAAAAACATTTTCATTTGCGCAGCGGTCACGTTCTGAGCCTCGTCCAGAATCACAACCGCATTTTCAAATGTACGTCCGCGCATATAGGCGAACGGCGCGATTTCCACCTTGCCGATTTCCGGCCGCAGGCAGTATTGCATAAAGGAAGCGCCCAGCCTTCTCACCAGCACGTCATAAACGGGGCGGAAATAGGGGGCGAATTTCTCGGCGATATCTCCCGGTAAGAAGCCGAGGTCTTCATCGGCTTGCAGAACGGGACGGGTAACAATAATTCTGTCCACATCCTTATGGATCAGGGCTTCAGCTGCTTTTGCCGCGCTAATCCAGGTCTTCCCGCACCCGGCTTCACCGGTGGCAAAGATCAGCTGTTTATTGTCGATGGCATTCAAATAATGCACCTGAGCGTCATTGCGCGCTTCAATCGGCGATAAATCGCGGCTGTCCCGCGCCATGCCAATGGCTTCTACGCCACTCATTTGCACAAGCGATGTGACCGATTCTTCTTCGCGCTGCTTATGGCTGCGCGAATCCTGTCTCAGCACACGTTTGGCCTCACGACGAGCTTTGGTCACTGCTTTTTGTCTTCCCATGGATAGCACCTTGCGTTGTTGGTTTACATCACACGCGTCAATATCGACGCGATTATGCGCACGAACGATTGAGGTTTGGCTTCCTTGTAAGCCATTGCTTGCCTGTCGAATTGACAACGGGTCACGGCTACGCGCACCGCTCACCCGGTCTGGGTTAGGATGGTCTGTAGTGACTGGAGAAATATTTGGGGTGTGGGAATCGCGGCCGGAAGTGTGGCCCCCGTGCTGATGAGTACGGTAAGAAGTTTTACATTTTCCGTTACAGCAATCGGGCATTCGCGATCTCCATAGTGAAACGACATCACTGCCGGGAACTACCGCGTCTGTAATAAGTACATCAAAAATAATTCTTAATGCAACTTATTTTTCACATACAGACAACAAATAATTTTCATTGCAGCTCTGGAGAGTTTCCGACAATTAGATTACAGAAAAATAACACAAGGCAGGAAATACAAAAAAAGAATGGAAAAACAGCAGAAAACGCCCTGCCCTTGCGGGCAGGAACGTCAGGCTTCAAGCAGGGACTGCGCCAGGTAGTGCTGGCTATCCTTGACGCCCGGCAGCGCAAAGAAGTAGCCGCCGCCGATCGGCTTGACGTACTCCTCCAGCGCTTCGCCGTTGAGACGCTTTTGCACCGTCAGGAAACCTTTTTCCAGATCGTGCTGATAGCAGACAAACAGCAGCCCCATATCCAGCTGCCCGGAGTTGGTCACCCCCAGCGAATAGCTGTAGCCGCGGCGCATCATCAGGCTCGACTGGGTCTGCGGCGTACGCGGGTTAGCCAGCCGGATGTGGCTATCGAGGGCGATAATATCGCCATCGGGATCCTTCGCGTAATCCGGCACGTCGTGCTCGTGCTGCATTCCCAGCGGCGCGCCGCTGTGCTTGTCGCGACCGAAAATAGTCTGCTGCTCTTTCAGCGGCGTACGATCCCAGAACTCAACGTGGAACTGGATAATACGCGCCGCCTGGTAGCTGCCGCCCGTCGCCCACGCCGGTTCTCCCTGCCCGGCGGTAACCCAAACTACCTCGTCCATCAGCGCGCCGTCGGTGCTGACCGGGTTCGCCGTACCGTCCTTAAAGCCCAGCAGGTTAACCGGCGTCTCCTTGCCTTTGCTCCGCGCGGCGCTATCGGAGATAAAGCCCTCGCGCTTCCAGCGGACGCTCAGCAGATCCGGAGTATGCTTAATCACATCGCGCAGCGCGTGGATCACCGTATCCTGAGTGTTGGCGCAAATCTGTAGCAGCAGATCGCCGTGACAGAGCGCGGCATCCAGCGAATCGTTGGGAAAGCGCGTCATCTTCTGCAGCTTCTTCGGCGCGAGACTCGCTAACCCGTAGCGCGCGTCAAACAGCGAATGGCCGACCGAAACGGTCATCGTCAGGTTATCCGGGGCGATCCACGGCCCGAGAATGCCCGAGTCCATCGGCGGCAGACGCGGATTCGGCGTGTCCGGCGCCGGCCCGCCCTTGGTCAGGAAGGCAATACGCTGGGTCAGCAGACGAAACAGCCGCTCGAGGTCGGCCTTATCGCTGGCCAGCACGTCGAAGGCCACCAGCATCATCGCGGTTTGCTGCGGGGTGAGGATCCCCGCCTGGTGCAGGCCATAAAAGGGCTGCTCCTCCATACGCGCGTTGGGCGACAGCGTGCCCGGCGAGCTGTTGCTTTTGGCCGCATGCGCAACCGGACAGCCGCCGGTGATAGCCAGCGCGCCGCCTAGCGCGCCGATCCCTTTTAGTAACCGCCGACGTGAAGGTTCATTCACGTCGAATTGCTTCTGTTCTGCCATCGCTTTAGTCCAGACCCAGGATCCCGCGCAGCTGAGCCAGATCTTCCGCCAGGGTGGTGATCGGGCCTTTCAGCGCGTTACGATCCGCATCGGTCAGCTTGTCATAGGTCTCATAGCCGTCTTTGGTGCGGTATTTCGCGAGGATCGCGTCAACTTTCTTGAAGTTAGCGTCAACTTTCGCCAGCAGCGCGGCGTTCTCTTTTTGCAGCTGCGGACGCAGCAGGTCGACAATTTTCTGCGCGCCGTCAACGTTGGCCTGGAAATCCCACAGGTCGGTGTGGCTGTAGCGATCTTCTTCGCCGCTGATTTTGCTGGCGGCCACTTCTTCAA